>JAEPEX010000024.1_pt1 | contig 761235 bp, 733 predicted proteins | sample 9130951 | NCBI WGS metagenome assembly JAEPEX01 (sample SAMN17228542, study PRJNA684324) | microbial mat metagenome | biome: saline marsh[ENVO:00000054]; feature: microbial feature [ENVO:01000007], biofilm[ENVO:00002034], sulphate-reducing...; material: estuarine water...
CCTGCCGGCCGAAGCCGGCGTGGTGGAAGGCTTTGGCCTGATTGCTGCCGAAGCCGCCGCGCAAGGTGCCGTGGTGCTTGCCGCCGCGGTCGATGGCTATGACAGTTCGTCGTCGATGGCACGACCGGCCTGTTGTTGCCGCGGGGATGCCGCCGCCTGGGCGGCGGCGATCGCCGATGTGCAGGGCTGGACGCCCGAACGCCGCGCGGCCTTCACCGATCGCGCGCGCCTTGTGGCGCGGTCACGTTTCGACTGGGCGCGCACGGCGCGGGCGACGCTGGGCCTGGCGGCGGGGGGGCACCCGCGGGCGAGGATCAGGGCACGAGCGCCCCCGGCTGATACCGCCGGGCCGGCCCGGCACGGCCCGGGCCGCGGCGTTCAGGTTCCGAGGATCTGGCGGACATAGTTGCGCGTCTCGTCATAGGGCGGCACGCCGCCATGCGCCTCCACCGCTTCGGGACCCGCATTATAGGCAGCAAGCGCCAGACGCCAGCTGCCGAACCGGTCATACATCATCCGCAGATAGCGCGCCCCGCCGGTCAGATTGTCGCGCGGATCGTCCGGGTTGACCCCAAGGATCGCCGCCGTCCCCGGCATCAGCTGCGCCAGCCCGCGCGCGCCCTTGTGCGATACCGCCGTCGGGTTCCAGTTCGATTCGGCCTGAACCAGCCGGCGAACAAATCCTCGGCACGCGATGGGCCCGCGCGATCTCGCGCGCCATGTGGTAATAGGCGCCGCGATAGGTCCCGCCATAGATCGGCACCCCGCCGGTTTCGCCGGCCAGCTGCGAATAGGGGCGCAGCCGTTCCGACCCGGCATATTGCACCGCCCGCGGGTATCGAGCACCCGGGCCTGGGCCGCGAAAAGCTCGCGCCGGCTTTGCGGTCCGTTGCCAAGCCCCTGCCCCGCCGCCGGCGCACCGACCGCAACCGCTGCACCACTGCCACGATCCGCCGCATCTTTCCCCTCTGCCTGGTCATCGCGGGGACGGTGTAGCGTCCGTCCGGCGGCCCGTCACCCCCGGTGTCGCGGCCGGGCGGAATTTAGCCTTTTCTTAAAACCCGCCGGATGATCTAAGGGAGAACATCGGCAGAACGGAGGCCCCCATGGCAGGCTCGGTGAACAAGGTGATCCTGATCGGCAATCTCGGCCGCGACCCCGAGGTGCGGACGTTCCAGAATGGCGGCAAGGTGTGCAACCTGCGCATCGCCACCTCGGAGCGCTGGCGCGACAAGCAGACCGGCGAGAGTCGCGAGCGGACCGAATGGCATTCGGTGGCGATCTTTGCCGAGCCGCTGGTGCGGGTGGCCGAACAGTATCTTCGCAAGGGCTCCAAGGTCTATCTCGAAGGCCAGCTTGAAACCCGCAAATGGCAGGATCAGTCGGGCCAGGACCGCTATTCGACCGAGGTCGTGCTGCGCCCCTATCGCAGCGAACTGACCATGCTCGACACCCGCGGTGGCGGCGGTCCGACGGCGGCTATGGCGGCGGCGGCCGGATGGAGGGGCCGTCGGGCGGCGGCGGGCGAGGCCCCGGCCAGCCACGATCTGGACGACGAGATACCGTTCTAGATACCGTTCCAGGGGGCGCGCAGCCGTTCAGGGCAGGTTAAACTCGCCCGTGACGTTGCGCCATTCCCCGGGCGCGATCGGCCGGCGGTGCACGAAACGGACCGAGTGCAGCGCGCCCTCGATCTCTTTCTGCCAGAACGCGATGAAATCGAACAGCCGCGGATAATCCGTGCCAGGTCGTAATCCTGCCAGGTAAAGCTGTTCAGCACGTTCCGGTAATCGGGCATCCGATAGAACATCTCGGCCGTGGTCAGGCCGTAGCCCCTGAGCATCAGTTCGGTGTCGCGCGCGGGCATGCCCCCCTCCGTTTTCCGACGGTTCGATGCTGTCAACTCTGCCTGCCTCGCCCCGCCCATCAAGCGAAAAGTTGCGTGATCTCAAGGCATTGGCAGCCCTGCGCGGCGGCTGCTGCCAGATCGCGCCGGCCCTGAGCGCCATTGCGCCGCATCTGGTGCTGGGATAAGGTATCGCAACCTAGATATTGATCTGCACAAGGAACGGGCAACGCGTGACCGACACCCCGAAACGCCCGACGACACCGACGAAGCCGCGCCGGGACCCAGCATCGGCATCGCCGCCGAGATGCGCACCGCCTATCTCGACTACGCGATGAGCGTGATCGTCGCGCGCGCCATCCCCGATCTGCGCGACGGGCTGAAGCCGGTTCACCGGCGCATCCTGGTATGCGATGCCAGCACGATACCAACAACACCCCATGACAAGCCGTATCAGAAATCGGCACGCGCCGTCGGCGTCGTCATGGGGAACTACCACCCGCATGGGGATGCGGCCATTTATGACGCCCTGGTCCGCATGGCGCAGGATTTCTCGATGTCGCTGCCGCTGCTCGACGGCCAGGGCAATTTCGGCTCCATGGATGGCGGCAACCCCGCGGCGATGCGGTATACCGAAGTGCGGATGGCGGAAACAGCCACAGCACTTCTGGCGGATATCGGCAAGGACTCGGTCGATTTTCAGGACAACTACGATGGCAAGGACCGCGAGCCGGTGGTCCTGCCGGCCCGTTTCCCCAACCTTCTGGTCAACGGCGCCGAAGGGATTGCGGTGGGCATGGCCACCCGCATCCCGCCGGCACAATCTGGGCCGAGGTGATCGACGCCACCGCCTCGCCCTCGATCGACGATCCCGACCTGACATCCATCGACCCTGATGGCGCATGTCCCCGGCCCCGATTTTCCCACCGGCGGCGTCATCCTGGGCCCAGTCGGGGGCGCGCCGCGCCTATACCCGAGGGCCGCGGCTCGGTCATCCTGCGCGCCCGCACCCATGTCGAGGATATCCGCCGCGACCGCCGGCCATCATCATCGAGACATCCCCTATCAGGTGAACAAGGAACGGCTCTGCGCCCGGATCGGCGAGTTGGCGCGCGAGACAAGCGATCGAGGGGGTCGCCGATGTCCGCGACGAAACCGGCCCGCGCCGGCGTGCGCGTGGTGATCGAGCTCCAAGCGCGACCGCGCACGCCCGAGGTGGTGCTGAACCAGCTGTGGCGGCTGACGCCGATGCAGATCGCCTTTCCCTGCAACATGCTGGCGCTGAATGGCGGCCGGCCGAGCAGCTGACGCTGCGCGGCATGCTGACCGCCTTTCTTGCCTTCCGCGAGGAAGCGGTGGCGCGGCGCACGGCATTCGAGCTGCGCGAGGCGCGCGCGCGGGCGCATGTGCAATGCGGCGTCGCCGTGGCGGTCGCCAATGTCGATGAAGTCGTCGCGACCATCCGCAGCTCTGCCGATCCGGCCGAGGCGCGCGCGCGGCTGATGGAACGGCGCTGGCCGGCGGGCGAGATCGCGGGCTATATCGCGGCTGATCGACGATCCCAGCCACCGCATCAACGAAGACGGCACCTATAACCTGTCGGAGATCCAGGCCCGCGCGATCCTCGATCTGCGGTTGCAGCGGCTGACCGCGCTTGGCACCAACGAGATCGGCGCAGAGCTTGAAGGGCTGGCGAAGACGATCCAGGAATGCCTCGACATCCTGCGCTCGCGGGCGCGCATCCAGGGCATCATCGCCGACGAGCTGCGCGACGTGAAGGACCGCTTCGCCGTGCCCCGCCGGACCGAGATCATCGAGGGCGAGGCCGAGCTCGAAGACGAGGACCTGATCGAGCGTGAGGATATGGTCGTGACGGTGACCGCCGCGGGCTATATCAAGCGCACCCCCCTGACCGAATACCGCGCCCAGCGGCGCGGCGGCAAGGGGCTGGCCGGGATGGCCACGCGCGAGGACGATGTGGTCACCACGCTGTTTGTCGCCAACACCCACACGCCGCTTCTGGTCTTTACCGGCGACGGGATGGTCTACAAGCTCAAGACCTGGCGGCTGCCCCAGGCCGGCCGGAACGGGCGCGGCAAGGCGATCGTCAACATCCTGCCGATCGCGCCCGGGACCCCGGTCGCAGCCATCATGCCGGTCGACCGGGACGAGGCGGATTGGGGCGATCTGCAGATCGTGTTCGCCACCTCGGCCGGCGATGTGCGGCGCAACGCGCTGTCGGATTTCACCAATGTGATGCGCAACGGCAAGATCGCCATGAAACTGCCCGAGGGCGTCGATCTGGTGAACGCCCGCATCGCGACCGAAGAGGACGACGTGATGCTGGTCACCGCCCAGGGGCGCGCGATCCGCTTTCCGACCACCGATGTTCGGGTTTTCAAGGGCCGCGATTCGACCGGTGTGCGGGGATTCGCCTGGCCGAGGGCGACCGCGTGGTGTCGATGGCGGTGATCCGCCATTTCGAGGCCAGCCCCGAGGATCGCGCCGCCTATCTGAAGATGCGCCGCGCCATGGCCGGGCTCGCCGACGACGCCGAAGCCGAGGAGGAGGAGGCACCGGCGGCCGCCGACTTCACCCGCGAGCGCTATGTTCAGATGTCGGCGGCCGAGGATCTGATCCTGACGATCACCGCGAAAGGTCAGGGGAAGCTGGGGTCGAGCCACGATTATCCGGTGCGCGGACGCGGCGGCCAGGGGGTTGCGGCGATGGACCGGGCGATGCGGGGCGGCGCGCTGGTCGCGAGCTTCCCGGTGCAGATCGACGATCAGATCATGCTGGCGACCTCGACCGGGCAGTCGATCCGGGTGCCGGTTGCCGGCATCTCGTTCCGCTCGCGCAGTGCGGGTGGGGTCAAGGTGTTCGACACGGCCGAGGGCGAGGAAGTGGTCTCGGTCGCCTGGATCGCCGAAGCGGGGGAGGATGAAGATGTATCCTGAACAAGAGCCGATCCATTGGGGGCATCTGATGCTAAGTTATGGCCTGAGCTACTTTCCATTGCTGCTGTTTCTTCTGTTGATGATATGGTTGGTGATCGGAGGCGCACGACAAAGCCGAAAGCTGGAAGCGGAAACCAAGAAGTGCATTGACACTACAAACAAGAATACCGAGGCGCTTCAGGCGCAATCAGCGTTGCTGGAACGCATAGCTGTCGCGCTGGAAAAGCGATCTTGACAGGAACGCGCAGGATGTTGCTGTTGATCGGTCGGCTGCCCCTATGGGCCAATTGATCCAAGTGCCGGTAAATGGCAGTTTTTCCCGCTCGCGCAGCGCCGGCGGGGTCAAGGTGTTCGACACGGCCGAGGGCGAGGAAGTGGTCTCGGTCGCCTGGATTGCGGAACAGGGGGACGACAGCACCGAGGACTGAGCGCTGCTGCCAGGATTTTCTAGAAAATCCTGGCCAGGCAGAGTTTTCTGGAAAACTCTGCCCGCAGCCCAGGGGGCGGTTTTCCTGGCCCTGGCCTTCGCCTGGGTTCGTTCCATGTCCGATCCGATCGCAATCATCGTCGGCGCCATGCTGGCGGCGCCCCGTGCTGCGTCCCGAACTGCACCCGCCGCGCGGCACCTTCATCCGCGGGATTGGCGATCCGGCCGAGATGATCGGTGCCAGCGCATTCCGCTTGGACGATGCGTAAGCCTACGGCGGGGACCGCGGTCAGGCTGCCTTGACGCCGGGGCTTTTCTGGGCAGCGACCCAGTTCCAGGGGAGCAGTTCGTCGAGTCGGTTCATCGGCGTGCTGGCGATGCGGGCGAGGACGTCGGCGAGCCAGGCCTGCGGATCGGCGCCGTTCAGCTTGGCGGTGACGATCAAGGTGTACATGAAGGCGGCGCGGTGGCCGCCGCGCTCGGAACCGGCGAACAGCCACGCCTTTCGTCCGAGGGCTGCGCCGCGCAGCGAACGCTCTGCGGCGTTGTTGGTGAGGCATACCCTGCCGTCATCGAGGAAGCGGGCAAAGTCGTCCCAGCGCGGCAGCATGTAGGACATCGCCTTGGCTACGGGGGCGTGCTTGGAGAGCCTGGCGCGCTCGGCGGTCATCCAGGCGTGGAGATCAGCCACGAGCGGTGCGATCTCGGCTTTTCGGGTCGCCAGCCGCTGCTCGGCGGGCAGGCCGTTGATGGCGCGCTCGAGATCGAAGATGGCGTCGATGCGCTTCACCGCCTCGAGGGCGAGCGGCGAGATCGGGGTCGCCTTCTTCCCGCGCCGCGCGTTGGCGGCGATGTCGGCCAGCTCGAAGAACTTCCTCCGAGCATGCGCCCAACAGAAGGCGGGCAGGATCGGCCCCGGCTCGCGCGTCTCGGCGAAGAGGGCGTTGAAGCCGGCATAGGCGTCGGCCTGGAGAACGCCGCTCCAGCCGGTGAGATGTTGTCGCGGGTGCGCGCCGCGCCGGTCGCGCGAGAAGCGGAAGAGCGCGGCCGGCGGCGCGGGGCCGCCGAAAGGCCGATCGTCGCGGACATAGGTCCAGAGCCGGGCGGTCTCAGTCTTGCCCTTGGCCAGCAGCGGCACGGTGGTGTCGTCGCCATGGAGCCGCTCGGCGGCCATGACATGCGCCTCGATCAGCGCGTGCAGCGGCGCCAGCGCCGCGGCGACCGCGCCCACCTGGTCGGCGAGCGTCGACAGGCTGAGTTCGACGCCTTCGCGGGCGTAGCGCTCGGCCTGGCGATTGAGCGGCTGATGCTGGCCGTACTTCTCGAAGATGATCATCGCCAGAAGGCTCGGGCCGGCCCAGCCGCGCGGTGTGGGGTGGAAGGGCGCCGGCGGCTGGCTGATGCGCTCGCAGTCGCGACAGCTGAACTTCTCGCGGACGGTCTGGATCACCTTCCACCGGCGGGGGATCACCTCGAGCGTCTCGGTGATGTCCTCGCCCATCTTGGTCAGCCGCGACGAGCCGCAGGCGGCGCAGTTGCAGGGCGCGGGCAGCACGACGCGCTCGCGGGGCAGATGTTCGGGGAACGGTTTGCGGACCGGCTTGCGCCGCTGGAAGGCGCCGACCGTGGTCTTGGCCTTCTCCGCCGCCGCGGCGGCGAGCGCCTCGTCCTCGGAGGCGGTGGTCTCCATCTCCTCCAGCTGGAGTTCGAGCTGATCGAGCAGCCGCTGTTTGCGCTCGGAGCGCTGGCCATAGAGTTCTCGCCGGAGCTTCTCGATCTCGAGCTTCAGATGCGCGATCAGCGCCTCGCTACCAGACACCAGCGCCTGGGCGTGAGCCGCCGCCGCCTTGGCTTGGGCGGCCTCCGCGGCGTTGGCGTCGGCCCGCGCCCCGGCCTCGGCGAGGGCGGCGCGCAGGGCCTCGATCTCGGCGGCGACGTCCGTCATGCAGGGAAGTTTACCGCATGGAATCAGAGACTTGAAGCAGAATCGCCGCCGCAGCGGCTATCCCGCCGTCTGCGGCCGCCAGGTTTGGCGCGGGTTTCGCCAGTCGATTCCGTCGAGCATATAAGCAAGCTGCGCCGCCGAAATCGCCACCGACCCGTTCTTGGGCGTCGGCCAGATGAACCGTCCCTTCTCCAGCCGCCTGGCGTAGAGCGACATGCCGACGCCATCATGCCAGAGGATTTTCAGGAGCGATCCCTGCTTGCCGCGGAAAACGAACAGGTCCCCGGCATGGGGGTCCCGACCGAGCGCCTCCTGCACCATCAACGCCAGCCCGGGCATCCCCCGGCGCATGTCGGTCACGCCACAGGCCAGCCAGACCCGCGCCCCCGGCGGCAGCGCGATCATGCCCGCTCCAGCGCCCGGACCAGGCGCGCCAGACCGTCGGCGTCCACGCCCACGCTGACCAGAACCCGCCGCCCATTCGCCAACAGGATCTCCACGCGGTCCTCACCCGGCGCGGGCGGCCTCGGCGGATCGGCGGCGACCACCACCGGCGCGAAGGTCGGCGCGGCGGCCTCGACCATGTCGCCTTCGTCGACCAGCCGCCCCTCTCGTGCGAGCCGTCGCCAAGTATAGAGCTGCGACCGCGAGATCCCGTGCCGGCGCGCCGTCGCGGAGACCAGCCGCCGACCGGCCATGCTCTCGGCCACGATCCGCAGCTTCTCCGCGTCGCTCCAGCGGCGGCGCCGACCAACCTCGACTACCTCGAACCGCGAAACCAAACTGTCCGTATGGGCGCCCATACCGGCAGATACGACTAAGCCGGACAGATCGGGAAGACGGCCACCGCCGAAAGCTTACGACGATGCCGGACCGGGGCCTGTCGGTCTGTTCCATGGGGAGCGTCAACAGCCGGATCATGTGGATGGGCAACAGCCATCAGCCCCTGGCGGTCGGCGGGGCCGGAGGCGGATCACGGTCCCGATCAATGACCGTTGGTCACAGGCTGGCGCTCGTCACCTATCTTGCGCGCGACCATGACGAAGCGATCGCCTGGCTCCGCCGCGCCCTCGGCTTCGTCCTGCTGGAAGACACCGATCTTGGCGGCGGCAAGCGCTGGGTGCGCATGGCCGCCAAAGCCGATGCCGAAACCGCCTTTCTGGTTGCCCGCGCCACGGGCGACCAGACCGCGTCGATCGGCGGCGCGGCGGGCGGCCGGGTCGCGTATTTCCTCCATACCCACGATTTCGAGGCCAGCGCGGCGCGCCTCGCCGCCGCCGGTGTCGCGTTCGAGGAAGGCCTGCGCCACGAAGCCTACGGGCGGGTCGCGGTGTTCCGCGATCTTTATGGCAACCGCTGGGACCTGATCGAACCGGGCATGCCGGCGGGGCAAGCCGGCCCGGTGCGTGATCGGCCAGGCCGGCCCGGCCGCCCGTCAAAGCGTCTCGATGAAGGCCTGCAGCTCGCCGGCAATCTCGATCCCGCCAAAGACCAGCGTATCGCCATCGCCCGCGTCGAGGATGAAGGCCGGCATGTCGGCATCGGCCGGCGCCACCTCTGCGGGGTCCGCCGCCATCGTGCCGCTCCACAGCGCGTCGTCGCGGAGTTCCGTGTCGGCGATGTCCGCATCGACGAAAACGAAGCTGTCGCCCGCCATGTCGTCTGCCAGGATCTGCGCCGCGGCAAAGCTGCCGACGATCAGGTAATCGTTGCCCTCACCGCCATAAAGCATGTCGTCACCGGCCCCGCCAACAAGGGTATCAGACCCCGAACCGCCCTCGAGGGTATCGCCGCCTGCCCCCCCGATGAGCAGGTCGTCGCCCGCCCCCCGATGAGCAGGTCGTCGCCCGCCCCGCCATAAAGCGCATCGTGCCCAACGCCGCCTTCAAGCCGATTGTCGGCCTGATTACCCCGCAGGATGTCATCGCCCACGCCGCCGATGGCGTTCTCGATCACCACGCCATTGGCAATCGTGTACCCGCCGACAACGTCGGCAACGTAGGAAACAACGCCACCGCCGGTTTCGCTGAAATCCAATGTGGCCGCACGCAGGTCGATCTCCGCATCCGCCTCGGTGGCGGCCATCAAGGTATCGCTGCCGCCGGTGTCCCAGATCGCCGCATAGTGCGCGTTGCCGCCGACCAAATAGACATCGTCGCCGCTGTTATGGGTCGTGTTCACCCCATAATAGCCTTGCAGGACGGCCATATCGATCGCGCCGAAGGTGGTCATGTGGCCACTGCCCTGTGTCACCCCGCTGGCGCCAAGCGGATGGCCATCCCAACCATCATTGTAGGTCATGATCGTGTAGACGGCCTGGTTCATGCCGAAAGTGCCGGTATCGCCGCTCCAGCCGACCCCTTCCATGATTTCCGAATCGCCTCCGGTGTCGTGCGGGTGCGCCAGCCCCAGCCCGTGCCCCAGCTCGTGGATAACGACGCCATACATGCCGCCGCCCGGCTGCATGGTGGTTGCGTTCCAGTATGTCGGGCTCGAGGTCAGGACACCCAGCCCAGCGGCAGAGGTGACGTTCTGCGGATACATGAAGCCCAACAGACCGCCTCCCAGATTATCCCGGGCCAGCTGTATGTCGGCGGTCGCCTGGTTCGTCGTGCGTTGGAACGTGATCGCGGTGAAATCGGACACACCGTCGAATATACCCATGATCATGGCGATTTCGGCATCGCTGAAACCGTCCGACGTTATGGTCTCTCCATTGTCGTCGACCGTGCTGCCTTCCAGCGCGAAATAGACATCGATCACCGATTGCCCGGTGAAGTTCCCGTTGTTCCACGTCACGGCGTCCGCCGGTTGGACGCGATCGTCCGGATCGACGGGTGTGCCTTCTGTCACGGTAACCGAATAGGTGCCTGTCGACCCGTCATAGTACTGCTTTGCGCTGACATAATAGGTGCCCGAAGCCAGTGTCAGATCGAACGTCGCTTCTGAATCAACTGCATCGCCGAGAGAGCTGCCGACACGGTTTCCCTGTGCATCGTAAACGCTTAGCAATGGATCGTACAGCGTGTCGCCCTGAAGATCGAAGCGATACGACCCGGCTTCCAACGTGATCGCCACCCAGTCTTCATCGCCGAGATACGCGATGGAACCGGCAAAGGCGTCGCCCACACCCATGCTGTAGACAGTGCCCATGTTGTCGGCGGCATCCGCGCCCTCGGTCACCGTCGCCGCGATCTCGGCGTCGTCAACCGGCAGGTTCTCGTAGTCACAGGTCTTTTGATAGGGCCTTAGCCCTGCGCAAATCAGGCACATCTCGTCTCTCCCGGTCGCGCGTCCATGCGCGTGTCGTCCATCCGCCGTTGCAGGGCCATCTTCAGTCGATCGGGTTGGGCCAGGGTCGGCATGTCAGGTCATAGCTCGGCAATGAGGGCGCGTGACGCCGCCACAAGCGCGTTCGCATAGTCGGCGAAAAACGCGTTTCCGGCAGCAGAAGCGGTTGGCAGCGCGCGTTGCACGGCGGGACCCGCGACCCAGGGCGCTTCGCCCGGCTTCGCCCGCAGGCGGCCATGCAGGGCGGGTCCCGCCGCGTCGAGACGCTCGAACGCGATGCGGTGTGCCCCGGGCAAGGCCCGCGCAATCGTGGCGTCGATGACCCGACGCGGCGCCACCGCATCGGCCAGCGCGCCCCGCACCGCGTCGCACAGCGCCGCCGGTTCGGCCTCGCACAAATACAGGAACGGCTCGCCTGTCCCTGCCCTTGTCTCTGCCGCGCCAATCATGGCTGCCACGCCAACACCCAACACGATACGCCAAACGGTCATGCCACCCTTGCCATGCGGCAAACACGCCGCCCCAAGGGTCCGGCGACTGCTGCGTCCTCCAAGCCCAACTCCGTTGCACACGGACCTGCACCGCCGAGACGGGCGATATCGCCTCACCAATCGGACCGCTATCACAAATATTTTAGATGAAAAGAAACCTCACGGCAATCGAAAGTATGGTTTCTTGCCCGGCCGCCTTGCCGCGCCGCTGCGCCGCGCTTACTCCGCCGCCTTGGCGCCGATCTGGATCACCGGTTCCATCTTGTCGAGCTCCTCGCGCGACAGGTGGCACTTGATCTGGTGACCGTCGGCCAGCGTGACCATGGGCGGCACCTCGCGCTCGCACAACCCGCCGGGGACCTCGGACTTCCAGCGGCATCGGGTCTGGAACGGACAGCCCGGCGGCGGATTCATCGCCGAGGGAATGTCGCCTTCCAGCACGATGTGTTTCTTGGTGACATGGGTGTCGGCGATCGGCACCGCCGACAGCAGCGCCTCGGTATAGGGGTGATAGGGCGGGCTGAACACCTGATCGGTCGAGCCAAGCTCGACAACATGGCCGAGATACATCACCAGCACCCGGTCGCTGAGATAGCGCACGATGCTGAGGTCGTGGGAAATGAACAGCAGCGTGGTCTTCTGTTCGCGCTGAATCTCCATCAACAGATCGGTCACCGCGGCCTGCACCGACACGTCGAGCGCCGAGACCGGCTCGTCGGCGACCACGATCCGCGCCCCGCCGGCAAAGGCCCGCGCGATGCCGACGCGCTGCTTCTGCCCGCCCGACAACTGGCGCGGCATACGTCCGGCGAATTCACGCGGCAGCTTGACCAGGTCCAGCAGTTCCAGCATGCGCTGCCAGCGCGCGTCGTCGGACTCTCCCTGGCCGAAGATCTCCAGCGCCCGGACGATCTGGCTGCCCACCGTCATCGACGGGTTCAGGGTGTCGAACGGGTTCTGGAACACCATCTGGATGTCGGCGACCGTCTGGGTGCCGCGGGCCTCGATCGGCACGTCCTGAATCGCCTGATTGTCGAGCAGGATGTCGCCCTCGGTCGCGGTTTCGAGCCCCATGAGAACCTTGGCAAAGGTGGATTTCCCGCAGCCCGACTCGCCCACGATGGCGAGCGTTTCGGATTCGCGGGCCTCGAAGCTGATGGTCTCGTTGGCCTTGACCACCTTCTTGCCACCGCCGCCGAACATCTTGTTCGCGGCGACCTCGTAGTATTTCTTCAGGTTGTCGATCTTGAGGACCGGCGCGCCGATCTCGCCCCTTTGCTTTTGTTCGGCCAGGGTGATCGGCGCGTCCCAATCGATCTCTTCAAACCGCAGGCAGCGCGTCTCGTGGCGTTCGTCGCCGGCCACCGGCGCCATCCTGATGTCGCCCGCATCGCAACGCCCGGCCTCGAAATAGTCGCAGCGCGGGCCGAAATTGCAGCCCGGCGGACGCTCATGCGGCAACGGAAAGTTGCCGGGGATCGCCACCAAGGGCCTTGTGTTCTTGTCCGCGCCGGGCAGCGGGATCGAGCGGAACAGCGCCTGGGTATAGGGGTGGCGCATCTGGTCGAACACATCCTCGATCGAGCCGCGTTCGACCGCCTCGCCCGAATACATCACGCAGAGCCGGTCGCAGACCTCCAGCACCAGGCCCAGATTGTGGCTGATGAACAGCATCGAGGTGCCGTATTCGCGGCCGAGCTCCTTCACCAGATCGACGATCCCCGCCTCGACCGTGACGTCGAGCGCGGTGGTCGGCTCGTCGAGGATCAGCAGCGATGGCTTCGACATCAGCGCCATGGCGATGACGATGCGCTGCTGCTGGCCGCCCGACAGCTGATGCGGAAAGGCGTTCAGGACGCGCTTGGGGTCGGGCAGCTTGACATCGGTCACGACCTTCAGCGCCATGTCCCAGGCGTCCTTTTCGCTGACGCCCTCATGGATCATCGGCACCTCGATCAGCTGCTTGCCGATCTTCATGGCCGGGTTCAGGCTGGCCATCGGCTCCTGATAGATCATCGCGATCTCGTTGCCGCGCAGGTCGCGCAGCTCGTCGGGCGATACCTCGGACAGGTCGCGGCCCTTGAACTTGATGGTGCCGCCGACGATCCGGCCGTTGACGCCCAGATCCTGCATCACCCCCAGCGCCACGGTCGATTTCCCGCAACCCGACTCGCCGACCAGGCCGACCGCCTCGCCGGGCTGGACGGCGACCGAGAAATCCATCACCGCGGGGATTTCCCGATTTCGGGTGAAGAAGCTGATCGACAGCTTGTCGATCTCCAGGATCGGGCCGTCATAATCCCACTTTGCCATCGATCGGCCTCCCTAATCCTTCAGGCTTTCTTCGCGCAGCCCGTCCGCCAGCAGGTTGAGCCCCAGCACCAGGCTCATGATCGCGACGGCCGGCACCAAGGGCGGGAACGGGAAGAACTGCAACAGCCCGCGGCCGCCATTGATCGACGTGCCCCAATCGGGGCTTTCAGGCGGCAGGCCGAGGCCGAAGAAGCCCAAGGTCCCCAGCAGGATCGTCGTGTAGCCGATGCGCAGGCAGAAATCGACCAGAAGCGGCCCGCGCGCATTTGGCAGGATCTCCCACAGCATGATGTACCACGGCCCCTCGCCCCGGGTCTGGGCGGCGGCGACATAGTCGCGCGACCGGATGTCGAGCGTGAGCCCGCGCACGATCCGGAACACGGTGGGCGAGTTCACGAACACGACCGACACGAAGACGATCAGGATGCCACTCGAGATGTCGAAGGCGTCGATCCATTCGGGCAGAAAGCTGATCGGCGTCCGGGCCTGGCTGATCAGCGAAAGGTAAAGCCAGCCGCCGATCCCCGCCACGATCGCCAGCAGGATCGTGCGCATGCGCGGCTTGGTGTGATAGCGGGCATTCAGCAGCACGATCAGGAAGATCAGCGGAAACAGGAACAGAACCATCGCCATATAGGTCGGGATGCCGGCGGCCGCGATTTCCGGCGTCACCAGCAGGAAGAACAGCAGGATCACCGGGAAGGCCAGCACGAGGTTCGCCAGAAAGGACAGGATGGTGTCGAACCAGCCGCCCATATAGCCCGCCGGCACGCCCAGCGTGATGCCGACCATGAAGGCGAACAGGGTGGCCAGCGGCGCGATCGTCAGCACCACCCGCGCGCCCATCACCATGCGGCTGAACACGTCGCGCGCCAGCGCGTCGCCGCCCAGCAGGTAATAGTCGTATTGCCCTTCCCCGGGGCTTGGCAGCGGCGTGCCGGGCGGCTTGTTCTTCATCCCCGAGATCACGTCCTGGATCGGGTCGAAGGTGACCACATGGATCGGGATGCCAAAGCCGCGAAGATCGGCGAAGATCGCCGTGAAGACCCAGAACATCACCAGCCCGAAGCCGATCATGCCGACGGTGTTGTCGAACAGATGGCCGTAAAGCCCCAGATGGCGCTTGAACGCGATCGACAGGGCAAAGGTGACGATGAGCGCGATCCAGACCGGCAGCAACTGCGTCGCCATCCGGCCGAAAATGCCCTTGCCCCCGGCCGGCATCAGGATGCCGCCGACGATATAGGCAAGGACCAGGCCGATGACGGCAAAGAGCGACCACAAGGTCAGGCGTTTGGCCCAGACGGCGGGGCTGGGCACCACGGTCAGGGTGTGGTCGGCGTTCACGATCATCTTGTCCTCGCCCGAGAAGATCGACAGCACGACCGATGCAAGCGAGGTGACGATCAGGGCCGAAACGGCGGCCAGCATCGCGGGGTTCAGGATCGGGCCGAGGCTGCCCGTCCAGGTGATCGGTTCCATGGCTCGGCCCTCCCTAGGACACACGGATGCGCGGGTTCAGGAAGGCGTAGCCGATGTCGGAGATCAGCTGGGTGACCAGCACCACCACCACCGCCACGACCGACACGGCCAGCAGCAACTCGATGTCGTTGTTCTGCGCGCCCTGGACCAGCGCATCGCCGAAGCCGGGATAGACGAACAGCGCCTCGACGATGACGACCCCGGTCAGCAGCCAGGGGAATTGCAGCATGATCACGGTGAAGGGCGCGATCAGCGCGTTGCGCAGCGCGTGCCGCAGCACCACATTGCGAAAGCTTACCCCCTTCAGCCGGGCCGTTCGGATATACTGCGCGGTCATCACCTCGGCCATGCTGGCCCGGGTCATCCGCGCGATATAGCCCATGCCGTAAAGCGCAATGGTCATCACCGGCAGGGTGAAGTTGCGAAAGGTGATCCCGTCGACCGCCGATTTCGCCGAGCCGATGAACCATTGCAACCCGACCATCGAGGACGCGAAGACGACGACAAAGATGACGCCCGAGACATATTCCGGCGTCGATGTGGTGGCGATCGAGAAGGTCGATAATGAGCGGTCGAGCCCCGAGCCCTCGCGCATGCCCGCCAGCACGCCGATGACCAGGGCGAGCGGCACCATGATCGCAAACGCCCAGAACATCAGGATGCCGGTGCGGACAAGCCGCTCGCCGATCACCTCGGCGACCGGCACGCGGAACTTGGTCGAATAGCCCCAATTGCCCTGGATGACGCCGCAGAAGCGCGGCGCCGCGGCCGCTTCGATGCCGCCGGCGATGCAGCGACCGGTGATCGTGCCATCCGCGGCCTCGTTGACGAAGCCGGGGATCAGTCCCAGCCACTGGCCATAGCGCGACAGCATCGGCTGGGTGTAGCCGTTCCTGTCAAGCCAGCTTTGCACCTCGGCATCGGTGATCCGGGCGCCCAGCTGGGTCTTGGCCAGCTTTTCCAGGTTCGGTTGCAGATTGGTCAGAAAGAACACGATCAGGGTCATGAAGAGCGCCGTCAGCACCATGATCCCCAACCGCTTGAGAATGAACAATCCCATCGGCATCCCTGTCGTTGTCCGGCCCCTCTGGCGGGGGCGTCATGGCGTTTTATTGGCGGCCTGTTGGCCGCGATGCGCATGGGGGCGGGTGCGGCCCGCCCCCCGGCAATTCCCGTCGGGCGGTCAGGCCCAGCCGATGTGATGGATGTTGATCTCGAATTTCGGGTGCATCTCGATATTCACCACACCGTCGACGTAAAAGCGATAGAGCGAGCGCCAGTAGGGAATGATCGCCACACCCTCATCGACCATCATCTGTTCGAGCCTGGCCATCACCTCCTTGCGCTTCTCGCTGTCGGCGATCGCCGTCGCCTGATCGAGCAGCGCGTCGAACTCGGCGTTGCGGAAGCCCGACTCGTTCCACGCCGCGGTCGAGCGATAGGCGAGGTTCAGCAGCTGGATGCCCGTCTCGCGATGGTTCCAGTTGGTCGAGGAAAAGGCGTATTTGGTCCAGTCGTTCCAGAAGGTCGAGCCGGGCATCACCGTCCGTTTGACCTTGAAGCCGGCATCGCGCAGCTGTGCGGCGACGGCATCGGTGGTGTTCTTGCGGTAATCGTCGTCGATCGACACGAGCTCGTGCTCGTAATCCATCATGCCGGCCTCTTCCATCAGGCGCCGGGCCTCTTCGACATTGCGCTCATGGCCGGGGATGTCGGCATGGTCCGGATGCACGCCATTGGCGACGTGGTAGTTGTTGTTCGACACGTTGCCGCGCCCGGAAATGCCCAGCTCCAGCGGCACCGTGTTGTCGACGGCCAGCGCCAGCGCGCGGCGGACGCGCGCATCGCCATAGGGCTTCACGCCGTCGATCTCGGTCTCCTGGTTGGGGCGGATGACCACGGTTGCCGCGGTGCCGATCTCGGATTCGACCCAGCCGATCTGGTTGAAGATGTCGATGAAGTCCGAGACCATTTCATAGGTCACGTCGAACTCGCCTGCATCGGCGCCGGCCAGCCAGGCCGAAGGATCGGTGCCGTAATCGAGGAACTCGACCCGGTCGAGATAGGCATCGCCCCAGTATTCGTGATCGGGGTTCTTCACCAGCGAGATGCGTTCGCCCACCTTGAACTCGTCGAACATGTAGGCGCCGGTGCCGACCCCGTGATCCAGCACCGAGGTGCCGATCAGGTCGCGATGCATGATCGGCGCCGGATAGTCGGCCATGCCGAACATCAGCGTGCCGTCCGGGGTCAGCGGGCGCACCACCACGGTGGTCGCATCGACCACCTCGACCGTGCCGGGGGCGGCCTTGCCATCCTGCATCAGCGAGGACATGCGCGAGGCCATCGAATTGCCCTCGACCGATTCGTCGCACCAGCCGATGATGTTCGCCGCCACATCCTCGGCGGTGAAATCGTCGCCATTGTTCCACTTCACGCCCTGGCGGACGTTCAGCGTGTATTCGGTGGCGTCGTCATTGGCCTCCCAGCTTTCCAGCAGCATCGGCCGCAACGTGCCATCGCGGCGGACCTCGACGAGGTATTCGATGATGCCGCGGGTCTCGTTGCCAAGCTCGGACCAGTCATAGGTGCGCGGGTCCTTCAATTCGCGGCAGTTCATCTGGATGCGCAGCGTGCCGCCCATCGACGGCGTGGCGTTTTCGCTTTGCGCATAGGCCCGGCTGTCGAGCCCGATCGCGGCATAGGCCGCCGCGGCGGTGGCGCCGAGCGCGGTCGCCCGGCCGAGGAATTCGCGCCGGCTCATCTGCCCGGCGGCGACTTCGCTGGCATACATCTCGATGGCCGGATGCATACGGGTTCCGGTCGCTCTGGTATCACTCATGGTGTCCGTTTCTCCCTTTTGGACGCTTGTCTTTATGGTTGGGCCGCACCGCAAGGAACCTGCGGTCCCGAGGCCGAAGCCGGATGGAAACGCCCCGTCGGCCGCCCCCTCGCCGTCAGTGAGGCACGTTTCGACCCGCGGCGTCAACGGGGCTGGCCCAGAATCTTTGTCCGAAAGCGACATCGCCCCTGTTCAAAAAACGACGAGCCGCGCCCCGATGGACGCGGCCCGCCGAGTTCATGCCCAGCCCAGGCGATGGATGTTGATCTCGAATTTCGGGTGGATGTTCGACCCGATCACACCCTCGCGATGGCTGTTATAGAGCGACCGCCAGTAGGGGAAGATCGCCACGCCCTGCTCGACCATCATGCCCTGCAGACTGGCCATGACCTCGCGGCGCGCAACGCTGTCGGCGATCGCCGAGGCCTGGGCCAGAAGCGCGTCGAATTCGGCCGAGCGGAAGCCGGATTCGTTCCAGGTCGCCTGCGAATTGTAGGCCAGGTTCAGAAGCTGGATGCCGGTTTCGCGATGCCCCAATTGGTCGACGAGAACGGATAGCCCAGCCAGTTGTTCCAGTAGGTCGCGCCGGGCAGCACCGTGCGGCGCACCGCAAAGCCGGCGTCGCGCAGCTGGGCCGCGACGCCATCGGTCGTGGCCTTGATGAAATTGTCGTCGACAGAGATCAACTCGTGCTCATAGTCGAGCATGCCGGCCTCTTCCATCAGCCGGCGTGCCGCGTCGACATCGCGGGCATGGGCGGGATAGGCCGCATGGTCGGGATGAACGCCCTGGGCGACATGGTAGTTGTTGTTCGGGATGGTGCCATAGCCGCCGATCCCCAGCTCCAGCGGCACCGCCGGATCGACCGCCAGCTGCAGCGCCCGGCGCACCCGCACATCGGCATAGGGCCGCATGCCGTCGACCTCGGCCTCGGCATTGGGGCGGATCACCACGGTGGCGGATGTCGCCACCTCGGTCTGGACCCAGCCGAGTGCCGCAAAAATGTCCAGATAGTCGGGCACCGTTTCATAGGTGACGTCGAACTCGCCGGCATCCGCGCCGGCCAGCGCCGCGGCCGGATCGGTGCCGTAATCGAGGAACTCGACACGGTCGAGAAACGCCTCGCCCCAATAGGTGTGATCGGGGTTTCGCACCAGCACGACCTTTTCGCCGACCTTGAACTCGTCGAACATGTAGGCCCCGGTGCCGACCCCATGGTCGAGCACCGAGGTGCCGATCAGGTCGCAATGCTGGATGGCTGCGGGATAGTCGCCCATGCCGAACATCAGCGTGCCGTCCGGCGACTGGGTGCGCAGCACCACGGTATGGCTGCCCGCGACCTCGATCGCACCGGGCGCGGCGGCGCCGTCAACCATCAGGGCGGCCATCCGGTTGGCCATCGAGTTGCCCTCGACCGAGGCATCGCACCAGCCGGCGATGTTGGCCGCCACATCCTCGGCGGTGAAATCGTCGCCATTGTTCCACTTCACGCCGCGGCGGACGTTCAGCGTGTATTCGGTGGCGTCGTCATTGGCCGACCAGCTTTCCAGCAGCACGCCCGCCAGGGTCCCGTCGCGGCGCACCTCCACCAGGTATTCGGTGATGCCGCGGGTCTCGTTGGCAAGTTCCGGCCAGTCATAGGTGCGCGGGTCCTTCAACTCGCGGCAGTTCATCTGGATGCGCAGGGTGCCGCCCATCTGCGGCCGCGCGGCGTCCTGGGCGGCCGCGGGCATCGCCGCGCCAAGCGCCGCATAGGCGACCGCGGCGCTGGCGCCGAGCGCCGTGGCGCGCGACAGGAATTCGCGCCGGTCCATCTCGCCGGCCGCGACTTCGCGGGCATAGAGCGGGATGGCGGGATGCAAGGGCGGGTCGGTGGGCATATGATGCGACATCGGCAGGCGTACTCCTACGGCATGGAACAGTCAGGGTGAATGGTTGGCCCGGTTGTGGGGCATAGCTGCGCCGCCCTTCTGCGGGCGGGAAAACCGGGCTGTCCCCTATCAACACATGAATGGGCCGCGGCGTCAACCAAGGGCCCGGGCGCGCCCCGCCTGGGGCGTCGCCAGGAGCCGCCAGCCGGCCATCCGTGCCCGGAACCACGTCCGCTGCCGCTTGGCGTATTGGCGGGTTGCGGCGATCGCCGCATCGGCGGCCTGATCGAGCGTCAGCTGCCCGTCCAGATGGGCCGCCAGCGCGGCCGCGCCGATCGCCTGCGCGGCCGGTCCACCGCGGGCCAGCACGTCGCGGTTGGCCGCGACCTCGGCCAGGGCGCCGGCCTTGAGCATGGCGTGGAACCGCGCCGCGATCCGGGCGGCCAGCCCGTCGCGCCCGGCCTCGATCAGCAGCGGCTGGGCCTCGGCCAGCGGCAGCAGCGGCGCCGCGGTGGCGTCCTGCCACTCGGCCAGCCCGCGCCCGGTGGCCTGCAGCACCTCCCAGGCCCGCCGCACCCGCACCGGGTTGCGGCAATCGATGCGGGCGGCGGTTTCGCGGTCAAGCTCGGCCAGCAGCGCGGCGGCGCCATCGCCAGCCAGGCGGGCTTCGGCTTCGGCGCGGATCGCCGCGGGCACCGGCGGGATGTCGGCCAGCCCCTCGGTCAGGGCGCGAAAATAGAGCCCGGTGCCGCCGACGACGATCAGCCGCTCCTCCGCCCTGCGGGCGACGTCGCGGACGTCGCGCAGCCAGTCGCCGACCGAATAGGGCCGCTCGCAGGGCACATGGCCATAGAGCGCATGGCGAAACCCGGCTTCCTCGCTTGCGGTGGGGCGTGCCGTCAGGACCCGCCAGCAGCCATAGACCTTCAGCGCGTCGGCATTGACGATCACCCCGCCGCCGGCTTCTGCCACGGCCCGTGCCAATGCCGACTTGCCCGAGGCTGTCGGGCCAGCAATCAGCACCGGCCGTGCGGGGTCCAGCGCGGCCGGGTCGAAGGCGCCAATCGGGGTCGGTTCGGGATTGCTCACCTGGGTCTTTTGCGACAGGTTGCCGCCCGGGCCAAGATGGAGGGGCGCGATGCCGGATCGGAACGAGACGCCGCCGCCCCGCTATCGCCGGGTGATGCTGAAAATCTCGGGCGAGGCGCTGATGGGCGATCAGGGCTATGGCCTGCATCCGCCCACGGTCGAGCGGATCGCCGGGCAGGTCCAGGCGGTGCGCGCGCGCGGCGTCGAGCTTTGCATGGTGATCGGCGGCGGCAACATCTTTCGCGGTCTGCAGGGCTCGGCCCAGGGGATGGAGCGCACCACGGCCGACTATATGGGGATGCTGGCGACCGTGATGAACGCGCTGGCGATGCAGGCCGCGCTCGAGGCGCTGGGCGTCTTTACCCGCGTGATCTCGGCCATTCCGATGGACCAGATCTGCGAGCCCTACATCCGCCGCCGCGCGGTCCGGCATCTGGAAAAGGGCCGCGTCTGCATCTTTGCCGCGGGCACCGGCAACCCGTATTTCACCACCGACACCGCGGCGACGCTGCGCGCCAGCGAAATGGCCTGCGAGGCGATCTTCAAGGGCACCAAGGTGGACGGGGTCTATGACAGCGATCCGGCGAAGAACCCCGATGCAAAGCGTTTCGAAACGGTCAGTTATGACGAGGTCCTGCGCCGCCACCTGAAGGTGATGGATGCCTCGGCCATCGCGCTGGCCCGCGACAACGACATGCCGATCATCGTCTTTTCGCTGAACGATCCCGGCGGCTTTGCCGGCGTTCTCGACGGCCAGGGGCCGCACACCACAGTGCGGTAGCGCCGCCGCTATACATCGCCCGGACGCCGCGCTAGAGACGCCTTTGCCCGGGACAAAGGAGAAGGACAGAAGGCCCATGTCGGAGGAGTATGCGGAACCCGACCTTGACGATCTGAAACGCCGGATGGATGGCGCGATGACCGCGCTGCGCCACGAATTCGCCTCGCTCAGGACCGGGCGCGCCTCGTCCTCGATGCTCGATACCGTGACCGTCGAGGCCTATGGTACAACCATGCCGCTCAACCAGTGCGGTACGGTGAACGTGCCCGAGCCGCGCATGCTGACCGTCAGCGTCTGGGACAAGGGGCTGGTCGGCGCGGTCGAAAAGGGCATCCGGAACTCCGGGCTGGGCATCAACCCGGTGATCGACGGCACCACGATCCGCCTGCCGATCCCCGAACTGAACGAGGAGCGCCGCCGCGAACTGACCCGCGTCGCCGCGCAATACGCCGAACAGGCCCGGGTGGCGATCCGCAATGTCCGCCGCGACGGGATGGACCAGATCAAGAAGGCCAGGGCCGCCGGCATGGGCGAGGACGACCAGAAGATCTGGCAGGACGAGATCCAGGCCCTGACCGACGCCGAAATCGCCGCGATCGACGCGGCGCTCGACCACAAGCAGCAGGAGATCATGCAGGTCTAGGCGGTTGGCCGCCGCTGCGGTTGCCCGGGCGGGCGCGCCGGCCTAAACGAAGGCATCGGTCCGAAGCGGCCGGCAAGGCACAACAACGAGGCAGGACAGACCGATGACGATTGCGCCAAAAACCGCGCCGCCCACCCACGGCCCGCGCCATGTTGCCATCATCATGGACGGCAATGGCCGCTGGGCGCAGCAGCGCGGCCGGCCGCGGCTGTTCGGCCACCAGGCCGGGGCCCGCCGGGTCAAGGAAATCGTCCGCGCCTGCCCCGATCTGGGCGTCACCCATCTGACGATCTTTGCCTTTTCGACCGAGAACTGGAAACGGACCCAGGCCGAGGTGTCGGGGCTGATGACGCTGTTTCGCCGCTATATCCGGGCCGAGGCGCGCGGTCTGGTCAGGGAAGGCGTGCGCGTGCGGTTCATCGGCGACCGCATCCGCCTGGAACCCGCCTTGGTGGCGATGATGGACGAACTCGAGGCGATGACCGCGGGCAACAGCGTCGTCAACCTGACCGTGGCGCTGAACTATGGCGGTCGCGACGAGGTCGCCCGCGCCACCAGGCGGCTGGCGCGCGAGGTCGCGGCCGGCCGGCTCGACCCCGAGGCGGTGGATGCCGAAACCCTGGCGCGGTTTCTCGACACCCATGTCCTGCCCGATCCCGATCTGGTGATTCGCACCAGCGGCGAGGCGCGGATCTCCAACTTCCTGCTGTGGCAATCGGCCTATGCCGAATACGATTTCATCGACACGCTGTGGCCGGATTTCACGACGGCCGATTTCGCCGCCTGCGTGGGCCGTTTCGCCGGCCGCGACCGGCGCTTTGGCGCGGCCCCCGGATGACAGCGCCCGGCGGCCGATTTTCCGACCTGACCGTCCGCACCGTCTCCGGCGCCGTCATCGCGCTGATCTGCGTTCTGGTGATCGAGGCCGGCGGCGTTGCCTTTACCCTGCTGGTCGGGGCGATCGGGGCCGGCATGATGTGGGAGGCGCACCGCATGCTGGCCGATCCGCCGCGCCCCGATGCCGCCATCGCGCTGGCCGGCGCGGTCCTGGCGGCGCTGATCCTGGCCGGCAATATCGAGCTCTCGTGGATGCTGGTGATCGGCGCGGCGGCGCTGCTGGCGGCCTGGCTGACGCCGCCGCGGCGCCTGGCGGCCGCGCTGTGGGTGGCGGCGATCCTGCTCGCCTCGCTGGGGATCATCCGGCTGCGGGTCAGCGATGGGGTGGTCTGGATGTACTGGTTCGCCGCCGTCGTGGTGGCGGTCGACATCCTGGGCTATTTTGCCGGGCGGCTGATCGGCGGGCCAAAGCTGTGGCCGGTGGTCAGCCCCAAGAAGACCTGGTCGGGCACGCTGGCCGGCTGGGCCGGTGCGGTCGCCGTCGGTGCCGCCTTTGCCGGGCCGACCGGGGCGGGCTGGGTGTTGCTGCCCTTGTCGCTGTTCGCCGCGATGGCCGCGCAGGCGGGCGATCTGGTCGAAAGCGCGGCCAAGCGCGCCGCCGGGATCAAGGACGCGTCGGGCCTGTTGCCGGGCCATGGCGGGGTAATGGACCGGTTCGACGGGATGATGGGGGCGGGCCTCTTCATGGTGGCCCTGCGTTCGGCCGATCTGATGCCGGGAATGTAGGCCGGTGCGGCGTGTCACGATCCTGGGCGCCACCGGCTCGATCGGGCGGAACACGGTCGATCTGGTGGCGCGCGCCGACGATCTGTCGACCGTCGCGCTGACCGGCGCGGGCAACATCGCGCTGCTGGCCGAACAGGCGAAACGGCTGGGCGCCGAACTGGCCGTGACCGCCCATGAGGACCGGCTGGAGGCGCTGCGCGCGGCGCTGGCCGGCACCGGCATCGCGGCCGCCGCCGGCCGTGCCGCGGTGATCGAGGCGGCAAGCCGCCCCGCCGACTGGGTGATGTCGGCAATCGTCGGCGCGGCCGGGCTGGAACCGGGGCTGGCCGCCTTGCGCCAGGGCGCCACGCTGGCGCTGGCGAACAAGGAAAGCCTGGTCTGCGCCGGTCCCCTGGTGCTGGCCGAGGCGGCCCGCCACGGCGCCACGATCCTGCCCGTCGATTCCGAGCATTCGGCGATCTTCCAGGCGCTGATGGGCGAGAACCGGTCGGCGGTGGAGCGGGTGATCATCACCGCCTCGGGCGGGCCGTTCCGCACCTGGCCGCGCGAGCGCATGGCGCGGGCAACCCTGGCCGAGGCCGCGGCCCATCCCAGCTGGTCGATGGGCCAGCGGATTTCGGTCGATTCGGCGTCTTTGTTCAACAAGGCGATGGAACTGATCGAGGCAAGGGAATTCTTCGGCTTCGCGCCCGACCAGATCGAGGTCGTGGTGCACCCCCAATCCATCGTGCATGCGATGGTCGGCTTTGCCGATGGCGGGCTGATGGCGCATCTGGGCCCGGCCGACATGCGCCACGCCATCGGCTTTGCGCTGCATCACCCCGCGCGCGGCCCGGTGCCGGTGGCGCGGCTCGACCTGCCGGCGCTTGCCCGGCTCGAATTCGAGGCGCCCGATCCCGAAAGGTTCCCCGCGCTCAGGCTGTCGCGCGCGGTGATGGAGGCCGGCGGGCTGTCGGGCGCGGCGTTCAACGGCGCCAAGGAAACCGCGCTCGATCTGTTCATCGCGGGCGCGGTCGGGTTTCTGGACATGGCCGCGCTGGTCGAGACGGTGCTCGATGGGCTGTGGGCCGAAGGGGCGCTGGGGGAATCGCCCGCAAGCCTTGATAACGTGCGGGTGGTGGACCATCTGTCCCGCCAGCGCACCAGGCAAGCGGCCGCCGCACGCGCCGGCTGACACGGGGGATACGTGGATATTCTGAGCTTTGCCGCCGCCACCGGCGGCACGCTGATCACCATCGCGGCCTTTGTCGTGGCGCTGTCGATCATCGTCTTCGTGCATGAATACGGCCACTATATCGTGGCGCGCTGGTCGGGCATCCATGCCGAGGCATTCTCGCTGGGCTTTGGCCCGGTCCTGGTGAAATGGCACGACAAACGCGGCACCCAATGGCAGATCGCCGCGCTGCCGCTGGGCGGGTTCGTCCGGTTCAAGGGCGATGCGGGGCCCGGCAGCGACAAGGACGACGCGGCGATTGCCGAGATGTCCGAGACCGAGCGCCGCGCCACGCTGGCGGCCGCCCCGCTCTGGGCGCGCACGGCGACCGTCGCCGCCGGCCCGGCCTTCAACTTCCTGATGTCGATCATCGTCTTTGCGGGCATCTTCATGGTGATCGGGGTCGCGCGCGACGCCCCCATCATCGACGAGATGCGCCCGGTCCCCTCGGCGATCGCGAACGAGCTGCAACCCGGCGACCGGGTGATCTCGGCCGCCGGTGTGGCGACGCCCGATCTCGAGACGCTGATGTTCGGCGATTTCGGGACGGACGCCGAGGTGACCTATGCCATCGACCGCGGTGGCGACCGGCTCATGGTGACAGGCCCGAATCCGCGCCTGCCGGTGATCGATACGGTCCAGCCCGGCGCCCCCGCCGACGCTGCCGGGCTGCGCCGCGGGGATGTGATCAGCGCCATCGACGGCACCCCGATCGGCAGCTTTGCCCAGTTGCAGGAAACCGTCGCCGCGTCCGGCGCACAGGGTGCGTCGGTCGATCTGACGGTGTGGCGCGACGGCGCGGCCGAGACGGTGACCCTGACACCGCGGATGCAGGACATTCCCGCCGGCGATGGCTGGGAACAGCGCCCGCTGATCGGCATCGCCGCACAGTCCTTCTTCGACCCTGCGACCGACACGCCCGGCCCGCTGCGCGCCCTGTGGATGGGCATGAACCAGACCTGGAGCATCGTCACGATGAGCCTCGACGGCGTGTGGCACATCGTCACCGGCGCGATCAGCTCGTGCAATCTGCAGGGCCCGATCGGCATTGCCGAATTGTCGGGCGCTGCCGCGCAGCAGGGTCTGGGCGATTTCATCTGGCTGATTGCGGTGCTGTCCACGGCGATCGGGCTGGTCAATCTGTTCCCGATCCCGGTGCTCGATGGTGGGCATCTGGTGTTCTATGGCTATGAGGCGCTGCGCGGCCGTCCGCCGCCGCCCCGGGTCTATCAGCTGCTGACCGCGCTGGGGCTCGCGGCGATTCTGACGCTGATGGTATTCGCCGTGTCGAACGACCTGTTCTGCCCGTGATCCGCAGGCCTGCGACACGGTTTTGACAACGCCGTGAGGCGCGCTTAACAAAGTCGCGTGAGTCAGGCCAGGGGGCAGCTGCCATGCCACGGACCGTCGGCGCCCTTGCGCGCCGCTTTGTTGCGACCTTGCGTGCCGGCGCGGCCGGAATGGCCGTTCTCCTTTGCCTTCTGACCGTTGCCGGCAGCCCCGGCCAGGCGCAGGATTTCCGGTTCACCCAGTTCACCGTCGAAGGCAACCAGCGGATCGAATCCGCGACGATCCTGACCTATGCCGGCCTCGCCCCGGGCGAACCGGTCGGGCCGGGCGCCGTCAACGACGCCTATCAGCGGATTCTCGATACCGGCCTGTTCGAAGAGGTGGAGGTCATTCCGCAAGGCGCGCAGCTGCTGATCCGGGTGCGGGAATACCCCACGATCAACATCATCTCGTTCGAGGGCAACCGCCGGATCGACGACGATACCTTGCGCGCGGTGATCACCTCGCAGCCAAGGCGGGTCTACTCGCCTGCAACGGCCGAGGCGGATGCCGCGATCCTGGCGCGCGCCTATGCCGAATCGGGACGCTATTCGGCCGAGGTGCGGCCGGTGATCATCCGCCGCCCGGACAACCGGGTCGATCTGGTGTTCGAGGTGCGCGAGGGCCGCCCGGTGGAGATCGAGCGGATCAGCTTTGTCGGCAATCGCAGCTTTTCCGAATACCGGCTGCGGCGGATCCTGCAGACCAAGCAGGCCGGCCTGTTGCGCTCGATCATCCGGCGCGACACCTTCGTTGCCGACCGGATCGACTTCGACATCCAGTTGCTGACCGATTTCTACAACGCGCGGGGCTATATCGACTTCGAGGTGCTTTCGGTCGCCAGCGAGCTGGCCGAAAACCGCGACGCCTTCTTCCTTGTCTTCAACCTTCGCGAGGGTCAGCAATTTCGCCTCGGCACGATCTCGATCGGCAGCGCCCTGCCCGGCATCAACCCGCGCGCCTATGGCGACGAAATCCGGATCAGGCCCGGGATGATCTATTCGCCGTTGCTGATCGACGAGACCATCGCGCGGCTTGAAAGGCTGGCGATCCAGGAGGGCCGGGACTTCATCCGGGTCGATCCGGTGATCACCCGCAACGACGCCGAGCGCACGCTCGATGTCGAATTCCAGATCGTCGAAGGCGAGCGTATCTTCATCGAGCGCATCGATATCGAAGGCAACACGACGACGCTCGACCGGGTAATCCGCAACCAGTTCCGGGTCGTCGAGGGCGACCCGTTCAACCCGCGCGAAATCCGCCAGGCCGCAGCGCGGATCCGGGCGCTCGGCTTTTTCGAAACCGCCGAGGTCAACGCACGCGAGGGCACCCGGCCCGAAACGGTGATCGTCGATGTCGATGTGGTGGAACAGCCAACCGGCCAGGTCGATTTCGGCCTGAACTATTCCACCGACCTTGGCCTGGGTCTGGCCATCGGTTTCTCGGAACGCAACTTCCTGGGGCGCGGCCAGTCCTTCCGCTTTCGCTTCGACACCAGCTCTACCGACAACAACTCCGTCCTCTCCTGGGCCGAGCCGGCCTTTCTCGACCGCGACCTGACGCTGGGCGGGTCGATCTACTACAACTCCACCTCGACGGATGTGAACGCGAATTACGACACCAGCCGGCTGGGATTCACGCCCTATCTCGAGTTCCCGCTGGGCGAGTTCAGCCGGCTCAATCTGCGCTACCGGCTGTCCAACGACTCCGTGAGCAAAGTCAGTGACAATTCCTCGCCGATCATCCAGGCCGACGACGGCAGCCGGGTCACCAGTCTGGTGGGCTACACCTACAGCTATGACACACGGCGCCGGGGGCTCGACCCGAATGCGGGGGTTGTTATCGAGTTTGCGCAGGGCTTCGCCGGGCTGGGCGGCGACGAGACCTATATCCGCACGACCGCTCTGTTCGGGGCCGAACGGCGCTTGCGGAACGAAGATATCGCGCTGCGCGCGACATTCGAGGCCGGGTCGCTCAACAGCTTCTCCGAGGATTCACGCCTTACCGAGCGCTATTTTCTGTCGACCCGGCAGATGCGCGGGTTCGAGCCGCGCGGCCTTGGCCCGCGCGACCTCGCTTCGGTGAACCAGGATACGCTGGGCGGCAACTACTTCGCCGTCGCCCGCTTCGAGGTCGACTTCCCGCTCGGTCTGCCCGAGGAATACGGCATCTCCGGCGGCCTGTTCTATGACATCGGATCGGTCTGGGGGCTGGACAATAAGATCGGAGCGGATGGCGTTCCGGTTGACGACGGCCTGCACTGGCGCCAGACCGCAGGCTTCGCGATCTACTGGGACACCTTCCTGGGGCCGTTGCGCTTCAACTTCACGACGCCCATCCAGGTTAAGCCCTACGACACCACCCGCAACTTCGACTTCACGATCGCGACGCAGTTCTAGGCGATGCGGCGCCGCGCGGTCATCGTTGGCCTGCTGGCGCTCGTCTGCGGTGCCGGTCCGGTCGTGGCGCCGGCCCAACCATCGGCGGGGCTGCGCACCGTCAACCGCCGCCGGCTTTATACCGAGTCGCGCTTCGCCGCCCGGGTGCTGGCCATGCTCGAGGCGCGGGCGGCGGCGATCCGGGAGGAAAACGCCACCGTCACGGCGATGCTGGAAGCCGAGGAACTGTCGCTGACCCAGCGCCGGGCGGAAAGCGAGCCGGCCGCGTTTCGCGCACTGGCCAGCGCCTTCGACACCAAGGTGGTGCAAATCCGCGAGGCGCAGCTTCGCCGTCAGCGCGCGCTGGAAGACTGGGCGGCAGCCGAGGAGCGGCGCTTCCTGCGCGCCGCGCAACCCGTTCTGCGTTCGTTGATGGCCGAGGCCGGCGCAAGTGTCTTGCTGGACGAGCGCAGTGTCCTGCTGGCGCTTCCGGAGCTTGACCTCACCGATCCGGCCATCGCGCGCATCGACGCGGTGCTGGGCGACGGCGCCGATGACGCCGCAGCTTTGCCCGAGATGATCAGCCTGATCGATGCCGCCGCGGGGGTCGCCCCGGTTCCCGGCATCGATGGGCAGGACGGGACGCTGGACGCAGGTGACATGTCGGGCCGGCCGGCACCCGTCGGCCCGGACATCCCGGGTCTGGTGCAACCCTGATGGCACGGCGCCATGTGTGTGACGCATGGCGCCAGCGCCAGGCCGAACCGGATGCGCCGCATGATGGGCGGCGGGCGCGCTCCCGGGCGCGCGCCCGGGAGCACCCGACAACAGCCGGCCGTCTGGTTCCAACGCGCGATGAGGTTGACCCATTGCGGCAATGCCGCCGCGCGCCCCGGCCGCGCTTGCCACCCGGTCGGGGCGTTGCTAGGCACTGGGGTGTCCCGCTCCCGCAGGCTACAGGGTATCTGGCATGTCGCAGTCCTCCGATCTTCCGCAGCGTGTCGGTATCGTCGAGATCCAGCGGTTGATCCCGCATCGCTATCCGTTCCTGATGATCGATGCCGTCGAGGATATCGTGGCAAGCGATCGCGCCACGGGGATCAAGAACGTCACCATCAACGAGCCGTACTTTCAGGGCCACTTTCCCGCCAAGCCGCTGATGCCCGGCGTGCTGATCATCGAGGCGATGGCGCAGACCGCATCGGTGCTGATCAGCCTGTCGATGGGCCTCGGCGACAAGGACCCGCTGGTCTATTTCATGACCGTCGACAAGGGCCGGTTCCGCCGGCCGGTGGAACCGGGCAACGTGCTGAAGCTGCATACCCGGGTCGCCCGCTCCCGCGCCATGGTCTGGAAGTTCGATGGCGTGGCAACGGTGAACGGCGCCCGCGCGGCCGAGGCAACATTCTCGGCCATGGTCGATATCAGCCGCGCCAGCGGGCAGACCGGGTGACCGCCGGGATTCACCCGACCGCGATCGTCGAACCGGGCGCCACGATCGGCCCGGGTTGCCGGATCGGCCCCTATTGCACGGTCGGGCCGGAGGTGACGCTGGGGGCAAGGGTGACGCTGAAATCCCATGTGGTTGTCACCGGCTGGACCGAGATCGCCGAGGATTGCACGATCTGGCCCTTCGCCTGCGTCGGCGAGGCGCCGCAGGACCTGAAATATCGCGGCGAGCGGACCCGCCTGGAAGTCGGTGCGCGGACCCGCATCCGCGAGGGCGCGACTCTCAACACCGGAACCTCGGGCGGCGGCGGGGTGACGCGGGTCGGCGCGGATTGCCTGTTCATGACCGGGGCGCATGTGGGCCATGACTGCCAGGTCGGGGACCGCGTGATCATGGCGAATTGCTCGGCGCTTGGCGGCCATTGCGAGATCGGCGACGACGTCATCATCGGCGGGCTGACCGGGATCCACCAATTCGTCCGGCTGGGCCGCGGCGCGATCGTCGGCGGCGTCAGCCGGGTGATCCATGACGTGATCCCGCACGGGCTGGTGCAGGGGCCGGATGCGGTGCTCGAGGGGCTCAACCTGATCGGGTTGAAGCGGCGCGGCATGCCGCGGGCCGAGATCCAGGCGCTGCGGGCCGCATTCCGCCGTCTGGCCGAGGGTGAAGGCGCCTTTGCAGAGCGCGCCGCAACGCTGCGCGACTCCGACAGCGCGGCGGTGCGCGAGCTTGCCGCCTTCATCCTCGACGCCTCCAGCCGATCCTTCCTGACCCCGGCATGAGGCCGCCATGACGGGCCCTGTGGGCATCGTGGCCGGCCGCGGCCAGTTGCCGAAACGGCTGGCCGCCCGGCTGGTGGAAACCGGGCAGACCGGGGTGGTGGCGGCGCTGCCGGGAACCGGCACCGACGGCTTTGCCGGGCTGCCGGTGATCGCCGCGCGCTACGAGAAGCTGGGCCGGCTGTTCGCCGATCTGCGGGCCATGCCGTGACCCGGATCGTGCTGGCCGGCGCGATCGAACGCCCCGAGCTTGACCTGCGCGCGCTCGACCTGACCACGCTGCGCGCCGCGCCGCGCCTGCTGCGCGCCTTCCGACGCGGCGATGACGGGCTGCTGCGCGTGGTGATCGGCCTGTTCGAAAAGGCCGGCTTCGCGGTGGTCGGCGCGCATGCCTTTCTGCCCGATCTGACCCTGCCACCCGGCGCGGCGGGGCGGCACCGCCCGGCGCCCGCCGATCTGGCCGATATCGCGCGCGCCGACGAAATCCTCGGGGCGCTCGGCCCGGTCGATCTGGGCCAGGCGGCCGTGGTGGCGGGCGGGCTGTGCCTGGGCCTCGAGACGATCCAGGGCACCGACGCGCTGTTGGGTTTCGTCGCCGAGACCGGCGAGCGGTATCGCCGCGGCGCCAGGGGGGTTCTGGTGAAGCGGCCGAAGCAGGCCCAGGATCTGCGCGTCGACATGCCGGTGATCGGGCCCGGCACCGTTGCGGCATCGGCGCGGGCCGGTCTTGCCGGCATTGCCGTGGCGGCCGATGCGGTGATGGTGGTCGACGCGGCCGAGACCATCGCCGCAGCCGACGCGGCCGGCCTGTTCCTCTGGGCGATGGCCGGGTCATGAAGGCGTTCCTGATCGCGGGCGAGCCTTCGGGCGATCTTCTGGGCGGCGCGCTGCTGGCGGGCCTGCAGGAGCTTGCGCCGGGGCTTCAGCTGGCCGGGGTCGGCGGCCCGGCGATGGCGGCGCGCGGCCTTGACAGCCTGTTCCCGATGTCCGATCTGACGCTGATGGGGCTGGCCGAGGTGCTGCCGCATCTGCCAAAGCTCTTTCGCCGGCGGGACGAAGCGGTGCGGGCGATCCGCGCGTGGCGGCCCGATCTGCTGATCACCATCGACAGCCCCGATTTCACTCTGCGCGTGACCGCAGCGGCGCGGGCGGCGCGGCCCGACCTGCCGACCGTGCACTATGTCGCGCCGACGGTCTGGGCATGGCGGCCGGGGCGGGCGACGAAGATGGCCCGAACCATCGACCATGTCCTGGCGCTGTTGCCCTTCGAGCCGCCCTATATGGAGGCCGCCGGGATGAGCTGCGATTTCGTCGGTCACCCGGTCGTCGAAGCACCGGTCCCCGACCGGGCGGCGGCGGCGGCGTTCCGCGCCGCCCACGGGATCGCCGCCGACGCGCCGCTTGTCGTCGTGCTGCCGGGCTCGCGCGGCAGCGAGGTCAAGCGGCTCTTGCCGGTCTTCGGCGCTGCCCTGCCACCGATTGCGGCCGCCCTGCCCGATCTGCGCGTCGTCGTGCCCGCAGCGGGTCCCGTCGCCGATGCGGTCACCGCAGCTGCCGCGGCCTGGCCTGGCGCGCCGGTGCTGCTCGACCCGCGCGGGCGGCCCGACGCGGCGGCCGAAAAGCGCGCCGCCTTCGCCGCCGCCGATGTCGCCATGGCGGCGTCGGGCACCGTCACGCTGGAACTGGCCGCAACCGCGACCCCGCATGTCATCGCCTATGATGCGGCCTGGCTGACCCGCCAGATCGCCCAGCGGATGCTGCTGACCCGGCGGGTCAACCTGGTCAACCTTCTGACCGACAGCGACAGCATCCCGGAACGGACCGGCGCGGGCTGCCGGGCCGATCTGATCGCGGCCGATATCCTGACCCTGCTGCGCGAGCCGCAGGCGCGCGCCGCCCAGACCGCGGCGATGGCGCAAAGCATGACCGCCCTTGGCCGCGGCGGCCCGCCGCCGGGGCGGCGTGCCGCCCAATCGGTGTTGCGGTTTCTCGACCGGTCGGGGCGGGAGGCGGAAGCCGCTCATTCGCGATGACCGTGGGGACGCCGCCAGCGGACCGGGGCCGGCATGTCGCGGCAACGCCACCAATGCCGCCGTCCCGATGACAGGTTTCCCGGGGGGAATGGAGCGGGCGAGCGGACTCGAACCGCCATTGCTGGCTTGGGAAGCCAGGGCCTTAACCCTTAGACGACGCCCGCGCGCGATTTCGATACGCCGATCGCTTGCGGCGCGCAAGCGCATCCTGTCGGGGCGGGAGGCGCGGCGACGCAGTGACACATGCGCCTTGCGGCTTGGTTCTAGCCGCTGTGCAGGAAGTGGATCACATCGCCATCCTGCACGACATAGGCCTTGCCCTCGGCGCGCAGCTTGCCGGCCTCGCGCGCGCCGGCCTCGCCGCCGGCCGCGACATAGTCGTCATAGGCCACGGTTTCGGCCCGGATGAAGCCCCGTTCGAAATCGCCATGGATCGCGCCGGCCGCCTGCGGCGCGGCGGTGCCCGCCGCGACCGTCCAGGCGCGCGCCTCTTTCGGCCCGGCGGTGAAGAAGGTCTGCAGGCCGAGCAGCGCATAGCCCGCGCGGATCAGCCGGTCGAGCCCGGCCTCAGGCAGGTCCAGCTCGGCCAGGAATAATTGCGCCTCGTCGCGGTCGAGCTGGGCGATTTCCGCTTCGATCCGGGCCGAAATCACCACCGCCCCCGCGCCCTCGGCCGCCGCCCGCTCGGCGACGCGCGCCGACAGCGGGTTGCCGGTCGCCGCATCCGCCTCGTCGACATTGCAGACATACAGCACCGGCTTGGCGGTCAGCAATTGCAGCCGGCTCCAGGCGCGCCGGTCCTCGGCCGCGACGGTCACCGTCCGGGCCGGCCGGCCGTCTTCCAGCGCCGCCTGCGCGGCGGCCAGCAGCCGGTCGGTCTGCACCGCCTCGCGGTCGCCGCCCTTCAGCTTGCGGACAAGCCCGGCGCGGCGCTTCTCGACGCTTTCGAGATCGGCCAGCATCAGCTCGGTGTCGATGGTGTCGGCATCGGCCAGCGGGTCGACCCGACCCTCGACATGGGCGACATCGTCATCGGCAAAGCAGCGCAACACATGGGCGATCGCATCGACCTCGCGGATATTGGCCAGGAACTGGTTGCCCAGCCCCTCGCCCTTCGAGGCGCCCTTCACCAGCCCGGCAATATCGACAAAGGTGATTCGCGCAGGAATCGTGCGGGCCGACCGGGCGATCGCCGCCAGCCGGTCGAGCCGGGGATCGGGCACCGCCACATCGCCGGTATTGGGTTCGATGGTGCAGAACGGGAAATTCGCCGCCTGGGCGGCCGATGTCCGCGTCAACGCGTTGAAAAGCGTCGACTTGCCCACATTCGGCAGGCCGACGATGCCCAGTCTGAAGCCCATCGGACCCTCCGTTCCGCAATCGACGGGTCTGTAGGAAACGGCCGCCGCCCGCGCAAGGCGCTAGGCCGGCCGGCCATCGCCGCCTATCCTGCGGGCACCCCAGGAAAGGATCCCCCAATGCCACTTTGCCCCTATCTGTTCTTCGACGGCACCTGCCGCGCGGCGATGACCGCCTATGCCGAGATACTTGGCGGCACCGTCGAAGCGATGGAGACCTATGCCAAGGCGCCCCCGGGCGAGCCCCGCCCCGAAGGCGGCGATACGCTGATCATGCATGCCTCGATCCGGCTGGCCGATGGCAGCTGGCTGATGGCCTCGGATGACTGGCCGGGCCGCTACACGCCGCCGGCTTCGACCCATGTGCTGGTCACGCCGCCCGATGCGGAAACGGCCCGGCGCGCCTTCGACCGGCTGGCCGAAGGCGGCAGCGTGAAAATGGCGCTCGACAAGACGTTCTGGACCGAGGGCTTCGGCACGCTGGTCGATCGCTGGGGCACGCCCTGGATGATCATGGTCCACAGCGACGGCTGATGCCAGCGCGCCATGCGCATGACATGTCACGCCAACGCCGCCGCGCGCCCCGGTGCGGCGGGTGGGTGGGTGGGCCGCGCCGGGGCGCGCGCCCGCGCAACACCGGTCAGCCGCGCCGCGCCGCCGCCCACAACGCGGCGGTGACGAAATGGACGGCCACCGCGACCAGCACCGCGCCCAGGGCGAACACCGCCAGCGCACCGCCCGTGCCCTCGGGCAGCGGCACACCCTGCAGCAGCCCCACGAGCGGGGGCGCCATCGCCCCGGTGACCAGCGTCCATCCCAGGGTGGCGACGAACAGCGCGGCCATCGCCGCCCCGGCGATCCGCACCGCAAACCCCGCCGGCCCGCTCCCGCGCCGGCCGCGCAGGGCGCGGCGCAGCGCCGCACGGGCGCGCGCCAGATCGGCCTGCATCGCCATCAGCGCCGGGACCACCACCAGCACCAGCGCCATGCCGAAGCCCAGGCCATAGCACAGGGTGATCACGGTCGGTTTCAGGAACTGCGCCTGCATCGAGGTCTCGTAAAGCAACGGTGCCAGACCCAGCACCGTGGTCAGCGTGGTCAGCAGCACCGGCCGCAGCCGGTCGGCCGCGCCGTCGATGATCGCCGGGAACAGGCCGCGTTCCTCGGCATATTCGTCGATCGTGGTGACCAGAACGATCGAATCGTTGATGATGATCCCGACCATGCCCAGCAAGCCCACGACCGAGAACATCGACAGCGGCACGTCCCAGATGTAGTGGCCCCAGATCGCGCCGACGAGGCCGAAGGGGATGATCGCCATCACCACCGCCGGCCGGCTCCAGCTGGCGAAAATCCAGGCCAGCACCAGATAGATGCCCAGCAGGCACAGGATCAGCCCGGTCTGCGCGTCGGCCAGAAAGGCGCGCTCCTGCTCTGCGAGGCCGGTCATCCGCGAGGCAACGCCGAAACGTGCCTCGATATCGGGCAGGATGGTCTGGCGCAGCGCCTCTTCGATCAGCGTCGCGCGCTCGGGATCGTCTTCCGCGATGTCGCCGGTCACCGAGACCACCCGCAGGCCGTTCTCGCGCCGCACCGTGGAGAAGCCGCCCGCGAGGTGACCGCGACGATGTCGGCCAGCGGCACGTAATCGCCCGCCGCGGTGCGCATCATCGTGCGTTCCAGGAAATCCGCCGACAGCGCGCGGTCGGGCAGTTCGACGCGGATCGTTGCGGTGCGCGGACCGTCGGGAAAGCTCGCCGCCTCGATCCCGGTCAGCCGGTCGCGCAGCGCGCGGCCCAGCGCGTCGACCGACAGCCCCAGCGCGGCGCCGCGCGGCGTCAGTTCCAGGATCAGCTCTTCCTTGTCATAGGCAAGGCTGTCCTCGACGGCCGAGACCTCGGGGTATTGCGCGACGGCCGTCTTCAGCGCCTCGGCCGCGGCCTTCAGCGTCTCCGCATCGGCGCCGAAGAAATCCACCGACAGGGAATCGCCGCCCGGGCCGCCGCGCCAGCCGCGAAAGCTCAACTCTTCCAGCAGCGGCGGCCGCACCACCTCCTGTTGCAGATCGGCGACGAAATCGAAGGACGAGTAGCCCGGCCGCAGATCGGCGTCGATCAGTTCGATCGCGATGCCGCCCAGCAAATCCCGGTCCTTGGTCTCGGCACCGGCGAGGCCGCGCCCGGTGTTGCCGCCGATCTCTCCCAGGGCATAGTCGATCAGCGCGACGCCGGTTTCGTCCTGGTAGCGCACCGCCACCGCCTCGGCGGCGCGTTGCAACTCGCGCATCATCGCAAGGCTGTCGTCGCGGGTCGCGCCCTGGGCCATGGCGAAATTGCCCGACACCGAGCCGAGTTCGGGCGCGTTGAAAAACCGCCAGCCGACCTTGCCGTCGATCACCAGGGCGATCTGACTGGCCAGCAGCAGGAGTGTCGCAGCGAGCACCGGGTAGCGCGCCCAGATCACCAGCCGGATGCCCGGGCGAAAGAGCCGCATCCGGAACCGCCCGAGCCCGCGATTGACCAGCAGAGAGGCGGTGTTGATGCCGTTGTGCCGCAACAAGGCGAGCGCCGCGTCGCGCCGTCTGCGGCCGATCGCGGCCAGCCCCAGCACGGTTGCCAGCGCGACCCCGCCAGCCAGCCAGGCCGCGACCGCAAGCGGTTGTGCCGCGATCGCGGCCCGCTGGTCGGCGGCCCATAGATCGACCGCCCCGAGCGCCCAATCCTCAAGCCCGGTCAGGGCGATCCAGATCGACGTCAGCGCCGCCGGCAGGGCAAGCAGGATGAACCCCGCCGTGACCAGCCCGGCAAGGCCCACCGCCACGACCCCGACCAGGCCGAGAAACGTCCGCAACGCGCCAGCCCCGCGCAGCGGGCGCGGCTTCAGCGCATGGGCCATGTGGTTGGGCAGGATCAGGAAGCATTCGATCAGCGAGGCGATCAGCACGGTGATCACGGTAAACGGGATGTCCTTGATCAGGTCGCCGAACCGGCCACCCACCGCGACCAGCGCGAAGAAGGCGATCACCGTCGTCACGGTGGCCGAAAACACCGGCGGCGCCATCCGGCGGGCGGCGTTGACGGCCGCGTCGGTGGCCGGCTCGCCCAGCAGCCGGGCACGGAAATCGGCGTGTTCGCCGACCACAATGGCGTCGTCGACGACGATGCCCAGCGTGATGATCAGCGCAAACAGCGAAATCATGTTGAGCGTCAGGCCCGCGGCATACATCAACGCGATCGTCGCCAGCATCGCCACCGGAATGCCGGCGGCCACCCAGAACGCGGTGCGCGCGTTGAGAAACAGAAACAGCAGCGTGACGACCAGCATCAGCCCCAGCATCCCGTTATCGAGCAGGATGCCGATCCGGGTGGTGATCGCCTCGGCCCGGGTGCGGATCAGCTCGATCGTGACGCCTTGCGGCAGATCGGCCTGCAACGCGGCGGCGACCTGCTCGACGGTTTGCTGAATCTCGATCGCGTCGCCGGCCTCGGACCGGTCGACGCGGATCGACAGGGCCGGGTCGGGGCCGGCGAAATAGGCGCGCTCCCGGTCGGGCCCGTCGACGCGAATCCGCGCGACATCGCCGATCCGCAGTTTCGACCCGTCCGGCCCGGCGCGCAGCACGATCGCCGCGATTTCCTCGCTCGAGCGTTTCTCGACCCCGGTGCGCACCCGCGCGGTGCCACCGGCCACGTCGCCGGCCGGATCGGCTTCGGCCTCGGCCCGGATCGCGGCGGCGATCTGGGACAGCGTCACATCATGGCCGATCAGCGCCGCCTCGTCGACCTCGACCACGGTCTGCGGCGCGGCGAGCCCGCGGATCGATACCCGGGTCACGCCGGCGGCGAACAGCCTGGTCGACAATTCGTCGGCAAAGCGGCCCAGCTGCTCGACCGGCAATGGCCCGGTGATCACGATGTCGGTGACCCGGTCGCGCCAGGCGCCGCGGCGCACCGCCGGGTCGTCGGCATCCTCGGGCAGTTCGGTGATGGCATCGACCCGGGTCTTCACATCGTCGGCCGCCCGGGCCATGTCCCAGCCGGGCTCGAATTCGATGGTGATCGTCGCCTGCCCCTCGCGCGCCACGGCCGAGGTTTCGCTGACCCCTTCGACGGCCAGAAGCGCCGGTTCCAGAAGCTGGACGATGGCGGCATCCACATCCTCGGCCCCGGCGCCCTGCCAGCCGACCGAAACGACCACCTCGTCGACGATGACATCGGGAAAGAACTGCGCCCGCATCTGCGGCGCCGCCGCAAGGCCGAGGACCACCAGGACCACCAGCAAGAGGTTGGCCACCGTCGGATGCCGGGCGAAATAGCCCAGCACGCCCTCGGCGGCCCGCGGGGTGGCGCGCATCGCGGCCATCGCTCAGCCGCCGCTCCGCCGCTGTTCCAGCCGGTCGACCACCGCGCGCGGCACAAGCCCGGCGTTGAGCTGGGCGATCATCCGGGCCTTGGCCGCATCGGGCATGGCGGCGTCCCGCTCCACCGCGGCGATCAGCCTGGCCCGCGCGGCCGCGCTGAGCGACACCATCTCGGCCCCGTCCGGGGCCTCGGCGGCGCCCGCCGCGGCACCGCGGCGCACCGGCCGCACCCGAATGCCGGCGCCCACAAGCGGCGTGCGCTCGGCCACCACCTCGGCGCCGTCCAGGCCGTCGGCCGCCACGATCAGATCGTCGCCCATGCGGCGCAGCACGGTCACCTTTCGGGCCTCGAGCCGATCGTCGGCGCCCAGCGTCAGGACCGTGCCGTCGGCATCGACGGCGGCGGCGGGCAGCCGGATCACATTGTCAAGCGGCGGCTCGGAGATCTCGACGGCGACGAAATCGCCCGCGCGCAAGCCTGCCGCCGCCGCATCCTCGGCCAGATCGGCAAACACCTCGCGCCCGGTCTCGCCTTCGGCCACGATCGGGCTGTCGCGGGTGATCCGGCCCTGCGCGGTCAGCCCGACATCGAGAAAATCGAGCCGCACCGTGACCGGGCGGGCAAGGATCGCGCCGTTCTCGTCGAGCAGCCGGACATATTGCGGGGTCGACAGGCGGAAAGCGACATCGAGCCGGCGCGGGTCGACCAGGCGGGCCAGCCTTTCATTCTGGCCGACGAGCGCGCCCTCCTGCACCGCGACATCGGCGAGCGCGCCGTCAAAGGGCGCGCGCAGCGTGGTGTCGGCGAGCCGCCGCGCCGCCTCCTCGACCCCGATGATGGCGCGGGTCACGGCGATCTGGGCCTGGGATTGCCGTGCCTGCGCGTCGGCCAGCGACTGGCGCCGCGACAGCACCGTCTGGGCTGCGGCGCTGGCGGCCAGTTCGGCCGTCTCGACCGCGGAATCGGTGCCAACCCCGCGCCCGGCCAGGTCGCGCTGACGGGCGAGCGCGGTCTGCCGCAACCGCGCCTGATCCTCGGCCGCGGCAAGTTCGTCGCGGCGCAGATCGATCATCCGGGCGGCATCGGCCAGATCGGCCCGGGCCTGCCCCAGATCGGCCGCGGCGACGTCGCGCGCGGTCTCGGCATCGGCCGGGTCGATGCGCAGAAGCACCGCGTCGCGCGCCACGATGCCGCCTTCCTCGAAGGCCGGCGATACCTCGACGACCGCGCCTGCCGCGGCGGCGCGAAGATCGACCGAACGCAACGCGCGGATCTCGCCAAAGGCGGTGATGACCGGCGTGATCCGAGCCGCCCGGGCGGGCAGCACGGCCACCGCATAGACCCGCTCTTGCCGCGGGCGTTCCGGCGCGTCGCGATTCATTCGCGCGGCGAGCGTGCCGACCACGACCTGGCCGGCCCAGGCCAGAAGGCCAAGGGTCAGCGCCGCCATCAGAAGACCGGTCAGGGAACGGGCAAGAAAGCGCATCGGGTTCGATCATCCCGGGTTGGGCGGCGGGTCAGCCGTGGGAGACCATATAGGCGGGCGCCCGGACCGGGTCCAGCCGGGGTCGTGTCGCGCTGCCTTACAAACGGTCTCTGACCATGACCGTTCGCCGCAACCCGTTCCGCGATGGCGGGCTCGCAGGGCTCCCGCCCGGTGCCCGCGCGCTGTCGCGCGCCGGCACCCGTTGGGCCCGGCCCGGCCGCTTGCTGCGCAAGCGGCCGGGTCCGCCGGGCAAGGGGGCGCGATGCCCCCTTGCCCGGCCCCCCCGACCGTGCCGGCCATCGCTGACCATGACCGTCCGGTCTCAGCCGCGCCGCAGATGCTCGTCGAGGCGGGGCAGGATTTCGACGAAATTGCAGGGCCGGTGGCGATAGTCGAATTGCGGCGCCAGAATCGCGTCCCAGGCGTCGCGGCAGGCGCCGGGGCTGCCCGGCAGCGCGAACAGATAGGTGCCGCCTGCGACCCCCGCGCAGGCACGCGACTGGATCGCCGAGGTGCCGATCTTTTTCATCGAGACGATGGTGAAGACGGTGCCGAACGCCTCGATCTCTTTCTCGTAGACATCGCGATGCGCCTCGACGGTCACGTCGCGCCCCGTAAGCCCGGTGCCCCCCGTGGTCAGCACCGCGTCGATGCCGGGATCGGCCACCCAGGCGCGCAACTGTTCGGCGATCCGGTCGCGTTCGTCGGGCAGGATGGCGCGGGCGGCCAGGGTATGGCCGGCGCCTTCGATCCGCTCGGCCAGCACCGCGCCGGACTTGTCGTCGGCCAGGCTGCGGGTGTCCGACAGGGTGAGCACGGCGAAGCGGACAGGCAGAAAAGCGCGGCTTCCATCGATAGGGTTCATCGGCGATGGCCTCACAGGCAAGGGTTGACAACGGGCAATCTTGGGAGCGCCAGAGACAGCGTCAATTCCTCTGCAAACGCGTCGGACAGGATATGCGTGGACAACCGTCCGATCGACGGGGGCACCGGACAGGTCCAACCGGCAAGCCGCTTTTCATCGATTTCCTGGTCGATCATGGCTTCCACGTAACCGGCCGCGACCGACTTTGCGATCGGGGGATAGGCATTTTCAGCCATGAAGGTGATCACCTCGTCGGCCCGTTCGGACAGCGCGCGGTGCTGCGCCGGTGTCAAGAGCCGGGGGCAAGCCCGCGCCCGTTCCACCAGTCCAAAGACAAGATGCGCGGCGCAACCGACCGCGCCCAGCCCGGATTCGTCCAGCCCGACAAACCGGTTCGTTCCGAGGTCATGGGATAGTCGCACCGGGCCGGGCATCATCAGAATGCGCCGCTCGGTCCCATCGGCCAGTTCAACGGTTTCGACGCGATCCGCGAAATCGGCGAAGAGGCGATCGAAATCGATCAGGCTTGGACTGTCGTCGGCCGCTGCGAGAACGGGCAACAAGGCCACAAGGCCAGACCACCAAAGCGCCTTCATGGCCCTAGCCGCGCCTGCAGCGCCAGCAGATCGGCCCAGGCCTCGCGCTTGGCCGCCGGGTTGCGCAGCAGATAGGCGGGGTGGAACATCGGCAAAGCGGGTCGCCCCGCCGCCTGCGCCCATTGCCCGCGCAATCTGGTGATCCCGCGCCGCCCCAGCATCGCCGCACAGGCATGGTTGCCCATCAGCACCAGCACGGCCGGATCGACGAGCGCGATATGCCGGTCGACAAAGGGGCGCAGCATGGCGATCTCTTCGGGTTTCGGGTCGCGGTTCTGCGGCGGGCGCCAGGGCAGCACATTGGTGATATAGACGCCCCGGGCGGGATCGTCGGCATGGCGGTCGCGGCCGATCGCCGCCAGCATCCGGTCAAGAAGCTGCCCCGCCCGGCCGACAAATGGCTTGCCCTGAAGGTCCTCGTCGCGGCCCGGCGCCTCGCCCAGGATCATCAGGGCCGCGGCCGGATCGCCATCGGCAAAGACCAGGTTGCGGGCGCCCTGTTTCAGGTCGCAGCGGTCGAACCGCGCCAGCGCGTCGCGCAGGGCGGGCAGGTCTGCCGCCGCGTCGGCGATTGCGCGGGCCTCGGCCACATTGTCTGCGGGCGCCGCCGGGGGCGCGGCCGGTTCGGCGGGGTGCGGTGCGGCGGGCGGTACGGGCGCCGCCGCCGCCGCCGCGGGCGTCGTAGCCAGCGCATAGCGGTCGACCGGCGCATCGCCGATTGCCTCGGTCGCCCCCAATTCGATCTGCCAGTCAAGCGCGGCCAGAAGCGCGGCGCGGTCGGTCATGCCAATCCCCCTTGCACCCCGTTCTAGCCTGCCGCCCGCCCCCGGGCCAAGCATCTTGCCGCACCGGCCGCCCGGCGCCTATAGGGGACGGGTCCAGGCACGGGGCATCGCATATGTGGGACGGACGGCACCTGCTGGGGATCGAGCAACTGGCGCCTGCCGATATCGTGGCGCTTCTCGATCTGGCCGATCGCTATGCGGCGCTGAACCGGGCCCCCGAAAAGCATGGCTCGGCGCTCTTCGGGCTGACCCAGATCAACATGTTCTTCGAACCCTCGACCCGGACGCAGGCAAGCTTCGAGATCGCCGGCAAACGGCTGGGTGCCGATGTGATGTCGATGCCGATGCAGGCGAGTTCCCTGAAGAAGGGCGAGACGCTGATCGACACCGCACTGACGCTGAACGCCATGCATCCCGATCTGCTGGTGGTGCGTCACCCGGCCTCGGGCGCGGTCGACCTGCTGGCGCAAAAGGTGAATTGCGCGGTGCTGAATGCGGGCGACGGCCGGCACGAGCATCCCACCCAGGCGCTGTTGGATGCGCTGACGATCCGGCGCGCCAAGGGACGGCTGCATCGCCTCACCGTGGCGATCTGCGGCGATATCGCCCATTCCCGGGTGGCACGGTCGAACCTGTTGCTTCTGGGCAAGATGGAAAGCCGGCTGCGGGTGATCGGCCCGCCCACCCTGATGCCCGCGGGGATCGGCGAAATGGGGGTCGAGGTTCATGACGACATGGCCGATGGTTTGCGGGACGCCGATGTGGTGATGATGCTGCGCCTGCAGCGGGAACGGATGGATGGCGGGTTCATTCCCAGCGAGCGGGAGTATTATCACCGCTACGGGCTCGATGCCGAGAAACTGGCGCATGCGAAACCCGACGCCATCGTGATGCATCCGGGGCCCATGAACCGCGGCGTGGAGATCGACGGAACGCTCGCCGATGACATCAACCGCTCGGTGATCCAGGACCAGGTGGAGATGGGGGTCGCGGTGCGCATGGCGGCGATGGACCTGCTGGCGGGGGGGCTGCGGGATCGGCGGGGCGCAAACCCATGACCCATTCCATGACCCCCACCGCCGAGTTGGAACCGGGCGAAACCGTCCGCCAAAGCTTCACGCCGGATCGGGCGACCTATTACCGCGACCATGCCTGGCTGGCCGCGCTCGCCATGGCCATCGGCATGGGCATCCTGTGGGCCATCGGCAACCCGCATGTCTGGACCGGCGCAGTCGGCGGGCTGGCCGCCATCGCCTTGCGGACCTTCTATCTGGCGTCCGAGGAACTGGAGGCGCGCTGGGACCTGACCGACCGGCGGCTCTTGGGTCCGCAGGGCCGCCAGGTGCGGCTGGGCGACATCGCCCGGCTGAACACGCTGGGCAGCGCGGTGCAGACCGTCACCCGCTCGGGCGACAAGCATCTGATCAAGTATCAGGCGGACAAGGCCGCGACCCGGGCCGCCATTGCCCGGGCCATGGCGGCAGCGGGAAATTCGGAGGGGGAAGGATGACCGAGCTTGGCCGTCTGGAACGCGTGGAGTTGAGAAACATCTGGCAGAGCGAGGCACAGCACTTCACCCCCTGGCTGGCGCGGGAGGACAATCTGGCGCTGCTGGCCGATACGCTGGGGATCGACCTGGAACTGGAAGCGGTGGAGCGCAATGTCGGACCGTTCCGGGCGGATATCCTGTGCAAGGATACGATCAGCGACAGCTGGGTGCTGATCGAGAACCAGTTGGAACGGACGGACCACACCCATCTGGGCCAGTTGATGACCTACGCGGCGGGCCTGAACGCCGTGACGATCGTCTGGATCGCGGCAAGGATCGCCGACGAACACCGCGCCGCGATGGACTGGCTCAATGACATCACCACCGGCGACGTTCAGTTCTTTGCGCTCGAGGTCGAACTTTGGCGGATCGGCGACAGCCCGGCGGCACCCAAATTCAACGTCGTGTCCAAACCGAATGACTGGTCGCGTAGTTTAAGCGGCGCAAAGCGGGTGATTGGCGATATCAGCGAAACCCAGCAATTCTATCTGGATTACTGGACGGCATTCGAGGAAGTGCTGCAGGACCGCTCGCGGCGCGTCCGCGCTGTCAAGGCACAGCCGCAGAACTGGATGGTCCACGGTCTGGGCAAGACCGGCGTCAATCTCAACTGCACGCTGAATCGCAAGGAGAACTCGCTTCGCGCCGAAGTCTATCTGACAGGCCAGAATGCACATGCGCACTACGCGGAACTCAAAGAGTCAATCGAAGCGATTGAAGGCGAATTGGGTCTGCCGCTCGATTGGTACGCCGCCGAAAAGGATCGGCGCATCTCGTGTTCACGGGCGTTTCAGGATGTGACCGAACAGGCGCATTGGCCAGAACAGCATGCCTGGCTCGCCGACATGCTGGATCGGTTCCACCGCGTTTTCGCACCACGCGTGACACGGCTCGATGCCGTCAGCTGGCTGGCGCAGCAAGGCGCCGGGTCCGGGCACGAAACATGACATCCGTGCTCCTCACCAACGCCCGGCTGATCGACCCCGAGGCGGGCACCGAAACCTCGGGCAGTCTGCTGATCGAGGGTGACCGTATCGCCGCCCTGGGCCGCGAGGTCCTGCCCGAAAGGGCGGACGAGCGGCTCGATTGCCGCGGCGCCTGCCTCGCCCCCGGGATCGTCGATATCGGCGTCAAGGTGGGCGAGCCGGGCGAGCGCCACAAGGAAAGCTTCAAGACCGCGGGCGCGGCCGCCGCGGCGGGCGGGGTCACGACCATGGTGGTGCGTCCCGACACCACGCCGCCCATCGACACGCCCGAAGTGCTCGATTTCGTGATCCGGCGGGCGCGCGAGGTCAGCCCGGTGCGCGTCCACCCGATGGCCGCGCTGACCAAGGGGCGGGACGGCCGCGAGATGGTCGAGATCGGGTTTCTGAGCGATGCCGGTGCCGTCGCCTTCACCGATGGCGACCGGGTGGTCGCCGACGCAAAGGTGATGGCGCGCGCCCTGACCTATGCGCGGGGCTTGGGCGCGCTGGTGATCGGCCATGTGCAGGACCCCGGCCTGTCGGCCGGCGCGGTCGCGGCCAGCGGCAAGTTCGCCACGCTGCGTGGCCTGTCCGGCGTCTCGCCCATCGCCGAACGGATGGGGCTCGAACGCGATCTCGCGCTCGTCGAGATGACCGGCGCGCGCTATCATGCCGACCAGGTCACCACCGCCGCCGCCCTGCCCGCGCTGCGACGCGCAAGGGCGGCCGGGCTCGACGTGACGGCCGGCACCTCGATCCACCATGTGACGCTCAATGCGCTCGATGTCGGGGACTATCGCACCTTCTTCAAGGTCAAGCCGCCGCTGCGCGACGAGACGGATCGGCTGGCGGTTGTCGAGGCGCTGGCCGACGGGACCATCGACATCCTGTGTTCGATGCACACCCCGCAGGACGAGGAATCGAAACGCCTGCCCTATGAGGACGCGGCATCGGGCGCGGTCGGTCTGCAAACCCTGCTGCCCGCCGCCCTGCGGCTTTACCATGCCGGCGCGCTTGGCCTGCCGGCGCTCTTCCGGGCGCTGTCGCTGAACCCCGCAAGGCGGCTCGGCCTGCCGGGCGGGCGGCTTGCCCCCGGTGCGCCGGCCGATCTGGTGCTGTTCGACGCGGACGCGCCCTTTGTCCTCGACCGCTTCACGCTGCGCTCGAAATCGAAGAACACGCCGTTTGACGGCGCGCGGTTACAGGGCAAGGTGCGGGCGACCTGGGTGGCTGGCACGCAGGTCTACGACGGAGCAGACCCGTGACGCTGATCGTGGCGGCCATCCTGTCCTATCTGCTCGGTTCGGTCCCGTTCGGCATCGTCGCCGCGCGGGCCTTTGGCCTGGGCGATCCGCGCAAGATCGGCTCGGGCAATATCGGCGCGACCAATGTGCTGCGCACCGGGCATCGCGGGGCGGCACTGCTGACGCTCCTGGGCGATGCCGGCAAGGGGGCGGTGGCGGTGCTGATCGCGCGCGCGCTGGCGGGCGAGGCGGCCGCGGGCATCGCCGGGCTTGCCGCGCTCATCGGCCATCTCTATCCGGTATGGCTGGGGTTTCGCGGCGGCAAGGGGGTGGCGACCTTTCTCGGCACGCTGATCGCGCTGTCGCTGCCGGTGGGCGCGGCGGCCTGCGCGACCTGGCTCGGCACCGCGCTGCTGAGCCGCTATTCCTCGCTGTCGGCAATCCTTGCGGCGGCCGGTGCGCCCGCCTTCGCGCTCATCTTCGGCCACTGGCACCTGGCCGCGCTGGTGGCGGCGATGTCGGCGCTGGTGATCTGGAAACACCACGCCAACATCGGCCGGCTGCGCGCCGGGACCGAGCCGAAGATCGGCCACAAGGGTTGAAGGGCCGCCCCCGGCTTGAACAGGGCCCGGGGCCGTGGCATCACCACCCCGGTCCCGCACGGCATCAGGAGCCCCGGCCATGACCGCCCCCGACGCCATTCGCGGCGTGCTGTCGCAATACGCCACCTTTTCGGGCCGCGCCGGGCGACCGGAATTCTGGTGGTGGGGGCTTTTCGTGCTGCTGATCTCGGCTGTCACCGCACTTGTCGACGGTGTCATTTTCGGCTTTGGGCGGGACGCGTCCCAGCCGGTCAGCCTGGTCGTCACGCTGGGGCTGATCCTGCCCTCGATCGCCGTCGGGGTGCGGCGGTTGCACGATATCGACCGGTCGGGATGGTGGTGTCTGCTGGCCCTGATCCCGATCATCGGGACGCTGATCCTGATCTACTTCTGGATACAGCCCGGCAGCCCCGGCGCCAATCCCCATGGCCCGGCGCCGGGCGATCCATAGCCGTCAGGCGCTGCGCCGGCCGACCTGCCGGCAGATCAGGATCACCGGCAGCAGCCCGACCGCAACGATCACCAGGCTGGGCACGGCGGCGCCCTCCAGCCGCTCGTCGGCGGCCAGCCGATAGGCCTGAACCGCCAGCGTGTCGAAGTTGAACGGGCGCAGGATCAGCGTCGCCGGCAGTTCCTTCATCACATCGACGAAGACGATCAGCAGCGCGGTCAGCAGGCTGGGCCGCAGGATCGGCAGATAGACCCGGCGCAGCGTGCCCAGCGGCGTCTGCCCCAGCGATCGGGCCGCGGCCTCCATGTTGCGGGGCACGGTCGCCTGCCCGCCATCCCACGCCCCCAGCGCCGCGGCCAGAAAGCGGATCATGTAGGCGCCGACCAGCAGCCAGATCGAGCCGGTGACCAGCAGCCCGGTCGACAGGCCGAACCGCGCCCGCATGAAGGCATCGAGCGCATTGTCGAAGGCCGCGAAGGGCACCAGCAGGCCGACCGCGATCACACCGCCCGGCACGGCATAGCCGAGCCGCGCGATATGGGACGCGGCCGCCGCCCCCCGGCCGCCCGACAGCCGGCGGTGAAAGCCGATCGCGATCGCCGCGGCGACGGTCAGCACCGCGGCGATCGCCGCCAGCGTCACCGAATTCCGGACAAAGCCCAGATAGCGCGGCGACAGCAGGTCCTGACCCGACTCGCGCGCCATCAGCGCCAGCACGACGGCCGGCAGCAACGCGCCAAGGAGGACCGGCACCGCGCAGGCGGCCCAGGCCGCCGCGGCGCGCCAGCCGGTCAGGCGCAGCGGCGCCAGCGGCCGGTGCCCGCGGGCCGTCTCGGAATACCGCGCATCGCCCCGCTGGACGCGTTCGAGCACCGCAAGCAGCAGCGCAAAGGCCAGCAGCCCCAGGGCAAGCTGCGCCGCCGCCGCGCGGTCGGCCATGGCGAACCAGCTGGCATAGATGCCGGTGGCAAAGGTCTGCACGCCGAAATACGCCACGGTGCCGAAATCGGCGATCGTCTCCATCACCGCCAGCAGCACGCCGGCCGCGATCGCCGGCCGCGCCATCGGCACCGATACCGACAGAAAGGTGCCCCAGATCGACCGGCCCAGCGTCCGCGCCGCCATCGCCGTCGCCGCGCCCTGGCGCAGGAACGCCGCCCGCGCCAGCAGATAGACATAGGGGTAAAGCACAAGGATCAGCATCGCCGCCGCGCCGCCCAGCGAGCGGATTTCGGGAAACCAGTAGTCGCGCGGCCCCCAGCCGGTGATCGCGCGCAGCCCGTTCTGCACCGCCCCGGGATGGTCCAGCAGATGGGTGTAGGCATAGGCCAGCACATAGGCCGGAAAGGCCAGCGGCAGGACCAGCGCAACCTCGAACGCGCGGACGCCGGGAAACCGGGTCATGGTCACGAGCCAGGCCGCGCCCGTGCCGATGGTCAGCGTGCCCGCCGCCACCAGCGCCACCAGCGCCAGCGTCGTCCGCAGATAGCGCGGCAGGACGGTGTCCCACAGATGCGCGACCGTGTCGGTTCCGCCGAACAGCGCGGCAAGTGCGACCGCGATCATCGGCATCAGGCACAGCGCCGCCGCCGTCCAGGCGAGGCCAGCGAACAGCCCGGTCGGGGTTCGGCGCGGCGGGCGGTGCCCGGCGGCAGGGATATCGGCGGGGGCGGTCATCGAACGCCTTTGTCGACCATTTGCGTCAGGTTTTCCAGCACCTTCCCGATTGAGCCGGGCGGCAATGCAGCATAGGCTTCCCCAAGGTGATCGCGGAGACATCCATGCATCGAACGGGCTGGCTCTGGTTGGTCGCGGCGGTTTGCGGCGGGCTGCCTGGTTGCACCGAAGGCGCGGGCGGCGGGGCGGCGGCGCCCGCGGGCTATGGCCCGGTCGACGCGGTTCCCACCGTGCAGGAGGCCGCCTGCATGGCAGCCGTGGCGGGCCGCGCGGGAAGTCGCGATGTCGTCGCCACCTGGACCAGTTATGCCGTCGAAGGGTCGACCGTGTATGTCCGGGCGGCGGGCGGCGTCTGGAGCTGCGCGGTCACCAATACCGGCCGGGTCACCGGCCTTGCCGCCCCGGCCGCCGGCTGAGCGGCCGATCACGGCGCGGGTGCCGATCGCGCGGCGCTGCGCCGACCTCAACCATAGCTGCGCTGGTCGTCGATCACCTTGCCGTCATTGGGCAGGTTGCCGGGCACCACCAGTTCGATCTTGCCGCGCAGTTTCAGGATCGACGCAATCGAATCACCATAGCCGGCGACATCGTCGCCCGTCGTTTCCACCTCGACGATCATCGCATCCATCTCTCCGGCGCGGGTCACGGTGATCCGGGCCCCCGACACTTCGGGGTGGCGGGCGACGAATTCGGCGATCTGTTCGGGCCGCACGAACATCCCCTTGATCTTGGTCGTCTGATCGGCCCGGCCCATCCAGCCCCTGATCCGCATGTTGGTCCGGCCGCAGGGGCTTTGGCCCGGCAGCACCGCCGACAGATCGCCGGTGGCAAAGCGGATCAGCGGGTAGTCGGGGTTCATCGTGGTGACCAGAACCTCGCCGACCTGGCCCTCGGCCACCGGATCGCCGGTGCCGGGCGTGACGATCTCGACGATCACGCCCTCATCGACGATCAGACCCTCCTGGGCCGCGCTTTCATAGGCGATGTTGCCCAGATCGGCCGTGGCATAGGCCTGGCGGCAGACGATGCCGCGATCGGCATAATCCTGGCGCAGCGACGGGAACAGCGCACCGCCCGACACCGCCGCCTTGGTGATGCTCAGGCTGCGGCCAAGCGCCTCGGCCCGGTCGAGGATCACCTTCAGATAGTCGGGCGTGCCGGCATAGGCGGTCACGCCGATATCGGCCGCCGCCCGGACCTGCAGATCGGTCTGGCCGGTGCCGGCGGGAAACACCGCGGCGCCGACCGCCCGCGCGCCATTCTCGAAGATCATGCCCGCCGGCGTCATGTGATAGCCAAAGCAGTTCTGCACGATGTCGTCCGGCCCGATCCCCAGGGCATGCAGAAACCGGCCGAGCCGCCACCAATCCCGGCCAACCTCGCCCGGTTCGTAAAGCGGGCCCGGGGACTGAAACACATGGGCGAAATCCGCCGCCGGTTTGGCCGCGAAACCGCCAAAGGGCGGGTTGGCGGCCTGCGCCTCGCCCAGCCCGGCCTTGCGCAGCACCGGAAGCCCGGCCAGCGCGGCCGCGTCGGTGATCGCGGTCGGGTCGATATCGGCCAGCGCATCGGCATAGCCGGGCAGCGCCTTGGCCGCGGCGATCTGGGCGGGCAGGCATTCGGCAAGCGAGGCCGCGCGCGCATCGGCGCTGCGGGTTTCAAGATGGTCGTAATGGCTGTCCATGCGGTCCTCCATGCGCGTTGCCGCAGTTTCGCCCGGCCGGGGCGCCGGTGGCAAGGGGAACCGTCTGCCAGGGCGGGCGGCGGACAACGGTCACATTGCGGTCAGGATCAGGGATCGTTGGTCCCGACCTCGGGCCGGACGGCCGCACCGATCGGATAGGTGGCGAGCGGATCGTAGACCGGGCCATCGGGCCGCAGGGTCGAGCAATAGAGCCCGAAGCTTTCGACGGGCGCCGGCGGAATGCCCAGCAGGCCGTGCCGGGCGATGAAGCTGGCCAGCCGGCGCTGGCCGTCGCCACCCAGCCCCGCGCCAAATCGCGCAAGCGTCACATGCGGGCGGAACCGGGTTCGGGGCCGTTCGATGCCCGCCCGGCGGACGGCCTCGCGGATTTGCGCCTGCAAACCGATCAGCGCCGGGTCCGGGGCGGCCTCGGCATGGAGCGTTCGGGGCGCCTTGCCACCAAAGCTGCCAAGGCCGGTCAGCCGCAAGTCGAAGGCCGCCGGGGCAAGGCGGCCAAGCTCATGGTGCAGGTCCTCCAACGCCGGCACCGGCTGGTCGTCGAGGAAGAGAAGCGTCAGATGCAGATTCTCCGGGGGCACGAGACGGCCCTCGGGGACATGCTCCTGCAGCCGGCCGAGCGCGATGGCCACGCTGTCGGGCAGGTCAAGGGCAACGAAGGCACGCATGGGCGCAGCCTAGCGGCGGCCCCGCCGGGGGGAAAGCCCCGCGCGGCGCGCCGCCCCTCGTCGGGCGGTCTGGCAGGGGTCGGCCGGCGCGGCGGGTCGCCTGCAAGCTTCAGCTCAGCCAGCGTTTGCGGCGCCGATAGCTGCGCACGTCGCGATAGCTTTTGCGGCCCTCTTCGGAGAGGCCCAGATAGAATTCCTTGACATCGGGGTTCTCGCGCAGGGCGGCGGCCGGGCCGTCCATCACCACCCGACCCGATTCAAGGATATAGCCGTAATGGGCATAGCGCAGCGCCACATTGGTGTTCTGTTCGGCCAGCAGGAAGGTCACGCCCTCGTTTTCGTTGACGCTCTTCACGATCTCGAAGATCTGTTCGACCAGCTGCGGCGCCAGACCCATCGACGGCTCGTCCAGCAGGATCGTCTGGGGCCGGCTCATCAGGGCGCGGCCGATCGCGCACATCTGCTGTTCCCCGCCCGAGGTATAGCCGGCCTGGCTTTTCCGCCGCTCCTTCAGGCGCGGGAAATAGGTATAGACCATGTCGAGATCGGCCTCGATGGCGCCGCGGCCGTCGCTGCGGGTGTGGGCGCCGGTCAGCAGGTTGTCCTCGACCGTCAGATGCTCGAAGCAATGGCGCCCTTCCATGACCTGGATCACGCCGCGCTGCACCAGCGTCGCCGGGTCAAGCTCGGTCACATCGGCGCCCAGATAGCGGATCGCACCCTTGGTGACTTCGCCGCGGTCGGAATGGAGCAGGTTCGAAATGGCCTTGAGTGTCGTGGTCTTGCCGGCGCCGTTGCCGCCCAGCAGCGCCACGATCGCGCCCTTGGGCACGGTCAGACTCACGCCCTTCAAGACCAGGATCACATGGTTGTAGATCACTTCGATATTGGTGACTTCGAGTATCGTCTCTGCGTCCCCGCCCTTGGCGGGGTGGGCAGCGCCGTTACCGGTCGGGTCGCTGTCGAGCATGGCGCTTTGTCCGCTGTGAAGGGAAATCAGGGCCCGGCCGCCCTGGGGAAGCGGCCGGGGTCATGGCTGGTGTCAGCTTTGCGGGTCGCAGGTCTCGTCCACCGGCCACGGCGCGTTGTCCTCGGCGTATTTCGCGGCGGCGGCCTCGACCAGGGGCGCGATCAGATCGGCATCGCCCTGCAACAGATCGCTGTCCTGCACGAATTTCTCACCATCCCAGCGCAGCATCCAGGCGCCGGCCGAACCCGTGTGGTTGTTGCACGCGGTCGCGAAGGGCGCGACCATCCCGGTCATCCCCAGCTCGGCAAGCCGCTCGTCGGTGATGTTCAGGTTGGCAAGCCCGTCGCGCAGCATCGGGCCGTCGATCTCGGCCACGCCATGGATTTCCTGCGCCGTGCGGATCGCCTCGGCAAGGATCATCGAGATCACCAGACCGGCGCTGGTAGAAGACCGAGTTGACGTCCTCTGCCTGGCTCTTTCCGGCGCCGATCACGTATTGCTGCAGATCGGCCATGATCGGGGCGTCGGGCTGCGGGATTGACCACGAGATCGAGCGGTATCCCGTCCCCTCTTCACCGAGAAGCTTGAGGTCGGCGTCATGGCCGGCCCACCATATCCCCACGAACTGATCCATCGGATACCGTGTCTTGGCGGCCTCTTGCAGCGCGGTGGCGTTCATCGCGCCCCAGCCCTGCATGACGACGAAATCCGGACGCTCGCGGCGGATTTGCAGCCACTGCGCCGACTGGTTCTGCATCTGCGGAATCCCGACCGGGATCGGCAGCAGTTCGAAACCGTGCTCGGCGGCCATGGCTTCCCACAGCGGGATCGGTTCCTTGCCGAACGGGTGATCGAGATGCAGGAACGCGATCTTCTTGCCGGCCAGATTGTCAAGGTCACCGTCCGAAATCGCCTGGGCGATCATCGAATGCCCTTCCCAGTAGGATGCCGGCGGGTTGAACGCCCACTGGAACACGCGCCCATCCTGCATCGGCGAAAAGCCGTAGCCGGGGCCAAGGATCGGGATCTGGTCGGTGTTGGTCTGCGGCAGCACCTGCAAGGTAATGCCGGTCGACCAGGGCTGGGTCACGATCGCGTCGGATTTGGTGCGCTCGTAGCATTCCACGCCTTTCTCGGTGGAATAGCCGGTTTCGCACTCTTCGAAGTCGACCGTCACGCCGCCGATCCCACCATCGCGATCGTTCAGAAGCGTCATGTAGTCCGCCTGACCGTCCATCAGCGGTATGCCCGTGGATGCGAACGGTCCGGTCCGATATGCCAGGTTGGGCGCATAGATTTCCTGCGCCAGGACCGAGGTCGCCGGGCCAAGCGCCAGCGACGCGGCGACGGCCAGTGTGGTGAAACGATGCATGGAGTCCTCCCTTTCCTTGTTTTGCCCGCCTTGGGGCGCCGTTGCGCGGCCGTTGTTCAGTGCGGGAACGGCCACTTGATCAGTTTCTCGCGAATGAGGCCCCACAGGCGCGCAAGGCCATGCGGCTCGACGATCAGGAAGAAGACGATCAGCGAACCGATGATCATGATGTTCAGATGTTCTAGCGTCGCCGACTTGATCTCGACCCCCAAGAGTTCGGGCAGCGAGTTCAGGACCACCGGAAGTCCGACGATCAGGATCGCGCCGAGGTAGTTGCCAAGGATCGAACCGAGCCCGCCGATGATCGCAATGAACAGGATCTGGAAGCTGAGCGTGATGTCGAACAGGTTGGGTTCGGCCGCGCCGCGCCACAGAAACACGAACAGCGCTCCTGCCACCCCGACGATGTAGGACGATACCGCAAACGCCATGAGCTTCGACTTCATCAGGTTGATCCCGATCAGCTCGGCTGCGATGTCCATATCGCGGGTCGCCTTCCACATCCGCCCCAGATTGCCACGGGTCAGGTTGATGCAAAGCAGCGTTATGAGGGTGACGATGGCAAGCACGACATAGTATTGCGTCGTCGACGATGCGAGGGGGCCCGCGATGGTGATGCCCCACATGTCGACATTCGGCACCTGGATCGCGCCCGACGTGTTGTAGTTGTACAGCCAGGCCCATTTCTCGAACAGCCAGATCAGAAAGAACTGCGCGGCGAGCGTCGCGATGGCCAGGTAAAAGCCCTTGATCCGCAGAGAGGGGATGCCGAACACCACGCCGATGCCGGCACTGAAGAGGCCCGACAGCAGGATGGCCACCACCGGGTTCATCCATGGGAAGATCGTCAGCAACTTGTAGCAGGCATAGGCGCCGACGCCCATGAAGGCCCCGGTACCCAGTGACAACTGGCCGGCATAGCCGGTCAGGATGTTCAGGCCGAGCGCGGCAAGCGAATAGATCAGGATCGGGATCAGCAGCGTCTGGAAGGTGAATTCCGATGCCGTCAGCGGAAAGGCGACCCAGGCACAGATCAGGATGAGGCCCAGCAGCCATGCATCCTGGCTGACCGGAAACAGCGCCTGATCGGCGCGATAGGTGGTCTTGAACTGTCCTGCGATGCGATAGAGCATTCCCCGCTTCCCCTTCAGACCCGCTCGATGATCTTCTCGCCGAACAGGCCCTGCGGCCGGAACAGCAGGACGGTGAGCGCCAGCACGAATGCAAACCAGCTTTCGGTGTTGCCACCCAAAAGCGGCGCGCCCCAGTAGATTTCGAACAGTTTCTCCAGCACACCGATGAGCAGCCCGCCGACGATCGCGCCGGTGATGCTTTCCAGCCCGCCAAGCATCAGAACCGGCAGCGCCTTGTAGGCGATGATCTCCAACGCAAAGGACACGCCCGCGCGACTGCCCCAGGCGATGCCGGTGACAAGCGCGATCACCCCGGCGATGAACCACACCAGCACCCAGATCGTCTGCAGCGAAATGCCGACCGACAGCGCGGCCTGATGGTCGTCGCCCAGCGCGCGCACCGCCCGTCCCATGCGGGTGTAGTTCAGGAAAGCGACCAGGCCGACCACCAACAGGCCCGCGACAACCACGGCGGTAACGTCGATATGCTGCAGGATCAGCAGGCCGCCGAACGGCTCCAGCACGAAATCGCCGGTGGGGATGCCCAACTCTGCGGTGATCATCTGCTTGTTCTCGCCCCCGAAGATCGTCTCGCCAAAGCCGATCAGGAACAGCGTGATGCCGATCGTCGCCATGAACAGGATGATGTCGGGCTGTCCCACCAGCGGGCGCAGCACCACCCGCTCCACCGTCCAGGCGAGCGCAAACATCACCCCCAGCGTGCCGACCACGGCGATCCAGGCGGGTATGCCCATCTCGTGCAGGCCCACCAGCGTCAGCGCGGCGAACACCACCATGATGCCCTGCGCGAAGTTGAAGATCCGCGACGAGCGGAAGATCAGCACGAAGCCCAGCGCGATCAGCGCATAGAGCACGCCGGAGACGAGGCCCTCCCACACCACCTGCATCAGGAAATCGGGCGCCGCGACCATGTCGACGAAGGGCGTCACAAAGATGTTCCTCAGAAGCTCCATGCCGGTCTCCGATGGCTGCGGGTTGGGCGGGCGACCGGCCCGCCATCGGCTGCCGCGGCGCGGTCTGCCGCGCGGGCGTTTTCGGCACGGTGGCCGGGCGAGGTCTGATCGTGGCGCTCAGGTCTCATGCGGCACCCCCAGATAGGCGGCGATCACCTCGGGGTTGGCGCGCACCTCGTCGGGGGTGCCGTCGCCGATCTTCTGGCCGTAATCCATCACCACGACCCGGTCGGAAAGGTCCATCACCACGCCCATATCGTGCTCGATCAACGCGATGGTGGTGCCGAATTCGTCGTTCACGTCGAGGATGAAGCGGCTCATATCCTCCTTCTCCTCGACATTCATCCCCGCCATGGGTTCGTCGAGCAGCAGAAGCTCCGGTTCGGCGGCCAGCGCGCGACCCAGTTCCACCCGCTTCTGCAGCCCATAGGGCAGGCGGCCGACCGGCGTCTTGCGGATGTGCTGGATTTCCAGGAAGTCGATGATCTTTTCCACCGCCTCGCGGTTCTCGACCTCTTCGGCCTCGGCCGAGCCCCACCAGATGGCCTGCGCGAACAGGCCCGCCTTCATCCGCGTCAGCCGGCCCGTCATCAGATTGTCGAGCGTCGACATCCCCTTGAAGAGCGCGATGTTCTGGAACGTGCGCGCGATGCCCAGCCGGGCGACCTGATAGGGCCGCATCGGCGGGCGGCGCTCGCCACGGAACCAGATTTCGCCCTCCTGCGGGACGTAGAACCCGCTGATGACGTTGAGCATAGAGGATTTGCCGGCGCCGTTCGGGCCGATGATGGCGCGAATCTCGCCCTCGCGGATGTCAAACGAGATGTCCTTGATCGCCACCACCCCGCCGAAGCGGAGCGTGATGTTCTTCATCTCCATCAGGGTGTCGCCGATCTGGCGCGGCTCGATCCCGTGCTCGGTTTCGAGCTTGGCATAACTCGCCTCGTCCGGCGCGGCCTCGGCGGCATGCAGGGGATGGTGGGTCATTCCGCGGCCTCCCGCTGGGCGCCGGTCACCGGCTGGATGGCGGCGTCGCAAATCGTCAGCGTGGCCTTGATCGAGCCCTTGCGGCCGTCCTCATAGGTCACCTCGGTCTCGGTATAGATCGTCTGGGACCCGTCATAGAGCGCGGTCACCAGATCGGCATATTTCTCGGAAATGATGTTGCGGCGCACCTTCCGCGTGCGGGTCAGTTCCCCATCGTCGGCATCGAGTTCCTTGTGCAGCACCAGAAAGCGGTGGATCTGGCAGCCCGACAGCATCGGGTCCTCGGCCACGCTTCGGTTCACCGTCTCCACATGGTCGCGGATCGTTTCCAGCACGCGCGGGTGCTGGGCCAGTTCCTGATAGCTGGCATAGGCGATGTTGTTGCGTTCGGCCCAGTTGCCAACCGCCGTCAGGTCGATGTTGATGAAGGCGCAGCAGCGGTCGCGGCCGGCGCCGAACACCACCGCCTCCAGAATGTCGGGGAAGAATTTCAGCTTGTTCTCGACATATTTGGGCGCGAACAGCGACCCGTCGGCCATCTTGCCCACATCCTTGGCGCGGTCGATGATCCGCAGATGCCCGGTATCGGGTTCGAAGAACCCGGCATCCCCGGTGGCCACCCAGCCTTCGGGGTCCTTGGTGGACGCGGTCGATTCCGCGTTCTTGTAGTATTCCACGAAAGTGCCGGGCGAGCGGTAATAGACCTCGCCGGCCTCGCCGATCTTCACCTCCACCCCGGGGCTCGGCACGCCGACCGTGTCGGAGCGCACCTCGCCATCGGGCTGCTGGGTGATGAAGACGCTGGCCTCGGTCTGGCCGTAAAGCTGTTTGAGGTTGATCCCCAGCGAGCGGTAGAAATCGAAAATCTCGGGACCGATCGCCTCGCCCGCCGTATAGGCCACCCGCACCCGCGACAGGCCCAGCGTGTTCTTCAGCGGCCCGAAGATCAGCACGTCGCCGGTGCGGTATTCGAAATAGTCGCGCAACGGCTGCGGGTAGAGGTTCAGGAGCGGCCCGCGGCCGCGGAAATGCTTGCGGGCCTCCAGCGGGTGACGCAGCCGGACCACCGCCAGCTTGACCGCGTTCTCGATCAGCGTCTCGATGGCGAAACCGATGCCCATGGAATAGCGGAACAACCAGCGCAACCGGCGGCGCAGCGTCGGGGTGGACTGTTTGCGCCGCATCTTGGGGATGCCATAGGTCTCGCCCTTGTCCTTGGCGAACGCCATGAAATGGTGGAACAGGCCGTGTTTCAGGTCGCCGGCATCCTCCATCCGGATCATCACATTGGTCAGCACGGTCTCGAACACGCGCGGCGGGGCAAAGAAATAGGTCGGCCCGATCTCGCGCAGATCGGTCATCATGGTGTCAGCACTTTCGGGGCAGTTCACGCAGAACCCCGCCCAATAGGCCTGCCCGATCGAAAAGATGAAATCGCCGACCCAGGCCATCGGCAGATAGGCCAGAACCTCTTCGTCCTGGCCGAGATTGTCGAATTCGCACGACGCACGGGCGGTCGCGATGATGTTGCGATTCGACAGCACCACGCCCTTGGGCTTGCCCGTGGTGCCCGAGGTGTAGAGCATCACGCAGATGGTGTCATGGCCGATCTCACCGATCCGCGCCTCGAGCTCGCGGCCCAGCCGGTCGAGCGCCAGCCGCCCCTCGGCGATGATGTTGTCGAGCGCGTGCAGCTTGGTGTGGTCGTATTTCCGCAAGCCGCGCGGGTCGAGATACATCATGTGCTCGAGCGCCGGCAGCCTTCCGGCGATTTCGAGCACCTTGTCGACCTGCTCCTGATCGCCCGCGACCACAAAGCGCGCCCCGCAATGGTCGAGGACATAGGCCATTTCCTCGGCCACCGCGTCCTGATAGAGCGGCACCGGGATCGCGCCGGTCATCTGTGCGGCTACCATCGCCCAGTAAAGCGCCGGCCGGTTGCGCCCGATGACCGCCACAGTGTCGCCGCGTTCGACCCCCAGCACCAGAAAACCCGCGGCCATGGCGCGAATCTCGGCCTCGGCCTCGGCCCAGCTCCAGCATTGCCAGATGCCGAATTCCTTCTCGCGATAGGCCGGACGGGCGCCATAGGCGCGGGCATTCCGCGCCAGCAGCGCGGGGATCGAAATCAGGTCACCTGTATCGGGCGCACCGCTTGCCAATCCCGAACCCTCCCTTGCCGTCGCACGGCACGGGCGGCTTCGTCGTCCGCCCGGCGTGACCGGCGCGGAAACCTTTCCCGATTCCGAAGCGGAATGCAACGCGGGATCGGCGCAGGATCAGTGCACGCTGACCGGGGCCAGATCGTTCTGCCGCGCCAGCACGAAGGCCAGCCGGCGATCGCGTACCACCGCCAGCCGCTGGCCGTCGGCATCGTGCACGGCGTAAAGCGGGCATCGGGCGCAATCTGGGCGCGGATGTCGTCGGGCAGATCCTCGGCCGGCACCGGGCGAACATAGACAATCGGCTGCCCGGCCCCTTTCATTGCGAATTTGCGGTCCATGGTCGTCCCCCTTTCACCCCTTGCCGATGGCGATGCTGCGCACCGCGCGGTCGGGATCGGCCCGGATCAGATCGATATGCAGAAGGCCGTTTTCCAGCGTGGCGCCCGCCACCTCGACCCCGTCGGCCAGAACGAAGGCGCGGCGGAACTGTCGCGCGGCAATGCCGCGATGCAGGAACCGGCGCGGATCGCCCTCATCCTCCTGCCGTCCGGTGACCGCCAGCTGCCGATCCTCCAGCGTGATCGCCAGATCGGCCTCGGCAAAGCCGGCCACCGCCAGCGTGATCCGAAACGCGTTTGGCCCGGCCTGTTCGATGTTGTAGGGCGGATACCCGCCATTGCCACTGCGCGCGGTCTGTTCGACCAGCGCCTCGAGCTGGTCGAAGCCCAGCAGGAACGGATGGGTGGCAAAGCCGGTTTTTGTCATTGCGGCCAGTCCTTGTATCAAGCGACCTGTAGCATGGGCCCCGATCCCGGCGACCCACAGGCACGATATGGGGGCCGCGATGGGTCCGAACAAGCCCCTTTGCCTTTTCGCCGCAGGCGGCTATGGGAGGGGGTCGCGAGATCGGGACAGCCGTGATGAGCGGATCGCAGATGAGCGAAGAGGAAATCCTGCGCGCGGAACGCGCCGCACTTGGGGAAGAGCATCGCGACCTCGACGCCGCGATTGCCGCGCTCGAGGCCGAGCGCGGCGACCCGCTGGCGCTGCGGCGGCTGAAGAAGAAGAAGCTGGCCCTCCGCGACCGGATCGCCCGGATCGAGGATCGGCTCTATCCCGATATCATCGCCTGACCGGCCCATCGCCGTACCGCGCACAGGCGATGCACAATGCCAGGGCGGGATCGAATTCAAGCCGCGCCGCAGCAATCGCCTCGCCGCATTCGGTGCAATAGCCGAAATCGCCGGTCTCGATCCGGGCCAGCGCGGCGCGCAGCCGGGCGGCCAGATCGGCCAGCCGCCCCGCCAACAGGGATTTGATCCGGTCAAGCACGATCCCGTCCATCTGCGGTCTTTCCCGGGCGGCGGTTTGCACCTAGGCTGCTGGCGGTAGATTGCGCATGAAGGAAACGTCATGTCCGGGGCAATACGCAAGATGGCGGTGGTCGATCCGCTGTGGCAGCGGATCCGGCGCGAGGCCGCCGAGGCGGTGGAGGACGAGCCGCTGCTCGGCGGGCTGATCCATTCCAGCCTGTTGCACCACACCACGCTCGACGATGCGCTGGCTTATCGGGTGGCGCTGAAGCTTGCCTCGCCCGAAATGTCCGAGCAGCTGTTGCGCGAGATCGCCGGCGCCGCCATGGCCGACGATCCGGGCATTGGCCGCGCTGCGCGCGCCGATCTGGTGGCGGTGCTGGACCGCGATCCGGCCTGTCACCGGCTGATCCAGCCGATCCTGTTCTTCAAGGGGTTTCAGGCTCTTATGGCCTATCGGGTGGCACACCGGCTGTGGTTGACCGGGCGCCGGGCCATGGCCTGGTTCCTGCAGATGCGCATCTCCGAGGTTTTCGGGGTCGATATTCACCCCGGCGCGCGGATGGGCCAGGGTATCATGATCGACCATGCCCATTCCATCGTGATCGGCGAGACGGCGGTGGTGGCCGACAACGTTTCGATGCTGCATTCGGTCACGCTGGGCGGCACCGGCAAGGGAGATGGCGACCGCCATCCGAAGATCGGCGAGAACGTGCTGATCGGCGCCGGGGCCAAGGTGCTGGGCAACATCACGGTCGGCTGCGGCTCGCGCATTGCCGCGGGGTCGGTGGTGCTGACCGACGTGCCGCCTTGCACCACGGTGGCGGGCATCCCGGCGAAGGTGGTGGGCGAGGCCGGCTGCAACGAACCGGCCGCGACCATGGAACATCGGTTCGGCTGTTAGGGCGCATCGCGTTCCGTCTGGGGGGCGCCCGCCGCGCGGCGGGCGCTGTCCCGGGCGTGCGCCCGGGAGCGCCCGGCACATTGCGCTTTGGTATCAGGCCAGCAGGGCGAGCGGGGCCTGAAGGCCGTCGACGATTGCGCCCAGAAACTGCGCCCCGAGCGCGCCGTCGATCACACGGTGATCGACCGACAGCGTCAGCGCCATTGTGGTGGCGGTGGTCACGGCCCCGTCGCCACCCACGACCGGGGAGGGCACGCCCGCGCCGACGGCCAGGATCGAGCCATGCGGCGGGTTGATGACGGCATCGAAATTCTCGATCCCGTACATGCCCAGATTGGACACCGCCGTGCTGCCGCCCAGGTATTCCTGCGGAGCGAGCTTTCGGTCGCGGGCACGGCCGGCGAGATCCTTCATCTCGGCCGAGATCGCGGACAGCGATTTGCTGTCGGCATCACGGACCACCGGGGTGAAAAGCCCGCCCTCGATGGCCACCGCCACGGCCACATCCGACGGCCTGAGCCGCAGGATGCGGTCGCCGGCCCAGACGGCATTGGCGTCGGGCACCGCCTGCAGCGCCGTGGCCACCGCCTTGATAATGAAATCGTTGACCGACAGCTTGATGTCGCGCTTCGCCAGGCCGGCATTCATCTGCTTGCGCAGATCGAGCAGAGCGTCGATCCGCGCGGTCCGGCGCAGATAGAAATGCGGGATGGTCTGTTTGGCCTCGGTCAGCCGGGCCGCGATGGTCTTCCGCATGCCGTCAAGCGCGATCTCCTCATGGGCCCGGTCGGCGTAAAGCGGGGCGACCCGTCCGGCATCGGTCGGCGCGGGTTTCGCAACCGCCTCCTCCGCCCTTTCGGGCGATGTCGGCGCGGGCGCAGCGGCGGCCGCCGCCACATCGGCTTTCACGATCCGGCCATGCGGGCCGGACCCCCTGATCGCGCCCAGATCGAGCCCTCTCTCGGCGGCGATCCGGCGCGCCAGCGGGCTCGCGAAGACGCGGTCCTGCGGCGCCGTTTCCGGCGCCGGCCGGGGCGCCGGCGAAGCCTTGACGGCAGGCGATCCGCCGACGTCGCCCGAAAGGGCGGAGGAGGCGGCCGAACCGGCCGGGGCCGTTTCGATGTCTTCGGCGCTTTCCCCCTCAGCCAGCAGCACGGCGATGGGGGTGTTGACCTTCACCCCCTCGGTACCTTCGGGGATCAGCACCCTGCCCAGCCTGCCCTCGTCGACGGCTTCGAATTCCATCACCGCCTTGTCGGTCTCGATCTCCGCGATGATGTCGCCCGCCGCGATTGCATCGCCCTCGGCCTTCAGCCAGCGGGCGAGATTGCCCTCTTCCATGGTGGGCGACAGCGCGGGCATCAGGATCTCGGTCGGCATGGCGCGCCCCCTCAGCGATAGCACACGGCGCGCACCGCCGCGATCACGTCATCCACGGTCCCCAGCGCCAGTCTCTCCAGATTGGCGGCATAGGGCGTCGGCACATCCTTGCCCGTGACATTGAGGACCGGCGCGTCGAGCCAGTCGAACGCCTCTGCCATCAGCACGGCCGAGATATGGTTGCCGATCGAACAGACCGGCCAGCCCTGTTCGACGGTCACGCAGCGATTGGTCTTCTGCACCGATTGCACCACGGTGGCGGTGTCCATCGGCCGCAACGTGCGAAGGTCCACCAGTTCGGCCGAAATCCCCTCTGCCGCCAGCGCATCGGCGGCCTCGGTCGCAGTGACCATCCCGATGCCGAAGCTGACGATGGTCACATCGGCGCCCGTCCGCCGCACCCGTGCCTTGCCGATCGGCAGCACCCAGTCGGGGTCGGTCGGCACGTCGAAGCTTTTCCCGTAGATCATCTCGTTTTCCAGAAACACCACCGGGTTCGGGTCGCGGATCGCGGCCTTCAACAGCCCCTTGGCGTCATCGGCGGCATAGGGCTGGACCACCTTCAGCCCCGGCACATGCGCGTACCACGCCGCATAATCCTGGCTGTGCTGGGCGGCCACTCGCGACGCCGCGCCATTCGGCCCCCGGAACACGATCGGGCAGCCCATCTGTCCGCCCGACATGTAAAGCGTCTTGGCGGCCGAATTTATGATCTGGTCGATCGCCTGCATGGCGAAGTTCCAGGTCATGAACTCGACGATCGGGCGCAGGCCGCCGAACGCCGCGCCGACCCCGATACCGGCAAAGCCGTGTTCGGTGATCGGGGTGTCGATCACCCGCCGGTCGCCGAATTCGTCGAGCAGGCCCTGGGTGACCTTGTAGGCCCCCTGATACTGCGCCACCTCCTCGCCCATCACGAACACGCGGCCGTCGCGGCGCATTTCTTCGGCCATGGCGTCGCGCAGCGCCTCGCGCATCGGCATGGATTTCAACTCGGCGCCGGCGGGGATTTCGGGCGCGGCCTCGGTCTGCATGGGCGCGGGTTCGGCCGGGCGGGCGGGTGGCGCGGCCGGCACCGGCGCCTTCTGTGCCCTTGCGGGCGACGGCGGCGCCGCCGGTGCGGCCGCGGCGCTGTCGCCGTCGAGCAAGGCAATCGGTGTGTTCACCTTCACGCCTTCGGCGCCCTCGGGGACCAGGATCTTGCCCAGCACGCCTTCATCGACCGCTTCGAACTCCATCACCGCCTTGTCGGTCTCGATCTCGGCGATGATGTCGCCCGCCGCGATTTCGTCGCCCTCCTTCTTCAGCCATCTGGCCAGCGTGCCCTCCTCCATGGTGGGCGACAGCGCGGGCATCAGGATCTCGGTTGCCATATGTCTTCCCCTCAGGCGTCGATCAGCACATCGGTCCACAGTTCGGCCGGGTCGGGTTCGGGGCTTTCGCGGGCGAAATCGGCGGCCGCGTTGACCTCGGCCTTGACCGCCTTGTCGATCGCCTTCAGCGCCTCGTCATCGGCGTGGCCCTTTTCGATCAGCAGCTCGCGCAGAAAGGCGATCGGGTCCTTTTCCGTGCGCATCTTCTGCACCTCTTCGCGGGTCCGGTATTTCGCCGGGTCCGACATCGAGTGCCCGCGATAGCGATAGGTCAGCGCCTCGAGGATATAGGGCCCCTTGCCGGCGCGGGCATGGGCCGCCGCCTTCAGCCCGGCCTCGCGCATCTTCAGCACATCCATCCCGTCGACCAGTTCGCCCGGGATGCCAAAGGGCTTGCCGCGGGTGTAGATGTCGTCGGTGGAGGTGGAGCGTCTTTGCGACGTGCCCATGGCGTAAAGATTGTTCTCGATCACGAAGATCACCGGCAGCTTCCACAGGCTGGCCATGTTGAAGGTCTCGTAGACCTGGCCCTGATTCGCCGCGCCGTCGCCGAAATAGGTGAAGGTGACGTTGTCGGTACCGTTATACTGATCCGAAAAGGCCAGCCCCGCGCCGATCGGCACATTCGCACCGACAATGCCATGGCCGCCATAGAAATCCTTCTCGCGGCTGAACATGTGCATCGAGCCGCCCTTGCCCTGGGAATAGCCGCCGGCGCGCCCGGTCAGTTCGGCCATCACGCCCGCGGGTTCCATCCCGCAGGCCAGCATGTGACCATGGTCGCGATAGGTCGTCACCCGCTTGTCGCCCTTCTGCGCGGCGGCCTCGAGCCCGACGACGACCGCCTCTTGCCCGATATAGAGGTGACAGAAACCGCCGATCAGCCCCATGCCGTAAAGCTGGCCGGCCTTTTCCTCGAACCGGCGGATGAGCAGCATGTCGCGGTAATAGCCGACAAGCTCGTCCTTCGTCGGCGCCTTGCGGCGGGCGGGGCGTTTCGCTGCCATGCGACCTCCCTGGCGATCCTGATGGTTCAACATTGAACTATATGATAGACCGAAAGTGGCTCCGGGCGCACGAAGAAAATGCGCAGCCCCGATCCGGGCCGGGTCAGAAGCCGAAGCTGACCCCCGCCATGATGCCATCCATGGTGATGTCGTAGAGGAAATCGTCGGTTTCCCGATCGACCGAAAGCCAGCGATAGCCGACCACCCCGCTGGTCCGGTCGGAGAACCTGTAGCCGAAGGCGCCGAACACATCGCCCATGCTGTCCGACCCTGCGCCAAAGCCGCCCGCCTGCGCCCAGCCGGTGACGAACCAGCGATCGCTCAGATCGTAGCGCCCGCGCAGACCGATCACCGGGTCCAACCAGCTGTCGGACCCGTCCACCGAAAGGCCGGGCGCGCCGGCGCCATCGAAATCGAGCGTGGTATCGACCGACCAGTAGCGCGCGCCGGCCATCCCGATCAGCGCACCCCGGTCGCCCTCGCTGAGGACATATTCGCCGGTCAGCGACACGATCAATTGCTTGGCCGTCAGCTTGCCGCCATTGAAGAGCGGGCCGGGCGTGTCGAAACTCGGCGCCAGATTGTAGTACTGCAGATCGCCCGAGACGCCCCAGCGGCCGTTTTGCGCGGCACCGGCGATCATCGCGGCAAAGCGCAGATCGTCAACCAGATCGCCAAAACCCTGATCCACGTCGGCCGTCGGCCCGGCACCGAAGGTGTTGACCCTGCCGCTAAACCCCGTTGCAAAAACATAGGGCGCGACAGTATAGCGCCAACCCGACTCCGCCGGAACGGACAGGGTCGGCTGTGCCTCGACGGGCTCTGCCTGCTGGGCGATGGCGGGCATGCCAGCAAGCAGAGCCAGAACCGCAAGGCAGGGTATGCGTCGCATCGTGAGTGTCCTAGAGAGACATCCCAGTATAGGCGAAAATCCGCCGGGAGTCGACGGACATTCGCTTCAGAACCGATCAAATGGCACGACCTGCCGCGTTTTCCAGGGGTCGCCCCGGATGGGGCGATGCCCTGCAGCCAGGCGCCCCTATTCCGCGGCCCGCGCTGCGGGATTGTTGGGATGCTGTGTCCAGTCGGCCGGCGTGTCGGTGACGGTGAGGCCGGTGCGCAGGTCGGTCGCACCCGCCGGCAGCCGCTCCATGGTGATGCAGTCCTCCACCGGGCAGACATTCACGCACAGATTGCAGGCGACGCATTCGGCATCGATCACCTCGAACACCCGTTCGGGGGACATGGAAATCGCCTGATGGCTGGTATCCTCGCAGGCGGCATAGCAGCGCCCGCATTTGATACAGCTGTCCTGGTCGATCCGCGCCTTGGTGACGTAGTTGAGGTTCAGATACTGCCAGTCGGTGACGTTCGGTACGGCCCGGCCCACCACATCGGCAACGCTGGTATGGCCCTTTTCGTCCATCCAGTGCGACAGCCCCGCCGCCATCTCTTGGACGATCCTGAACCCGTAGGTCATCGCCGCGGTGCAGACCTGCACATTGCCCGCACCAAGCGCCAGAAACTCGGCCGCGTCGCGCCAGGTGGTCACCCCGCCGATGCCCGAAATCGGCAGGCCCCGTGTCTCGGGATCGCGGGCGATCTGGGCCACCATGTTGAGCGCGATGGGCTTCACCGCCGGGCCGCAATAGCCGCCATGGGTGCCCTTGCCGTCGATCGAGGGCTCGGGGCTCATGGTGTCGAGGTTGACCGAGGTGATCGAACTGACCGTGTTGATCAGCGACACGGCATCGGCGCCGCCGGCCTTTGCCGCCCGCGCGGGATAACGGATATCGGTGATGTTGGGGGTGAGTTTCACGATCACCGGCATCCGCGTGTTCGCCTTGCACCAGCGGGTCACCATCTCGATATATTCGGGCACCTGACCCACGGCCGAGCCCATGCCGCGTTCGCTCATCCCGTGCGGGCAGCCGAAATTGAGCTCGATCCCGTCGGCGCCGGTTTCCTCGACCAAAGGCAGGATCGCCTTCCAGGCGTCCTCGGTGCAGGGCACCATCAAGGACACCACCATCGCGCGATCCGGCCAGTCGCGCTTGACCTCCTTGATCTCGCGCAGATTGACCTCCAGCGGGCGGTCGGTGATGAGTTCGATGTTGTTGAGCCCTAAAAGCCGCCGGTCCGCCCCCCAGACGGCGCCGTAACGGGGACCGTTGACATTGACGATGGGCGGGCCGGCCTCGCCCAGGGTCTTCCACACCACGCCGCCCCAGCCGGCCCGGAAGGCGCGTTCGACATTGTATTTCTTGTCGGTCGGCGGCGCAGAGGCCAGCCAGAACGGGTTGGGCGATGTGATGCCCACGAAATCGGTCGAAAGATCAGCCATCTGTCAGTCTCCCTTGCTTGTCCGTAGCAGCGCTGACACGTCGATACCGCTGCCTTCCAGCCGCTTCCGCGCTGCGCCAAGAACCTGTTCGTCGAAGGTCTTGGGATGCCTCAGGACCACCGCCTCGAAGGTCAGCTCTGGCAAGCCCCGCTCGATGAGGTCGCTATATCCAGCCGATGCTTCCGGCTTGAGTGTCAAATCGGCAGCCGTCTTGGCCTCGCCATCGCGGTCGATCTTCTGGCGCGTTCGCGACAGGCGCACCGTTTTTCCCCGTTCTTCTCGGAGAAGTTCTTCCAATGCATAGATCGACTGCCAGACATCATGCTCGACTGTCCCCGGCGTCGCTTCGGGCAGCACCGCGCACAGGCGCTCGAACGCGGCTTGTTCCACAGGTGCCGAACGCTCCCGCCGGGCGTTCACGATCCACTGACGCAACCTTGCCGGATCACGCTCTTGCGCGATCCGCTCCAACGCGACCCGTTCCTGCTTGGTGATTTCGCCGGGCGCCATCTCTTCAACGCTTCCGATTGTGCGCAGCGCTGCTGTTGGCCCGCCTGTCGCACAAGCGACAGGCACGCGCCCGCCCGCCCCCAAGGCGGGCGCGTTCCGCGCCCACCCGGGCGGGCGCGTGCGGCCTCGCGGAAGATGCGGAACGCTGAAACAGCAATCGCATGCTCACCTCGTCAGGCTCGCATGGATATCCTCGGCTGCGTCGCGGCCCTGGGCCACGGCTGTCACGGTCAGGTCTTCGCCCCCCGCCGCGCAATCGCCGCCCGCCCAGACACCGGGGAGCGAGGTGCGCCCTGCCCCGCTGACGGCGATCTTGCCGCCCTCCTGCGCGAGGCCCCCCGGCGCATCGTCGAGCCGTTGCCCGATCGCCACCAGCACCTGATCGGCGGGCAGGTGAAACCGCTCCCCCGTGGGGGTCTGGTCGTCATCGACATAGTCGAAGGCCACATGGCCCGCCGGTGCCGCGGGGTCGTTCACCGGCCGGGCATTGGTCACGATCCGCACGCCCGCATCGGTGGCGTGGTCCTGTTCGACCCGGCTGGCCTTCATCCTTGCCCGGCCGCGGCGATAGACGATGGTGACCTCGCGCGCGCCCAGCAGCTTCGACTGCACGGCGGCGTCGATCGCCGTCATCCCGCCGCCGATCACCACCACATCGCGGCCCACCGGCAGGGTCGACAGATCGGCCGTCTGGCGCAGTCCGGCGATGAAATCGACCGCATCGCGCAGCGCAACCGATCCACCAAGGTCAAGCCCGTTCACCCCCGGCAGGCCGACCCCAAGGAACACGGCGTCGTAATCGGCCCGCAGCGCGTCGAGGCCGATCTCCCGGCCCAGGGCCGTGCCATGGCGCAGCTCGATCCCGCCGATGGCCAGGAGCCAGTCGACCTCGGCCCGCGCAAACCCGCCCGGCGTCTTGTAGGCGGCAATGCCGTATTCGTTGAGCCCGCCGGGCTTTGGGCGGGCGTCATGCACCACCACATCATGGCCATGCATCGCCAGCCGGTGGGCACAGGCCAGCCCGGCCGGCCCCGCCCCCACCACGGCCACGCGCTTGCCGGTCGGCGCGGCGCGGGCAAAGGGATGCCCCTCGGCCATGCCGCGATCGGTTGCGAAACGCTGCAGCCGGCCGATCTCCACCGGCTTGCCCTCGGCCGCCTCGCGCACGCAGGCCTCTTCGCACAATGTCTCGGTCGGGCAGACCCGGGCGCACATGCCCCCCAGGATGTTCTGGTCGAAGATCGTCCTGGCCGCCGCCTCGGGCTGGCCGGTGGCAATCTGGCGGATGAACAGCGGGATGTCGATTTCGGTCGGACAGGCGGCGATGCAGGGCGCATCGTGGCAGAAGTAACACCGGTCGGCGGCAACGGCGGCCTCGTGGGGGTCGAAATCGGGATGAAGATCGGCAAAGTTCGCCGCGTAGTCCGCGGCGTCGAGCCGTCCGGGAACAACTCCGGGTGTCGCAGGGGTTGCGGCCATGTCCTGTGGCTTCCTTCGCGTTGACGCTGTCGGCAAAGCCTGCACTGTGGCGCCGCCCGTTGACAAGTCATATGCGCGCCCTTCCGGTCGATCCGCGGCGGGCGCGCGCCAGGGAGATGCACAAATGGTCGCCGCCTACACCCGCACGCAAATCCGCCTTCACTGGATCGTCTTCGCGCTGATCGCGCTGCAATACCTGCTGCACGAGCCGATCGCCCGGGCCTGGGACATGCTGCAATCGGGCGTCACACCCGGCTTCAGCCCGCTCATCGCGGCGCATGTGCTGGGCGGCCTGCTGGTCCTGCTGTTCGTGCCCTGGCGCATCGCGCTGCGGCGCCTCCATGGCGTCGCGCCGCCGCCGGCCGGGGAACCGCCGCTGCTGCAGCGCCTGGCCAAGGCGACCCATGCCGCGCTCTACCTGCTGATGGTGCTGATGCCGCTTTCCGGCGCGGCGGCGTGGTTTGGCGGCATCGCGCCCGCGGCCGAGGCGCATGAGGCGATGCGGCTCATCCTGCTCGCGCTCATCGCGCTGCACGCCGCCGGCGCGGTCTATCACCGCTTCGTCTTGAAAAGCGACGTGATGGCGCGCATGCTTCCGCCGCGGGGTTGAGCCGGGGGCCGAGCCACTGCCGGAATTGTCAGACACGACGATCCAGATCGTCACGCTGGTCGCGCTGTGCGTGTTGGCCGGCTCGGCGATTGCGATGGTCGTCTACGTCATCCAGTTGCGCCGCAACAACCGCACGGTGCGCGAGCATGACCGGCTGTGGCGCGACCGGCTTTATACCTGCCCGTCCTGCGGCGCCCTGATGGTTCAGGGCTGGGCGCAGCTTGGGCGCGGGATCGTCTGGGCGCAACGCCGACGCGGCCGGCCCGGCGGCTTGTCGAGCATCGGCGACACCCTGCCGAACACCCAGTCGATGCATCTGCGGATGGCCAGCAACATGGCCTGGCGCTGCCCGAAATGCGCCCTTGTGCTGATCGACCACAAGAAGATGGTGAACTGAGCGGATGGCGATCGATGCCGCGATGGCGGATCGCGCGGCGATGGCGGCCTTGCTCCTGCTCGGGGTCGTGCTGCCGCTCATGCTCGTCGGTCTGGTGCTCCGCGTGATGCGGCGCAATCGCCACCTGATCGCCCCCGACCCGACCGATGCAGCCGATCCGCTGCCATGCCCGACCTGCGGCGCGCCGATGCCAGCGGGCGCCGTGCTGCTCGGCCGGGGGGCGAACTGGGCGCCGCACGGCGCCGCACGGCCCGGGCCGCTGGCCACTGTTTTTGGCACGCTGCCCAACACGCTGTCCCTGGCGCTGCCGCCCGCACTCAACCGGGCATGGCATTGCGAGGGATGCCGGATTCTGGTCGTCGATCACAGCGCCCTGGTCGCCAGCGGCCGGCATCCCGGCCGCCTGCCCGCCATCGTGGTCCATGGCTTTCTGACGATCGCCGGGTTCAGCGGGACCGTCGCGCTGACCCAGCTCGCCAGGCCCAGTCTGCTGTCCCCGCTGGCGCTGGCGGGCATCGCGATGGCGGCGTTTCTGGCGGCGATCCCGGCGACGCGGCTGCTGTTCCACCGGCTGCTGGCCCGGGCGTGAGCCGCCGCGCGCCGGCCCCCGGGCCGATGGCGGCCCAATTCCCCGCGCGGCACCCTGCCGCTTCCCTTTCGCCCCTCGATGCGGGATACTGGTTGCAGGGGTGCATCCCCCAGCACAGGACCGCCGATGCCGCCCAGCTATGCCTTCCCGCCCGGCGGCCATCCCGGGCAAACCGAACTTGCCACCGGACGGGCCGTCTTCACCGAGGCCTATGCCCTGATCCCGCGCAGTGTCATGCGCGACATCGTCCTCAGCCGCCTGCCGTTCTGGACCGATGCGCGCGCTTGGGTGCTGGCCCGGCCGCTGTCGGGCTTTGCCGAGACCTTTTCGCACTATGCGGTCGAACTGGCGCCGGGCGGCGGCTCCGACCGGCCCGAGACCGAGGCAGGGGCCGAGGCCGCGCTGTTCGTCGCCGCCGGGCGGGCCGCGCTGTCCTTCGGCGGTGGCACGCACAGCCTCGATCCGGGCGGCTTTGCCTATCTGCCGCCCGGCCTTGACTGGCAGCTGTGGAACCGCTCCGATGAAGCGTTGCGGTTTCACTGGATCCGGAAACGGTTTCAGCCGGTCGCGGGGCTGGCCGCGCCCGACCCGATCCTCGCCCGCGAGGCCGACATCGCGCCCGAGCCGATGCCGGATACCGGCGGGGCCTGGACGACGACCCGATTCGTGGCCTCCGACGACATCCGCCACGACATGCATGTCACGATCGTGACCCTGCAGCCCGGCGCCGCGATCCCGTTCCTCGAGACCCATGTTATGGAACACGGGCTCTATGTGCTGCAGGGCAAGGGGGTCTACCGGCTGAACCGCGACTGGGTCGAGGTCGAGGCCGGCGATTTCATGTGGCTGCGCGCCTTCTGCCCGCAGGCCTGCTATGCCGGCGGGCCGGGGCCGTTCCGCTATCTGCTCTACAAGGACGTCAACCGGCACATGCCACTGGTGCCGCTGCGCTGACCCGCCGCGCCAAGGCCCGCCAGGGCCGGGGCGCGGCGCCCGGCCCAACGGGCGGCGTCATGCGCCAGCATGATGCCGCCGGGCGGGAGCCCCCCGAGCCCCCGTTGCACCGTTCAGACCGGGGCGCGATCCCGGATCAGGCCGCGATTGACCACGGTCTCCGCGATCTGCACCGCATTGAGCGCCGCCCCCTTGCGCAGATTGTCCGACACGACCCACATGTTCAGGCCGTTTTCCACCGTCGGGTCCTGCCGGATGCGGCTGACGAAGGTGGCGAAATCGCCCACGCAGTCGATCGGCGTGACATAGCCGCCATCCTCGCGCTTGTCGATCACCATGCAGCCCGGCGCCTCGCGCAGGATGTCGCGCGCCTCATCCTCGTCGAGGAAATCCTCGAACTCGATGTTCACCGCCTCGGAATGGCCGACAAAGACCGGCACCCGCACGCAGGTGGCGGTCACCTTGATTGCCGGATCGACGATCTTCTTGGTCTCGGCCACCATCTTCCATTCCTCGCGGGTGGAGCCGTCTTCCATGAAGCGGTCGATATGCGGGATCACGTTGAACGCGATCTGCGCCTGAAAGGTCTTTGGCGGCACGTCGGCCACCGGGTTATAGACCGCCTTGGTCTGCTCCCAAAGCTCGTCCATCCCCTCGCTGCCCGCGCCCGAGGCGGACTGATAGGTCGACACCACCACCCGCCTGATCCGGGCGCGGTCGTGAAGCGGCTTCAGCGCCACCACCAGCTGCGCGGTCGAGCAGTTCGGGTTGGCGATGATGTTGCGCGCCCGGCAGCCCATCACGGCATCGGCGTTGACCTCGGGCACCACCAGTGGCACCCGCGGATCGTAGCGGTAAAGCGAGGAATTGTCGATCACCAGGCAGCCCGCCGCGGCCGCGCGGGGGGCATGCGTCTGGGTCGCCTCGGAGCCGATGGCAAAGAGCGCGATATCGGTCCCGGCGAAGTCGAACTGCTCCAGATCCCCGGTCTTCAGCGTCGCATCGCCAAAGCTCACCTCGGTTCCCAGCGACCGGCGCGAGGCAAGCGCCACGACCTCGTCGGCGGGAAACGCGCGTTCGGCGAGGATCGCCAGCATCTCGCGGCCGACAGCGCCCGTCGCCCCGACGACGGCGATACGATACCCCATGTCCCGGCCTCCTTCTGCCGCTTGGCCCGATCGGGCGCCGATAGCCGATCCGGCGGGAATGTGAAATGCCATTCCGCGCGGCTGCGCCGGGGGTGTCGGTTCGTGCGGTGGCGCCCCGGGCGCGCCGGGCTGCATCTGCGCCCCCCCCGGCGGCGCGCCGGGGCCGGCTGACCTCAGGCCGGCGCCGGTTCGATTGCCAGAAGGTTGCGCAGCCCGGGATTGCCGCGCACCAGATCGGCGATCATGATCCCGTCGAGATGGCCATAGAACGCCCCCAGCGCGCCGCCGAAAGCCTCCTTCAGGCGGCAGAACGGCGTGATCGGGCAGCAATTCGCGCCATCCGCGAAACACTCGGCAAACGGCACCTCGGATTCGAAGGCCCGCATCACCGCGCCGACCGAGATGTCCTCGGGCCGGTGGGCAAGCTTGATGCCGCCGCCGCGGCCGCGCAGCGTGCGCACGAAGCCCTGCTGGCCAAGCATGTTGACCACCTGCGCCATATGGTTCGGCGAGGTGTTGCAGCGTTCGGCGATGTCGTTCTTGCGCACCATGTTGGGATGGTTGACGGCACAGAACATCAAGGCGCGCAGGGCAAGGTTGGTTCGGATCGTCAGTCGCATGGGGCCACCCATCGGATCGGGAACGATGGCCCAGCCTAGCGCCGCCCGCCCGAAAAGAGATTGATCGAGATCATATTTGCGGCGGCCGGTCGCCGTCTTGTTTGGCAGATCGTTCCTTTTCAACGGGTTGTCCGGTGAAGAAGTTTGTCCTGAATCAAGGCATGTTCCGGCTGCGATGCATAAATACCCCCGAATCGGTAGGAGAAACGCCAATGACCATCGACCGCCGCACCTTTCTTGCCACCGCTGCCGGGGCAGCCGCGATCGGCGCCGGCGCCATGGGCAGGCCAGCGCGCGCGCAGCGGGTTCCGACCTCGGCGCGGATCGTGATCCTGGGCGCCGGGGCGGCCGGAACGGCGATGGCCAACCGGCTCGACGACATGCTGGACGGCGCGCAGATCACCCTGATCGACGGCCGCCCGCAGCACTGGTACCAGCCCGGCTTCACCCTGATCGCGGCGGGGCTGAAGCCGGCCGACTATTCGGTATCGCGCACCGCGCAATGGCTGCCGCGGCGTGCCGAATGGATCGAGGACAAGGTGGCCGAGATCGACCCCGACGCCAAGCGTGTCACCACCGCGGGCGGCCAGAGCGTCGATTACGATTTCCTGGTGGTGGCCACCGGCCTTGACCTGCGCTTCGACGAGATCGAGGGCTTTTCGCTCGATCTCGTCGGGTCGAACGGAATCGGCGCGGTCTATGCCGGCCCCGACTATGCCGCGCGCAGCTGGGCCGAACTCGACCGGTTCACCGAACGCGGCGGCGAGGCGCTGTTCTTCCGCCCCGCGACCGAGATGAAATGCGCCGGCGCGCCGCTGAAATACACTTTCATCACCGATGACTATGCCCGCCGAAAGGGCACGCGGGGCAAGACCAACATCACCTATGCGGCCCATTCCGGCAGCCTCTTCGGGGTGCCGATCGTCAACGAGAAGGTGCGCATGCTGTTTCACGAACGCGGCGTCGCCGTGGCCCACAACCATGTGCTGCGCGCCATCGATCCGGGCGCCCAGGTGGCGACCTTCGAGACCCCCGACGGCATGGTCGACCTGCCCTATGATTTCACCAATGTGATCCCGCCGATGCGCGCGCCGCGCGCGGTGATGGACTCGCCCTTGTCCTGGAAGACCGGCAAATGGGCCGATCAGGGCTGGGTCGAGGCCGACCCCTATACCATGCGGTCGGTGACCTACCCCGATGTGTTCGCCGTCGGCGATGTCGCCGGCGTGCCCAAGGGCAAGACCGCGGCCAGCGTGAAATGGCAGGTGCCCGTCGCCGCCGACCATATCGTCGCCGCGATTCAGGGGCAGGAATCGGATGCGGTCTACAACGGCTACACCTCGTGCCCGCTGATCACCCGGATCGGCCGCGCGATGCTGATCGAGTTCGACTACGAGAACAATCTGGTGCCGAGCTTTCCCGGTGTCATCGCGCCCTTGGAGGAACTGTGGATTTCCTGGCTGATGAAGGAAATCGCGCTGAAGGCGACCTATAACGCGATGCTGCGCGGGCGGGCCTAGATCGACGGGGGGACGGCATGGCGGAGCTGACGCTCCCGGTTCTGCTTGCCGTCCTGCAAGAGATGTTCGGCCCGGTTCTGTTCTGGGCGATCGTCGCCGGGTCGCTCGCGACGACGCTGGCGTTTTTGTGGCTGCTGATCCGCGACCGCGGTCTCAGGGGCGCGGTTCTGGTCCGGGCCGAGCTGTGGGCGCCGGTCGGCGGGTTCGGCGCGGTGCTGTTCGTCCAGCACCTGACGAATTCGAGCTTTGCCGATATCGGCGGCCCGGTGGATGTGGTGGTTCTGCTGGGCATTGCCGCCATCGGCGCCATCGGCGCCACCCTCGTGGCCTATGTGGGTGCCGAACTGCGCAAGGGGCGCAAAGGCGAATAGGTGCAACCCGGGCATGGCTTTCCGCGCGCGGCCGGCCTATCCTGCACCCGTCCCTGACTGCCCGAGCCCGCATGTTCCGCCTTTTCGAAAACCTCGTCGATCCCTATGCGCCCTACGCGCAAGACGACCGCCCGCCGCAGCGTCTGTGGCCGTTCATGCGCGCCTGGTCGCGGCCCTTTCACCGCGTCTTCGGGGTGGCCATCGTGCTGTCGATCGTCGTCGCCACGATCGAGGTCGGGCTGATCGCCTATATGGGCCGGGTGGTCGACCTGCTGTCGGACAACAGCCCCGAGCAGGTGATCGCCGCGCATGGCTGGGAACTGATCGGCGTGGCGCTTTTCATCCTGATCCTGCGGCCGCTCATTCAGGGGCTCGACGTGCTGGTCCTGAACAACGGGATCATCCCCAACTACGGCACGCTGTTCCGCTGGCGGGCGCATTCCCAGGTGTTGCGCCAATCGGTCGGCTGGTTCGAGAACGACTTTGCCGGCCGCATCGCCAACCGGATCATGCAGACGCCGCCCGCGGCGGGCGAGGTGATCTTTCAGTTGTTCGACGCGATCAGCTTTGCGCTGGCCTATTTCGTCGGCGCCGCGGTGCTGCTGATGGGGGCCGATCCGCGGCTTCTGATCCCGCTGGTCCTGTGGCTGGTGCTTTACGGCTGGCTCGTCCGCTGGACCATGAAACGGGTCGGCCCGGCGTCGAAGGCCGCCTCGGATGCGCGCTCGGCGGTGACGGGCCGGGTGGTGGACGCCTACACCAATATCGATTCGGTGAAGCTTTTCGCCCATCACGACCGCGAGCTTGCCTATGCCAGGGAAGCGATCGAGCAGGCGCGCCGGACCTTCTTCCGCGAGATGCGCATCTTCACCACCATGGATGTGGCGCTGACGGCGCTCAACGGCCTGCTGATCGTCGGGGTCGTCGGTTGGGCCATCCTGCTGTGGCTGCAGGGATCGGCCAGCGTGGGCGTGGTGGCGGCGGCCAGCGCGCTGGCGCTGCGGCTCAATGCGATGACCGGCTGGATCATGTGGGCGCTGTCGAGCTTCTTCCGCCAGCTTGGCGTGGTCGCCGAGGGGATGGAGACGATCGCCCAGCCGATCACCCTGACCGATGCCGAGAATGCGACGCGGCTGCAGGTCGCGGGCGGCGCGATCGCGTTTCAGGGCGTCACGCATCATTATGGCCGCGGCCATGGCGGGCTTGCCGGGGTCGATCTGGCGATCCGTCCGGGCGAAAAGGTCGGCCTTGTCGGCCGTTCGGGGGCGGGCAAATCGACGCTGGTGAAGCTCCTGCTGCGGTTCTACGACCGCGAGGGCGGGCATATCCGCATCGACGGGCAGGACATCGCCGCCGTCACCCAGGACAGTCTGCGCCGCCAGATCGGCATGGTCAGCCAGGATTCGGCGCTGATGCACCGCTCGGTGCGCGACAACATCCTTTATGGCCGGCCCGAGGCGACCGAGGAAGAGATGATCGCCGCGGCCAGGCGGGCCGAGGCGCATGACTTCATCCTCGGGCTCAAGGACCCGCAGGGGCGCGAGGGCTACGACGCCGAGGTCGGCGAACGGGGCGTGAAACTGTCGGGCGGACAGCGCCAGCGGGTGGCGCTGGCCCGCGTGATCCTGAAGGACGCGCCGATCCTGATCCTCGACGAGGCGACCTCGGCGCTCGATTCCGAGGTCGAGGCGGCGATCCAGTCGACGCTCTATGGCCTGATGGAGGGCAAGACGGTGATCGCCATCGCCCACCGGCTGTCCACCATCGCCCATATGGACCGGATCGTGGTGATGGCCGACGGCCGCATCGTCGAGGACGGGACCCATGCCGAACTGCTGGCCCGGGGCGGCGCCTATGCCGGGTTCTGGGCGCGCCAGTCGGGCGGGTTCATCGGCACCGAGGCGGCGGAGTGAAACGGGTGTCGACGCGTCAGACACCCACCCGGCATCGACATCCGGTTCCGCGACCCGCACGCGCCGGGGCAGCGCGGGGCAGACGAGGGTACCAACGGGCTTCTGCGGCGGTTCATGCCGAGGGGCGCCGACCTCAGAGGCGCCGGCCAGACCTGGATCAACGCTGTCGCCGCGCTGATGAACAACCGACCCAGAAAACCCTGGGATGGAAACACCCGCGAGAGGTGGAAGACATCGCGGCCTTCACATCAGGCGCTGAAGTTGCAGCCTAAAACCGCCCTGACCCAGCAGGCTCCGTTTACGAGGGCCCGACCCGCAGGGGTGCGCCTGCCCAACGGCTTTTACGTTGTCTAAGGTGTCGCCGCTGCGCCTGGTGTGGTCGCTGCCGGGGCCGCCGCTGCTGCTATCGGCGCAGCATAGTGTTTCAGAACACCTTCAATTCTGGTGAGAAGTCCTTCGAACCCAGAGAAGTCCACCTCTCCAGCATTTGCCCTTACAACTGCTTCAGCAAATATCACTTTGCCGTACTCGGTATGGTCTGAATGTTTTTTCTTCGGATTGAAACTCTTGCCATTGAGCACTGTCTCCAGCAGCGCCGGATCGAACAACGATTCAATATCCTTATCAACTGGCGGGTCATCCTCCGGCACCTTGACCAAATATAGATTGAGATCAAGGTGATAAAATGGATCAGTCGTCTTAGTTGATAGTGACCGTCCGGTGTCGCCGCTCTGGCGCTCGTCCCGCGTGACCTGTTACGCTGCTTGGGCAGCGTAACGCCAGGGGAGCAACTCGTCCAGCCGAGTGATCTTGTGATCGGCAATTTGGCCCAGCACCCAGGTGAGGCCAGGCCTGGGGGTCTACGTTGTTCAGTTTGGCGGTTTCGATCAGCGTGAAGGCGATAGCCATGGTTTTTCCACCACGCGCGGAGCCTGAAAACATCCAATTTTTTCGCCCGATGGCCACCGGTTTGACAGCGCGCTCGGCTGCGTTGTTGTCCAGATCCAGGTGGCCGTTGCTGAGATATGGCCGCGCCTTCGGCATCCGGCCCAGGGCATAGCGGATGGCCTGGGCCAGGGGAGATTTGCCTGATAGCCTGGGCAGTTGCGCATGCAACCACTCTTCAAGTTGGTCAAAGATCGGCTTTGCCCTGGCCTGCCGCACGGCGGCCCGGTACTCGGGAGCCATGCCCCTGATTTCCTTCTCTATGGCGTAGAGTAGGGCAATCCGGCGGATGGCCTCTTCGGCGATGGCGCTGCCTTGCGAGGCGAAAACATCCACGAACTTACGCCGCACGTGCGCCATGCACGCCATCTCATCGGCTTTGTCATCGCCGAACAGCCCGTTGAACCCGGAGTATCCATCCGCATGCACCCAGCCCTTGTAGCCCAAGAGGTGAGAGACGGGATGTTCACCCTTACGGTCCACCGTGAACTGGTACCAGACACAGGGCGGCGATTGCCCGGACCAAGGGCGTTCATCACGCACATAGGTCCAAACCCGCGCCGTTTTTGTCTTCTTGTTGCCGGGGGCCAGCATCTTCACCGGGGTATCGTCTGCGAAAAGGGCAGCGCCCTGGCGCACGATCCGCCCAATCGCATCGGCCAGCGGTTCCAGCAGAGCCGTGGATCGGCCAACCCAGTCAGCCATGGTGGAGCGGTCCAGATCGATACCTTCACGGGCAAATATCTGGCTCAGGCGATAGAGCGGTAGGTGATCGGCATATTTGCTGACCAGAACATGGGCCAGCAAGCCGGGTCCTGGCCGCCCACGCTCAATCGGACGCGATGGCAGCGGCGATTGCACGATGGCTTCGCAGCACGAACAGGCCTTGCGCGGGCGGATGATCCGCTTCACCTTGAAGCGTCCTGGCACATATTCCAGCTCTTCGGTCACATCCTCGCCCAGAGTACGCAGGGTTCCACCGCACCGACCGCAATCATCGCCAGGCGACAGTTCTTCGTCTTCCCGATCCAGATGATCCGGCAAAGGCTTGCGGCTGTGCTGGCGCTTCGACTTCCCGGCATCCTTTGTCGGGGATGGCGGGTTGGCCTGCGCCTCTGCCGCCTGGACGATCTCGGCGTCCTCCTGCAGGTCGAGACGGAGTTGGTCGAGACCTTCGGATTTGCTGCCAAAGCGATGGCGGTTGGCGCCGTGAAGCTGGTGCTGAAGTTGCTCGACCTTGAGGCTCAGCGCCTTCACCTCGTTGGCCAGAAGACGGTTCACCGCCTTCAGCTCGGCGGGGTCTTCAGGGGTGATATCGAGATCTTTCAGCATCCCCATTCCATACCACTTCAAGGATCAAACGTGAATCCCTAAAGCGATCAAAGGCTTGTATTTATTGCATTACCCAACACTCAGCGGGCGCCACGTCCTGTTGGGCATCCGCCAGTCTATGCCCTCCAACAGCATGGACAGTTGCGCAGGCGTGACCGCAATCTTGCCATCCTTGGCTGCTGGCCAAACAAACCGGCCCTTCTCAAGCCGTTTGCTGAAAAGGCATGCCCCTGGGCATCCCACCAGATAATCTTCAACAGGTCGCCACGCCGACCACGGAACACGAACAGATGGCCGGAATAGGGATCAAGCTCCAAAACCTTCTCGGCCTGCGCCGCCAGCGTATTAAACCCACGCCGCATGTCGGTCACGCCCGCCGCCAGCCAGACCCGCGTGTTGGCCGGAACCGGGATCACGCCGACAGCCCCCGGATTAGCCGCGCCAGCGTATCGGGATCATAGCAGCCGCTGATCCGCATCCGGTGACCGCCTGCAAGCTCGATCTCGATGTGGTTGGGTACAGCGGTTGCGATCTCTGGAGCCTTCGCCTCAGCGACGATCTCCACCGGCAGAAAGCGCGGTTCCACCGGAGGCGACGGCACCGCCGCCGGATCCGACGCGTATCGGGGGTCGCGCAGCCACTTGAAGATCAGGTTCGCGTTCACCGCGTAGCGCCGCGCCACCTGCGCCACGGAAACGCCCGGCGCCGTCGTCTGGAAACAGATCGACCGCTTCTCATCATCCGTCCAAAGCCGCTTCGTCCGACGCGCCACGCCATCACCATAGTGTCCACTATCGATGGTGGACACTATCCGCCTCTATCCGCCAGCGGCAGAGCGGTCAGACCGGACGCTTACAGTTGATACCGTCTTGCTGATCTTGGATTTGGCTTTTTTGATAACGGATTTGAGCCCGTCATCATTGTCGCAGAGGATAATGATTGGATGCGCCATGGGCTTATGTTTAAAATCTTTGAGTATGTTCTCATACCGGGAAATCAATGCCCCTTGACCCTCAGCGCCTTGAACCAGATTCAAGAGATCTCGCGTGGTGCCCGAAGATTTAAGGAAGTGCACGAGCCGAACGACCTTCCCGTCCACTTCCTTGGCCAGCAACGGGAACTTCTTGACCAAAGCCCTGATCGCGCATTGCAAGTATGTGATGTCAGAGACGCCCTCTGTCCACGATCAGCGGCGCGGTAGGCGCGGCGAAATACTTGTAGAAGAGGAACTTTCGGTACAGCTCTTCCGGCGCGCGAGGCGGATGAAACTCGCCTGCGGCCTTGGCAAGCTTGTTGATCTTCTGATGGCGGTCGCGCCGCGTTTTGACGAAATGGATGTGCGAGAGCGCACCTTCGAGAGGGCCAAGCTTATCAGTCGCATCCGCAGGATCATCACCTCGGCGAAAATAGAATCCTGTCTGAAAGAGAGAATTACACATCGCCCGAGCAGCGCGGTAGTAGTCCTGATTGATGTTAGCCTTCGCATTTACGACCAGGCCAGTGACGGTCTGGCGAGACTGGCGCAATGACATGCGAGTTTTTGCCGGATTAATGAAGAAGCCCGCTCCCTCGATAGTCTTCTTCAGTTTAGCGCCCACTTCCCAATCAGCGCCTTGCACGTTCACGGCAATTTCAGTGGGAAAGAGCGTTTCGTTGGTTGAAAAGGTGAGATCATCTGCATAGCGCGTGTAGGTGCAGCGGGCATCGCGGGCAAGCGCAAGCAGTCGCGAGTCTAGTATATTTCCGATCAGGTTCGAAATGACCGGGGAACAAGGGCTCCCCTGCGGCAAAGCGTTATCATGACAGGCGATCTGGGCGATGATCGTGGCGGGCTGCGGCCCCAGCGAGAACATCGCATCATGGATGAAAAAGCCGCGCACGCGACCAAAATTGATCGTGCCGAAGAAGTTCTCCAGATCAAGGTTGAAAACGAAGCGCCGCCTCCTGTGGACTTCGGCATTGGAAATTATGGTGCGACCCTTGTGGAAGCCGTGGGAGGCAAACCAGAACCGCGCGTTCTCCTGCTTCCCGCTCATGGCACGCAAGCATAAAGCAACTCGGCAAGGCGGGTTTGCAGCAAGGCGAGCTGCGGCTCAGGCGCATTGATGGTGCGAACACCACCTGATTTCTTCGGGATCTCGAAGGAGCGGTACTTCTTGGCAGGGTCCATCTTATAAAGGACGTAGCTGACCCCCTTCGGAGTGAAGCCAAGAAGCTTGGCCAGATCGGTTAGGCTTTGCGCCTTCTTTAGTTTGTCTAACGAACTCAAATGCCTGTACTCTAGGTTAGATGCTTACGGGCACTCTTATGCGAGTGTACGCGATACACCGGGAAGCCGAAATACCGCAAAGGAACCTTAAGGTAAGCAGCCTGCCTACCATTGCTGTCATTTGCCGCGATGCGCAGCAGGAAGTCTGCCCGTAAGCGTTGGGGAGCATGACGGATTCACTCCTTTCGAACAAGCCCGTACTCTACACGAAGGCAGGCGCAAGTTTCAACTGCAACACCCGGAGCCCGCTGGGCATGGGATGTTGCGATGGACAGACGATGCAATCCCCTCAGCAGCGAGGAACGTGGGCAATCTTCGCCGAACATGAACGGGGCCGCAGCCAGCGGGCGATCGGGCGGCGTCCGGGACGGCCGGCGCGCACGATCGGGCGCGCGCTGGCGCGGGGCCGTCTCGGTGCTCGGCCTTGCCATCCTGCTCTCGGCCATCGTCGGCACGGCCGAGGTGGTGACCGCTTTGCTGCTGGGCCGCGTCATCGGTGCGGCGCCGGCAGTTGCGCCCCGCGCCTTCCGAGCCGGGAACGGCCGAGTGAGCGGCGCTTTGCAGGATGGACCAATTCCACCCCAACAAACTGGGATTGTCTCCAGGCTGAATGAACCATTTCCCGAATACATCGCGCGGCTGGGTGGCCAAACCGACTTTCGCGGCTCCTTTCCCGGGCATCGGGATCGCTCCGGCGGGAAACCATTCCCGCCGACGTCCTGGGCATCGCAGCTCGTAAGCCGCGCCGGTCCGCGCGCCATCTGGGCCCCGCCATCCCCCGACCGACAGAACGGCAAGGAACCCCGGGCCGGCACACAAGTTCGGACGCCAGCGATCAGGATCTTCTAGAAAATCCTGAAGCGCACGATCTTCTAGAAGATCGTGGACCAACTGCATCCGCCGTGCAGTGCGGCCGCCCCAATTAGCCATTGACCGGCGCCGGCCGCATGGCTGGGCTTCGCGAATGGCGCAGATCCCTGTCGTGTTCCTTTCCGGCTCGGGCAGCACAGCCCCGATCGCGGGGTTGATCGCCAAACGGCTTGCCGCGCGGGGCCATGACGGAACGCTGCATTCGGTCGAGTTGGACAGCGATCCGGGCCTTCCTGGCGGCTGCGATCTTGCGGTGATCGGCACACCCACCGATCACCGTTTCTCGGTTGACACGCTCTCGGACGGGACCGCTCGCTGCATCGACGCGGCGGCCGATCCGGTCGCCGCGCTGGCCGGGCAACCCGATACCCCGGCGCGAATGCCGCCCCGGCGCTGGTATGCTCCGCGCGACCATTTGCCGAACCGGGTGATCGCGCGGAACCGCTTTCGCCGCCGTCTGGCGCCGGGGCTGCGGGTTCTGCCCGGCCGCTGGCGGGGCGAGGCCGTGGACTGTCCGCGCGGTTGCTGGTCGGCAGGACCTGGCGGCGTGCCCGTCTGCAGCCCTGCAGACTGCGATTTCTGCCTGCGTTGCGTCCATCGCAGTCCAGGCGGCGCCGTGGTCTGGTACGCGGCCATGCAGGACAAACCCCGGCTCGATCCGGCATTCCATGTCACGCGGCGGGCCGAGATCGCGGCGCAAATCACGTCAGGCGGCGGGAACTGAGCGCCGGCCATCAGGATTTTCCAGAAAATCCTGCCCCGGCACGATCTTCTGGAAGATCGTGCCCCCCGCTTCTTCGGCCGTGCGGTGCCCCGGCCCGAGACCGGGATTGTCCGGCGCGGGCTGCGCCCCTATGACAAGCACATGGCGTGTATCCCTGTCATGTTCTTTTCCGGCTCGGGCAGCACGGCCCTGATCGCGGAACTCATCGCCGGCCGGCTTGCCGCGCGCGGCCACGATGCGCCGCTGCTATCGGTCGAACAGAACAGCGATCCCGGCCTTCTTGGGGCCTGCGACCTTGCGGTGATCGGGACACCCACCTATCACAATTGCCCGGCCGGCACGCTGTTGGACTGGATCGCCCGGTGGCCGCCGGGCGCTGGCCCGGCGCGGGCCTTTCTGTTTGCAACCTTCGGGCTTTACACCGGCAATGCCCCGCATCTGCTGGGCCAGGCGCTGGCCGCTCGGGGTGTGCGGACCGTGGGCCATACCGGCTTTCGCGGGCCGGCGTCGGACAGCGTCATGATGCTGCCGGCCTGGATCGGCTTCATGTTCCGGTATGAACGCCGAATCGCCCGGCGGATCGACACCGCAGCCGGCCAGATCGCCGCGCTGGCCGAGCAACCCGATGCCCCGGGGCGGCTGCCGCCCCGGCGCTGGTATGCACCGCTCGACCATGTGCCGAACCGGGTGATCGCGCGGAACCGCTTTCGCCGCCGCCTGGCGCCCGGTCTGCGGGTTCTGCCCGGCCGCTGGCAGGGCGAGGCCGTGGACTGCCCGCGCGGCTGCTGGCAGGCGGGACCAGGCGGCGTGCCCGTCTGCGACCCAGCCGACTGCGATTTCTGCCTGCGCTGCGTCCATCGCAGTCCGCGACGGGCCGTGATCTGGGACGCGGCCATGCAGGACAGGCCCCGGCTCGATCCAGCCTTCTATGCCGCGCGGCGGGCCGAGATCGCGGCGCAATTCCCGCCCGTCGACGCGGGCTGAACCCCGGGCGGCCCGACGGGCTATGGCATCCCGTCGGGCGGCGTGCGGCCGCCGCCGCTGTGATGCTCCCCGGGCGCGGGTTCCAGACCGTAGCGCGCCGCGATCCGCCACACATGGTCTGGCACCATCGTCTTCATCCGGCGCGGTGCGGCTTGGCGCAGATGCAGGATCGTCTCGATCGCCTTCATCTCGACCCGCGCGCGGGCGAATTCCAGGCCCTTCGGGCCGACCCGGGGCTGCATCCACGCCACCAGCCCGCGCAGCGCCTTGGGAATGCGCCGCAGCGGCAACCCGCCCGCGGCCCGTTTGGTGTTCTCCATGAACCCCCGAACCGCCCCGTCGCGCCTGCCCCGGCTGCCGGGCGCCTCCAGCACGATCTCATCGCCCAGAAGGTCGAGGAGCGCCTGCCCGCGCCGGTTGCGCACGATCAGCCATTGCCGCCCCTCGCCGCCCATATAGCCGACGGTGATGTCGGCCAGCACGTTGGTGTAGTCGACGCAGGTCCGGCAGGTCAGCGGGAAGAAATCGCGCGGCAGGTCCGAGATCGGCAGCTTCAGAAACGGTATGTCGCGCCGCGTGCCGTCGTCGAACCGCAGCTCGACGCGATAGTCGGGCCGGAACTCCAGATACGAGATCGTTTCGGGCCGGTCGGACAGCCGCGCCAGAAAGGCGTGGAAATTCTCGGTCGTGGTGTTGTCCGAGCATGGCGTGCCGATGACATGAAGCTTCTCGAGCCCCAACTGCGCCTCGATCCGGCGCAGCGCATAGACCTGGCACGGGATGCCGATCAGCGCGATCCGCTTGTGCCCGGCTGCCGCCGCCGGCTCCAGCAGCGCCAGCAGCGGCGCATAGCCCATGCGCATCCCGCGCGCCCGGGCCATCGCCGCGGGGTCGGTCACGATGATCGGCTGCGGCCGCCAGCGGTCGTCGGGGTCGGGGCCGACGCAAAGCACCGCATCGACCAGCCCGTCTTCCAGCAGGCGCGCGCCCAGCCGGGTCGCGATCCCGGTCCATTGCGCGCCTGCGAGGGGCGCCTTCAGCGCGGCGCGGTACATTGCCCGGAACGGGCCGAAGAAGACCTCGTCGGTCAGCTCCTCGTCGCGCGGGCGGCCATGCACGGCCGTCTCCATCGCCGGGTAATCGGGCTGGAGGAACTGGCAGGCCTGGCCGCATTGCCCCGCCATCGCCATCCGCGACAACCCGCAATCGGTGCACATCTTGCGCGGCTCGGGCGCGGCCAGCGTGGGCGCGGCAAAGCCGGGGCCATCTTGTGTGTCGCGCATGCGCAGGGCTTCCCTGTCGGCTTCGCCCGGCAAAGTGGCGCAGCGCGCCGCCCGGGTCAACGGCTTGCCGCGTCCCGCCCCGGTCGATAGGAAAACCGCCATGGATGCCGCCCTGCCCCACTCGGACGCGCGCGCAAGGCGCAATGTCGCCGTGCTCGCACTGGCCCAGGCGCTTCTCGGGGCGCAGATGCCGATGATCTTCACGATCGGTGGGCTGGCCGGCCAATCGCTGGCCGCCAATCCCTGCTGGGCGACGCTGCCGATCTCGCTGATCGTGTTCGGCTCGATGACCTCGGCGCCCTGGATGTCGGCGCTGATGCAGCGGCGCGGCCGCCGCGCCGGGTTCTTCGCGGGTACCGCGGGCGGTGCGGCGGGCGCGCTCATCGGCGCCTATGCCCTGTCGGTCGCCTCGTTCCCGCTGTTCCTGCTCGGCAGCTATCTGACCGGCATCTACATGTCGGCCCAGGGGTTCTATCGCTTTGCCGCCGCCGACACGGCGAGTGCCGCGTTCCAGCCCAGGGCGATTTCCTATGTTCTGGCGGGCGGGCTGGTGGCGGCGGTTCTGGGCCCGCAAATGGTGAAGCTGACCGCCGATGCCGCATTGGTGCCGTTTCTGGGCACCTATGCGGCGGTCTTTCTGATCAACCTGATCGGCGCCGGGCTGTTTGTGTTTCTCGAAATACCCAAGCCGCCCGCCTCGGCCCCGGGCCGCGACGGCGGGCGCACCCGGATGGAGCTGTTGCAGGATCCGGTGATCGCGGTCGCGGTGATCTGCGGCATGGTCTCCTATGCGCTGATGAACCTCGTCATGACCTCGACGCCGCTTGCCGTGGTCGGCTGCGGCTTTGACCAGGGGATGGCGGCGGATGTGGTTTCGGCCCATGTGCTGGCGATGTTCGCCCCAAGCTTCTTCACCGGCCATCTGATCGCTCGATTCGGCGTGCGCCCGATCATGGCGACGGGGCTTGCGATCCTTGCCGGCGCGGGCGCGGTGGCGCTGATGGGCGTCGATGTGGAGCATTTCTTCGTCGCGCTTATCCTTCTGGGCATCGGCTGGAATTTTGGCTTCATCGGCGCGACATCGATGCTCGCCTCAGCCACCCGGCCCGAGGAAAAGGGCCGCGCCCAGGGCATGAACGATCTGATCGTGTTCGGCGGTGTCACCGTGGCCTCGCTCGCCTCGGGCGGGTTGATGAACTGTGCGGGCGGCTCGGCGGTCGAAGGCTGGACCGCGGTGAACCTGGCGATGGCGCCGTTTCTGGCGCTGGCGGGGGGCGCGCTGATCTGGCTGACGCTGCGCGCGCCCAAAACGGTGTGAGGCCCCCGGTCATCGATCACGACCCCTGCGACTACCAGCGCCCGAAAGCGGCGCGCCAGGCCAGCCCGGCGCGGCGCCGTGCCTCGGACTCCACCAGCAAGCCGGCGGCCACGCGCCCTGGCGCGCGCGCCGCGCGGCCGAGCGTGATTCCCGCCCGCCAGCCCGCCAGCAGGGCGGGCGCGGCGGCACGCGGCACCGTGGCCCGTGCCCGGCGCGCCCTTGCCAGCCGGTCGAGCCCCGCTTGCGCCAGCGCCTGCACCGCCTCGGGCCGGCCGTCGGGCAAGGGCCGCTTTCCGGCCGCCTCAAGCGCCGGGATCGCCCGGAAATAGCCCGCCAGCCCCGCCGCCCGACCGACCCCACGCGCCGCCGATTCCGCCGCCGCACCGGCCCCCAGCGCCTGGGCCGCGGCCCACATCAGCCCGCCGCCCGTGGCATCGAGATAGGCCCACAGCGCCGCCGCATCGTCGAACGGCACCGCCGCCAGATCGCGCCGCCGCGCCGCCACCAGATCGGCAAGCGGCGCGGTGTCGATCCCATGCGCGCGCACCGCCGAGGCCAGCGGTTCGGCGACCTCGTGCCGGCGCGGCGGCGCGCCGGCGGCAATCCCGGCCAGCACATCGGCCCAGAACTGCAGCCGCATCTCGCCGATCATCGGCTCGGCGCTGACCCAGGGCGCGCGGGCCACCTCGACATTGAAGGCATAGAGCACCAGAAGCCGTCCGCGCGCCGCCACCGGCGCGGCCAGCACGCTGCGGTAACGGTCCGGGTCGGCACGCCGCACAAGATCGGCGCAGGCATCGACCGTCACGGACCCCCGGCCGGCCGGCGCGCCGCCCAACCCCTTTCACTGTTCTGCAAATACGCCGTCACGACATTGGCCATTCTAGCCGGCGTCGCGCAGCCGCGCGGCGTCGAAACCCGGCCCGATCTCCCACTCGGTGCCGCCCGGCCCGTCCTTCAGCACCACACCCGCCGCGGCCAGACGGTCGCGGATCGCATCGGCCCGGGCAAAGTCGCGCGCTTCGCGGGCGCGCAGGCGCTCCGCAACCAGGCCGGCGATGCGCCGATCCGCCCCGGCATCGATGGCCGGGTCCACCGCCCAGGCGCCCATCCGATCCTCGAGCAGCCCGATCAGCCCGGCCGAGGCCTTCAGCCCGGCCCGGTCGCCGGCCTCGGCCAGCCCGTGCAACGCCGCGATCGCCCCGGCGGTGTTCAGGTCGTCCGACAGCGCATCGATGACGGCCGGGGCGGCGCTGGCGGCGGGCTCGATGCCCGCCGTCAGCGCCCGCCATTTGCGCAGCACCGTTTCGGCCTCGCGCGCCTTTTCCGCCGTCCAGTCCATCGGCTTGCGGTAATGGGTCGACAGGAACACGAACCGGATCACCTCGCCGGGCACACCGCTGTCCAGCAGATCGCGCACGGTAAAGAAATTGCCCAGCGATTTCGACATCTTCCGGCCGTCGACCTGCAGCATCTCGTTATGCAGCCAGATGCGGGCGAAATCGCCCTCCGGGCAGGCACAGCGGCTTTGCGCGATCTCGTTTTCGTGATGCGGAAACATCAGATCGAGCCCGCCGCCATGGATGTCGAAACTCGGCCCCAGAAGAGCATGGCTCATCGCCGAGCATTCGATATGCCAGCCCGGCCGGCCGCGCCCCCAGGGGCTGTCCCAGCCCGGTTGTTCGGCATCGGACGGCTTCCAAAGCACGAAATCCATCGGATCGCGCTTGTAGGGTGCGACCTCCACCCGCGCGCCCGCGATCATGTCTTCGACCGACCGGCCCGACAGCGCGCCATAGCCGGGATAGGAGGCGACCGAAAACAGCACATGGCCCTCGGCGGCATAGGCATGGCCCGCATCGATCAGCCGCGCGATCATTGCGACCATCTTCGGCACGAAATCGGTGGCGCGCGGTTCCGCATCGGGCGGCAGCACCCCCAGCGCGCCCATATCCTGGTGATACCAGCCGATCGTCTCGGCCGTCAGCCGCCCGACAACCGCCTCCAGCGGCCGGCCGTCGCCCGCTTCCCGCAAGGCCTGCGCCCGGGCGATGATCTTGTCGTCGACATCGGTGATGTTGCGCACATATGTCACATTCGCCGGCCGATAGACATGGCGCAGCAGCCGCGCCAGCACGTCGAACACCACCGCGGGCCGGGCATTGCCCAGATGCGCCCGATCATAGACCGTCGGCCCGCACAGATACATCCCGACCCGCCCCGGCTGCACGGTGGGCTCCAGCGCCGTCTTGGCCCGGCTTCTTGTGTTCCACAATCTGATCGCGGGCTGTGTCGGGGCCATCGCGCCCTCCCTGTCGGCTGCGCGTCGTCTAGCAGCGCCGGCGCCGCCTGCAAACCGCATGGTTGATGCAGACGCGCGCAGGGGCTAGCTTCCCGCCATCCGGCGAAACGAGGCCAGCGATGACCGACACCCCCCTCGACCCGCGCATCGCCGCCGTGACCGCCCGGATCGTCGGCCGTTCGGCCGCCACCCGCGGCGCCTATCTCGACCGCATCGCGCGCGCGGCCGAAGCCGGCCCGGCGCGGGCGCATCTGTCCTGCGGCAACCAGGCCCATGCCTATGCGGCAATGGCGGGCGACAAGGATCGGCTGGCCCGCGACCGTGCGCCCAATCTGGGCATCGTCACGGCCTATAACGACATGCTCTCGGCGCATCAGCCCTTCGAGCGCTTTCCCGCGCTGATCAAGGCCGCCGCCCGCGATGCCGGCGCCACCGCCCAGGTGGCGGGCGGCGTGCCGGCGATGTGCGACGGGGTCACCCAGGGCCAGACCGGCATGGAACTCTCGCTCTTCTCGCGCGACGTGATCGCCATGGCCGCGGCGGTGGCGCTGTCGCACAACACCTTCGACGCGGCGGTGTTCCTGGGCGTCTGCGACAAGATCGTGCCCGGACTTGTCATCGCCGCGGCCAGTTTCGGCCATCTTCCGGCGGTGTTCCTGCCCGCAGGCCCGATGCCGTCCGGGCTGCCGAACGACGAAAAGGCCCGGGTGCGGGCGGCCTTTGCCGCCGGCGAGGTCGGCCGCGACAAGCTGATGGCGGCCGAGATGGCCTCCTATCACAGCCCGGGGACCTGCACCTTCTACGGCACCGCCAATTCGAACCAGATGCTGATGGAACTGATGGGGCTGCATCTGCCCGGCACCTCCTTTGTCAACCCCGGCACCGAGATGCGCGATGCCCTCACCCGGGCCGGCGCCCGGCGGGCGCTGGACCTCACCGCGCTTGGCGACAGCTACCTGCCGGTCGGCCGCATCCTCGACGAACGCGCCTTCGTCAACGGCATCGCCGGGCTGATGGCCACCGGCGGTTCGACCAATCTGGTGATCCATCTGGTGGCGATGGCCCGCGCCGCCGGGGTGATCCTCGAGCCACGGGATTTCGCCGACATCTCGGCTGCCGTGCCGCTGATCGCGCGGGTCTATCCCAACGGGCTTGCGGATGTGAACCATTTCCACGCCGCGGGCGGGCTCGCCTGGGTGATCGGCGAATTGCTGGGCGCAGGGCTGGTGCATGGCGATACCGAAACCGTGGCGGGGGCAGGCCTGGTCGCCTACACCGAGGAGCCGAAACTGCAGGGCGGCACGCTGGTCTGGGCGGATGCACCGCGGCACAGCCAGAACGACCGCATCCTGCGCCCCGTGGCAGATCCGTTCCAGCCGACGGGTGGGCTCGTCCGGCTCGACGGCCCGCTTGGCGAGGCGGTGATGAAGACCTCTGCGGTGAAGCCCGAACACCACGCGATCACCGCCCCGGCGGCGATCTTTCACGACCAGGAAGCGGTGAAGACGGCGTTCCGCGCCGGCGATCTCGACCGCGATTGCGTCGTCGTCGTCCGCTTCCAGGGGCCGCAGGCCAACGGCATGCCGGAACTCCATGGCCTGACCCCGGTGCTGTCGGTGCTGCTCGATCGCGGCCACAAGGTGGCGCTGGTCACCGATGGGCGGATGTCGGGCGCCAGCGGCAAGGTGCCCGCCGCGATCCATGTCTGCCCCGAGGCGGCCGCCGGCGGCGCCCTCGCCCGGCTGCGCGACGGCGACCCGATCCGGCTCGACGCCGCCACCGGCACGCTCGACGTGCCCGGCATCGATCTGGGCAGCCGCCCCGCCGCCGCGCCCGATCTCAGCGCGAACGCAACCGGCCTTGGCCGCGAACTCTTCGCCCGCTTCCGCAGCCAGGCCGGCCCGGCAAGCGCCGGCGCAGGCATGGTGATCTGAACGCGATGCTTAACCGGATGGAAACCATGACGGCCGACACTGACCGGGCGGTACAGGCGGGGACGCCGATGACCGCCCAAGGCGAAAGCCCCCTGACCGGGCCCCAGGGCGCCCGGTCAGGGTCACCACATATGTCTTTCGTCTTGGCCCAAATATCCCCGCCGGAGGCCGGCCGCCGTCCGGGGGCTCGATGCCCCCGGCGGCGGCCTCGCCGGGGCGCCGCCCATGGGCGGCGCACCCCCCTCGGGCAGCGCCGATGATCGCCCCGGCCGCCGCCTCCCGCGCGCTTCGCCGCCTCGTCGCCCCGGTGCCGGTGATCCCGGTGCTGGTGATCGCCGATGCCGCCCGGGCCCGGCCGCTCGCCGAGGCGCTGGTCGAAGGCGGGCTTGCCGTGATCGAGGTGACGTTTCGCACCGAGGCCGCCGCCGACGCGCTGGCCGCGATGGCCGATGTTCCGGGCGCGGTCCCGGGTGCGGGCACGCTGCTGACCCCATCGGACATCGACCGTGCCCTGGCCGCCGGGGCGCAGTTCGGCGTGTCCCCGGGCGCGACCGACACGCTGCTCGACGCGGCCGAGGCCGCCGGGCTGCCGATGCTGCCCGGCGCGGCCACCGCGACCGAGGCGATGCGGCTTGCCGAACGGGGCTACGATTTCCTGAAATTCTTCCCTGCCGAGGCTTCGGGCGGGGCGACGGCACTCAAGGCGCTTTCCGGCCCGCTGCCCGGGCTCGCCTTCTGCCCGACGGGTGGCATCACCCGCGAAAACGCCGCGGCCTATCTTCGCTTGCCCAATGTCGTCTGCGTCGGCGGATCCTGGATCGCGCCGGCCGATCTTCTGGAAGCCGGCGACTGGCCGGCCATCGCGGCACTGGCGCGGGGCGGCGCGGCACCATAGTCGATTTCGCGCACCCGCATCCTACGCCCTCCCATCCCAGATTGGCAGCCCAGCCAGAATGGCACCCAGTATCACGGCATGGGCGACGCGGCGATAGGTGCGGTCGCGGTCCGGCACGAACAGCGCCCGCCCGATCAGGCTGCCCGCCGCATAGGGCAAAGCGAGCAAAACGCCAAGGACCAGCGACCGGGTATCGATCAGGCCCTGGACCGCCATCGCCGGCAGCACGGCAAAACCGGTCACCGTCAGGAAAACCGCCGTGTTGGCGCGCGTCGCCACCGCGCTGCCCTGACCCGAGAGATGGAACAGGACCAGCACCGGACCGTTGAGCCCGGTGGCGCCGCCCGAAAAACCCGCCCCGACGGCAACGGCCAGCCTTGCTCCCCAGCCATCTTGCGCGCGTCGGCGCCAACCGGTCAGCAGCGCCGCCAGCGTGGCCGCGCACAGCGCCAGAATGGCCCAGCGCAGCGCCACCGGATCGCCGAGCCCAAGAACCACAACGCCAAGCCCGATCGCGGGCAGCGCGGTCAGGATCATCGCCACGGCGGCCCGCCGGTCGCAGGCCCGCCAGGCCGCCGGCAGGATCGTGAACCACGAGCTGAGCGCCATCAGCGCCAGCGCGGCGACGGCCGGCTGCGGGCCGAGCACGCGCGCGGCCACCGGCATGAACACCAGCGCCCCGCCGAAGCCGGCAAAGCCATAGACCAGGCCAGCGGCAAGCGCCGCGGCGACAACCAGGGGCAGGCCGGGCAGCGTCAGCGCCCCCGCCAGCGCCTCAGGCATCGACCTTGGCGAATTGGGTGCCCCCGCCCGGGCCATCGGCACCGGCCGACCAGTCGCGTTTGACGCCCAGCCGCAACAGGATCACCGAGGCGACGAAGACCGAGGAATAGGTGCCCACGATCACCCCCCAGATCATCGCAAAGACAAAGCCGCGGATCACGTCGCCGCCCAGCACGTAAAGCGACAGAAGCGCGATCAGCGTGGTGACCGAGGTCATCACGGTGCGGCTCAGCGTCTCGTTGATCGACAGGTTCAGCAGATCCTTCAGCGGCACCTTCTTGAACTTGCGCAGATTCTCCCGGACCCGGTCGAACACCACGACCGTGTCGTTCAGCGAATAGCCGACGATCGTCAGAAGCGCGGCGATGATCGCCAGATCGAACTTGATCTGCAGCAGGCTGAAAATGCCGATGGTCAGGGTCACGTCATGGATCAGCGCGGCCACCGCGCCGAGCGAGAACTGCCATTCGAAACGCAGCCAGATATAGACCAGCACCGCCGCGATGGCGAGCGTCACCGCCAGGATCGCGGTGCGGATCAACTCGCCCGAAACCTTGGGCCCGACCGATTCCACCGACGGGAAGGCCATGCCCGGATCGACGCCCTGCAACGCCGCCTCGACCGCGCGAATGGTCTCTGGTGTCACCGCCTCGGCGCCTTCCTGGGCCTGGATGCGCACCATGGCGACGTTCCGGTCGGGGCCAAAGCCCGGGTCGAAGACCTCGGTGATCGACACATCGCCCAGCCCCAGCGGGGCCAGCGCGTCGCGATAGGCGCCGACATCGACGGTCTGCGCGCTTTCGGTACGGATCGTCGTGCCGCCCCGGAAATCGATCCCGTAATTCAGCCCCATGACGAAGAACAGGACGACCGAGACCGCCATCAGCACCCCCGACAGCCCCAGCGCGGCGGGCCCCCAGCGCAGGAAATCCCATTTGGTATCCTGGGGAACAAGGTGCAGGCGCATCGCGCTTCTCCCTAGACGGTGATGGCGCGCGGGCGGCGCCGTTCGAACCACCAAACGATCAGCAGCCGGGTGACGAACAGCGCCGAAAAGACCGAGGTGACGATGCCGATCCCCAGCGTCACGGCAAAGCCGCGCACCGGCCCCGAGCCCATGGCAAACAGGATCGCGGCCGCGATCAGCGTGGTGATGTTGGCGTCGACGATCGCCGACCAGGCCTGGCGGTAGCCCATATCGATGGCGCGCGCCGGCCCCTTCGATTTGCGCAATTCCTCGCGGATGCGCTCGAACACCAGGACGTTGGCATCGACCGCCATGCCGATGGTCAGCACGATGCCGGCGATCCCCGGCAGGGTCAGCGTTGCCCCGATCAGCGACAACACCCCGAAAAGCAGCGCCATGTTGATCAGCAGGGCGATACAGGCAAACACCCCGAAGAGCCCGTAGGCGAGGATCATGAAGACCAGCACGGCGACCAGCGCGACGATGCTGGCCAGCTTGCCGGCCTCGATCGAATCCTGTCCCAGTTCGGGCCCGATCGTGCGCTCTTCGAGAAAGATCATCTCGGCGGGAAGCGCGCCCGCCCGCAGCAGCACCGCCAGCTCGCCCGCCTCCTCGACCGTGAAGCTGCCGGTGATCTGGCCCGACCCGCCCGGAATGTGGCTGCGGATGACAGGCGCCGAAATCACCTCGTCATCCAGCACGATGGCGAAACGCTGGCCGACATTTTCCAGCGTGTAGTCGCCGAAAATCCGCCCGCCCGACGGGTTGAAGCGGAAATTGACCGCCGGCTGACCGTTCTGGTCAAAGCCCGGCTGGGCATCGACCAGTTGTTCGCCCGAGACGACCGGCGCCGTCTCGACGACCAGCCATTCGCCCTGGCGGTCGATCGAAGGCAGGACGCTGTTGCCGATGCCCGGATCGTCGCCCGGCCCGGTCGCCTCGCGCACCACCGGATGAAAGGTCAGCCGCGCGGTGGTGCCGATCAGATCCTTGAGTTCCGCGGCCGAGCCGAAACCGGGCACCTGGATCAGCACCCGGTCGGTGCCCTGTCGCTGGATCGTCGGCTCGCGGGTGCCGACCTCGTCGACCCGGCGGCGCACGATCTCGACCGATTGCTGCAGCGTGCGGGTGTCGGTCGCGGCCTTTTCCTCTTCGGACAGTTCGACCACGATGTCGGGGCCGTCGATCGACACCACCAGATCGGACGCGCCCATGCCGCTGAAGGCGCTGACCGGCCGGGCCAGATCGCGGGCGATCCGGGCCGCCTCGGCCACCGCTTCGGGCCGCTCGATCAGCCGCACCCGCAGCCGGCCGGGCTCTGCCGCCTGGCGGCGGATCGGCCCGACATCGGCCCGTGCCGCGGCCAGCGCATCGCGCAATTCGGGCCACAGCGCATCCATCCGGTCCTGATACACATCCTCGACCTGGACCTCGGCCAGCAGATGCGCCCCGCCGCGCAGATCGAGGCCCAGATTGACCAGCCCCGAAGGCAGCCAGCCCGGCCAGGCGTCAAGATCGGCCTGCACTTCGGCCGACGCAAACGCGCCGCGCTCGATCGCGACGGCCGCGTCGTTGTGCCGCTCCACCCGCGGGTAGAACAGGTTCGGCATCGCCAGCGCCAGGCCCGCGGCGACGAGCAGCGCGATCAGCCAGCGTTGCCAGGACGGGATGTCAAGCATCGGTCAGTCCGCGGGCTCGGTCTTCGACAGCACCTGGGCGATGGTGCTGCGGACCACCCGCACCCGCACCCCCTCGGCCAGTTCGACCTCGAGCTCGGCGAAATCGGTGCCTTCGCCCTCTTTCACCCGCGTGACCTTGCCGATCAGCCCGCCCTGGGTCACCACCTTGTCGCCGCGCCGCAGCGCATCGACCATCGCCTTGTGTTCCTTCATCTTCTTCTGCTGCGGGCGGATCAGCAGGAAATACATGATGGCAAAGATCAGGACAAAGGGCAGCAGGGCGCCGACAAAGCTGCCGGCATCGCCGCCGGCGGCCTGGGCATAGGCGGGGGTCGCGAACATGAAATACCTCGTCTGGGGTTTGCGGGCGGGTGGGCGCACCACCGCCGGATTGCCGGCTAGGTAAGGGGGGGCGCCGGCGATGGCAAGGCGGGCCGTGCCGCTCTTGTCTGCGCCGTGCGATGGGATAGCCTGCGGCGAAGACCGGCGGAACAAGGGCAGACCCCATGATCGACGGCCAGATCGCTGTTGTTACCGCCCTGGTGGCGCTGATCTTCGGTGCCGGTGTCTTGTATGTCGACGCCGGGCGGCGTCGGCTGCGTCCAGGGCAGGCCGAACGCGAGGACTGGCCAAGCGCGCTCGGGCTCAATGGCTTGCCCTATCCACTGTTCGTCCTTGGGGTGCTGATCTGGTCCGCCGTCGCCTTGATCCTTCTGGGCGGGCTTCTGTTCCTGTTCGTGACCATCCTCCTCAACGCCACCCCCATGGACGCGAACGCGCGCCTCGCGCTCGGCGGCACGATCTTTGCCTTCACCGCCACCGTCGCAGCCCTGGGCGCGGCGGTGGCCCTGCCGCTGACGCTGCGCCGGGTGCAATATGCGGGGCGCCAGACCGAGGCCGCCGAACAGGGGCTGGTGACCGACCGGATCAACGCCGCCGTCGCCTCGCTGGGCGCCCAGAAGACGGTGAAGCGCCCCGAGGCGGAGGGCGGCGAACGGACCGAAGACAATATCGAGGTGCGGGTCGGCGCGATCCTGGCGCTGGAACGGATCGCGCGGCAGAATCTGGCGTTTCACATCCAGATCATGGAAATCCTCTGCGCCTATATCCGCATCAACGCCCCGGTGGAGGGGGCGGACCCGGCGCCAGACCTGCCCGATTATCCCGAGATCGGGCCGGGGGAATACGCGCCGGAGATTTGGGAGAAGTGGCGCAAGGACGTACAGACCGGCTATCGCGACTTTGCCGCCAGCCGCCGCCCGCGCCTCGACATCCAGACGGCGCTGACGGTGCTGGGCCGGCGTGGCGCGGACCAGCGCCAGCAAGAGGCACGCGGGCCGTCCGGCGACGGCGATGGGGTGTTTCCGTTCGACCTGCCCTATCCCAAAGTGTATTCTGCGAAGGCGCATGCCGCCCGGGAAAAGGATTTCGCGCGCTTCGAGAAAGAATCGGACGCGCGCAACGAGGCCTATCGCGCCTATACCGGCTACCGGCTCGACCTGCGCGACACCAACCTGCAGGGCTATGACCTGTCGGGCGGTTGCTGGCGTGGCGCGCGCTTCGACGGAGCGCGGATGCAAGGCGCACGCATTCTGCACGCCCAGATGCGGGGGGCGGAGTTGCGCGAATCACGGATGCAAGGGGCGCACCTCTATGAGGCGCAGATGCAAGGGGCGGACCTCTATGAGGCGCAGATGCAAGGGGCGATCCTGGGAGGCGCAAAGATTCAGGAGGCGGTCCTTTGGGGCGCGGGGATGGAGGGGCAAGCCTGTTGGGCGCACAGTTGCATGGCGCGGAACTGGGACGGGCAAAGATGCAGGGGGCGGAGCTGGCGGTTGCGCGGATGCAGGGGGCGGCACTGTCGTCAGCGCAGATGCAGGGGGCGGACCTGTGGGGCGCGGGGATGGAGGGGGCAAGCCTGATTGGCACCAAATTCGATGCCAAGACCCGGTTCCGCCCGGCCAGCCTGCACGGCGCCGCGTTGCGGGTGGTCGATCTGAGCGCCGTCAGCTTCGACGCGGTCATCCTCGACGGCAGTTTCGGCGACGGCTCCGTGACCTTGCCCGAGGGCATGGAGCGGCCCGCGGGCTGGGCGGCGGAGGAACTCGACGGCGCGGCCTTCGCGGAACGCTTGGCCGCCCATCGCGCGGCGCTGAACGGCACGCCCGACAAGTGAGGCCCGGCGCGGCGGTTTCGCCTTGGCAAGGACCGGCGCGCCGCGATAGACGCGCCGCGCCCATGCCTTCATGCCTTGCAACCCGGCCCGCCGCCCCATGTCCGCCCTGCTGATCGCCCAGCCGGGGCGCGACCGCGGCATCGGGCCGGTGGAGGGCTGAGATGGACGCGCTCTCTGCCCTGCCGGCGATCCTGGCGACCGCCCTGGTGGCGGCCGCTTCGCCCGGGCCGGCAACCCTGGCCATTGTCGGCACGGCCATGGCCGATGGGCGGCGCACGGCGCTCCGCCTGGCGCTGGGGGTGCTGTCGGGCTCGCTGATCTGGTCGATCGCGGCGGCGGCGGGGCTTGCCGCCCTGATGCTCACCCATGGCTGGATCGTGCAGGCGATCCGTTATGCCGGCGCGGTGTATCTGGCCTGTCTTGCCTGGACATGCGCGCGGGCGGCCTGGCGCGGCGGGGCCGCCACCGGCATGGCGGGCGGCGCACGGCCCTATCGGCGCGGTCTGATGCTGCACCTGACCAACCCCAAGGCGGTGTTCTTTTTCGGCGCGCTTTATGCGCTGATGCTGACGCCCGGCCAGCCGGCGGCGGCGCTTGCCCTGGTGGTGGCGGCGGTCGGCGCGGTCAGCGCCACGGTGTTCCTTGGCTATGCGCTGTTGTTCTCGCACCCCGCGGCGCAGCGCACCTATGCCCGCGGCGCGCGCTGGATCCACGGCCTTTCGGCCGTTGCCTTTGGCGCCTTCGCGCTGCGGCTGGCGCTGGGACGTCCGGGATGAGCGCCATCCTGGTCATCGAACAGGTCCTGAACGGCCTGCAATACGGCATGATGCTGTTCCTGATGGCGGCCGGGCTGACGCTGATCTTCGGTGTCATGGGGCTGATCAATCTCGCCCATGGGTCGCTTTACATGGTCGGCGCGTTCGCCGCCGCCTGGGCGGCGGGCGCCACCGGTTCGTTCCTGTTGGCGCTGGTCGCCGCGCTGGCGGCTGCCGCGGCTGCCGGCGCGCTGGTCGAGTTGCTGGTGATCCGGCGGCTTTACGACCGCGACCATCTCGACCAGGTGCTGGCGACCTTCGCGCTGATCCTGATCTTTTCCGAGGCGACGCGCTGGGTGTTCGGCTCGTTTCCGCTCTATCTCGACATCCCGGCGGCGCTGTCGGGCCCGGTCGCCCTGCCCGGCGGGATCGAATATCCGCGCTATCGGCTGGCGCTGATCGGGGCCGGGGCGGCGGTGGCGGCGGGCCTCTTCTGGCTGATCGGGCGCACCCGGCTTGGCATCCGCATCCGCGCGGGCGAGAACGACCGCGAGATGATCGGCGCGCTCGGCGTCAACATCGCGGCGCTTTACACGGTGGTCTTTGCGCTGGGCGCGGCGCTTGCGGGGCTCGCCGGCGGGCTTGTCGGCGCGATCCAGTCGGTGCAGGTCGGCATGGGCGAGCCGGTGCTGATCCTGGCCTTCGTGGTGATCGTGATCGGCGGCATCGGCTCGATCAAGGGGGCGTTGATCGGCGCGCTGCTGGTCGGGCTGACCGACACGCTGGGCGGCATCTTCCTGCCCGAGTTCTTCAAGCTCTTCATGGCGCCGGCGGCGGCCAGCGCGACCGGCGGGGCGCTGGCGGCGATGGCGATCTACATCCTGATGGCGGCGGTGCTGATCTGGCGGCCGACCGGGCTTTACGGACTGCGCGGGTGATCCCCGAACGTGCCTTCAACGCGGCCCTGCTGGTCGGGCTGGTGGCGATCCCGCTCTGGGCGCATTGGGCGGGCGAGGCGTTCACCATCACGCTCGCCACCCGGGCGGCGATCCTGGCGCTGGCGGCAGGTCGGGCTCAATATCGCGCTTGGCTATGGCGGGCTGGTCAGCCTGGGCCATGCGGCGTTTTTCGGCATTGGCGGCTATGCGATGGGCATTCTGGCGCATCACGCGCAGACCTACAGCGCGGTCGCCACCTGGCCCTTTCTGATCGAGGGAACCAAGTCGATGCCGATCATCTGGGCCGCGGCGATCGCCGCCTCGGCGCTGGCGGCGTTTCTGATCGGGCTTCTGTCGCTGCGCAGTTCAGGCGTCTATTTCATCATGATCACGCTCGCCTTCGGGCAGATGTTCTTCTTCTTCACCCTCTCCTGGGCGCGCTATGGCGGCGAGGACGGGCTGCCGATCTATCTGCGCAACGGCTTTCCCGGCCTCGACACGCTCGACCCGATCCAGTTCTATGCGCTTTGCCTCGGGCTGCTGCTGGCCGCGCTGTGGATCACCGGGCGGCTGATCCGCGCGCCCTTTGGCCTGGCGCTGAACGCGGCGCGCCAGCGCCCCGAGCGGGTCGCGGCCACGGGCATCGAGCCGTTCCGGCTGCGGCTTGTGGCCTTCACGCTGTCGGGCGCGATCACCGGGCTGGCGGGCGCGCTGTTTGCCGATCTCAACCGGTTTGTCAGCCCGGCCATGTTCAGCTGGCAGACCAGCGGCGAGTTTATCGTCTTCGTCATCCTGGGCGGGGTCGGGCGGCTCTATGGCCCGGTGGCCGGCGCGGTCCTTTACGTGGCACTTGAACACTGGCTGGGAGGCCTATGGGATTACTGGCATATCCTGCTGGGTGGGCTGTTGCTGATGGTGGTGTTGTTCGCCCGGGGCGGCATTGTCGGCCTGCTCTGCGGCGCGGCCCGTCCGCATGGCTGAGCCGGTTCTGGAAACACGCGGCCTGACCCGGCGCTTCGGGGCGCTGACGGCGACCGACAACGTGTCGCTGACCCTGCTGCCGGGCGAAATCCACGCGCTGATCGGCCCCAACGGGGCGGGAAAATCCACCCTGATCGCCCAGATCTGCGGCGGGCTGGCGCCGGATGCGGGCCGTGTCCGGCTGCGCGGCCGCGACATCACCGGGCTTTCCGTGGCCGCCCGCGCCCGTGCCGGGATCGCCCGCAGCTTTCAGATATCCGCCCTGGCGATGGAGGATACGGTGCTGCAGAACGCGCTGTTGGGGGCGGTCGGCGCGGCGGGGTCGCCGTGGCGGTTCTGGCGGCCGGCGCTGGCCGATGGCGCGCTGCGCGCCCGGGCGACGGCGGCGCTCGACCGGGTCGGGCTGGGCGACCATGCCGCGACCCGCACCGCCGCCCTCAGCCATGGCCAGCGCCGCCAGCTCGAAGTTGCGGTCGCGCTGACGCTTGCCCCCGCGGCCTTCGTGATGGACGAACCCATGGCCGGGCTCAGCGCCGAAGGCGTGCGCGCGCTCACCGCGCTGCTTGACGGGGTGCGCGCCGAGGCACCGATCCTGCTGGTGGAGCATGACATGGATGCGGTGTTCGCCCTGGCCGACCGGATCAGCGTGCTGGCCGAGGGCCGGTTAATCGCCAGCGGCCCGGTCGATGCGATCCGCGCCGATCCGGCGGTGCGCGCGGCCTATCTGGGGGACGCTGCGTGAGCCTGCTTCACCTGTCCGACGTCACCGCCGCCTATGGCGCCACCCCGGCGCTGTTCGGGGTGTCGCTGGAACTCGACGCGGGCGAGGTGCTGGCGCTGACGGGCCGCAACGGCATGGGCAAGACCACGACGATCCGCACGATCTGCGGGCTGCTGCCGGCGCGCGGCGCGATCAGCTTTGCCGGTACCGATCTGTCGGGCCTGCCCGCCCACCGGATCGCCCGCATGGGTATCGGACTGGTGCCCGAAGGACGGCGCTGTTTTGCCGGGCTCAGCGTCGCCGAAAACCTGATCGCGGCGGCCCGGCCCGGGCGCTGGGACACCGCCCGCGTCACCGCGCTGTTCCCGCGGCTGGCCAATCGCCTGGGCCAACGCGCGGCCACCCTGTCGGGCGGCGAGCAACAGATGCTGGCAATCGGCCGGGCGCTGATGACCAATCCGCGTCTCCTGATCCTCGACGAGGCGACCGAGGGGCTTGCGCCGGTGATCCGCGCCGAAATCTGGGCCGCCGTGGCCCGGCTGAAGGGCGAGGAGGGGCTGGCGATCCTGGCCGTCGACAAGTCGCTGGCGGAACTCGGCCCGGTGGCCGACCGGGCGGTGGTGCTGGAACGTGGGCGGACGGTCTGGTCGGGGGGCTTTGCCGATCTCGACCGCCAGACGGTGCATCGCTTCCTCGGGGTGTAGTCTCAGCACGCAAGGCGTTTGACCCATTGCGCCAGGTCCGCCTCCCGCCGCACGGGATCATGGTGACACGGGCCGCGCGCGCGGGTCGCCGCCAATCGGATCGACCCCGCCCGATGCGGTGGGCGCCCGCCGCACGGCGGGCGCGCTCCCGGGCGCGCGCCCGGGAGCGTCCGCCAAAGACCATCCGCCTGGCGCTGCGGAACCGATCGCGCGCGACACGCTCCAAACCGGATCTGTACCATTGGCCGTAACCCGCATGTCTCATACCAACGGCCATTGTGTTTGACTCGCGAGGGATTCCCTTGGGCTCGGTGTTGTGATTCTCTGTCATCGGAGGATGGAGGGCTTGATGGCGGTTGCGGTCACACGAACGGATTTGTCGGCGCGCGACCTGCGTGCGGCGGCGGTGAAGACCACGGATGCGAAGGCGGCGCGGCGGATGCTGGCGATCGCGCTGGTGCTGGAGGGATTGGACCGCAAGACCGCGGCCGAGAGCTGCGGGATGGACCGACAGAGTTTGCGCGATCGGGTTCACCGCTACAATGCCGCGGGGCTGGCGGGGCTGTCGAACCGCCGCTCGACCGGGCCGAAGCCGCTGCTGAGTGCCGACCAGAAGGCGGAGCTTGCGCAGATCGTGCGGGAGGGGCCCGACCCCGCCGTGGACGGGGTGGTGCGCTGGCGGCGTGTCGACCTTCAGCGCAAGATCGAGGCGCGCTTCGGGGTCAGGATGCATGAGCGCACCGTGGGTAAGCAGTTGGCGGCGCTTGGCTTTCGTCGCCTCTCGGTGCGTCCGCAGCATCCGAAATCCGACCCCGGGGCCCAGGCGGCGTTCAAAAAAAACTTCGCCGCGACCGTAGCCGACGCTCTGCCGGACCACGCCCGGGGCAAGCCTCTGGAGGTCTGGTTCCAGGATGAAGCCCGGGTCGGCCAGCAGGGAACGCTGACCCGTATCCGGGCGCCGCGCGGCAGCCGACCGCGCGCGCCCCGCGACACCCGCTACACCTGGGCGTTCGCCTGCTCTCTCGGACGGATCGCGTTCGCAGGCTCACTCTTCGGCGCCGTCTGCCCCGAACGCGGAACCACCGCCGCGCTGGTCATGCCCCATGCAAACACCGCCGCCATGAACGCCCACCTCGCCGGGATCTCCCGCACCGTCGCCGAGGGCGCGCACGCCGTTCTCGTCCTCGACGGCGCTGGCTGGCATGGCTCGAAGGCGCTTCGCGTCCCCGACAACATCACCCTGCTGCCGCTCCCGCCCTGCGCCCCGGAACGCAACCCCGTCGAGAACGTCTGGGCCTACCTCCGCGCCAATCGTCTCGCCAACGCCGTCTTCGAGACCTGCGAGGAGATCGTCGCGCGATGTTGCGATGCCCGGAACTTCTTCGCAAACGACAGCGACACCGTCCGATCAATCACAACCAGAGACTACGCAAAAACGGTCAAAGTTTAGGGCCGTTGGTATTACGGACCCACATCGGCATAATCCGGGGATCGGCATAATGGTGTCGACAACCGATTGTTTGTCGTTGCCGTGCTGTGGCTGGCGCGCACCGCATCGCCGTGGCGCGATCTTCCGCCGGCGTTCGGCAAATGGACGGCGGTCCATGCGCGGTTCCGGAGATGGGCAATGTGTACCGCCCCCGGTTTCTGAGACACCCGTTTGCATCTACGCAGCCATGGGCTGGCTGTCCATCTGTTCGCGTCTGAACTGGGCTGGCGAGCGGTGGCCGTGTCGCTCGATCAGCCAGTGCTCGTTGTAGGCTGTCCGGAAGTCGATCAGCGCCTCGCGGAGCTCTTCGACGGTGTCGAAGGTTCGCACCCACAGCAGGTTCTCCTTGAGGGTCCGGATGAACCGCTCGGCGCATCCGTTGCCCTCGGGCGCCCGGATGAAGGCCGGCGAGGACGCGATGCCCAGCCACCGGATCTCGCTGTCAATCGGCATTGAATCGTGACCCCTTATCGGCGCCCAAAATTGACCCCCTGGAGCTAAGCTGGCCCGGCGCTGCGTAGTCCTCATGTAACGCAGCGGCGGCGGGCCAGCGGGGGTTCGGTTTGCGCTATGCCCGGTTTTTGAAGCGCCAGCTTTCGTTCCCGGTCTCGACGATCTCGCAGTGATGGGTCAGGCGGTCGAGCAGCGCGGTGGTCATCTTCGCGTCTCCGAAGACGGTGGGCCATTCGCCGAACGCCAGGTTTGTCGTCACGATGATCGAGGTGCGCTCGTAGAGCTTGCTGATCAGATGGAACAGGAGCTGACCGCCGGTCTGGGCGAACGGAAGATAGCCGAGTTCGTCCAGGATCAGGAAGTCCAGGCGGGAGATCAGGTCTGCGGTGCGGCCCTGCCGTTCGGCCCGGGCTTCCGCGTCGAGCTTATTGACCAGATCGACGACGTTGAAGAACCGGCCCCGGCGGCCGTTTCTGATGCAGGCGCGCGCGATGCTGACCGCGAGATGGGTCTTTCCTGTGCCGGTGCCGCCGATCAGCACGAGGTTGCGTTGATGATCGAGGAAGTCTCCGGTGGCCAGATCCCGGATCAGGGTCTCGTTGACCTCGGCCGCCTCGAAGTCGAACTCCTTGATCTCCTTAGCCAGCGGCAACTTGGCGATGGTCATCTGGTACTTGATCGAGCGCGCGTTCGCCATTGTCCTCGGACCAATGGCGGCCAATGGCTCACTCTCACTGATCTCGGCGGTCAGCAAATCGCCGATGATCCGTTGGGGTTCGTGCTGTCGCTTCACCGCCGTGGCGATGATCTCGTCGTAGGCCGTCCTCATGCCGTAAAGCTTCAGCTGACCCATGGCGTCCAGCACCTGTGATCGTTCCATTCGCGGTTCTCCTCAGGCTGTCGTAGCGATCGCAATTGGCCGCGGGCTCGCGGCCCAACTTCAGTGCATCCGGCGTCGTGATTGTCAGGGGCGGTGGCGGTTCGCGGCGACGCGCCAGGATGTTCAGAACGACGCCGGCGGAATGGACGTTGTGGGCCAAAGCCTCGGAGCAGGCGGCTTCGACGGCCTCCAGCCCGTCGGTGAGCACGGCCCCGAGGATCTCGACCACCTGCCGGTCGCCGCCGGGCTGGCGTTCGAGCTTGCGCTGAACCCGGCGCAGGGCCGGTGGCAGGTCCCAGTCCTTGAAGGGGGCTCCGTTGCGCAAGGCGCCTGGTTTGCGCGCCAGAACCGGGATGTAATGAAGCGGATCGTAGATCGTCTTGCCGCGACCGAAGGCGCGCTCATGCCGCCCCACGACCTGACCGTCCTGCCAGCATTCCAGGCGGTCGGCATAGGCGCGGATCTCGACGGGCCGCCCGACCGCACGGGCGTCGACCGAGTAGCGGTTCTTGTCGAAGCGCACGAGGCAGGTCTTGGACACCGACGCCGGGACGGCGTGGAATCCATCGAACGGACCGACATACGGCACCAGGCTCGACCGCTCCTCTTCGAACACCTCCCAGATCGTCTTGTCCGGAATGTCGGGGTGCCGGTTCGCCTTGGCATAGGCAATGCACCGGTCCCCGAGCCAGGCATTCAGCTCGGCAAAGGATTTGAACTTCGGCCGCGGCACGAAGAACCGTCGGCGGAGCACGCCCACCTGGTTCTCAACCTGCCCCTTCTCCCAGCCCGACGCCGGTGTGCACGCCACCGGATCGACCAGGTAATGTCCGCACATCTGCTGGAAACGGCGATTGTAGGCGCGATCCTTGCCCACGAAGATCGTGTCCACCGCCGTCTTCATGTTGTCGTAGATGCCCCGCGCGCAGGCGCCGCCGAAGAAGGCGAACGCCCTGTCATGGGCATCGAACACCATCTCCTGCGTCTCGCGGGGATAGGCCCGCACGAACGGCATCCGGCTGTGACACAGGCGGACATGGGCCACCTTGACCGTCACCGTCACGCCATCGAGGATCACGATCTCATGGCTCCAGTCGAACTGGTAGGCCTCGCCCGCATCGAAGCTCAGCGGAACATAGGCACTGGCCGAGGCTTCCTGCGCCACCTTCGACCAACCGGCCGCGTAGCGCCGAATGGCATCATAGCCGCCGCCATAGCCGCGGTTCCGCAGCTCTTCGTAGATCCGAATGACGGTCAGACGCTCCCGCTTCGGTCGCCGGGCATTCTCGGCCAGCATCGCGTCCAGATCCGATCGCCAGGGGTCAATCTTCGGTCGGGGCTGAGTCGTGCGATCGTAGGTGAACTCGGTCGCGCCCGATCGGATGACCTTGCGCACCGTGTTCCGCGACACCCGCAGCTCCCGGCAAATCTGCTTGATCGACTTGCCATCGACGAAATGCGCCCGCCTGATCTTCGCGATCGTCTCCACAACCAACATCCCCTGACTGCTCCCTCTCGTTCCAGAGGAAGCTTCTGAGCAGAAGTATCAGGGGGGTCACTTTTGGACGCCGATCACCCCAAGATGAGGGTCAATTTTGCATGCCGATCCACATCTCGCTCTGGAAGTCGTGGGACATGTACTGGGACCCGTGATCGTGCCGCAGGCTCAACCCTGCGGCGATGTCCTTGCCGATAGCGCCAAAACGAGCCGTCACGCCCTGGCGCACCGGCTCCAGCGCCTCGTGGCGCGTGCCGCGCAGCGCGGCATGGATGCCGACGCATTCGGCCGAGCAGTGATCGACGGCGACGAAGACCGCCACCTGGCCGTACTCTCTCGTCACCGCGGCCGTCATGTCGGTACCCCACATCGTATCGACCATGTCCGGGATGATCGTTCCATCGTGGGCCCGCGGACCCCGCGGCGTCGCCCGGCCCGTATCCGCCGAAAGGCCGCTCTCCCGCATCAGGCGGCGCACGCGCTGCTTCGAGGTCCGCAGGCCCCTGTGCCGCAGGCGCGCCCATACCTTGCGATACCCCTCGCCGTGAAAAGGGCTGTCGGTCAGCACGACGCGGATTTCCTCCACAAGGGCGGCATCCGGCATCGCACCCTGCGGCCCCGGCCGGCGGCGCGGGGGCTCGGGCAGGTTGGCGGCCCGCCGTCGGCGATAGATCCCGGCTCGGGGGACGTCCCAGACCCGGCAGACGCGGGCAAGTCCGTAGCGGCGGCGTCCGGAGATCGAGAACACGGAACTCATCGCCTCGACCTCCGACGGTCCAAAGGGCGCCCGCCCTCCAGCTGCGCGACCTTCTCGTAGAGCAACGCGTTATCCATCGTGACGGCGCCGAGCTTGGCCTGAAGCTGCGCGATCCGCTCGTCCCGATCGTCCCGGGCGCGCGATTTCAGGCTCGCGGCCCCCGCCCCGAGAAAGGCATCCCGCCAACCGCTGAGCTCCGCCACCGTGACGCGAAGTTCCCGCGCCAGCGTCTCCAGCGGTTCGCCGCGAAGAACCCGCAGGACCGCCTCCTGCTTTCGCCTCGCCGTCATCCGTCGTTCCCGACCCGGCGCCCCGGCCGCTCCGACACCGGACATCTCCGCGCCCGGAGCGCCTGCGTGCTTCTCCTGCGTCATCATTCACCTCCATTTGCCTCTCAATAAGCCGTCAAAGGTGTCTCAGCGAACCCTGGGGCGGGGGAGCCTGCTCTTGCTGTGAGGCGTTCGCCCAAGCCCCCTTGCCCAGTCGCCCCATCAACCGGGGGCGCGCCGGTCCAGGGCCGCTGGCCCATGTGTTGGTCGGCAAATATTGCGATCATCTGCCGCTCTACCGACAGTCGGAAATCTACGCTCGGGAGAAGGTCGACCTTCACCGCTCCACGCTGACTGATTGGGTCGGGCGATCGACCGCCTTGCTGGGGCCGCTGGCCGAGCATATCGGCAAGCTGGCGCGCGCCGGGCTCACGTTGTTCGCCGACGACACTCCGGTCAAGATGCAGACCGGCGGCAAGACAGGCAAAGCCCAGACCGCACGGATGTGGCGCTATGTCCGCGACGAACGGCCGTGGTGCGGGCCGGCCCCGCCATGCGCGTTCGCCATGGGCCTCGGACCGATGGCGGCCTCATGGCTCACTATCAGTTCAGCGTGGATCGAAAGGGAAAGCATCCCGCCGCGCATCTTGCTGACGACAAGGGCACTATCCATGCCGACGGGTTCACCGGCTTCAACGGGCTGTTCGGCAATGGGCTGGCCGGCGAGCAGGCCTGCATGGTGCATGTCCGCCGCAAGTTCGTGGATGTCTTCGAACGCCATGGATCGGCCATCGCCAGGGAAACCATCGAACGCATCGCCGGGCTCTATGCCGTCGAAAAGGAGGCGCGGTACAGGCCGCCCGACGAACGCGTCGCCCTGCGACAGGCCAAGTCGAAGTCCATCTTCGACGAGTTGGAGGCCTGGCTGATACCAAGCTGCAATGAGCGTGACTCATTGCAGCTGGGCCGCCTCCCGCGCCCTTCCTCCCCGCCCGACCACCAATCTTGACCCTTCGGATAGGACAAGATTGGTGGTCGGGCGGGGAGGAAGGGCGCGGGAGGCGGAAAACGGTCGTTCTCAATGACCGTTGGTATGAGGCAGCAACTGCCGAAAATCCCGGCAAAAACCAAACTGGCCGAGGCCATTCGCTACGCCCTCGGCCGCATGCCCAATGCCCGGGCCTATCTCGAAAACGGCCAGCCCGAGCCGGACAACAACATCTGCGAGCGGTCAATCGGGCCACTGACCCTTGGCAGGAAGAACTATCTCTTCATGGGGTCCGAGGGCGGCGGCAACGCCGCCGCAATCGCCTACACCCTCATCCAAACCGCCCGCATGAACGCGGTGGACCCCGAAGGCTGGCTGACTTGGGTCCCGACCCATATCGCAGATCACAAACTCAACCGTATCGACGATCTGGCCCCCTGGAACTGGCGGCCAGAATAGCCGTCAAGGCCAGTGAGACCGGACGGATACGTTCGACACAGCGCAACCAGGGTAAGCCTACGGCGGGGACCGCGGTCAGGCTGCCTTGACGCCGGGGCTTTTCTGGGCAGCGACCCAGTTCCAGGGGAGCAGTTCGTCGAGTCGGTTCATCGGCGTGCTGGCGATGCGGGCGAGGACGTCGGCGAGCCAGGCCTGCGGATCGGCGCCGTTCAGCTTGGCGGTGACGATCAAGGTGTACATGAAGGCGGCGCGGTGGCCGCCGCGCTCGGAACCGGCGAACAGCCACGCCTTTCGTCCGAGGGCTGCGCCGCGCAGCGAACGCTCTGCGGCGTTGTTGGTGAGGCATACCCTGCCGTCATCGAGGAAGCGGGCAAAGTCGTCCCAGCGCGGCAGCATGTAGGACATCGCCTTGGCTACGGGGGCGTGCTTGGAGAGCCTGGCGCGCTCGGCGGTCATCCAGGCGTGGAGATCAGCCACGAGCGGTGCGATCTCGGCTTTTCGGGTCGCCAGCCGCTGCTCGGCGGGCAGGCCGTTGATGGCGCGCTCGAGATCGAAGATGGCGTCGATGCGCTTCACCGCCTCGAGGGCGAGCGGCGAGATCGGGGTCGCCTTCTTCCCGCGCCGCGCGTTGGCGGCGATGTCGGCCAGCTCGAAGAACTTCCTCCGAGCATGCGCCCAACAGAAGGCGGGCAGGATCGGCCCCGGCTCGCGCGTCTCGGCGAAGAGGGCGTTGAAGCCGGCATAGGCGTCGGCCTGGAGAACGCCGCTCCAGCCGGTGAGATGTTGTCGCGGGTGCGCGCCGCGCCGGTCGCGCGAGAAGCGGAAGAGCGCGGCCGGCGGCGCGGGGCCGCCGAAAGGCCGATCGTCGCGGACATAGGTCCAGAGCCGGGCGGTCTCAGTCTTGCCCTTGGCCAGCAGCGGCACGGTGGTGTCGTCGCCATGGAGCCGCTCGGCGGCCATGACATGCGCCTCGATCAGCGCGTGCAGCGGCGCCAGCGCCGCGGCGACCGCGCCCACCTGGTCGGCGAGCGTCGACAGGCTGAGTTCGACGCCTTCGCGGGCGTAGCGCTCGGCCTGGCGATTGAGCGGCTGATGCTGGCCGTACTTCTCGAAGATGATCATCGCCAGAAGGCTCGGGCCGGCCCAGCCGCGCGGTGTGGGGTGGAAGGGCGCCGGCGGCTGGCTGATGCGCTCGCAGTCGCGACAGCTGAACTTCTCGCGGACGGTCTGGATCACCTTCCACCGGCGGGGGATCACCTCGAGCGTCTCGGTGATGTCCTCGCCCATCTTGGTCAGCCGCGACGAGCCGCAGGCGGCGCAGTTGCAGGGCGCGGGCAGCACGACGCGCTCGCGGGGCAGATGTTCGGGGAACGGTTTGCGGACCGGCTTGCGCCGCTGGAAGGCGCCGACCGTGGTCTTGGCCTTCTCCGCCGCCGCGGCGGCGAGCGCCTCGTCCTCGGAGGCGGTGGTCTCCATCTCCTCCAGCTGGAGTTCGAGCTGATCGAGCAGCCGCTGTTTGCGCTCGGAGCGCTGGCCATAGAGTTCTCGCCGGAGCTTCTCGATCTCGAGCTTCAGATGCGCGATCAGCGCCTCGCTACCAGACACCAGCGCCTGGGCGTGAGCCGCCGCCGCCTTGGCTTGGGCGGCCTCCGCGGCGTTGGCGTCGGCCCGCGCCCCGGCCTCGGCGAGGGCGGCGCGCAGGGCCTCGATCTCGGCGGCGACGTCCGTCATGCAGGGAAGTTTACCGCATGGAATCAGAGACTTGAAGCAGAATCGCCGCCGCAGCGGCTATCCCGCCGTCTGCGGCCGCCAGGTTTGGCGCGGGTTTCGCCAGTCGATTCCGTCGAGCATATAAGCAAGCTGCGCCGCCGAAATCGCCACCGACCCGTTCTTGGGCGTCGGCCAGATGAACCGTCCCTTCTCCAGCCGCCTGGCGTAGAGCGACATGCCGACGCCATCATGCCAGAGGATTTTCAGGAGCGATCCCTGCTTGCCGCGGAAAACGAACAGGTCCCCGGCATGGGGGTCCCGACCGAGCGCCTCCTGCACCATCAACGCCAGCCCGGGCATCCCCCGGCGCATGTCGGTCACGCCACAGGCCAGCCAGACCCGCGCCCCCGGCGGCAGCGCGATCATGCCCGCTCCAGCGCCCGGACCAGGCGCGCCAGACCGTCGGCGTCCACGCCCACGCTGACCAGAACCCGCCGCCCATTCGCCAACAGGATCTCCACGCGGTCCTCACCCGGCGCGGGCGGCCTCGGCGGATCGGCGGCGACCACCACCGGCGCGAAGGTCGGCGCGGCGGCTTCGACCATGTCGCCTTCGTCGACCAGCCGCCCCTCTCGTGCGAGCCGTCGCCAAGTATAGAGCTGCGACCGCGAGATCCCGTGCCGGCGCGCCGTCGCGGAGACCAGCCGCCGACCGGCCATGCTCTCGGCCACGATCCGCAGCTTCTCCGCGTCGCTCCAGCGGCGGCGCCGACCAACCTCGACTACCTCGAACCGCGAAACCAAACTGTCCGTATGGGCGCCCATACCGGCAGATACGACTAAGCCGGACAGATCGGGAAGACGGCCACCGCCGAAAGCTTACCAACCAGGTGCGGGGGAACTAGTTTCAAATCAGGCTCTGAGGTCTCCGCCCTGGCCGGCTGCGCGACCCTCGGCGCCAGACCGGGACATTTCTACTTTGCAGGCCAGGAGACACTTCAAACTGGTTGCAACATGCGGTGAAGGCGGGGTGAATTCACACCCGTCGTGCAACGTCACGATGCAAGAGGAACAATCCGGGGGACCTGACCCATGCATCGCAGCCTCTCATCGCTGACCCTGCTTCCTTCTGCCCTTGTCCAATCCGCCGGCATGGCGCCGGCGGCCCGGGCTTGCACCGCGCGGCCGTCGCGGGGGCGAAAAGCGTGATGCGCCCCTCCGTTGGCTGTGACGGTGGCAGGAAACAGGGCTGACGCCAGCTGCAAAGGGTCACGCTCAATGCAGCTTGGCACTACCCCAGCGCATAGCCGGCGCCGCGCACGGTCCGCACCGGATCCGCACCGCCATCGCGGCACAGCGCCTTTCTCAGCCGGCCGATATGAACGTCGACGGTGCGCGCATCGACATAGATGTCGCGGCCCCACACCCGGTCGAGCAATTGCTCGCGGCTCCACACCCGGCCCGGCTTTTCCATGAAGGCGGCAAGCAGGCGAAACTCGGTCGGGCCGAGCCGCAGCATGGTGTCGCCGCGAAACACCTTGTGCTGTTCGGCGTCGAGCACGATGTCGCCGAAGGCCAGGCGCTGGCCCAGCGCGGCGGGCCGGGTGCGGCGCAGCTGGGCCCGGATGCGGGCCATCAACTCGACCACCGAATAGGGTTTCACGACATAGTCGTCGGCCCCGGTTTCCAGCCCGCGCACAAGGTCGACCTCTTCGGACCGGGCCGACAGCATGACCACGGGGATGCCGCGGGTCTCGTCCCGGGTCTTCAGCCTTCGGCAGACCTCGATCCCCGAGACCCCGGGCAGCATCCAGTCCAGCACGATCAGGTCGGGCGCCAGCTCGGCGGTCAGCAGCAGCGCCTCGTCACCGGTCGCCGCCTTGGCGATGCGAAAGCCCTCGGCCTCGAGATTGTAGACCAGCACCTCGCGCTGGGCCGGTTCGTCCTCGACCACCAGCACCAGCGGGATCGCGGCCGATGCCGCCGCGGCGGCCATCCGTCAGCCCTTGGGTCCGCCGATGCCGGCGGTGTCGTCGGCCTTTGGCCGGTCGTCGAAGGGCAGATCGCCGGTGACCAGATAGATCACCTGTTCGGCCACCGCGGTGACATGATCGCCCATCCGTTCGATGTTCTTGGCGATGAAATGCAGATGCATGCAGGCGGTAATGTTGCGCGGGTCTTCCATCATGTGGGTCAGGAATTCGCGGAACAGCGAGTTGTACATCTGGTCGACCTCGCGGTCGCGGATGCGCACGTCATGTGCCAGATCCACATCGCGGCGAATATAGGCGTCGAGCGCGTCGCGCAGCATCAGCTCGACCGCCTTGGCCTGGCGGCGCAGCGCGCCGGCCGCGCCTTCGATCGGCTGCATCTCGACCAGGGCCGATGTCCGTTTGGAGATGTTCTTGGCGTAGTCGCCGACCCGTTCGAGATTGGCCGAAATCTTCATCACGGTCAGAACCGTGCGCAGATCGGTGGCGATCGGCTGACGCAGCGCGATCACCCGCGCGACCTCCTCGTCGATTTGCAGTTCCAGCGCATCAATCTGCAGGTCGTTGGCGACCACCTGTTCGGCGCGATCCTCGTCGCGCAGCTCCAGCGCCTTGGTGGCCTCGGCGATGGCGGTTTCCACCATGCCGCCCATCTTCATGACCTCGGCCTGGATGGTTTCCAGGTCGCGGTCGAACGCCGCGTGAATATGTGCGTTTTCCACGGTCACTGGCCTGCCCTACCCTATTCTGCCGCTGATGTAGCTTTCCGTACGCTCGTCCCGCGGATTGGTGAAGATCTGCCCGGTTTCGCCGTATTCTACCAGATAGCCGAGATGGAAGAACGCGGTTTTCTGGCTGACCCGGGCGGCCTGCTGCATGGAATGGGTGACGATCACCACCGAATAGCTTTCGCGCAGCTCGTCGATCAGCTCCTCGACCTGGCTCGTCGCGATCGGGTCGAGCGCCGAGCAGGGTTCGTCCATCAGCAGCACCTCGGGCTCGGTCGCCACGGCGCGGGCGATGCACAGACGCTGCTGCTGGCCGCCCGACAGGCCGGTGCCGGGTTCCTGCAGACGGTCCTTCACCTCGTCCCACAGCGCCGCCCGGCGCAGCGATTTCTCGACGATCGCGTCCATCTCGGCCTTGCCGGTGGCCAGACCGTGGATGCGCGGGCCATAGGCAACATTGTCGTAGATCGATTTCGGGAACGGGTTCGGTTTCTGGAACACCATGCCGACGCGGGCGCGCAACTGCACCGGGTCGACCCGCGGATCATAGATATCCTCGCCGTCGAGCGTGATCGCGCCTTCGACCCGGGCGATCGGGATGGTGTCGTTCATCCGGTTGAGCACCCGCAGAAAGGTCGACTTGCCACAGCCCGACGGGCCGATGAAGGCGGTCACCATCTTGTCCTCGACATCGATATCGACATCGATGATCGCCTGCTTGTCGCCATAGAAGACCTGGCATTTGCGCGCCGACATCTTGATTTCGTTCTGGGTCACGTCGCGCTCCGCATTCCGGGTGTCATACATCGGCTGGGCTCCGTCTTACCAGCGCCGCTCGAAGCGGCGACGCAGGATGATGGCGATCAGGTTCATGGTCAGCATGAACAACAGCAACACGATGATCCCGCCCCAGGCCTTTTCGATGAAGGTGGCGTCGGAGCGGGAAGCCCAGTTGTAGATCTGCGCCGGCAGGGCCGAATTGGGGCCCTCGAACCCGCCCATGAAGGTTTCGGGATAGCGGGCGATGAACCCGACCATGCCGATCAGCAACAAGGGCGCGGTCTCGCCCAGGGCCTGGGCCAGCCCGATGATCGCGCCGGTCAGGATGCCGGGCATCGCCAGCGGCAGGACGTGATGAAAGACCGCCTGCATCTTCGACGCGCCGACGCCCAGCGCCGCCTCGCGGATCGAGGGCGGCACCGATTTCAGCGCGGCGCGGGTGGCGATGATGATCGTCGGCAGCGTCATCAGGCTCAGCACCAGCCCGCCGACCAGCGGCGCCGACGCCTTGAGCGCCTGGATTTCCAGTTGCCCGCCGCCGAACTGGATGAACACCGCAAGGCCAAGGATGCCGAACACGATCGACGGCACGGCCGCCAGGTTCGAGATGTTGACCTCGATGAAATCGGTGAACCGGTTCTGCGGCGCGAACTCCTCGAGATAGATCGAGGCCGCCACGCCGATCGGCAGGGCCAGGACAAGGACCACCAGCATCATGAAGAACGAGCCCACCACCGAGGCGCCAATGCCCGCCCCGCCGGGTTGTCCGATCCGGTATCGACCCCGGTCACGAAGGTCCAGTTGAAGGCCGTGCGCAGCACGCCCGCCTGTTTCAGCGCGTCCGCCAGATCGAGGTCGCCAGCCGTGATGAAACGGTTCGCGTCGCCGATATCGGCCCGCGCGAACCCGCCCTTGAAATAGCGCTCGACCCGCGACGATGTCGGCAACTCGAACCGGACCGGCTGGCCGATCGCGTCGGGGTTATCGCGGTAGTGGCTCCGCAGGGTGGCGCCGACCTTGCCCAACAGCCTTTCGACCGAGGCGCTGTCGAACTCGAGATCGAGGCCCCGATCGCGCAACTGATCCGAAAGCGCTGCGATGAAGTAGGTTTCGTATTCCCGGGTTTTGAACAGCACGCTTTCGGCGGCGTCGAACTGGTCCTCTGTCAGGGTGAAATCGACGGTCACGACGGTGCGCTGAAAGGCCGGCAACCCCGCCGCCAGGATGTTCCACAACAGGACGACCAGCAGCGCGCCCGCGGTCGAGATCGCGATCAGCCCATAGGCCCGGAACCGCGCCTCGGCCGCGTTGCGCCGTTTCATGCGGTCGCTCGGGGCCAGCAGGGATGGCCGCGACGGGGCACCCTGCACCGGACGCGGATCGGCGGGCGCTGCATCGGTCATTCGTACTGCTCCCGATATTTGCGCACGATATACAGCGCGCCCACATTCATGCACAGGGTGATCACGAACAGCGTGGTCCCCAGGCGAAAGGCGACCAGCACCTCGGGCGAGGCGAAATCGTCATCCCCGGTCAGCTGGCTGACGATCTTGGCGGTCACCGTGGTCATCGCCTCGAACGGGTTGAGCGACAGCCGCGCCGCGGCCCCTGCCCCCAGTACGACGATCATCGTCTCGCCGATGGCGCGCGAGGCGGCCAGCAGAATCGCCCCGACAATGCCCGGTAACGCAGCGCGCAGGATCACCTGGCGCACCGTTTCCGACGGTGTCGCGCCCAAAGCGAGCGACCCGTCGCGCAACGATTGCGGCACCGCGTTGATGATGTCGTCGGACAGCGACGAGACGAACGGGATCAGCATGATCCCCATGACCAGGCCCGCGGTCATCACCGAGGATGCCTCCTGCATCCAGCCGATCCCGTCGCGGCCGAACACCGCCATCAGCATCGGGCCGACAGTGAGCAAGGCGAAAAGACCATAGACGATGGTGGGAATGCCTGCCAGCACCTCGATCGCGGGCTTGGCCACCGCGCGCAGCCGCGGCCCGGCATATTCGGACAGATAGATCGCGGTGAACAGCCCGATCGGCACCGCGACGACAAGCGCGATCAGCGAAATGTAAAGCGTGCCCCAAAGCAGCGGCAGGATCCCCAGGGTGGAGCCGCCACCAAAGCTCGGGTTCCAGGTCGGCGAGAAAAAGAACTCCGCGGCGGGATAAAGCCGAAAGAACGCCACAGTGTTGAAGATCAGCGACAGGACGATCCCGATCGTCGTCAGGATCGCAATCGACGCCGCCATGACCAGAAGAACCAGCACCCCGCGTTCGACCACGTTGCGCGCGCGAAAATCCTTGTTGCTGCGCATCGCGGCATAGCCAAAGCCAAGCGCGGCCAGCGCCAGCACGGCGATTCCCATCGCCAGGGCCGATGTTGCGGTCTTTGCCCGATAGGCCTGGGCCGAGGTCAGGGTTTCGCGGGTGACATCCGAACCCAGCGCGATCCCCAGATCGGCGCAAGTCTCGCGGATATCGGTGCCTTCCAGACTGGCGCCGCGCGCGACTTCGGGGGGAATCGCGCCTTCGCGAACGCCGACGGTCAGGCATTGCGCCAGCTTGCCGATATCGGACATCGCCAGGCTGACATCGCCCGACCGCATCGCATCACGGTTCGGCAGATCGGCTGCGACGCTCCAGCCGATCACGACCGGCGCGACGATCAGCCAGGCCGCCAGCACCAGCATCGACGGCGCGACCACCATCAGCACCGCGTTCCAGCCATAATAGGACGGCAGGGAATGCAGCCCGCGCGCATTGCCGCCCGCGCTTGCCAGCGCGCGGTTGCGGGCGACGGCATAACCGATGGCGGCCGCCGCAAAGACGATCAGAACGATCCAGAGGACGGGCATCGGCCGCTCCTGCAATCCATATGGCCCGAAACGGGCGGGCCAGCCGCGCACCGGGCCGGCAAGCAGGGGCAGGCCGGATAGGCCGGCCTGCCCCGCCGAGGCAAAAGATCAGGCCGCGCGGCCGATCACATGGTCTCTTCGTTGGCGACCTTGGCCTGGGTGGCGCCCAGTTCCGGATCGGACACCAGGCCGTATTGCGCCAGCGGGCCGTCCGGGCCGGCCAGCGGGTCCGAGACGAAGAAGGTGGCGTATTCCTTCAGACCGGGGATGACGCCGATATGCGCCTTCTTGATGTAGAAGAAGAGCGGGCGCGAGACCGGGTATTCGGCGCTGGCGATGGTTTCGGTCGACGGGCTCACGCCCGACATCGTGGCGACCTGCAGCTTGTCGGTGTTGTTCTCGTAGAACGCCAGACCGAAGACGCCGATGCCTTCGGGGTTCGATTCGAGGCGGGCCAGCGTTTCGGTGTAGTCGCCGTCGATGTCGACCGCGGCGCCATCGGTGCGCACCGCCATGCAGGCATCTTCTGCCGCGTCCTCGTCGCCCAGAATCGCGACGATGGCGTCATAGGCTCCCGAAGCCTCGCAGCCCGCCAGCAGCACCTTTTCTTCGAACACTTCGCGGGTGCCGTGCTTGGTGCCGGGGATGTAGGCGGTGATCGGCTGGTTGGGGAAGCCGTCACGGATCGTCGACCAGTTGACGTTTTCGTTCGTGACCATCGCGCCATCCACCGGGATTTCGGCGGCCATCGCCAGATACCAGTCTTCGGGCGTGAAGGCGAACGAATTGCCGTTGATGTCCGAGGCGAAGACGATGCCGTCATAGCCGATGCGAACCTCGATGATCTCGTCGACGCCATTGGCCGCGCAGGCCTCGATCTCGGAGGCGCGAATCGCGCGCGAGGCATTGGCGATGTCGATGGTGTTCGCGCCGACGCCCTCGCAGAACCGCTTCAGTCCGGCCGAGGAACCGCCGGATTCCACCACGGGGGTCGGAAAGTCGGTATTCTCGCCAAACGCTTCGGCGACGATCGAGGCATAGGGCAGCACGGTCGACGAGCCGGCGATCTGGACGTTGTCGCGCGCGGCGGCGGCGGTGGCCGACAGCGCCGCAAGGGCCAGCGCGGACGTGGTGGTCTTGGCGAAAGGCATGCGTTCGCTCCTCAGGTTTCTGAAACACAAGAGCGCGGGCCGCGCTCGGGCCCGCCCTAGCCGCGGCGCGAGACGCTTCTGTGACAGAAACGTGACAATTTTATGACAGGCAGGGCCCGCGCCGGCGTGGAGTCTTCCCCTGCACCGTCTTGGCTGGCGCGTCTTCCCGATCGAGACTGCCGCGCAGCACGGAAAACGATTGATCGGCCGGCACGTTCAAGCGACCCTCCGATCGAATAGAAGGCAGGCTGGGGACTTCTTGGATTCAAATATCAAGTGCAACGGTTGATTTGAAGGCCGCGATTTCGTCGGCCATGGCTTCGGCGGGTGTTCTCCACCCGAGGGTTTTCCTCGGGCGGTTGTTCATCAGCGCGGCGACATCGTTGAGCCAGATCTGGCTGACGCTTCCGAGGTCTGTGCCCTTGGGCATGAACTGGCGCAGCAGGCCGTTTGTGTTCTCGTTCGAGCCTCGCTGCCACGGCGCATGAGGATCGCAGAACCAGATGTCGATCTTCAGCCGTCGGGCGAGTTCGGGGTGACACACCATCTCGGATCCCCGATCATAGGTCATGCTCTTGCGCAGGGCTGCGGGCAGACGTTTCATCTGCCGTGAGAAACTTTCCAGCGCCGCCTCTGCGCCGTTGCCGTCCATTTTGCAGAGAACAACAAACCGGGTCTTACGCTCGACCAGCGTGCCCACCGACGAGCGATTGAAGGCGCCCTTGATCAGGTCGCCCTCCCAATGTCCCGGTACCAGGCGTGCTTCGACCTCCTCCGGACGGTTGATAATACGCAATGTTTCCGGAACCATAGAGGAAGCAGCCGCCGTTCTACGCTTGTTCCCACGTTTTGGTTTTGATTGCCGCAACGCCTCGATCATCGCATCCTTCAGGCCGCCACGGGGCTGCGCGTAAATCGCAGCATAGATCGTCTCATGGCTGACATGGGCAGCAGGGTCATCGGGTTTCATGCGCCGCAGTCTGTTCGCGATCTGCTCGGGAGACCAGCGCAGATGTACAAGCTTGCCGTGAACGAAGCGGTAGAGGTCGTCCCCCTCGACCAGCTTGCGCTTGCGCCGACAGCGTGCGCGGCGCTCATCATAGACGCGCCTCGCCGCCTGCGGGCAGTAACCACCATCGTCCTGACGACCACGCGCAAGCTCCCGGCTGATCGTGCTCGCGGGCCGGCCGAGAAGTCGACCAATACCTCGCTGACTATTGCCCCGTTGATGCTCGGCGAAAATCACGCCACGTTCCTCACTGTTGAGGTGCTTGTTTCGTCTGTCCATCGCAACATCCTATGCCCTGCGGGCTTCAGGTGTTGCACTTGAAACTTGAGCCTAAGCTTTCGGCCATGGCCGAAGACCGAATCAACGGGGAAAGACATGAGTCAGAAAGATGCATACGCAAAAGCAAGGGCGCGGGCCGAAGCCAAGTATGGTTTCTTCGTTCACGCAGCCGTCTACGCGGCGGTCATGGTTCTGCTGGTGGTCGTCAATCTGGTGACATCGCCGCGCATGATCTGGTTCGTCTGGCCCCTGATCGGCTGGGGGTTTGCCGTTGCGTTGCATGGGGTGCGGGTGTTCCTGTTGGCCGACAGAAACGCGGTGATCGAAAAACTGACCGAGCACGAGTTGCGGCGAGACGGGACCGGGCGGGAGTTATTGGCCGCCAGTTCACCTTCATGGGCCGCCGATCTCAGACCTCGATCGGCAGGATGACGGCAAAGGTGCTGCCCTGCCCCACGGCGCTGTCGATCTGGAACCGCCCGCGATGCCGGTTGACGATATGCTTGACGATGGCGAGGCCCAGACCGGTGCCGCCCATCTCGCGCGAGCGGTGGTTGTCGACCCGGTAGAACCGTTCGGTCAGGCGGGGGATGTGAACGGGATCGATGCCCTCGCCCCAATCCTGGACCTCCACCCGCACGGCGCCGCAACGAAACCCCGGATGCTGCGGCAGAAAGCGGGAGCGGATCGCCACCCTTTTCCCCGCTCCGCCGTATTTCGCGGCGTTCTCGATCAGGTTGTGAAACAGCTGCGTCAACTGGTCGGCATCGCCGGGAACCGTCCGGCTGTCCTCGTCCAGATCGAGGTTCAGGTCGATGCCGTCGGCCTGCAGCATCGGGCGCAGCGCCGCCGCGCTCGACCGGATCACGGCCGGCAGGTCGACCGGGGCGCGCGGGCGCACCCGTTCGTTCACCTCGACCTGCGACAGCGACAACAGGTCGCTGACCATCCGGTTCATCCGGTGCGCCTCATGCTCCATGATGACGAGGAAACGCTCGCGCGCCGCAGGATCGTCCCGTGCGGCGCCGCGCAAGGTCTCGATGAAGCCGGTCAGCGCGGTCAGCGGCGAGCGCAGTTCGTGGCTGACATTGGCGACGAAATCGCGCCGCATCGCCTCGGCTTCCTCGATATGGCTGATATCCTCGAAGCTGACCATGACGCCATCGAACGATGGCGCGGCAACCGGCGCGGCCACCACGCGATAGGCGGTTTCGGCCGACAGCCCGGCCCAGATGAATCGGGCGGTGGCGCGCCGGCCATGGCGCAGCGCCGCCTCGATACAGTCAAGCGTCGCCGGCTGGCGGATGATCGCGACATAGCTGCGCCCCTCGGGCGGACCGCCCAGGATCTCGCGCGCCGGGCCGTTGGCCAGCACCACCCGGTCACGCCGATCGACAAGGATCAGCGGCAGCGGCACCGCAGCAAGCAGCGCGTCGAGTTCGACTGTCTCCAACCCTGTTTTCTCCTTGCCGGCGTGCCTGCCCCTGCCCCGCAATGTGACGGCGACGCGTCGCGTTTCAATGGCGGCCCGGCCGGGGCGGGAGGCGGCGAACGGTCATCGTCAGTGACCGTTGGTATCAGATGATCGCCGCCTCGCGCAGGCGCCGCCCTTCGGCCAGCCGTGCCGTGGCCAGGGGCGCCAGGTCAAGGGCTTGCCAGCCGCCATGCAGGATCAGTTCGGCGATGCCCCGGCCGATGGCCGGGGCCTGTTGCAGGCCGTGGCCGGAAAAACCCGCGGCGATGTGCAGATTCGGGCAGGCGGGATGCGGACCCAGCAGCGCGTTGGCGTCCCAGGTGTTGAAATCGTAATGCCCGGCCCACGCATTGCGCGCGCGGATCGCGGCAAAGCCCGGCACGCGGGCGGCCAGCACCGGCCACAGATCGCGTTCGAAGGCCGCATGGTCGGGGGCGAAATCCGCCGGATCGACCGCCGGGTCGGGATCGGGCGGCGCAGCGGCCAGCCAGTATTGGCCTTCGGGGCGGAACCAGACGCCCGACGGATCGACCGTCAAGGGCGCCGCAACGCCGCGCAGCGCCGGCGCATCGATCAGGAACACGGTGCGCTTGCGCGGCTCCACCGGCAGGGCGACACCGGCGGTCGCGGCGATCTCGGCGCTTCTCGTGCCGGCCGCGACAACCACCTGACCACAGGCCACCCGGCCGCCGTCGCGAAGCCGCGCATGGCTCACCCGCCCGCCCACGCGGTCGAACCCGGTGACCCGATCCGCGACATAGGTCACCCCGGCCGCGCGGGCGCCGCGCCGGAACAGGTCGAGCAGGGCCATGCCGTCGAACCAGCCCTCACCCCGCGGCCCGAAGGCCGCCAGCGTGACGCCAGCGGGATCGAGCCAAGGAAACCGCGTGCCCAGGGCGTCGGGCGCCAGCAATTCGGTTTCCGCCCCCTGGGCGCGCTGGATCGCGGTCTGGGCCTGCAGCGCCGCCGCGCCGGCCACCCCGCCGGCCAGCAGAAGATAGCCGTTTTCGCGCAGCGCCAGCGGGTTGTCGCCCTCTGCCCGATCGAACCACGCCGCCGCCCGGCGCAGAAACGCGATCCCGAAGCGCGAGATCGCCACATTGACCGGCTGGCTGAACTGCTGGCGGATCGAAGCGGCCGACAGCGCGGTGGCCGCCCGGGCATAGGTCGGGTCCGGCTCCACCACCAGAACCCGCTTCGTGCCCAGCCGCGTCAGCCACCAGGCTACGGCGCTGCCGATGACGGCCCCGCCGGCGATCACCACATCATAGCTCGATCGCGCTGCCATGGCTTCTTCCCCTTGACGCGCCGGCACCCTGCGGCGCAGATGCGTGCCATGTCCAGCCTGCTGATCCTGAACGGCCCGAACCTGAACCTTCTTGGCAGTCGCGAGCCGGAAACCTATGGCAAGACGACCCTTTCCGAAATCGAGGAACAGGCGCGCGCGCATGCCAGCGGGCGCGGCGCCACGGCCCATTGCCAGCAATCGAACCATGAGGGCGCGCTCATCGACATGATCCACGCCGCGCGCGGGGTGCATGACGGGCTGATCGTGAACGCCGGCGCCTATACCCACACCTCGATCGCGCTGCGCGACGCCATCGCCGGGGTCGGCCTGCCCTGCGTCGAGGTGCATCTGACGAATATCCATGCGCGCGAGCGGTTTCGCCGGCACAGCTATCTCGCCCCGGTGGTGCTGGGGCAGATCGCGGGGTTCGGCCCGCAGGGTTATGTGCTGGCGATCGACGCCCTGCTCGCCCATCTCGGGACCGCTCGCTAGATGCGCGCCAAGGCCGTTCTGGTTCTGGCGGCGGCGATCCTGTTTGCGCTGTCGCCGGCCTTCGCGCCCCGCTTCGAAGGCTTCGACCCGGCGCAGATGCCGGTCGCTTTCGCGTTTCCGCCGGTGCAGCCGGCGGGCTATGCCTTTGCGCTGTGGGGGCCGATCTTTCTGTGGCTTGCGCTCCATGCCGGATTTGGCCTGCTCCGCCGCGCCGAAGACCCGGTCTGGGACCGGGCGCGCTGGCCGCTTCTTGTGGCGATGGCCGTGGGCGTGCCCTGGCTTGCCATCGCCTCGGCCTCGCCGGTGCTCGGAACGGTGACGATCTGGATCATGCTGGGCGGCGCACTCTGGGCGTTTCGCGCGGTGCCGCAGGACCGCGACCGCTGGCTGTTGTCGGCACCGCTGGCGCTGTTCGCGGGCTGGTTGACGGCGGCAAGCTGGGTGGCGCTGGCGACACTGGCGGCGGGCTATGGGGCCGGCACCGCGGGCCTGTGGTCGTTTCTTGGGCTGCTCGGCGCGCTGGCGGTCGCTGTGCCGGTGCAGATGTCGCGGCCCGAGCCGGTCTACGGCGCTGCCCTGATCTGGGCGCTGATCGGGGTCGCCGTGGCGGCGTTTTCGGGTGGGCGGACGGCGCAGGGCATCGCCGCGCTGGCCGGCGCGGCGGCGATGCTGGCGCTGGCGGCCAGGGCGATGCGGACGGCGAAGCGCCCCCACATCGCCTGAGACTCATCCGGCGAAGACTGGCGAAAACCGCTGCGACCGGGCCCGGCTATGGCGGCGCGATGTCTCCCGCCGCCCAACCGGCCTCGGTCGCCGCCCTGAACGCCGCGAACCGCGCGCCCCCGATCGCCGCACGCATCCCGGCCATCAGATCCTGGTAATAGGCCAGGTTGTGCCAGGTCAGCAGCATCGCCGACAGAATCTCGCCAGCGCGGTGGATGTGGTGCAGATAGGCCCGCGAATAGGATCGGCAGGCCGGGCAGGCGCAGCCCTCATCCAGCGGCCGCGGGTCGTCGCGATGCCTTGCGTTGCGGATGTTCACCACGCCGCGTCGGGTGAAGGCCTGGCCGGTGCGCCCCGACCGCGTGGGCAGGACGCAATCGAACATGTCGACCCCGCGCGCCACCGCACCCAGAATGTCGGCGGGTTTGCCCACCCCCATCAGATAGCGCGGCTTGTCCTCGGGCAGCATGGCCGGCGCATGGTCGAGCACGCCGAACATCGCCGCCTGCCCCTCGCCCACCGCGAGCCCGCCGATGGCATAGCCGTCAAAGCCGATCTCGATGAGCCGTGCGGCGCTTTCGGCGCGCAGGTCACGCTCCAGCCCGCCCTGCTGGATGCCGAACAGCGCCTGATCCGGTGGCGCACCGAACGCCGCGCGCGAGCGTTCGGCCCATCGCATCGACAGCGCCATGCTGTCGGCCACGCGGCGGCGATCGGCCGGCAGGGCCGGGCATTCGTCGAACGCCATCACGATGTCCGATCCCAAAAGCCGCTGGATCTCCATCGACCGTTCGGGGCTGAGCATGTGCTCGGACCCGTCGATATGGGAGCGAAACCGCACGCCCGCTTCGGAGAGCTTGCGCAGCTTGGCCAGGCTCATCACCTGAAAGCCGCCCGAATCGGTCAGGATCGGCCGGTCCCAGTTCATGAACCGGTGCAGCCCGCCCAGCCGGGCGACGCGTTCGGCCCCCGGGCGCAGCATCAGATGATAGGTGTTCCCGAGCAGAATCGCGGCCCCGGTGGCGGCGACGCTTTCGGGCCGCATCGCCTTCACCGTCGCCGCCGTGCCCACCGGCATGAAGGCCGGTGTCGGCACGTCGCCGCGCGGGGTTGCCAGCACGGCCGTTCGCGCACGCCCGTCGCGCGCCAGAACCCGGAACTGGATCGCCCCTGCCATGCCCCCGGTTTGCGGCGTTTGCCCGCCCCCCGCAAGGTGGCCGGCGGCGCGGCGGGACGGGCGGCAGCGAACGGTCATTCTCGCCGAGCGCTGGCACAAGCCTTGCCCGCTGGCGCGGGACCGGAGACTTGACCGTCCTGCGGGCGGTTTCCGCGGGGCCCCTCACGATCGCGCCCGAGCCGCGCGACCCGGAGGCCCGGCCCGATTTCACCCTGCGATAGGGTGCGCCGGCGCGGCCGAGACATCTTGCCCGTGGGCCCCGGTTTTTGTAGCCAGAGCGGAAGAGCGGCGCGGCGGTGAAGCCAGGGGGCCGGATGAAGCGCATATTGGTGGCGACCGATCTGTCGGAACGCTCGGACAGGGCGGTGCAGCGGGGCCTGCGGATCGCGGACAGGCTGGGGGCGGCCTGCCATGCCCTGACCGTGGTCGACGAAAACCTGCCGGCCGATCTGGCCGCCGAATGGCAGGAAAGGTCAGAGGCGCGGCTGATCCGCCAGATCGACGCGCTGGCGCCGGCCGCGAGCGGTGCGGTGGCGACCGCGCTGCTGGGCGATCCGGTCGCCACGATCCCCGCCCATGCCGCCGAGATCGGCGCCGATCTGCTGGTCGTCGGGCTGCACCGTCCGCGCAGCTTTCTGGACGCGCTGCGCGAGACGACGATGGAACGTCTGGTTCGATTGTCGGCCATGCCGGTGCTTCTGGTTCGCAACCCGGTGGATGACGATTACGACAAGGTGCTGGCGCTGGTCAGCTTCTCGCCGGCCTGTGCGGCGGCACTGCGCGCGGCGGCCGAACTGGCGCCAGGCGTGCGGCCCGATGCGATCCATGCCGTGTATGTCCCGTTTGGCGGGCTCACCGGCGAGGGGCCTGGCAGTGCCATGGCCCGCGCGGTGATCGCCGAGGCCGAGGCGGCGGCCACGGCGTGGCGCGCGCAATGGGGCATCGCGGCCGAGGATGTGAACCTGTCGCTGGTCCCCGAGAGCGTCACGCAGCTGATGCAGCGCAAGCTGGCGGGCACCGATTACGATCTGCTGGCGATCGGCGCGCATACCCGGTCGGGGCCGTTTTCGGCCGGGCTGGGCAGCTTTGCCTCCCAGTTGATCCGGCGCCCGCCCACCGACCTGCTGGTCGCCCTGCCCTGAACGGCGCCGTCGACACGGCCGCGGATCACGGCCGCGCGGGGCTGCCGCGCAGCCGGCGCAGCGCCAGCCGCATCTGTTTTTCGGTCTCGACCAGGGCAAAGAACACCACGCCGATGGCGATGATCACCAGCCCGTCGCGCAACGGCACCGGGGCGGTGCCGAACACCGCCTGCAGAAGCGGCAGATAGGTCACCGCCAGCTGGGCCGCGACAACGATCAGCACGCAGGCCCAGACGATCGGCGTGGCCCGCACCGCCGCCCATGTCAGCGAAGTGCCGTGCATGTGCCGAATGAAGAACAGCTGGAAGATCTCCAGCACCACCAGGGTGTTCATCGCCATCGTCCGGGCCAGTTCCAGCGAATAGCCGGCCTTCTGCGCCCAGCTGAACACGCCGAACACGGCCAGGGCGAACAGGGTCGAGACCATCACGATATACCAGACCAACTCGCCGGTCAGCAGGGGCTCATCGCGCGGCCGCGGCGGCCGGCGCATGGTGCCGGGCTCGGTCGGTTCGAAGGCGAGTGCCAGGCCCAGGGTGACCGCCGTGATCAGATTGACCCACAGGATCTGGACCGCCGTGATTGGCAGCGCCATGCCGGCAAAGAGCGCCACGACGATGGGCAGCGCCTCGCCGCCATTCGTCGGCAGGGTCCACGAGATCACCTTGCGGATGTTGTCATAGACCGTCCGCCCCTCGCGCACCGCCGCGGCGATACTGGCGAAATTGTCGTCGGCCAGCACCAGCTCGGCGGCTTCCTTCGCCGCGGCGCTGCCCTTCTGGCCCATCGCGATCCCGGCATCGGCGCGCTTCAGCGCCGGCGCGTCGTTCACCCCGTCGCCGGTCATCGCCACGGTCAGCCCGCGCGCCTGCAGCGCGGTCACCAGCCGCAGCTTGTGTGCAGGCGAGGTGCGCGCGAAGATGTCGGTCTGCACCGCCGCATCGGCAAGCGCGGCGTCGTCCAGCGCCTCGATATCCGCGCCGGTCAGCACGCGGTCGGGGTTTCTCAGCCCGATCATCGCCGCGATCGCGCGGGCCGTCGCGGCGTGGTCGCCAGTGATCATCTTCACCCGGATGCCGGCGGCATGGCAGTCGGCCACCGCCGCGATCGCCTCGGCCCGCGGCGGGTCGATCAGGCCGATCAGACCGATCAGCGTGAGCTGCCTCTCGAGGTCCGCGGTGTTGAGGATGGTGTGATCCTGCGGCACCGCGCGGGCCGCAACCGCGATCACCCGCTGCCCCTCGGCGGCCAGTTCCTCGACCATCGCGTGCCAGTAACCGAAATCCAGCGGCGCCGCCCCGCCATCGGCGGCGCGCTGGCGGGCGCACAGCGCCAGCACCGCCTCGGGCGCGCCCTTGACATGGATCCGGCCATGGCCGTCATGGTCGTGATGCAGCACCGCCATGTAGCGATGCGCCGCATCGAACGGGATCGCGTCGCTGCGCGCCCAGCCTGGGAACGGGGTGGAGCCGGCCCCGGTGATCTTGCCCGCAAGGGCCAGCAACGCGCCCTCCATCGGGTCGCCCTCGACCCGCCAGCCGCCCTCATGGGCGTGCAGCATCGCGTCGTTGCACAGCGCCGCGGCGCGGGCGAATTCCATCAGCACCGCGTGGTCGTCGGGATGCGCATCGGCCTCGCGCCAGCGCACCGCGCCTTCGGGCGAATAGCCGTCGCCGCCCACCGAATAGACATGGCCCGCGGCGGCCATGCTGGCGGCCATCATCTCGTTGCGGGTCAGCGTGCCGGTCTTGTCCGAACAGATCACCGAGACCGAGCCGAGGGTCTCGATCGCCGGCAGGCGCCGAACGATGGCGTTGCGCCGCGCCATCGCCTGCACGCCGACAGCCAGGGTGATGGTCAGCACCGCGGGCAGGCCTTCGGGGATCGCGGCCACCGACAGGCCGACCACCGCCATGAACAGATCGCCAAACGCCATGCCCTGGACGAAATAGCCCCAGGTCAGGAGGCTGGCCGCGACGATCAGGATGAACAGGGTCAGCCATCTGGCGAACACGTCCATCTGGTGGACCAGCGGCGTGGTCAGTTGTTCGACCTTGGCGAGCATGCCGCTGATCCGGCCGATCTGGGTGTCGGCGCCGGTCCCGACCACCACGCCGCGCCCCGCCCCCGCCGCGATCAGCGTGCCGGAAAACAGCATCGGCGTGCGATCGCCCAGCGCGGCGTCGGCCGCCACCGGCGCAGTGGCCTTGTCCACCGGGACCGATTCGCCGGTCAGGATCGCCTCTTCCGCCTTCAGCCCCCGGGCCTCGGTCAGGCGGATATCGGCGGGCACCCGGTCGCCGGCCTCGACCAGCACGATGTCGCCCGGCACCAGATCGTCGGCATCCACGGTCTGGCGCCTGCCGTCGCGCAGGACGGCGGATTTCGGCGCCAGCATGCCCGCGATCGCCGCCATCGCCTGCTCGGCGCGGCCCTCCTGGACAAAGCCGATGACGGCGTTGACGATCACCACCGCCAGGATCACCCCGGTGTCGATCCAATGCGCCATCAGCGCGGTGACCAGGGCGGCAAACAGCAACACATAGATCAGGACGTTGTGGAACTGGGCGAGGAATCGCAGCACCGGGCTGCGCGCCGGCGGTTCGGGCAGCCGGTTCGGCCCGTGTCCGGGCCAGCCTTTCGGCCGCCTCGGCGCCCGACAGGCCGGCCGGCCCGGCCTCGGTCGCGGCCAGCGCCTCGGCCGCGGTCAGGGCATGGTAGCGTGGGCGGCTCTTGGCGTCTTCGGTCATCGGCGGTCCTGCGGGTCATGCTGCAACGCTGTCGCGCAGCGGGATCGCATCATCGACGGATCGGATCAATCGGGCACATTCAGGCTTGCGGGGCCGCGCCGCCCTGCGTATCACGCATCCCGCTCTTGGGGTGTAGCCAAGTGGTAAGGCAGCGGTTTTTGGTACCGTGTATCGTAGGTTCGAATCCTACCACCCCAGCCAGATCTCGTTCTTCGCGGTTCGCCTGATCTGCCGCCGCGCATTCGCGGCGACAACTGCGGTTTCCTACAATATATCAAGCTGTTGCCGAAAGGCAGCGACCACCTCTTCATCCTCTCGGGTGCCGTTCGATCGCACGCAATTCAGCAGCCGCCGCTTCTCGCCGGCCGGCTGGCGCTCGATGCCCCGCTGAAGACGGCGTTGCCCTTCGCGCCACTTGCCCGGCAGTTCCCCAAAGGAACTCGCCCGCCATACGACCCGTCGAGCTTGTCGACACAGGTCGCGCTGATCCGCTCTCCAAGCCGGGCGTGCTCGGCCTGCAGCCGGGCGATCGCCGCCTTGGACGCGCGGCCCTTGTCCGCGTGGCTGGCATGCAATGCCTCGCGCACCGATACGCGCCGTCCCGATCACCCGACGGCTGCGGGGCGGACCGGCCGGAAACGCCCGAAACGCAACGGGCGGGCCGGCCGGCCCGCCCTGGCGACGATTCCGCGGTCGCGATCAGTCGCAGATCCATTTCATGGTGTGGAAGTTGAACTCGAAGCTTTGCATCGGCACCCAGACAAAGTTCTGCAGGCATTCGTGGAAAGCCTGTTTGCTGCGCTGGGTCAGCAGGAACACCGCCACCTGATCCTCGACCAGCCTGGCCTGCAGGTCGCGATAGATCCGGTTTTGCGCGTCGATATCCACGGTGGCGCGGGCGGCATCGATCATCGCGTCGATCTCGGGGTTCATCACCCATTCCATGCTGGCCCAGGTGCCCGCCGCACGGCTGTGATACTGCGGAAAGAAATAGCTGTCGGGCGACGGATAGGTGGCGCCATAGAACACCTGGGTCATTGCCGGCGTCTGTTCGGGGTCGCTGGCCAGTTCGGTCATCCGGTTCCACGGTTCGGGCCGCAGGATGGTGTTGAAGCCGATCGTGTCGAGCGTCGATTTCATCAACAGCGCGATCTCTTCCTCGAACGCCAGTCCGGCGACATACATCATCTCGATATCGATCGGCCCCTGCCCGCCATAGGAGGATTGCTGCACCAGCTCTGCCGCCGCCTGCAGGTCGAAGACCGGCGCCTCCAGCGTGTCGAGATAGGCATCGGCAAACACCGGCGGCATCGGCCCGGCCAGCGGTTCGCCGGGCAGCAGCACCTCGCGGATGGTGTCGTAATCGGTCGCCAGCGCCATCGCCCGGCGGATCAGCACATCGTCGGTGGGCGGCCGCTGGTTGTTGAGCTTGAAATAGAAATTCGTCGCCGTGGGGTATTCGACGCTGCGATAATCGTCGAGCGCGCCGATGCTGTCATAGGTCTCTTGCGCCTGGCTGTCGGACGACATCGACAGGGTGCCGGCCGCGGCCAACGCCTTGACGGTGGCCTCTTCGTTGGTGATGACAAAGCGCACCTCGTCGATGCTGTCCTCGTCCCAGCCCAGGTGATAGCCGTCATAGGCGGTGATCGTCATCGCCGCGCCGCGGTCCCAGCTCTCGAGCGCGAACGGGCCCGCCCCGATCGAGCTGTTGGCGACAAGCTCCTCGGCCCAGGGATCGTCGTCGCCCGCGCTTTCGGCCGCCAGATCGGCATTGAGCACGAACAGGATCGGCGTGGTGGTCAGGAACGGGGTGTAGACCTGGCTGAGCGTCATCTGAACCGTCCGGTCATCGAGCGCGGTGACGGCGCCGGGCTCCAGGATACCCTCGAACAGATAGGACGGCCCCTCGTTGATCGACACCAGCCGCTCGATCGACCAGACCACGTCGCTGGCCTCGACCGGGCTGCCATCCTGAAAGGTCGCGCCCTCTTTCAGGGTGAAGGTCCAGGTCAGCGTGTCGTCCGACACCTGCCAGCTTTCGGCCAGCAGCGGCTGGATGTTGCCGTCGCCATCAAGCGTGGTCAGACCGTCATACAGGTTCACCGCCGCCATGTATTCGGTGTAGTCATTGATCTTGGCCGGGTCGATGGTGCCGAAAATCTGGGTCGCGTTCACGGTGATGACGTTCTGCGCCAGGGCGCCGGGCGCCGTCAGGGCGAGCGTCGCGGCCGCGCCCAGCAGGGCGTATCCTTGGATCTTCATGCTTGGTCCTCCATGTCGATTGTGTGTTTCTGCCGTGTCAGGGCCTCGACCGGCGTGTATCTGTGATCGTAGCCGGAATATCCCGGACCGGCGAGTTGTAACCCCTGCGCGCTGCGCCATTTCGGATCGCAGGGCATGCCAGAGACGATGACCCGAAAGCCATAGGCCATCTGTTCGGTGGTGATCGGCTGGCCGGTTTCGAGGTCCAGCAGACAGATCAGATCGGGCGTCAGAGCGAGCGGCGCGCCGGTCTCGTCTTCTGCCACCAGGAATTCGTTCTGGAATTTCAGCGTCAGGCGGCACCCGGCATGGCGGTCGAGCCCGTCAAGCCGGGCCTGCCCGCGGGCAAAGCCGCCCTCGGTCCGCCGGTTCACATCGGTGACCCGGCCCTCGAACAGGCGCATGCCGTTCAGATCGCGGGCCAGCCGGTCGGCCGGGTTGCGGTTGGCCGCCTGTTCGCCCGCGATGATCCGGCCGATCCCGTGGATCAGGCTGAGCGACCCGCGCAGGACCGACTGCTTGGCCTGGCGACCGGTCATCGGATAGAAAGCGATCAGCGCCGCGCCCCCCATCTCGACCGTGACGACGCGGGCAAACCGTTCGGTCGACAGGTTGTCGATCGCGTTCAGCACCAGCGCATTGCCCTTTTCATCGGCCATCGCCATCGGGCAGGCATGGATGCCGAACATCGTCATCGACACCATCTGCAATTCGGGAAAGGCCCGGCCCATACCGTCGCCATCGACGATCGGCAGGCCGGCGGCCGCGGCCACGGCGATCGGGATGGTGGAGTTGAGCCCGCCCGCCTCGATGCAGAAGATCGCATCGGCCTTGCGCCCCAGGACCGCCTCCAGCGCGCGCAGCGCGCAGGTCGCCTCGTCGCCGCGCGGCAGTTTCTCCAGCATCACGGTGGGCGCGCCCATCATCGCGACCGGTACCACCAGCGCGTCGTCGTCCAGCGCCGCGACATCCAGCACCGGGACCGGGCCGGTAGCGTCGATCGCCTGCTCGGCCATCAGCCTGCCGATAAAGGGGTCGCCGCCGCCGCCAGTGCCCAGAAACGCACCGCCCAGCGCGATAGGGGCCATGTCGGCCCGGGTGATCCGCGAAATCGGGGTCATGTGGCGGGCCGCCTGGCGGCCGGCATCGGCCGGTAGGCGATCCCGGGATAGCCAAACGCCGCCGGCCCGACGATCCGCAGCGCCTCGGGGCTGCGCAGAAGCGCGTGACAGGGCAGGCCCAGCACCGCGATCCGCTGGCCATAGCGCAGCATCTCGGTGGTGATCGGCAGCCCGGTGTCGCTGTCGAGCACAACGATCAGATCGGGCACGATGACCTCGGCCGTGCCGTTCCGCCAGAACACCAGAAACTCGTTCTGCAGGTCGATGCGCCCCGCCTCGCCGGCGAAATCGCCAAACCCCTCCAGCGTCAGATGGCCCACGGCGAAGCCGCCCTTCAGATGGCGTTCCAGATCGGTGATCTTGGCGGTCATCAGCAGCCGCCCGCCTTCCTGGGCGATCACCGCCGCGATCGGATCGCGATGGGTGGCATGGGCATCCAGCACCGCCCGCCCCAGCGTCAGCGCCTGGGTGATCGTGCCCGGCACCGCCGCGCGGCGGACGAACGCGCCGGTCATCGGCGCGGTCGCCAGCCCGCAGGCCGCCCCCATCGGCACCACCGCGGCGCGCGCCAGATGTTCCAGCCAGTGGTCGTCGGGGGTGTCGCGGATCACCACGATGCAGCCCTTCTCGTCGGCCATCGCCGCGGGCACCGCCCGGTGCCCGTAGATCGACCATGTGGTCATCTGCATCTCGGGAAAGGCGCGGCCCATGCCGTCGCCATCGACCACCGGCAGCCCGGCCTGGGCGGCCGTCAGCATCGGCTCCATCGCGTTTGCGCCGCCGATCTCGGCCGAAATCAGCGCGTCGGCCTTGCGCCCGGTTTCCCGTTCGATGGCGCGCAGCGCGCGCAGGCATTCCTCGCCCTGCTCGATCTTTTCCACGCCGACCACCGGCGCCCCCATGCCGCCCAGCGACACCACAAGCGCGTCGTCGGCCAGATCGGCCAGCGGAATGACCGGGATGCGGCGGCCCTTTCTCAGCTCCTCGCGGCAGCGCAGCTTGCCGATATACGGGTTGCCGCCGCCGCCCGTGCCCAGGATCGCGGCGCCGATCTCGATCGCATCGAGGTCGGCATCGGTGACTTCGGTCAGACGCTCAGCCATGCATCGCCCCCACGACCTTCAGCCGGATCCGCGTGGCATTGCCGGGCAGATAGGCCAGCGGCACGTCTTCCTGGTCCAGCAATTCGATGCTGTCGGGCCGCGCGCCGGCCGCGATGGCCTTCTCGGTGGCCTCCTTGCGGGCCGTGGCCAGCGCCTCTTCGCGGCTGATCGAGGCGAGCGAGAAGATGCGGTCGACCTCGCCCGAAATCTGGCCGATTGCCGCGCCCACCGCATTGGCGACGGCAAAATGCTCGGGCCGGATCACCGGCAGGTCGCCCACCCTGTCGGGGATCAGGATCGAGCCGCCGCCAACCGCCAGAACCGGGATCGGCGCGGGCGACACGCGCATCCGTTCGACCGCATTGGTCACCATGTCGTCGATCCGCGCCTTGATCGCGGCAAGGTCCGCGGGCATCCGCGACCGCGCCGACGGGTCGCCGATCTGCACCAGGCCAAGCCCCACCGCCACATCGGTCGCGGTCAGCGTTGAGCCGCCGAACACCAGCGCCTGTTCGGTGATCCGGTAGCCCACCGATTGCGGGCCGATCTTCAGGCCGTCGCCCTCGCCCGTGATCCGGGTGCCGCCGCCCAGCGCGATCGAAAACACGTCGGGCATCCGGAAATTGGTCCGCACCCCGCCCACATCGACGGTGGTCGAGGCCGGCCGCGGAAACCCGTTCACCAGCGCGCCCACATCCGTCGAGGTACCGCCGACATCGGCCACGATCGCATTGGCCTGACCCGACAGAAAGGCGGCGCCGCGCATCGAATTGGTCGGCCCCGACGCGAAGGTCAGCACAGGATAGGCCTGCACGAAATCCCTGCTCATCAGGGTGCCGTCGTTCTGGGTGATGTAATACGGACAGGACAGGCCGGTTGCCTCCAGCGCGCGGCCGAACGCGGCCACGATCCGGTGCGACAGGGCGCGCAGCGAGGCGTTCATGATCGCGGCGTTCTCGCGTTCCAGGATGCCCAGGCGGCCGATCTCGCCTGACAGCGTAAAGTCGACCTCGGGCAGACGCTGTTTCATCCGCGCCACGGCCCGGCGTTCCATCGCGTCCGATACCGGCGAGAACACCGATGTCACGGCCACCGTGGCGATGCCCGCCGCGCCGATTTCGGCCGCGATGCGGTCAAGCTCGGTCTCGTCGAGGGCGGCAATCTCGCGGCCGTCGAACTCGTTGCCGCCGCGCGCCATCCAGAATGCGCCGCCGACCGCCTCGCGGATGTCGGCGGGCCAGTCCACCATCGGCGGCAGGCATTGCGCGGCGGGCAGGCAGATGCGCACCGCCGCCGTCCGCGCCAGATGCCGCCTTTCGACCACCGCATTGGTGAAATGGGTGGTTCCGATCATCACCGCCGAAATCTGCTCCTTCGGCACGCCGGATCGATCGATCACCCTGATGAGGCTTTCGACCACGCCGCCCATCACATCCTCGGATGTGGGCGCCTTGACCCCGGCGAGGATTCGCGCGCCATCCATCACCACGGCATCGGTATTGGTGCCGCCGACATCCACGCCGATCCGGAACATGCTAGGCCTCCAGCCGGGTCGTGGTGGCCAGCACCCGCGCCCGTTCTTAATTGGTGATCTTCGGTTTCTGCGCCGCCTCGGCCTCGGATATCACCGGGATGGCCGACAGCAGCGCGCGCGTATAGGGATGGCGCGGGGTGTCGAATATCTGTGCCACCGGCCCCTGCTCCACCACCTCGCCGCGCAGCATCACCGCGACGCGGTTGCAGAAATTGCGCATCAGGCTCAGATCGTGGCTGATGAAGACATAGGTCAGATCGAACTCCTCCCGCAGCCGGTGCAACAGCTCGATCACCGTCGATTGCACCAGCACATCCAGCGCCGAGGTCGGCTCGTCCAGAACCAGAATGCGCGGCCGCACCGACAGCGCGCGGGCAATCGCGACGCGCTGTTTCTGCCCGCCCGACAGCTCGTGCGGGTACATGCTGGCATAATCCGCCGGCAGATCGACCATCTCCAGCAACGCGCGCACCTGACCGGGGATCCGGGCGCCGGCATGGCCGGTGAATTTCAGCGGCACCGCCAGCTGGTCGCCCACCGTGCGCCGCGGATTGAGCGACGAGCCAGGGTTCTGATAGACGATCTGGATCAGCTTGCGAAACTCTTCTGTCCCGGCAAAGACCGACACGGCGCGATCCTCGACCCGGATGTCGCCGGCGCTGGGCTGGATCAGGCCGAGGATCATCTTGGCCAGCGTCGTCTTGCCCGATCCGCTTTCGCCCGCGATGCCGAAAATGTCGCCCGGCGCGATCTGCAGCGACACGTCCCTGACCGCCGGAAACCGCCCGGTGACCCAGTTCAGCCAGCCGCCGCGGGTCAGGAAGTCCTTGGAAACGCCCTCGATCGCGATCGCCGGCATGTCGCCCGCCCGCGTGTTCCTGACGGTGGTCACCCCGGCGCCGTAAAGCGGCGGCACCGCGGCCATCAGCTTGCGGGTATAGGGATGCGTGGGATGCGAAAAGATCGCGTCGCGGGTGCCGCTTTCGACGATCCGGCCCTTTTCCATGACATAGACCCGGTCTGCCGTCTCGCGCACCACCCCCAGATTGTGGGTTGATCAGCAACAGCGACAGGCCCTCTTCGGCCACCAGCCGGTTGAGCAGCGCCAGGATCTCGTCCTGCGTGGTCACATCCAGCGCGGTGCCCGGTTCGTCGGCGATCAGCAGGCGTGGCGCGTTCAGCAACGCCATGCCGATCAGAACGCGCTGGCGCATGCCCCCCGACAGCTGGAACGGATAGCTGCCGAGGATACGGCCGCCTTCGGCCAGTTGCACCTTTTCCAGGGTCTGCACGATGTGCTGGCGCCGATCCGCCGCGCGGCGCCGCCGGCCCAGCCGGATATCGGCATAGCGCACGATGTCGTCCATCTGCCGGCCCACCGTCAGCACCGGATTGAACGACAGCATCGGGTCCTGCAGGATGATCGAGATGCCGGTGCCCTTCAGCCGGTTGCGGTCGGCCCGCGACAACTCCAGCAGCGACCGTCCGTCATAGCGGATCGCGCCGCCCTCGACGATGCCGGGCGGCATCGGCAGGGTGCCGATGATCGCGCGCATGGTCACCGTCTTGCCGCTGCCCGACTGGCCGATCAGCGCCACCCGCTCGCCCACGCCGACCTCGAGCGACACGTCATGCAGGATGCGCGGCTGCTGGCCATAGGAGCGGAACCCGATGGTCAGCCGATCGACCTGAAGAAGCGGCGGGGCGCTCACAGCTCGACATCCAGCATGTCGCGCAGCCCGTCGCCCAGCAGGTTGAAGCCCAGAATGGCATAAAGGATCGCCAGACCCGGCATCACCGCCTGCCACCACATTTCCGGCATGTATTCGGCCCCGGTGGCGACCATCGTGCCCAGATCGGGCGTCGGCGGCTGGATCCCGAGCCCCAGAAACGACAGCGACGCCCCGAACAGGATGACGAACCCCGCATCGAGCGAGGTCTTGACCGCGATGGCGGGGATGCAGTTGGGCAGCAATTCGCGAAACAGGATATGCCCGTGCGAGGCGCCGGCGACCTTGGCCGCCTCGACATAGTCCTCGTTCATCTGCGCCTTGACGATGCGATAGATCAGCCGCGTGTGCCAGGTCCACCACAACAGCGTGATCGCAATCATCGCGTTGATCAGGTTGGGCGACAGCACCGCGGTGATCGCCAGCGCCATCGCCAGCGGCGGCAGCGCCAGCATGATGTCGGTGAACCGCATGATGATCGTCTCGATCCAGCCGCCGAAATAGCCCGCGCACAGGCCGAGCACGACACCCAGCGGCACCGCCACGCCCAGAACCCCCAGCACCAGCCCCAGCGACACCCGATAGCCGAACAGCACGCGGCTGAAGATGTCGCGACCGACATTGTCGGTGCCCATCGGATTGTCGGCCGATGGCGGTGCGTGGCGGTTGCGGAAATCCACGAACGCGCCCGCGCTTTCGGGGCTCGGCGCCAGCCACGGCGCCAGGATCGCCGCAGTGACCACGGAGATCACGATCACCGCGCCGATCATCGCCGCGGGATTGCGGGTGAACCGCCACAGCGCCATCTGGCGCGAGGTCATCATCCGGCTGTTGCCGGGGGCACCGTCGGGCAGCACGCTCATTCGCTGCCTTTCGCGCGCAGCCGGTGGCGCGGGTCGAGGATGCCCAGAAGGATGTCGATGACCAGATTGGCAACGACGAAGAACACGCCCGATATCAGCACCACGCCGATCACCGCGTTCAGGTCCTTCTGCAGGATCGTCCGCACCCCGTAGCTGGCGATTCCGGGCCAGGAGAACACGAACTCCACGATGAACGCATTGCCAATCAGCGACGCGAATTCCAGCCCCAGGATGGTCAGCGGCGCGACCGCGGCGACGCGCAGCATGTAGCGGAAGGTCACCACCCGTTCGGGCACCCCATAGGCGCGGCTCGCCTCGATGAAATCGCGCGACGCGACCTCGATCATCGCTGCCCGGGTGATCCGCATGACCTGTCCGATGCCGCCCGCGGCCAGTGCGACAGCGGGCAGGATCAGATGGCGGATCGCATCGCCCACCACATCCCAGCGTCCTGCCAGCATGCCATCGACGATCAGCAGGCCGGTGCGGTCGGCCTCGAACGCGATGCCGGGGTCGATCCGGCCGGTGACCGGGAAGAACCCGAAATAGTAGGCCGCCAGCAGCTGCAGGATGATTGCCAGCACGAAGGCCGGCGTCACCACCCCGATCAGCGACATCACCCGGGTCACATTGTCGATCCAGGTGTTGCGATAGACCGCCGCCAGCACGCCCAGCGGGATCGACAGGGCGATCTGGATCACGATGGTGAACAGCACCAGCTCGAATGTGGCCGGCAGCGCGGCCATGATATCGTCGATCACCGGCCGCGAGGTCAGCAGCGACTTGCCCAGATCGCCCTGCGCCAGCCCCGACAGATAGGTCCAGAGCTGCACCAGAAACGGGTCGTCGAGGCCCATTTCGGCGCGCAGCTCGACCACCTGCTGGTCGGTCGCCAGCGGCCCCAGCGCGATCCGCGCCGGGTCGCCGGGCACGATCCGGGCGATCACGAAGATCAGGATCGCAAGTCCGAACAGAACCAGCATCAGCGACGCCGCGCGGCGCAGCAGATAGGGCAGCATTCTGGGCCTCCTCGGGCGGCGAATGGCCACGCCGCACCGGCGCACCGGGGGAAAGCATGGCGAAGGCCCGGGCAGAAAGTCCAGCCCCGGCGCGGGCGGGCGCGCCGCGCGCGGCAGATTGCCGGCGCCCTGCCCGCTTGTTGCGCAGTTTGGCGTGCAGCTTGTCTTATCTTGAACCTGGCTCCTGCGGTAGGATGGCGCCACTGCCCGCCACGCCCTTGATGGCGGGCAGTGGCGGCGGCGATCGGCCCGCCTTTTGTGATCTGGCGGTCCCGGGTGGCGCAGCGCCTGGCCGATACCGGGGCCGGAGGGAGATCATCGGCCTGCGCATAGCCCCCTTGGAAGCCGAGACGTTCTGGACCGCGTTCCTGCGCGCCTTGCGCGCCCGGGGGCGCGTCCAGATGTGTCTCCTCTGTCGAGGGCATTTGGAACGGCCGAACCGTCTCGCATCAAGATGTTGTGCATCTTTTGCGTCACCTCCCTGCATCCAGCTTGCCGAGGGGGAGGCGCCTGGCGATGCGCTGTCCCGCAAGCCGCGTGCCTTGCCAATGCCGGCCATCATGCTGCACGGTCCAGCCACCGGTTTTCCTCCGGCACCTGGCGAAATTCCGACCCGGGCGACGCGCACATGGTTCGACATGCTTTCAGGAACAACAGCCGGTTTCCTTTCCCGCGGGCCGCGCCATGATCCGGATCGTCATCCTGACCGGCGCGGGGATTTCGGCCGAAAGCGGCCTCGGCACGTTTCGCGATACCGATGGGCTGTGGAGCCGCTACGATCTGGCCGATGTGGCGACGCCCGAGGGCTTTGCCCGCGATCCCGCCCTTGTGAACCGGTTCTACAACGCCCGGCGGGCGAACTGCCGCGCCGCCGAACCGAACGCCGCCCATGCGGCGCTGGCGCGGTTGCAGGCCGAATGGCCCGGTGCGGTCACGCTGATCACCCAGAACATCGACGATCTGCACCAGCGCGCCGGCAGCGCCGGGGTGATCCACATGCATGGCGAACTCCGCCATGCGCTCTGCGCGGGCTGCGGCCATCGCTGGGACGCGCCGCCCGAGATCGACACCGCCACCCCCTGCCCCGCCTGCGGCGCAACCGCCGCGCGACCCGATGTGGTCTGGTTCGGCGAGATGCCCCATGCCATGGCCGGGATCGAGGCCGCGCTGGCCCGGGCACAGCTTTTCGTCGCGATCGGCACCTCGGGCACGGTCTATCCCGCCGCGGGCTTCGTCGCGCTGGCGCGGGCGGCGGACAACATCGGAAGCGACCGCACCAAGTGATGCCGGTCTGCCCGCGCGGCGATCTCTGGCAGACTTTACGTCGGCCGGCGGCGCTCAAGGGCTGCGCATCGAAAACCAATAGGGTGACTTAGCGGCTGTTCACGTCCACATGCCGCGTTGAGCAGGCCGTTCGGCCTAGACATTCAAATCGTGCCGTGCTCTGATACTGATTGATGCTTGCCAACACAGGAGTTTGACATGCTAGAGCGGATCAACTCGCCAGGATATGAAAGCCTGTCGAAGCCCTCGCAAGAGGCACTCGAAGTCCTTCGCCGCAAAAAGGCGGAATCAACCGCGTTAACTGCTGCTGAAATCGGCGTGGGCATCGGCGCCACTACAGTGGAGATGCTGAAGGTTATGGATGGCGTCGGCGAACTCCATCTCTTTGACTACGAAGACCGGGTGGCTGATCTGATCAGAGATATCGAGACCCGCGGCATCTCCAAGGGAGTGAAGCTAATTCCTCATGGTAATGGTCGGCAGACTTTCAACAGCTATGCTTGGGAACTCGCCACGATGGCGTTCTCGCTGAAGTCCAAGGGGCTGCCTCTCGAAATGTTCGACTTCGTTTATCTTGATGGTGCGCATTCGTTCCACCACGATGCACCCGCTTGCGTCACTTTGAAGGATATGGTGAGGCCGGGCGGCTATATCGTGTTCGACGACATGTACTGGACGTTCAACAAGAGCCCGGTAATGAACCCGCAGAAGAAGCCGAGCATCACCAAGGACTATTCGGACGACCAACTTGACCGGCCTCACGTCGAGCTGGTTGTAGAGGTTTTCATGGCGCCAGACGCCCGGTTCGAGCAGGTGTTCCTGACCGGTAATCAAAAGCCCTACCGTCCGGTGTTCCGCCGCGTAGGCTGACGGCCTTGGGTTCTCCACGAAATCCAGTCTTCATGTATCATAGATCGTCGCGTAGGCTTTCCGGTGACAAGGATTCATGCCATGAAATCGAAAGAGCAGGTCCCGGTCTGGCCATTATTCGGCTTTACGCCCGCTAGACCAAGCTGCTGCGAGGGAGCCGGACACCCGGTGGCGTTGCTTGAGCGCAAATTTTTCAGTAGCACACGGCACATCCACCATGCCCCTCCACGACGTGACCACGGTTACGCCTGGGAGAATTGGCCAATTTGTGAAGCTGTGCCAGTCGATTGTCGGACGGCCGCCATCGCGCCTCTGCTCGGCCGCAGTGGCGAATGAGAGCATTGCAGCGGGTTCCAGGCAAACGCAAGCACTGCGGAAAGACATCGTAAGATAACATCAACCATATGGGGTCAACCATGATCCTGCTGATCGACAACTATGACAGCTTTACCTGGAACCTGGTGCATCGGCTGGGCGAGCTTGGGGCCGAGGTGACGGTGGAGCGCAACGACGCGCTGAGCGTTGCTCAGGCGCTGGCCCGGCAGCCCCGCGCGATCGTGCTGTCGCCCGGGCCCGGCACGCCCGACGAGGCCGGCATCTGCCCCGAACTGACCCGCCGGGCGGCCGCCGCCGGCATTCCGGTCTTCGGCGTCTGCCTTGGGCATCAGACGATCGGCCAGGTGTTCGGCGGCCATGTGGTGCAGCATCCCGACATCGTCCACGGCAAGACCGCGCCGATCCGCCATGAAGGGGCCGGCGTGTTCGCCGGTCTGCCCGAGCCGCTGACCGCCACGCGCTACCATTCGCTGGTGGTCGATGCGGCGCGCCTGCCTGCCGAGCTGGAGGTCACCGCCTGGCTCGAGGATGGCACGATCATGGGGCTGCGCCATCGGACCCTGCCGGTCGAAGGGGTGCAGTTTCACCCCGAAAGCATACGCACCCCCGACGGGCACGCCCTGCTGCGGAATTTCCTCGACCGGCTGGCGGTGCCGGCATGAGCGCGTCGATGCGCGATCTGATCGCGGCGGCCTGCGAGCGGCCGCTGTCGCGGGCCGAGGCCGAAGCGGCCTTTGCGATCCTGTTCGAGGGCGAGGCGACGCCGGCGCAGATCGGCGGTTTCCTGATGGCGCTGCGCACCCGCGGCGAGACGGTCGACGAATACGCCGCCGCCGCCGCGGTGATGCGGGCGAAATGCCTGCCCGTGCGCGCGCCCGAGGGGGCGATCGACATCGTCGGGACGGGCGGCGACGGCAAGGGCACGCTCAACATCTCGACCGCCGCGGCGTTGGTTGTGGCGGGGGCGGGTCAACCGGTGGCCAAGCATGGCAACCGCAACCTCAGCTCGAAATCCGGCGCCGCCGATGCGCTGGGCGCGCTCGGGGTCGAGGTGATGGTCGGCCCCGAAGTGGTCGAGCGTACGCTCGCCGAGGCCGGCATCGGCTTCATGATGGCGCCCATGCACCACCCCGCGATCCGCTTCGTGATGCCCGCGCGCCAGGAGCTGGGCACGCGGACGATCTTCAACATCCTCGGGCCGCTCACCAACCCGGCCGGGGTCCGCCGCCAGCTGACCGGTGCGTTCGCCCCCGAGATGCTGCTGCCGATGGCCCAGACGCTGGCGGCGCTGGGCGCCGAACGGGCCTGGCTGGTGCATGGCGCGGACGGCACCGACGAGCTGTCGATCGCCGGGCCCAGCCATGTGGTGGCGCTCGACCGCGGCGAGATCACGGAATTCGAGGTGACGCCGGCCGATGCCGGCCTGCCCGACCACCCGTTCGAGGCGATTCGCGGCGGCACCCCGGCCGAGAACGGCGCGGCGCTGGTGGCGCTGCTCGACGGCGCGGGTGGGGCCTATCGCGACGCCGTCCTGCTCAACGCCGCGGCCGCGCTGGTGATCGCAGGCCGGGCCGCTGATCTGGCCGAAGGCGCGAGGATCGCGGCCGACAGCATCGACAGCGGCGCCGCGCGCGAGACGGCGCGCCGGCTGGCACGGGTCACCGCGCCGGCATGAGCGCCGAGCGCGCCCGCCTGGGCGGCTGGGCCGATCTGGATTTCTTCGACCGCGTCTGGCCCGGGATCGCCGCGCGCCTCGACCCCGACGACACCCTGCCGCCTCGGCACTGCATCTTTGCCGCGCTGGAGCGGACCCAGCCCGACCGCGTCGCCGTGGTGATCCTGGGCCAGGACCCCTATCCGACGCCCGGCCATGCCAACGGGCTGGCGTTTTCGGTGGCCCGCCCGGTGCGCCCGCTGCCCGCCTCGTTGCGCAACATCTTCCGCGAGCTGCACGACGATATCGGCGCGACGCCGGCCGATGGCGATCTGGGGCATTGGGCCGATCAGGGGGTGCTGCTGCTCAACACCGCGCTGACGGTGCGCGCCGGGGCGCCCGGCAGCCATGCCCGGCTGGGCTGGGACGCACTGGCGCGCGAGGTTCTGGGGCGGCTTGCCGACCGGCCGGTCGCCGCGCTCTTGTGGGGCGCGCAGGCCCGGGGCTATCGGCCACTCTTGTCCGGCCCCGATCACCTGATCGTCGAAAGCGCCCACCCCTCGCCGCTATCGGCGCATCGCGGCTTCTTCGGGTCGCGGCCGTTCTCGCGCGTCAATGCATGGCTCTCTGCCCGGAACCGGGCGCCGATCGACTGGGCCGGGAAGCGGGCGCTTGGCAAGACCGGCGCCAGCGCGTAATCGGGCCGCCATGACGCATGTTCTCGACGATATCCGGGCCTACAAGACGCAGGAAGTCGCGGCCGCCAAACGGCTGCGCGACGACGCGGCGATCGCGGCCGACGCCCGGGCCGCACCCGCCCCGCGCCGCTTTGCCGAGGCATTGCTGCAGGCCAGCAGCGGCGGCTATGGGCTGATTGCCGAGATCAAGAAGGCCTCGCCTTCGGCCGGTCTGATCCGCGCGGATTTCGACCCCGCCGCGCTGGCCCGGGCCTATGCCCGGGGCGGGGCGGCCTGCCTGTCGGTGCTGACCGACGGGCCGTCCTTTCAGGGCGCGCCCGCCTATCTGGCCGAGGCCCGCGCGGCCTGCGCGCTGCCGGTGCTGCGCAAGGATTTCCTGTTCGACCCATGGCAGGTGGCCGAATCGCGGGCGATGGGGGCCGATTGCATCCTGATCATACTGGCGATGGTCGACGATGCCGAGGCCGCGGCGCTGAACGCGGCCGCGGCACATTGGAACATGGACGTTCTGGTCGAGGTTCATTCGCAGGCGGAACTTGAGCGCGCCGCCGCGCTGCGGCCCCGGCTCGTCGGCATCAACAACCGCAATCTGCAGGATTTCTCGGTCGATCTGGAGATCAGCCGGCGGCTGTCGCGCCGGGTGCCCGAACAGGCGACGATCGTCGCCGAATCGGGCTTGAAGGGGCCCGACGATCTGGCCGAGCTGGCCCGCTTTGGCGTTCGCTCGTTTCTGATCGGCGAAAGCCTGATGCGCGCCGGCGATGTGACCGCCGCGACCGAAGCCCTGCTCGCCGGCCCGTTCCGGCCCGGGCAGATGCCGTCATGAGCGGGCTGACCCATTTCGACGCCGCCGGGGCGGCGCATATGGTCGATGTGACCGGCAAGGCCGTCACCGACCGGGTCGCGATTGCCGAGGGGCGGGTGACCATGGCGGCCGACACGCTGGCCCTCGTTGTCGGCGGGACGGCGCAAAAGGGCGATGTGCTGGGCGTGGCCCGGCTGGCCGGCATCATGGCGGCGAAACGGACCGCCGAGCTGATCCCGCTATGCCATCCCCTGCCGCTGTCGAAGGTCGCAATTGACCTCGAGCCGGACCCCGCCCTGCCCGGCATCCGCATCCGCGCGACCGTGCGCACGGCCGGGCGCACCGGCGTCGAGATGGAGGCGCTGACCGCGGTCAGCCTCGCCGCGCTGACGATCTATGACATGCTCAAGGCGGCCGATCGCGCGATGACGATCGACGGTATCCGGCTTCGGCTGAAGGAGGGCGGCAAGTCGGGCCGCTACGACGCGTCGGAGGCCGGTTCGTGATTTCCACCGACGCGGCATTGGCGCGCATCCTGGCGCTGATCGGTCCGCTGCCGGGCGAGGATGTGGCGCTGGCCGATGCGGCGGGTCGGGTGCTGGCCGCGCCGGCGCGGGCGGACCGCGCCCAGCCGGCCTTTGCCGCCTCGGCGATGGATGGCTATGCCACGCGCCTGGCCGACGCGGTGCCGGGCGCACGGCTGCGGGTGATCGACACCGCCCAGGCCGGACAGGCCGCGACCCGACCCGTCGAGCCCGGCACGGCGATCCGCATCTTCACCGGTGCGCCGATGCCCACCGGCGCCGACCGCGTCGTGATCCAGGAGGATACGACGGCCGAGGGCGACTGGGTGACGCTGGCCGACAATCCGGGCGACGGCCCGCATGTCCGGCCGATCGGCGCGGATTTCGCCGCCGGTTTCACGCTCGACCCGCCGCGGCGGTTGCGCCCGGCCGACATCGCCCTGCTGGCGGCGATGAATCTGGGCTGGGTCAGCGTGACCCGGCGGCCGGTCGTCGCGCTGATCGCCACGGGGGACGAGCTGGTCGCGCCCGGCCAGCCACTGGGCCCCGACCAGATTCCGGCCTCCAACGCCTATGGTCTGGCGGCGCTTTGCGCCGCCCAAGGGGCAGCGCCGCAGATCCTGCCGATCGCACGCGACACCACGGCCGATCTCGACCGGGCCTTCGACGCCGCGGCGGCGGCCGATATCGTGGTCACCATCGGCGGCGCGTCGGTCGGGGCGCATGATCTGGTGCGCCCGGTGGCGGCGGCGCGTGGCCTCGATCTGTCGTTCTGGAAGGTGGCGATGCGCCCCGGCAAGCCGCTTCTGGCCGGCCGGCTGGGTGCGGCGACGCTGATCGGCCTGCCGGGCAACCCGGTCTCGGCCATGGTCTGCGGCCATCTGTTCCTGCGGCCCGCCATCGACCGCGCGCTCGGTCTTGCCGCGGGCCCCCTGCCCCGCCGATCCGCGCGGCTGACCGCGGCGGTGCCGGCGAACGGCCCGCGCGAGCACTTCATGCGCGCGCGCACCGACGACACCGGCGGGGTGGCGCCGTTCCCGACCCAGGACAGCGCGCTCCTGTCGGTTCTGGCCGGCGCCGATGCGCTGCTGGTCCGGCCCCCCGGCGACGGCCCGCGGGCGCCCGGCGCGGTTGTGGACATCGTCCCGCTCGGCCCCCCCTAGCGGCGCGGCACGGCAACCCCGACCCGTCTTGCAACGGCTTTGCCGCAACCCCTCGCAAGGCGCGCCAGAACGCGCTACAATCGCTCCACCAAGGACAAAGGATCGGACCCATGATCGTGATCGAACGGCAAAGCCCGGATGGCTATCTGGAAATGCAGGTCTCGGGCCGCGTGACCGAGGCCGACTATCAGGATGTCGTGATCCCCGCGATCGAACGCGGGCTGCACGACACCGACCAGCTGCGGGTGCTTCTGGTGATCGGTCCGGATTTCGAGGGCTATTCCGCCGGCGCCGCCTGGGCCGACACCAAGCTGGGCCTGTCCCATTGGCGTGGCTTCGAGCGTGCCGCCGTGGCCACGGACAACACCTTTGTGGCCAATGCGACGCGGGTGTTCGGCGCCTTCATGCCCTGCCCGGTCAAGGTGTTCCCGCTGGCCGAGGCCGACGCCGCGCGGCGCTGGCTGGAGGAGTCGCTCGGCACCATCCATCTGCGCGAAGGCCCCGGCAATCTGCTGCGCGCCGAACTGGTCGGCACGCTCGACCGTGCCGCCTATGATCGGGCCGAGTCCCGGATCGACGGCTTCATCGCCGGCCATGAGCGCATTCGCCTGATCGTCGATCTGCGCGAATTCGACGGCTGGCAGGGGCTGGGCGCGCTGGGTGAACATCTGAGCCTGATGCGCGAACACCGCCATGCGCCCGAACGGGTCGCGGTGCTGGGCCAGACCGGCTGGCAGCAGATGGGCCAGCGGGTGTTCGGCCGCATGCTGAAGGCCGAAACGCGGTTCTTCGACGCCGCCGATGCGCAAGCGGCCGAGGCTTGGGTGACCGGCTGACGGCGCCAGCGGCGCGCCGGGGGTGCGGCTGGGTCGGCGCTGCCGGCGCCCGGCCGATGCCGCGTCGAACGGCGTTGCCGGGTCGTTCTCGATGCCGCAGACGGATGGCGGGGTGCCCGGCGTCGGAGTGCGAACCAACCGGCCCTCACCGCCTTGCGACCGGCGGGGCCCGCCGGGAGCTTTCTGCCAGCCGTCACTGGCAGGGACCGCCAGCCGCCGCCCGCGCCGGAGCCGGTCGAAACCGCCAGGGGCGGCGCGCCCGGGGTTTGCCCTTGCGGTGCAAGCGGCCCGGATGGCGATGCCGCTTGCCTTTGTGCCCCGGCCTGCGCAAGGCTCCCCCGACCCGGCCCGCGGAGCCCGCCGATGCCACGCCTTGCCTTCATCGCCAGCGACGATCCGCTTGCGCGCGAAGCCCGCGAGACGCTGGCCGCACGCTATGGTGCCGTCGCGCCCGAGGCCGCCGACATCATCGTCGTCCTCGGCGGCGACGGCTTCATGCTGCACAGCCTGCACGATACCGAGGCGCTGTCGGCCCCGGTCTATGGCATGAACCGTGGCACGGTCGGCTTCCTGATGAACGGCTATCGCGCCGACGGGCTGCTGGAGCGGCTCGCCGAAGCCGAAGAGGCGGCGATCAACCCCTTGCGGATGACCGCCTGCGGGGTCGACGGGGCGATCCGTTCGGCGCTGGCGATCAACGAGGTGGCGCTGTTGCGGGCAGGTCCGCAGGCGGCAAGACTGCGGATCAGCATCGACGGGCGCGAAAGGCTGGCCGAGCTGGTCTGCGACGGCGCCCTTGTGGCCACGCCGGCGGGATCGACGGCCTACAATTACTCGGCGCATGGCCCGGTGCTGCCGATCGGCTCCGAAGTGCTGGCGCTGACCGCCATCGCCCCCTACCGCCCGCGCCGCTGGCGCGGTGCGCTGGTGCCGCAGTCGGCGCGGGTTCGGTTCGATGTGCTCGACCCCGGGAAACGCCCGGTGATGGCCGATGCCGACAGCCGCGGCGCGGGTCGGGTGTTGTGGGTGGAGGTTGCGATCGAGGCCGCCGTCGTGCACCGGCTGCTGTTCGACCCGGGGCATGGGCTTGAAGAGCGGCTGATCCGCGAGCAGTTTCTGTAGCAAGGGTCGCCTGATATCCGCTACGGGCGCCCGCCGCATGGCGGGCGTGCTCCCGGGCGCGCGCCCGGGAGCGCCCGGCGAAGCCGGGCTGTTGCCCCGCCGCGCCAGGCGCGCACGACCGTACGCGATCGACGTCGGCAACATGCAGCATTTGCGGTACCGCCGGACTTGGCCTGAAGAACGGCCGCTCGGCGAGCGGTTTCTTGAGACCGGCTTGCTGCATATCCGCTACGGGCGCCCGCCGCACGGCGGGCGTGCTCCCGGGCGCGCGCCCGGGAGCGCCCGGCGGTTGCCCCACCGCGCCAAGCACGCACGAGCGGCGCGTTGGCATCACGCTTTCTGGCGCGCCGCGAAGATGGCGCGCGGGAGCCGGCATCAATGCCTGTCGCCTCATGGCTGGAACCGCGCCGGGCGCGCACGCCGTCCCGGGCAGCAGCCCGCCATCCTAATCCGCATCGACCACATGCAGCAGTTCGGGCACCGCCGGGCAGGGCTTCAACTCGTTCTCGATCACGTCCGACAGCCGGGTCTGGTGCAGATAGACATAGACATGCGCCGACAGGCTTTCCCACAACCGGTTGGTCAGCGACTGCGCCCTCGAGCCGGACAGCCCGCCCGAAGACCCCGCCCCGCGATGCAGCGCATCCACCGTTTCATCGACGGCCTGCAACACCTCCACGACCCGGATCGCATCGGCCGACCGGTCGAGCCGATAGCCGCCCCCCGGCCCCCTGACCGAGGCCACGAGCCCCGCGCGCCGCAGCTTGACGAACAGCTGTTCGAGATAGGGCAGCGAGATGTCCTGGCGCCGCGCGATCTCGGCCAGCGGCACATGCGCCGCCTCGCCCGCCAGTGCGATATCGGCGAGCGCCACCATGGCATAGCGGCCCTTTGTGGAAAGCTTCATCGGTGCGCCCCCCGGCAGAGTTGACGCCGTGCGCGCCGCGCCTTATGCCGCTGCTTCGCGCAATGTCGCTGATAGGGTCTCGACCCCGCCCGGTCAAGCGGGAGGGGTGCGGGGGCCCGCGCGGCCATCACAGGACCACCGATGCCCGAAGTGATCTTTCCCGGACCCGAGGGGCGGCTTGAAGGCCGGTATCACCCGCAGACCGAAAAGGACGCCCCGCTCGCGCTCATCCTTCATCCGCATCCGAAATATGGCGGCACGATGAACAACCGGGTCGTCTACCAGTTGCACTATGCCTTTCACGGCATGGGCTTCACGGTGATGCGGTTCAATTTCCGCGGCGTCGGACGCAGCCAGGGCGTCTATGACGACGGCATCGGCGAGTTGTCGGATGCCGCCGCCGCGCTCGACTACATGCAGGCGCTGAACCCCAATGCGCGCGGCTGCTGGGTCGCGGGGTTCTCGTTTGGCGCCTGGATCGGCATGCAGCTGCTGATGCGCCGGCCCGAGATCGGCGGCTTCATCTCGGCCGCGCCGCCGGCGAACATGTACGACTTCACCTTCCTGGCGCCCTGCCCGGCCTCGGGTCTGATCATCAACGGCACCGCCGACCGGGTCGCCCCGCCCGAAGACACCAAGGCGCTGGTCGCCCGGTTGAAGGAACAGCGCGGCATCACCATCACCCATGTCGAGATCGATGGCGCCGGCCATTTCTTCGAAGAGGCGGCGATGGACCAGATGCTGGACACCGTCACCGGCTATGTCCGCCAGCGCCTGACCGAAACCTCACGTTAGGCTGATGCCGGAAAAACCCTGAAAACCGGACGTTTCCCGGTTTCATATTGGGGATAAATCCCTTTTGCAGGGATGCGCCGGAGCGGTCCATGTTGAGCCCATGACAGGGCCGGCCAAAGAGGATCCGTTCGTTTTGGGGCTTCGCCTCATCGTCCGCCAGCGCGAGCGCGAACACGCCGCCCTTTCGGTCCAGGCGGGGCTCAGCAGCACGGCAATTCGCGACATCGTGCGGGGCAACTCCAAATCGCCGCGGATCGGCACCGCGCGGGCGCTGGCCCGCGTGTTGGGCTATTCGATCGAGGAAATCATCGAGATCGGTGAAAACGGGGCGTTGCCCGACAAGGACCCCGACGACCTTGACCTTCCGCCAACCGCCCGCGGCTTCTATCGCGCCAGGGGGTTCGGCGAGGACGACCTCGACGCGGTCGCCGACTTCATCGAATACCGCGCACAACGCAAGGGTCTGCCGCTGCGCCCGCGCAAACCCGGCGGGCCGGACGGAACCTAGCGCCGCGTCCGGCAACCGGCTGGGCGATCATGACCGTTGCCCCGCGCAGCCGGCTTGTGCCGAGAAGGCTGCGAATCGTAGCCATGCCAGAAAAGGGGATATTTCCCACTTCCGGCTTGACATGGGGACATTTCCCTGTTAGATGCATCTCGGCAGTGGGGATGGCATGGGCCGCCATGCGTTGCGCTGTTGGGCCGGTACAACGCACCGGCCCTGTGCAGTTTGTCACGAATGAACCGCATGGCCGACAAACGGCCGGGCGCGCGACGGGCTGTGCAGGGTCAGCCGATCATGGGCGCGAAACGTCCGTGCTTTTGCTCGTAGTGTTGGCACAATCGCTCCAGCGCGATGCGCAGCACGATCTTGCCTGACCGCGCGGACCAGCCCAGCCGCTTTTCGGCCGTCTCCAGCCCCTCGAGATAGCAGCACACCCGCAGCACCACATCGCCAAGCCCGGGGCCCAGATCGGCCAGGGCATCGGCCAGCCGGCGGCGCGCGGCGTCCGAGCCATGGCCAGGTCCGGCATCCGCGCGATAGCCCGGCGCCGCACCCGGCACCAGAAAACGCTCCCAGTTCTGGGTCACGTTCGGGCCCATCTGGGCAATCTCGAAATCTTCGCGCAGGCGCTCGCCGGCCTCGACCTGGGCGCGCGACAGAAACGGCTTGCCGTCCTTTTCGCGCCGCCGCGCCAGGGCGGCGAGCGGCGATTCCGAACAGGTGACCCGGACCCTTTCGCGCGGCTTTCCAAGCCCGCCGGGAACCTCGCGCTCGGTCCAGTCCCGATGCTGGTCGGCAAAGGGCGCCGGTGCCTCGGCAAAGCCCGACGGCGCGGTCGGGCGTCCCCCGCCCTCAGCCGCCAGAAGCCGCTTCAGGGCGGCGCGGCCGACGCTGGTGATCTCGTAGGCCGTCAATCGGCCGGCACGAAAACACGCGATCCACTCCTTCAGCGCAAAGGCATGCGCCACCGCCCGGTCAACAACCGCGGTGCGTGCCGGGCGCGCGCCCGGACGCTCGCGAAACACGGCGGCCTTTTCCATTTCGGGCGCGATCGCCAGAAAGGCACCGCTTTCGCTGAGGCGGCGCAGGATGCGGCGGGCTTCGCGTTCGATCACGGCCTCGTCGGGCAGGCGGTCGGCACGGGCGGTCAGGGCCATTTCGGCGGTCTCCTTGCTGTCTGGCTGAAGGGGGGTGCAGGCGGCGCAGAGGCCGGCCAGCACTTCGTCGATCAAGGGGTCGTCGCGACGGCTTTCGGTGCGCCGCACCTGGCGCAACACGGTCGAGGGATGGACCCCCTCGGCCCGCGCCAGTTCCCGCAGCGACCGGCCGCGGCCGACATGGTCGACATAGCGACGGGCCGCGTCGGGCAGCCATCCGGGAAGCATCGGTTGGGCCATGGCGGCCCGGGTCTGGAGCTGGGTCATGCTGTCCTTGCGGGCAGCTGCCGGCATGCCGGCACGCCACCCATTCCTTTATCTTTGGTTAAAAACCGTTTGTTTGGTGAGTATTGTAAATGCTTCTTTAAAGGCTTGTTGAACCATAGCGCGGTGCAGGCCGCGGCAGCGCAACGGCGCCCGGGTCCGCGGTATCGACGGGTTGGAGAAACCCGCGACTGGAGATTCGAAGATGACTGAACTCGCCGAAGCGCTGTCGGCCCTGCGCCGCCCGAAGCTGCTGCTCGATGCCGCGCGACACGGTCAGTCCGGCTATCGCCGCGAGCGCGACCTCGGCCGGCTGTTGCGGGCGCCCCGGCTACCCGCCGCGCCGCGCGCGATTGCGGCCCTGCTGGCCGAGGAAGATCGGATGGAAGAGGAACGCCGCAGCGGCGCCGGGACCTATTCGCTGCGGCGCCATGTGGCGTTGCTGATCGCGCTGCTGGCCGAGGCGCGGGCGTTTCTTGCCGGATGGCCCGGGGCCGAAGCCTGACCCCGGCGGCCATGGCGAACGACCCGCGGCGGTCGCCCGGACCGACAGCAGCTGCACCCGGGCCAGACCACGCCAGCGGTGGCGTGTCTGCGCGCGGCGGTGCCGATCCGCGTTTCGCCCGGCAATCGGCCCGCCGGCTGAAGTCGCAACAGGATTTTCTAGAAAATCCTGTCTTCGCAGAGTTTTCTGGAAAACTCTGCGACCTGGCCCCAGGCGGAATCGAGCTTCATGCGCGCCAGGTGTTGGCGCAGGGTCAATCCGAAGCGCAATGTGCTTTGCTCATTGCGCCATGTCCGCTGCCCACCCACGGCGGATCATTCCGATCCTGGCTTATTCCCTTCGGGAGGCCTCGCCCGAGACATGACGCCGCCTAGACGAAGGCGTCAGGCTCGGCCGCCTTGCGCCGCGCGACATAATCCTCCAGCGCCTCGCGCGTCGCCGGGTCGATGGCGGGGGCCTCGTAGTCGCCAAGCAGTCTGGCGACCCGCTCGGTGGCCATGGCCTGGGTGTCGCGCGCGCCCTCCTCCTCCCAGGTCTCGTAGGGCTTGTAGTCGAACAGTTCCGAGCGCCAGAACGCGCTCCTGTAATTCGCCTTGGTATGGGCGCAACCCAGGAAATGGCCGCCCGGCCCGACCTCGCGCAGCGCGTCGAGCGCCTGGGCATTCGCATCCGTCGCCACCCCGGCGGCGAATTTGTGCAAGGCCCCCAGATGATCGGCGTCCATGACGAATTTCTCGAAGCTGGTGACAAGCCCGCCTTCGAGCCAGCCGCAGGCATGGAGCATGAAGTTCACGCCGCCCAGCAGGGCCGCATTCAGCGTGCTGGCCGTCTCATAGGCGGCCTGGGCATCGGGCAGCTTGGAGCCGCACAACGCGCCGCCGGAGCGGAACGGAATGCCGAGGCGGCGCGCCAGCTGCCCCGCCCCGTAAAGGATCTGGCTTGCCTCGGGCGTGCCGAAGGTCGGCGCGCCCGAATTCATGTCGATCGATGTCACGAAGGCGCCAAAGATCACCGGCGCGCCGGGCCGGACGAGCTGCGCATAGGCGATACCGGCCAGCACCTCGGCCAGCACCTGGGTCAGCGTGCCCAGCACGGACACCGGCGCCATCGCGCCGCCGACGATGAAGGGCGAGACGATCGAGGCCTGTCCGGCCGCGGCATAGGTCTCGAGCGCGCCCATCATCACCGCGTCGAATGTCAGCGGCGAGTTGATGTTGATCAGCGAGGTGACGACCGCGTTGCGATCGACGAAATCGGCCCCGAACAGGATGCGCGCCATCTCGACCGTATCGGCGGCGCGCGAGGGTTCGGTGACCGAGCCCATGAACGGCTTGTCCGACAGCGTCATATGCGCCAGCAGCATGTCGAGATGGCGCTTGTTCACCGGCACATCGGTCGGCTCGCACAGGGTGCCGCCCGAATGGTGCACCCATTTCGACATGTAGCCGAGTTTCACGAGCGTGCGGAAATCGGCCAGGGTGGCATAGCGCCGCCCGCCTTCGGCGTCGCGGATGAAGGGCGGGCCGTAGACCGGCGCCAGCACCAGATCGCGGCCGCCGATCACGACCGAATTCGCCGGGTTGCGCGCCTCCTGGACGAATGCCGCCGGCGCGGTGGCGCAAAGCTGCCGCGCCAGGCCGCGCGGGATGCGCACGCGTTCCCCCGTGACGTCGGCGCCGGCCTCCTTCCAGCGGGCGAGTGCGACGGGGTTGTCGACGAAGGCGACGCCGATCTCCTCCAGCACCCGTTCGGCATTGGCCTCGATCAGTTCCAGCGCCGCATCGTCGAGCAGCGCATAATCGGGGATCGCCCGGGTCAGCCGCGGCGCCGGCTCGATCCGCCGCGCGGTCCGTTCGGCGCGCCGCGCCGCGACGCCGCCGCCACCACGCCCACGCCGTTTCGCTGCTGCCTCGGCCATTGCGCATCTCCTCGTCCGGATTGCATCGTCTCTAGCGGGGCGCCGGGCCGGTGCGGCGCTGATTTGCGCCTTCCCATCGGCCGCTAGCGACATGGGGCTGCCGGCTTGCATGGCCGGCGCCGGCGTCCTAAGCCCGCGCCATGGCCGGCCATCAACTCTGCCTCATCATCGATTTCGGCAGCCAGGTGACGCAATTGATCGCGCGCCGCCTGCGCGAGCTCAACGTCTATTCCGAGATCCATCCCTTCAACGCGCTCGATGGCGATCGTTTGCGGGCGCTGGCGCCCCGGGCGGTGATCCTGTCGGGCGGCCCGGCCAGCGTCCCCGAGCCGGGCAGCCCGCGCCCCCCTGCCGAGGTCTTCCAGTTGGGCGTGCCGGTGCTGGGCATCTGCTATGGCCAGCAGGCGATGGTCGACATGCTGGGCGGCCGGGTCGAGGGCGGCCATGCCGCCGAATTCGGCCATGCCTGGCTGGAGCCCGCAGGGCCGCCATGGCGACGACCCGATCTTTTCGGGATTGTTCGAAGCGGGGCCGCGAGGCCGTCTGGATGAGCCATGGCGACCGGGTCACCGCGATGCCGGACGGGTTTCGAGGTGTTCGGCACATCCTCCGGTGCGCCATTCGCGATGATCGGCGATGCGCGCCGGCATTTCTATGCAGTGATGTTTCACCCCGAGGTGCACCACACGCCGAACGGCCGCCGGCTGCTGGAAAACTTCACCCGGCTGGCGGGGTTTTCCGGCGACTGGACGATGGGCGCCTATCGCGACGAGGCAATCGCGGCGATCCGCGCCCAGGTCGGCAACGGGCGTGTCATCTGCGGGTTGTCGGGCGGGGTGGACAGCGCGGTCACGGCGGTCCTGCTGCACGAGGCGATCGGCGACCGGTTGACCTGCGTCTTCGTCGATCACGGGCTCTTGCGCCAGAACGAGGCCCAGGAGGTCGTCGGGCTGTTCCGCGACCACTACAACATCCCGCTGATCCATGCCGATGAAAGCGCACGCTTTCTGGCCGCGCTCGACGGCGTCACCGAGCCCGAGGCGAAGCGCAAGACCATCGGGCGGCTCTTTGTCGAGGTGTTCGAGGAACAGGCCGGGACAATCGGCGGCGCGGCGTTTCTGGCCCAGGGCACGCTCTACCCCGATGTGATCGAATCGGTCTCGGCCTCGGGCGGGCCGTCGGTGACGATCAAGTCGCACCACAATGTGGGCGGCCTGCCCGAACGGATGAACATGGCGCTGGTCGAACCCCTGCGCGCGCTTTTCAAGGACGAGGTGCGCGCGCTTGGCCGTGAACTGGGCCTGCCGGAGCACTTTGTCGGCCGCCATCCGTTTCCCGGCCCCGGCCTGGCGATCCGCTGCCCGGGCGAGGTCACGCCGGAAAAGCTGGCGATCCTGCGGGCCGCCGATGCGGTGTTCATCGACCAGATCCGCCGCCATGGCCTGTATGACGACATCTGGCAGGCCTTTGTCGCGCTCCTGCCGGTGAAAAGCGTCGGCGTGATGGGCGACGGGCGCAGCTATGACTATGCCTGCGCGTTGCGCGCGGTCACCAGCGTCGACGGGATGACGGCGGACGTCTATCCGTTCACCCACGACTTCCTGCGCGAGACCGCAAACCGGATCGTGGGCGAGGTCCGGGGCATCAACCGGGTAACCTGGGACATCACCTCGAAACCGCCCGGGACGATCGAATGGGAATGATCGCCAGGCGCCGCACGAACGCCACTACGCGCGGCAAGGGCTGCTGCCCTACCCCGCCCTGAGCAGCCCCATCGCCAGCGCGCGGGCCAGAATCTGGGTCCGGTTGCTGGCGCCGAGCTTGCGCGAGATGCTCGACAGATGCATCTTCACGGTCGGTTCGGCGATGCCAAGGCTGTGCGCGATCAGCTTGTTGTTCTTGCCATCGCCAAGCTCGGCCAGCACATCGGCCTCGCGCTCGGTCAAAGCGATCCGGTTTTGCAGCTGATCGGCAGCGTCATTGATCGGTCCGCTGCGCAACAAGGACGGATACCACAGCGCCGGCGGGGCATAGACCTCGCCCGACAGCGCCAGGCGCAGGGCGTTGGTGAACACCTCCTTCGGCGCGCTGGTCGGCACCACGGCCGAGCCGCCGATCAGAAAGAACCGGCGCACCTGTGGCCTTGATGCAAGATCGGCAAGCAGGATCAGCGGCCCGTCGATCGTGGCCAGCGCCAGCTGATCGTGACCGCGGTTGAACGACGCCTCATCGAACACCAGCGCATGGTCACGCCCCAGCCGGGTGAGTTGCTCGGCATTGGTGCGCAGGATGTCGAAGGTCGCGATTTCGCTGATCGCGCTGGAAAACGCCGGATCGCCCAGGAAATGCAGCAGGATGCTGCTGAGGCTGCCAAGCCGGACGCTGGTCCGGGCCGGCCGAACCGGCGGTTCCGTGCTGTGACGATCCATGGCGGTGTCCCCCGGACCCGGTGTGCGCCAGCCCGGGGGCAGCATAGGTCAACCGGGGGCAGGCGCAACACCCGCCACCCGGGCCGGTTGTCCCGCCAAGGCGCGACAATACCAAGGCGCAATGAGTTTGACGCATTGCGCCGGTCCGCCTCCCGCGCCCTGGTATCAGTGCGCGCGCGCCTCGCCCGGGGCGGCTGGCGCCGTGGCCGCCGCGGCTGCTGCTGCGGCCTCCTCGGCCGCTTCGTCCCAATCGATCGGCTCGGGCTGGCGCATAAGGGCGTGTTCCAGCACCTCGCGCACATTCGACACCGGGATGATGGTCAGCCCCTCTTTCACATTGTCGGGGATCTCGCGCAGGTCCTTTTCGTTCTCGGCCGGGATCAGCACCGTGGTGATGCCGCCCCTGAGAGCGGCCAGAAGCTTCTCCTTCAGCCCGCCGATCTGCAGGACATTGCCGCGCAGCGTCACCTCGCCGGTCATGGCGATGTCCTTTCGCACAGGAATCTGGGTCAGCACCGACACGATCGAGGTGACCATGGCGATGCCGGCCGACGGCCCGTCCTTGGGCGTCGCGCCCTCGGGGACGTGGACATGGATGTCGAGCGTCTCGAACCGGGGCGGTTTCACGCCGATCTGGGGCGCGATCGCGCGGACATAGCTTGAGGCCGCATCGATCGATTCCTTCATCACGTCGCCCAGTGTCCCGGTGGTCTTCATCCGCCCCTTGCCGGGCAGCCGCAGCGCCTCGATCGACAGCAGGTCGCCGCCCACGCTTGTCCAGGCCAGGCCGGTCACGACGCCGATCTGATCCTCCTGCTCGGCCAGGCCATAGCGGAATCGCGGCACGCCCAGGAAATCCTCCAGCTTTTCGGGCGTCGCTTCGACCGTGTCGGTCCTGCCGCGGACGATCTCGGTCACCGCCTTGCGCGCAAGCTTGGCGATCTCGCGCTCGAGGTTCCGCACCCCCGCTTCGCGGGTATAGGTCCGGATGACCTGGGTCAGCGCGGCATCGGTCAGGCTGAATTCGCCCTTCTTCAGCCCGTGCCCCTTGAGCTGTTTGGGGATCAGGTGCTGGCGCGCGATCTCTTTTTTCTCGTCTTCGGTATAGCCCGCAAGCGGGATGATCTCCATCCGGTCGAGAAGCGGCGAAGGCATGTTGTAGGAATTCGCCGTGGTCAGGAACATCACGTTCGACAGGTCGTATTCGACCTCGAGGTAGTGGTCCGAAAAGGTCGCGTTCTGCTCGGGGTCCAGCACCTCGAGCATGGCCGACGCCGGATCGCCCCGGAAATCCTGCCCCATCTTGTCGATCTCGTCGAGCAGGATCAGCGGGTTCGTCGTCTTGGCCTTCTTCATCCCCTGGATGATCTTGCCGGGCATCGAGCCGATATAGGTGCGCCGGTGGCCACGGATCTCGGCCTCGTCGCGCACGCCACCCAGGCTGATGCGGATGAACTCGCGCCCCGTCGCCCGCGCCACCGACCGGCCGAGCGAGGTCTTGCCCACGCCCGGCGGGCCGACGAGGCACAGGATCGGGCCCTTCAGCTTTTTCGAGCGTTGCTGCACGGCAAGATATTCGACGATCCGTTCCTTGACCTTTTCCAGCCCGTAATGATCGTCGTCGAGGATCTTCTCGGCGCGGCCGAGATCCTTCTTCACGCGGCTCTTCACCCCCCACGGGATCGACAGCATCCATTCGAGATAGTTGCGCACCACCGTGGCCTCGGCCGACATCGGCGACATGTTGCGCAGCTTCTTCAGCTCGGCCTCGGCCCGCTCGCGCGCCTCTTTCGACAGTCTGGTGGCGGCGATCCGCTGCTCCAGCTCGCCGATCTCGTTCTGGCTGTCTTCGGAATCGCCCAGCTCGCGCTGGATCGCCTTCATCTGTTCGTTGAGGTAGTATTCGCGCTGGGTCCGCTCCATCTGGCTCTTGACCCGGCTCTTGATCTTCTTCTCGACCTGCAGGACCGACAATTCGGACTGCATCAGCGCATAGACCGCCTCCAGCCGCTCGGACACCGGCAGCGTCTCCAGCAGCTCCTGCTTGCGCGCGATCTCGACCGAAAGATGGCCCGCCACCATATCGGCCAGCTTGCCCGGCTCCGAGGTGTCGGCCACCACCGACAGCGCCTCTTCGGGCACGTTCTTCTTGAGCTTCGCATAGCGCTCGAACTCCCCGGCGACCGAGCGCAACAGCGCCGCGACGGCAGCCTCGTCGCCCAGACTTTCGGGCAGTTTTTCGGCGCGCGCCTCGAAGAACGCGGGATTGTCCACGAAGCCGGAAATGCGCACCCGCTCCTTGCCTTCGACCAGCACCTTGACCGTGCCGTCGGGCAGTTTCAGCAGTTGCAGCACCGCGGCCAGAACCCCGGTGCGATAGATGTCGTCGGTCCCGGGCGTGTCCGCCGACGGGTCCTTCTGGCTGGCCAGAAGGATCTCGCGATTGTCCTTCATCACCTCTTCGAGCGCGCGCACCGACATGGCGCGGCCGACGAAGAGCGGCACGATCATATGCGGAAAGACGACGATATCGCGCAGCGGCAGAACCGGAAACGTATCGTTGGAGGAAGCGGTCATGAGATATCCCTGGCTGATGGCGGGCGGCATGGGTCCCGACATCGGCAACCCCGGCACCCCCTCTGTTCCCACCAGATATGTGGCCCAAGGCAGGCAGGATCAAGCGCCGCGTCCCCGGCCCGCAAGACAAGGCCCCGGCCGCGGGGCCGGGGCCTTGCCGGGCGACGCTGTCTGCGACCCGGTCAGCCGGCGGCGACCTTGGCCACCTCGGCGGCGAAATCGCCTTCTTCCTTTTCGATCCCCTCGCCCACTTCCAGCCGGACAAAGCCGGTGATCGTGACGCCGGCCGCCTTGGCCGCCTCGGCCACCGACAGATCGGGGTCCACGACGAATGTCTGCTTCAGCAGGGTGACTTCCTCGTAGAACTTGTTCATCCGCCCGGCGATCATCTTTTCGATCACCGCTTCGGGCTTGCCCGATTCGCGGGCCTGCTCGGCCAGCACCGCCTTTTCCCGCTCGACCAGGGCGGGGTCGATATCATCCTCGGAAAGCGCGACCGGGCTGGCTGCGGCGACATGCATGGCGATCTGGCGACCGATGCCGGTATCCGCGCCGGTCAGCGCGACCAGCACGCCGATCTTGCCCATGCCGGGCGCGGCGGCATTGTGCACATAGCTCGCCACGCTGTCGCCGGTGAGCCGCGCGAACCGGCGCAAGGTCATGTTCTCGCCGATCTTTGCGATCTTGTCGGTGATCGTCTGCGCGACCGTCTTGCCGCCCATATCGGCAGCACCCAGCGCGGCGATATCGTCGCAGTCGAGCGCGGCCTCGGTGATCGCCCCGACCATCGCCTGGAATTCGGCGTTCTTGGCGACGAAATCGGTCTCGGAATTGATCTCGACCGCGACCCCGACGCCATCGGCCACGGCGACGCCGACCAGACCCTCGGCGGCGGTGCGGCCCGATTTCTTGGCCGCTTTGGCCAGGCCCTTGGTGCGCAGCCAGTCGGCCGCGGCCTCCATATCGCCACCGGTTTCGGTCAGCGCCTTCTTGGCATCCATCATGCCAGCGCCGCTCATTTCGCGCAGTGCCTTCACCATCGCCGCGCTGATTGCCATCGTCGCCTCCTTGGGGATTTCCATCATGCTCTACAAAAGACAAATCCGCGGCCCGCGCAAAACCCGGGCCGCGTGTTCGCGTGCAAAGCGCCGCGCCCGCTCAGGCGGAGGCGGCCACCGGTTGTTCTTCGGTTTCGCCGGCCGCGTCTTCGGGCAGGCTCTCTTCGGCGGTCTCAAGCTCGCCGACATCGACACCCGCCGCGCCAAGCTGCGCGGTCATCCCGTCGATCGCCGCGCGCGCCGCCAGATCGCAATAGAGCGCGATGGCGCGGGCCGCGTCGTCATTGCCCGGGATGATGTAGTCGATCCCCTGGGGCGAACAATTGGTGTCGACGACGGCGATCACCGGGATGCCCAGCTTGTTCGCCTCGGCCACCGCCAGCGCCTCTTTCTTGACGTCGATCACGAACAGCAGGTCGGGCAGACCGCCCATCTCGCGGATGCCGCCCAGGCTGGCCTGCAGCTTCGCCTGCTCGCGCTCGATGTTCAGGCGCTCCTTCTTGGTCAGCCCTTCGGCCCCGCCCTCGAGCTGTTCGTCGAGCACCTTCAGCCGCGCGATCGAGTTCGACACGGTTTGCCAGTTGGTCAGCGTGCCGCCGAGCCAGCGATGGTTCATGTAGTACTGGGCCGCCTTTTCGGCCGCATCGGCCACCGCCGCCTGGGCCTGGCGCTTGGTCCCGACGAACAGGATGCGGCCGCCCCGCGCGACCGTCTCGCGCACCACCTGCAGCGCCCCGTCGAGCATCGGCAGGGTCTGCGTCAGATCGATGATGTGGATGCCGTTCCGCTCGCCATAGATGAACGGCCCCATGCGCGGATCCCAGCGATGGGTCTGGTGACCGAAATGAACGCCAGCCTCAAGAAGCTGGCGCAACGAGAATTCAGGTAAGCGCCATGTCAGTTCCTTTCCGGTTTCTTCCTCGGCGAGGGACAGAGCAGCTTGACCCAACCGGCGGATCCGGGGACAGACCAATCCCGGACCCAACCTCGCCTGTGATGTGGCGCGGGGGATAGCGCGGCGATTCGCGGCGCGCAAGCCCCTGCGGGCATTACCCCGCGAGGAAGCGCAGAACCGGGTGCAACCGACCGACGATGTGAGTCATTTCGGCAACGCAGGCCGGCTCGAACAGCCAATCCGGCAACGGCAGCGGTTCGGCCCTGCGCACCACGACGCCCTTGCGCCGGATCAGATGATCCCATTCGGGTGCAGCCGCAAAGCCCTTTGGCACCCGTTTCAGCTTCGGCGGCGCCAGCGTGCAGCCGACCTCGGCCGCGGCGGCGAGTGTCACCTCGAACGCCGCCCGCCCGGCAGGCTCGGCCAAGCGGCGGCGAAACGCCTCCAGCGCGTCGGGCGGCAACTCCCACACCCCCGCGCCGTAATCAAAGCTCTCGGGCCCGATCGACAGATGGACCGCCATGCCGCGCGAGAAGGATGCGCCGGCCGCCAGCACCAGGTGCAGGCGCGCATTGAACGGCCGCTTGTCGGGCGAAAAGCGGACATCGCGCTGCAGCCGCCGGATCGAGCCGTTGATCTTTGGCTCGGCCCGAAGCGGCGGCTCCAGCACCGCGCAGGGCGTCGCCAGCGCGGCGGTCAGCGCCCTGGCCGGCGCCAGCCAGTCGGTTTCGTAGCGCGCCCGATTGGCTTCGAACCAGCCGCGGTCGTTACGCGCTTCGAGATCGCGCAGGAACGCCTGGGTCCCGCGCGGCAGCCCGGCAAAGCCGGTATCCGTGCCAACATGTGCCATATCGGTCACCTGACACGACATGTCATGGCAGGCAATCCGTCTTGCGCCGGGCGGCCGGATCGGGGACGATCCGATCGCGATGTCCAGCCCATGCGACATTCTTTGCGTCGGCGCGGCCCATTGGGACGTGATCGGCCGCAGCCCCTGGCGCATCGCCGCAGGCGGCGACGTGCCGGGCGATGTGGCCCGCAGCCCCGGCGGCGTCGCACTCAACATTGCGCTCAGCCTGGCCGGCGCTGGCCTGCGACCGGGGCTTCTTTGTGCGGTCGGGGGCGATGCCGACGGTGACGCCTTGCTCGATGCCGCGGCGACCGCCGGGGTCGATGTCGCGCATGTCTGGCGGATGCCGGGCCGGGCGACCGACCGCTATGTCGCGATCGAAGACCCCGATGGGCTGGTCGCCGCGATATCCGATGCCGCAACGCTCGAAGCCGCGGCAGGCGCCGTGCTCGCCCCGCTGGAAAGCGGCGGCGGGCTTGCCGGATGGCGCGGCCCGCTGATTGCCGACGGCAACCTGCCGGCAGGGATCCTGGGCCGGCTGCTGCAGACCGAAGCGGGTGCCGCGGGAGATGTTCGTCTGGTCCCTGCCTCGCCGGCCAAGGCGGCGCGGCTGCGCGGTCTGCTGGGCCATCCGCGGCTGACGATCTACGGCAATCTGGCCGAGGCCCGCGCGGTGACCGGCACCGCGCCCGATGACAGCACCACCGCGGCGCGGGCGCTGTGCGCGATGGGGTTCGTGCGCGCCGTAATCACCGACGGGCCTCGCCCCGCCGCCGATGCCAGCCGCGACAGCCTTGCCACATTGGCGCCCCGGGCGGTCGCCGTGCGCCGCGTCACCGGGGCGGGCGATTGCTTCATCGCCGCGCATGTCGCGGCAACCCTGCAGGGCGCCACCCCCGGCGAGGCGCTGGCCCATGCGCTGGCGCAAAGCGCCGGCTTCGTGGCGGCGGCCCAGTGAAGCTGCCGCTCGATATCCTGCCCGAGGTGCGGCGCGCCTTTGCCGCCAACCGACCGGTGGTTGCGCTCGAATCGACGCTGATCACCCATGGCATGCCCTGGCCGGGAAATCTGGAAACCGCACGGGCCGCCTCCGATGCGGTGCGCGGCGTTGGCGGCGTGCCCGCCACAGTGCTTGTCGAAGGCGGGTTCCTGCGCATCGGTCTGCCGGCCGAGCGGGTCGAAAGCCTGGCGCGCGACGGCGCCGGCGTGGCCAAGCTGTCGCGCGCGGATTTGGCCGCCTTCCTGGCGACCGGGCGGACCGGCGCGACCACGGTCGCCGCCACCATGGTGGCAGCCCATGCCGCCGGCATCGAGGTCTTTGCCACCGGCGGCATCGGCGGCGTCCATGCCGGCGCCGAGACAAGTTTCGACATTTCGGCCGATCTGCACGAATTGGCGCGCACGCCGGTTGCCGTGGTCGCGGCGGGCGCCAAGGCGATCCTCGATCTGCCGAAAACGCTCGAGCTGCTCGAAACGCTTGGCGTGCCGGTCATCGGCCACGGCACCGACATCTTTCCCGCCTTCTGGTCGCGCGAGTCGGGGCTGCGCGCGCCGCTGCGGGCCGACAGCCCGGCGGAAATCGCCGCCATCCTGCGCACCCACGGCGCCATCGGCGGCGGCGGTCTGCTGGTGGCAAACCCGGTTCCGGCCGAACACGAGGTGCCCGCGGCAAGGCTGGCCCCGCTGATCGCCCAGGCCCAGGCCGAGGCGGTGGCCGAGGGCGTCACCGGCAAGGCCGTGACGCCCTGGCTGCTGGCCCGGCTGGCGGCGCTGACCGAGGGGCGGACGCTGGACGCGAACCGGGCGCTGATCGTCGACAATGCCCGTCTGGCCACCAGGATCGCCGCCGAATTGTGCAGGCCGTTCTGAAACGCCGCAGGGCGCGCGCCTGCGCATTGTCATGCGCGGCGCCGATGCCTAACTAGGCGCCATGAAACACCGCGACCGCGATCACGGCCCGCGCCACGATCAGGGCCACGAAGCACATGGCCATGACGGGCACACGCACCGGCGCAGACCGGGGCTGTGGGGCAATCTGCGCAACAGCTTTCTGACCGGTCTGATCGTGATCGCGCCGATTTCGCTGACGCTTTACCTCATCTGGTGGACCGCGGGGGTGATCGACGGGCGGGTGCTGCCGCTGGTGCCGCGGGCCTATCAGCCATCGACCTATCTGGGCTTCGACATCCGCGGCTATGGCGTGATGATCTTCCTGATCTTCACCGTGCTTGTCGGCTGGGCCGCCAAGGGTCTGATCGGGCGCTCGCTGATCCACTGGTCGGAACGGGTGGTCGACCGCCTGCCGGTCATCCGCTCGATCTATAACGGCTTCAAGCAGATCGCCGAAACGGTGCTGAGCCAGAAGGAATCGAAGTTCGAAAAGGCCTGCCTGGTGGAATATCCGCGCCGCGGCATCTGGGCCATCGCCTTCGTCTCGCGCGCCGCGAAGGGCGAGATCGACGCGCGGATCGAAGACGCGGATCAGCCCTGGTCGGTGTTCCTGCCGACCACGCCGAACCCCACCTCGGGCTTTCTGCTGTTCATCCCGCGCAAGGATGTGATCCTGCTCGACATGAGTGTCGAGGATGCGGCGAAGCTGGTGATCTCGGCCGGGCTTGTCTATCCGAACCCCAAGGACCCGACAAAACCGCCCGAGATTCTGGCGGAGGCGCCGCCAAGGCAGGCTGCAGAATAGCGCGGGCTTGGGCCATCAGCCCCGGGCAGGCCGCGGTCAGCGCGATCTGCCGGGCCGGGGTCAGCGTCTTCAGCGCCTCGGGCCCGGGCCAGAAGCTTTCGGCCGGGGTGCCATTGGCGACCAGCATGGCATAAGGATCGAGCGCGATGTGGTGATAGGTCACCGCTTTGGGCGGGCACAATTCGATCCCCCGCCAGCCGATCAAATCCTTTGCGGGCAAAAATTTGCGGGCGCAGCCATAGCGGCGCATGGCCTTTTCCCCGTTGATCAGCATCCGGTGCTGGCGCGAGACGTAAAGGTCCGTCGCCGGTTGCTTGTGCCCCAGCGCACCGGCCGGGATGCGCACCGGCCGCCATTTCGGGTTCGTCACCTAGGTCCGCCAGCGACCGGATGGTGCTGGTCACCCACCGCACCGGTTGGGCGCCCTGGTCCCAGGTTTCCACCAGGTCGCCCGGACGCAGGCCTTCCACCGGCACCGCGCCCGCCGGCGTTGCGATCAACGTGCCGGCGACGAAACAGACCGGCATGGCCGCATAGACCAGATCGATGACCCCGTCGGCCGTGCCGTCCGCGGCATCCATGTCGGCAAGATCGCTGGCCAGGATCAGGCTGGCCTCGCCGGACGTGCTGCCGCCGCCATCGGCCGTCGGCGCGCCGACGAGCAGATCGGCGCGCCCGTCGCCATCGACATCGCCGGCCGAGGACACCGACCACCCGACCTGGTCGCCAGATTCGGCGCCGACGAACTGGTAGGAGCCGGCATCGGTCCGGTCGAAATCCGGGTCGGTGATGAAATCGAGGTCGATGACCCCGTCGGCCGCCCCGTCGGCGGCATCCGCCGCAGCCAGATCGGCGCCCGAAATCAGATACACCTCGCCCGAATTGTTGCCCCCGCCATCTGCCCATGCGGCCCCGACGATCAGATCGGCGAGCCCGTCGCCATCGACATCGCCGGCCGAGGCGACCGAAGCGCCGGCGCCGTCGCTGGCTTCGGTGCCGATGAACTGATAGGAAGACGAACCGGCCCGGTCGAAATCCGGGTCGGTGATGAAATCGAGGTCGATGACCCCGTCGGCCGCCCCGTCGGCGGCATCCGCGGCGGCCAGATCGGCGCCGCTGATCAGATAGGCCTCGCCGGAACTCATGCCCCCGCCATCAGCCGCGGAAACCCCGATGATCAGATCGGCGAGACCGTCGCCATCGACATCGCCGGCCGAGGCGGTCGCGCTACCGGCATAGTCGCTGCCTTCCGTGCCGATGAACTGATAGGAAGACGAGCCGGATCGATCGAAATCCGGGTCGGTGATGAAGTCGAGGTCGATGACGCCGTCGGCCGTCCCGTCGGCGGCATCCGCCGCAGCCAGATCGGCGCCGCTGATCAGATACACCTCGCCGGAAGCGCTGCCCCCGCCATCTGCATATGCCGCCGAGATGATCAGATCGGCGAGCCCGTCGCCATCGACATCGCCGGCCGAGGCGGTCGCGCTACCGGCATAGTCGCTGGCTTCCGTGCCGATGAACTGATAGGAAGACGAGCCGGATCGATCGAAATCCGGGTCGGTGATGAAGTCGAGGTCGATCACCCCATCGGCCGTCCCGTCGGCGGCATCCGCCGCAGCCAGATCGGCACCGCTGACCAGATAGGCTTCGCCATAGCGGCCACCGGCCCAGGTGGCTCCGACGATCACATCGTCCAGCCCGTCGCCATCGACATCGCCTGCGATTGCGACGGATCGTCCGGCGAAATTCGACGAATCGGTTCCAAGGAACTGGTACGACCCGGCGTCCGACCGGTCGAAATCGGCATCGGTGATGAAGTCGAGGTCGATGACACCGTCCGCGGCGCCATCGGCGGCATCGGCAGCGGCCAGATCGGCACCGCTGATCAGATAGGCCTCGCCCGACCGACTGCCGCCGCCACCGGCCCAGGAGGCGCCGACGATCAGATCGGCGATCCCGTCGCCATCGACATCGCCGGCGCCGGATACGCCCTCGCCGGCGTAATCGCTGCCCTCGGTGCCGATCAGCCGATAGGAGGACCCGCTGGCCGTGTCGAAATCGGGGTCGCTGTAGAAACCGAGGTCGATGACGCCGTCGGCCGTCCCGTCGGCCGCATCCGCCGCCGCCAGATCGGCACCGGCAATCAGATAGACCTCGCCCGAATTGCCGCCGCCGCCATCGGCACGATATGCGCCGACCAGAACCTCGGCCAGCCCGTCGCCATCGATATCGCCCGCGCTGGCCACCGAAAAGCCAGCCTGGTCGTCCCCCTGGATACCGACGAATCTGTAGCCCATGGCGCGCGTCCCCCGTGCTGATCGGCACGCAGTGTGACAACAGAGGGGTTAAGATTTCAGCCAACCAGCTGGCGCAGCCCAGACGCTGTGGCGCGGCAATCAGGCGGCCAGCGCGGGGGGACCGACCGGCAGATCGGGACAGGCGGCGGCCAGATCGGCGCCGCTGGTCGGATAGGCCTCCCCCGACTGATCGCTCCCGCCATCGGCCTTGGAAGCCCCGATCATCAGATCGGCGCGTCCGTCATTGTCGACATCCCCGGCCGCGGCGACCGAAGCGCCGGCAATATCCCCGCCTTCGGCGCCCAGGAAACGATAGCCCATTGCCGGATCCCGCGCCGCAAACTGCGGCGCAGGCCGAGCAGGGCCACCCTAGCGTGGCGTTAAGGCGGCTGGCGCCGCAGAGCGGCGCGGCGGGTCAATCCCGGGCCAAACCGGGTTCGGCCCACCACACATCGGGCAGGAAGCCCGTCCAGTCGCCGTAGAGCGGGATCGTCGCGGGATGGCGCAGCTCGGCCCGGTGGGCGAGCCGCGAGATGTCGGAATACCAGAACGGGATGACGTAGCGGCCCGAGGTCAGCACCCGGTCGAGCGCCCGTATGGCCGCGGTTGCCGCGTCCTGCGTTTCCGCCGCCAGCAGCGTCTCGATCAGCGCGTCGGCCGCCGGGCTGGCCATGCCCATCCAGTTGCGCGTGCCGGGCTCGGTCACGCCGGCCGATCCCCAATAGAGCCGCTGCTCGTTGCCGGGGCTCAGCGACAGAAAGCGCGCATAGGGCGTCATGTCGAAATCGTAGAGGTCGGTGCGTTCGCGATACTGGGCGTCATCCACCGAAACGATGCGCGCCACGATCCCCAGCCTTTCCAGCACCTGAATGTAGATATCGACGATCGCCTGGTTCGCTGAATCGCCGCTGCGCAGCAGGATGTCGAATGTCAGACCCTCGCCCGCCGCATTGCGCAGGGCGCCATCCGCCACCGTCCAGCCGGCCTCTTCCAGCAGCCCCGTCGCGCGGCGCAGCCCGGCGCGGTTGCGCACGGTCCCGTCCGAGACCGGCAGGGCGTATCCCTCGATCGCGCCGGGCGGCAGGCTGGCTGCAAACGGGGCAAGCAGCGCAGCGACCCGGCCCGGTCGCCGGCCCGGGGCGCATCGGCCAGCGGCGCGATTGGCAAAATAGGAGGTGATGCGCGGCAGCGGCTCGCCATTCAGCGTGGCGTTGATGAACTCGAACGGAAAGGCCTGGATCAGCGCCTCGCGCACCCGCCAGTCGTCGAACGGCGCCCGCCTGGTGTTCATCACCAGCCCGCGAATGCCCGATGGCCGCCGATGGGGGATTTCCGACTTCACCACATCGCCCGCGGCCACGGCCGGAAAACCATAGGCGCTGCGCCAGCGCGCGGCGCTGTCTTCACGCCAGACGGTGACCGCGCCGGCCTTTGAACGCCTCGAACGCCGCGGCGCTGTCACCGTAATACTCATAGCGGATCTCGTCGAGATTGTGGCGCCCGCGGTTGATCGGCAGATCGGCCCCCCAGTAGTCGGGGTTGCGCCGGAAGGCGATGAAGCGGCCGGGCTCGAACCGGTCGATCACATAGGGTCCGGAGGCGACGGGCACATCGAGCCCCGATTCGGCGAAGGACCGATCCGCCCATTGGGCCTTTTGCAGGATCGGGCGCAGACCCATAATGAGCGGCAATTCGCGGTCGGGCGCGTTGAAGGTGAAGCGGACGCTGCGCGGGCCGGTCGCCTCGACCCGGGCGACCCCACCCCAGGCATTGGCATAGCGCGGATGGCCCTCGGTCCCCAGGGTCTCGAACGACCAGATCACATCGTCGACCGTGACCGGGCTGCCGTCGGAAAAGCGTGCCTCGGGGCGCAGCGTGAATTCGGCCCAGGACCGGTCGGCCGGCACCTCGACCGATTCGGCGAGCAGGCCGTAAAGGCTGAACGGTTCGTCCCAGTTCCGGCCCAGCAGGCCCTCATACATATGGGCGCCGATGCCCCAGGGCGCGCGCCCCTTGAGGATGAAGGGATTGAGCGAATCGAAGCCGCCGACCTCGCCGAACACCACGCGCCCGCCCTTCGGTGCATCGGGGTTTGCATAGGGCAGTGCCACAAAATCCGGTGGTAGGGACGGCTCGCCATACATAGCTATGCCATGTTTGGGCGTCGCCAGCGCGCCGGCGGGCGCCATGGCCCACAGCGCAAGACCGGCAAGAAGGGCCGCAACGAAGCCTTTGCGCATCGACATCTCCCGGGTCGTTTGCGACAGGCTAGGCAGGTGATGCGGGTTTTTCAAACTTTTAACTTGGCGTTACCGGTGAGATCGGCTATGTATACCTCACTGCTCGATAGGTTTCTTGCCTGTATGAAACCTGCCTCAACGACTTCAGCGCCCGCCTTGTGCGGGCGCTTTTTTCTTGTCCGAACGTGGCGCGCGGGCGTTTCCCGCGCCGGGCTTGCGGGCTAGAAGAGCGGGCAAATCCGCAGTCAAAGGGGACACCACCATGTCGCTAGAGGGCAAGACCGCCGTCATCACCGGCTCGAATTCGGGCATCGGGCATGGCATCGCCGTGGAACTGGCCAAGGCCGGGGCCGATGTCGTCATCAACTCCTTCACCGATTCGGAGCAGGATCACCTGCTGGCGCGCGCCATCGCCGATGCGACCGGGGTGACGGCCCGCTACATCGCGGCCGACATGTCGAAGCCCGAAGACTGCCGCGCGCTGATCGCCAAGGCCGGGCGCGTCGATATCCTGGTCAACAATGCCGGCATCCAGCACGTGGCCCCGATCGCCGAGTTTCCCACCGCCAAATGGGACGCGATCCTGGCGATCAACCTGTCCTCGGCCTTTCACACCACCGCGGCCGCCCTGCCCGGCATGCGGGCGGCCGGCTGGGGCCGGGTGATCAATGTCGCCTCGGCCCATGGGCTGACCGCCTCGCCGTTCAAGGCAGCCTATGTCGCGGCCAAGCATGGCGTCGTCGGCCTGACCAGGGTGACCGCGCTCGAGACCGCGGAAGAGCCGATCACCTGCAACGCGATCTGCCCGGGCTATGTGCTGACCCCGATGGTTGAGGCGCAGATCCCCGACACCATGGCGGAATACGACATGGATCGCGAAACGGTGATCCGCCAGGTGATGCTGGCCCGGCAGCCATCGAAGGGCTTCGCGACGGTCGAGCAGTTGGGCGGCACGGCGGTGTTCCTGTGCTCGGACGCGGCCGAGCAGATCACCGGCACAACGATTTCGGTCGATGGGGGGTGGACGGCGCTGTGACCGCCGCCGGCGCGCCAACCCGGCGGTCCCCGACCAGCCCGGGCGTGGCCCGGCCGGCAGGCCGGGGCGGCCGATGGCGCTGAGATCCATCAGCCTCGCCTTGCAGGGCGGCGGCGTGCACGGTGCCTTCACCTGGGGCGCGCTCGACCGCCTGCTCGAGGAAGAACGCCTCGATATCGCGGCCATTTCGGCCACGTCGGCCGGCGCGCTGAACGCCGCCGCGCTGAAGGCGGGGATGCTCCGCGACGGGCGCGCCGGGGCGCGGGCCAATCTCGACTGGTTGTGGGAACAGATCGGCGCCATCCCGAACGACGCCTTGTCGGCCTGGTTCGCCGCAGCCGGGCCCGATGCCGGCAGCATCTCGCGCGCGATCGAGGCCTCGCCGGCCTATCAATGGGGCGAGGCGGTCAGCCGCATGGTCAGCCCCTATCAGCTGCCGCTGCCCAACCCGTTGCGCCGCATCGCCGAGCGGTTCGACTTCGACCGGGTCTGCGCGGCCAGCCCACCCAGCCTGCATGTCTGCGCGACCAATGTGCGGACCGGCAAGGTGCGGGTGTTCGCGGGCGCCGAGATCACCGCCGACGCGATTCTTGCCTCGGCCTGTCTGCCGACGCTGTTCCGGGCGATCGAGATCACCGATCCGGCAACCGGGATCAGGGATGCCTATTGGGATGGCGGCTATACCGGCAACCCGGCGCTGTTTCCGTTGTTCCGGCCCGACCTGCCCGACGATCTGGTGATCGTGAACATCAACCCGATCGAACGCCCCGGCACGCCCACAACGGCTGCAGAAATCCTGAACCGGATCAACGAGATCGGGTTCAATTCTTCACTGTTGAAGGAACTGCGCGCGATCGCCTTCGTGCAGCGGCTGCTGCGCGACGGGCATCTGGCTCCGGGGGCGATGAAGGGGTTGCATGTCCACATGATCGCCGACGATGCGCTGATGCGGCAATTGTCGGTGGCCACCAAGACGGTGCCCAACCCGGTCGTCATCGCCCGGCTGAAAGCTGCCGGGCGGGCCGCGGCCGAGGCGTTTCTCGGTCGCTGCTGGTGTGATCTGGGCAGCCGCGACAGCATCCGCCTCGACGATCTTTACGGCTAGGGCTTGCGCGCCGATATCTATTCCACTATTCATGAAATATGGAATCGAATCGCCGCGCCACGCAGTTCGCCGCCCTCGGCCACCCGGGTCGCCTTTCGGTGTTCCGGCTTCTGGCCCGGCACGCGCCGCGGGCCGTCGCCGCCGGCGACATCGCCGCCGCGCTGGGGCTGAAGCCGAACACGCTGTCGGTCTATCTTTCGGCGCTGGCCGATGCCGGGCTGATCGCCGCGCGGCGTGACGGGCGGCACCGCCTCTACCGCATCGATCTGCGCAGCGCCGGTGCGCTGATCGACTATCTCGCCGCCGATTGCTGTCGCGGTCGGCCCGATCTGTGCGCCACCGCCACGGCGGCCGCGCTTGCCCCCGAAGGGAGCCCCGCCATGGATCACCGTCCCTGGAACGTCCTGTTCATCTGCTCGGGCAATTCGGCCCGTTCGATCATCGCCGAGGCGCTGTTGCGCGATCTTGGCGGCGCGCGGTTCCGGGCGTTTTCGGCCGGGACGCGGCCGCAGCCGCAGATCAATCCGCGCACGCTCGAACTGCTCGTCCGCAACGGCCATGCCACCGAAGGTCTGCATCCCAAGGGCGTCGACGCGTTTCAGGCGCCGGATGCGCCGGTCATGGATTTCGTCTTCACCGTCTGCGATCAGGCCGCGAACGAGGAATGTCCGCCCTGGCCCGGCCAGCCGATCACCGCCCATTGGGGGCTGCCCGATCCGGTCAAGGCCACCGGGACCGATGCGCAAAAGGCGATTGCCTTCGCCGAAACCTATCGCGCCTTCCATCGCCGGCTGACCGCCTTTACCGCCCTGCCCTTCGACACGCTCGACCGGGTCTCGCTGCAGTCGCAAGTCGATCGGCTGGCGGCAGAGCACGGAGAACACGCATGAACATCCTGGTGCTGTGCACCGGCAATTCGGCCCGGTCGATCCTGCTCGAAAGCTACCTCAACGCGGCCGGTGATGGACGCGTAAGCGGCTTCTCGGCAGGCTCCCACCCGACCGGAACCGTCAACCCCGGCGCCTTGCGCCTGCTCATGCGCAAGGGTCTGCCGGTGTCGCAGCTGCGCTCGAAAAGCTGGGACGAATTCGCCGCCCCCGACGCACCCCTCATGGACCTGGTGATCACCGTGTGCGATGCGGCGGCGGGCGAGACCTGCCCGATCTGGCCCGGCGCACCGCTGCGCGGCCATTGGGGGGTGGACGATCCGGCCGCTGTCACCGGGTCCGAGGCCGAGATCGACGCCGCCTTCGAACGCGCCTGGGATGTGCTGACCCGGCGGGCCGACGCCCTTCTGGCGCTGCCCTTCGCCGATCTTGACCCAGGCGCGTTGAAAACCGAACTCGACCGGATTGGAGCCTTGCCATGATGCGGAAATTGCTGGCCGAGGCGCTGGGCACGGCCTTCCTGCTGATCGGGGTCGTCGGGTCGGGCATCATGGCCGAGACACTGTCGCCGCAGAACACCGGCCTCGCGCTGCTGGCCAATGCGATTGCCACCGGCGCGATCCTTTACGTCATCATCACCATCTTCGGCCCGGTCTCGGGGGCGCATTTCAACCCTGCGGTGACATTCGGCTTCCGCCTGCGGGGGAGAGATCGGGACGCGCGACGCGCTGGCCTATGTCGCGGTGCAGATCGCCGCCGGCATCCTCGGCGTCTGGATCGCCCATGCGATGTTCGACCTGACGATCTTGCAGACCTCGACCAAATTGCGCCCGGGTCCCGCCAACTGGCTGGCCGAAATCGTGGCGACCTTCGGCCTGATGCTGACCATCCTCGGCGGTATCCGCTATCGCCCGAGGCGATCCCGGCGCTGGTCGGGCTTTACATCACCGGGGCCTACTGGTTCACCGCCTCGACCAGTTTCGCCAACCCCGCCGTCACCATCGCGCGCGGCCTGTCGGACACCTTTGCCGGTATCTATCCCGGCCATGTCGCGCCCTATATCGGGATGCAGCTGATCGGCGCGGCGCTTGCCGTCTTCGTGGCGCGCGCCGTCTTCGCCAGGGACTGATCGCGCCCGCCGGCGAGGTCGCCCGCCAGGGCGGACGAGCGGCATCTTGCGCGCCGCCGGGCGGGCGTCCACAACGGGGCATGGTCAAGCTCGACATCCTCTCCGATCCGATCTGTCCCTGGTGCCTGATCGGCAAGACCTGGCTTGACCGGGCGCTCGAGGCGCATCCGGACCACCCCTTCGCGATCGAATGGCACCCGTTCCGGTTGAACCCCGACATGGAACCGGACGGGATGGATCGCCGCGAATACCTCACGCGGAAATTCGGCGGGGCCGAAGCGGCGTTCAAGGTCTATGCGAACATCGCCCGCACCGCCGAGGCCGCCGGGCTCGCCATCGAATGGGACCGCATCGCGCGCACGCCGCAGACGCTCGACGCGCACCGGCTGATCCACTGGGCCGGGATCGAGGGGCGGCAAACCCCCGTCGTGGCCGGGCTTTTCCGGGCCTATTTCAGCGAGGGGCGCGATATCGGCGATGCCGCCACGCTCGCGGCCATCGCCGGGCAGGCCGGGCTCGACGCCGCCATGATCGCCGGGCTTCTTGCGGGCGCGGCCGACCGGGCCGAGATCGCCGCCCGCGACGCCCATGCCCGGGCCCGCGGGGTCACCGGCGTTCCGACCTTCATCCTGGCCAACACCCATGTGCTGACCGGCGCGCAACCGCAGCGGGTATGGGACAGGGTGCTCGACGAGATCGCGGGCCGGGAAGATGTCTGACACCGTCGCGGCGCCGCGCCCCCTGCCGATGCGCGAGACCATCGCGCTTTTCGGTGTGCTGTTTGCCACCATCGCCTTTTCCATCGACGCGATGTTGCCGGCGCTGCCGGCGATCGGCGCCGAATTGTCGCCCGAGAACGCCAATCGCGCCCAGCTTATCGTCACGAGCTTCGTTCTCGGCATGGGCTTCGGCACCTTCTTCGCCGGGCCGCTGTCGGACGCGTTCGGGCGCAAGCCGGTGATCGTGGCGGGCCTTGCGCTTTACGCCGCCGCCGCGCTTTGGGGCGCGTTCGAACCCGATCTGATCGCGCTGCTGGTCGCCCGTTTCGTCCAGGGCTTTGGCGCCGCGGCGCCGCGTGTGGTCACCGTCGCGATGGTGCGCGACATGTATGCCGGGCGCGACATGGCCCGCGTGATGTCGTTCATCATGATGGTCTTCATCCTGATCCCGGCGGTCGCGCCATCGATCGGCGCGGTCCTGATCTGGGGTTTCGGATGGCGGTCGATCTTTCTGGCCTTCACGGCCTTCGGACTCGTTTCGGCGACATGGTTCATCCTTCGCCAGCCCGAAACGCTGACACCCGCGGCGCGCCGCCCGCTGAAATGGGCCGCCCTGCGCGGCGCCCTGGCCGAGGTGCTGGGCACGCGTGCCACCGTCACCTATATCGCGGCGCTGACGCTGGCCTTCGGGCAGATGTTCGCCATCCTGTCGAGCGCCCCGCAGATCTTCGACGAGGTGTTCGACCGGTCGCACAGCTTTCCCCTGTGGTTCATGCTTCTGGCCCTGCTTGCCGGCTTTGCCACGATCACCAACGCCAAGCTGGTGATGACGCTGGGGATGCGGCGGCTGGCGACGCTGGCCTTCGTGGCCCAGTTCGCCGCCGCACTGATCATGCTGCCACTGGCGCTGACCGGTCTGCTGCCGCAGCCATGGGATTTCGCGGCGTTCTTCATCTACATGACGATGACCTTCTTCATGGTCGGGCTGACCTTCGGCAATCTCAACGCGCTGGCGATGGAGCCGTGGGGCCATATCGCGGGCCTTGCCGCCTCGATCATCGGCGCGGCGTCGACCGTCGGTGCGGTGGCGATCGCGGTGCCGGTCGGGCTGGCCTATGACGGCACGATCGTGCCGCTGATCCTGAGTGCGACCGCCTGTTCGGGGCTGGCGCTGATGCTGATGCGCAGCGCGCCGGGGGCCCCGGGGGCGCCGCGTTCCGCCCGGTAATCCGCTGCCCGATTGTTGCAGGATTTGACGCCTGCGTGCGTCACGCCCTCGTGTCTGGCATGTGACAAAATGTCCGTGCCAGACCTCGCGGTGCGCCGCGGGACGAACCCGCGGCCCAATCGCAACAAAGAGGTTCAGCAAATGACCACCACCGCCAAATCGCTTGCCGTGCTCGGTGCCGTTGCCGCCGCCGTCGGCACCTATGCCGCCGCACCGGCCCAGGCCCAAGATATGGAGAAGTGCTACGGCGTCTCGCTGGCGGGCGAGAATGACTGCGCCGCGGGCCCCGGCACCAGCTGCGCCGGCTCCTCGACCGTCGATTATCAGGGCAATGCCTGGACACTCGTTCCAGCCGGCACCTGCACATCGATGGAATTGCCCGAGGGCCGCATGGGCGCGCTCGAGCCGCTCGACCGCGACCTGCCATCCTGACGCAACGGCAGGGTGCCCCGGCCGGGCACCCTGCCCCCACGGCAACCCGGAGATCCCGATGCTCGATACCGCGCCATCCCGCCACGACACGCTGCCCGCCGCCCCCGGCGTCGGTTTCAAGGCGCAGCATTTCGATGCGATCATGCGCGATGCGGGCGCCGTTCGATGGGTCGAGATCCACGCCGAGAACTATCTTGGTGATGGCGGCCGGCCGCTGGCCCAGCTGCGTGCTCTGGCGGCGCGGTTTCCGGTCTCGGTCCATGGCGTGGGCCTGTCGATCGGCGGCGAGGCGCCGCCCGATCCCGACCATCTGGCGCGCCTGCGGCGGCTGTGTGACTGGCTGGAACCGGCCAGCTTTTCCGAACACCTGGCCTGGTCGAGCCATGACGGCGCGTTCCTGAACGATCTGTTGCCGCTGCCCTACACGAATGCCACGCTGACCCGGGTCGCCGATCACATCGACGAGGTGCAGGCAGCGCTGGGGCGGCCGATGCTGCTGGAGAACCCGTCGACCTATCTGGCCTTCGCCGAAAGCCGCTGGGACGAGGTCGACTTCCTGGCCGAGATCGCCCGGCGCACCGGCTGCGGCCTGTTGCTCGACATCAACAACGTCTTCGTCTCCTGCACCAATCAGGGCCGGGACCCGCGCGCCTATATCGGGCGCTTTCCGCTTGACCGGGTCGGTGAAATCCATCTCGGCGGCCATGACGAACAGCGCGACGACCATGGCGCGCCGCTGCTGATCGACAGCCACGGCGCGCCCGTCATCGATCCGGTCTGGACGCTTTATGCCGAGACGATCGCGCAGGGCGGCGCGCGCCCGACGCTGATCGAATGGGATACCGACGTGCCCGACTGGCCGGTGCTGGAGGCCGAGGCCGCCCGGGCCGCCGCCATTCTGACCGCGGCGCGGGTGCCCGCATGAGCGGCGCGGAGGCATTTGTTGCCGCGCTGCGCGACCCGCGCGGGCGGTGCCGGACGGGCTGACCGATCCTGCGGCCGGCCGGCGGGGCGGCGGTTCGACATCTACCGCAACACTGTCGCCGTCAGCCTGACCGAGGCCCTGATCGCGGGTTTCCCGGTGACCTACGCCCTGGTCGGCGATGCGTTCTTTCGTGCCATGGCCGGGGTGTTCCTGCGCGCGCACCCGCCCGAAAGCGCGGTGCTGCAGCGTTACGGCGGCGCGCTGCCGGGGTTTCTGGAAGGCTTCGAGCCTGCCGCCGGACTGCCCTGCCTGCCCGATATCGCCCGGCTGGAACTTGGCGTACGCGCGGCCTATCACGCCGCCGATGCCGCGCCGGTCGATCCCGCAGCACTTGCCCGATGCGATGCCGACACGCTGATGGGCACCCGGCTGCGGCTGGCACCCGCCTTCGGCTGATCCGTTCGGCGCATCCCGTCGCCACGATCTGGCTGGCGCATCGGCCGGGCGGCCCGGCCCTGCCCGGCGCCGATGCCGCGGCCGAGGATGCGCTGGTGACGCGGCCCGGTTTCGACCCCGTCGTCACCGCCCTGCCGCCCGGCGGCGGCGCCTTTGTCGCCGCGCTGATGGCGGGCGACCCGCTGGGCCGGGCAGCCGATGCCGGCGAAGCGGACAGTCCCGCGTTCGAGCTTGCCGCGGCGCTTGGCCCGTTGCTGGCCGGTCAGGCCATTGCCGGCCTCGACGAATCGGGAGGCCTGCCATGACCCCCCTCTTCGCCCGTTACCGGCGCCTTGTCGGCGGGCTCGACGCCGCATCGATCTGGGCCATCCCGACGCTCGCCCGGTTCGTCTTTGTCGCCGTGCTGTTCGTCTATTTCTGGAATTCGGCCGGCACCAAGCTGACCGGCCCGTTCACGCCCAGCTTCGGCGCGTTCAGCCAGATTTTCCCAAGGGCGGCCGAGGCGGCCAGCTACAACCTGGCCGCGGCGAGCCTGTTTCAGAAGACGGTGATGGTGCTTGCCGCCTGGGCCGAATACGCGCTGCCGCTGCTGATCGCGGTCGGCTTTCTGACCCGTTTTGCCGCGCTCGGCATGATCGGCTTCGTGATCGTGCAAAGCCTGACCGATATCCATGGCCATGGGCTGGGGCCGACCGATATCGGCGCCTGGTTCGACCATGTGGCCACGGCGGTCATCATGGACCAGCGCATGCTGTGGGTGTTCGTGCTGCTGGTGCTGGTGCTGCGCGGGTCCGGGCCGCTTGCTGTCGACGGGGCGATCCGGTTTCTGTGGCGCCGCCCTGCGCCGGCGTCGCCGGCCTGACTGGCAACGGCCCCGGCGGCCGCGCGCGATGCCGGCCGGTCCTGCCGGCCCCTATTCGCCGAAAGCAACGCCCTCGCGCCGGTTGTCCGCCCCGCCGGTCAGCCCTGCCTCACCGATCGCGATCGCATGCAGCCCCGAGGTCAGGTCGCGCGGCGTCACCTCGTACCCCATCGCCGCGAGCGCGGGCGCCAGCGCCTCGGCCGTCGTTCCAGCCTCCAGATCGTAGGGGCCGAAGCGGTTGACCAGATGCGGCAGGTCGAGCGCCTGTTGCGGGTCCATCCCCCAATCGATCATCGCGATCAGGCTCTTGGCCACATAGCCGATGATCCGGCTGCCCCCGGGCGAGCCGATGGCGATCACCGGCGCGCCGTCGCGCAAGACGATGGTCGGCGCCATCGACGAGCGCGGCCGCTTGCCCGGCGCCACACGGTTGGCGATCGCCACCCCGTCGACATGCGAGCGAAAGGAGAAATCCGTCAGCTCGTTGTTCAACAGAAAGCCCGACGCCATCAGCCGGGAGCCAAAGCCGTTCTCGATGGTGGTGGTCATCGACACCACATTGCCGGCGGCATCGACGATGACGATATGGCTCGTCGACGGCAGTTCGAGCGCCGCCCCATCGGCCCAGTTCAGCGTGAAGTCGAAAGGCGGCATGCCCGGCGCCACCTCGGGCAGGGCGTCGTCGCCGGCCAGCAGGCCCGACCGCGCCGCCATATAGCCCGGATCGAGCAGACCCTTGACCGGCACCGGCTCGAAATCGCTGTCGGCCATGTAGCGACCGCGATCGGCAAAGGCCAGGCGCGACGCATCGCCGATCAGGCGCCAGGCCGCCGTGCTGTCGGGGCCAAGCGCGGCGATGTCATGGGGCGCAAGCAGCATCAGGATCTGGCCAACGGTCAGCCCGCCCGACGAGGGCGGACCCATCCCGCACACCTCATGGCCGCGATAGGGCGCGCAGACCGCCGGCCGCTCCTTCACCCGATAGGACGCCATGTCGTCAAGGGTCAGCAGGCCCGGATTGCCCGGCGCCCCCTGCACCGCCGCGACGACGCTTTCGGCGATCGGGCCGCTGTAGAAAGCGGCCGCGCCACCCGCCGCGATGGCGCGCAGGCTTGCCGCATAGGCGGGGTTCTGCAGCCGCGCCCCTTCGGCGAGCGGCACGCCGCCCGGCAGGAAATAGGCGCGCGTGGCAGGAAACCGCGACAGCCGTTCGGCATCGGCGGCGACAAGCCCGGCCAGCCGCGGCGACACGGCAAAGCCGCCCTCGGCGAGGTCGATCGCGCGGTCGAAAAGCCCCGGCCATTCCAGCGTGCCCCAGCGGTCATGGGCGGCCTGCATCAGCGCCGGCGTGCCCGGCGTGCCGACCGAGCGACCGCCGACCACGGCATCGAAGAACCCCAGGGGCTCGCCGGTTGCATCCTGAAACAGCTGCGGGGTGGCGGCCATCGGCGCGGTTTCCCGCCCGTCAAGCGTGGTGACCGCGCCGCTGGCCGCGTCATACCAGACGAGGAACGCGCCACCCCCCAGCCCCGAGGATTGCGGCTCCACCAGGCCCAGCACGGCCTGGGTGGCGACCATCGCATCGGCCGCACTGCCCCCGTGGGCCAGCACCGCGGCGCCGGCATCGACCGCCAGCGGATTGGCCGCCGCGATCATCCAGCGCGATGCCGTGACGGGCTCACCGGCCGCCTTCGCCGCCAGCGCCGGGGCAAGTCGCGCGGGCCAGGTCGCTTCCCCCGTCGCGGCCGGTTCCGGCGCGACGGTATCGGCCGCCTCCTGCGCGGTCAGCGATGGGGCGATGCCCAGGGCCAGGGCAAGCGCGGCCATGGCGACGACAGACACAAGCGGACGATCCATGCGGCCTTCTCCTTTGCGGGGCTTCCGGCCGCAGGATGGCCCCGGGCGGGCCCAGGGTAAAGCCCCGCCTGGATCGGCGCGGACGCGCGGGCCGGGCCGTGCATCGCCGCGACAAATGGTGCGAACGCGCACGCCCCCCAAGCTGGCCGATTGATTTTTCCGTGCCGCCGGTGCATCAGGCGGCCACGTGACGACCGAGTTTGGAAGACCTGCTTCGACCCCCCCCCAGGGGTGCCGGCAAGGACCACCGAAAGCTCCGAAGACACGCCCAGTCCCCGGGCGCGGTGCCCGGCGCAAGCAGGAAGGAACAAATCCATGCCGACCGGAAAAGTGAAATGGTTCAACACGGCCAAGGGCTATGGGTTCATCGCGCCCGATGAGGGCGGCAAGGACGTCTTTGTCCATATCTCCGCGGTCGAGCGCGCCGGCATGACCGGCCTGCGCGACGATCAGCGCATCGCCTACGAGCTTCAGGAAGGTCGCGACGGCCGGTCGTCGGCGGGCGACCTCAAGCCGCTCGACTGATCGGCGGGCGGCGCCAGGCCCGGCCTGGCGCCCGGGCTTCCGGCGGCACGTTGCGCGCGCCGCCGGTGTCGCGGCAGTTCGGCGTCGGGCTGCATCACGAAGATCAGCACGACGAGCGCCGTCATGTAGTAGCGGAACGCGGCCGCCTGGCCGTCCCATTCGGTCGCGCGCCACATCAGGAACCACTCGCCGCCGATCGCCATCACGGCGATGAACCAGACCGAGAACGCCGCCGTGGTGGCGGCGACCGCCAGCGCCTTGCTGTCCTGAAAGGTCGCGGCCGGCTCCTCGAGCGCCTGGATCATGCGATAGGCCCCCAGCAGATACAAAAGCCCGGTCGCCATCTGTCCGGTTACCATGACCCAGTAGACGATCGTCCAGGCAACCGGCGATTCGACGGCACGATAGATCGCCTGATCGGTGTCCATGACCATCACCCGGCGCACGAACGCGAAGGTCTCGTCGTTTTCGGTCAGGTCGGTGAAGGTCGCGATCAGGACGAACATCGCAAGGCCGATCAGCATCAGTATCTTGCATTGCCGAACCAGCATCGCCATCTCCACGCCACGCGCCAGCAACGCTAGGGTGCGGGGCGGGTCGCTGACAAGGCCCCGGCAAGATTGCCACTGACAACAGGGCCGGCCCGTGCTAGCGACAAGCCGATCGAGGAGGGGAGAAACCTGACCCATGCCGAGCAGTTCATCGCACATCATCAAACCCATCGCCGTTCTGGCCGTGTTGCTTGCCGCGACCGGCGGGGCGCAGGCGCAGGAGGCGTCGACCGACGCGCCCGTGGTGATCGAGGGCATGGCGCCCGAGGGGCCGCGCGGTGGGACAACCCTATCTTGCCGGTACCGAAGGCGACTGGGAAATCCGCTGCCTGCGGGCGGCGCAGGGTGACGATCCCTGCCAGATGTATCAGTTGCTGACCGATTCGCAGGGCAATGCGGTTGCCGAATTCACCCTGTTCGACCTGCCCGACGATCCGCTGCAGCCGGTCATGGGCGGTTCGATCACCGCGCCGCTCGAGACCCTGCTGACCGCCCAGTTGTCGGTCCAGGTCGACGACAACCCGGCCCGCAGCTATCCGTTTTCGTTTTGCACCCAGCAGGGCTGCATCGCCACGGTCGCCCTGACCGCCGAGGCGATGGCCGAGATGCGCGCCGGCATGGTGGCAACGGTCACGCTGATCCCTGCCCAGGCGCCGAACCAGCAGGTCCGGGTCACCGCCTCGCTGATCGGGTTTACCGCCGCAAGCAACCGCATCGCCATCCCCGAGGGCTGAGCGCGGCAGGCATCGGGCGTCGCGCCACCTGGCCGGCGCCATCTTGCGTCGCCGGCAGATCGGGCACACACAGCGCGGCATGACCGCCAACCGCCTGACCGGCGTTTTCGCCGCCATCGTGACCCCGGTCACCGCCGCGGGACGGCCGGATCACGCCCGCTTTCTGACCCATGCCCGCTGGCTGATGGACCATGGCTGCGACGGGCTCAACGTGCTGGGCACGACGGGCGAGGCGACCTCTTTCGCCGCCGACGACCGGATCGCCCTGATGGAGGCGGCGGCCGAGGCGCTGAGCCCCGAACGGCTGATGGTCGGCACCGGCTGCCCGGACCTGCCGACCACCCTGCGCCTGACGCGGGCGGCCGGCAGGCTGGGCTTTGGCGCGGCGCTTGTGCTGCCCCCCTATTACTACAAGGGGGTCGCCGATGTCGGGCTGGAGAGCTATTTCCGGCGGCTGGCCGACGCCACCGACACGCCGCTTTACCTGTACAATTTCCCGCAGATGACCGGGCTGAGCCTTTCGCCCGCCCTTGCCGCCCGGCTGGCCCGGGCGGCGCCGGGCCGCATCCGCGGGGCCAAGGACAGTTCGGGCGATCTCGTCCTATGCCGCGCGGCTGGCCGAGATCCCCGATTTCGATGTGTTTCCCAGCGACGAGGCGACGCTGGCCCAGGCGCGGGCGGCAGGTTTTGCCGGCTGCATCTCGGCCACCGTGAATGTCACCTGCCGGGCTGCCGCAGCGGCTGTGGCGCGACCCCGACGATGCCGCAGCCCTGGCCGCCTGCCGCGACATGCGCGCGGCCATCGCGGCGCATCCGCTGATCCCGGCGGTCAAGCACATGGTGGCGCGACGGCAGGGCGACCCGGGCTTTGCCGAGACCCTGCCGCCGCTCGCACCGCTCGATGCGGTCGCGCGCCAGGCGCTCGACGCGCTCGACCCCGACACCTTCGGGTAGGGACCGGGCGCGCATTGCCCAAGGGCTGACACTGGCCCGCCGCGTCACATGGGATCAGGCCGCAAGGTCCGCGGACACCGCGCCTGTGCCCGCCGCGCCCGCATCCCGAAGCGCAAGCCGGTCGGTCCCGACCATCGCCTGGTATCGGGCATCCTCGGCGTCGGACTCGGCGCTTCCGATGACCGGGCCCAAGGCCTCGACGTCGAAACCAAGATAGTGACCCAGCTTCCGGAACTGTGGATTTCCCAGAAAGATCATCCGCTTTGCCCCAAGCTGCCGGATCACGTCGGCCGCACCCTTGACCAGCAAGCCGGTGGCCTTCAGCCCGCCGGTACTGACGATCCGGCTAAGCTCCCATGTCCGGCTGTCGGTTGGCGGCGGCTGGTTCGAGACCTGCCTTGGTATCGTCGGCAGCCGGCGGTGGAACGCGTCATTGATCATGTAGGTCAGGCGCTGCCCGTTATAGTCGACGACATTGTCGGCGCGGATCAGGCGCAGGCCCGCCGCGAGCGACCCGTCCTTGTGCGTCAGGAACACGTAGCTGGCGAAGGGAAGATCGTAGAAGTCGAACTCGGCCCCCTTGAAACAAGGCATTGGCCAGTGCCGTTCATCCACGAAGATACGCTTCCGAAGCCGCAGGTAGTCCCAGTAAAGACGCGTGTCGCCAGTCTTGCTGTCCCACGTAAAATGTTGAATTTCCATGATTCTCTCCCTTAGCCATGGCCAGATATTGACCATAGGTTAAGCCCAAGATCATGTTAAGGTCGCCAAGTGACTAACAAGTCTCTAAGACTTGCCGAAATTCGCCAGGTTGTGCGGCACGACAGGCCACCCCGCTTGCCGTCCTACGGATTGTCTGCGCCAACAGGCCGCTTCACGCCGGTTTCAGGCCGTGTTGGACCGACCCATGCCAACGGTCACTCTCAGTGACCGTTTGTGTGGTTCAGATGATCTGCGCCTCGCGGGCGAGGAAGACGATCTCCTTGCCGTCCCTGGCCTGCAGCTTCCGTCGGATCGTGCCGATCCGGTGCTTGACCGTGACTTCCGCGATGCCAAGCTGAGTTGCCGCGTCGCTGTATGACTGGTTCTCCACAGCCCGGATCGTCTCGATGTCGCTCTTCGACAGCTTGGCGCGGATGTCCGTCAACACATGCAGCCGCTCGATCGCGCTGCGCAAATAGCGGATTTCATTGTCATCAAACTCGCGGTCGTCACGAGCGAAGGACCCGAAGGATCTGCTGTCCCCGTCCACATGGGCCACGACCGCGCCGTATTTGAGACCGAATCGCGCCGCCTGGGCGAACACCTCGCCTTTGCCTTCCTGCGCCAGGTCGGACCAGCGAACCTGCCCCGCCTTCGCGGAAATCCATGAAAAAACAGGGTCTTGTATGATGTAGCTTCGCCTTTGATACAGGGACATCCAGGCATCGGGGTAGGAATTATAGGTATAGCAAGGCAGCATGTAGCGCAGGTGAAGGCCGATGAAGTAGCCCAGCGGGCACATGCGCCGCAGGTGGTCAAGCTCCTGATGCACAGTGTCTTGATTTATAGGCATATTCCATGACCCCCGCCGCGGTTTCAGCGGCCATGCGACCGCTGTAGATTATACCCGTTGACAAAGCAAACCTATACTTGGGTATAATACGACGGTATATGAGGGAGATCAACCGGGAGTGGCGCGCCGCCGGCGCGGCGCCGCTCCCGCCAACAGGGAAAGGAACCAAGCATGTCGTCGTTCCAAAGATCGTCGAAGCCCGTCGACCGCCATGTCGGGCAGCGGGTGCGGGTGCTGCGCGCCGCGCGCAACATGACCCAGGCGGAGCTTGCGCAAAGGATCGGGCTGTCGGCCCAGCAGTTGCAGAAATACGAGATCGGCGTGAACCGGATTTCGGCCAGCCGGCTTTATGACATGGCCCGCGTGCTTGGCGCCGATCCGAACGACTTCTTCGAAGGCTTCGACTCGGGGCGCATGCAGGCGCCCGAAGCGGACGATATCGAATCGGCCCATGTCGCGTTCTGGTTCAAGCAGATCGCCGACCCCGAGGCGCGGGCGCGGCTTTACGAACTGATTCGCAGCATGGCCTCGACGGACAAGACATCGCCGAACCCGCCCCTTCCTCGCGCCGCCGCATGAACCGCTGCGCGGGCTGCCCGCTCGATTGACAGGGTTGTCCCCGCAACGCTAGCGTTTCGACCGGATCGCTGGACCGCCGGGAGGCACCCGATGGGGGACGACAGTGCGCCGCACGGGATGACCCGGGCGCCGGATCGGGCGGGTAGCCTGCCTGGCTACATGCCCGGCTGGGCCAACGATTTCGAGACCGAGGCGTTGCCCGGTGCGCTGCCCCAGGGCATGAACTCGCCGCAGCGCTGCAATTATGGCCTTTATGGCGAGCAGCTTTCGGGCACCGCCTTCACCGCGCCCAGCCACCAGAACGAGCGCAGCTGGTGCTATCGCATTCGCCCGTCGGTGAAACACACGCGCCGGTTTCGCAAGGTCGACATGCCCTATTGGGTGTCGGCCCCGGCGATCGACCCCGATGTGATCAGCCTTGGCCAGTATCGCTGGGACCCGGTGCCGCTGACCGGCGACCGGCTGACCTGGATCGGCGGCATGCGCACGATGACCACGGCGGGCGACGTCAACACCCAGACGGGCATGGCGGCGCATGTCTATCTGGTCACCGAATCGATGGTGGATTCCTATTTCTTTTCCGCCGACAGCGAGCTTCTGGTGGTCCCGCAACAGGGCCGGCTGCGATTCTGCACCGAATTGGGGATCATCGACCTGGAACCGAAGGAGATCGCGCTTCTGCCGCGCGGGCTGGTCTATCGGGTGGAGCTGCTGGAGGGACCGGCGCGCGGCTTTGTCTGCGAGAATTACGGCCAGAAATTCGAGCTGCCGGGCCGCGGGCCGATCGGCGCCAACTGCATGGCGAACCGGCGCGACTTCAAGACGCCGGTCGCCGCGTTCGAAGACCGCGAGGTGCCATCGACCGTCACCGTCAAATGGTGCGGCCAGTTCCATGTGACCGAGATCGGGCACAGCCCGCTCGACGTGGTGGCCTGGCACGGCAACTACGCGCCGTGCAAATACGACCTGCGCACCTATTGCCCGGTGGGCGCGATCCTGTTCGACCATCCCGACCCGTCGATCTTTGCCGTGCTGACGGCCCCGTCCGGCGTGCCCGGCACGGCCAATATCGACTTTGTCCTGTTCCGCGAACGCTGGATGGTGATGGAGGACACGTTCCGCCCGCCCTGGTATCACAAGAACGTGATGTCCGAACTGATGGGCAACATCTATGGCCAGTACGACGCCAAGCCGCAGGGCTTTGTCCCCGGCGGGCTGTCGCTGCACAATTGCATGCTGCCGCACGGCCCCGACCGCGAGGCGTTCGAAAAGGCGTCCACCGCCGATCTGAAACCGCACAAGCTCGACAACACGATGTCGTTCATGTTCGAAACCCGGTTCCCCCAGCACCTGACCCGCTTTGCCGCCACCGAGGCACCGCTGCAGGACGACTACATCGACTGCTGGGCCGATCTGGAAAAGAAGTTCGACGGCACGCCGGGGCTGAAGTGACCCCCGACCGGCTGGTGTTGCTGGGCTGCAAGGGCGGCCCGGCGGTGCGCCAGGCGGAGGCGCTGCCGACATCGACCCTGCTGGAGATCGCCGGGCGCAAGGCGGTGATCGATTGCGGGCTGGGGGTCACCCGGTCGCTGGTTGCTGCCGGCTTCGATCTGCGCGCGCTCGATCTCGTCTTTATCACCCATCTGCATTCGGACCATGTGCTGGAGTTGGGCGCGCTGATCCACACCGCCTGGACCACCGGTCTGGCGCGGCCGGTCACGGTCTGTGGCCCGCCCGGGATCGGCGCCTACTGGCAGGGGTTTCTGGCCGCGATGGCGTTCGACAACCAGATCCGGGTCGCCGATGAGGGCCGCACCCCGCTCGACCGGCTGGTGCGGCTGGAAACCTATGGCGAGGGCCTTGTGCTGGCCGCGGACGGGCTGCGCGTGACCGCCCTGCGCGTCGCGCATCCCCCGGTCACGGACTGCTTTGCGCTGCGCCTCGACGCCGATGCGCGGTCGGTCGTTGTCTCCTCGGACACCGCCCATTTCCCGCCGCTGGCCGATTTCGCGCGCGGCGCGGATATCCTGCTGCACGAGGCGCTGCTGACCGCGGGTATCGAACCGATCGTCGCCAGCACCGGGCTGGGCGACCGATTGCGGGCGCATCTGCGGGCCAGCCACACAACGGCGGCGGATGCGGCCCGGATCGCCACCGCAGCCGGGGTCGGGCATCTGGTGCTCCATCATCTGATCCCGGCCGACAACCCCGCCTTCGCCGAGGCCGACTGGCGGGCGGAGGTCGCGCCCCATTGGGATGGCCCCTTGACGATCGGGCGCGACGGGGTCGAAATCCGCCTCGGATCGGGGGAGGACAACCGGTGAAACTGGCGACACGCGACGATGGCAGCCGCGACGGGCGCCTGATGGTCGTCTCGGACGATCTGGCGCGCTGGGTGGCCGCGCCGGTGCCGACCATGCAGGCCGCGCTGGACGACTGGGCGGCGGCCGAGCCGGCTTTGCGCGCGGTCAGCACCCGCGACGGGGCGCCTTTCGAGGCGACCGAGTGCCTGGCCCCCTGCCCCGCGCCTATCAATGGCTCGACGCGTCGGCCTATCTGAACCATGTCGAACTCGTGCGAAAGGCGCGCGGGGCGCCGATGCCGCCGCGGCTCTATGCCGAACCGCTGATCTATCAGGGCGGGTCCGACGGCTTCCTGTCGGCCACCGCACCGATCCCCAGCGCGCCGGGATGGGGTGCCGATTTCGAGGCCGAGATCGCTGTGATCCTGTCGGATGTGCCGATGGGCGCCGACCGCGCCACCGCCGCGCGCGCGATCCGGCTGGTCACGCTCGTCAACGATGTCTCGCTGCGCGGGCTGATCCCGACGAATTGTCCAAGGGATTCGGATTTCTTCAGGGCAAGCCCGCGACCGCCTTCGCGCCGGTCGTCGCGACCCCGGACGCGGTGCCGGGCTGGGATGGCGCACGGCTCGACGCCACGGTCTGTGTCGATTTCAACGACCAGCCCTTTGGCCGCACGCAGGCCGGCCGGGACATGGCGTTCGATTTCCCGGCGCTGATCGTCCACGCCGCCCGGACCCGGTCGCTGGCGGCGGGCACGGTGCTGGGCTCGGGCACGGTCTCGAACCGCGAGGAGGGCGGGCCCGGGCGCCCGCTGGCCCAGGGCGGGCGCGGCTATTCCTGCATCTCGGAACAGCGCATGGTCGAGGGGATCGCGGGCGGCCAGCCCCGCACCCCGTTCCTGGCACCCGGCGACCGGGTCGCGATCTGGGCGGAGGACGCGGCCGGACATTCGTTTTTCGGTCGCATCGACCAGACCGTGGTGGCATGGAGCGGCGAGGCCTAGGCGGCGCCATGTCGAACGAAAGGGATTGCGTGGCGATCCCGGCGGGCACCCGATGGCGGGCGGGAACGCCCAATTGGCGCGCCCATATGCCCCGGGGCTTTCCGCGGTTTACGATCGTGGCCGATTGGCCTATGCCGGGCCGGCCGGATGATCGCGATCATCGCGGCCAGCACGCTGCCCCATCGAGGCCCGGCCGAAAAAGGAACAACGATGAAACACGCCCTAGCCGCCATCGCCATGATCGCCCTTGCCGGGCCTGTCCTGGCGCAATCCACCGAAGAGCTTGCGCAGGAATACGTCGCCCTGCCTGCCAACCAGCAGATGATGGAAGACATGTTCTCGGGGGAGTCCTTTGCGGCTCAGATGGCGGCGACCCTCCCGCCCCAGATGAACCTGTCCGACGATCAGATGCAGCGGATTGGTGCCGCGATGGCCGGTGCCATGGCGCCGTTGCTTCCGCAGATGGAGGCCGCGATGCTCGAGGCAACTGCCCAGACTTTCACGGTCGAGGAGTTGCAGGCGATGATCGATTTCTACGGCTCCGAGATCGGGGCGTCGATCCTTGCGAAGTCGCCGGGTCTGATGCAGACCGCAATGGCGCGCATCGCCCCCGCCATGATGCAGATGCAGCAGCAGGTGATGCCGGAGATCATGGCGATCATGCAGGAGTAAGCCGCGCCACAAGGGAATCGCCGATGCCCCCGACCTTTGCCAGCCAGGGTGATCTGGCGGAAAAGCGCACCAGCTTCACCGAGATCGGCCCGGGGCTTTATGCCTTCACCGCCGAGGGCGACCCGAATTCGGGCGTGATCATCGGCGACGATTCGGTGATGGTGGTCGAGGCGCAGGCCACCCCGCGCCTCGCCCGCAAGGTGATCGGCCATATCCGCGCGGTGCACCGACCAAGCCGATCACCCATCTGGTGCTGACCCATTACCACGCCGTTCGGGTGCTGGGCGCGTCGGCCTATGGCGCGCCCACGGTGATCATGTCGGATGCCGCCCGGGCCATGGTGGCCGAACGCGGGCAGGAAGACTGGGACAGCGAATTCGCCCGCTTCCCGCGGCTGTTCGAAGGGCATGAGGAAATCCCCGGACTGACCTGGCCGACAACCACCTTTTCGGGCCGGATGACGGTCTATCTGGGCAACCGGCGGGTCGACATCCTGCATCCGGGCCGGGCGCATACCGCGGGCGATGCGGTGGTCTGGGTGCCCGATGCCGGCGCGATGTTCACCGGCGACATCGTCGAAGACCGCTCGGCCTGCTATTGCGGCGACGGCCATTTCGCCGACTGGCCCGCGACGCTCGACCGGATCGCGGGCTTTGCCCCCGAGGCGATCGCGCCGGGCCGCGGCGATGCGCTGACCGGGGCGGCGATGGTCGCGCGCGCGCTCGCCTCGACCCGCGATTTCATCGCCTCGACCTATCGGCCGGCCGCCCGGGTGGCCGCCCGCGGCGGCACCCTGAAACAGGCCTGGGACGCGGTGCGCGCCGAATGCGACCCGAAATTCGCCGATTTTGCGATCTACGAACACTGCCTGCCGTTCAACGTCGCCCGTGCCTGGGACGAGGCGCGCGGGATCGACACACCGCGCATCTGGACGGCGGCGCGCGATCAGGCCATGTGGGCGGCGTTGCAGGGCTGATCCGGGGCGCACCGAAGGCCGCCCCGGCATTGCCCACCCAAAGGGAAGGATATCGCGATGGTCGTGCTGACCGTGATCCTCTATATCGGCGTGCTGGCGATCTGGCTGCTGGCGCTGGTGAACCTGATGCGCGGGACCGGCGACAAGGCCCAGGCCCGGCGCAATGTCCTCTATCTCACCGTCGTTCTGGTGGTGCTGACGGTGCTGCAGATATTCATCCATGGCCGCTGAGGGCCCGGCCGATGCCCTATGACTACCAGCCCTACCCCTATGCGCCGCCGCCCGGGCTGCTGGCGCCCGAACCGCGCCATGACGTGATCGTCGTCGGCGCCGGCCCGGTCGGCCTTGCCATGGCGCTGGAACTGGCCAATCACGGGGTTTCCTCGGTGATCCTCGATGCCAACAACGTGGTTTCGGTCGGCTCGCGCGCGATCTGCTGGTCAAAGCGCAGCCTGGAGATTTTCGACCGGCTGGGGATCGGCGACAAGGCGGCGGAAAAGGGCGTCACCTGGCAGGTCGGCCGCACCTTTCACCGCAAGGCCGAGGTCTGGTCCTTCGACCTGATGCCCGAGCCGGGCCACAAGCGCCCGGCCTTCGTCAACCTGCAGCAATACTATGTCGAGGAATATCTGATCGCCCGGGCCCGGGCCCGCGTCGACCGCGTCGATCTGCGGTTTCGCAACCAGGTGACCGGGTTGCGCCAGGCGCGCGATCATGTGGTGGTTTCGGTCGAAACCCCGGACGGCGCCTATGAGCTCGAGGCGCGCTATGTCATCGCCTGCGACGGGGCAAGATCGTCGCTGCGCGACATGCTCGGCCTCGATTTCGCCGGCGAGCTGTTCGAGGAACGGTTTCTGATCGCCGATATCGAGATGCTGGGCGACATGCCCGACGAGCGGCATTTCTGGTTCGAGCCGCCCTTCCACCCCGGCCAGTCGGCGCTGATGCACAAGCAGCCCGACCATATCTATCGGATCGACCTGCAGCTGGGATGGGATGCCGACCCCGAACAGGAAAAGCGCCCCGAAATCGTGATCCCCCGGATCGAACGGGTGGTCGGGCACCGCAATTTCCGGCTCGACTGGGTGTCGGTCTACAGCTTCCAGTGTCGCCGGCTGGAGCGGTTCGTCCATGACCGGGTGCTGTTCGTCGGCGACAGCGCCCATATCGTCAGCCCGTTCGGCGCGCGGGGCGGCAATGGCGGGCTGCAGGATGTCGATGCGCTGGGTTGGCGGCTTGCGGCCGCCCTTGACGGCCGGGCACCGGCCAAAGCGATGCTGGCGGCCTATGACCGCGAGCGGACCTTTGCCGCCGACGAGAACATCCGCAACGCCGCGCGCACCACGCGGTTCATGTCGCCCCGGCCGGGCGCCGAACGCCTGTTCCGCGATTCGGTGCTGGCGCTGGCGGAACAGGCCCCCTTTGCCCGGGCGCTGATCAATGGGGGGCGGCTGTCGGTGCCCTGCATCTATCCCTCGGACGGGCCCGACGATGACCGGATGCCCGGGGTGTCGCGGCCCGGCGCGGTGGCCCCCGACGCGCCATTGCCGGGCGGCGGCTGGCTGATCGACCGGCTGAGCGGAAGGCCCGTGCTGCTCGATATCGGCGGGGCGGCGCCTGCCGATCCGCCCGAAGGTGTCGAAAGGCTGCGGCTCGACCCCACGCCCGAGCTGGCGGCGCGCTATCTCGGCGCGTGCGACAAGGCCGCCTATCTGATCCGCCCCGATCAGGTGGTGGCGGCACGTTGGGCAGCACCGTCCGCGGCCGCGATCGGGGCGGCCCGCGACGCGCTCTGGGTGGGCGGGTCATGAGCCTGATCCGCGATCCGAACATGGACGACCCGGACGGCATCTATGCCGACCTGCTGGCCGCCCATGCGGGGCTCGACGCCGATGCCTCGGCCGCGCTCAACGCCCGCCTGGTGCTGATCCTGGCCAATCATCTGGGCAGGCGGGAGACGATCGCCGCGGCGCTGGCACTGGCGCGTGACACCGATTGTCATGGATGAAGCGGCGCCCCAGAAAACCAAACCGTCGGTCCGCAAACGGGCGGACGCGATCCGGCCGTTCCGCTGCAAGAACCTGATCGCCGTGATCGAGGACCCCGCCGACATCAGGAACATCGGAACGGTGATCCGCAACGTCAACGCCCTGGGCGTGGAGAAGACCTATGTGGTCGACCCGAAGGGGGCGCTGCCCGATGACTGGCAGGATCTTCGCGAGAAGCGCTCGGTGTTCAAGACCTCGGCTTCGGCGGTCAAATGGACATTCGTCAAGCGGTTCGACAGCACCGAGGCCTGTCTGGATCATCTGGAGCGCAACCGCTTCGTGTCGGTCGTCACTTCCCCGCATGTGAAGGGCAAGACCAGCCTCTTCCTGCATGAGGCGGATTTCGCAGCCGACACCAAGCTTGCCGTCTGGTTTGGCAATGAAAGCCGCGGCATCAGCGCGCTGGCGGTTGCGCGCAGCGCAATGTGCGTCGCGATCCCGATGTTCGGGATGGTCGAAAGCCTCAATCTGGGGACAAGCTCGGGGATCGTCCTGTACGAGGTCACCAAGCAAAGGCGCGCCTATCAAAGCGTCTACCGCCTCCGCAAGAACAGGGGCAAGCGGGCCGAGCCGCTGCCCACGGTGATGCCGCCCGATGAACGCGCCGAGTAATACCAGCTTGCACTAATCAGAACCCATGCGCCCATTCTCGGAGGCCTATGGTCATGATCCTCGACGGTCGGTCCATGAGGCGGTTCCACGCCTCGCAGGCCAGGGTGACGATGTCATCGTAGCTCTCGAACACGCGGTTCGAGAGCCAGTTCTCGCGGAGGTACTGCCAGATGTTCTCGACCGGGTTCAGTTCCGGCGACCGGGGCGGCAGGGCCAGGAGGGTGATGTTCTGTGGCACGGCGAGGGCGCGGGACATGTGCCAGCCGGCCTGGTCGAGGATGACCACGGCGTGTGCGCCGGGGTCGACCATGGCACTGATCTCGGCAAGGTGGGCGGTCATGGCAGGGGTGTCGCAGCCTGGCATGACCAGACCCGCGCCCTTGCCCGCCTTCGGGCAGATGGCTCCGAAAATATAGGCCGACTGCGTGCGCTGGTCGTGCGGCGCCGAAGGTCGTGTGCCGCGCCGTGCCCAGCGGCGGGTGATCGTGTTCTTCTGGCCGATCCTGGCCTCATCCTGGAACCACAGCTCTATTGCGGTGCCCTCGGGAAGCGTCTCGCGGATTTCCGCCAGCCGGACGGGGAAGTCTTTTTAAAAGCGGCAATTTCCTCCGCGTTCTGGGCATAATGGCGTGGCCGTGCGGAGAGCTTGCCGAAGCCGAGCGCATTGAGTTCCCGGCTCAGGGTCGCCGCGCTCACCGAGATGCCAAACTTGTCCCAGACCCAGGCCGCGAGATCGATCAGCCGCCACCGGACAACGCCGTCGCGCACCGGGTTCGGGCCGCTCTCGACGACCCGCACCAGCGCCGCCCGCTGGGCATCGTCGAGCTTCGGGCGGTTGCCTGGCGGCTTGCGGCCGATCAGACCGGCCGGCCCCTCGGCATTGAAGCGCTCAACCCAGTCACGCAGGATCTGCCGGCCGACACCGCCGGTCTCCGCCGCCTCACCTCGGCTGCCACCGTCATAGATCACCGCCAGCGCCAGCAATCGCCGCGTCTGGTCTGCATCCTGGCTCTGCCGGGCCAGCCGCCTGAGCTCCGCCGCCGTGAAGTCCCTCCGTATCGCCAAAGCGCGTCCCATGCCTGCCTCCATGTCGTTTTCGACACAGAATCAGAGATCGGCTGCAAAGGGAATCCCCTGCGAGAGTCGGTGTCAGCGCAAGTTGGTATAAGACCAACGGTGATTGGGAATGACCAGTCGGGCGCTCCCGGGCGCGCGCCCGGGAGCGCGCCCGCCGCGCGGCGGGCGCCGCCGCATCGGAGTTGGGAGATCCGATTGGCGGCGATCCGCCCTAGAATCGCCGCTCAAGACCGAATTCGACGGTCGGTTCGTCATAGCTGAACGCCGCAATATCAGACCGCGTCCGCTGATATCCGAGGCTGAGGAAGGGCGAAAAGCCATCGCCGAGAAAGAAGTCGTTCTTCTCCACCCGCAGCGCCGCGCCGATGGAGGTTTCATCCGGATTGGCCGTCAGAAGCGGGTTGGGCGCCTTGAACCGCTTCTGTTCGAAGAAGATTTCCGGCCGCAGGGTCAATCCGAACGCCACGTCGGTGGTGGCGAAAAGACGCCCGGTCAGGCGCCGGTAATTGTCGAAACCCGAGCTGACATGCTTGTCTTCATACCCGATCGACACCCCGATCAGCGAACGCGACGCAACCGATCGGCGAAAGCCGAGCCGGGCCTGCACAAGCTGCCCGTCAAGTTCCTCCGAAATCCGGTTGTCGATCTGGGCGAAGGACGCAAAACCGAAGACCGAATCGCCCCTCGCCGAGTAGCGTTCAAAGGCGGCTTCTAGGCCGATCTGATCTTCGTTATGTTCGCCTTGCACGAAGCGGGTCCGGACAACAGGTGCGATCGACATGGTCATCCGCGATCCGGTCCAGCGCAATCCGCCGCGCAAGCCCAGAATACAGTCGTCGTATTCCGAGTTGGCAGCGTCGGTCAGGTCCGCGAACCCCCCGAAAAAGAGCGAAGTCGCCATGTTGCCGCCAAGGCCCAGATCGATCGGGCGACGCAGCACTGCCGTGCCCGTCGCACGCAGGCCGACGCGATTGCCGGTATCGCGGTCCAGTTGGAACGGCAACTGCGCGCCGTCGAAGTCCAGAACAATCGTGTCTGTCTTGTAGTTTCGGTTGTCGCCGACATTTGTCAGCCCGAAGCTCAGATTCCAGTCAAAGCCGCGCCGGGCATCGATCGCGCGAATGAACCCCAGCACATTCTGGCGCACCGCGGGCGGCAGATCGCCCGACAGCACGATGAAGAATTCCCTTCGCGACCGGCTCCATTGACCGACCACGAAATAGGCGCGCGCAAGTTCCAACCGGACCCGAACAAGGCCGGGATCGATGGCCAGGATAGAAAGAAAGATCGGGATCGCTTCGTTGGCGCGCCCGCCTTCGAGGTAACGCAACCCCAGCAGGAAGCGTTCGTTGATTTCGACCGCACTCACAGCCTGCACGGGCCGCGCCGCTTCGTCGGCAGAACCTGGGACAGCACTCGCCAAAGCGAGGGTCATGGCCAGACCCGCGCCGGCCAGCAACCGCCGAAGGATGCGGCCGGGACTGCGCATGGCGGGCCCGGCCAGACGGGCCACCAAGACCCCTAATTTGCCCCGAAAGCGCCGCCATACTCTACCCCGCCGGGCCCAGAGGTCTGGAAGGTGCCGCCGACCTCGCTGGCGGTCGGTCCATAGAACTGGCCGTTGGCCGTTCCCGAGACGCCCGACCCGGAAACCGGCGCCGTGAAGCCCGAGCCCGAGATGGCACCCCTGCCACTGAAATCGAGCTCAGAGGCGGATCGACTCGCCGCCGTATTCAGGTTGACCGCCTGGGTGTTCGTGCTTGAGATGGTTGCCGTCGCGAAGTTTGTGGAAACGGTAACATCGGAAGTCGTGATATAGGGCTGGCCATCGGCCAGTCGGGCCTGACCGAGCGAAGCGCCCTGATAGGTGGCGGTTGTCCCGCTGGGCATCTGGGCCGACGTTGTGCGCAGGCCATAGCTTCCCGACCCAGCGGTTCCCGAGCGGGTGCCGTAGCCGGTGACCCAGGTCCCGAATGTCTGGTACTCAAAGCCGGCGCTGGCCTCATTGACCACAACGCCGAAATCCCGGCCGTCTGCCGTTGCATAGAATACGCCCACAGGATCGAAATCGACCGTATCGCCGTTCCGGGTATCGACGCTCAGGCCCGAACCGGGCGCGCTGACGCGCAGGGCAACGGTATCGCCCCTTTCGGTCGTCCACAGCGCGGTGCTTTCGGATGGTCCCGTCACGGAAACCACCTCAATGTCGCCCGTGACGGGGTCGACGACATAAGCCGTTGTCACGGCCTGTCCCTCGATCCTCGTGACCCCATTGGCCGGGACATTCGAAAAACCGCTGAACGCTGTCGCGTTCGAGCCGTCACCCCCCCCGTTCGAGCCGTCACCCCCTCCGCCGCCGCCACCGCACCCGGCAACCAACAACACCGATACTAACGACGCAACCATCGCACGCATGATCCACCCCCATTTGCGCCCTGAGCCAATTAACACTTATTAACAACAGGTAAACGCACAGTCCACCACAATTGCCTTCAGGAGGATACTTGGTCGCAGAATGGGAGCGACGAGGTCTTCCGTCACGCCGACCCGGCATGGGGGCACCGCGGCAGTGGGAAGCCCGCCAACGCAGGGCACGCGGCCGGCCCCCGACCGCCCCGTCAGCGCAGGCTTTGCAGCAGGGCCTGGGATGGCGTGCCGGTGACGGCCATGCCCTGGCTGGCCTGATAGGCGCGGATCGCGGCCTCGGTGTTGGGGCCGATCACCCCGTCCGCGCCCTGCGTGTCGAAACCGCGCGCCGTCAGCCGCTCCTGCAGCGCGATCCGGTCGGCCTTGGTCAGCCCGTTGGCGTCGGGCGGGAAGCTGCCGCGCAGCGGGCCGGCGCCGCCGATCCGGTCGGCCAGATGCCCCACCCCGATCGCATAGGCGTCCGAGTTGTTGTAGCGCTTGATGACCCGGAAATTGCTGGTGGTGGCAAAGCGCGGCCCGCCCGGCTGCGGCTGGATCACCGTGCCGGCGGGCGCGCCGCTGCCGACCTCGCCGCCCCAGGACAGGCCGGGCGTCCAGCCATTGCGCTGCAGATAGGCCGCAGCCGAGGCCAGCGCGTCGCTGGGATCGTCCGACCAGATGTCGCGCCGGCCGTCGCCGGTGAAATCCACCGCGAATTGCAGATAGGAGGTCGGGATGAACTGCGTATGGCCCATCGCGCCGGCCCAGCTGCCGTTCATCCGCGACGCCGGGATATCGCCGTTCTGCAGGATCTTCAGCGCCGCGAGCAACTGCTGTTCGAAGAACGCGCCGCGCCGCCCGTCATAGGCCAGCGTCGAGGTGGCCGAGATCACCGGGACGTCGCCGCGCCTCTCGCCATAGAAGCTCTCCAGCCCCCAGATCGCGGTCACGATGTCGGCGTCGACGCCATAGCGCGCCTCGATCGCGCGCAGCGTGTCGTCATAGCGGGCGCGCGCCGCCCGGCCCTTTGCGACCCGCTCGTCGGACACCGCGATAGACAGGTAGTCTTCCAGCGTCCGGCTGAATTCGACCTGGTTGCGGTCGCGCGTGACGACGCCGGGCAGATAGCCGGTGCCGCGAAAGGCGGCGTCAAGGGTGGATCGGGGAATGCCCTGCGCCGCGGCACGGTCGCGAAACGCCGCGACCCAGGCGTCGTAGCCGCTGTTCGCGACGGGCCGCAGATCGGCGGGCAAGCCTGGCGGGCCGTCGGCGCGCGTGCCGTCCCGGCCAGGGGCCCCGCAGGCCGCCACACCAAGGCCCATCAGCCCCAGTCCGAAAAGGCGCCGGGTCATCGGCATCGTCCGCGCCACTCCTGATGCATCGGGGAGCATAGTGGCGTGCGCCAACCCGGCGCGCAATGCCGCATGGCGGTGCGCCCGGTCCGACCGCCTAGAACGGGCACGGGCTGCGAAACGTCACGCCGCGCCCGCCATCGGGATGGCGCAGGCGCAGAGTTTCGGCATGCAGGTGCAGCCGCGGCGCGGCGGCGCGGCTTTCGGCCGTGCCGTAAAGCGGATCGCCCAGGATCGGGTGGCCGATCGCGGCCATATGGACCCGCAACTGGTGGCTGCGCCCGGTTTCGGGGAAAAGCCGCAGCCGGGTCGCCCCCGGCGCACGCTTCAGCACCTTCCAGCGGGTCAGCGCCGGGCGACCCGCAGCCGCATCCACCTTCTGGCGCGGCCGGCTCGGCCAGTCGACGGCAAGCGGCAGGTCGACCGCGCCGGCCTCGGCCGTCACAATGCCCCAGACCCGTGCCAGATAGGCCTTGCGGACATGGCGCCGTTCGAACTGCAGGCCCAGATGGCGCTGCGCCGCGCGGGTCAGCGCGAAGACCATCACGCCCGATGTATCAAGGTCGAGCCGATGGACCAGCAGCACCTCGGGAAAGGCACCCCGCAACCGGTCGATGACGCAATCCGCCCGGTCCGGCCCGCGGCCCGGAACCGACAGCAGCCCGGCGGGCTTGTCGGCAACCAGAATCTCGGCGTCGTGGTGCAGCACCTTGGGCCCATCGGCCGGCGGGCTGTAGACAAAGTCGTTCACGGCTCCTGCGGGACGCCATCGGTGAGCGCATAGTAATCGCCCTTCGACGCGCAATGGATGTGCTTGCGCAGGGTCAGGCCGGTCGGCGCATCGAATGCACCCATGCTGACCGAGATCGTGTCCTCGCCCGCATGGTCCCAGAACAGGGGCGTGCCGCAGCGGCTGCAAAACCCGCGCCGGGTGTTTTCGGAGGATTGGAACCAGCGCAGGCCGTCGTCGCGGATCAGCCGCAACGCCGCGCCATCGACCAGCAGGGCGGCCCAGTAATGCCCGCTGATCTTGCGGCATTGGCTGCAATGGCAGGCCGCGGGTGCCTTCACCGGGTCGCCGGTGACAAACGCCACCGCCCCGCACAAACAGCTTCCTTCAGGCATCACGCCCCCTTCCCCACGCCGCCCCCTGCATTTCGGCCAGGCGCGAGGCGGTGCGTTCGAAGGCGAACGCGCCCTCGCCCTCGATATAGAGACGATGCGGCGGCACTGCGGCCGAGGCGTAAAGCGCCACGCGCGCCTCGTAAAGCGCATCGACAAGAATGACGAAGCGGCGCGCCTCGTTGTAGTTCTGGGCGGAAAGCTCGGGGATGTCTTCAAGGATCAGCACCCGCAAGGCCGCCGCGATGGCCAGAAAATCGGCCGGGCCCAAGGGGCGGGCACAGAAATCCCAGAACCGGGCCCGCGCCACCCCGGCATGAAAGCGCGGCAGCCGCACGCCGCGTCCCTGCACGGGTATCTCATGGGGCGCGCCCGGCGCACCCGCTTGCGCCTCCCACACGGCGTCAAGCGCGGCCCGGGCGCGGGCATCGGCCGGGACGAACCAGCGCGCGGCGCCGGCCCCGGCGGCCTGGCGATAATCCTCGGGGCCATCGAGGCAGACCACGTCGAGCCGCTCCTGCAGCATCGCGATGAAGGGCAAGAAGCGATGACGGTTCAGCCCATCCCGATACAAGCCATCGGGCGGAAGGTTCGAGGTCGTCACGATCACCACACCGGCCGCGAACAGTGCCTCGAACAGGCGGCCGACGATCATCGCGTCGGCGATGTCGGTGATCTGCATCTCGTCGAGGCACAGCAACGTCAGGTCCCGGGCAAGATTGGCCGCCACCGGCGCGATCGGGTCGTCGACGCCGGTCTTGCGGGCGGCATCGAGCCCGGCATGGACCTCTTGCATGAAGGCGTGGAAATGCACCCGGCGCTTGGCGGTCATGTCGAGGCAGGCGACGAACATGTCCATCAGCATCGACTTGCCGCGCCCGACCCCGCCCCAGATGTAAAGGCCGCGCGGCGGCGGCTCCGGGGCGCGCCGCAACAGCCCGCGCAACCCGCCCGCGCGCGGCCGCGCCTCGAGCTTCGCGGCCAGCATCGCCAGCCTTTCGGCAACCGCACGCTGATCGCGATCGGGCTGCAGCGTGCCGGCCGCAACCCGCGCGTCCCAGGCGGCGATCAGGCGCGGGCTCATGCCCCCTTGGGCTGCGCGTCCAGAATGTAGCGCGCCGTCATCAGGTCGAGATGGGCACCGCCGCCATTCTTGCACAAGGTGATCTCGTCGGCCGAAAGGCGCGAAAAGGCGCCCGATGGCAGGTCGTAGAAATCGGCGATGATGTCGGCCTCGGCAATCACGCCGCGTTCCAGCGGGTCGCGGATTTCACCGATATGGGGAAGGGTCGTGGCGCGGGAATCGACGAAGAGCCGGGCGCGGGTCAGCGTGGCGTCGTCGACCTCGCGCATGTCGGGCCGGAACGCCCCGATCAGGTCAAGATGCTGGCCCGGACGCAGCCAGGCGCCCTTGATCAGGGGTGTGGGACTCATCGTTGCGGTCGCCACGATGTCGGCTGCCGCGACGGCGGCGGCCAAATCGTCGGCAACCCCTGCCCCCGCGGCGGCGGCCAACCTTTCGGCCGCGGCAGGGCTGCGGTTCCAGATCGTGAATTGGGCCGCGGGAAACGCTGCGCGATAGGCCGCGATCATCGCCGCCGCCACCTGTCCTGCCCCCACGATCAGGATGGCGCGGCTGTCGGGCCGCGCCAGCCGACGCGCGGCCAACAGGCTGTCGGCGGCGGTCTTCCATTTGGTCACCAGGTGAAAGTCGAGCACCGCCTCGAGCCGACCGGTGGCATCGTCGAACAGGCTGACGCCGCCATTGACGGCAGGCACCCCCTGCGCGCCATTGCCCGGAAACACCGTGGCGGATTTGACCAGCAGTCCCAGGCCGTCGATCCAGGCCGCCCGGTTCAAGAGCGTGTCCGCGCCCCGTTCGAGAAACGAATCGGCAATCTTTGCCCGGGGGCGGGCATGTCCCTGCGCCAGACTGTCGGACAGCGCGATCCAGTCCAGATGCGCCTCAGCCTCGGCCCCGATCATCGGCACGGTCATGCCGCGCGTCCTGTCGGCGCGGCGGCCTCGGCCGGGGTCAACACACCCTCGGCGACAAGCCGCGCCGCCCAGCCCGCGGGACCGTCGAAAAGATGGGTGCGCCAGCCCCGGGCGGCGGCCGCCGCGACACTGTCGGGCCGGTCATCGGTGAAGAGAAGGGCGCCGGGTGCGAGGCCGCAATCGGCCTCGACATGGGCGTAGATCGCCGGCTCGGGCTTGATCAGCCGAAGCTCGCCGGAAATGTAGCGCCGGTCGAATGCGGCCAGAAACGGATAGGCGGTTTCGGCCAGGTGGAAGGTATCGATCCCGAAATTGGTAAGGGCGAAGACCGGCACCGAGCGGGCGCGCAGGGCGTGCAACAGCGCGACCGAATGGGGGATTTCGGGCGATGCCATCTCGATCCAGCGGTCGTGCCACATCCAGATCGCCGCGGCGTGTTCGGGATGCCGATCGGCCAGGGCCGTGATCGTCGCGCGAAATGGCGCGCCCCGATCGATCGCCCGGTTGGCGCCGTAAAGATCGACCTCGGCGAACAGCGCCTTCCGGGCCCGACGGCCGATGGCCCGGTCATAGAACCGCTCGGGGTCCCATTCGATCAGAACCTGACCGATGTCGAAGATCACCGCACTGGGCCGGGTCATCGGGCGCCTCGCATGATTGGCCGCCCCTGCCTAACCCAGCCCATCGGCGGTTCACAAGCGGCCGGGCATGCCTGGGCCCGATCATGTGCGCTCAGACCCTTGGCGGGACGAACGCCATCATGTGCACCGCCAGCCGGACCGACCCACTGGAAAACGCGCCGCCCGTTGCTGTCAGCTTGAGCCGCGTCGGCGCCCAATAGGTCACCGGCGCCCCGGTCACCCCCTCGACCCAGGATCCCGCGCCCAGGCCAAGCCCCGACCCGTGCCGGTCCTCGGCCCCGTCGACCCCAATTGCCAGGCACTCAGCGAACCGCCGATCGCCTGGGTCACGCGACCGGTGACCGCGAACACCACCGCGCGTTCGGGCAGGATCGGAGAGGTGTAGTTATCGGTTCCCGCCACGATCGTGTGGTCATGGGTGATCACCCGCATCACGGTGGCCGCGCCGGACCCACCAAGCGCCACCGCCGGCACCCAGTCGACGCCGTCATGGACAACGAAATCCGCGCTGTCGACAAGCCAGGCCCGCCAGCCGGCCTGGGCCGGCACGAAGGCCCATCCGCCATTCAGCCGCAGCGCAATCCGGCCATCCTCGCCCCACCAGTCGCCCGATGCGCCCGACGGCACGGCCCAGGCCAGCCCGTCCTGCGGGTCGCCGGGCGGGGTTGTCGCGGTCGCCGATTGCAGCACCAGCTGCGCCAGGCCGTCGATCCGCGTCAGCGCCTCGTTCACGGTCACATGCTTTTGCGCCTGCGCCGGTTGCAGCAGCGGCAGGGTCAGGTTGGGGGTGTCAGTCATCGATGGCCACCTTTCCGAACAGGCCCGGTCCGAACCGGGCAGAGAGTTGCGCCACCGCCAGAGCATCCGCCCCGGCGGCGATATCCGCATTGCGGTCGGCCGCCGGCCAGGCCCAGCTCGGCGCGTTCACCTCGACCTCCCGCAGGGTCGTGTCGCCGGCCAGCACCCGCACGATATAGGCTTCGACCTCCTCGCCCAGCGGCACCTCGACCGAGGACCAGCTGTCGCCGTCGATGCGGGTGCGGCGGACCCAGCGCAGCAGCCAGTCGCCACCGTCCTGCGGCGCCAGGCGCAGATGCACAGGCGCATAGGGGCGCAGCCCGATACCCGCAAAAGCGGTCACGGCATAAAGATAGGACGGATCGTCATAGGGCCGGTCGACCGGGCCGACCCGATAGTGACGTTCGAGCCCGCGCGCCGTTTCGGGCAGCTCGATCTGAACGACATCGGACGAAAGCAGCACGAAGCGGCTGCCTGCCGGCCAGCTATCGGGCATGATCGCATCGGTGCCAAGCTGCCCGCGCAACCGCAACGACAGCTCGTAAAGGCCATCGCCGACCAGTTGCGCCTCGGCGAACTGGAACACTTCCCACCGGTCGGTCGAACCGTCCCCGATCGCGGCCGCATTGGCGCCGTTCAGCACGCTCTGCACCGAGGCCGAAGACAGGCTGCCGCCCCAAACCTGAACCCGCAGCGGCGCCCCGCGATCCCAGGTCCCGGGGGCCGCGCGGGTCAGGGCCGACTGGGTCTCGCCGATGATGGCGGGGCCGTCGACCGTGCGATTCAGGACATAGCCCGCATTCTCGCCCGAGGCATAGAGAGCCGCACCCGGCCAGGGATTGGCAGTGACCGCGATGTGCGGGGCATGCGCCACCTCGGCCCCGGTAAGCAGCGGCAGGTCGAGGAATTGCGCAAACACCGGCAGGGCCGGGGCGACCGGCGCGATTGTCGGCGTCTCCTCGACGCTATCGACCGGCACATAGACGGCCGGTTCGACCCGGACCGCTTCGCAAATCCGCGCGCCGACCTCTTCGACCTGATCGATCCGGTAGAGCGTTCGCACCCCATCGGCGACATGGCGCACCACATCGCCGGCGCCCAGCCCCTCGGAGGGCGGCAGAACGAAACGCGCCGTGTCGCGGGCGATGCGTGCCTCGGCCAGCCAGCGTTCGGCCATGAAGCGCGCCTCGACCCTGGTCAGGGCCAGCGGCATGTCGGATTGCGAAACGCCGACCGTGGCGTCGTCGGGCATCATCGCCTCGGCGGTGTGCAGCTCGTAGGTTCCGGCGCCATCGATGTAGTTCACCCGCACCCGCCCGGCCATCTCGGCCTCGGGGCGGCGGCTTGTAGCGACCCCGGCGGCTTCGTCGGAAAGCACGGCCAGCCGCCCGGTATCGAGCTCGGCATCCGCCTGCCCGTCGCGATTGACAAAGCGCAGTCGCCCGCCGCGTTCGATTGCGTCGATGCCATGCGCCAGCAGCAGCGGCTGCAGCCGCGACCGTGCCGAAGTGACGTCGTTGACCGAGTAGCCTCGGATGACGCCATGAAGCGCCGAGACATCGTGGTCGCGGACCCCCGATGCCTCGCAGATCTCGGCGACCACATCGTCCAGGGTCTGGTTCGAAATCCGCCCGTTCAGCCAGTGGCCCCGCGCATAGTTCCCACCATCCGACCACAGATCGGTGCGCAAGGGAAACGCCGGCCAGGGGCGGGTATCCCACGCCCAGACATGCGCGCGCGACAGATCCACCATCGGCCCGCCATAAAGCGACGAGACGGGATTGTTGGCCGGGTCGCGCCAATGCCGGTAGAAGGCTCGCAGGTATTGCAGCTGGATGAGATCGTCGCGCCGCCCATCGGAATAGCGCGGCAGGGCCGACTCCGAAGATTTCGGATCGAGAAACTTGTTGGGCTGATTGGTGGCCTTGTCGATTGCTGCGCAGCCGAATTCGGTGAACCAGATCGGTTTGCTTTCGGGCACCCAGGGCGTGGGCGCGGCGCGCCGCACACCGGCAACGCGGTCGTGATGGTCGTTGCGCCACCAGTTCAGGATATCCTTGTAGCGAAACACCCAGGGTTCGTCATGGGCGCCGTCGCTGATCGGGCTGCGGCGCTGCAGGTCACGCGCGGTCGCGTCGGGATAGTACCAGTCATAGCCTTCGCCACCGGCCACATTGGCGGTCAGGTAATCGAGGTTGTAGATCGAGCCATGGTCGGCGTCGGCATGGTCGCTGCCGTCGCGCCAGTCCGACAGCGGCATGTAGTTGTCGATGCCGATGAAATCGATCGCGTCCTCGGCCCAGAGCGGATCGAGGTGAAAGAACACGTCGCCCGAACCGTCCTGCGGATGATAGCCGAAATATTCGGACCAGTCGGCGGCATAGCCGATCGCGGTGTCGGGCCCCAGGATCGCGCGGACGTCGCGCGCCAGCTGGACCAGCAGCGCGACCGTGGGAAAGCTGTTGTCTGCCCCGCGAATCTGGGTCAGCGCGCGCATCTCGGAGCCGATGCAGAACGCATCGACCCCACCGGCCGCGGCGCACAAATGCGCCTGATGCAGGACAAATCGGCGAAAGGACCATTCGGCGGGCCCGGTATAGTCGATGCCCAAGAGCCGCTGCGGGGGGGCACTGGGCGTCCCGCCAAACGCGCTCACGATTGTCCAGAAGATATCGTTATACGAACTCTGGTCGAGCGCACCGTAGACGGGTTCGAAATCGTCGATCCCGGCCGCACCGAAAAACGCTGCCACCTCGGCCGCAGCCGCCGCTGTGCCGTCCGTGCTGCCCACCTGGCCCGGGGCCTTTGCCGTCGTGATCCGGCCGCGCCAGGGATGTGCTTCCTGGTCGTTCGCGTCGCTCCAGGGATCGGGCCGCCCATTGCCTGGCGGCACATCCATCAGGATGAACGGGTAGTACACCACGCGCTTGCCCGCGTCGCGCAGGGCGCGGATCGCCTCGATCACCGCTCGATCGCTGGGCGTCCCGCCATAGCTGGGCCGACCGTCCTCGCGGCTGACTTCGGCCGCTGATGCTCGCCGAAGCCCCGAAACCTGCCAAGGCATGCCGCGCTCTTGCCGGTCGCGGCGTTCCACCTTGGGTTCGATCCGGCAGTGCTCGCAGCGCAGATCGTCACCGAACCAGCTGACGACCAACACGACCGAGTTGCAATTCGGCACCTCTTCGCCCAGCGCCTCGAGCGACGCCTCGAAATCGGTCAGGCCCCGCAGACTGTTCACATTGGCCGGCTCGGCCGCGCCCGGGCCCGTGCGATAGTGAACCGGGGTGGTGGCCAGGGCGAATTCGCCGGTCCCCGGGATCAGCGCGACGCCCTCGATCAGTTCGGCCGGGCGGCCCGGTGCGGTGGGTTCCGCGGGACGCGCCGCGCGCATCAGCTCAAAGCTCAATTGTGGCACGCGATTGCCGAACGCGGCCAGTTCCAGATCCTCGAACACCGCATAGGCGATGCCGCGATAGGCCGGTGCGTTGCCCGCACCCTCCACCGCCTCGATCTTCGGGTCGGGCAGTTGCGCCTCGTCGCCGGGATAGAACCGCATCGTGACGGCACTCAGATCAAGCTCCATGCCATCGGCCCAGACCCGCCCGATGCGCGTTGTCGGGCCTTGCCCCAGCGCCACCGCCAGGCTGACCGAATAGCTGTAGGTGGTCACCTGCGGTGCACTGCCCCCACGGCCGCCCTTGCCACCGCCACCGCCGGAGGTGGTTTTCGTCTCCTTGAATCGCGTGGCCCAGATCACCTGGCCACCCACCCGCATCCGGCCCCAGACCTGCGCAACCGGGCTGCCCTCGCTTGCGCCGGTCAGGCGAAACCGCTCGATCCGACCGGTTTCGACCGCTGCGGCGCCCTCGCCCAGCAGGCGCTGATCGAGGGCCTGACCGATGGTCGCGCCGATGGCGCGCCCGATCACGGCCATGGGAATGCCAAAGGCAACGCCGCCAATGGCGCCCCCGGCCGCGGCCCCTGCGGCCGCCAGAACGATCGTCGCCATGTCTCAGACCCCTTTTTCGGGAAACCGGAACCGCCCGACGATCCGTCGCCGCCACGGGACGCCGAGTGCGTTTTCGATGACGCCATGCCCGCTATAAGCATGCACGAAGGTCGGCTGCGCGCCGGCTTCGGCCAGTATCCCCAGATGCTTGGCGATGCCGCGGTCGCGCATGCGGAACAGCAGCACGTCGCCGGGCGCCGGCGTGGCCCCGGCCGGGCAAAGATGGCGCAGCGCCGCGCGCGCCAGGACCTCGTCGCCGAACGGCTCCGCCCAGTCCCGCGTGTAGGGTGGAACCGCCTCGGGCTCGGCGCCGATCACCGCGCGCCAAACCCCACGCAGCAGACCCAGGCAATCGGCGCCGGCCCCCTTGGTCGACGCCTGATGAACATAAGGGGTGCCGATCCAGGATCGTGCCTCGGCCACGACACGGGTGCCGACCGCGCTCATCGGTTCATGCTCCCGCCATCGCGCAGCGCGCTGCCCGCGGGATAGCTGGTCAGCCAGCTATCCCCGGGAATATGCGGAAACCCCCGAAAATTCGCGAAGTTTGCGAATTTATCGCGGCAGGTTACCGCCCGCTTGTCGCAGCCGGTCTCCAGCCGGACACGGTCGCCCGGCGCGATGTCCTTGCGCAGCGCCTGCCACAGCGCGACGACCCGGGTGCCGTCGGCCTCAATCCGATCGGCCTTGATCACGCCCGAAAGACCGGCAGCGGCGCCGGTCTCGACGCGCAACGTGCCGCGATCGAACCAGCGCTCGGCAAAGCCGATCGGCCCGGCAAACCGGAATGTCCGGTCATCGATCGCCACCTCCACATCGAGCGCGGTCGAAAACGAAGGGTCGGCCAGATCGACGCCGCAGCGTGCATCGCCCAGCACCGCGCCGCAGGCGTTTTGATAGACAAGGCCGGTGGGCTGGTTCAGCATCTCGGCAAGGCCGCGCAATTCGGCCTCGAACGCGCCATCGGCCCGGCGAATTTCCCCCAGCGTGCCGCGAAAGATCATGTCGCGCGCCTCGACTTCGGCCCAGTTGACGCGCCAGATCTCGATCGCCGCGCCATCGAACAGGCCGGCCAGCAGATCGGCCTCGGTCACCGCGGCATCCGAAAGCGCCCCCGCCGCCTGGCTGTTGTCGACCGCAAGCCCGGTGCCCTGTTGCAGCGCGGCTGCCGTCATCCCGCTTGCGGCACGAAAGCTGTAGCCGCCAAACGCCAGATCGCGATCGTGATCGGTAAAGCCGAACCTTGTGCCATCGCGCCGGCGCAACGCCCAGCAACGGCAGATCGTCGTCGTTCCGGTCGCCAGATGCGCCCGAAGCGCGGCGCCGTGATCGATACCGGCCGTCATACGCGGATCTCCACGACCGGGACGCTCGGCACCTCGCCGGCGGCAAAATTGGCGACCGAGGTCTGGATGCGGTCGGTGTCGAACCGCACCGGCACATCGAAGTCGAACCCGGCCGTGACCTCGGCACCTTCGGGTGGCGCCATTTCGAACGTCACGATGCCGGTTGTGGTATCGACCGTGAAATGGGTGCCCTCGGTCACCGCATCGCCGCCGATGCCGGCGCGCACGGTGCCGGCAACCGGCTTGGTGATCGGTCGGGTATAGTCCTGTGCGCCCGAACGATATCGCTTCAGCAACGGGTAGGCCCGGGTCGCGCCATCGCCCGTGCCGATGCGCTGGTCGCGAAAACCGGGCTCGGCCGAGGGCTTGCACGACTTGAAGTCGCTCCAGTCCTTCCAGCGGAAACCGTAAAGCTGACCGCGCCGCGCCTCGAAAAAGCCGACCAGCGTCTCGATATCGTCGAGCGAGCGCAGCCCGACCCCGGCATCATAGCGCCGGCGCGCATCCGCCCAGGGGCTGTTGCGCTCTTCAAAGCCGTTGGCAAGCGTGACGATCTCGGTCCGACGCTCGGGCCCGCCGGACGAGCCAAAGCTCAGCCGTGGTGGAAACTGGATTTCGTGAAAGCTCATGGCAGACCTCAACGATTGCGCGCAGCCAGCCCAAGGGCGCGATTCATCTGCAACGCGATCTGCGACCGCGAGCGCTGGAATCCCTCGACATCGGGGGTCGTCACATTGACGGTGACCTGCACCGGGCGCCCCGCGCTTTCGCTGCGCACCCCGAGCCGGCCATCGGAACCGCGGGAAAGCGGCAGGATCGCCTCGGCGCCAGCCTCGCCCATCACGCCGATACCCTGGCGCATCGGAAACCAGGTCGGGCCGTTCACCACCCCGCCCCGTGCGAAGGCCTGCACCTGCGCCCCGGTCCCGCCGGACAGGACGCCCCCGATCAAGCCGTTGATCCCGCCCGCGATGGCCGAGCCGATCGTGTCCTGGATCGGACGCATCGCGGTGTTGTAGACGGCCTCGGCCATCGACAGGGCGACATCGCGCAGCGTGTCCGACAGCCGCCGACCATCGAACACGACATCGTCGAACGCGCCCTTCAGGTCGGCGCTGAAACTCGACGACAGCCGCCCCACCTCGCGCTGCGCGAACACCATGTTCTCGCGCAGCTTGGCCATTTCGGCGGTCAGTTGCCCGGCGCTGCCGCCGGCGGCTTCGAACCGACCCTGCAGCGCGTCGATCTGTTCGTCCACCTCGGACATGGCGGGGTCTATCCCGATCATGGCGTGCCCTCCCTGGCAGATGGCGGCGCGGCATCAGGAAACCTTGCCGCCAGGTCGGCCAGCCCGGCCCGCGTCAGCGGTGCCGGGCCGCCCCCCGCCCCCAGCATCATCTGCAATTCGGCCGGGGTCAGCGCCCAGAACTCTGCCGGTCGCAGGCCCAGCCCGTGAACGCCCGCACGGATCAGCGCGGGCCAGTCAAAGCCACTCATTCAACATGCGCCTCCGGAATGTGGAACGCGCGCGCCAGAAGCTCGGCCGCGCAGCGCGCCGCCTGCATCGGTCCGCCCGAAATCTCGGCAGTGGCCAGATCGCCCGCGCTGCCGCGCCAACCGCCGCCGCGCAGACCGGCCACGATCACCGCAAGGATGTCGCGGCTCGAAAACGCCCCGGACTCGAACCGTTCGGCCAGCGCGACGAGCGAATCGGCGCCAAGCGCCGCCTCGAGTTCGGCCAGCGCGCCCAGTGTAAGTTTCAGCACCTGGCGCTGGCCATCGATGGTCAACGCCGCCTCGCCCGCCCAGGGATTGACCATCACAGCGCCGTGAAGTTCAGCGCCCCGGCCGAGGCGAGGCTGACCTCGTAGCTCGCTTCGCCCTCATGCGTGCCGGCATATTCCAGCGCGGTGATCTGGAACGGCCCCTCGATCAGCCCGAAATCGGGGATGACGACCTGGAAATCCGGAATCTCGCGATTGAAGAAAACGGCGCGGGCACGCTCGTCGGTGGCTTCGTCGCGAAACACGCCCGAGCCGCTGATCGCGGCCGAACGGACACCGGCACCGGCCAGAAGCTCGCGCCAGCCGCCCTCGCTGTCGAGCGAGGTGATCTCGACCGGATCGGCGTTGAAGCTGATGCGGGTGGCGCGCAGCCCCGCCACGGTCTGAAACGCGCCATCGCCGGTCATGTCGAGCTTGACCAGCAGATCCTTGCCTTTCTGGGCAGCCATATCGGTCTCCTGAAACTTGGTTTTCGATGTCTTTCCGGGCAGGGGTCAGGTCCCGGCAACGGTCTCCTCGACCCGGGTCCGGAACGTCAGTTCCACCAGGCGCTGGTCGGGCTCGTCGCCGCGCCGCGCACGGGCCCGCCGGAACTGGATACCTGTCACCAGACCGCCCGCGATCACCGGATTGGTGCCCGAAAGCGCGGCGCAGACGGCGGCGGCGACCTGCTTGACATTGGCAAAGCCGACATCGGTGCCGACCACGGTCACGGTCAGCCGGAACACCGCGGCGGGTCCGCTGCTGTCAGAGGCGTCATCGGCATCCTCGGGCCCGAGCGCCACGTAAAGCGGTGGGACCGACGCACCCTCGGGCGCGCGGTCGTAGATATGCGTCCCGACGAGTGCCGTCAGCGCCGGGTCGCCCGAAAGCCGGGCAAAGACGGCTGCCTGCAAATCGAATGCGTGCGCATAGCTCATGTTTCGGTCTCCTCGCGCGCATAGCAGACCAGGTATCGGCCGTCGGTGCCCAGATCGGACACCGCCTCGACGGCAAAGCGCCGGTTGCCCGCCCGCAGCCGGTGCCCTGGCTGTGGACGCGACGCCGCCCCAGGGGGTGCGGCGCGGACGATCACCCGGTGGCCGACATCGGGGGCCGCGAACAGGCCGGCATCCCCGGCCCGGCCGCTGCCCGCACGCAATTCGGCCCACAGCGTGCCCAGCGCCACCCAGTCCCGGGTGAACCCCCCCGCGCCATCGGGCGTGCGGCGGGCTTCCTCCAGCGTCATCTTGCGGTTGAGCCGTGGCGCGGCCATCACCGGGCCCCCATCAGGCGGATTGCGCGGTGGCGCTCGATCAGCGCGGCGACGCCATGCGGCATGTCGGCAAGTGTCGCGCCGCCGCCGCTCGCACTGCGGTTCTCGTAGTGATGCGCCGCCAGCATCAGGACGGCTTGCGCCAGATCGGCCGGCATCGTGGTCCAGCCATAGGCAAGGCCCGCGATCAGATCGATCTCGATGGTGCTGCCCGAAGGCGGTACGGGCAGCGCCGCGGCGGTTGCCCGCAGCAGCGGGCGGTGGGTGTCGGGCTCCAGACGGTATTTGTCCGCATCGACCGTGGTCGCGGCACCGCTCGGCGGAACGAAGCGCACCCGCGACACGAACGCCACCGGCGCCACCGGCAAGGGCTGGCAATCCGGCTCGCGCCAGGCGGCAAGCTTGTAGACGAAGCTTCGCCGGTACAGCGCCTTGTCCGTGCGTCCCTCGATCACGGCCAGCGCCGATCGCAGGCAGGCCTCCAGAACCGTGTCCTGTGCACCGTCATCGGCAAAGCCGCGGCCCAGCAGCAGATGGTCCTGGAAGGCGGCGATCGGCAGTTGGTGGCTCGGCACCGCCGAGACTTCGGAAAACTCCATGGCTCACTCCAGGTCAACAGGTCGGAAGGGCGCGCGCCCGCCGCATCGCTCGGACGGAGGACAGCGGCAGCTGGACAATGCGGTACACCGGACGCGCGCCCCGGACCGCCGCGCAGGCGCGGCGGCCCTTCGCCCAGTTCCAGATCAGGACTGGGCGAACTTCATCAGCTTGATCGCCGCGAAATCGCTGACATCGCCGCCGACCCGCCGCGTGGCATAGAACAGCACATGCGGTTTGGCCGAGAACGGATCGCGCAGGATGCGCAGATCGGGCCGCTCGGCCACGGTGTAGCCTGCCATGAAATCGCCAAAGGCGATGGCGTGGCTGCCATTGGAAATGTCGGGCATGTCCTCGGCGATCAGCACCGGATAGCCCATCAGCCGGGCGGGTTCGCCCGCCGCCAGGCCGTCCGACCACAGGAACCGGCCATCGGCATCCTTCATCTTGCGCACCGCACCCGCGGTCTTCGAGTTCATCACGAAGTTTGCATTGGCGCGATAGCGCGCGCCCAGCGCATAGACCAGATCGACGATCGCGTCGGCCGGGTTCACATCGGCGAAATCGCCGTCCCGGCCCGAGGCGATATAGCCCAGATTGCCCCAGCTCCATGCCGCATCGGCGACCTTGGGATGGGCAAGGAACCCGGTGGGCTTGTCGATCCCGTCGCCCGAGATGAACGCGGCGGCCTCCGCCCGGGCGAACTTGTCGGCGATCCGGCCCGCCAGCCAGCCTTCGACGTCGAAGGCGGAGTCGTCCAGCAGCCGCTGGCTGGCCTTCGGCATGGCGGAAAGCTCGTGCAGCGGGATCGACACCCGGTCGATCTGCGGCGTGTCGGTCTCGGTCGTCGCGGCGGTCTCGGTCGCCCAGCCGGCGCCGACATCGGAGTGATCGACCAGCACGTCATAGGCGGTGGCCTCGACCGTCACCACATTGGCGATCGACCGGATCGAGGCGGCCGAGCTCAGCACCGACTGGATGCGCTCGGCGGTCTGAGGATCGACCAGATAGCCGCCTTCGGCCGAAACGGCCGTCGACAGGGCCTTTTCCTCCAGCACCAGGCCACGCAGCGCGTCGTCGTCGCCCGATCGCAGATAGGCCGCGAAAGCCTTCTGATGCGGGGCCTCGAATTCGGCCGCCGTCGACAGGGCGGGGCGGCGATGGGTCATGGTCTTGCGGTCCAGCATGGCAATTCGCTCTTCCTGTGTTTCGATGCGATGGGTGACGTCTGCCTTGAAATTCCTGACTTCGCTCAGGAAGCCATCGATCGCGGCATGCACGTCGTCGATCGGGGCCGGGGCGCGCATATCGGCCCCGTCCCCGGACTTGGTCTCGTTCGGGGTCATCGTCGGTCCTCTCTCGGGGTTCCTGGCCGGGTCAGTGCCGCCCGGCCAACAGACGGCCGGCCCGTGCAAAGGCTTCGGCCAGGTCGCGCCGCAGCGCGGTCGCCGCGGCGTCATCCGCCTTGGCCGCCACCCGGGCTGCGGGCAGCATCGGGAAGGTCACGAGCGAGACCTCCCACAGATCGAGCTCGGACAGCACGCGCCGTCCGTCGGCATCCTTTTGCGCCTTGATCGTGCGATAGCCGATCGACAGCCCGTCGATGGCGCCAGCGGCCAGCAGCGCCGCTGCCTCGCGGCCGCGGGCGACATCGGTCAGGATGCGGCCCTTGACGAACAGGCCGCGATCGTCCTCGCGCAATTCGTCCCACACCCCGATCGGCTGGGCGGGGTCGTGCTGCCAAAGCATCCGCACCCGCCGCCCGGCACGCGCCAGTGCGGCCAGGCTTCGCGCATAGGCGCCGCGCGCCACGATGTCGCCGCCCTGGTCGCAGGCGCCAAAGACCGAGGCATAGCCGCTGACCTCGGTGCCGTCGGCGCTCGATCGCGCCGCGTCGGCGCGGCAGAACTTGTGCTCCAGCCCGGTGGCGGGCAGGCCATCCATCATCATCTGCATGTCCTCGTCTGGTTGGTCCGCCGCGCCCCCGAAGGCGGGCGGGTGGGCGTGTGGGGCCCGGCTTCGGGGGCGCGCGCATCCCTTGGATCAGGGTATCAGCGTCAGAACCGAATGCACGCCCTTCGTCAGGACAAAGGCGACAACCCCGAAAAGCGCCAGCCAAAGCCGCTTTTCAAGCCGCTCGAGCAGCTCCTCGATCGTCAGCAGGCGGCGCTCCAGCGCCACCCAGCGTTCCTCATGCACCCGTTCGTTGGCCTCGATCCGGGCGGCCGCGGCGTCGAACGGGTCGTACAGGAATCGCGAGCCGCCGGTCCGCCCGCGCAGGCTCATCCCCCGGCCTTCATCTGCGGCAGGCCGAGCAGCGCGCGTTTCTCGTCGGGCGACAGAAATTCGGCCCGCGCCACCCGGTTCCACAGCGCCTCGCGTTCGGCCGACAGGGCGGGCACGGCATCGAGATCGGGCTTGAGCACCAGCCTTTCGCCGGTGAACCCGGTCAGCCAATGGGCCAGCGCCTCGGCAACCCGACTTGCCAGCGGCAGAACCGTGAGCCGGTAGAAGGCACGGTTGGCCTCCTGATAGTTGGAATAGGTCGCATCCCCGGGCAAACCCAGAAGCAGCGGCGGCACGCCGAAGGCCAGCGCGATCTCGCGCGCCGCGCTGTCCTTGGTCTGCTGAAACTCCATGTCCGAGGGCGAAAAGCCCATCGGCTTCCAGTCGAGCCCGCCTTCCAGCAGCATCGGCCGCCCGGCATTGGCGGCCCCCTGGTGATAGGACGCCATCTCGTCCTGCAGGCGTTGATACTGATCGGCGGTCAGCGTGCCGTGGCCATCGGTGCCGCCATAGACGATCGCGCCCGAAGGCCGGGCAGCATTTTCCAGCAGCGCCTTCGACCACCGCGCGGCCGCATTGTGCACGTCGATCGCCGCCGCCGCCGCCTGCAGCGGGGCCAGGCCGTAATGGTCGTCCTGCGGATGAAAATTGCGGATGTGGCAGATCGTTGGCGCGTCAGCCATGGCGAAACGGTGGGCCTTGGCGCCCACCCTGTATTCATAGCCGACCGGCCAGCCATCGGTGCCGGGGATCACGCTCATCCGGTCCGAGCGCAGAACGTGAAGCTCCACCGGCAGACCGTCGGTGCCGACAGCCTCGACATAGGCGTTGCCGGTCAGCATCAGCTGGCCGAACAGCGCCTCCAGCAGATCGGCCCGTCCCTGGGCGGGGTTCGGTCGCGCCAGCAGTGCCAGCATCGGGTGAACCTCATAGCGCCGGGTGTCGTCCTGCAACACCAGCGGCACCGCCGCCGCGGCCTCGGCGATCAGCTTGACCGTGCGAAACCCGATCGGGTTGCCGGCAAAGCCGCTGCGCGTCAGCGTCGCGGTGTCGCGCGCTCCGGGGATCGGCCGGCCCTTGCCTTGGATCGCGACGACCGCGCCGGTGGCCGAGACCTTGGTCTCGGCCGGGCGAAGCGGCGCGCTTGGCGGTGGCGGACTGGCCGCGCGGACACGGCCGCCCGCCGGCGGAACAGGTGAATTGGCATCGCGGGGCCCTCTTGTGGCTGCGGTGTGGTCGGGGCGGCCTAAAGCGCACGCATCTGCGGACGCCGCCAGGCTGCCGCGGGATCGATCATCAGGTCGGTCAGCGCCCAGACCAGCGCATCGACCCGGTCGGGCGAACCCTGCCCAAGGAAGCCCTGGGCGGTCATCCGGCACATCTGGTCCTCGAGCCGGCCGAGGCCGCGCAAATGCCGCACCCGGCCCTGCTCGTAAAGCGCGGCGACGGGTTCGGCACGCGCCGCCTTGCCGCGGGAGGCACGGACGGCGCGAAACGGCACCAGCGGATCGATCTGGCGGATCACCGTCTCGACCAGATCGCCGCCCTGATTGACCTCGGCCACCAGCCGTTCGGCGCCGTGCCGTTCCATCGCCGCGATCGCCGCCTCGGCCCAGTCCCGGGGCGACGCGCCGGTGACCGTGGCGTCCTCCAGCACGGTCGCCCGCCAGTTGGTCGGCGGTCCTTCGGCCAGCACGCCGGCGGCGACGATGCCGCAGGCATCCGACCGTTTGCCGCCGGTGACCGGCGGATCGACGGCGACCACCACCCGGGTCATTGCCGTCGCCGCATCGATCTCGCAGGCCCCCAGCATGTCGCGCGTCCAGAGCGCGCCTTCGACATCCTCCAGAAACCGGCCTTCCAGTTCCTGCCGACCCAGCCGCGTGCCGCCAAACCGCGCCTCGACCTCTTCGAGGAAGCTTGGCGCCAGATAGGCGCGGTTCGCCGAGGTCGGCGCGCGGGTCACCACCGTCGAGGGGTTCTGCAGGATCTGCTTCAGAACCTCGGCGTTGCGTGGCGTTGTGGTGACGACCTGTCGCGGGTTGGTGCCCAGCCGCAGGCAGAACTGCAGCATGGTCCAGCTCTCCTCGGCCTTGCGCCACTTTGCCAACTCGTCGACCCAGGCGGCATCGAATTGCGGCCCCCGCAGCGCTTCGGGCTCATGCGCCGAAAACAGTTGCGCGATGGCGCCGTTGGGCCAGACCAGCCGCTTGCGCGTGGCTTCCCAGCGCGGCCGGCGATCGGGCGGCGAACAGGCCAAGAGGCCGCTTTCGCCGAACACCATCACCTCGCGCGCCTGGTCCATCGTCTCGCCAACCAGGGCCACCCGGCGGGCCGGTCCGGGGTCGAGCGGCCTTGCGCCCTCGACCTGGGCGCGGACCCATTCGGCCCCGGCGCGGGTCTTTCCCGCGCCGCGACCGCCCAGGATCACCCAGGTCTTCCAAGCCCCCTCGGGTGGCAGCTGATGGTCGAGCGCCCAGAACTCGAACAGATAGGGCAACGCCGCAATCGCCTCATCCGTCAGGCCCTCCAGGAACGCCGTCGCCTGTTGCGGCGGCGCGGAGGCAAGCCAGGCGCCGCCCGACTTCAGCCCGCGCGGCGTCAAGGTCGAGCGCACCGGCACCGCCGCCGGTGCGGGCTGTGCAGAGTGCTTCAAGTTTCGCCTCCTGTTCGATGGCGTTGTTCAACGCTTTCGCAAGCTGCATGCGGCAGCTTTCAAGCTCGGCCAAAGCCTTGGCGTCGCCGTCTTCAATGCGGGTCAAGAGCCCGTTCAGCACCTGGCGCATCCGGGCAAAATGGTCGCGCGCGGTCTCGATCAGTTCCGTGGACCGCGGCGTCTGCTCGATCGATTCTAATGTCATTTTGGTTAAGCCTGCCCCTGTGTGCCTCCGCACCGAGGGAAATGAAAAAACGGCGTGCCCCAAGGCGACGCCGTTGACCCATTTCTTCCAGCTTGCCCGGTTTCTACCTTAGGGCGTTCGCAAAGTCAAGCGCTTTCTCCAGGGTTGACCGGGGCACCGTACGGTGCCTCCTATTCGGCCTGCTGGCGGGCACCCTCGATCTCGCGCCAGCGCTGCACATTGCGGTTGTGCTCGGCCAATGTGGTGGCAAAGGCGTGGCCCCCCGTCCCATCGGCAACGAAGTAGAAATAGTCGCTGGTCGCCGGGGCCAGCGCCGCCTCGATCGCCGCGCGGCTTGGATTGGCGATCGGCGACGGCGGCAGACCGTCGATCACATAGGTGTTGTAGGCCGTCACCTGGCGCAGATCGCTGCGGGTTATGCCCCGTTCCATGAAGCCCAAGCCATCGGTCACGCCATAGATCACGGTCGGATCGGTCTGCAGCCGCATGCCGGCGTTCAGCCGGTTGACAAACACCGATGCGACAAGCGGCCGTTCGCTGGCGACCGCGGTTTCCTTTTCGATGATCGAGGCGAGCGTCAGCGCTTCCTGCGGCGTGGCGAGCGGCAGACCGGCCGCCCGCAATCCCCAGGCATCGGCCAGGATCGCCTGCTGGCGGGCCTGCATCACCGCCAGCAGCCGGGCCCGCGATTCGCCGTTTTCCACTTCATAGGTGTCGGGCGCCAGCATCCCCTCGGCCGGCATCTCGGCGATTTCGCCCGAAAGGAACGGCGCCGCGCGCAGCGCCTCGACCGCCATGCGCACCGTGCTGCCCGGCACCAGCGTCAGGCGGCGGACCATGGGCGCGCCATCTTCGACCAGCGCGGCATAGCTCGCGGGCACCGGATCGCCCGATGCAAACCGCGCCACCAAGGTGGCTTCGCCGGTGCCGGGGAGGCGCTCGATCAGCCGGGTTTCGGCCCCCGCGACACCGATCACGTATTCCACGACATAGCGATACCCGCCGCGGCCGCCCTCGGTCAGAATATCCAGGATTTCGGCCATCGAGGCACCCGCCGGCAACTCGTAGCTGCCGAATTTCAGCGCCCCTTCCTGACCGGCATAATCCGCGCCCAGTCGAAACAGCGTCGCATTGGCGATGGCACCGCTCTCAGCCAGATCGTCAGAGACCTGCGCCAGCGTGGCACCGCGCGGCACCTCGAAAAAGATCGGCTCGGTCAGCGGCCCGGCGCCATTGAACTGGCTGCGCGCCCAGCCAAGGATGCCCGCCAGCAAGAGCGCGCCGACGATCAGCAGCGTCAGCATGTTGGCGGCGAAGTGACGCGCCATCAGCGATCCGCATGTCCGAGGATCAGCGACGCATTGGTGCCGCCGAAGCCAAAGGAGTTCGACAGGGCCACGCCGATGTCACGGTGGCGCGCGGCGTTCGGTGCCAGATCGATCGGCGTCTCGGCCGCCGGATCGTCAAGGTTGAGCGTCGGCGGCGCCACCTGATCGCGCAACGCCAGGGCGCAGAAGATCGCCTCGACCGCGCCCGCCGCGCCCAGCAGATGCCCGATCGCGCTTTTGGTCGACGACATGGTCAGCCGGCCTGCCGCGTCGCCCATCACCCGCTCGACCGCGGCAAGCTCGATCACGTCGGCCATGGTCGATGTGCCATGGGCATTGACATAGTCGATATCGCCCGGCGTCATCCCGGCGCTCCGGATCGCCGCCTGCATCGCCCGAAACGCGCCGTCGCCATCCTCGGACGGGGCGGTGATGTGATAGGCATCGCCGCTCATCCCATAGCCCAGGACCTCGGCATGGATGCGGGCGCCCCGCGCCCGGGCGTGCGCCATATCCTCCAGCACCACGATGCCCGCGCCCTCGCCCATCACGAAACCGTCGCGGGCCGCGTCCCAGGGGCGCGAGGCGCGCTCGGGCATTTCGGCAAAGCCGGTCGACAGCGCCTTGCAGGCGTTGAACCCGGCGATGCCGATTTCGCAGATCGGGTTTTCGGCGCCGCCGGCCACCATCACATCCGCCTCGCCGGCGCGGATGATCCGCGCGGCGTCACCGATTGCATGCGCCCCGGTCGAACAGGCCGTGACCACCGCGTGGTTCGGGCCCGTGAAACCGTAGCGGATCGACACCTGCCCCGAGGCGAGATTGATCAGCGAACTGGCAATGAAGAAGGGCGACACACGGCGCGGACCCTTTTCCTTCAGGGTCGTCGCGGTCTCGGCGATTGTCGCCAACCCGCCGATCCCCGATCCGATCATCACCCCCGTGCGGTCGCGGGCGGCCGCGTCCTGCGGTGTCCAGCCGGCATCGGCCACGGCCTGATCGGCCGCAGCCATTGCATAGACGATGAATTCGTCAACCTTTCGTCGGTCGCGCGCGGCCATCCAGCGGTCGGGATCAAAGCTGCCGTTGCTGCCATCGCCACGCGGGATTTCGCAGGCATACCGCGTCGCGCAGGCCGAGGCGTCGAAGCGCGTGATCGGGCCGGCGCCGGACTGGCCGGCCAGCAGGCGCGCCCAGGTCTCTTCGACGCCGCACGCGAGCGGCGTCACCATGCCGAGCCCGGTTATCGCGACACGCTTCATGGCGGCTCCGCGGCTCCCCTGGGGCGATGCGTCGGCCGCAATCGCGATGGCGGCATCCGGCGGATGCCACCCAATGCGGCGCCGGCGACCCGCCTAGCTGTCTTCGGATTCCTTGATGAACTTGACCGCGTCGCCGACGGTCTGGATCGTCTCGGCCGCGTCATCGGGAATTTCGATCCCGAACTCTTCCTCGAAGGCCATGACGAGCTCGACGGTGTCGAGACTGTCCGCCCCAAGATCGTCGATGAACGAGGCGCTCTCGGTCACCTTGTCTTCCTCGACCCCGAGATTCTCGACAACGATCTTCTTCACGCGATCCGCGATGTCGCTCATGCTGTCCTTCCTCTTGCTCGTCAGGGGGCGTTTTGCCCTTCTGTGCCGTTCGTTCTGCCCGTTGGTGGGCGGGTGAAACCGGGTTCCCGGCGGCGCCCACGCCGCATGCCCGATCGAAAACCTGCGCGCCTATAGCACAGCGTCCGGCCTTGGCAAACGCTTTCGGAACCCGGCCGCGCGGGCCGCTCAGATCATTGCCAGGCCGCCATTCACATGCAGCGTCTGACCGGTGACATAGCCCGCCTCGGGACCGGCCAGAAACAGCACAGCCGCCGCAACGTCCTCGGGGGTGCCCATCCGGCCCGACGGGATCTGGCCAAGGATCGCCGCCTTTTGCGTCTCGTTCAGCTTGTCTGTCATCGCGGTGGCGATAAAGCCCGGGGCGACCGCATTTGCGGTGACGCCGCGCGTCGCAACCTCGATCGCCAGCGCCTTGGTCATGCCGACCATCCCCGCCTTGGCGGCAACGTAATTGGCCTGGCCCGGATTGCCCGTGGTGCCGACGACCGAGCCGATATTCACGATCCGGCCCCAGCGTGCCTTCATCATGCCGCGCAGCACGCCGCGCGACAGCCGCATCGCGGCGGTCAGGTTCACGTCCAGAACGTCCTGCCAGTCGGCATCCGACATCCGCATGAACAGCCCGTCGCGGGTGATCCCGGCATTGTTGACCAGGATGTCGACCCCGCCCAGCGCCGCGACGGCGCGCTTTGGCAGCGCCTCGACCGCTTCGGGATCAGAGAGATTGCAAGGCAGCACATGGGCGCCCTCGCCAAGTTCTGCGGCCAGTGCCTCCAGCGGCTCGATCCGGGTGCCCGAAAGCCCCACCGCGGCCCCCGCGCCATGAAGCTGCCGTGCGATTGCCGCGCCGATGCCGCCCGAGGCGCCGGTCACCAGCGCCCTCTTGCCCGTCAAATCCGTCATTCCCGATCCTCCTGCCAGGCCGCCATCGCGGCGGCCACATCGTCGGGCGTCCCGACGGCCCGTGTCGTCGCCGCGCGGTCGATGCGCCGGATCATTCCCGACAGCGCCTTGCCGGCGCCGATCTCCCAATAGTCGGTTACGCCCCGGCCCGCCATCCAGGCGACGCTTTCGCGCCAGCGCACCCGGCCGGTCACCTGCTCGACCAGCAGGGCACGGATCGTGTCGGGTTCGCTCACCGCCTCGGCCCGGACATTGGCCACGACGGGCACGGCCGGTGGCCGGATCGTGACATCTGCCAGCGCTTCGGCCATCGCCTGGGCTGCGGGTGCCATCAGGCTGCAGTGAAACGGGGCAGACACGGGCAGCATCACCGCCCGCCGGGCGCCGCGCGCCTGTGCCAGTTCGGCGGCCCGGGCCACCGCATCGCGCGCGCCCGAGATCACGACCTGCGCCGGATCGTTGTCGTTCGCCGCGGTGCAGACCGCACCCTGCGCGGCCTCTGCGGCGACCGCTTCGGCGGTTTCGATGTCGAGGCCCAGCACCGCCGCCATGGCCCCCTGCCCGACCGGCACCGCCGCCTGCATGGCCTGTCCGCGCAGCCGCAGCAACCTTGCCGTGTCGGCCAAGCTGAGCGCCCCGGCCGCGCACAGCGCCGAATACTCACCCAGCGAATGTCCCGCCACATAGGCCGCCGCGGTGATCGGCAGGCCCTCGGACCCCAGCGCCGCCAGGGCGGCCAGGGACGTCGCCATCAGCGCCGGCTGGGCGTTTTCGGTCAGGGTCAGCGTGGCCTCGGGGCCCTCGGCGATCAGCGCCGACAAGGCAGTGCCCAACGCCTCGTCGACCTCGTCAAAGACCGCGCGCGCCGCCGGATAGGCCTCCGCCAGCGCCACCCCCATGCCAACCGTCTGCGCCCCCTGGCCGGGAAAGACGAAAGCCCGCGTCATCCGTGCCCCCTGTTGTGATCCGTGCCCGCATAACGTCATGCCCGCCGGCCCGCAATCGCCCCCTGGGCCGGAACCGGCGACGGTTCGGGGGCGTGCAGCCGGCTTGCGCGCGGGCGCCGGGCGGTTAGAACGCGTTGGGATTGCGGAAGGGGGGACATGGCGCTTGCGCTGATCATTCTCGCGGCCGGGCTTGGCACGCGGATGAACTCGACCCGGCCGAAGGTGCTGCATCGGCTGGCCGGCGCCCCGTTGTTGCACCATGCGATGGATGCAGCGCGGGCGCTTCAGGCGGACCGTGTGGTGGTCGTGGCAGGGCATGGCGCAGACGCGGTCGAGGCTGCCGCCCGCGCCCACACGCCCGATGCCATAACCGTGCGGCAGGAACCGCAGCTCGGCACCGCCCATGCGGTTCTGGCAGCGCGCGCGGCGCTGGCAGGGTTCGACGGCGATGCGGTCGTCCTTTACGGCGACACCCCGTTCATCCGGCCCGAAACGCTGCGCGCCATGCTGGCGGCGCGCCGGGCGGGCGCGCATGCGGTTGCCTTTCTGGGTTTCGAAACTGCCGAGCCCGGCCGCTATGGACGGCTGATCATGGCGGGCGATCGGCTGATCCGCATCGTCGAAGCCAAGGATGCGACGCCAGCCGAGCTCGCCGTCACCTTCTGCAACTCGGGCGTGGTGGCAGCGGATGCCGCGACCCTCATGACGCTCGCTGCATCGGTCGGCAACGACAATGCGGCGGGAGAGTATTACCTGACCGACATCGTGGCCATCGCCGCGGCACGCGGGCAAAGCGCGACCGCCATCGCCTGCGATGCGGCCGAAACGGTCGGCGTCGATTCACGCGCCGGCCTCGCCCGGGCAGAGGCCGCTTTCCAGGCCCGCGCGCGGGCCGATGCGATGGCCGCCGGGGTCACGCTGATTGCGCCCGAAACGGTGTTTCTGGCCCATGACACGGCGATCGGCCGGGACAGCGTGATCGGCCCGCATGTGGTGTTCGGACCCGGCGTCAGCCTAGGCGAAGACGTGGAAATCCGCCCGTTCTGCCACCTCGAAGGCTGCACCATCGAATCGGGTGCCCGGATCGGCCCGCATGCCCGGTTGCGTCCCGGCGCGGCGATCGCGACCGGCGCCCGGATCGGCAATTTCGTCGAGGTCAAGGCCTCGCGGGTGGGCGCCGGCGCGGCCGTCGGACATCTGAGCTATGTCGGCGACAGCGATATCGGCGCCGGCAGCAATATCGGCGCGGGAACGGTCACCTGCAATTATGACGGGTTCGCCAAACATCGCACCGAAATCGGCGCGGACGTGTTTGTCGGGTCGGGCAGCATGCTGGTCGCGCCGGTCCGCCTGGGCAAAGGCGCGATGATCGCCGCCGGCTCGACCATCACCGATGAGGTGCCGGACGACGCGCTGGCTTTCGGGCGGGCGCGACAGACCAACAGGCCGGGCCTGGCGGCACGGCTGCGCGCGCGGCTGCGCGCCGCGGCAGGGCGGCGCGACTGATGTGCGGGATCGTGGGCATATTGGGCCGGCACGAGGCCGCGCCGATCCTTGTCGATGCGCTGCGCCGGCTCGAATATCGCGGCTATGACAGCGCCGGAATCGCCACCGTCGCCGATGGCCGGCTCGACCGCCGCCGGGCCACCGGCAAGCTTGTCAATCTCGCCGACCTGCTGGTGCACCAGCCCTTGCCGGGCAAGGCGGGCATCGGCCACACACGCTGGGCGACCCATGGCGCCCCGAGCGAGACCAACGCCCATCCGCATCGCTCGGGGCCGGTGGCCGTGGTCCATAACGGCATCATCGAGAACTTCCGCGAATTGCGCCGGGCGCTGGAGGCGCAGGGCTATGGCTTTGCGACCGACACCGATACCGAAACCGTGGCGGTCCTCTTCCAAAGCCATCTGGACGCCGGAAAGACGCCGGCCGAGGCGATGCCGCAAACCATCGCGGCGCTTGATGGGGCATTTGCGCTGCTGTTGCTGATCGAAGGGCACAACGATCTGCTGATCGCCGCGCGGCGGGGTTCGCCGCTGGCGATCGGGCATGGCGCGGGCGAGATGTATGTCGGCTCGGACGCGCTGGCCCTTGCCCCGATGACCGACCGGATCACCTATCTGGACGACGGCGACTGGGCCCTGATCACCCGGGCCGGCGCGGAAATCTTCGATGCGGCCGGCCGGCGCGCCAACCGCGCGATCCAGCGCATCCAGATCGACGCGGCCGCGTCGGAAAAGGGGCCCTGGCGCCACCATATGGCCAAGGAGATCCACCAGCAGCCCGCCGTCGCCGGCGACATCCTGCGCGCCTATCTGGCAGACGGCGCGACCGGGCCCGCCCTGCCCGACGGCATCGATTTCGCTGCCACCGACCGCCTGACCCTGATCGCCTGCGGCACCGCCCACTATGCCTGTCTGGTCGCGCGGCACTGGTTCGAAAGCCTGGCCGGGCTGCCGGTCGACCTCGATATCGGGTCGGAATACCGCTATCGCGCGCCGCCGGTTTCGCCCGCCTCGATGGCGGTCATGGTCAGCCAGTCCGGCGAAACGGCCGACACGCTGGCCGCCCAGCGCTATCTGGCCGGGCGCGCGCGCCAGTCGCTCGCCATCGTCAACGTCACCACCAGTTCGATCGCGCGCGAGGCCGACATCGCCCTGTCGATCCATGCCGGGCCAGAGATCGGCGTCGCCTCGACCAAGGCCTTCACCGGGCAGTTGCTCGTGCTGCTCCTGCTGGCCATCGAGGCGGGGGTGCAGCGGGGCCGGATCGATGCGGCGGCCCTGGCGGATTATTGCGACCGGCTGCGCAGCCTGCCCGGGCTGATGCATGCCACGCTCGACCGGGAACCGGCGATGCAAGCCGTCGCGCAAGTCCTTGCCGGGGCTCAGGACGTGCTGTTCCTCGGCCGCGGCCCGCTTTTTCCCATCGCGCTGGAGGGCGCGCTGAAACTGAAGGAAATCAGCTATATACATGCAGAAGGTTATGCATCTGGCGAATTGAAGCATGGCCCGATTGCGCTGGTCGACCGCCACCTGCCGGTGGTGGTTCTGGCACCCCATGACGGGCTCTTCGACAAGTCGTTGTCGAATATCGAAGAGGTGATGGCGCGTCAGGGCCGCGTGGTGCTGATCACCGATCCCGCCGGCGATGCGGCGATCGGCAACGCGGTCTGGCACAAGCTCGTCCTGCCCGCCGCCGACCCGCTGATCGCACCGATCCTTTATGCCATCCCGGTGCAAGTGCTGGCCTATCATGCCGCGGTGACCAAGGGCACGGATGTGGATCAGCCGCGCAACCTGGCGAAATCGGTGACCGTCGAATGAAACCGGCGACCGCCCTTGCCGCCCTCGAGGCGCATGGCGATCCGGCACGGGCCCGGGGCATGGCGGCCTATCACAAGACGCCGCGGCGCTATTTCGGCACGCCGGTGCCCGATATCGCGGTGCTGGCGCGCGGCTGGCAGCATTTGCCGCCCGAGGACCAGATCGCCCTGGCCGAGGCGCTGTGGGCGAGCGACATCCATGAGGCGCGGATTGCGGCCGCGAAACTGTTCGAGCGGCGGCGCGTCCCGGCCGAGGCGGCGGTGTGGCGCGTGATCCGCGGCTGGGTGCCCGATTTCGACGGCTGGGCGATTGCCGACCATGTCTGCAAGGCGGGCAGCCTGCGGCTGTTGGCCGATCCCGCCCGGATCGACACGGTCGCCGGCTGGACCGAAAGCGCCTCGATCTGGACCCGACGCGCGGCGCTTGTCATCACCCTGCCCTGGGCGCGGGTCGCCGACCCGCTGCCCTTCGATACCGCCACGCGCGAGCGGGTGCTGGGCTGGGCGGCCGGCTATCTGGACGAAAACGACTGGTTCATCCACAAGGCGGTGGGCTGGTGGTTGCGCGACTTGTCCAAACGCGACCCCGACCGGGTGCGCGATTTTCTGGCCCGCCACGGCGCCGCCATGCGGCCTTTCGCCCGGCGCGAGGCGGAAAAGTACCTGGCCGGCTGACGCGGCACCGGAACGGCCCGGGACTGGCCGGCGATCGTCTGGGCGGGTGAGCCTGGCACGGCCCGGTTGCCAAAGCCCTACCATACGCAATCACCTGAAAAAGAGGCTGAAAGCCAGACAATCGTCGGGACTGGTCCGCTCGCACAAGGCCCGGATCTCCGACCCATATGCCGTCAGCTGCTGGATCGTGTTCCGGGTCATCGCGGCCGTGCTCGCCTGCTGATAGAACACCAGGCCGCCGATGATCACGCCAAGCGCGACGGCGATGAACAAAACGGCCCCGATCAGCGTGACACCGCGCCGGCGGACGCCAAAGGTCAGATGTATGCGCCGGGGCCGTATAACATCGAAGACTCCTTTGTGATCACCGAAGATGGACACGAGCGGTTCTCCGCGGCGCCGGATTCGGTGGTGTGGGATGGGACCATGACGACCCAATAAGGTCGCGTTCTCCGAGGGGCTTTCTCGAGATCACGGTGAAGCCCCTCTTGGGCGATGGCCTGGACGCTTCTCGAGGCGTAACGTCGCCCTCTCTTATGGCTGAAATTGACTGGCTGTGCAGCACTTGCATAGCCTGTAAACATTTTCCGCAAGATAGGAAACGCTATGAAACACGCAGTGTCTCTTATCGCCTTTGCAACAGCTTGCCCTGCATTGGCAGACGGACTCACGCCAACTTGATGCGCATGAACATGGCGCGGGCACGCTGAATATAGCAATTGACGGGGCAACCGTCGCGATGACGTTTGAGGCCCCCGGTGCCGATATTGTCGGGTTTGAATACGCCGCCAAAAGCGATACCGATCTTGCGGCCATTGATGCCGCCGTTGCCACGCTCGGTGCGCCACTCGATTTGTTTGTCATGCCGGATGCAGCAGGCTGTTCCGTCGTCGACGCAAGGGCTGAACTTGAAAGCGAAGATGGGCACGACGACCATGGTGATGATGGTCATGACAGCGGCAGCCACAGCGATCACGCCGAGGAAAGTCATGGCGATCATGGTGACGAAGATCACGCGGACCATGCGGATGAAAGCGGGCACACAGAATTCCATGCAAAATACACACTTAGCTGCGACACGCCAGATGCCCTGACCGAGATAACCTTTGCCTATTTCGAGGTCTTTCCAAATGCGCAAGAGGTTGAAGTGCAGATCATCACTGCGGCGGGCGCGCAGGCGTTTGAAGCGGAGCGCGATGCGCCAGTGTTGACTCTTGGGCGTTGACCGCAAGTGCCGGACGCGATTCTCGATGTTTCCAATGTTGCATATCGTTGGCCGGGACAGGCCGGATTCTCCATGACCGTCCCACGCTTGTCAGTTGCTGAGGGCGAAGCTGTGCTCCTGCTGGGCGAGAGTGGGTCAGGAAAATCAACGTTGCTGTCTTTGATTTGCGGCACGATTTTGCCAGACGACGGCAAGGTCTGGATCGCAGGAACAGACACCACGGTACTGTCAGGCGGGGCGCGGGATAAGTTTCGCGCAGAACAGATCGGCGTGATCTTTCAGCAGTTTAATCTGCTGCCATTTGGATCGGTGATTGATAACATCCTGCTCCCGCTTCGCTTTGCCCCCGCGCGTCGCAAACGCGTCGGCGATACACTTGCAGAAGCCGCCGCGCTCTGTGCTGCACTTGGATTACCTCGAGATGTCGTCCTTGCAAAGGCGACCGCACTTAGCGTTGGCCAGCAACAACGGGTGGCCGTCGCACGTGCGTTGATCGGGCAGCCACCTCTGATTATTGCGGATGAGCCGACCTCCGCGCTTGATGCCACCAGTCAAGCGGCCTTTCTGGAGTTGCTATTTTCTCAAACGACCATGCACAAGACGTCGCTTCTCATGGTCAGCCATGATCCGCGACTGGGTGAACGGTTTGACCGCGTGATCCGTATGGAAGACATCGCCCAGATTGAAAGGGCAGCAGCATGATCCTGCGACTTGCCATCGCGTCGCTATTTGCGCGTGCGTTGACCGTTGGTATGACCATTGTTGCGATCGCCTTGTCCGTCGCGCTGTTTCTTGGTGTCGAAAAGGTGCGGACCGGGGCCAAGGCCAGCTTTGCCGATACGATATCCGGTACCGACCTGATTGTTGGCGCACGGTCGGGGTCTGTGCAACTCCTGCTCTATTCCGTATTCCGCATCGGCAACGCAACCAACAACGTGACGTGGGAGAGCTACCAGGATATCGCCGCACGGCCAGAGGTTGAATGGATCGTGCCGATCTCTCTGGGCGACAGCCACCGTCAATTCCGCGTGATGGGGACGACGAAAGCCTTCTTTGAGCATTATAAATATCGGCAAGGCAGATCGCTCGCCGTGTCCGACGGGGCCATCATGGATGACCTGTTTGATACGGTCATTGGGGCCGATGTCGCGACAGAATTGGGATACAGCGTCGGTGATCCCGTCATCGTGGCCCACGGTCTCGCGTCTTTTACAGAACACAAGAATCAACCTTTCCGCGTGTCTGGAATTCTGGAAAAGACCGGCACGCCAGTTGACCGAACCGTGATCGTCAGCATGGAAGCGATCGAAGCGATCCATGTGGATTGGCGGAGTGGCGCACAGGCTTGGATTCAAATATCAAGTGCAACGGTTGATTTGAAGGCCGCGATTTCGTCGGCCATGGCTTCGGCGGGTGTTCTCCACCCGAGGGTTTTCCTCGGGCGGTTGTTCATCAGCGCGGCGACATCGTTGAGCCAGGTCTGGCTGACGCTTCCGAGGTCTGTGCCCTTGGGCATGAACTGGCGCAGCAGGCCGTTTGTGTTCTCGTTCGAGCCTCGCTGCCACGGCGCATGAGGATCGCAGAACCAGATGTCGATCTTCAGCCGTCGGGCGAGTTCGGGGTGACACACCATCTCGGATCCCCGATCATAGGTCATGCTCTTGCGCAGGGCTGCGGGCAGACGTTTCATCTGCCGTGAGAAACTTTCCAGCGCCGCCTCTGCGCCGTTGCCGTCCATTTTGCAGAGAACAACAAACCGGGTCTTACGCTCGACCAGCGTGCCCACCGACGAGCGATTGAAGGCGCCCTTGATCAGGTCGCCCTCCCAATGTCCCGGTACCAGGCGTGCTTCGACCTCCTCCGGACGGTTGATAATACGCAATGTTTCCGGAACCATAGAGGAAGCAGCCGCCGTTCTACGCTTGTTCCGTGACCGTCCGGTGTCGCCGCTCTGGCGCTCGTCCCGCGTGACCTGTTACGCTGCTTGGGCAGCGTAACGCCAGGGGAGCAACTCGTCCAGCCGAGTGATCTTGTGATCGGCAATTTGGCCCAGCACCCAGGTGAGCCAGGCCTGGGGGTCTACGTTGTTCAGTTTGGCGGTTTCGATCAGCGTGAAGGCGATAGCCATGGTTTTTCCACCACGCGCGGAGCCTGAAAACATCCAATTTTTTCGCCCGATGGCCACCGGTTTGACAGCGCGCTCGGCTGCGTTGTTGTCCAGATCCAGGTGGCCGTTGCTGAGATATGGCCGCGCCTTCGGCATCCGGCCCAGGGCATAGCGGATGGCCTGGGCCAGGGGAGATTTGCCTGATAGCCTGGGCAGTTGCGCATGCAACCACTCTTCAAGTTGGTCAAAGATCGGCTTTGCCCTGGCCTGCCGCACGGCGGCCCGGTACTCGGGAGCCATGCCCCTGATTTCCTTCTCTATGGCGTAGAGTAGGGCAATCCGGCGGATGGCCTCTTCGGCGATGGCGCTGCCTTGCGAGGCGAAAACATCCACGAACTTACGCCGCACGTGCGCCATGCACGCCATCTCATCGGCTTTGTCATCGCCGAACAGCCCGTTGAACCCGGAGTATCCATCCGCATGCACCCAGCCCTTGTAGCCCAAGAGGTGAGAGACGGGATGTTCACCCTTACGGTCCACCGTGAACTGGTACCAGACACAGGGCGGCGATTGCCCGGACCAAGGGCGTTCATCACGCACATAGGTCCAAACCCGCGCCGTTTTTGTCTTCTTGTTGCCGGGGGCCAGCATCTTCACCGGGGTATCGTCTGCGAAAAGGGCAGCGCCCTGGCGCACGATCCGCCCAATCGCATCGGCCAGCGGTTCCAGCAGAGCCGTGGATCGGCCAACCCAGTCAGCCATGGTGGAGCGGTCCAGATCGATACCTTCACGGGCAAATATCTGGCTCAGGCGATAGAGCGGTAGGTGATCGGCATATTTGCTGACCAGAACATGGGCCAGCAAGCCGGGTCCTGGCCGCCCACGCTCAATCGGACGCGATGGCAGCGGCGATTGCACGATGGCTTCGCAGCACGAACAGGCCTTGCGCGGGCGGATGATCCGCTTCACCTTGAAGCGTCCTGGCACATATTCCAGCTCTTCGGTCACATCCTCGCCCAGAGTACGCAGGGTTCCACCGCACCGACCGCAATCATCGCCAGGCGACAGTTCTTCGTCTTCCCGATCCAGATGATCCGGCAAAGGCTTGCGGCTGTGCTGGCGCTTCGACTTCCCGGCATCCTTTGTCGGGGATGGCGGGTTGGCCTGCGCCTCTGCCGCCTGGACGATCTCGGCGTCCTCCTGCAGGTCGAGACGGAGTTGGTCGAGACCTTCGGATTTGCTGCCAAAGCGATGGCGGTTGGCGCCGTGAAGCTGGTGCTGAAGTTGCTCGACCTTGAGGCTCAGCGCCTTCACCTCGTTGGCCAGAAGACGGTTCACCGCCTTCAGCTCGGCGGGGTCTTCAGGGGTGATATCGAGATCTTTCAGCATCCCCATTCCATACCACTTCAAGGATCAAACGTGAATCCCTAAAGCGATCAAAGGCTTGTATTTATTGCATTACCCAACACTCAGCGGGCGCCACGTCCTGTTGGGCATCCGCCAGTCTATGCCCTCCAACAGCATGGACAGTTGCGCAGGCGTGACCGCAATCTTGCCATCCTTGGCTGCTGGCCAAACAAACCGGCCCTTCTCAAGCCGTTTGCTGAAAAGGCATGCCCCCTGGGCATCCCACCAGATAATCTTCAACAGGTCGCCACGCCGACCACGGAACACGAACAGATGGCCGGAATAGGGATCAAGCTCCAAAACCTTCTCGGCCTGCGCCGCCAGCGTATTAAACCCACGCCGCATGTCGGTCACGCCCGCCGCCAGCCAGACCCGCGTGTTGGCCGGAACCGGGATCACGCCGACAGCCCCCGGATTAGCCGCGCCAGCGTATCGGGATCATAGCAGCCGCTGATCCGCATCCGGTGACCGCCTGCAAGCTCGATCTCGATGTGGTTGGGTACAGCGGTTGCGATCTCTGGAGCCTTCGCCTCAGCGACGATCTCCACCGGCAGAAAGCGCGGTTCCACCGGAGGCGACGGCACCGCCGCCGGATCCGACGCGTATCGGGGGTCGCGCAGCCACTTGAAGATCAGGTTCGCGTTCACCGCGTAGCGCCGCGCCACCTGCGCCACGGAAACGCCCGGCGCCGTCGTCTGGAAACAGATCGACCGCTTCTCATCATCCGTCCAAAGCCGCTTCGTCCGACGCGCCACGCCATCACCATAGTGTCCACTATCGATGGTGGACACTATCCGCCTCTATCCGCCAGCGGCAGAGCGGTCAGACCGGACGCTTACGGTCAGATCACCCGGCCGCGACATTGTCGGCCAACCCGTTGGGGGCCTCGTGCTATCACAGCAACGGGAATGCGACAAGTTTTTCCAGATTCCGCGGGTTTACCAATATCGGGTTGGACCCGCCGCATCGGGCCGCTCATCCCGTTGCTCCGTCACGGGCGGCCGACAGGACCGACCCGCCTTTCGGCACTGCGCGACGCGCCGGTGAATGCGCGTCGCGCCGCCCGTCACCCGACATCCTTGTAACTCACCACCCGACCGTCGCTGCCCGCCTGCTCGCGCAGGATCGCCAGCCGGTTCAATGCGTTCACATAGGCCTTGGCCGAGGCGACGACGGTATCGGTATCCGCCGCCTGACCGGTGACGATCTTGCCGTCCTCCTCCAGCCGCACGCTGACCGTGGCCTGGGCATGGGTGTGAACCGGCTTGGGCCGAAATGGTTTGCGATGTCCAGTGTCAGCTTCAGCGGCCCGGCTTTCAGCTCACCATGTCGAGCATCAGCCAGACCACTCCGTCGATCTGGTAGACCTTGATCGACGACACGCCAAGATCGCCATAGTCGTGACCGAGAATACCGACCACACCATCCGACGGTGGACGGTTCAGGAGTTGTCCGCGCTCGCCCACGTCCGGTGTTGGTGCGGACTGGGTCTCTGTCTCAAGCCGATAAGTCCGGCGATAGGTTTCATCGATCCGCTTCATCAGTTCGCCGCGCGAAAAGGCGCGGCCGTTGGCGGCGTGAAGCTCTCGGGCAACCGGCCGTTCGAACGGATAGTCCAGCACCAACGTGGCCTGTCCCGCATCTAGGACGACCTCATCGGCCGCGATCAGCCGCTCGAACGCGGGGTGCATGCAGCGCAGGTCCATCCAGTCGAACGGCTCCGTTTGCCCATCCGCGATGGCATCCGTGCCGGGGTGCGAGGTGATATCGATGGTGTCATGCGCGGTTTCGCCGGGTTGGAACGGCAAATCCGCGCGCGTCAGGAGCGTGAGTTCGAACGTCATTTCTCACCCATGGTCAGGGATGTCGTTGCTCGCGGGACGTGCACGGGCGCGAAAGCAGCTGATCGCTTACCCCACATCCTTGTAACTCACCACGCGGCCATCGCTGCCCGCCTGCTCGCGCAGGATCGCCAGCCGGTTCAAGGCGTTCACATAGGCCTTGGCCGAGGCGACGACGGTATCGGTATCCGCCGCCTGACCGGTGACGATCTTGCCGTCCTCCTCCAGCCGCACGCTGACCGTGGCCTGGGCGTCGGTGCCTTCGGTCACCGCATGGACCTGGTAAAGCTGCAGCCGTGCCTGGTGCGGAAACAGCGCCTTCACCGCGTTGAACACCGCATCGACCGGCCCGTCGCCCTGCGCGGTCACCTGGTGGTCGGTGCCATCGACCGTCAGCGTCAGATCGGCCGATTGCGGCGCCTCGGTGCCGCAGATCACCCGCAGGAACCTCACCGCCAGCCGGTCGTTTGCCGCTGCCGCCCCGCTGTCGGTCATCAGCGCAATGAGGTCGTCGTCATAGACCTCCTTCTTGCGGTCGGCGAGGGCCTTGAAGCGGACGAACACGTCCTTGAGCTGGTTGTCGCCCAGCTCATAACCCAGCTCCCTGAGCTTGGCGCGCAGCGCGGCGCGGCCCGAATGCTTGCCCATCACCAGGCTGGTGGCGGCCAGGCCGACATCCTCGGGGCGCATGATCTCGAACGTCTCGGCGTTCTTCAGCATGCCGTCCTGATGGATCCCCGATTCATGGGCGAACGCGTTCTTGCCCACGATCGCCTTGTTGAACTGCACCGGGAACCCCGAGGCGGTGGCGACCATGCGGCTGATCGGGACGATCCGCCGGGTGTCTATCCCGGTGTCGAACGGCATCAGGTCGCCGCGCACCTTCAGCGCCATCACCACCTCTTCCATCGCGGTGTTGCCGGCCCGCTCGCCCAGCCCGTTGACGGTGCATTCGATCTGGCGCGCGCCGGCCTCGACGGCCGCCAGCGCGTTCGCCGTCGCCATGCCCAGATCGTTGTGGCAATGGGTGGCAAAGGTGACCCGATCGGCGCCCGGCACGGTGGCGATCAGCCGCGCGATCAGATCGGCGGATTCGCGGGGGGCTGTGTAGCCGACCGTGTCGGGGATGTTGATCGTGGTGGCCCCGGCCGCGATGGCGATCTCGATCACCCGGCACAGATAATCCCATTCGGTGCGGGTGGCGTCCATCGGCGACCATTGCACATTGTCGCACAGATCGCGGGCATGGCTGACCGTGGCATGAATGCGTTCGGCCATCTGGTCCTGCGTCAGGTTGGGGATTGCCCGGTGCAGCGGCGAGGTGCCGATGAAGGTGTGGATGCGCGGCCGGCGGGCGGTTTTCACCGCCTCCCAGCAGCGGTCGATATCGCCCATCTGGGCGCGCGCGAGCCCGCAGATCACGGCGTTTTCGGCCTGTTCGGCGATCGCCCGGACGGCGGCGAAATCGCCTTCGGAGGCGATCGGGAAGCCCGCCTCGATGATGTCCACCCCCATCTCGTCGAGCATGCGCGCGATTTCCAGTTTTTCGGCATGGGTCATGGTGGCGCCCGGGGATTGCTCCCCATCGCGCAGGGTGGTGTCGAAGATCAGGACGCGGTCCTTCGCCGGTGTCTCGGTCATGGTGATTGCCCCCTTCGGGCCTGTTTCGTGCTGGTCTGTGTGGCTGGTCCGGCGCGAATGACAGGCTCCCCTGAGCGCGCGCGCCGAAAGGCCGCGCTCAGAGGCGGCGAAGGAGGAGAAGCGCGGCGGCGCGATTGCTGAGAGCCCGAACCATGTGGCCCATCATAACGGCGCGATCGCACAAGGGAAGAGGATACTGCACGAATGCGCCTTGCGCATGGCCGCAACACCGCTCTGACTGACGTCGCACATGGCCGGTTGGCGCGGAAAGGGGGCTGTGATGGCAAGGACAGGCATGTTCGGAGAGGTCTACGAGCTTCTCAACCCCGCCCTGCCGGCGGATCGGGCGCGTATCGCCGCGGCCCCCGATCTGCTGGCCGAGGCGCTTGGGCTTGCCGCGCAACCGGCCGCGCCGCGCGTGCTGGACTTCGGATGCGGGGCCGGATCGGGCGTCGACACGATCCGGGCGCTGATCCCGGATGCGGCCTATGACGGGGTCGATATCGACACAAGTCCGGAGGTCGATGCCCGCAAGCGGCGCGACGCGCGGTTTCACAGCTTTGATGGCGTTAACCTGCCATTTCCGGATGACGGGTTCGATATCGTGTATTCCCGCCAGGTGTTCGAACATGTCCGCCACCCCGACGCCGCGGTTGCGGATATCTTTCGCGTTCTGCGCCCGGGCGGGCTGTTTGCCGGATCGATGTCGAACCTTGAACCCTATCATTCCTATTCGATCTTCAACTACACCCCCTATGGTGTTTACCGCTTGCTGTCAGACAACGGGTTCCGGCTGATCCGGATGCGCCCCGGCCCGGAGGGGTTCGGCCTGACGATCCGGCAGATCACCTTACGCCGGATTGGCCGCGCCCGGCTGGTCTATCCGATGGTTGCGGCGGCCGAGGCGCTGGGCCGGATCGATACGCGACAGGCCAATTTTCTGAAGCTGCGGTTCTCGGGACATATCTGCTTTGCGGCGCTGAAACCCTGAAGCCCTTTGGCGCTAGATCGGCGTCTTTGCGGCAGCCGGTTGCCCGCTGTCGCCGGTGTTGGGTTCGCCCACGGGTTCGATCAGCAGCAGGGTGGCCTCGGTTTCGGCCCGCGGCCGGTGAACGGCCCCTCGGGGCACGACGCATAACTCGCCGGGCCCCAGAGTCACGCTGTGGCCATCTTCTCCATCGATGGTCACTGTGCCGCTGAGAACGAGGAAAAAGTCGTCGGTGGTGTCGTGTTTGTGAAACGGAAACGCGCCCGCGACCTTCACGACCATGACATCATTGTCGTTGTAGCGTGCCACCACGCGCGGATCCCAATGGGTATCGATCCTGGCGAGCTTCGCGGCGAGGTTCACCTTGTCCACGGTCGCCCTTTCCTGGTTGCTCGATGTCACATTAGCCGGGCAAGGTCGGCCCGCTCAACCCTGAAAACATGCAATCCGCGCCGGGCCGCAGCCCCTCGGCGCCGGGCGGCAGGGTCGGCGTATAGTCAAAAGCCGCAATCCGGGCGCCGCCGTCGAAGGCGATGAAAAGCTGGCTGGCCGCGGGGCGGATCGCGATGCCCTCGGGGTCGCGGCCATAGCGGATCAGCGGCAGGGTGGCCAGCAGCCGCCCCTCGGCGTCGAATTCGAACAGGCTGTTCGAGCCTTCCCAATCGTCGACGATCAACAGATGCCCGGTGCGCGGGTCGCGCGCGATCCCCTGTGGTTCGGTCAGCATCGGGTCGACATCGAGGCCCGACAGCCGGCGGATCGCCGTGCCATCGGGCCGCATCCAGGTGATCCGCTCGGGATCGTCCTCGACCGTGATCATTGTGCCGTCTTCCAGGACCACCAGCCCTTCGGTATCGGCCCAGCCGCCGGGGACCGAAAACCCCGGCGCGAGCTTCTCGCCATCCTTCGACAGGCGCTGGAAATTGCCATAGCCATCGGCGACCAGCAGATTGGCACCGTCGATCCCGACGGCCTTGATCCGCGCCAGATCGCTGGAAAACCGCCGCAATTCGTGCCCATCAAGGGTGATCAGGATCACCTCGGGCCCCTCATTGGCGATCCACAGCCCGCAGAAATCGGGGTCGTAATCGAGGCTGGCGGGGCGGTTCAGTTCGTAGAAATCGAGAAGCTCCAGCTCCAGCGCGCCCGCGGGCGCGGCAAAGCAGGACAGAAGGGCAAAGGCGCGGCGAAACATCCCGGCTCTCCGACTGGCTTGGGCGAAGGATGGCGCTAGGTCCGGCCGGGTCAATGGAGGTCGGCATGCAAACAGCTTTGGTGATCGGTGCCTCGGGCGGGATCGGGTCGGCGGTGGCGGGTGCGCTTGCGGCACGCGGCGTCGCCGTCACCGGTCTGTCGCGCGCCGCCGACGGGCTCGACGTGACCGACGAGGCTTCGCTCGCGGCGCAGCTGGGCGCGCTCGACGGCCCGTTCGACCTGATCTTCGTGGCCACCGGCGCGCTGGAGATCGCCGGCTACCGGCCCGAAAAGACCCTGCGCCAGATCACCGCGCAGGGGCTGGCGGATCAGTTCGCGCTCAACGCGATCGGACCGGCGCTGATCCTGCGGCACGCGCCACGGCTTCTGCCGCGCGACCGCCGCGCAGTGTTTGCGGTGCTGTCGGCCCGGGTCGGGTCGATCGGCGACAACCGGATCGGCGGCTGGTACGCCTATCGGGCGGCGAAGGCGGCGCTCAACCAGATCGTGCATACGGGTGCGATCGAACTGGCGCGCACCCATCGGCAGGCGGTCTGCGTCGCCCTGCATCCGGGTACCGTGGCGACACGGTTCACCGAGAAATATGCCGGGCGGCATCCGACCGTCCCGCCCGAGCAGGCCGCCGCCAACCTCTTGTCGGTGATCGACGGGCTGGGGCCCGATCAGACCGGGCGCTTCTTCGACTGGGCCGGGAAGCCCGTGCCGTGGTGAAACCGCAGCTGATCCTGATTCTCGGCGATCAGCTGACGCCGGGGCTGTCGGCGCTGGCCGCCGGTGATCCCGCGCGCGACGTGGTGGTGATGGCCGAGGTTGCGGGCGAGGCCAGCTATGTCCCGCATCACCCGAAGAAGATCGCCTTTCTGTTTGCTGCCATGCGAAAATTTGCGGCGGAGCTGCGCGAAGCGGGGTGGCGCGTGGCCTATTCGCGGCTCGATGGTCCGGACAATGCCGGGTCGATCCCTGGGGAATTGCTGCGCCGCGCCGGCGAGCATGGGGCAGCGGAGGTGATCGCCACCCAGCCGGGCGAGCACCGGCTTCATGCGGTACTCGAAGATCTGCCGCTCAAGACATTGATCCTGAACGACGACCGCTTTCTGTGCAGCCCGGGTGCCTTTGCCGCCTGGGCCAAGGGTCGCAAGGAATTGCGGATGGAGTGGTTCTATCGCGCGATGCGGCGCCAGACCGGCCTGCTGATGGAAGATGGCAAGCCCGAAGGCGGCAAGTGGAACTATGACGCGGAGAACCGCAAACCCGCCAGCGCCAATCTGCTGCGCGCCGGGCCGTTGCGGTTTGACCCCGATGCCGTGACGCAAGAGGTGCTGGACCTGGTGGCCGACCGTTTCGCCGATCGCTTCGGCCGGCTTGAGCCGTTCTGGTTCGCCACCGACCGGGCTGGGGCCGAAGCCGCGCGCGATCATTTTCTGGCCCATGGCCTGCCCGGCTTTGGCGACACCCAGGACGCGATGCTGACTGGCGACCGGTTTCTGAACCACGCCGTCCTGTCGATGTATCTCAATGCCGGGCTTCTGGACCCGCTCGACCTGTGCCGCCGGGCCGAAGCCGAATACCGCGCCGGCCGCGCACCGCTGAACGCGGTCGAGGGCTTCATCCGCCAGATCATCGGCTGGCGCGAATACATCCGCGGGATCTACTTCCTCCAAGGCCCCGGCTACACCGCATCGAACGCCCTTGGCGCCGACCGGCCCCTGCCGGCCTTCTACTGGGGCGCGCCGACCGACATGGCCTGCATCGCCGCCGTCGTCGAACAGACCCGGGACGAGGCCTATGCCCATCACATCCAGCGCCTGATGGTGACCGGCAATTTCGCGCTCCTGGCCGGGCTTGACCCGGCGGCGGTGCATGAATGGTATCTTTCCGTCTATGCGGATGCCTATGAATGGGTCGAGGCGCCGAACACCCTCGGTATGGCGCTATATGCCGATGGGGGCGTGGTGGCCTCGAAACCCTACGCGGCGTCGGGGGCGTATATCGACCGGATGTCGGATTACTGCCGCGGCTGCGCCTATGACGTGAAGGCGAAAACCGGCGACAGGGCCTGTCCGTTCAACCTGCTCTACTGGGATTTCCTGCTCCGCCACCGGCAGCGGTTCCAGTCCAACCCGCGGATGGCGGTGATCTATCGCAACTGGGACCGGATGGCAGAGGACCGCAGGCGCGCGACGCTCGACGGGGCGGCGGCCTTTCTGTCCCGGCTGGACGGCGCACGCCCCCAGAAGTGACGGCGCCAATACCGGCCGCCCGGCGGGGCATCGCCCGCCAGGCCGTTGGCGGGCATCCTGCCTTCATAACGGCCAGAAGACCAGGATCGCGGGCACCGACACCGCCACGATCAGCAACTCCAGCGGCAGCCCCATCCGCCAGTAATCGCCGAACCGATAGCCGCCCGGCCCCAGCACCAGCGTGTTGTTCTTGTGCCCGATCGGGGTCAGGAACGCCGCCGATGCCGCCACCGCGACCGCCATCAGGAACGGGTCGGGCGAGGCGTCCAGCGTCTCGGCCATGGCGATCGCCACCGGGGCGGCGACGATCGCGGTCGCGGTGTTGTTCAGCACATCCGACAACGTCATCGTCACCGCCATCAGCAGGACCAGCACCGCCCAGGCCGGCCAGCCCTGCGCCAGTCCGCTCAGCGCCCCGGCAATCAGCGCGGTCCCCCCCGCGGCATCGAGCGCCGCGCCGAGCGGAATCATCGAGCCGAGCAGAACCACCACCGGCCATTCGATATGATCGTAGACCTCACGCAGCGGCAGGATGCCCGACAGCACATAGGTCACAACGACAAGGCCCAGCGCCACCGGCAGCGCCACCGCGCCCAGGCTGGCCGCCGCGACCGCGGCCGCAAACAGCCCGATGGCGGCCCAGGTCTTGCCATCGGCGGTGACGGAGACGCCCGGCCGGTCGAGCGGCAGCACACCCAGCCAGCCCATCACCCGCGCCTCGTCGCCCTCGGGCAGCAGCAGAAGCAGGATGTCGCCCGCCCGGACCCGTGTCCGGCGCAGCTGTGAGCGCAGGGTCCGGCCCTGCCGCGAGATGCCCAGCAGCAGCGCATTCTGTCGCCAGCCCAGCCCGATCGCCCGCGCGCTGCGCCCGCGATCCGGGCGCCTTCGGGCACCACCGCCTCGATGAGGGCAAGCCCGCCGCCGGCCGGGTCGCGCGACCCGGTTTCGGCAAAGGCCAGGCCCTGTTCGACGCGCAGCGCCTCCAGCGCCTCGGGGGTGGCCTCGATCATCAGCACGTCGCCGGCGCGCAGCACCGTGCTGCGCGCCATGCCGAACAGCCTCTTGCCGCCCCGCAGCACGCCCAGAATGGTCACATCTGCCGCCTCGGCCGCGGGCTCCAGCTCGGCCACGCGCTGGCCGATCCGGTCCGATCCCTCGGGCACGGTCAGTTCGGCGACATAGGGCGCGATATCGGCCAGCGCCGCGCCCGCGCCCGGGTCGTCGGCAGGTTGCGGGATCAACCGCCAGCCGATGAGCGCGACAAAGGCCAGCCCGGCGATGGCGGCCACCGCACCCACCGGCGCGAAGTCGAACATGGCAAAGGGCTGGCCAAGGGTGTCGCCGCGGATCTGGGCGATGATGATGTTGGGCGGCGTGCCGATCAGCGTGACCATGCCGCCCAGGATCGTGGCAAAGGAGAGCGGCATCAGCGTCAGCCCGGGGTTGCGCCCGGCCTTTCGGGCCGTCTCGATGTCGACGGGCATCAAGAGCGCCAGCGCGGCAACATTGTTCATGAACCCCGACAGCGCCGCGCCGACGCCCCCCATCACCGCGATATGCCGGCCCAGCGGGCGGCCGGCATCGATCAGCGTGCGGGTGATCAGCATCACCGCGCCCGAACGGACCAGCCCGGCCGAGACCACCAGCACCAGCGCCACGATGATCGTGGCCGGGTGGCCGAAACCTGCAAACGCCTCGGCATAGGGCACCACCCCCAGCACCACCCCGCCAGCAGCGCGGTGAAGGCAACGAGGTCATAGCGCCAGCGCCCCCAGAGCAGCAGCGCGAAGACCGCGCCGAACAGCGCGAACAGGATGATCTGGTCGTGGGTCATCGGCGGTCAGCGAAGCCGAGGACGAACGGAATTGCAATCCACCCCGGCCCCTTGCAGCACCCGCCCGCCCCGCGATACACCCCCCGCATCCAAAAGACAGGACGGAGCCGGGCCATGGCGGGCCATTCCAAATGGGCGAACATCCAGCACCGCAAGGGGCGGCAGGACGCGGCACGTTCGAAGCTGTTCTCGCGGCTCTCGCGCGAGATCACGGTGGCTGCCAAGATGGGCGATCCCGACCCCGACAAGAACCCGCGCCTGCGGCTGGCGGTGCGCGAGGCCAAGGCCAATTCGGTCCCGAAGGACGTGATCGAACGCGCCATCGCCAAGGCGTCGGGCGCCGATGCCGAGACGCTGGAGGAAATCCGCTATGAGGGCTACGGGCCGGGCGGCGTCGCGGTGATCGTCGAGGCGATGACCGACAACCGCAACCGCACCGCGTCGAATGTCCGGTCGATCTTTGGCAAGGCGGGCGGCAACCTGGCCGAGACCGGCGCGGTCAGCTTCATGTTCGCCCGCAAGGGGGAAATCGGCTATCCGTCGACAGCGGGCGATGCCGACAGCGTGCTGGAGGCCGCGATCGAGGCCGGCGCCGAGGATGTGGAAAGCGGCGAAGACGGCCACACCATCTTCACCGCCTGATACCGACCTCGCTGCCGTTGCCCAGGCGCTTGAAACGGCGCTCGGCGAAGCCGACACGGTGAAGCTGATCTGGAAACCATCGACGACGACCGCGCTTGACCTCGACGGCGCGCAAAAGATCGTCCGGCTGATCGAGGCGCTGGAGGATGACGACGACGTCCAGGCGGTCACCGCGAATTTCGATATCCCCGATGACGTGATGGCGGCGCTTTGAAGGCGCTCTTTTCCGACCCTGCCCGAATATCGGGCATCGCCACCGCCCTGCCCGTTTCCTGCGCTTTCCCGTTGCAATCGCGGTCGCTTTGCGCCCAGATTTGCGCCGACCGGGGCAAAGGGGCCTGACAGCATGACCGATCCGAATGGCGGACCCGTGATCGAGGTGCGCGACCTGCACAAGGCTTATGGCGCGCTCGAGGTGCTGAAGGGCATCGACATGACCGCCCATCGCGGCGATGTGGTGTCGCTGATCGGCTCGTCGGGGTCGGGCAAGTCGACGCTGTTGCGCTGCCTCAACCTGCTTGAGGACAGCCAGCAGGGCGACATCCGGTTTCGCGGCGACCCGGTGCGCTGGCGCGGCGAGGGCCATGCCCGCCAGCCGGCCGACCGCAAGCAGGTGATCGACATCCGGACGCATCTGTCGATGGTGTTCCAGCAGTTCAATCTGTGGGCGCATATGACAATCCTGCAAAACGTGATGGAGGCGCCGCTGACCGTGCTGCGCCAGCCCAGGGCCGAGGTCGAGGATCGCGCCCGCGCGCTGCTCGACAAGGTCGGGATCGGCGACAAGGCCGATGCCTGGCCGGCCCAGCTTTCGGGCGGCCAGCAGCAGCGCGCCGCCATCGCCCGGGCGCTGGCGATGGAGCCCACGGCGCTCTTGTTCGACGAGCCGACCTCGGCGCTCGACCCTGAACTGGAACAGGAGGTCGTGCGCGTCATCAAGGCGCTGGCCGAAGAGGGACGGACCATGATCCTGGTCACCCATGACATGAGGTTGGCCGCCGATCTGTCTGACCGGGTTGTGTTCCTGCATCTGGGCCGGGTCGAGGAAGAGGGCCCGCCCGAGACGCTGTTTTCCAACCCCAGCTCGACAAGGCTGCGGCAATTCCTGCAATCCACCATGGCGGCGTGATCCGCCGCCCGACCGACAAACAGGGAGTGAGACGATGAACAGACTGCTGACCGCGACCGCCGCATTGGCCGTGCTGGCCGGCTCCGGCGCTGGCCCAGGACACCATCCGGATGGGGACCGAGGGCGCGTATCCGCCGTACAACTTCATCAATGACGCTGGCGAGATCGACGGCTTCGAGCGCGAGCTGGGCGACGAGATGTGCGCCCGTGCCGGGCTGACCTGCGAATGGGTCACCAATGACTGGGATTCGATCATCCCCAACCTCGTGTCGGGCAACTACGACACCATCATCGCCGGCATGTCGATCACCGACGAGCGCGACGAGGTGATCGACTTCACCCAGGCCTATATGCCGCCCGACCCGTCCACCTATGTCGGGCTGGCGGGCACCGAGATCGACCCGACCACCGCGGTGATCGCGGCCCAGACCGGCACCATCCAGGCCGCCCATATCGCCGCGATCGGCGGTGCGCTGATGGAATTCCCGACGCCTGACGACACCATCGCGGCGGTCCGCAACGGCGAGGCCGACGCGGTGCTGGCCGATAGCGACTATCTGGCGCCGATCGTCGAGGCATCGGGCGGCGAACTCGACTATGTCGCGCCCGATGTGATGCTGGGCGGCGGCATCGGCATGGGCGTGCGCGAAAGCGACACCGAGTTGAAGGCGACCTTCGACGCGGTGATCACCGAGATGAAGGAAGATGGCACGCTGAACCCGATGATCGTCAAGTGGTTCGGCGAGGACGCCCAGGTCTGGGAGTGATCCCGGGCCCGGCGGGGTGGGCCGCGCGCCGGCCCGCCCGCACCCCCGATGTTTGAATTCTGCACCGATCCCACGGCCCTGCCCGACTGGCAGTGGATGGCCTGCTACCTGACCACGGGCAAGCACATGGCCTTCTACAACGCCTTCGGGACGGTCCTGCTGTTGCTGGCGATCACCGCGCCCGCGGCGCTGGCGCTGGGGCTGGCCGGCGCCACCGCGGCGCGCGGGCGGCTGTGGCCGGTGCGGGCGATCGGGCGGGTCTATATCTCGATCGTCCGGGGGCGTGCCCGACATCGCCTTTTTCCTGTTCTTTGTCATCGCGCTCGACCAGGGCTTCGAATGGCTGCGCCACCAGGCGCTGTGCCCGGACTGGGACCAGCCGATCCGCCAGGGCAGCGATTTCCTCGTCTGCCCCGAGGCCAAGCTGCCGCTGACCACCGCGCCCGAGGCGGTGCATCAGGCCTATGGCTTCTTTCTGGCGGTGATCTCCTATGCCATCGTGTTCGGCGCCTTCACCGCCAACGTCCTCTATGGCGCGATGAACACGGTGCCGCGTGCCCAGATGGAAACCGCCGAGGCCTATGGGATGACCCCGCGGCAGGCGTTCTGGCGGGTGATGTTCCCGCAGATGTGGGTCTATGCCCTGCCCGGCCTGTCGAATGTCTGGATGATCCTGATCAAGGCCACGCCGCTTCTGTTCCTGCTGGGGGTCTCGGACATCGTCTATTGGGCGCGTGAGTTGGGCGGGGCCAAGGTGGCGCAGTTCTCGGACTATCCGCATCCCGACTGGCGGGCCTGGTATTTCCTGTTCCTGCTGGTCTTCTATCTTGCCTTCACCGCCGTGTCGGAACGCATCTTCGCCCGGCTGACGCGGCGGCTGTCGCGCGGCCAGGCCACGGTGGCGGGCGAAGCGCTGCGCAAGGGGGCGGCATGACCTGCGGCGAGACGTTCGAGGCCTATGCCCTGCGCGCCATCGGCATCGGCGAGCGGCTGTTGCCGCAGACCGACTTCACGCTCTGCCAGCAATTCGTCCTGATCGGTTCGGGCATGGTCTGGAACCTGTATTTCGCCGTTCTGGCACTGTCCTTCGGGTTCTTTCTGGCCGCGGCCGTGGCGGTTGCGCGCACCTCGCACAACCCGCTGATCCGCAAGCCGGCCGAATGGTTCGTCTTCCTCTTCCGCGGCTCGCCGCTGTTCATCCAGTTCTTCTTTGCCTATTACCTGTTCGTTCTGCTGCCCCCGCGAAGGGATCGACATCAATCTCGGTTTCGTCGAGATCACCGCCGACACGCGCTGGCTGACCCGGGCCTGGGCGGGTGCGCTGATCGTTCTGGTGCTGAACACGGCAGGCCTATTCGGCCGAAATCTTCTATGGCGCGCTCAACTCGGTGCCGAAGGGCGATGTCGAGGCCGCCGATGCCTATGGCATTTCCGGCTGGACCCGGTTTCGCCGGATCGTCTGGCCGACCGCGCTGCGGCTGGCCTGGCCGGCCTACACCAACGAGGCGATCTTTCTGTTCCACGCCACGACGCTGGTGTTCTTTTCGGGCTTTCCGACCCGGCGGCCAGCAGGGCGATGCGCTGTATTATGCCAACTATTTCGCCGACAAGACGTTCAACCCCTTCGTGCCCCTATCCGATCCTGGCGGGCTATTTCATCCTGGGCACGCTGGCGATCATCTGGGGGTTCGGTCGGATCAACCGGCACCTGAACCGGCACCTGCCGCAGGCCGTGCGCCAGCCGATCCGGTTCCGCCCCAACTATATCCGCTGAGGCAGGCAGGATGACCGCGTTTCAAAGCCTGCGCGTGGCGGCCGCCGACCTCAACGGCATCGCCCGCGGCAAGCGCCTGCCGGCTGCCGAGGCACCCAAGGCCGACGCGGCGCTGCGGATGCCCTATTCGGCGCTCAACGTCGATATCTGGGGCTATGACATCGAAGGCAGCCCGCTGGTCTTTGCCAGCGGCGATGGCGATGCCTGGCTGCGCCCCACCGGGCGCGGCCCCTTGCCGCTGCCCTGGCTGCCCGGCGCGGCGCTGCAGCCGATGTGGATGTTCGGCGAAGACGGCACGCCCTTTGCCGGCGACCCGCGCCATGCGCTGTCGCGGGTGCTGGACCGCTTCGCGGCACGCGGGCTGACGCCCGTCGTCGCGCTGGAGATCGAGTTCTATCTCTCGGCCGCCGACGGCCCGCGGGTCACCCCGCCCGCAGACCCGCCAGCGGCCGCCCGGTGGCCCATGGCGAGGTGCTCGACCTTGAACGCCTCGACGCCTTTGCGGGCTTCTTCGACGCGCTCTATGCCGCCTGCGACGCGATGGGCATCCCCGCCGGCGCGGCGATTTCCGAAGGCGGCCCGGCCCAGTTCGAGATTGCCCTGCGCCACGCTCCGGACGCGCTGCGCGCCGCCGACGATCTGTGGCTCTTCAAGCAGGCGGTGCGCGGGGTGGCGCGCGCGCATGGGCATCTGGCCAGTTTCATGGCCAAGCCGATCGCGGGGCGAACCGGGCTGCGGGATGCACGCGCACGTGTCGCTGCTGAACCGGGACGGCCAGAACGTCTTTGACGATGGCAGCGAGACCGGCGCGCGCAGCCTGCGCCACGCAGCCGCGGGATGTCTGGCGGCGATGCGCGATTGCACGCTGATCTTTGCGCCGCACCGCAATTCCTACCGCCGGCTGACGCCCTATTCCCACGCCCGCGCCATGTCGTCTGGGGCTATGAGAACCGCACCGCCGCGATCCGCATCCCCGGCGGGGCGCCCGCGGCGCGACGCCTCGAGCACCGGGTCGCCGGCGCCGATGCCAACCCCTATCTGGTGCTCGCCGCCGTCCTCGGCGGGATGCTTGCAGGGATCGAGGATGCCGCCGATCCGCCTCCGGCCGTCGACGACAATGCCTATGAGACCGATGCGCCCACGCTGATCGGCGATTGGGGCGCGGCGATCGAGGCGTTTGCGCACAGCCCGGCCACCGCCCGGCTGTTCGCGCCCGAGCTTGTGCGCAATCTGCTGCTGTGCAAACGCCAGGAGCATGCCCGGTTCGAGGCCGAGATGAGCGATTTCGAGTTCGACAGCTACCGCGACAGGGTATGAGGGGATGAAGATCGGGATATTGCAAACCGGCCATGCGGTTGATGCGCTGCTGCCCGTCCATGGCGACTATGACGCCTTCTTCCGGCGCTTGCTGGATGGCTACGGCTTCGATTTCGCCACCTACCGGGTGGTCGATGGCGACTTTCCCGGCAGCATCCGGGACGCCGATGGCTGGCTGATCACCGGCTCGCGCCATGGCGCCTATGACGATCTGCCCTGGATCGCCCCGCTGGAGGATTTCATCCGCGACGCCTATGCCGCCGATGTGCCGATGGCGGGCATCTGCTTCGGCCATCAGATCATGGCCCAGGCACTCGGCGGCAAGGTCGAGAAGCATGGCGACGGCTGGATCGTCGGGCGCACCCCCTATCGCTTTGCCGACGGGCGGGAATTGCAGCTCAACGCCTGGCATCAGGACCAGGTGGTGACGGTCCCGCCCGACGCCACGGTAACCGCCCGTTCGCCCGGCTGCACGAACGCCGCCTTCACCTATCGCGGCCGCGCCTGGTCGGTGCAGCCACATCCCGAATTCGATGCCGCCTTCCTGGCCGATCTGATCGAGGCGCGCGGCCGCGGTGTGGTGCCCGACGCCCTGCTGGACGCGGCCGCGACCCATACCGGCGAACCGCTCGACAACCGGGCGATCGCCGACGACATCGCGGCCTTCTTCAAGGCCGCGTCATGACCGGCGACTGGATCGCGGCGCTGCCCGATGCCGCCCGCGCCTATATCGGCGGGCGCCGGGTCGACGAGGTCGAATGCGTCGTCGCCGATCTCGCGGGCGTGGCCCGCGGCAAGGCGATGCCGGCGACGAAATTCGCCCGCACCGGGCATTTCTATCTGCCCGATTCGATCTTCTACCAGACGATCACCGGCGCCTGGGCGGATGTCGAGGGGCTGCTGACCTATACCGAGCCCGACATGCTGCTGACGCCCGACATGGCCACCACCACCGCCGCGCCGTGGAACGCCGATGTCACGCTGCAGGTGATCCACGACATCGCCTCGCGCGACGGCGAACCGATGCCGGTCGCGCCGCGCAACGTGCTCAAGCGGGTGGTGCGGCTGTATGAAGAGCGGGGCTGGACGCCGATCGTGGCGCCCGAGATGGAGTTCTTTCTGGTTGCCCGCAACCTTGACCCGGCCCAACCGATCGTCCGCCGATCGGCCGGTCGGGCCGGCCGGCCGCGGCGCGTCAGGCCTATTCGATGTCGGCGGTCGACGAATACGGGCCGGTCATCGACGACATCTACGATTTCGCCGAAGCCCAGGGGTTCGAGATCGACGGCATCACCCAGGAGGGCGGCTCGGGTCAGGTGGAGATCAACCTGCAGCATGGCGACCCGGTCGCGCTGGCCGACCAGATCTTCTTCTTCAAACGGCTGATCCGCGAGGCCGCGCTGCGCCATGACTGCTTTGCCACCTTCATGGCCAAGCCGATCGAGGAAGAGCCGGGCTCGGCCATGCATATCCACCATTCGGTGATCGACCGGGTGAGCGGGCGCAACATCTTCGCCGCCGAAGACGGCTCGGAGACGCCGCAATTCGCCCATTTCATCGGCGGGCTGCAGGCGCATCTGCCGTCGGTGATCGCGGTGCTGGCGCCCTATGTGAACAGCTATCGGCGCTATGTCCCGGACTTCGCTGCGCCGATCAATCTGGAATGGGGCCGCGACAACCGGACGACGGGCATCCGGGTCCCGGTGTCCGACCCGGCGGCGCGGCGGGCCGAAAACCGGCTCGCCGGGATGGATTGCAACCCCTATCTGGGCATCGCGGCCAGCCTCGCCTGCGGCTATCTGGGCCTGGTCGAGGGCCGCGAGCCCGGGCCCGAATGCACGGGCGACGCCTATTCCGAGGATGAGGCGATCCCAAGGGGGCTCGCCGACGCGCTTGACCTGTTCCGCGCGGCCGAGCCGATGCGGGCCGTCCTGGGGCGGCAATTCTGCGATGTTTACCACGCCGTCAAATCGACGGAAAACACCGGCTTTCTGCAGGTGATCAGCCCGTGGGAACGCGAGCATCTGCTGCTCAATGTCTGATACCGGGCCGCAACGGGACAAACCCCTTGCGCTTTGCTATCAGTCTGCGGCGGGTGGCCCGCCGGCCGGGGCGCTGGCGCCGTTGCGCCAGATGAACCAGATGTTGCGCGCATAGATGAACAGCGGCATCCCCTGGCCCAGGATGAACACCGGATCGCGGCGCCAGACCGCATAGGCAAACAACAGCGCGCCGCCGGCAAAGGACAGATACCAGAACAGCGGCGGCACCACCGATGCCCGCGCGCGCTCCGAGGCGATCCACTGCACCAGCATGCGAGCCGAAAACAGACCCTGCGCGGCGAAGCCGGTGACCAGCCAGGTGATCTCGGTCGGGCTCATGGCGGCGAAATAGGCGGCGAATTCGTCGATCATCCGCGCCTCACCTCCTCGACCGGTGTGTTGCGGCTGCGCCGGATCAACCAGGCAACGCCGCGCAAATCGGACCAGCCATCCAGCGCGCGCCGCCAGTTGGTGTATTTGGACAGCCCATGCGCGCGCACCCGGTCGTTGACCGGCGCATAGGCAGCCGTCTTGCCCTGGGCCTGGAACAGCGCCGGCAGATAGCGGTGCTGGCCATGGAAGAACGGCAGGTTGAGATAGGTCTCGCGGTCGAACACCTTGATCCCGCAGCCGGTATCGGGGCAGTCATCGCCCAGATACCAGCGCCGGATCCGGTTCGCGGCACGCGAGGCGAGGCGTTTCGAGGCGCTGTCGGCGCGGGCGGCACGCACCCCGCCCACCAGCTGCGGCCCGGCCGGGTCAAAGCGCGCGGCCAGGCCGGCCAGATCGGCGGGATCGTTCTGGCCGTCGCCATCCAGGGTGCCGATCACCGGAAAGCGCGCGGCCAGGACACCGCTGCGCACCGCCGCACTTTGCCCGGCATTGCGGGCGTGACACAGCAGCCGCACGCGGCAATCGGCGGCCATCGCCGCGCGCACCTCGTCGGCGGTGCCATCCGACGACCGGTCATCGACCACGATCACCTCGCCCAGCAAGTCGGCCGGCACCGCGGCCAGCACCTCGGCGAGCAGCGCCCCGATATTTCCCGCCTCCTCGAAGGCCGGGATGACCACGGACATCTTGATATCTGGCGGCATTCCCGACCCTTCGCGACTGCCAAGCGCCTAGCATGCCGGTTGCGGGGTGTCACCTGTCAGGCGCCGCGCCGCCCGCAAACGCGTTCGGCCGGTCATAGCGGCAGGGGTCTTCCTGCATTTCCAGGTGCAGCCGATCGCCTTCAAAGGGATGCGCCAGCGCCAGCGCCTCGTCGAATGCGATGCCCAGGCCGGGGCCGGCGGGCAGGGCCACGAACCCGTCCGCGACCGCGATGGTCCCGCCGATCAGCGCGCGGTGAAACGGCGTGTCGATCGTTTCCACCATCAAGAGGTTCGGGCAGGTCGCCGCGACATGGCAGTTCGCCGCCCACTCCACCGGACCGGCATAGAGATGCGGCGCGATCTGGGCGCCGAACGCCTCGGCCAGGGTGGCGATCTTCTTGGTCTGCCAGATGCCGCCCGCCCGACCCGTGGCCGGCTGGACGATCCCGGCCGCGCCCGCCCGCAACAGCGCGGCGAATTCGGCCAGCGTCGTCAGACGCTCCCCCGCCGCGACCGGGATGCGCACGGCCCGGGCGACGCGGGCCATCGCGGCCGGATCGTCGGGCGGCACCGGCTCTTCGAACCACAGCGGATCGTAGGGTTCCAGCCGACGGCCCAGCCGGATCGCGCCATCGGCCGTGAACTGGCCGTGGGTGCCGAACAGCATGTCGGCGCGGTCGCCGATCGCGGCGCGGATGTCCCGGCAGAACGCCTCGGACAGGGCAAGATCGGTCATCGCCGGCTGATGGCCGCCGCGGATCGTGTAGGGCCCGGCGGGGTCGAACTTCACCGCTGTCCAGCCCTCGGCCACGCGGGCGGCCGCCGCCGCGGACTGCGCCGCGGGATCGGTCCAGAACGCGGCTGCACTGTCGCCAGGGCCGGGATAAAGATAGGTGTAGGCGCGCAGCCGGTCGTCGACCGCACCGCCGATCAGCGCATGCACCGGCCGGTCGAGCGCCTTGCCCAGAATGTCCCAGCAGGCGATTTCGAGCCCCGAAAACGCCCCCATCACGGTCGGGTCGGGCCGCCCGGTAAAGCCGCTGGCATAGACCCGGCGGAACATCCGTTCGACCCCGGCGGGGTTGTGCCCCGCCATGTGCCGCGCGAACACGTCGTCGATCACGGCCCGCATGGCAGCGGGGCCGACCGCGGCGGCATAGACCTCGCCATAGCCCGCGATGCCGCAGGCGGTGGTCAGCTTGACCACGATCCAATAGCGCCCGCCCCAGCCCGGCGCGGGCGGGGCGATCACAATGGTTTCGAGCGCGTCAAGCCGCATCTGCGCCCATCACGATGACATTGCGCCGCACCAGCCCCGCCTTCGATGCCGCGATGGCGTCGTTGATCCGTTCGAGCGGATAGCGCCCCGAAATCAGCTCGTGCAGCTTCAGCCGCCCGCGCGCATGCCAGTCGAGCAGCGCCGGGATGTCGCGCTTGAGCACCGTGTCGCCCATCAGCGAGCCGACCATGCCCTGACCGGCGGCGGCAAAGATCACGGGCTCATAGCGGGCCATGGCGCCCGAGGCCGGCATCCCCGTCATCACCATGGTCCCGCCCGGCGCCAGATAGCGCGGCGCGGCCTCGTAGGCGGGGATCGCGCCGACGGTGACAAAGACGAAATCGGCGCCGCGCCCGCCGGTCAGCTGGCGGACGGCGCGATGCGGCTTGGCGTCGGTCGCCAGCACCCCGTCGGTGGCGCCAAAGGTTTCGGCGTCGGCGAGCTTGGCCTCCGACAGGTCGATCGCCACGATCCGCCGGGCGCCCGCGATCGCGGCGGCCTGGATCACGTTCAGCCCGACACCCCCGGCGCCGATCACGACCACATTGGCCCCGGGCCAGACCCGGGCGGTGTTCATCACCGCGCCGAAACCGGTGATCACGCCGCAGGCCAGCAGGCAGGCGGCCTCGGCGTCGAGGCTCTCGGGGATCGGCGCGACCTGGCTGTGATGCACGGTCACCGCCTCGGCAAAGGCGGCGGTCTTCAGCCCCTGCGCGACCGGCTGGCCATCGGCGTCCGACAACGGGCCCTCGGGCGCGCTGTGGCCCTCGCAGCGGACCGGATGGCCGCCCGCACAGGACGGACAGGCGCCGCAGGACCGGATCAGCGTGACGATGACCGGGTCGCCGGGGCGATAGGCGGTGATGCCGGGACCGACGGCCGCAACACGGCCCGCTGCCTCGTGGCCGTAGACCGCCGGCAACGGCCCGCCCCAGGCACCCTCGGCAAAGGAAATGTCGGAATGGCAGATCGCCACCGCGTCGATGTCGACCTGCAGCTCGCCCGGGCCGGGCGCGGCCAGCCGAAGCGTCTGGATGTCGAGCGCGGCGCCGAATTCCCGACAGACCGCCGCACGGATGTCTCGCATGATGTTCTCCCGGCTTGACGCCGCGCAGCCCAGCCGATGGCCCGGGCGGGGTCAAGCCGGATCGCGACAAAACGCGGCCGCCGCGCGGCGCGTTGACAGGGCGCGGGCCACGCCGCATGACGCCCGCGATCAATGGAGGTGCCGATGCCCGACCCCTGCATCATCTGTGTGGCGATCACCGGTTCGGTGCCGCAGAAATCCGACAACCCGGCGGTGCCGATCACCATCGCCGAACAGGTCGAGGCAGCCCAGGCCAGCTTCGAGGCGGGGCGCCAGCCTGTTGCATGCGCATGTTCGCCGGCCCGATGGCACACCCTGTTCGGACCCCGAACTGTTCGCCGAACTCCAGGCCAGGTGACCCGGCATTGCCCCGGCATGATCGTGCAGTTCTCCACCGGCGGCCGGTCGGGGGCCGGGGCCGAACGCGGCGGCATGCTGGGGCTGAAACCCGACATGGCCTCGCTGGCCGTCGGGTCGAACAACTTTCCCAGCCGGGTCTATGAAAACCCGCCCGATCTGGTCGATTGGCTGGCCGCGGAAATGCAGGCCCATGGCGTGAAGCCCGAGATCGAGGCGTTCGACCTGTCGCATATCTTTCAGGCGGTGAAGATGCAGCAGGATGGCCGGCTGACCGGGCCGCTGCATGTGCAGTTCGTCATGGGGGTGAAGAACGCCATGCCGGTCGACCGCGCCGTCTTCGACTTCTACGTCGCCACCCTGCGCCGGCTGGCCCCGGATGCCACCTGGTGCGGGGCCGGGATCGGCGCCGGTCAGGCGCTGCTCAACGAATGGTCGATCGCGGCGGGCGGCCACACCCGCACCGGGCTCGAGGACAATATCCGCCTTGACCGGCACCGGCTGGCACCGTCGAACGCCGCGCTGGTGGCGCGCACGGCGGAGATTTGCGCCCGGCACGGCCGCCGTCCGGCCAGCGCGGCCGAAGCACGCCGCATTCTGGGCCTTGCCGCGCCGTCCACCCGCCTAGCCGGCGACGCGCAACTGCGCTAGGTCACCGGGACAAGCCTTGCGAGGGGGATGCCGAATGCCGCTGCACAAAGCTGCCCTGATTGCCGGCGCGCTGGCGCTGATGGCGACCATGGCCGGGGCGGTCGAAACCCGGGTGATGGTTGCCGGCGACGATAGCCTGACCGGAACGCTGCGCGACAGCTCCCGCGCGATTGGGGCGCTGGAAGGCGGCAATGAGGACGGCACCGATCGCAGCGCCCCACTGACCCCCGACGATGTCGTCGCCCTGGCTGCGGCCGACTACCGCCGGCTGCTGGCAACGCTTTACAATGCGGGCTATTTCGCGCCGGTGATCTCGATCCGGATCAACGGGCGCGAGGTCGCCGATATCGGCCCGTTCGACCGGATCACCCGCATCGACACGCTGGTCTACGATGTCCGCACCGGTCCGGCCTTCAGTTTCGGCACGGTCGCGATCGGCCCGCTGGCGCCGGGCGACAGCCTGCCCGAGGACGTGGCACAAGGCCAGCCTGCGCGCGTCAGCGCGCTGGAGGGCGCGGTGTCGGGCGCGCTGCGCGGCTGGCGCGCGCGGGCCCATCCGAAACCGCGCGTCACCGACGAACGCGTTGCCGCCGACAACAGCGCTGCCACATTGTCGGCGACCTACCGGATCGAACCGGGCCGAACCGCGACCTTTGGCCGGATCGGCGTGACCGGGGCGAACACCGTTCGCGAAAGCCGCGTGCTGCAGATCGCCGGCATTCGATCGGGCAAGCCGTTCGACCCCGAAGTCCTGGCCGAGGCGCAGCGGCGCCTGCGCCAGGCCGGGGCGTTCAGCGGTATCGCGATCACCGAAGCCGACAGCATCGGGCCCGATGGCGCGCTCGACCTCAATATCAACGTGACCGAGGCCAAGCCGCGGCGGATCGGTTTCGGCGGTGACTACTCCACCACCGACGGGCTGACGGTGACCGCGTTCTGGCTGCATCGCAACATGCGCAACGCCGCCGAAAGGCTGCGCTTTGGCGCCACGATCGAGAATATCGGCGTCAGCAGTGGCGGGACGAACTACAAGTTTTCCGGGCGCTACACCCGGCCGGCCACCTTTACCGAAGACACCGATGCCAGCATCGGCTTTGGCGCCGAAAGCCTGGACCAGGACACCTATCAATCCGATCGGGCGTTTTTCGAACTGGGCGTCGATCGCTACATCGACGAGAAACTCGATGCGAGCCTGTTCCTGAACTACAGCTATTCGGATGCAAAAGACGCCTTCGGCAAGCGCATCTTCAACGTGCTCGCGCTGCGGGCGCGGCTGCGCTATGACGGGCGGGACGATCCTGGCGCGGCGACCCGTGGCCTTTATGCCGAAGGTCGCGTGGCGCCGTTCTACAGCTTTGGCGAAAGCGTGACCGGCGCGCGGATGCTCTTTGACGGGCGCGGCTATCGCAGCCTGGGCGACCGGCTGGTGCTGGCCGGCCGCGCCCAGCTTGGCTCGATCGTCGGGGCCAAGATCGACCAGGTGCCGCCCGAATATCTGTTCTATGCCGGCGGCGGCGGATCGATCCGCGGCTTCTCCTACGATTCGATCAGCGTGACGCTGCCCGATGGCAAGCAGACCGGCGGTCTGAGCCTGGCGGTGTTCTCGGCCGAGGCGCGCTACAGCTTCACCGACACGATCGGCGCGGTGGCGTTCTACGACTACGGGTCGGTTGGCACGGATAGCTGGATACAATCGGGCGACGAATGGTATGGCGGCGCGGGCATCGGCGCGCGCTACACCACGCCGATCGGGCCGCTGCGGGTCGACATCGCGACCCCGGTCCAGGGCGGCAAGTCGGGCAGCATCGAGCTTTATATCGGTATCGGGGAGGCGTTCTGATGGTCCGTCACCTTTGGGCCGCGCTGGCCGTTCTGCTCTGCGGCCTCGGCGCGCCGGTTCTCGCCCAGCAAGCGGCCGAAGAGGACGATGCGGGCTTTCTGGCACGGCAGTTGCAGAACGTGCTGTCGGGCGAAGGTCGCGAGGTTCGCATCGAGGGCTTCGAAGGGGCGCTCAGCGCGACCGCGCGGATCGGGCGCATCACATTCGCCGACCGCGCCGGGGTGTGGCTGGTCGTCGAGGATGCGACGATGAACTGGAACCGGGCCGCCCTGCTGCGCGGCGCGGTCTCGGTCAACCAGTTGACGGCACAGCGGATCACCCTGTCGCGGCTGCCCGAACCGGATCCGGCGGCGCCGCCCGATGCCGGCACCCAGGGTTTTGCCTTGCCCGAGCTTCCGGTCGCGGTGGAGATCGGCCGCATCGACGTTCGCCGCGTCGAACTGGCCGAGCCGGTCGTCGGCATGGCCGCCGATCTCGCGCTGACCGGGCAGCTGGCGCTGCTCGATGGCACCGCGCTGGTGCGGCTCAGGGCCGAGCGGCTCGATGGTCCGGACGGGCTGATCTCGGTCGCGGCCGATCTCGACCCGGGCAACGATCTGCTGGCGCTGGAAATCGTCGCCCGCGAACAGGCCGGCGGTCTGGTCGCCAGCCTGGCCGGTATCCCCGGTGCCCCGGCGCTTGACCTTACGGTGACCAGCGACGGCCCGCTTTCGGATTTCGCCGCCGATATCGCGCTTGATGTCGATGGTACCGAATTGCTGGCGGGGCGGGCAACGATCACCCGCGAAGCCGTCAACATTGCGCCGGCCGGCCAGCCGGTCGCGGCGGCGCCGGGCCCCCAGCCCTGGCGGATCACCGCCGATGTCGGCGGCGATCTCGGTCCGCTGCTCGGCGACGACATCCGCCCGTTCTTTGGCGATCGCGCCGATCTGCGGCTCGATGCGCTGCGCCGGCCCGATGGCGCGCTCGATCTCGACCTGTTCACCCTGCGGACCCGGGTGCTTTACCTCGACGCTTTGGGCGGACTTGGCGCGGATGGCTTTCCCGACAGGCTGCTGGTCCGCGGCTTGCTGCGCGATCTGCGCGGCGGGCCGGTGCTTCTGCCGGTGGCGGGCGCGGCGCCGCTGCGCCTCGACGGCGCCCTGCTGCGCGGCGAATATGACGCCGCCGCCGGGGATGGCTGGCAGGCGGTTCTCAATCTCGACGGGCTCGACCAGGCGGAACGGGCCCTGGGCGAATTGCGGCTGCGCGCCTCGGGCACGCTGACCCGTGGCGACGGGCCCGAGGGAATCGGCGCGCTGGCAGGCACGATCGCGGCCACCGCGCGCGGGATCGCCACCGGCGATGCCGCGCTCGACGCGGCGCTCGGCGGGTCCTTGTCGGTGCAGGGCGGGCTTGGCTGGTCGGAAGGCGCGCCGCTGCAATTCGTCGATCTGACGCTCGATGGCGCGGATTTTCGGGTGATCCTCGATGGCGATCTGGCCGAGCCGGGCGCAGGCGGCCGTTTCACCGGCAGCCTGCAGGCCCGGGCCAGCGATCTGGCACGGTTTTCGGCGCTGGCGGGGCGCGATCTGGGCGGCGCGCTGGGCGCGCGCGCGGCCGGACGGGTCGACATCCTGGGCGGCGGCTTCGACCTTGACCTGTCGGCATCGGCGCGGCGTCTGCAAACCGGCGATCCCGGGCTCGACCGTCTGCTGGGCGGGGCCGTGGCGTTCAGCGGCAAGGCCCGGCGCGATGCCACGGGCCTGACGCTTGACGATGTCGCGCTCGACGCCGGCGGGATTTCGGCCGAGGGCCGCGCGGCCCTGTCGGGTCCCGGCCAGGCCCTGGTGGGCGAGGGCGCGGCAACGTTGCGGATTGCCGATCTTTCCGGGCTGTCGGGCCTGGGCGGGCGACCGCTTGGTGGCGCGGTTCAGGCAAGCCTCGAAGGGCGCGCAGCCTTCGATCTGTCGACATTCGACGTCGAGGCGGCGATCGACGGCAGCGATCTTCGCATTGGGGACCCCGCGCTCGACCGGATTGCCGGCGGCCCCCTGACGGCCCGGCTTTCGGCCGCCCGCACCGCCGAGGCGATCGCATTGCGCCGCTTCGAACTGACCGCGCGCGGGCTGACCGCTGAGGCGTCGGGCGAGGCCGCTGGCACGCTCGACAATCTGGCGTTGAACGGGACCGCGACCGCGCGGATCGCCGACCTGTCCGGCCTGTCGGGTCTTCTCGGCCGGTCTCTGGCCGGCGCGGTCGACGCCCGGCTCGCGGGCGCGGCGACGCTCGACCTCGTCCGGTTTGACCCCGCCGTGACCCTGGCCGGCGCGCCCTTGGCGCTCGACGCCCAGCTGGTGACCGCAGGGCTGTCCACGGGCGATGCGGGTTTCGATGCGGTGATCGGCGGCAGCGGCCGGATCACCGTCGCGGCGGAACGCCGGGACGAGGTGCTGCATCTCGATACCTTCGCGGTCGATCTGGCAGGCTTGTCGGCCAATGCCAGCGGCACCGTCGCGGGCCCGGCCGAGACGGCCGAGCTTCAGGGCACCGCGCGCGTCGCCATGTCCGACCTGTCGGCCCTCAACGCGCTGACCGGGCGCAACCTGGCGGGCAGCCTCGCGGCGACCGCAAGCGGCAGCGTTGCCCTGAATGCGCAGCGCTTCGATGTGCAGGCCAGCGCCGACATCCGCGCGCTGCGCACCGGCATCGCGCCGGTCGACCGGATCGCCGGCGGCGATGGCCGGTTGCGACTCGACGCCACGCGCCAGGACGCGGCGATCGAATTGCGGGCGCTGTCGCTCGACCTGCCGGGGGCCAGCCTGCAGGCCTCGGGCACGTTATCGGGCGCGGGCGGAACCATCGCGCTTGACGCCCGGCTGGCCAATCTGGGCACCTTCGTGCCGGAATTGCCGGGGGCGGTCACGGCCAGCGGTACGATCGGTCAGCGCGCCGATGGCACGCTCGACATCGACCTTGCCGGGCGCGGCCCGGGCGGGATCGCGACAGAGCTGAGCGGCAGCTACGATCTGGCCGGAAACCGGGCCGATCTGCGCGCCACCGGGGCAGCGACGCTGGCGCTGGCCAATGTCGCGGTCGATCCGCGGTCGATCGCCTTGCGCGGGCCGCTGCGCTTTGACCTTCGGCTTGCCGGTCAGCCGGCCATCGACAGCCTTTCGGGCAGCGTCACCATCCAAGGGGGAACGGCCGTGATCCCGGCCATCCCGATGCGCCTTGAGGCGATCACGGCGACACTTCGCCTCGATCGCGGGACCCTGTCGGTGGAGGCCGGCAGCCGGATCGCCGCGGGCGGCCGCATCGCCGTGAATGGCACCATCCGGCTCGATCCGGCGGCCGGCATTCCGGGCAACATCACGGCGACGCTGCAGGGCGCGACGCTGCGCGAACGCGGGCTTTACGAGGCGCTGCTGTCGGGCACGGTCGGGATGGACGGCCGGCTGGCCGGCGGCGCGATCATTGCCGGGCGCATCACCATCGACCGGGCCGAGTTGACGGTCGCACCGCCCCCGCCGGGCGGCGGTGCCATCGCCGAAATCGTCCACCGGAACGAAACCGCGGCCGAGCGGACGACCCGTCGCCGGGCCGGATTGATCGCCGACGATCCGGGCGACGGCAGCGGGGCTGGCGGCGCGCGCAGCGGCGGTGTCGCCTATCCGCTCGATGTCACGATCAGCGCGCCGGCGCGGATCTTCGTGCGCGGCCGCGGCCTTGACGCCGAACTGGGCGGTTCGATCCAGATCCGCGGCACCACCGCGGCGCCGTCGCCAACCGGATCGTTCCAGTTGATCCGCGGTCGGCTGAACCTGCTGGCCAAGCGGCTGAACCTGCGCGAGGCGCGGGTGACCCTGCTGGGCGATCTCGACCCCGACATCTATGTCCTGGCACAGTCCGAAAGCGACAATGGCGTGACGGTCTTCATCCGCATCGCGGGATCGGCCACCGAACCCAGGGTCGACTTCTATTCGGACCCCGACCTGCCCGAGGACGAGGTGCTGGCCGAGCTTTTCTTCGGCACGCCGGTCAGCGAATTGTCGGCCCTGCAGGTTGCCCAGCTGGCGGCCGCGATCAACGAATTGTCCGGGCGCGGCGGCGACGGGATCCTGAACCGGCTGCGCGAGGCGACCGGGGTCGACGACATCGACATCGAAACCGATTCGGACGGCACCGTCACCGCACGGGCCGGCAAATACGTGTCCGAGAACGTCTACACCTCGCTCGGGGTGACCGGCGAGGGCACCACCGAATTGCAACTGAACCTGGAAGTGGCGCCGGGCATCGTTGCGCGCGGCTCGGTCACGTCGGATTCCGAAAGCTCCATCGGCGTCTTCTTCGAACGCGACTACTGATCGCGACCGGCGATGCTGGTGGCCGTCGCGATCAGACCGATTCGAACGCCAGCGCGATGCCCTGGCCGCCGCCGATGCACATGGTCACCAGCGCCCGACCGCCGCCAAGCCGGTCGAGCTCGTAAAGCGCCTTCACGGCCAGGATCGCGCCGGTTGCGCCGATCGGGTGGCCCAGCGCGATCGCCCCGCCATTGGGGTTGACCCGGGCGGGATCGAAGCCCAGCGCACGCGACACCGCCAGCGCCTGCGCCGCGAAGGCCTCGTTCGATTCGATCACGTCGAAGCTGTCCGCCGACAGCCCGGTGCGTTCCATCAACGCGGTCACCGCGGGGATCGGCCCGATCCCCATGATGTCGGGGCGCACACCGGCCAGCGCATAGCCCAGCACGCGCGCCCGCGGTTTCAGGCCCGCCGCGCCGGCAGCATCGGCGCGGGCCAGCACCAGGGCCGCCGCGCCATCATTGAGGCCCGACGCATTCCCCGCGGTGACCGTTCCATCCTTCTGGAAGGCCGGACGCAGCCCGGCCAGCGCCTCGGCGGTCGTTGCCTTGGGGTGTTCGTCGGTGTCGAACTGCCGCGTCTCGCGCCTGTGCTTCACCTCGATCGGCGCGATCTGGGCGGCAAACCGGCCTTCGGCGATGGCCCGCGCCGCCCGGGTCTGGCTTGTCAGCGCAAACGCGTCCTGATCGGTCCGGTCGATGCCGTGTTCGGCGGCGACGTTTTCGGCCGTGATCCCCATATGCCCGGTGCCGAACGGGCAGTTGAGCGCGCCCAGCATCATGTCGCGGGCGCCGGTATCGCCCATCTTCTGGCCCCAGCGGGCGGCCGGCAGGATATGGGGCGAGCGGCTCATGCTTTCGGCACCGCCGGCCAGCGCAAAATGCGCATCGCCCAGCATCAGCGACTGGATCGCCGAGACGATCGCCTGGGCGCCCGAACCGCACAGCCGGTTGACGTTCATCGCCGGCGTGGTGTCGGGGATGCCGGCCTCGATCGCGGCCACGCGCGACAGATACATGTCGCGCGGTTCGGTGTTGATCACATGGCCGAACACGACCTGGCCGATCGCCTCGGGCGCGACGCCCGACCGCGCCATGGCGGCGCGGGCGACATGGGCTCCCAGCACTGTCGGCGGCACCGCCGCAAGGCTGCCGCCAAAGGTGCCGATGGCGGTGCGGGCGCCGTCGAGGATGACGATATCGGGGTCGGACATGGCTGGAACTCCGGGCTGGGCAGGCGCGCGGCGCCGCAAGATCGCCCGCCTTGTTGGCGATCGGCCCGGATGCGTCAAGGGGCCGCCCGCCGGCCCGGCGCTGCGTCCGTCAGGCCGGGGCGTGGCGGGGGGCGGACTGGCGCGATACGCCATGCTCATGGCGCTTTGGTATCAGGCGCGCATCTCGACCTCGGTCTCGGCCTCGATCAGATCGGACAGGTCTTCCTTCAGCAACGCGTCGTCGCGGCGATTATCCAGAAACTGCGCGGCGAGGGCGGCCTCGAGCTCGGCATTGAGGTCGCGCGACCGGCGCACATAGGCCTCGTTGTCGGTCACCGGCACGCCGGGTTTCCACAGCCGGGCCAGCTCCTGCAGCATGTAACGGTCGAGCCGGAAGAAGGCGCGGACACGGTCATGCGCCTCTTCTTCGGGCACGCCCATATGCTGCATCACATAGCGCGCCGCGCGCAGCGAGGAATCGAAGTTTTCGCGCACGATGTCGTTGGCGCCCGCGCGAAAAAGCTCATAGACATTCACCCGATCCTTGGCGCGGGCGACGATATGCAGGTCGGGCCGCTCGCGCCGTGCATATTCCGCCAGCTTCACCGCGGCCGCCGGATCGTCGAGCGCGATCACCAGCACCTCGGCCTTGGCGAGGCCCGCCGCATGCAGCACCTCGGGCCGGGTCGGATCGCCGAAGAACCCCTTATAGCCAAAGCGGCGCATCAACTCGATCGCCTTGATGTCGTGGTCGAGCACCGTGGTGCGATACCCGCTCGCGCCGATCATCCGGTTGACCACCTGTCCGAAGCGGCCGATGCCGGCGACGATGATCGGGCCATGCTCGTCGATCTCGTCGGGGCTGTTCGGCCGGGTGTCGTCGCGCAGATATTTGACGATGATGTCCCAGGCGATGAACAGCAGCGGCGTGATCAGCATCGAGATCGCGACCGAGATCAGCAGGAAATCCGCCAGCCATTCGGGCAAGACCGCCTGGACGGCCATGAAGCTGACCAGCACGAAGCCGAATTCGCCGGCCTGGGCGAGGCCCAGCGTGAACAGCCAGCGGTCGCGCCCGCGCATCCGGAACAGCACGGCCAGCGCGAACAGCACGCAAAGCTTGATCCAGGTCACGGCAAGCGTCAGCACCACGATCGAGAACGCGTTCTCGAACAGGAGCGCAAAGTCGATCCCGGCACCGACCGAGATAAAGAAAAGACCCAGCAACATGCCCTTGAACGGCTCGATATTCGATTCGAGCTCGTGGCGGAATTCCGACCCCGCCAGCACCACCCCGGCCAGGAACGCCCCCAGCGCGGGCGACAGCCCCACCTGCGTCATCAGCACCGCGATGCCGATGACGATCAGCAAGGCGACCGCGGTGAACATCTCGCGCAGCCGGGTCCGCGCCACATAGTGAAACAGCGGACGCGACAGATAATGGCCGGCCAGGATCACCCCCACGATCGCCCCCAGGGTGATCAGCGTGACCGCCCAGCCCGGCAGCCCCGCGATCAGCGACGGCGCGTGATCCGCGCCATGGCTGGCGGCGTCCGCGGCAAACGCCTGGGAAGCGACCTCGGGCGTGGCCAGCAGCGGCGCGAAGGCAAGGATCGGGATGACCGCGATATCCTGGGTCAGCAGGACCGAAAAGCAGTTGCGGCCGCCCTGGGTGTGCATCAGCCCCTTTTCATGCAGCGTTTGCAGCACGATCGCGGTCGAGGACAGGGCAAAGACCAGACCGATCGCCAGGCTGATCTGCCAGGAATGGCCGATCATCAGCCCGCCCGCCGCGATCAGCAATGTCGACAGGATGATCTGCAGCCCGCCCAAGCCGAAAAGCTGGTGGCGCATCTCCCACAGGGTGCGCGGCTCAAGCTCCAGACCGACGATGAAAAGCAGCATGACGACGCCGAATTCGGCAAAATGCCGAAGCTCTTCGACTTCCGAGCCGACAAGGCCCAGAACCGGGCCGATCACGATCCCGGCGATCAGGTAGCCCAGCACCGAGCCCATGCCAAGCCGGGTGGCCAGCGGCACCGCGATCACCGCGGCCGCAAGAAAGATCGTCGCGTCGAGCAGAAGACCTTCCATCGGCGTCCTTTCCCCCCCAAGCGTGAAGTCCCGCCCGCGAAACATGCGGCGGAAACCGCCGCCGGATCAAGCGCTCCGGCAGGACACGGCACCCGGTCCGGGACCGGGACGCCGGGGCGCACGCCCCGGCGGGCGCCCGGCGTGCGCCGGGCGCCCCTGACCATGGCGCAATGGTTCGAACTCATTGCACTTTGGTGCAGGAAACATAGACGGGCCGATCATGATCACGGCGATCCGCTGGCCCAGCGCCAAGCCCATGCCGAGCGGCCAGCGATACGGCCATCACCGCGGCGACAAGAGCGTTGGCAGGGTCGCGAAGACGACCTGTCACCGGAGAGCCTTGCCACAGCCGCGAGTCCCATCCGCGGCACATGCGGCGGAAACCGCCACCGGATCAAACGCTCCGGCAGGACAAAGCGCCCGGTTCTGGGCCGGGGCGCCGGGGCGCGCGCCCCGGCGGGCGCCCGGCGCGCGCCGGGCGCCTCAGACCAGCTCGGTCACAATGCAGGCATCGCCGTGCAAGGTCCGATGGACCGGGCATCTGTCGGCAATTTCCAGAAGCCGCGCCCGCTGAGCTTCGCTCAGCGCCTCCCCATCGAGGCGGATGCGCCGGACGAAGCGGTCGATTTTCGCCAGGCCCGCGCCATCCGCGCAATCCCTTGCGTGCACCTTGTCATGCATCACATCGACCGCGACATGGTCGAGCGGCCATTGCTTGCGCCGGGCATACATGCGGATCGTCATCGACGTGCACGCCCCCAGACCCGCGGCCAGCAACTGGTACGGGGTCAGCCCCCGATCGGTCCCGCCATAGGCTGCCGGCTCGTCGGCCAGGACATGATGGCGCGGCCCTGCCATCACATCCTGCAGGAACCCCTCGGGATCGGCCTCGGTCACGCGGGTGATGCCCTCGGGCGCGCCGGGCGGCGGGGCGGGCGGCGTCAGTTCGAGATAGCGCGCCGCCCAGGCCGCGATCACCCCGGCGACATATTCGGCATCGGCCGGCCGGGTGATCAGGTGATCGGCATCGTCGAGCGTGACGAAGCTCTTGGGGTGCCGCGCGGCCAGAAAGATGGCGGTGGCGTTCTCGATCCCCACCACCATGTCGCGGGGGCCGTGCATCACCAGAAGCGCCTTTTTCAGCTCGGCAATGGCGGGCTTCAGCTCGTCCGAGCAGACATCCTCGACAAAGGCGCGCCCGATGCGGATCGGCCGGCCGCCCAGATCGACCTCGGCCGTGCCCTCCACGGCGATTTTGCCGATCGACGCGCCGAAACTGTTGGTGACATGGCCGGGGTCGAAGGGCGCACCGATGGTGACCACGGCCTTTGCCGAAGGGATGCCGGCCGCCGCCCGCAGCACTGCCGCCCCGCCCAGCGAATGGCCGATCAGCAGATCGGGCGCCATGTCCCGCTTGGCCAGCGCCTTGGCCGCCCGTTCGATATCCTCGATGTTGCTCGAAAAGGTGGTGTTGGCGAACTCGCCGCCGGAATGGCCGAGACCGGTGAAATCGAACCGCAGGACGGCGATCCCCATGGCCGCCAGCCGGGCGGCGATGCGCCGCGCCGCCGGAATGTCCTTGGAACAGGTGAAGCAATGGGCGAACAGGGCGGTGGCGAGTTGCGGGCCATCCGGCAGGTCGAGCCGGGCGGCCAGCGCATGGCCGCCATGGCCGGTGAAGGTGAAGCGTTGCGTGGGCATCGCGCCGATCTCCCAGCGGTTGACAAGGCGCTCAGGCTGGTCGACGGCCGCGCCATGCGCAAGCCGCGCGGCGGCGCCCACACGGGATGGTGACGAGGATGCGATATCTGGCGATCGGCGCCGCGATCCCGGTTTTTGCGCTTCTGTTGGCGGGGTTTCTGGGTTTCCTTCACCCTGCGGGCGACAGCCTGGCATTGCTCCGGCTGCCGCTTACCGCGCTGGCGGCCATCGCGGTTCTGGTCCTGCGACGGCCGCGCAGGTTGCGCGCCGGCGGCGCGGCACTGACCGGCCTTTCGGTTGCAAGCCTGGCGATTGCGCATTGCCCGGGCGCCCCCGGCCCGATCACCGTTTATCAGCGCAATCTTTGGTTCGCCAACCCGGACCTTGCCGCGATCGCCGCCGAAATCCGGCACCGCGATCCCGACATCGTGCTTCTGCAAGAGGTCTCCGATCACACCGTCGGGCTTCTCGACACGTTGCGCGCCGATTGGCCGGCGCAGACCTTCTGCCGGTTTTCGGGCTGGAGCGGGATCGCCGTTCTGTCGCGCCACCCGATGATCGCGGGCAGCGCGCAATGTTCCGACTGGCGCGGCCTTGCCGCCATGCAGATCGCGCTGGGGGGTCGCCCGGTCTGGGTCGGTTCGGTGCATCTGTTCTGGCCCTGGCCGCATGATCAGGCGAAACAGCGGGCAAAGCCTGTGGCGCGCATCGACAGGATGGAGGGGCCGGTGATCCTCGGCGGCGATTTCAACATGGTGCCGTGGTCCCATGGCGTCCGCGCGCTTGCACGCGCGGCGGGCGGGTCGGTGGCGCGCCCTGCCCTGTCGACGCGGCCCGTGCGCGGCATGCCGCTGCCGATCGACCATGTGATCGCGCCGGGGGGCGGCAGCGCGACCCGCCTGCCGCGGCAAGGCTCGGATCATTTCGGGCTGCTGGCGCGGGTGCATCTTGCGCAGCGCTAGGCGGCGGGTCGCCAGCGCCGATGGCCCGGCATGGTGACGGCGCTGCGTTGGGCGCTGGGCGGGTTGCTGGCGGCAGGGCTGATCGCGCTTCTCTTCAGCTTTGCGGGCCGGTGGCACCCCGCGGCCGACACGCTTGCGGTGTTCCGTCCGGGCGTTGCCCTCGCCTGCCTGCCGTTCGTGGCCCTGCTTGGCCGGCGGCATTGGCTGTTCTGGCCGGGCCTTGCGCTGGTCCTCGCCGTTCTCGCGATCCGGGCCTGGGACGACCGACCCGGGCGCGGGCCGGCGCCGGGCTTCACGGTTTATCAGAAGAACATGTATTTCGGGATGCAGGATCACGCGCCGCTTGCCCGCGATATTCGCGCAGCGGCGCCCGATTTTGTGACGCTGCAGGAGGTGACGCACGAAAACGCCGTCCTGCTCGGCGATCTGTCGGACATCCTGCCGTCGCAGCATGTCTGCCCGTTCGCGGCGGTCGGCGCGGTCGCGGTCGCGTCGCGGTTCCCGGCGGTTTCCGGGGCGACGGTCTGTGCCGAAGGCGATGGCCTGGTCGCAATGCAGGTCGAAACCCCGGAAGGCCCGGTGTGGATCGTGTCGATCCATCTGCACTTGGCCCTGGCCCCATGGCCAGGCCGCCCAGGCCGAGCGGCTGGCCCGGCGGCCCGGCACGCTTGACGGCCCGATGCTGATCGGCGGGGATTTCAACATGGTGCCCTGGTCGGGCGCGCTGCGCCGGATCATGCGGGCCAGCGGCACCGCGCGACCCGGTCCGGTGCGGCCGACCCTGCGCGCGGGCTACCCGACGCCGCTGCGCCTGCCGATCGCCATCGACCATGTGCTGGGCGGGCGCGATGGCGCGACCGCTGTGGCGCTGCGCCCGCGGCTCGGCTCGGACCATCGCGGGGGGCTGGCCCGGCTGCCGGCCGGAACAGACCCGCGCGCGCTGCCCTGACCGGGGCGGTCACTCTGCCGTGATCGGGCCGGCCTGCAAGCCCGGCACGGCGCCGGGCGCGGCGAACACCATCTCGAACATGCTGGCCGGCAGGTTTTCGGGCGGGATCGTCGCCCAGATCAGCCCGACGATCACCACATAGGCAAAGACGACGGTGACCAGACAGGAACAAAGCGCATAGAGGAAGTCCATGTTCCGCGCCCCGGCCCCGGACATACATCAACCGGGTTAACGCTAGTCCAGGCGGCGGCCTGCTGGCAAGGCGGGTCGCGCGCACCCTGCCTGACCGCGCAACCGGGCACATCGGCAGCAATGCGGGAGGCGGACCTGGCGGAATGAGTCAAACTCATTGCGCCTTGGTATCACTGGCCCGGCGCCATCCCCATCAACCGCGCATCGAAGGGATATCGCGTCAGGTTCTCGAACCCGTCCTCGGTGATCAGCACCTGATCTTCGAGCTTGATCGAGAAGCCCCCGCCCACTTCGCCCACCAGCGCCTCGGCGCACAGCACCATGCCCGGTTCCAGCGCATGGTCCCAGGCGCCTTCGGTCCAGTGGTCGGGATAGTCCACATGGGGCCACTCGTCGCACAGCCCGACGCCGTGAAACTTGCAGGAGTATTTCTGCGCCCAGAACCGGTCATCGAGCTGGTGGCCACCGAACACCAGTTCGCGGATCGTCACGCCGGGGCGCAGCATCGCCATATTCGTCATGATATGCTCATGGGCGTGGCGCATCGCATAGACCATGGCGTTCGAGGGCGGCCGGTCGCCGATCCACCAGGTTCGGCTGATATCGGTGCAGATGCCGTAAGGGCCGATCAGATCGGTGTCGAAGGCAAGGATTTCGTTGTTCTGCAGAACCCTTGGCCCGCATTCCTGAAACCACGGATTGGTGCGCGGCCCGGTGGCCAACAGCCGGGTTTCGATCCACTCGCCGCCGCGCCGGATATTGGCCGCATGCAGCACGGCCCAGATGTCGTCCTCGCTCATCCCCGGCCTTGTGGCGGCCGCCATCTCGGCCATCGCCGCCTCGCAGGCATGGATCGAACAGCGCATCGCGCGGATCTCGTCGGGGCCCTTCACCGCGCGGGCGCGTTCGGTGACCTCTTCGCCCTCCATGATCTCGAACCCCTCGGCCTCCAGCGCGCGGGCGCCCTTCAGCATGATCTTGTCGATCGCCAGCCGGGGGTTGCCGCCGACCCGGGCGCGCAGGATGTCGGCCACCTGCCCGGCAAAGGCGCGCGCCGCCTCGGTCGTCCGGTCGCCGACCGAGAAATAGAACATCGACGCGCCCGAGCGGATCTCGGCCACCAGCGGGTTGTGATCGGCCAGGAACGGGGCGTTGCGGTACTCCCACAGCACCATGTGCCCGTCGGCGCACAGCAGACAGGCGCGGAACGGGTTGTGCGCGTTCCACAGCTGCATGTTGGTGGTGTCGGTGGCATAGCGAATGTTGAGCGGGTCGAACATCAAAAGCCCGGCATAGCCGCGATCGACGATATGGCGGGTCAGCCGTTCCCAGCGATAGCGCCGCATGGCGGTCAGATCCGGCAGGTCGAGGCCCGCCGCCGCCCATTCGTCGAAGGCCAGTTGCGTCGGCCCGATCTCCACCCGGTCCTGATCGTTCGGTGTGCCGTCGCCCAGCCGGTCGCCGCGGTTGGGGTCGATCTTGCGCCGGTCGCGCGAATATGTGGTCATGCGGTCGTCCCCTTGCCGGGCCCAGCTTTCCGCGATTCGGAAGTGCCGCCTGCCCGGTTGCGGCAGGCCCTGTCGGTTTTGGAGCGTCGATGGCCCCGATCCTGCAAATCGCGATCCCCACGGCACAGCGCGCCCAGGCGGCGCGGCGGCTGCCGGGCATGGCGCCGCTCGACCCGGCGGACTGGCTGGTCGTCGACGATGCCTATGCCGCCCAGATGGCCGAGCGCGCGCGGCTGATCGCAGACCGGCCGGACGCGGTGCATGCGCTGTTGCCGCAGGCCCGCCCGGCGGCGGAGGAGCTTCTGGCGGCGGTGCTGGACCATCTCGCGGCGCGGCCGGATTTCGCGGTGGCCGCGGCGGCCGTCACCCGCCCCGATGGGGTGACCGTCGCGCTTGACCGGGACGCCCCGCTGATGACGCTCGGCCGGCTGACGGCCGAGGATTTCTGCCTGATCGAGGCCCAGGACGGCGCGCATGCGCTGACCGGCGCCATCCTGTGCTTTCCGGCCGGCTGGACCCTGGCCGAGAAGATCGGTCGCCCGCTGGGGCGCATCCACGCGCCGGTCGAGGCCTATGACGACGATATCGGCAAACGGGTCGACCGGCTGTTCGACGGGCTGAAGCCCGGGCGCCCGATCTGGCGCGCCAACGCCCATCCCTATGACGATCCGACCTTGTTCGCGCCCCGCACAGAGGCACGGCGCGACAAGTATGGCGGCCCGGCATCGCCCTATCTGCGGTCCGAACGGCAATGCCTGCTGCGCCTGCCGGCAACGCGGGCCGTCGTGTTCTCGATCCACACCGCCATGGCGCGCCGCGGCTGAGGTCAGGGCGCGTCAGTGCGGCCAAACCGCCTCCCGCCCCGCCTGCCGGCGCCGCTCAGCGCGGTTCGCTCATCAACCCGCGCAGGATCGCATAGCACAAGAGCAGCAGGACGACGGTGAAGGGCAGCCCGGTCGAGATCACCATGGCCTGCAGCGCGCCAAGCCCCCCGCCGATCAGGAGCGCGATGGCAACAAGCCCCTCGAAGGTGCACCAGAACACCCGCTGCGGGACCGGCGCGTCGATCTTGCCGCCGGCCGTGATCGTGTCGATCACCAGCGAGCCCGAATCGGACGATGTGACGAAGAACACGATCACCAGGATGATCCCCAGGGTCGAGGTGATCGCCGACATCGGCAGGCCTTCGAGCATCGCGAACAGCGACAGTTCGGGCGCGTAGCTGTCGATCACATTGGCCTTTACCGCCGAGGTGTCGGGGTTGGCGATCATGTCGTTGATCGCCGCGCCGCCAAAGGTCGCCATCCACAACAGGCACACCAGGCTGGGAACGATCAGCACGCAGATGACGAATTCGCGCACCGTCCGGCCGCGGCTGACGCGGGCGATGAACATCCCCACGAAGGGCGACCAGGAAATCCACCACGCCCAGTAGAACGCCGTCCATCCCTGCATGTAGCCGGTATCCTCGCGCCCGAACGGGTTCGACAGCGGCACCACTTCACGCGCATAGGTGACAAGCCCGGCGCCGAATTCGGTCAGGATGCCCACCGCCCCGGCAGCGAACAGAACGAACAGCAACAGAAGCAGGGCAAGCCCCATATTGATCTCGGACAGCACCTTGACGCCGCCGTCGAGGCCCCGCAGGACCGAGATCAGCGCCACCGCCGTGATCGCCACGATCAGGATCACCTGAACGGTGGTGTTGATCGGCACGCCATAGACATAGCCCATCCCGGCATTGGCCTGCTGGGCGCCGAAGCCAAGCGAGGTAGCCAGCCCGAACAGGGTGGCAAACACCGCCAGCGTGTCGATGACATGGCCCCACCAGCCCCAGACCCGGTCGCCCAGGAGCGGATAGAAGGCCGAGCGGATCGTCAGCGGCAACCCCTTGTTGTAGGTGAACAAGGCGAGCGCCAGCGCGACCACGGCATAGATCGCCCAGGGATGCAGCGCCCAGTGATAGGAGGTGGCGGCCAACGCCATTTGCCGCGCCTCGGCCACATTGGCGGCGATCAGGTTGCCGTCCGCATCGAACGGCCGGACCGTGCCGAGCGGCGCGTCGCCCCAGGGCGTGCCGAAGTAATAGGCCGGTTCCAGAACGCCAAAGAACATCAGCCCGATGCCCATGCCGGCGGCGAACAGCATCGCGAACCAGCCGAGATAACTGTAATCGGGCGTCGCGTCCTGGCCGCCCAGGCGCACCGCCCCCCAGGGCGAGACGATCAGGAACAGGCAGAACAGCACGAAGGCATTCGCCGACAACAGGAAGAACCAGTCGAAGGTCGAGGTCAGCGCGGGCCGCAGCCAGCCAAAGAACTCGGCCGCCTGGTTGGGCGCGCTGAGCGCATAGGCGACGAAGGCGACGATCGACAGCCCCGAGATCACGAAGACCGGATTGTGGATGTCGAAACCGAACGGGCCCACCTCGCCCTCGATATTGTCCTGACCGATGGCGTAATCGGTCTCGATGATTTCGGTATCGCCTTCGGGGGCCGGGATGCCCTCGAACCCTTCCTGCGCCGTGTCGTCGGTCATCTCACGTCCTCCTGTTGTCGGTTGCGGCGCCGGCGGGTCCGGCTATCAGGGCCGGACCAGAAACACCGAGATATCGGCACGCGACGCGATCACGCCGCCATTCGACGGCCAGATGCGATCGACCACCTTCGGGATATGCGTCGCCATCACCACCAGATCGGCACCGGTGTCGTGCAGATGCGCGAGCAGGGTGTGATCCAGATCGATGGCGGGGTCATGGCTGAACAGCGCCAGCGCCTCGACCGCGATGCCGTGTTTCTGCCCCTGGTCGTGGGCAAAGGCATCGAGCCGGGCGCGGAATTCGTCCGGGTTGTGTGCGATTTCCGTCGGCGCCTCGGCCGACACGGCGGCAAACACCACGGACGCGCCATAATGCCGCGCCAGATCCGCCGCGACATCGATCGCCGGGCCAAGCCGTGCGGCATGGGTCAGGTCCACCGGGCAGAAGATCTTCCTGAACATCGCGCCCTCCCCCATGGGCAGCGATCGGTTTGCTTGCGCCGCCCGTGCCCCAGCCTAGCAACGCAAAGCCGCGTGTGTGAACCCCGCAATTGGGGCCTTGTGCCGTGGCGCGTATCGGCGCCGTCGCATAGCGCGGTCATCGATGATGCCCGTACGCCGCCCCCCGGCCCTGGCATGACGGGGCCGGCCTGTTTTTTTCCGCCGGCTGCCTTGCAAGCCGGATGCGCGCTTGCCAAAGTGAGCGCAGGACGACCTGGCGCCCGATCGCTTGCGGAGTGGAAGATGAACACAACCAGGGGCAAACGGGCCGGTCCGGGCAGCGCGCCGGCAAATCCGGCCGAGGCCGAGACGGCGGCCGCGCAGATCGCCGCCCTGCGCGACCGGATGGGCGACGCGATCATCGGCCAGCGCGCGGTGATCGAGCGGCTGCTGATCGGCCTTCTGGCCAATGGCAACCTGCTGGTCGAGGGCCTGCCGGGGCTCGCCAAGACCCGCGCGATCAAGGCGCTGGCGAAGAACCTCGATTGCGACTTTTCCCGCATCCAGTTCACGCCCGACCTGCTGCCGTCCGACGTCACCGGCACCGAGGTCTATCACCAGGGCGCGGAAGCGTCGGCGTTCCGTTTCGAAGCCGGGCCGATCTTTGCCAATCTGGTGCTGGCCGACGAGATCAACCGCGCGCCGGCCAAGGTGCAGGCCGCCCTGCTGGAGGCGATGGAGGAACGCCAGGTCACGGTGGCGGGCACCACCCACAAGATGCCGCCGCTGTTCATGGTGATGGCGACCCAGAACCCGGTGGAGCAGGAAGGCACCTATCCCCTGCCCGAGGCGCAGATGGACCGGTTCCTGATGCATGTGCTGATCGACTATCCGCCGGTGGAGGACGAGGTCGAGGTGATCCGCCTTGTCCGCGGCGAGGAGATCGCGGCGCAGGGCGGCGCCGACGCCAGGGAACCGGCCGAACCGATCCCGCAGGCAGCCGTCTTTGCCGCGCGCGCCGCCATCGGCCAGGTCCACGTCGCCCCGGCGATGGAACGCTACATGGCCGATCTCGTGAACGCCACGCGCCACCGCGACGGCTATGGCGACGATCTGAAGCGCTGGATCGAGATCGGCGCCTCGCCGCGCGCCTCGCTCGCGCTCGACAAATGCGGGCGCACCCATGCCTGGCTTGCCGGGCGCGCCTATGTCGACCCCGAGGATGTGCGCGCCATCGTCGCCGATGTGCTGCGCCACCGGCTGACACTGACCTATGAGGCGCAGGGCGAGGGCGTGTCGGCCGACGCCGTGGTCGCCGAACTCGTCGCACAGGTGGCGCTGCCCTGATGGGCGACCGGGCCGCACGCAGCCGGACGGGAACCCTGCCGGCCCGGCCGGCGGCGGGCGCCGACCCGCGCATCCATGCCACCCTGCCCCATCTGCTGGCGCTGGAAGGCCAGGCGCGCGCGCTCAGCTTTCTGCCGCGCCAGCCGGCGCGTTCGGTGCTGAACGGGCGCCATGCCTCCAGGCTGCGCGGCAGGGGCCTCAATTTCGAAGAGCTTCGCGGCTATCTGCCCGGCGACGATGTGCGCGCCATCGACTGGAAGGTGACGGCGCGCACCGGCACCCCGCATATCCGCGTGATGACCGAAGAGCGCGACCGCCCTGCCCTGATCGTGGTCGATCAGCGGATGTCGATGTTCTTCGGCTCGCGGCACGCGATGAAGTCGGTGACGGCCGCCGAGGCCGCAGCACTTGCCGCCTTCCGCATCCTCGATCAGGGCGACCGGGTCGGCGGCATCGTCTTCGGCGATACCGGGATCGCCGAGATACGTCCGCAGCGCTCCCGCGCCGCGCTGCGCCGGTTCCTGACCGCGCTGGCCGATGCCAACGGGCGCTTGCGCGCCGACGCGCCGGCCATCGACCCGCTGGCGCTGTCGCGGGTGCTGCGCGCGGTGCGGCGGATCGCCGCCAAGGATCACCTGATCGTCGTGCTGTCGGATTTCGACGGCATCGACGACGCCGCCGAAACGCTGGTCTCGGGGCTGGCGCGGCACAACGACCTGGTGCTGGTCGCGGTCACCGACCCGCTGGCGCGCGAGGTGCCCGAGGGGCTGCACCTTGTCGTGTCGGACGGTGCCCTGCAGGCGCAGATCGACACCGGCCGGGGGAGACCCATCGCGCGCTGAACGATCTGGCCCGCGGGCGGCTGGCCCGGGTGCTCGACTGGCAGCGGCGGTTCGGCATCCCGGTGCTGCCGCTGTCGGCGGGGGCGGAAACGCTGCCGCAGATGCGCCGGCTGATGGGGCTTGGCCCGCGATGAACGGCACGGACGCGCCGGTCACCCTGGTCGACCTGATCAACCGGCTGGTCGAGCCGCCGATGCCCGAACCGATCTCGCTCGTGCCGCAGACCGCCGGCTGGTATGTGCTGGGGGCGCTCATGCTCGGCGGGCTTGCCTATGGCCTGTGGCGCCTGTGGCTGCACTGGCGCGCCAACGCCTATCGCCGCGCGGCGCGCGTCGCGCTTGACAGGGCCGGCGACGATCCGGCCGAAATCGCCGCGATCCTGCGCCGCGCCGCGCTGGCGGCCTATCCGCGGCGCCGGGTGGCGGGCCTGGCCGGGGCCGAGTGGGTCGCCTTCCTGCACGATACCGGCGGCTTTCCCATGGATGCCGGCCGGGCGCTGATCCGCGCGCCCTATGCACCCGGCACCGACGCCACCGCCCTGCGGCAGGGCGCGGCGCAGTGGCTGCGCAGCCATCGGGGGCGCCATGATCCAGCTTGGCCTGCCCTGGGCGCTGGCGCTCCTGCCGCTGCCCTGGCTGATCTGGCGCTTCGCACCGCCGCATCGCGAGCGGGTCGAGGGGCTGCGCTTTCCGTTCTTTCGCCGGATCGCCCGGGCTACGGGTGCCGAGGCCCGTACCGGCGCCGTCATCCTGTCGCGCAGCAGGTTGCAGATGGGTGCCGCGATCCTTGTCTGGGCACTGATCGTGCTTGCGCTGGCCCAGCCCGTGCGGGTCGGCGCGCCGGTCGAACGGGTGGTGGCCGCGCGCGATCTGATTCTGGCAATCGACATCTCGGCGTCGATGAACGCGCGGGACTTTCAGGACGCCAGCGGCGCGCGGCTGCAACGCCTCGACGCGGTCAAGCGGGTGGTGGCGCAGTTCGTCGCGGGGCGCGAGGGCGACCGGATGGGCCTGATCGTGTTCGGCTCAAAGGCCTATGTGCAGGCGCCGCTGACCGACGATCTGGACACGATCCTGGCGCTGCTCGACAGCACAGAGGTGGGCATGGCCGGCCCAAAGACCGCCCTGGGCGACGCGATCGGGCTGTCGATCCGCAGCTTCGAGGCCTCCGAGATCGAGCAGCGGCTGCTGATCCTGCTGTCGGACGGCTCCGACACCGCTTCGGCCATGCCACCGGTCAACGCCGCCGCGATCGCGGCGGACGAGAAGGTGGAGATATTCACCATCGGCGTGGGCGACCCCAATGCCAGGGGCGAGGATCGGGTGGATTTGCAGGCGCTGCGCGACATCGCGGGCCGCACCGGGGGTGCATTCTTCTTCGCCTCGGACGCCAGCGCGCTGGAAGCCGTCTATGCAAGGATCGACGCGCTTGCCCCGCGCAAGACCGAGACGCTGTCCTACCGGCCGCAGCAATCGCTGGCGCATTGGCCGCTGGGGATGGCGCTGGCGATCGGGCTTGGCACCGTCTGGTTGCTGTTCCAGACCGCGCGCCGTCGGGCCTCGGGCCGCCGCGAGGAGGCGGCGCGCGCATGACCTCGCTTTCGGTTGCCATCGAGGCGTTTCATTTCCTGCGGCCGCTCTGGCTGCTGGCGCTGGTGCCGCTGGCGCTCCTGTGGTGGACGATCCGCCGGAACCAGACGCGGCAGGCGCCGGCGCCCACCGGCCTTGCGCCCCATCTGCGCGCCGCCCTGACCGTGGGCGGCGCAGCGCGCCGCCGGCTCTTGCCGATCGACGGCGTCGCCCTGGCGCTGGCGCTTCTGGCCGCGGCCGCGGCCGGACCGACCTGGTCGCGCCAGCCCGACCCGTTCGCCGCGCAATCGGCCGCGCTCGTCATTGCGCTGAAGGTGACGCCGTCGATGACGGCCGACGACATCGCACCGACCCGGCTGGACCGGGCCAGGCAGAAGATCCGCGATCTGCTGGAGTTGCGCTCGGGCGCGCGCACCGCGCTGGTGGCCTATGCCGGCACGGCCCATGTCACCGTGCCGATGACCGAGGATCCGGGCGTCGTGCTGCCCTATCTGGAGGGCCTCGCGCCCGAAGTGATGCCGGTGGCGGGCAACCGCGCAGCCGATGCGATGACGCTCGCCGACGCCTTGCTGGCGCGCGAGGAAGGGCCGGGCGGCGTTCTGTTCATGACCGATGGGATCGACCCGGCCGATGCCGCCGTTCTCAGCGCGGCCGGCGCGCGGGTCGCGGTGCTGGCGATGCTGCCCCAGGGGCAGGCCGATCGCGGGATCGACGCGCTGTCGGGTGCAAGGGTCATCCCGCTGACCCCGGACGCGACCGATGTGGCGCGCATCGACAGGGAACTGACCGCGGCGATGGCGCGCGCCGCGCTCGCCAACAGCGATCAGCCCTGGCAGGATCGGGGCCTCTGGCTGGCCTGGCCCGCGGCGCTGTTGATCCTGCTGTGGTTCCGCCGCGGCTGGACGATGCGATGGGCCGCGCTGGTCGCGCTGGCGCTGGTGCTGCCCGCACCGGGCGCCCGGGCCGAGGGGATCGCCGACTGGTTCTTTACCTCCGATCAGCAGGGCCGGCTCGCGTTCGAGGACAGGGACTTCGCCCGCGCGGCAGAACTCTTCACCGATCCGCTCTGGCGGGGCTATGCGCTCTACCGCGCGGGGCAGTACGAGGCATCGATCGAGGTGCTGAACCGGGTGGAGACGGCGCAGGCGGCCTTCATCCAGGGCATGGCGCATATCAAGTCGCGCGGCTATCGCGACGGCGTGCGCGCCTTCGAGACCGCGCTGGCGCGCGATCCGGCGTATCCCGGCGCGGCCCGGAACCTCGCCGTCGCCCGGGAGATCGTCGCCTTTACCGAGGATCTGCGCGAGCAATCCGACACCGGCGAACAGCCCGATCTGCGCCCCGACGACCTGGCCTTCGACAACGAGGAAAACCGCGGCAGCGAAACGCAGATCGAGGTGCCCGAGGAGGGCGGCGCCGGGATGCTGACCGCCGAGCAGTGGATGAACACCGTCGATACCCGCACCGGCGATTTCCTGCGCAGCCGTTTCGCGCTGGAGGCCGCGCGGGGCCCGGCCGCAGCCGACGACGCAGACACGAAGGTCGCCGAATGATCCGTCTGCTGGCCCTTCTTGTGCTGTTCGCCCTGCCGGCCGCGGCGCAGGAGCCGGTGCTGCGCGTCGATCTCGACCAGGGCCGAGGCGATCCCCGGTCAATCGGTGAACCTGCGTGTGACGGTCCTGGTGCCGACCTTCCTGCCCGAGCCGCCGGTCTGGCCGGATTATGCCGCACCCAACCTCGTGGTGCGGGTCGCCTCCACCGGACCCGTCAGCGAGCGGATCGATGGCGCCACATGGTCCGGTGTCTCGCGCCGCTATCTGATCGCCCCGATGCTGCCCGGGCGCATCGACCTGCCGGCGAAAGAGGTCCGCGTCACCTGGGCCGATCCCGAGACCAACGAACCGCGGCAGACGGCCCTGCGCACCGAACCGCTGGGCCTTACCGGGGTGGTGCCAAGGGGGGCCGAGGGGCTCGACCCGTTCATCGCCGCCGACGGGCTGCAACTGGAACAGACCGTTGCGGGAACCGCCGAAGGCATGGCGCCGGGCGACAGCCTGATTCGCACGGTGACGGCAACGATCACCGGCACGTCGCCGATGTTTCTGCCGCCGCTTCTGCCGCCGCACGCCATCGACGGGGTGCGGGCCTATCCCGATTCGCCGGTCATCGACGAGACATCGGAGCGCGGCGTGGTGCGCGGCACAAGGACCGAGCGGGTGACGCTGATCGCCGAGGGCGGCGGCAAGGGCGCGGCGCCGGCGGTCACGCTCGACTGGTTCAACCTGCAGACCGGCGCCGTCGAGAGGGCCGAACTGCCGGCGATCGCGGTGTCGGTGGCGGGTCCGCCGGCGGCCACCGCAGGATCGGAACCCCGCGACTGGCGCGCCATCATCCGTGCCGTGCTGCTGGGCCTGCTGGTGCTTGTCCCGCTGGCGCTGGCGCTGCGCCGCCTGGCCCCGGTGCTGCGCGGCTGGGCGGCGCGGCGTCGCGCCGACTGGCTGGCCTCGGAGCCACACGCCTGGCGCGGGCTTCGCCATGCGGTGAAGACCCGCGACCATCGCGGACTTCGGCCCGCGCTCGACCGCTGGGCCGCGCGCGTCCCCGGCGCCGATCCGCGCCGCGACCCGCGCCTGTCGGCGGCCCTGGCAAGCCTTGGCGCCGCCCGGTTCGGGCCGCACAAGGGCGATGAAGAGGTCGGCTGGCGGCAACTGGCCCGCACGCTCAACGCCCTGCGGCACCGGGCGCGGGCCAGATCGCCTGCAGCCGTCTTGCCGCCGCTGAACCCGGGGCACTGATCGGGGGAGAGATGGACAACGCCGTGCTGACCATCGGCGCCTTCGAATCGACGACCTTCGCCTTCGTCGTCTATCTGCTTGGGGTGCAACTGACCCGCCGGGTCGCGCTGCTGCGCGATTTCAACATCCCCGAGCCGGTCTCGGGCGGGGTGCTGGTGGCGCTCGCGACGATGGCGATATTCCAGCTGAGCGGGATCAAGATCGGCTTCGACCTTGCGGCGCGCGACTACTTCCTCCTGGTCTTCTTCTCCGGCATCGGGCTCAACGCGCGCATCGCCGATCTGATGCGGGGTGGCCGGCCGCTGGCCATCCTGCTGGCTCTGACCATCGTCTATGTTCTGTTGCAGAACGGCGTCGGTCTGGTGGCCGCGACCCTGTTCGGGCAACCTTCCGAGTTTTCGGTTCTGCTGGGCTCGGCGGCGCTGATCGGCGGGCATGGCACGGTGATCGCCTGGGCGCCGCGCATCGCCGAGATCACGGGCGCGCCCGGGGTCGAGGAACTCGGCATCGCCATGGCCACGCTGGGCCTGGTCTGCGCGGCGCTGATCGGCGGGCCGATGGCAAGATACCTGATCGCGCACAACCGGTTGACACCCGATCAGCCGGAGGCCGGGCCGACGGTCGGGGTTGGCTATGACGCCGAAGCCTCCCCCGGCATCACCCATGTGACGCTGATGCGGGTCATGCTGTGGCTGCATGTCACCATCGGCCTTGGCCTTGGCCTGGGCGGCGCAATCGAGGCGCTTTTCGGGCTTGGCCTGCCCGATTTCGTGCCCTGCCTGCTGACGGGTATCGTGCTGAGCAATCTGGTCCCGCTGATCCTGCCGCGGGTCCGGCAGGTTCGAAGAACCCCGACGCTGGCGGTGGTATCGGATTTTGCGCTTGGCACCTTTCTGGCGATGTCGCTGATGTCGTTGCAGCTGTGGACGCTGGCCGGGTCGGGCCTGCTGCTGGCGACCACGCTTGCGCTGCAGACCGTTCTGGCGGTGCTGTTCTGCATCGGCGTGCTGTTCCGCCTGCTGGGCCGCGACTATACCGCGGCGGTGCTGGCGGCCGGCTTCGGCGGCTTTGCCATGGGTGCGACACCGACCGCGATCGCCAACATGACGGCGGTGACCAAACGCCATGGGCCGGCGCCGATGGCCTTTGTCATCCTGCCGCTGATTTCCGCCTTCTTCGCCGATCTCGTCAATTCCGTGGCGATCCAGCTATTCCTGTCGATCTGATCCGGGCGGTCATCGAGCAGGACCGTCGGTTCAAGGCTTCCCGCCCGGCAGCGCGACCATATCGGGCGCGGCTTCCTCGAACTCGAAGCTCTCGAGCCGCCCGGCCCGGCTGCCGGCCTTGCCGGCCGAGACCTTGATGGCCTCGATATCCTGCTGGGCCTGGCCGAAATGCCGGTCGAGATTGCCCACCCGCTCCACCAGCCGGCCCACATCCTTGTGCAGCAGTCCCAATTCGCGGCGTATCGCACCCGCCTGCGCCCGCATCTGGGCGTCCTTCAACACCGCGCGCAGGGTGTTGAGCGTCGCCATGCAGGTCGTCGGCGAAACGATCCAGACCCGCGCCGCGAAGCCTTCGCGGACCTGTTCGGAGAAATTGGCGTGCAGCTCGGCATAGACGGCTTCCGACGGCACGAACATCAGCGCGCCGTCGGCGGTCTCGCCCTCGACGATGTATTTCTCGGCAATGGCGCGGATATGGCTGCGGATCGCGGCGCGCATCTGGCGCGCGGCCTCGGTCGCGGCAGCCGGGCTGTCGGCGGCGCGGATCGCCTCGTAGGGCTCCAGCGGAAACTTCGCGTCGATCGCGATCGGGCCGGGCGGATCGGGCAGCCGGATCAGGCAATCGGCGCGCTTGCCGTTCGACAGGGTCGCCTGAAAGGCATAGGCGTCGGGCGGCAGGGCGCGGGCCACGATGTCGTGCAGCTGGATCTCGCCGAACGCCCCCCGGGTCTGCTTGTTCGACAGGATGTCCTGCAGCCCCAGCACATCGCCCGACAGTTTTTCGATATTCGATTGCGCCCGGTCGATGGCTTCGAGCCGTTCCTGCAACGCGCCGAGCGAGCGCGCGGTCCGCGTCGCGCTGCCCGCCAGGCTGTCGCCCATGGCGCGGCTGACCTCTTCGAGCCGACGCTCGACCAGCGCAAGCGTCTGGGTCTGGGCGGCGGCCTGGGCTTCGGCCACGCCCTGCAGCCCGCCGGTCAGCCGCTGCTGGCCATCGGAGAGGTCGCGAACCTGGCGGCCCATGCCTGCCAGCCCCTCGGTCAGCGCGTCGGCCGTCCGGGCCGCGCGGCGCGCGGCAAGGAAGCCGCCAAGGACCAGCAGCAGGATGACGATGAGGACCGCCGCCGCGGCCAGCCCGGCCTGGGTCGTCGGGTCGGCCGTGTCGAGGGTAAGATCGCCGATCCGGATCATCGCCGGCCGAACAGCTTTTCGATATCCGCCCGCTTCAGTTCGATCCAGGTCGGGCGGCCATGGTTGCAGGTGCCCGAATGGGGCGTTGCCTCGATCTCGCGCAGAAGCGCGTTCATCTCGTCGACGGTCATCCGCCGCCCGGCCCGGACCGAGCCATGGCAGGCTATCCGGCTGAGCACCGCGTCGAGGCGGGCCTGCAGGAGCCCGCTATCGCCGGCCTCGACGAGTTCGTCGAGGATATCGCGCAACAGCGGTTCGGCGGCGATGCTCCCCAGCGGGGCGGGGGTGGCGCGGACCGCCACGGCGCCCGGGCCGAACGGCTCGATCTCGAGCCCCAGCCGCGCGAGATCGGCCGCCGCGCCGAGCAGCCTTTCGGCGTCATCGGTCGAAAGCGCCACCACATCGGGGATCAGCAGGGCCTGCGCCGGCACCCCATGCGCCGCGGCCTGGGCCTTGAGCCGTTCATAGACCAGCCGCTCATGGGCGGCGTGCTGATCGACCAGCACCATCCCGTCGGCGGTCTGGGAAAGGATATAGGTCTCGTGCAGCTGCGCCCGGGCCGCGCCCAGCGGCGCGTCTGCCGGGGCCTCCTCCGCCCTGCGGGCGATGTCGGCCCGCGCAAACGGCACCGCGGTCTCGGCAAAGCCGGGCTGCGGCGCCTGCGCGGCATAGGCGCTGGCGATGGCGCGGGCCCCGGGCCGGTCCATCTGATAGACCCGGGCGCCCGCTTGTTCGGCCCGAAAGGCCCCGAGTGCCGCTGCCGATCCTGTCGTGGCCGAGCGGTGGCCGGCCTCGGCCAGCGCGTGGCGCAGCCCGGCGACGATGAGGCCGCGCACCAGCCCCGGGTCGCGAAACCGGACCTCGGCCTTGGCCGGGTGGACGTTGACATCGACCCGCTCGGCCGGACAGTCGAGATAGAGCGCGACGACCGGATGCCGGTCGCGCGGGATCAGATCGGCATACGCCGCGCGCAGCGCGCCCAGCAGCAGCTTGTCGCGCACCGGGCGGCCGTTGACGAACAGGTACTGGGCGACCGCGGCGCCCTTGGCAAAGGCCGGCAGCCCGGCAAACCCCGACAGGGCAAGACCCTCGCGCGCGGCGGCGACCGGCACCGCATTGTCGGCAAAGCCGGGCCCCAGGATCGCCGCCAGGCGCCCGGGCAGCGCGGCGAACAGGTCGCCCGCTTCGGCGTCGGCGCGAAACCGGATCTGGCCGCTGTCGAGATCGCGCAGCATGAAGCCGACGCCGGGCGCGGCCATCGCCAGCCGGCGCACCACATCGCCGGCGGCCTGCGCCTCGGCCCGGTCGGAGCGCAGGAATTTGAGCCGCGCCGGCACCGCCTGGAACAGCCGGTCGAGTTCGACCACGGTGCCGCGCGACAGCGCGGCCGGGCGCACCGGCTCGGCGACACCGCCATCGACGGCGATCATCGCCGCGGCGGGTCGATCACCCACCCGGCTGGTGACCGTGAGCCGGCCGACCGCCCCCAGCGCCGCCAGTGCCTCGCCGCGAAAACCGAAGCTGGCGATATGCACGAGGTCGGAGCCGTCGATCTTGGACGTGGCATGGCGCGCGACGGCGAGCGGCAGCGCCTCGGGCGCGATCCCGTGCCCGTCATCGGACACACGCAGCCTTGTCTTGCCGCCGGCCGACAGGCCGACCTCGATCCGGGTGGCGCCGGCATCGAGCGCATTCTCGATCAGTTCCTTGACCGCCGAGGCCGGCCGTTCGACCACCTCACCGGCCGCGATCCGGTTGATCGCCGCCGCGTCCAGCGGTCGGATTTCCGGCGAGGTGCCGCCTATTTTGGGGTTCGGGATGCCCATACCCCAAGGGATAGCAGGACGCAGACGATTCGGCCAGCGTTCCGCCGCGCCCCGATGCGCCGTGGCCCATTGCGGCGATCCTACTGGCCGACCATGTCCGCAGGCTGACCGACAACGACAAAGCGCAGCGCCTCGGCATCCATCACCCGTCCGGCCACCCGGCGGATATCGTCCAGCGTTACCGCCGCGACCATCGCGTTGCGGTCGAGCACATAATCGATCGGCCGGCCGCTTTGCTGCATCCCCGACAGGATCGACGCGATCCGGTCCTTGCCGTCAAAGCGCAGCGGATAGGCCCCGGTCAGATAGGTCTTGGCCGCGTCCAGCTCGGCCTGGGAAACACCGCCGCCCGCCACATCGGCCCATTGTTCGCGGATCAGATCGACCGCCTGGGCCATGGTCGCGTTCGAGGAAGCCACCTGCCCCATCCACAGCGGCGCGCCGTCGAGCGGTGCGAGCCAGGAATAGACACCATAGGTCAGGCCGCGCTTCTCGCGCAATTCGGACATCAGGCGCGATTCGAAGCCCGAACCGCCGACGATCTGGTTGATCACGAAGGTGGCAATGAAATCGGGATCGTCCTCGGCAATGGCCGCCTGGCCGAACACCGCGACCGATTGCGGGGTGTCGAAGGGCATCACCGCAAGCCCGCCCGGCGGCGGCGCGGGTGGCGGACCCGGCAGGGGCGCGCCCGTCGCGGGCAACCCGCCAAGCAGGGCGTCGAGCAGCGGCGCCAGTTCCTCGGCGCCGATATCGCCGGCCACGCCGATATGGACATTGCCGCGGGACAGCGCGGCGGCGTGGGCGGCGCGCAGATCGTCGGCCGTCAGCGCGGCGACGGCGGTCGCGTTGCCCTCGGGCGGGTGACCATAGGGATGGTCGCCGAACATCGCCGCAAAGAAGGCGTCCGAGGCCTGCGCCTCGGGGTCCTGCGCGTCCTGGGCGAGGCCGGCGAGGACCTGCGCGCGCACCCGCTCGACCGCGTCGGCGTCAAAGCGCGGCACCGGTCAGCGCATCGCGCAGCAGCGCCACGCTTTCCGCCCGGTTCTCGGTCAGCATGCGGGCCGAAATCGCCACCGTGTCGCGGCGGGTGCGAAACTGGAACCGGGCGGCCAGCGCCTCGGCCTCGGCCTGAAAGCCGGAGGCGTCTCGGGTGCCCGCGCCTTCCTCCAGCAGGGCCGTCATCAGGTTGACCGCGCCCGGCCGGTCGGGCGGGTCGATCGCGCTGCCGCCCGAAAAGCGCAGATCGATCGCGACGAAGGGCAGGCTGCGATCCTCTACCAGCCAGGCGGTCAGGCCGCCCGGCGTCGTCACCTCTTCGATGTCGAGGGCGGCGCGGACCGGCAGCGCGGCGAGCAGAAGGCCGAGCGCAATAACGAGGCGGGCGATCATTGGGTCGCCTCCGCGATCTGCGGCGCCGGGGCGCGCAGATAGCCCGTGACGGCGGCGTCGCGGTCGAGAAAGCGCTGCGCGGCATCGACCACGTCTTCAGCCGTCACGGCATCGATCGCGGCGGGCCATGCGGCGATATCCGCGGGCGACAGCCCGGTCGACAGCGCCACACCGAATTGCCGCGCACGGGACTGGATCCGGTCGAGGTCATAGATCCGGTCTGCCCGCAGCCGCGCCTTGATGCGGGAAAGCCGCGCGGGATCGGGCCCGGCTTCGACCAGGGCGGCCAGTTCCCGGTCGAGCGCGGCCTCGGCCTCGGCCAGGGTCACGCCCTCATTGGGCATGACGAAAATGTCGAAGGTCGCTGCATCGCGGGCGGTGGGGTTGTAGCGCGCCCCGGCATAGAGCGCGATGCCGTCGCGCAGCTGCAGCGCCGCGCCCAGCCGGTCGGTGACACCGCCCCGCCCCAGAAGCTCGGCCAGCACCAAAAGCGCTGCCGCATCACCCTGATCGCCCGGCGCGCGTGCCGGCACCAGATAGCTGCGCGCGACATAGGGTCGGGCGACGCGGGCATCCTCGAACACGATCCGCCGTTCGGCGCGATGGGGCGGCTCGGCCGGGCGAAGCTGCGGCGCGACATCCGGTGCCGCGGGCATCTGGCCATAGGTCTCTTCGGCCAGGGCGCGCACCGTCTCGGGCGTGACATCGCCGGCGACCACCAGGATCGCGTTGTTGGGGGCATAGTGCCGCCGGTAGAAATCCAGCGCCGCCGCGCGGTCGAGTTCGGCCATCTCGTGGCGCCAGCCGATGATCGGCACGCCATAGGGGTGGTTCAGAAACAGCGCCGCACGGAGCTGTTCGGCGAACAACGCGCCCGGGTCGCTGTCGGTTCGCTGCGCGCGCTCTTCCAGGATCACGCCGCGCTCGGTCTCGACATCCTCGGGCGACAGCCGCAGATTCGCCATCCGGTCGGCCTCATGGGTCATCATCAGCCCCAGCCGGTCGGCCGCGACGGTCTGGAAATAGGCGGTGTAGTCCCACGAGGTGAACGCGTTCTCGGTCCCGCCATTGGCGGCGATCAGCCGCGAGAACGCGCCATCCGGCATTGCCTCGGTCCCCTTGAACATCAGATGTTCGAGGAAATGCGCGATGCCCGACTGGCCCGGCGGCTCGTCGGCCGCACCAACCCGGTACCAGACCATGTGGGTGACCGCCGGGGCGGTGTGATCCTCGATCACCACGACATCGAGCCCGTTGTCGAGCGTCAAGGTGGTGACCCCGTCATCGCCCAGTGCCAAGGCGGCGCGAGGCAGGGCAAGGGCGGCAAGCAACAGCGTCAGGGCAAGGCGCGACATGTATCCTCCGGCGGTCGGTGCTGCCACTCAGATACGCCGCGCCGGCGCGGCTTCAACCGTCGGGCGCGGGCGGTGCCGACGGGGTGCGCACGCCCAGCTGCCGGAATCGCGCCAGCTCGGCCTGCGGGTTGAGCGAGAAGGGCCGATAAGCCTGAAAATAGGTGTTCTTGTTCAGCCAGCGATCGAGCAGACGACCGCGATTGCCGGCCCGCCATTCGGCATCCTCGACCGCCAGCACGACGCGGATATCGGGTGTGATTCCATAGCGTTGCGAGGTGGCCAGCAGGGCCGCGTCGGCCGCCGGGATGCCCCCTGCATTGGGCGAGCGGCCGCCAAGCGCGGCGCGCCCCTCGGCCACCGGGTTGATGTCGGCACGATTGCCGGCACCCGGAACCGGCATCGGCAGCTGGGCAAAGCTGTCGGGCATCTCGAGCGGCTTGTTGGGCATCACGCCGAATTCATCCGGCGTGGCCGAGCGCAGGTTCATCATGCCCGAATCGTTTGAGCAGGCCGACAGCGCCAAACCTGCAACAAGCGCAAAACAGATGCCGCGAAGCCCCACCATGGGCGATCTGATGCCATGGGTGGCGGGCCCGCGCAAGCCGGCGCCCGCTATCGCGGCGCCTCGGGATGGGGCCAGATGATCAGAATCGCGGCGCCGGCGAAAATGGCGATATCGGCGATGTTGAAGGTCCAGGGATTCTGCAGACCGCAGCACGACATGTTCAGGAAATCGGCCACCGCGCCATGGGCCAGCCGATCCCATGCATTGCCCAGGGCACCGCCGGACGATCGCGCCGGCGGCCAGCCGCGGCACCGGCCCGGGCATCCGCCGCGACCAGATCGCCAGCGCCAGGCTGACACCGACAGCCAGGCCGACCAGCGCGAAGCGCTGAACCGGCCCGGCATCGGCAAACAAACCGAAATTGATGCCATAATTCCAGCCCATGCGCAGATTCAGCAAGGGCGGGATGACGTCGATGGCCAGCCGGTCGATCAACCCAAGATGCCAGACGATCCACCATTTCGACAGCTGATCGAGGGCCAACACCCCGATTGCGGCGATCAGGAAAGCCCGCATCGCGCTAATGCCGGAAATGCCGCTGGCCGGTGAACAGCATGGCCAGTCCGGCCGCGTCGGCGGCTGCGATCACCTCGCTGTCGCGGACCGATCCGCCCGGCTGAATGACCGCCGTGGCACCGGCCTCGGCGGCCGCCAGCAGACCGTCGGCAAACGGAAAGAACGCATCCGACGCAACCGCCGATCCCCGCGTTGCGGGGTCCGACAGGCCCAGCGCATCGGCCATGTCGCGGGCCTTGCGGGCGGCGATTCTGGTGGCGTCGACCCGGCTCATCTGGCCGGCGCCGATGCCGACGGTGGCGCCATCCCGGGCATAGACGATGGCGTTCGACTTGACATGCTTGGCGACCCGCCAGGCAAACAGCAGATCGGCCCGTTCGGCCGCGGTCGGGGCGCGCCTTGTGACCACGCGCAGCGCCTCAGGGGCGATCTGCCCGGCATCCCGATCCTGCACCAGAAACCCGCCGGCAACCGGGTGCAGCCTGACCCCCGGCGCGGCCGGGTCGGGCAGCGCACCGACCAGCAACAGCCGCAGATTGGGCTTTGCGCTCAAAACCGCGCGGGCGGCCGGCTCGGCCCCGGGGGCGATCACCACCTCGGTGAAGATCTCGGCGATCGCCCGCGCCGTCGCCTCGTCGAGCGGCCGGTTGAGCGCGACGATCCCGCCAAAGGCCGAGACGCCGTCGCAATCGCGCGCCCGGGCATAGGCCGCGGCCAGCGTATCGGCCACCGCCGCACCGCAGGGATTGGCGTGCTTGACGATCACGCAGGCCGGCTGGCCGGACCCCAGTTCGGCGACCGCCTCCAACGCCGCGTCGGTATCGGCAATGTTGTTGTAGCTCAGCGCCTTGCCCTGCAACTGATGGGCCGTCGCCACCCCCGGCCGGGTATCGCCATCGGCGTAAAGCGCGGCCGCCTGATGCGGGTTCTCGCCATAGCGCATCGTCTGCACCAGACGGCCCGCAAAGGACCGGCGCCGCAGCACCGCCGCACCCGCATGCTGCGCCATGAACCCCGCGACCGCCGCGTCATAGGCCGCCGTCCGGGCAAAGGCCGTGGCCGCCAGCTGCCGCCGAAACGCCAGCCTGGTGCCGCCCGCGTCAAGCGCCGCGATCAGCGCGTCGTAATCCTCAGGGTCGGTGAGCACCGCGACATCCGCGTGATTCTTGGCCGCCGCCCGCAACATCGCCGGCCCGCCGATATCGATGTTCTCGATGCAAAGGGCAGGATCGGCGCCGGCCGCCAGCGTTGCCTCGAAAGGGTAGAGATTGACCACAAGCAGGTCGATCGGCGCGATGCCGTGTTCGGCCAGGGCCGCCCGATGGCCGGCATCGTCGCGACGGGCCAACAGCCCGGCATGCACGACGGGATGCAATGTCTTGACCCGGCCGTCGAGGATTTCGGGAAACCCGGTCGCCGCGCTCACCTCCTGCGAGGTCAGCCCGGCCGCGCGCAGCGCCGCTGCGGTCCGCCGGTCGACAGAACCTCGATCCCGTGACGGGCGAGGGCCGCAGCCAGCCCGGCCAGCCCGGTCTTGTCGGACACCGAAACCAGCGCGCGGCGGATCGGCAGCAGGTCGTCGGGATCGGGCATCGGGGCCTCCGTTGCGGGCACGGCCTTCCCTGTTCCAGCCGGCCCGCAGGGTCAAGCGCGCAGCGCTGCGGCGAAATCGGCGCGCATCCGGTCGCGCGGAAAACGCCGCCCGGGCACAGCGTCTGGGCACCGGGCAACTCGCCGTGGAAACAGAGCGCATCGGCCGCGATGCGGTAGCGGCGCGCCAGGTCGACCGCCAGATCGAGCGCGGCGCGATACTGCGCCTCGGCCACCGGCGCGGTCTCGAAATTGCCGATCAGGCAGATGCCGATCCCGGTCAGATTGGCCCGGCGGTTGCGGGTATGCGCGCCCCAGACATGCGGCCAGCGATCGGTCGCGGCGACTTCGCCCATGCCCATGCCCCGCCCGTTTCCGACCACGAAGTGATAGGGGATCATGTCGATCGGATCGCCCGGCTGGCGTTGCCGGTGGACCCGCCGCAACAGATCGATCGAGCCGCTGGCCCCGGCGCTGTGGTGGATCACGATCCGGTCGAAGCGCGCGCGCCACCACAAGACGCCGCCGGCGCCGGCCACGCCCAGGCCGACCAGACCGAAAAGCAGGCGCCGCCGACGCATCAGCCCGCCGCCGCCGGCCGTGCCGCGCGGCGATCGCCCGGCATCGCCGCCGCCGACGGTTCCCCGCGCTCGAACATCCATGCGAGGTCGAGCGTGCGCGCCTCCGCCGCGGCACGAAGCACGATGGCCTGGGCCGGGCGCGGACCGGCTGCGAGGGGATCGGTCGGATCGGCATGGGCGAAGGGTTCGAATGTCCGCTCGGCCGGCCCGTCATGGGCAAACAGCCAATGCCCGCCGCCCGGCAGCCACAGGATCGCGGCACCTGGCCCGGCCTCTTCGACGCGAATGCCGGGATGCAGGGCAAAGCGCAGCCACAATTCCGGCACCGGCGCCCCGGGCGGGCGGCGCAGCGCCAGCCGGTCGCGCCCGGCCAACCTGCCGCCGCCGGGCTCCAGCCAAAGCTGACGCTCGGCGTCAAGGCCGACCCCGCCCTGCAACCGGGCCAGCAGATGGCCCGGTCGCGCCTCGAGCTGCGGTGCGGCGGCAAGCCCCGGGCGCGGCGGCGCGGGGATCGCCAGGCCGGTGCCGGCGGCGACGACAAGCGGGGTCCGTCCGACCGTCAGCTCAACCGCCAGGCGGCTGTCGACCGCGCCGGCCGGGCCGGCATCGAGGATCGCCGTGACCCCGCTTGCCGCAAGCCGGCCATACCCCATCACGGGCCGCGGGTTGGGGCGCGCCGGCGCGGGCGCCTCGGCCAGCGTCCGGTCGAGCGCGCCCGGCACCCCGCGCGCACCGCCGTGAAACCGCGACAGCCCGCCATCGGCATGGCTCAACGCGCGCAGATCGGGGGCCAGCCGCGCCAGCCCTCGGCCAGCGCCTCGGGCGGGGTGTGGCCGGTTTCGATCAGCGCGACCCGGACCCGCCGCAGCAGAATCGCCAGCCGCAGCAGCCGCCACGGGCTGCGCCCGGTCGCCGCGGCCGGGTCGCGCAGCACCCGCTCAAGTGCGCCGACAAGCCGCGGCAGCGCCGTCAGGGCATCCCCGGCGCGCCCGTCAAGCACCAGGCCGGCCAGCAGGATCGCCGCGGGCACCGCGATGGGGTCGAGGCCCTGTCGCGCCGCACCGCCGCGCCGCCGCAAATAGCCGATATGCTGGTCGAGCGCGCGGGCGATGGTTTCGGGCAGCGCCCCGCCCGCGCGCCCGGCCAGGAAATCCAGATGCCCGGTCCAGGCCAGAACGCGGCGGGCCGCCCGGCCCGCCGTCCAGCCGGGTCCGCGGCCCGTGCCAAAGGCGGCGTCCCAGGCCGACAGCCAGCGCAGCGCGGTCCGGGCAGCGGCGCGGGAACCGAGCGCGGCCAGATCGTCAAGCCATTCATGGCCGTGCAGGGCGGCGCGCAGATCGGCCTCGGACGCCTCAAGCGCCCACAGATCGCCATCGGGGATCGCAAGGGCAACCGCCCCGGCCCGCGCATCGGGCGCCCAGTAGACCCCATCGACCAGCGCCCGGCCGCGCAGCGGCGTTCCCGCCTCGTCGGGGTCGGGCCAGTGAACGATCCGCGCCGGGCCCGCATGCCAGCCGGCCCGCCGCGCGGCCCAGCGGTCGCCGATCCCGGGTTCCGTCCGCCGCCGTGCCATCAAGGTCCACCCGGTCCTGCCCAGCCTTGGCCGAGCTTATGCACGCGGATCGGGCGTGTCACCCCGCAACGTGGGGGCAGGCCAGCGGCCGCTCCGTGCCGCCTCCTCCAGCAGCCGAAGCGTGACCGGCACGGGCGGAAAGCTGCGTCCGGCCAGGCGATCGCGCGCCACCCGCAGGATGGCAAGCGGGTTCCACCCGGCCTCGGGGCCATGATGCCGCGCGGGATCGCAACTGGCCATAGCGACGCCGAAGGTCGCGGCGAAGGCAGCCAGGAAATCCTCGGCATCGTCGCCATCGCAGCCATTCGCCAGCAGAAGCTCCGCATCGGGCGACGCCACGCTGCGCCCGAAACAGGCCGCCACGAACGCCGCGACGGACGTGCTGTCCCGCCCTGCAATCACATGTTCGGATAGTTCGGCCCGTCGCCGCCCTGCGGCGTCACCCAGGTGATGTTCTGGCTCGGGTCCTTGATGTCGCAGGTCTTGCAGTGGACGCAGTTCTGGAAGTTGATCTGAAAGCGCGGCGCCTGGCCGTCGCCGTCATAGACCACTTCATAGACCCCGGCCGGGCAGTAACGCTGCGCCGGTTCGGCATATTCCGGCAGATTGACGTCGATCGGGATCGACGGGTCCGCAAGCCGCAGATGCGCCGGCTGGCTTTCCTCGTGATTGGTGCCCGAAAAGGCGACATTCGACAGCCGGTCGAAGGACAGCACCCCATCGGGTTTGGGGTAGTCGATCGGCTTGAACTTCCTGGCCTTGCCGGTATCGGCGGCGTCGCTGGCACGGTGCTTGACCGTGCCCAGCAGCGGCCGGCCGAACAGCGTGGCCCACCACATGTCGAGCCCGCCAAGCCCCAGCGCCGCCCAGATCCCGTAATGCGACCAGATCGGCTTGACGTTGCGCACGCGCTTGAGGTCCTGGGCCACCGGGCCGGTCTTCAGCGCGGTGTCGTATTCGGTCAGCCGGTCGCAGGCGCGGCCGGCCGCGATCGCCTTCTGTGCCGCTTCGGCCGCCTGCATGCCCGACCACATGGCGTTGTGGTTGCCCTTGATCCGGGGCACGTTGATCAGCCCCGCCGAACAGCCCAGCAGCGCGCCGCCCGGAAAGTCGACCTGCGGGATCGACTGCCAGCCGCCCTCGGTCAGCGCCCGCGCGCCATAGGCGACCCGTTTGCCGCCGCTCAGCAGCCTCGCGATCATCGGGTGATGCTTGAAGCGCTGGAACTCCTCATAGGGCGACAGGTACGGGTTTTCATAGTTCAGATGGACGGCAAAGCCGACATAGACCTGGTTGTTCGCCCCGTGATAGACGAACGACCCCCCGCCGGCATTCCTGCCCAGCGGCCAGCCCATGGTGTGGATCACCGTGCCCTCGCGGTGTTTCGCCGGGTCGATGTCCCAGATTTCCTTCATCCCCAGGCCGAATTTCGGCGGCTGCGATTTGGCGTCGAGGCCGTAGCGCGCGATCACCTGCTTGGCCAGCGAGCCGCGCGCGCCCTCCCCCAGCAGGACGTATTTCGCCGCCAGCACCATGCCCGGCTCGTAATTCGGCCCGGGCGTGCCGTCCTTGGCCAGGCCGAATTCGCCGGCGACCACGCCGCGCACCGTGCCGGCCTCGTCGAAGACCAGTTCCGAGGCCGCCATGCCGGGGAAAATCTCCACCCCCAGCGCCTCGGCCTGCTCGGCCATCCAGCGGCAGACATTGCCCATCGACACGATATAGCAACCATGGTTCGACAGGATCGGCGGCATCGGCCAGGTCGGCACCGCGAATGCGCCGCGCGCGCGCAGGATGAAGAAGCGATCCTCGGCCACGGGCACCTCGATCGGCGCGCCCTTGTCCTTCCAGTCGGGGATCAGCCGGTTCAGCGGCGCCGGGTCCAGCACGGCGCCCGACAGGATATGCGCGCCAACCTCCGAGCCCTTTTCCAGCACCACCACGTCGAGATCGGGATCGAGCTGTTTGAGCCGGATCGCCGCCGCCAGGCCCGAAGGCCCCGCCCCGACGATCACAACGTCATAGTCCATTTCCTCGCGCGCGGGCCCGGTCATCGCATCCGTCCATTGATTCAATCCCGGCAGACCTATCCGGCGCCCATGGGGCGGTCAATGCAGGTGCGGCGAAAATCGCCGCCCTGCGGCGTGCGGCGCGGCAACGCGGGCTATCGCCGCCGGCACGGCACGGTCTTCGCGCCGAAACCGCGCGGCCTTTCCGCCACCCGGGCGGCGAACCGCGCCAGCCGCGGATGGCCGCGCAATGCCGCCATGCCGACATCATCGCGGACCAGCTCCGCCGCGGCCAGGGTGGCGTGGGTATGCCTGTGGCACAGGCTGTGCAACAGCACGGTGGGCCCGCCCCTGCCGCCCTTCAGCCCGGGGACGAGATGACGCAGCCCGCAAAGCCGGGGATCGGACGGGGGCCCCCAGCAACCGGACGGCCGGGGAACGGGTTCATTTGCTTTGACAGAATCAACCTGTGACAGTACAGGATCTGGCTGTCCTGGTTGAGTTGCTCATGTGACCCTGACCGACATGCATAGGCTCCGCGACTGGCTGGACCGGCATCCGTGGTGCGCAGCGATGGCGCAAGACCTCATGGCGCCCTGCGCGGGCAGAGAGCGCTCGCATCGCCCCCCGGTTGCCGAAGCGGAACCGGGATCGGTCGGCATTGCGTGCATGGGGCAAAGCGCCACCTTTCGCGCGCGTGTCATTCCCGCACCGACGGCCATTCCTTTCTGCCATACCGGCGGCGCGGGCGATCCGCGGCGCGTGGCCTGCCCACGACGGGTATCGCAGCCCCGGTGCCCTGGCGCTGCGCGATGCCGCAGACCCGTCGAACCGTGCGAAAAGCCGATTGCGGGCCACGATGCCGGACTCATGGGCCAGCGGCGGGCGGCATGGCATTTGTCGCGTTGCCGCAGAAGGATTCGTCGCGTTGCCGCAGAAGGAAGGAAGAAAGACGATGACCCATGCATTCGATGGCGACGACCTGTTCGCACCCGTCAGCTATGGTGGCGGTGGTGGGGGTAGAGATCCCGATGGTGGGGGAGACAGAACCGCAATAGAGCCCGAGATGTCGCAACAAAAGCGGTCTGTTATTCCGCGGGCGCGGCGTCAGGCCTCATTGCGGGAGCCGGTACTGCGGTGGTGACAAGAAATCCCTACGCAAGTTTTGCGGCAGGCGCCACAGTGGGCGGTATGGTATCGGATATCTGCTTTGATGTGCTTGACTGAGCACATCAGCCAGCGGCATTGCCGGGAAACTGGCAATGCCATCTCCGTTGTGCACGAAGCAGTAGGAAATTCAGGAAGTTTGTCCGGACACAGGGCTTAGGCTCAAGTTTCAAGTGCAACACCTGAAGCCCGCAGGGCATAGGATGTTGCGATGGACAGACGAAACAAGCACCTCAACAGTGAGGAACGTGGCGTGATTTTCGCCGAGCATCAACGGGGCAATAGTCAGCGAGGTATTGGTCGACTTCTCGGCCGGCCCGCGAGCACGATCAGCCGGGAGCTTGCGCGTGGTCGTCAGGACGATGGTGGTTACTGCCCGCAGGCGGCGAGGCGCGTCTATGATGAGCGCCGCGCACGCTGTCGGCGCAAGCGCAAGCTGGTCGAGGGGGACGACCTCTACCGCTTCGTTCACGGCAAGCTTGTACATCTGCGCTGGTCTCCCGAGCAGATCGCGAACAGACTGCGGCGCATGAAACCCGATGACCCTGCTGCCCATGTCAGCCATGAGACGATCTATGCTGCGATTTACGCGCAGCCCCGTGGCGGCCTGAAGGATGCGATGATCGAGGCGTTGCGGCAATCAAAACCAAAACGTGGGAACAAGCGTAGAACGGCGGCTGCTTCCTCTATGGTTCCGGAAACATTGCGTATTATCAACCGTCCGGAGGAGGTCGAAGCACGCCTGGTACCGGGACATTGGGAGGGCGACCTGATCAAGGGCGCCTTCAATCGCTCGTCGGTGGGCACGCTGGTCGAGCGTAAGACCCGGTTTGTTGTTCTCTGCAAAATGGACGGCAACGGCGCAGAGGCGGCGCTGGAAAGTTTCTCACGGCAGATGAAACGTCTGCCCGCAGCCCTGCGCAAGAGCATGACCTATGATCGGGGATCCGAGATGGTGTGTCACCCCGAACTCGCCCGACGGCTGAAGATCGACATCTGGTTCTGCGATCCTCATGCGCCGTGGCAGCGAGGCTCGAACGAGAACACAAACGGCCTGCTGCGCCAGTTCATGCCCAAGGGCACAGACCTCGGAAGCGTCAGCCAGACCTGGCTCAACGATGTCGCCGCGCTGATGAACAACCGCCCGAGGAAAACCCTCGGGTGGAGAACACCCGCCGAAGCCATGGCCGACGAAATCGCGGCCTTCAAATCAACCGTTGCACTTGATATTTGAATCCAAGGCCTCACTTCGAATACATCAACGGGTTCTACAATGCGCGTCGCAGGCATTCAGCCCTCAGCGGGAAAAGCCCGGTCGCCTTCGAGAGCAAGGGGGCCTGAGAGAGCAACGAACCCGGCACTTTTCCGAAGCAAGTCCATGAAAATGATCGCAACTTCCGTTCCAGGTGACTAGTAGCGGTAGTGGCCCGGCTTGAACGGCCCCTCGGGCGTGACCCCGATATACGCCGCCTGGTCCGGCGAGAGCTCGGTCAGCCGCGCGCCGATCTTTGCCAGATGCAGCCGGGCGACCTTCTCGTCGAGATGCTTTGGCAGCACATAGACCTCGTTCTCGTACTGGTCGCCGCGCGTGAACAGCTCGATCTGGGCCAGCACCTGATTGGTGAAGCTTGCCGACATCACGAAGGAAGGATGCCCGGTGGCGTTGCCGAGGTTCAGAAGCCGGCCTTCGGACAGCAGGATGATCCGGTTGCCGCCCGGCATCTCGATCATGTCCACCTGATCCTTGATCCGGGTCCATTTGTGGTTCTTCAGATGGGCGACCTGAATCTCGTTGTCGAAATGGCCGATATTGCCGACGATCGCCATGTCCTTCATCGCCCGCATGTGCTCGATGCGGATGACATCGCGGTTGCCGGTCGTCGGTGACGAAGATATCGGCGGTTTCGACCGCATCCTCCAGCGTCACCACCTCGAAGCCGTCCATCGCCGCCTGCAGCGCACAGATCGGGTCGATCTCGGTCACCTTGACCCGCGCACCGGCCCCGCGCAGCGACGCGGCCGAGCCCTTGCCGACATCGCCATAGCCGCAGACCACCGCGACCTTGCCCGCCATCATCGTGTCGGTGGCGCGCCGGATGCCGTCGACCAGGCTTTCCTTGCAGCCATACTTGTTGTCGAACTTCGATTTCGTGACGGAGTCGTTCACATTGATCGCGGGGAAGGGCAGATGCCCCTTCTCCATCATCTGGTAAAGCCGGTTGACGCCTGTGGTGGTCTCTTCGGTCACGCCCCGGATCGCGTGGCGCTGCTTGACGAACCAGCCGGGGCTTTCGGCCATGCGCTTCCTGATCTGGGCGAACAGCGCCTCTTCCTCTTCGGATTGCGGCACCGCGATCAGATCGGTCTCACCCTCTTCGACGCGGGCGCCCAACAGGACATATAGCGTCGCATCGCCGCCATCGTCGAGGATCATGTTGGCGCCATCGGCGAAACCGAAGATGCGGTCGGCATAATCCCAGTATTCCTCCAGCGTCTCGCCCTTCACCGCAAAGACCGGCACGCCGGACGCGGCAATCGCCGCGGCGGCATGGTCCTGGGTGGAAAAGATGTTGCACGAGGCCCAGCGCACCTCGGCCCCCAGCGCCGTCAGCGTCTCGATCAGAACGGCAGTCTGGATCGTCATGTGCAGGCTGCCCGCGATCCGCGCGCCCTTCAGCGGCTGCGTCGCGCCGAATTCCTCGCGCAGGGCCATCAGCCCGGGCATCTCGGTCTCGGCGATCGTGATCTCGGCGCGGCCGAAATCGGCCAGATCGATATCCTTGACAACGTGGTCTTGAGCGGCCTTGGCCATCCATCTGCTCCGTTCGGGAAAATCAGTCGGTATGCGCCTAGCAAGCGCCCGCAGCGGCGGCAAGCGGAAGCGGCCGATTGCCCGGGCGTCGCCGGTCACCTATGGGCGGGAAAGGAACGGAGACGCGGCATGCATCGCAGACCACCCCGCGCCTGGCAAAGGATGCTGTCGGGGCGCCGGCTCGACCTGCTCGACCCCGCGCCGCTCGACATCGAGATCGAGGATATCGCGCACGGGCTGGCCTTTGTCGCGCGCTGGAACGGCCAGACCGAGGGCGCGCATCCCTTCTCGGTGGCCGAGCATTCGCTGCTGGTCGAGGATATCTATGGCCGGCTGTTTCCCGGCGCGCCGGCCCGCTGGCGGCTGGCGGCGCTCATCCACGATGCGCCCGAATATGTGATCGGCGACATGATCAGCCCGGTGAAGGCCGCTATCGGCCCGGGCTATGCGGCGCTTGACGAGCGGTTGACCGCGGCGATCCATCTGCGCTTCGGCCTGCCCGCGCAGCTGCCCGCCCGGGTGAAGGCGGCGATCAAGCGGGCCGACCGGATATCGGCCTGGCTGGAGGCGACGCAGCTGGCGGGCTTCACGGCGAAAGAGGCGACGACGTTCTTTGGCAAGGTGGACCCCGCGCTGGTCGCCGGGCTCGCCCTGCCGCTGCGCCCACCGGCCCAGGTGCGGCGCGCCTATATCCGTCGTCACCGGGCCTTGATGCGGGCGGCGGCCGAGGAAACCGCCGGCCCGTCCGGGGCCCGCCCGGCGTTGACCAGGATTGCAGGCCCAGCTATCAGTTGCGCCGACCGCCCGGCACGTCCCACGGATCGAAGGCGCGGCGTTCCGCCTGCAGCCGGGCGCGATGGCGCCAGGTCGCCGGACGCGGTCCGTGCGCGGCCCCATGCTCACGATCCATCAGGGTGGCGGTGCGCAAGCTGCGGGAAAGGATGTCGATCATTTGGGCCTCCATGTCCTGTTGCGATGCCCCGACCCTAGCCGCCCCGGGCCGCGCCACCCAGACAATACGGTTGCAGACTTTGTAGTCTGGCTTACAGTTCTGCGATGGACTGGTCATTGATCCCATCGCTGTCGGCGCTGCGCGCCTTCGAGGCCAGCGGCGCGGCGCGGCTCGTTCTCGGCGGCCGCGCGCGAGCTTAACGTCACCCATGCCGCGATCGCCCAGCATGTCCGAGGGCTCGAAGCCGAATTCGCCACCACGCTGATGATCCGCTCGGGCCAGGGCATGGCCGCGACCGATACCGGCGCGGCCCTGGCAAGGGGGCTGGCCGAAGGGTTCGGCGCGATCGCCGCCGCGGTCAGCGCGGCGCGCCGGCCCGATCTGCCGCGCCCGCTGCGGGTGACGCTGACACCGAGCTTTGCGGAAAGCTGGCTGACCCCCCGGCTGGCCGATTTCTGGGCGCGCCACCCCGAAATCGCGCTGTCGCTGTTGCCCGACCCCGAGGTCGTCGATCCGGTGCGCGAGGGCATCGACATCGCCATCCGGTTCGGTGCGGGCGGCTGGCCGGGCTGCGAGGCGACGCCGCTGCTCCCCGCGCCCTTTGTCGTGGTCTGCGGGTCCGGCGCGCGCCGCCCGCGCGGCGAGCTTGGCGCGCTGCAACGCATGCGCTGGCTGTTTTCCAACGTGAACGCCGAACAGCGCATCTGGGGGGCGACGCTGGGGCTCGATTTCGCCGCGCTCGACATCGCCGAATTGCCGACCAACGGGATGGTCCTGGCGGCGGTGCGGGCGGGCGCGGGGATCACCGTTCAGCCCCGCACCCTGGTCGAGGCCGATCTGGACGAAGGCCGGCTGATCGCCCTGATCGAGGGCGAATCGGGCGGGCTGGGCTATCACATCGTCCGCCCGCCCGGCGCCCGACGCCCCGAGGCGACGCGCTTTGTCGCCTGGTTGCGACGGCAGGCCAACGCAGCCAGGCCACGCTGATCGAGGCGCGCCGTCCGGAGGTCAGTCCGGCACGTTGTCGATGCCCGAGGCGCCCCAGGGATGACAGCGGGCCAGCCGGCGCAGGGTCAGCCAGCCGCCCTTCAGCGCGCCATGCTTTTCCAGCGCCTCCAGCGCATAGGCCGAACAGGTCGGGTGATAGCGGCAATTGTGCCCGACAAACGGGCTGAAGATCAGCCGGTAGCCGCGCACCGGCAGCGACAGCAGATAGGCGCCGGCCCTCATCCCCGGGCCCCGTGCAGCCGCGACAGCGCGCGGGTGAGATCGGCGGCAAGGGCATCGAAGGGCCGCGCCGCCGTGGCGCCGGCGCGCCCGATCAGGACATAATCCCAGCCGGGCCGGCCCGATGCCGGCAGCACCGCCCGGGCGCAGGCCCGCAGCCGGCGCTTCGCCCGGTTGCGGGCGACCGCGTTGCCAACCTTTTTCGAACAGGTCAGGCCCAGCCTCACCGGGCCGGTGTCGCCCCGATCGCGGGCCTGCACCACCATCCCGGGCATCGCCTGGCGCCGCGCCCGGGCGGCAGCCAGAAAATCGGCCCGGCGGCGCAGGGACACGACCCCGGGCGCGCCGATGCCGCCCATCCTAGGCGGACAGCTTCTTTCGGCCGCGCGCGCGGCGGCGGTTCAGCACCTGCCGCCCGGCCTTGGTGGACATCCGGGCGCGAAAGCCGTGGCGGCGCTTGCGCACCAGATTGCTGGGTTGAAAGGTCCGTTTCATGGTCTTGCTCCGTGCGCGATGCCGCGCTGCGCCTGGCTCTTGGGATATCTCGAAGCCTGGGGTCTAGGCGTCCGGGCCGGGCCTGTCAATTCCGCCTTGCGCCGGTCACCCCACATCACCCCCCTGTGAAAGCGTTGCAACGCGGCTTGGCGTGCGGGCGCGACACGCCCATGACAGGGTCAAAGGAGTTCTCGATGGACGATGCGTCCCGACCCGTGACCGCCTCGCCCTGGCGCTATGCCCCGATCGCGATCGTCGCGGCCGTCGCCGTGGCCGGCTTTGTGCTGTTCGGCGACCGGCTGAGCTTTGCCGCCCTGGCCGCACACCGGGCCGATCTGATCGCCTTTCGCGATGCGCATTACCTGCCGGCGGTGCTGCTCTTCGTGGCCGCCTATGCCGGGATCGTCGCGTTCTCGCTGCCCGGTGCGACGATCGCCACGCTGGCGGGTGGCTTTCTGTTCGGGCTGTTTCCGGGCGTCGCGTTCAATGTCGTCGCCGCGACGCTGGGGGCGATCGGGATTTTCCTGGCCGCCCGGCTGGGCTTTGGCGACATGCTGGCCCGTCGAATGGAAACCGGTGCGCGGACCCGGCGCCTGGCCGCCGGGCTGAAGGAGAACGAGCTTTCGGTGCTTTTCCTGATCCGGCTGGTGCCGGTGGTGCCGTTCTTCGTGGCCAATCTGCTGCCCGCCCTGGCAGGGGTCTCGCTGGGCCGCTTTGCGCTGACCACGTTTTTCGGGATCATGCCGGGGGCGCTGGTCTACACCTGGGTCGGGGCCGGCCTGGGCGAGGTGTTCGCCCGCGGCGCGACGCCCGATCTGGGCATCATCTTCGAGCCGTTCGTGCTGGGTCCGATGCTGGGCCTTGCGGCGCTGGCCGCCCTGCCGATCGTGGTCCGCGTCTGGCGCGGCCGCGGGGGCGGCACATGACGGCCCCGGTCACCGCCGATCTGTGCGTGATCGGCGCCGGGTCGGGCGGGCTGTCGGTGGCGGCCGGCGCGGCACAGCTTGGCGCGCGGGTTGTGCTGATCGAGGCCGGCGCGATGGGGGGCGATTGCCTCAACACCGGCTGCGTCCCCTCGAAGGCGCTGCTGGCAGCGGCCAAGCATGCCCATGCGATGACCACCGGCCGGCGCTTTGGCGTGGCGCCGGCAATCCCGCAGATCGATTTTGCCGCGGCCAAGGACCATGTCGCCGCGACCATCGCCGCCATCGCGCCGCATGACAGCCAGGAGCGATTCGAGGGGCTGGGCGTGCAGGTGATCCGGGCGCCGGCGCGCTTTGTCTCGCCGCGCGAGGTCGCGGCCGGCGGCACCCGCATCCGGGCGCGCCGATTCGTCCTTGCCACCGGTTCGCGCCCGGCGATCCCGCCGGTGCCGGGGATCGAGTCCGTGCCCTATCTGACCAACGAGACGATCTTCGATCTGCGCACCCGGCCTGAGCATCTGATCGTGCTGGGCGGCGGCCCGATCGGGATCGAGATGGCGCAGGCGCACCGACGGCTTGGGCAGCGCGGTCACCGTGATCGAGGCCGAGCGCGCGCTGGGCCGCGACGACCCCGAGACGGCGGCCGTGGTGCTCGCCGCGCTGCGCGCCGAGGGCGTCGCGATCCGCGAACAGACCGCTGCGGCACGGATCGCGGGCGGCGCGGGGGTGACCGTGCATCTGCCCGACGGCAGCGCCGTCGCCGGCACCCATCTGCTGGTCGCGGCGGGCCGGCAGGTGGAGACCGAGGCGCTGGGGCTTGCCGAGGCGGGCATCAAGGCCGGCCCAAAGGGCATCGCGGTCGATGCCCGCCTGCGCACCACCAACCGGCGGGTCCATGCCATCGGCGATGCAGCGGGCGGGCTGCAATTCACCCATGTGGCGGGGTATCAGGCCGGCGTCGTGATCCGGTCGGCGCTGTTCGGCCTGCCGGCACGGCAGCGCACCGACCACATCCCCTGGGTCACCTATACCGACCCCGAACTCGCCCAGATCGGCCTGACCGAAAGCGCCGCGCGGGACCGCCATGGCGCGCGGCTGGAGGTGGTCCGGGTGCCGTTTGCGCAGAACGACCGGGCGCGGGCCGAAGGCCGCACCGCGGGCTTGCTGAAGGTCATGGTGGTGCGCGGCCGGCCGGTCGGCGCGTCGATGGCCGGGCCCGGCGCGGGCGAGCTGGTGCAGCTTTGGGCGCTGGCGATCGCGGCGCGTCTGAAGATGAGCGCGATCGCGGGCATGGTCGCGCCCTATCCGACGCTGGGCGAGATCAACAAGGCGGCCGCTTCGGCCTACTTTGCGCCGCGGCTGTTCGGATCAAGCTGGGTGAAGCGCGCGGTCCGGCTGGTGCAGCGGTTCTGATGCCAGCTTGCGCTGGGGGCCGATTCTCGCAACGGAGTCGCATCGAAGCCAAGCTCTGCTTCTCAGTCGAAAGCGACATGGACGCAGGCATGGGACGGGCTTTGGCGTTCCGGGGCAACCTCACGGCTGCGGTGCTCCTGCCAACGGTCGTTGAGCATGTCTCATCGCGGCTTGGTATCAGACGGCGCCTCGTGCCGGGGCCCGCGAACGCGGCCCCCCGCGCCGCGCGGTTTCGGTGTCGCCCGCGCGACGCTCAGTCCTTCCACTCCCAGGGCAGGGTGAAATGGCCCAGGCATTCGGCGACCCGGCCATCCACATCGGACCCGTCCTGCCGGCGGATGACGCGGGCCACCAGCCCGCGCTTCGGGTCCTCATAGACTTCGGGCACCCCCGCGGGGATATCCGCGGCGGCCAGCGCGTCGGAATAGACCCGGGCAATCGCGCACTTGCGCAATTCGTTCTTCAGGATCTTGCCGACCGCGGTCTTCGGCAGTTCGTCGACGATCTCGACATATTTCGGGATCGCGGCATGTTCGGGGATGGTTTCGCGGGCGTGGCGCAGCAGTTGTTCGGTGTTCACCTGGCCGCCCGCAACCAGTTCGACATAGGCGCAGGGCATCTCGCCGGTGCGCGGATCGGGCTGGCCGATCGCGCCGACGAACGCCACCGCGGGATGCGCCATCAGCGCTTCCTCGATCACGGCGGGGTCGATGTTGTGGCCCGAGCGGATGATGATGTCCTTGGCCCGTCCGGTGATCCAGATATAGCCCTGCGCATCGACCCGGCCCAGATCGCCGGTGCGCAGCCATTCGCCATCGGCGAACAACCCGGCATTGCGGTGCCCCTCGACATAGGTCCGGCCGGCATAGACGCCCGGGTTGCGAACGCAGATTTCACCGACCTCGTCGGTTTCGCATTCCTTTTCGACCGTTCCATCCTCGGCACAGTGGAGAATGCGCACATCGGTGTAGGGCAGCGGCAACCCGATCGACCCGATTCGCTTTTCGCCGTGATAGGGGTTGCAGGCGACAAGGCAGGTCGCCTCGGTCAGGCCGTAGCCCTCCATGATCTCGACCCCGGTGGCGTCGCGAAACCGCGTGTAAAGCTCGACCGGAAGCGCGGCCGAGCCCGAGATCGCGGTCTTCAGTGTCGAGACATCGGCATCGACCTTGCGCTGCATCAGCGCCGACACGGCGGTCGGCACGGTCACGAGAAAGGTCACGCCCCAGCGTTCGATCAGCTTCCAGAAATTGTCGAACACGCCGTCGCCGCGATAGCCCTGCGGGGTCGGCAACACCACATGCCCACCCGAGGCGACCGCCGCCATCATGACCGCATAGGCGGCGAAGACATGGAACAGCGGTAGCGGGCACAACAGCACGTCGTTTTCGGTGAACAGCAATTCATGCGCCACCCAGCCGTTATAGACAAAGCCCGAATAGCGATGCTGCGCCACCTTCGGCAGGCCGGTGGTGCCACCGGTGTGGAAATAGGCCGCGACCCGGTCGCCGGTGGCATCCGGGAAATCGAGCGCATCGGAACGATGGCGGGCCTTTTCCTCGGTGAAATCCAGAATCCGTTGCGGCCGATCCTTGGGCATTTTCGGGCGGATCAGCGACACGATCCAGGATTTGGGCGGCTTGAGATACCGCTTGAGATCGACCTCGATCACGGTTTCCACATTGGGTGCCAGCTTCAGCGCCTCGGCGGCCTTCTGGGCCACATCGGTCTTCGGCATGCTTTTCAGCGTGACAAGGACCTTGGCGTTCGTCGCCTTCAGTATGCCGCCGATCTGTTCGGCCTCCAGCAACGGGTTCACCGGGTTGACGATCCCCGCCACCGCGCCGCCCAGCAGGGTCAACACCGTCTCGGTCGCGTTCGGCAGCAGATAGGCGACCGTGTCGCCCTCGCCCACGCCAAGCGCGCGCAGCATGTTCGCGGTGCGCGTCACCTCGGCGCGCAATTCCGCCCAGCTCAGCGTTTCGGCCGCGTCGCCGGGCCCCGAGGTCAGCTGAAACGACACCGCCGGCCGGTCGGGAAACCGGTCCGCCGCCCGGCAGATGCACTCGTAAAGCGTGGTCGCGGGCGCGCGCTCCGCCCAGGGCATCGCGCCCTCAATCGCCCGCTTGTCCGCAAGCGTCACCACTTCCGCCATGGCTGGCCTCCCCTAACCGGGTCGGTTGGTCCGACCGCTATTGCCAAATTCCAGCCAAGATGGGCGCAGCGGCGGCGGGAGGCAAGCGAAACCGCGCCGGGCCCCGGCGGAGCCTATTCCGCCGCGATGCCCTCGGTGAATTGCAGCCGGGCGAGCCGGGCATAAAGGCCGCCCATGGCGACCAGGTTTTCATGGCTGCCCTGCGCCACGATCCGGCCCTCGTCGAACACCAGGATGCGATCGACGCGGCGAACCGTGGCCAGCCGGTGCGCGATGACGATGGTGGTGCGGTCGCGGGTCAGCGCGTCGACCGCCCGCTGCACCAGCCGCTCCGATTCGGCGTCAAGCGACGATGTGGCCTCGTCCATCAGCAGGACCGGCGCGTCGCGCAGGATCGCCCGGGCAATGGCGATCCGCTGTTTCTGCCCGCCCGACAGCATGATGCCCCGCTCACCGACATAGGAATCGTAGCCGCGCGGCAGCGCCGCGATGAAGTCATGCGCGGCGGCCATGCGCGCCGCCTCCTCGACCTCGGCATCGCTGGCGCCGGGCTTGCCAAAGCGGATGTTCTCCCGCGCCGTGTCGGCAAAGATCACCGGGTCCTGCGGCACCATCGAGATCGAGCGGCGAAAATCCGACCGCGTCATGCGGTCGAGCGGCACCCCGTCAAGCGTGATGCGCCCGGTATCGGGGTCGTAGAACCGCAGCAGCATCTGGATGACCGTGGTCTTTCCCGCGCCCGACGGGCCGACCAGCGCCACCGTCTCGCCGGGCTGCACGGTAAAGGAAAGCCGGTCCAGCGCCGGGATCTGCGGCCGCGACGGATAGCGAAAGGTCACATCCTCGAACGCGATCCGGCCGCGCACCGGCTGCGGCGCGGGCAGCGGATGGACCGGGTCCTTCACATTGTCCTCGGCCTCGAGCAGTTCGATCAGCCGCTCGGTCGCCCCGGCGGCGCGTTGCAACTCGCCCCAGATCTCGGAGAGCGCGCCGGCCGACCCCGCGACCATGATCGCATAGATCACGAATTGCGCCATTTCACCCGGCGTCATGTTGCCGAGTTTGACCGCCATCGAGCCGGCCCACATCAACCCGACGACGGCCGAGAAGACCAGGAAGATCACGATGATCGTCAGCGCCGATCGGGTGACCACCCGCTTGACCGCGGTGCGGAACGCCTGCTCGGTGACCTCGTCAAAGGCCCTGCGGGCGACATCTTCGTTGTTGAAGGCCTGGACCGTCTGCAGCGACAACAGCGCCTCGGAAGCACGCCCGGAGCTGGCCGCGATCCAGTCCTGATTGACCCGCGACAGCCGCCGCAGCCGCCGGCCCAGGATGACAATCGGCAGCACCACCACCGGCACCGCCATCAGCGCCATCAGCGTCAGCGAACCCGAGGTCAGCAGCATCAGCAGCGCACCGCCGATCAGCACCAGGATGTTGCGCAGCGCGACCGAAATCGACGAGCCGATCACCGACTGGATCAGGGTGGTGTCCGTGGTGATCCGCGACAGCACCTCGCCGGTCAGGATCGAATCGAAGAATCCGGGGCTTTTTGTCAGGACGCGGGCGAACACCTCCTTGCGGATGTCGGCGACCACCCGCTCGCCCAACCGGGTGACGAGGTAGAACCGCAAGCCCGAACCGAGAGCGAACAGACCCGCGATCACCAGCGCCCCGACGATGTAATCGTCGATCATGGCGACGCGCCCGGCCGCCAGCTCGTCGACCAGACCGCGCACCGCCAGCGGCAAGACAAGGGAGATCATCGCCGTCGCCGTCAGAGCGGCGAGCGCCGCGACCATCAACCAGCGATACGGGCGCAGGAACGGCCGCAGCCCGTTCAGCGCGGCAATGTTGCGCGACCGCGCGCGATCCTCGGCCGCTTCGGCCTCGGGCTTGGGTGGTTTCGACATCAGGCAATCCGGCGTCCGTTGGATCCAAACCCTAGCGCGGCGCGGCACAACCGACAAGGCGGAACCGGGGATGGAGCGGGTGATGGGAATCGAACCCACGTCTTCAGCTTGGAAGGCTGCGGCTCTACCATTGAGCTACACCCGCGCTGGACGCAGGTATAGAAGCGGCGACCGCCCCGGGCAAGGCCCGGCCTAGCCGCCGGCCTCGAGCCGCAGATCGGCGACCGTGGCATCGAGATCGGCAACCGACAACGGCGCTGTCGGCCGGGCCAGCCGATAGCGGGTCACCCAGACCAACCGCTCTTCGGCGCGCGTCACCGCGACATAGGCCAGCCGTTTCCACAGCGGCTGACCGGCCTCTTCGCGGCCCGATCGGGCGGCCGCATACAGATCGGGGGCAAACACCTGAACCACGGGCCACTGGCTGCCCTGGGCCTTGTGGATCGTCACCGCCGCGCCGTGCAGAAACGCCGCGCCCATGCGCGCCGCGGTCAGGATCGCGGGTTCCTCTTCGCCCGGGTATTCGATCTTGATGATCGCCGCGACCGACAGGCGCGGATCCTCGGCACCGATCAGATGCAGCCGCGCAAAGCCGGGTTTGCGCCCCGGCCCCAGCCAGATCGCCTGAGCGCCCTTGATCAGCCCGCGCGCCTCGAGGTCGAGCCGCTTCTTGCGGTGCTTGACCGGCAATTCGATGCCGTCGCAGATCAGCGGCTCGCCAGGGATCAGGCCGTCGCCGGGCGCCCCATGGGCGGCCCGGAACGCCTGGATCAGCCGGATGCGGGTGGCGTTGCGCCAGACCAGAACCGGCGAGCGCGCCATCGGCCCGGCGGCCACCCGGCCCGCCACCGCGACCCGTGGGTCGGCGCGCGCGGCATCAGCCACAAGTTCCTCGAAGCGGTGAAAGTCGATCGCCGGATCGCCCAGCGCATGGGCAAGATCGAGGATCGGGTTGTCGGCCGCCTGGCGGTGAATGCGGTGCAGCGCCAGCCGTCGCGGCGCGGCCAGCCCGTCGAAGACCATCGCGCCGCGCTGACCCACCGGGGCAAGCTGCGCGGGGTCGCCGAACAGGATGACGGTGGAAAACAGATGCTGCAAATCCTTGAACTGCGCATCGTCGAGCATCGACGCCTCGTCGACGAGCGCGATATCGAGCGGCGCGTTGCGCCGCGTCCAGCCGGTGATGAAATCCGATCCGCGCAGCCCGGCGGCGGCCAACGCGCCGGGGATCGACGGGGTGCGGGCAAAGAAGGCGTGGGCGCGGTCGAGCGCCTGCGCATCGAGCTTGCCTTCGGCCGGTTTCGGCCCCTGCCCCGCCAGCCAGTCGGCGATCTTCTGGAATTCCGGCGCATAGACCGGGGTATAGACGATCCGGTGAATGGTGGTGGCCGGCACCCCATGGTTGCGCAGCACGCTGGCTGCCTTGTTGGTCGGCGCCAGCACGGCGAAGTTCCGCTTGTCGCGGGTGCGGCGGGGTTCATGCTCGCCCGACACCGCCTCCACTCCGGCAGCCGCCAGCGCCTTGACCACCGTGGCCAGCAGCAGCGTCTTGCCCGATCCGGCCTTGCCGGTGATGGCCAGCACCTGGGCTGCCCCCCGCGCCGGGGCGGGCGCGGCGCTGCCCGCGTCGATATCGACGCCCGTTTCGCGCAGCACATCGGCGATCCGGTCCCGCGCGGCCGCCTGATCGGGGGAAAGTGCCTGGGTCATCCGTCACGCATGGCCGGCGCGCTGCCCGGCGAAGCTGGGCCAAATCCTTCTAGAAGGATTTGCCCGGCTGATTCTTCCAGAAAAATCAGGCTCTCCGCAGCTCAGAGCGGCGGCATGGCGGGGGTCATCCCGCCCGCTGCGCTTCGCGGCTCGCCTCGAGCGTGTCCTCGAAGGTGCGCAGCCCGGTGCGGGCGGCCGACACCAGCACCGCCATGTTGCCCGGCTTGTGTTCGTTCTTCAGCATCTTCAGATGCGCCTGGGGGATTTCGGCCCATGGAAAGACCTCGGACATGCACGGGTCGATGCGCTGCTCGATCACCAGCTTGTTCGCCGCCGCGGCCTGTTTGAGATGGGCGAAATGGCTGCCCTGCAGCCGTTTCTGGTGCATCCACATATAGCGCACGTCGAAGGTGCAGTTGAACCCGGTGGTGCCGGCGCAGATCACCACCATCCCGCCCTTCTTGCAGACAAAGGTGGAAACCGGGAATGTCGCCTCGCCGGGGTGTTCGAACACCATGTCGACATTGTTGCCCTTGCCGGTGATGTCCCAGATCGCCTTGCCGAACTTGCGGGCCTCGGTGAACCACGCCTTGTATTCGGGGGTGTTGACCGTTGGCAGCTGCCCCCAGCAATCGAAATCCTTGCGGTTGATGGCGCCCTTCGCCCCAAGCTGCAAAACGAAATCGCGCTTCGATTCGTCCGAGATCACCGCGACGGCATTCGCCCCGGCGGTGTTTGCCAGCTGGATCGCAAACGATCCGAGCCCGCCCGAGGCGCCCCAGACCAGCACGTTCTGGCCGGGCTTCAACTCATGCGGGTGGTGGCCGAACAGCATCCGGTAGGCCGTTGCCAGCGTCAGCGTGTAGCAGGCGCTTTCCTCCCAGCTCAGATGTTTCGGCCGGCGCATCAGCTGCTGCGCCTGAACCCGGGTGAACTGGGCAAAGGCGCCATCGGGCGTCTCATAGCCCCAGATCCGCTGGCTGGGCGAATACATCGGGTCGCCGCCATTGCACTCCTCGTCGTCGCCATCGTCCTGGTTGCAGTGGATCACCACCTCGTCGCCGACCTTCCAGCTCTTGACCGCCGAGCCCACCGCCCAGACAATCCCGGCCGCGTCCGAGCCGGCGATGTGATAGGCGCCGCCATGCCCGTCGAAGGGCGAGATCGGCACGCCGAGGCCCGCCCAGACGCCGTTGTAGTTGACGCCGGCGGCCATCACGAAGACCAGCACCTCGTGGCTGTCGAGCTCCCATGTCGGCACCACCTCGACCTGAAAGCTCTTGTCGGGCTCGCCATGGCGGTCGCGCCTTATCGCCCAGGCATACATTTTCGGCGGCACGAAACCCAGGGGCGGGATCTCGCCGACCTCGTAGAGCTCCTTTTCGGGGGCGTCATACGGGGCGATCGGGGCGTCGGCGTCGAGGGGCATCTTGGTCTCCGTCCTGGCGTGGCTCTCTGCGCGGTGCCGCAGTGCAGCACGGCGCGATCTGGCACGCAATAGCCCCGCTTGCGCAACATGGCAACATGCCGGGCGCCCAAATGGGTAACTTTCTGTCTCGCCGCTGTCCGTCGGGCCAGGATACCGCCGCGCTGCGGCGAATTGACTTCGCCCGATCCTTCCGGCAAGCAGCCCTTCAGCGCAATTTTGTTACCCCGGAGCCCGCCCATGACCGCTGCAGAAAGGGACCGCCCCTGGCTTATCCGCACCTATGCCGGCCATTCCACGGCCGCGGCCTCGAACGCGCTTTACCGCGCCAATCTGGCCAAGGGGCAGACCGGGCTGTCGGTCGCCTTTGATCTGCCGACCCAGACGGGCTATGACAGCGACCATGAACTGGCCCGCGGCGAGGTCGGCAAGGTCGGCGTTCCGATCGCCCATCTGGGCGACATGCGCACGCTGTTTCGGGACATTCCGCTGGCCCAGATGAACACCTCGATGACGATCAACGCCACCGCGCCCTGGCTCTTGGCGCTCTATATCGCGGTGGCCCGGGAACAGGGCGCCGACCCGTCCAGCCTGCAGGGCACGGTGCAGAACGACCTGATCAAGGAATACCTTTCGCGCGGAACCTATATTTGCCCGCCCAGGCCCAGCCTTCGGATGATCGCGGATGTGGCGGAATATTGCTATTCCCACATTCCGAAATGGAACCCGATGAATGTGTGTTCCTATCACCTGCAGGAGGCCGGCGCGACGCCCGAACAGGAACTCGCCTTTGCGCTGGCCACCGCCACGGCGGTGCTTGACGAATTGCGCCCCCGCGTGCCGGCCGCGGATTTTCCCCGCCTCGCCGGGCGGATTTCGTTCTTCGTCAATGCCGGCATCCGGTTCGTCACCGAGATGTGCAAGATGCGCGCCTTTGCCGAGCTGTGGGACGAAATCTGCCGCGACCGCTATGGCGTGGAGGACCCGAAATACCGCCGCTTCCGCTATGGCGTGCAGGTCAACTCGCTGGGGCTGACCGAACAGCAGCCGGAAAACAACGTCTATCGCATCCTGCTCGAGATGCTCGCCGTCACCCTGTCGAAGAACGCCCGCGCCCGCGCGGTGCAGCTGCCCGCCTGGAACGAGGCTTTGGGCCTGCCCCGGCCCTGGGACCAGCAATGGTCGATGCGGATGCAGCAGATCCTCGCCTATGAGACGGATTTGCTGGAATATGGCGATCTGTTCGACGGCAACCCGGCGGTGGCCGCCAAGGTGGCCGAACTGAAAACCGGCGCGCAGGCCGAATTGGCCCATCTCGATGCCCAGGGCGGGGCGATCGCGGCCATCGACTACATGAAAGCCCGGCTTGTGGACTCAAATGCCGAACGGATCGCGCGGATCGAGGCCGGCGAAACCGTGGTCGTCGGCGTCAACCGCTGGACCGAGGGCGAACCGAGCCCGCTGATGGGCGAGGATGGCGGCATCATGACGGTCGATCCCGGGGTCGAGGCCGACCAGATCGCCCGGCTGCAGGCCTGGAGAGACGAACGCGATGCGGCCGCCGTCGATGCGGCGCTGGCCGAATTGCGGCGCGCGGCGGGCGCGGGCGAGAACATCATGCCCGCCTCGATCGCGGCGGCACGGGCAGGTGCTACCACCGGCGAATGGGCGGGCGTGATGCGCGCGGCGCATGGCGAATATCGCGGACCCACGGGCGTGTCGCGCGCACCGTCGAACCGGACCGAAGGGCTCGACGATCTGCGCGCGGCGGTCGATGCGGTATCGGCCAAACTCGGCCGGCGGCTGTCCTTTCTGGTCGGCAAGCCGGGGCTTGACGGGCATTCCAACGGGGCCGAACAGATCGCCGCCCGGGCGCGCGATTGCGGCATGGAAATCCACTATGAGGGCATCCGCCTGACGCCCGCCGAAATCGTCGCCGCGGCGCAGGAACAAGGGGTCCATGTGATCGGCCTGTCGATCCTGTCGGGCAGCCATCTGCCGCTGGTCGAAGAGGTCGTCGCGCGGCTGCAACAGGCCGGGCTTTCGCATGTGCCGTTGATTGTCGGCGGCATCATCCCCGACGAGGATGCCGCGCGGTTGCGCGCGCTTGGCGTTGCCCGCGTCTATACGCCGAAGGATTTCGAACTCAATCGGATCATGGCCGATATCGTTGCCGTCGTGGACCCCAAGCCCGTGGCCGCCGAGTAAGCTTTCGATCACCTTTTGCCGTGGCACCATTTCGCTATTGCATGGGCCCGCGCAATATGCATACAGAACCCATCCAAGAATGGGTGACAGAATGAAGATCGATCTTTCCAAGCTGAACCGGGCCGATTTGGAAAAGCTCAAATCGGATATCGAGAAGACGCTCAAGGACGTCTCCAAGAAAGAGATGAAGGCGGCACGCGAAGCGGCCGAAAAGGCGGTCGGCGCCTTTGGCTTTTCGCTGTCCGATGTGATCGGCAGCGGTGCCGCACCGAAAGGCCGGCGCAGCGGTACCCGCGGCAAATTGCCGCCGAAATACCGCAACCCCAACGATCCGGCCAAGACCTGGTCGGGCCGGGGCCGCAAGCCCGACTGGATCAAGGAAGCCGAAGCGGCCGGTCGGCCGATATCCGATTTCGAGATCTAGGCCAATCGGGCGCGACGCATGACCATCCATATCGGCGCCGCGCCCGGCGACATCGCCGAAACCGTCCTGATGCCCGGCGACCCGCTGCGCGCGCAGTGGGCCGCCGAGACATTTCTGGACGATCCGATTTGCGTGAATCGGGTCCGTGGCATGCTGGGCTTCACCGGCACATGGAACGGGCATCGCGTCACCATCCAGGGCTCGGGCATGGGCATGCCCTCGCTATCGATCTATGCCAACGAATTGATCCGGGATTATGGCGCAACGACGCTGATCCGCATCGGCTCGGCGGGGGCGATGCAATCGCGGGTCCGGCTGCGCGATCTGGTCATCGCGATGACGGCGTCCACCCTGTCGACCCCATCGCGGGGGATGTTCCGCGAAATGCAATTCGCGCCCTGTGCCGATTGGGGCCTGTTGTCCGCCGCCATGGCCGCGGCGGCGGCGCGCGAAGTCACCGTTCATGCCGGCGGGATCTACTCCTCGGACGTGTTCTATGACGAACGGCCCGACCTGACCGAACAGCTCACCCGTCACGGCGTGCTGGCGGTCGAGATGGAGGCGGCCGAGCTTTACACCCTGGCTGCCCGGCACGGCGCGCGCGCGCTGGCGGTGCTGACCATATCGGACCATCTGATCGATGGCGGGTCGCTGCCGAGCGAAGCGCGCGAACGCAGCTTTGCCGATATGATCGCGGTGGCCCTGGAGGCTGCCTTCGCCTGATCGGGCGGCGCCGGGCTTGCCTTTGCCTGGGACCTGAAGGCGCGCCACGGCATCGTGCCGGACTCGATCGAGCCGATCCCGCCCGGTGCTGGAAGAGGCGGTGGCCAAATGGATGATCGCCGATGTCGAGGTCGGCGCGTTGCTGTCCGGCGGATTCGAGGCGTCGATCATCGCGGCGATTGCGCTACCGGTCCGGGCCGAGACCGGCAAGAACCGGCTGCGCAGCTTTTCGGTCGGAAGCGAGGGTTCTGCCGATCCGGGCATCGACCGAGCGGGTGGCGATCTGATACCAAGCCGCAATCGGATTGACCCATCGCGCCAGTTCGCCCCCCGGCTGCATCTCACCCGACTGCCAATCATACCAATAGGATAGGACAGGATTGGCGGTTGGGCGGGGAGGTGGGGCGGGAGGCGGCGTTGCGCAATGAGTCACACTCATGGCGCCTTGGTATTAATTGATGGTTGGCATGGGCCCTGGGGATCCAGGACGTGCAGCGTCGGCACCGCGCGCCGGAGGGCTGCGCGCTGCAGCCGCGGCCAGGTCGCGTCCGAAATCGGCGTGACCATATAGCCGTGATCGACATCGCCCAGCATCGCCGAACGGGCCGCGGGGCCCGCGCGCCAACCAAGGCCGATGAGCGCGCAGAGGGCAGCATCAAGCCTGTCCTGATCAGACTTCCGCGGTTGGCCCACGGCCTGCACATGACGGGCCCAATCGGCAAGGCCCTGCACCCCAAGGCGCTCGGCCGACCGCGCGACCACACCCGCCACCGCCTGCCAGTCTTCCAGGCGGAATTTCTTGCGGTTCTGCGGGTTGTATTTCGGCGCACGCAGCCGCCCGGCAAAGCCGTCTTCCAGCGCGGGCAGGGCAAGCGCCGGAAACACCTCGATCACGAAATGACCCGCCGACGCCGTGCGCGCCCGAAGCGGATCCTGCGTCGCATCGACAGCGGACAGGAAGGCCCAGATCGGCGCGTCATCGCAGAACATGCCGGTCTTGCTGCGATTGGCCGGCTGAACGCCACCGCCGACGAAAGACACGAGGGACGCGGCAACCTTGTCCACCGGGCGGCTGCCCGTGGCGTTGGGCACGACCGTGGGCTGATCGAGCGCAACGAGGCTGACGGCAAAGCCCTTGCGCAGCCCATCGATGAAGGCACGCGCCTGCGCGAAGGAGGCAAGCCGCGGCTCGTGGAACCGGACGTCGCCCCGATCCTCAACCGTGATGGCGCAAATGGCGCCGGGTGCCCTGGGCGCGTCGGTCCATGCCGAGTCGAAACCGAAGATGACCGTGCTGCGCTGCGGGGTCACAAGGTCGATCTGGTCCATTGCAAAGCCGCACAATCAAGGCATGCCGGCGCCTAGACGATCCGCTCCACCATGGTCTTCTTGATCTCGGCGATGGCCTTCGCGGGGTTCAGCCCCTTGGGGCAGGCATTGGTGCAATTCATGATCGTGTGGCAGCGATAGAGCTTGAACGGGTCTTCCAGATCGTCCAGCCGATCGCCCGTCGCCTCGTCGCGGCTGTCCACGATCCAGCGATTGGCGTGCAGCAGGGCGGCCGGCCCCAGATAGCGGTCGGCGTTCCACCAATAGGACGGGCATGAGGTCGAACAACACGCGCACAGGATGCACTCGTAAAGCCCGTCGAGTTTCTTGCGGTCTTCCTCCGACTGCTTCCATTCATGCTCGGGCTCGGGCGATTCGGTCTCCAGCCACGGCTTCACGCTGGCATGCTGGGCATAGAAATGGGTCAAATCGGGCACCAGGTCCTTGACCACCGCCATATGCGGCAACGGGTAGACGCGGATCGTGCCCCGGACCTCGTCCAGACCCTTGGTACACGCCAGCGTGTTGATCCCGTCGATATTCATCGCACAGGAGCCGCAGATGCCTTCGCGGCAGGAGCGCCGAAAGGTCAGCGTCGGGTCGACCTCGCCCTTGATCTTGATCAGCGCGTCCAGAACCATCGGGCCGCAATCGGCCGCGTCGATGGTATAGGTGTCGACGCGCGGATTGTCGCCGGTATCGGGGTCCCAGCGATAGACCTTGACCTTGCGGGGCTCCGCCGCGCCGGCCGGCGCCGGCCACGCCTTGCCCTTCTTGATGCGCGAGTTCTTGGGGAGCGTCAGTTGGACCATCGCAGTTCTCCTATCGGGCCTGGCCGACCGCCGGCGCCAGGTCGTTGAATTCCTCGATTCGAAGCATCCGAACATCCCGCACAGCCGGGCCGAACCAGTTCAGTTTACTGGCAACATCCTGTATCGCCAGAACGCATGTTACGGCATTGACCGTTTCGTCGCCAAAATGGACGCTCCCCTGTCGCCAGTCAAAGCCGTGTGCACGCAAGATATTGCCGATTTCCGTATGGCCATTGCGCCAGCTTGATCCCTGGTAGAGTTGTTCCATGCGGGCCGTATCCATGTCGAAGGTAATGGCGTACATCCCGCCCCTCCTTTCGCGGTTGTGGCCGATGCCAATGTCGCGCACTCAATACACCCTTGCCTTGGGGGCGATCCGGGCCGGGTCGATGCCGCCCGCATTGTGGCCCAGCATCGGGTTGGTATGCACCGGCCGATAGCCCAGGCTCACCCCGCCATTCACCCAGGCCAGCGTATGCACCCGCCAGTTGGCGTCGTCGCGGTCGGGGTAATCCTCATGGGCGTGGGCCCCACGGCTTTCCTTGCGGGCCGCTGCCGAGACGATGGTGGCCAGCGCGTTCGGCATCAGATTGGTCAGTTCCAGCGTCTCCATCAGATCGGAGTTCCAGATCATCGACCGGTCGGTCACCTTCACGTCGTCGAGCTTTGCGGCCACGTCGGTTCATCCGGCGCACGCCCTGGGCAAGCGTTTCCTCGGTCCGGAACACCGCGGCATCCTCTTGCATGGTCTTTTGCATCTCCAGCCGCAATTCGGCCGTGGGCACGCCACCCCTGGCGTGGCGCAACCCGTCGAACCGGTCGAGCGCCTTGTCCACCGAGGCCTGGTTCGGCGCCGCCATGGCCTCGGTCGGGTCAAGGATTTCGCCCGCCCGGATCGCCGCCGCACGGCCGAACACCACGAGGTCGATCAGCGAATTCGACCCCAGCCGGTTCGCCCCATGGACCGAGGCACAGCCGGCCTCGCCCACCGCCATCAGCCCCGGGGCGATGGCGTCGGGGTTGTCCGCGGTCGGGTTCAGCACCTCGCCCCAATAGTTCGTCGGGATGCCGCCCATATTGTAGTGCACCGTCGGCAGCACCGGGATCGGGTCCTTGCGGGCATCGACGCCCGCGAAGATGCGTGCGCTTTCGGTGATGCCCGGCAGCTTTCTCCACAAACACCTCGGGCGGCAGGTGGTTGAGATGCAGATGGATATGGTCGCCATTCGGCCCGACGCCGCGGCCTTCGCGAATCTCCAGCGTCATGCAGCGGCTGACCACGTCGCGGCTGGCAAGGTCCTTGTAGGTGGGCGCATAGCGCTCCATGAAGCGTTCGCCATTGGCGTTGGTCAGATAGCCACCCTCGCCGCGCGCACCTTCGGTGATCAGCACGCCGGCGCCGAAAATGCCGGTGGGGTGGAACTGGACGAACTCCATGTCCTGCAGCGGCAGGCCGGCGCGGGCGACCATGCCGCCACCGTCACCGGTGCAGGTATGCGCCGAGGTGGCCGAGAAATAGGCCCGGCCATAGCCGCCGGTCGCCAGCACCGTCATCCGCGCGTTGAAGAGATGCAGCGTGCCGTCCTCCAGCCGCCAGGCCAGAACGCCCTGGCACACCCCGTCTTCGGACATGATCAGGTCGATCGCGAAATATTCGACAAAGAACTTGGCCTTCTGTTTCAGCGACTGGCCATAGAGCGTGTGCAGGATGGCGTGCCCGGTCCGGTCGGCGGCCGCGCAGGTGCGCTGCACGGCCTTGCCCTCACCGAATTCGGTGGTGTGGCCGCCGAACGGACGCTGGTAGATCCTGCCGTCCTCGGTGCGCGAAAACGGCACCCCGTAATGTTCGAGCTCATAGACCGCCTTGGGCGCCTCGCGGGCGAGGTACTCCATCGCGTCGACATCGCCCAGCCAGTCCGACCCCTTGACGGTGTCGTACATGTGCCACTGCCAGTGGTCGGGGCCCATATTGCCAAGGCTTGCGGCGATGCCGCCCTGGGCGGCCACGGTGTGCGACCGGGTCGGAAAGACCTTGGTCACGCAGGCGGTGCGCAGCCCCTGTTCGGCCATGCCGAGCGTGGCGCGCAGCCCCGCCCCGCCGGCGCCCACGACGACCACGTCATAGTCATGCGTCTGGTATGGATAGGCGGTCATCTCGGATCCCTTCACAGCGCCATGCGGCCAAGCGCCAGCAGCCCCGCCGCGATGGCGGCATAGCTCAGCATCGTGGTGCCGACGATCAGCGCCTTGCGCATCAGCCCGTCGGTATAGTCCTCGATCACCACCCGCACCCCGTCCTTGAAATGCACAAAGCCGACGACGATCGTCAGCCCGGTGACGAGCGCGGGGAATGGCCGCGCGAAATGGGCAAGCACCACGTCATGCGGCGCGCCCAGCACCGGCGCCACGGCGATCAGGAACAGCGGCGTCAGGACCAACAGCGCGACCGACGAGATTGTCATCGACCAGAAATGCTCGGTTCCCGTCTTTGACGACCCAAAGCCCTCGGCGCGTTTTCGATCGGTGATGAAGTGCATCGGTCGGGTCCCCTTCAGGCCAGAAGTGCGGTGATCGCGGTCAGAACCACGGATCCGCCGAGCGCGGCCCAGCCAAGCCGGTTGGCGGTGGCGATATCAAGGCCGCGGCCGGTATCCCAGATCAGATGCCGCAACCCGGCCAGCGCGTGATACCACAGCGCCCAGACCGAGCCGAGCAGCACCAGATCGCCGATCCAGGAGGTGGCGATCCAGTCGACAAAGTTGAAATAGCGTTCGCTGGTGGCGGCGGCGACCAGCCACCAGACGATCAGCAGACCGCCGGCGATCAGCGCGTTGCCGGTGATCCGGTTCAGGATCGAACTGAACATCGACATCTGCCAGCGATAGACCTGCAGATGCGGGGATAGCGGGCGCCCGTTGCGTTCCATATCCGCCATGCATGGCCTCCTCTGCAGCGTCCTGACATTGTTGTAGCGGATTCGTGCGCGGTGTCACGGGGCAAGCCTGCACCGCGAACGGGTCGCGGCCGGGATGGATCACCCCGGCGCAGTGCCCGGCAGCGGCCACACCCCCAGCCACCAATGGATGCCCACGATCGCGGCGTACAGGACCAGCGTGATGACGCCCAGCCGGATATCCTTGGCCACCGGCCCGGGTGCGGGCGGGGTCCAGCCCCGGTCCTGCCGGTTGATCAGGATCACCTCGACCACCGCCCAGGCCAGCAGGCCGCCAAACAGCAGGATCGAGGCCAGATCGCCATTGACGATCAGATGCGCGATCGCCCAGATCTTGATGCCGCCCAGCATCGGATGCCGGAACCGGGCGGAAAGCCGCCCCTTCGCCCCCGAAATGCCCAGAAAATAGATCGCCACCAGCATCAGCAGATTGTTCAGGTGGATCGTCCAGGCGGGCGTGTTGTAGATCGGAATCACCGGCGCGTGGCGATAGCCGATCCACATCAGCACCACACTGACGAGAATGGCCAGGGCGACCAGGCCCTTGCCACGGTCGCCCAGACTTGCCCGGGCCTCGGGCGCGAGCCGCTTGAACAGATGGGCAAGGCTCCACAGCAGCAGGCCGACGATCAGTAACAACATGCAGACACTCCGTGGCGGTCGATGGATTCCCCACAGCCTATGACAGATCGGGGCCGGTCAAGGCAACGGGGCAAGCCGTTGCCGCGCAGAACGGGGGCGCGCGCGGCCGCTTCACACCCGATTCGGCGGTTTGCGCCAGTCTGGGCCGCATCGCCGCGCCCAGGCGCCGCGGCCCCATTGCAAGAAGGATCGCCGACATGCACCCGACACCCGATTCCCGGAAGACGCTTTTCGCCATGTCCTTTGGCCTCGCCGCGCTCATCTGGCTTGGCCAGGCCGCTCAGGCCGGACCCGGCTGCGCCCCACGCCAGATCGTGCTCGACCGGCTGACCGGGCATTTCGGCGAAAGCCGACAATCGGCCGGGCTCGCCGGCCCGCACCACCTGATGGAACTCTTCGCCGCGCCGGCCACCGGCACCTGGACGGTCACCGTCACCACGCCCGATGGGCTGACCTGCGTTCTGGCCGCGGGCGACGCCTGGGAAGCGATGCCGCACACCGCCGCCGCCGACGGCGACCCGGCCTGAGCCTGCCGCGCTCCCCCTGCCCCGGCCCCGGCTTGCGCCCCGGCCCGGCCACGGCTAGGCCTTCTGGAGATCCGAAATCGGGACGGGGAGCAGCATGGCCAGAAACAAGATCGCGCTGATCGGGGCGGGACAGATCGGGGGCACGCTTGCCCATCTCGCGACGCTGAAGGAACTCGGCGATGTCGTGCTGTTCGACATCGCCGAGGGCACGCCACAGGGCAAGGCCCTGGACATCGCCGAAAGCACGCCCGTCGCCGGCACCGATGTGGCGTTGAAGGGCACCCAGGATTACGCCGCCATCGCGGGCGCCGATGTGTGCATCGTCACCGCCGGCGTTGCCCGCAAACCGGGCATGAGCCGCGACGATCTCCTGGGCATCAACCTCAAGGTCATGAAGGCGGTGGGCGAGGGCATTCGCGATCATGCCCCCGACGCCTTTGTCATCTGCATCACCAACCCGCTCGACGCCATGGTCTGGGCGCTGCGCGAATTCTCCGGGCTGCCGCATGCCAAGGTTTGCGGCATGGCGGGCGTGCTCGATTCGGCGCGCTTCCGCCATTTCCTGGCCGAGGCGATGGGCGTGTCGGTGCGCGATGTCACGGCCTTCGTGCTCGGCGGGCATGGCGACACGATGGTGCCGCTTGTCCGATATTCCACGGTCGCCGGCATCCCACTGCCCGACCTGGTGGCGATGGGCTGGCTGAGCCAGGAAAAGCTCGACGCGATCGTCCAGCGGACCCGCGATGGCGGGGCCGAGATCGTCGGCCTGCTGAAGACCGGCTCGGCCTTCTATGCGCCGGCGGCCAGCGGGATCGAGATGGCCGAGGCCTATCTGCATGACCAGAAGCGGGTGCTGCCGGCGGCCGCCTGGGTCGATGGTCCCTTTGCGCTGAAGGGGGTCTATGTCGGCGTGCCCACGGTCATCGGGGCCGGCGGGATCGAGCGGATCGTGCCGATCTCGATGAACCGCGACGAACGCGCGATGTTCGAAGCGTCGGTCGAGGCGGTGCGCGGGCTGGTCGCGGCCTGTCAGGCGATCGACGAAAGCCTGGCCTGATACGCCGGCTGGCGGCCGGGCTTGCGGCGCTGTTGTTCGCGGCTTCATCCGGCGCCGCGCAGACCCTGTCCGATCAGCTTGCCCGCGGCGGTCTGGCCGCGACCGAGGCCGATCTGGCCGCCATCGCGGTGCCCACGGCCTCTGATCGCTTTGCCCTTGGCGGCGTGCGCTTTCTGCGCGGGGTCGAACGGGCGCTGCAGACCCGCTATCGGCACGGATTGTCGGACCAGACCGTCAGCTTCCCGCTGCTGCGCCTGCCGATCCCCGACAACCCCGCGCCCAAGCCGTTTCGCCCCGAACGGATCGCCGAGATCTTCGCGCAGGCCGCCGCCGACATGGCGGCTGCAAGGGCGCCGCTTGCGGGCATTGCCGATGGCGATGCGGTGGCCGTCGTGATCGACCCCGGCGATCCGTGGCTCGACATCGATGGCGACGGGGTCCGCCAGCCCGAAGAAGGGCTCATCGCCTTTCTGGCGACGGTCGCGCCGGCGCCGCGCGGCACGACGTTGCAACCGCGCGGGGCCGTGCGTTTCGACACCGCCGATGCCGCCTCGCCGCTGGCCTATACCCATCTGATCGCCGGGGTTCGCCGGATGGGTCGAGGCCTGGGACCCGACCCGGGCGATCGCCGAGGTGACCAAAGCCGACGCCGCCTTTGCCGCGCTTGCCCGGTCAGGCAAGCAGGCCGGCTTCCTGCCAGATCCGGAGTGGCGCCAGTTGGCCGACCTCGTCGCCATCGTCATTCGCGCCGTCGATCAGCCTGCCGACCCGGTGGCCCTGGCCGCCGCCCGGGACGATTTCATCGCCATGATCGATGCCAATCGCCGTTTCTGGCGCCGCGTCCGGGCCGAAACCTACAATGACCGCGAGTGGATTCCGAACGCCGCGCAGACCAGTGTCCTGCCGCTCGATTTTCCCGCCGGGACCGGGGACGCCTGGCTGGCGATCCTCGACGACATCGAGGCGGTGCTGCGGGGCGGCCTGCTGGTGCCGCATTGGCGGCTCAGCCCGCTTGCCGGCATCAACGTCGCCCGGCTGGTCGATGGTGCTCCGGCGCTCAGCCTTGCGGGGGTCATCCAGGGTGTCGATCTTCTCCCCTATGCCGCGCGCGGCCCCGTCGTCGACGAGACCGCCTTGCGGGCCTTGCGCGACCTCGTGGGACGGAACATGCCGCTGCGGTGACGCTCAACTGAAGGCGGGCGCCGCGGCCAGGCCCGCGCCGCCGCCCGAACACGCATGGATGACGCGCCCCGACGCAGCCCTTGCCGACAAGACCCGGCAGGCCTGGCGGTCCCGGGCCTGCCGGTGCTGGTCGTCACCCAGCCCGAGGCGCATGCGCGCCGCCGCCATGTGGCGGCCATCCTGCAGGCGGCCGGATGGCGTTTCGACTTTGTCGAGGGCATCCGATGCCGACCCTCCTGGCTTGGCTGCGCCCTGTCGCATGAGCGCGCGTTGCGCGCCGCCCCCGCGCCGCCCTTCGTCATTCTGGAAGACGATGTCGAATTCGCCCGACCGATGGGCGAGCTTCCGACCCCCCCTGCCGATGCAGACCTGCTGTATCTGGGGATTTCGCGTGCCGGTTGCGTCCCGCAACTGGGGCCTTTCGGGTTCTTTGGCCTCGCCCTGGCAACCGGCGCCGGCCCGGGCCTGGCCCGGCTGTGGTCGATGACCTCGACCCATGCCATCCTTTATGCCTCGCAGGCGGGGATCGATCTTGCGCTTGGCGCGATCGCCCAGGCCAAGGCTGCGCTGCGGCCGTTTGACGTGTTCCTGTCCTACGGGCTTTCACAGCGGCACTGCTATGCGCTGACAGCACCGCTTTTTCAGCAATCGGAAACGCTTCAGGGGTCGCGGCGGGTCGCCCGCGTGGCTCGTCGCTTTACCCATGGCGCGCTGCCGCTTGCCCATGATGGCGAGCTTCGCGAAGGGCGGTTCCAGAAGACGCTGGCCCGATGCCGGTGCGCCATCGACGCCGACAACCGCGCCGCATGGGTCGTGGAATCGGTCGTCCGGGAAGCCAGGCGCCGCGGCTGATCGCAAAACGCGATGAGTTCATGCCAGCAGGCACGATCCATGACCCGCTGGCGTGAAACGGCGCCCGCGGTCCCGTCCGGCCCCAAGGCCAGGACCGTGCTTCCCGGCCGAACGAAGGGCGCGCCCGCACCCCCCCCCGGTCCCGCGTCAAGAAAAAGGGCGCACCGTGGCGCGCCCTGTTGTGGCCCCCACAGCGGCGGCCGATCTGGATCGCAATCAGCTGCCCTGCTGGGCCTGGCATTCGAGCGCCTTGGCGATCGCGGCCTTGGTGCCGGTCAGGTCGATCCGGAACGGCTCGACACCCTCGGACCACACCACCATGCTGCGCTTGTTCTCGATGTCGGTGAGGAAGTCCGGGTTGTCGAACCAGACATAACCGCCATGGTATCCCTCGACCGCCTGGCCGACCGCCTCGCCATAGAAGTAGTCGTTGTCGAGGTCGAAGAACAGGCGCACTTTCTCGCCAGCGGCGAGGTCGGTGTCGCGCAGGGCGTAGGCAGCGATATAGCCGCGGTCACCCGACGGGTTGTAGCCGATCTGAACCTGGTCGCCATCGGCTTCGGTCTTGGTGATCAGGCAGCCGCCACCCATCTCGTCATTGATCATGATCTTCCAGCCGGCTTCCTGACCCCATTCGGTGAACTGGGCGGAAGCCGCACCGGCGGTCAGCGCGGTCGCAGCGGCGGCGACGAGGGTCGCAAGTCTTTGCATGTTTCTCTCCAATTGACAGCAGGCCGCCTGGTCGCAGCGGCAACGCAACATTATACCGGCCCGCCGAACTTGCCAACCGATGAAGTGGCGAGCGCAGCGTGCCGCTGATCACCCCTATGGCATCCGCCGACGGCGCCGGCAAGGCCGGACTTGGCATCGCGGGCCAGATTGTAGGGCGCCGTGCCGCCATCCCCCCTCGCCAAGCGGGGCGCCACCGTCTAGGCCATGGCGATGACACGCACCGCCTCCCTGCCGCTGGCCCAGGCACGGCAATTGCCGATCTGGCGCGGGCCGATCGCGCTTCTGGTCGTGATGGCCGCGGCGATGCCGTTATCCTTTGCCAGCTGGTCGGCGCTTCTGAACAATTTCGTGATCGAGGCGGCGGGCTTTACCGGGGTCGAGATCGGCTGGCTGCACACGGTGCGCGAGATTCCGGGGTTTCTCGCCGTCGGCGTGATCCTTGTGATCCGGCTGATGCGCGAGCAGGTTCTGGCCCTTGTCTCGCTCGCCGCGCTTGGTCTTGGCACGGCGATCGTCGCGCATTTCCCGTCCTTTGGCGGGTTGCTGCTGACCACGATGATCAGTTCGATCGGGTTTCACTACTACGAAACCGTCAACCAGTCGCTGCAACTGCAATGGATCGACAAGGCGCGGGCGCCGCAGGTGCTGGGCTGGCTGGTCGCGGTCGGCTCCGGCGCGGCCTTCCTCGCCTATGGCGGCATCTACCTTTACGGCACGCTCGCCGAACGCGCAGGCGCCAGCTTTGACTATGCCAGCGTCTATGCGATCGCGGGCGGTGCGACGCTGGCGCTGACGGCCTATTGCGCGCTTGCCTTTCGCCAGTTCGAGGCGCCAACGCCGCAGACCCGGCGGCTGGTGCTGCGCCGGCGCTACTGGCTCTATTGTGTGCTGCAGTTCCTGTCGGGCGCGCGCCGGCAGATCTTCGTCGTCTTCGCCGCCTTCATGATGGTCGAACGCTTCGGCTTTGCGGTGCACGATCTGACGGCACTGTTTCTGATCAACTTCGCCGCCAACATGCTGTTTGCGCCGCTGATGGGGCGCGCCGTGGGTCGCTTCGGCGAACGCGCGGCGCTGATGTTCGAATATGCCGGGCTGATCTTCGTCTTCCTGGCCTATGGCGGGGTCTACTGGCTGGGCTGGGGAATCGCGCTGGCGGCGACGCTTTACGTGATCGACCATCTGTTCTTTGCGCTGGCTTTCGCCCTGAAGACCTATTTCCAGAAGATCGCCGATCCGGCCGACATCGCCCCGACGGCCGCGGTGGCCTTTACCATCAACCACATCGCTGCGGTGTTTCTGCCGGCGGCGCTGGGCTATCTGTGGATCGTGGCGCCGGGCGGTGTCTTTCTGCTGGCCGCGGCGATCGCGGGTCTGTCGCTGATGATGGCCGCGCTGATCCCGCGCCATCCCGAACCGGGCCATGAAACCGTGCTTTCGGCCATGCTTCGGCCCACCGGCACGGCCTGATGGGCCGGCAGCGGCGGGCGGTTGATCCCGGCCGGCCACGCGCGGATAGTGCGGCCACGCCTCGCGCGCCCGACAGGCTGGGACCGATGCAGGGCGGGATCGTGGGCCGGACGGCCGCAACGCGGCGGCGCGCGGTATGGCGCGGGGGCTGAGAGGATGGAAACGCGGTCGAACGAGGATGTGCAGCGCGCCCTGGCCGAGGCCGAAGGTGCGCTGACCCAAAGCCGCAGCAGCCTCGCGGAGCGGGTCGCCGGGCTGCGCGACCTTCTGGGCCAGGTTCGCCACGCCCGGCTGCGCGGCAGGATCCATCAGCTGATCTGGGAGTGTGAGCGGATGGCCGGGCACCGCCAGCGCTTCTTCAGCCAGGCCGGGCAGGATGCCTGGCTCGAGGCCAATCTGTTCAAGGGCAAGCGCGACGGCGTCTTCGTCGAGATCGGCGGCTTTGACGGCATCACCGGATCGAACTGCCTGTTCTTCGAGATGATGCGCGGCTGGGACGGGCTGGTCGTCGAACCTGCCCCGGCCTGCTTTGCGCAATGCCAGGCGATCCGCCGCGTCACCGTCCTGCAACTGGCGCTGGCCGCCGAAGAGGGCACGGCCGAATTCCTGGAGGTCGAGCGCGGCCTGCGCCAGATGTCCGGGCTGACCGCGCATTACGATGCCGGGCTGCGCGCGGCCGTCGAAAGCGATCCGCGCCACCGCGGCCGGCTGATCGAAGTCCGAGACGCTGCCGCTCGCAACCCTTCTCGATCGGCACGGCCTGCGCGAGATCGACTATATCTCGCTTGACGTCGAGGGCGGCGAGCTGGCCGTCCTGGCGGCTTTCCCGTTCGAACGCTTTGCGGTGCGCGCCTGGACCGTCGAGAACAACACCGGCGACCGCGCGATCCCCGCCTTGATGCAAGGAGAAGGGCTATGCCACGGGTCGAGGCGCTGGGCGTCGACGATGTCTATGTCATGGCGGGCGCGGCGGCGGGTGGCCGGGGGTCGGGACGCAACCCCGGCTGATGCCGGCGGTCGTTGAAGATGATCGATATCCGCCCCCTGCCCCGCCCTGCAGGTCGGCCACCCGCGCCAGCGGCGCCGTGCCGGGGCGACCGGCCGCGGTTGCGGGCCCGCCGGCCCGCTGCTATCGGCCTTTTCCGACCGATTTCATCGGACTTCCGCGCGGAGCTGCCCGACGTGACCAACCCTGTCCCCGCCCCGCCTTGACGTTGCCGGGATCACCCGGGTCTTTGGCGCCCGTGCGGTGGTTGCCGATGTCAGCATGGCGGTTGGCGCAGGCGAACTTGGCTGCCTGCTCGGCCCGTCGGGCTGCGGCAAGTCGACGCTATTGCGGATCATCGCCGGCGTCGACCGGCCCGATGCCGGCACCGTCCGGGCGGCCGGACGCGTCCTGTCGGACGACACCGTCCACGTCCCGCCCGAGGCCCGCGGGATCGGCCTGATGTTTCAGGACTTCGCGCTGTTTCCGCATCTGACCGTGGCGCAGAATATCGGCTTTGGCCTGCCCCGCGCGCGCGACCGGGCGGCGCGGGTTGCGCGGCTCCTTGACCGGGTCGAGATGGCGGGGTTCGCCGACAAATACCCGCATGAGCTGTCGGGCGGCGAACAGCAGCGCGTCGCGCTCGCCCGCGCGCTGGCCCCCCGGCCCGGTATCCTGCTGATGGACGAGCCGTTTTCGGGCCTCGACAACCGGCTGCGCGACGAGATTCGCGACGCCACCCTGTCGATCCTGAAGGCCGAAGGGACCGCCGTGCTGATGGTCACCCACGAGCCCGAAGAGGCGATGCGCATGGCCGACCAGATTCTGCTGATGCGCAACGGCCGGATCGTCCAGCGTGGGGCGCCCTACAACATCTACAACAACCCCGTGGACCGGGCCGCGGCGGCGTTCTTTTCCGACATCAACCTGATCGATGCGCGGGTCCGTTCGATGCAGGTGGATACGCCGTTCGGCCTGTTCCTGACCCCGGGCCTTGCCGATGGCACCCGGGTCGAGATCGTGATCCGCCCGCAGCATTTGCGGATCGACTTCGACCGCGACGGCCGCGGCCCGAACCCGACCGTGGAAGAGGGCACGCCGGCAAGGGGCCGGGTCGAACGGGCGCGCTTTCTGGGCGGCGAAAGCCTGGTCGAATTCCGCATGGAGCATGACGGCTCGATGCTCAAGGCGACGGTGCCCGGCGTGTTCCTGCCTGCCCAGGGCAAGCCGATGTGGCTGTCGCTGCGCCGGGACCGCTGCTTCGTCTTCCATGAGGGACCCGAAGACACGGTGCGCGTCCGTTCAGCAAGCTGATCGCAAAGCGCAACGATTGTAACGCGTTGCGGTTTGTTGTCAGGCCACCGGGCGCGGCCCCCCGGTCGCGGGGTCGGTGCCGATATAGGGCAGCTTGGCCTGCTTCCAGGCCATGAACCCGCCTTCCATATGGGCGACCCGCTCGGCGCCCGCATTCAGGCAGGCCGCCGCCACCATCTTCGACCGGATCCCCGAGCCGCAGTGGAACACGATGCGCTTTGTATCCTCGGCCGGCAGATGCGCGGGCTCGAAGAACGCCATCGGCGACAGAAGCGCGCCGCGAATGTGCTCCATCATGAATTCCTGCGGCGTGCGCACATCGATCAGGACGATCTCGCCCCGGGTGAACGCCTCTGCCACCTCGTCGACGGTCCAGTTCTCCAGCACCTTGCCTTCGATGGTTTCTTCCTGCATCCGGGCTCTCCGTCTTGTCGGCCTGCTTGTCGGGCATGTGATCGCGGCGCGGACGGGATTCAAGGCCCGATCCGGATTGGGGCTTTGATCCCGGCGCGCAAACCCATAAGTAAGACTGGTTGCACACGCAGGAACGGCCGCCCCGCGGGGTCGGCCAGGGGAGAGACAGATGCTCAACAATATCGGCCTTCCGGGGCTTCTTCTGATCGCGATCGTGGTGCTGGTGCTGTTCGGCCGCGGCAAGATCGCCTCGCTGATGGGCGAGGTCGGCAAGGGGATCACGGCCTTCAAGAAGGGCGTCGATGACGGCAAGAAAGAGATCGAGGATGCCTCGGCCGAAGCCGCCCGCGATGTCACGCCCGAGACCGAGAAGGACAAGGTGTAACCCACCATGCCCACCCTCGGCTGGACCGAGCTTCTGCTGATCGGCATCGTCGCGCTGATCGTCGTCGGGCCAAAGGACCTGCCGGTGATGTTCCGCACGCTGGGCCAGTTCACCGGCAAGCTGCGCGCGATGGCGCGCGATTTTCAGCGCTCGATGGAAGCCGCCGCCGACGAGGCGGGGGTGAAGGACATGGCCAACGATCTGCGCCGGGCCACCGATGCGGCCACCAATCCGGGCAGGGCGGCGACCAGCTGGACCAAGGCGCAGGTGATGGGCGAGGGCGACGCGAAGCCGGCGGATGGTGACGACAAACCGCCCGCGCCGCAGCACGGGCCGGCCACCCAGGCCCTGTCGGCAGAGCGGGAAGAGGCGCGCAAGCGCATCCTGGAACATTCGGCCGAAAAGGCCCGCGCCCGCCAGGCGGCCGAGGCGGCTGCGATGGACGGTGCGGCGGGGGCGGGCAGCACGGTGCCTCAAGACACTCCGCCGTCGGAGGAGCCGCGCACATGACGGGCGCGGCATCCGACGCCCTGGCTCGGAACCCGCGCGCCGGGTCTGGCCGGCGCCTGTCGATGGCAGTGCTGGCCTTCGGGATCGCCACTGTGGTCTGCTTCATGGTCTGGTCGCCCCTGATGGACGTGCTGCTCCGGCCGGTCTGCGCCGCGCTCACCGAGGCGGGCGCTGAGTGCGGTATGATCTTGTTGCGCCTGTCCGACGGGTTCTGGCTGGCGGCCAGGGTCGCGCTGTTCGGCGGGTTCGTTCTGGCCTTTCCGGTCATCGCGCATGGTCTGTGGCGGCTTCTTTTCCCATCTGCCGATCGCATCGTGAATGGCGCCTTCCGCCCGTATCTTGCTGCCTCGGCGCTGCTGTTCTGGGGCGGCGCGGCGCTTGGCTTTGTCTTCGCCGTGCCGCCGCTGATTGATGCCGCGCAGACCGCCCTTTATGGCGGCTTGCTGGCGCAACCAGACGACATGGCCGCGTTGCTGACCCTTCAGGCGGTCGCCGTTCCGGCCTCTCTCAACTGGACCATGGTCCTGACACTGGCCTTCGGGCTGGCGCGCAACTGCCAGTGCTGTGGGCGCTGATGTGCCGGGCACGCCACGCTGAGACAACCGGACAAAGATGAGCCGCACCGACGATCATATCGACGATTCCCACGCGCCGCTGATCGAGCATCTGGCCGAGCTGCGGTCGCGGCTGATCTGGTCGCTGATGGCGTTCATCGCCGGCATGGTGATCTGTTTCACCTTCTGGAACCCGGTCTTCAACTTCCTGACCCAGCCCTTGTGCAGCGCGCTGGCGGAGAACGGGCAGACGGGCTGCGGGCTCATCCTGATCAAGTTGCAGGAAGGTTTCTTTGTCGCCATTTCGATCTCGCTTCTGGGCGGGCTGGTGCTGTCCTTTCCCTTCGTCAGCTACCAGATGTGGCGGTTCGTGGCGCCGGGGCTTTACAAGTCCGAAAAGGGCGCCTTTCTGCCGTTCCTGATCGCGTCCCCGTTCATGTTCTTTCTCGGGGCGTCCTTTGCCTATTACGTGGTCACCCCGCTCGCCTTCGACTTCTTTCTGGGCTTTCAACAGGCCGAAAGCATCAACGCCGACGGCACCATCGAACAATCGGCGATCGAGTTCCTGGGCTCGGTGCAGGAATACCTGTCGCTGACCATCAAGTTCATCGTCGCCTTCGGCCTGTGCTTCCAGTTGCCGGTGCTGCTGACGCTCCTGGGCAAGGCCGGGCTGATCGAGGCGCAGACGCTGGCGGCCGGGCGGAAATACGCCGTTGTCGGGATTCTGGTGCTGGCCGCCATTGTCACCCCGCCCGATGTCATCACCCAGGTGATCCTGTTCACCGTGGTCTACGGGCTTTACGAGATTTCGATCCTGCTGGTGCGCCGGGTCGAACGGGCGCGCAACCGGCGACTGGCCGAAGAGGGGCTTCTCGACCCTGAGGAGGCCGCCGAAGACGGCACCCCATGACCGACCCGCTGGAGCGGATCGCGGCGGCGCTCGAACGGCTCGCCCCGCCGCCCGCGGCGCTGCCCGATTTCGCCGCCGCCGGGGCGTTCGTGTGGCACCCCGATCCCGACCGGCTGGAACCGGTGGCGCGGGTCAACCGGGTGCCGCTGGGGCTGCTGGTCGGCATCGACCGGGCGGCCGACACGCTCTTGGCAAACACCCGGCATTTCGCCGCCGGCCTGCCGGCGAACAACGCGCTGCTGTGGGGCGCGCGCGGGATGGGCAAATCCTCGCTGGTGAAGGCCACGCATGGCGCCGTGGCGGCCGACGCGCCCGATCTGAAACTCGTCGAGGTGCTGCGCGAGGATCTGCCCGGCATCGGCCGCCTGCTGGGTCTGCTGGCGGCCGCCCCCGCCCGGTTCATCCTGTTCTGCGACGACCTGTCGTTTTCGGGGGACGACGCGCATTACAAGTCGCTCAAGGCGGTGCTCGATGGCGGGGTCGCGGGGCGGCCCGACAATGTGGTGTTCTATGCCACCTCGAACCGGCGCCACCTGATGCCGCGCGACATGATCGAGAACGAACGCTCGACCGCGATCAACCCGTCCGAAGCGGTCGAGGAGAAGGTCTCGCTGTCGGACCGGTTCGGGCTGTGGCTGGGCTTTCACCCCTGTGACCAGGACAGCTATCTGGCCATGGTCGGGCGCTATTGCGACGCCTTCGGGATCGCGATCGACGCGGCCGAATTGCGCGCCGAAGCGATCGCCTGGCAGCAGGCACGGGGCGCCAGGTCGGGCCGCGTGGCATGGCAATACGTCACCGATCTGGCCGGCCGGCGCGGCGTGGCAATCGGCTGATACCAAAGCGCAATGGGTGTGACGCATTGCGCAACGCCGCCTCCCGCCCCCGAAAAGCGTGTCGGGAACGGTCAGGCGAAGAATCGGGTGCTTTCGGGGAGGGGCGTGCGGGCGCCGACCTGCCGCGCAGGTCGCCCGCCGATGGGAAGCGGCATGCGGGGTGTCCCCGCATGCCCGCCATGTTGTCTGCCGTTCAGGCGAGCGCGAGGTTGCCCGCGCTTTGCCGGCCGTCGCGGCCCGCTTCGATGTCGAAGGTCACTTTCTGGTTGTCGGCAAGCCCGGTCAGCCCGGCGCGCTCGACGGCAGAGATATGCACGAACACGTCATTGCCGCCGCCATCGGGCGCGATGAAGCCGTAGCCTTTGGTGGAATTGAACCATTTCACGGTGCCAGTGGCCATCCGTCTGTCTCCTGTATCTGTGCCGCCCGCGGAACTGCGGCGGCCCGGCGCTGTCAGTCGTCGATCGAGGTACTGACAGCCGGTAACGGAAGACAGTGGTCGAAAGAGGTAACGTCGCAGCCACACCCATACCCGATCCGCGCCGCAAAGGCAAGCGAAATCGGGCGCGGGGCCGTTTGACGCCGAACGGCCCGGCGCCCGCCCCGGGGTGGCGCGGCAAGACGATGCCGCCATCGCGCTTTATGGCGCCATCCCGCCCGGCCGATCCGCTGTTTGCAGCGGTGCAGGGGCGCCCGCGAGTCCTTGCGTGGCACCCCTCCGGCGTGACGGGGCGGTGAGGCGGGACCGTCGCGCCAGTGGCGCGGCGTAAGCCCGCCGAACGGCGCCGGGCCATGCTGGTCGCATGGCCCGGGGGAGCGATGCAGACGGGTGAACACCTGCCCCGCGACGCCACCACGGCAAGAAACGCTGGCATCGTCGCGCCCGTTCGATGCCACCGGACCGGCGCCCGCCCCGGGGTGGGCGCCTTGTGCCATCGGTGCTGGGCGCTTTATGGTGCAAGCCACATCTGACCGTCCCGCAACGCGTTCCGTTGCAATGCGCCCGCCCGTGGGGCGGTGAGGCGGGACCGTCGCGCCAGTGGCGTGGCGTAAGCCCGCCGAACGGCACCGGGCGATGCTGGTCACATGGCCCGGGGGAGCGGTGCAGACGGGTGAACACCTGCCCCGCGACGCCACCACGGCAAGAAACGCTGGCATCGTCGCGCCCGTTCGATGCCATCGGACCGGCGCCCGCCCCGGGGTGGGCGCTGCCGGGCGATGCCGCTATTGCGCTTTATGGCGCACGCCACCCCCAACGACACCGCTTCTTGCAGCGTTGCAATGCGCCCGCCCGTGGGGCGGGGCGGGCGCCGGTCCATGCTGGTCGCATGGCCCGATGCCGATTGCGGCCGGAGGACGTTTCCCCGGTCGACGCACTGACGGCCCCTTCCCGGACACGCGCTCTCGAAAGCGCGTGGTGCCCGTGTGGACCGGCGCCCTTCCGCGGGGTGGGATCGTCACGCCAGCGGCGCGGCGTAAGCCCGCCGAACGGCGCCGCGCGGGCACTCAGCCCGTCGACCATTCATGCCGGAGAATCCAAGTCTAGCCGGCGCACTTCATGCTTGGGGCGGGTGGCGATTCCCGAGTCCGAATGGTTCGAAATGTCGGCGCCCTCTTCGACCAGGCGGTCGAACTCAGCCGCATTGACAGGAGTCGATCTCGTCTCCTCTTCCACGGTGGGCCATGCACGCGGTTCAGCGGGCTGGCGGCCATTTCTGCCGTGCTTCTTCGATCAATTGCGGGAAGGCGGCTCTGCCTTGACGGTGACCTCGCATCACATGCAACAGGCGCTGGCCATATCCTATGCTTCCGCCTCTTGGCGCTGACCCCCGATCCGCTTGCCCGGACCAATACTTCAAAGCGGCTGAAAAGGATTCCCTGCTTTTCTTGTGATGCAGGGAATCGAGCTGCGTGTTCGTCATTCCATGCTTTTGCAGATAGACGAGTGCGTCATGAACTTCATTCGCCGTCATGTTGGCTCCTTTAAGGATGGTGTCACCCGATATCAAAACACGTTAGCAGTAATGACTCACCGCACGAATTTCTTGTACTTGATCCGCTTCGGCTCCACCGCATCGGCACCGAGCCGGCGTTTCTTGTCTTCCTCATAGGCCTCGAAATTGCCTTCGAACCATTCCACATGGGCCTCGCCCTCAAACGCCAGGATATGGGTGCAGATCCGGTCCAGAAAGAACCGGTCGTGGCTGATCACCACCGCGCAGCCGGCAAACTCGGTCAGCGCGTCTTCGAGCGCGCGCAGGGTCTCCACATCCAGATCGTTGGTCGGCTCGATCGAGGCAGCAGCACATTGCCGCCCGAGCGCAGCAGCTTCGCCATGTGGACCCGGTTGCGCTCTCCCCCCGACAACAGGCCGACCTTCTTCTGCTGGTCGCCGCCCTTGAAGTTGAAGGCCGAGCAATAGGCGCGGCTGTTCATCTCGGCATCGCCGAGTTTGATCACATCCTGCCCGTCGGAGATTTCCTCCCACACCGTCTTGCCGGCATCGAGCGCATCGCGGGACTGGTCGACATAGGCGAGCTTCACCGTGTCGCCGAACAGGATTTCGCCGGCATCGGGGCCTCCTGCCCGGTCAGCATGCGAAACAGCGTCGTCTTGCCCGCCCCGTTCGGGCCGATCACGCCGACGATCCCGCCCGGCGGCAGGGCGAATTCCAGCCCCTCGATCAGCTGCTTGTCGCCCATATGCTTGGCGAGCCCCGCAACCTCGATCACCCGTTGCCCCAGCCGCGGGCCGTTCGGGATGATGATCTGGGCGCGGCTGAGCTTTTCGCGTTCGGACTGGCTGGCCAGATCCTCATAGGCGTTGATCCGCGCCTTCTGCTTGGCCTGGCGGGCGCGGGCGCCCTGCCGGATCCATTCCAGCTCGCGCTCCAGCGTCTTCTGCCGCGCCTTGTCCTCGCGCGCCTCCTGGGCGAGGCGTTTGGCCTTCTGCTCCAGCCAGGCGGAATAGTTCCCCTCATAGGGAATGCCGCGCCCGCGATCGAGTTCCAGAATCCACCCCGTGATGTCGTCAAGGAAATAGCGGTCATGGGTGACGATCAGGATCGTGCCCTTGTAGTCGATCAGGTGCTGCTGCAGCCAGGCGATGGTTTCGGCATCGAGGTGGTTGGTGGGTTCGTCCAGCAGCAGCATGTCGGGGGCTTCCAGAAGCAGCTTGCACAGCGCCACGCGGCGCCTTTCGCCGCCCGACAGCGTGGCGGGCATCGCCTCGTCGGGCGGACAGCGCAGCGCCTCCATCGCCACGTCGATCTGGGCGTCGAGGTCCCACAACCCCTCGGCGTCGATCTCGTCCTGCAGGGCCGCCATCTCGTCGGCGGTCGCGTCGGAATAGTCCATCGCCAACTCGTTGAACCGGTCGAGCTTGGCCTTTTTCGCCGCCACGCCGAGCATGACGTTGTCGCGCACGCTCAGGCTTTCGTCGAGTTCGGGCTCCTGCGGCAGATAGCCGACGCGGGCGCCCTCGGCCGCCCAGGCCTCGCCGGTATAGTCGGTGTCGAGCCCGGCCATGATCCGCATCAGCGTCGACTTGCCCGCGCCGTTGACCCCGACGACCCCGATCTTGACCCCGGGCAGGAACGACAGCCGGATGTTTTCAAAGCATTTCTTGCCGCCCGGATAGGTCTTGGAGACGCCATCCATGTGATAGACATACTGGTAGGAAGCCATGGGACCCTCTCCTGTGAACGGTGCCCCGGATAGCCAAGGACCGGTGCCGGGGCAATCGCGCCGATCGGGCGGCGCCGCGAAGGTGCGGCGGGCCGCGGGGCCTAATGCGGCGCGGTGTTCGAGAACAGGTGAATCACCAGGATGCCCGCCAGGATCAGGCCCATCCCGCCAAGCGCTGCCGCGTCGAGACGCTGGCCAAAGACGAGAAGCCCGATGATCGCGATGAACACGATCCCCAGCCCCGACCAGATCGCATAGGCCACACCGACCGGGATCGCCTTGAGCGCCAGCGCAAGCAGATAGAACGAGATGCCATAGCCGATCACGACCAGGATCGACGGGCCGAGCCGGGTGAATTGCTGGCTTGCCTGCAGCGCCGTGGTGCCGATGGTTTCGGCGAGAATCGCCAGGATCAGGAACAGATAGGCCTTGGGCATCGGGCCCTCCGGTTAGCGGGCGATGTAGCGGTCGCGCCGATGGTTTGTGGCGATGATGGTGTTGAGCACGGCAGCGCCCAGCAGCGACCACAGCACGGTGACCGGGGCCATCACTGCAAAGGCCAGCGCAAACACCACCGCGTCGAAGCCAAGCTGCAACCAGCCGGCGCGGATGCCGCGGGTTTCCTGCAGCCAGAAGGCGACGATCCCGACGCCGCCCAGGCTGGCCCCATGGCGAAACAGCACCAGAAGGCCGGCACCCGCCGTCACCCCCGCCAGCACCGCCGCCACCGGGGCTGCGACCGCGCCAAGCGTCAGGACCGATGGCAGCGCCATGGAGAACCCCGAAAGAAGGCCGACCGCGGCCAGCGTCTTCAGCGTGAAGGCGGGCCCGACCCGGGCCAGGGCCAGCCACCAGAACGGCAGGTTGAGCACGAAGAAGACCGGGCCGAAGCCCCAGCCGGTGGCATAGGCGACGATCAGCGACAGCCCCGCCATCTGCCCGGTCACCAGACCGGCCGCCTGCAGGAACTGCACCGACAGCGTGACCAGCAGCGACCCGACCAGCAGGCCCTGAACGTCATCAAGGAAGGTATGGCGTGCGGCCGGTTCGGACATGCCCGTTCCCTTGCCGGCTGGGCCGCGCCCTGTCCAGTGCGCGCGCACGCCGGATGCCTCGACAGCGGCGGCGGCGCGGCTATGCTCGCGGCATGGAAGACGACAGCCCGATCGCCGGCCTGACCGCCTCGGTCGACATCTATTGCGAACGGATCGACCCCGGTTTCTGGGCCGAGCCGGTCAATGCGCTGACCAATCTGGCGTTTCTGCTCGCGGCTGCGTTCGTCTGGCCGCGCGTCCGCGACCGCGCCATGGGCCGGGCGCTGGCGCTGATCCTGGCCGCGATCGGGATTGCCTCGGGCGCGTTCCACACCACCGGCCAGGTCTGGGCGGCGATCGCCGATTCGCTGTCCATCGCGGTCTTCGTCCTGGTCTATGTGTTTGCCGCGAATCGCGATTTCCTGCGGCTGGGCGGGCTGGCCCTGTGGGGGATGACGGCTGCCGCGCTGCCCGCCATCGCGGGGCTTGCCACCTTCGTCGGCGCGGTGCCCTTTCTTGGCTCGTCGGCGCTTTATGTGGGTGTCTGGGGGCTGATCCTGCTTTACGGTCTGGGGCTCTGGTTCCGCGCGCCCGCCACCGGTCGGGGGCTGCTGATCGGCGCCGCCATCCTGGCGCTGTCGATCGGCGCACGCGCCACCGATCTGCCGCTTTGCGGCGCCTGGCCGCTTGGCACCCATTTCCTTTGGCACATCCTCAACGCGATCATGCTGGGCTGGATGATCCTGGTCTGGCACCGCCACCCGGTTGCGGGGGGCCGGGCCGCGGTCTAGACACCGGCGAGCCAAGGATCGGAGGCGCCCCATGGCCATCGACGAAGCGACCGCGCGCCGTGTCGCCCATCTTGCCCGTATCGCGGTGGACGAGGCCGACTTGCCGGCCCTCGCGGCCGAGCTTTCGGGCATCCTCAGTTTTGTCGAGGAACTCGAGGCGGTCGATGTGGAGGGCGTCGAACCGATGACCGCGGTCAGCCCGATGCGGCTGAAGCGGCGCCCCGACGCGGTGACGGCAGGCGGCGACCCGGCGCCGGTGCTGGCCAACGCGCCCGATGCGCGCGAGGGCTTCTTTGCCGTGCCGAAGGTGGTCGAATGAGCGACCGGCCCGAGACCATCGCCGCGGCGCGCGCCGCGCTGCGGGCGGGCGATGTCACGGCGGCCGAACTGACCGCGGCCTGCCTCGACGCGATCGCGGCCGCGGCGCCGCTCAACGCCTTTGTCCATGTCACCGCCGAGATTGCCCGCGAGCGGGCGCAGGCCGCCGATGCCCTGCTGCGCCAGGGCGACGCGCCGGCGATGTGCGGCGTGCCGGTCGGCATCAAGGACCTGTTCTGCACCGAAGGCGCCCCGGGCCAGGCCGGCTCGCGCATCCTCGAGGGCTTCGTGCCGCCCTATGAATCGACGGTCACCGGGAAACTGCGCGATGCCGGCGCGGTGATGCTGGGCAAGCTCAACATGGACGAGTTCGCCATGGGCAGCTCGAACGAGACCTCGGTCTACGGCCCGGCGGTCAGCCCGTGGCGCGCCGCGGGCAGCACCGCGCCCCTGACCCCGGGTGGCTCGTCGGGCGGGTCGGCGGCCGCCGTCGCCGCGGGGCTCTGCCCGGCCGCGCTTGGCACCGACACGGGCGGGTCGATCCGCCAGCCGGCCGCCTTTACCGGCATCGTCGGGCTGAAGCCGACCTATGGCCGGGTGTCGCGCTGGGGCATCGTCGCCTTTGCCTCGTCGCTCGACCAGGCCGGGCCGATGACCCGCACCGTGCGCGACGCGGCGATCCTGCTGGGCGCGATCGCGGGGCCCGACCCGAAGGATTCGACCAGCGCCGACCGCCCGGTGCCCGATTTCGAGGCCGCGCTGTCGGGCGACATCCGCGGCAAGGTCATCGGCATCCCGCGCGAATACCGGATGGACGGCATGCCCGATGCCATTGACGCGCTGTGGCAGCGCGGCGCCGAGATGCTGCGCGACGCCGGCGCCCGGACGGTCGACATCTCGCTGCCGCACACCCGTTATGCCCTGCCCGCCTATTACATCATCGCCCCCGCCGAGGCGTCGTCGAACCTCGCCCGTTATGACGGCGTGCGCTATGGCTTTCGCGCCCCGCTCGCCCCGGGCGACGGGATCACCGAAATGTATGAAAAGACCCGCGCCGCGGGTTTCGGCGCCGAGGTCCGGCGCCGCGTGATGATCGGCACCTATGTGCTGTCGGCCGGCTTCTACGATGCCTATTACCGCCGCGCCCAGCGGGTCCGCACCCTGATCAAGCGCGATTTCGAGACCGCCTTCGCCGACGGTGTCGATGCGATCCTCACCCCCTCGACGCCCTCCTCGGCCTTTGAAATCGGCGCGCTCGACAGTGCTGACCCGGTCGAGATGTATCTCAACGACATTTTCACGGTGACCGTGAACCTGGCCGGGCTGCCGGGGATTTCGGTGCCCGCCGGGCTTGACGGGCGCGGCCTGCCGCTTGGCCTGCAACTGATCGGCCGACCCTGGGAAGAGGCCGAATTGCTCGATATCGGCTTTGCACTCGAACGCGCCGCTTGTTTCGTTTCGCGTCCGCAGAGATGGTGGTAGGACAGCACCAAGGAGGACCCCGCCGATGATCCGTCCCGCGCTTGCCCTTGCCCTTGCCATGCCGCTGCTTGCGGGCTGCGCAAGCCCGACGCCCGGTGGCTCCTATCTGGTGCCGCTGGGGGTGCCGGGCGCCCAGATGGACGCCGAGCGGCGCCAGCGGGAACTGGCCCGGCCGACCTTCGGCACGCGGGCCGATCGCGGCCAGGGCGCACCGCTCAACGTCACGGCCGCCCAGCCGCTCGAGCCGGGGGCGCGCGAGCCGGCGCGCGGAACGACCCTGTTGCCGCCGCCAAGGGTGTCGGGCGACGCCCCCACCAATGCCGAGGTCGCCGCCTATAACCGCGAAACCGTCGCGATGATCGCCACGACCAATACCGAGCTGGGCTCGGCCGGCCAGCCCGAGGGACCCGCCACCACCGCGGCGGGGTTCGAGGCGATCGCGGCCGAACAGCTGGCCGACACGACGCGGCGCGCCGATACCACCGCGGTCGCGGCGTTTGCGCTGGCGACCGATCACGCTGTCGGCACACCGGTCTATGCGCGCCGTGCCGGCGGGCTGTCGGGCAACGCGGCCGCCTGCGCCCGCTACGAGACCGGCGACGAGGCGCAGCGCGCCTTCCTGGCGGTCGGCGGGCCGGACAGCGATCCGCTGGGCCTTGACCCCGATGGCGACGGCTTTGCCTGCGACTGGTCGCCCGAACCCTATCGCCGCATGGTCGGGGAGTAGGCGGGCCGCGTCTTGCGGACGGTCGACGCGCCCTCGCCCAATCAGGGGCCAAGGCGGGGCGGGGCCGAACCCGATCTGGTGGTCCTGCACCATACCGGCATGGCCAGCGCCGCGGCCGCGCTGGAACGGCTGCGCGATCCCGCGGCCGCGGTTTCGGCGCATTATCTGATCGGCGCGGATGGCACGGTGTGGCAGCTCGTGCCCGAGGATCGGCGCGCCTGGCATGCCGGGGCCGGCGCCTGGGGCGGGGTGACGGACGTCAACTCGCGGTCGATCGGAATCGAACTGGACAATCCGGGCCCGCTGGCCGGGTTGCCGCCCTTTGCCGCGCCGCAGATGGCGGTGCTGGAGGCATTGCTGGCCGATATCCTGGCGCGTTGGGCGATCCCGCCCGAACGGGTGATCGGCCATTCCGACATGGCGCCGGGGCGCAAGGCCGATCCGGGCCCGCGCTTCGACTGGCAGCGGCTGGCCCGTGCCGGGCTTTCGGTATGGCCGGAGCCCGGCGCCGCAGACGCGGATTTCTGGGTCTGCGCGCATCGGTTCGGCTATCGGATGGCGGCCGTGCCGGGCGCGGCCGAGGCGCTGCTGTCGGCGTTCCGGCTGCGGTTTCGGCCGGGCGCGGCCGGACCGGTGGACGCTGCCGACCGGGCGATGATCGCCGATCTGGCGGCGCGCTATCCGGGGCCGGGTTGACGGCCGCGCCGGGCCGGCATAGCGATGGCGTTGCGCGGATGGCCGGATGGCCGCGCCCGGGTCCTGGCCGGGGCGAGGAAAGTCCGGACTCCCCGAAGCGACGGTGCCGGGTAACGCCCGGGCGGGGCAACCCGACGGACAGCGCCACAGAGAACAGACCGCCCCGGGCGCGCCCGGGGTAAGGGTGAAACGGTGGGGTAAGAGCCCACCGCGGGACGGGCAACCGGACCGGCATGGCAAGCCCCACCGGGAGCAATGCCGAATAGGGGCCCCGCGCGGACGCGTCCGCAGGGCGGCTTCGACCCAGGGGCCCGGGTTGGCAGCACGATCCCGCCGGCGACGGCGGGACCAGAGGAATGGTCATCCGGGGGTTCGCGCCCCCGACAGAATCCGGCTTACAGGCCATCCGCGCGACACTTACCTTTCTGGCGGCGCCGCTGCACAGCGGCGCCGCCGGAGCGCGCGCTCCGGCGTCACCGGCGGCAGCGGCAAGCGCGGCTCCGGCGGAACGCCTTGCGGGCCTGCCAGGTACGTCCGCGCCTCGCGCCGCTGCCGTAGCGCCAGAACTGACCGTCCGGGCGCGCCCGCCGCACGGCGGGCGCCCGCCGGAGCGCGCGCTCCGGCGTCACCGGCGGCAGCGGCAAGCGCGGCTTCGGCGGAACGCCTTGCGGGCCTGCCAGGTACGTCCGCGCCTCGCATCGCCGCCATGGCACCGAAACGGACCGTCAGGGCGTGCCCGCCGCACGGCGGGCGCTCGCCGGAGCGCGCGCTCCGGCGTCACCGGCGGCAGCGGCAAGCGCGGCTTCGGCGGAGTGCCATGCGGGTCTGCCAAATCCTTCCACTCCTCGCGCCGCCGCGATAGGGCCGAAGTTGGCCATCAATCCGTTCCGGCCCCACGGCCGGCGCACGCCAAGTCACGCAATCGATTTAGCTTGCATTTCCGAAAAGAAAGCGCATATGCTTGCGCACACGGGAAGGTAAGAAACCGCATGACCCTGGCCGTTCTGACCGGCGATCTGATCGCATCGCAAGGGCTTGGGCGCGATGGTCTGGCGGCAGCCCTCGCGGCGCTGGCAGCCGGCGCAGCCGACATCGCACGCTGGGAGGGTTGCGCGGGCACAAGCTTTGGCCGGTTTCGCGGCGATGGCTGGCAGCTTGCCCTGCCCTGCCCGGCGCGGGCGCTGCGCGCCGCGCTGGTGCTGCGCGCCGGGCTCAGGGGCGCGGGCAAGAGCTTCGCCACCCGGATCGCGATCGCCACCGGCCCGGGCCGGCTGCCCATGGGCGACATCAACGCCGAAAGCGGACCGGCCTATGTCGCCTCGGGCCGCGCGCTCGACACGCTGGCGGCCCCGGCGACGATGATCCTGGCCGGCGGCGGCGCGGCGGGCGCGGTGGTGCGCCTGGCCGACCATATCAGCGCCGGCTGGACGCAGGCCCAGGCCCGGGCGGCCCGGCGCGCGCTGCCGCCCGGGCGCCGCACCCAGTCCGACATCGCCGACAGCCTGGGCATCAGCCGGCAGGCCGCGCGCCAGGCGCTGATCGCCGCGGGGGTGCCGGCGCTTGCCAGCGCGCTCGACCTGATCGAGGGGGGTGGCGATGCTTGAGACCTTCACGGCGCTGCTGCTGGCCCATGTGCTGGCCGATTTCGTGCTGCAGACCGGCTGGATGGTCCGGCGCAAGCGCGGTGCCGGGATGGCGGCCCATGGCGCACTGGTGCTGGCGACCGCGCTGCTGGCGCTCGGACAGTGGGACCGCTGGGAGATCTACGCCCTGGCCGCCGCCCACATCGCCATCGATGCCGGCAAGGCCGCCCTGCCCGCCCGCCGGCGCGCAACGCTTGCCGCCTTTCTGACCGATCAGGCGCTGCATCTGGCCACGCTGCTGATCGTCGCCCGCCAGGCGCCCGATCTGTGGGCGGGCGGGCTCTGGGCCGACATGGCGTGGCTGCCGGGCGCAATGGCTCTTGCCGCCGGGCTGATCCTGACCACCCGCGCGGGCGGCTTTGCGATCGGATATCTGATGGCGCCATGGGCCGATATCGACCTGCCGCGCGGGCTGCCCGATGGCGGCCGGCTGATCGGCATCCTCGAACGCGGGCTGATCTTCATCTTCGTTCTGGCCGGCGAACCGGGCGGCATCGGCTTTCTCATCGCGGCGAAATCGGTCCTGCGTTTCGACACCGCGCGCGAAGACACCCGTGCCGGGGAATATGTGATCATCGGCACGCTGGCCTCGTTCGGCTGGGCACTGGCGGCCGCCTATGCGACGCTCGGCCTGCTGGGCGCGCTGCCACCCCTTCACATCGCCGTCCCGGCACCCTAGCATAAAGGAACAGGAGGCGCCCATGTTCAGCATTCCCGGCCAGGCACCGGTCACCCTTACCCCCGCCGCAGCCGCGCAGATCGCCCGGCTGATGGCGCGCGACGGTCGCCATGGCCTGAAGATCGGGGTCAAGAAGGGCGGCTGTGCGGGCATGGAATACACCATGGACTATGTCGATGCCGCCGATCCCCATGACGAGGTGATCGAACAGGACGGCGCAAGGGTGCTGATCGCCCCGATGGCGCAGATGTTCCTGTTCGGGACCGAGATCGACTATGCGACCGGCTGCTGGAATCGGGCTTTCGCTTCAACAACCCCAATGTCGCCGAATCCTGCGGTTGCGGCGAATCGATCAAGTTCCGCGATGTCGAGGATCTGGCCCCGGGCCGCTGAACCGTCGGAGGGGCCGATGCGCCGCAAGCTGATCGCCGGAAACTGGAAGATGCACGGGCTGGGGGCGGACCTGGCCGAGGTCCGGGCCCTGATCGCGGCCCATCCCGCGCCCGCCTGCGAGGTGGCGATCTGCGCCCCCGCCACGCTGATCCATCGCCTGGCGCAGGCCTGCGCCGACAGCGCCGTCGCGGTTGGCGGCCAGACCTGCCATATCGCGGTCGCGGGCGCCCATACCGGCGACATCTCGGCCGCGATGCTGGCCGATGCCGGCGCGCAATGGGTGATCGTCGGCCATTCCGAACGCCGCGCCGATCATGGCGAGACCGATGCGATCGTCGCCACCCAATGCCGCGCGGCCTGGGATGCCGGGCTGTTCGCGATCCTGTGCGTCGGCGAGACCGAGGCCGAGCGCGATGCCGGTCGCACGCTCGATGTGGTCGGCCGCCAGCTGGCGAACTCGGTGCCCGACGGGGCCACACCGCACCGGCTGGCCATCGCCTATGAGCCGGTCTGGGCGATCGGCACCGGCCGCACCCCGACCGCCGACCAGATCGCCGAGGTGCACCGTTTCATCCGCGCCGAGATCAACGCCCGCATCGGCGCGGCCGGCGGCCAGGGCATCCGCATCCTTTATGGCGGCTCGATGAAACCGGCCAACGCCGCCGATATCCTGGCCATCGCCGATGTCGATGGCGGGCTCATTGGCGGCGCCTCTCTGAAGGCCGACGATCTGGGTGCCATCGTCGTCGCCGCCGAAGCTGCGGCCCAGGCGCGCATTTGATCTCTGTCAGTTACAGCGGCCGTGCGGCCTGCTAGCAGATGCCGACCGCCATGGAGACGACGATGAAAGACCAGCCCGACGCGCAGACCCTGACGATGCCCGATGCCCAGACCGTCACCGAGGTCAAGCATTACACCGACCGGTTGTTTTCCTTTCGGGTGACGCGGCCGCGCAGCCTGCGCTTCCGCTCGGGCGAGTTCGTGATGATCGGCCTGCCGGGCGATGACGGCAAACCGATCCTGCGCGCCTATTCAATCGCCTCGCCGGCCTGGGACGAGGAACTGGAATTCTATTCGATCAAGGTGCAGGACGGCCCGCTGACCTCGCGCCTGCAACACATCCAGCCCGGCGATCAGATCATCCTGAAGACCAAGGCGGTGGGCACGCTGGTGCTCGACGCGCTGCTGCCCGGCCAGCATCTGTGGTTCTTTGCCACCGGCACCGGGATCGCGCCCTTTGCCAGCCTGATTCGCGATCCCGACACCTATGAACGCTATGACCGGGTGATCCTGGCGCACACCACGCGGCTGGCGGCCGAGCTGACCTATGGGCACGAGTTGTTGCAGCGCACCTTCGACGATCCGCTGGTCGGCGAAATGGCGGCCGAGAAGCTGACCTATTTCCCCGCCACCACGCGCGAGGACTACCCCGAGATGGGGCGCATCACCCACAAGCTCGAATCGGGCGAGCTGTTCGAGAAACTCGGCGTCGATCCGATCACCCCCGCGGCCGACCGGGCCATGGTCTGCGGGTCGATGGACCTCAACCGCGACATGATGAAGATCCTCGACGGTTACGGTCTGAACGAAGGCGCCAATTCCGACCCGCGCGAATATGTGGTCGAACGGGCGTTTGTCGGATAGCCGCCGGCGCCAGGCACGCCCGGGCAAGATCGCGGTCGACGGCCACCGGCCGCCGCCACCCGCCGCACCTGCCTTGACGATCTGAACCGCTGCGCGCTCTGGCATTGCGCTCTTGGCCGGCCTAGGCTGCGCCGCAACAGGGCGGTGCACCATGGCCGAGACGACGAAACCGCTGGCCGGGCTTTCGGTTCTGGACCTGACCAATGTGCTGTCGGGCCCGTTCTGCACCCATCACCTCGCGCATCTGGGCGCCCGGGTGATCAAGATCGAACGGCCGGGCGGCGGCGATCTGGCCCGCCAGCTGGGCGCCGACGCCGATCTCAATGCAAGCGGCATGGGGGTCTCGTTCCTCGCCCAGAATGCGGGCAAGCAATCGATCACGCTGAACCTCAAGCACCCCGAGGGCGCCGCGATCTTCCGCCGGCTGGCCGCATCCGCCGATGTGGTGGTCGAGAATTTCCGGCCCGGCGTGATGGATCGGCTGGGGGTCGGGGCCGCGGTGCTGCGGGCCGACCGGCCCGAACTGGTCTATTGTGCGATTTCGGGCTTTGGCCAGGACGGGCCGTGGCGCGACCGGCCGGCCTATGACCAGATCGTCCAGGGCATGGCGGGCGCGATGGCGGTCACCGGCACGGCGGAAGGCGGGCCGTTGCGGGTCGGCTACCCGGTTGCCGACACGGTGGGCGGGCTGACGGCGGCCTTTGCCATTGCCGCCGCGCTCAACGCCTCGCCGCGCGGATGCGTCATCGACATCTCGATGCTCGAGGCGACGATGGCGACGATGGCCTGGGCGATCTCGAACTATCTGATCGCCGGGGTCGCGCCGGCCCGCCATGGCAACGAGAACCCGACCGCGGCGCCGTCGGGCCTGTTCCGCACCCGCGACGGCCACATCAACATCGCCGCCAACAAGGCGGCGCACTGGACCGCCCTGACCGATGCGCTGGGCCTGGCCGGACTGCGCGCCCGCCCGGCCTATCGCGACCGCGAGGCGCGCAAGACCCATCGGCTGGCGCTGGCGGCCGAGCTTGAGGCGGTGCTGACCACCCGGCCGACGGCGCACTGGATCGCGGTTCTGGGCCGCGCGCAGGTTCCCGCCGGCGACGTGCTGACGGTGCCCGAGATACTCGACCGGCCGCAGATCGCCGGGCGCGGCTTTCTTGGCCGGTTCGATGCGGTGCCCGGGGTCGACCGGCCGGTGACCACGGTGCGCACCGGGATCAAGCTTGACGGCCAGGCGCCGGCGGTCGCCGATCCGCCGCCGCCCCTGGGCCAGGACACCGACGCGGTGCTGGCCGGCATCGGCATCGACGCCGCCGAACGGGCGCGGCTGCGCCGCGACGGGGTTGTCTGAACCGGCGACCGCACACCCCGATAGCCCGGGCGCGCGCAGGCACTGGACAAACCCGGCGCGCCGCGCCACGCTTTGCCCAACGGGGCCCGATCCGAATGCGGCGCCGCAACGAACCTGGACAGGGAGGATCAAGGATGACAACGAAAACGCTTCGCGCGCTTGGCTTCGGTGCGGTGATGCTCGGCGCCTCGGCGGTGTCGGCGGCCGAATGCATCGCGCCGGCCAACCCCGGCGGCGGCTGGGATTTCACCTGCCGCCAGATCGGCAAGATCATGTACGATATCGGCGTCGTCGACGCGCCGGTTCAGGTCACCAACATGGCCGGTGGCGGCGGCGGGCTGGCGTTCAGCCATGTGGTCAACGAACGCGGCGACGATCCCGATCTGATGGTCGCGGCCTCCTCGGCGACCACGACGCGGCTGGCGCAGAACGCGTTTGGCGGCATGACCGCCGATCAGGTTCGCTTCGTCGGCGCGATCGGCGCCGATCCCGGCGTCATCGTGGTCGCCGCCGACAGCCCGTTCCAGACGCTCGACGACATGGTCGCGGCGATCAAGGCCGATCCCGGCTCGGTCGCCTTTGCCGGCGGGTCGGCCGCGGGCGGGTTCGACCATCTGAAGGTGCTGATGATCATGCGCGCTGCGGATTTCAACGATGTCCGCGCCATCAAGTATATCGGCGTCGATGGCGGTGCCGATGCGATCACCCAGACGATCGGCGGCTTCACCCAGGGGATGACCGGCGATATCTCCGAGATCGTCGGCTTTCTGAGATCGGGCGAGGTGCGCGCGCTGGCGATCCTGACCGAAGAGCGGGTGCCCGGCTTCGAGGATATCCCGACCGCGATGGAACAGGGCTATGACGTGGTCGCGGTGAACTGGCGCGGGCTCTATGTGCCCAAGGACATCTCGGACGACGCATTCCAGGGCTGGGCCGACCGGCTGGCGGCGGTCGCGGCCAGCGACGAATGGGCCGAGGCGATGGCGGCGAACGGCCTGGCGCCCTTCACCAAGGTCGGCGACGATTTCCAGAACTGGGTCAATGGCGTGGTCGCCGAGACCGAGGAGTTGAGCCGTGAAATCGGCGTGATCCAGTGAGGATCAGCGACCGGGTCTTTGGCCTTCTGGTGATCATTGGTGCGCTTGCCTACATGGCAAGCGCGCTGATGCTGAAGACAAGTTTCCTGTCCGATCCGGTGGGCATGAAGACCTTTCCGCTGCTGCTGGGCGGGATCGCGGCGCTTTGCGGCCTGTTCATGATGATCCGGCCCGATGCCGACCCCGACTGGCCCGACTTGCCGACGCTGGGGCTGATCGCGCTCGCCGTGGTGGTGCTGGTGCTTTACGCGCTGTCGCTGAAGCGGTTCGGCTTTCTGATCCCGACCGCGCTGGCGGCCGCGATCCTGAGCTATCAGATCACCCCGCGCGCGGGCCTGTCGGTGGCCACCGGGCTCGGTCTGTCGGTGGTCCTGTTCCTGATCTTCAAATACGTCTTCGGTCTTGGCCTGGTGCCCTGGCCCAAGGCGCTGACGGGCTGACCGGCCGATGGACATCCTGTCCAATCTCGCGCTCGGCTTCTCCGTGGCACTGTCGCCGACGACGCTGATGCTGGCGGTGATCGGCTGTTTTCTGGGCACCGTCATCGGGTCGCTGCCGGGGCTTGGGCCGTCGAACGGGGTCGCCATCCTGATCCCGCTGACCTTCACGCTGGGGCTCGATGCGACCTCGGCGCTGGTGCTGATGACGTCGGTCTATTACGGGGCGATGTATGGCGGGCGCATCTCGTCCATACTGCTCAACATCCCGGGCGACGAACCGGCGCTGATGACCACGCTCGACGGCTATCCGATGGCCAAGCAGGGGCGCGCCGGCGATGCGCTGGTGCTGTCGGGCGTCGCCTCCTTCGTCGGTGCGTTGCTGGCCACGGTCGGGCTGATGCTGCTTGCGCCGATGCTGGCCAGGGTGGCCTATCAGTTCGGCCCGGCGGAGTATTTCGCGCTTTACCTGCTGGCCTTCTCGACGCTGGGCGGGATCGCCTCGAACAACCAGGCCAAGGCGGCGCTGGCGGCCTGCATCGGCCTGGGGATCGCGACGATCGGGCTTGACAACCAGACCGGCATGCCGCGCTTCACCTATGGCAATCTCCACCTGATGGACGGCGTGGATTTCCTGGTCGCCATCGTCGGGCTGTTTGCCGTGGCCGAGGTGTTCTTCTTCATCGAGAACCACGGCAAGGGCGGCGCGATCGGGGTCAAGCTCGAACGGGTCACGATCCCGGTCAAGATGATCGTCGGCTCGGGCTGGACGATGCTGCGCGCAAGCCTGGTGGGTTTTGCCGCCGGGGTTCTGCCCGGGGCGGGCGCGTCGCTCGGCAGTTTCCTGGCCTACATGTCGGAAAAGTCGCTCGCCGGGCCGAAGGGCGGCTTTGGCACCGGGGTGCCGCGCGGCGTGGCCGCCCCCGAAGCCGGCAACAACGCCGCCGCCGGCGGCGCGCTGGTGCCGATGCTGACCCTGGGCGTGCCCGGATCGGGCACCACCGCGGTGCTGCTGGCGCTGTTGATGACGCTCAACATCACCCCCGGCCCGACGCTGTTTGCCGACCGGCCCGAGGTGGTGTGGGGCCTGATCGCCTCGCTCTTGATCGCCAATGTGGTGCTGTTGCTGATGAACGTGCCGATGGTGCGGATCTTCGTGCGCCTCCTGCAGGTGCCGCCATCGGTGTTGCTGCCCGGGGTGATGATGATCTCCTTCGTCGGGATCTATTCCCTGACGGGCAGCTATTTCGACCTCCTTCTGATGATCGGCTTCGGGGTGCTGGGCTATGTGCTGCGCAAGCTCGACGTGCCCACCGTGCCGGTGATCCTGGGCATCCTGCTGGGCAACTACATGGAGGATGCGCTGCGCCGCGCGATGATCCTGTCGGATGGCGACGTGACCTTCCTGTTCTCCTCGCCGATCGCGGTCGGGCTCTGGGTCGCGGCGATCCTCGGCTTCGTGGCGCCGATGTTCCTGCGCCGCTTCCTCAAGAAACCCCAGGCGATCACGGATTGAGGTCGGTGAGCGCCCCGCCCTGCGCCCGACGCCCCCGGGGCCGCCCCCCGGCGCGCGCGGGTGGGCGGGCGGGGCGCGTGCCGGGGGGCGGCCGATGACACGCATTCTCGTTCCCTCGGGCGCGCTTGGCCTCGGCTATGACGCCGCCGCGCTCGACCGCGGCATCGCCAACGCGCCCGACCTCATCGCCATCGATGGCGGCTCGACCGATTCGGGGCCGTCCTATCTGGGCCGCGGCACCTCGAAATACGCCCGCGCGACCACGAGGGCCGAATGGGCCGGGCTGGTCCATGCCCGGGCCCGCGCCGGCGTGCCGCTGGTCGTTGGCACGGCGGGCACCTGCGGGGCCGGCCCGGCGGTCGACTGGATGGTCGCGATCACGCGCGAGGTCCTGGCCGAGGCGGGGCTGTCGGCCCGGCTTGCGATCCTGAAATCCGACCAGCCGAAGGACCGCCTGAAGGCCGCGCTGGCGGCGGGGCGGATCCATCCGCTCGACCCGGCGCCGGCGCTCTCGGACGCGGTGATCGACGGCTGCACCCATATCGTCGCGCTGGCCGGTGCCGAACAGATCGCCGCCGCACTTCGGACCGGCGCCGACATCGTCATCGCCGGGCGCACCACCGACACCGCGATCATCGCCGCGCTGCCGCTGATGCATGGCTGCGACCCGGGCGCCGCCTGGCACGGCGCGAAGATCGCCGAATGCGGCGCGCTGTGCGCCACCCATCCGCAATCGGGGGTGCTGCAACTCGATGTCGACGCGGCCGGCTTCACCGTCACCCCGCTTGCCGATGGCGCGCGGGCGACCCCGCACACCGTTTCGGCCCATATGCTCTATGAAAACGCCGACCCGTTCCGGCTGACCGAACCGGGCGGTCATCTCGACGTTTCAGCGGCGCGATACGACGCGCTGGACGCGGCCCGCGTCCGGGTCACCGGATCGCGCTGGGTCCCGGCCGCGCGCTATCGTGTCAAGCTCGAAGGTGCCCGTGTGGCCGGTTACCAGACCGTGCTGCTGGCGCTGTTGCGCGATCGCCGCTATGTCGCGCAGGCGCGCGACTGGGCGGCCGACATCGTGGCAAGATGCACCGCCAGGGCGGTGGCGCGGCTGGGCGCCGACCCCGAAAGCTTCACCATCGAGTTGCGCCTCATCGGCCTCGACGCGACGCTCGGCGCGCTCGAGACACGGCGCGGCGCCCCGGTGGAGGTCGGCGTCCTTGGGCTCGTCACCGCCGACAGCGCCGAACGGGCCGGCGAGATCGGCAAGATGCTGAACCCCTATCTGCTGCACCACCCGCTGACCCGCGACGAGGAGCAGCCGACCTTCGCCTTTCCGTTCTCGCCCGCCGAGATCGAGCGCGGCGCGATCTACGAATTCGCGCTCAATCATGTGCTCGAACTCGACGACCCGATGTCGGCCTTCAGCCTCGAGGTGACCGATGCCTGAGCTGGGCCAGATCGTCGAAAAGGTCCGGTCGAAGAATGCCGGGCCGTTCTGGCTGACCATCGACATCTTCTGCGGCTCGGCAGAGGCTTTCGCCCGTGTCGAGGCCGACCTCGACACGAACCGGGTTGCCGCGCTGTTCCAGGTCGGTGCGGATGCCGTTCGCCGCTTCGACATCCCCGCGCTGGCGGTGGTCAAGATAAGCCTGCCGCGGCCGGTGATCCAGGGCGCGCCGGCGGATCGCGACATGCATGGCGCGGGGTGGGCGGCGCTGCTGGCCGAACTGGAACTGCCGTGACCGCCGCGGCCGCCGGCGGCCTGCGCGAGACGGCCGTCACGCTGGCCATCGGGGCCGTCGGCGCGGCGCTGTTTCTGTGGCTGGGCTTTCCCGCCGCAATGCTGACCGGCCCGGCCCTGTTCGTGACGCTGGCGAGCCTCGCCGGCGTGCCGACGGCCATTCCGCAGCGGCTGCGCGATCTGTGTTTTGTCGTGGTCGGGGTCGGGATCGGCGCCAATGTGACGCCCGAGGTGATCGATGCGGTCCGGCTCTGGCCGATCAGCCTGCTGGCGCTGGCCGTCCTGACGGTGGTCGGCATCCTGGCCGGCAAGGCCATGCTGGTCCGCTGGTTCGGCTACCAGCCGCTGTCGGCGTTTCTGGCCGCGATCCCGGGCCATCTGAGCCTGGTGCTGGGCCTGACCGCCGACCGCGACGGGGATGTGCCGCGGGTGACCCTGGTGCAAAGCCTGCGGGTGCTGTTCCTGACCCTGTTCATCCCCGCCATCCTGGGGCTGACCGCCGACATGCCGCACGGCCTGCCGCCGCCGCCCGCGCCGATGCGGCCGGTCGAACTGATCGCGCTTCTGCTGGCATCGGGGGGCCTCGGCCTTGTCTTTCTGCGGCTGCGCGCGCCCGCACCGCTGCTGCTGGCCGGTATCGTGCTGTCGACCGCGACCCATGTCGCCGAATGGACCACGGGGCCGTCGCCGCAATGGCTGACCTATGCCGCCTTTCTGGTGCTGGGCGCGCTGATCGGCACCCGGTTCCGGGGCACCGATCTGGCGCTGTTGCGGTCGAGCCTGCTGACCGGTGTCGCGGTCACCGCGCTGATGGGCGCGCTGGCGGCGGCCTTTGCCTTTGCGCTGGCGCCGCTGATCGACCTTTCGCCAGCGCTGTTGCTGATCGCCTTTGCCCCGGGCGGGCTGGAGGCGATGATCGCGATGTCGGTGCAACTCGGCCTCGACCCCGCTTTCGTCACCGCCCATCACGTCTTTCGCCTGCTGTTCCTGACCGCGCTGATCCCGGCGATGATCCCGCCGCGGCGGGCGGGCTGAAAAAGCCGCGCGTCGGACCGGCAGCGCCGGCCGGCGGCACCCCTTCCATTGGGGTTTCCGCGCCGCGCCGAACCGCCTAGTTAGGTCGGCATGACCGAACCCCTTCTGATCGTTGGCGGCGGGCTTGCCGGTGCCGAAGCCGCCTGGCAGGCCGCCCGCGCCGGCCAACCGGTGGTGATCCGCGAAATGCGGCCCGACCGCGCCACCTTTGCCCACAAGACCGGCGATCTGGCCGAGATGGTCTGCTCGAACTCGTTCCGCTCGGACGACGATGCGGAAAACGCCGTCGGCCTGTTGCATTGGGAACTGCGCCAGGCCGGCAGCCTGATCATGGCGATGGCGGACGCGCACAAGCTGCCCGCAGGCGGCGCGCTGGCGGTCGACCGCGCGGCCTTCGCCCGCGCGGTGACCGAGCGCCTGCGCGCCCATCCGCTGGTCGCCGTCGAAACCGGCGAGGCGACCGCCCTGCCCGACCGCCCCGCCATCGTGGCCACCGGGCCGCTGACCTCGGACGCGCTCGGCGCCGCGATCCGTGCGGCCACCGGCGCGGACGCGCTGGCCTTCTTCGACGCCATCGCGCCGATCGTCCATTTCGATTCGATCGACCTGTCGCAGGCCTGGTTCCAGTCGCGCTATGACAAGGGCGCGACCGAGGCCGAACGCCGGGCCTATCTGAACTGCCCGATGGACCGCGATCGCTACGAGGCCTTCATCGACGCGCTGCTCGGCGCCGAGGTGACGCGCTTTCACCCCGGCGAGGACGCGCCCTATTTCGACGGCTGCCTGCCGATCGAGGTGATGGCGGCGCGCGGTCGCGAAACCCTGCGCCACGGGCCGATGAAGCCCGTCGGGCTGACCAACCCGCACGCCCCCACGGTCAAGCCGCACGCCGTGGTGCAGCTGCGCCGCGACAATGCGCTCGGCACGCTCTACAACATCGTGGGCTTTCAGACCAAGATGAAGTATGGCGCCCAAGTGTCTGTTTTGCGAATGATACCCGGGCTGGAGCAGGCGCGATTCGCGCGCCTTGGCGGGATTCACCGCAACACCTTTCTGAACAGCCCGCGCCTGCTCGACAGCCAGCTTCGGCTGCGGGCCCGGCCGCATCTGCGCTTTGCCGGGCAGATCACCGGCGTCGAGGGCTATGTCGAATCGGCGGCGATGGGGCTTTTGGCCGGGCGGATGGCGGCGGCCGATCTGGCCGGCGCGCCCTGCCCCGCGCCGCCCCCCGAAACCGCCCATGGCGCGCTGATCCACCATGTCACCGGCGGCGCCGAGGCCGCGACATTCCAACCGATGAACGTGAATTTCGGCCTGTTCCCGCCGGTCGAGGCCAAGCGCGGTCGGCGCCATCGCCGCGACCGCTATCGCGCCTATACCGACCGGGCCAAGGCGGCCTGGGCGGCCTGGCTGCGGGGCGCGGCTCTGGACGCCGCCTGACCGGCTTGTCTATACTCCCGCCCAGGGGGGACGACATGGCACGGCCGAAGGACTATCTCGACGAGGTCTACAAGCTCGAAGATGCTGAAGAGACGCGCGCGCTCTACGACGAGTGGGCCGAAACCTATGACGACACGCTGAACGAAAGCGGCTATGTCACGCCCGATCGCTGTGCCGAGGCGCTGGCCCAGTTCGCACCGGATCCCGAGATGCCGCTGCTCGATTTCGGCTGCGGCACCGGGCGGTCGGGTGTCGCGCTGCACGCCCAGGGCTTCACCACGCTTGACGGCATCGATCTGTCGCCCGGCATGCTGGCGGTCGCCCGTCAGCGCGGGCTTTACCGCAACCTGATCGAGGCGCCCGGCAATGGTCCGCTGCCGATTGACCCTGCCAGCTATGGGTTGATCACGGCGGTCGGCGTGATCGGGGCAGGCGCGGCGCCGCTGTCGGTGTTCGACGAGTTGATGACGGCGCTGGCACCCGGCGGGCTGTTCGCGTTTTCGTTCAACGACCACACGCTCGAGGATCCGGTGTTCGAGGGGCGCGTCGCCGAATACGCCGATACCGGCGCCGCCGGCATCCTGTTCCGCGAGCATGGCGACCACCTGCCGGCGATGGAGCTGGGCGCAGTGGTCTATGTCCTGCAGAAACGGTGAGGCGGACGCGGTTCGCGCCCTCCCCCACCGGCTACCTGCATCTCGGCCATGGATTCTCGGCACTGACCGCGTTCGCGCGTGCCAGGGCTGCCGGGGGTCAGATGCTGTTGCGGATCGAGGATATCGATCACACCCGCTGCCGCTCGCATTTCGAGGCCGCGATCCGTGCCGATCTGGCCTGGCTGGGGCTGCGCTGGCCGCTGCCGGTGTGGCGGCAGTCGGCGCGCCGGGCGGCCTATGACGCAGCACTTGGACGGCTTGCCGCGCTTGGCCTGACCTATCCCTGCCGCTGCTCGCGCAAGGACATCGCCGCGGCCCTTGCCGCCCCGCAGGAGGGCGCGGCCGCGGCGCCGGTATATCCCGGCACCTGCCGCAGCCGCCCGATGGCCAGCCGCCAGCCGGGCGATGCGGTGCGGCTCGACATGGGCCGGGCGCTGGCCGCCCTGCGCGCGCCGCCCGTTTGGCGCGAAACGGGCATGCACCCCGGTCTGCGCCGCCTCCACCCGGCAGGAATGCTGGCCGAAACCGGCGACATCGTGCTGGCAAGGCGCGACATCGGCACCGCCTATCACCTGGCGGTGGTGGTCGACGACGCTGCCCAGGGCGTGACCGAGGTGGTGCGCGGCGCCGATCTGGCGGACGCGACGCCGATCCATGTGCTGCTGCAGACCCTGCTGGGCCTGCCGACGCCCGATTATCACCACCACCGGCTGATCCGCGGGGACGATGGCGCGCGGCTGGCCAAACGCGATGCCGCAAGGCCGCTGTGGGACTACCGCGCCGCGGGGGCGACCCCCGCCGATCTCAGGGCGCTTCTGGGTCTGCCATCGGCGCCATGATCTCCACCTCGGTCCCGTCGCGCAGCGCGGTATAGAAACAGCTTTTCCGCCCGGTATGGCAGGCCGGGCCGGTCTGCCGGACCAGAACCAACAGCGCGTCGCGGTCGCAGTCGATCCGCATCTCCACCAGCGCCTGGATATGGCCGCTCGTCTCGCCCTTCACCCAGAAGGCCTGGCGCGAGCGCGACCAATAGGTGACCCGCCCGGTCGCCAGCGTGCGTGCCACCGCGTCTGCGTTCATCCAGGCCAGCATCAGCACCGCGCCCGTCGCCGCGTCCTGGGCGATCGCGGGCACAAGCCCGTTTGCATCATAGCGCAAGCTTGCCGGGTCGAAAGCCATGGCGCACCTTTCCGTTTGCCGCCCTGCACCCTATCTACCGGGTCATGCACCAGGGGGAAACGCCGATGCCCGCCGAAACCGACCTGATTGAGCTCTATTCAAAGCGGATCCTGGCGCTGGCCGCCGCGATGCCGCGCACCGGCCGGCTGCCTGCCCCGACGGCACCGGCAAGGTCCGCGCACCGCTTTGCGGCTCGACCGTGACGGTCGATCTGACGCTCGACGCGGGGCGCGTCGCCGATTACGCCCAGGATGTCCGCGCCTGTGCGCTGGGGCAGGCCGCGGCCTCGGTGGTCGGTGACAACATCATTGGTCCAGGACCGCGCAACGCTCCAGCGCGCCCGCGACGAACTGGCGGCGATGCTGCGGGATGGCGGCCGCCGCCCACGGCCCCGTTCGACGGCCTTGCCGTGCTGGAACCCGCGCGCGACTATCGCAACCGGCATGCCTCGATCCTGCTGGCGCTAGACGCGACGCTGGCCGCATTCGACGACGCCGCGGCGTAACACCAACGGTCACGGATCGTGACCATTCGTATCAGAGCGCGCGCATCCAGATTTGCATCGGTTTTTCCGTGTCGCCGGCCTGGTCGATATCCGTCCACGCAAAAGGCGCCATGGCACCGTCCAGCGGGGCATAGCCGCGTTTCCGCCAGAACCCGTCCAGCGGGCGATAGTCGGCGGGTTTCAAAGGGTGATCGTCGGGCCGGATCACAGCGCAGAATGCGACCAGGCGAAACCCCTGATCGCGCGCCGCGGCCTCGCGCAGGTCAAAGAAGCGGTGCCCGATGCCGCGACCGCGCCATTCGGGCAGCAGGACCGATTCGGCGCAGTAGAACACGCTGGCCGGATCGTGGCCCGCGGCGGCGATCGCCGCGCCGAACGCCGCGTCATGTTCGGTCAACGGCATCCCCGTGGCCGCGCCGATCAGCCGCCCGGCCGCGAACGCGCCCACCAGCACCGCATGCGGGTTGTCGCGATAGCCTGGCAAGATAGCGCCGCTCATAGCCCATGTCGCCATGATAGAGATAGGGCCAGTCGCGGAACACCGCCATGCGCAGCCGCGCCACATCGTAAAGCGCGGCATCGAGCGCAACCCCGCGCAACACCCCAACCTGCCAATCATCCAGCATGTGCCGCATCCTCGTTCGGCGGGCCGAAGCGGGCACGCAACCGTGCCGCGATCTGGTCGCGCGCGGCGCGGAACGCCGCCAGCCGCTCATCGCGCCGTTCGCCCGCGCGGGTCGGATCATCGATCGGCCAGAACTCCACGTCAAAGGCGTGGTTCGCCGCCATGGCGCAGACCCGGCCATGCGCCGCCGGCGACAGCGCGACCACCAGATCGAAACTGGCCGGATCGTCGCCCAACGGGCCCATCGTGTCGAAGCTGCGCGACCGGTGGCGGGTGAGATCGACGCCGATCTCGTGGCACGCCGCGACCGCATAGCCGTCGATCTCGCGGTCGTCGACCAGCCCGGCCGACTGGACATAGGCGCGCTGGCCATAGAACGCCTTCATCAGCCCTTCGGCCATGGGCGAGCGGACCGAATTGCGGTCGCAGCAGAACAGCACCGAGGATGGGAACGGCCCGGCCATCGCGCTACCTTCGTTCGTAGATCGCACAGATCAGCGTGAACAGGCGCCGCGCGGTGTCGGCATCGACCTCGACCTTGCCCTCCAGCCGTTCCTGAAGCGTGCGCGCGCCTTCGTCGTGGATACCGCGCCGGCCCATGTCGATCGCCTCGATCTGGCTGGGCGGCAGCCGCTTGACGGCGTCGAAATAGCTTTCGCAGATCTGGAAGTAGTCCTTGACCACCTGCCGGAACGGCCCCAGCGACAGGTGGAACGCGGCCGCCCTGGCGCCGGCTTCGGTCGCGATGTCGAAGACCAGCCGGCCATCGCGGATCGCCAGGTCAAGCCGGTAGGGGCCGGCCGGCACCGGGCGGCCGTCGCGCGGCGGGAGGGCAAAGCGGTTCGCCTCCAGCAGGTCGAAGATCGCGACCTTGCGCTCCTGCTCGATCTCGGGCGCCGGCGCCCGGCCGTCATCGGCGATGTGGATTTCGGCGATGCGATCGGTTCCGGTCATGCGCCGCCCTCGTTCAGGCGCTGCAGCCGGCCTCGACCGACAGCGCATGCGCCTCCAGCCCCTCGGCCCGGGCGAGCCGCGCCGCGGCCGGGCCGATCGCGCCCAGGCTGCCCGGATCGAGCCGCAGCAGCGTCGTGCGCTTCATGAAGTCGAGCACCGAAAGACCCGACGAGAACCGCGCCGATCCCGCGGTCGGCAGCACATGGTTCGGCCCGGCGGCATAGTCGCCGGCCACCTCGGGCGTCCAGGGCCCCAGAAAGATCGCGCCGGCATGGGTGATCCGGGCAGCCAGCGCCTCGGGGTCGGCGACCGCCAGTTCCAGATGCTCGGGCGCGATCCGGTTGGCCAGTTCTGCCGCCTCGTCGGGGTCGCGGACCGTCACGATGGCGCCATGGTCGCGCCAGCTTGTCCCTGCGATGGCGGTCCGCGACAGGGTGGCAAGGCGCGCATCGACGGCGCTGGCGACCGCGTCTGCAAGCCGCAGATCGTCGGTGATCAGGACCGCCTGGGCGCGCGCGTCATGTTCGGCCTGCGCCAGCAGGTCGAGTGCGATCCAGTCCGGGTCGGCATCGGCATCGGCGATCACCAGCACCTCGGACGGCCCGGCGATCATGTCGATGCCGACATCGCCGAAGACCTGGCGCTTGGCCTCGGCCACATAGGCGTTGCCGGGCCCGGTGATCTTGCTGACCGGCCGGATCGTCGCCGTGCCATAGGCCAGCGCGGCGACGGCCTGGGCGCCGCCGATGCGCCAGATCTCGTCGATGCCGGCAATCTGCGCCGCGGCCATGACCAGGGGGTTGACCGCCCCGCCCGGGCTGGGCACCGCAACGGCCAGCCGCCCGACCCCGGCGACCCGGGCCGGGATCGCATTCATCAAGAGCGAGGACGGGTACGAGGCCAGCCCGCCCGGCACATAAAGCCCTGCCGCATCGACCGGCGTCCAGCGCCAGCCCAGCCCGACACCCGCCGCATCGGTCCATTGCACGGCGGCGGGCAATTGCCGTTCGTGGCAGGCGCGGATGCGCGCCGCCGCCAGTTCCAGCGCCGCCACATCCGCGGGATCGGCCAGGGCGGCCTGCGCGGCGATTTCATCGCGGCTGAAGGCCAGCGTCTCGGGGGTCAGCCGCGGGCCGTCGAACCGCTCGGTCAGATCGATCAGGGCGGCGTCGCCGCGCGCCCGGACATCGGCGATGATCCCGGCAACCGCGTCGCGCACATCCGCGGCCGCCGACCCGGGCCGGGTCGAGCAGCCGCGCGAAGGCGCGCTCGAAGCCTGGGATCGGAGGTCGAAAGCCGCTGCATGCTCAGCCCTCCTCGGGATGGCGCGGCGGATGCACCGAATGCGCCAGATGCGGCCGGGTCACGTCGCGCAGAACGACGTCGAGGCATTCCACAAAGCACGCCAGCGTGCCATCGCCGGCAAAGGTCAGCAGCACCCGGCCGGTGCCATCGCCGATCCGGTTCGAAGCCAACCGACAGCAGCGAAAGCACCAGATCGCCGTCGCGCCGGTCGATGCCCTGGGCGGCGACCTTCAGGACATCGTCGATCACCAGCAGGCTGCGCACCCGCTCGAACGGCCGATGCCGGCGCTGCGCGTCGGGCGCGTCCTCCCAGCGGAAGCGATTCAGCAGCAGGGCAAAGCGGCGCCGCGCCGGGTCGTGATGCATGTCGGCCGCGGTCAGCACCGCATCCTGCAGCAGCGCCGACAGCACGGTCAGATCCTCGGCATCCATCGCCCGCAGGCGCAGCGCCGCCGCGCCGGCATCCTCGAACCTTGCATCCTCGGCACTCATGGCGCGCGCACCCGGGCGATCTCGGCGCCCAAGGCGGAAAGCTTCTGTTCGACGCTCTCATAGCCCCGGTCGAGGTGATAGACCCGGTTGACCACCGTCTCGCCCTCTGCCGCCAGCCCGGCCAGAATGAGCGACACGCTGGCCCGCAGATCGGTCGCCATCACCGGCGCGCCGCGCAACCGCTCGACCCCGCGCACGGTGGCGGTGCCGCCCTCGACCACGATCCGCGCGCCCATCCGGCCGAGTTCCGGGGCATGCATGAACCGGTTCTCGAAGATGGTCTCGTGCAGATGGCTGGTGCCGTCGGCCAGCGTCAGCAGCGCCATCATCTGGGCCTGCAGATCGGTCGGAAAGCCCGGGAACGGCGCGGTTTCCACATCGATCGCACGCACCCCGCCGTTTTCGCGCGCGACCCGCAGCCCGGCCGTCGTCTCGGCGATATCGGCGCCCGCCTCGGCCAGTTTGTCGGCGAAGGCCGCCACCAGGTCGCGCCGCCCGCCCAGCAGTTCCACATGGCCGCCGACGATGGCCGGGCCAGCATGTAGGTCCCGAGTTCGATCCGGTCGGGGATCACCGCATGGGTGGCGCCGTGCAGCGCGGCGACGCCCTCGACCTCGATCCGGTCGCTGCCCGCGCCGTCGATCCGCGCCCCCCATGGCAGCCAGGCAGGCGGCCAGATCGGCGATCTCGGGCTCCTGGGCGGCGTTCTCGATCAGCGTCGTCCCGCGGGCCAGCACCGCGGCGAGCAGGGCGTTTTCGGTCCCGCCCACGGTGACCTGCGGAAACGCGATGCGGGCACCGCGCAAGCCCGCGGGCGCACGGGCATGGACATAGCCGTCGCGCAATTCGATCTCGGCGCCCAGGGCCTGCATCGCGTGCAGATGCAGATCGACCGGCCGCGCGCCGATCGCGCAGCCCCCGGGCAACGATACCTCGGCCCGGCCGATCCGCGCCAGGAGCGGGCCAAGCACCAGGATCGAGGCGCGCATCTTGCGCACGATGTCATAGGCGGCGCGCGCGCCCGACAGGCGGTGCGAGGACAGGGCCAGCACCCGGCCACCTTCGAGCCGCGCCACCTCGACCCGAGGCTTTCGAGCAGTTGCGCCATGGTGGCGATATCGCTGAGCCGCGGCGCGTTGGTCAGGGTCAGCGGCTGATCGGACAACAGCGTCGCCGGCATCAGGGCAAGGCAGGCATTCTTGGCGCCGGCGATCGGGATCGCACCCGAAAGCGGCCGGCCGCCCTGGATGACGATCGCGTCCATCAGCCGCGATCCGGCCGTTCGTCGGGTTGCCGGCGCGCCATGGCCTGCGCCTTGCGGCGGCGCAGATTGGCGCGCAGCGCCTCGGCCAGCCGCGCGGCGCGGTCGGTTTCGCCGCGTCGCGCCCCGGCTTTCGCGGCCCCCGCGGGGCGATCCCTGTCGGATGGCTCGGTCATGGCCGCTTCCCTACCCCAGCCATCCCGACGCGTCCAGAATTGCCTTGCGCGCGGGGACGTTTGCGCCTATCCGCGCTCCGCATTGTCGCATCGCTGCCGTAGCTCAGGGGTAGAGCACTCCCTTGGTAAGGGAGAGGTCGAGAGTTCAAATCTCTCCGGCAGCACCAGCCGGCCAGCGGGACCGTGCGGCACCCCCGCCGCCACAGCGCAAGGCCCGCCATGCTGCAGATTTCCCCCGAGATTTCGCTGGCCGAATGGGAATTGACTGAGCATTTCGTCCGCTCGGGCGGGCCCGGCGGCCAGAACGTCAACAAGGTCGCCACCGCGGTCGAATTGCGGTTCGAGGCGGCGCGCTCGCCGCATCTGTCGCCCGCGGTCAAGGCGCGGCTGAAACGCCGGGCCGGGCAACGATGGACCGCCGATGGCGCCATCGTCATCCGGGTCGAGGACACCCGCAGCCAGGCCCGCAACCGCGCCCTTGCCCGGGCGCGGCTGGCCGCCCTGGTGCGCGCCGCGCTGACCCCGCCAAAACCCCGGATCCCGACACGGCCGACCAGGGGCTCGGTCGAGCGGCGGCTGGCGGCCAAGGCGCGCCGCGCCGGGATCAAGGCGCGGCGTGGCCCTGTCGCGGGCGAGGATTAGCGCCGGTCGCCCCGGTCGGTCGCGCCTGTGCGGGGCGGGAGTCGGCGAACGCTCATCGTCCATCACCGTTGGTACGGCACCGCCGGATCGGGCGTGACCCGCGGCCCGGCCGGTTCGCGGGTGCCGAAATGCTGCCGGTTGAGCCACACCAGAAGCCCGATCGTGGCCAGCATGAACGCCACGGCAAGCCCGCTCGACACCCAGTAGGCGACGCCAAACCGCCCGATCACCCCGGCCGCGACCAGCCCCTTGTTGGTGAAGAAGTGCAGCATCACCGACAAGGCGACGCCGGGGCAGATCAGCGCATAGGAGCCGGGCGATTTCTGCCCCGCACCAAGATACTTGCCGACATAGCCCTGGCGGCGCAGCACCAGAAGCCCGAGAAGCCCGAACAGCACCTGCACCGACAGCAGCATGCCCAGAAAGGCCAGCGTCTCGCCCGGTGCCGTGTCGACCCCGAAATGGATGTGCAGGCCGTGCTGCTGGCGCAGCGTCAGGATGCCCAGCACGGTCAGGATCGGGATCACGATCATCAGGGTCGGCGCGGCCTCTTCGGCGGCACCGTGTTCCATCATCGCATGCACGCCCAGGATCAGCGCAACCAGACCGTAAAGCGCCGCGGCCACCAGGAAGAAGGTCGACAGAACCATCGCCAGCCCCGCCACCGTCGGCGACGCGCTCATCGCCACCGGGGCGGCCAGCCCGACGCCGATCATCGACAGGGCGAAAGCCGGCAGCAGCTGGGCGTAGGAGTTGTTGGCGGCATGGCTGAACCCGCCGCCCCGGACCAGCACCCGGCCCAGGAAATCACCGATCTGGCGCAAAGCGAGCGCGCCGACGGCCAGAAACGCAAGCAGCGCTGCAGGGAACAGGTATTCGACGACGCGCCACAATCCCGGCACGAAGACCAGGCCGAGGACGAAGCCCACATTGATGCCCATCGCCAGCGCAAGCGGCAGCGCCAGCTTCTGGGTCTCGGCGTTCGAGGCGCCGAGCTTCGCGGCCTCCGCGCTGTCGATCCATGCCGCATAGGACCGCAGGTTCCAGACCAGATACCGGATGTGCTGGGCGGCAAAGATCGCGATGCCCGCCATCGCGACCGCGATCATGATCTGCATGGCCGGCCCGCCGCCGGCGAAGGCGGCGACGATGTCCTCATGCACCGGCACGGGCCGGCCCGGATGCGGCACCCAGAACAGCAGCATCATGAAGAAGGCGACCGCAAGGCCGCCATTGCCAAGCGCGGCGAGGAAGTAGAGCGGCGAATAGGCCGCGCCGATCCGGGGAAGGGAAGGCGGCATTGGAAGCTCCTTCGACAGACTGATACATTCATATGTTTGAATATCTGAATGATGGCTGCCGGTCAACGGCCTTTTCGCTTCGCCTGTCGGCGGGTGCCGGGCGCCGCGCGTCGCGGCTTCAATCGGTCGCGAGTTGTGGCGCCAGACGGGCCGCCTCGGCGGCCGGCAGGGCCAGCGCGCCGCGATCCTCGCCGGGAAAGAACCGGGCACGCAGCGCGGTTGCCATCGGGCGCGGCGCCAGGATCGATACCGCTGGCCCGGTTCGCACCGTCTCGGCCTGCCACGAGCGCGCCAGCGCGATCTGCGCGGCCTTCGACGCGCCATAGGCACCGAAGAATTTCTGCCCCGCGCGCGGATCGTCGAAGAACGCAGCGCGGCCGGCGGGGGCAGCCCGCAGCAAGGGCTCGACCAGCGCGATCAGCCGCTCGGTGGCGGTCAGGTTGACGGCCAGCGTGCGCGCCCAGACCTTCGGGTCGATATGGGGGCGGCGAAAGCGGCGGGGCGTGGATCGCGGCATGGACCAGCAGGTCGACCCGGCCCCAGCGATCGTAGATCGCGCGGCAGAGCTGGCGCAGCTTGTCCTCTTCGGTCAGGTCCATCGGCGCCAGCGTGGCGCTGCAGCCCTTTGCCCGCACCTTGTCGTCGGTCTCTTCAAGCCCGCCAACGGTGCGTGCCACGGCGACGATATGCGCCCCGGGCCCGGCGAGTTCGGCGGCAAGCGCGGCGCCAAGCCCGCGCGAGGCACCGGTGATCAGGATCAGCCTGTCGGACATGGAGCGCGATGTGCGGGCAATGCCGGCCGGCGTCAAGACGGACCCGCGCCGCGTGCCAGGGCGATGAGCGATACGGGCGCGCCCTGGTATCGCGCCCGATGGCGGGCAACGGTCCGCCTTGCCTGGCACACGGCCGGTGCCGGGCGCTCCCGGGCGCGCGCCCGGGAGCCCGCCCGCCGCGCGGCGGGCGGCGCACCAGAATCGCCGCGGCGCGCGCTGCTTCCGAGAAGCGGAGCGCTGTTGTATCGCGCCCGATGGCAGGCAGCGACGCGTCATGCCTGGCTCCCGGCCGCTCCCGGGCGCCGCGCGGCGGGCGACGCACCCGAGTCGCTGCGGCGCGCGCTGCTTCCGAAAATCGGAGCGCTGTTGTATCGCGACCGATGGCAGGCAACGGTCCGTCATGCCTGGCACCCGACTGGTGCCGGGCGCTCCCGGGCGCGCGCCCGGGAGCCCGCCCGCCGCGCGGCGGGCGGCGCGCGCTATTTCCGCAGATGCTTGGTCAGCCGCGACGGCGTCTTCTTCTTTCGGTTTCGATAGGGGTTCGCCTCGGCCTGGCTGCGCTGGAACAGCCGGATCGGTGTGCCGGGCAGATCAAAATCGGCGCGCAAACCGTTGATGAGATAACGGTTATAGGCCTCGGGCAGGTCGCCCGGGTTGGAGCACATGACGACGAAACCGGGCGGACGCGTCCGCGCCTGGGTGATATAGCGCAGCCGGATGCGCCGCCCGCCCGGCGCCGGTGGCGGATGGGCCGCCACCATCGCCGCCAGCCAGCGATTGAGCCGTGCCGTCGGCACCCGCGCATTCCACACCGCATAGGCGGCCACGACCGCCGCGTGCAGCCGGTCGAGCCCCTGCCCCGTCACCCCCGATACGGTGATCATCGGCACCCCGCGCAACTGCGGCAACAGCGTGTCTACCGCCGCCTGCAGCCGTTTTCGGGCAGTCGGCCGATCGGCGATCAGATCCCATTTGGTGATCGCCAGGACCACCGCCCGGCCCTCCCGCTCGGCCAGATCGGCGATCTTCAGATCCTGTTTTTCCAGCGGGATAAGCGCGTCGATGGCCACCACCACGACCTCGGCAAAGCGGACCGCGCGCAGCCCGTCGGCCACCGACAGCTTTTCGAGCTTTTCCTGCACCTTCGCCCGGCGCCGCATGCCGGCGGTATCAAAGATCCGGACCGGCGTGTCCAGCCAGTCGCGGGCCACCGAAATCGCGTCGCGGGTGATCCCGGCCTCGGGTCCGGTCAGCAGCCGATCCTCGCCCAGTATGGCGTTGACCAGGGTGGATTTGCCCGCATTGGGCCGGCCGACGACGGCGATCTGAAGCGGCCGGTCAACGGTCGGGGTGCGCGGCCCCGCATCGCCTGGCGCCACATCGCCGGTCAGCGGCACGTCGGTTTCCGGCTCGGCCTCCAGCAGCGGGTCGTCCTCGACGGCCGCACCGATCAGCGGCGCCAGCACTGCGGCCAGATCGCCCATCCCCTCGCCATGTTCGGCCGACAGCGCCAGCGGCTCGCCAAAGCCCAGCTCGGTGGCTTCGAGCAAACCCGCCGCGCCGGCCCGGCCCTCGGCCTTGTTGGCAGCCAGGAGCACATGCGCGCCGCGCCGCCGCAACAGATCGGCAAAGGACCGGTCGGCGGGCAGCAGGCCGGTCCTTGCGTCGACCAGGAACAGGCAGGCATCGGCGGCATCGACCGCCCGCTCCGTCAGGCGGCGCATCCGTGCCGGCAGGCTGTCGCCGGTCGCCTCCTCGAAGCCCGCCGTGTCGAGCACGACAAAGCGCAGCGGACCCAGCCGCGCCCTGCCCTCGCGCAGATCGCGGGTCACCCCCGGCTGATCGTCGACCAGCGCCAGGCGCCGTCCGACCAGCCGGTTGAACAGGGTCGATTTGCCGGTGTTCGGCCGGCCCACGATGGCAAGGGTAAACGGCATCCCTAGCGATAGGCGAGCAGGCGTCCGTCGCGCGACACCACATACATCGTGCCGTTCACGACGATCGGCGCGCTGGCCGCCCCGCCTGGCAGGTCGGCCGCCGCCACCAGCCCGCCCGAAATCGCGTCAAAGCCGCGCAGATAGCCGTCCGAGGAAGCCAGCCAAAGCCGTCCGCCGGCCAGCACCGGGCCGTGATGGACGTAGATTTCCTTCCAGCGGTCGGGGCGGCGATTGCTCTTGACGAAGAACGGCAGGTCGCGGCGCCAGATCAGTTCGCCGGTTGCGGCGTCGAGCCGGACAAGCTGGTTTTCGGGAGACACCAGGAAGATCGATCCGCCGGTCGGCCAGACCGGTGCCACCGCACCGATCCGCGCGGTCCAGAACCGTTCGCCCGAGGCGGCATCGAGCGCGATGGTCCGGCCCGCGAAACTGCCGGCATAGACGCGCCCGCCCGAAAGGACCGGATCGCCGGTGATATCGGTGATCACGGCGCTCGACCGTCCCACGGCCCGGCCCGACACGCTGGCCTGCCAGACCCGGATGCCGTTCTTCTTCAGGACCGCGACCAGATCGCCATTGGCAAAGGGAAAGACCACCAGCGTATCGGTGACGATCGGGCTGGGCCCGCCGACCATATAGGCCGGCGCCCCGGTTCCCGGCACGTCCCAGCGCACCCGGCCGGTCGCGGCGTCAAGCGCGACGGCGCGGCCATTGCGGGTGACCGTATAGACGAGCCCGTCCGAGACGGTCACACCGCCGCCCATGGGCGAGTCCATCCGCTGGCGCCAGCGTTCCGCCCCGGTCCGCACGTCAAGCGCATAGATGTCGCCAAAGCCCGTGGTCGCGAAAACCGTGTTGCCGGCGACGGCGAGCTTGCCGCCCGATGCGTCGCGCGCCCGGTCGGGCGCCGGCGTCAGGCCGCGCTGCCACAACGCGGCGCCACTGCGGGCATCATGGGCCATCACGCCCGACCGCGCATCGAGCGTGAAGATGCGCCCATAGGCCAAGACGGGGCTCGCCGTGATCCGATGGCGGCGGGTATCGCCCTGGCCGATCGGAACCGCCCACTGCAAGGCCGGCGGCGTGGCAAAGGCGGGATGCCGGATGGCGTGGGTGACACCGCCATTGCGATGCGTCCAGGCGGCATGGTTGACCGGCGCGGGCAGCCGAATGGGTGCCGCCGACCCCTGCGGTTCGGGCGCTGTCGTCGATATCACCGCGACCGGTCCGGCCTCGGCCGCCGTGACGGTCTCGTCCAGCGGCACGTCGATGTCATAGCGGGCGCCGGGCAGGGTCAGTTCCTGCTCGGCACAACCAACCAGCATCGCCAGCGCGCTCAGCGCGGCCAGACCGAACCGGCACACGGTTCTCATGGCGCCTCCGCCGGCCCGAGGACAGCCAGCATCTGGTCCGCCCGTCGGCGCAGTTGCGGCGGCACGCCCGGCTCTTCGATCAGCCCCAGGAGTGTGGCGCGCGCCGCATCGCGGTCGCCCGCGACAAACTGGTCGAGCGCGGTCTGTTCGAGCGCGAGCGGACGGAACGGCGCGCCCGGGATCGACAGCGTGGCCAGAACCGCCGCGCGCTCGCCATCGGCCGGCCATTCGGGGTCGAGCCCCAGCGCCTTCAGCCGGGCCAGGTCGCGGTAGGCCGGCCCGATAGCGGCATCCGCAGCCAGATCGGTCAGCACCGCAACTGCGCGGGCCCGGTCCCCGGCCCCGACCAGTTCGCTGGCCGCAGCCAGCGTCGCCACGGCGCGCCGATCCGCCGACGCCCCGTCCGACGCCGCCGTGATGGCCAGGGCCTGCAATTGATCGGCGTCGCCCTGCGCGGCGCTCAACGCATCGCCGAACGCCTGTGCCTGGGCGGCCGCGCGGGCCTTGCGCCATTCGTTCCAGGCCGCGCCGCCGACGATCAACAAGACAACGAGCAGCCCGACCCAGCCCCAGCGGCGGAACAGGCGCGTCATGCGCTCGCGGCGCAGTTCCTCGCTGACTTCGTCGACAAAGGAGTCGGGGTTATGGCTCACGCTGGCACCTCTTTGGCGTGGTCCTAGCCTGCCTGCCAGCCCGGCGGCAAGGGGCGCGGGGCGCCTCAGGCAGGCTTTCAGGCCGGCAAGTAAACTTTCAGCGACCCGCTTGCCAGGCGCGACGGCTCCCTCTAACTGAACGTTGTCGTTCAGTTTCACAACGCTGCGACAGCATCGTCGAAGGAAACGCCATGCGCCCGCTTCCTGTCCTGACAGCCCTGCTGGTGGTGGCGGCGCTTTACATGGCGTTGATCGAGCGCGACGCGCTGCTGCGCTTTGTCGGGCTGGCCGCCAACGCCACAACCGAGCCCGAGGACGAACCCGAGGCGACGCGCGCGGCGTTGGTGCGCGTCGTCGCGCTGCGGTCGCGCGCGGTCGAGATCGACAGCCGGGTCGTGCTGCGCGGCGAAACCCAGGCGATGCGGATGGTCGAGGTGCGCGCCGAAACGTCGGGCCGGGTGGTGTCGCCGCCGCTGCGCAGCGGCGCCTTCGTGACCGCGGGCGACGTTTTGTGCCAGCTCGACCCGGGCACGCGCGAGGCCGAGCTTGAACAGGCCCGCGCCGCCCTTGCCGAGGCCGAGATCAACAACAGCGCGGCCCAGGAGTTGCGCGAGCGTGGCTTTGCCCCCGACACCCGCGCCGCCGCCACCGAAGCTGCGATCCACGCCGCCCGCGCGGCGGTCGAGCGCGCCGAGACCGAGCTTGAGCGGCTGACCATCGAGGCGCCGTTCGACGGCGTGCTGGAGGCCGACACGGCCGAATTGGGCGCGCTCCTGCAACCCGGATCGGTCTGCGCCACGGTGATCGAGCTCAATCCGATCAAGGTCGTGGGCTTTGTGCCCGAGACCCTGGTGCATCGGGTCCGGCTGGGCGCGCGGGCCGGCGCGCGGCTGGTGGACGGCAGCGAGGTCGCCGGCGAGGTGACCTTTGTCGCCCGGTCGGCCGATCCGCAGACCCGCACCTTTCGCGTCGACATCACCGTGCCGAACCCCGATCTGGCCGTGCGCGACGGCCAGACCGCCGAAATCGCCATCGCCGCCGAGGCCGACACGGCGCATCTGCTGCCCGGTTCGGCCCTGACGCTCAATGATGCGGGCGATCTGGGGGTGCGCACGGTCGATGACGACGGCATGGTCGGGTTCGCCCCGGTCGATCTGATCCGCGACACCGAAGACGGCGTGCTGGTCGGCGGCCTGCCGACGCGCGCGGATGTGATCGTGACCGGGCAGGACTTCGTGACCGAAGGCCAGCAGGTCGACGCGACCTATCGGGAACCGGGCACATGACCGGCCTTGTCGACTGGGCCGCCGGCCGTGCCCGGATGGTGATGGCGTTCATCCTGCTGACGCTGGTCGCGGGCATGTTTGCCTACACCACGCTGCCGAAAGAGGGCGAGCCCGACATCGAGATCCCGGCGCTGTTCATCGCCGTGCCGTTTCCTGGCATTTCGGCCGCCGATGCCGAAAAGATGCTGGTCGAGCCGCTGGAGGCCGAGGTGCAGGGCCTTGACGGCCTCGACCGGATGACCGGTTTCGGCACCGAGGGCTTTGCCCAATTGGTGCTGGAGTTCGAATTCGGCTGGGATCGGGCCAAGACGCTTGCCGATGTGCGCGACGCCGTCGACAAGGCCAAGGCGAAGTTCCCCGTGGGCTATGAGGAGCCCACGATCGACGAGATCAACTTTTCGGAGTTCCCGATCCTGATCGTGGCGCTTTCGGGCGATCTGCCCGAGCGCACGCTGATCCGCACCGCCAAGGACCTGCAGGACCGGATCGAGGCGCTGCCCGCAATCCTCGAAGCACCGCTCGCCGGCGACCGCGAGGAGATGGTCGAGGTGGTGATCGACCCGCTGCGGCTTGAATCCTACAACGTCACGGCGGGCGAGTTGCTCAACGCGGTGGTCAACAACAACCAGCTGATCGCGGCGGGCGACGTCAGCACCGAGGCCGGCGCCTTTGCGGTGAAGATCCCGGCCTCCTTCGACGGGCCTGGCGACATCTACAACCTGCCGGTGAAGGTGAATGGCGACCGGGTGGTCACCCTGGGCGACCTGACCGACATTCGCCTGACCTTCAAGGATCGCGAAGGCACGGCGCGCTATAACGGCGAACCGACGGTCGCGCTGCAGATCGTCAAGCGCAAGGGGTTCAACATCATCGACACCGTCGCGCTGGTGAAGGACACGGTGCGCGAAGGCCAGGCCAGCTGGCCGCCCGAATTGCAGACCGCGCTGCGCGTCGACTTCGCGATGGACAAGAGCACCGAGGTCCGCGACATGGTCGGCACCCTGCAGGGCGCGGTGCTGACCGCGGTCGCGCTGGTGATGATCGTGGTGCTGGCCGCGCTTGGCACGCGCTCGGCCCTGCTCGTTGGTTTCGCGATCCCGGCCTCGTTCCTTTTGTGTTTTTCGTTTCTGGCGATCATGGATGTGGCGATCTCGAACATCGTGATGTTCGGGCTGATCCTGGCCGTGGGCATGCTGGTCGACGGCGCCATCGTGGTGGTCGAATATGCCGACAAGCGAATCCAGGCGGGTGTCGGGCCGATGCGCGCCTACACCGCGGCAGCAAAACGGATGTTCTGGCCGATCACCGCCTCGACCGCGACGACGCTGTGCGCCTTTCTGCCGATGCTGTTCTGGCCGGGCGTCGCGGGCGAATTCATGGGGCTTCTGCCGGTCACGCTGATCTTCGTGCTGTCGGCCTCGCTTCTCGTTGCGCTGATCTTTCTGCCGGTGGTCGGCGGGCTGGCGGGCCGCATCTCGCGCATCCTGCAGCGCGCCTCGGTCAGCCTGCGCAACCATGTGCCCTGGCTGTTGCGGCTGCCGCTGTTCGCGCTGGCGGGCGTGGTGGCGGCGCTGGGCGCGGTCGGCACACTCAATCCCGGGTTGTTGCCGGGCCCCGAGGTCACGGCGGGCTTTCCCGGCTCGCTGCCCGGTGCGTTGCTGTTCGTCATCGGTGCCATGGGCCTGTCCGTGACGGTAACCGCGCTGAAGCCGCTGCCTCGGGTGAAACCGATTCGCGGCGGCCACCGGCGCACCCCGTTCGGTCATGTCATCCAGTTCATCGTGGGCAACCCGGTGATGCCCTTCGTCATGGTCGGCGCGGTCGGAACCTTTGTCTATCTGACCTTCATGGCCTTCGCCCAGAACAACCTTGGCGTCGAATTCTTCGTCGACACCGAACCCGAGCGGTCGATCGTCTATATCCGGGCGCGCGGCAATCTGAGCCTCGAGGAGAAGGATGCGCTGGTGGCCGAGGCAGAGCAACGGCTGCTGAACATCCCGGGGGTCGATTCGGTCTTTGCGTTTGCCGGCGATGGCGGGCTCGACCAGAACACCGGCGGCGCCGAGGCGCCGCTCGACACCGTCGGCCAGGTGCAGCTGGAGCTGGCACCCTGGGGCACGCGGCGCCCAGGCGCCGAAATAAGGGAAGACATCGCGGCGGCCGTCGCAACGATTCCGGGCATCCGCACCGAAATCCTGGAAGAGGGCACCGGCCCGGCTTCGGGCAAGGATCTGCATCTGCGGCTGCGCGGCGACGATCTGACGGCACTGGAACTGGCCGCCGACACGGTGCGCGCCAAATTCGCCGACACGACCGGGCTGATCGACATCGACGACACCACGCCCCTGCCCGGCATCGACTGGGAGATCGATGTCGATGTGGAAACGGCCGGGCGCTTTGGCGCCGATGTCTCTGGTCGTCGGGGCGATGGTGCAGCTGGTGACCCGGGGCTTGCTGCTCGACACCATGCGGGTCGACAGCTCGGACGAAGAGATCGACATCCGCGTCCGCCTGCCCGAAGGCGCGCGGCTGCTCTCGACGCTCGAGACGCTGAAGGTGCGCACCGCCGACGGGCTGGTGCCGCTGTCGAACTTCATCACCGTGCAGCCGGTGGCGCAGCTTGCCCGGATCGACCGGTCCGAACAGAAGCGGTATTACGACGTGCGCGCCAATGTGGCCGACGGTCTGACCCGAACCGAAACGCTGGAGGACGGCACCCTGCGCGAGGTGCCGATCAACGCCAATGAGCGGATCACGACCATCACCGACTGGCTGGAAACCGAGCAGCCGCTGCCGCCGGTCGTCGAATGGGAATGGACCGGCGACCAGGAAGACCAGGAGGAAAGCGCAAACTTCCTGATGAAGGGGTTTGGCGGGGCGCTGGGGCTGATGTTCGTGATCCTGCTGACCCAGTTCAACAGCTTCTACAACACGGTGATGGTGCTGCTGGCGGTGGTGCTGTCCACCGCCGGCGTGCTGATCGGCATGATGGTGATGCAACAGCCGTTTTCGATCATCATGACCGGCACCGGCATCGTCGCGCTGGCGGGCATCGTGGTGAACAACAACATCGTGCTGATCGACACCTATCAAAGCTATGCCCGCTACATGCCGCGGCTCGAGGCGATCACCCGCACCGCCGAGGCACGGATCAGGCCCGTCCTGCTGACCACGGTCACCACCATGGCCGGCCTGACCCCGATGATGCTGGGCATCTCCATCGATTTCATCAATGGCGGCTACACGGTCGATGCGCCGGCCGCCCTGTGGTGGAAGTCGCTTGCCACGGCGGTGGTGTTCGGGCTGGGCACCGCGACGGTCCTGACGCTGGTGCTGACGCCGTCGCTGCTGGCGATCCGGGTCTGGGTGAATCGCGGGGCGCGCTGGGTGGCGCAGGAGGTGACGGCGGCGCTGGCCCACACCATGAGCACGCTGGGCGAGGACCACGCGCTGCGCCGGCTGGCCCGCGCCCGGGCGGCGCCCGTGATCCTGTGGGACGAGGAGGCGGCCGGCTTCCCGCCGCCGCGCGAAAGACCGCAGCCGATCGAGATCGCGGCCGGCGAGAGCGGGCCCGCGACGGAAGACCCGAAGCCGCTGCGCGCCGCAGAATAGGGCGCAGGCAGGCATCGTTCGAAACAGCCGGGCGCGGGTGATCGGTGCCAATGCTTAACCCTGCCGCCTGCCGGGCGCTCCCGGGCGCGCGCCCGGGAGTGCGCCCGCCGCGCGGCGGGCGCGCGCCGGATGGCGTTGCGTCGAGCCGTTCAGGCAGCGCCAAGGCGGCGTGGCGCCGCCAGGCGCCACGATCACTGACCTGCTGGCGCGCCCACATGGCAGCATCGCGCCCGATCGGTTCCAAGGCCGTGCAAACCCCGACAGCCGCCGCCTGCCGGGCGCTCCCGGGCGCGCGCCCGGGAGTGCGCCCGCCGCGCGGCGGGCGCGCCGCGGGTTGAAACGCATCGCGCCATCCAATCCGATCCGCGGCGGCGCCGGCGGGACGGCCAGCGCCGGGGCTGTCAGGCGGCCTGATCCTCGGCCTGCTGCCGCGCCCACATCGCGGCATAGCGCCCGCCCCGCGCGATCAGCGCGGCGTGGCTGCCCTGCTCGGCGATGCGACCGGCCTCCAGCACCACGATGCGGTCCGAATCGACCACCGTCGACAGCCGGTGGGCAATGGTGATCACCGTTCGCCCCTGCCCCGCGCTGCGCAGGCTGTCCTGAATCTCGGCCTCGGTATGGCTGTCGAGCGCGCTCGTTGCCTCGTCGAGCAGCAGGATCGGCGGGTCCTTCAGCAGGGTGCGCGCGATGCCCACCCGCTGCTTTTCGCCGCCCGACAGTTTCAGTCCGCGCTCGCCGACCATGCTGTCATAGCCGTCGGGCAGCGCCGCGATGAAGTCATGGATGCGCGCGCCCCGCGCCGCGGCCTCGATCTCGGCCTGGGTCGCGCCGGTCCTGCCATAGCCGATATTGTAGCGGATCGTGTCGTTGAACAGCACGGTATCCTGCGGCACCACGCCGATCGCGTCATGCAGGCTGGTCTGGGTCACGTCGCGGACATCCTGCCCGTCGATCCGAAGCGCGCCACCGGTGACATCGTAGAACCGGAACAAGAGCCGACCGATCGTGGATTTTCCCGCCCCGGTCGGCCCGACGATCGCAACCCGCTGGCCGGGCCCGACCGCCAGATCGAAGTTGCGCAGGATCGGGCGCGCGGGCTCATAGCCGAAATCGACATGGTCGAACCGGATCGCCGCGCCGTCGATGCGCAGCGCCGGCGCGCCGGGCTTGTCCACCACCTCGGCGGGCTGCTCGAGCAGGTCGAACATCTCGCCCATATCGACCAGCGCCTGGCGGATCTCCCGATACACCGTGCCGAGGAAGTTCAACGGCATGGTGATCTGGACCATGAAGGCGTTGACGATCACGAAATCGCCCACCGTCAGCGCACCCGATTGCACGCCGGCCGCCGCCATGACCATCACCACGACAAGACCGGTGGTGATGATCGCCGCCTGACCGGCATTGAGCATGGCAAGCGAGATCGAGGTCTTCACCGCCGCTTCCTCATAGCCGGCCATGGCCCGGTCATAGCGATCCGCCTCGCGCGCCTCGGCGCCAAAATACTTCACCGTCTCGTAATTCAGCAGCGAATCGATCGCCTTCTGATTCGCATCGGTATCCTCGGCCACCATCTTCTTGCGGATCTTCACCCGCCATTCGGTGACCTTGAAGGTGAACCAGACATAGATCGCGATGGTCACCACCACGGCGACCAGGTAGCGCCAGTCGAATTTCACCGCGAAGACGATGGCCACCAGCGACAGCTCGACGATCAGCGGAATGATGGAGAACAGCATGAAGCGCAGCAGGAACTCGACCCCCTTCACCCCGCGCTCGATCACCCGCGACAACCCGCCGGTCCTGCGCGCAACGTGATAGCGCAGCGACAGCGCATGGATATGCTCGAAGGTCTCGCGGGCCAGCCGGCGCAGCGCCCGCTGGGCGACGCGGGCGAAGACGCCGTCGCGCAGCTGCTGAAACCCGACACTCATCAGCCGCGCGAGCCCATAGACCACCGTCAGTCCGATCGCGCCCAGCCCCAGCCAGACCGCCGGCTCGGCGCCGTCTTCGGGCACCAGCGCGTCGACCGCCGCACCATAGGCAAAGGGCGTGGCCACGGTCACCAGCTTGGCCAGGATCAGGGCCGCAATCGCGGCGACCACGCGGCGCTTGGCCCAATCCTGGCCGTCGGGCCACAGATAGGGGGCGACCCGGCGGATCGTGCGCAAATTGCCGCGCCGCTCGGCCGCGGCATCGAAATCGGGGAGATCGGTCATGCGCCACCTAGATGGCGCAACCGCCCCGCCGCGGCAAGGCGGCGCCGTTCAATCGGCCAGTTCCGGCAGATCGAACACCTGGCCGGGATAGATCAGATCGGGATCGCGGATGCGGTCGCGATTGGCGCGGTAGACCTGAACATAGCGGATGCCGGCGCCGTAGCGGTTCTCCGAGATTGCCCACAGCGTGTCGCCGGGTTGAATGGTGACGGCGACGGCGCGCCGGACGGCCGGCGCATCCCCGGGGACGCCTGGCGCCACGGCGCGCGGCGGCGGCGCGGCGACCCGCTGAAACGGCGTCTCGATGCGCGAGACCACATCGCCCGCGGCGCCGATCTCGTCGGCCCGAAGGGTATAGAGCCCCGGCGCCACGCCGCTGAGCAGCGCCCGCCACACCCCATCCCGACCGATCGGTGTCGCCGCCGCCGCCCGGTTGTCGAGGTAAAGCCGGGCCTGCGCACCGGGGCGGCCGCGCCCGGCAATCTCGACCGCGCCCGCATCGGTATAGGAAATCAGCTCGATCGCAATCGGCACCGGCGCGGCATCGGCCATCGGCGCCGCACCGCCGGGCTGGATCAGCCGGGCCCCATCTGGCGCCGCGACGACCACCGCCGGCGCCTCGGCCGGGCGGGGGGATGCGGCGTCGGGCAGCGGCGCGGCGGGCGCCATCGGTCCGTCAGGCGCTGCCGGGCGGGCGCCATCGCCCGGTTCCGCCCCGGCGGTTTCGGCCGCAACCGGCGCCGGTACCCGGGCAGGCGCGGGCGCAGGCGGGGTGATCAGCAGCGTCTCGGCGGAAAGCCGGGCGCCCTGCCCCGGTGCCTGCGCCGACAGCGACACCGCCTGCGCGCCCTCGGCCGGGGGCACTTCGACGAACGCCGCGAAGGCGCCGCTGGCATCGGCCTCGACCTCGGCCAGCAGGCGGTCGCCCGCCCGCAACTCCACCCTTGCCCCCGGCGCGGCGCGGCCGGCCACCACCCCCGAACCGTCGGGCGCGATCCGCACCAGATCGAAATGCGGCGCGCCCGGATCGGGCGGTGCGGCGAGGCCCGGCGTGTCGGTGATCGTGACCGCCAGGCGCGGCGGCCCGGCATCGACCGGTTCGGCGTTGCCGGCGGGCGCCGGCCGGGGGTCGGCGGCGGCCACCGCGGCCTGCATTTCGTCGGGCGCGTCGGTGGTGGCGGCGTCTTCGGTCGCTTCGACCATGCGCGGCGGGGCATCGGCCGCCGGGGCGGCAACCAGCGCGTCCGCCGGCGGTGCGGTGGCGACCGCCGGGTCGGCGGGCGGCACCGGCGTGCCAGGCCACAGCCACCAGGCCAGAAGCCCGATCGCCACGACCACCCCCGCGCCCAGCACTGCGCGCCGCATCCAATGCCCTCCGCCCTTGCCCCGCCCGGGGCGCGTTTCGACGGGTGAGATTGCACCGGCTTGCGGGCCGGGGGCAACAGGGTTATCCGACGCAGGCACAGCCCAGACAGGACCCTGCCCGATGCCTGCCCAAACCCGCGCCATCTGTGTCTTTTGCGGCTCGCGCGATGGCCGCAATCCCGCCTGGCGCGCGGCGGCCGAGGCGACCGGCCGGGGACTGGCCGAAGCCGGCTATCACCTGATCTATGGCGCCGGCGACAGCGGCCTGATGGGCGCCGTGGCGGCGGCGGCCGATGCCGCCGGGGGCACGGCCATGGGCGTGATCCCGACCCATCTGATGCAGCGCGAGGGCCAGGGCCGCGATGCCGGCCGGCTGATCGTCACCGAGACCATGCATGAGCGCAAGAAGGTGATGATCATGAACGCCGACGCCATCGTCGTGCTGCCCGGCGGACCCGGCACGCTGGACGAGTTCTTTGAAATGGCGACCTGGCGCCAGTTGGGCCTGCATGCCAAGCCGATCTACCTGGTCAACATTGCCGGCTACTGGGACCCGCTCGTTGCCCTGGTCGACCATGTGGTCGCGCAGGGCTTCGCCGAAGCCTCGTTCCGCGATTATGTCACCGTGGTCGAGGATGTGCCGGCGCTGTTCGACCGGCTGGCGCGCGATCTTTCCTCGCGCCAGAGCGCGGCCGAATAAAGCGCCAGCGCCGCCCAGATCAGGGCAAAGCACAGGCCATGCCAGATCGTGAAGGTTTCCTGAAAAATCAGTGACGCGATAAGGAATTGCAGCGTCGGGTTGATGTACTGGATCAATCCCTGCGTGGCATAGGCCAGGCGCTGCGCGGCATAGGCGAACAGGATGAGCGGCCCCGCCGTCACCGGGCCGGTGGCGATCAGCAGGCCGGTTTCGACCGCGTCCCGGCCGAACGCCCCCAGGCCATGCCCGTGCAGCCAGGCGAGCCAGCCGAGCGCCGGCAGCGCCAGGAGCGCCACCTCGGCGGTGACCGAGGTGACCGGCCCTGCCGCCACCCAGCGCTTCAGCAGGCCATAGGCACCGAAACTCGCCGCCAGGATTAGCGCAAGCCAGGGCGCCACCCCCAGCCCCAATGTCAGAACCGCAACGCCAAGACCGGCCAGCGCCACCGCCGCAAGCTTGAGCGGCCCCAGCCTTTCGCCCAGAACGACGATCCCAAGGAGCACCGCGACCAGCGGGAAGATGTAATAGCCAAGGCTTGCCTCGATCGCGCGACCGGCCTGGACGGCATAGATGAACCCGGACCAGTTGGTCGAAATCAACAGCGCCGCGCCGGCGATGAGCCCCGCCTCGCGGCGCCGTGCGATCAGCCGGCCGACACCCCGAAGCCGCCCCTGCGCCGCCAGGATCGCGCCGAAAAAGCCCAGCGACCACAGCGTCCGGTGGGCCAGAACCTCGAGCGGCGGCACGGTGGCGAGCGCCTTGTAGAAAAGCGGCGACAGCCCCCAGATGATGCAGGCCCCCAGCATCGCCCAGAGGCCGCGCGTGCCGTCAGTCATCGCCGCCGCCGCGGCGCCGGGGATGTCGTGCGCCGCGCGGCGCGGCGGGCCGGAAGGTGGGGCTGGCGCAATGAGCCATACTCATTGCGCCCTCGTATCAGGCCGCCGCCAAACGGGCAGCGACATCTTCCCAGTTGACCAGATTGTCGAGGAAGTTCTGCAGATAGGCCGGCCGTTTGTTGCGGAAGTCGATGTAGTAGGAATGCTCCCACACATCGCAGCCCAAAAGCGCGGTCTGACCCATGCAAAGCGGGTTCACGCCGTTTTCGGTCTTGGTCACCTTCAGGCTGCCATCGGTATCGGCCACCAGCCATGCCCAGCCCGAGCCGAACTGGCCGGCGCCGGCGGCTGCGAAGGCCTCCTTGAACGCGTCGAGCGACCCGAAGGCCTCGTTGATCCGCGCCTCGAGCTCGCCCGGGATGCCGGTGCCGCCGGGCGCCATCATCTTCCAGAACTGGGTATGGTTCCAGTGCTGGCTGGCATTGTTGAAGATGCCGTTCTGGGCGACGGCGCCGGCCTGATAGGTGCCGATCACGATCTCCTCGACCGATTTGCCTTCCCATTCGGTCCCGGCGATCAGCTTGTTGCCGTTGTCGACATAGGCCTTGTGGTGGATGTCGTGGTGGTATTCCAGCGTCTCCTGGCTCATGCCATGGGCGGCCAGCGCGTCATGGGCATAGGGCAGATCGGGCAGGTCGAAAGCCATCGGGGTCCTCCACGGGTTGGTTGCGGCTCGGCGGTTAGAAAGGGCAGCGATGCCCGCCGTCAACCCCCCGTCGGTCCGGGGGCTGTGCAGCTTGGCATGACAGCGCCGTTGTTGAAACCGCGATCGGCCCCTATCCATGCTGAAAGCGATCGAGAGGGCTGATCCGTGCCGGAACGCATCTTCATTCTGAACGGGCATCCTGGCCCAAGCTCGATATCGCGCCAGGCGATGGCGCGTTACGCTGCGGCTGCCGAGGCCGCGGGCCATGAGGTGCGCCTGACACAGCTCAGCGAGCTTGCCTTTGACGCCGATCGCGGCAAAGCGGGCTATGAGGGTGCCAAGCCGCTCGAACCCGTGCTCGAGGAGGCGCTCGCGAACCTCGAATGGTGCTCGCATTTCGTGTTGGCCTTTCCGCTCTGGTGGGGCGGCTTTCCGGCAAAGCTCAAGGGCTGGATCGACCGGGTGCTTCTGCCCGGGCGCACATTCACCACCGAAGAAACAACCCCGATCGGCCTGCCCGCCCCGCTGCTGAAAGGTCGGACCGCGCGGGTGCTGATCACCTCCGACACGCCGCGAAGCTTCATGTGGCTGGCCTACGGCGATGCGATCATGCGCCAGCTCAGGGGGCAGATCCTGGGATTTGTCGGCTTCAAGCCGGTCAGGATCACCTTCTTCGCCCCGGCATCGGACCCGAAGCCGGGAGCCGTCGACAAGCTGCTTGCCCGGATGGCGCAACTCGGCCGCGCGGGTCGGTAGCTTTGGCGTCGGGTCGTCACCCCGCTGCCGGCCGCAGGCTTTTGCCATCGGCGAACAGATGCAGTTCGGCCGGGTCGGCATCGAGCGTCACCTGTTGGCCGCGCAGCTCGGCCCGGGTGCCCGGCAGCTTGGCGATCACATTGTCACCGCCGGTGTCGAAATAGAGCAGCGTGACCTCCCCCAGCGCCTCGGTGATCTCCACCCGGCCGGTATAGGCCCCGGCATCGCCGTTCCCGGCCAGCCGGAAATCCTCGGGCCGGACGCCCAGATTGACCCGCCGGCCCTTCTGCCCGGCATCGGTCGGGACGGCCACCCTGGCGGTCCCGCCCTTGAGCTTCACCACCGTCTCTTCGCCGGTCTCGACAATCTCTCCCGGCAGCAGGTTCATCGCCGGCGAGCCGATGAACTGTGCCACGAACTCGGTCCGGGGTGCGTGATACAATTCCAGCGGCGTGCCGACCTGGGCGATCCCCTTATCGGCCAGCACGACGATCCGGCTGGCCAGCGTCATCGCCTCGACCTGGTCATGGGTGACATAGATCATCGTCGAGTCGGGCATCGATTCCTTCAGCTGGGCGATCTCGATCCGGGTGGCGACCCGCAGCGCGGCATCGAGGTTCGACAGCGGTTCGTCGAACAGATAGACCTTGGGGTCGCGTACGATCGCCCGGCCGATCGCCACACGCTGGCGCTGCCCACCCGACAGCGCCTTGGGCAACCGGTCGAGATAGGGGTCGAGCTGCAGGATGCGCGCGGCGTTGTTCACCGCCTCTTCGATCTCCGCGCGGGACTTCTTCGCCAGCCGCAGCGCAAAGGCCATGTTCTCGCGCACCGTCATATGCGGGTACAGGGCATAGGACTGGAACACCATCGCGATGCCGCGCTGCGCCGGCGGCACGTCGTTCATCACCTGCCCGTCGATCTCGAGCGTACCGCCCGAGATCCGCTCAAGCCCCGCGATCATTCGCAGAAGCGTCGATTTCCCACAGCCCGACGGGCCGACGAAAACGATCAGTTCACCCGTCTGGATGTCGAGATCGATGTCCTTGAGGACCTCGACAGCGCCATAGGATTTGGCGACATCCCTCAGGCACAGATCAGCCATGCGCGCCTCCCGGTTCGGCGGATTTCAACAGATAGGCCTCCCACGGGCCACAGGTCAGCGGCCCGTCCTGCGACGCGCCGGTCCCCAGCCCGGCGCCGATGCACCGCCAGTCGCCGGCGGGCCGCGGCAGGCTGTGCGGCGTGTCGCTCATGTTCAGGGCAAAGAACAGCCGCTCGGTGTCGTGGACACGCTCGAAGGTGACGATCTCGCCAAGGACGCCAAGCGCCGCCAGCCGCCCCCTGGCCAGCGCCGGATGGGCGTGGCGATAGGCGATCGCGCGGCGATAATGATGCAACAGCGCGCCGGGGTCGTTTTCGGCCGTTTCCACCGCCAGGCCCTTGTGTTCATGGGCGATCGGCAGCCAGGGATGGCCGGCCGAAAACCCCGCATTCAGCACCCCGTCAGTCCAGACCATCGGTGTGCGGCAGCCATCGCGGCCCTTGTATTCGGGCCAGAATTCGATGCCGTAGGGGTCTTGCAGATCCTCGAAGGCGACATCGGCCTCGGGCAGCCCCAGCTCGGATCCCTGATAGATGCAGATCGAACCGGGCAGGCACACGAGCAGCGTGATCATGGCGCGCGCCGCCGCCGGCGTCAGGTTCCAGCGGCTGACATGGCGGGCGACATCGTGGTTCGAGAACGCCCAGCACGGCCAGCCATCGGGCGCCGCTTCGGCCGCCTTGGCCAGCACATCGGCGACCCGGATCGCGGTCAGCGGTTCGGGTGACAGGAATTCGAACGCATAGCTCATATGCAGCTTGTCGCCGCCCGATGTGTATTCGCCCAGAAGCTCGAGCCCGCGCTGGCTTTCGCCGATCTCGCCCAGCGTGGTGCTGCCCGGATAGGCGTCCATCAGCGCGCGCAGCCGGCGCAGAAATCCCAGCGTCTCGGGCCGGTTCTTGGAGTTCACATGGTCCTGCCAGGAATAGGGGTTGACCAGCGGCTCGACCACGGCGCGGCGGCGTTCGGGCGGCAACGCGGGATTGTCGCGCAAATCCGGGTCGGCATAGTAGAAATTCACGGTGTCGAGGCGGAACCCGTCGACCCCGCGGTCCAGCCAGAATTGCGCCGCCGCCAGCACCGCCGCGACGACCTCTTCGGCGTGAAAGTTCAGATCGGGCTGCGCGGCCAGGAAGTTGTGCAGATAGTATTGCTGGCGCCTTGTGTCCCATTGCCAGGCCGGCCCGCCGAAGATCGACAGCCAGTTGTTGGGCGGGGTGCCGTCGGGTTTCGCATCGGCCCAGACATACCAGTTCGCCTTCGCATTGTCGCGGCTGGTGCGGCTTTCGCGAAACCAGGGATGCTGGTCCGAAGTGTGGCTGAGCACCAGGTCGATCAGCACCTTCAGCCCCAGCTCGTGCGCCCGGGCGACCAGCGCGTCGAAATCGCGCAGCGTGCCGAACATCGGATCGACGCCGCAGTAATCGCTGACGTCATAGCCGAAATCCTTCATCGGGCTGGGAAAGAAGGGCGAAATCCAGATCGCGTCGACGCCCAGGCTGGCGACATGGGCCAGCCGCTGGGTGATCCCCGGCAGATCGCCGATGCCGTCGCCATTGCTGTCCTGGAAAGACCGCGGATAGATCTGGTAGATCACCGCGCCGCGCCACCAATCGGGGTCGGGATGGGCCATCACCCGCCCTTCACCGAGCCGGCCAGCAGACCGCGCACCAGGTATTTCTGCATCGCGAAGAACACGATCAGCGGCACCAGGATCGAGATGAAGGCCGAGGCGGTGAGGATTTCCCAATTCCCCCCGCGCGAGCCCAGCAACTCGACGATCCGGCCGGTCATCACCATCTGGTTGTCGCCCGCACCCAGGAACACCTTGGCGACCAGCAGATCGTTCCACACCCACAGGAACTGGAAGATCGCGAAACTGGCCAGCGCCGGAAAGGACAGCGGCAGGATGATGCGGCGGAAAATCTCGAAATCGGTGGCGCCGTCGACGCGGGCGCTTTCGATGATCTCGCGCGGCAGGCCGGCGATGTAGTTGCGCAGCAGGAAGATCGCCAGCGGCAGACCGAACCCGGTATGGGCCAGCCAGATGCCCAGATAACCCTTGCCGATGCCGATCTCGTTATGGAGCCGCAACAGAGGGATGAAGGCGACCTGCAAGGGCACGACCAACAGACCGACCACCGCGGCGATCAGCAGGGCGCGGCCGGGAAACTCCATCCAGGCCAGGGCATAGGCGGCGAAGGCGGCGATCAGGATCGGGATGATGGTGGCGGGGATCGTCACCGTGAAGGTGTTCAGAAACGCCCGCCCCATGCCCTCGGATGTCAGCACCTCGCGGTAATTGTCGGTGGTAAAGCGCGGCGGTTCCACCGCGGTGTAGAAGATGCGGATGCCGCGCGTCGCCTCGAACGGCGCGGCCGCGGTGATCCGATAGCTGCCATCCTCGGCCACGCGCAGCATGCCGCCATCGCGCAATTCCGCCGCCGCACCGGGGGCAAAGGCGTCGGGCGACCGCGACGAGGTGCCAAAGCCGGTGATCCGCCCGCCGCCCTCGGGCAGCAGGGTGCCATCGATCACCCATTCGCCGCCTTCGTTGCGCTGCGCCTCGACCGGCGCGGCGGTGCGCACAAAGCCCGACTGTTCGGAGGCGGTCAGCGAGGTCCACCAGCCGCTGACGGCCAGTTGATCCTTGTCGCGAAACGACGAGACGAGAAGGCCGAAGGTCGGCACGGTCCACAGCAGCACCAGGGCGATGACCGACAGGTTGATCGCCCAGACAAGCCGCGCCCTTGTGCCGGCGATCCCCTCCATCACCGCATCTCCTTGCGCGCGTTGCGGATGTTCCAGATCATGATCGGGATCACCAGGGCGACGATCACCATCACGATGGCCGAGCCGCGGCCGAAATCGGGCGTGCCGCGGAACATCCAGTCATACATGTAATTGGCCAGCACCTGGGTGCCCCACTGGCCATTCGTCATGGCAAAGACGATGTCGAAGATCTTCAGCACCAGCACGGTGATCGTCGTCCAGACCACGGCGATGGTGCCCCAGATCTGGGGCACCTTGATCTTCAGGAAGACCTGCAGCGGCGTCGCCCCGTCGATGATCGCGGCCTCGATGGTTTCCTCGGGGATGCCCTTCAGCGCCGCCGACAGGATCACCATGGCAAAGCCGGTCTGAATCCAGATCAGGATCGCCATCAGAAAGAAGTTGTTCCAGAACGGGATCGTGACCCAGGCCTGCGGCTCGCCCCCCAGCGCCACCCAGATCGCGTTCAGCACGCCGATCTGTTCCTGACCCTCGCCGCGATAGTCATAGATGAACTTCCAGATCACCGCCGCGCCGACAAACGAGATCGCCATCGGCATGAAGATCAGGCTTTGCGCCGTGGCACCCCATTTCAACCGGTCGGTCAGCGCCGCCGCCAGCAGCCCGAACAGGGTTGCCGCCGCCGGCACGACGACAAGCCACAAGAGGTTGTTGCGCAGGCTTTCCTGAAACTTCGCGTCGCGCGCCAGAAAGGCATAGTTGTCCAGCCCGACAAATGTCTCGCCGCCCGAATCCGTCAGCGACAGGATGCCCGAATAGACCGCCGGATAGAGCAGATAGAGCCCCAGCATGAAGATCGCCGGAAACAGGAACAGCCAGGGCCGGATCGCGTTCGCCCGGTTGATGTTGGCGCCGGCATGCGGCCCGCGCGGCGGGAACAGCGCATCGAGCGCGAGGTTCGAGGTCAGGAAATAGGCCACGCAGCCACCGACCCCGATGACGATCGTCAGGCTGGCATAGGCGATCTGTTCCATGGCTCAGGCGGCGCCCCGGCCCTTTCGGGCCCTGGCGCCGCGTCCGGCGGGCGCTGCGATCACTTGATCGCGTCCCAGGAGGCCTGGATGTCGGCCGCCACTTCGGCCGCATCTTTGCCGCCGGCATAATCGACCATGCCGGTCCAGAAGGTGCCCGCGCCCACCGCGCCGGGCATCAGGTCGGAGCCGTCGAAGCGGAAGGTGTCCGCGCCCAGCAGGATCTCGCCCATCTTCCTGAGCGTGGAGTCGCCATAGGTTTCGGTGTTGACGCCGGTATGCGGGGTCAGAAAGCCCGTCTGCGCCATCCAGACCTCATGCGCGATCGGCGTGGTCAGCCAGTCCATGAAGACCCGCGTGGCATCCGAAACGTTGGTCATCGCCCAGAGCGTGCCCGCGCCCAGCACCGGCCGGCCGAGGTCCTTTTCGGCGAAGGCCGGGAAGTAGAAGAAATCGACATCCTCGCCGATGACCGAGCCTTCGGGAAAGAAGGACGGGATGAAGCTTGCCTGCCGATGCATGTAGCATTGCGGCGGGACCGCAAAGAGCCCCTTGGGCGAATCGCGGAAATCGGTCGAGGCGACGGCCTCGGCGCCGCCGGCGACATAGGCGTCGTTGCGCGCGAAGGTGCCGAAGGTTTCGATCGCCTCGACGATACGCGGATCGTCGAACGGAATCTCGTTGGTGACCCAGCCATCATAGACCTCGGGCGGCTGGGTGCGCAGCAGGATATCCTCGACCCAGTCGGTGGCCGGCCAGCCGGTGGCCCCGCCCGATCCCAGCCCGATGCACCACGGCGTCTCGCCCTCTTCGGCGATCTGTGCGGTCAGCGCGAGCAGCTCCTCCATCGTCTCGGGCACGTCATATCCCGCATCCTCGAAATTCTCGGGCACGTACCAGACCAGCGACTTCAGGTCGATCTTGTAGGGAAAGGCATAGAATTGGCTCGCCCCATCGGGGCCCGCATAGCTGCCCAGCGAGACCCAGGAATCGCCCGCCGCATAGTTTTCCGCGGTCCACGCCGCCATGTCGTCGCCAAGCGGCGCCAGGAAGCCCTTGGCGGCCAGATCGGCGGCCAGCCCGGGTTGCGGGAACACCGCGATGTTGGGGGGCGAGCCGGCCTCGGCATCGATGACGATCTGCTGCTCGAAGCTGTCCGATCCGGCATACTGGACATCGGCGCCGGTCGCGGCCTCGAAATAGGCGATCATGCTTTCGACCAGATCGCGGTCCTGGCCCAGCCACGGCCCCATGATGGTGACCGTTTCGCCGGCCAGGTCATGCGCCGCGGCGAAGGCATCATAGCTTTGCCAGTCGAACCCGTCGGTTCCCGGTGCGATGACCAGATCCTGGGCGGTGGCACCGCTGGCCGCCAGCGCGGCCGCTGCCACGCCGCTCATCAGAACGCGTTTCATGTCGATCCTCCCATGGCCCTGACGGGCGCGTTTATCCCTTCGCTGTGGCGCCTTTCCCTGCCGGCCGGCACCGTTTCCCCGACCCTGCCGAAGCCCCCGGGGCCTGTCAAGGACGCCGCCGCCCTTGCGCCCCGGGGCGGTTTCTGGCTTGGCTGGTCGCCATGACCGAGCCCCGCCTTGCCCTGTCCCGCGCCGATTTCCCGCCCGCATTCCTGTTCGGCGCGGCAACCTCGGCCTATCAGATCGAGGGCCATGGCACGGGCGGCGCTGGCGTCTGCGAATGGGACACGTTCGCCGCCACCCCGGGCAATGTCGCCCGCGCCGAGGATGGCCGGGTCGCCTGCGATCACTATCACCGCTTTGCCGGGGACCTCGATCTGTGCGCCGGGGCGGGGTTTGACGCCTATCGCTTCTCGACCTCCTGGGCGCGGGTGATGCCCGAAGGTCGGGGGGCGGTGAACGCGGCCGGGCTCGATTTCTACGACCGGCTGGTCGATGCCGCCTGCGAACGCGGGCTGAAGCCGTTCCTGACGCTCTATCACTGGGAACTGCCCGCCGCGCTGGCCGATCTGGGTGGCTGGCGCAACCGCGACATCGCCGGCTGGTTCGGCGATTTCGCCACCGTGGTGGGGCGGCGCATCGGCGACCGGGTGCATGCCGCCGCACCGATCAACGAGCCCTGGTGCATCGCCTGGCTCAGCCATTTCATCGGCCAGCACGCGCCGGGGCTGCGCGACATCCGCGCCACCGCCCGGGCGATGCACCATGTCGGGCTGGCCCATGGCACCGCGATCGCGGCGCTGCGCGGGCTGGGCATGGGCAATCTGGGCGCGGTCATCAATCTCGAATACCCGCTGCCGGCCGATGACAGCCCGGCCGCGGCGGCCGCGGCGGCGCGCTATGACGCGATCTACAACCGGTTCTTCCTGTCCGGCATGCTGGCCGGGCGCTATCCCGACGCGGTGCTGGCAGGGCTTGGCCCGCATCTGCCGGAGCGCTGGCAGGACGATTTCGCCACGATCGCGGCGCCGCTCGATTGGGTCGGGCTCAACTATTACACCTGCAAGCGGATCGCGGCCGCAGACGGGCCCTGGCCGAACTGTGCCGAACGGCCGGGGCCGTTGCCGAAAACCGATATCGGCTGGGAAATCTACCCCGACGGCCTGTTCGACTTCCTGACCCGCATTTGGCGCGAGCATACCGGCGATCTGCCGCTTTACGTCACCGAGAACGGCATCGCCACCGCCGGGATCGACGACCGCGCCCGCATCGCCTATCTCGACGCGCATCTCGACGCCGCCCGGCGGGCGATCGCCGCGGGCGTGCCGCTGCGGGGCTATTTCGTCTGGTCGCTGCTCGACAATTACGAATGGTCGCTCGGCTACGACAAGCGGTTCGGCATCGTCGAGGTCGATTTCGACAGCCAGACGCGACGGCCGAAAGCCTCGTGGCGCGCGCTTCGGGCCGCGCTGGCGGGATGACCGGGCTCGCGCTCGTCGCCGATGTCGGCGGGACCAACACCCGGGTCGGGCTGGCGCGCGACGGGGCGGTCGCGCCCGACACCGTGGCGCGATTTGCCAATGCGAACTTTGCCGACCTGCCGGCGGTGATCGCGGCCTATCTGGCCGACCGGCGGCCCGGCCCGATCGGCAGCGCAGCGGCGGCGGTGGCCGGCCCGGTGCGCGACGGCGCCGCGCGGCTGACCAATCGCGACTGGGCGATCACCCGCGACGACCTTGCCCGGGCGACCGGCGCCGAGACGGTCTCGATCCTCAACGATCTGCAGGCCCAGGGCCACGCCACCGACCATCTGCCGGCCGACAGGCTGATCCCGCTGATCGCCGGCGCACCGGCCGGCCCGAATGCAGCGAAGCTCGTCATCGGGGTGGGGACCGGGTTCAACATCGCGCCGGTGTTCGACACCCGGGCCGGCCGTTTCGTGCCCCCGGCCGAGGCGGGCCATGTCTGCCTGCCCGTGCGCAACGACGAGGATCGCCGGCTGAGCGCGTATCTCGCCGAACGGCACGGCTTTCCCAGTGTCGAAGAGGCGTTGTCGGGGCGCGGGCTGGGGCATCTTCACGGCTTCCTCGGTGGTATCGCGGGCCGCCCGGCGGCCGAGATCCTGGCCGATGCCGCCGCCGGCGCGGCGCTGGCCGTCCGCACCGTGCGGCTGTTCGCGCGGCTGCTGGCGCAGCATGCGGGCGATCTGGCGCTGACGCTGCTGCCCTTTGGCGGGGTCTATCTGACCGGCGGCGTGGCACGCGCGCTGGCCCGCTGGCTGGCCGGCCCCGATGTCGCGGCTGCGTTTCGCGACAAGGGGCGGTTTTCGGACTTCATGGCGGCGTTCGGGATGGCCATCATCAATGACGATTTCGCCGCGCTCACCGGCTGCGCGGCGCATCTGGAAATCCTTGGCCGACGCCCCGCGATGGCGGCACGATTTTCTAGAAAATCGTGATCGACAGAGTTTTCTAGAAAACTCTGTCAGGTCACCGCGGCGCTGTTGCAAAAATCCTGTGAGGGATTCACCTCGTGAATCCAGCGTGGTAGCTCGTCTGCATGCGCTGACCCACGCGCCGAACCTGCAGGGCCAGGAAGGGGCCGGCCCACCATGAAGCGCGCAGGCGGCGCGGCTCGACGATCTGGTTCGACCCCGGGATGCGCTGGGAAGCTGCGCCGACAGGCAGGCGCGGCCGCCAGCGGACCCGCAGCGACGCCGCCATCCAGGCCCGCCTCTCGATGAAGGTGCGCTTCGGCATGGCGCTCCGGCAGACGACCGGGTTCGCCGGCACCTGCCGCTCGGCAGCACCGGGATCAAGCGCGAGGGCGAAGGCGGGGGCGCGCCCGCAAGCATGGCGGGCATCGCAATACCCAGGCCGCACACTCTGGCGACGAGGGAGCGGATATCACCGCCGAAGCCGCGTCGAGACCAGGATGCACGGCGAGAAACCGCCGGGCCAGCGGCTCATGGCACGGAATTTCGACCGTCAGGTCGCGGCACTCCAGGTCCGTATCGCCGTCCGAAACGGCGATACCGCGCTCGGCCCACCCGTCACGCAGGCCGTCGGACAAGTCTGTCCGGGGAAAGCGGAAGCGCGACCGTCAGAAAACCTGTGCAACAAGGGTCACGATCTTCTGGAAGATCGTGCAATACAGGATTTTCCAGAAAATCCTGCGCGTGGCGGGAAACGATCAACTCCGCGCATAAGCGCAGGCGCCGCGCGCGCGGATGCCCTCGACCAGGCGCTCGGCCGCCACCGCATAGGCCGCCCGGCGCAGCCCGGTATCCAGCCGGTCGGCCATCGTCGCGACGGCGCGGGCGCGGTCGCGCATCGCCTCGGCCAGCAGCCTTTCGGCCTCGGCCTCGGCCAGCGGCATGCCCGACCGACCCTGCTGCCATTCGAGCCAGCTGACGAAGACGCCGCCGGCATTGGCCAGGATGTCGGGGATCACCGCGATGCCCCGCTCTCGCAGGGCGATATCGGCGTCCGGCGACACCGGGCCGTTGGCGATTTCAAGGATCGCGCGGCAGTCCAACGCGCCCACCGTGCCGGTGTGCACCTGATGGCCCAGGGCGGCGGGCACCAGAAGCGCGCAGTCGATGCCGAGAATCGCGTCGGCGGGTGCGGCCCGCGCGCCATCGGCGGCGGCGACGCTGTTGCCGGCGGCCTTGGCGGCGTCGAGTGCATCGAGGTCGAGCCCCCCCTCGGCCAGCGCCATGCCGCGGCTGTCGGCCACCGCGACCAGGCGCCAACCGGCCGCCACGGCAGCGCGAGCAAAGGCCCGCCCGCCATTGCCATAGCCCTGCAACGCGATCCGTCGGTCCCCGTCGCCGAGGCCGAGCGTGCCGCGAAGCGCCTCGAGCACATGATACGCGCCGCGCCCGGTCGCCGTATCGCGGGCGGCCAGCCCGCCCAGAACGGGCGGCTTGCCGGTGACCACATGGCGGGCGTGGCGGCTGTGGATCGCGCCCCATTCATCGGCGATCCATGCCATCTCCATCGGGCCGGTCCCCATATCGGGAGCCGGGATGTCGCGTTCGGGGCCGATCACCCAGGCCAGCCTTTCGGTGAAGGCGCGCACCATCCGCTCGCGCTCGGCCTCGGAGAGTGCGCGCGGATCGGCCTCGATACCGCCCTTGGCGCCGCCAAATGGCAGCCCCATCAGCGCGCATTTCACCGTCATCAGAAAGGCCAGCGCGCGCACCTCGTCGGAATCGACATCCGGATGGATACGGATGCCGCCCTTGGTAGGCCCCAGCGTGTCGTCATAGCGACAGCGCCATGCCTTGAAGGTCTGCATCCGGCCGTCGTCGCGCCGGATCGGCAGCGAGACCGAGATCGTTTCGCGCGGATATTTCTGAACCTCGAACAGCGCCTCCTCGGCGCCGATGGTGCCCGCCGCCTCCAGCAGACGTTCGCGCAATTCGCTGATGGTGTCGCCCATGGCCGCCCCTTCCCGTCCGATGCGATCGAGCCAAGCATGGCGGCGCGGAAATGGCCAGCACTGTCCGAGCATCGTGACATGACATGTCAATTCAGGTTTACACTCCGGCCGGGCTGTGGCAGGATGGCGCGGCATTCGGAGGAGTGTCATGCGCCGGCTTTGGAACTGGTTCTGGTCGCCCGCCAAGCGGTGGAGCCTTGGCGCGCTGCTGATCGTCGGCGGCGTCGGCGGGGTGCTGTTCTGGGGCAGCTTCAACTGGGCGATGGAAGCCAGCAACACGATGGAATTCTGCATCTCGTGCCACGAGATGGAATCGACCGTCTATCAGGAATACCGGGAGACCGTGCATTTCCAGAACGCCTCGGGCGTGCGGGCGATCTGTTCGGATTGTCACGTACCGCATGACTGGGCGCACAAGGTGGTGCGCAAGGTCTATGCCACACGCGAGCTGTTTCATCATTTCGCCGGCACCATCGACACCCCCGAAAAATTCGAGGCGCATCGCGCCGAGATGGCGCAGCGGGTCTGGGCCACCATGCAGGCGACCGATTCCCGCGAATGCCGCAACTGCCATGCCTTCGAATCGATGGCCTTCCACCTGCAATCGGACGAGGCGTCCGAGCAGATGCAGGCCGGCTGGGCCGAAGGTCAGACCTGCATCGATTGCCACAAGGGGATCGCGCACCGGATGCCGGACCTGTCGCAGGGCTACAAGGCGATGTATGTCGATCTGCAGGCCGAGGCGGCGTCGCTGCGGCCCCGGCCCGGCGAAACCTATGTCTCGATCGCCGAAAAGCCGCTTTACATGACCGCGGCCGAGGTCGCCGAGGGCGGGCGCGGCGCCGGCACGCTGTTGTCGGCCAGCACGGTGGAGGTTGTCGCGACCGAAGGCGATGCGGTGCAGATCCGGATCGCCGGCTGGCAGCAGGAAGGCGCCGAACGGGTGATCTATGCGCTGCAGGGCAGGCGCATCTTCACCGCCGCCCTGCGTCCCGAGGCGGCCGAGGGCGCGACGGTGCTGGAAACGATGACCGATCCCGACACCGAACAGGTCTGGAAGCGGGCCGAGATCGAATTCTGGACTGCCGAGGGCGGCATGGTGCCCGATATCGAACCGGTCTGGGCCTATGGCGCCGAGATGTTCAACGCCAGCTGTTCGGTCTGTCATTCGCTGCACGATCCGCAGGAGCATCTGGCGAACCAGTGGATCGGGCTGATCAAGGGCATGGAACGCTTTATCACCCTCGACAAGGAACAGACCCGCTTTCTGCAGAAATACGTCCAGTTTCACGCCCGTGACGTGGTTGGCGCGGGGGCCGAGGATGGCTGAGGACGGCGGCGCCGCCCTGGCAGGCGCGCCGGCGGAAAGCGCTGCGGCGCGCGAGGCGGCCTATCGCTGGCTGTCCGGTCTTCTGGCCCGGCCGCCCGATGCCGGCATGCTGGCGATCTATGGCGGGGCAGAGGGCGCGGCCGTTCTCGACGCGCTGGCCGTCGAGCCGTCGCTGGCGCCGGCGGCCGAGGCGCTGGCGGCGCGCACCCGTGCACAGGACCGGGCCGCCGCCGCGCTCACCCTGGCCGGGGCGTTCGAGCGGCTGTTCTCGGGCCAGGCCGGGCCGCGCACTGCCTCGCCCTATGCCTCGGTCCACACCAGCGCGCGCGGCCTCACGCATCAGGCGGCGATGACCGAGGCGGCGCGCGATCTTGCGGCGATGGAGGTCCATGTCGCCGGTCTGGCCGAGCCGCCCGACCACATCGCCGTGCTGCTGGCCGCGATGGCCGAACTGGTGCGCCGCAATGCGACGGCGGCGGCGCAGGCCGAATTCCTCGACCGGCATCTGCTGGGCTGGATCGGCGCCTTCGCCGAGGATTGCCGTGCCTTCGACCGCGACGGGCTGTATGCTGCCGTGGCGACCGCGACGGCCGACTATCTGCGCGCCGATCATCGGCGGCTGACGCGCGATGCGCGATAACGCAAGAGACGGGGTGGCAGGGCCATGTGCCGACGCCACCCTGAAACACAAAACGAGAAGGAGGGAAGCCATGACGGATACGACCACAGCGACACCCCGGGCGGGGCTGTCGCGTCGCGCCTTTCTGGGAAGCACGGCGGCGGCCGGGGTTCTGGGGGCGGTGGCCCCATCGGTCCTGGCGCCCGGGGCCGCGCGCGCCGCGGTGATGGACGGCACCACGACCAGCGCGTCGCATTGGGGGGCGTTCACCGCCACGGTCGAGGGCAGCCGCTGGACCGCGGTCGAAGCCGCACCCTATGACCCGCACCCGACCCCGATGCTCGAAGGGGTGCTCGATTCGGTCTATTCGCCGACCCGGATCAAGTATCCGATGGTGCGCAAGAGCTTCCTTGAGGGCGGCCCGGGCACCAACACCGAATTGCGCGGGTCCGAGGAATTCGTCCGGGTGAGCTGGGACGAGGCGCTCGACCTCGTCACGTCAGAGCTTCGCCGGGTCGAGGAGACCCATGGGCCGGCGGGCACCTATGCCGGCTCCTATGGCTGGAAAAGCACCGGCAAGCTGCACAACTGCCAGAACCTGATGCGCCGGATGCTCAACATCAAGGGCAGCTTCGTGAACTCGTCGGGCGACTATTCGACGGGCGCGTCGCAGATCATCATGCCGCATGTGGTCGGCCGGCTGGAGGTCTACGAACAGCAGACCGTCTGGCCGGTGGTCACCGAGAGCACCGAGTTGCTGGTGTTCTGGGGCGCCGATCCGATGGTGACCAACCAGATCGGCTGGATCATTCCCGATCACGGCGCCTATCCCGGCATGCAGGCCTACAAGGACACCGGCAAGCCGGTGATCTTCATCGATCCGGTGCGCAACGAAAGCTGCGAATTCTTCGATGCCGAGTGGATCGCGCCGAAACCCCAGACCGACCTCGCCATGATGCTGGGGATCGCCCATACGCTTTATGACGAGGGGCTGCATGACGAGGCGTTCCTGGCCGACTATACCTATGGGTTCGACCTGTTCCTGCCCTATCTGACGGGCGAGAGCGACGGCACGCCAAAGGACGCCGACTGGGCGGCCGGGATCAGCGGCGTCGATGCCGACACGATCCGCGATCTGGCGCGGCGCTTTGCCGCCAACCGCACGATGCTGGCCAGCGGCTGGTCGATGCAGCGCCAGCATATGGGCGAACAGCGCCACTGGATGCTGGTCACGATCGCCGCGATGCTGGGCCAGATCGGCCTGCCGGGCGGCGGTTTCGGGCTCAGCTATCACTATTCCAGCGGCGGCTCGCCCGGGGCGAACGGCCCCGTCCTGCCCGGCATCACCGATGGCGGCAAGGCGGTCGAAGGCGCGGCCTGGCTGACCGAATCGGGGTCGGCCTCGATCCCGGTCGCGCGCGTCGTCGACATGCTGGAAAACCCCGGCGCGACGTTCCAGTTCAATGGCCAGGACTACACCTATCCCGATGTGAAGATGGTCTATTGGGTGGGCGGCAACCCGTTCTCGCATCACCAGAACCGCAACCGGATGCGGCAGGCCTGGCAGAAGCTCGAAACCGTCGTGGTGCAGGATTTCCAATGGACCGCCACGGCGCGCCATGCCTGATATCGTGCTGCCCGCCACGACCTCCTATGAACGCAACGATATCGAACAGTTCGGCGACTATTCGCTGAAGGGCATCGTGGCGATGAAACAGGTCGTCCGAACCCGTGTTCGAGGCCCGCAACGAATACGACATCTTCGCCGATATCTGCGAGCGTCTGGGTGATCGGGAGGCCTTTACCGAGGGCAAGGAAGAGATGGACTGGATCCGCGAATTCTATGCCTCGGCCCAGGATCAGGGCGCGGCGATGGGAATCGACATGCCCGATTTCGACAGCTTCTGGGAACAGGGCGATGTCCGGTTCGAGGTCACCGAGGAAGGCCGGTCCTTTGTCCGCTATGCCGATTTCCGCGACGACCCGCTGCTCGAACCGCTCGGCACGCCGACCGGGCTGATCGAGATCTATTCGCGCAATATCGAGAAGATGGGCTACGAATTCTGCCCGCCGCATCCGACCTGGATCGAACCCGTCGAACGGCTCGACGGGCCCGGCGCGGCCTATCCGCTGCATGTGCTGACCAGCCATCCGCGGCGGCGGCTGCATTCGCAGCTGTGCGGTACCAAGCTGCGCGAGGGCTACGCCGTCGCGGGGCGCGAGCCCTGCCTGATCCATCCCGACGATGCCGCGGCGCGCGGGATTTCGGATGGCGATGTGGTCCGCGTGTTCAACGATCGCGGCCAGTTGCTGGCCGGCGCGGTGCTGTCCGACGCGCTGCGGCCCGGGGTGATCCGGGTCAACGAAGGCGGCTGGTACGATCCGGTGTCGACCGAACCCGGTGCGCTGGACGCCTATGGCGACGTGCAACAATCTGACGGTCGATATCGGCACCTCGGAGTTGGCCCAGGGCAATTGCGGGCACACCGCGCTGGCCGATGTCGAGAAGTTCGAAGGCGAGCTGCCGCCGGTGACCGTGTTCGAGGCCCCGGCGGGCGCGGCCTGAGGCGGGCCCGCTCCGCCGCCCTTGCGGGCGACGTCGCGGGGCGGGGCGGTGCCCGGCCCAACGGGCGGCCATGTGCGCAGCACATGGCCGCCGGGCGGGAGCACCCGCTGTTGCCGCTTGCAGGGGGCCGGTTCAGGATCGTTGGGTTGGTGCGGCCGCTCCGCCGCCCTTGCGGGCGACGTCGCGGCTGGGCCGTTGGGCGAGCACTCTGACCGGTGAGCGGCTGGATCATTCCGGCGCGACGCTGCGCTGCGGCAACGGTTTTGCTTTTCACCGATCCTCAGACATGGCACGGAGTCGGCAACGTCAGATTGCCGCGCGGGAGGCCCACCAATGCGAACCGGACAGACCCATCTTTTCATCCCTGGACCCACCAACGTGCCCGAGGCCGTCCGGCGCGCCATGAACGTCCCGCAACAGGACATGCGCGCGGCCGATTTCGGTGCGCTCACGCTGCCGCTTTTCGCCGGGTTGAAGCGCGTGCTGCGCACCGAGAGCGGCACCGTCTTCCTGTTTCCGGGGTCGGGCACCGGCGCGTGGGAGGCGGCGATCACCAACACGCTCAGCCCCGGCGACCGGGTGCTGATGAGCCGGTTCGGCCAGTTCTCGCATCTCTGGGCGGAAATGGCCGAGCGGCTGGGGCTCGAGGTCGATCTGATCGATGTCGACTGGGGCGAGGGGGTGCCGGTCGAGACCTATGCCGAAAGGCTGGCCGCCGACACCGGCCACACGATCAAGGGCGTCTTCGTCACCCACAACGAAACCGCGACCGGTGTGACCTCGGATGTCGCGGCGGTGCGTGCCGCACTCGACGCCGCCGGCCATCCCGCGCTGTTGTTCGTCGACGGGGTGTCGTCGATCGCCTCGATCGATTTCCGGATGGACGAGTGGGGTGTGGATCTGGCCGTGACCGGCAGCCAGAAGGGGCTGATGCTGCCTGCCGGGCTTGGCGTTCTGGGGGTCAGCGCCAAGGCGCTGGCGGCGTCCGAGACGGCGACCATGCGGCGGGCCTATTTCATCTTTGCCGACATGGTGGCGATGAATGCCGGGGGCTATTTCCCCTACACCCCGCCGACGCCGCTGTTTCACGGCCTCGCCGCCGCGCTTGCCCGGATCGAGGCCGAGGGGCTCGACGCGGTGATCGCGCGCCATCATCGCCTGGCCGAGGGCGTGCGCCGCGCGGTGGCGGCCTGGGGGCTCGATCTGGTGGCCGCCCGGCCGGCGCTCTATTCCGACACGGTTTCCGCGATCCGGGTGCCCGACGGCGTCGATGCCCGCGAGGTGATCCGCATCGCCTATGAGCGCTACAACGCCTCGCTCGGCTCGGGGCTGGCGCAGCTGGCCGGACGGGTTTTCCGGATCGGCCATCTGGGCGATCTGAACGAGGGCATGTGCCTTGCCGCGCTCGGCATTGCCGAACTGGCGCTGAACGAGGCCGGCGCCCGGGTCGAATTCGGCGCCGGCGTGGCCGCGGCGCAGGCCTATTACGCCGAAACCCGCGACGGCGCGGGTGCGGTCGCGGCCGCCGCGGAATAGGGAGAACGACCATGAGCCACACGCTGCACCCGCTGCGCGTGCCGCGCCTGCACCGCTCGGAACTGGCGGTTCCGGCGTCCAATCCCGGCATGGTGGAAAAGGCCGCCGACAGCGCCGCCGATGTCGTCTTCCTCGATCTCGAGGACGCCGTGGCGCCGCCCGAAAAGGAGCAGGCGCGCAAGAATGCCATCGAAGCGCTCAACGACATCGACTGGGCCGCGAAGGGCAAGACGGTATCGGTGCGGATCAACGGCCTCGATACCCAGTACATGTACCGCGACGTGGTCGACGTGATGGAGCAGGCAGGCGACCGCGTGCACACGTTGCTGGTGCCCAAGGTCGGCGTGCCTGCCGACCTCTACATGGTCGAGGCGATGGTCAACCAGATCGAGCAGGCAAAGGGGCTGACGACCCGCGTCGGGCTCGAGGCGCTGATCGAGACCGCGCTCGGCATGGCCAATGTCGAGGCGATCGCCCGGTTCGGCGGCCGGATGGAGGCGCTGCATTTCGGCGTTGCCGACTATGCTGCCAGCCTGCGTGCGCGCACGGTCAATATCGGCGGTCTCAACCCCGATTATCCGGGCGATCAGTGGCACGCCGCGATCAGCCGGATGGTGATCGCCTGCCGGGCCTATGGGCTGCGCGCGGTCGACGGGCCGTTCGGCGATTTCTCCGATCCCGAAGGCTACCGTGCCGCTGCACGGCGGGCCGCGGCCCTGGGCTGCGAGGGCAAATGGGCGATCCATCCCAGCCAGATCGAACTGGCCAATGCGGTGTTCAGCCCGCCCGAGGCCGAGGTCGACAAGGCCCGGCGGATCGTTGCCGAGCTGAAAAAGGCCGAGGCCGAGGGCCGAGGGGCGGCCAGCCTCGACGGCAAGATGATCGATGCGGCCTCCGAACGGATGGCGCAGAACGTGATCGGCCTGGCCGACGCCATCGCGGCCAAGGGATAGGGGCGGACCATGGACATCCACGAACATCAGGCCAAGGACATTCTTGCCGGGTTCGGCCTGCCGGTGCCGCAGGGCGGGCTTGCATTTTCGCCCGAACAGGCGGCCTTCCGCGCCCAGGAGCTGGGCGGCGAAATGTGGGCGGTAAAGGCGCAGATCCATTCCGGCGGCCGGGGCGAGGCCGGCGGGGTCAAGCTGTGCCGGTCGGATGCCGAAGTGCGCGATTTCGCGGCGACGCTTCTGGGCAAGCGGCTGGCAACGCGCCAGACCGGCGCCCCGGGCAAGCTGGTCGATCGGGTCTGGGTCGAACGCGCCACGCCGATCGCGCGCGAGCTCTATCTGGGCTTCGTTCTCGACCGCAAGACCGAGCGGATCATGATCGTCGCCTCGGCCGCGGGTGGCATCGAGATCGAGGAGATCGCCCAGACCGACCCGGCCAGCCTGCGCCGCATGGTGGTCGATCCCGCGGTCGGCCTTGCGGCCTATCAGGCGCGCGAACTGGCCTTTGCGCTGGGGCTTGGCGGTGGCCAGGTTCAGCAGATGGTCACCGCGCTGCGCGCCTGTTACCGGGCCTATCGCGACCTTGACGCGATGATGGTCGAGATCAATCCGCTGGTCGTGACCGAGGATGGCGATCTGGTCGCGCTGGACGCCAAGATGAGCTTTGATACCAACGCGCTGTTCCGCCGCCCGCAGGTGCAGGCGCTGCGCGACAGGGCGCAGGAGGACCCGCGCGAGGCGAACGCGGCCGACAACGGGCTCGCCTATGTCGGGCTCGATGGCGATATCGGCTGCATCATCAATGGCGCGGGCCTGGCCATGGCGACCATGGACATGATCCAGCTGTCGGGCGGACAGCCGGCGAATTTTCTCGATATCGGCGGCGGTGCCAGCCCCGACAGGGTCGTTCAGGCCTTCCGCACCGTGCTGACCGACCCTAATGTCAGCGTGATCCTGGTGAACATCTTTGCCGGCATCAACCGCTGCGACTGGGTCGCCGAAGGGGTGGTCAAGGCCTATCGCGAGGTCGGCATGACGATCCCGGTGGTGGTTCGGCTGTCGGGCACCAATGTGGCCGAGGGTCAGGCGATCCTGCGGGCATCGGGCCTGCCGCTGATCACCGCCGATACGCTGGCCGAGGCCGCCGGCAGCGCCGTCGCGGCGCGCCCGAAAGACGCAGCCTGAAGGGGACCGAGACATGGCGATCCTGATCGACGAGACCACCAAGGTCCTGGTGCAGGGAATGTCGGGCCGGATCGGCCGCTTCCATGCCGAGGAAATGATCCGCGCCGGCACCCAGGTGGTGGCCGGGGTGACCCCGGGCAAGGGTGGCACGACCTGCCTTGACCGGCCGGTCTTCGACACCGTCCGCGAGGCGGTGGAGGCCACCCATGCACAGGCAAGCCTGGTCTTCGTGCCGCCGCCCTTTGCCGCCGACGCGATCATGGAAGCGGCCGATGCCGGCATCCGGTTGGCGGTCTGCGTGACCGACGGCATCCCGGCCCAGGACATGATGAAGGTCAAACGCTTCCTGCGGCGCTATCCCGAACACCGCAAGATGCGGCTGATCGGGCCGAACTGCGCCGGGGTGATCTCGCCCGGGCGGGCGTTCATGGGCATCATGCCGCCGCATATCTACGAGGCCGGCCGGGTCGGCATCGTCAGCCGGTCGGGCACGCTGGGATACGAGGCCGCCAGCCAGATGCAGGCGCTCGAAATCGGCGTGTCGACCAGCGTGGGGATCGGCGGCGACCCGATCAACGGCTCGTCCTTCCGCGATATCCTCGAATTGTTCGAGGCCGATCCCGACACCGATGCGGTGATGATGATCGGCGAGATCGGCGGCCCGCAAGAGGCCGATGCCGCGGCCTATGTCCGCGACCATATGACCAAGCCCGTGGTCGCCTATGTCGCGGGGCTTTCGGCGCCGAAAGGGCGTAAGATGGGTCATGCGGGGGCGATCATTTCGGCCTTTGGCGAAAGTGCCCAGGAAAAGGTCGAGATCCTTGCCGCTGCGGGAATAACGGTGGCACCGAATCCGTCGGCGCTGGGGGGAGACGGTGGCACAAGCCCTGGCCGGGCGCGTGGCGGCCTGAACTTCCCTCACCGGCCCGCCCGCAGTTCCCGGCCGCGCGTCCGCGCGCCTCGGGTCTTGCGGCCCCGGGCGCGCGGCGCTATCGGATCGGCCCGGCGGGTGATTAGCTCAGTGGTAGAGCGCTTCGTTCACATCGAAGATGTCGGCGGTTCGAATCCGTCATCACCCACCATCGCCACCCGGCCCCCGGGGTGATTAGCTCAGCTGGTAGAGCGCTTCGTTTACACCGAAGATGTCGGCGGTTCGAATCCGTCATCACCCACCAGGGCACAGCCACGGTGTGAGGCTGCGGCTGGCGCATTCGCCCGCCAGCGCCTATGTCTCTGACATCGGCAGATGAGAGAGACCGGCGATGAGCTGGAACCCCGCGCTTGACCCGCAATGCCCGACCGGCGACGCCGTCGATGCGATCGAAACGCTGATCGTCCCGCGCGCCCGCGATCTGGGCGGGTTCGAGGTGCGCCGCGCGTTGCCCGCGCCAGCCCGCCAGATGGTCGGGCCGTTCATCTTCTTCGACCAGATGGGCCCGGCGGAGTTCGTGACCGGGCAGGGGATCGATGTCCGCCCGCATCCGCATATCGGACTGGCCACGGTCACCTATCTCTATCGCGGCACCATGCATCATCGCGATTCGCTCGGCACCGACCAGTGGATCGAGCCGGGGGCCGTCAACTGGATGGTGTCGGGCCATGGCATCACCCATTCCGAACGCACCGATGGCGCGGCGCGCCAGGCACCGCTCAGCCTGTTCGGCATCCAGACCTGGGTCGCGCTGCCCGCGGGCGCCGAAGACGGCGCCGCCGGGTTCCAGCATGTCGCCGGGCGCGATCTGCCCGTGCTGGAGGGCGCGGGCAAAAGGCTGCGGCTGATCCTCGGCTCGGGCTGGGGCGAACGGGCGCCGGTCGATACCGCGTCCGAGATGGTCTATGCCGATGTCGTGCTGGCGCCGGGTGCGGCCATCCCGCTGCCCGACGAGCACGAGGATCGCGGCGCCTATGTCGTCGAGGGCGCGGTCGAGGTCGCGGGGCAAACCCATGCGGCCGGCCAGATGATGGTGTTCTGCCCCGGCGACCGGCTGGCGCTGAAGGCCGGTGCCCAGGGCGCCCGGCTGATGATCCTGGGCGGCGCGACGCTGGAAGGGCCGCGCTATATCTGGTGGAACTTCGTCGCCTCGTCGAAGGAACGGATCGAGCACGCGAAAGAGGCCTGGCGGCGGGGCGACTGGGAGCATGGCCGGTTCCGGCTGCCGCCGGGGGACGATGCGGAATTTACCCCGCTGCCCGACCGCCCGGGGCCTTGATACCAACGGTCATCGGGAATGACCGTTCGCCGCCTGCCGCGCCCCGCCTCCCCGGCCGAACCGACGCCGCGTGTTTGCCACAAGGTTTGCACCATACCGCGACCCGCCCACCGGGGCTGATACCAAGGCGCACTGAACTCGGCGCATTGCGCCTGGCCGCCTCCCGCCCCGCCCGACCGCCAATCCTACCCGAGTGAATAGGACAGGCTTGGTGTTGCACCAAGGGGAAGCCCGGCCGTGTCCGATCGCAGGGCAAAGCGCCGCGCCCTGCGCGGCGCGCAGGATTTTCTGGAAAATCCTGCCCGGGCCGAGTTTTCTGGAAAACTCGGTGCCATACGTGTCGACGACGAAAACCAGCGGTCGCTCTCAATGAGCTCTGACACGATACCAACGATCATCGGGAATGACCGTTCGCCGCCTGCCGCGCCCCGCCTCCCCGCCCGGCCGCCGAGGATCATGGCCATGGGCCTGCCTGAGCTTGGTATGACGTGGGCCGGGCCGCGCGCCGTCAACGGGCGCCGTCGTCCAGCGCCTTGCGGCGATCCTCCAGATGGGCCCGCACCGCCGGGTCGCCGGTCAGCGTCTTGGCCTTTGCCAGCGCGGCGGCGGCGGCATGGCGGCGGCCCAGCCGTTCCAGGATCGCGCTGCGGGCGACCCAATAGGGCTGATGGCCGGCGATGCGCGCAGGGTCCAGCGCCTCGATCGCCGCGATCCCGGCCTGCGGATCGCCGGCATCGGCCAAGAGCACCGCGCGGGCAATCCGCGCGCCGACGCTTTCGGTCTGGGTGACCAGAAGATCGTAAAGCGTCAGCAACGCGTTGCGGTCGACCGATCCGGTGACCGCGCGGCCGACATGGACCGACTGGATCGCGGCCTCGCACTGATAGCGGCCGAATTGCCGGGCGCGCGCCGCGGCGGTCAGCAAGCCCTCGGCCTCGATGATCATCATGCGGTCCCACAGCCGGGTGTCCTGCGCATCAAGCGGCACGAAACGGCCCGCCGCATCGCGCCGCGCCGGCGTGCGCGCCGTGCAGTAAAGCATCAGCGCCAGCAGCCCCTTCGGTTCGGGTTCCGCGGGCAGCGCATCGACGATCAGCCGGGCGAGCCAGATCGCCTCGCCGGTCAGCGCGTCGGGGGCATCGGGATGCTCGAGCCCCTCCCAGCCCTGCCCGAAGGCGGCGTAGATCGCGTCGAGCACGGCCGACAGGCGGCCCGGCATGTCGTCCGGCGCGGGCAGGTCGAAGCGCAGGCCGGTATCGCGGATCCGGGTCTTGGCGCGGACCAGGCGTTGCGACATCGTCGCCGGCGCGACCAGAAACGCCCGCCCGATCTGTTCGGCCGACAGGCCCAGCACGGTCTGCAGCATCAACGGCGCGCGGGCCGCGGGGTCGATCGCCGGGTGGGCGCAGACAAACAGCAACCGCAGCCGGGCGTCCTGCAGCGCGTCGGCTTGCGGCGCGGCGTCCTGCGGATCGGTTTCCTCGCGCAGCGCCAGTTCGGGCGCGGCAAGGTCGCGCACCAGCCTGGCCCGCGCGACATTGCGCAGCCGGTTCCGCGCGGCGGTGACCAGCCAGGCTTCGGGGTTTTCCGGCACACCGCGGTCGGGCCAGGTGGCCAGCGCCGCCACCAGCGCCTCGGACAGCGCATCCTCGGCCGCGGCAATGTCGCGGCTTTGCACGGCAAGGATCGCGATCAGCTTGCCGAAACTGGCGCGGGCCGCCTGTTCGGCGGCCCGGCGCGCGTCGGTTCCGTTGCTGGCAGCCGAGGTCAATCGTTGCAGGCGGGATCGGGCACCACGGGCCGGATTTCGACCGAACCGGTCGGGGCCGATGGCGATTGTGCCGCCCATTCCAGCGCCGCGTCCAGATCGGGCACGTCGATCACGAAATACCCGCCGAGCTGTTCCTTGGTTTCGGCAAACGGGCCGTCGGCGACCTCGCGTTTCCCGCTGCGCAGCCGCAGCGTCGTCGCGGTTTGCGGCCCCTGCAGGCAGTCGGCCTTGCGCAGGATGCCGGCCTCGGTCATGGCGCCGATGAAGGCGCCCCAGGCCCCCCAATAGGCGTCGGCATCCGTCGGATCGGTCCGCTTGGCGAAATCCTCGGGGCTTTCGTTGCAGATCAGCATGAATTGCATGGTGTCCTCCCTAGTGCAGTCTTGTGGCGTTGTCAGGGGTTTTGCTGTTACGCAGCGGTCGGGATGCGGCGGCTTGCCACATAAAGGCCGATCGCGACGGCAACGACCGTGGTCATGATCGCCACCTGCGGGGCGCCAAAGGCAGCAAACGCACCGTAGATGGCATAGGCGACCCAGAGCAGCGCGAAAGCCGGCGCCGAGACGCCCAGGACCGCCGCCGCCAGCCGATGCCGCAGGAACAACAGCACGCAGCCAACCAGCGAGGTCAGCGCCCCGATGCCAAAGACGATCCCGACCCAGGCCGGAAAGCCGGTCATCACGGCGATCTGTTCGGGGCTCATGCCCGCGGCGCCGAGGCCCTCTTCGGTCGCGGTGACCGAGCGGACGAATTGCAGCGCCCCGAACAGGTTCCAGGCGAAGCCGACGATGGCGACGACGCTCATCCAGACGCCGGGGGGCGCCGACCAGCGGGAAGCGGTTTGTGAAGCGGTGGTCATGTGTCTCTGCTGTGCCATGACGGCGCGCCCAAAGCGCCGTTCTGAACAGGTGACACCCGAGGAAATGAGATTTCGACAAAGGGCGCAGATTTTTTCCGATCGGCGCCGCGTCGGTCCGCCCCCGCCTGGTCAACGGCCAGAGTCACGGTCGGTTTGGCATCAGTCCGGGGTCACGGGATCGCTATCCAGCGCTGCCCCGCCGACATGGTGATCGACGATGAACAGCCAGGTTCCGTCGGGCTGCAGCCGCTCCACCTCGATGCCGCTGGCGGTGACTTCCACCAGCCCGCCGTCTTCAGTCCTGAAATACAGGGTATGGACCGACCGGAACACCGCCGTGTCCGTGTAGCGGACCTGCCAGAGCGTTTGCAGACCGATGTGGTCGAAATCCTTCATCGCTTCGGCAAGATAGGCTCGGATGGCGTCCTTTCCGGCGATTGTGGCGCCGCCATCGACGACCATTACGGCATCGTCGGCATAGAGACCGACGATGGCGTCGAGGTTCCCCTCGTTGAGAAACCGCGGAAAGGCAGCGTGCCCGGCGATCGGGTCGGTAATGACGTAAGGCCAACGGTCACTTTTCATGACCGTTCGCCGCCCCCACCCCGCCGCCCCGCCCGACCACCAATCCTACCAATCGGATAGGATAGGATTGGTGGTCGGGCGGGGCGGCGGGGCGGGAGGCAGACTTGGCGCAATGGGTCAAACGCATTGCGCCTTGGGACAAGGCCGATCTTCGGCCAATGTCGGGTTGGCGGCGCCCAGGGCAAGGGCGGCGAGAACGAAGGCGAGGGCGATGGAAATCCGTACGGTCATGGTTCTTTCCGTGTGTTTGGTCGTTGCTGTCAGGGTCTCGGGCGCGGTCGTCAGCGCGCTTGACGCTTTGTCAATTGACACGATGTCATCTACCGAACGGATGGACACTGTGTCAAGTGCGAAGTCCCGCCACGGGCGCAAGCCGTCGTCCGTGTTGCGCTTTACGATGAGGTGAAACGGTTCGAGGCTGGCCCGCACGCCGCCTCTGGCGGTTCGGGCTGGCGCCCTGGCGTCCGGGCAGGTTATCCGGGGCAAGCGGCTGAAACACGGATGAAGCCTTGCTTGCGCGACTGCCCCATGGCGGCACATCTCGGTCGCTCGGAGTGCTCGGCGGGTCGTTCGATCCGCCCCATGCCGGTCATGTCCACATCACCCGCGAGGCGCTGAAGCGGTTCCGGCTGGATCGCGTCTGGTGGCTGGTCAGCCCCGGCAATCCGCTGAAGCCCCGCGGCCCGGCAGCGCTTTCGGCATCCCCGCCGCCCTGTTCGGCCGGATCATGGGCGCACCGACCCGCTCGGGTCGGCGGCTGCTCGACGAACTCGAAGGCTTCGGGCTTTACATGAGAACAGCGGAAGAAGACCGGCTGGACAAGCTGCACCCGCCCGAGCGGACCCCGGAATTGTTCGAAAGGCTGCTGCCCTATCCGGTAGCCCTTGGCCTTGCCCAGCAATGGGCGGCGAAATTCGCCTCGGTGCTGGCGGGCGCCGATGCGCCCCACTGGTATCAAGGCAGCGGCCGGTTCGCCACGGCCGGGGTCGGCGCGGCAAAGGCGCCTGCCCAACGCAGCAGCAGCGGGTTTTCCGGCGGCGGCGGTGGTGGCGGTGGCGGCGGTGGTGGCGGTGGCGGCTGATAATCCCCCGGGCCGGCACCTGCGCCCGGGCGTGGCACGGCCCGGCTGGGCGCTGCGGCTGCTGGTCGTTGTCCTGCTCTGTGCCCTGCCCCGCGGCCTGGCCGCCCAGGAAGAAATCCTCAGCCATGACACGGTGCTCGCGGTGCTGGCCGACGGCACGCTGGAAGTGAGCGAAACGATCCGCGTCCGCGCCGAAGCCGACGCGATCCGGCACGGCATCTATCGCGACTTTCCGCTGCGCCGGCGCAGCCCGGCCGGCCAGACCGTGCAAACCGGGCTCACCGTCCTTGCCGTGCAGCGCAATGGCGCGGACGCGCCGCATCTGCTGTCGGAGGACGGCGCTGTGGCCCGGTTGCGCATCGGCGCGGCGAACCGGCTGCTGCCGGTCCCGTCCGAGCAGACCTATCGGATCGTCTACCGCGCCACCGGGCATCTCGATGTCGGCCTCGACCAGGACCGCCTGCTGTGGACCGCCATCGGGGCGGACTGGGATTTCCCGGTCGCCGCCGCAAGCGTCGAGATCCGCGTGCCCGAGGGCGTGCCCATCCTCAACCCGCAGGCCTATACCGTCGGGCGGTTTCGCCGCGCCGGCGACGGGATCGAAACCGCCGCGGCACCGGGGGAGTTTCGCGCCACGGTCACCCGGGCGCTGCCGCCGGGCCCGCGCCTTGCGCTCGACATCGGCTGGCCGGCCAATGCGATCGCATTCGCCCCGGCGCCGCTGGCGCCCGATGCGCGACGCGCCTGGCAGATGAGCCCGGCGCTTGCCGCCGCCGCGGCCAGCCTGGCGGGCATCGCGGCGCTGTTTCTGGTCTGGCTGGCGGTAGGGCGCGATCGCACGCGCGGCACCATCTATCCGCAATTCGATCCGCCGCGCAGCCTCAGCCCGGCGGCGCTGCGTTTCGTTCAGCGGCAGGGTTTCGACGAGACCTGCCTGACGGCGGCGATCCTGTCGATGGCGGTAAAGGGGCGATCCGGATCGCGCTCGACAAAGGCGGCACGGAATGGGGCGTGCCGGTCTATTCGCTGTCGCCCCTGGGCGCCGAAGGCAAGCAGCTCAGCGCGGGCGAGCAGGCGGTCTACGCGGCGCTCCTGGCTGGGGAGCGCGGCCTCGACCTGTCGCCCGACGCGACCACCGCGGTTTATGTCTGCCATGCCCAGGAAGAGCTGCGGCGCGCGCTGGAACACGAGCATCGCGGCGCGGCGTTTCGTGCCAATCGCGGCGGGCTGATCGCCGCCATCGCCGCCGGGGCGGTGGCGGCTGCCATCCTGATCGGGTATTTCGCCGGCGGCTGGCTGGCGTGCGCCGTCTGGGGGGGCGCGGCGCTTTTGGCCTGGCGGATCGGCCGGACAGCTTCTGCCTGGGCCACCGCCTGGCCGGGTTGGCTCGCCATAGGGCTGACAGCCCTGCAAATTGCCCTGTCGGCAGTGGCTGTGGCGATCCTGCTGCTGCTGACCTTCGTTCTTGCGGCCCTTGTCCCTTCCCTGATCGACCTCCTTCACGATCCCGCGCTGCCCGGCATCGCCGGGGCGGGTGCGGTCTATGGGCTGGCGACCCTTCTGTTCGGCCGGATCATGGCGGCGCCGGCCCGTGCCGGTCAGCGCCTGCGCGACCGGATCGAGGGATTTCGCATCTACATGAAGGCGGCCGAAGAACGGCCGCTCAATGCGCGTACCCCGCCCGACCGTACGCCCGAGCGCTTCGAGCGGCTCTTGCCCTGTGCGGTCGCGCCGGGGCTGACCCAGAACTCGGCCGCCCGATTCGACGATGTGCTGGCGGTTGCCCCGGTGTCGCATTTCGCGTGGCTCGACCTGCCGGGCGGGTTCGACCTGGGCGATCTGTTCGGTCCCCGTGGCCTGGGCCGCGGTTCTTTCTTCGATGCCCTGACAGGCATCGACGGCCTGTTCCGGAGCGAGGGTTCCAGCATTGGCGGCATCGGCGGTGGCATCGGCGGCGGGTTTGGTGGCTTTGGCGGCGGTGGCCTCGGCGGCGGGGGCGGCTGGTAGCGGCGCCTTGCACGCCCCGACGCCCCCCCATAGAAGCCCGTCACCACCATGCGGGAGCGCAGGCATGACCGCCAGAAAATCCGGTCCGAACTTCCTTGTCTGGGTGCTGATGGCGATGCTGCTGGTCGGCCTTGCGGGCTTTGGCATCGGCAATTTCGGCGGCGCCACCCGCAACATCGGCACCGTCGGCACGGTCGAGATCACCGTCGACGACTATGCCGAGGCATTCGACCGGGCGCGCCGCCGCGTGACCGAGGCGACGGGCGAGCCGCTCAGCGTTGCCGAAGCGCTGGCGCAGGAGATCGATGCGCTGGCGCTCGCGGATGTGGTCTCGGCCGCCGCGCTCGACAACGAGGCGGCGCGGATCGGGCTGTCGGTGGGCGATGGCGCCCTGCAGGCCGAGCTGCGCGCCGTGCCCGCCTTTGCCGGGCCGGACGGGACGTTCGACCGCGATGCCTATCGTCTGTGGCTCGACAATCGCGGCATGACCGCCGCCGCGCTGGAGGCCGGGTTGCGCGCCGACATCGCGCGCGCGCTGCTGGTCGGCGCGGTCGCGGGCACGGAACCCCGCCCGGCCTATGTCGCGCTGCTGCGCGAGGTCATCGGCGAAAGGCGGGATTTCATCTGGGCGCCGGTCACCGTCGAACAGCTGGCCGAACCGGTGCCCGAGCCGACCGAGGCCCAGATCGCGGCCTACTACGACGCCCACCCAGAGGATTTCACGGCGCCCGAACGTCGCCAGATCACCTTTGCCGCGCTGACCCCGGCGATGATGGTCGACAGTCTGACGCCCGACGAGGCCGCGCTGCGCACCGCCTATGACGCGCGCGCCGAGATCTACAACATCCCCGAACGCCGGCTGGTCGAGCGGCTGGTGTTCGACAGCATGGATGCCGCCCTTGCCGCGCGCGCCGCGCTCGATGCCGGCGAAACCGACCTTGCCGCGCTGGCCGCCGAACGCGACCTGACGCTGGCCGATGTCGATCTGGGCGATGTGCGCCGCAGCGACCTGTCATCGGCGGCGGCCGCGGCGGTGTTCGCGATCGCCGAACCGGGCATCGTCGGTCCCGTCGACTCCGCGCTCGGCCCGGCGCTGTTTCGCGTCAATGCGATCCTGGCGCCGCAGGTCACCCCGTTCGAGGCGGTGCGCGAAGACCTCCTGGCCGAGGTGATGGCCGACGACGCGCTGCGCGAAATCGCGATGCGGCGCGAGGCGATCGCCGATATCATCGCCGGTGGCGCGACGCTGGAGGACTTGGCCACGGAAACCGCGATGGCGCTTGGAACGGCCGAACTCCCCGGCGATCCGCTGGTCGCGCCGCTGAACGATCCCGCCTTTCAAGAGGCCGTTGCCAACTCCGCGCCGGGCGACTTTCCCGTTCTGGCCGAACTCGACGATGGCGGCCTGTTCGCGCTTCGGGTCGATGCCGTCGTGCCGCCCGCGCTGATGCCGCTCGACACGGTGCGCGCGGCGGCGACCGCCGGCTGGCGGGCCGAGGAAACCCGCCAGCGTCTCGCCGCGCTGGGTGCGCAACTGCTGGCCCGGCTCGAAGCCGGGGAAAGCTTTACCGCGCTCGGCCTTGAACCGCGCGACGAACGCGGCCGCGCCCGCGGCGACCGGATCGAGGGCGCGCCGCTCGGGCTCCTCGCTTCGGTCTTCGCGCTTGCCCCGGGCGGCGACGCGCTTGTCGAAGGCGACCCGCCCGCCCTGGTCCGGCTGACCGCCATCCTGCCCCCCGACCCCGACGACCCGGCGCTCAACGGCATCGTCGAGGCGCTTGGCCTGGCGGCGGCGCAGGGCCGCGCGGACGACATCGCCCGGCTTTACGCCGAGGCGATGCAGCTTCAGGCGGAAACGCGGATCGACCCGCAGGTGGTCGACGCTGTCAACGCACAGCTGCGCTGACCATGACGCTGGAACCCGATTTCGAGCGCTTTCGCGCGGGCCACGAGGCGGGCCGCAATCAGCTGGTCTGGACCCGGCTGGCGGCCGATCTCGACACGCCGGTATCGCTGATGCTGAAACTGGCGCAGGGCCAGCGCAACGCCTTCCTGCTCGAATCGGTCACCGGCGGCGAGGTCCGTGGGCGCTATTCGATCATCGGGCTGAAGCCCGACGTGATCTGGGAATGCCGCGGCGGCGCGGCGCGGATCAACCGCACAGCGCGGTACGACCCGGACGGGCTCCAGGCGGTGTCGGCCCCACCGCTCGACAGCCTGCGCGCGCTGCTCGCCGAAAGCCGGATCGACCTGCCCGCCGACATGCCGGCCGCGGCGGCCGGGCTGTTCGGCTATCTCGGCTACGACATGGTCCGGCTGGTCGAGCGGCTGCCCGAAAGCAACCCCGATCCGCTGGGTCTGCCCGATGCGGTGCTGCTGCGCCCCTCGGTGGTTGCCGTCCTTGACGGGGTGAAGGGCGAGGTGACGCTGGTCAGCCCGGCCTGGGCCGGGTCGGGCCTGTCGGCACGCGCCGCCTATGCCCAGGCGGCCGAACGGGTGATGGATGCGCGCCGCGACCTCGACCGACAGCCCGCGGGCGAGCGCCGCGATCTGGATGCGGGCGGCGCGGCCGGGCCGGAGCCCGAGCCCGAATCGAACTTCACCCGCGCGGGGTATCTCGACGCGGTGCGCCGGGCCAAGGCGCATATCCGCCGGGGCGACATCTTTCAGGTGGTGCCCAGCCAGCGCTGGCGCCAGCCCTTCGCGCTGCCGGCCTTTGCGCTTTACCGCGCGCTCCGGCGCACCAACCCCTCGCCCTTCATGTTCTTCTTCGATTTCGGCGGCTTTCAGGTGGTCGGCGCCAGCCCCGAGATTCCTGGTTCGCGTCTTTGGCGGCCAGGTCACCATCCGGCCGATCGCCGGAACCCGACCGCGCGGTGCCACGCCCGAGGCCGACCGGGCGCTGGAAGCCGAGCTGCTGGCCGACGAAAAGGAACGCGCCGAGCATCTGATGCTGCTCGATCTGGGGCGCAACGATGTCGGCCGGGTCGCCCGGATCGGCACGGTGCGCCCGACCGAGGAATTCATCGTCGAGCGCTACAGCCATGTGATGCATATCGTGTCGAATGTGGTCGGGCGAGTTGTCGGACGCGCATGACGCCCTGTCCGCCTTGCTGGCGGGTCTGCCGGCCGGCACGGTTTCGGGCGCCCCCAAGGTCCGGGCGATGCAGATCATCGACGATCTGGAGCCCGAAAAGCGCGGCGTCTATGGCGGCGGGATCGGCTATTTCTCGGCCGGGGGCGACATGGATATGTGCATCGCGCTGCGCACCGCCGTGGTGCAGGACGGCACGCTCTACATCCAGGCGGGCGGCGGGGTGGTGCATGACAGCGACCCCGAGGCCGAGTTCGAGGAAACCGTCAACAAGGCCCGCGCGATCCGCAAGGCCGCCGCCGAGGCCGCCCGGTTTGCCGGCCGCGGCAATGGCTGATCCCGAAAGCGGCGCTGGCAAATCCTTCTAGAAGGTTTTGGCCGGACAGATTTTTCTGGAAAACCAGCGCACAGCCCCAGGAGCCCCATCAGGGAACCAAGGCAGCAAACGGCAGCCATCCCAGGCCAGCGCGTATCGGGCAAGGCGCGCGGGAAAGCGCTTTGCGCAACCTGCCGGGCGGCGGCGTCCCATACAAAGCGGCACTGAGCGTGACACATTCCGTCTTGCATCGCTCCGTGCCTGCGCTGTCTTAACGCACCCCGCGGTGGACCTAGGTCGCCCCGACACGGAACTTAAGATTTGGTTAACGCGGCGCTGGTGGGCGCACCTGCCCACAGCAGCATGCCGCCTGGATACGGGAGAGTGCGGCATGGGACACATTGTGGGCACGGCTGGCGACGACGATCTGACCGGTACTGCTGCTGATGACGACATCTTCGGTCGCGCAGGCGAGGACACGCTGCGCGGCGAGGCAGGCGACGATCTGCTCGATGGCGGGTTGGGGAACGACACGCTGAAGGGCGGATCGGGCGACGATGTGCTGCGCGGCGGCGCGGGCAGCGACTCGCTGAAGGGTGGGACGGGCCATGACACGGCCAATTACGAGGATCGCGACGCCGCGATCACGCTGAAGCCAAGGGGCCGGGTCGAAGAAACCGGCGGCGATGTCGATCAGATTGAGGATATCGAAAAGATCGTCGGCAATGCGAGCCGGATCAACACGATCGATGGCGAGAACAGCACCAACTCGCGGTTCGAAATCAGCCTGGCGGCACAGACGCTGGCGATCTTCGATGCACAGACCGGCGCGCTTATCGACGACTTCACCGTCACGCATTTCAGCGACGTGATCGGCACCGGCAATGGCGACAGCATCACCGGCGATGCAGGCAACAATCGGTTCGGCGGCAGCGCCGGGGACGACAGCCTGACCGGCGGGGCGGGCTTCGACACCGCGGATTATTCGGCACTCGGCCAGTCCATCACCCTGATCACCGGCGGCGGCGTGGTGAAGGGCGGCGGGCTTGGCACCGACACGCTGGAGGAGATGGAACGGATCGTCGGCGATGCCGGTCAGATCAACACCATCGATGGCGGCAACAGCGACGCTTCGGCGTTCACCGTCGATCTCGGCGCGGGCACGCTGCAGGTCGCCCCGATCTCGGGCGCCGGGCCGTTCGCGTTCGACGTGGAGAACTTCACCGATGTGATTGGCACCGCGAGTGCCGATCGCATCACCGGCGATGCGGGGGACAACATCCTCAGCGGCAGGGACGGGAATGACACGCTTTGGGGCGGCGCGGGCGACGACACGCTGACCGGCGCGGGCGGCAACGACACGCTGCGCGGCGGGGCGGGCAACGATTTCGTCCAGGGCGGGGCGGGCAACGACACGATCTGGTGGGACAATGCCGACCGGTCCTGGGTCGAAGGCGGGGCACAGGATATCGGCGGGGCCGGGTATGACACGCTGCAGGTCGAAACGGGGTCGTGGTTCCGGACATCGAACCTCGACAACTACGGGTTCGAGGCGTTTGTGGGCGCAGAGCATAGCGACTCGGTGATCGGCTTCCGCGACGATGTGGGTTACGACTTCGCAGGCGGCGCGGGCAACGACACGCTGACCGGCGCGGGCGGCAACGACACGCTGCGCGGCGGGGCGGGCAACGATTTCGTCCAGGGCGGGGCGGGCAACGACACGATCTGGTGGGACAATGCCGACCGGTCCTGGGTCGAAGGCGGGGCACAGGATATCGGCGGGGCCGGGTATGACACGCTGCAGGTCGAAACGGGGTCGTGGTTCCGGACATCGAACCTCGACAACTACGGGTTCGAGGCGTTTGTGGGCGCAGAGCATAGCGACTCGGTGATCGGCTTCCGCGACGATGTGGGTTACGACTTCGCAGGCGGCGCGGGCAACGACACGCTGACCGGCGCGGGCGGCAACGACACGCTGCGCGGCGGGGCGGGCAACGATTTCGTCCAGGGCGGGGCGGGCAACGACACGATCTGGTGGGACAATGCCGACCGGTCCTGGGTCGAAGGCGGGGCACAGGATATCGGCGGGGCCGGGTATGACACGCTGCAGGTCGAAACGGGGTCGTGGTTCCGGACATCGAACCTCGACAACTACGGGTTCGAGGCGTTTGTGGGCGCAGAGCATAGCGACTCGGTGATCGGCTTCCGCGACGATGTGGGTTACGACTTCGCAGGCGGGGCGGGCAACGACACGCTGACCGGCGCGGGCGGCAACGACACGCTGCGCGGCGGGGCGGGCAACGATTTCGTCCAGGGCGGGGCGGGCAACGACACGATCTGGTGGGACAATGCCGACCGGTCCTGGGTCGAAGGCGGGGCACAGGATATCGGCGGGGCCGGGTATGACACGCTGCAGGTCGAAACGGGGTCGTGGTTCCGGACATCGAACCTCGACAACTACGGGTTCGAGGCGTTTGTGGGCGCAGAGCATAGCGACTCGGTGATCGGCTTCCGCGACGATGTGGGTTACGACTTCGCAGGCGGCGCGGGCGACGACACGCTGACCGGCGCGGGCGGCAACGACACGCTGCGCGGCGGGGCGGGCAACGACACGCTGACCGGCGGGGCGGGCGCCGATACCTTCGTCTTTGCCGCCGGTGACGATGCCGACATCATCACCGATTTCGAGACGGGCATCGATACGCTCGACCTCACGAGCTTCGGTTTCGACTCGGCTGCCGAGGCGCTTGGCCTTGCCTTCGACACCGCGGAGGGCGTGGTGTTCGATTTCGGCAATGGCGATGTTCTGACCCTTCGTGATGTCACGAAAAGCCAGCTTGGCGACGACCTGCTGGCCTGACTTGTAACCAGACAACGGCGCCTGGGGGTCAGCCCCCAGGCGCCGCTGCCGCGCTCAGTTCGGGATCTCGCCCGACAGCCCCTCGACATAGAAATCCATGCCCAGCATCGTGCCGTCATCGGCCACCTCGCCGACATCGAGCCACAATGTGCCGTCCTGCCTGGCGATCGGGCCGGTGAAGGGATGATAATCGCCCGCCGCGATCGACTCCGCGATCGCCTGGGCACTGGCGCGCACATCGGCCGGGATCGCATCGGTCATCTCGCCAAGTTCCACCATGCCCGGCGCGATGCCGTCCCAGGTGTCGGTGCTTTCCCAGGTCCCGTCGATCACCGCCTGCACCCGGTCGATGTAATAGGGCGCCCAGTTGTCGATGATCGAGGCGACCCGGGGTGCAGGCGCAAACGCCGCCATGTCCGAAGCCTGGCCGAAGCCGATCACGCCGGCCTCGGCCATCACCGTCATCGGCGCGGTCGAATCGGTGTGCTGCATGATCACATCGGCGCCCTGGTCGATCAGCGCCTGCGCCGCCTCGGCCTCGACCGCGGGGTCGAACCAGGTGAACACCCAGACGACGCGGAAATCGACATCCGGGTTGACGGCCTTGGCGTGCAGATAGGCCGAATTGATGCCGCGGATCACCTCGGGGATCGGATAGGACGCGATATAGCCGACGATGTTCGATTCGGTCATGTGGCCGGCGATATGGCCGATCACCGCCCGGCCCTCGTAGAACCGCGCCGAATAGGTCGACACGTTGGGATGATCGCGGCGATAGCCGGTGGCGTGTTCGAACTTCACATCCGGAAACTTGGCGGCGACGTTGTTTGTCGCGTCCATGTAGCCGAAGGAGGTGGTGAAGATGATGTCGGCGCCGGCCAGCGCCATCTGGGTCATCACCCGCTCGGCATCGGCCCCTTCGGGCACATTCTCGACATAGCTCGTCTCGACCGCGTCGCCGAAATGTTCCTCGACCGCCAGTCGGGATTCGTTGTGCTCGTAGGTCCAGCCGAAATCGCCGATCGAGCCGACATAGACGAATGCGGCCTTGACCGGGTCGTCCTGGGCAGCGGCCGACAGGCCAAGGCCGGCTGCCAGGGTGAAGCCGGCCAGAGTTGGGATCAGACGTGTCATGAAAGCCTCCTTTGCTGGGGTCGTGGGTCTATCCGGTGGCGTGGAACGGGCGGCCGAGCGCGGCCGGCGCACCCGCCATGCCGCGGCCCGAAGAGATCAGAACAAGGACCAGTATGGTGATGACATAGGGTGACATCGACAGAAGCTCGGCGGGCACCGGGATGCCCTGGGCCTGAAACCGCAATTGCGCCGCGGTCACCCCGCCGAAAAGCCACGCGCCAAGCAACAGCCGCCATGGCTTCCAGCCCGAGAACACCACCATGGCCAGCGCGATCCAGCCCGCGCCGGCGGTCATCCCCTCGGTCCATTGCGGCACGCGCACAAGGCTCAGATAGGCCCCACCCAGCCCCGCCAGCGCGCCGCCGAACAGGATCGCCAGGAGCCGGATGCGGACCACCTTGTAGCCCAGCGCATGCGCCGCCCCGGGGTTTTCGCCGACCGCGCGCAGGATCAGGCCCCAGCGTGTGGCCCGCAACGCCCAGGCGATCGCCGCCACGGCCGCAACCGACAGATAGACCATGGCGTCATGCGAAAACAGGATGCGGCCAAGCACCGGCAGGTCCGACAGCCCCGGCAAATCGAGGCGGGGCACGGGCGGCGGGCTGATGCCCGAATAGCCGATGCCCAGAAGCGCCGACAGACCCAGCCCGAACAGCGTCAGCGCCAGGCCCGAGGCGACCTGATTGGCCAGCAGGATCTGGGTCAGCACGCCGAACAGCAGCGCCAGCGCGGCGCCGGCCAGCGCGGCGGCGAGAAAGCCCAAGACGGGCGAGCCCGAATGCACCGCCGCGATGAAGCCGCAGACGGCGCCGGTGATCATCATCCCCTCGACGCCCAGATTCAGCACGCCCGCCCGTTCGACCACCAGCTCGCCCAGCCCGGCCAGCAGAATGGGCGTGGCCGCGACGATCAGCCAGAAGGCAAGCGTGACCGGATCAATGCCCATGCGCGGCCCTCCCGCGACCGAAGCGAAACCGGTAGCCTGTCAGCACATCGACGGCGAGCAGGAAGAACAGCAGCATGCCCTGAAACGCCAGGATCGCCGCGGCAGGCACCCCCAGCATCAGCTGCGCCAGTTCGCCGCCGATATAGGTCAGCGCCATCAGGAACCCCGCCAGCAGGATGCCGATCGGGTGCAGCCGGCCCAGAAACGCCACGATGATCGCGGTGAAACCATAGCCGGTGTTGAAGTCGATGCTGATCTGGCCGGCCGGGCCGGTCACCTCGAACAACCCGGCAAGCCCGGCCAGCGCGCCCGACAGCCCCAGGCACAGGATCGTCACCCGGCCCGGCACCACGCCGGCAAAGCGCGCGGCGCGCGGCGCCTCGCCCATCAGGCGCAGCTGAAAGCCGCCGACATGGCGGGCGAGCAGGATCTGCGCGGCGATCACGGCAAGGATCGTCGTCACCCCGCCCCAATGCAGGCCGATCGCGTCGATCAGCACGGGGTTGTCGGTGCCGGGATGGCGCGCCAGGTTGCGCGAGCCGGGAAAGCCCGCCCCCTCGGGGTTCCGGAGCCAGCCGAGCGCTGCCGCCGCCAGCAGCTTTTCGGCGACATAGACCAGCAGCAGCGAAACCAGGATTTCGCTGGTGTTGAAGCGCACCTTGAGGATTGCCGGGATCATCGCCCAAGCCCAGCCGCCCAGCGCGCCGGCCAGCACCATGGCGGGAAACAGGAACGGGCTTGCGGACGGATAGAAGGCCAGCCCCACCGCGGCCCCTGCCAGGGCGCCCAGAATGTACTGGCCCTCGGCCCCGATATTCCAGACCCCGGCGCGAAACCCCATGGCAAGCCCGATGGCGATCAGGATCAGCGGCCCGGCCTTCACCATCAGTTGTGGCCTTGCATAGGCGGCGAATTGCGGATCGAAGAGCGGGTCCCAGAAGATCAGCCGCAGCCCCGCCAGCGGGTCCTTGCCGAGCAGGGCAAACAGCACCGCGCCAGCAACCATGGTCAGCGCCACGGCCAGAACGGGCGCCGCCACCCGCCACAGCCGCGAGGGCACCGGGCGCGGCTCCAGCCGGATCACGATGCCGCCCCCATGCCCGGGTCCGGCGCCCCGGCCGGCAGGTGCATGTCATGCGCCCCGCCCAGCATCAGGCCGATCTCGTCGAGCGTCAGTGCGCCGGCCGGCCGCGGCGCGCCCAGCCGACCCTCGGACAGCGCGCAGAACCGGTCGGATATCTCGAGCAATTCGTCGAGGTCCTGGCTGATCGCGATCACCGCCGCACCGCGCGCGGCCATGTCGGTCAGCGCCGTGCGGATCGCGGCCGCGGCGCGGGCATCGACCCCCCATGTCGGCTGGTTGACCACGAACACCGCGGGCGTCTGCAGCACCTCGCGGCCGATCAGGAATTTCTGCAGATTGCCGCCCGACAGCGACCGCGCCGGCGCCCCGGGCCCGGGGGTGCGGACATCGAAGCGCGCGATCACCTCGCCGGCGAATCCGCGCGCCCGCCCCCAGGCGATGAACCCGCGCGAGACCAGCCCGCGCCGGCCGCGCGCGGTCATCAGCGTGTTTTCGGCCAGGCTCATGTCCGGCGCGACGGCATGGCCCAGCCGATCCTCGGGCGCGCAGTGCAACCCGCGGGCGCGCCGTGCCTCGGGCCCCAGCGTGCCGATCGGCGCGTCGTCAAGCAGGATGGTGCCGCGCGCCGTGCGGACCTCGCCCGACAGCGCGGCCAGCAATTCGTCCTGGCCGTTGCCCGCCACCCCGCCGATGCCCAGCACCTCGCCCGCCCGGGCCTCGAACACGATATGGCGCAGCGGCGTGCCGAAGGCGGTCGGTGGGGGCAGCGACAGCCCGGTGACATGGAGCCGCACCGGCCCCGCCGCCCGCGCCGCGCGGGCGATCTCGGGCAGCGCGCTGCCGACCATCATCTCGGCCAGATCGCGGGCGCTGACCGCGGCCGGGTCGCAGGTTCCGGTGACCTGCCCGCGCCGCAACACGGTGGCCCGGTCGCACAGGGCGCGCACCTCTTCAAGCTTGTGCGAGATGTAAAGGATCGCGGTGCCCTCGGCGGCCAGCTTGCGCAGGGTGGCGAACAGCAGCGCCGCCTCCTGCGGCGTCAGAACCGAGGTCGGCTCGTCCATGATCAGCAGGGCGGGGTCCTGCAACAGGCAGCGCAGGATCTCGACCCGCTGGCGTTCCCCCGCACTGAGGTCGCCGGCCCGGCGATCGGGGTCGAGCGGCAGGCCGTAATCCTGGCTGACGGCGCGGATCCGGGCCGACAGCGCCGCCCGCGCCGGCGGATCGGTCATGCCAAGCGCGATGTTCTCGGCCACGCTGAGCGCATCGAACAGGCTGAAATGCTGGAACACCATGGCGACACCGGCCGCCCGGGCGGCGCGCGGGTCGGCCGGGGCGTGCCGCCGCCCATCCAGCGTCATCTGCCCCGAATCGGGCCGGATCAGGCCATAGATCATGCCCATCAGGGTCGACTTGCCCGCGCCGTTCTCGCCGATCACGGCATGGATTTCGCCCCGGCGAATGTCGAGCGAGACCGCATCATTGGCCAGCACGCCCGGAAAGGCGCGGGTCAGGTCGCGGATCTCCAAGAGTGGCTGCGTCACTGGGCGGCCCCGGGCGTTGTCCGCATTCCGGGATAAACCGCGCCAGCCGCAAGGACCACCGCGAAGCGCGCGGCCGGGCCCGCGAACCGCGCAGGCGCCCAAAATCCGGGCAAACCGGTGGGACGCTGGACCGACAAGCTGATTTTTCCAGAAAAATCAGCCAAGGCAAATCCTTCCAGAAGGATTTGCCCAGCATCCCTATTCCGGCACGCAGATCTCGTGCCGGGCGATCCCCAGCGCGGTGCGGCCGAGCAGGATCAGGATCAGCACGACGAGCAGCGCCAGCAGCCCGGCCCCGATCAGCCGATAGGCATCGCCGCCCCCGGCCCCGGCATGGGCCAGGCTGGCGATCGACAGCGCGGCCACCGGAAAGCTCAGCGCCCACCAGGACAGGGCAAAGGGGATGCGGGCAAAGCGGCGGGCCTGGGCCAGCACCAGAAGCGCAAAGACATAGCCGAGGCTGAGCAGGATCTGCCCGAACGGCCCCGCCGCGCCGGTCAGCTGCCCCCACGCCAGATAGCCGACGGCGGGCGGTGCGACCAGGATCATCAGGGTCGGCACCATGCGGCCGGGCAGCGGATCGTGAAACATCAGCCGGTTCATCACCAGGGTCAGCAGGACGACCCAGAAGACGAGCCCGGCCGAGAAGAACATCCACGAAATGTCGACATATCCCAGCGGCACGCCGGCCACCGGCACCACGACATTGCCGACCGCCGGAATGAACCAGGCCGGCGAAAGCTGCGGCGTGGCGAATGGGCGGTGGCCGATCCAGGAACTGATGACGGCCAGCGAGAACAGCGCCTGCGCAGCCGCCGCCACGACCCAGACCGCACGGGCCAGCCCGACATGGATCGGCATCAGCGCCGTGGCCAGCAGCAGAAAGGCGATCGCGATGGCGGGAAAGAACGCAATCCGCACCGGATGGTGCCATTCCGCGATCACCGCCGCGGGGTGGCGCCAGGTCTTCAGCAGGTAAAGGACGCTGATCGCCAGCAACAGCGCCACCGTCACCAGCAGCACGCCGCGCGACAGCACCGGGATCAGCCCGAAGCTCCGCTCTGCCGCGTGGAGCGCCAGCACCAGCCCGAACATGCCCATCGCGACGGCGAAGAAGCTGACCGGGAAATGCGCCAGCCGGTTCTCGGCCGGCAGCGCGGGATCGGCCCCGGCGGCGGTCACGCCTGCGCGTCCGCCGCTGCGCTGGCCCGTCTGGGCCGCCAGATCAGCGATTGCAGGGTGTAGACAAGGATCGCCAGACCGATCGCGCCCATCAGTCCGATGCCCAGCACCAGCAGCCAGTCGACCGGCCCGCCCAGATCGGCCATGGTCGAGTTGGTCACCCGCTGCACGAACCAGATCGCCCCGACAAATCCGAACGGCATCGACAGCTGCGCCAGCAGGAATTTGCGCCACGACACCGAATGGTCGCGGATCAGCACATAAAGATAGGCCAGCGTGATCGCGATGGCGGCCAGCGCCATCGCCCAGAACACCAGCGGGCCGAACATTTCCTCGAACACCGCGATCAGCGTGCCCGGCGTGAGTTCTTCCATGTTTTCGTCCTCCGAGGGATGATCGCACCGGCGATCAAGGGCGGGGCTCGTCGCCCCGTTCGATCCTTTCGTCTTCCTTCAGTTCCAGCCACATCGCGTTCATCACCGCAAAGATCGCGGCAAGCGGCAGGCCAAGCAACCAGGCAAAATACCACATCGGCTGTCCTTTCTCAGTAGACCGAATCGCTGTTCGCGGTGACATCGTCCGCGGTCACCTTGCCCCACAGCACCCGATAGACCCAGGCCGTGTAGGCCAGGATGATCGGCATGAAGATCACCGTCGAGACCAGCATGATGAACAGCGTCTTGTGCGAGGACGAGGCGTTCCACACCGCCAGCGAACTGGCGGGGTCGATCGAACTGGGCAGGATGAACGGGAACATCGTCAACCCGACGCTGGAGATCACGCCAAAGATCGCAAGCTTCGACCACAAGAGCGTCGCCACCTCGCGCTCGGCGCGCAGGCCAAAGAAGGTCAGCACCAGCCCGACGAAACCCAGAACCGGGGCGATCGCGATCCAGGGCCGGTCGGCATAGACGGCAAGCCACGAGCCGGTGCGTTCGACGGTGAAGGTCAGCGGGTTCGACGGGCCGTCGCGCACGACCTCGCCGACAAAGGCATAGCCCTCGATCCCGTTGGCCAGCCACAGCCCCGCCCCGGCATAGCCGAGAATGGCAAGGATCGCGGTCACCGAACCGATCGCCCGGGCGCGCACCGCCACCGGCCCTGCCGCCTTCAGCGACAGCCAGGCGGCGCCATGGGTGATCAGCATCGCCGCCGAGACCACGCCGCAAAGCAGGGCAAACGGGCTGAGCAGGCCGAAGAACTTGGCAAAGAGACCACCCTGATAGATCGAGTGCAGGTCGTCGGTCAGATAGAACGGCACCCCAAGCAGCACGTTGCCGACCGCGACCCCGAAGATCAGCGCGGGCACGAAGCCGCCGATGAACAGCGCCCAGTCCCACATCGCCCGCCACCCGGCGCTGTCGCGCTTGGAGCGGTATTTGAACGCCACCGGCCGCAGGATGAACGCCGTCAGCACGACGAACATCGCCAGATAGAAGCCCGAGAAGCTGACCGCGTAAAGCGGCGGCCAGGCGGCAAAGATCGCGCCGCCGCCAAGGATGAACCAGACCTGGTTGCCCTCCCAGACCGGGCCGACCGTGTTGATCGCGACCCGCCTTTCGGTGTCGGTCCGGGCGACAAAGGGCAACAGCGCGCCGACGCCCATGTCGAACCCGTCGGTCAACGCAAAGCCGATCAGCAAAACGCCCAGCAACAGCCACCAGATGACGCGCAGCACCTCGAAATCGATGAGTTCGTGAAGGATCATGTCATCTCACTCCGCAGGGGTTGCGATTTCGCCGGGGCCGGCGCGGCCGCCCGACAGGCGTTGCTCGTGTCTGTGCTGCCAGGCCACGGTCTCGGCCACGTCCATGAACGGGCCCTTGCGGATGTATTTCAGCAGCAGCCCGACCTCGACCACGAACAGGACCGAATAGAACAGGGTGAAGCCGATCAGCGTGACCAGCACCTCGGTCGCCGACAGGTGGCTGACCGACATCGCGGTCGGCAGCACCCCGTCGACCGTCCAGGGCTGGCGGCCGAACTCGGCCACGAACCAGCCCATCTCGGCGGCGATCCAGGGCAGCGGGATCATCCACACCGCCAGATGCAGCGCCGGCCGCGGAAACCGCATGCCGCGGAACGAGGCCATGAAGAAGAAATAGACCATCGTGCCGATGAACAGAAAGCCAAGGCCGACCATGATCCGGAACGCCCAGAACAGCGGCCAGACATGCGGGATGGTATCTTCGGCCGCCATGGTGATCTGCTCGGCCGTCGCCTGCCGCGGATCCTCGACATAGGGCAGCAGCAGGAAGGCAAAGCCCAGATCGGCCGAATGCGCCTCGAACGTTGCGATCTCGGCCGGGTCGGCATTCTCGCGCTCGGCGCGGACATGCATCAGCGCGTCATAGGCGATCAGGCCCGAGCGGATGCGCTCTTCGGCCTGGGCCTCGAGCTTGTCGATGCCGGGCACTTCCCGGGTCAGCGAGCGGGTGCCGATGAGCCCCATCATCCACGGGATTTCAACCTTGAAATGGGTCTCGCGCGCCCCCTGATCGGGGATGCCGAACACGGTGAAGGGCGCAGGTGCATCCTCGGTGTGCCACATCCCCTCCATCGCGGCGAGTTTCATCTTCTGGCTGTGGGTGGCCGAATAGCCCGATTCGTCGCCCAGAACGACGACCGACAGCGCCGAGGCCAGCCCGAAGGAGGCGGCCACCGCAATCGACCGGCGGGCCAGATCGGTGTGCCGCCCCTTCAGCAGATACCACGCCGACACCCCCAGAACGAACACCGACGCCGTGACATAGCCGGCCGAAACCGTGTGCACGAATTTCGACTGGGCGACGTGGTTGAACAGCACCTCGTAGAAGCTGGTCATCTCCATCCGCATCGACATCGGGTTGAAGGCCGCGCCGACCGGGTTCTGCATCCAGCCATTGGCGATCAGGATCCACAGCGCCGACAGGTTCGAGCCGATGGCGACCAGCCAGGTCACGACCAGATGCTGGACCCGCGACAGCTTGTCCCAGCCAAAGAACATCAGCCCGACAAAGGTCGCCTCCAGGAAGAAGGCCATCAGCCCTTCGATCGCCAGCGGCGCGCCGAAAATGTCGCCCACATAATGGCTGTAGTAGCTCCAGTTCATGCCGAACTGGAACTCCATGGTGATGCCGGTGGCGACGCCAAGGACAAAGTTGATGCCGAACAGCGTGGCCCAGAACTTGGTCATCTGGCGCCAGATCGGGCGACGGGTCATGACATAGACCGTCTCCATGATCGCGACGATGATCGACAGCCCCAGCGTCAGCGGCACAAAGAGAAAGTGAAACATCGCCGTCATCGCGAATTGCAGGCGAGACAGCTCGACGATCCCGAATTCCATGGGCAGGTGGCTCCTGTTGCGCGGACGCGACGCGCCCGCCATCGCGGTTTTCGATGCTGATAGGGCCCTGGGCGCGGCCCGCCTTGACCTGTGTCAAAAACCGGCGCGGGCGGTGTATATTTCGGGCGTGCCTGTTTGTGCCGATGCCAGCGCCAGCACCCGGTCGGCCCAGGCGCGTTCGCGCGGGCGGTGCGCGGCGACCACGATGGCGGCCTCGGGAAGGGCCGCGCGGATGCCCGCCAGGACCCGGTCGGCGGTCGGCCCATCCAGCCCCTCGGTCGGCTCGTCCAGAAGCAGAATCAGGGGCTTGCGCAGCAACACACGGGCCACGGCCAGGCGCCGTGCCTCGCCCCCCGACAGCCCCGCGCCGCGGTCGCCCAGCATCAGGTCGAGCCCGCCACGCGGCGCCACCGCCTGCCACAGCGCGGCATGGTCGAGCGCCCGCTGCAGGGTGGCGTCATCGGCCTCGGGCGCCGCGAGTGCGAGATTCTGTCGCACCGTCCCGCGGATCAGGGCGCTGCGTTGCAACAACAGCGCAAGATGCGCCCGCAGCGCCGATTCAGGCCATTGCGCCAGGGCGTGCCCGGCGATCGCGATTCGCCCGCCGCTGGCCGGGATCAGCCCCGCCAGCAGCGCCAGGGTGGTGCTTTTGCCTGCCCCGCTGGGGCCGGTCAGCGCCAATGTCTCGCCCGGTGCGACCGCCAGGTCGAGCCCGGCGATCACCGCGCGCGCGGCACCCTCGCGGCGATAGGTCAGCCCCTGGGCAAGCAGCCCGGCCCCCGGCACCGGCACCGGCGCGGCCGGCGCGATGGCCAGACCGGCCGGGGCAGCCGCCAGATCGGGCGCCACCCGGCGCGCCGCATCCGCCATCCGACCCAGATCGGCCATCGCCCGGCGCAGCGGCTGCACCGTCTCGGCCAGGGCGAGCGCCACCAGCGTTGCCATCGCGACCGCGGCCGGGCCGATGGTGCCCGCCGCCACGCCGGCCATCCCCAGTACCAGCGCCCCGCCCATGGCAATCGGCGTCAGCGCGGTCAGCACCAGGCCGACGGCGCGCTCGATCGCGTCAAGCCGGGCGCGGTCGGTGCGGCGGCGCGCATCGGCGGCCAGCACATGCGCCGCCTGGTCGGTCAGCCGGCCGGCGACCGCGAAATCGCCGCGCGCGCGCAACAGGTCGACGGTGCGGGCGCGCAACGCCTGCAAGGCGCGCTCGGCACGGCGCGACGGCGCGGCCGAGGCCCGCGCCCCCAGCCCCAGCACCGCGCCGCCGCCCAGCAGATAGACCCCCAGAACCCACAGCGCGACGCCGGGATCGACCAGCCAGGCGACCATGGCTGCGGCCAGAAGCTGGGTCGCCAGCCCCGCGGCCAGCGGCAGGATCAGCCTCAGCGGCACCCCGTCCAGCGCATCGACATCGGCCGTCAGCGCATTGAGCGCGAGCCCGCCCCGCACCCGTTCAAGCCGCGCAAACGGCGCCGCGGCCAGCCGTTCGAGCAGGTGCACCCGCAGCGCGGCCAGCGCGCGCAGCGTCGCGTCATGGGTCAGCAGCCGCTCGCCATAGCGCGCCGCGGTGCGACCGAGGGCCAGAAACCGTACCCCGGCCGAGGGGCGGAACACGTCAAAGACCAGGCCGGCACCGGCGGCACCCGCCGCGGCCGCCGCCACGATGAACCAGCCCGCAAGCCCCAGCAGCGCCGCCCCGGCGGCCAGCACGGCAAGGCTGAGCAGCGCACCGCGGATCAGCGCCACCCGCTCCTGCGCCAGAATATGCGCGAACACCCGCCAGATCGCGCGCATCAGGCGGCCTCCGATCCCTGACCCAGCGGCACGGTCCGGCCCATCCGGGCAGCCAGCGCCGGGTCGTGGGTGGCCACGATCAGGGTCGCACCGCGCGCCGCCTGGGCAAGCAACCCGGCGGTGACCGCCGCGGCGGTGTCGGCATCGAGATCGGCCGTCGGCTCGTCGGCCAGGATGACATCGGGCGTGCCGTAAAGCGCGCGGGCCAGCACGACGCGGCGCGCCTCGCCGCCCGACAGGCCGACCCCGCGCTCGCCAAGCCGCGTGTCGAGGCCCTGGGGCAGCGCCGCGATCACCGGTCCGACGGCGGCCGCATCCAGCGCCGCATCCAGATCGCCGGGCCGCCCGCCGGTGATCGTGGCACGCAGCGATTCATTGGCGAACCAGGCGCCTTGCGGCATCCAGCCAAGCCGCGCCCGCCAGCCATCGGCAGTGTCGTCGTCCAGCGGCCGGCCGGCGACCGCGATCTGGCCCGCCTCGGGCGCGACCAGCCCGGCGATCAGCCGCAACAGCGTCGTCTTGCCGACCCCCGATGGCCCGGTCAGCGCGACCGTGTCGCCAGCCATGATGGCGAGGTCGGGAAAGCCGATCCAGCCGCTGCCGGCGCGCGCCGCGACACCGGTAAGCCGGATCGTCGCGGGACCGGTCAGCGGCGCGGCCCGCCCGCCGCTGCCCAACAGCGGCGCCGCGCTGTCGGCCTCGAGCGCGTCGAGTTCCTCGGCCACCGCTTCGGCCGCCGCCTTGTCGTGCCAGGCCGCCGCGACATCGCGCAGCGGCTGATAGAAATCCGGGGTAAGCAGCAACAGCCAGATCGCCAGCGCCGGCGCCAGCGGCGGCGCCCAGGCGCCCCAGCCGATCAGCCCCAGCACCGTGAAGCCGCACCAGACCGCCACCATTGCCACGCCGAGCGCGGCGAAAAGCTCCAGAACGGTCGAGGACAGGAACGCAACCCGCAGCACCGCCATGGTGCGCCGGCGCAGGCTGTCCGATGCGGTGGCGAAATCCCGCCCGACGCGCGCCCCGGCATCGAGCAGCCGCACCGCCGTCAGCGCCGACAACCGATCCACAAGCAGATCGTTCAGCGCGCCGACCTCGACCAGCTGGCGCTTGCTGGCCTGCTTGGCGGCAATGCCGATCAGCGCCTGGAACACCGGGATCAGCGGCCCCGAAATCAGCAGGACGAGGCCGACCGCCCAGGAGGCGCTGAAAGCCGCCCCCAGAATCGCCGCCGGCAGCAGCATCGCCCGGGCGCGGGCCGGCGCATAGCGCGCCACATAGGGCAGCAACAGGTCGAGCTTTTCGGCCGCCAGCGCGGCGACCGCGCCCGGCCCCGCCACCTCGCCCGGGCCGCGCCGGACCTCTTGCGCGATCAGCCGAGCGCGCGCCTCGGCCACCACCGCCTCGCCGGCGCGAAACAGCTGCCCCTCGGCCAGGGCCGACAGGAAGGCGCGCAGCAGTCCAAGCAGGACAAAGGCCGCGACCAGCCCGGCCGTCCGGTCGAACCGGCCGCCCAGGGCATCGCCGAACACCATCGCCAAGGCCCATGCCTGCGGCAGCCAGGTCAGCGCCGCCAGTGCCGAGATCCAGGCGGCCCGGCGCAGCGTGCCGGCCTGTGCGGCGGTCAGCCGGGCCAGTGGCGCCGCACGGCGCGGTGTTGCGGTCGGGTCGGGATCGGGCACGGAACCTGCATGCATCGTTGATCTTTTGGCGCCCCATGCCATGGGCGCCCGGCCGGTGCAACGCGGACCGGTCGCGATCCGGCCGGGCCTTGACCGCGCCCGCCGCGCCGGAAACAAGGACAGGGGCCGGTGCCACGGCGGCGCCAACGGAACAACAGGGGAGAGAGGCGATGAAGGTTGGATATCTGGCGCTTGCCGCCGCGCTGGCGGCGGGAACCGCGGGAACGGCGGCGGCCGAGGTCAAGGTCGGCATGATCACCACCTTGTCGGGCGGCGGTGCCGGGCTTGGGATCGACGTGCGGGACGGCTTCCTGCTGGCGCTCGCCCAATCGGACCGCGACGACATCGAGGTGATCGTCGAGGACGACCAGCGCAAGCCCGACATCGCCGTGCAACTGGCCGACCGGATGATCCAGGCCGAGGATGTGGACGTTCTGACCGGCATCATCTGGTCGAATCTGGCGATGGCGGTGGTGCCGTCGGCAACCGCCCAGGGGGTGTTCTATCTGTCGCCCAATGCCGGGCCGTCGCAGCTGGCCGGCGCGGGCTGCCACCCCAACTACTTCAACGTCGCCTGGCAGAATGACAACCTGCATGAGGCCGCCGGCGCCTATGCGAATTCAGCGGGTTACACGAACAGTTTCATCCTGGCGCCGAACTATCCGGCGGGCCGCGACGCGCTGACCGGCTACAAGCGGTTCTACCAGGGCGACCTGGCGGGCGAGCTTTACACCCAGCTCGGCCAGACCGACTATGCAGCCGAGATCGCCCAGATCCGGGCCTCGGGGGCGGATTCGGTGTTCTTCTTCCTGCCGGGCGGGATGGGGATTTCCTTCCTCAAGCAATATGCCGATAGCGGCGTCGACATTCCGGTGCTGGGGCCGGCCTTTTCGTTCGACCAGGGTATCCTGCAGGCGGTCGGCGATGCCGCGCTGGGCGTGGTCAACACCAGCCAGTGGTCGAAGGATATCGACAACCCGGTGAACGCCGCCTTCGTCGAGAGCTTTGAGGCCGAATACGGGCGGCTGCCCTCGCTTTATGCCAGCCAGGGCTTTGACACCGCGAATCTGCTGATCTCGGCGCTTGAAGTGGCCGATCCTTCGGACCCCGACGCCTTTCGTGCCGCGCTCGAGGCGGCCGATTTCGACAGCACGCGGGGCGATTTCGCGTTCGGCCCCAACCATCACCCGATCCAGGACATCTATGTCCGCGAGGTGGTGCGCGAGGGCGACGTGCTGACCAACCGCATCATCGGCGTTGCGCTGGAAGATCACCAGGACGCCTATGCCGCCGAATGCGGCATGTGATCGACAGGCCGGCGCCGGGCCCTGCCCGGCGCGCGGCCCCCCCAATGGCCGAGCCGGTGAACCCCCATGCATGACATCCGCGCGATCCGCGACGACCCGGCCGGGTTCGACGCCGCCCTGGCCCGGCGCGGCGCAGCCCCCGTGGCCACCGAGATCCTCGCCCTCGACGCCGCTCGCCGCGACAAGGTGACGGCGGCCGAGGCCGCCCAGGCCGCGCGCAACGCGGCGTCGAAGGAGATCGGTGCGGCAAAGGCCGCCGGCGACGCGGCGGGCTTCGAAAGGCTGCGCGCGCTGGTGGCCGAAAAGAAAGCCGAGATCGCCGCGCTGGAGGCCGAGGCCAAGGCGGCGGATGCCCGGCTGACCGACCTGTTGATGGGGCTACCGAACCTGCCGCTGGCCGATGTGCCCGATGGCGCGGATGAGGACGACAATGTCGAGCTCCGGCGCTGGGGCCGGCCACGCGCCTTCGATTTCCCGCCCCGGGAACATTTCGAGATTGCCGGCGTCCGGCCCGGCATGGATTTCGAGACCGCCGCCCGGCTGTCGGGCGCGCGCTTCGTGGTGCTGTCGGGCGCCATCGCGCGCCTGCACCGCGCGCTCGGGCAGTTCATGCTGGATACCCATGTCGCGGAAAACGGCCTGACCGAGACCTGGACGCCCGTGCTGGTGCGCGAAGACGCGATGCTGGGCACCGGCCAGTTGCCGAAATTCGGCGAGGACAGCTATCAGACCCGCGAAGGCTGGTGGCTGATCCCCACCGCCGAGGTCACGCTGACCAACATCGTCGCGGGCCAGATGATCGATGGCGGGTATCTGCCGCGCCGCTATGTCGCCCATTCGCAATGCTTCCGCTCCGAGGCGGGCAGCGCCGGCAAGGACACCGCCGGGATGCTGCGCCAGCATCAGTTCGAAAAGGTCGAGATGGTGTCGATCGTCCACCCCGATGACGGCCGGGCCGAGCTCGACCGGATGACGCGCTGCGCCGAGGACATCCTCGAGCGGCTCGGCCTGCCCTATCGCACCGTGGTGCTGTGCACCGGCGATATGGGGTTCGGGGCGCGCCGCACCCACGATATCGAGGTCTGGCTGCCCGGTCAGGACCGCTATCGCGAGATCAGCTCCGTCTCGCTTTGCGGCGATTTCCAGGCCCGCCGGATGAACGCCCGGTTCCGTCCCGAAGGCGGCGGCAAGCCCGCCTTCCCGCACACGCTGAACGGGTCGGGCCTGGCCGTCGGGCGCTGCCTGATCGCGGTGCTGGAAAACGGCCAGCAGGCGGATGGATCGGTCAGCCTGCCGCCGGTGCTGGCGCCCTGGCTTGGCGGCAGGACGCGGCTGACCCGGGACGGCGCGCTCGTCTGATCGGCGCTGGCCGGGCCATCGGCGATCCGACGCGGGCGCCCGCGCCCCGGGCGGCGGCGGGCGGGTGGGTGGGGCCGCTGCCCGGGGGCGCGGGCGGCCCGGAGCAGTCAGGATGGTGGCCTTCGGGGCGCCGCCGCCGCCACCCGCTTCGCCGCCTGTGCCAGATCGCGGGCGATGGCAAAGGCACCGCGAATGCGATCACGGTCGGTGGCCCAGTCGCGGCGAATGACGATCCTGTTGTCCTTGACCTTTGCCAGCCCCTTCTGCGCGAGCATGAAATCGGCCAGCCCCGCCGGATTGGCGAATTTGTCATTGTGGAACTGCACCGTGGCGCCCTTTGGCCCGCCATCGAGCCGGGCGATCCCGGCCCGTTTGCACAGGGTCTTGATGCGCACGATCTTCAACAGCGTGTCGACTTCGGGCGGCAGCTTGCCGAACCGGTCGATCAGCTCGGCGGCAAAGCCTTCCAGTTCGACCTTGCCGTGCAGATCGGACAGCCGCCGGTAAAGCCCCAGCCGGACGTCGAGATCGGGGACATAGCCTTCGGGGATCAGCACCGGCACGCCCAGATTGATCACCGGCGCCCAGTCATGCGCGTCGGCCGGTTCGGCCAGATCGCCCGCCTTCATCCGCGCGATCGCATCTTCCAGCATCTGCTGGTAGAGTTCCTGACCAACCTCGCGCACCTGGCCCGATTGCTGATCTCCGAGCAGGTTGCCGGCGCCCCTGATGTCCAGATCCTGGCTGGCCAGGGTAAACCCGGCGCCCAGCGAATCGAGCGAGCCCAGCACCCGCAGCCGCTTCTCCGCCTGCGGGGTCAGCGGCGCGCGCGGCTTGGTCATCAGATAGGCATAGGCGCGGGTCTTGGCGCGGCCCACGCGCCCCCTGATCTGATAGAGTTGCGCCAGCCCGAACCGGTCGGCGCGGTGGATGATCATCGTGTTCGCGCTGGGGATGTCGAGACCCGACTCGACGATGGTGGTCGCCAAGAGCACATCATAAGCGCCGTCATAAAACGCGTTCATCCGCTTATCGAGCTCCCCCGCCGCCATCTGGCCATGGGCGGTGACCAGCGTGACCTCGGGGACATGATCGCGAACGAACGCCTCCATCTCGGCGATGTCGCTGACGCGGGGCACCACAAAGAAGCTCTGCCCGCCGCGATAATGCTCGCGCAGCAGCGCCTCGCGCACCGTCACCGCGTCGAATTCGCTGACATAGGTGCGGATCGCCAGACGATCGACCGGGGGCGTGGCGATGATCGACAGATCGCGCACGCCCGACAGCGCCATCTGCAGGGTGCGCGGGATCGGCGTGGCCGACAGGGTAAGGACATGGCACATCGGCGCGCAACTCCTTCAGCCGTTCCTTGTGGGTGACGCCAAAGCGCTGTTCCTCGTCGATCACGATCAGGCCGAGCCGCTGGAACCGGACCTGCCTGGCCAGCAGCGCATGGGTGCCGATGGCGATATCGACCGACCCGTCGGCGATGCCGGCCCGGGTCGCGGCGGCCTCCCTGGCGGGCACGAAACGCGACAGCGGCCGGACCGTGATGGGAAAGCCGCGGAACCGCTCGGCAAAGGTGTTGGCGTGCTGGCGCGCCAGCAGCGTCGTCGGCGCCACCACCGCCACCTGCAGCCCCGCCATGGCGGCGGCGAAGGCCGCGCGCATCGCCACCTCGGTCTTGCCAAAACCGACATCGCCGCAGATCAGCCGGTCCATCGGCCGGCCGCTGGCGAGGTCTTCCATCACCGCCGCGATGGCGGTCAGCTGATCGTCGGTCTCGGCCCAGGGGAAGCGGGCCGCGAACGCCTCCCACAGATCGCCCGGCGGGTCGAGCACCGGCGCCTTCTTCACCGCCCGCGCCGCCGCGGTTCGGATCAGCCGGTCGGCGATCTCGCGCAGGCGTTCCTTCAGCCTTGCCTTGCGCGCCTGCCAGGCGCCGCCGCCGAGCCTGTCCAAGGGCGCCGACCCCTCGCCATAGCGGCTGAGCAGTTCGATGTTCTCCACCGGCAGGAACAGCCGGTCGCCGCCGGCGTATTCCAGTGCCAGGCATTCATGCGGCGCGCCCAGCGCGGTCACCGTCTCGAGCCCGCGGTAAAGCCCGATGCCGTGCTCCACATGGACGACCAGATCGCCCGGCGCCAGGGCGGCGGCCTCGGTCAGGAAGGCCTCGGCCCGGTGGCGCCGGCGGGCCGGGCGCACCAGCCTTTCGCCCAGCACATCCTGCTCGGCGATCACCGTCAGCCCCGGCGCGGCGAACCCCTCGTCAAGCGGCCAGACCGCCAGAAACAGCCCGCCGCCTGTCTTGGGCAGGTCGCGCGCATGGCCGATGGCGGTGCCCACCACCCCCTCATCGGCCAGAAGATGCGACAGCCGATCGCGCGCGCCGTCCGAATAGCTGGCCACCACCACCGGGCCCGCGCCCTGACGGTCGCGGATGTGATCGGCAAGCGCGGCGAACAGATCGCGATTGTCCTGCGCCCGCTCGGCGGCAAAGTTGCGCCCCGCGCGCCCGCCGGCATCGATCACCCCGGGCCCCGAGGCGCGCGGGCTGACATGGGTTTCCAGCACGCGCCGCCCGGCCAGCGCCGCCGCAAAGGCGTCGGCGTCGAGATACAGCGCCTCGGGCGGGCAGGGCTTGTAGACCGTGTCGAAATCGGACGGGCTGCGCAGCGCCTCGACCCGGGCGCCATATTGCTCGGCGATCATCTCGGCCCGCGCCGTCAGCGCCGCCTCGAGCCTGTCGTCAAGCGCCACCGCCGCGCCGGGCAGATGGTCGAACAGCGTCCCCAACCGATCGTGGAAGAACGGCAGCCAGTGTTCCATACCGGCCTGCTTGCGGCCCGCGCTGACCGCTTCGTAAAGCGGGTCCTGCGCGCCCCCGGCCCCGAAGGCATGGCGATAATTCTGCCGGAACCGGGTGATCGCCGGATCGTCCAGGATCACTTCGGAGACCGGCGCCAGCTCGATCCGGTCGAGCCGCGCCGTGCTGCGCTGGCTTTCGGGATCGAACCGACGCACCCCGTCGAGCACGTCGCCGAACAGGTCAAGCCGCAGCGGCTCGGCCGCGCCGGGCGGGAAAATGTCCACGATGCCGCCGCGGATCGCATAATCGCCGGGCTCGGTCACGGTCGGCGTCGGGGCATAGCCCATGGTGGCCAGAAAGCGGCGCAGCCCCGCTTCGTCGATCCGCTCCCCGACCCGGGCCGCAAAACTGGCGCTGTGCAGAAGCGCGGGCATCGGCACGCGCTGGGTGGCGGCGTTGAGCGTCGTCAGCAGCACGAAACGGCCGGGCGGCCGATGCGCAAGGGTGGCAAGCGTCGCCATCCGCGCCGCCGACACCGCCGGATTGGGCGAAATCCGATCATAGGGCAGGCAATCCCAGGCCGGGAACGTCATCACCGGCAGTTCGGGCGCAAAGAAGGCCAGCGCCGCCCGCGCCGCCGCCATCCGCCGGTCGTCGCGCAGCACCCAGATCAGCGGGCCATCCCCGGCCAGATCGCGGCGCAGCAATACACGCGGCGCCAGCCCTTCGGGCAGGCCGCCGACGATCAGCCGTTCGGATTTGGGCGCGCCGTCCATGCCTCGCCGGGTGGGCCGTGCAGGCGGTCCTTGTCAACCCGGCAAGGCTTGAGCGCGCGGGCCCGCTATGCGAGGGAACCCCAGACCAAGCCCGAGGCCCGCCCATGCACGCCGTCCATCGCAGTTTCCCGCTTTTCCGTTCGCGCCGGTTGCGCCGCACCCCTGCCCTGCGCGCCCTGGTGCGCGAACACAGCCTGTCGCCCGACGACCTGATCTGGCCGATCTTCGTGCGCGCGGGCGAAGAGATGCGCGAGCCCGTGGCCTCGATGCCCGGGGTCGAGCGGCTGTCGGTCGATCTGGCGGTCGGCGCGGCGCGCCACGCGCAGGAACTGGGCATCCCGGTGATCGCGCTTTTCCCCTATACCGACCCGGCGAAGAAGACCGAGGATTGCGCCGAGGCGTGGAACCCCGACAATCTGGTCAACCGCGCGACCCGCGCGATCAAGGACAGCGTGCCCGATATCGCGGTGATGCTCGATGTCGCGCTCGACCCCTATAACGCGCTTGGCCATGACGGGCTGGTCCGCGATGGCGAGGTGCTGAACGACGAGACGCTCGAAGCATTGCGCAAGCAGGCGCTGGGGCACGCGGCCGCAGGCGCCGACATTCTGGGGCCGTCCGACATGATGGATGGGCGCATCCGCGCGATCCGCTCGGCGCTCGAGGACGAGGGCTTCAAGCACACCGCGATCATGTCCTATGCGGCGAAATATGCCTCCGCCTTCTATGGCCCGTTCCGCGATGCGGTCGGTGCGTCGGGCGCGCTGAAGGGCGACAAGAAGACCTATCAGATGGACCCGGGCAATTCCGACGAGGCGCTGCGGCTGATTGCCAAGGATCTGTCGGCCGGGGCCGATATGGTGATGGTCAAGCCCGGCATGCCCTATCTGGATATCTGCCGGCGGGTGAAGGAACGCTTCGGCGCGCCGACCTTCGCCTATCAGGTCTCGGGCGAATATGCGATGATCCGGGCGGCCGCGCAGAACGGCTGGCTCGATGTCGACAAGGCGATGACCGAAAGCCTGCTCGCGTTCAAACGGGCGGGCTGCGACGGCATCCTGACCTATTTCGCGCCGATGGTGGCCGAGGCGCTGGGATAGGCGGTTCGCCGGCCCGGCGCGCAGCCGTTTGCGGACCGTGGTTTGAACTTCGCTCGACGCGTTTTCAACGCCCCAACCTTCGCCGCACTGAAGGCGGCAAAACTGACGGGGCTGGTTGAAAACACCGTAACCGACCGGCTTGATCGCAAAAGCTGGGAAAATGTAGGGCATATCGGATGAGCCGGGCTCTCGACCCGAAATCCGGAACCGCGACGGACCAGGACATGGGCCGCGCCCTCGGCTGACGGGCCAGGGGCGTCGCAAGGCCGTCTGACAATGGCCGCCCCGTCCGGCTGGCGCCCGCTTTGGTGCCGGGACCCGGCCCGCATGGCGCCCCGAATGGCGTCCATGGCGCCGGGGCGGTGGCCGGGCGCCCTAATCCCAGGTCGGGTGGAACCGCCCGGAGCACGTCGCGCTTGCTCGGGTCCAAACAGGTTGCTGAGCGCCCGCCCGGGTGGGCGCGGAACGCGCCCGCCGTGGGGCGGGCGGGCGCGTGCCCGATGCTGGCACATCGGGCGGGTGGATCCGGCCCCAGGCGACCCGCTCAAGCGGGCCGCGCGACAAGGCCTACCCACAGCTTTTCCACAGCATTCCCGGATTGAACCGCCATAGGGGCGCGCAGTATTGGTGATTCTGACGCCCGTCGTCGCCATATGTAGACCTCCGCGCCTGGATGATCGAGATCTGGGGCGCAAGAGGCGGCTCCAGTGGGCCGGGACAAACCCGGTGCCCGAAGGAGGGCTGCACATGGCAGACCGAAGAAGACCGAAACCGGTGCACGTAAGACCGTACATCCGGTTTCGATGCAAGCGACGGGAGCACGTGCGTGCTCACAGTCGCTCCTGGCCGTCTCGGTAACTTGCAAGGGTAGCGAGACGCACCACTGAAATGACGACGGGCGTCACCCCGATATTTTAAGCACATCCTTCCTGCGCGCCAAGTCCCTTTCCGCCCTATCCCCAGGTCGGGTGGAACCGCCCGGCCGGCGACAGGGTGAACACCTCGCAGCCCGCGGCCGTCACCCCCACCGAATGTTCGAACTGCGCCGACAGCGAGCGGTCCTTGGTCACCGCCGTCCAGTCATCGGCCAGCACCTTGGTCTCGGGCCGGCCCAGATTGACCATCGGTTCGATGGTAAAGAACATGCCCTCTTCCAGCACCGCGCCCGTCCCGGGCCGGCCGAAATGCAGCACGTTCGGGGGGGCGTGGAACACCCGGCCCAGCCCGTGGCCGCAGAAATCGCGCACCACCGACATCCGGTTCTCTTCGACATGGGCCTGGATCGCGGCGCCGATATCGCCGAACCGGTTGCCGGGCCTGACCGAGGCGATGCCGGCCATCAGCGCGTCATGGGTCACCTCGATCAGCCTTTCGGCGCGGCGCAGCAGCCGCCCGGCGACGAACATCCGGCTGGTGTCGCCATACCAGCCATCGAGGATGCAGGTGACGTCGATGTTCAGGATATCGCCTTCCTTGAGCCGCTTTGGCCCCGGGATGCCGTGGCAGACCACATGGTTGATCGAGATGCACGAGCTTTTCGGATAGCCCTTGTAGCCCAGCGTGGCCGGCACCGCGCCATGATCGCGCATGAAGCGGTCGCACAGCTGGTCGAGCGCCTCGGTCGTCACCCCCGGCTGGACGTGATCGGCGATCATGTCGAGCGTCTCGGCCGCCAGCCGGCCGGCCCGGCGCATGCCGTCGAAATCGGCGGCATCGTGGATCCGGATGCCATCCCTGGTCAACTTTCGGTTGCGATCGTCCACGGGGCTGCCCCTTTGCGGATTCAGGCAAAGCCTAGGGCGTTGTCGCCCGGATTTCCAGTGCCTGCGGCGACGGATCGACCGGGATGGCACCGCCGGGCGCCACCCCTCGCGTCGTGATGACGGTGCCGAGCGCGCGCATCTCGACCCCTGCCGCCCGCGCCGCGTCGAAGGCGCCGGCATAGGCCGGGTCGAGGTCGCCGGCCAGCCGGAACCGCGCGCAATCGCTGCGCTGGACGACATAGAGCATGACCGCGCGCTCGCCCGCCGCAACCCGGTCCGTCAGATCGCCCAGATGCTTGCGCCCGCGCGCGGTGACGCAATCGGGGAACTCGGCCCAGTCCCCGGTCCGCCGCAGATGGACGTTCTTGACCTCCACCCAGCAGGGCGGGCGGCCGGGTGCGGTCAGCCGGAAATCGGCGCGGCTGCCCTGGCCAAAGCGCACCTCGGCCCGGATCTCGGCATAGCCGCCCAGACCCGGCACGGCGCCCGCGCGCAGCGCCTCGGCCGCGACCCGGTTCGGCACGCCGGTATCGATGCCGGCGATATGCCCGCCCGGCAATTCGACCAGCCGCCAGGCGAAGCGCAGTTTCCGGCGCGGGTCGTCATTGGGTTCGAGCCAGACCGCCATGCCGGCCGCGGCCAGGCCCAGCATGCTGCCCGGATTCGGGCAATGGGCGGTGACCGCGCGCCCATCGGCCAGCGCCACATCGGCCAGGAACCGCTTGTAGCGCCGGATCAGGCGGCCGCGAATCAAGGGGCGGGCAAATTTCATGGGGCCGTGCCCTGTGCCGAAAACGCCCCCTGTTCTGCCCCGGTCGGGCGCCCGGCCGCAACCGGCAATGCCGGGTCGGGACCGCCCGGAAACCGCGCGCCCCGATCAGCGCCAGAACGCCATCCATTCGATCAGCGCGGCGAATTTGCGGGCCAGGAACATGCCCGCCATCCCGTCATTCCAGATGGCATCGGCCCCAAGGCCAAGGCCGATGACCAGAACCAGGCCGATGGCGATCGCATTGGTCACTGCCGTCTCCCCCGTGCGGTCCGCTGCCCTGCCGGCCTAGCGCGACCGCCGCACCAGGACCATGGCCCGGCGCCATCTGGCGCCCGCCGAACCCGCATGCGACAGGGCGCCATGGCCACTGCCGCCCCCGCACGTCCGCTGGCCGGCATCCTGTGGATGCTGGTGACCGGTTTCTGTTTCGTTACGGTGACCGCGATCGTGAAGCATGTCGGCGGCACGATCCCGGCACCGCAGGCGGCCTTTCTGCGGTTTCTGCTGGGGCTTGTGTTCTTTCTGCCGATGCTGTCGCGACCGGGCGCGGTGGCGGCCCTGACGGCGCTGCCGCAATCGATTCGCCGCGTTGCGGCGGCGCGGGCCGCCACCCACACGCTGGCGGTGATGCTGTGGTTCTTTGCCATGGCCCGCATCCCGATCGCCGATGTGACTGCGATGAACTACCTGTCGCCGGTCTATACCACGATCGGCGCGGCGCTGTTCTTTCACGAGAAACTGGCGGCGCGGCGAATCGCTGCCATCGGGGTGGCGTTTCTGGGCACGCTGATCATCCTGCGGCCGGGCCTGCGCGAGCTCGATCCGGGCCATCTGGCCATGGTGTTCACCGCGCCCGCCTTCGCCGCCTCCTATCTGTTTGCCAAGCGGCTGTCGGACGAAGTCGATGCCGGCACCGTGGTTCTGTTGATGTCGATCGGCGTCACGATCGGCCTTGCGCCCTTTGCCGCCCTTGTGTGGGTGCCGCCGACCGCGGCCCAGCTGGGCTGGCTGTTCCTGGTAGCGGGATTCGCAACGGCGGGGCATTACGCGATGACCCGGGCCTTTGCCGCCGCGCCGCTTGCCGTGACCCAGCCGGTGACCTTTCTGCAGCTGGTCTGGGCGACGATGCTGGGCGCGCTGGTGTTTGCCGAGCCGCCCGACCCGTTCGTGATGCTGGGCGGCGGTCTGATCGTGGCCGCGGTCAGCTTCATCTCGTGGCGGGAATGGCGGCTGTCGCGGCGGATCACCCCCGACCCGATGGAAGCCAAGCATTGATGCCGACGGTCACGGGCCATCGCCGTGATCCGCCTTCCGCCTGACCACCGATCTTGTCGCATCCCCCAAGAAAAAGTCTGAAGGCGGGGTGGGCGGCGCGGCTGCCCGCGCTGAGTCGCCACGATGTCGCCATGGTATCAGGCCCTTGCCGCACCGTTCCGGCCGCCCGCCGTGGCGCCCGCCCCGCGTCAAGGAAAAAATCTTCACAAAGTCGAAAAAACGCAGTTGACCGGAAGGCGGCGAATACCGCAGCTTGTGCCGGCCGTCACTGGACACGCTAGATGTAGCCAGGGGCGGCATCCCTTGGGGCCCAATACCGCGCACCACAGAAGCCCGGCAAACGGGCGGGTGCGGGCCGCCCCCGGGGCCAATGACAACGCGACCGGACGGGCGGGCACGCCGCACCGCCGGCGACCGAGACGGAGACGAGGCAGACGATGAAGATCGAACGCAAGTTCACCCGGCCCGACGCCGACGCCTATGACGGCATCCCGTTCACCCGCACGGCGTCGGAGATCCGCAACCCCGACGGCACGGTGGTGTTCCGGCTGGCCGATATCGAGGTGCCCGAAGCCTGGAGCCAGGTCGCCAGCGACGTGCTGGCGCAGAAGTACTTTCGCAAGGCCGGCGTGCCTGCCCGCCTGAAGCGGGTCAAGGAAAAGGGCGTGCCGCAATTCCTGTGGCGGTCGGTGGCCGACGACAAGGCGCTTGGCAAACTTGCCGAGGCGGAACGCTTTGGCGGCGAGACCAGCGCGCGCCAGGTGTTCGACCGGCTGGCCGGGACCTGGGCCTATTGGGGCTGGAAGGGCGGCTATTTCTCCACCGAAGAGGACGCCCGCGCCTATTATGACGAGATGCGCGCGATGCTCGCCCGGCAGATGGGCGCGCCCAATTCGCCGCAATGGTTCAACACCGGGCTGCACTGGGCCTATGGCATCGACGGCCCCGGGCAGGGGCATTTCTATGTCGACCATGTGACCGCCCGGCTGACCCGTTCCGCATCGGCCTATGAGCATCCGCAGCCGCATGCCTGCTTCATCCAGTCGATCGCCGACGATCTGGTGAATGAAGGCGGCATCATGGATCTGTGGGTGCGCGAGGCGCGGCTGTTCAAATACGGCTCGGGCACGGGCACCAATTTCTCGTCGCTCCGGGGCGAGGGCGAGCCGCTGTCGGGCGGCGGCAAGTCGAGCGGGCTGATGGGTTTCCTGCGGATCGGCGACCGGGCGGCGGGCGCGATCAAATCGGGCGGCACCACAAGGCGCGCCGCCAAGATGGTGATCTGCGACATGGATCACCCCGATATCGAGGAATTCGTCGACTGGAAGGTGATCGAGGAACAGAAGGTCGCCAGCCTTGTCGCCGGCTCGAAGCTGCACGAGCAAAAGCTCAACGGGCTGTTCGCGGCGATCCGCGGCTGGGATGGCGAGGCCGCCAAGGCCGCCGACCCGGCCGCCAACCCGACCCTGAAATCGGCGATCCGCGACGCCAAGCGCGCGATGATCCCCGAAGGCTATGTCAAGCGGGTGCTCGACTATGCCCGCCAGGGCTATGCGGCGATCGAATTCCCGACCTATGACACCGACTGGGATTCCGAAGCCTATGGCACGGTGTCGGGGCAGAACTCCAACAACTCGGTGCGGGTGACCGACGCCTTTCTGCGGGCGGTCGAGGATGACGCCGACTGGGAGCTGATCCGCCGCACCGACGGGTCGGTCGCCAAGATCGTGAAGGCGCGCGATCTGTGGGCCCGGATCGGCCATGCGGCCTGGGCCTGCGCCGATCCCGGCATCCAGTTTCACGACACCATCAACGCCTGGCACACCTGCCCGAATGACGGCGCGATCCGCGCCTCGAACCCCTGTTCGGAATACATGTTCCTCGACGACACCGCCTGCAATCTGGCGTCGATGAACCTGCTGACCTTCTTCCGCGACGGCCGGTTCGAGGCCGAGGACTACATGCATGCGACGCGGCTCTGGACCCTGACGCTGGAGATCGCGGTGCTGATGGCGCAGTTCCCGTCGAAGGAGATCGCCGAGCTCAGCTATCGGTTCCGCACGCTGGGTCTGGGCTATGCCAATATCGGCGGGCTGTTGATGAGCATGGGGCTTGCCTATGACAGCGCCGAGGGGCGCGCGCTGTGCGGCGCGCTGACCGCGCTGATGACCGGCGTCGCCTATGCCACCTCGGCCGAAATCGCCGGCGAGGCCGGGCCGTTCCCGGGCTATGCCGGCAATGCCGATCACATGCTGCGGGTGATCCGCAACCATCGCCGGGCCGCCCATGGCGCCGCCGACGGCTATGAGGGGCTGGCGGTGAAGCCGGTGCCGCTCGACCATGCCGCCTGCCCCGATCAAGGGCTCGCCGAGCTGGCCAAGGCGGCCTGGGACGAGGCGTTGCGGCTGGGCGAGGCGCATGGCTTTCGCAACGCCCAGGTCTCGGTGATCGCGCCGACCGGCACCATCGGGCTGGTGATGGATTGCGACACCACCGGGATCGAGCCCGATTTCGCGCTGGTGAAGTTCAAGAAGCTGGCCGGCGGCGGCTATTTCAAGATCATCAACCGCTCGGTGCCCGCGGCGCTTGAACGGCTTGGCTATGGCCCCGAGCAGATCGGCGAAATCGTCGCCCATGCGGTGGGTCGCGGCACGCTCGACGGCGCGCCCGGGATCGACCACACCGCGCTGGTCGGGCACGGCTTCGGCCGCGACGAGATCGCCCGGATCGAGGCGGCGCTGCCGGCGGCCTTCGACATCCGTTTTGTCTTCAACCAGTGGACCCTGGGGGCTGCGTTCTGCACCCAGATCCTCGGCATCCCCGAGGAGCGGCTGGCCGATCCGGCCTTCGACATGCTGGCGCATCTGGGCTTTACCCGGGCCCAGATCGACGCCGCCAACGACCATGTCTGCGGGGCGATGACGCTGGAAGGCGCGCCGCATCTGCAGCCCGAACATCTGGCGGTGTTCGACTGCGCCAATCCCTGCGGCAAGAAGGGCACGCGGCTGCTGTCGGTCGAAAGCCATATCCGGATGATGGCGGCGGCCCAGAGCTTCATCTCGGGCGCGATCTCGAAGACCATCAACATGGCCAATTCGGCGACGATTGAGGACTGCCTCGACGCCTATCGCCTGTCCTGGTCGCTGGGGGTGAAGGCCAACGCGCTTTATCGCGACGGCTCCAAGCTCAGCCAGCCGCTGGCCGCAAGCCTGGTTGCCGATGACGACGACGCCGAAGAGGTGCTGGCCACCGGCGCCCCGGCCGACAAGGCCCGCGTGCTGGCCGAGAAGGTGGTCGAGAAGATCGTCGTGAAAGAGGTCGAGAAGGCCCGCCGCGACAAGCTGCCCGAACGTCGCCGCGGCTATACCCAGAAGGCCGTGGTGGGTGGCCACAAGGTCTATCTGCGCACCGGCGAATATGAGGACGGCCAGCTTGGCGAGATCTTCATCGACATGCACAAGGAGGGCGCGGGCTTTCGCGCGATGATGAACAACTTCGCCATCGCGGTGTCGGTCGGCCTGCAATATGGCGTGCCGCTGGAGGAATTCGTCGAGGCCTTCACCTTTACCCGGTTCGAGCCCGCCGGGATGGTGACCGGCAACGATTCGATCAAGAACGCCACCTCGATCCTCGACTATGTGTTCCGCGAACTGGCGGTCAGCTATCTCGACCGCACCGATCTTGCCCATGTCGAGCCGAACGGCGTGCGCTTCGACGATCTGGGCGCCGGCGAGGCCGAGGGCCGGGCCAATGTGGCACCGGTGTCCGACGGCACCGCCAATGCCTCGCTCGCCTGGCTCAAGCAGGTCTCCTCGACCGGCTATCTGCGCAAGCGGCTGCCAAGCGAACTGCTGGCTGCGGGGGCCGAATTGCGGGTGGTCGAAACCGTCGGCCGCCGAAGCGAGCGTCGTGGCGGCAGCCGATGCCCGCACCCAGGCGCGGATGCAGGGCTATGAGGGCGACCCCTGCGGCGAATGCGGCAACTATACGCTGGTCAGGAATGGCACCTGCCTGCGCTGTTCGACCTGCGGCGCGACCACCGGGTGCAGCTAATCGACGCAAACACAAGCACGAGTAGAGCGGTTCCTACAAGAAAATATGGGCGAAGCTGATCGAGGCAGATATGACAAGAAGGCCAACAATAACCACGAACCGATGTGCCGCAATATACAAAGAAATGCTCCAGCTTCGGAGCATTCGCCCGGACGACGACCCATCTTCAAGATGCCGGACGTCTGGACGTTTGTTTGCGAAGGTGAAGAGGGATGGGCTATAAACATGTACCGCTCCCATCACACAGATTCCAAGAAGAGAAAGCCGGTGTCACCGTGTTTGATGGTCGGGTGAGACTCACCGTAGATCAAGACCTCTGGGCCGATGCCAAGCAAGGGTGTATGTTCTCAAATTTCACGCTTGCGCACGAGTTCGGCCACGTTGCACTGAACCACCACGCGCAGTTCGCAGGCATAAGGAACTTTCGGCTTTCCGAGGGGCGCGCAGGGATGCTATCCAATAAACCGCCAAACGAAACTGAGTTGGAGGCGAACTATGCTGCGGTGTTTTTTCAATGTGGCAAGTTTCTGGAAGAACAAGGCTGGACTGACTATGAATTGGCGCGCCGCGCATATTCGGACTCCCACTACGTAAAGAGAGCGCGGAGTATAGTCCAGCTTGGCGTGTTCCGGGACGAACTGGAGAAACTGACCGTTCCTCGGAAAAGAGTAATTCTGTAGGCGGCCGGTTTTGTGGGAACACAGCAATTACACGCTGGTCAGGAACGGCACCTGCCTGAAATGCAACACCTGGGGCGCGACCAGCGGCTGCAGTTGACGGAACGGGGCAGCGGGGCGCGCGTGCGGCGCCATGCCCCCGCAGGGATCGGGCCACGGGCAAGACGGCGAGCAGTCATGGAAGAGCCCGATCCAGACGACCACTGGGGCGCCCCCGGGCGCCCCCTTTTCTTTGGCACCCGCCCCGCACTGCGTTAGGCTCGGCCCATGACCCTGCCCCGATTCCTGCATCTGCGGCTGCACACCGAATACTCGCTGCTCGAAGGCGCGGTGCGGGTCGCCGCCCTGCCCGGCCTGTGCCGCGATGCCGGCATGCCCGCCATCGCCGTGACCGACACCAACAACCTGTTCTGCGCGCTCGAGTTTTCCGAAAAGGCGGCCAGCGCGGGCATCCAGCCGATCATGGGCTGCCAGCTCGACCTCGCCTGGGCCACGGTCGAACCCGGCGCGCCCACCCCCGATGTCGCGCCCCTGGTGCTGCTCGCCAAGGACGCCGGGGGCTATCGCAATCTGATGGCGCTGACCTCGCATGCCTGGTGCGCGGCGCAAGGGCGCCGGCCGCATGTGACGCTCGATACGCTGGCCGGCGGGGCCGCCGGGCTGATCTGCCTGACCGGCGGGGCCGAGGGGCCGCTCGGGCGGCTGCTGCAGGCTGGCCGGGCCGACCCGGCCGAGGCGCTGCTCGACCGGCTGAAGACGGCATTCGGCGACCGTCTGTATGTCGAGTTGCAGCGCCACCCGGCCCATGGCGCGACCCGGACCGCGGCCGAGGCGGCGACCGAGGACGGGCTGATCGGGCTCGCCCATGCCCATGACCTGCCGCTGGTCGCCACCAACGACGTGCATTTCCCCGAACCCGACATGTTCGAGGCGCATGACGCGATGCTGTGCATCGCCGAAGGCGCCTATGTCGACCAGGCCGATCCGCGCCGCCAGCTGACCCCCGACCATCACTTCAAGAGCCAGGAAGCGATGGCGGCGCTGTTCGCCGACCTGCCCGAGGCGATCGACAACACCGTCGAGATCGCCCAGCGCTGCGCGGTGCGGGCGCACACCCGCAAGCCGCTGTTGCCGCACTTCGCCGAGGACGAGGCGGCGGCGCTGCGGGCGCAGGCGCAGGAAGGGCTGGCGGCCCGGCTGAAGGCGGTCCCCCATGCCGCGCCGCTGGCCGAGTACGAGGCGCGGCTCGACATGGAACTCGGCGTGATCGAAGATATGGGCTTTCCGGGCTATTTCCTGATCGTCGCCGATTTCATCCAATGGGCCAAGGCGCAGGGCATCCCGGTCGGGCCCGGGCGCGGCTCGGGCGCGGGATCGCTGGTGGCCTGGGCGCTGACCATCACCGACCTTGACCCCTTGCGATACGGGCTGCTGTTCGAGCGGTTCCTGAACCCCGAACGGGTGTCGATGCCCGATTTCGACATCGATTTCTGCATGGACCGGCGCGAAGAGGTGATCGCCTATGTGCAGCAGAAATACGGCGCCGACCGGGTCGCGCAGATCATCACCTTCGGCGCGCTGCTGTCGAAGGCCGCGATCCGCGATGTCGGCCGCGTGCTGCAGATGCCCTATGGCCAGGTCGACCGGCTGGCCAAGCTGATCCCCATGGACGGGCCGAAGCCGCTCTCGATCGCCCGGGCGCTGGCCGAAGAGCCGCGCCTGGCCGAGGCGGCACAGGCCGAGGAGGTCGTCGGCCGCCTGCTGACCTATGCCGGGCGGATCGAGGGGTTGCTCAGGAACGCCTCCACCCATGCCGCCGGCGTGGTGATCGGCGACCGGCCGCTGGTCGAGCTGGTGCCGCTTTACCAGGACCCGCGCTCGGAAATGCCGGCAACCCAGTTCAACATGAAATGGGTCGAGGCCGCAGGCCTGGTGAAATACGACTTTCTGGGGCTGAAGACGCTGACGGTGATCCAGAACGCGGTCGATCTGCTGGCGGCGCGCGGTGTCGCGGTGGACATCTCCGCAATCCCGCTCGACGACAAGGCGACCTATGAGCTTTATGCCTCGGCCCGGACGGTCGCGGTGTTCCAGGTGGAAAGCGCGGGCATGATGGACGCGCTGCGGCGCATGCGGCCGACCTGCATCGAGGACATCATCGCCCTCGTCGCGCTTTACCGGCCCGGCCCGATGGAGAACATCCCGAAATACTGCGACGTCAAGAACGGCCATGCAACGCGCGAGTCGATCCACCCGCTGATCGACCCGATCCTCGACGAGACCCAGGGCATCATCGTCTATCAGGAACAGGTGATGGAGATCGCCCGGCGCATGGCCGGCTACAGCCTGGGCGGGGCCGATCTGCTGCGCCGCGCCATGGGCAAGAAGATCCAGTCGGCGATGGATGCCGAGCGGCCGAAATTCATCGCCGGGGCGGCGGAAAACGGGGTCGATGCGAAGACCGCCGAAGAGGTCTGGGCGCTGCTCGACAAGTTCGCCAATTACGGCTTCAACAAGAGCCATGCGGCGGCCTATGGGCTGGTGAGTTATCAGACCGCCTGGCTGAAGGCGAACCACCCGGTCGAATACATGGCTGCGGTGATGAACGCGGACATCCACCTGACCGACAAGCTCAACGTCTACAAGCGCGAGGTCGAGCGGCTGGGGATCGGGCTGGTGCCGCCCTGCGTCAACCGCTCGGACGCGGTGTTCTCGGTCGCCGAGGGCCGCATCGTCTATGCGCTCGGCGCGATCAAGAATGTTGGCGGCGAGGCGATGCGGCTGCTGGTCGCGGCGCGCGGCGAGGCGCCATTTCGCACCCTGTTCGACCTCGCGCGGCGGGTCGATCTGCGGCTGATCGGCAAGCGGGCGCTGGAAATGCTGGCCCGCGCCGGCGCCTTCGACGCGCTCGATACCAATCGGGCGCGGGTGTTTGCCGGCCTCGACGCGCTGATTGCCCATTCCGCCGCATTGCATGACGAGCGCGCCTCGGCGCAGGTGTCGCTGTTCGGCGAGGCAGCGCAGGATCTGCCGGACCCGCGGCTGCCCGATCCCGCACCCTGGCTGCCAACAGAAAAGCTGGCCGAGGAACATGCCGCGATCGGCTTCTACCTGTCGGGCCATCCGCTGGAAGACTATCGCGGGCCGCTTGCCCGCTCGGGGGTCCAGACGTTGAAGGAAATCGCGGCGGCCGCGGCGCAGGGACCGGTCGCGGCGCGCATTGCCGGGGCGGTCGCCAACCGCCAGGAACGCAAGTCGGCGCGCGGCAACCGCTACGCCTTTGTGCAGCTGTCCGATCCGACCGGGCTTTTCGAGGTCACGGTGTTCCAGGACACGCTGGCCGAGGCCCGCGACCTGCTGGAGCCGGGCGCGCTGGTGGTGCTGACGGTCGAGGCGTCGATGGAGGTCGAGCAGCTGAAACTGCTGGCCCGCACCGTGCAGCCGGTGGACCGGGTCGTGGCCGGGCTGGCGCCGGCGGGCTTTCGGGTCTTCGTGGGCACGGAACCGGCGCTGCCGCTGGTCGCGGGCCTGCTCGACCGGGCCCGCGAAGAGGCGACCCATGCCGCGGCCGGGCCTGTGGAACTGGCCCTGATCGGCCCGGGCCTGCCGGGCGAGGTCGCGGTCGGCCTGCCCGGCCACTGGCCGGTGACACCGCAGATCGGCGCGGCGCTGAAGAGCCTGCCCGGGGTGGTGGACGTCGAAGAGATATAGACCCGCCGCGGCCCACCGCCCGGGCGGCGCCCGGCCTTGCCTTGTGCGCCACAGGGGTTAGGCTGCCCGAAAACCAGGGAGGATGCCATGCGCACCCGCGCCGCCATCGCCACCGCCGCCGGCGAGCCGCTGCAAGTGACCGAGGTCAATCTCGGAGGGCCGCGCGCCGGCGAGGTGCTGGTCGAGATCAAGGCCACGGGCCTGTGTCACACCGACGAGTTCACCCGCTCGGGCGCCGACCCCGAGGGGCTGTTTCCCGCCATTCTGGGGCATGAGGGCGCAGGCGTGGTGCTGGAAGTGGGGGACGGCGTGACCTCGGTCAAACCGGGCGACCATGTCATCCCGCTCTACACGCCCGAATGCCGCGAATGCGAGTATTGCCTGCACCCGAAGACCAATCTGTGCCAGGCGATCCGCTCGACCCAGGGTCAGGGGCTGATGCCCGACGGCACCAGCCGGTTCACCACGCTCGATGGCGATCCGATCCTGCACTACATGGGCTGTTCGACCTTCTCGAACCACACCGTGCTGCCCGAGATCGCGGTGGCCAGGGTGCGCCCGGACGCACCTTTCGACACCATCTGCTATATCGGCTGCGGGGTGACCACCGGCATCGGCGCGGTGATCAACACCGCGCGTGCCGAACCGGGCTGCCGGGCCGTGGTGTTCGGGCTTGGTGGCATCGGGCTCAACGTCATTCAGGGGCTGCGGATGATCGGCGCGCGGCAGATCGTCGGTGTCGACCTGAACCCGGGCAAGCGCGTCATGGCCGAACATTTCGGCATGACCGATTTCGTCAACCCGGCCGAGGTCGCGGGCGACCTTGTGCCCTATCTTGTCGATCTGACGAAGGGCGGGGCGGATTACTCCTTCGACGCGACCGGCAATGTGGACGTGATGCGCGCCGCGCTCGAATGCGCGCACAAGGGCTGGGGCGAATCGATCATCATCGGCGTGGCACCGGCCGGGGCGGAGATTTCGACGCGGCCCTTCCAGCTGGTCACCGGGCGGACCTGGAAAGGCACCGCCTTTGGCGGCGCGCGGGGCCGGACCGACGTGCCGAAGATCGTCGACTGGTACATGGAAGGCAGGATCGAGATCGACCCGATGATCACCCACCGGCTGGCCCTTGACGAGATCAATCGCGGCTTCGACCTGATGCATGCGGGCGAGTCGATCCGCGCGGTCGTGCAGTACTAGCGGCCACATCAGGGCCTCCCGTCCGATGCGGGCGCATCGGGCTTTTCGTTCCGCCGCCCGCCATGCGACCCCGCCCCGTTGCCGCGATCCGCCCGGCTTGACCGCGGCGGCGCGGCAGGCCACCAAACGGCTCCAGGCGGCCCGGGCCGGGCCAGGCGCAGGAGGGATGGCCGATGTTCACCGCAACGCTCGACTTCGGACTGGGCGAGGATATCGCCGCGCTGCGCGACATGGTCCATCGCTGGGCCCAGGAGCGGGTCGCCCCGATGGCCGCCGCGATCGACCGGGACAACGAGTTCCCGCCGCGCTGTGGCCGGAAATGGGCGAGCTTGGGCTCTTGGGCATCACCGCGCCCGAAGCGCATGGCGGGGCCGATATGGGCTATCTCGCCCATGTCATCGCGGTCGAGGAGATCGCCCGCGCCTCGGCCTCGGTCTCGCTCTCCTATGGGGCACATTCCAACCTGTGCGTGAATCAGATCGTCCTGAACGGCTCCGACCCGCAGAAGGCGAAATACCTGCCGGGCCTCGTTTCGGGCGCGCAGGTGGGTGCGCTGGCGATGTCGGAGGCGGGCGCGGGTTCCGACGTGGTCGGCATGAAGCTGCGGGCCGACAAGAAGAACGGCTACTATACGCTCAACGGCACCAAATACTGGATCACCAACGGCCCCGATGCCGATGTGCTGGTGGTCTATGCCAAGACCGACCCCGAGGCCGGCGCCCGGGGGATCACGGCATTCCTGATCGAAAAGACCATGACGGGGTTCTCGACCAGCCCGCATTTCGACAAGCTCGGCATGCGCGGCTCGAACACCGCCGAGCTGATCTTCGAAGATGTCGAGGTGCCGTTCGAGAATGTGCTGGGCGAAGAGGGCCGCGGCGTCCGCGTGCTGATGTCGGGGCTCGATTACGAGCGCGTGGTGCTGGCCGGGATCGGCACCGGGCTGATGCACGCCATCCTCGACCACATCATGCCCTACATGCATGAGCGCAGGCAGTTCGGCCAGCCGATCGGAAACTTCCAGCTGATGCAGGGCAAGATCGCCGATATCTACACCACGTTGATGACCGCGCGCGCCTATGTCTACGAGGCGGCAAAGGCCTGCGACCGCGGCACGATCACCCGCCAGGATGCCGCCGCCTGCGTGCTTTATGCCTCGGAGAAAGCGATGGAGATGGCGGTGCAGGGCGTGCAGGCGATGGGCGGCGCGGGCTATCTGAACGACTCGCCGCTCGCCCGGATCATGCGCGATGCCAAGCTGATGGAGATCGGCGCGGGCACCTCCGAGATTCGCCGGATGCTGATCGGGCGGGAACTGATGGCGGTCACCGCCTGAAAACCGAAAGGGAGGCAGCCATGCGATACGTCCTGACACTCATCCTCGCGCTGCTGGCGCTGCCGGCCGCTGCCCAGCAGATCGATTTCTCGCCGCAGCCGACCGAAGACTGCATCGCCAATCAGCGGCTGCCGGGCGCCACCGCCGATGCGCTGTGCATCGGCGAGGCCGCACGGGCCTGTTTCACGGCGATCCCGAATGCCTCGGACACCGAGATCGCGATGTGCATGGGGCTCGAGGCCGAATACTGGCACCAGCGGATGCGCACCGCCTATGACCGGATGCTGGCGCTGTCCGAAGCGGCCGATGCGGCGTTTTTCGAGACCGTCGAAACGGATGCCGTGCGGTTCAGCCTGGTTGCCGATCTCGAACAGATGCAGGCGCAGTGGGAGGATTGGCGCGAAATCCGCTGCGCCGTCGAGGCGGTGATGCGCCGCGGCCTGCCCCACCGGATGAGCGCGGCGGCAAGTTGCACCATGCGACGCACCGGCGAACAGGCGCTGTTCCTGGAACGGGCGGTGAAGTTCATGGAGATGCAACAATAGACCGCGCTGCGTTCAATCGTGGGCATGTCCTGCGGCTTTGAAGTCGTTCCAGCATTCCGTCGGGTCGAAGAGATCGCAGATGGTGCCGACGGCACGCCAGAGGTCTTCCAGGCTTCGGGGCCTGGAGGCGGCGCAAATGTGCCCTTGATACCAACGGCCATTGAGAATGACCGCTGGTATCAGGCACGCCAGGGTGAAACGCCATCGGCCCAGCCGGCAGGACGCCCCCTCCGGCGGTGGCAAAAGATGCGGGCCGGCCGGCATCGGGGTGCGCGATCGGGCGCCGCCGCGCGCCTACTCCACCAGATGCACGTTCACCCGGCGGTTCGCCTTGCCCTTCTTCTCGATCTTGCCGATCCGCAGCCGGCCGATCTCGCCCGTTCGCGCCACATGGGTGCCGCCGCAGGGCTGCAGGTCGACCTGGGTCTCGCCGTCACCGACCCGGATCAGCCGGACATGGCCCTGGCCCCTTGGCGGCGCGACCGACATCGTCTTGACCAGCGCCGGATTGGCGGCAAGCTCGGCATCGCTGATCCAGTCCTCGGTCACCGGCAGGTCGCGGGCCACAAGAGCGTTCAGCGCCGCCTCCAGCGCGTCGCGATCCTCGGGCGCCTCGGGCATGTCGAAATCGAGCCGGCCCTTTTCCTCGGTGATCGCGCCGCCGGTCACCGGCAGCGGGATGACCACCGACAGCAGGTGCAGCGCGGTGTGCGCCCGCATATGGGCAAAGCGGCGCTCCCAGTCGAGTTCCTGGGTCACCTCGGTGCCCTCGGCGGGCGGCATCGCGCCCTCGGCCAAGAACAGCAGGCTGGCACCGTCGGCGCCCTTCACCGTGTCGATCACCTCGGCCGCACCGCCCGGCCAGACCAGCCGCCCGGTATCGCCGGGCTGCCCGCCGCCCGTCGGATAGAACAGCGGCGGATCGACGCGGACGCCCGCCGCGCTGACCGACACCACGCGGCCCGGCGCCGACCGCCGGTAGGGATCGATGCGGTACATCGGTGCCATGCTCATCGGTTGTCTCCTTCTGGGTCGTCGGGTGCATCGTAGGGTGCATCGTCGGGCACGGGAAGCTGGCCCCAATCCTCGGGTCGCGGGGCCGCGGCCGCCGCCGCGCCTGGCACCGGCCCAGCCGCGGCGGGGCGCAGATCGCCGGGATTGCGGACCCACAGATCGCGCTGCGGGAACGGAATCTCGATCCCGGCTTCGTTGAACCGGCGATTGATCTCGGTGTTGATCTCTGTCCGCACGCTGAGCGTGTAGTTGACATCGCGCAGGATCACCCGAAGCTCGAAATCGAGCGAGGATTCGCCAAAGCCCTGGAACACCACCGAGGGCGGCGGAACCATCACCACCATCGGGTTGGCCTCGCCCACCTCCAGCAGGATGCTGCGCACCTTTTCGACATCGCTGCCATAGGCGACGCCGACCGGCACGATCAGCCGGCCGACCAGGCTGTTATAGGTGTAGTTCGTCACCTTGCCGGTGATCAGATCGGCATTCGGCACCACCACATCCGAGCGGTCGAACGTCTCGATCCGGGTCGAGCGCACGGAAATCTCGCGGACATAGCCCATGGTGCCGCCGACATCGATCCAGTCGCCCTGCTTGATCGGGCGTTCGACCAGCAGGATGATGCCCGACACGAAATTCTCGACGATCGTGCGCAGGCCGAAACCGATGCCGACCGACAGCGCACCGGCAACGAAAGCGAGGCCGGTCAGGTCGATCCCGGCCATGGTCACGGCAAGGATCACCGTCAGGATGATGCCGATGTAACCGGCCCCCGTGGCCAGCGCATCGCGCGCGCCGATATCGAGCTTGGTGCGCGGCAGGATCGTGCTTGACAGGGCACCCTTCGCCAGCCCGGTCAGGATGTAGCCGACCACAAAGACGATGAAGAAGACGGCAATGTTCTCCAGCGTGAAGGTCACGCCGCCCACCGTGATGCCGTTGCGGAGACTTCGCCAGATATCCACCAGCACCGCACCGCGGACCCCCCAGACAAGGGCGAAGAGCGGCAGCGCCAGCACGACCAGCGCAAAGCCGAACAGGATCGGGACAAGCCCGGCGGCACCGCCCAGCTCGGCGCCGCGACGCTCGAGCGCCAGGCTCAACGCGCCGACCACGACACGCTGCAAAAGCAGCAGCCCGCCCGCCAGGGCGAGCGACCCGATGGTTGCATAGACCAGCAGATCGGCGGCGGCGTAATATCCGGCGATGGCCAGAACCGGCGCGGCGACCCCGGCCAGCCTGACGAAGGCCGACGTGATCCCCAGCGCGCGCGCGCGCAGGCGGTCCTCGCCCGCCTCGAGCTGGTCGGCCTCTTCGGTCGCCGCCGCCTCGATCGCGTCGGTGTCTTCGCGCAGCAGGCGACCCTGGCGCAGCAGCAGGAAACCGGCCACGACCAGCAGCGGCGCATCGAGCATCTCGACAAAGTCGGAGTCGCCGCCGGGCGCGTTGCTGATCAGCTTGACCGCAATGCCAACCGCCAAGGCGACACCAAGCCACAGCACCGAGCGCCGCAGCACGCCCCGACGCGCGGCCGTAAAGCGGAACAGGCGCGGTGCCTCATCGGATTTTCCGAACAGCGAAACCGCCAGCCAGCGGGCGACCAGCAGGACCGACCCGATGGCCCCCAGTGTTTGGACCGGACCGCTGGCACGACTGCCATGCAGTTCCAGCAGATCGATCGCGCTGACAACCAGCAGAAGGCCCAGCAGCCGCACAAGCAGGCGCCCGGTCTGCGCAAGTATCCAGCGCAGTTCGGCAGCGGTCTCGTTCTGCGGCGCGCGCGCCCACACACCGGGCGTGACCCGCGCCAGCAGCCGGCCGCCCGATATCATCATCACAGTGCCGAGGATGACCATCAGCGCGATGGCCGGTGCCCGCTGCACCCGAAGCTCGTACATCAGCCGGTTGTTCCAGCTGGTGGCGAAGTCGTCGCCGGCCCGGCTCAGCATCCCGGTCAACTCACCGATGGCCGCCGTCCAGTTCGCCGGGTTCAGGATGCTCGGACCCCTGGTGACCAGTTCCGCAGAGCGGCGGTTGCGCAGGATGTCGTCAATCTCGGTGACATAACCCGAGGCCTCGGCCGCAGCGACCTCGGCCAGCAAGAGCGGCACCCGAAGCGCCTGCAACTGGCTCTCCAGATCGGCCCGCCGCGCGGCGATCGCCTCGGGCTCGGTTTCGTCGCTGGACGGCGCCGGCCCAAGCGCCGAGATCTGCAGGTCGAGCACATTGACCGGGCTGACATAGCGCGCTGCCTCGGCGTCGAAGACATCGCGCCAGTCCGCCAACTGGCCGCGCAGCGCCTCGAATGAGGCGCTCGACGCCAGCGCCCGCGCGATCACGCTGCGTGCCCGCGCGGCCTCGCCGCGCCAGTCGTCGTAATCCGGACTGCCGTCTTCGGCGAAGGTCGGGCCCAGCTCCGGCGTCCCGGAAGCCGAGGTCATGCCCAGCTCGGCGCGCACATCGTCGGCGTCGCCCCAGATGCTGGGCAGCATCGTCAGCAGGACGACCGCCATCAAGGCCACGGCCAGCAGAGGCAGGGCACGGCGCATGTCAGAGCCTCACATCGGGCAGGTCGGGCAGGGCTGAATCGAGCCAGCCCGGCACCGGCAGCCCCTTGTCGCGCAGGAAGGCCGGATTGTAGAGCTTCGACTGATAGCGGGTGCCATAGTCGCACAGGATCGTGACGATGGTATGGCCCGGCCCCATCGCCCGGGCCATGCGAACCGCGCCGGCGACATTGATGCCCGACGACCCGCCCAGGCACAGCCCCTCATCGGCGAGCAGGTCGAAGACGACCGGCAGCGCCTCGGCATCGGGGATCCGGAACGCCATGTCCACGGCAAGCCCCTCCAGATTCGCGGTGATCCGCCCCTGGCCGATGCCTTCGGTGATCGAGCTACCCTCGGCCGCGAGCTTGCCCGTGGTGAAAAACGAATACAGCGCCGAGCCGTCGGGATCGGCATTGCCGATGGTGATGCCGGGCTTCCGCGCTCGCAGCCCCTCGGCCATGCCAGCCAGCGTGCCGCCGGTGCCGACCGCGCAGATGAAGCCGTCGATCGCGCCCTCGGTCTGATCCCAGATTTCGGGGGCAGTCGTTTCTACATGGGCCTGCCGGTTGGCGGTGTTGTCGAACTGGTTGGCCCAGATCGCGCCATTGGGTTCGGTGCGGGCCAGCGCCTCGGCCAGCCGGCCGGAATACCGGACATAGTTGTTGGGGTCGCGATAGGGGACCGCCGGCACCTCGACCAGCCGCGCGCCGGCAAGGCGCAGCATGTCCTTCTTTTCCTGGCTCTGGGTTTCGGGGATCACGATGACGGTCCGATACCCCATCGCCGCGCCGACCAGCGCCAGCCCGATCCCGGTATTGCCCGCCGTCCCTTCGACGATGGTGCCGCCCGGTCGCAGATCGCCGCGGGCGACCGCGTCGCGGATGATCGACAGCGCCGCGCGATCCTTGACCGACTGGCCGGGATTGAGGAATTCCGCCTTGCCGAGGATTTCGCAGCCGGTTTCCTCGGACGCGCGGCGCAGCCGGATCAGCGGTGTGTTGCCGACCGAAGCGGGCAGGTCGGGGTTGATCTTCATGGCGGCCTCCATCGCGGCGCCCGTGCCCGATCCGGGGGGCCCCGCACACCTGCCTGATAGGGGAGAGTTACGCGGCGGCGCAAGCGCATGGCCGGACGTATTCGCGCGAGCCTGCCGCGGCCATTGATGTAAACGATGCGCAACGATCGGCCCAGGCCGGCCCTGCCCGCCCTGGCGATCCGGCGAGAAAAAGCCGCCGCAGGCACGCGACCCGCGGCGGCAAGGATGGGCGGCCCAGGGCACGGGCCGCGAGGCAGAAACTCAGACGAGGGCGGGCAGATGCAGCGCGACGACGGCCAGCACGATCAGTGCGGCGCATCCCAGCAGGTCGGCAATCAGGTCGGTCGGTGCCCGGCTGACAACGGTTCGGATCGTGCGTCCCATCTTTGGCCCCCTGTCTTTGTCCCCCCTTTGTTCTCATGCTTTCCGGGTGCCGTCAAGAACTTTTTAAGAACATTCGTGAACGATACGCGCACATCGCCTATCCGACGCCGATCAGGCGGATCGCGCGATCCTGCTCCATCAGCCACAGCAACACCCGAACCGCCTGGCCGCGCGGGCCTTCCAGCGCGGGATCGGCGGCCAGCAGCGCCCGGGCATCGGCCTGGGCGGTCGCCATCAGCCCGGCCTGATGTTCCAGATCGGCGACGCGAAACCGCGGCAGGCCCGATTGCGCCGTGCCCAGGACGTCGCCGGCGCCGCGCATCTCCAGATCGGTCTCGGCGATGCGAAAGCCGTCCTCGGTCTCGCGCAGGATTTCCAGGCGGCGGCGCGCGGCCTCGCCCAGCGGCGGCGCGAACATCAGCAGGCAGGTCGATTGCGCCGCCCCGCGCCCGACCCGGCCGCGCAGCTGATGGAGCTGCGACAGGCCGAAATGCTCGGCCCGTTCGATCACCATGATCGAGGCGTTGGGCACATCGACGCCGACCTCGATCACCGTGGTGGCAACCAGCACCGCCGTCTCGCCGGCCGCGAACGCGGCCATCGCGGCATCGCGGTCGGCATGGCCCATCTGGCCGTGCACCAGGCCGACCTGACCCGGCGGCAGCGCCGCCCGCAACGCGGCAAAGCGGGCCTCGGCCGCGGTCAAGTCGACGGTTTCGCTTTCCTCGACCAGCGGGCAGACCCAATAGGCCTGGCGGCCCTCGGCAACCGCGCGGCGCAGATGGTCGACGACCTCGGCCATCCGGCCGGCCGAAACCAGCGCGGTGCGCACCGGCGACCGGCCGGGCGGCTTTTCGTCCAGCACCGAGGCGTCCATGTCGCCATACTGCGCCAGCGCCAGCGAGCGCGGGATCGGCGTGGCCGTCATCACCAGCACGTCGGGTGCCGCACCCTTGGCGCCCAGCTCCATCCGCTGCGCCACCCCGAACCGGTGCTGTTCGTCGATCACCGCCAGGCGCAGATCGTGAAACGCCACATCGGGCTGGAACACCGCATGGGTGCCGACCAGGATCGCGATCTCGCCGGCGGCCAGCCCGTCGAGCACCGCCTGGCGCTCGGCGCCGCGGTCGCGCCCGGTCAGCCCGGCGATCCGCACCGGCGTGTCGCCCAGAAGATCGGTCATGTTCTTCAGGTGCTGGCGCGCCAGGATCTCGGTGGGTGCCATCAGCACGCCCTGCCCGCCAGCCTCGGCCGCGATCAAGAGCGCCATCAGCGCCACCAGCGTCTTGCCCGCCCCGACATCGCCCTGCAGCAGCCGGTTCATCCGCAGCGGCTTTTGCATGTCGGCGGCGATCTCGTCGATGGCGCGGGTCTGGGCGCCGGTCGGCACGAAGGGCAGCGCGTCGAGCACCGCCCGCCGCAACCGCCCGTCGCCCGCGGTGACGAAACCCTTGGCGCGGCGGCGCCGGGCGCGGGCCAGCGCCAGCGTCACCTGATGCGCAAACAACTCGTCATAGGCGAGCCGGCGGCGCGGCGCGGCATCGGGCGACAGATCGGCCGGGCCGGCGGGCGCGTGGGCGGCACCGAGCGCGGCGCGCCAGGCCGGCCAGCCCTCGCGCGCGATCAGCGCCGCATCGCCCCATTCGGGCAGGTCTGGCACGCGGGCCAGTGCGGCGCGCGCGGCCCGCGCCATGATCCGCTGGGTGACCCCCTGGGTCAGCGGATAGACCGGCTCGAAGGGCGGGATCGTGCGCGCCTCTTCGGGCGTGACGATATGGTCGGGATGAACGATCTGGGCGATCCCGTCGAACAGTTCGAGCTTGCCCGACACCACCCGGCGGGCACCGGCGGGCAGCGCCCGGCGCAGCCAGTCGTCATGGGCGTGAAAGAAGACCAGCAGAAACGGCGTGGTGCCGTCGGTGACCTCGACCTTGTGCGGGCGGCCCTTGCGCGCCGGCGGGCGGTGCAGGCCCACCGTGACCTCGACGGTGATCATCGCCGGCGGCGTGACCGCGCGGATACCCTCCCGGCGGGTGCGGTCGATGCCGTTGGCGGGCAGCGTCAGCAGCAGGTCCCTGGGCGTGGCAATGTCGAGCCCGGCCAGCGCGCGCGCGGTCTTCGGCCCGACGCCGTCAAGCGTGTCGAGCCCCGCAAACAGCGGAAACAGGATTTCCGGCCGGCTGGCCACGCCCGCCCTAGCCCGCCCCGATCAGGGCAAGCCAGGCGTCTTCGTCGATGGTTTCGATGCCCAGCTCGGCGGCCTTCTTCGCCTTCGATCCGGCACCGGGGCCGGCAACCACCAGATCGGTCTTGGCCGAGACCGAGCCCGAGACACGCGCGCCCATCGCCTCGGCCCTTGCCTTGGCCTCGGCCCTGGTCATCCGTTCGAGCGTGCCGGTAAAGACCACGGTCTTGCCCGCCACGGCCGAGCCGGCAGCGTCGGGCGCGGCGACCGGCGCGACGTCGAGCAGCGCGGCAAGCCGCCCGATCGAGGCGCGCTCGGCGGGTTGATGCCAGGTCGTGATCAGCGCACGCGCCATCACCGTGCCGACCCCGTCGATGGCAATCAGCCGGTCCCATTCCGCCCCGGCATCGGGTTCGGCCGCATCCATGGCCGATGCGAACTGCACCCAGTCGCCATATTCGCGGGCCAGAAGCCGTGCGGCGTGCTCACCGACATGGCGGATGCCCAGCGCAAAGATCAGCCGGTCAAGCGGGATGGTCCGCTTTTCCGCGATGGCGGCGAACAGATTGGCCGCGGATTTCGCGCCCCAGCCCTCGCGCCCCGGCAGGTCGGCGCCGTGCCGCTCCTCGAGGGTGAAGATGTCGGCCGGTTCGCTCACCCAGCCCTCGTCATGGAACTGCTCGATCAGCCTGGCGCCCAGCCCGTCGATATCGAAGGCCGCGCGGGACACGAAATGCTTCAGCTTCTCGACCGCCTGGGCCGGGCAGATCAGCCCGCCGGTGCAGCGCCGCACCGAGTCGCCGGGTTCGCGCACCGCGTCCGAGCCGCAGCGCGGGCAGGTCGCGGGAAAGGCAAACGGCGTGGCGTCGGCGGGGCGGCGGGCCGGATCGACATCGGCGACCTTCGGGATCACGTCGCCGGCGCGATAGACCTGCACCCAGTCGCCGACGCGGATGTCGCGGCCTTCGCGGATCGGCGCGCCGGTGGAATCGCGCCCGGCGATGTAATCCTCGTTGTGGAGCGTGGCGTTCGACACCACCACACCGCCCACGGTGACCGGCATCAGCCGCGCGACCGGCGACAGCGCGCCGGTGCGGCCGACCTGGATGTCGATGGCCTCGAGCCGGGTCCAGGCCGTTTCAGCGGGAAACTTGTGCGCCAGCGCCCAGCGCGGCGTGGTGGCGCGCAGGCCAAGCCGGTCCTGCAGCGCCAGATCGTCGACCTTGTAGACCACGCCGTCGATATCATAGCCGAGCGTGGCGCGGGCCGCCTCGATCTCGGCATAGGCGGCCAGCATGGCGTCGGGTCCCGAACAGAGCCGCATCAGCGGGTTGGTCTGAAAGCCCATCGCCGCCAGCCGCGCGATCGCCCCGGCCTGGGTGTCGGCCAGCGGCGCCGACAGCGCACCCCAGCCATGGGCAAAGAAGCGCAACGGCCGGGCCGCTGTGATCGCCGGGTCGAGCTGGCGCAGCGAACCGGCGGCGGCGTTTCGCGGGTTGGCAAAGGTCCTGGCCCCGGCCGCCGCCTGGCGCGCATTGAGCGCGGCGAAATCCGCGTGATGCATGTAGACCTCGCCGCGCACCTCCAGCAGGTCGGGTGCGTCGGAGAGGTATTCGGGAATGTCGTCGATGGTGCGGGCGTTGGCGGTCACGCCCTCGCCGGTCGTGCCGTCGCCCCGCGTCGCCGCCTGCACCAGGCGCCCACCCTCATAGCGCAGCGACAGCGACAAGCCGTCGATCTTCGGTTCGGCGGTGAAGGTCAGCGGCGCATCCGGTTCCAGCTTGAGCCAGCGCCGCAGCCCCGCCTCGAACGCGCGCACATCGCCGCTGTCGAAGGCGTTGGCGAGCGACAGCATGGGCTGGGCATGGCGCAGCTTGGCAAAGCCGTCGGCCAGCGGCCCGCCGACCCGCTCGCTGGGGCTGTCGGCGCGCTTGAGGTCGGGAAAGCGCGCCTCGATCGCGGCGTTTCGCGCCTTCAGCGCGTCGTAGTCGGCATCCGACAAATGGGGCGCATCGTCGGTGTGATAGGCCCGGTTGGCTGCCGCGATGGCTTGCGCCAGCCGGGCAAGCTCGGCCTGCGCGCCCGCCGCGTCGAGCGCATCGACGGCGATCGCCGCCGTCCCGGCCTGCCCCGGTTCTTCACTGTCGCCCGGCCCCGCCATCGCGCCGCCCGTTTTTCTGCCGCTTCGGTGTAGGGGGCGAAGGCGGCCGGGTCCAGTGCCCGGATCGGGCCGCTACCACCGGTCACGGAAGATGCCGATGGTCCGCCTGGTGCCAGGCTTCGACGCATGGCCCGGCAATCTTGCCCGTGGGTCGGGACAGGTTTGGGGCGCATCGCATCGATCCGGATTTGCCCGCCCGCCCAGCTGTCACGCCGAAGGCGTGCCTTCGCACGACGCAGGCGCGTGCCCGATGCTGACGCATCGGGCGGGTCCAAGAAATCAGCGCGTTATACCAACAGTCGTTGGGAATGACCGCTCGCCGCCTCCCGCGCCCTTCCTCCCCACCCGACCACCAATCTTGACCCTTTGGATAGGACAAGATTGGTGGTCGGGTGGGGAGGAAGGGCGCGGGAGGCGGGCCAGCTGCAATGAGTCACGCTCATTGCAGCTTGGTGTTAGGTGCAGGCGGGTCGCAAAGGAATGGGGCCGACCCTAGGCGCCCACGGCCAGCCGACGCTGTTCGGGCATCGCCTCGGGGTCGCGCAGGACATAGCCGCGGCCCCACACCGTCTCGATATAGGTGTCGCCGCCGGTCGCCTCGGCCAGCTTCTTGCGCAGCTTGCAGATGAACACATCGATGATCTTCAGTTCGGGCTCGTCCATGCCGCCATAGAGATGGTTGAGGAACATCTCCTTGGTCAGCGTCGTGCCCTTCCGCAGGCTCAGCAGTTCGAGCATCTGGTATTCCTTGCCGGTCAGATGCACCGGCTGGCCATTGGCCTCGACCGTCTTGGCGTCGAGGTTGACGGTGACCATTCCGGTCCGGATGACCGATTCGGCATGCCCGCGCGAGCGCCGGATGATTGCGTGGATGCGCGCGATCAGCTCCTCGCGATGGAACGGCTTCGTCAGATAGTCGTCGGCACCGAACCCGAATCCCTTGATCTTGCTGGCGGTGTCGTCGCTGCCGGAGAGGATCAGCGTGGGGGTGTCGACCCGGGCCATGCGCAGACGCCGCAACACCTCGTGGCCATTCATGTCCGGCAGCGCAAGATCGAGGAGGATCAGATCGTAATCGTAGAGCTTGGCAAGGTCGAGGCCTTCCTCCCCCATATCCGTGGCATACACGTTCAGGTTGGCATTCGAGAGCATCATCTCGATGCTCTTCGAAGTCATCGGATCGTCCTCAACAAGCAGGATTCGCATCTGGCCCTCCATCGACTATGGCTTAACCCGACGAAAACCGACAATGGTTAACCACAGGTTACCCTGTGGATGTCTTGTGGATGTTCTCCCTAAAGTTGTCGATACTTCTTTATCGCGGTGGCCCGCAGGGCCGTTTCGCCAAAGCGGGTGATGGCATATTTCCACCCCTCCAGCTCCTCCGGCGACAGACCGTAAAGCGCGCAGGCCTCCTCGTTCGAGATCAGGCCGTATTGCACCGCCCGCACCACCGCCGCCTTGCGGCGCGCCACCCAGCGCACCGTATCGCGCGGCGGCAGGTCGGACCGGGTCATGCGGTTGCCGTCGGGAAGGATCACATGGCTTGGCCCCTGCACTCGCTTGACATACATCGTCCCCTCCGCTTCCCGTGCTCCGCCGGCAAGCTGGCGCGCCGTGTTTAAGACAGGGTGAAGCCGGGCATTGAGAAACCGGCGGATTTTTCTATATTGAGGCGGTTTTACGGATCGGATGGAACCATGAGCGACACCCTGAACACGTTGGGTTTTCCCAAGCCCCCGGCCGAAACGCGGGTGGTCGTGGCGATGTCGGGGGGCGTCGATTCCTCGGTCGTGGCGGCCGAGCTGGCGCGCCAGGGCTATGACGTGGTGGGGATCACCCTGCAGCTTTACGATCACGGCGCGGCGCTCGCCAGGAAAGGCGCCTGCTGCGCCGGGCGCGACATCCACGATGCCCGACGGGTGGCCGAGGCGATGGGGTTCCCGCACTACGTGCTCGACTATGAAAGCGTGTTCCGCGACGCGGTGATGGACGAATTCGCCGATGCCTATCTGGGCGGGGCCACGCCGGTGCCCTGCATCCGCTGCAACGAGCGGGTGAAGTTCCAGGACCTGCTGGGCACGGCGCGCGACCTTGACGCCGACTGCATGGCGACGGGGCACTACATCCGTCGGATCGTGGGCCCAAACGGGCCGGAGCTGCACCGGGCCGCCGATGCCGACCGCGACCAGTCCTATTTCCTGTTTTCCACGACGCCCGACCAGCTGGCCTTTCTGCGCTTTCCGCTGGGCGATGTGGCATCGAAGGCCGAGACGCGGGCGATGGCGGCGCGGCACGGCCTTGTCGTGGCCGACAAGCCCGACAGCCAGGATATCTGTTTCGTGCCGAATGGCGATTATGCATCGGTGATCGAGCGGCTGCGCCCTGGTGCCGCCGAGCCGGGCGAGATCGTCGACATGGATGGCCGCGTGCTGGGCCGGCATCCCGGCGTGATCCGTTTCACGATCGGTCAACGCCGCGGGCTGGGCATCGGCGGGTTGGCCGAACCGCTTTACGTGGTGAAGCTTGATGCCGCGACGCGCCGCGTGGTGGTCGGCCCGAAGGCAGCGTTGCGCCAGGCCCGGGTGCCGGTGCAGGAGGTCAACTGGCTGGGCGACGACCGGCTTGACGACGCAACCGAACGGCGGGTGCTGGCGCGCATCCGCTCGACCCGGCCGCCGCGCCCGGCCACCCTGCGGGCGACCGGATCGACCGGTGCCGAGGTGGTCCTCGACGAGCCAGAGGCGGGCGTTTCCCCAGGACAGGCCTGCGTGTTCTATGAAACCGAGGGCACAAGGGTGCTGGGCGGCGGGTGGATTGCCGGCGCCGCGTAGCGGCGCCCATCACAGTGCGTCCGCTGCGCGGCGGGAACCCGATGCGCGCTCGGCGCAGCCGCGGTTTCCAGCGGCGCCATGGCGTGCTGACGAGAGGCGCGGTCCAGCCCGGGTCCAACCGGCACAGGCCCCGGCATGGAGCGCGCCCTCTCAAACCGGATGGCACCGCCCGATGCCCCGGCATCGGGCCGGCGCCCGCCGCGCGCGGGCGCGCCCGGCGCGCGCCCGGGAGCACCCGACAGCAGCAAGCCCACTGGAAAGGCACATCCTCGCATCGTGTAACCGGGACGCGCCTTCTGCTTGTCTTATCTTGAACCTGGCTCCTGCGGTATAATGGAGCCACTGCCCGCCACGCCATCTATGGCGGGCAGTGGCACGCTGCCGTCGGGCACCGTCCAGCCCGGGTCCGAATGGTACAGGCCCTGGCATGGAGCGCGCCCTCTCAAATCGGATGGCACCGCCCGATGCCCCGGCATCGGGCCGGCGCCCGCCGCGCGGCGGGCGCGCTCCCGGGCGCGCGCCCGGGAGCACCCGACAGCCGCCGGCCGAATGGCACGACCCATCCGTCGCACCGAAGACTCGCGGCGCGGCGTCGGTCACGGGCTGGTGGATGTTCGATTTCGGCGTTCTGCCAACGCGGTTGACCGACGACCACCGGTTTTCCACGACGCCCCGCGCCACCTGCGCCGCGCATTCCAAGACCGAGACATGCTGCCAGCGGACCGCATTCTTTCACGTTGCCAGCGCACCTTCGGTGATCGAGGGAATGGCCCCCTGCCCGACCGTGCCGCTGCGCACACCCCGCCGCAACCTGCAGGGCCTTGCGCAAAGCGGCTGGCGGGCGCCGATCGGCCACCCCGGGGGTCGAAAGCGGCAGAGGCACGGGTCCGCGCGTCAGCGCCGCGGCATCGGCGCCAGCGCGCCCGCGGCCAGCGCCCCGCCCAGCATCACCACACCGAGCCCGGCCATCTCGACCGGGCGCAACGCTTCGCCCGGAAACTGCCAGACCGCCCAGCGCTGCCAGACCGGGGACAAGCGCGGCGAAAGCCGCCAGCCGCTGCGGGCCAAGCCGCGTGATCGCAAAGAAATCGGTGATCGTGGCCAAAAACCCCGACAGCACCCCCTGCGGCAACAACAGCCCCAGCAACGCCCCTCATCCGCCGCGCAGGAAATCGGTGCCAAGGATCAGCGCCGCCGGGACAATGGCGACGCTCGACCAGAAGCACATCAGCGCCGCCGAATGGAGCGCCCCAAGCGCGGATCGGCCATGGGCCAGCGTACAGACCGCCCAGGAGGCCGTGGCACAAAGAAACAACAGATGCCCGCGCCAGGCGCCGCCGCGCGCAAGCGCCTCCCACCTGCCGATCGCGAGCGCACCCGCAAGGATCAGGCCAGGCCCCAGGGCGCGGCTGCCGCGTGGCGCCGCACCCAGCCCGATCCAGGTGAACAGCGCCACGAAGAAGGCCAGCATCGCCGGCGTGAACACCCCCGGATCGGCCATCGGGGCAAAGCCCCGAGGTCGGGAACAGCACGACCGCCACACCGCCAAAGCCGACGATCGCCAGCGCCGCGCGGCGCCCCTCGCCATCGGCGGGCCAGAACCCGCGCCGGATCAGCGGCGGCAGGAAAAGGACCGCCCCCGGGGCGAACCGCAAAAGCCCCCGTTCGAGCGGGCGAAGGCATGGGTCACCGCAGCCCGCGCGACCACCCGACGGCGGCCCGGATGGCGATGGTCAGGATCAGCGCCGCCCAGGCCAGCGCCGGCGCGCGGGCTAGCCGCTGCACGATGCCCCGCCGAGGACGCAGAATGTCGCGCAATGGGGATGGTTCAGCGCGACCTCGGCCTCGGCCTCGGCCAGGGTTTCGCCCAGTTCGAAGCGCGGGTCATAGGGCAGCAGCGTGCACGACACCACCGCCGGCCGTTCCGCGCCATGCCGTTTGACCACCATCCGCGACGTGGCGCACATCACCGAATCGGGGGTCTTGCCCAGGATGTCCCAGCACGCCTCGGTGATTTCGGGAACCTCGGCGGTTTCGTCCATTTCCGGAAACAGCACCAGCTGCGCCGGATCTTCGGCGTCGATCGCAAAGCCCTCGCGCGCGAACAGCGCGGCATAACCCTGCCGCGCCGCCGCGTCATCCTCGCCCCAGATCATCCGGCCGGCCACCGCCATCGGCACGCCCTCGGCCTGCAGCCAGCGCATGCCCTTCAGAGAGGCGCGAAAGCTGCCCATGCCGCGCAACTCGTCATGGCGCAGGCCGCGGTAATGATCGAGCGAGACGCGCAGCGTCATCCGCCCGGGATGTTCGGCATTCAGCCGCGCGATCCCTTCCTTCATCGTCGGGCGCATCATCGGCAGCATGGCGTTGGTCAGGATCAGCACCGCGTGCCCGGCCAGCAACGCCGCCTCGGCCATGCCGATCATTTCGGGGTTCATGAACGGCTCGCCGCCGGTAAAGCCGATCTCGCCCACCGGCCAGCCGCGCCGGGTGATCTGGGTCAGGAAATCCTCGACCTCGGCCCGGGTGATATAGACCAGCCGGTCATTGGTCGGCGAGCTTTCGATATAGCAGGCATCGCAGGCGATGTTGCACAGCGTCCCGGTGTTGAACCACAGCGTGGACGGCCGGCTGAGCCGGACCCGGGCGCGCGGCGCCCCCGAGGCGGTGACCAGCGGGTCGGTGAATTTCGGGCTGGCTTCAGGCCGGTCGTCGCGCATCGGATCTCCCTCGGGGCACATCGCTAGCGCGCGGGCGCGCCGGTGAAAAGGCCCCGAGGCCCGCACCCTGCGGGGATGTGATCGGCCTTGCTCCGGGGGGGCGGGCTGCTAGGGTCGGCGCGGTTTCAGGCAGGAGGCCCGCCCATGGCCGCGCGCACCATCCCCGTCGACGCGTTCGACCTGGTGATCTTTGGCGCCACCGGCGATCTGGCGCTGCGCAAGATTCTGCCGGCGCTTTATCGCCGTTTTCTGGCCGGCCAGATGCCCGCCGACGCACAGATCGTCGGTGCGGCGCGCAGCGCGCTTGACGACGCCGCCTATCGGGCGCGGGCCCGCGAGGCGCTGGGCGATCGGGTCGCGGGCGACAAGCGCGACCCGGCGATCCTCGACGCCTTTCTCGACCTGCTCTTCTATGTGCGGATCGATGCCACCGGCGAGGCCGGCTGGGACGCGCTGTGCGACCGGCTGCGGCCGGGCCGGGTGCATGCCTTCTATTTCTCGGTCGCGCCGGGCCTGTTCGCCCCCCTGGCCGAGCGTCTTCACGCCCATGGGCTGGCCGGCCCCGAGGCGCGGATCGTCATCGAGAAACCGTTCGGCCACGATCTGGCCTCGGCCCGGGCATTGAACGCCACGCTGGCGCAGCATTTCGACGAGGGGCAGGTCTATCGCATCGACCATTATCTGGGCAAGGAGACGGTGCAGAACCTGATGGCGATCCGGTTTGCCAACATGCTGTTCGAGCCGTTGTGGAACGCCCATTACGTCGATCATGTCCAGATCACCGTGGCCGAGACGGTGGGCGTCGACGGCCGTGGCCCCTATTACGACGGCTCGGGCGCGATGCGCGACATGGTGCAGAACCATCTGATGCAGCTTCTGTGCCTGATCGCGATGGAGCCCCCGGCGCGCTTCGAACCCGATGCGGTGCGCGACGAAAAGGTCAAGGTGATCCGCGCGCTCGACCCGATCGCGCCGGCCGACATCGTGCGCGGCCAGTATGCCGCGGCAGGTGGCAGGCCCGGCTATCTCGACGCGGTCGAGGATCCGGGCAGCCGGACGGAAAGCTTCGTCGCGCTGAAGGTCCATGTGTCGAACTGGCGCTGGGCGGGCACGCCGTTCTATCTGCGCACCGGCAAGCGGCTGCGCGCGCGGGTCTCCGAAATCGCGGTGATCTTCAAGGACCCGCCGCATTCGATCTTTGGCGATGGCGCGCGGCGGGGCAACGAACTGGTGATCCGCGTCCAGCCCGATGAGGGCATCACCATGCGGGTGACCATCAAGGAGCCGGGCCCGGGCGGCATGCGGCTGATCGAGGTGCCGCTCGACATGAGTTTCGCCGAGGCGCTGGGCGACGCCGGGGCGGATATTCCCGACGCCTATGAGCGCCTGTTGATGGACGTGATTCGCGGCAACCAGACGCTGTTCATGCGCGGCGACGAGGTCGAGGCCGCCTGGGCCTGGACCGATCCGGTGATCGCGGGATGGGACGCGCGCGGCGACCGCCCGGTCGCCTATGAGTCGGGCGGCGCGGGACCGGAGGAGGCGCTGGCGCTGATGCATCGCGACGGCCGGCGCTGGCGCGCGATGGAGGGCTGAGGGCAATGCAGGACTATCCCGACCGCGCGGCGCTGGCCGCCGGGGTGGCCCGGGTGCTGGCGGATGCGCTGCGCGCGGCGCTCGGCAGACGCGAAACCGTGGCCCTTGCCGTGCCCGGCGGGACGACACCCGGCCCGGTCTTCGACGCGCTGTCGGGCGCCGATCTCGACTGGGGGCGGGTCGCGGTGCTGCCCACCGACGAACGCGACGTGCCGCCCGATCATCCCAGGTCCAATGCCCGGCTGATCCGCGAAAGGCTGCTGGTCGGGCCGGCCGCGGCGGCGCGTCTGGTGCCGCTCGACCCGGCTGCCGTCGCGCCGCTCTTGCCGCTCGATGTCGTGCTGCTGGGCATGGGGACGGACGGCCATGTCGCCTCGCTGTTTCCCGGCGCCGATCGGCTTGCCGACGCGCTTGCCGCGGATGCGCCGGCGGTGCTGCGCCTGACCGCGCCCGGCGCGCCCGAGCCGCGGCTTTCCTTGACCTCGCCCGTTCTTGCCGCCGCCCGCTCGGCGCATCTGCTGATCACCGGGGCGGAAAAGCGCGCGGTGCTCGACCGCGCCCGCCAGCCCGGACCGGTGGCCGCGCTGCCGGTGCGCGCGGTGCTGCCGGGCCTGACCGTCCATTATGCGGAGTGATGCCATGACGCCCTGGGAAAGCCTGGCCGCCGAAGCCGCCCACCCCCCCCGCATGAGCGATCTGTTTGCCACCGATCCCGGCCGGGCCGGCGCGTTTTCGGTCGAGGCCGACGGGCTGCGCTTCGACTATTCCCGCACCGCGCTGACAACCGCGGCACGGGACGCGCTGTTCGCGCTTGCCGATGCGGCCGGGCTTGGCCCGCGCCGCGACGCGATGTTCGGTGGCGCGCCGATCAACGAAAGCGAGGGCCGCGCGGTGCTGCACATGGCCTTGCGCGACCCCGATGGCGGAAGGCTGGCAGTGGCCGGCCGCGATGTGCGGCCCGAGATTCGCGACACGCTTGCCCGGATGGCGGGTTTCGCGCGCGGCGTGCGGTCGGGTGCGATCGCACCGCCCGGCGGCGGGCGGTTCGCCCATGTCGTCCATATCGGCATCGGCGGCTCGGCGCTCGGGCCCGAGATGGCGCTGCGCGCGCTGACGCCCCATGCCGACGGCCCCGATGTCCATGTGGTGTCGAACATCGACGGGGCGCATCTGACCGATGTGCTGGCGCGCGTCGATCTGCGCGCCACGCTGATCCTGATCGCCTCGAAGACCTTCACCACGCTCGAGACGATGACGAATGCCGAAAGCGCGCGCACCGCCCTGGCGGCGGCGGTCGGGGAACGGCAAGCGGCCGGCCATTTCGCCGCGATCAGTTCGGCGGTGGAGAAGGCCGCCGCGTTCGGCATCCCCGCCGAGCGGGTCTTCGGCTTTGGCGACTATGTCGGCGGGCGCTATTCGCTGTGGGGGCCGATCGGGCTGTCGCTGATGCTGGCGGTGGGGCCGGAACGGTTCCGCGAGATGCTCGACGGCGCCCGGGCGATGGACCGGCATTTCTGCACCGCACCCTGGGCGGCGAACATCCCCGCGCTGTTGGGGCTGATCGGGCTGTGGCACCACCAGATTTGCGGCTTTCCGACCCGCGCCGTGCTGCCCTACGAACAGCGGCTCGCCCTGTTGCCCGCGCATCTGCAACAGCTCGAGATGGAATCGAACGGCAAGTCGGTGGGGCTCGACGGCGCGCCGCTGCCCCATGGCGGCGGGCCGGTGGTGTGGGGCGCGGCCGGGACCGACTGCCAGCATGCCTTCATGCAGCTTGTCCATCAGGGCAGCCAGGTCGTGCCCTGCGAGTTCCTGGTCGGCCGCGCGGGGCACGAAGCGGCACTCGCCCATCATCACCGGCTTCTGGTGGCCAATTGCCTGGCCCAGGCGGCGGCACTGATGCACGGCCGCGCCGACGGCCCGCCGCATCGGCGCTTTGCCGGCAACCGGCCCTCGACGATGCTGATGTATCCGCGGCTGACCCCGTTCGTGCTGGGCCAGATCGTCGCCGCCTATGAACACCGGGTGTTCGTCGAGGGCGTGCTGCTGGGGCTCAACAGCTTCGACCAGTGGGGCGTCGAGCTGGGCAAGGAGATGGCCGGCACGCTGGGCCCCGCCGTGGCGGGGGAGGCCGGCGCCGACGCCGAGCTTGACCCGGCGGCGCGGGCGGCGCTGGCATGGCTGCGCGGGGACCACGGCCCGGCCTCCTGAACGCGACAGGGCATCGGGCGGAAGGCGGAGAACGGTCATTCTCAATGACCGTTGGTGTTACCCGCCGCCGAATATCCCGCCGAGCAGCCGGTCGAACAGCCCGCGCGGCGGCCGCGCCGGGTCTTCGGCCGGGCGCGGCGGCACCGTTCCGGGCAGATCCGGCCCGGTGACCGCACGAAACGGCGTCGCGTCGCGAACCGGATCGATCATCGGCAGCGGGCGCACCGGCTCCCCTTCATGCACCTTCAGCATCGCCGCGCGCCAGATATCGGCCGGCAGCCCGCCGCCGGTGACGCCCGCCAGCGGCGCGTTGTCGTCATAGCCCATCCAGACACCGGCGACATAATCGGCCGTGAAGCCCAGGAACCAGGCATCGCGGGCCTCCTGGCTGGTGCCGGTCTTGCCGGCGGCGGGCCGGCCAGGCAGCGCCGCCCGCCCGCCCGTGCCCGACGCGATCACCTCATGCATCATATAGGTCAACTGGCGCGCGGCATCTTCGCTGACGACACGTTCGCCCATGCCGCCGGCCTTGGTCATCAGCGGCTCGGATTCGCCCTGCAGCCACAAGCCGATCAGGCCATAGGGCCGGACGCTGCTGCCGCCATTGAGGATGCCGGCAAACGCCCCGGTCATCTGCAGCAGGCTCGTCTCCGAGGTCCCGAGCGCCAGGGCCGGACCATCGGCAAGATCGGTCTCGATCCCGAAATCGGTGGCGACCTTGCGGACATTGTCGCGGCCCACCGCCTCGGACACCTTGACGGCCACGGTATTGATCGACTGCGCCAGCGCCTGGGTCAGCGTCATCGCGCCGCGATATTCGTTGGTGTAGTTGCGCGGCGACCACGGCCCCGAGCCGGGGATGTCGAGGGTGATCGGCTCGTCCACCACCACGGTATCGAAGCGAAAGCCAAGGTCGAGCGCGGCGGCATAGACGAACGGCTTGAAGGCCGAGCCGGTCTGGCGCATCGCCTGGGTGGCGCGGTTGAACAGCCCGGCGCGTCGGGTTTCGCGCCCGCCGACCATGGCGCGCACCGCGCCATCGGCATCCATCACCACGATGGCGGCCTGCGCCTCGGACCCGGGGCGGACCTTCTCGGCAAAGACATCGGTGACGGCAGCCTCGGCGGCGCGCTGGATTTCGGGGTCGAAGGTGGTGCGGATCACCACATCCTCGGTCGTCTCGCGGGTCAGATAGTCGGGGCCGGTGGCCATCACCCAATCGGCGAAATCGTCCCCGATGCTGGCCGCTGCCGCATCCGACAGCTCTGCCGGGGCCAGCCGGGCCAGTTCGTATTCCTCGTCGGTCAGATAGCCCTGCTCGTGCATCAGCCGCAGCACGGTGGCGGCGCGGGCGCGTGACCGGGCAAGGTTCGCGGTCGGCGCGAAATAGGACGGCCGTTGCAACAGCCCGGCCAGCATCGCCGCCTCGGCCGGCCGGACGGCCGCCGCCGAGCGGCCGAAATAGCGCTGACTGGCGGCCTCCATCCCGCGGGTGCCGGCGCCCAGATAGACCCGGTTGAGGTAGATCGTCAGGATCTCGTCCTTGGAATAGCGCAGCTCCAGCGCCAGGGAATAGGGCACTTCGCGCAGCTTGCGCCAGACCGTGGTGCGCCGGCAATCGGCCTCATATGCCGCCTCGTTGTCCCAGATCGCGGGATCGTAGGGCACCCCGAGGCACAGCAGTTTCGCCACCTGCTGGGTCAGGGTGGAACCGCCATGGCCCGACAACGGACCGCGGCCTTCGCGCAGGTTGATCCTGATCGCGCTGGCGATGCCGATCGGGTCGATGCCGGGATGCCAGCGAAAGCGCTTGTCCTCGGTCGCGATCACCGCGTCGCGCAGTTCCGGCGCGACGGTGTCGGCGGTGATCATCCCGCCGAACATGTCGCCGCGCCAGGCAAAGGGCCGGCCATAGCGGTCGAGCAGGGTGACCGACCCGCGCGCGCGCTGATCGACCAGCGCGGCGGGATCGGACGGCAACCGGCTGGCATGCCACAGCGTGAACCCGCCCAGGATCAGCCCGCCGATCACCGCGACCCGCCAGCCGATCGCCCAGAAGAGCCGGGCCAGCGCCCCGAAGAGCGCAAACAGCAGCCGCAGGATCAGCGGCCGCCGCCTGGCCGGCGCGGCCTTGCGCCGCCGCCGCGCCCTGGCGGGCGGCTTGGCCGGCGTCTTCTTCTTCGGCGCCGTGGACTTGCGCCTGTCCCCACGCAGGGGTCTGCGCTGGCTGCTCATGCCCCGCCCCGCGATCTTGTTGTTTCGCCCATCCTAGCGCAAGGCGCCGCGCCTGGGAAAGGGGCGGTGCTGCCCATCCTGTCAAAGCCCAAAATTTAGGCGTTTCGCACAGATTGTGCAAAAATGAGGCGCCCAGCCGGTGCTGCGGGCCCTGTCGGCCGGCCGGTTCGCTTGCTCTTGGCTGTGGCGGCGCTGCTTGGTCCTGCGGTCAGGCGGGGCGCGCCCGCCGCCCATGGGATAAGGGGACCGACAGGTGAAACTCATCATCGCGACGATCAAGCCGTTCAAGCTCGAGGAGGTGCGCGAGGCGCTGACCGCCATCGGCGTGCGCGGCATGATGGTGACCGAGATCAAGGGCTTCGGCGCCCAGTCCGGTCACACCGAAATCTATCGCGGCGCCGAATACGCCGTGAACTTCGTGCCCAAGGTGAAACTGGAAATCGCCTGCGCGGCCGAGATGGCCGATCAGGTCGTCGAAACCATCGTGACCACCGCGCGCACCGAAAAGATCGGCGACGGCAAGGTGTTCGTGCTCGACATTCAGCAGGCGGTGCGGGTGCGCACCGGCGAAACCAACGCGGACGCGCTGTGACGCCGCGCGCCACCTTTGCAAAAGGGAAACCACCGATGCAGATGAAAAAAGTCCTTCCGCTTGCCGCCGCCTTTGCGGTGTTTCCGGCGGCCGCGTTCGCCAACGACCCGCCGGGCAACCTTGACGATGTCGGCTACATCTTCACCACGCTGCTGTTCCTGGTCGGCGGCTTTCTGGTGTTCTGGATGGCGGCCGGCTTCGCCATGCTCGAAGCCGGGCTGGTACGCTCGAAGAACACCACGATGCAGCTCACCAAGAACATTGCGCTGTTTTCGATCGCAGCGATCATGTACTGGTTCATGGGCTTCAACCTGATGTATCCCGGCGATGGCTGGTGGATCGACGGCTGGCTTGGCCCGTTCTTCTCGATCACCTGGCTCGAACCCGTCGGGCTGGCGGCCGAGGATGCAGCGCTTGACTATGCCTCGGCCGGGTCGGACTTCTTCTTTCAGCTGATGTTCTGCGCCACGACGGCCTCGATCGTGTCGGGCACGCTTGCGGAGCGCATCAAGCTGTGGCCGTTCCTGATCTTCGTTGTCGTGCTGACCGGTGTGATCTACCCGATCGAGGCGTCCTGGCAGTGGGGCGGCGGCTGGCTGTCCGAGCTTGGCTTCTCGGATTTCGCGGGCTCCACCCTGGTCCATGCGGCGGGCGGTTTCGCGGCGCTTGCGGGCGCGATCATCCTTGGTCCGCGGATCGGCAAGTTCGGCAAGGATGGGTCGGTTCATCCGATCCCGGGTTCGAATCTGGCGCTGGCCACGCTCGGTACCTTCATCCTGTGGCTCGGCTGGTTCGGCTTCAATGGCGGCTCGCAGCTGGCCATGGGTACGGTGGGTGACGTGACCGACGTCTCGCGCATCTTCGCCAACACCAACATGGCGGCGGCAGCGGGCGCGGTGGCCGCGCTGATCCTGACCCAGGTGATGTATGGCAAGGTCGACCTGACCATGGTGCTGAACGGCGCGCTGGCCGGCCTCGTCTCGATCACCGCCGAGCCGCTGGCGCCCTCGCTCCTGATGGCGCTGATCACCGGCGCGATCGGTGGCCTGATCGTGGTGCTGACGGTGCCGATGCTCGACCGGATGAAGATCGACGATGTGGTCGGCGCGATCCCGGTGCACCTGTTCGCGGGCATCTGGGGCACGCTGGCGGTGGCGTTCTACACCGGCAACTGGTTTGCCCAGATCGTCGGTATCGTGGCGATCGGCGCCTTCGTCTTCGTGACCTCGGCCATCGTCTGGGCCATCCTCAAGGCGACCATGGGCATCCGCGTCAGCCAGGAGAGCGAGGTCGACGGGCTCGACGTTTCCGAACTGGGCATGGAGGCCTATCCGGACTTCCAGAAAGGCTGATCTCTTCCCTCCCGAGAGAGCCTGCCCCGGGCGCCACGGCGCCCGGGGTTTTTCTTTGCTTGCCGGCGGTCGTTGCCCATGACCCTTGGTACTAGCCGGATCGAAACTCCGGGACGGCAAGGCGCGCGACGACATCCTCGATCAAGCCTGGCGCGTCGGCGTCGATCGCCCCGTCAAGCGCCAGCCGCACAAAGCCGTGGACCAGTGCCCAGGCGGCGACCAGCGCCGCATCCCTGGCTGCCAGGCGTCACCGCCCGCGGGCGCGGCGCGGGTCGGGATGGCGATCCTGCCAGGCACGGCGAAACGCCGCCGCCCGCGACCCGCTGCAGATCGGCGGCCTGCAAATCCAGCAGGGCCGATCGCCACATCAGGTCAAAGCGCGCCGGATCGGCCAGCGCAAAGCGGATATAGGCGATGCCCATGCTGCGCAGTCTGTCCTGCCGATCCCATCCCGCCGGCATCCGCCCCGGCGATCCAGCGCCGCCGTAAAGGCATCGAAGGCGCCTGTGGCGACCGCGGTCAGCAAGCCGCGCACATCGCCGAAATGATGCGCGGGGGCCGCGGCCGAGACACCGGCCTGCCGCGCCGCCGCGCGCAGCGAGAAGCCGTCGACGCCGCGTTCGGCGATCAGCGCCTTGGCGGCATCGATCAGCGCCGCGCGCAGATCGCCATGGTGATAGCCCTGCGCGGGCTTCGCACCCAAATCCGACGGGGCCTGCTGCGCCATCTTGACACTGTTCAAATCGCTGTTCATAGACCATCTGTACATTGTAAAAATTGGCGCTGCAACGGGCGGCCGGCAGGGGGAGAGAACAGGATGGCAATGGGTGGCGGGCAACGCGGGCTGGCGCTGTTGGGGCTTGTGGTGCTGATCGGGCTTTCGGGCGCCCTCTTCATCGGCCGATCCAAGCCGCCGCAGCCGCGCGACACGGCACCGCTGGTCGAACAGATCGCCCCGCCGCAGCAAGCCCTGAGCTTCGCGCAGCTCCGCGAGGACGGCGAACTGCGCACGCTTCTGGTGCTTGGCCGGGACGATGCCGGGGTCCGCGCGCTCGACATCGGCGCGCGCTTTGCGATGCCGGGCGCCGATCCGCTCGATATTCTCGATGCCGTGGGCCGCGACACGCTGGTCGCCCTGGCGGAAACCGAAACCGGCACGTTTCACGATCCGGCCGGGTTTCTGCCATCCGCAGGACCAGGCGGCGCCCAGATCGCGGCCGGCGCGAACTACCCCGAGCATGGCGAGGAAGTCGCGATCGATTCGGTGTTCCTGTTCCCGAAACTGTTGGCGGCCACACCCGCCCGGGCCGAAGTCGCCGCCGGGCCGGAGATGCTGCTCGACTACGAGGTCGAACTCTGCGCCCGGTTCGACCGCGACATCGCGTCGCTCGATGATTTCGATGCCGCCCGGATCGGGGTCTTCCTGTGCGGCGACATGACTGACCGGGCGGCGCTGTTGCGCGGGATCGATGTGGACGACCGGGCCTCGGGGGCGGGCTTTGCCGATGCCAAGGGGGCGCGGGGCGGTTTCCCACCGGGCCGCTTCTGGTGGTGCCGGCCGATTGGCAGAGCTTCCTGGCCGGCGAGCGCATCCAGACCAGCGTCGACGGCGCGGTCTTTCAGGATGGCGAAGGCGCCGACATGATCGCCGATCTGCGCGAGCTTGTGGCCATGGCGCTGGCCGAGGGGACGGCGGATCGCTGGGCCTATGGCGGGCGGGCGGTGCCGCTGCTGGCCGATGGGACGATCCCCAAGGGGGCCGCCATTCTGACAGGTACGCCCGAAGGTGTGATCTTTCGCCCGCCCGGCTTCAACGACCGGATGACCGGGTTCTTTTCCTCGGCGGCAAGCGGTTTTTCCGGGTCGGTCGTCGATGCCGCGATCGAACGCTATATCGCCTCGCGCCCGGCGCGCGGCACGTTTCTTCAGCCCGGACAGGAGGTGGCGATGCGCGCCCCGCATCTGGGCAGGATCACGCTCGCCATCGTCGCCGCGCCATAGCCCCACACCGAGGCGCACCCGGTGCGCGGGACGGGCTTGCGAAACGCCGACCGCCCCGGGCTGCCGGCGTTTCGCATGCGCGGCGCCAAGCGGTTGCGAAACCGCTGGCGCAAACGCTGGATCAGTCCGGCTCGTCGCCCCGGACCACGAACCAGATCGCCGCGCCCAGGACACCGCCGGCCAGCGGCGCAACCCAGAACAGCCAAAGCTGCGACAGCGCGGGGCCCTCGGCGAACAGGGCGACACCGGTGGAACGGGCCGGATTGACCGACGTGTTGGTGACCGGGATCGACACCAGATGAATGAGCGTCAGCGCAAGCCCGATGGCAATCCCGGCAAAGCCCGCCGGTGCGCGCGGCGAGGTGGCGCCGAGAATGATCAGGACGAAAAACGCCGTCATCACGACCTCGGTCACCGCGGCCGCGATCAGCCCGTAGCCGCCCGGAGATGCCGCGCCATAGCCGTTGGAGGCAAAGCTGCCAACGCCTTCGAAACCGGCCTGCCCCGAGACGATGACGTAAAGCACGGCCGCCGCGACGATCGCGCCGGTGACCTGGGCCGCCCAATAGGGGGCAACCTCGCGCGGTTCGAAGCGGCCGGCGACGGTCAGCCCCAGCGTCACGGCGGGGTTGAAATGCCCGCCCGAGATGTGGCCGACCGCATAGACCATGGTCAGGACGGTCAGGCCGAAGGCAAGGCTGACGCCCAGCCAGCCGATCCCGACATCGGGCACGCCGGCGGCGAGCATCGCGGCACCGCACCCCCCGAGGACGAGCCAGAAGGTGCCGAAGAACTCGGCCAGAACTCTCTGCAGCATGGGTTTTCTCCGTTCGCTGTCGTACAGGCGCTGTAGCACGCGGCGCTTGCGATGCGAGTGGAAATCGGTGCTCAGGCAGGAACGATCTCGCTCTCGCGATAGCCCTGCAGATACAGCAGCGCCGTCAGATCGCCATGCACGGGCCCGTGCCGCCACGGCGGGTTTGGCGCATAGGATCGTTTACACGTGCCGAGTCTGCGGGGAGAGCAAATTTGCAGTGTTTGGGAGGCAGCGCAACTTCCGTCACGACTCGCGCTAAACTTTTCTTGAGTCGCCACCTCAGCAAGCAAGTTTTCACTTGCGGTGAACCGATAAACGATCCATACACTTGATTAAAGAAAAACGCCCCGCCGAAGCGGGGCGAAGATGGCGGAGGCGGTGGGATTCGAACCCACGATACCCGCACAGGTACGCCGGATTACAAGTCCGGTGCATTCGACCACTCTGCCACGCCTCCTAGTGAGTCGGCTTCGGCCGATTCTTTTTTCTGGATAGCACCGATTCGCGCCCGGGGGAAGGCTAAATTCTGTTCTCGGCGTAGGATGCGCTACAACATGTAGCCTGTCCACCCGGCGGCATGCCCCGCATGTCACCCTATGGCGAACTCGGCCCGCCGATAGCCCTGCAGATACAGCAGCGCCGTCAGATCGCCATGCACGATCCGGGCGTCGGCGCGCGCCGCGAGGGCAGGTTTGGCGTGAAACGCCACGCCCAGCCCGGCCGCCTCGATCATCGCCAGATCGTTCGCGCCATCGCCGACCGCCAGCACATCCTCGGCGCCGATCCCAAGCCGGGCCGCGATCGCGTCGAGCGCCGCACGCTTGGCGTCGCGCCCCAGCACGGGCTCGGCCACCTGCCCGGTGAGCCGGCCATCGGCGACGATCAGCCGGTTGGCGCGGTGTTCGTCAAAGCCGAGCGCGCCGGCGATATGGGCGGTAAACGCGGTGAACCCACCCGAAACCAGCGCCGTATGCGCCCCATGCGCGCGCATCGTGGCGACCAGCGTGGCCGCGCCCGGCGTCGGCCGAATGCGGTCGGCGATCACCCGGGCAATGGCCGATTCGGGCAGCCCGGCCAGCAACGCCACCCGCGCGCGCAGGGCTTCGGCAAAGTCGAGCTCGCCGGCCATGGCGCGGGCCGTGACCCGGGCCACCTGCGGCCCGATCCCGGCCACCGCGGCCAGTTCGTCGATGCATTCCTGCCCGATGACGGTCGAATCCATGTCCGCGATCAGCAAGCGCTTGCGCCGGTTCGCCGCCGGCAGGGTCGCGACATCGCAGCCCGCCGCGGCCAGCGCGGCCCGCGCCGCCGCGCCATGCCCAGGCTCGGCGTGATCGAACTCGGCCGCGCGGCCCGGGGCCAGCCAGCGCGTTGCGGTGCCCGACAAAGCGCGGCGCAATGCCTCGACCCCGTCTTCCGCCAGCCCGCCGGGCGGGCCGATCAGCACCGTGGTGAACATGCGCGCCTCCGTTTCGCGATGCCGATAGCCTGCGCAAGGCGGTTGCGCCAGTCGCGCCCGCCCCTATCGCCTGCGGTACAGTTGGGGCATCAGTAGCGCACGACTCACTAAAAATTCACGGTCAGTTGGATGATACTACACATCTTAAAAGTTATGTGCTTGATTAGGTCCGACAGAGTGAGGGGTAGTGCATGTTGAAGGCGGAAAAATCTGGCGTCCGGCGAGGTTTTGTTGCTGGGTTTTCTTCGCCCTACACGGCCGTGTTCGGCGGAAGGTTTCGAGTGACGACGCAAGCCCATGACCTGGTGTCCACCTCATGGGCCCGAGTTGGCCGTGCCATACAGGCTGCGATCGAGTCCGAGGAGCAGGCGCATGGGCAAGCCGACCAAGCAGGAAGTCGCAAACACTGACCGGGGCGAGCGCGAGTTCGTCCCGAGTATAGAACTGGCAATCGAAAAGGCGCTCGAAGGGAAGGTTCAGAGACGAGACCTTCCCGTGGTCGTAAAACAGCTGACCAATATAGCGGTGGGCGAGCAGTTCGTGGGGCCGATGCCCCATCCGAAACACTTACGAGAGTACGAGGACATTCTTCCGGGCGCGGCAGAACGGATCATGTCGATGGCCGAAGAAAACAGCGCCCACATGAAGAAAATGGACGAGGACTCCCTCGAGGCGGAAGTGGATGATCGAAAACGAGGTATGCGCTTTGGTGCCGGTTTGTTTGGTCTCTTGATAGTTCTCGCATTCGCGTCGCTCTTTGTGACAGACAGCGAAATCGTGCCGGGATTGTTCCTCTGCGCGGCCACGATCGGGGGCATCACCGCCTTTGTCAAGGGTCGTACGAACGGGGGGTGACAGCAACTCCAGTCGTTCCCGCGGCGCGCCCGCGAAACCGATCTCGCCGGCCATGGCGCGGGCGGTGACCCGGGCCACTTGCGGCCCGATCCCGGCCACCGCGGCCAGTTCGTCGATGCATTCCTGCCCGATGATGGTCGAATCCATATCCGCGATCAGCAAGCGCTTGCGGCGGTTCGCCGCCGGCAGGGTCGCGACATCGCAGCCCGCCGCGGCCAGCGCGGCCCGCGCCGCCGCGCCATGCCCAGGCTCGGCGTGATCGAACTCGGCCGCGCGGCCCGGGGCCAGCCAGCGCGTTGCGGTGCCCGACAAAGCGCGGCGCAACGCCTCGACCCCGTCTTCCACCAGCCCGCCGGGCGGGCCGATCAGCACCGTGGTGAACATGCGCGCCCCCTGCCCCCCTGCCTGAGCCAAAGCTGCGCCGCCGGGCCTAACCCGGACGGCCCCCGTTGCGCCAGCCCGGCACGCCCCCTATACGCCGCGGCGGGACACCCCTCCCCAACGAGGGGCGCTTATCTGGAAGGATAGCATGACCGATCATCCGATCCCGGCCACGCGGCCGGCCGATCCGCGTTTCTCCTCGGGCCCCTGCAAGAAATATCCCGGATTCGATCCGGCCCGCCTGCGCAGCGACGTTCTGGGGCGCTCGCACCGCGCCGCCCTGGGCCAAGGCGCGGTTGCAGGCCGCCATCGACGGCACGCGCGAAATCCTTGGCGTGCCCGAGACCTATCGCATCGGCATCGTACCGGCCTCGGACACCGGCGCGGTCGAGATGGCGATGTGGTCGCTGCTGGGCGCGCGGCCGGTGGAAATGCTGGCATGGGAGAGTTTCGGCGCCGGCTGGGTCACCGACGTTCTCAAGCAGCTGCGGCTGGCGGCGCGGGTGCATGCGGCGCCCTATGGCCGGCTGCCCGATCTGGCGGCGGTCGACTGGGACGCCGATGTGGTGTTCACCTGGAACGGCACCACCAGCGGCGTCCGGCTGCCGAATGGCGACGCGATCCCGGCCAACCGGGCCGGGCTGACGATCTGCGACGCGACCTCGGCCGCGTTCGCCCAGCGGCTGCCCTGGGACAAGCTCGATGCGACGACTTTCTCCTGGCAAAAGGTGCTGGGCGGCGAGGCCGCGCATGGCGTGCTGATCCTGAGCCCGCGCGCCGTCGAGCGGCTGGAAAGCCATGTCCCGCCCTGGCCCATGCCAAAGATCTTTCGGCTGACCAAGGGCGGCAAGCTGATCGACGGCCTCTTTCGCGGCGAGACGATCAACACGCCGTCGATGCTGTGCGTCGAGGATTATCTGACCGCGCTCGACTGGGCGCGGCGCATCGGCGGGCTCGACGGGCTGCGCGAGCGGGCGAATGCCAATCTGGCCGCGGTGCAGGCCTATGTCGCCGACAATCGCTGGCTGGCCTTTCTGGCCGAGGCGCCCGAGACCCGGTCGAACACCTCGGTCTGCCTGCGCTTTGCCGACCCCGCCGTGGCCGAGGATGCCGGTTTCGCCAAACGGGTGGCATCGCGGCTGGAGGCCGAAGGCGTGGCCCATGACATCGGCGCCTATCGCGATGCGCCGCCCGGCCTGCGCATCTGGTGCGGGGCAACGGTGGAGACCGCCGATATCGCCGCGCTGATGCCGTGGATCGGCTGGGCCTATGCGACCGAACGCGCCGCCTGACCAGACAAGCATTCTGAAATCCGGAGACAGACCATGACCCATCGGGTCCTTGTATCCGACAGTCTGTCGGAAACCGCCGTGGAGATCCTGCGCAGCCACGGCATCGATGTCGATTTCCGGCCCGAACTGGGCAAGGACAAGGCGCGCCTGGCCGAGGTGATCGGCGGCTATGACGGGCTGGCCATCCGCTCGGCCACCAGGGTCACCGAAAAGCTGCTGCGCGGCGCCGACCGCCTGCGCGTGGTGGGACGCGCCGGCATCGGCGTCGACAATGTCGATCTGGCGGCGGCGTCGAAACGCGGCGTCGTGGTGATGAACACCCCGTTCGGAAACTCGATCACCACCGCCGAGCACACCATCGCCCTGATGATGGCGCTGGTCCGGCAGATCCCCGAGGCCAACGCCTCGACCCAGGCCGGCCGCTGGGAGAAATCCCGCTTCATGGGAACCGAGGTGACCGGCAAGACGCTGGGCGTGATCGGGGCGGGCAATATCGGCTCGATCGTCGCGAACCGGGCGCAGGGGCTGGGGATGCGCGTGGTCGCCTATGACCCCTTCCTGTCAGAGGAGCGGGCAACCAGGCTGGGGGTCGAGAAGGTCGATCTGGACACGCTTCTGCGCCGCGCCGACATCGTCACCCTGCATGTGCCGCTGACCGACCAGACGCGGCGGATCCTCGATGCCGGGGCGCTGGCCAGGACCCGGCCGGGGGTGCGCATCGTCAACTGCGCGCGCGGCGGGCTGGTCGACGAGGCGGCGCTCGCCCAGGCGATCCGGTCGGGCCATGTGGCCGGTGCCGCGATCGACGCCTTCGAAACCGAACCCGCGGTCGAGAACCCGCTCTTCGGTCTGCCGCAGGTGGTCTGCACCCCGCATCTGGGCGCGGCAACGGCCGAGGCGCAGGAAAACGTCGCCCGCCAGATCGCCGAGCAGATGGCCGACTACCTGCTCCATGGTGCGGTGTCGAACGCGGTCAACATGCCGTCGATCACCGCCGAAGAGGCGCCGGTACTGACGCCCTGGGTGCGGCTGTCGTCGCATCTGGGCGCCTTTGTCGGCCAGATGACCGACGAGCCGATCCGCGCGATCAACCTCCTGTTCAACGGCGCCGCGGCGGAAATGAACACCCGCGCCCTGTCGGCGGCGGCCGTTGCGGGCGTGATGCGCGCGACGAACCCCGAGATCAACATGGTCTCGGGCCCGGTGATCGCGCGCGAGCGCGGCATCGACGTGACGACCACGACGCAGGAAAAGACCGGGGTCTTCGACGCCTATGTCAAGCTGACCGTGGTCAGCGAGACGCGCGAGCGGGCGATCGCGGGCACGGTGTTTTCGGATGGCAAGCCGCGCTTCATCCAGATCAAGGGGATCACCATCGACGCCGAGGTCGCCCCCCACATGATCTACACCACCAACGAGGACGTGCCGGGGATCATCGGCACGCTGGGCCAGACGCTGGGGGCAGAGGGGGTCAACATCGCCAACTTCACGCTGGGCCGGTCCGCGGTGGGCGGGCAGGCGATCGCGCTGCTGTCGTTGGACGGACCGCCGCCCGCAAGGGCCATTGCCGCGCTCGAGGCGACGGGCAAGTTCGGCCATGTGCGGCCGCTGGCCTTCGATCTGGCCTGACGCGCCCCCCCCCGGAACCGGCCCCACCCACCCACCCGCCGGTTCCGGGGGGTGCGGCCGGCCGGCCCGGTCAGGCGGCGCGGGCCGCTGCGGCCGCGATGGCGGCAAGGCCATGGTCGATGATCTCGGGCCCGGCGCCGGGGCGGCGCGCCTCGTCGGACAGGAGGCGCCGCCAGGCCCGCGCACCCGGCCGACCCGCGAACAGGCCCAGCATGTGGCGGGTGACGTCCTGCGCCCGCCCGCCCGCGGCGACATGGGCGGCGATATGGGGCTGCATGGCGCGGGCGGCTTCGGCCCGCCCCGGCCCGGGCGGCCCGCCGAACAGTGCCGTATCGACGCCGCCCAGAACCGCGCCCGGATCGTGATAGGCGGCCCGGCCCAGCATCACCCCGTCGACCCCGCGGCCAAGCCAGGCCTGCGCCTCGGCCAGCGTGGCGATGCCGCCATTCAGAACGATCGCAAGCGTCGGAAAGCGGGCCTTCATCGCCAGCACCAGCCCGGGGTCAAGCGGCGGGATCTCGCGATTCTCCTTCGGGCTCAGCCCCTGAAGCCAGGCCTTGCGGGCATGGATCGCAAAGCGCCGGACGCCCGCCGCGGCCACGGTTTCCAGAAACCGGGGCAGCGCGCTGGCCGGGTCCTGATCGTCCACCCCGATGCGGCATTTCACGGTGATTTCCAGCCCCGGCGCGGCGCGGGCCATCGCCGCGACGCAGTCGGCGACCCGTTCCGGACGTTCCATCAGCACCGCGCCGAAACAGCCCGATTGCACCCGGTCGGACGGGCAGCCGACATTGAGGTTGATCTCGCCAAAGCCCTTGCCCGCCGCGCCCGCCACCGCCGCGGCCAGTTCGCCCGGGTCCGACCCGCCAAGCTGCAGGGCGAGCGGATGCTCGACCGGGTCGTGATCCAGGAGATGCCATGCATTGCCGCGAACCAGCGCCGCCGCCGTCACCATCTCGGTATAAAGCAGCGCGCGCCGCGTCAGCTGGCGGTGGAACGCCCGGCAGTGCCGGTCGGTCCAGTCCATCATCGGCGCGACCGAAAAGCGGTATGCGGGCAGGGCTGCCATGGCGGTGCCCTACACCAGGCGCCGCGGCCCCGCGAGTCGGCTTGCCGCGCGCGACCGGCAAAGGCACAACGGGCCAAGGACCCCCTGCGGCGGAAAGGACATCCCATGGCAGAGTATGACGCGATCATCATCGGTTCGGGGCCGGGCGGCTATGTCTGCGCGATCCGCTGCGCCCAGCTGGGGCTGAAGACCGCCTGCGTCGAGGGCCGCGCGACCCTGGGCGGCACCTGCCTGAATGTCGGCTGCATTCCGTCGAAGGCGCTGCTGCACGCCACGCACCAGCTGCACGAGGCGGAAACGAATTTCCCGAAGATGGGCCTGATCGGTGACGCGCCCAGGGTCGACTGGAACCGCATGCTGGCCTACAAGGACGAGGTCATCGCCCAGAACACCAAGGGCATCGAGTTCCTGTTCAAGAAGAACAAGGTCGACTGGCTGAAGGGCTGGGCCAGCATCCCCGAACCGGGCCAGGTCGCGGTCGGCAAGGAAACCCACAAGGCCAAGCACATCGTCATCGCCAGCGGGTCCGAACCCGCCGGCCTGCCCGGCATCGAGGTCGACGGCGAGCGCATCGTCACCTCGACCGGCGCGCTGCACCTGCCGAAAATCCCCAAACGGCTGGCGGTGATCGGGGGCGGGGTGATCGGCCTGGAAATGGGCTCGGTCTATGCCCGGCTCGGCGCGCAGGTCACGGTGATCGAGTTCCTCGACGAGATCACGCCGGGGATGGACGCCGAAGTGGCCAAGAGCTTTCGCCGCATCCTGGGCCGCCAGGGGCTGCGCTTCATGCTGGGGACCGCCGTGCAATCGGTCGAGACGCTGAAGACCAAGCTGAAGGTCCACTACCAGACCCGCAAGGATGGCAGCGAAGGGCAGATCGACGCCGATGTGGTGCTGGTGGCAACCGGCCGGAAACCGTTCACCGAAGGCCTTGGCCTTGACGCGCTGGGGGTCAGGCTGACCGATCGCGGCCAGATCGAAACCGATGCGCGCTGGCAGACCAGCGTGCCCGGGATTCATGCCATCGGCGACGCGATCGCCGGCCCGATGCTGGCCCACAAGGCCGAGGATGAGGGGATGGCGGTGGCCGAATTGCTGGCCGGCCAGGCCGGGCATGTGAATTACGGCGTGATCCCGTCGGTGATCTACACCCATCCCGAGGTCGCGGCCCTGGGCGAGACCGAGGAAACCCTGAAGGCGGCGGGCCGCGGCTTCAAGACCGGCAAGTTCAGCTTCATGGGCAACGGCGCGGCCAAGGCCAATTTCGCCGCCGACGGGTTCGTGAAGCTGCTGGCCGATGCGGACACCGACCGCATCCTGGGCGCCCATATCATCGGGCCGATGGCGGGCGACCTGATCCACGAGATCGCCGTGGCGATGGAGTTCGGCGCCGCGGCCGAGGATCTGGCCCGCACCTGCCACGCGCACCCGACCTATTCCGAAGCGGTGCGCGAGGCCGCGCTGGCCTGCGGCGACGGGGCGATTCACGCCTGATACCACGGCGCGATGCGTGCGCCCCATGGCGCCGACGCCGCCGCCCGCCCGGCTTGGGAATCGATCGGGCGGGGGAGGCGTGGCAGGCGGCGGCGAACGGTCATTCTCAATGACCGTTGGTATCAGTCAGCACCGCCGCCCGCATTCAGCCGGGCAGCCCGCACGATATCGAGGGCGCGGGCGACGGCCGCGTCGATGCTCATCTCGGTGGTGTCCAGCAGGACCGCATCCGTGGCCGGTTTCAACGGCGCGGCGGCGCGCGCCGAATCGCGGGCGTCGCGGATGCGCAGATCGGCCAGGACGTCGGCCTCGGTCAGGCCGGGGCGCCCCTCGCGCAACTCCAGCCAGCGGCGCTGCGCGCGCACCGCGTCCGAGGCGGTGACATAGAGCTTCACCTCCGCCTCGGGGCAGATCACCGTGCCGATGTCGCGCCCGTCGAGCACCGCGCCGCCGCCCCGCCGGGCGAAGGCGCGCTGGAAATCGATCAGCGCCGCGCGCACTGCGGGGTCGGCCGCGACATGGCTGGCGGCCTGTCCGGCCTCGGCGCTGCGCAGGTCCGGGCCGTCGAGATCGCCAGCCTGCAAGGCGTGCGCCGCGGCCAGCGGTTTCTCGCCGGCCAGCACCCGGCGACCGACCGCGCGATAGATCAGCCCGGTATCGAGATGGGCAAAGCCGAAATGCCCGGCCACCGCACGGGCGATCGTGCCCTTGCCGCTGGCTGCCGGCCCATCGATGGCAACGGTGAAACGCATCGCACCCGCTGGAAGCAGAGGATGCGCCGCAGCGCAAGGCCCATGCCGCCGCGCCGCCCGGTCAGCGGGCCGGCTCGTCGGGCGATTCGGGGTCGGCCTGTTCGCGGGCCTCGGCAGTATTGGCGGCCGCGGCCCGCACTGCCTGGGACGCGGGGAAACCGCTTATAGCAAAGCGCAATGAGTGTGACTCATTGCGACTTGCTATCAGGCGGTGCCTCGCGCATCAGCACCGTCAGCCCGGGGTCCGCGCCCGGGACCTGCGGCAGCCCGTCGGCGATGTCGTAATAGGCGCCCCTTGTCGGCACAATGGATGTGGCCCGCCAGCCGGATGCCGGGATCGCCGTCCAGCGTGCCGGCAAAGATCGACAGATGCGCGCCCGGCCCGTCCCAGAACAGGTTCGACCCGCAGATCGGGCAGAACCCGCGCCGGGCGCTGGCCGAAGAGGCGTACCACTGCACCTCCCCTGCGATCCGCACCGCCTGCCGCGGGGCCGCGGTTGCCGCCACATGATGACCGCTTGTCTTGCGGCATTGCGTGCAATGGCAGCCGACCACCGGGCGCAACGGCGCATCGACGGTGTAGCGCACCGCGCCGCACAGGCAGCTGCCAGTGACGCTGCGGCCGGTCACCGCGCCCGCCACCGGCGCCACAGACGGGCGCCGGCAAGGATCATAAGCAGGACCGAGGCACTTGCCGTCAGCGCCGATTTCGTGACCGTGGCCAGCGAGGCCCAACCGATCAGGCCATCCGATACGCCGTCGGGGCCGGCCAGCAGCATCGCCCGGACGAGCCCGTTTTCGGCCCAGTCGGCCAAACCGGCAAGAACCGGCAGCGCGGTCAGCCCCGCCCGCAGCAGCCCTGGCCAGCCGGCGCCAAGCCACCAGAAGGGCAACGCCATGGACGCCGCCATCAGCGGCGGAAACAGCGTGTCGAGCAGGTGCTGCACGCGCAGATAGCGCGCCGTCGCCGCCGGGTCGAGCGCCGCCAGAAAGGCCCGCGCCGCCTCTGCCGAATACCCCCCGGGCCGCATGTCGAACGGCACCAGCCCGCCCGCCCCCGCCATCACGCCGGGCAGCGACCAGAACACCATCGCCGCATAGACCAGCACGGTCGCGGCGACGAGGCCCCAATAGGCGGCACCGAACGGGCGCATCACCCTGCCCCGTCGCGCAAATCGGCGCCAAGCCCGCGCATCAGATCGGCGAAACCGGGGAAGCTCGTTGCGATGGGCCGCGCATCGTCCACCGTCACCGGTGCCCGCGCCGCCAGCCCCAGCACCAGGAAACTCATCGCGATCCGGTGGTCGAGATGGCTGGCCACCGTCGCACCCCCTGCTACCCCGCCCGGGCCGCGCCCATGCACGGTCAGGCTGTCCTCGGTTTCTTCCACCGCGACCCCGCAGGCGGCAAGCCCCGCGGCCATCGCCGCGATCCGATCGCATTCCTTGACCCGCAATTCGGCGATCCCGCGCATCACGGTGGTTCCTTCGGCGCAGGCCGCCACCGCGGCCAGCACCGGGTATTCGTCGATCATGCTTGCGGCCCGCTCTGGCGGCACCTCGATCCCGCGCATGCCGGCCGAAAACCGCGCGACCAGGTCGGCGACAGGCTCGCCGCCCTCGATGCGCCGGTTCTCGAAGGTCAGATCGGCGCCCATATCGATCAGCGTGTCATAAAGCCCGGCCCGGGTCGGGTTGAGCCCGATGCCCGGCACCCGAATCTCCGGCCCCTCGACGATCAGCGCGGCGCAGACCGGAAACGCGGCCGAACTGGGATCGCGCGGCACCGCGATCTCCTGCGCCCGCAACTCCGGCCGGCCGGCAAGCGCGATCACCCGCCCTTCGGGCCGCTGCTCGACCGCGATATCGGCGCCGAACCCCGCCAGCATCCGTTCCGTATGGTCGCGCGTCGGCTCGGGCTCGATCACCACGGTGCAGCCGGGCGCATTCAGACCGGCAAGCAGAACCGCCGATTTCACCTGCGCCGAGGCGACCGGCAGCGTATAGCGCACCGGCAGCGGCTCGCGCGCGCCCAGCACGGTCATCGGCAGCCGCCCGCCGGCCCGCCGAAGGCCCGCGCGCCGAACTGGGCAAGCGGCGCGGTGATCCGGCCCATCGGGCGCGCCCGCAGGCTGGCATCGCCGGTGAAGGTCGCCGCGATCGGCGTCGTCGCCATCGCCCCCATGATCAGCCGCACCCCGGTCCCCGAATTGCCGCAATCGATGACGTCGCCGGGCTCGGCAAAGCCACCAACACCAACGCCATGCACCGACCAGACGCCCGCGTCATGGCGCAGGATCTCGGCGCCGAAGGACGCCATGGCGCGCGCGGTATCGCGAACGTCCTGACCCTCCAGCAGCCCGCTGATCCGGGTTTCACCGACCGACAACGCCCCCAGGATCAGCGCCCGGTGGGAGACCGACTTGTCGCCCGGCACCGCCGCCACACCGGCCAGCGGCGCACCGCGATGGGCCGTCATCGGAACCGCCTTGCCACCCGTCGCCATGCCGCTGCCTTCGTCCTGGTCCAAATATCCCCGCCGGAGGCCGGCGCGCCCGGGCACGGGCGCGCAAAAGGAAAGTCTTCGCGCCGCAGGCGCGGCCGCCTGACAGCCTCCCGAGCCCCGGACAAAGGTCAGATACACAGGCCGCCGCCCGGCCGCCAGCGCCTTCGCCTCATAGCGCGTCGGCTGCCAGCCCGGCCAGGGCTGCCGCCAGTCGGCCGGGGCCCGCGCCGTCCAGGCCAGTCCGGCGCGCGGCACCTCGATCAGCGCCTGGCGGGCATAGTCATCGATATCGGTCGCCATGCACAGCGCCGCCCCCGGCGCCATCGCCCGGGCCAGCGGCCGCAGATAGCCCGGCGTGACAAGGCGGCGCTTGTGGTGGCGCGCCTTCGGCCAGGGGTCGGGATACAGCGCGAAGACGCGCGCCAGGCATGAAGCGGGCAGCACATCCAGGAGGTCGCGCACATCGCCCGGCCAGATGCGGATATTGGTCAGCCGCGCCGCCGCGATCTTGCCCAGGGCCATGGCAACGCCGTTGACGAAGGGCTCGCAACCGACCACCCCGACATGCGGGTTTTCGGCCGCCATCCGCACCATGTGCTCGCCGCCGCCAAAGCCGATCTCCAGCCAGATCGGCCGCGCATCGCCGAACCAGCCTGCCGGGTCGACCGGGTGACGGTCCGGGTTCGTGCCCGGGTCCACCCCCGCGGGCGTCAGCCCGGGCAGGTCCTGCGCCAGCCGCGCACGTTGCGCCGGGCGCAGCCGCTTGCCATGGCGGCGGCCGTGAAAGCTGCGATCGGCCGCGCCCGTCATGGGCGCTCGCGCAGCACCCCCGCCCGTTCCAGCGCCCCCCGATCAGGATACCAAAGGTCGTCCCCCTGGTCGCGAATCGTCTCCAGCGCGAAATCGGGCGCGACCCCGCGTTCGAACATGAAGGCCAGATGCCGGCGCACCTCGTCCTGGGTGTCGCGATACAGCCATTGGGCAAGGTCGAACGGGTCTTCCCAGCCGTAATGGGACTGGTTCGCGTCATAGAATCCCTCGATCCCCTCGGCGGTCCACGAGGTCTGGTGGAACCCGATCAGCGATCCCCGCTGCAGCTGCCGGCCTTCGCCGCCCAGAAAGATCAGCGTGCACGAGCTCGAACATTCGCCGTCGATCACGGTGTCGATCTCGGCATCGACGACAATCCGCGCCATTTCGAGCGCGGCATAGTAGTCCCCGCCGGTACTGTTGAGGATCAGCGTGTCGATATCGGGCCGGGCGCGCAGCATCTTGCGCAGATAGCCGATATCGGCCTGGGTGATCTCGCGGACACCGGGGGCAGCCTCGGTGTCATAGCGCAATGCCTGGCCCGATACCGCGAACCTGTCGCGCGTGTCGGCCGCCGCGCCAACCGCCAGCAGCCCGGCCCAGAGCAGCGCGACAAGCGCCGCCGGGGCATTGCCCCATCGCCGCCTCAAACCGCGGCGCGCAGCGTATCGACCAGATCCGTGCGCTCCCACGAGAATCCCCCATCCTCCTCCGGCGCACGGCCGAAATGACCATAGGCGGCGGTGCGCTGATAGATCGGGCGGTTGAGGTCGAGATGCGCGCGGATGCCCCTTGGCGTCAGGTCCATCGCCTGTGCCACGGCGCGTTCGATCTCTGCCTCGGGCACCTCGCCGGTGCCATAGGTATCGGCATGAATCGACAGCGGCTTCGCGACGCCGATCGCATAGGACAGCTGGATCGCACAGCGATGCGCCAGCCCCGCGGCGACCACATTCTTGGCCAGATAGCGCGCGGCATAGGCGGCCGACCGGTCGACCTTGGTCGGGTCCTTGCCGGAAAACGCGCCGCCGCCATGGGGTGCCGCCCCGCCATAGGTGTCGACGATGATCTTGCGCCCGGTCAGCCCGGCATCCCCGTCAGGCCCGCCGATCACGAAGGTGCCGGTCGGGTTCACCCACCATTCGGTGGCCTCGGTGATCCAGCCTTCGGGCAGCGCCTCGCGGATATAGGGTTCCACGATGGCGCGGATGTCGTCCGAGCTCTGATTCTCGTCGGAATGCTGGGTCGACAGCACGATCGAGGTCACGCCGACCGGTTTGCCGTCGACATAGCGCACCGTCAGCTGCGATTTCGCATCCGGTCGCAAGGCCGGTTCGGCGCCGGATTTGCGCACTTCGGCCAGCCGGCGCAGGATCGCATGAGCATAGTGGATCGGCGCGGGCATCAATTCGGGCGTCTCGTCGACCGCATAGCCGAACATGATGCCCTGATCGCCGGCACCGTCCTTGTCGACGCCCTGGGCGATATGGGCGGATTGTTCGTGCAGGAAGTTCAGAACATGGCAGGTGTTCCAGTGGAACTGTTCCTGCTCGTAGCCGATGTCGCGAATGCAGTCGCGGGCGATCTGGCCGATCCGCCCCATATAGTCCTTCAGCCGCTCCTGTTCGGACAGGCCGATCTCGCCGGCGATCACCACCATGCCGCTGGTCGCCATCGTCTCGCAGGCGACGCGCGCATTCGGCTCCTCGGCGATAAGGGTGTCGAGAACGGCGTCCGATATCCGGTCGCAAAGCTTGTCGGGATGGCCCTCCGAGACGGACTCGGAGGTAAAGACGTAATCCTGTCGGGACATCGGGAAGCGCTCCATTGAGGTCTGTCTGCCACGCCAGGAAGCCGTTGTGACAGGGTGCGCCGCGCTTAGCCCTGGATATCGGGGCGCGCAACGGCTTTCTTGCCGATCAGCCGGGCGAGCGCCGCCAGACCGAGAAGCAGCAGCGTCAGGGCAAAGACCGGGCTGTCGCGATGGATGGCATAGGGGGTCGGCGGCAGCGCCGCGGGCAGCGGCGCGTCGGCGGTGGCCGCCTCGCCCAGCGGCACACCGACCAGCACCCGACCGCGCGGCCCGATGATCGCCGAGACGCCGGTATTGGCGGCCCGAACCATCGGCAGACCCTGTTCGATGGCGCGCAGCCGGGCCTGCGCCAGATGCTGATAGGGGCCGGCGAAATCACCGAACCAGGCATCGTTCGTCGCATGCAACAGCAGCGCCGGCCGCGCCGGCGCGCGAAAGACATCCTGCGGGAACACCGCCTCGTAGCAAATGAGCGGCAGGGCAGGCCCGATGCCCGGCAGCGTGACGATCTGCGGGCCCGGGCCGGGCCGGAACCCGCCATCGACATTGGCCGCCAGCCCGTCGAGCCCGAATCGCGCCCAGAACGCGGCATAGGGCAGGTATTCGCCGAACGGCACCAGATGATGCTTGTCGTAATGGTCCCACGGGTCGGCCGTGCCCGGCGCCAGCACCGCGAGGCTGTTGTAGAAACGTGCGGCCTCGCGCCGTTGCAGCCCGGCGACGATCACCGCATCGGGCCCCGCCGCCGCCCGCATCGCCGCGAAAGCCGGCCCGGCGCGCGACAGGATGTCGGGGACCGACGTCTCCGGCCAGACGATCAGATCGGGCGGCGGGTCGGCCGGCGTCGCGGTCAGCTCCAGCGCGCGGGAAAAGAACACCGGGATCATGTCGGGCCGCCATTTCAGATGCTGGGCGGCATTGGGCTGCACCACCCGGACCCGGGTCTCGGTCAGGTCGAGCGGCGCCGACAGCCGCGCCGCGCCCCACACGCCCGCGGCCACGATCGGCAGGGTCGCCAGACCGAGGGCGGCAAACCGCCTGGGCCATGAATCGCGGGCGCGCAGCAGCGCGACCGGCAGCGCGGCGGCCAGCAGCGTCAGCATCGACAGCCCGTGCACGCCGCCCAGGCTGGCCAGCTGGGCCACCGGCGTTTCGCTCCAGACATAGCCGGGCAGCACCCAGGGAAAGCCGGTGAACAGATAGGTACGACCGAATCCCGCCAGCACCAGCGCCACCGCAATCGTCGGTGCGCGGCTGGCGGGGCCAACCGCCAGCGCATGGCCCAGCGCCCCGGCACCGGCCCAGAACAGGGCCAGCCCGCCGGTCAGCAGGACGATTGCGAAGGGCGCCATCCAGCCATGCCGCACCGCATCGACGAAGAACGGCTCGACGATCCAGAACAGCGTGACGGCAAAACAGCCGGTCCCGCCGGCCCACATCCGTGCCGCCGCGCCGCGCCAGCCGCGGGCCCCGGCGGCCAGCCAGAAGAGCGCGGCAAAGCCGGTCAGCGCCAAGAGCGGCAAGCCAAAGGGCACATGGCCAAGCCCGGCCACGCCGCCGGCCAGAAAGGCAAGCCCGGCCGAACGCCAGGGGCGGCCAGCGCCGGCCACCTTCTAGTCGGCCGTGGCGGGCGCCGGCGGGACCCGCACCCGCAGCCGGGCGATCCGTCGCGGATCGGCCTCGACGACCTCGAATTCGGGGCCGGCGGGGTGGCGCACCACCTCGCCGCGCGCCGGCACCCGCCCCGACAGCACGAAGACCAGGCCGCCCAGCGTGTCGATCTCGTCCTCCTCGACCTCGGCGGTTGCGAGGCTCAGGCCGATTTCGGCCTCGAACTCCTCGAGCGGCGTGCGGGCCAGCGCCAGATAGACGCCGGGTTTCTCGATCGTCCACGGCGCGGCCTCGTCCTGATCGTGCTCGTCGGAGATCTCGCCGACCACCTGCTCGATCAGATCCTCGATCGTCACCAGCCCGTCGACGCCGCCATATTCGTCGATCACCAGCGCCATATGGGTCCGGTCGGTCTGCATCTTGGTCAGCAGCACCTCGATCGGCATCGAGGGCGGCACGAACAGAAGCGGCCGCGCCATGCTGCGCAGATCGAATTCGGTATCGCGGCCGTTGAAGCCGTGCTTGAGCGCGAGGTCCTTCAGATGCACGAACCCCGCGGGGTGGTCGAGCGTCCCGGCATAGACCGGCAGGCGTGTCAGACCGCTGTCGCGAAACACCTCGACTACCGCATCCAGCGCGGCATCGTCGGCAAGTGCGACGATCTCGGCCCGCGGGATCGCCACATCGACGACCCGCATCCGGCGCAGATTGCCCAGCCCGCGCGGCGGCTGCGGGGCGGGGTCCGAAGCGGCCCCGGCGACGGGTTCGGCGGGAGAAGCGAAAAGGCCGCGCAGCCAGCCAACCGGCCCGCGGGGTCGGGCCATGGCCGGCGGCGGCCCCGAAGAGGATGTGTCCATCGTCAATTCCCGCCCGTGCTGCCGGGCGTCGGTCCTCCGTCATAGGGATCCGGCAGGCCGAGCGCGGCCAGGATTCGGGCCTCGCGCCCTTCCATCCGTGCCGCATCCGCTGCCGCATCGTGGCGATACCCTAGCAGGTGCAGCGTGGCATGCACCAGCAGATGTGTGGCGTGATCGGCCACCGGCTTGCCGGCATCGGCGGCTTCCCGCGCGCAGGTTTCCCAGGCGATCGCGATATCGCCCAGCGCGGGCCCGGCGGGGGCGGCCGGTGCCGCGCCGGGGCTTTGGGGGCCCAGTTCCTGCGCCGGAAAGGCCAGAACATTGGTCGCAGCGTCCTTGTCCCGGAATTGCCCGTTCAGCGCCCCGATGCGGGCATCGGCGCAGGCCAGCACCGCGACCTCGGCCCGCGCCGGGTCGAGCCCGGCATCGCGCAGCGCCGCACCGATCGCCCGGGCTGCCAGCTGGCCCAGCCCGATCGTCTCCCATTCAGGTGCCTCGACGATCACCTCGATCCCGTCAGAAACTGCCACGCGGCCCGTCCCCATAGGCCTCGATGATGCGCGCGACCAGCGGGTGGCGCACAACATCGGCGGCGGTGAAATAGGTAAAGGAAATCTCCGACACGCCGCGCAGCACGCGCTCGGCCTCGACCAGGCCCGATGTCACGCCGCGTGGCAGGTCGATCTGGCTGGCATCGCCGGTGATCGCCATCCGCGCGCCCTCGCCCATCCGGGTCAGGAACATCTTCATCTGCATCGCGGTCGCGTTCTGCGCCTCGTCGAGCACGACAAAGGCCCGCGACAGGGTCCGCCCGCGCATGAAGGCCAACGGCGCGATCTCGATGCGCTTGTCGTCCATCAGCCCGGCGAGTTGCTTGCCCGGCAGGAAATCGTGCAGCGCGTCGTAAAGCGGCTGCATGAACGGATCGACCTTGTCGCGCATGTCGCCGGGCAGAAAGCCCAGTCTTTCGCCCGCCTCGACCGCCGGGCGCGACAGGATGATCCGGTCGACCTGCCCGTCCAGAAACATCGACACCGCGACCGCGACCGCCAGATAGGTCTTGCCGGTGCCGGCCGGGCCGACGCCGAAGCACAACTCGTTACCGAACAGCGCCTCGACATAGGCCCGCTGGGTGCGCGAGCGCGGTTCGACGGTTTTCTTGCGCGTCTTCACCTCGAGCCGGGCGGCGCCGAACATCTCCAGCTGGTCGGCATGGTCCGCGCTGCCGGCATGGTCCCCGGGGCCGAGACGCAAGGCGGCGTCGACATCCGCGGGCTCCACCGATTTTCCCTGTTCAAGCCGGCGATAAAGACCGGACAGCACGGCGGCGGCGGTCTCGCGCGCCTCCGTCGGTCCCAACAGGACGACAAGGTTGCCGCGCCGCGCGATCTGGATGCCAAGCGCGTCCTCGATCCGGACCAGATTGCGGTCGAACTCGCCGCAAAGCTCGATCAGCAGCCGGTTCTGGGCAAATTCCAGCACGCTTTCGGCGCTGTCTTCCACCGACGCGGTCGCGGACGGGGCGCTGGTCGCCAAGCTGAACTCCGGTCAGTCAGACATCGGGGATGACGCTGCCAGACCGGGCCGTCCCGATCAAGGGAAAGCTGGCGCCATCCGTCGCGCGGTTCCCGATCACGCGGTCACGCCGTTTCGGCCCGGCCTGCCACTAGCGGCTGCCCGCCCAGGTGCGCACCACATTCGACGTGTTCGGCACGGCGTCCGGGCGGCAGACCGGGCGGCCATCGGGGGTGACGCGCGGCGAGGCATAGCCTTCGCGCCCGTCATCGATGATCCAGTGATCGCAGCCTTCCGGATCAACCCAGATGCCGGCGACCATACTGCCCAGTTCGGGCGACACGTCGAAAAGCGCGCCATCGTTGACCGTTGTCGGCCCAACGCTTTCGCAGCCGGCCAGCGCCGTCATCGCCAGGGCGGGTAGGGTCATTGTCAGTCGCATGATGTGGTTCTCCCGCCCCGGATCATTGGCACACGATTTCGACGCGGCGGTTCTGGCGGCGTCCTTCGACGGTTGCATTGGTGGCGATCGGGCTGCCCTCGCCCAACGCCTCGGTCGTCACCGTCGCGCCGACCGATGTCGCGACCGATGCGACCGAATCCGCCCGCCGCTGCGACAGGCCAAGGTTATATTCCTCGGTATAGGTGCTGTCGGTGTGGCCGCGAATCAGGAATGTCGTCCCCTTGGCCACTTCGACGGTGAAGAAACTGCGGAGTTCCTGCACGACCGAGGGCCGCAGCCGATACCCGTCGACCGGAAACAGCAGATCGGCATTGATCGTCCCGCAAGTGATCACCGGACGGCAGACCGGCCTTCCGCGGGAATCCAGGCGTTGGCTCATGAAGCCCTCATTGCCGGTATCCATGACCCAGTGCTGGCAGCCATCGGGATCGACCCAGATGGTGGCATTGTAACCGGCGACAAAGGGCCGGTCCGGGTTCGGGACGGATTGCGCTGCGGCCCCTAGGGCCCAGCAGCCAGCCACCGCAACGGTGAGACCGGCAACGAATGTGCTGTTCATTCCATCTGCCCCGCTTTCCGATTTGCCTGACACGACCCAAAACTAGAGCCTATTGGTTGAGAAATAATCTATATGTGCGGGCAGCGCAACGTGGGGCCCGGACGACGGTTCACGCGATGGACGGCACGGCGCGGCCCCGCAGCGCGTGGGCGGTTTGCGCCTCGATCCTTACGGGTACGATCCTGCCCAGCCATTCGGTGTCGAGTTGCGCGTGAACCGGCTGCAGCCAGGGGGACCGGCCGCTCATCTGGCCCGGCTCCCGGCCCGGTTTTTCGAACAGGACCGGCACGGTGCGACCCAACATCGCAGCGTTGAACGCCGCCTGCTGCCGGTTCAGCACGGCCTGCAGGCGCTGCAGCCGTTCGGCGGCCACTTCCCCGGGCACGGGATCGCGCGACGCGGCCGGCGTGCCGGGCCGCGCCGAATAGCGAAACGAATAGGCCTGCGCATAGCCGACCTCATCGACCAGCCGCAGGGTCTCGTCGAAATCCGCATCGGTCTCGCCGGGAAAGCCGACGATGAAGTCGCCCGACAAGGCAATGTCGGGGCGCACCGCGCGCAGCCGGTCGATGCACAGAAGGTAGTCGGCGGCGCTGTGGCCGCGGTTCATCGCGCGCAGCACCCGGTCGGACCCTGCCTGCAGCGGCAGATGCAGATAGGGCATCAGTTTCTCGCAGGTCCCGAACGCCGCAATCAGATCGTCGCTCATGTCGCGCGGATGCGAGGTAGTGAAGCGGATGCGCAACAGCCCGTCGATCTCGGCCAGCGCACGGATCAGCCGGGCCAGCGACCAGTCGCCGCCATCGGGTGCCGCGCCATGATAGGCGTTCACGTTCTGGCCGAGCAGCGTGATCTCGACCGCGCCGCGCTCGACCAGCGCGCGCGCCTCGTCCAGCACCCTTACGGCCGGGCGCGAGACCTCTGCCCCGCGGGTATAGGGCACCACGCAGAACGCACAGAACTTGTCGCAGCCCTCTTGCACGGTCAGAAACACCGACGGGGCGACGCGGCCCGGGGCGCGCGCGGGCATGTGATCGAACTTGTCCTCGGCCGGAAAATCGGTCTCGCACACCCGCTCGCCGGCCCGTGCCCGGGCGGCCAGCGCACCAAGCCGGTGCACGCTTTGCGGGCCGACCACCAGATCGACCGCCGGCTGCCGCCGCTGCACTTCGGCCCCCTCGGCCTGGGCGACACAGCCGGCCACCCCCAGCTTCAGCGCCGGGTTGCGCGCCTTCAAAGGCGCCAGCCGGCCAAGCTCGGAATAGACCTTCTCGGCCGCCTTCTCGCGGATGTGGCAGGTGTTCAGCACGATCAGATCCGCCTCGGCCGGGTCGTCGGTGGCGGCATAGCCTTCGGTCGCCAGCACCTCGGCCATGCGGGTGCTGTCATAGACGTTCATCTGGCAACCATAGGTGCGAATATGGACTTTCATCGTGCCGGCCCGGCCATTGTCACTGCGGCGCCCGATCCTATAGGCTCTGATCGGGCGCGGCAATCGGGCGGCGCGGATTGGGCACGGGACGCAGCGTCATGGCATCCCCGACAGCGATCGGATTGGAGGCCTTCGCGGCCGCAAGGCCGGCGCTGCCGGGCAGCGGCCCGGTGGCGGCGCTGATCGCCGAGGATCGGGCCGGGATCGCCTGCGCGCTGGCCCATCTTGCGGCGATCGGGTTCGAAACCCGCATCCTGTTCGCGCCCGAGCTTCCGCCCGAAGCGGCAGACGCCGCAACCCTGACCGTGCTGTGCCGCACCGCCGAGCCGGGCGCCGACCGCGCCTGCCTCAACGCGCTGATTGACCGGGTGCCCGGTCGATGGGTGCACCACCTCTACAACGCGGAATACCTGTTCTTTCCGTTTGCCGAGACGCGGCGTGTCGGCGACATGCTGGGCTTCGTCGAAAGCGAACGTCGCGACAGCGTGGCCGGCGTTACCGTCGATCTTTACCCCGCCGATCTTGACCGGCACCCCGACGGCATCGACCGCGACAGCGCGCATTTCGATGCGGCCGGGTATTTCGCCCTGGGCCGGCGCGCGCCGGACGGCACGCCGATCGAACGCCAGTACGAGGTGCATGGCGGGCTGCGCTGGCGCCATGAACAGCATGTGCCGCATGACCGCCGGCGGATCGACCGGATCGCCCTGTTCCTGGCGCGGCCGAAGCTGCGCTTTGACCCCGCGCTGCGGCAGAGTGACCCCGAACTCAATACCTTCGAGTCGCCCTGGCACCGCAGCCTGACCGCCTGCGTCGCGTCGTTCCGGACGGCCCGCGCGCTGTGCGCGCTGCCCTCGGCCCGGCAATCGATCGACAGTTTTCTGTGGCGCCAGTCGCAGCCCTTCGCCTGGCGCGCCGAGCAGCTGTTGGCGGCGGGGCTGATGGAACCCGGTCAGTGGTTCTGAGGATCGCGGTCGATCCGGCGCAACCGAATGACCACATCGACCGCGGCCAGTTCGGTGCCTTCGGGCAGTGTCGGCATGGCAGCGATTCGCAGCCCGGCCTTGGGCGCGTCGGTCACCTTGCCGGTCTCTTCCCAGTAGAAATGCGGGTGGTCGTCGGTGCGGGTGTCGAACCAGCTGCGGGCGCCCTCCACGATCACCTCGCGCAGCAGGCCGGCATCGCGAAACGCATGCAGCGTGTTGTAGACCGTCGCCAGCGACACGGCCGCGTCCTGCGCCCGCGCCGCATCGAACAGGCTTTCCGCGGTGACGTGACGGTTCCTGCCGTCGCCGATCAGCAGTTCGGCCAACGCCCGGCGCTGCCGCGTCGGCCGCAGCCCCGCGCCGTTCAGCCAGCGAATGGCCCTCTCGGCCGGCGTTTCGTCAACCCGTTCCATATCCGGAAAGATATCGTGCATCGCCGGCGAATTTCAATCGCTAATCCCGACCGCCTTGCGGCGCGCCCTTGCGCTTGCCCTTGGGCGGGCCCAGGTGGTAGGCAGCACGCTGATCTGGCCGCATCGAGGGAGGTCGCAACCGTCATGACCCTTGCCCGAACGCGCTTTGACAAGGACGCGCTGCTGGCCTGCGCGCGGGGCGAGTTGTTCGGCCCCGGCAACCCGCAACTGCCCGAACCGCCGATGCTGATGGTCGACGAGGTGACCGAGATTTCGGCCGATGGCGGCGCCCATGGCAAGGGCCATGTGGTGGCGCAATTTGCGATCGACCCGCAGGCCTGGTTCTTCAAATGCCACTTTCCGGGCGATCCGGTGATGCCCGGCTGCCTTGGCCTCGATGCGCTGTGGCAGCTGACCGGCTTCAACCTGGGTTGGCGCGGGATGCCCGGGCATGGCAGGGCGCTGGGCGTGGCCGAGGTGAAATTCTCCGACATGGTGACGCCGGCCACCAAGCTGTTGACCTATCTGATCGATTTCACCCGGGTGATCGACCGCAAGCTGAAGCTTGGCATCGCCAATGGGCGGATGCTGGCCGATGGGCGCGAGATCTATGCCGCGACCGGCCTGCGCGTCGGGCTGTTCACGGATTAGCGCGGGCGGCGTGCCCGCCAGGGGGAGGAGTGGCCAATGCGCCGAGTGGTTGTCACCGGAATCGGCATCGTCTCGCCGATCGGACACAATGCCGACGAGGTCGCCGCCTCGTTGCGGGCGGGCCGGTCGGGCATCGTGTTCGCGCCGGAATATGCCGAACACGGGTTCCGCAGCCAGGTCCATGGCGACCCGAACATCGTCCTGGAAGACCATATCGACAAGCGCCAGCTGCGCTTCATGGGGCCCGGCGCGGCCTACAATTTCATCGCAATGGAACAGGCGGTCGCCGATAGCGGGCTCGAAGACGGCGACGTATCGAACGAACGCACCGGGCTGATCATGGGGTCGGGCGGGCCGTCGACCTCGAACTTCTTTCTGGCCCACCAGATCGTCAAGGAAAAGGGCAGCCCGAAACGGATGGGGCCGTTCATGGTCACCCGCTGCATGTCGTCGACCAATTCGGCCTGCCTGGCCACACCGTTCAAGATCAAGGGGCTGAACTATACCATCACCTCGGCCTGCTCGACCTCGGCCCATTGCATCGGCAATGCCGCCGAGCAGATCCAGCTGGGCAAGCAGGACATCGTCTTTGCCGGCGGCGGCGAGGAACTCGACTGGACACTTTCCTGCCTGTTCGACGCCATGGGCGCGATGAGCTCGAAATACAACGACACGCCGCAGACCGCCTCGCGCCCGTTCGACGCCACCCGCGACGGCTTCGTGATCGCTGGCGGGGGCGGCGTCGTGGTGCTGGAGGAACTCGAACACGCCCGCGCCCGCGGCGCCCGCATCTATGGCGAGCTGACCGGCTATGGCGCAAGCTCGGACGGCTACGACATGGTCGCGCCGTCGGGCGAAGGCGGCGAGCGGGCGATGCGGCTGGCGCTTGCGGGCATCGGCGAGCGCAAGGTCGATTATATCAACGCGCACGGCACCTCGACGCCGGTGGGCGACGTCCCCGAGGTCGAGGCCGTCCGCCGGGTGTTCGGCGCCGACGCGATGCCGCCGATCAGTTCGACCAAATCGCTGACCGGGCACAGCCAGGGTGCGACCGGGGTGCATGAAGCGATCTATTGCCTGCTGATGATGCGCGACGGGTTCATCGCCGGCTCGGCCAATGTGACGACGCTCGACCCCGATATCCGGCCGGGCGAGATTCTGACCGAAACGCGCGACGCGACGCTCGACACCGTGTTGTCGAACAGCTTCGGCTTCGGCGGCACCAACGCGACGCTGATCTTCAGCAGATATGATGGGTAGGGGCGGGGCATGAGCGGGGTTCTGAACGGGCGGCGCGGGCTGATCATGGGGGTGGCGAACGACCGGTCGATCGCCTGGGGCATCGCCCGGGCGATGGCGGCGGCGGGTGCCGAGCTTGCCTTCACCTATCAGGGCGAGGTGTTCGAGCGTCGGGTGCGTCCGCTGGCCGAAAGCGTCGGCGCGGCGATCGTGCAGGACACCGATGTGATGGACGATGCCTCGCTCGACCGGCTGTTCGAAACCCTGGCCGAAAGATGGGGGCGTATCGACTTTCTGGTGCATGCCATCGCCTTTTCGGACAAGGCCGAACTGACCGGTCGCTTCATCAACACCTCGCGGGCGAATTTCCGCAATTCGCTGACGATCTCGTGCTATTCGCTGATCGACCTGGCGCGCCGGGCCGAACCGCTGATGACCGGGGGCGGCACGATCCTGACCCTGACCTATCAGGGGTCGAACCGGGTCACGCCGTTCTACAATGTAATGGGCGTGGCGAAGGCCGCGCTCGAATCCGCCGTCCGTTATCTGGCCAACGATCTGGGTCCGCAGGGCATTCGGGTGAACGCGATCAGCCCGGGCCCGATGCGCACCCTTGCCGGGGCCGCCATCGGCGGCGCCCGCCGGACCTTTCGCGCCGCCGAGGCGAATGCGCCGCTGCGGGCCAATCCGACGCTCGAGGCGGTGGGCGGCACGGCAGTCTATCTCGCCTCCGAGGCGGGCGCCTGCACCACCGGCGAGATCATCCATGTCGATGGCGGCTACCACGTGCTGGGCATGGCGCAGGCCGAAAACCTGTGACGCCCCCGGCCGATGGGCATCGCCCGTCGGTCTGTCGCCGCTGCGCCCGCCCGGTCCGCTTGCGCCCGTCGCCGGATCGGTGTTTGCGGGACGCCGCGGGACAGGCGCAGGAGGCCGCCATGGCAAACCCGATCGATGTCGAACGGCACGGCGAGGCCGCGCTCGTCGCGATCGACAACCCGCCGGTGAATGCCGCCTCGGCCGCACTCCGGGCGGGGCTGGTGGCGGCGCTGCGCAGGCTCGATGCCGATCGGGGCATCCGGGCCATCGCGCTTTACGGGCGCGGGCGGGCGTTCATCGCGGGCGCCGATATTCGCGAGTTCGGCAAGCCGCCGGCGCAACCCTGGCTGGCGCAGGTTTGCCAGGTGATCGAGGACTGCGCGACCCCGGTTGTGGCGATCCTGCACGGCGTCGCCCTGGGCGGCGGGCTTGAGGTGGCGCTTGCCGCCCATGCAAGGGTGGCCATCGACGGGGTGATGCTTGGCTTTCCCGAGGTGACGCTCGGGATCATCCCCGGCGCGGGCGGAACCCAGCGCGCACCGCGGCTGATCGGTATTCCCGCCGCGCTCGACCTTGTCACCACGGGCCGGCGAATCGGCGCGGCCGCGGCGCGGGATATGGGGCTTGTCGATCGGGTGGTCACGGACGCGCCGCGCGATGCCGCGATCGAAGCCGCCGATGCGGTGATCGCGGGCAGCCTTGCGACGCGCCGCACCGGGGCGTTGGCGACGACGCCCGATGCGGCGGCGCTCGCCGGGGCCGCCGAGCGGCTGCGGCAAAGCCAGGGCCATCTGTTCGCCCCGCATCGCTGTGTCGAGGCGGTGGCCGCCAGCACCCTGCCGCTGGACCAGGGGCTGGCGCGGGAACGCGCGCTGTTCGACGCCTGCCTCGACAGCCCGCAGCGGGCCGGGCTGATCCATGCCTTCTTCGTCGAGCGGGCGGTGACGAAAATCCCCGAAGCCGGCACGCCGCCCCGCCCGGTCGCCGAGGCCGGCATCGTCGGCGGGGGCATGATGGGCGCGGGCATCGCCACGGCGATGCTGCTTGCCGGGCTGCCGGTGACCCTGGTCGAACGCGACGATGACGGCTGCGCCAAGGCGCGGGCGGCGATCGCGGCCAATCTCGACGGGGCGGTGAAGCGCGGCAAGATGACGGAAGCGGCGCGCGATGCCGCGCTCAAGGAGGGCTTGCGCCTGACGAGCGGGATGGACGCGCTCGCCCGGGTCGATCTGGTGGTCGAAGCGGCGTTCGAGGATCTGGCCGTCAAGCAGGCGATCTTCCGCGACCTCGACGATGTGGCGAAGCCGGGCGCGGTGCTGGCGACCAACACCTCCTATCTGGATGTCGATGCCATCGCCGGCGCGACGGCCCGGCCGGGCGATGTGCTGGGGCTGCATTTCTTCTCGCCCGCCCATGCGATGCGGCTGATCGAGGTGGTGCCGGGCCGGGCCACCGCCGCCGATGCGGTGACCACGGGTTTTGCGCTGGCAGGAAGGCTTGGCAAGGTTGCGGTGCGGGCAGGCAACGCGACCGGGTTCATCGGCAACCGGATGCAGGCGGCCTGGCGCGCGGCGTCCGAGGCGATGGTGCTGTCGGGGACGGCGCCGGCCGAAATCGATGCCGCGGTTGAGCGATGGGGCTTTGCCATGGGCCCGTTCAAGGTGGCCGATCTGGCCGGTCTCGACATCGCCCGCGCGGCACGCGACCGCCGCCGCGCGGCGGGCCTGCCGGTGCATCCGGCGGCGGCGATCCCCGATGCGCTGTGCGCCGCGGGGCTGCTCGGCCGCAAGACAGGCGCGGGCTATTACCTCTACCAAGACGGGCAGAGCGCCCCGAATCCCCGGGCGATGGCGCTGATCGCCGCCGAACGCGCCGCCCGCGGCATCGCACCACAGCCCCTGGAGCCGGACGCGATCGTCGCGCGTTACCTGACCGCGATGATCGCCGAGGCGATGCGGGTGCTCGGCGATGGCATCGCGTTGCGCGCCCAGGACATCGACGCGGTGATGCTGTTCGGCTACGGTTTTCCGCGCCACAAGGGCGGGCCGATGCACCAGGCCGATCTGATCGGGGCGGCCGCGCTGGCCGCCCGGCTTGCCGCCTATGCCGATGCCGAACCGGCGCTGTGGTCGGTGCCGCCGCTGCTGGCCGAACGGGCCCGCGATGGCGGGCGGCTGACCGATCCCGGATGAACCGGGCGCGCCCGGGCTTGTGCCCGGTTGCGTCACGAAGCCCTTGTGGCGACCGGCATTCCATGAAACCTAGCGGGCCTTCACCCGCATCACATGACGGACGAGCAAGGGGATAGACGCATCATGCAGGTCACCGAGACCCTGAACGAGGGCCTCAAGCGGGGCTATCGGATCACGCTTACCGCCGCCGAACTCGACGCCAAGGTCGAGGCCAAGCTCAAGGAAGCTCAGCCGCAGGTCGAGTTGAAGGGATTCCGCAAGGGCAAGGTGCCGATGGCGCTGTTGCGCCGCCAGTTCGGCAAGCAGGTTCTGGGCGAGGCGATGCAGGAAGCGATCGACGGCGCGATGAACGACCATTTCACGGCGACCGGCGACCGCCCGGCCGCCCGGCCCGACGTGACGATGGAGAACGCGGACTGGAAGGAAGGCGACGATGTCGCCGTCGCGCTGAGCTACGAGACCCTGCCCGATGTGCCCGAGATCGACTTCAAGGCGATCGCGATCGAGCGGCCGACCGTCACGCCGACCGATGAAGAAGTCGCGGAGGCGCTGGACCAGCTGGCCAGGAACGCCACCACCTATGCCGACCGCGACGAAGGCGCCGCGGCGGAAAGCGGCGATCAGGTGGTCATCGATTTCGAGGGCCGGATCGACGGCGAGGCGTTTCCCGGCGGCGCGGCCGAGGATTTTCCCCTGGTTGCTGGGCTCGGAGGCGTTCATCCCCGGCTTCGAGGACAAGCTGGTGGGCGCCCGGGCCGGCGAGGCGCGCGATATCGAGATCACCTTTCCCGCCGATTACGGCGCCGAACATCTGGCCGGCAAGGACGCGGTGTTCGCCACGACGGTCAAGGCCGTCCAGGCACCCGAAGCGGCCGAAATCGACGATGCGCTGGCCAAGCGCTATGGCGCCGAATCGCTCGAGGCGTTTCGCGGCACGATTCGCGAACAACTGGGCAGGAGTACGCCGGCGCGGCGCGTCAGATCGCCAAGCGCGCGCTGCTCGACGCGCTCGACGGGGCGGTGGCGTTCGAGGTTCCCCCGGGCATGCTGGCCGCCGAGGCCGGGCAGATCGCCCACCAGCTGTGGCACGAGGAGCACCCCGAGGTGCAGGGCCACGACCATGACGAAATCGAACCGGATGAGGAGCATCTGAAGCTGGCCGAGCGCCGGGTGCGGCTGGGCCTGCTGCTGGCCGAATTGGGCAGAAAGCACAAGATCACCGTGCCCGAGGCCGATCTGCGCGAGGCGATCATCGCCGAGGCGCGGAGATATCCCGGCCAGGAAAGGACGTTCTTCGAGGCCGTCCAGCAAAATCCCGGGCTGCAGCAGCAAATCCGCGCGCCGCTGTTCGAGGACAAGGTCATCGATTTCCTGTTCGAACTGGTCGAGGTGACCGAAAAGCCGATGACCAAGGCCGAGCTTCAGGAGGCCGTGGACCGCCTGTCCGAAGACTGACCGCGGCTCGCGGCACCACGCGGCGTTGCGCCGGCGCCCGCCCGCAGCCCCGTGGCCCGTCGAACAGGATCGGTGCCGCAGCAGCCCTGACATGCCAGGTGGTCGGCCGCTGCCGGGTGCTCCCGGGCGCGCGCCCGGGAGCGCGCCCGCCATGCGGCGGGCGCCTCCCCCAAGGCCGGCGTATCGGGACTTCGAATGCAAGTTGACCCGACGCTTCCGTCAGCGTGTCGCGCGCGACCCGTGCCGCAGCCCTGACATGCCAGGTGGCCGGCTTCTGCTGGGCGCTCCGGGCGCACGCCCGGGAGCGCGCCCGCCGCGCGGCGGGCGCCCCCCAGGCCGGCGTATCGGGCTTTCGAATCCAAGTTCACCCGACGCTTCCCTCAGCCAGTCGCGCACGGACCCATGCCACAGCCCTGACATGCCAGGTGGTCAGCTTCTGCTGGGCCGCTCCCGGGCGCACGCCCGGGAGCGCGCCCGCCGCGCGGCGGGCGCCTCCCATACCTGCGACGGGGGTCAGATCGGATTTCAAGCAATGCGCCCTGGCCCCTTGCGTCCTGCAGATGATGGCACCGCTGCCGATCAGGCCGATTTTCCTGCCTGCCGCCCTTGCGGCCCGGGCGTTCGCGCCCATAAGACTCCGTCAACCGGGTGCGGCTATCCCGCCGTCCGGTAAAGGAGAGGCAGGACGATGCGCGATCCCCACGAGATCTACATGAACACCCTTGTTCCCATGGTGGTCGAACAGACCGCGCGGGGCGAACGCGCCTACGACATCTTCTCGCGCCTGCTGAAGGAGCGGATCGTATTCGTTTCGGGACCCGTGCATGACGGCATGTCCACCCTGGTGGTCGCGCAGCTGCTGTTCCTCGAGGCCGACAATCCGTCGAAGGACATCGCGATGTACATCAACTCGCCCGGTGGCGTGGTGACCAGCGGTCTGTCGATCTACGACACCATGCAATACATCAAGCCCAAGGTCTCGACCCTGGTCGTCGGCCAGGCCGCCTCGATGGGTTCGCTGCTGCTCGCCGCCGGCGAGGCGGGCATGCGCTATTCGCTGCCCAACAGCCGGATCATGGTGCACCAGCCCTCGGGCGGGTATCAGGGGCAGGCCACCGACATCATGATCCATGCCGAGGAGACGCTGAAGCTCAAGCGTCGGCTCAATGAAATCTATGTGAAGCATACGGGCCAGGAACTCGCCGCGGTCGAGTCCGCGCTCGAACGCGACAAGTTCATGTCGGCCGAGGACGCCCGGGATTGGGGCCTGATCGACGAAATCGTCCAGAACCGACCGCGGGAAGTTGCCGATGACGGCTGAGATCACGTTCCACGGCCGGCGCAAAACGGGCATTGTGCCCTGCCGCCCAGTCCCCTACCCTGCAATCGCCCGGGGGGCCGTTCCGGCGGACCGGCGTCGCGGCGCAACGACGAAAGGCGCGTGATGGCGAACAGTGGCAGCGACTCCAAGAACACCCTTTACTGCTCGTTTTGTGGCAAGAGCCAGCATGAGGTGCGCAAGCTGATCGCCGGGCCGACGGTCTTCATCTGCGACGAATGCGTCGAGCTGTGCATGGACATCATCCGCGAAGAGACCAAGTCGTCGGGTCTGAAATCCGGCGACGGCGTGCCCACGCCCAAGGAAATCTGCGCCGTTCTCGACGATTATGTGATCGGCCAGATGCATGCCAAGCGGGTGCTGTCGGTCGCGGTGCACAACCACTACAAACGCCTGAACCATGCCAGCAAATCGGCCGATATCGAACTGGCGAAATCGAACATCCTGCTGATCGGGCCGACGGGCTGCGGCAAGACGCTGCTGGCGCAGACGCTGGCGCGCATCCTCGACGTGCCCTTCACCATGGCCGACGCCACCACCCTGACCGAGGCCGGCTATGTCGGCGAGGATGTCGAGAACATCATCCTCAAGCTCTTGCAATCGTCCGAATACAATGTCGAACGCGCCCAGCGCGGCATCGTCTATATCGACGAGGTCGACAAGATCACCCGCAAATCCGACAACCCGTCGATCACCCGCGATGTCTCGGGCGAGGGCGTGCAGCAGGCGCTGCTGAAGATCATGGAAGGCACGGTGGCCAGCGTGCCGCCGCAGGGCGGGCGCAAGCACCCGCAGCAGGAATTCCTGCAGGTCGACACCACCAACATCCTGTTCATCTGCGGCGGCGCCTTTGCCGGGCTCGACAAGATCATCGCGCGCCGCGGCAAGGGCTCGGCGATCGGCTTCGGTGCCGATGTCAAGGACGAGGCGAAGCGCACGATTGGCGAGACTCTGGGACAACTGGAGCCCGAGGATTTGCTGAAATTCGGCCTGATCCCCGAATTCGTCGGCCGCCTGCCGGTGATCGCCACGCTGACCGACCTCGACGAGGCGGCGCTGGTGACCATCCTGACCGAGCCGAAGAATGCCCTGGTCAAGCAGTATCAGCGGCTGTTCGCCCTGGAAGACGTCAAGCTGACCTTCACCGAAGGCGCGCTGAAGGCGATCGCCAAACGCGCGATCGAACGCAAGACCGGCGCCCGCGGGCTGCGGTCGATCATGGAGGATATCCTGCTCGATACCATGTTCGACCTGCCGGGCATGGAAACGGTCGAGGATGTGGTGGTCAACGAAGAAGCCGTGACGGCGGATGCGACGCCCCTGCTGATCTATGCCGATGCCCAGAAGGAACCGGCCAGCGCGGGGTAGGGTCGGTTTGGCCGGCCCCTTGCCCGACGGCCGGTCACGGCGCCGCGGTTGGCGATGACCCGGCGGATATCCACCGGCTCGCCCTTCGAGGCCCAGATCGGCTATTCCCGCGCGGTGGTCTGCGATGGCTGGGTGTTCGTCGCTGGAACCACGGGCTACGACTATGCCAGCATGACCATGCCCGCCGATGTGACGGAACAGTGCCGCAATGCGCTGGCCACGATCAGACATGCGCTGGCCGAGGCCGGCGCGGGCTTCGACGATGTGGTGCGGGTCCGCTATATCCTGACCGATCCGGCCGACTGGCCGCCCTGCTGGCCGATCGTGCGGACGGCCTTCGCCGCTGCCCGCCCGGCCGCAACGATGCTGGTCGCCGGGCTGCAGGCGCCCGAGATGAAGATCGAGGTCGAGGTGACGGCAAGGCTGCCCGCCTAAGGCCTATTGCTGCAAATCGGGTTCGCCAGCGCGATACGCCGTTTCCGGGCGGGCGCCCGCCGCACGGCGGGCGCGCTCCCGGGCGCGCTCCCGGGAGCACCCGTCATACCAAGGCGCAACGACTTTGACTCATTGCACCCACGCCGCCTCCCGCCCCGCCTCCCCGCCCGACCACCAATCTTGTCCTTTCCAAAGGGTCAGGATTGGTGGTCGGGCGGGGAGGCGGGGCGGGAGGCGGCGAACGGTCATTCCCAATGACCGTTGGTATAGGATTTCACTGCCCTGCCGGCACGCTGGCTGGCCGGCCCGGAGACTGGCCCTTTCACTCTGCCGGTGTGCCACGGCTCATCATTGCGGCCGATCCAGGAACGCACCGATCCCGACATGCAGACCGGTCCGCGGGCCTTCCTGACCCGGCTTGCCCTGCCCACCGGCCCGCGCCAGCGCCCAGGCCAACGCCAGATTGCTGCTGAGAACCGGCTTGCCGAGCCGCGCTTCGGCCTTCGGAATCGCCTCGAGCGTGCGCAGATTCGTGCATGACAGAAACACCGCTTCGACATCCGGGCCACGCCCCGCCGCCAGCGCCGCCTCCAGAACCGAGTCCGGATCGATGCGGGCGACGGCGGCTTCCTCGGCCAGGCCAAAGGAGCGGCTGACCGGTACGGCGACGCCCCCGGCCTCGAACGCCGCGCGCAGCGGCGCGGCCACCGAGGCCACATAGGGCGAGATGAGGGCGACCCGGCTGACCCGCAGCGCGGCGAAGGCGGCGAGCGCGGCGCTGAGCGGGTCGGTGACCATCCGCACGTCAACCGACCTGCGCAGCAGCGCCGAGACCCGGTCGGGCCCGATCAGCGTCGCGCCCGACGTGCAGGCATAGCCGACCGCGTCGAACGGCGCGGCATCGGGCAGCAACCCTGCGGCGGCCGGCAGGGCGGCTTCCATCGCGGTCAGCGTCTCGGGCGTCACCTCGGCCTGCATCGGAATGCGGGTGACGAACAGCGCCACATCGAGATCGGCGAAAAGCCGGCGGAATTCGTGCTCGATCGTCTCGTCGGTGCGCAGCACGATCAGCCCCAGCCGCGCGGCCGCACCGGCCGGCGCGCCCAGCCGATAGGGCAAGCCGGCGCTCATCCCGCCACCATCAGCGAGGCATCGGCCGGATCGGTCAGCAAGACGGCCCCGCTCTCGCGCAGCACGACATTCTCCTCGGCCACCATGAACCGCCCCGGACCCAATTCGATGGCGGGCTCGAGCGCCAGCACCATCCCTTCCCGCAGCACCGTCCGGTCGCCCGGCATCAGCGATGGCGGCTCGGTCAGGGACAGCCCGATGCCGTGGCCGAACCGGCCGCCTGCCGGGCGGTGCCCGGCGGCGTCGCAGTGCCGCCGCCATGGCCGCGTGCAGATCGGCCGCCGTCGCGCCGGGCCGGGCCGCGGCCAGCCCGGCGGCAACCGCGCCATGCAACGCGGCATGGCCATCGCGCGCCGCCGCTGATGGTGGACCGATCGCCAGGTTGCGGGCAAAGTCGCAGAAATAGCCTTCGACCACCACGCCAAGATCGACGATCAGCACATCGCCCGGGGCAAGCGGCGCATCGCCGCCCGGCGCGATGACATCGGGATAGCCGCCCGGCCCGGCCACCGCGGCGCAGTAGCCGACCCAATCGGCGCCGGCCATCAGCGCCGCGGCCTCGACCGCGCGGCCGGTTTCGGCCACCGTCCGGCCCGGCGCCGCCAATCGGGGAAGCCGGGCAAAGGCCGCCCCGGCGGCCCGGGCGGCGGCACGGATGCGGGCGGTCTCGGCCGCGGACTTGACGGCCCGCGCATCCGACACCAGCGCACCCGCATCGACCAGGCGCCGCGGCGCGACCGCCTCGGTCAGGCGGCGATAGGCGGCGAGCGGCATGTGCAGCGCCGTGCCCGGCCCCATCGGCAGGCCGATCGCGCCCGTCTCGGGAGCCATCGCGCCCAGCGTCGCCGCCAGTTCGGCAACGCCATCCGCCCCCGGCGCGGGAAAGCTGCGGATATCGGTGACCCAGCTTTGCCGCATCGGCGCCGCGCCGATATCCGGGATCACCGCAACGGGCGCCCCGACCTGCGGCACCGCCACATGCCAGGCGCGGCAGGGGCTCTGCCAGAACCGGGTGCGCAGCCCGCTGATCCAGGCGATGTCGGCGGGTGCGGTCAGCAGCAGGGCGTCAAGGCGCGCCCGCGCCATTCCGCCCTGCAGCGCGGCCAGCCGGCGGGCGAACTCCGCCAGATCGAGGGGCGGCAAGGGCTCAGCCATCTTCCGGCCCCTCCGAGAGGATGGCGAGCACCCGGTCGCCCGGCCCCGCGCCCACCCGGCCGGCCAGCAGCGCCGCCACCCCCGCCGCACCCGATGGCGTGGTGACCAGCCCTCGGCCGCCATTGCGCCCGTGGCCGCCGCCGCCTCGGCCTCGGTCACGGTGACGAACAGGTCGGCATCGCGGGCAAGCCCGGCCAGCGCGACCAGCGAGGGCGTCTTGCAGTCAAGCCGCCCCATCGCCGAATCCGGACCGGTGACGGTGACCAGGCGGCCCGCGCGGATACTTTCCAGCAGGGCCGGCGCGGCTGCGGGTTCGACCACCGCGATGCGCGGGCATCGCCCCAGACCGTGCGGGCAAACGCCGCGACCGCGCCCGCCAGACCGCCGACACCCGCCTGCAGCACGATCAGATCGGGCAAGGCGGGCAGCTGCCGCGCCGCCTCGGCCGCCAGTTGCAGATAGCCCTCCATCACCCGCCGGGGCAGCTCGGTATAGCCCGGCCATGCGGAATCGGACAAAAGCGTCCAGCCCCGTTTCGCCGCCGCCGCCTCGGCCGCCGCCATGCTGGCCTGGTAGTCCGCGCCGGCGCGCACGACCTCGGCGTCTTTCGCCGCAAGCCGCGCGGCAAAGCCATCGGGCACGGTTTCGGCCAGAAAAATCACCGCGCGCGCCCCGAAAAGCCGCGCCCCCGCGGCCAGCGACAGGCCGTGATTGCCCGCACTCGCCGCGACAAAGGTCCGCCCCGCCAGCGCCGTCTGCCACGGCCCGTCGCCCCGCGCGGCTGCCGCCGCATGGGCCAGCGCATAGGCCGCGCCGAGGGCCTTGAAACTGCCCAGCCCCATGCGCGCGCGCTCATCCTTCAGCCAGATCGCCGCGACCCCGGCGGCGCGGGCCAGCCCCGGCGCCGCGACAAGCGGGGTTTCGCGATGCGCCGGGCACAGCCCCAACAGCCTTGCGGGCGCCGCCGCATCGGTCGACGGGAAGACGTCAAGCCCGGGCAGATCGCGGCCGCGCCAGGGATTCGCGATCGTCTCTGCCATGCCCCGCCCCCGCGCCAATCCGGGCCACCCTGTCGGGCGCCGGGCCGGGGATCAAGCGCGAACCGGCGGTGGCGGCGTCGGGACGCGCCGATAGGCGGCCGGGTCAAGCCGGGCGAGCCCCGTCAGCAACAGCGTCTGCCGGTCGGCCGGGTCGAGCGCGGCGATGGCCGCCTCGACGGCATCGGCCAGTGCCGCGGCCGGGCCGCCGATTGCGGTGATCAGCGGCAGGCCCGGGCTTGGCGGGGTGCGTGCCACCTCGACCAGTTGCCCGGCAAAGCCGTTCCAGCGGCGCATCATCGCCCAGCTGACCGCGTCGAGCGCCGCGAGATCGGCACGCCCCTCGGCCACCGCCCGGGCCGAGGCCCGGTGCGCGCCGGTGAAGATCAGATCGGTGAAGCGAAACCCGTCAAGCGCGGCCAGCGTCTGCGGCGCGGCCCAGCCCGATTGCGAGCCGGGCGCGTTCACCGCCAGCCTCGCGCCGCGCCAGCGCCGCAGCGGACCCGCCGTTGCCGGCGCCCGCGCCACCAGCGCCGAGCGGTACCAGCCGGCCGGGCAATCGGGCAGATCATAGGCGGGCGTCGCGACATAGGCCACCCGGCCCCACAGATCGCGACGAAACGGCAGACCGCAGGTCTGGGCCAGCAGCAGGTCGGGATCGGTCCAGATGTCGAAAAGCGGCCGGTCGCGGGTCAGGGCCCGGGGCGCGGCGCAGCCTTCGGCGCGCAGCCGGTCGCGGATCGCGGCCCACAACCGGTCGTTGGCGGCGGCCGTCTCGGGCCGGTCATGCATTGGCAGCGCTGCGATCACCCGGCGCCACGGGCCTCAACGCGCTGCCGGGCCAGCGCGCTGTCGCGGTCGTTGATGCCCAGAAGCTTGGCGGTCATCCGCAGAAGACCGTCCTCTTCGGGATCGCGGCGGCCATCGGCCAGCACCACCTGCCACAGCGCCTCGACCACCGCGGCCCGATCCTCGAACGGGACGGCGGCCTTGATCGCCTGGGTGAAGCGCACGGTGTCGGGCGCGGCAGCCTCCAGATGCTCGGCCTCGGCGCGCAGGGCTGCGGCCTCGAAAGGCGACAGGCGATAGCGCGCGGCCAGGATGCGGTCGATCCGGGCCATCTCGGCCTCGGCATAGTCGCGATCGGCCGCGGCCACCCGCACCAGCAGCGCCGCCAGCGCCCGGCGTGCATCCCCGTCGTCGAGCGGCGCAGCCTCGGCCGCCGTGGTCAGCCGTTTGAAGAATTCTCCGAACATGCGCGGGACTATAGGTGCGCGTTGGCCGGGTGCAAGGGGCCGCGCCGCCGCAACCCGACCACGGCTGCGCGCGATATCAGTGCCTTATAGCCAACGGTCATTGGGAATGACCGTTCGCCGCCTCCCGCGCCCCGCCTCCCCGGCCGACCACCAATCTTGACCCTTTGGACAGGAAAAGACTGGTATTTGGGTGGGAAGGCGCGCCAGCTTGCAATGAGTCACGCTCATTGCAGCTTGGCATAAGTATCCCTGCTTCTGATGCCATCGTCGCAGCGGGGATGCTGCCGCGATGCCGATCACTGCGCGGTGACGGTCACGCGGACGGGATCGCCATGAACCCGCAGGACCTGCTGGCCCGGTGCGGTGGCAGTGAAGATTGTTTCCCGCACGGGTGTGTTGCCCCGGCACGACCCGCTACGGCGGACGCCGGGATTGCCGAAGCTGAATTCGCCAAGCTCGGTCTGCGCGTCGAGATTGGCCTTGGCGCTGGCCAGTTCCGCTTCGCTCGGCAGGACCCCGCATTGATCGCTGCGCTTGCCATGCACGATCGCCGATTGGCCCACGGCCAAACGCACGCTTGACTGATAGGCAACGCGGTTGACGTCCGCTTGCCCGCCGCCTGATGCGGTAGGCGCGGTTTCCGTGCACCCCGCCACGACCACAGCGGCGACAAGCGCCATTCCAAGTTTTCTCATGTTTCCATCTCCTCCGCGATCTCTCGAAGCCAATGCCTAGCTTGCCGCAAACCAGATCGGCGAGGTCGTGAAATCGATAGGTTTACACCGCGATGTGGCGCGCGCGAATCGCCCGCGCAAGGGCCTGTTCGCGGGTGCGCGCGCCCAGTTTGCGACGTGCCGAAATCAGGTGCTTCGCGACCGTCGCCTCTGAGATGCCCATCGTATCGGCAATGCGTGCGTTCAGCATGCCACCGGCAAGAAGCGTCAACACCTCCGCCTCGCGCCGCGACAGCGCGGTCCGGCTGAGCGGCAGGAATTGCTCGTGGTCGAACCGTTCGGGCCAGCCGAGCCAGGGCAGCATAAGCCGGATCGCGCGCTCGATCTCGGCCCGGGATTTCGCGCCCAGCACTTCGCCGGACGGAAACTCAGAGCAATAGGTGAGAACGGCAATGGTCGCCCCGTCGCCGATCGGCATGGATACGGAGACAATCGCGCGGTGGCCCGAATCGCGGACGAAACCGGAGAAGCCGAGGCAGGCAGGCACATGGCATGTCGGCGCCTCTTGCGTCGCCCAGATCAGCGGAGCCCGCGAGGTTCCGGCATGCTGCACGATGAAATCGCGGCTATGAAACCCATCGCCGAGATAGGCCGAAACAATCGACTTGGACAGCGACGTCCGAAACCAGATCGGTCGCTCCGTCGTGGCGTCTAGGGCTGCGGCATTGACCGCCGTGGCGCCAAGCGCGCCCAGGGTTTCGGTCATCACCGCCCAACGGCCCTCGAAATCCTTCGCGGCAAGGAAACGATGGCCCAGATCGCTTGCGAAATGCCGTTCTATCATGCTGCAAGCATAGAAAGGTTAGGCTTATCGAGCAAGCTTTCGCCCAGGTTTCGCGGGGCATCGGGCCACGAAAACGACCCAACGCCCCACCCGCGCAGGGCCGCTGCGATGGCTTCTGGTTGTTCGCTGCAGGTGATATGTCCCGCATCCGCGAGCGTCAAAACCCGCGCCCGTGGATCAACGCCGCCACCTTGACGCTCGCGGAGCCAGTTGCGCAACACGGCAACGCTGTCCTTGCGCAGCGGCGTGATCCGTTCCTTGCGGCCCTTGCCGAAACAGCGCAGATGCGCGCCAGGCTCCAGTGACGTGCCGCCGATCTTCAGACCGATCAGTTGGGAGACCCGCAAGCCGATCTGGGCCATCACGGTCAGGATCGCCCTGTCGCGCCGTCCTGTCCGAGTTGCGCTGTCGGGGGCGTCGATCGGCGGCCGCCGCAATGCGCGGTTCGATCCGGGCCAGGTCGCCGCCCGCGAGCCCTGCGCCGATCATCGGATACCCGAAATGACCGTTGGCATTAACGGTCTTGCCCACTGTGACCATTGCGTGCGCCGGCAAGGAATTCGCCGTCTGGCGATCCCTAAAGCGCCCGCCACCGGGCGGCTTGCGTCGCGTCCCAATGCACTGCCAGCTCCAGCATCTCGCCGGCGCGGGCTTCGGCCTCGACCACGCCATGATCGTAAAGCCAGGCGCGGCGCCGGCCATCGGCCACGTCCAGCTGCAGCACCTCGCGCCGGCGGGCCCCGCCCAGGGCATCGGCGATCTGCCGGGTCAGCGCCGCCACCCCTGCCCCGGTTTCGGCCGAGATCGCGGCCACCCCGGCATCGCGCGCGGCCCGGGTCTCGGCCGCCTGGCGGTCTTCGTGCGCCAACAGGTCGATCTTGTTCCAGACCTCGATGCGCGGGATGCCGCCGGGGCCCGCCGGCGCCAGATCGGCCAGGATGGCCTCGACATCGGCGGCCTGCCGGGCGGTTTCGGGATGGGCGATGTCGCGCACATGCAGGATCAGATCGGCCGCGCGCACCTCTTCCAGCGTGGCCCGGAAGGCCGCCACCAGCAGCGTCGGCAGGTCCGAGATGAAGCCGACCGTGTCCGACAGGATCACCTTCGGCCCGCCGGGCAGCGCCACCCCGCGCATGGTCGGATCGAGGGTGGCGAACAGCATGTCCTCGGCCCGCACGGTCGCCCCGGTCAGCCGGTTGAACAGCGTCGACTTGCCGGCATTGGTATAGCCGACCAGCGCGACCACCGGAAACGGCACCTTGGCCCGCGCGGCGCGGTGCAGGCCGCGCGTCCGGACCACCTTGTCGAGGCGACGGCGCAGCCGGGTGATGGCGGTGTCAAGCGCGCGGCGGTCGGCCTCGATCTGGGTCTCGCCCGGCCCGCCGACGAATCCGAGGCCGCCGCGCTGGCGTTCCAGATGCGTCCAGGACCGGACCAGCCGGGTCTTCTGATAGGAAAGCGCCGCCAGTTCGACCTGCAGCGCGCCTTCGCGGGTTGCCGCGCGGTCGGCGAAAATCTCCAGGATCAGGCCGGTGCGGTCGAGGATCTTCACGCCCCATTCGCGTTCCAGATTGCGCTGCTGCACCGGCGTGACCGGCCCGTCGATCAGCACCAGCCCGATGTCCTGCGCCTGAAACGTCTCGCCCAGCCGGGCCAGTTGCCCGGGACCGAACAACGTGCCCGGGCGCGGCCGCGCCACCGGCTGCACCTCGGCCCCGGCCAGCGCGATACCGGGCAGCGCGGCGGCCAGCGCGCGCGCCTCTTCGAGCGCCGCGGCGGGGTCGCGCGCCGCGCTGCGATCGGCGATGTCGGGATGGACGAGCCAGGCGCGCAAGATCAGCCCGCGTCGGTGCCTTCGTAAAGATTGATCGGCTGGGCCGGCATCACCGTCGAGATCGCGTGCTTGTAGACCAGCTGGACCTGACCGTCGCGGCCGCAGCAGCACGCAGAAATTGTCGAACCAGGTGATCACGCCCTGCAGCTTGACCCCGTTGATCAGGAACACCGTGACGGGCGTCTTCGCCTTGCGCACATGGTTGAGGAAGGCGTCCTGGAGGTTCTGCTTGTCATTGGCCATTCTGCGATGCCCTTCTTGTTATCGTGGTCGCGGCGTTGTTCCGCAGGGCGCGGCATGCGCCCCGTTCCCCATCCATATGGCGGCTTTGGCCATGAAAGACCAGAAGCTTGGCCAGAAATGCATCATCCGCGCCAATAGGCGGGGTTGAGCAGCGCGATCAGCGCCAGGGTTTCCAGCCGCCCGACGATCATCGCCACGCACAGCACGGCCTTGGCGGCCGGCGCCAGCGCGGCATAGGACAAGGGTTCGTCGGCGGCGATCGCAACCACCGGCCCGGTGGTGGAAAGCGCGGCGATCGCGAAAGCCAGCGCGGCGTCGAAATCGAGCCCGGCCAGCGACAGCGCGATCATCGCGACCGCCACCGACACCAGGAACAGCATGAAGAAGACCCAAGCGAGCGGCGCGCCCTCGCGGCGCAGCGCGCGCGCCCGCGCCCCCGCCCCGCCGATCGAGGAGGGATGGACCAGCCGGTCCATCTCGCGCACCCCGTGCTTGTAAAGCGCATGCACCCGCAACAGCTTGATCCCGCCCGCCGTGGTGCCGACGCCGCCGCCCATCAGCGCCAGCCCCATCAGGATCAGCCCCGGATCGCCGAGCCCCGACCAGTTTCGCGCAGCTGTCCAGTCGGCGCTTTGAACGCCATGCGTGGTCAGAAACGACATCGTGGTGAACAGCGCGCCCCACAGCCCCGACAGGGCGGCGGCAAGCCCCACCGCCTCGTCGGCCGGGGCGCTGAACCAGTGCCGCAGGAACAGCGCCAGCGGCACCACGCCCAGGCAGATCAGCGCCAGCTGCACCTCGCGGTCGGACAGCAGCCGGTTCGGGCTGCGCCAGATCAGCGCGTCGAGGTAAAGCCGACGCGAGATCGCGGTGAACAGGAACAGGAACACGAACAGCTCTCCGGCCAGCCCGGCGCCCGATGCCGCAGGACCGCCCACCGGCGACAGCCCGCTGGTGGCGATGGTCGCCATGGCATGGCAGAAGGCAACGAAGGCGGTATCGCCCGAGACATAGAGCGCGAACCACAACAGCGCCGTCAGACCCAGATAGATCGGAAACAGCTGGGCGGCGGTGCGCATCATCCGCTCGGGCGCCTCGATCAGCCGCAATTCGGCCGCGCCCGCGACGACATTGGCCGCGCGGCTTCCCAGCACCTCGAACCCGCCAAGCCCCATCGGCGCCAGCACCGCCGCCGCCGTCAGCCAGAACAGGAACCCGCCCAGCCAGGCGACGAAACCGATCCACAGATGCAGCGTCGGGTCGAGCGGAAGCGCGCCCTTGAAGGCGCTGGCCCCGGTCGTGGTCAGCGCGCCGACCATGTCGAAATAGACATCGAGGAACGGCGCGCCGGGCAGCAGATCGGCCATCGGCAGGGCCACAATGACCGGCAGCAGAACCAGCGCGGCAACCAGCGCGGCCAGATGGCGCCGGGCACTGGTGCGCCGCTGCCGGCCAGCTGTCGCGATCGCCACCAGCGCGCAGAAGAACAGCACCATCAGCCCGTGATAGAAGAAGCTGCGCGCGACCGCGTAGTCGCCCAGCGCGAAGCCATGCACCGCCGGCACCGCCATCGCCAGGCCCGAGCACCCCGCCAGGACCAGAAACAGCGGCAGCCGCTGGATGCCGCCCTCGACCGCGTCAGAAGAAGTCAACGGAAACCTGCAACATGCGCTGCACCTCGGGGACATCGTCAGCCATGGCGAACAGGACGACGATGTCGCCCTCCTCGATCCGGGTCGATGCGGTCGGGCGCACGAACTTCCCGCGCCGCCGGATTGCGCCGATCATCACCCCCTCGGGCAGGTCGCTGTCGCGGATCGTCTGGCCGGCGAGCGGCGAGGTCGACAGCACCTGCGCCTCGATCACCTCGGCCTCGGCGTCGCCGACCGAATAGATCGCCCGCACCCGCCCCTGCCGGATATGCCGCAGGATCGACGACACGGTGGTGGCGCGCGGGTTTATATGCGCGTCCAGGTGCAGGGGCTCCATCAGCGCGGTCAGGCTTGGATCGTTGATCAGCGCAATGGCAAAGGCACAGCCGGCGGTCTTGGCGCGGACCGCCGCCAGCAGGTTGGTCTTGTCGTCGGCGGTCACCGTCAGGATGGCATCGGCCCGCTCCACCGCCGCCTCTTCCAGCAACTCCATGTCGAGCCCGTCGCCATGCAGCACGATCGTACGCTCCAGCGCGTCGGCGGCGCGTTCCGCCACGGCGCGGTCGCGCTCGATGATCTTCACCCGCATCCGGCCCGGCCGCTGTTCCAGCTCGCGCGCGACGGCCAGCCCGACATGCCCGCCGCCGACGATGATGATACGCTCCTGCCGCTGCGTCGGCTTGCCGAAAATCTCCAGCGTCCGGCCGAAATCGCGGGTCAGGGTCAGCGCATAGATCTGATCGCCGGCATAAAGCTGATCCTCGGGCGACGGCGCGAACAGGGTCTGCTCGCGCCTGACGCCGACGACCATGGCAAACAGGGTCGAGAACAACTCGGACAATTGTCGGAGCGGGGTGTTCAGGATAGGGCAGTCCGCGTCCAGAACGATACCGATCAGCCGCACCTCGTCATCGAGAAAGCTCTCGGTGTCGAAGGTGGCCGGCGCCGCCAGCCTTTGCAACGCGGCATCGGCGACCTCGCGTTCGGGCGAGATGACCACGTCGATCGGCAGATGATCGCGGCGATAGAGGTCGGAATAGATCGCCGTAAGATAGCTTTGCGCGCGCAGCCGCGCGATCTTGCGCGGCACCGCAAAGATCGAATGCGCCACCTGGCAGGTCACCATGTTGACCTCGTCCGAATGGGTCGCGGCGATGACCATGTCGGCATCCCGCGCACCGGCGCGTTCCAGAACATCGGGATAGGAGGCAAAGCCCGCGATACCGGTGACGTCGAGCGTGTCGGCCGCGCGGCGCACCAGATCGGGGTCGGAATCGATCACGGTGACGTCGTTGTTTTCCCCCGACAGATGGCGCGCAATCTGCCAGCCGACCTGGCCCGCGCCGCAGATGATCACCTTCATGGCCACTCCGCCGGTCTTCTTGATCCCCGACCAAGCCGGCGACCGGCCGGAAAGTCAATGCATTCGGGGCGCCGGCCGGGTCGGACCCGCCGCGCGCGCCGCGTCAATCGGCGGGGTCCGGCGCCGTCGGTTCGCCGGCCCGCGCGCCCCGCGGCCCGGTGACGACGTTGAGCGATTTGAGCTTGCGATGCAGCGCCGAACGCTCCATGCCGACGAAGCTCGCCGTGCGGCTGATATTGCCGCCGAAGCGGTTGACCTGGGCCAGCAGGTATTCGCGTTCGAAAAGCTCGCGCGCGTCGCGCAGCGGCAGGGTGGCGACCGCGGTGGGGATCGCGAAACCACCCGCGCCGCTGTTTGGTGCTGCCTCGCCCGGCACCTCGTCGGGGCCAATGGGGCCGGTCCCCTCGCCCATGATCAGGACGCGTTCCATCACATTGCGCAGCTGGCGCAGATTGCCCGTCCAGCGCATGGTCTGCAGCATCGCCGCGGCGTCGTCGCTCAGCTCGCGGGCGGGCAAGCCATGCGCCTCGTGCAGCTCGACCAGGAAATGCCGGGCCAGCAGGGGAATGTCCTCGCGCCGTTCATCAAGCGCCGGCACCGCGATCGGCACCACGTTGAGACGGTGATAAAGCTCTTCGCGGAACTGCCCGCGGGCGATCGCATCCTTCAGATCGCGGGTCGTCGACGACACCACCCGCAGATTGACGCGCACGCTGTCCGAACCGCCAACCCGGCGGAATTGCTGGTCGATCAGGACCCGCAACAGTTTGGACTGGGTGCCGACCGGCATGTCGGCGACCTCGTCGAAGTAGATCACGCCGTCATGGGCCTGTTCGAGCAGCCCCGATTCCACCCCGCGATCGGGGGTTTCGCGGCCGAACAGCACCTCTTCCATGCGACCCGGTTCGATCGTCGCGCAGGGCACGGTCACAAAGGGCGCGGCCGCGCGCGGCGATTGCATGTGGATGTAGCGCGCGGCGACATCCTTGCCGGCGCCGTTCGGCCCCGACAGCATCACCCGGGCATTCGACTGGGTCACCTTGTCGAGTTGCGCCCGAAGCTGGCGAAACGCCGCCGCCTCGCCGACCATTTCGGCCATGCCGCGTTCGCGCGATTTCAGCAACAGGTTCTCGCGCCGCAACCGGGCGGCCTCGGTCGCGCGCTGGATCACCACCAGCAGCTGATCGATGTTGAACGGCTTTTCGATGAAGTCATAGGCGCCCTGCTTGATCGCGGCGACCGCGATCTCGATATTGCCGTGGCCGGAAATGATCACCACCGGAATCTCGGGGTTGTCGCGGCGCACCGTCTCGAGGATCTCGATCCCGTCGAGGCGGCTGCCCTTGAGCCAGATATCCAGGATCACCAGCGCCGGCGGGTTGGCGTTGATCTCGGCCAGACAGCTATCGGCATCGGCCGACAACCGGACCCGAAAGCCCTCGTCGCGCAGGATATCCCCGATCAGTTCGCGGATATCCGGTTCGTCGTCGACGACCAGTATGTCCCCCGTCATCATTCCCTCCCCCGTTCGGCGGTGTCGCGCCGACCCGACTCCCGGGCGAGCGGCAGGACGATGCGGGCCAGGGCGCCCGCATGGTTCTGCCCCTCGAACACCGGCGCATCGGTCAGGTCCAGCGTGCCGCCATGTTCCTCGATGATCTTCTTCACGATCGGCAGGCCCAGCCCGGTGCCCGATTCGCGCCGCGTGACATAGGGTTCGAACAGCCGGGCGCGATCGTCGGGCAGGCCGATGCCATTGTCGGCAACGGCGATCTCGGCCCTGCCGTCCCGCACCGCCAGTGTCACGCGGATTTCCGGATCGGTCAGGTCGCCGGTCTCCGCCTTGTAGGTCTCGATGGCTTCGCCGGCATTCTTGATCAGGTTGATCAGCGCCTGCGAGATCATGGTCGCATCGATCTCGGCCATCACGGGCGCGTCCGGCGCCTGCAGTTTCAGCTCCACACCCGGCAGCCCGGCGCGCTGCAACAGCACCGCATCGCGCAGGATGCGGCCCAGATCCTCGCTTCGGGGCTGCGGTGCCGGCATCCGCGCAAAGCGTGAGAACTCGTCGACGATCCGGCGCAGATCGTTGGTCTGGCGGATGATCACATCGGTATATTGCTCGAGCGATTCGTCGCCCTCTTCGGCCATCTTGCGGAACCGTCGCCGCAGCCGTTCCGCCGACAGCTGGATCGGTGTCAGCGGGTTCTTGATCTCATGCGCGATCCGCCGCGCCACATCGCCCCAGGCGGCCATGCGCTGGGCCGAGACAAGGTCGGTGACATCGTCGAAGGCGACGACATAGCCTTCGAGCCCACCTTCGCCGCGCCGCGTCGCGATCCGGACCAGCAGGTTTTCCACCCGCGCACCACGGACCAGCTTGACCTCGGCCTGGGCAAAGCGGCGCCGCCCCGCGCGCAGGCTGGCGAACAGCGCGGCGAATTCCGGCACGGCCTCGGACAGGGCGGCGCCTTCGGGACCGTCTTCGGTGCCCAGAAGGGTCCGGGCCGAGCGGTTCATGAAGTCGATCCGCCCTTGCGCGTCGAGCCCGATCACCCCGGCGGTCACGCTTGACAGCACGCTGTCGAACAACCGGCGGCGGCGTTCGGTCTGACGATGGCTGTCCAGCAACTCGTCGCGCTGCGCCTTCAGCCGGCGTGTCATCTGGTTGAACACCTGGCCCAGCATCGCGATCTCGTCGTCGGATTGCGCCACCCGAACCTGCACCTCGAGATCGCCCGCGCCGACCCGTTCGGCGCCGCTGACAAGCCGGCCCACCGGCCGCGCCAGCCGTTCGGCGAACCACAGCCCCAGCCAGATCGCCGCCAGGATCAGGATCAGCGCAAACCCCAAATAGAGCAGCCCGAACTCGAACAACAGCCGCCCGCGCTCGGCCTCGAGCTGGCGATAGAGCCGCCCGGTCGCCTGGGTCTCGTCGACCAGTTGCAGGATGCTGCCATCGACCTCGCGCGAGACGTAAAGCAACCGGCCCGGCCAGCCCGGCAGCGCGGTCAGCGCTCGGAACTCGTTGTTTTCCCAATCTTCCATGACGACCGTCTCGCCGGCCCGGGCACGGGCGATGGCCGCTGCCCCCGGCGGCTCGAAATCGAACAGATAGCTGCGATCGCCGCGGGCGCGGATCTCGCCGGTGTCATCGATGACGAAGGCTTCGCGCAGGCCGCGCTGGACAAGCCCCTGTCCCTCGGCCAAGATTTCGCGCAGCTGGGCATCGTTGCGCATCGGCATCCGCCCCGTCAGCAGCCAGTCCCGCCCGATCTGCTCGATGAACCGGGCCAGGCCGTCGGCATCGGTGGTCAGGTCGTCGCGCTTCTCCCGTTCATAGGCCTCGGCGGCCTCGATCGAACTGCCGACAACGCGGCTGACCCGATCGGAAAACCATCCTTCCAGCCCGAAATTCAGCGTCAGCGCGGCGAGCGCGGCCACGATCACGGTCGGCACCAGGGCGATCACCGCAAATACCCCCGACAGCCGGATATGCAGCCGAGATCCGGCCGATTGCGCGCGCCGGTCGGCGATCATCTGGGCGACCCGGCGCAGCACCAGCGCCGCAATGGTCAGGACATAGGCAAGATCGGCGATCGCGATCAGCCGCAACGCGGGCGAGGTCGGCCCGGGATCGAACAGCCGAAGTGTCAGATAGGTTGCCAGCGCAAGGATCGGTCCCAGGATCACCAGGGCCATCGTCAGCACGGTCTGGGCCCGCCGGGTGCGCCGCCAACGGCTCAACCGGTCCCAGAACGGCTCGGCCCTCGCCTCCTCCACGCCGCCTCCGCAATACGCAGCCGCTCTGGAACGGCGTTGTTCACAGAGCATCACTGTTGCCAGTTTACATCAGTTTGCGGTAGCGTGTCACGCGAATTCCCAGATCGGTGATCTTCTTGCGCAGCGTGTTCCGGTTGATTCCCAGCAGTTCGGCACAGCGCGCCTGATTGCCGCCGGTGGCATCGAGCGCGATCTCGATCAGCGGCGTCTCGACCTCGCGCAGCACCCGGGCGTAAAGCCCCGGCGGCGGCAGCGCCCCGCCATGCAGATCGAAATAGCGCTTCAGATGCGCCGCGACCGAGCCCGACAGCCGATCGGTCTCGCCGGTCAGGTCGGCGGGGTCCTGGGCGGGCTGGCTGGCCAGCACCTGGCTGACCTCGGCCTCGGCGATCTCGGCCTCGGCGCCCGACAGCGCCAGCTGGCGCAGCGCGTTTTCAAGCTGGCGGACATTGCCGGGCCAGGAATAGCACCGCAACCGGTCCAGAGCGGCGCCGTTCAGATGGCGTTCGGTGCCCCCCTCACGCGCGATTCGGGCCAGAAAGTGCTCGGCCAGCGGCGCCACATCGTCGATCCGGTCGCGCAAGGGCGGCACCGCCACGGTCACGCCGCCAAGCCGGAAGAACAGGTCCTGGCGGAACGACCCGTCGCCCAGCTTGTCGCCCAGCCGCGCCTGGCTGGTGGCCATCACCCGCGGCGCGGGCTCGCCGAAACTGTCCAGCATGCGGGCGACGCGGGCCTGCGCATCGGGTTCGAAATCGCCGATCTCGTCAAAGACCAGCGTGCCGCCGCGGGCCCGCGCGATGATGTTGCCGGGCCCGTCCACCCCTTCGAGATCGCGCGCCGTGGCGACCACAAAGGGCTGGTCGCGCAGATCCGAAAAATCGTGGATGACCCGCGCGATCAGGGATTTGCCGGTGCCGCTTTCGCCGGTGATCAGAACCGGCAAATCGGTGTTCAGCACCCGCGCCACGAGCCGGTAGAGCGTCTGCATCTCGGGTGTGCGGCCGACGATCGGCAAATCGTCGCCGACCGCGCCGGGCACGCTGCGGGTGCCGGGGGCCGACGCGCCCAGGGTGCGCCGCTGGCGCAGCGCCCGCGCGGTGCGCTTCATCAGATCGGGCAGATCGAACGGCTTGGGCAGATAGTCATAGGCCGCCGCCGCCTCGGCCTCGATCGCGGTGCGAATCGTGTTCTGGGCCGAGATCACGATCACCGGCAGATCGGGCCGCTCCTCGGCGATTTTCGGGATCGTCTCGAGCCCGTTGCCATCGGGCATCACGACATCCGAGATGATCAGGTCGCCCTTGCCCTCGCGCACCCAGCGCATCAGCGTGGTCAGCGATGCGGTGGCGTGCACCCGGCATCCCGCCCGCGTCAGCGCCTGGGTCAGCACCGTCCGGATCGTGCGGTCATCATCGGCGACCAGAACCGTTCCGTCCATCAATCGTCCTCCTTTTCGCGGGGGGCAACCGGCAGCGAAATCCGGATCGCCGTGCGCCCCGGTACCGATTCGGCCGATACCCAGCCTTCATGGGCGGCCACGATCCGGGCGACCACCGCCAGACCCAGCCCGGTGCCGTTCTCCTTGCCCGACACGAACGGGTCGAAAACGTCGGCGGCGATTTCCGCCGGGATGCCCGGCCCGTTATCGACGATCTCGATCTGCAGGGGCAACGCCGCGGTTTGGCCGTCTGCCCGCCGCAACCGCAGCGACACATCGTAGAAGCTGCGCAGCGTGATCTCTCCCGGTCCGTCGCCCAGCGCCTCGGCAGCGTTCTTCAAGAGGTTCTGGATCGCCTGAAGCAGCTGGTCGGGATCGGCCCAGCTGGGCGGCAGCGACGGATCGTAATCCTCGTACAGCCGCAGATGCGCGGCAAAGCCCAGCTGGGCCGAGCGCCGCGCGCGGTCGAGCACGTCGTGAACATTCACCGCCCGGCGCTGCGGCGGCGGCAGATTGCCGAACTCCTCGACCCGCTCCAGCAGGCTCAGGATGCGTCGGGTCTCCTCGACGATCAGACCGGTCATCTCGCGCTCTTCGCCACCGAGCCCCATCGACAGCAATTGCGCCGCGCCGGTGATCCCGGCCAGCGGGTTCTTGATCTCATGGGCAAGCATCTGCGCCATGCCGACGGCCGATTGGGCGGCCTGGGTGGCGCCGGTGCGGTGCCGCAGCCGCCCGCCCAGGGCGCGTGGCTCCATCACGATCAGGATATCGCCGCTGCTTTCGGACAATGGTGCGATGTGGATGTTGGCGCTTTGCGGGGCGCGCTCGCCGGTGCCGACGGCGATTTCGTGCAGCGACAGCTCCGCATGACCGGCCCGGATGCGTTCCAGCGCGGTCTCGATCGGGGCGTCGGCATGGATGCGGTCCCAGACCGGCTGGCCGGCCAGCGCCCGGGCCGAGCCGTTCAGATAGGCCTCGGCGGCGGGGTTGACCGCGCGGATGCGATCGGCCGCATCGACCACCACCGCCGGCAGCGGCAGTGCGGCCCACAGCGCCTCGGCTTGGGGCGGCGGCAGGGCAGCAGCGGGCGTCTTGCGGCTTGGTGGCATGGCGAGTGCTGTGCGCCATTCCGGGGCCTTGGGCCAGCGTTCTGGCCCTTTGTGGCGGCGCTTGTGCCGGTTTTCTGCTCAATTGCCCATTTCTTGTGCGCACCGGCGATGCGTCATGCGCTCCGAATGCGCGTTTACACCCTGCCCGGGCTTGCCTAGATGGGTCGCCATGTCGGCACCTGGCGGGACCATCGCGGCCCTCATCGTTGCCGCGGGCCGCGGGGTCCGCGCCGGCGGCGGTGTGCCCAAACAGTATCGCCCGCTGGGTGGCCGCGCGGTTCTGGCCCGCAGCGTGGCGGCCTTTGCCGATCATCCGCGGATCGGCCCGGTGCTGGTGGTCATCGGACCCGGCGACGGCCCGCTCTTTGCCGCCCATGTCGGCCGCCATGTCGAAACCGTGCCGGGGGCAGAAAGCCGCGCCGGTTCGGTCCGCGCCGGCCTTGCCGCGCTGGCCGGGCGCGGTGTCGGGCGGGTGCTGATCCATGACGGGGCGCGGCCGCTGGTCAGTGCGGCACTCATCGACCGTGTCATCGACGCGCTGGAGGACGGCCCGGCCGCCGCACCGGCGCTGCCGGTCACCGATGCGCTGTGGCGCGGCGTCGAGGGCGAGGTGCTGGCAACCCAGCCGCGCGACGGGCTGTTTCGCGCCCAGACCCCGCAGGGCTTTCACTTCGAGGCGATCCGCGCGGGCCATGCGGCGCATGCGGCGGATGCTGCCGACGATGTTACCGTGGCGCGCGACGCCGGGCTTCGAGTGCGTATCGTCGCGGGCGACGAGGACAATCTGAAACTGACCGTGGCGGAGGATTTCATGCGGGCCGAGAAATTGCTGGGCGGGGCCCCCGACATCCGTGTCGGCACCGGCTATGACGTGCATGCGCTGGGGCCGGGCGATGGTATCGTGCTGTGCGGCGTGTCGGTCCCGCATGACGGCGCGCTGATCGGCCATTCCGATGCGGATGTGGCGATGCATGCGATCACCGACGCGCTTTATGGCGCGCTGGCCGAGGGCGATATCGGCCGGCACTTTCCGCCCAGCGACCCGCAATGGAAGGGCGCGGCGTCGGAGATCTTTCTGCGCCATGCCGGCGGACGGGCGGCCGAACGGGGCTATCGGATCGCCGCGATCGACTGCACGATCGTCTGCGAACGGCCCAGGATCGGCCCGCATGCCGCTGCGATGGCGGCCCGGATCGCGGATATCCTGGGGATCGCGCCGGGCCGAGTGGGGATCAAGGCCACGACCAGCGAAAGGCTGGGCTTTACCGGCCGGGGCGAGGGGATCGCGGCCCAGGCCACCGCGACGCTGATCGCGCCATGAGGGGGCTTGCGACGCTGTGGGGGCTGGGCCGGATCGGCCCCGCGCCGGGGACGCTGGGGGCGCTGGCCGCGCTGCCGCTGGGCTGGCTCTTGCACTGGCTGGGCGGCTTTCCCGGCCTGGCAGCCGGCACCGTCGCGGTGACGCTGGCCGGGCATGCCGCGATCCGTGCCTATCTGCCCAAGGTCGGCGCGGCCGATCCGCAAGAGGTGATCGTCGACGAGACGGCGGGCCAGTTGCTGGCGCTGTGGCCGCTTTCGGCCGGGCTGTGGCTGGCCGGCGCGGCGCCGCATCTGTTTCCCTGGCCCGGCTGGGTCGGTGCCTTTGTGCTGTTCCGGCTGTTCGACATCTGGAAGCCCGGGCCGATCCGCCGGCTGGAGAAGCTGCCCGGCGCCACCGGCGTGATGGCCGACGATCTGGGCGCGGGGACGGCGGCGGCGCTTTGCGTCGCGCTCCTTGCCGCGCTCGCCCATGGGGTGGCGATGTGAACCCGGCCGAGGCGGTTCTGGAAATCTGTCGCGAGCGGGGCTGGATGCTGGCCTGCGCCGAATCCTGCACCGGCGGGATGATTGCCGCCGCGCTGACCGACATGCCCGGCGCGTCCGATGTCTTTGACCGCGGCTTCGTGACCTATTCGAACCGCGCCAAACTTGCGATGCTGGGCGTCGCCGACGCCGCTATTGCCGCCCATGGGGCGGTGTCCGAACCCGTCGCGGCCGCCATGGCCCGGGCGCGCGCGACCGGGCCGGGGTGGCGGTTGCGCTGGCGGTGACCGGGGTGGCGGGCCCCGGCGGTTCGGGCGCGAAACCCGAAGGCCTGGTCTGTTTCGGCTGGGCGCTGCCCGACGGCAGGGTCGCGACCGAAACGGTCGCCTTCGGCCCGCGCGGCCGCGCCGCGGTCCGGGCCGCTGCGCGCGACTACGCGTTGTCGGTGCTGGCCGCCCGGCTGACCGCCTTGCCCGGCCCGTAAAGCTGGCGCGCGCGTTCCTCGAAGGCGGCGACGATCCGGCGCATCGCCTCGTTGAACACGACGCCGATCAGCGCCTGCAGCGCGCGCGAGCGGAATTCAAAATCGACAAAGAAATCGGCCATGCATCCGCCTTCGGGCAGATTCTCGAAATGCCAGTGATTGTTGAGATAGCGAAACGGCCCGTCGAGATATTCCACGTCGATCATCGTCTGGCGCGGCCGCAATGTCACCCGCGAGCCGAAGCGTTCGCGAAACACCTTGAACGAGATCACCAGATCGGCCTCGAGTATCTCGTGCTCGTCATGGTGGGTATGGCTGCGGATCCGCGCCGCCGCGCACCAAGGGCAGGAATTCGGGATAGGCCGCGACGTCGGCGACCAGATCGTACATCTGCTTGGCGCTGTAGGGCAGCGCGCGTTTTTCCCCATGCGTCGGCATATCGCTCGCAGTGTCCCGCCCGATGCGTTATCCTGAGGCCGGTTTGTGCCCCGGCCGGGGGCGGAAAGGCAAGGGACAGGATGGCCGCACCCCACTCGATCGACCCGATCCTGACGGAGGCCGAGATCGCCGCGCGGGTCCGCGGGCTGGGTGGCCAGATCACATAGGCCTTTGCCGACACCGGCACGCTGCTTTGTGTCGGGCTGCTGAACGGCGCCTTCGTCTTTCTGGCCGATCTGGTGCGGGCCATCGATCTGCCGGTCGAGATCGACTTTCTGCACGCGTCTTCCGACACCACCGGCACGGCGCCCGGTGCACTGCACATCTTTGGCGACCTGGCGACCGATATCGGCGATCGCGACGTGCTGGTGGTCGACGATATCCTCAGCACCGGCAACACGTTGAGTGCCGTGATGACACGGCTGGCGGCGCGCTGGCCGCGCCGGCTGGAGGCCTGCGTCCTGATCGACAAGCCGGTCCTGCGGCAGGTGCCGGTCGATGTCCGCTGGACCGGCTTCGCCAAACCCGACGCCTTCTATGTCGGCTGTGGCATGGACTACGATCAGCGCCATCGCCACAGGCCCGATATCGGCGCCCTACGCTTCGCCGACGGCGATCCGGGCTGATCGGCGCCCGCCGATGGCCGATGCGCCGCGGGCGGGTGCCAGAAATCGAAGCGTCATGCCAGGGCGCAAGGAGGCGCCCGCATCGCGCTCTGGTCTTTGGGATCAATTGACCGGACGATCCCCGGCCAGCCCGGCCGAGGCAACCCGCGCCGCAGCGACGTCATAGAGGTCCTCAAGGAAATCGGCCGCCAGCGCGGTTCGGTTTGCCAGACCTGATTTACGGTAGATGCCCTGCACCTGCTGGCGGATCGTCGCCTCGCCGGTCTGCCGCAGACGGGCGATACCCTTCAGCGGCAGCCCGTTCAGCATCAGCCCGGCGATATCGGCCTCTGCCGCCGTCAGGCCCCAATCGTCGAACTGCCGCTGGATCGCCTCCGCAAGCCCGGTCATCAGCAGCCGGCTGTTCTGCCGCCAGCGTTCGCCGTCCTGCCGCGCGCGGTCAAGATCGACGCGCATCGCCGCCGTGTCGCGTTCGATGTTGGCGAACTTTGGCACGATCAGGAGGGCGACCACCACCAGGGCAAAGAGGATCGTCTTTTCGGCCAGGTCGATCGCGATCTCGGCGGGCGGCGGGCGGCTGGGATCGACGATCAGGTCGAGCGCGATGAAGGCCGCCGCCAGAACCGGGGCGATCGCGAAGAGCGCAAGAGCTCTGGGCACGGGTGCGATGGCGGTATCCTCCGTCTCGCAGCAATATGTCCCGGCGCGGGCGACAGAGGCAATCCTACATGGGTGCGAAGCCGCGACAAGACGCGACGATCCGGCTTATGCCGGATCGACCGGCAGGGACTGGCCACCTAGCTGCCTTGGGGACGCACCGGTCCACAACAGCATCGGAGACAGAAAATGACCCTGAGAATTCTCGCAGCCGCGCTGGTCGCGGCCGGCCCCGCCCTGGCCGAACCGACGGTGCCCGATTTCGCTGCCGCCGATTTCACGGCCCCCGCGGAAAACCCGTATTTCCCGCTGGCGCCGGGCGACCCGCGGGTGCTTGCGGCCGAGGGCGTTGACGCCGACGGCGAACGCTTCACCGAGCGCTTCGAGCAGACCAATATCGGACCGGGTCCGGTTCTGCTGGGCGTGCAGACCATGATCCAGCGCGACCGTGCCTTTGAAGACGGGGTCCTGGTCGAAGAGACGCTCGACTATTACGCCGCCGATTCGGCAGGCAATGTGTGGTATTTCGGCGAGGATGTGGTGAACTACGTCTATGACGCGGCCGGTGCGCTGGTCGGGACCAACGCCCACAGCAGCTGGCGGTCGGGTGTGGACGGCGCGATGCCGGGCTGGATCATGCCGGCCGACCCGGCGGTCGGGCTCGAATACTATCAGGAAATCGCGAAGGCCAACGATGCGCTTGACCAGGCGCGGATTCACGCCCTTGGCACATCGGTCGAGATCGACGGGATCGGCCGGCTCGATGACGTTCTCGTCACCTACGAGACGAGCGCGCTCGATCCCGATCTGCGCGAGTTCAAGTATTACGCGCCGGGCATCGGGCTGATCCGCGCCGATGAAGGGCTGTCGCCCGCGCTGGACGACCCCGCGCTGATCTTCACCCCGAGGCCGGGCGCGGCGAACTGACGCAAACGGTCCTTGGAGGAGGACCATGATCAGCCGGCGGCCAGTGCGGCGCGGGCCGCCTTCAGCCGGGCGAAATCCTCGGCCGCGTGATAGCTCGACCGGGTCAGCGGGCTGGCCGAGACCATCAGAAAGCCCTTGCCGCGGGCGGCGCGTTCCAGCCCGGCGAATTCCTCTGGCGTCCAGAACCGGGCCACCGGATGATGCCGCGGCGTCGGTTGCAGATACTGCCCGATCGTCAGGAAATCGACATCGGCCGCGCGCAGATCGTCCATCACCTGCAGGATCTGGTCGCGGGTTTCACCAAGCCCGACCATCAGCCCGGACTTGGTGAAGGCGGCCGGGTCGATCTCCTTCACCCGTTGCAGCAGGCGCAGCGAATGGAAGTATCGCGCGCCGGGACGGACCGCGGGGTAAAGCCCCGGCACCGTTTCCAGATTGTGGTTGAAGACATCGGGCCGTGCTTCGACCACCGTCTGCAGCGCGCTGCCGTCGCATTTCAGGAAGTCGGGCGTCAGCACCTCGATCGTGACCTCGGGGTCCTGGCGGCGGATCGCCCGGATCGTCATCGCGAAATGCTCGGCGCCGCCATCGGCCAGATCGTCCCGGTCGACGCTGGTGACCACCACATGGCGCAGCCCCAGGGCCGAAATCGCCTGGGCCACGCGACCCGGCTCGAACGGGTCGAGCGCGTCGGGTCTTCCCGTGGCGACATTGCAGAACGCGCAGCCCCGGGTGCAAACCTCGCCCATGATCATCACCGTGGCATGGCCCTGCGCCCAGCATTCGCCGACATTGGGGCATCCCGCCTCTTCGCAGACGGTCGCCAGCCCGTTCTGGCGGATGATGTCGCGGGTCCGCCGATAGCCCTCCGAGACGGGCGCCTTGACGCGGATCCAGTCGGGCTTGCGGCCCGGCACGCTGGGGGAGCGGCGCGCCTTTTCGGGATGGCGGGCGGCGGGATCGGTCAGATCGCGGGGTGGCATCGGCAGCTTCCTTTCGGCACCTTCGGATGTAACGCTGCCGGGCGGGCTTGTCCAACCCGGCCGACTTGCGCAGTCTGGCCGCCATGGCCGACCCGGACCCCATCGACTGGCCGGCGCACCGGCGCGACGCCCACGCCATCGGGCGGGCGCAGGAGTTTCTGCGCCAGATCGTCTATGGCGGCAATGACGGCATCGTCACCACCTTTGCGATCGTCGCGGGTTTCGCCGGCGCCCAGGCCGAAGGGGCCGGCCAGATCGGTGTCGTCGCGGTGCTGGTGTTCGGACTGGCGAACCTGTTTGCCGACGGGGTGTCGATGGGGCTGGGGGAATTCCTGTCGGCCCGGTCGCAGCGCGACCTGTACGAGGCACAGCGCGCCCGCGAGCTTGCCGCGATCCGCGACGACCCGGGCCAGGAACGCCGCGAGATCGTCGACATCCTGCGCGGCAAGGGGCTGGCGCCCGCCGATGCCCAGGCGACGGCGGATCTGCTGATGAAGAACCCCGGCCTGCTGGCCGACCTGATGATGACCTATGAATTCGGCATGGCCGACCCGCGCGCGGAAACCCCGGCGGTCAACGGGCTGTTCACCTTCCTGTCTTTTCTGGTGTTCGGATCGGTGCCGCTGGTCCCCTATCTGGCGGGCGCCCCGGCGCAGGCGGCGTTCTGGCTGTCGGTCGGCGCGACCTCTGGCGCGCTGACTGCGCTGGGGCTGCTGCGCTGGTACGCGACCCGCCAGGCGCTCATCCGCTGCGTGGCCGAAACGGTGGCGGTGGGCGGTGTGTGTGCGGCGGTCGCCTTTGCCGTCGGGGCGCTGGTCGGGGGGTGAGGTTCCTGCTTTTCCCCCGGATGCGGCCGGGCTAGACACCGGTCGACAGCAGGAAAGGGCCACCGCATGGACAGGATCACGGTTGAAAACCCCGTCGTCGAGCTTGACGGGGACGAGATGACCCGGATCATCTGGGCCTTCATCAAGGACAAGCTGATCCTGCCCTATCTGGACCTCGATCTGCTCTACTACGATCTGGGGATCGAAGAGCGCGACCGCACCAACGACCAGATCACCATCGACGCGGCCGAGAAGATCAGGGAGATCGGCGTCGGCGTGAAATGCGCCACCATCACGCCGGACGAGGCCCGGGTCGAGGAATTCGGCCTGAAGAAGATGTGGCGCAGCCCCAACGGCACGATCCGCAATATCCTGGGGGGCGTGGTGTTTCGCGCGCCGATCATCTGCCGCAACGTGCCCCGGCTGGTGCCGGGCTGGACGCAGCCGATCGTGATCGGCCGGCACGCCTTTGGCGATCAGTACCGGGCGACCGATTTCCTGATGCCGGGCCCGGGCAGGCTGACCATCCGGTTCGAGGGCGCGGATGGCCAGGTGATCGAGCATGAGGTGTTCGACGCGCCGGGCGCCGGCGTTGCCATGGCGATGTACAACCTTGACGCGTCGATCCGCGATTTCGCCCGGGCGAGCATGAATTACGGGCTGAACCTGGGCTGGCCGGTCTATCTGTCGACCAAGAACACGATCCTCAAGGCCTATGACGGCCGCTTCAAGGACCTGTTTCAGGAGGTGTTCGACGCCGAATTCGCCGAGCGTTTCGCGGCGGCCGGGATCACCTATGAACACCGGCTGATCGACGACATGGTGGCGGCGGCGATGAAATGGTCGGGCGGCTTTGTCTGGGCGTGCAAGAATTACGACGGCGATGTGCAGTCCGATACGGTGGCCCAGGGCTTTGGCTCGCTGGGGCTGATGACGAGCGTGCTGATGACGCCCGACGGCAAGGTGGTCGAGGCCGAAGCCGCCCATGGCACGGTGACGCGGCATTACCGCCAGCACCAGAAGGGGGAGGCGACATCGACGAACTCCATCGCCTCGATCTTTGCCTGGACGGGCGGGCTGAAGCATCGGGCGAAACTCGATGGCAACGACCGGCTGAAGAGCTTCGCCGAGACCCTCGAGCGCGTGGTCGTCGATACCGTCGAATCGGGCTTCATGACGAAGGATCTGGCGCTGCTCGTCGGCCCCGATCAGAAATGGCTGACCACCGAGGGGTTCCTCGAAAAGGTCGACGCGAACCTGCAGGCCGCGCTGGGGTAAGGCCGGCGGTAGGGTTCCTGCAAAGAACCCGGGCCGGGTCCGGCCAGTCTTGGACGTCCGCCGGCCCGCGACCCGCACCCGCCCATCAACCCCGCCTTCGGACAATACGGCGCGACCGGCGAGCAACTAACAGCCAAGGTATCTCTTCACCTTGCGCTTCGTCTGAGGGGATTTGCAGAGGCCCTTCTTGATCCGCAGGAATGTCTGTGCATTCACTTCGTCGCACTCTAGGACCTCGCCCGATTGAATACGAGCTTGTAGCGCGGCGGCCGAAACGATTTCCGCTTTCCGATAAAGAACAAATGATTGGTGGCGCAACCATGGATGCTCATGTGCTTGCAGCACGCATGTTTGATCGCACAGATCGTTCGTGTAGGTCGAAATACCCACGATCACCACCAGACCTTTGGCATCCGGATCGCTGCAGATAATGTGGAGATGCTTCTTGTCCGGTTCGTGATAGGTTCCTGACGGGACCAACAGCGCCGCCTTCTCCTTGACTGGCATGCGCTCAGAGTGCGCTTAGGAAAGCAGAGGCGCGACGGCTGTCCTGTACGGCTCTTTCCTGTTCAACAGCGTTTTCAATGCCCAGTGCTTCCATTATGCGGCGCAATGGGATCGGTTGCGACGATCCTTGCGGGTCTTCCCATTCGGGGATGTTGTGCGGATCGTGCGTCCAATCAACCAGCTCCCACTGATCCATATGCCCGAATTGGTCCCATATGGCGTCTAGTACTTCGACGTCGGCATCCGATAACTCATCTAGGTTGTCGGGATCAATGTTTGGCTCTTTCAATCCTATCCGATGATTGGAGCGATCGGATAGGAACTCGCTCCATCCTGCGGCTCGATCCGGACGCACTTCACCTTTCATGAACTCGTACGTGGTCGAGTTCACGGGGCCATGTGGCAAAGAGTAGTGCGGTTCGTCTTGAATCGGAAACCCGTGACGGCGCAAGCTCTCCCGGTCGGCGAGGTACACAAGCTTCACCGCCTTGAGAATGTTCAAGGGGGTACGGCCATTCTTTACAGTTAGGTAGGCAATCGTCTGTGCGGCCTTGCGCGGGTCGTAAGCCACCGGTTTCCTCTACAGTCTCCTCTGCTTATACATAGCTGACGGTTGACAAGAAGTGAAGGACCGGCTGAACAAGCTTGACCGCGCCGTCCGAGCACGGGTTACGGCCGGCACACCGCTTGCCATACGTGTGTTCCGCGCGGTTCGGACGCCTGTCACCATCGGTTCATTGAGAATGACCGCTGGTACAGGCTCCTCGGTCAGCTGGCCGGGTCGCGCCGCGCCTGAAAGAAGTCGCGCAACAGCGCTTCGGCGGCGCGGGCGCCGATCCCGTCATAGACCTCGGGTTTGTGGTGGCATTGCGGATGGGCGAACACCCGCGCGCCCTGCGCGACCCCGCCCGATTTCGGGTCCGATGCAGCGTAGTAAAGCCGCGCGATCCGGGCCAACGAGATCGCCGCGGCGCACATCGCGCATGGCTCCAGCGTGACATAGAGGTCGCAGCCGGTCAGCCTTTCGCTGCCCGTCGCCGCGGCCGCGGCGCGGATTGCCAGCATCTCGGCATGGGCGGTCGGGTCGTGCCATTCCCGCATGCGGTTGCCGGCGCGGGCCAGAACCCTGCCATCGGGTCCCACCAGGACGGCGCCCACCGGCACCTCGCCCCGCGCCATCGCCGCGGCTGCCTCGACCATCGCCAGGCGCATATGGGGGGTCTCGCCGAACACCGCCGAAAACTGGCGTGGCGGCCATTCGCAAGCAAGCGCGAAAGCGCCGGTTGGGTCGGACTAGCGCCGCTGTCGCATCGCCTCGGCCAGCACCTCGGCCAGCACCGAGACGGCAAGCGTGCCGGCATCGCGCGCCGACGGGATCAGGCCGACCGGTCCCCTGAGCCGCTCAAGATCGGCCGGCGCAGCCCCCAGGGCCTGCATCTCGATCAGCCGCAGATCGCGGGCGCGGCGGCTGCCCTGCGCGCCGATATAGAACGCCGGCGTGCCCAGCGCGGCGGCCAGGATCGGCGGCTCCCAGTCGTGGTCGTGAAAGAACAGCGTGACCGCGGTCCAGCGATCGGCCGCCAGATCGGCGGGCCAGGACGCGCCGGTCAGATGCCGCGTGTCGCAGCCCGCAGCCCGCCCGGCCTGCAGGGTCTCGCCATCGGGCGACAGCAGCAGGTTGGGATAGCCGGCCGACTGCACCAGCGCGGCAAAGGTCGCGGCCTCCGGCCCCTTGCCGAATACCACCAAAGCGCAGCGCGGGTTCGAAGCGGATCAGAAAGCTGTCCTCCTTCCAGCCGGTCGCGCCGCTCTCGGACAGGGCCAGCGCGCCGGTTTCCCCGCCCACCGCCAGTGTCACGGGCAGCCGCGCCGCGCGCCGATCCATCAGCGCGGCCATCACGGCCGGGTCGGGCCGCGGCACCAGCAGGATGTCGAGCCCGCCGCCGCAGGGCAGCTGGATATCGGCAAAGGGCGAGCCGCGCCCATAGCGCAGCGCGACCGGTGCGCGGCCGGCCAGCGCCCGGTCGGCATGCAGCGCGAGGTCGGCCTCGACACAGCCCGAGGACAGGGTGCCGGCCCGCCCACCGCCCGGCAGGAATGCCATGACCGCCCCAAGCGGGCGATAGGACGGCCCCTCGACCCCGGTGATGACCGCCAGCACCGTCTCGCCGGCGGTTCCCGCCAGGGCGCGAACCGGGTCCTGGCCCGGCGAAAAGGGCGGCGCGGTGAAAACCATCGGCCCAGAATGCGCCGCCGCCGCGGCCCGGGCAACCCGCCGATGAAAGCCAGGCGCGCTTCGCCGCCTGGAATCTGCGGGTTGTCGCCGGTGGAAAACACGCCTTTCGGCAGGAGATGGTGCACTTCGGTGGCCCCGCCGGGGCTGGCCGCGGCAGTGATCGGTTAGAATGTCGGCGGTTTCCGCGCTTTCGAATTCGTCGAACATCACGCAACGGGTCCTATGCTATGGTGATCTTTGATTTGCGAGGGGCGGTCGCTGGTCGCTTCGACCAGGCCGGTCAGCTTCGCCGCCTTCAGCGCCGCAAATGTGGGCGCGTTGTAGACGGGGAGGAGGCAGTCGTACAACTTTCCCCAGAACGGGAATTTCGACAGGAACGCCCGTACGGCAGGGTTGTTCGACAACTGCCACATCATATAGTTGCTGGCCCCCCCCCAATAGAACGGCCAGGACAACTGGGGCAGATCGGGGTTCCATTCATGCATGCTGACGAAAAAGTCGAACCTGTGCCGCTGGACCCAGCTGTAATGGGTGACGTCGATGGGGGTGCCGTCGGCGGACAGGATATTGATCGGCAGGAAATAGCTGCCATCGGGAAACAGCTCTTCCAGCACGTCCCGCGCCCGCTGGCTGACGGTGGGGAATTCCATCAATGGGAAGATATCGGGAAAATAGGGAATAATCGTATCATCGCCCACTTGTAGATCGCTGACGAAGGGGGCAAAGGCCTCGGGCGGCGCGGTCATGACCTTATAGGACCAGCGCGGCCCCATTTCCGGCGGCAGCTCTTGCTCCACCAGAAAGGGGTCGTTGGGCCAGGTTTTCCAGGGCGCCGACGGGAAGGTGCGGGTTTTCGAGATTTGTCTAAGGTCGATCCCTCTGATCATCGTGTTGTTGATGGTGACATAAAAGGTTGCCGGTTTCCGGACCTTGCCGTCCAGGTCTTCGGCGTAGAACGGCGATTTGCTGCCGCTGGATTTGGTCATCACGGTCTCCCCCGCATGTCGGTAAACAACACGACTTTCCTGCTACTCATCTCTCGGTTGCCCCTCGCCTTGCCGCCGCATCCGTCCCGGGCTGCATCGGGACATAATCGTTCACGTCGAAGCGTTCGGGATACATGAGCCGGAACGCTTCTTCGACCCCATCTTGCCTGAACGCCTCGGCCACCAGGAAATGGTTGGCCTGAAAACCTGTTGCGTCACTCACGACCGAATGGACAGGCCCCGGTGCCCGGGCTAGCCTTGCCGCGACCCGCCACCACAAGGCTGCCCCGTGACCGCGCTGCCCCGTTCCATCGACGCCACCATCGATCTTCTGGGCAGCCAGCGCTATGTCTGCGGCCGGGCGCTGGGGACGGTTGCCTTCTTGGCCCTCGATCTGGGCAAGCCGCTGTTCCTGGAAGGCGAGGCCGGCACCGGCAAGACCGAGATCGCCAAGGCGCTTGCCGCCGCGCTCGGTCGCCGGCTGATCCGGCTGCAATGCTATGAGGGGCTCGATGCCGCCGCGGCGATCTACGAATGGAACTTCGCCGCCCAGATGATCGCGATCCGCACCGCCGAGGCGGCCGGCGACACCGACCGCGACACGCTGCAGAAGGAGCTGTTTTCGGACCATTACCTGATCCGGCGCCCGCTCTTGGAGGCTTTGGAGCCGCAGCCGGGCGGCGCGCCGGTGCTGCTGATCGACGAGGTCGACCGCACCGATGCCCCGTTCGAGGCGTTCCTGCTCGAGGCGCTGTCGGACTTCCAGGTCACCATCCCCGAACTGGGCACGATCCGGGCCGAGGCCCCGCCGATCGTCATCCTGACCTCGAACCGCACGCGCGAGGTGCATGACGCGCTGAAACGCCGCTGCCTTTATCACTGGGTCGACTTCCCGGGTTTCGCCCGCGAGATCGACATCCTGCGCGCCCGGGTGCCCGAGGCGGCCGACACACTCAGCCGCGAGATCGTCGCCTTCGTCCAGGCGCTGCGCGGCGAGGATCTGTTCAAGACCCCGGGCGTGGCCGAAACGCTCGACTGGGCGCGCTGCCTCATTGCGCTCGACACGGTGTCGCTGTCGCCCGAGGTGATTTCGGACACGCTGGGCGCGATGCTGAAATACCAGGACGATATCGCCCGCATCGCCGGGGCCGAGGCAACGCGGCTGCTCGACGCGGCGCGCGCCGACCTCGCCCGCGCGTCGTGATGGGCGCGCCGCGCCCGCTGCCCGAAACCGATGGGCGGCTGACCGAGAACATCGTCCATTTCACCCGCGCGCTGCGCGCGGCCGGGGTCCGAATCGGCACCGCCCAGGTCGAGGATGCGGTGCGCGCCGTCGCCGCGGCCGGGTTCAGCCGCAAGGTGGATTTCTATCACACCCTGCGCGCGGTGCTGGTCAACCGGCCCGAACATCTGGCGCTCTATCACCAGGTCTTTGCGATGTTCTGGCGCGATCCCGAATATCTCGAACACATGATCCACATGATGTCGCCCAGCGTGCGCCGCGACAGCGAAAAGCCCAGGCCGGAATCCGCCGAACGCCGCGCGGCCGAGGCGCTGACCGGCGCCGACGTCGCCCGCAGGGCGGAGGAGGCGCGCCAGGAGCTGCAGCTTGACATGGTGCTCAGCTGGTCGGCGACCGAAAAGCTGCGCGCGATGGATTTCGAACAGATGAGTGCGGCCGAAGCGGCCGAAGCCGCCCGCGCGATCCGCACGCTCAGGCTGCCGGTCCCGCCGCTGACGACCCGCCGCCGCCATCCGGCGACCCGGGGCCGCACCCCCGATCTGCGCGCGACGTTGCGCCAGAGCCTGCGCAAGGGCGGCGAGATCGGCCGCATCCTGCGCCGCGCACCACGAACCCGACCGCCCGATCTGGTGGCGCTGGTCGACATATCGGGCTCGATGTCGGCCTATGCGCGGATGATGCTGCATTTTCTCCATGCGCTTGCCGCGACCGGCAGCGGCAATTGGGGCCGCGTCGCGGCCTTCACCTTCGGCACAAGGCTGACCAACATTTCCCGCGCGCTCGGCCGGCGCGACCCCGACGCTGCGCTTCAGGCCATCGGGCAGGCGGCGCGCGACTGGGATGGCGGCACCCGGATCGGGGCGGCGCTCGACCGCTTCAACAAGGACTGGTCGCGCCGCGTGCTGGGCCAGGGTGCGGTGGTGCTGTTGATCACCGACGGGCTGGAACGCGGCGACACCGCGCTGCTGGCGCGCGCGGCCGAGCGGCTGCATCTGACGGCGCGGCGGGTGATCTGGCTCAACCCGCTCCTGCGCTGGGAGGGCTTTGCGCCCGAGGCCGCGGGCATCAAGGCGCTTCTGCCCCATACCAGTCAGACTGATCGCCTGCCACAATCTCGACAGCCTCGCGGCGCTGGCCCGAACCCTTGCCCAGGGGGGGCGCGCGGGCATGACGAACCCCATTGCCTTGTGCGAAAACGCCGCTAGCATCGATGGCAGGGAGGGCCGCTCATGGACATGACCGGCGAACATCGGATCGCTGCGCCCCGGGCCGAGGTCTGGGCCGCTCTCAACGACGCCGAGGTGCTGCGCGCCTGCATTCCGGGCTGCGAAGCGCTGGAAAAGATTAGTCCGACGGAATTCCACGCCAGGGTGGTGCAGAAGATCGGCCCGGTGAAGGCCCGCTTCGAAGGCGGCGTCGAACTGGTCAATATCGCAGCGCCCGAAAGCTATACCATCCAGGGCGAGGGCAAGGGCGGCGTCGCGGGGTTCGCCAAGGGGGCCGCCGATGTGCAACTGGCCGCGGACGGCGACGCAACCGTGCTGACCTATCAGGTCCATGCCATGGTGGGCGGCAAGCTCGCCCGGCTCGGCAGCCGGCTGATCAACTCCTCGGCGAAGAAGCTCGCGGCCAGGTTCTTCGACAATTTCGAAGCCGTGCTGCATGGCGAAACGCCCGACACCGCCGAGGCCGGCGCAGAACCGGAAACCGGAGAAACCGCGGCGACCGCCTGAGCCGGGCGCGCGCGCAGAACGGGCGCGGCAAGCGCGCCGCGCCGCAAGGGAGGACCAGATGACCGACGTGACGATGACGGTGAACGGCAAGGCCGTGACCCGATCGGTGCCAGACACCATGCTGCTGTCGGATTTCCTGCGCGAGGAACTGCGCCTGACCGGCACCCATATCGGCTGCGACACCAGCCAGTGCGGCGCCTGCGTGGTGCATCTCGACGGCAAGGCGGTGAAATCCTGCACCGCGCTGGCGGTGGCGTGTGACGGTGCCCGTGTCACCACCATCGAAGGGCTGGCCACGGGCGGCGTGCTGCATCCGATGCAAAAGGCGTTCAACGACAATCACGGGCTGCAATGCGGGTTCTGCACCACCGGCATGATCATGACCGGGGTCGATATGGTGAACCGCTATCGGGCAGCGGGCCGGACGCTGGATGAGGCCGCGATCCGGCACGAGCTTGAGGGCAATATCTGCCGCTGCACGGGCTATCACAACATCGTCAAGGCAATTTCCCAGGCCGCCGCCGAAATGGCCGCGCCCCAGGCCGCCGAATAAGGGAGGACGCAGGATGAGCGAGACAGGCATCGGCAAGGCGGTCAAGCGCAAGGAAGACAAGCGTTTCATCACCGGCAAGGGCAAATACACCGACGATATCCGGATGGAGAACCAGGCCTATGCGGCCTTTGTCCGGTCGCCGCATGCGCATGCCCGGATCACCGGGGTGGACACGGCAGGGGCCAGCGCGATGGAGGGCGTGATTGCGGTCCTGACCGGCGCAGAACTGGCCCAAGACGGGATCGGCAACCTGATCTGCGGCTGGGCGGTCAATTCGAAGGACGGATCGCCGATGAACATGGGGCCGTGGCCGGCACTCGCCGCCGAGCGGGTGCGCTATGTCGGCGACGCGGTCGCGGTGGTGATCGCCGAAACCCAGGCCCAGGCGCGGATCGCCGCCGAGGCGGTCGAGGTCGGCTATGACGAACTGCCCGCCGTCGCCCGCGCCGACAAGGCGCTGGCAGCGGGCGCACCGCAGGTCCACGACAACGCGCCGGGCAATCTGATCTATGACTGGGAGATCGGCGACGAGGCCGCGACCGATGCGGCGCTGGCGGCATCGGCCCATATCACCGCCATGGCGCTGACCAACAACCGGCTGTCGCCCAATGCGATGGAGCCGCGCGCGGCGATCGCCACCTATGACGCGGCCGAGGATCACTATACCCTTTACACCACCAGCCAGAACCCGCATGTCGCCCGTCTGGTGCTGTCGGCGTTCTACAACGTCGCCCCCGAACACAAGCTGCGCGTGATCGCGCCCGATGTCGGCGGCGGCTTCGGCTCGAAAATCTACATCTATCCCGAAGAGATCGCCTGCCTTTGGGCGTCGATGAAGACCGAACGCTCGGTCAAGTGGACCGCCGAACGGTCGGAGGCGTTCATGACCGACGCCCATGGCCGCGACCACGTCACCACCGCCAAGATGGGGTTCGACAAGGCCGGGCGGATCACCGCCTTCAAGGTCGACACGATCGCCAATTTCGGCGCCTACATGTCGCTGTTTTCCAGCGCCGTGCCGACCTATCTTTATGCCACGCTGCTGTCGGGCCAGTACGACATCAAAAACATTCACTGCAATGTCCGCGCGGTCTATACCAACACCGTGCCGGTCGATGCCTATCGCGGGGCCGGGCGGCCCGAGGCGTGCTATGTCGTCGAGCGGATGATCGAGACCGCGGCGCGCGAGTTGGGGCTGCACCCGGCCGAGTTGCGGCGCAAGAACTTCATCACCGAATTCCCGCACGAGACCCCGGTCATCATGACCTATGATGCGGGCGATTTCGGCGGCAATCTCGACAAGGCCATGGCGGCCGCCGATGTGGCGAATTTCCCGGCCCGCCGGGCCGAGGCCGAGGCGCGCGGCAAGCTGCGCGGGATCGGCTATTCGTCCTATATCGAGGCCTGCGGGATCGCGCCCTCGGCCGCCGTGGGCAGCCTGGGCGCGGGTGTCGGCCTGTGGGAATCGGCCGAGGTGCGGGTGAACCCGGTCGGCACCGTCGAGGTGCTGACCGGCGCCCACAGTCACGGCCAGGGCCACGAGACGACATTCGCCCAGATCGTCGCCGAACGCTTTGGCATCCCGATCGAGAACGTGTCGATCGTGCATGGCGACACCGACAAGGTGCAGTTCGGCATGGGCACCTATGGCTCGCGCTCGGGCGCGGTGGGGATGTCGGCCATCGTGCGTGCGATGGACAAGGTCGAGGCCAAGGTGAAGAAGATCGCCGCCCATGCGCTGGAGGCGTCCGAGGACGATATCGTCATCGAGGGCGGCGAGGTGAAGGTCGCCGGCACCGATCGTGCGATGGGCTGGCACGAGGTCGGGCTCGCGGCCTATACCGCGCACAACCTGCCCCCCGACATGGAGCCCGGCCTGAAGGAAGGCGCGTTCTATGACCCGGTCAATTTCACCTTCCCGGCGGGGACCTATATCTGCGAGGTCGAGGTCGATCCCGAAACCGGCGTGACCGAGATCGTGCAATTCACCGCGGCCGACGATTTCGGCACCATCATCAATCCGATGATCGTCGAGGGCCAGGTCCATGGCGGGGTCGCCCAGGGCATCGGCCAGGCGATGCTGGAACAGGTGGTCTATGACGAGGATGGCCAGCTGATCACCGGCTCCTACATGGATTATTCCATGCCGCGGGCGGCCGATCTGCCGTTCTACACGATCGAGCACAACACCACCGTCTGTCCGAACAACCCGCTGGGCATCAAGGGCTGCGGCGAGGCGGGCGCGATCGGCGCGCCGCCCGCGGTGATCAACGCGATCACCGATGCGATCGGCAGCAACGACCTGGCGATGCCGGCGACGCCAATGGCGGTCTGGCAGGCACTGCAGGCCGCACGGCCGGCCGTCGCGGCGGAATAAGGGGGAAGAGGCATGTATCCGACAAGCTATCAGAAACCCGCCACGCTCGACGCGGCGGCGGCCGCGCTGGCGGCGGCGGAGGATGGCAAGATCCTCGCCGGCGGCCAGACGCTGTTGCCGACGATGAAACAGCATCTGGCCGCGCCATCGGCCCTGATCGACATTCGCGGGATTCCGGGGATGACCGGGATCGCGGTGGAGGGCGGCACCGTCACCATCGGCGCCGCGACCACCCATGCCGCGGTCGCCGATCATGCCGGGCTGGCCGGGGCGTTCCCGGCGCTCGCCTGCCTTGCCGCCGGGATCGGCGACCCGGCGGTGCGCCATATGGGCACGATCGGCGGCAGCCTCGCCAACAACGACCCGGCGGCGGACTATCCGGCGGCCGTTCTGGGCAGCGGCGCCACCGTGGTGACCACTGCGCGGGAGATCGCGGCGGACGCCTATTTTCAGGGGATGTTCGCCACCGCGCTCGAGGAGGGAGAAATCCTGACCGCCGTGCGCTTTGCCGTGCCGCAAAAGGCGGGCTACATGAAATTTGCCAACCCGGCCTCGCTTTACGCCATGGTCGGCGTTTTCGTCGCGCAGACCGGCGATGGCGTGCGCGTGGCGGTGACCGGCGCGGGCGAGGATGGCGTGTTCCGCCATGCGGGGCTCGAGGCGGCGCTGTCGGCCGACTGGTCGCCCGCCGCCGTCGATGGCGTCCGGGTCGACGCGGACGGGCTCCTCAACGACATCCACGCCTCGGCCGCCTATCGCGCGCATCTGGTCAAGGTGATGGCGAAACGTGCGGTCGCCGCGGCGGGCTGAAAAGGGGGCCGCGCCCGGGCGATGGCCCCACCCGCCCACCCGCCATCGCCCGGGCGCGGCACGCGCCGCCCCGGCGGGGCGCGCGGGGCGGCGGATCGACGATGCGTATTTGTGGAACAGTGAAGCGGGGGGCGGCGCGCGGCGGTCGGCGGTCGGGCCGGGTTTTTGGCTTTTCTTTGCGGCGCGGGTGGATTAGGGCGTGACCTCCTCCACCGGCCTTGCTGGACGACATCCCGGCTTGCGCCCCCAATGAAAGGAGACCCCGATGTCGATCACGCAAGACGCCAAGGCGGCGTTGATGAAGGACTATGCCACCAAGGACGGCGACACCGGCTCGCCCGAGGTTCAGGTGGCCATCCTGACCAGCCGGATCAGCAATCTGACCGAGCATTTCAAGACCCATGCCAAGGACAACCATTCCCGGCGCGGCCTGCTGAAGCTGGTCGCGCAGCGGCGCAAGCTGCTCGACTACCTGCGGGGCAAGGACGAGGCACGCTATCAGGACCTGATCAAGCGGCTGAGCCTGCGCCGTTGACGTCGTGATCAGCGCCTCCTTCATCTTTACCGAAGGCGAACTCGATGCCGCGTTCCACCGGCTGGATGCGCTGATCGAGGCCGCCGCGCGGGAGACCGAGGGCTTTCTGGGCAAGGAAAGCTGGCTGTCGCCCGACGGGGCCAAACGCAACGCGATGTACTACTGGCGGGACCGCGCCGCGCTTGCCGCATTCGCGGCGCATCCCGACCATATCGAGGCAAAGCGGCAATACGCACGCTGGTATGGCGGCTTTCACGTGGTCATCGCCGAGGTGCTGAAATCCTATGGCGACGGCGCGTTCGACCATGTCACACCGAACCGCCGGGCCCGCCCGGCCTGACCCGATCGGCCGGGCCTTTCCCCGGCACCGCGGATGGTCTAAGCGACCCCTGTGCCGACACGAAGCGCCCGGGCCCCGGCGCGCGGCATCGAGAGGGGTCGGCGGCAATGGGGCCGCCACAGCAACAGAGGACCCGGGAGGGCCCGGGCAACCTCGATACAGGAAACCGAATGTTCAAAATCACGAAACGCGAAATGGAATGGGGCGGCGCGACGCTGACCCTGGAGACGGGCCGCGTCGCCCGCCAGGCCGACGGCTCGGTCATCGCCACCCTGGGCGAGACGGCCGTGATGGCCAATGTGACCTTTGCCAAGGAGGCGAAGGAAGGTCAGGATTTCTTCCCGCTGACCGTCCACTATCAGGAAAAATACTATGCTGCGGGCAAGATCCCCGGCGGCTTCTTCAAGCGCGAGGCGCGGCCCTCGGAAAAGGAAACGCTGACCGCGCGGCTCATTGACCGGCCGATCCGGCCGCTGTTCGTGCCGGGCTTCAGGCATGAAGTGCTGGTGATGTGCACCGTGCTGAGCCACGATCTGGAAAACGATCCCGACATCGTAGGCGATGATCGCCGCCTCGGCCGCGCTGACGGTCTCGGGCGTGCCCTTCATGGGGCCGATCGCCGGGGCGCGGGTCGGCTTTGTCGATGGCAAATACGTCCTCAACCCCGCCATCGACGACATGGACCAGTTGCGCGCCGATCCCGAACAGCGGCTCGACCTGGTCGTCGCGGGCACCCGCGACGCGGTGATGATGGTCGAATCCGAGGCTTATGAGCTGACCGAGGACGAGATGCTGGGCGCGGTCGAATTCGGCCATGACGCGATCAAGCCGGTAATCGACCTGATCGTCAGCCTGGCCGAAGAGGCCGCGAAAGAGCCGTTCGATTTCACCCCGCCCGACTACGCGGCGCTTTATGATGCGGTGAAGGCGGCGGGCGAGGACCGGATGCGCGCGGCCTATGCGATCCTCGACAAGCAGGAACGCACCACCGCCGTCGCAGCCGCGAAAGAGGCGATCAAGGCGGCGCTGAGCGAAGCAGCAGCTGGGGGACCCGAACCTGGGTTCGGCCCTGAAGAAGCTCGAATCGAACGTGCTGCGCGGCGATGTGGTGGAAAACGGCCGCCGGATCGACGGCCGCGCGCTGGATCAGGTCCGGCCGATCGTGGCCGAGACCCATGTGCTGCCGCGCGCCCATGGCTCGGCCCTGTTCACAAGGGGCGAGACCCAGGCGCTGGTGGTCACCACGCTGGGCACCGGCGAGGACGAGCAGATCGTCGATGCGCTGCACCGCAACAGCCGGTCGAACTTTCTGCTGCACTACAACTTCCCGCCCTATTCGGTGGGCGAGGTCGGCCGGGTCGGCCCGCCGGGGCGACGCGAGATCGGCCATGGCAAGCTTGCCTGGCGGGCGCTGCAGGCGGTTCTGCCGGCGGCGACCGATTTTCCCTACACCATCCGGCTTGTCTCCGAGATCACCGAATCGAACGGCTCCTCCTCGATGGCGACGGTCTGCGGTTCGTCGCTGGCGATGATGGATGCCGGCGTGCCGCTGAGCGCCCCCGTGGCCGGCGTCGCGATGGGCCTGATCCTGGAAACGGACGGCCGCTTTGCCGTGCTGACCGACATCCTGGGCGACGAGGATCATCTGGGCGATATGGACTTCAAGGTCGCCGGCACCGAACGCGGCATCACCTCGCTGCAGATGGACATCAAGGTCGCCGGCATCACCCATGAGATCATGGCCAAGGCGCTGGCCCAGGCCCGCGACGGCCGGCTGCACATTCTGGGCGAGATGGCCAAGGCGCAGTCCGAGGTCGGCGCGTTCTCGGTGCATGCGCCGCGGATCGAGACGATGCAGATCCCCACCGACAAGATCCGCGACGTGATCGGCACCGGCGGCAAGGTGATCCGCGAGATCGTCGAGGTCTCGGGCGCCAAGGTCGATGTCAACGACGATGGGGTGATCAAGATCGCCTCGGCCGATGGCGCCGCGCTGAAGAAAGCCTATGACATGATCCATGCCATCGTGGCCGAGCCCGAAATCGGCCAGATCTACACCGGCAAGGTGGTGAAGCTGATGGATTTCGGCGCCTTCGTGAACTTCTTCGGCAAGCGCGACGGGCTGGTGCATGTCAGCCAGATCGCGCCGCAGCGGCTGAAGCACCCGTCGGACGCGCTGTCCGAAGGCCAGGAGGTGAAGGTCAAGCTTCTGGGATTTGACGACCGCGGCAAGGTCAGGCTGGGCATGAAGATGGTCGATCAGCAGACCGGCGCCGAGATCGATCCCGCCCAGAGCGAACGCGACGAAACCGCGAACGCCTGACGCGCAGGCGGGCGTCGACCGCCACGATCCGTGGCGCCGAGACCGGCGTCATGGCGATGGCAGGACAGGGCCCCGGCCGCATGGCCGGGGCCCGTTCCGTTTGCGCGGCTGGCATGATCTCCCGGCGCCGGAGTCACACCAGCACGCGGCGTTCCTGCTGCGCTCCCACCCCGAACACCCGCTTGTAGCGGGCGATCTCGGCGGCCGGCCCGGTGGCCTTGGCCGGGTTGTCCGACAGCTTTACCGTGGGCTGCCCATTGGCCGCGGTCGCCTTGCAGACCAGGCTGAACGGCGCCAGCGCATCGCCATCGACCAGCCCGCGGAAATCGTTCGTCAGCAGCGTGCCCCAGCCAAAGCTGACCCGGACGCGGCCGTGGAACGCGGCATGCAGGTCCTCGATCACATCCACATCGAGCCCGTCCGAAAAGATCACCAGCTTCTGGCGCGGGTCCTCGCCATGCGATCGCCACCAGTCGATGGCGATTTCAGCACCCGCCGCCGGGTCGCCCGAATCGACCCGCACGCCGGTCCATCCGGTCAGCCAGTCGGGCGCGTTGTCAAAGAACCCCTGCGAGCCGAACGTATCTGGCAGGATGATGCGCAGATTGCCGTCATGTTCCTCGTGCCAGTCGGCCAGCACCCGATAGGGCGCCTCGGCCAGCGCCGCATCGTCGCCGGCCAGCGCGGCATAGACCATCGGCAATTCATGGGCGTTGGTCCCGATCGCCTCGACCTCGCGACGCATCGCGATCAGGCAGTTCGAGGTGCCGGCTGAACTTTCTCGCCCAGCCCCTCGATCAGGGCCTGCACGCACCAATCCTGCCACAGGAACGAATGCCGCCGCCTTGTGCCGAAATCGGCCAGCCGCAGCGCGTCGAGCCGGCGCAGCCGCCCGATCTTTTCCCATACCCGGGTCATCGCCTGGGCATAAAGCACCTGAAGCTCGAACTTCGCCAGCCGGTCGAGGACCGCCCGCGCCCGAAGCTCCATCAGCACCGCGAGCGCCGGGATTTCCCACAGCATCGCCTCGGGCCAGGGGCCTTCGAAGGTCAGCTCGTACTGGTCGCCGACCCGTTCCAGATGATAGGGCGGCAGGCGCAGCGCCTCGAACCATCCCATGAAATCGGGGCGGAACATCTGCCGCTTGCCATAGAACATGTTGCCCCTGAGCCAGGTCGACTCGCCCCGCGACAGCGACAGCGACCGGATATGGTCGAGCTGTTCGCGCAGCTCGCCTTCGTCGATCAGGCGGGCCAGCGGCACATCGGCCGACCGGTTGATCAGGCTGAACGTCACCGTGACGTCAGGATTGTTGCGAAACACCGACTGGCACATCAGCAGCTTGTAGAAATCGGTGTCGATCAGCGACCGCACGATCGGGTCGATCTGCCAGCGGTGGTTGTAGACACGGGTGGCGATGTCGACCATGGCGCGACCTCGTCTGTGGACGGCCCGTTAGACCAATGCGCGCGGCGCGGCGCAAGCCGGGCGCGGCTCAGTTGAGCGGCACGTCGAACCGGTACTGGCCGTCTTCCAGCTCGCCGAACATCTCCTGCACATCGGGATGGTCTACCGGGTCCCCCGACAGATCGGGCAGCAGGTTCTGCTCCGAGACATAGGCGACGTAATAGCTGTCCTCGTTCTCGGCCAGCAGATGGTAATAGGGCTGATCCTTGCGCGGGCGGATTTCCTCGGGGATGGCCTGGTACCATTCCTCGGTGTTGTCGAAGACCGGGTCGATGTCGAACACGACACCCCGGAAAGGATAGACCCGGTGGCGCACCACCTGGCCCAGCATGAATTTCGCCTGCGACGCCCGCATCGTTCTGTTCCTCGTCCTGGCGCCCGTCTTGGCGCAGGTCTAGGCGCCGAAGCGCGCAGAGTCCACCGGCCGCAACGCAACGGCGGGATCGTCGATTTGGGCGTTCCCAAACCCGTCCCGCCGGGCTATAACCCACCAAAACACGGCAAAGCCCGGGCAGTAGTGATGACTCGTCTGATCCTGATCGCAGCGACCTTGCTGCTGATTGCGGGGTGTGCGCAAAAGGCGCCGCCGCCCAATCTCGACAATGCCTGCGCCATCGTCGACGACCGGCCAAGCTGGTACCGCGACATGCGCCGGGCCGAACGTAAATGGGGCGTGCCGGTGCATGTCCAGCTGGCGACGGTCTATCAGGAAAGCAAGTTCGTCCACGATGCCAGAACACCCTATCGCTGGACCCTCGGGATCATTCCCATGGGCCGGCAATCGACCGCTTTCGGCTATTCGCAGGCGATCGATTCGACCTGGGAGTGGTACCTGGATGCGACCGGCAACCGCGGCGCGCAGCGGACCGATTTCGGCGACTCGACCGACTTCATCGGCTGGTACATGAACGAAAGCACCGAAAGGCTGGGCATCGCCAAATGGGATGCGCGCAACCAGTATCTGGCCTATCACGATGGCCATACGGGCTATGCCCGCGGCAGTTACAAGTCGAAGGGCTGGCTGCTGCGGGTGTCCCAGCGGGTCGCCGACCGTGCGGCGATGTATCAGCGCCAGCTCGCGGTCTGCCGCTAGGCTTGGCCGCGCCCCCGGAAGCGGCCCCACCCACCCACCCGCCGCTTCCGGGGGCGCGACGCGCCTGGTTCGTTGGGGCACGCGACAAGCCGGCAGGCCGAACCGGCCTCAACGACCAAGCGCCTGACCCAGGCCTTCGGCAAGTGCCGCCCAGACCTGCGCCACGCGCGGGCTGTGGCGCAGCGCCTCGGCGGCGGTGAGCCAGACCGGCAGGCCGGGTATCACGATGTCGGGCAGGACGCGGACAAGGTCGGGATCGGCCGCGCCGGTGCGCAACGGTCCGACCCCGATGCCGCAGCCGGCCTGGACCATCCGCCAGCAGGCGACCTGATCGTCGCTGCGAAAGGCAAAGCTGTCGCGGTCGACGCGCATGCCGGCCTTGCGCATCCCGTCGATCATCGCCGGATTGGTGTCGTAGCCGATCCAGTCATGCCCGGCGCTGTCGCCGGCGACGGGATGCCCCCGCCGCGCCACATAGCCGCGGCTGGCAAACAGCCCCAGCGCCAGGGTTCCGATGCGTTGGGCAACCAGGCCCTGTTGCGCGGGCCGGTACATCCGGATCGCGATATCGGCCTCGCCGAACAGCAGATTGTCGCTGCCGTCCGAGGCGCTGACCTCCAGCGCCAGTTCGGGCAGGGCTGCGCGGGTCGCGGCCAGGGCCGGCGGCAGCACCAGGCTGGCCATGATCCGGCTTGCCGCGATCCGCACGCTGCCCGCAAGCGGTTCGTCCTGCCCCGCAGCGCGCAGCGCAAAGCGCGCGGCGGCCTCGGCCATGCTGCGGGCCTCGGGCAGCAGGGCATTGCCGGCATCGGTCAGCGCATAGCCGCGGGCATGGCGGCGGAACAGCGGGCCGCCAAAGGCCGCCTCGACCGCGCGCAACTGGCGCGACAGGGTTCGGCTGGCTCAGGCCCAGCCGGCGCGCCGCCGCCGCCAGCGATCCGGTTTCCGCAAGCGCCAGGAACACCCGGATCAGGGCCCAGTCGGCGGGTGGCGACACATTCATTCCTGCATGCCCGCTATCGTTTTCTGTCGGCTGCCATACGCATTCGTAACGCGTTATCCTTGCGCCAGACAATGGAGGAAACGATGAAGGGAACAGTCTTGATCCTGGGCGCGTCGGGCCGGTTCGGGCGCAACGCGGCCGAGGCCTTCGCACAGGCCGGATGGCAGGTGCGACGTTTTACGCGCGGCGGCGACCTGAGCGATGCGGCCAACGGGGCCGACGTTATCGTCAATGGATGGAACCCGCCCTATCCGCGCTGGACGGCCGAGGTTCGAGGCCAGGTGCAGGCGGTGATCGCCGCCGCGCGGGCGACGGGCGCGACGATCCTGATGCCCGGCAACGTCTATGTCTTCGGGTCGGACGCGCCCGGGCGGCTGACCGAGGACACGCCGCATCGCGCGCAGAACCCGCTGGGCCGGGTGCGGATCGACCTCGAAGCGGCGCTGCGTGCGTCGGATGTCCCGGTCATCCTGTTGCGCGCCGGCGACTATCTGGACACCCGGCCGTCGGGGAACTGGATCGACCGGGTGATCCTGAAGGACCTCGACACGGGTCATATCGCCTGGCCGGGACGGCGCACCGACATCCCCCATGCCTGGGCGTTCCTGCCCGACATGGCGCGTGCCGCCGTGGCGCTCTGCGAGAAGCGCGCGGAACTCGACCGGTTCACGGCCGTCAACTTCCCCGGCACGACCCTCGGCGGTGCGGCGCTCGCGGACCATCTTTCGGCGATCCTGAAGAAGCCGGTCGCGGTGCGGCCGATGTCCTGGCTGCCGCTGCGGATGATCGCGCCGTTCTCGCCGATGATGCGCTGCCTGCTGGAAATGCGCTATCTGTGGGACATGCCGCACCGGCTTGACGGGGCGCGGTTCGCGGCGCTGTTACCGGGTTTCGTCGACACCCCGCCCGACCGCGCGCTCGCCGCCCAGATCGGGCGCGATGTCGGCCCAGATCAGCGCGTGTAGCAGGCCGCTTTCCGGGGCCGGCCAGATCTGCCCGGCATCCGTCACCACAAACCGCGCGTCGGGCAAAAGGAACGAGACCCGCAGATTGCCTGCGCCCGTATCGCGCCAATCGGCGGTGTCGCGCGCCGGGTCGCCCCGATGGCCCGCATTCACACCGCCCTGGGCGGCCGCGCGCCGGGCCGCCTCGGCACTGGCCGGAACGGCGTCCTGCAGGCGCGGATGGGCCTGCAGCGCGCGGATCGCCGCGCGCCGCCCGTCGCCATCCACCGGGTCGAGGTTGAGATCGCCCGCCACCAGCACCGGGTCGTCGGGCGGCAGCGGCGCCATGCCGGCGGGCGCCCAGCCATCGAGCAGCCTGGCAAGCAGGACGATCTCGTCATGGTTGCGCCGGCCGTTCCGGTCTTCCGGGCCGTCGAAGACGGGCGGCGTCGGGTGGGCGGTCAGCAGCCAAAGCCGCCGGCCATCGGGCAGGACCAGAGGCAACGCCCAATGGGCGGTCGATGACAGGCGCTGCACCGGTAGCGCCGATTCCGGGATCGCCGTGCCCTGATCGCCCAAAAGGTTGCCCGGCAGATCGCTCCACAAGAGGGCGCCGAGATCGCGGCGGCCAGCCGCCTCGATCGGGAGCCGCGACAGCACCGCCATGCCGCCCTGCCCCGCGAACCGGCCATAGCCCTGGGCATCGCGCGGGGTGCCCGCGCTGCCGTCGCCATCGAGGTCGATGCCGCTCGCCATGCCGGTGTTGGGACGCGCGGCGAAGCGGTGCGGATAGCGCGCACCGGCGCGGCCCAGCCGGTCGGCCAGCGCCGCCAGCGCCAGGCCGTCGAGATCCCAGTCGATATCCTGGAGCACCAGAACATCCGCATCGGCTGCCGCGATCACCCGCACCGCCTCGGCGATGTCGGGGGAATCGCGGCCCAGATCGCGCAGCAACAGGCCGGGGCCGTCGCGCGCCAGCCCGGTGTTGAAACTGGCGACCCGGATCGGGTCGGCCCCGGCCGGCAGAGCGGCCAGGCAAAGCAGAAGGATCAGCCCGCGCATGCCCAGGCTGTGGCGCGCCCATGGTTAGCATCGGGTTAATCAACGGTCGTTGACCTTGGACCGTTTTCCGCCTGCCGCCCCGCCGGCATGGCGCGCGCGGATCGCTGGCCCGCCGCGCCGGTTCGGGTGCCGGATCGGTCGGGCAGAAGATTTCGGCAGACACCCGCGATCCATGTGCTAGGGTCTTGCCAGAACCCGCCAACCCCGGAGCAAATCCATGCGTCGTTTCCTTCTGATTGCCGCGGCGATGCTGGCGATGCCGGCCGCTGCCCAGATCACGCCATCCCTTGAAAGCCTTGAAGGGCTTTATCCGGGGCGCGCCTATTCCCCCTATGCCGACCGCGCCTTTCCCAGCCATGTCTATTGGGGCGACACCCACATGCATACGGGTCTGTCGATGGATGCGGGGCTGTTCGGCAACACCACCGGCGTCGACACGATGCTGCGCTTTGCCCGGGGCGAGCAGGTCACCTCGGCCTCGGGCCAGCCGGTCAGGCTCGCCCGCCCGCTCGACTGGGTGGTCACGACCGAGCATTCCGACGGTATGGGGATGATCGACGATCTGCGTGCAGGCGCGCCCAACGTGATGGCCAGCGACCAGGGCGCGCGCTGGTCCGAGGCGCTGCAGGCCGGTGGTGCCGCTTCGGCCGAGGCCGCGCTCGATCTCATCACCACCTTCTCGCAGGGCGAGATGGACCCGGCGCTGCTTGCCGATTATTCGCCCGGCTCGCCGATCTACGCCTCGGTCTGGAAGGGCATCGTCGATACGGTCGAACAGCACAACGATCCCGGGTATTTCACCGCCTTCATCGGCTATGAATGGACCTCGCTGATCGCCGGCAACAACATGCACCGCAACGTCATCTATCGCGACGGGGCAGAGCGGGCGCTGCTGATGGAGCCGCTGACGACCCAGCCGCCCATCGGCTCGCCCGATCCGATGGCCCTTTATGCCTGGCTGCAGGAATATGAGGACAGGACCGGCGGCGACGTGTTCGCGCTGGCGCATAACGGCAACCTGTCGAACGGCATCATGTTTCCCTCGGAGACGCGCTATGACGGGACACCGGTCGATGTGGAGTATGCTGCGCTGCGCGCCCGCTGGGAGCCGTTATACGAGATCACCCAGATCAAGGGCGATGGCGAGACCCATCCGCTGCTCTCCCCCGAGGACGCATTCGCCGATTACGAAACCTGGGATGTTGGCAATCTGGACCTGAGTGCGGCCAAGACGCCCGACATGCTGGCCGGCGAATATGCTAGGGCGGCGTTGAAACAGGGCTTCGGGATCGAGGCACGGACCGGCACGAACCCGTATCGCTTCGGGTTTTCGGGCGCGACCGACAGCCATACCTCGCTGTCGACGGCCGACGAGGACAACTATTTCGGCAAGGCGACCAATGCCGAGCCGTCGCCGACACGGGTAGACCACCCGTTTGCCAAGACGGAGATCGGGGAATTCGCGGGCTGGCAGTTGGTGGCCTCGGGCTATACCGGCGTATGGGCGACCGAAAACACCCGCGAGGCGCTGTGGGATGCGATGGTCCGGCGCGAGACCTACGCCACCACCGGGCCGCGCATGATGGTGCGCTTCTTTGGCGGCTGGGCCTTCGACGACAACGATCTGCGCTCGCGCACACCGGCCTTCCGGGGCTATGAGAAAGGCGTGCCCATGGGGGCCGATCTGCGCCCCGCGCCCACCGGTGCGGTGGCGCCCAGCTTCATGGTCTATGCGCTGCGCGACCCGATCGGGGCCAATCTCGACCGCATCCAGATCGTCAAGGGCTGGATGGATGCGGGCGGCGCGCTGCACGAACGGGTCTATGACGTGGCCTGGTCGGCGGGCCGCGAGCCGGGGCCGGACGGCAGGCTGCCCCCGGTCGGCAACACGGTGGACGAAGCGGCCGCGAACTGGACCAACACGATCGGCGCCTCGGAACTCGCCACGGTCTGGACCGACCCGGATTTCGATCCCGATCAGCAGGCGTTCTACTACGCCCGGGTGCTGGAGATACCGACGCCGCGCTGGGTGCTCTACGACCGGCTGCGGCTGGGCGCGGACATCCCCGAAGACGCGGTGCTGACGGGCCAGGAACGCGCCTACACGAGCCCGATCTGGTACGCGCCGGCGGGTTGACGGGACGGGCTGGCGCGGCGATCACGGCACCAGGTTGGCCGGGCGGCCGGCAACCGGGCTCGGCAGACAGGGGCGCGCCGCACAAAGCGGCGACAAGGGAGGCGGCGATGCGGTTTCTGCGCTATGGACCAGCCGGGGCGGAAAAACCCGGGGTGCTGGACGATCAGGGCCGCATCCGCGACCTGTCGGGGGTGATCCCCGATCTGGCGGGCGCGGTGCTGACCCGGCTCGACAGCGTGGTCGGGGATATCGCCGAGCTGCCCGTGGTCGCGGGCGCACCGCGCCTTGGCCCGCCGGTGGCGGGCACCGGCAAGATGCTGTGCATCGGGCTCAACTACACCGACCACGCGGCGGAAACCGGCGCCAAGCCGCCGCGCGAGCCGATCCTGTTCATGAAGGCGACCTCGGCAATTCAGGGGCCGGACGACCCGATCGTGCTGCCGCGCGGCGCGACCGCGACCGATTGGGAGGTCGAACTGGGCGTCGTCATCGGCCGGCCGGCGAAACATGTGCCCGAGGACCGGGCGCTCGACCATGTGGCGGGCTATTGCGTGGTCAATGACGTGTCCGAGCGCGATTTCCAGAAGCATCGCGGCGGCCAGTGGACCAAGGGCAAGTCCTGCGACAGCTTCGGCCCGGTGGGGCCGTGGCTGGTGACCCCGGACGAGGCCGGCGACCCGCAAACGCTGGCGCTGTGGTGCGAGGTCAATGGCGACCGGCGTCAGAACGGCTCCACCGCCGACATGATCTTTGGCGTCTCCCATCTGATCGCCTATCTGTCCGATTTCATGACGCTTCACCCCGGCGACATCATCGCCACCGGCACGCCCGCGGGCGTTGCGCTGGGGATGGCCGAGCCGGCCTTCCTGAAACCCGGCGACAGGTTGCGGCTGGGGGTTGCCGGGCTGGGCGAGCAGAACGCCCAAATCGTGGCGCCGCACTGATTGTTCAGACCCAGCCCAGCGCGGCCAGCGAAACATCCGCCGCATGGTCCCGCCCATAGGCGGCAAGCCCCAGCGAACGGATCGCGCCGGCGGCCGGCGGGCCGGCCGGCAGGCCGCCCTGCGGGGCAAAGGCCGGCCAGGTCAGGGTGACATCGCGCCAGTCCGGCCCGGTGTCGAAACCGGCCTGCCAGAACTGCCACGGCCGCAGGCCGGCCGCGCGCAGATGGACGAAATAGCGCTCGCCATTGCCGCGCACCCGCAGGCGCAGCCCCGCGGCATCGGCCGGTATCCCGTCGGGCAAGGGCGCCCGAACCTGGATGAACCCGCCGCGGTTTTCGGTGCTGACGGTTCCGGTCAGCCGCACGAAGCTGACCCCGCCAGCCGATTCCAGCCGGGCCTGCCCGCGCGACACGCCGCCCATCACCGTGTCGGCCAGAAACGACCAGTCGAAATCTGCCGCCGGTTGCATCGCCGCCTCCGTCCATGCCGTGCCGGGCACCGCCAGCGCCGCGCCGATCAGCCCGATCGCCCGCCGTCGCCGCATGCCGGTCAACCCGCGGGCGCGGCGGCGCCCATCGCCAGGAACTTCTCGCGCCGGGCCTTGATCAGGGCGCGCGGCCGCAGCCCCGACAATTCGTCGAGCGCGTTGGAAATCGCCTCGCCGACGCGGGCGATCGCCTCGTCCGGGTCGCGCTGCGCGCCGCCCAGCGGCTCGGGCACGATGCGGTCGATCACGCCAAGTTTCTTGAGGTCCTGCGCCGTCAGCCGCAACGCGTCGGCGGCTTCCTTCATCTTCTCGGCATCCTTCCACAGGATCGAGGCGCAGCCTTCGGGCGAGATCACCGAATAGACCGCGTGTTCCAGCATCAGGACCCGATCCGCGGTGGCCAGCGCCACCGCACCGCCCGAGCCCCCCTCGCCCACCACCACGGCCACCAGCGGCACCCCGATATCGAGACAGCGTTGGGTGGCGCGGGCGATCGCCTCGGCCTGGCCGCGTTCCTCGGCGCCCTTGCCGGGATAGGCGCCCGGCGTGTCAATCAGTGCCACGACCGGCAGGCGAAAGCGGTCGGCCAGCGCCATCAGCCGCGCCGCCTTGCGATAGCCTTCGGGCCGCGCCATGCCGAAATTGTGCCGCAACCGCGAGCGTGTGTCGGCACCCTTTTCCTGCCCCAGCACGACGACCGGGCGGTCGCGGAACCGTGCCAGCCCGCCCAGGATCGCGGTATCCTCGGCAAAGCAGCGATCGCCGGCCAGCGGCGTGTATTCCTGGAACAGCCGTTCGATGTAGGCGCTGGCATGGGGCCGCTCGGGATGCCGCGCGACCTGGCATTTCTGCCACGGGCTGAGCGCCTTGTAGATGTCGCGCAGCATGCCCGCGGCCTTCATGTCGAGCGCGTCGGCCTCGCCCGACACATCGGGCCCATTGCCCCCGGCGGCGAGCGCGCGCAGTTCCGCCGCCTTGCCCTCGATTTCCGAGAGCGGCTTCTCGAAGTCGAGATAGTGGGTCATGCGCGCATCCCCGTCGCCCTTGCTGCGGGGTTATATGGCCCCGGCCGGGCGCCGATGCAATCGCGCGCCCGGACCGGGACCGCGCGGGGCGGGCCGGGTCACTCCACGGTGATGGTGACCGGTTCGGACAGGATGGGCGGGTCGTGCGGCACATGCATCGCATCGCCAAGAAGCAGCCGCAGCGTGTGCACGCCCGGGTCGAGATCGAGCGTCACCTCGGTCTGGCCGCCGCCGAAATGCACGATCTGCTCGGTCGCAGGCAGGCTCTGGCTCATGTCGATCTCGGCCGGGTCGATGTCGATCAGCAGGTGATGGTGCCCGGTGCCCGGCGCGTCGGTTCCCGCGGGCGCGACGCCCATGCCCGACAGGCCGAAGCGGATGGTGACCGGGCTGGGCACTGTCGCACCGGCTTCGGGTGCGATGATGTAGGCGCGCGCGCCTTCGGGTGCGGCGGTGCGTTCGGCCAGCGCGGGTCCCGCGGCGGCGGCGAGCGTGGCGATGATGGCAAGAGCCTTTTGCATGGTGATCCTCCCTTTCTTGTGACGGGGCGGCCGCGCAAAAAATGCCGCGCCGCGCCCATGATGTAAGATGGGGCCGTATGTGCTGCCGGCAAGCCGGTGCGCGCACGGCCCGGGCCCGATCCGCCGGGCCCGCGACGGCAACGGGGGCGCTGGTCCTGCCGGCCGTAGCGCGCTAAGCTGGGGCGAGCCGGAACGGGACGGTGCGATGCTGTCGGACGCCAAGGTAACGGGCCTGATCCTGGGCTTCTTCTGCGCGCTGGGCCTTGGCGGTCCGGCGGTCGCGCAACAGGCGCTGATCGATCAGATCGTCTGGGGTGGCACGCATGATGGTGAGCGGGAACGCCACACGGTTTCTGTCGATGACTGCGTCCTGACGACATATCGCTGGAAGAAGTTCGACGACGGCTCCGAAGTGCTGTGGAGTTCGTTTGTCGTCGATGTCAGGGGGATCACCTTCGGACATGACGATGAAAATGGGCGCGATTTCTATGGCCCCGGCGAAGCAGGTACCTTGACGCTTATCCTCTTCAATGTGCAGGAGCCCTTCGAGGCACGCCACGAAAAGTCGAGGATGCGCAAACTCCGCCCCGACCATACGCCGTCCCCGCGCAACGGCGGAGAGACCCATGCCTATGAATACAAGCAGCAATTCATGATCATGCATGTGGGCGCGGGGGTCGTGGAAAAGGCCGAAAGCTTCACCGAGGGATTGCTGCGCTACAAGCGCGAGCACTGCCAGATTCTCGGTTGAGCCCGACGCGCCGGCCATGCGCATCGTGGCCGCTGCCCGTGGGTGTCCCGTGCGGCAATATGTGAAACCGTCGAACGAAACGGGGCCCCCGAAGGGGCCCCATGCGACGCCGCAGGCGGCCTTGTCTCAGCAGCTGTAATACATCTGGAACTCGACCGGGTGGGGGGTGTGTTCGAAGGCGAACACCTCTTCCCATTTCAGCTCCATATAGCCTTCGATCTGGTGCTTGGTGAACACGTCACCGGCCAGCAGGAATTCGTGATCCTTCTCGAGGCATTCAAGCGCCTCGCGCAGCGACGCACAGACGGTCGGGATGCCGTCGAGTTCTTCGGGCGGCAGATCGTAGAGGTTCTTGTCCATCGCCTCGCCCGGATCGATCTTGTTCCGGATGCCGTCAAGGCCGGCCATCAGCAGCGCCGAGAACGCCAGATAGGGGTTGGCCGAAGGATCGGGGAAACGCACCTCGACGCGCTTCGCCTTGGGGCTTTCGGTCCACGGAATCCGCACCGAAGCCGAGCGGTTGCGCGCCGAATAGGCCCGCAGCACCGGTGCCTCGAAGCCCGGGATCAGCCGCTTGTAGCTGTTGGTGCCGGGGTTGGTGAAGGCGTTGATGGTCTTCGAATGCTTCAGGATGCCGCCGATATACCACAGCGCCTCCTGGCTGAGGTCGGCATATTTGTCGCCGGCAAAGACCGGCTTGCCGTCCTTCCAGATCGACTGGTTGACATGCATGCCGGTGCCGTTGTCGCCGGCGATCGGCTTCGGCATGAAGGTCGCGGTCTTGCCATAGGCATGCGCCACACTGTGGATGACATATTTGTATTTCTGCAACTCGTCGCCCTGCTTGGTCAACGACGAGAAGATCAGGCCAAGCTCGTGCTGGCAGGAGGCGACCTCGTGGTGGTGCTTGTCCACCGTCATGCCCATCCGCTTCATCGTGGACAGCATTTCCGAACGCAAATCCATCCCGGCATCGACCGGCGGCACCGGGAAATAGCCGCCCTTGATGCCCGGGCGGTGGCCCATATTGCCCATCTCGTATTCGGTGTCGGTGTTCCACGAGCCGTCGATCGCGTCGACCTCATAGGACACCTTGTTCATCGACACCTGATAGCGGACATCATCGAACACGAAGAACTCGGCCTCCGGCCCGAAATAGGACACATCGCCGATCCCGGTCGATTTCAGATAGGCTTCGGCCTTTTGCGCGGTGCCGCGCGGGTCGCGGTCGTAGTGCTCGCCGGTGTCGGGCTCGAGGATCGAGCAGTGCAGACACAGCGTCTTTTCCGCAAAGAACGGGTCCATATAGGCCGAGGCGGCATCGGGCGCGAGCTTCATGTCCGAGGCTTCGATGCCTTTCCAGCCCGCGATGGACGAGCCGTCGAACATGAAGCCTTCATCCATGAAGTCCTCGTCGACCTGATCGGCCATGACGGTCACATGCTGGAGTTTGCCGCGCGGGTCGGTGAAGCGCAGATCGACATAGGCGACGTCTTCGTCCTTGATCGTCTTCAGAACGTCCGAAGTACTCATGGGGTCTTGTTTCCTCTCGCTGGGGTCGTTGTCTGTCGGCTCAAAGCGCGTCGTCGCCCGATTCGCCGGTGCGGATGCGGATCGCCTGTTCGACCGGGGTGACGAATATCTTGCCGTCGCCGATCTTGCCGGTCTCGGCGGCCTGGGAAATTGCCTCGATCGCGGCCTCGACCTGGTCGTCCATCAACACCACCTCGATCTTCACCTTGGGCAGGAAGTCGACGACGTACTCGGCACCGCGATACAGTTCGGTATGGCCCTTCTGGCGGCCAAAGCCCTTGACCTCGGTCACCGAAAGGCCCTGCAGGCCGACCTCCTGCAGCGCTTCCTTGACCTCGTCGAGCTTGAACGGCTTGATGATGGCCTCGATCTTCTTCATCCGGGGCGCCTCCCTGTCTCGCCCGTGGGAGGTGGGCCGGCGCCGGGCGGGCCGCAATCCGGGCCGTGCGGGGCGGCGGCGGGGGCGGGGCCGTTTGATGCGGATCGCCCGCAATCCGGGCGGAATGCGCAATAGTTGGGCAGATGGTGAACGGATGACGGAGCTTCTGACAGCAGCCCAGATGCGGGCCATCGAACAAGCCGCGATCGAGAGCGGTCAGGTGACCGGGCTGGAGCTGATGGAACGCGCCGGTCGTGGGGTTGTGGAGGCGATCCTGGAAGAATGGCCGGAACTGGCCACCACGTCCCACCGTGCGGTGGTGCTGTGCGGGCCGGGCAACAATGGCGGCGACGGGTTTGTCGTGGCGCGGTTGTTGCGGGATCGCGGCTGGGAGGTGGAGGTGTTCCTGTATGGCGACCCGGACAGGCTGCCGCCGGATGCAATGGTGAATTATGAGAGGTGGTGCAGTTTGGGGCCGGTCGAGCCCGCGACCCACTACGCAGATGGGGATCGCAGCGTATTCACGACCCATCAGGATGTCTTTGTCGATGCGCTGTTTGGTACGGGTCTGAAGCGGCCGTTTCCGCCTGAACTGGAATCCTTCTACAGTTTGGCGCGAAACGGCGCTGTCTATGGGTATCACACCGTGGCCGTGGATTTGCCAAGCGGGATATGCTCGGACTCGGGGCGCATCCTGCACGAAGCTGAATTCGATGAAGCAAATGACTGGTGGTGTATCGATGCCGACCTCACTGTCACCTTTCATGCGGCCAGACCCGGCCATTTTCTGAGACATGGGCCGCATTGCTGCGGAAAGCTGGAGATCAAGGATATTGGCCTTACCCATCGTTGCGCCAAATCCATGATCGTCCAAACGAAACCAAGCGGGTTCCTGTGGAAGCAAGCATGGGCCCACAAATACCACCACGGCCACGCCCTGATCCTGTCGGGCGGTGTGGGCAAGGGCGGCGCGGCGCGGCTGGCGGCACGGGGCGCGCTGCGGATCGGGGCGGGGCTGGTGACGGTCGGCTGCCCGCCCGCTGCCCTGCAGGAGAACGCCGCCCGGCTGGATGCGATCATGCTGCGAAGCATTTACAATTCGCAAACCGAAGGTTTGCGTCGCGCCCGACCCGCCCCCCAGGGCGGGCGCGATACCGCGCCCCCCCTCGGGCCGGGCGCGACGTTGGCTGGCCTGCTTGAAGACACCCGGATCAATGCGCTCTGCCTCGGTCCCGGGCTGGGGCAGGATCGGGCGCGCGCGCTGGCCCCGGCGGCGCTGGCCGCCAAGCGCGCCACGGTGCTCGACGCCGATGCGCTGACCGCCTTTGCCGATGACCCGGCAGAATTGTTCAGCATGCTTCACGACCGCTGCGTCCTCACCCCGCATGGCGGCGAGTTCGCACGCCTGTTCCCCGATATCGCCGAACGGCTCGCCGAACCTGCCACCGCCGGGCCAGCCTATTCGAAGGTCGACGCGACGCGGGACGCCGCGGCACGGGCCGGCTGCACGGTGCTGTTCAAGGGGCCCGACACCGTCATCGCGTCCCCCGGCGGCCGCGCGGCGATCAACTCCGCCCATTACGACCGGGCGGCACCCTGGCTGGCCACCGCCGGGTCGGGCGATGTGCTGGCCGGCTTCATCGCCGGGCTGCTGGCGCGGGGTCTGCACCCGATGCAAGCGGCCGAAACCGCCGCCTGGCTGCATGTCGAATGCGCCCGCGCCTTTGGCCCCGGCCTGATCGCCGAAGACCTGCCCGAGATGTTGCCAAAGGTTTTTCGGGAGTTCGGCGCCTAGGCGCGCTCTTCCGCGCTTTCGCGCGACATCGCGCGACGTCGCCCGCAGGGCGGAGGAGCGCGCGGTGCGGCATCCGGCGGCGCCCCCTTACATTCCTCCGCCGCGTTTGCTAGGCGGACCCGGAACCGGACAAGGCGGGTGTGGCGGAATTGGCAGACGCACCAGATTTAGGTTCTGGCGCCCAAAAGGCGTGGGGGTTCAAGTCCCTCCACCCGCACCAAGATCGCTTGACCGCCGGACACCATGCCGGATCGACCGCGGCCGTCGCCCGACGGTTATGGGCTTTCGCGCGCTGCACGATCTTTGGGCAGACTGGCTGGGCTCCGGGCATCTGACTGAAAAACAATGGGTATTTTCGCGTTGATTCCCGGCATCCGCGTGATACGGTTTTGACAAAAGGGCATCCCCGCCGCATCAGGCTTGGGGACGCACGACAGGGGGAGCGATTTTGCCGCAGGATGCACCCGCCAACGGGGCGGACCATTATGTCGTTTTCGACCGGGTCCAGAAGAGCTATGACGGCGAGACGCTGGTCGTCAAGGACCTGAACCTCGACATCGGTCAGGGCGAGTTTCTGACCATGCTGGGCCCGTCGGGCTCGGGCAAGACGACCTGCCTGATGATGCTGGCGGGGTTCGAAACCGCCACCCATGGCGAGATTCTGCTCAACGGCCGGCCGATCAACAACATCCCGCCGCACAAGCGCGAGATAGGGATGGTGTTCCAGAACTACGCGCTGTTTCCGCACATGACGGTGGCCGAGAATCTCGCCTTCCCGCTCGAGGTGCGGAAATTCGGCAAGTCCGAGCGCGAGGCAAAGGTCAAGCGCGCGCTGCAGATGGTGCAGATGGACGGGTTCCAGGGCCGCCGCCCGGCGCAGCTCTCGGGCGGGCAGCAGCAGCGCATCGCGCTGGCCCGCGCGCTGGTGTTCGAGCCCGATCTGGTGCTGATGGACGAGCCGCTGGGCGCGCTCGACAAGCAGCTGCGCGAGCACATGCAGTTCGAGATCAAGCATCTGCACGAGAATCTGGGGATCACGGTGGTCTATGTCACCCATGACCAGACCGAGGCACTGACCATGTCGGACCGGGTTGCGGTGTTCAACGATGGCCGCATCCAGCAACTCGCCCCGCCCGATGTGCTGTACGAGGCGCCCGACAACAGCTTCGTCGCCCAGTTCATCGGCGAGAACAACACGCTGATGGGCACGGTCAAGCAGATCGAGAACGGCATCGCGCTGGTCGAGCTTGACGATGGCGAGCTGATCGATGCGAAGCCGGTGAATGTCACCCGGCCGGGGGAGCGGACCCGGGTGTCGATCCGGCCCGAACGCGTCGAATACAAGGCCGAAAGGTTGCAGGACGCCGCCCATACGGTGCATGCCGAGGTGCTGGAGTTCATCTATATGGGCGATATCTTCCGCACCCGGCTGCGCGTGGCCGGCAATGACGAGTTCGTCATCAAGACCCGCAACGCGCCCGATCAGCGCCGGCTGGAGGCCGGCGAGAAGATCGAGATCGGCTGGCTGCCAGAGGATTGCCGCGCGCTGGACGCATGAGCCGCACGCGCCATCCCCCGCCGCCTTGCCCGGGCGGCGGGGAAGACCGATGCCATGGGCGACCAAGACAAAAAAGGGAGAAGACCTTATGAAACTCAAGACCATGCTGCTGACCACCGCCGCGTTCGGCCTCGCCGCGCCGGCGCTGGCCCAGGACGACCCGATCGAGCTGACTTTCGTGTCCTGGGGCGGGGCCTATCAGAACAGCCAGATCAAGGCCTATGCCGAGCCCTACATGGAGATGAATCCGAACGTCTCGATCATCTGGGACGAAAGCTCGGCCGATGCGGTGACCAAACTGCGCGCGATGGACGAGGCGGGCAACCTGACCTGGGACCTGGTCGACGTGGTCGCCGCCGACGCGATGCGTCTGTGCGACGAAGGTCTGGCGATGGTGATCGACGCCGACACGATGCTGGCGCCCGCACCCGACGGCACCCCCGCCTCGGAGGATTTCGGCGACCTGATGGTGTCGGAGTGCTTCATTCCGCAGATCGTCTATTCGACCACCTTCGGCTATCGTGGCGACCTTTTGGAAACCGCCCCGACCCAGGTCTGCGACATCTTCGACACCGAGACCTTCCCGGGCCGGCGGGCGCTGGAAAAGCGGCCGATCGCCAACATGGAATGGGCGCTGATCTGCGACGGCGTGCCGATCGACGAGGTCTATGATGTGCTCGAGACCGAAGACGGCGTCGCGCGCGCCTTCGCCAAGCTCGACACCATCAAGGACGACGTCGTGTGGTGGTCGGCCGGTGCCGAAACACCGCAGCTGCTGGCCGATGGCGAGGTGGTGATCGGATCGACCTATAATGGCCGCCTGTTTTCGGCGATCGAGGAGCAGGGCCAGCCGATCGAGATGCTGTGGGACTGGCAGATGTTCGACCTGGATGGCTGGATCGTTCCGGCCGGCCTCGATGAAGACCGTCTCGCCGTGGTGATGGACTTCCTGTATTTCGCCACCGACACTCAGCGTCTGGCCGATCAGGCCAAGTACATCTCCTACGGCCCGGCGCGGGCGTCGTCGGCGCCGCTCGTCGGCCAGCATGCCGAGCTGGGCATCGACATGGCGCCGCACATGCCGACCGATCCGGCGAACGCGCAGAACACCTTCCTGTTCAACTATGACTGGTGGGCGAGCTATCGCGACGATCTCGACGCCCAGTTCCAGGCCTGGCTGCTGCAGTAAGGCTGACCCCGGGGGGCCGTGCGCGGCCCCCCCTTTTCTCTTCGACCGAAAGGCGCCGCGCATGCCCAAGGGATATCTGATCGGCCATATCACCGTGCGCGACCCGGAGGCCTATCGCGCGTATATCGAGCGCGACACGCCGATCCTGGAAAGCTTCGGCGGGCGGTTCATCATCCGCGGCGGCGCCGCCGAGGTGGTCGAGGGCGAAACGCACCAACGCCATGTGGTGATCGAATTCCCCAGCTATGCCGCGGCCAAGGCGGCCTATGAGGACCCGGCCTATCAGGAGGTTGCCGAGATCCGGCGCCGCACCGCCGACAGCACGATCATTCTGGTGGAGGGCGTGGAATGACCGATGCCGCCATCGACGGACCCGTGCTTTCGGCCGATGGGCGACCGCTGAAGCAAAGCCTGCGGCGGTCGCTGCGCCGCCAGCAATGGCGCGCGATCCTGCTGATCGCACCGCTGTTCGTCTTTGTCCTGGTCAGCTTCCTGATGCCGATCGGGTCGATGCTGTTCCGCTCGGTCGAGAACGACATCGTGCCCGACACGCTGCCGCTGACGGTCGCGGCCTTGCAGGATTGGGACTATGCCAGCGGCGAACCGCCGGGCGAGCCTGTCTATGCCGCGATGGCGGCCGATCTGCAGGCCGCGTTCGAAGAAAAGACGCATACCCAGGTGGGCCGGCGGCTGAACTACGAGACCCCGGGCGTGTCGTCGATCTTTCGCAAATCCGGGCGCCCGGTGTCGCGCTGGGACCTGGCCGAGGATGGCCCGTTCCGCGACCGTTTCATCGACATCGACGCGGATTGGGGCGACCCCGAGGTCTGGCGCACGATCAAGTCCTATGGCGGGCGCTACACCACCGGCTATTACCTCGCCGCCATCGACGGCGAGCTGACACCCGAAGGCCCGCGCCTGAAGGAACCCGACCAGCGGGTGAACCAGAAACTCCTGTGGCGCACCCTGTGGCTGTCGGCCTTCATCACCTTCTGCACCTTCGCGCTGGGCTATCCGGTGGCCTGGCTGATGGCCAATATCAGGGAACGCACCGCCAACCTGCTTCTGATCCTGGTGTTGTTGCCGTTCTGGACATCGCTTCTGGTGCGCACCTCGTCATGGAAGATCCTGCTGCAGGAACAGGGCGTGATCAACGATTTCGCGGTCTGGATCGGGCTGGTGGCCGATGACAACCGGTTCCAGATGATCAACAACCAGTTCGGCGTGGTCGTCGCGATGACCCATATCCTGCTGCCCTTCATGATCCTGCCGCTCTATTCGGTGATGAAGACGATCTCGCCCACCTATGTCCGCGCGGCGCGGTCGCTCGGCGCGACCAGCTGGACATCGTTCTGGCGGGTCTATTTCCCGCAATCGGTGCCCGGGATCGGGGCCGGCGCGATCCTCGTCTTCATCCTGGCCGTGGGCTATTTCATCACCCCCGAGCTGGTCGGCGGGGCCGACGGCACCTTCATCTCGAACCGCATCTATTATCAGTTCTCGGTATCCGGGAACTGGGGTCTGGCGGCGGCCCTTGGAACAATGATGCTGGCGGTCGTGCTGGTTCTGTTCTGGGTCTATGACAAGATCGTCGGCGTCGACAACATGAAGCTGGGGTGACGAAAATGGCAAGCCAACTTCCCCCCTATGCGAGCCTGCCCGAGCGCATCTGGTTCTACAGCTTCCGGGTGCTGGTGGCGGCGATCCTGTTCTTCCTGATCTTTCCGATCCTGGTGATCATCCCGCTGTCGTTCAACGCGCAGGATTTCTTCACCTTCACGCCGGAGATGCTTCGGTTCGACCCCGCCGGCTATTCGCTCAAGCATTACGAGGATTTCTTTACCAACAGCCAATGGCAGAACGCGTTCTGGAACTCGGTAAAGATCGCGCCGATGGCGACCCTCATTTCGGTGACATTGGGCACCCTGGCGGCGATCGGGCTGACCCAGCCGCATGTGCCGTTTCGCACCACGATCATGGCGATCCTGATCTCGCCGATGATCGTGCCGCTGATCATCTCGGCGGCCGGGATGTTCTTCTTCTACTCCTCGGTCAATCTGCAGGGCACCTATTGGGGCGTGGTCTTCGCCCATGCCGTTCTGGGCATCCCGTTCGTCATCATCACGGTGACCGCGACGCTGGCCGGATTCGACCGGTCGCTCACGCGGGCCGCGGCCAATCTGGGCGCGGGGCCGGTGCGCACCTTCTTCAAGGTGCAGATGCCGCTCATCCTGCCCGGCGTGATCGCGGGCGGCCTCTTTGCCTTCGTCACCTCCTTCGACGAGGTGGTGGTGGTGCTGCTGGTCGGTTCGGCGGGGCAAAAGACGCTGCCCTGGCAGATGTTCCTGGGCCTGCGCGAACAGATCAGCCCGACGATCCTGGCGGCGGCCACGATCCTGGTCGCGATCTCGGTGGTGCTGCTGATCGTGCTCGAGATGTTGCGCCGCAGGAACGAGCGGCTGCGCGGCATGTCGCCGGGCTGACGGCTTTCCCGACGGGTCACCGAAATCCGGCACGGATTTCGGGCCGCTTTCTTTGCAGGAAAGCGGCGCCCGGCAGTTGTCAGGTGCCCAGCAAGGCCAGCCACACCCAGGCCGTCAGGACCGAAGCCGCCGTCGCAACCAGCACCGTCGAGGCCGCGACCCGCATCGCGCGGCCATAGAGCGCGGCAAAGATATAGGCGTTGATCCCCGGCGGCATCGCCGCGGTCACCACGGCCGAGGCAAACGGCCCCGGCGCCAGGTCGAGCCCGCGCCCGATGCCCCAGACGACCGCCGGATGCAGGACCAGCGACAGCATCGCGAGATAGACGATCGCGCGCGCGTCGCCCGCCGGCCGATAGCGGGTCAGGACGCCGCCCAGCGCGAACAGCGCCACCGGCAGCCCGGCCCGCGCGATCAGTCCGGCGGCCTGGTCGACCGGTTCGGGTAGCGCCAGCACGGTCAGGTTCACCGCAAAGCCGGCCGCGATGCCCAGCACCAACGCGTTGCGGAACATCGCCCGCAGCACCCGGCCCGCCGTCGCCACCACGCCGCCGACCGCGCCGGCGCGGGCGATCTCCATCGCGGTGACACCGACAGCATAGCAGAACGGCGCATGGATCGCGATGATCGCGTAATTCGGGCAAGTGCCGCGGCGCCATAGGCGCGTTCCATGATGGGCAGCCCCAGCAGCACGCTGTTGGAAAACAGCGCGGCAAAGCCGAACACCACCGCATCCTCCCAGGAGCGGGCGAACAGATACCGCCCGCCAAGAAGCCCCGCCGCGAAACCGGCCGCCGCGCCGGCATAGAAGGTCGCCAGCAGCGGCCAGGAGAAATCCTGACCCAGATCGAGCCCCGCGATGGCCCGGAACAACAGCACGGGGATCGCGAAATTGGTCGCAAAGCGCATCAGCGCATCCACCGTGCCGGTATCGAAAAGCCCCGCCCGGACCGTGGCCCAGCCGGCGCCGATCACCAGAAACACCGGCAGCACGACCTGAAGAAGCGCCTGCATGCCGCGCGCCTAATCCGCGATCTCGATCACCATGCCGTCATGGGCCGGGGTCACGTGATCGGGGGTTTCGGCCGCGACCCGGGCATGGTCGAGATCGACATGCATGTTGGTCAGCACCGCGCGCCGGGGCCGCGCCCGGGCGATCCATTCCAGCGTGCGTTCCAGATGCGCATGGGTCGGGTGTGGCTTGTAGCGCAGCGCGTCGATCACCCAGACGTCGAGATCGGCGACGGCTGCCCACGCCTCGTCGGTCATCTCGGAAACGTCGGGCAGATAGGCAAGCCCGCCGATCCGGAACCCCAGCGCCGCGATCCGTCCGTGATGCACCCGGAACGGGATCAACGCGACCGCGCCACCGGTGCCCTCGACCCGCACCGGGCCGTCGATGCCACGCAGATCGAGGATCGGCGGATAGGCGCTGCCGGGCGGCTGCACGAAGGCATAGCCGAAACGCGACAGGAGCGCGTCCTGCGTTGCGCCATCGGCCCAGACCGGCAGCCGCGCGCCACGGTTGAACACGATCATCCTGAGATCGTCGAGGCCATGCACATGGTCGGCATGGGCATGGGTATAGACGACCCCGTCGAGAAGGCCGACCCCGGCATCGAGCAGCTGCTGGCGCATGTCGGGCCCGCTGTCGATCAGCACCCGTGTCGTGCCCTCGGCCCCGATCCGCTCGACCAGCAGCGAACACCGACGGCGCCTGTTCTTGGGGTTCGCCGGGTCGCAGGCGCCCCAGATATCGCCAAGCCGCGGCACGCCCCCCGACGAGCCGCAGCCCAGGATGGTGAAGCGCAACACCGTCATGGCTGCGCGCCGCCCTGCTGCCGGGCCTGGCGGGCTGCGGCGGACCGGGGGGCGCTTCGCCCCCCCGGACCCCCCAGAGGATATTTGAACCAAGACGAAAGGCCGATGTCGGGTCATCGGGCGGCCTTGGCGAACAGACGGTCCAGATTGGCCTCGGTCAGGGCGGCGAAATCGCCATAGGGCATGTCGAGAAACGCCGCCGCGGCCCGCGCGGTATCGGCCACGAAGGCCGGTTCGTTGCGTTTGCCGCGATGCGGCACCGGGGCGAGATAGGGCGCGTCGGTCTCGACCAGCAGCCGGTCGCGCGGCGCGGCGCGGAAGATCGCGCGCAGCGGCTCGGCGTTGCGGAAGGTGGCGATCCCCGAAATCGACAGGAAGAAGCCGAGACCGAGCGCGGTTTCGGCCAGCGCCGGCCCCGAGGAATAGCAATGCATGACGCAGGAAAAGGCGCCGGCGCGATGCTCTTCGCCCAGGATGCGGGCGATATCGGCATCGGCATCGCGGGCGTGGATGATCAGCGGCAGGCCGGTCTGGCGCGCCGCCGCGATGTGGAGGCGCAGGCTTTCCTGCTGGGCGGCGGCGCTTTCGGCGGTGTAGTGATAGTCGAGCCCGGTCTCGCCGATGCCGACCATCTTTGGATGCGCGGCGAGGGCGACCAGCTGCTCGACCGTCGCCATCGGATCCTCGGCCGCGCGCATCGGATGGGTGCCGGCGGCATAGAACACGCCGTCATGTGCCTCGGCCAGGGCGCGGACTGAAGGCTCCTGCGGAAGCGAGGTGCAGATGGTGACCATGCGATGGACGCCGGCCGCCCGCGCGCGATCAAGGATATCGGGCAATTCCGCCCGAAGCTGCGGAAAATCCAGATGGCAATGGCTGTCGGTGATGCGGGGCTGCGCGGCCATGGCACCTGGGCTTTCGTCAAGGGGCGGCGGCGCGGCCGGCGGCCCGGTCGAGCGCCAACCCGGTATCGAGGATCAGGCCCGCCGGGTCAAGATTGACCGCCGCGCCACGCCGGGCCCGCTCGGTGGCGGCGGTCGTTTCGGCCCAGACCCGGGCGGCCCTGAGGCCGGGCGACAGCCGCGCCAGCATCGCCGCCTCGCCCGGCGCGGCCTCGGGCGCGGGCCGGCCCGCCGCGCCGGTGCGGGCAAGCCGGTGCAACAGCAAGTCGATCAGGTCGAGCGTGAGGTCGAAACGCGGCTGCGCCTCGCGCCCGGCACAGGCGGCCGCAAGTTCGGCCAGCGCCGCCCGGTCGAGGCCCGGCGCGCCGCTCATCAGCGTGACCAGCGACGCATAGGCTTCGGCCCCGCCCTCCATGGCAAGCGCGACGGCCCGCCCGGCCGAGCCGCCGGCCAGCGCTGCCAGCGCGTCGGGCGCAGCGCCATCGCCGCATCCCGCCTGGTCGAGCGCGGCCGCCAGCCCGGCTGCGTCAAGCGGCGCGCACGGCAGGACCCGGCAGCGCGACCGGATCGTCGGCAACAGCCGCGAGGGCTGATGCGCGACCAGCAACAGGACCGCCCCCTGCGGCGGTTCCTCGAGCAGTTTCAGCACCGCATTGGCGGCGTTCGGGGTCATGTCGTCGGCGGCATCGACGATCACCACCCGGCGCCCGCCATCGGCCGCGGAAAGCCCGAAGAAGCCGGCCAGCGCGCGCACCTCATCGACGGTGATCCGGGTGCGCAGCCGCGGCTCGCGCCCGGACAGATCATGGCCGCGGCGGATCAGCTTCAGCCGCGGCTCGGCCAGCGCGGCGATGCGCGGCAATGCCGGGTGGCCGGCGGCGGGGTCGAGCGTCGCGGCCGTCTCCAGATCGGTCACCGTCAGCAGAAACCGCGCCAGTCGCCAGGCCAGCGTGGCCTTTCCCACCCCCTTGGGCCCGGCGATCAGCCAGGCATGGTGCAACCGCCCCGAGCGCACGGCCGACAGGAACGCCGCCTCGGCCCGGGCCTGCCCGAAGAGCTGCGCGGCGTGGCGCGGATGCGGCGCGCCCGGTGCCGCATCGGGTTCCGGGAGGTCCGTTTCCCCGGTCATGGCGCCGGCGCGGGCGCCACGACCGCCAGGCGACGGGCTGCGATGCGGGCGATATCGGCCGCGATCAGGGCGGCATCGCGGTCGGCATCGACGATCACGCAGCGCGCCGGGAAGGCTTCGGCCAGCGCCCGGAACCCTGCCCGCAACCGGTCCTGAAAGCCGGTGCCGAACGCCTCGAATCGCGCGGCGGCGCCAGCCCGTTGCCGCATCCGCGCAGCGGCGCGGTCGGGGGCGAGGTCGAGGATCAGGGTCAGCGCCGGTTCGATCCCGATCATCTGCGCATGCAGCGCGTCGACGATGGCCCGCAGATCGCCGCGCGTCGCGCCCTGATAGACCCGCGTCGAATCGGCAAAGCGGTCGCAGATCACCGTCCGTCCCGCGGCCAGCGCGGGGCTGATCGTGCGTTCCAGGTGATCGCGTCGCGCGGCGGTGAACAGCAGGATCTCGGTTTCGGCCGACCAGCGGTCGGGCGGCCCATCGACCAGCAGATGTCGGATATCCTCGGCGCCGGGCGACCCGCCGGGCTCGCGCGTCAGGACGACATCGCGACCGGCCGCGCGCAGGGTATCGGCAAGGTGCTGCGCCTGGCTCGATTTGCCGGCGCCGTCGATCCCCTCGAAGGTGATGAACCGGCCTGCGGTCATCCCGCCGGCGCCGGGCCGAACCAGCGACCGATCAGCACCCCTGCCGCGACGCGCAATCGGGGCAGAAAGCCCGCCTTGGCCACCGCGCTGGCGGTGACCAGCGGCACCTCGACCGGGGCCAGCCCCGGTCGCGTGATGGTCAGCGTGCCGGCCGGCGCACCGGCCGCGACCGGGGCGGCGAGCGGCGCGTCATAGGCAAGCTCGGCCTGCAGGGCGCCATGCGCCGCGGCCGGCACCAGCAGCGTGACGTCGCCCGCCGGCGCCAGGGCCACGGCACCCTCGGTGCCCAGCCAGACCGGGGCCGTCGCCACGGTCTCGCCGGCGTCAAGCACGGTCTCGACGGTGAACTGGCGCAGCGCCCAGTTGACGATGCGCTCGGCCTCGACGGCGCGTTCCTCGGCCGTGGCAAGACCGGTGATGACAAAGACGACCCGGCGGTCGCCGCGCACCGCCGAACCGGCCAGGCCATAGCCGGCCTCCTGGGTGTGTCCGGTCTTCAGCCCGTCGACCCCCAGCCCAAGCCCCAGCAGCGGGTTGCGGTTGTTCGAATTGGCCGGCGCACGGCCGTCGAACTCGAACCGTTCGAGGGCGAAATAGGGGTAATAGTCGGGGAAATCGTCGATCAGCCGCTGCGACAGAAGGCCCAGATCCCGCAGGCTCATCCGGTGGCCGGGTTCGGGCCAGCCCGATGCGTTCTTCAGCGTCGTTTCGCTGAGCCCGAGCGCCCGGGCCCGATCGGTGGCCAGCGCCGAAAAGGTCTCTTCGGTGCCGGCCAGCCCCTCGGCCACCACGACACATGCATCATTGCCGGAATTGACGATGATGCCGGGGATCAGATCGCGCACCGCGACCCGCTCGCCCTCGGCCAGGAACATCGTCGACCCGCCCATGGCGGCGGCGCGGGCCGAAACGCGGAATTCGGTGTCCATGGTGACGCGGCCGTCGGCAAGCGCCTCGAACAGCATGTAAAGCGTCATCAGCTTCGACATCGACGCCGGCGGCAAGGGCGTTGTGGCGTTCTTGTCCATCAGCACCGTTCCGGTGCCGTGATCCACCACATAGGCGGCCGTGGCGGCGGTCTCGAAGGCCGCTGCCGGCCGGATCAGGCAAACGGCAAGCAGAATGGCAAGCAGGGGGGCGACGCGCATGCGGGGCTCCTCGGGACAGGGCACAACGAGTGTAGCGCCAGCCGCCACCGCTTGCCAAGGCACGGCAGGGCGGCTAGGCGCGGGCGCCGGAGGCGTGGCAGAGCGGTCGAATGCACCGGTCTTGAAAACCGGCGTGGGTCCTGCCCACCGTGGGTTCGAATCCCACCGCCTCCGCCACCTATTTCGGCAGTGTCCCAGCCCGTGTTGTGAGAGGACGCGCGCGGAGCCTCCGGGGTAGCGCGAGCCGCGCGGCCTCCCACAACACGGGCTGGGACACTGCCTTCAGGACGGCGATGCGGACTTGGATCTCTGCAACCTGGCGGTCGAAATCCCGTGCCATGAGCCGCTGGCCCGGCAGTTTCTCGCCGTGCATCCTGGTCTCGACGCGGCTTCGGCGGTGATATCCGCTCCCTCGTCGCCAGAGTGTGCGGCCTGGGTATTGCGATGCCCGCCATGCTTGCGGGCGCGCCCTCGCCTTCGCCCTCGCGCTTGATCCCGGTGCTGCCGAGCGGCAGGTGCCGGCGAACCCGGTCGCCTGCCGGAGCGCCATGCCGAAGCGCACCTTCATCGAGAGGCGGGGCGGGAGGCGGCGAACGGTCATTCTCAATGACCGTTGGTATCACGCAGGATTTGCCGGCCGACACCGCCGGTCTCCGCCGCCGCGCCCCGGCTGCCACCGTCATAGATCACCGCCAGCGCCAGCAATCGCCGCGTCTGGTCTGCATCCTGGCTCTGCCGGGCCAGCCGCCTCAGCTCCGCCGCCGGGAAGTCGCTCCGTATCGCCAAAGCGTGTCTCATGCCTGCCTCCATGTCGTTTTCGACACAGAATCAGAGATCGGCTTCGATGGGAATCCCCTGCGAGAGTCGGTGTCAGCGCAAGTTGGTATAACTCTCCTGCACCAGTGCACACGCGAAAAATTGCAGCGACATCAAATATACTGTCAACGCCGGAAGCGAAATCCGCATATGCCAACAACTCTGCAAGAATTACAAGACAAACCTATGGATTGGTTGGGCGCCTCTCCGACGACGCCCATTGCTCGAATTACTCTACTTCGTGCCTTCCCTCGGTTGGTCACGGAATTCCGAAGGTGACAAGCCAAACGCTGAACGAAACGACCTGGCAAGCGATTGTGCAGACGAATAACCGCACATAAGCGCGATTTCGTTAATGGGCATGTCTGACTCGCGGAGCAACGCCGCCGCGCGATTTGTGCGCTCCTGTTGTACGATCTTTCGGAGCGTTTGTCCGTTTTCCCTCAGTTTTCTCTGAAGGCCGCGTGGACTTTGACCAAGCCATGAGGCAACCTCCTCCAGCTTCACTTCGCCAACCTGCAGCCGCTCTGCGATCGCTTGGCGGATCGGGTCCAGTTCGGTTGTCGTGTCTCGTTGCCGTAAATCGCCATCGACATGGGATGGCGGCACCGACCACTCTTGTTTGAGCTCCACCAAAAGCCAGTCGCACGGAAACGAAAGCTTGCTGCGACCGTCCCTGGATTTGAAGCAGGATCGCGGATCCAGGTAGTCGCGAGGCATGGCTGTCGGGTCGGGCAGAGTCGCCTTCAGGTCGGTATGGAAATCATCTCCAATCTCATCGTGAAAGATCGTGATCCACGCTGCTGCATTGAGCGTTTCAACATTCGCAAACAACTCGGCCGGAACGTGTCGGCCCTCGATTTCGAAAGTCGCTCGCTTACCGTCCGATCTCAGAACGTACCATCCGCTGTCGACCGCTTTGCGGAATGCGATCTGACACCGGATGATGAATTCGCCCAGGGTGCGTGAGGCGCGCCGCTGATCAACAAGAACGCTGACGCCGGCGCGCGCCGTGGCTCGTCCTGCCCGAGCCGGGAACATCCGGTTGCACGACATCTCGGTCATCCGGTTCAGCAACCGATAGTAATAGTCAGATGGGAGGACATCGCCGTCAGCGATCTGGTCGGGCTTCTCAGGCCGACGCTCGTGAAAGCTGCAGCGGCATCTCCGCCTTCGGCTGCGAAGCACCGCGCAAGGTTTCGAAGAACGAACCCGCGCGTGGTTGTGACTCCCTTCGTCATCAGATCACCCCAACACTCCCTCCGTGCTCTGCGCCCACGGTGGCACCTGAAGCGACAAAAAAATCTACTGGCCCTGCGCTTCAGGATACGCGTTTGGGACAGATCTGTGCAAGAGTGTTAACGAGAGATGGTCCGCCAGGCAGGCTAGCGTCTGTGCCGGGCCACCACGCCCGCCTATGCCTGACAGGAGACACCGACCATGGTTCGCTTCATCCTCGCGACAGTTCTTGTTCTACTGGCACTTCCCGCTTCTGCGCAGTTGCTTCATCAGTCAGATGCCACTCAGGCAGATCCCACTTCTGCGCAGGACGGCCCGGCACCAATCCTCATACAGAATGCACGCATCTTCGATGGTGTCTCCGAAGACCTCAGTCGAGGGGCAAGATGTGCTGGTCCAGGACGGCATGATCGCCGAAATCGCCGCAGGGATCGAGCCTCCCGAAGGTGCGGTTGTCATTGACGCAGGGGGGCGTGTCATGACGCCCGGCTTCATCTACATGCATGAACACATCATGATGCAGGCGAGCAGTCCCGAGCTGCTGATCGCTGATGACCGATACATCGCAATCCTTGCGACGCAAACGGCGAGAGATTACCTGGACCGTGGCATCACGACGATCAGGGACGCCGCCGGCAACACATTCGGGCTGAAGCAGGCCATCGATAGAGGTGTCGTGCCCGGCCCGCGCATTTACCCGTCGGGCGCCATGATCTCGCAAAGCTCCGGCCATGCCGATCACAACTTTCCCAGCGAGCCAACGTCTTTCATGGCCGGCGGTCGCCCTGACAGGATGATCCTTCGTGGCGACTTTGTCGTTGTAAATGGCGAAGCGGAGGTGCTCCACGCCGTACGCGAGCAGCTTCGGCGTGGGGCGTCTCAAATAAAGATCGCAAACGGGGGCGGCACGGGGTCAATTGCCGACCCGCTGGAAGTGACGGAGCTCCTCCCGCAGGAAATACGTATGGCGACCCAGGCTGCCGCCGATTTCGGGACTTACACGATGACCCATGTCTACAACACAAGTGGCGTCCGGCGTGCCATTGAAAATGGTGTGAAGAGCATCGAGCATGGCAACCTTCTTGACAAGGAGACCCTGCAACTCATGAAGGATAATGACGTCTGGCTTTCTCCGCAGGTCACGGTCTATACATTCATACCGCCCGGTTACACCGAGGGTCAGGCCGCAAAACACCGCCAGGCTTTCGCCGGGATCGACCAGATGTTCACGGCGGCAAAGGAGATCGGGTTCGAGAATATCGTCTTCGGATCTGACATCATCAGCAGTCCGGATCAGATTTTGGAGATGCTAGGCGAATTCGAGCAGCGTACAAAATGGTTCACCAATGTCGAAATCCTGCGGCAGGCGACATCGAACGGCGGTGAGCTTCTCGCGATGTCGGGCATCTTGAACCCGTATCCCGGAAAGCTCGGCGTGATCGAGGAAGACGCCCACGCCGATATCTTGCTGTTCGACGGCAATCCGCTGGACGATATCAGCGTTATCGTCGATTTCGAGGACAACATGGACCTGATCATGAAAGCCGGTGTGATCTACAAGAACGAGGTCAATGAATGACATTCTGGTCCATGCTGACGACGAAAGTGGACGCCGACGCGGCCGCCAGCACGATCGACGTCTTCGTCAAACGGCGGTGCATCGAGGAGTCGGCCGAGACGATCCCGGGGTTCCGGCACGGCCAGCTCCTGCAATCGACCGAAGACCCCGGCGTGCTGTGCGTGCTGTGTTCGTGGGACGACAAGGCGTCCTACCAGCAATGGCTCGACAGCCCGCTCAGGGCCGCGCAATTCCCCGATCTGCAGGGCATCAACGCCAGCGATCTGGTGACGGGGATGTTCGAGACCGTGCACGACGTCGCGAAACCATGACAAAGCTGCGCGCGCGGATCGTCGGATCGCGCGCGCACTCCAAGCGCCCAGAAGGCGATACGAACGGCACCGTGACGCTCAAATAGCATCACCTGGAAAAGACTGGCTTAGAAGGAGACTACCATGAAAAAGCGCGATTTTCTGAAGGGCGCAGGCAGTATCGCACTGGCTGCGTCGGCCGGCGCGATCCCGATGATTCCGGCGCGCGCGCGGGCTCAGGCCTCGACGGTCACCCTGATCACGAACGTCAGGGTCTTCGATGGGAAGAGCGACGCACTGACCGATGCCACTTCGGTCCTGATCGAGGGCAATAAGATCAACAACATCGCCCCAAACCTAGGATGCGCCGCAGGACGCAGTGCGCATCGACGGTGGCGGCCGGGTGCTGATGCCGGGCCTCACGGACATGCATGTGCACCTGATGTGGAACCTCGGCCCGATGGAACTGATCGGCGCCCGTCCCGACTACGTCGCCGCTACGGCGCTCAAGGAGGCCGAAGCCACGCTGATGCGCGGCTACACGTCCATCCGTGACACCGCCGGCGGCATCCAGGGCGTTGCGCGGGCCATCGACGAGGGTCTCTATCCCGGCCCGCGTGTTCAGGGGTCCCATGGCGGGCTGACGATGACGGCCGGGCACGCCGACTATCGCAACCGCAACGTCGCCCTCGACAAGTTCGGAGGCCCGCCAGAAACCGAGCTCGAGAAACTCGGGATCGCGCGCAACGCCGATGGCGTCCCGGATGTTCTTGCGGCGACTCGCGACAGCTTCCGGCAAGGGGCCAACTTCATAAAGATGTTCGTCGGCGGCGCTGTCTCGGGGCTCTATGACCCGCTCGACATCGCCGAGTACTCGCCGGAGGAGATCGCTGCCGCCGCCGGCGAGGCCAAGCGGTGGAACACCTACCTGTCCGTGCACACCTACACGGATTTCTCGACCAGGACCGCGCTGGAGCAGGGTGCGATGTCCATCGAACATGGCAACCTGATGTCGGAGGCTACCATGGAAGTCCTGGTTCAGAAGGGCGCTTGGCTGTCTACGCAGACCGGCGTGTTTCTGACCCCGCTTCCCGACGGTTTCACCGACGCCCAGCGGGCGCGGGCGAAACAGGCCGCAGACGGACTCGACCAGATGTTCACGCTGGCCAAGCAATACGGGGCAAAGATCGCGCTCGGCAGCGACCTGGTCGGGTCTCCCGTGGTGAAGGTTACGCAGGTAAGCGAGTTCACGGCGCGCACGCAGTGGTTCTCGAATGTCGAGATCCTGAAGCAGGCGACATCCCAGAACGGCGCGCTCTGGGCGATGTCTGGCCCGCGCAACCCCTATGGCGACACCCCCATCGGAGTGATCGAGGCGGGCGCCTATGCCGACCTGCTGATCATGGAGGGCAATCCGCTGGAGGACATCTCGGTCCTGACCCAGCCGGAAACGAACCTCAGCGTCATCATGAAGGACGGCGTGATCCACAAGAACACGCTGAACTGAGCCCGGAGGAGCCCCATGACGTTCTGGTCCATGCTGACGACGAAAGTGGACGCCGACGCGGCCGCCAGCACGATCGACGTCTTCGTCAAACGGCGGTGCATCGAGGAGTCGGCCGAAACGATCCCGGGGTTCCGGCACGGCCAGCTGCTGCAATCGACCGAAGACCCCGGCGTGCTGTGCGTGCTGTGTTCGTGGGACGACAAGGCGTCCTACCAGCAATGGCTCGACAGCCCGCTCAGGGCCGCGCAATTCCCCGATCTGCAGGGCATCACGGCCAGCGATCTGGTGACGGGGATGTTCGAGACCGTGCACGACGTCGCGAAACCATGACAAAGCTGCACGCACTCCAAGCGGCCAGAAAGCTCGGCGTGATCGAGGAAGGCGCCCACGCCGATATCTTGCTGTTTGACGGCAATCCGTTGGACGATATCAGCATTATCTTCGATTTCGAGGACAACATGGACCTGATCGTGAAAGCCGGTGTGATCTACAGGAACGAGGTCAATTAGGGTCAGAACTCATGGCAAGTAAATGACGAGTGCGGCGAGGGCGATGGCTCAAAGGAGACTCTGTTGCACAAATTGGCTGACGGTCGAAGTCCCTTGCCATGAGCCGCTGGCCCGGCAGTTTCACGCCGCGCATCCTGGTCTCGACGCGGCTCCGGCGTGGTATCGTTCGGGGCCGCGTTTCGGGCCATGGCTCCGGCAGTGACGGTCTTCCACGGCTTCGCATTCTTGCGGGGCGGGATGACGGCATGAGCGCCGCGGTCAGCGATGGCATCGTGGCATTTGCGGGTGTCGTCGGCACCGTCGGCCGTGACGCTGCCGATCTGCTCGTCCTCCGGGATCTGGCGGAGGGCGCGGGCCGGGGTATCGCGGATGCCGCCACCCTGGCCGAGCTAGCGGCGTTCCCAGGCGACCCGAATGGCCGGCAGGCGGCGCGCATGGGCTGGAAGCCCGCCCCCCCCTCAGGCCGGCATGCCACCGGACGGGGCTTGAATGCCGTCCATTCGCGTTCGAAGCATTGACCAGTCAGAACGCCCTTGGCCCAATGGCCAGGGCGCGCCATGCCATCGGGCAGCAGAACGCTGGCATCGCCATAGGCTTCGGGCAGTTGGGCGGCCAGTTCGCCGGCCTCAAGATCGGCACCCGCAGATCAATGCCGTGCAGCCCCGCCTTCTTCAGACTTAGAGTTCCGTGCGTTTAATCGTGGGCATATCCTGCGGCCTTGAAGTAGTTCCAGCATTCGGTTGGTTCGAAGAGACCGCAGATGTTTCCGACGGCGCGCCAGAGGTCTTCCAGGCTTCGGGCCTTGAGGCCGGCGCAAGTTGTGCCTTGAGCTTGGCGAACGCCATCTCGATCGGGTTGAGGTCCGGGGAGTATGGCGGCAGGAACAGCAGCCAGTTTCCTTGCGCCTTCAGAAGGGCTTGAGATGCTTTGGATTTGTGGGGGGAAAGGTTGTCGAGGATCACAATGTCCCCGGGCGCCAGGCTGGGTGCCAATTGGGTTTCGATGTAAGTGTCGAAGATCGCGCGGTTCATGGCCCCATCGATCACCCATGGCGCGATCAGCTCATTGCAACGCAGCCCCGCGACGAACGTCTGACTGCCCCAGTGACCGAAGGCGCATCGGCCAGCAATCTGCCGCCGCGTCGGCGCGCGCCCCCGCAGCCGGGTCATCTTGGTCGTCGTGGATGTCTCGTCCAGAAAGACCAGCCGGTGCGGTTCCTGGCGCATCCGGGGCTGGCGCAGATGGGTCCGAACATGGCGCTCACGCCGCACCCGGGCGCGTCCGCACTCCACCGCAAGCAACGACTTTTTCTATATGAGAACCCAGAGCTTTATGAGGCGGCGAGACAAGCAGGACGGATCGGCGCGAACCCCGTGCTCGACATCCAGGAGTTCGGCGCGTTCTGGCATGGTGATGACCGGCCGCGCCTCGACGGTCCGAACCAGATGGCCCTTAGGTGGCGTCAGCTGCCCGCCCGGCGGCCGCCCCTGACGGGCCGGCTCGAGCGATACGGTTGTGCAATAACGTTTCATCAACGCGATGACGAAACCCGGCGAAATGTCGCACTTGGCCGCAGAAGTGCGGCAGGAGTGACCCGCCGCCGGGAAGGCCACAATCCGACGGCGAAGATCCAGTGATAGCGGTTTGCCCATGATCCACCTCCACATATGGTGAATCACAAACCAAGCCCCATGGGAAACCCCGATTCCAATTTCCCGCATGGGCGCACTAGGGCCTGTCTGCATTCATCTGAGCCAGTCGAGGGCTGAAACGAGGTAGGCGAACCCCATGAAACCGACGAGGGTTTTCTCGCAGCGCAGGGCGATCCGCCGGAACCGTTTGATCCTTTGAAAGAAGTTCTCGATCTTGTGCCGCTCTGCATAGAGGTCGCGGTCGAGCGGGGGCCTTGAGTGCGCGGGATGGATTGGCCCGGATTTGGGGCTCGGCGCCGGAGATTGTCGACGATCAGGGCGCGCAGAGGTTCGGCGTCGTCGGCCGGCGTCGGCGATGAACATGTTCAACGCCCGGCAAGCCCGCGATCAGCGCCGCGGCTGCGGTCCGTCGCCGCGATGGCCGGCCGTCGGGAGCAGTCGCAGAGGCAATCCAAGCGCATCGACACTGGCATGGATCTTCGTCGTCAGACCGCCGCGCGAGCGCCCGATCCCCTGAGACTGAGCCCCCCTTTTGCGCCGGTTGCATCGCCATGAACCTTGCAGATCGTGCCTGTCGATCAGGACATATTCGAAGTCGGGGTCAGCCGATAAGCGATTGAAAAGGCGTTCCCAGACCCCAGCCATTGCGCATCTCCGGAACCGCGCACGGACCGCCGTCCATTTGCCGAACGCCGGCGGAAGATCGCGCCACGGCCGATGCGGTGCGCGCCAGCCACAGCAACGGCATCGACAAACAATCGGTTGTCGACACCACTCCGTCCGGGAAGACCCTCCCGCCCGGGAAGATGGTCCTTGATCTGCGCCCATTGCGCGTCGGTCAGGGTTCGTCTGCTCAAGATCGCCTCCGTTTTCGATCTTGAATCAAACCTCAGCCGATTTGCGAATCCCTTGAATGCAGACAGGCCCTAGAGTTCCGTGCGTTTAATCGTGGGCATATCCTGCGGCCTTGAAGTAGTTCCAGCATTCGGTTGGTTCGAAGAGACCGCAGATGTTTCCGACGGCGCGCCAGAGGTCTTCCAGGCTTCGGGCCTTGAGGCGGCGCAAGTGTGCCTTGAGCTTGGCGAACGCCATCTCGATCGGGTTGAGGTCCGGGGAGTATGGCGGCAGGAACAGCAGCCCAGTTTCCTTGCGCCTTCAGAAGGGCTTGAGATGCTTTGGATTTGTGGGGGGAAAGGTTGTCGAGGATCACAATGTCCCCGGGCGCCAGGCTGGGTGCCAATTGGGTTTCGATGTAAGTGTCGAAGATCGCGCTGTTCATGGCCCCATCGATCACCCAGGGCGCGATCAGCTCATTGCAACGCAGCCCCGCGACGAACGTCTGACTGCCCCAGTGACCGAAGGGCGCATCGGCCAGCAATCTGCCGCCGCGTGGCGCGCGCCCCCGCAGCCGGGTCATCTTGGTCGTCGTGGATGTCTCGTCCAGAAAGACCAGCCGGTGCGGTTCCTGGCGCATCCGGGGCTGGCGCAGATGGGTCCGAACATGGCGCTCACGCCGCACCCGGGCGCGTCCGCACTCCACCGCAAGCAACGATTTTTCTATATGAGAACCAGAGCTTTATGAGGCGGCGAGACAAGCAGGACGGATCGGCGCGAACCCCGTGCTCGGCATCCAAGAGCTCGGCGCGTTCTGGCATGGTGATGTCCGGCCGCGCCTCGACGGTCCGAACCAGATGGCCCTTAGGTGGCGTCAGCTGCCCGCCCGGCGGCCGCCCCTGACGGGCCGGCTCGAGCGATACGGTTGTGCAATAACGTTTCATCAACGCGATGACGAAACCCGGCGAAATGTCGCACTTGGCCGCAGAAGTGCGGCAGGAGTGACCCGCCGCCGGGAAGGCCACAATCCGACGGCGAAGATCCAGTGATAGCGGTTTGCCCATGATCCACCTCCACATATGGTGAATCACAAACCAAGCCCCATGGGAAACCCCGATTCCAATTTCCCGCATGGCGCTCTAATCAGAACCCATGCGCCCATTCTCGGAGGCCCATGGTCATGATCTTCGACGGTCGGTCCATGAGGCGGTTCCACGCCTCGCAGGCCAGGGTGACGATGTCATCGTAGCTCTCGAACACGCGGTTCGAGAGCCAGTTCTCGCGGACGTACTGCCAGATGTTCTCGACCGGGTTCAGTTCCGGCGACCGGGGCGGCAGGGCCAGGAGGGTGATGTTCTGTGGCACGGCGAGGGCGCGGGACATGTGCCAGCCGGCCTGGTCGAGGATGACCACGGCGTGTGCGCCGGGGTCGACCATGGCACTGATCTCGGCAAGGTGGGCGGTCATGGCAGGGGTGTCGCAGCATGGCATGACCAGACCCGCGCCCTTGCCCGCCTTCGGGCAGATGGCTCCGAAAATATAGGCCGACTGCGTGCGCTGGTCGTGCGGCGCCGAAGGTCGTGTGCCGCGCCGTGCCCAGCGGCGGGTGATCGTGTTCTTCTGGCCGATCCTGGCCTCATCCTGGAACCACAGCTCTATTGCGGTGCCCTCGGGAAGCGTCTCGCGGATTTCCGCCAGCCGGACGGGGAAGTCTTTTTAAAAGCGGCAATTTCCTCCGCGTTCTGGGCATAATGGCGTGGCCGTGCGGAGAGCTTGCCGAAGCCGAGCGCATTGAGTTCCCGGCTCAGGGTCGCCGCGCTCACCGAGATGCCAAACTTGTCCCAGACCCAGGCCGCGAGATCGATCAGCCGCCACCGGACAACGCCGTCGCGCACCGGGTTCGGGCCGCTCTCGACGACCCGCACCAGCGCCGCCCGCTGGGCATCGTCGAGCTTCGGGCGGTTGCCTGGCGGCTTGCGGCCGATCAGACCGGCCGGCCCCTCGGCATTGAAGCGCTCAACCCAGTCACGCAGGATCTGCCGGCCGACACCGCCGGTCTCCGCCGCCTCACCTCGGCTGCCACCGTCATAGATCACCGCCAGCGCCAGCAATCGCCGCGTCTGGTCTGCATCCTGGCTCTGCCGGGCCAGCCGCCTGAGCTCCCCCGCCGTGAAGTCGCTCCGTATCGCCAAAGCGCGTCCCATGCCTGCCTCCATGTCGTTTTCGACACAGAATCAGAGATCGGCTTCGAAGGGAATTCCCTGCGAGAGTCGGTGTCAGCGCAAGTTGGTATAACGCAGCGGCGGGATGGCGACCGCGCCGCCGGGCCAGGCGATGGCCACCGACAACCCTTCGCCCGGCAGCAGCGGGCGGGTGGTTTCGGCGCGAAAGCGCGAGCCGTCTGCCGCGATCACCGCATAGTCGGTGCCCTGCGCGCCGCGCCGCCCGGTATAGGCCACCAAGGCGCAGGATCGGCACGCCTTCGGGCAGCAGGATATCGACGCTGGCCGCGCGGATCGGGAAATTCCAGTCCATCCCGGTGACGTTCCAGAACAGCTCGTCGAATTCGGGCTGACTGCGGAGTTGGCCCTCGGTCCGATAGGTGAGTTCGTAAACCTGCTCCGACGGCACCGGCAGAAGGCGATCGGCCCGCCCGATCCGCAGCCGCGCCGTGGCGCCGTTCCGTTCTACCGTACGGGTTTCCGGCGCGCCGTTGCGATAGACGCCCAGAATGTCGACTGTGGCAACCGACACCGTGCCGTCGGGCTCGCGCTTGTGCACCGGGAAGTCGCGATAGATGCCGCGGCGGATGGCGTTGCCCTCGGCCTCGACGCGGATCGTTTCGGTGACCCGCAGCGCGCCGTCTTCCAGCGCGTCGAGGCCACCTCAAAGCGCAGGATCGCCTCGTCTGCCGCCGCCGCGCCGGGCAGGGCGGCCAGCAGGACCAGGACCAGCAGGCGGCGCAGCATCGCCTGGAACGCGACCTCGGGCACCGCGCGGTGGGAGGGATCGACGATCTCGAAATACTTGGCGTTGCCAAAGCCGAAGAGGCCGGCCACGAGATTCGACGGGAATTGCTGCACCGCCGTGTTCTGTTCGCGGGCCGCGCCGTTATAGCAGCGGCGCGCCTGTTCGATCTGATCCTCGGTCTCGGCCAGTTCCTTTTGCAACGCGCGGAAATTGGCGTCGGCCTTGAGCTCGGGACAGGCCCCGGCCACCGCGAACAACCGGCCAAGCGCGGCCGTCATCATGTTGGCGGCCGTCTCGACCAGATTGGGAATCAGATTGGCCCCACGCCTGAGCTGAACGTCGATGCCGCTCCAGCCCTCTTGCGTCAGGTTTCGAAGCCGGACCAGCCGGTTATAGGTCGCGATGCCATAGCCAAGCAGCGCGACAGCCGCGATCAGAACGCCAATCCACAGACGATCCATGGTCCCTTGCCCCCGATGGCTTTGATTATCCCCCCGGTCGCAGCGGGATGCCAAGCCGGACGGCGCCGGGTGTCCGCGGCATCGCAGTCGGGCCGGCGCCAGCGATGGGCCGGCAGCGGCAAAGCCCCCACAGCTTTTCCACAGCATTTCCAGATTGCGCCGGCGCAGCCCGCCGGGGCAGAACGCCCGGATGCAGCGGCGGAGGGGATGATGGCGCAGGTCACGGCGATGGGCACTCCCGTTCGGCCGGCGGCGGAACCTGCCGCCATGCCGCACAATATCGAGGCCGAGCAGCAGCTGCTGGGCGCGATCCTGACCGACAACGACACCTATGACCGGGTGTCGGCGATCATCCAGCCCGGGCATTTCTACGATCCGGTCCATGCCCGCATCTTCGAGGTCGCGGCGGCGCGCATCCAGAAGAACGCGCTGGCCTCCCCGGTGACGCTGAAGGCGTTTCTGGAAGCCGATGAGGGGCTGAACGAGCTGGGCGGGCCGGCCTATCTGGTGCGCCTGGCGGGTGCCGCGATTTCAAGCTTTGCCGCCCGCGACTATGCCCAGATGATCTATGATCTGGCGATCCGGCGCGAGCTGATGGCGCTGGGGGCCGAGATCACCGACCGCGCGGCCCGCGTCGAGACCGATTCGGACCCCGCCGAGCAGATCGTCGAGGCCGAACAGCGGCTTTACACGCTGGCCGAGGCGGGCCGCACCGAACGCGGCTTTCAGAGCTTCCTGAAGGCGGCCACCGATGCGGTGAACATCGCCAACGCCGCCTATCAGCGCGATGGCGGGCTGGCCGGGCTGTCGACCGGTTTTGCCGATCTCGACAAGAAGCTCGGCGGGCTGCACCGCTCGGACCTCTTGATCGTCGCGGGCCGGCCCTCGATGGGCAAGACGGCGCTGGCCACCAACATCGCCTTCCACATCGCCAAGGCGTATCGCCATGGCCGCTTGCCCGACGGGCGCGAAGGGGCGGTGAATGGCGGCGTGGTGGGGTTCTTTTCGCTCGAGATGTCCGCCGAGCAACTGGCCGCGCGGGTGCTGTCAGAGGCTTCCGAGGTGCCCCAGCGAACAGATCCGCCGCGGCGACATGACCGAGGGCGAGTTCCGCCGCTTTGTGGAGGCGGCGAAGGCGCTGGAGGCCTGCCCGCTCTATATCGACGACACGCCCGCCCTGCCGATTGCGCAACTGGCGGCGCGAGCAAGGCGGCTGAAACGGACCCACGGGCTGGACGCGCTCTTCGTCGACTATCTGCAGCTCGTCCGCCCGGCGACCAGCCGCGAAAGCCGCGTCAACGAGGTCAGCGAGATCACCCAGGGGCTGAAAGCCATCGCCAAGGAACTCGACATCCCGGTCGTCGCGCTGTCGCAGCTCTCCCGCCAGGTGGAAAATCGCGACGAAAAGCGCCCGCAATTGTCCGATCTGCGCGAATCGGGCTCGATCGAGCAGGACGCGGATGTGGTGATGTTCGTGTTCCGCGAGGAGTATTATCGCGAGCGCGAAAAGCCGTCGGACGACAAGATCGAGGAAATGGCCAAGTGGCAGGACGCCATGGCCCGGGTGCATGGCAAGGCCGAGGTGATCATCGGCAAACAGCGGCACGGCCCGATCGGCACCGTGGAGCTGGCCTTCGAGGGCCGTTTCACGAGGTTCGGCAATCTGGTGAAGCCGTGGCAGGCGCCGGCGGTGGACAGCGGCGATTTCGGATAACGCCAGGGCGCAATGACGCGCACCCATTGCGCGCAGGCATCAGGACATTGCTAACCATGGGGCGGCAAGACGGACCCATGCGCATCCTGCGACGGCTGATCTTCTGGGGCTTCATGGCAGGCGTGTCCGCCTGGTCCGTGCTGCTGCTGATCGTGATCGACCAGCATCTGCCTGTCCCAAACCCCGCGATTGCGCTGAGCGGTGGCAGACTGTCCTGCAGCCGGGTCATCGAGCGGCTGGCGCTGGCGCAGAGCGCGGTCCCCGATCTCTACCGCAATCGGGATGCCGGGCTGGCTGCGGCGGTCGCCGCAATCGATCCGGCGGCCTGCAGCGACTGGCCCGAGGGCGGGCCGCGCCGCTTTCGCCGAGCCGGGCTATGTGCGTAGGGCGCAGGCCCGTGTCATGGCGGAACTTGCCGCACGCCCGGCCCTGCCGGAGCGGCCCGGCTGGCTGGCCGGCCCGGGGCTGGCGCCGCCGGACCTCGACACCGTAAGCCCGTTTGCCAATCTGCGGCTGTGGATCGCGGCCTTCCCGCGCAGCTATGCGGGACAGGGGCTGTGGCACTATCTGCGCTGCGACGATCCGCTTACCGCCGGCCCGCGGCACGGGCTGACCATGGCTGCGCTGCATGTGCCGCCGGACGATCCCAACCCGCCCGCGCCGGGTTGGCGGGACGCAGATCTGCGCGCGCGCATCGCCGAATGCGGGCTGGAGGCCCGGTTCCGCGACGACATCGCCGCGACGCTCCGCGCGTCCGATCTGTTGCCGGTGCGCTACCAGGAATAGCCGCAGCCGCAGCCGTTGCAACTCCATTTGCGCGCTGGCCTTGGCGCTGCGCGCGCATTGCCCGGGCGCCGGTCGCGGTGCCGGGATACGGGGTTCGCGCAGATGCCGCGTCATCCTGCTTTCGGGTGATCATGGGCTTCGCCTTGCCTGCGGTGGCCGCGCGGCGGGTCACCCCGCCCCGTCGCCGCCCGTCGCCTCCTCTGGCCGAACCGTCAGCCCGACAATGCCCGTCTTCTGCCCCGTTTCGACATAGCGGAACGCCTCGACAACGTCGTCGAACGGATAGCGGCGGTCGAAGACACCGCGAAACCGGCCTTCGGCCAGCAGCCCGCCAAGGGAACGGACAAAGCCCGACGCATCCTTGGGGAACGGGATTTGCACGCGCGGGCGTGCGGACCGGGCAAACCACGCGCCGAGCAGGACATTCGACCAGCCCGGGCCCAGATCGGTCGCGGCAAAGATCGCGTCGGGCGTCAGGAGCGGCCGGCAGGCGAACCACGAGGTCTTTCCGACGGCGTCGAACACCAGATCGAAGGTCTGGCCGAGCGCGGTGAAATCCTCGGCCTCATAGTTCACGACGCGATCCGCGCCAAGCTGGGCGGCAAGGTCCAGATGCCTGCGCGCCGACCACCGCGGTCACCTCGGCCCCGCGCAGCTTTGCCAGTTGCACCGCTGCCGTCCCGATGCCTCCCGAGGCGCCGTAGATCAGACAGCGTTGACCCGGGTCGAGCTGACTGGTGGTCCCATGGGCGTACCAGGCGCCCTCGCCCACCACGGCCTGGTCGAAGCGCAAGCCGGCGGGCACGGGCGCGATGGCCGCATCGGCGCGCAGACACAGATGTTCGGCATGGGTGCCATAGCTGTCGGGCGACAGGCCAAAGACGCGGTCGCCCGGGGCAAACCCCGTCACGCCCGCGCCGAGCGCATCGATGATGCCAGCGAAGTCGATGCCGGGGGTGGGCATTTTCGGCCGGCAAAATCCTGTTGCCGCCCGCGCGAAGAAGGGATGACCGCGCATGGTTGCCGTGTCGGTCCGGGTGACGGTGCTGGCATGCACCTGCACCCGAACCTCCCCCACGCCCGGCATCGGCAGGGGCACGTCGCGGATCGCCAGAGTCTCGGGCGGCCCGTAGCCCTGGAAAGTCACCGCCTTCATCGTCGCCCGATCGGTCATGCGCAGCACTTTGCCGCCTTCCTGACCGGGTTTCCAGCGGCAAAGCCGGAGATGTGCGAAACGGCCAGGCAGCCCGCCGCGCCGCTGCCACCAAAGCCGATCAGACGGTGCTGCCCTGCGACTCCTCCAACGCCACCAATTCCTGGCCGCCGACCATCATGTCCTGCAACTCGTCGGGCGTGATCCGGCCGGGCTGCGCGAGAAGGTCGAAAAACTCGGCACCTTCATGGATGCCGCCCGCGACGACGTCCTCGCCTACATGGACTTCCCCCGCGAGCACTGGGCTCATACCAAGCCGCAATGAGTTTGACTCATTGCGGCTTGGTGTGATCATGGGCATCGCCTTGCCTGCGGTGGCCGCGCGGGGCCGAAATTTCTAGAAATTTCGGCCCGGCAGGTTTTTCTAGAAAAACCTGCCCCCGATGACGAATGATTGTGCGGTCCCGTTGGCCCAATCCGCTTCTTGCAGGCGATGGGCAGGGCGCACTTTCTCGACCGCGCCGTCAGCAAACCCGCCAAGCACCAAGAATGCAGTGCTGATCACGCTCGATCTGGTGCTGCGGCTTGTCCATGGCGCCATCGCCCTTCCGCTCAGCGATCCGGCAATCGCGTCGGTCACCCGTGCCGACGGCGCCTGCCGACGGACGCTTGAAGCGCTGGCCAGTGCAGGAACCGCCCTGCCGCATCTGCACACCGGCGACACCCATGGGATTGCCGGGGCGCTTGCGCGCCGCGATGCTGCGACCTGCTGGGACCTGACGGATGAGCAGCGCCACAAGGCCGATCCCGATGTCCTTGCCGCCCTTCGCGCAAGTGCCGCGGCCGCGGCGGCTGCGCTACCGCCCGAACCGTGGCAGCCGCCCGGGTGGCCGACCCAATGAGGCCCGCCGCGGTCGCTGCCGCGCCCGCTGCGGCATCCCCCAAATGTTCATTGCGAGAGCCTCGAAGGTCACGGACCCGATCCGTGAGGCGGCAAGCTCGACCTCATACCAAGGCGCAATGAGGTTAACTCATTGCGCCGGTCCGCCTCCCGCCCCGCCTTGGCGATCGCATCCTGCAGAGGGGCGCCGCGAAGCTCGTATTCCATCGTGATCTCCTGGTCCTGGCATGGATATCGCCAGGATGCCGATGTGGGATGAGCCTCCTGTTGACCCTGCCTGCGGTGGCCGCGCGGGACCGAAATTTCTAGAAATTTCGGCCAAGGCAGGTTTTTCTGGAAAAACCTGCCCCGGTGGCACAAGATTGCGAGGAACCCGATGCCCGATCCCTTCTTCCAGCCGGTCAGCGGCTTCGATCTGCCGCGCTTTGCCGGCATCCCGACCTTCATGCGGCTGCCGCATGTGCCGCCCGGCCATCCGCGCTTTGCCGAAGTGGAAATCGCGCTGGTTGGCGTGCCCTGGGACGCCGGGACCACCAACCGGCCGGGTCCCCGCCATGGCCCGCGGCAGTTGCGCGATGCCTCGACCATGATCCGGGCCGAAAACGGTGCCAACGGCATCCGCCCGTTCGAGGCCGCGAACTGCGCCGATCTGGGCGATGTCGGCCCGAACCCAGCCGATACCGCCGACAGCCTCGACCGGATCACCGCCTTCTATGACGGGCTGGTGGGCGCGCACATCCGGTCGCTTTCGGCGGGCGGCGACCATCTGTGCACCCTGCCGATCCTGCGAGCACTGGCCCGCAACGGCCCGCTGGGGCTCATCCTGTTCGACAGCCACACCGACCTTTATCGCAGCTATTTCGGCGGCCAGCTTTACACCCATGGAACGCCGTTTCGCCGCGCGGTCGAGGAGGGTCTGCTGGACCCCGCGCGCATGGTCATGGTCGGCATCCGCGGCACCGCCTATGACCGCGAGGATCGCGATTTCGCCGACGCAAATGGCATCCGGGTGGTCGCGGTCGAGGAACTGCACGATCGCGGCATCGCCGATGTCATGACCGAGGCGCGCGGGATCGTCGGGCAGGGCGCGACCTATGTCAGCTATGACATCGATTTCGTCGATCCGGCCTTCGCCCCCGGCACCGGCACGCCGGAAATCGGCGGGCCGACTTCGTGGCAGGCGCTGCTGGCGGCGCGTTTGCTGCGTGGCGTCCGGATTGTCGGCGCCGATCTGGTCGAGGTTTCGCCGCCTTCGATCCCTCGGGCGGCACGGCCTTCCTTGGGGTGTCGCTGATGTTCGAAATGCTGTGTGCGATGGTCGATCCGGCGGGCTGACGACCATGTGCAACCTCTATTCCCTGACAAGCGGGCAGGATGCGATCCGCGAGGTCGCCCGCGCGATGCGCGACGCGGCCGGCAATCTGCCGCCCATGCCCGGCATCTTTCCTGACCAGAGCGCCCCGGTCGTCGCGATGGCGGCCGGCGAACGGGTGCTGACGCGGATGCGCTGGGGCATGCCCTCGCCCGGCTTCGCATTGAAGGGGCGGCGCACCGATCCCGGCGTGACCAACATCCGCAACACCGCCTCGGGCCATTGGCGGCGCTGGCTGGGGACGGGACATCGCTGCGTGGTGCCGTTTACCAGCTTTTGCGAATACGATGCGCGCGCGGCGAAGGAGCCGGTGTGGTTCGCGCTGGGCGAAGACCGGCCGCTGGCCTTCTTCGCCGGGCTGTGGACGCGCTGGGCCTCGGTTCGCAAGGTTCGCGATGGCGAAACGACGGATGATCTGTTCGGATTTCTGACGACCGAGCCGAATGCCGAGGTCGCGCCGGTTCATCCCAAGGCGATGCCGGTGATCCTGACCGCTTCCGAGGCGATCGAGACCTGGCTGACCGCGCCTTTGGCCGAAGCGCTGCCGCTGCAGCGACCCTTGCCCGATGGCAGCCTGCAGATCGTGGCGCGCGGCGCGCGGCGCGATCCGGCCTGATTGCAGCGCCGGCGGGGCGGGGCGGGGAGGCGGCGAACGGTCATGACCTGCCCCCCGGAAGTTCCCCCGCCGTGACGTGGGGTCTGCCCAACCTGAGAGTCTGATTCAAAGCTAATCGATCATTTTCATGCCCTTGCGAGGTAGCGGGTGACGCGTCGGATGTGGGCGATGGTGACCCAAGCCTCTGCGCTTGCGATGGATTTTTCCCAATCCTTTGCCAGGCGGCGGCAGCGGCCGAGCCATGCGAGGGTGCGCTCGACCACCCAGCGGCGGGCCACGATTTCGAAGCCATCGGCGGTGTCTGAGCGCTTGACGATCTGAACCGTCCAGCGCCCGATGGCCTTCAAGGCGTCGCGCAGTTTGGGGCCCGCATATCCGCCATCGGCAAAGATATGGCGCAGCCAGGAGTACCGCGTGGCGACGGCGTTGAGGACATCCGGCGCGCCGTCGCGGTCCGGGATGCCGGCACTGTGCACCACAAGCCCGACCAGCAAACCAAGCGTGTCGGTGACGATATGGCGCTTGCGCCCGTTGATCCGTTTCCCTGCGTCATGGCCTCTGACCCCGCCACTTTCTGTGGTTTTTACGCTCTGGCTATCGATAATTCCGGCGCTCGGCTGGGCGTTGCGCCCGTCGGCCAACCGCGCGGCTTCGACCAGTTGGCGGTTCATCTCATCGAACAAACCGTCATTGCGCCAGGCATGAAAATAGCCCCGTACCGTCGAAACCGGCGGCAAATCGTTGGGCAGCATCCGCCACTGGCAGCCGGTCGTCGCCATGTAGAGGATGGCGTTGAACACGTCGCGCAGGCTTGTCGTGCGGGGTCTGCCCGTGGTCTTGGGCGGGGGCATGAAAGGCGCGATCGACGCCCATTCCGCATCGGTCAAATCGCTTGCGTATTTGTCGCCCTCACGGGCATGCTGGCGGCGGGTGAGTTCGGTCCAGGCCATCGTGATCTCCGTTCGTCTTGCAACCAAACAGAATCACAACCTGCTGAACTCACTCAACTAGTTTCAAATCAGGCTCTTAGGCTCACGGGAGAAATTCCACAGGCGGAACAGACGCCATTCCGACCGCCGCTCCTCGGCCACGGCCAGCTCGTTGCGGGTGATGTGGAAGGGCGTGCGCTCCCATCCGTTCGTGGTCTTGACCTCGATCAGTCGCGGGAGCCCATCCGGGGCGAAACTCGCGATGTCGTAGCCCGCGCCGTCGCCATCCTCCTCCGACACCCAGCGCACCTTGCGCGCCAGATCGTCCCGTCCTGCCGTCCGCAAGGCCGCCCGTTCATGCGCGAGAACGCGTTCCTCGCCAGCGCGGCCGAGGGCCCGGTTGCGTTCGTCCCGGCCCGCCACGTCGAACTTGCGGGCGATGTGCAGCATCTGCTCTAGTTCCTGCGGCGGCGGCTGGTTCGACAGCGTCGGCGGCGGCCCGATCCAGATCTGCACCGCCTCGCGTAGGGCCGCGGCCGGCTGCAGTCCCGGCTGGCGCCCGAGCCAGGCCGGGTTCAGCGCCAGCCACCGCGCCACGGCATCCACCAAGGTCATCTGGAAGTTGAAGGCGGGCTTGTAGCCGGGGATCCAGTCCTCACCGAGCCCCTTCAGCACCGCGCTGATGTTCTGGTGCTTGAACTCGACGGCCCCCTCGGACCGGTCGTTCAGCAGCGGCAGCAGCGCGCGGCGGTGTTCAGCCTTGCTGTAGCGCCGCCCGGAGATGTCGTCGGCCAGCATCGCGAAGTAATCCGCGACGATCAGGTCGTTCTCTTCATCTGTCCACGCCCCATTCGACATTGCGCCAGGCTATGGGCACGAAGTCTTTTTGTCATCAGAGACTTCCGGCAGGGATTTCGCTGCTGTCGCCGGCCCTATGCACCAGCGCCAAGGCCTGGTGATCGGCCGCCACGGAGCCGTCCTTCTGGCCGCCCTGCGCCTTCGTGTCGGTCTCCGTCACCGGATTATCTCGCGAACGGGGCGAACCCATGAACGCGGCAACCCATTGGAAATGCGAGGATGTTTTGCGCCGTCCTGTGGCCGTCGAGGGGCGCTCAAAGAGAGACGCGGGCCATTCGGAGACCCGTTCTTCGCCAAGCGCCCAGTCTCCGAAGGGCGGATGGCCCTGCCAACGCCCTTTGAAACAAAAAGAAAAAAGGCCCCGATCGGGGCCCTTGGACGGATTCGGTGTCTGAATGTGGCGGAGGGAGTGTAACAAATACCGAACTCTCTCCGTTCTTGGCGGGTACAATTTTGATTGCTGGCGTCTTTCCGCCTCGGTAACGTGTGAGCAGCCCAGAAATTGGGCGCGCACAGTTCGCGTGCGCGCAGGGCCGGGCGGGAGCGCAAAGTGGACAGGGACAAGGCCGAACTACGCTGGGGAATCGAGCAGCGACTAGAGTTCATCGAGTTCCGCCTGTTCTGGGAGGGGCACGTTAATCGCATCGACGTGATGCAGCAGTTCGGCGTCTCGGTGAACCAGGCATCCTCGGACCTGAACCGCTACATCGCGCTGGCGCCGGACAACATGGTCTACGACAAGAGCGCACGGACCTACGTCCGCGGCCCGGACTTCGACTGCAAGTTCCGTCCTCCAGACGCCGCGCACTACCTCTCGCAGCTCCGCCTGGTTGCCGACGATGTGCTGGAGCGCAAAGAATGCTGGATCGCCGACCTGCCGTCCTACGCTTCCGCACCGACGCCTGTGCGGGGCGTCGATCCAGTGACGCTGCGCTCGGTCGTCGGTGCCATCCGCCAGTCCGAGGCGATCGAGGTGAAGTACCAGTCCCTTTCGAGCCCGGAGCCTCGCTGGCGCTGGATCGCTCCGCACGCCATCGGGTTCGACGGGTTTCGCTGGCATACGCGGGCGTTCTGCCTGACCGACGAATGCTTCAAGGACTTCCTGCTCTCACGGATCCTCGAAATCCGTGGATCGCGCCAGAGCGACAACGCGGTCGAGAATGACCGCGACTGGCACTCCGAGGTCACGCTGGAAGTCGCCCCCCACCCCGACCTCACAGAGTCGCAGGCGAAGGTCATCGCGCTCGACTACGGCATGCGGGCTGGCAAGGCGAAGATCAGAGTCCGGCGAGCGTTGCTGTACTACGCGCTCAGACGGCTCGGGCTCGATACCGATCCGGCAGCCCGCAGTCCGCAAGATCAGCAGATCGTGCTTCTCAACAGGGAGGTTATCGATGCAGATCATCGATAACACCTCCCACCTTCTCGGGGATGACCTGAAGGCGTCAGTCGGTCGGGGTACGCGTTTGCGGATTGCTGCGTCCTGCTTCTCGATCTACGCGTTCGAAGCTCTGAAGTCCGAACTCTCGAAGGTCGACAGCCTGCAGTTCATTTTCACGGCTCCAACCTTCGTGCCCACCGAGGTAACCGACCGCCTACGGAAGGAACGTAGGGAGTTTTTCATTCCCAAGGCGCGGCGAGAAAGCGGCCTCTATGGTACGGAATTCGAGATTCAGCTCCGCAACAAGCTTACTCAACGCGCCGTAGCTCGGGAATGCGCTGACTGGATACGCAAGAAGGCCAGATTCCGGTCGAACACGACCAAGGCGCCAATGCAGCAATTCATGCATGTTGCCGGGTCTGAAGGCGAAGTGGCCTATATGCCGATCAGCGGCTTCACGGCAGTCGATCTTGGGTACCAAAAGGGCGATGCCGTCTCAAACTTCGTGACCCGCTTCAATGATCCCGGGCACGCCAAGGTGTACCTTCAGCTATTCGATCAGATTTGGTCGGACCCGGACAAAGTGAAGGACGTCACCGCCGCCATTTGCGAGCACATCGAGTCTGTCTATCAGGAGAACTCTCCCGAGCGCATCTATTTCATGATGCTCTACAACATCTTCCATGACTTCCTCGACGAGGTCGACGAAGATGTCTTGCCGAACGATCTGACAGGCTACCAAGAGAGCGTGGTCTGGAACAAGCTCTTCAACTACCAGAAGGACGCCGCAACAGGCATCATCAACAAGCTCGAGACTTACAATGGGTGCATTCTCGCGGACTCGGTCGGTCTCGGGAAGACGTTTACCGCCTTGGCGGTGGTCAAATATTATGAGTTGCGAAACCGCTCCGTTCTCGTTCTCTGCCCCAAAAAGCTCGCGGACAACTGGCGGAACTACAATACGAACCTGACCACCAATATCTTTGCCAGGGACCGGTTCAACTACGATGTCCTTTGCCACACCGACCTCTCCCGCACCTCTGGCGAGTCCTTCGGTATCCCCCTCAATCGAGTCAACTGGGGCAACTACGATCTGGTCGTGATCGACGAGTCGCACAACTTCCGCAACAACGATGTCTACAAGGACCGCGAAACTCGCTACCAGAAACTGATGAACAAGGTCATTCGCGCCGGCGTGAAGACCAAGGTTCTGATGCTTTCCGCGACCCCGGTAAACAACAGGTTCAACGATCTTCGGAACCAGCTGGCTCTTGCCTACGAAGGGCAGTCAGAAGCGCTCAGCAAGAACCTGAAGACACAGGCCAGCGTCGAAGAGATTTTCCGCCGGGCCCAGAAGGCCTTCAATGAATGGTCGTCTCTGCCGCCAGAAGAAAGGACCGCCGCGTCGATCCTGAAAGCGCTCGACTTCAATTTCTTCGAGCTTCTCGATGCCGTCACCATCGCCCGGTCACGAAAGCACATCGAGACCTTCTACGACACGAAGGACATCGGGAAGTTCCCTCAAAGACGCAAGCCGCTCTCGTATCACCGCCCGATCACCGAGCGGTCAGACGTGATGGGGTTCAACGACATCTTCACGCAGCTCTCTGTGCTGAAGCTCGCGGTCTATGCGCCGATCAGCTACATCCTGCCCAGCCGTCTGCGGAAGTATGAGGAAATCTACGACACGCAGGTCGAAGGCGGACGCGGCAAGCTCAGACAGGCCGATCGTGAGCGCAGCCTTCAGGCGCTCATGACGACCAACCTGCTGAAACGCCTGGAGAGCTCGGTCGCAGCGTTCCGTCTCACGCTTCGGTCGCTCGGCGCCAACATCTCGCGCACGCTCGATGCGATAGACGATTTCGAGAAAACCGGACGCGGCGACAGCGTAAGTGACTACCTTGCAAACGTGAGCGATTTCGACCCGGAAGATGACGACCTCTCCGGCCTCGACGAGTTCACGGTCGGAAAGAAGGTCCAGATCAGCCTCGCCGATATGGATCTGCCATCGTGGAAGCACGACTTGGCTGCGGACCTCGTCCTGATCGAGGCTCTGATCGCCTCGATGGAGAAGGTCAAACCGGCGGACGACGCCAAGCTCCAGCACCTGCTTGCCCTCATCAGGCAGAAAGTGGACGAGCCGCTGAACCCCGGAAACCGGAAGGTGCTGGTATTCACCGCCTTCGCGGACACGGCCAACTACCTCTTCGAGAACCTGGCACCCTTTGCCTGTGGATCGGCATGCAAAATTGACCCTCATCTTGGGGTGATCGGCGTCCAAAAGTGACCCCCCTGATACTTCTGCTCAGAAGCTTCCTCTGGAACGAGAGGGAGCAGTCAGGGGATGTTGGTTGTGGGTGACCGTCCGGTGTCGCCGCTCTGGCGCTCGTCCCGCGTGACCTGTTACGCTGCTTGGGCAGCGTAACGCCAGGGGAGCAACTCGTCCAGCCGAGTGATCTTGTGATCGGCAATTTGGCCCAGCACCCAGGTGAGCCAGGCCTGGGGGTCTACGTTGTTCAGTTTGGCGGTTTCGATCAGCGTGAAGGCGATAGCCATGGTTTTTCCACCACGCGCGGAGCCTGAAAACATCCAATTTTTTCGCCCGATGGCCACCGGTTTGACAGCGCGCTCGGCTGCGTTGTTGTCCAGATCCAGGTGGCCGTTGCTGAGATATGGCCGCGCCTTCGGCATCCGGCCCAGGGCATAGCGGATGGCCTGGGCCAGGGGAGATTTGCCTGATAGCCTGGGCAGTTGCGCATGCAACCACTCTTCAAGTTGGTCAAAGATCGGCTTTGCCCTGGCCTGCCGCACGGCGGCCCGGTACTCGGGAGCCATGCCCCTGATTTCCTTCTCTATGGCGTAGAGTAGGGCAATCCGGCGGATGGCCTCTTCGGCGATGGCGCTGCCTTGCGAGGCGAAAACATCCACGAACTTACGCCGCACGTGCGCCATGCACGCCATCTCATCGGCTTTGTCATCGCCGAACAGCCCGTTGAACCCGGAGTATCCATCCGCATGCACCCAGCCCTTGTAGCCCAAGAGGTGAGAGACGGGATGTTCACCCTTACGGTCCACCGTGAACTGGTACCAGACACAGGGCGGCGATTGCCCGGACCAAGGGCGTTCATCACGCACATAGGTCCAAACCCGCGCCGTTTTTGTCTTCTTGTTGCCGGGGGCCAGCATCTTCACCGGGGTATCGTCTGCGAAAAGGGCAGCGCCCTGGCGCACGATCCGCCCAATCGCATCGGCCAGCGGTTCCAGCAGAGCCGTGGATCGGCCAACCCAGTCAGCCATGGTGGAGCGGTCCAGATCGATACCTTCACGGGCAAATATCTGGCTCAGGCGATAGAGCGGTAGGTGATCGGCATATTTGCTGACCAGAACATGGGCCAGCAAGCCGGGTCCTGGCCGCCCACGCTCAATCGGACGCGATGGCAGCGGCGATTGCACGATGGCTTCGCAGCACGAACAGGCCTTGCGCGGGCGGATGATCCGCTTCACCTTGAAGCGTCCTGGCACATATTCCAGCTCTTCGGTCACATCCTCGCCCAGAGTACGCAGGGTTCCACCGCACCGACCGCAATCATCGCCAGGCGACAGTTCTTCGTCTTCCCGATCCAGATGATCCGGCAAAGGCTTGCGGCTGTGCTGGCGCTTCGACTTCCCGGCATCCTTTGTCGGGGATGGCGGGTTGGCCTGCGCCTCTGCCGCCTGGACGATCTCGGCGTCCTCCTGCAGGTCGAGACGGAGTTGGTCGAGACCTTCGGATTTGCTGCCAAAGCGATGGCGGTTGGCGCCGTGAAGCTGGTGCTGAAGTTGCTCGACCTTGAGGCTCAGCGCCTTCACCTCGTTGGCCAGAAGACGGTTCACCGCCTTCAGCTCGGCGGGTCTTCAGGGGTGATATCGAGATCTTTCAGCATCCCCATTCCATACCACTTCAAGGATCAAACGTGAATCCCTAAAGCGATCAAAGGCTTGTATTTATTGCATTACCCAACACTCAGCGGGCGCCACGTCCTGTTGGGCATCCGCCAGTCTATGCCCTCCAACAGCATGGACAGTTGCGCAGGCGTGACCGCAATCTTGCCATCCTTGGCTGCTGGCCAAACAAACCGGCCCTTCTCAAGCCGTTTGCTGAAAAGGCATGCCCCCTGGGCATCCCACCAGATAATCTTCAACAGGTCGCCACGCCGACCACGGAACACGAACAGATGGCCGGAATAGGGATCAAGCTCCAAAACCTTCTCGGCCTGCGCCGCCAGCGTATTAAACCCACGCCGCATGTCGGTCACGCCCGCCGCCAGCCAGACCCGCGTGTTGGCCGGAACCGGGATCACGCCGACAGCCCCCGGATTAGCCGCGCCAGCGTATCGGGATCATAGCAGCCGCTGATCCGCATCCGGTGACCGCCTGCAAGCTCGATCTCGATGTGGTTGGGTACAGCGGTTGCGATCTCTGGAGCCTTCGCCTCAGCGACGATCTCCACCGGCAGAAAGCGCGGTTCCACCGGAGGCGACGGCACCGCCGCCGGATCCGACGCGTATCGGGGGTCGCGCAGCCACTTGAAGATCAGGTTCGCGTTCACCGCGTAGCGCCGCGCCACCTGCGCCACGGAAACGCCCGGCGCCGTCGTCTGGAAACAGATCGACCGCTTCTCATCATCCGTCCAAAGCCGCTTCGTCCGACGCGCCACGCCATCACCATAGTGTCCACTATCGATGGTGGACACTATCCGCCTCTATCCGCCAGCGGCAGAGCGGTCAGACCGGACGCTTACGGTTGTGGAGACGATCGCGAAGATCAGGCGGGCGCATTTCGTCGATGGCAAGTCGATCAAGCAGATTTGCCGGGAGCTGCGGGTGTCGCGGAACACGGTGCGCAAGGTCATCCGATCGGGCGCGACCGAGTTCACCTACGATCGCACGACTCAGCCCCGACCGAAGATTGACCCCTGGCGATCGGATCTGGACGCGATGCTGGCCGAGAATGCCCGGCGACCGAAGCGGGAGCGTCTGACCGTCATTCGGATCTACGAAGAGCTGCGGAACCGCGGCTATGGCGGCGGCTATGATGCCATTCGGCGCTACGCGGCCGGTTGGTCGAAGGTGGCGCAGGAAGCCTCGGCCAGTGCCTATGTTCCGCTGAGCTTCGATGCGGGCGAGGCCTACCAGTTCGACTGGAGCCATGAGATCGTGATCCTCGATGGCGTGACGGTGACGGTCAAGGTGGCCCATGTCCGCCTGTGTCACAGCCGGATGCCGTTCGTGCGGGCCTATCCCCGCGAGACGCAGGAGATGGTGTTCGATGCCCATGACAGGGCGTTCGCCTTCTTCGGCGGCGCCTGCGCGCGGGGCATCTACGACAACATGAAGACGGCGGTGGACACGATCTTCGTGGGCAAGGATCGCGCCTACAATCGCCGTTTCCAGCAGATGTGCGGACATTACCTGGTCGATCCGGTGGCGTGCACACCGGCGTCGGGCTGGGAGAAGGGGCAGGTTGAGAACCAGGTGGGCGTGCTCCGCCGACGGTTCTTCGTGCCGCGGCCGAAGTTCAAATCCTTTGCCGAGCTGAATGCCTGGCTCGGGGACCGGTGCATTGCCTATGCCAAGGCGAACCGGCACCCCGACATTCCGGACAAGACGATCTGGGAGGTGTTCGAAGAGGAGCGGTCGAGCCTGGTGCCGTATGTCGGTCCGTTCGATGGATTCCACGCCGTCCCGGCGTCGGTGTCCAAGACCTGCCTCGTGCGCTTCGACAAGAACCGCTACTCGGTCGACGCCCGTGCGGTCGGGCGGCCCGTCGAGAATGAGCCATTGTGCGCCATTGGTTCGAGCACAATGGCGAATGCCTATGCCGACCGTCTGGAATGCTGGCAGGAGTGAGCCATCGTGTCGCCATGCGTTCGAGACCGATGGCGAACCAGGTTGTGGGGCGGCATGAGCGCGCCTTCGGTCGCGGCAAGACGATCTACGATCCGCTTCATTACATCCCGGTTCTGGCGCGCAAACCAGGGCGCCTTGCGCAACGGAGCCCCCTTCAAGGACTGGGACCTGCCACCGGCCCTGCGCCGGGTTCAGCGCAAGCTCGAACGCCAGCCCGGCGGCGACCGGCAGGTGGTCGAGATCCTCGGGGCCGTGCTCACCGACGGGCTGGAGGCCGTCGAAGCCGCCTGCTCCGAGGCTTTGGCCCACAACGTCCATTCCGCCGGCGTCGTTCTGAACATCCTGGCGCGTCGCCGCGAACCGCCACCGCCCCTGACAATCACGACGCCGGATGCACTGAAGTTGGGCCGCGAGCCCGCGGCCAATTGCGATCGCTACGACAGCCTGAGGAGAACCGCGAATGGAACGATCACAGGTGCTGGACGCCATGGGTCAGCTGAAGCTTTACGGCATGAGGACGGCCTACGACGAGATCATCGCCACGGCGGTGAAGCGACAGCACGAACCCCAACGGATCATCGGCGATTTGCTGACCGCCGAGATCAGTGAGAAGCAGGCGCGCTCGATCAAGTACCAGATGACCATCGCCAAGTTGCCGCTGGCTAAGGAGATCAAGGAGTTCGACTTCGAGGCGGCCGAGGTCAACGAGACCCTGATCCGGGATCTGGCCACCGGAGACTTCCTCGATCATCAACGCAACCTCGTGCTGATCGGCGGCACCGGCACAGGAAAGACCCATCTCGCGGTCAGCATCGCGCGCGCCTGCATCAGAAACGGCCGCCGGGGCCGGTTCTTCAACGTCGTCGATCTGGTCAATAAGCTCGACGCGGAAGCCCGGGCCGAACGGCAGGGCCGCACCGCAGACCTGATCTCCCGCCTGGACTTCCTGATCCTGGACGAACTCGGCTATCTTCCGTTCGCCCAGACCGGCGGTCAGCTCCTGTTCCATCTGATCAGCAAGCTCTACGAGCGCACCTCGATCATCGTGACGACAAACCTGGCGTTCGGCGAATGGCCCACCGTCTTCGGAGACGCGAAGATGACCACCGCGCTGCTCGACCGCCTGACCCATCACTGCGAGATCGTCGAGACCGGGAACGAAAGCTGGCGCTTCAAAAACCGGGCATAGCGCAAACCGAACCCCCCGCTGGCCCGCCGCCGCTGCGTTACATGAGGACTACGCAGCGCCGGGCCAGCTTAGCTCCAGGGGGTCAATTTTGGGCGCCGATAAGGGGTCACGATTCAATGCCGATTGACATACATGGGAACGCCAAGACAACGAAGAAGCCAACGCCTTGCTGGCTGATATCGCCTTGCCAGAAACGGCCTACTACGCCGACCTTCGCACCCTTCTCACGCCATTTTCTGGAAATGCGCCCATCGCGCAGGCCATCGGCCGCATGGACCGTTTGCGCCGCGCCCATGGGGAAACATCCTTCACCGCCGCTCAAGTCACCGAGTTCGTGCGCGACTCCGTTCGAAGCCGTTCGCGGCTAGGCTTCCGGCGGCAACATGGTCATCTTGTTATGACAATCCAGCGCGCCAAGAACCGCGAGTTTCCGAGCGTGATCGTGCTATGGCCGCACACCGCCACAGGAAGCGAGGAGCATCTGCGCCGATTGCTCTACAACGGCATCACGCGCGCGCAGAGCCATTGCACCGTGATTGTACTCGGTCAGAATCGTATGAACGCGCCACCGTTCGCGCCCGCGCCCGCGCCCCCGCTCTATGACTGTTTTTCTGCCCGGACTTGGTGCCGCGTAGATTCTATTCGATTTAACAGTCCATTAGATCAAGAATGCGTCGGGGGCCGACACGCCTGCGCCTGATCCCCGCATCACCGCATAGTCTGACAGCATATTCGCGAGCACCGAGTTCTCCGGCAGCAAAGCCAGTTCTTCCGCGGCCCGCGCCTGGAATTCCCGGCTGTACTCGACGACCGGCGGACAGGCGCCGAGCCTTCCGGTATCAGAACCGCCCGTCGCGCAGCCGCTCAGCCAGATCGTGGCGAGAGCGAGGACGACGCGCCGCCGCCTCAAGCATCTGTCGATGCACATCATTTGCCTTCTCCGTGGTCTCAAGTCGTTCGGCGAGGCGTCCCGCTCGCTCGCCGGACCTGCGAAGCGACAGCAGGAACAGAAGCACGGCAAGGACGATGGCGCCCGTAGCGGAGAGCCGTCCGGGCCCACGGGTTGGTGGCGAACCCAGCGAAGGAGCGCACCAATCATCGGCGGCCCCGCTTCCAATCGTCCAGCCGCGCGTAGATCGTGATCGCGATCCCGCCGAGCGCCACGGCGATGAACACCCAGCGGAGCGTGTCGAGGTACGGCACCAGCGGCAGGATGGCGGACTGGGTCTCCGGCCAGGACGCTCTGGGCGACCTCGACGCCTGCGGCGCCCAGCGTCGCCACGCCCGGCCGCGCCACCACCCTTCATGGTTCGGCTCTCGGCCAGCACCTCGCGCGCGGGCGGCGTCTCGGCTGCAAATGCCGTCGCCCGGACCGGGAACCGCTCGCCCCACTGACGCGCGGGGCCGAGGTCGACGTGGATGAACCCCGAGCGCGGGTAGAAACCGAAGCCGAGGAACCCGACTTCGCGCGCCGCCGTCTCGAACACCACCGGATCGTGGTTCGCCATGGCGATGTCGAAGGCGGCGCCGTCGAGATGCTTCGACCGGGTCGCGCCGCCGACGGCGCGGTTGTGCTCGGGGCTGCGATAGGCGGAGCGGACGATCAGCGGCTTGCCCAGCCGGTCGCGCAGCGCCTGCAGCCTGTCGAGCGCGGGCTCGTTGATCAGCAGCTTGCCGGTGCCCCGGCAGGCGATCTCGGCCGGGCTGAAGTTCGGCCAGCGCCAAGCGCTCTCCGGCGCGTCGCGCCAACGGCGGTGGAAGGTCGTGGTCATGGGGTCCTCCAAAATGAAAAACCCGCCTTGAGGGCGGGTGCGGTTGGGCTGATGAATGGTGATGGGGCGCGGCTACGGGCCGCCGCCGAAGATCTTCAGCTTGATCGCGATGCCCGCAAGCAGCGCCAGCATGACGCCGGTGGTGATCATGCGGACAGCCGTCTGCATCGCGGTGCGGCGGACCAGCCGGATGCAGTCCACCAGGGAGCGCAGATCGCGGATGTCGAGCGCGGCCTCGTCGCCGTCGAGACCGACATCGGCGAGTGCGCGCTTCGCGCCTTCCTCGGCCGCCCGCGTCAGGATCGCCTCGAACTCGGCGTCGGGCATGCGCACGAAGCCCTCGGATCGGGGTGGGTTCATCGGATCCTCCTTCCGCCGCTCAGCCGACCTTGCAGCCCCAGAACGAGGTGTGATCGGCGGCGAAGTAGCCATCCGCGACCCGGAAGTACCCCTGCAGCTCGACGGTATCGCCTGCCGTCAGCGGGACCATGGTCTGCAGCCAGATCGCGGTGGCGAGCGAGACATGGGTGGCGGAGATTTCGCCGAGGGAGCCGCGGATTTCCGTCGTGCCGTTCAGCACCAGCCGCCCGCGCATCCTCGCCGTGGCGCTGGCGTTGATCTTGTAGAGCAGCGTCGCGCCGAAGAGGTAGGTGCCATCGACGGGCGCCACGAAGTGGTTGTTCGCGGCGTCGAAGGCCCCCTGATCGTTGTAGTCGGTGTTGTTCAGGCCGATCTTCGTCCAGGTTCCGACGCCCACGTAGTTGTCGTAGTTGGTGTACGCCTTGAACCGCGGCAGCCGGGGCTGGTCGACGATGCCGGTGGCGTTGTCGACGCTGAGCCCGTCGAAGAAGGTGCTGCCGTCGGCCGAGACCGCGAGGCGGAACCTGTCCGAGCCGAAGAGCCCGACCAGCGCCTTGGTGACGAAGCCGGTCTGCAGCGTCAGGCCCAGATCGTCGCCGACCGCCTCCTTGTTCATGGTGTAGAACAGATCGCCCGTGCCGCCCTCCGCCACGGTCTTCGCCGTCCAGAGCGCGGCGTTCAGCTTGGCCGAGAACGGGTTCGAGGCATCCGCTGTCGTGCCCAACCCGAGCAGCGCCATGTTCTGCAGCGCCGCCGGTGTGGTGCCGACCCAGCCCGCGCCGTCATAGACGAGCAGCAGGCCCTCATCCTCGACCCATGCCCGCCAGCCAGTCCGTGGCGGCAGCCGCAGCCAGGCGCCGTCGGACCAGAGCGCGACGTTCAGGTCCCAGCCCGCCCAGTCGCCCGTCGCGCCCGAGCCGACGATGTAGCGGTCGCCGTCCGCAGGGCTGCCGGGCGGCGCTGTCAGATCCCGGTCGAGGACGGAAAGCTGGACGAGCCCGTCGAGGATCCGCAGCGCCTCGTTGTGGGTGACGTGCTTCTGGGCCTGCGCCGCCAGGATGTAGGGCAGCAGGAGATGGGACGTGGCATCGGACATGGGGTGGCCTTCAGAGTATCAGCGTGACGGTCTTGGGTGCGCCCCGCCCCACAAGGGCGGAGAGCTGGGAGATGCGGATGTCGAGAGTGTCGCCGGGACCAAGCAGCGCGCCCCAGTCCGCGGTCTGGTCGGCGGCGGTGTAGACCACGCTGGTGGTGGCGGTGCCCAGCACCCGCTTCACGGTGGCGCCATCGAGGATCTCGACCTCGTAGGCTTCCAGTTCCTCACCGAGCGGCACCTCGAGCCCGCTCCAGCTGTCGGCCGCGAGGGCTCGGGACCGGCGCGTCCAGCGGATCGTCAGGTCCCCGGCCGCGCGCGGCGTGCGCCAAGGCTGCTCGACATGGGCGACCGAGAAGGGTCGCAGCCCGAAACCGTTGGGGGTGAGTGTTTGCGCCACATAGGTCTCGTCGTTGATAGGGCGGCTGGCTGGACCAATGCGCCAGTTCCACGGGATGCCGAGATCGGCTTCGGCGATCGGCAGCGAGGCGAGGCTGTCGTCGAGCACCACCACCCGCGCGCCCGGCCGGAGCCGGGTTGCCCATGACGCCCTCGGTGCCGCGCTGGCCGCGCAGGAGCCGGGTCAGGCGATACCGGCCGGGGGCCAGAAGCTCCGCCGCTCCCGCCTGCACGATCTCCCAGACGCCGGATGCGCTCTCGATCGCAAGCGCATTGGCCCCGCCGAACAAGGTGAGGTCCGTGACGCTCTCCAGCGTGCCGGTCAGCAGGTCGAAGACCAGCGCATTGCCGAGGTCGAAGCGAGACGTCGGCCCGGCGTAGAAGTCCGAGACCAGCGCGCCGATCCGGGCGCGAGTGCCGAACATGGTCAGCAGCTCGAAGCCGTCTGTCGAGGGGCTCCGGAAGACAGCAATCTCGCCCGGCCAGGGAACGGCGTCGGCTGCCACGAAGGGCCGATGCGCCGGCTGGTCCTCGGTCAGCTGTGGCAGGTCGAGCAGCACCGCCTCGGGTGCGCCGAACACGACGGCCTGCGAGAGCGCCGACGGCCGTGGGGCACCCGGTGGCAGATCGTAGGCCTCGCGATCCTGGCGGACTGCTTCGACACCTCGAGCATCGGCATCGGCGATGGAGACGAGCCGCAGATCGACCGGCCGCCCGTCATGGGCAAGCCGGATCGCATCGGCCGGATCGAGCGCGAGGCGCGAGGGCGGCAAACGGAACGCCGCGGTCTCGCGGCCGACCCACGCCTCCATCAACGCGCGGCGGCAGCGCCGCTCGGCCTCCTCGGGTGGCACGGCCATCGGGAAGGACTCGGAGGCGATCCGCGTCGTGTCCACAGTGATGCGCCGCGCCTCGACGAGTGCGGCGTCGTAATCCTCGTCGGCGCGCGCGACCTGCCATTTCAGCGCCTGCGGGAGTTCGGTCTCCTGGCCCCGCGTCAGTTCCAACAGGTCGCCCTCGCGGGGCGCGACAAGATCGTCTGGCGAGACGGTTGCGACAGCTGCGCGCCCGCGCATGACGAACCGGATCACACCCTCGGTCTCCACCGCATCGAAGCCGAAGTGGCGCGACAGCGTGGTGATCGACGCGCGCGGGCTTTCCAGCGCACCAATGGCGTAGCCTTCGACTGCGCCCCAGAGTCCGGTGACGTCGATGCGGCTCTCGGGCAATCCCGCACGCAGGCAGAGGTGGCGTACAAGGGCCGCGAGCGATACCGCGCCGAGCCGCCCCGTCAGCCAGTGGCCGAGTCGCCAGTTCCCACCGTCCGTCCAGACGTCGGTCAGCGCGGGAAAGAACGGATAAGGCCGCGCGTCCCAGGTCCAGGCGGCGCATTCGGAGACATGGACCATGCGCCCGCCATAGACGGACGAGACAGGGTTGTTCGCCGGGGCGCCCCCACCAGAGATACGTCGCCTCGAGATAGGCGCGCTGGATCGCGTCGTCCCGCCAGCCGCGAGAGAAATGCGGCGTGAAGCTTTCCGAAGACTTGGGGTCGAAGAAGACGTTCGGCTGGTTGGTGCCGCGGTCGATGGCGGGACAGCCGAGCTCGGTGAACCAGATCGGCTTCGACTGCGGCGCCCACGCGGTCGACGTTCCGCTCTCGACGCCTCCGGGACGGTCGTAGTGCGGGTTCGACCACCAGGCGCGCAGATCCTTGTAGCGGAAGACCCACGGCTTCCCCGCCGCGCCATCTGTGATCGCGGTACGGACCTGTGCGGAGCGATCCGCCGCGCTGGCATAGAACCAGTCGTAGCCTTCGCCGCCCGCGATGTTCGCCTGCAGGTAAGCCCGGTCGTAGATCGCGGGCCAGCCCTCGGCCGCGTCGAGATGCTCGAACCCGTCGCGCCAGTCCGACAGCGGCATGTAGTTGTCGATCCCGACGAAATCGATCTCCGGGTCCGCCCAGAGCGGGTCGAGGTGAAAGAACACGTCGCCACTGCCATCGCCTGGCTGGTGCCCGAAATACTCCGACCAGTCGGCCGCATAGCTGATCGCCGTGCCCGCGCCGAGGACAGCGCGCACGTCGTCCGCCAGATCGCGGAACGCTTGCACCGCTGGATACGCGCTGGCGCCCGAGCGGATCGTCGTCAGCCCGCGCATCTCGGTCCCGATCAGGAAGGCATCGACCCCGCCCGCCGCCGCGCAGAGATGGGCGTAGTGCAGCACCATGCGGCGCAGGCCCCAGTCGCCGGATGGCCCGGTCCAGCTGACGCTCTCGCCCGAGACGCTGAAGCTGGCGGGCGTCGCCGCGCCGAACAGCGCCGCGACCTGGCTTGCGGCCGTCGCGGTCTTGTCCACGGTCCCGGCGAACCCTGCAGCCGGGGAACAGGTGATCCGCCCCCGCCACGGGAACTCGGGCTGGCCGGTCTCGGCGGCGTTGTCGGAATACGGATTCGGCAGCGTGTTGCCGGGCGGCACGTCCATCAGGATGAACGGATAGAAGGTCACGCGCAGCCCGCGCGCCTTCATCTCCTGGATGGCCTGCACCACTGCGAAGTCGGCGGGCGTGCCACCGTAAACGGGACGATCCTCATCATCGCGGCTGACCAAAAAGGCGCTGGCCCGGCTCACGCCGTTCACCGACCAGCTGGCGGGCGTGGTGGATTTGGCCGACACCTCGACGCCCGGCCGCACCTTGCAGGAGCCCGCCCGCAGATCGTCGCCGAACCAGGCCACGACGAGACTGACGCTCTCGACCGCAGGCGCCATCGCCTGCAGGCGGTCGAGCGCCTCCACCATGTCGGTGGAGTCGGCCAGCGCGTTCAGGTTCTCCGGCACCGTCGCGCCGCCGTCGGTCTTGCGGATGGCCTGCGTCGCGTAGGTGAACTCGCCCGAGGCCGGGATCATGGTGACGGCACGAGTGAGCCCCTCGGCGGTGTCGGGATCCGCGAGCGGGCGGAAGACCTCGAAGGACAGCTGCGGCAGGCGGTTGCCGTAGGTGGAGAGCGCCAGCTCCTCGAAGACCACGTAAGCCGTGCCGCGATAGGCGGGCGTGTTGGCGGAGCCCATCTTCGCGGCGATGAACGGATCGACGGTCTGCGCCTCGTCGCCGGGATACCAGCGCCAGGTGACGCCCGAGAGATCCATCGGCTTGCCGTCGGCCCAGATGCGGCCGATCCCGGTAATCGGGCCCTCGCAGAGCGCCACGGCGAAGCTGGCGTAGTAGAGATACTCGGTGGTCTTGACCTTGCCGCCCCCCGCCGCCCTTGCCGCCGCCCTGCGTAGTGGTCTTCGTCTCCTCGCGGAAATCGGTCGCCCAGATTATGTTGCCGCCCATCCGCATCCGGCCGTAGAGCCGCGGGATCACTGCTCCTTCGGTGGCCGAGGTGATGCGCAGCGTGTCGAGCCGAGCGCCCTCGATGCGCTGGGTGGGCGCCAGCGACGAGATGATCCAGCTGTCGACGACCGAGCCGATGGTGGAGCCGATGAAGCCGCCGATGGTGGCGGCGCTGACGCCGAGGATCGCGCCGCCGATGCTGCCGCCAATGGCGGCGCCAGCGGCACCGAGAACAAGCGTGGCCATGTTCGGATCTCAGCGTTGCGGGAACAGGAAGGCGAAGGCGATGCGCCGCCGCCAGGATGGGGTCAGCGGTTCCTCGATCACGCCGAGCCGCTCATAGGCGTGGAGGAAGGAGCCAGGACCGGTCAGGATGCCGACATGCTTGGCGATGGCGCGCGACTTCATGCGGAAAAGGACCAGCGCGCCGGGACCGGCCTCGGCAGGCGACACCTCGATCATCATGGCAACCCGCGCCCTCTGCCAGCACCTCGCGCGGTCCTGTCTCGCCCAGTCGCGGCTGTAGGCGGGATCGGGAAACGGCTCGGGGCCGACGACATCGCGCCAGACGCCCCGGGCCAATCCGAGCAGTCGCAGCCAACGCCCCGAAGGCTGGCCTGGTCGTGATAGGGCGTGCCGAGCCAGGCCCGCGCGATGGCGATGACGCGCTTCGGATCGGCGTTCACAGCACGGACCCTTCGTGGCCGCCGTCCTTCGTGGCGTAGCGCAGGACCGCGTCCTGGCCGGGAATGTGCGGGAAGCCCCGGAAATTGGCGGTGTTCGCGAACTTCCCCCCGCAGGTTTCCATGCGCTTGTCGCAGCCCGCGCGGATGGTGAAACCGTCGCTCTCGGCGATCACGCGCACTGGCGCTTCGAGCAGGGGTCAGCACAGCGATGCCGCCCGTCACGTCGTGTCCCAGAACCTCGGTGCGGCGCCCGGCATTCGCGCCGCTGGTCCAGTCCAGCGTGGCCGAAGGTGAACCAGCCGGAGGCGAAGCCGCCGAGGCCCGAGGCGGTGAAGGCGCGATCGCGTAGCAGATCGAAGACGGCACCGGTGCCCTTGTAGGTCGGGTTCTCCAGATCGACGCCGCAACGCGCATCGCCGAGCGCCGCATCACAGGTCGCCTGGAACGTCCGCCCCACCGTCTGGCCCAGCACATGCGCCAGCGAGCGCACCTCGGCGACGAAAGCGAGCCGCCCGCGCCGGATTTGGCCGATGGCCCCGCGCCGCATCAGCACGCGCTGGCTCGGATCGGCCCAGTTCGCCCGCCAAACCTCGACCTCCGCATTGTCCGCAGCGCCCATCGAGGATGTCGGTCTCGGTGATCCGGTCAGAGGTCAGCACGCCCTCGGCGTCCTGCGCATTCGACCGACAGGTCCGAGCCCGAGCGCACCTCGGACGCCGTGAGCCCGCTCTCGGGCTCGAAATCCGTCCCATCGAAGCTGAGCGTCCGGTCGTGGTCGGTGAAGCCGAAACTGACACCGTCAGCGCGTGCGATCCGCCAGCACCAGGCGAGCGTGGTTGTGCCCTCGTCGAGATGGGCCTGCAGGGCGGGAGCGAGGGTCTTCATCGGCGCAGTTTCCAGCAGCGGAATGGAGGTGATCGAGCCGAGCCGCTCGAGATCGAGCGTCACGTCGAGCACGTCGGTGTCGAAGCGGACCGGCACGTCGAACTCGAACCCTGAGGTGATCGCGACTCCCGAACCCGGCGCGGCGCTGAGGGTGACGACGCCGGTCGTGGTGTCGACCGACCAGCCGGAGGGCTGCTCGACCCCGCCGAGTGCGATGCGCACGCTGCCCACCACCGGCTTGGCGATGGCGCGCGTCCATGATTGCGCGCCCGAGGCGTAGCGCTTCACCAGCTGGAACGCTGTTGTCGTGCCGTCGCCGGTTCCGATCGCCTGGTCGGTGGGCGACGGCGTGCCCGAAGGCAGGCAGGACTTGTGGTCGCCCCAGTCCTTGAAGCGGAAACCGTGGAGCCGACCGTTTCGCGCCTCGAAGAAGGCAACCACCGCCGCCAAATCGTCGGCGCGGCGGATGCCGTAGGCGACATCGTAGCGGCGGCGCGAGTTCGCCCAGCTGGCGTTGCGCTCCTCGTCGCCCGAGGCGAGCTCGACGATCTGCGTGCGCCGCTCGGGCCCGCCCCGCGCGCCGCGGCTGATATTGTCTGGGAACCGGACCTCGTGGAACGCCATCACATGCCCCTCCGCCCGAGCGACACGGCGCGGGCAATGTCGGCCGCGACCTGAGTGCGGGATTGGCGAAAGCTCTCGGCGTCGCGGGCCATGATGGTGACGTTGACCCCGCCGCCCGCGCCGTAGCTCTGTGCCTCCCGCCGCGACAGCACCCGCTCACCGCGTTGCAGGATCGCGGGCACCTCGTCATGACGCAGCCCCGCCATGCCGCCTGAATGCATGCGCGGGGCGGCGGCGAAAGCCATGGCCGGGACCATGCGCGAGGGCCCGGCCGATCCGACCATCCCGCCCGCATGCAGGACGTTGGCGAAGATGCCGCCCGCCCCCGGAGAACACGCCGGAGAGCGCGTTTGCGATCGGCCCGAGGATGAACCGCCGCGCCGCGAGCTGGGCGAGGTCGGCCAGCAGCGAGGTGACGAGGTCGCGGAAGTTCAACTTGCCGGTCTTCACGAACTGGCCCACCGCGTTCTCGGCCGATTGGAAAGCGCCGACGAGGCTCTGGCCGATGTCGCTACCGATGTCGCGGGCCTTGCTGGCATAGTCCGACAGCGCCGCCGTGACCGCCTGCCACCCGGTAACGACGGCCTCGTTCGCGGGCTCCGCAGCAGCAGCGGCGGCTCCGGCCGCCGCACCGGCGCCCGTCGCGGCGCGTCCGGCTTCACCAAGCGCCGTCTCCAGCCGCTCGGCCGCACCTGTGGCCTCGGTCAGCGCATCGGCACTGGCCTCGTCGGTGCCGCGCACCGCGTCGCGCAGCGCCTGCCAGCTTTCGAGGGGCGCGCGGGCCCCTTCCGCCAGATCGCGGGCCGCGCCGCGATAGAGGTTCGCGGATTCGAGCGCCCGGTTCGCCGCCTCGGTCAGGCCGAGATCGGGGCGCAGTGAGCGGGTTGTCCTCGAAGGCCCGGTCGAATGCTACCTGCGCCGCTGTCGTGGCGGCACTGGCTGCACCCTCGAAACGGTTCTCGATCTCGCCAAGGTCGAGATCGGGCACCAGCGAGATGCGCCTTTCGGAGCCGAGAGCTTCGAGTCCCTGGTTGATGCCACCGATGAAGCCGTTGATGCGCGACACCACGCCGTTCAGCATCGCCTCGACGCCGTCGACCAGGCTGTTGGCTGCCTGGAACGCCAGGTCGCCGATGGCGGCGGGCAGCAGACCCCAGATCGCCTTGATCGCCTCGTAGGCGCCCTCGAACGTATTCGCCGCCGTGTTGCCGAAAGCCACGAGGCTCTCGATGGCGCTCTGCATGCCCGAGGCGGCGTCGGCCTTCAGGTCGAAGAACATCGCCGTGGCGGCCGCGCCCGCCGCAGCGGCGCCCATCCGGATCCGCTCCCAGACCTCGACGGCGACGTCCTTCAGGAGCGACATCGCCTCGCCGAAGCCGCCCGCGCCGGAGATGAGGCGGGTGAACTGGTAGACGAGCTCGCCCGCGCCGACGATCAGAGCCCCGATGCCGGTCCGGATCAGCGCCCCGCGCAGGACGACCAGCGCCGTAGCGAGGCCACGGACGGAGAGCGCCGCGGCGGCCATGCCCGCGACCCAGCGACCGGCGAGAAAGGCGGCGAAGGTGGCCGCGTAGGTCGTAAGGCGACCGATGTTGTCGAAGAGGCCGCGGATCGCGATGCCGAGCGGGCCGGTGCGGCTGGCGACCGCCGCCATGGCATCCGCGACGGCCTCCAGCGCGGGGGCTGCAGCGACTGCGAGCTGGTTCGACAGCCCGCGCCAGATCAGCCCGAGCCGGGAGATCGCATCGTTCGTGCGCTCGATCTGGTCAGCGTCCTGCTCCGAGACCACGACCCCGAAAGCGGAGGACGTCCTCGGTCGCCTGGCGCAGCGTCGCCGTGTCGATCCGGCTCATGGCGATGGAGCCTTCCTCGCCGAAGAGCTGGCCTGCCACGGCCGCGCGCTCGGCGGCGGCACAAAGCTCTCGATGGCGGAGTTGATGGCCCCCACACGCTGGTCCAGCGGCAGCGCCATCAGGTCGGTGGCTGAAAGGCCCAGCCGGTCGAGCGCGTCAGCAGCCGGGCCCGTCCCGGCGGCCGCTTGGCTGAGACGGCGCGTCAGATCCTTCGTCGCCTGCTCGATGCCGGACATCGACACGCCAGCCAACTCGCCCGCACGCTCGAGCGTCTGGATCGAGGCGACGGTGGTGCCGAGGGACTGCGCGAGCTTGGCCTGCGCATCGACGGTCTGCAGGCCGGAGCGGACCATCGCCACGCCAGCAGCAGCGGCAGCAGCGACCGCAGCCGCTGCCGCGACGCGCACCCGGCGCGGCGAAGCCAGCGAGCCGGGCGTTCGCCGCTTCCATCTCGCGGCTGAGCCGTCCGAAGCCGCGTGCGCCAGCCTCGCCCACGCCTTCCAGCTCGGCACGCACCTGTCGCCCGCCGACCGCGGCGAGGCGGACGCTGACCCTCTTGTGTGGATGCCGCGCGGAATGCAAGGACATCGTGAACCTCTTGAACCTGTGATCGAGTGCGCGCTTGTGTCAGGCCTCTGATTGCGGCTCTTCACATGCGCCGCGGGCCGGGATGGTGGTTCGCGGGCCGGGTCCAAGACTTCTCACCGGGCTCGAAGCCCTGCGCGTCTCGCTGGTTTTCCCTGCCCCGATCCGGTCGATCAGTTGTCCATTCGGCTCATGCCTTCCTCACATCCCCGATATCCGGCTGACCGGCGGCGGTGTCACACCTCTGCCAGGGCCGGATCCCGGTAACTCTCGCCTTTCGTGAGCATCGCCCAGATGCGCCGCGCCATCTTGTTGGCGAGCGCGATGGCCACGAGGATGCGCGGCTTTCTGAGCATCAGCTTGCCGAGCCACGTGTCCTCGGGGATGCCGCGTCGGCAGGCCCCACCATCGCGGCCATGGCGCCGACCACCAGCAATCGCCGGATGTCGTGCTGGCCGGCCTTCGAGACCTTCCCCAGCCGCGCCTTGCCGCCGGACGAGTTCTGTCGTGGCACGAGACCGAGCCAGGCGGCGAAGTCGCGCCCGCGCCGGAATGTCTCCATCGGCGGCGCGAAGGCCTCGATCGCCATCGCCGTGATCGGACCGACGCCCGGCATGGTCTGCAGCAGCCTGGCCCAACGGCTCTCCTTCGACAGCTCGGCGATCTGGGCGTCGAGCGCGGCGATCTCGCGGCCGAGGCTTTCGATCTGGCGCAGGATGCCACGGCAGGCGATCCGCGCGGGTCCGGGCAGATCGCTGGTCTCGTCCTCCAGCACCGCGACCAGCTTCGGCAAATGCTGCAGGCCGACCGGCGCGATGTAGCCGAACTCGTAGAGATGCGAGCGCAGGGCGTTCACCAGCTCGATCCGCTGCGCGATCGCCTTCTGGCGGACGCGGAACACCACGGCGCGGGCCTGCTGTTCGGCGCTTTTGGGCTCGACGAAACGCATGTGCGGCCGGGTCGCGGCCTCGGCGATTGCCTCGGCGTCGGCCGCATCATTCTTCTGCCGCTTGACGTAGGGGGTGACGTATTGCGGCGAGATCACCTTCACGGTGTGACCCAGCGCTGCCATCTCCCGCGCCCAGTAATGCGAGCCGGACAGGCTTCCATCGCCACTATGCGCGGCGGCTGCGCCGCCATGAACCGCTGGAACTGCAGACGCGTGAGCTTCTTGCGAAATACGGGCCGCCCGTCCGCCGCGGCACCGTGCAGCTGGAACACGTTCTTTGCCAGATCAATCCCGATGATGGTAACTTCTTCCATGGATGCCGTCTCCTGTCCTGTCTTGTGCTTTGACATCACAAGCTTGGCACATTGCGATGCCGTTGGGGGAGCGCGGCATCCACCCCATCTTCTCAGCCATGGGAGTGATCCATCTGTTCGTTGAGCTTGCGCGACCATCACTGCCTCGATGACGGGCAGCAGTTCGGCCATGGCGAGCGGCGGCACGCCGAGGGCGTTCCCCGAGCGCCAGCGCCGAAGATATGTCCCAGCCGATCACGGCGCCGGGCAGCACGCGGAGCTGGCCGCCGAGGCGGCGACAAGTCCCAGACCTGCCAGCCGTCATAGGTCAGAGGCCGGTTCAGCCGCGCCGGGCAGTCCGGGCAGGCTTGCGCGCAGGCTTCGCAGTACCGCTCGCCCCCGCCGAAGGACCATTCGGCGAGGGCGCGGAGGCGTTTTTTTCCTGTTCCAGCAGCAGGCCCTGGGAGACGTAGGTCAGCTGGAACGCCTCGAAGATCGGCCAGACATCGAGCAGCGCGTCGATGGCCTCGGGGCTGGGATCGATCGGCTTCCCGTCGGCGTCGCCGATGCCCTCCCAAGCAAGCACCGCGCGGCGGGCCAGTGCCTTGGCGAAGGCGACCGCGCGTTCCTCGTCCGAGGACTCCTCGGGGACCGCCTCCACTACGGGGGCGCTGCGTGTCGCCACCATCAGGGCGGTGGTCAGCGGGCGCAGCTGCACCCGGACGCCCGGGGCGACGTCGTGCCAGCGCGGCGCGTTGGTCAGATCAAGCGTCAGCATCAATAGGTCTCCACGTCGTTCACGAGGGTGGCCGTGCACATCCGGCCGACAACGCTGTCGCGAGCGGCCTGCCAGTCGAAGGTGGCCTGCACGCCCTGCGGTCCGGAGATCTCGATCCGTGGGCGCGGCAGGTAGACGGCGTGCACGGTAAAGGTGAAGCTCTCGCCGGACGGCAAGACGTAGGCGAACTCCATCTCACAGGCCTCGCCATTCATGGCTTGCGTCACCAGCGTCTGGTCGGCGAAGCGGACCTCGATTGAGCCGGTCAGCGCGGCGATGGACGGGTCCGCGCCGTCGATGCGCCCGTCCGAGCGGATCGTCTCGATCCGGTCGAGGTTGTTGGCATAGGTAATCTCGGCCGAGACCACGTTGCCGAGGGCGGTGCCGTTGCGCGTGATCGACCCGTTGAAATGGCCGAAGCGCTTGAGCTCCAGCGCGGCGGGCGTTCCGGCGCTGGTGGTCGTGCCCACACTCTCACCCTGCGCCACCAGCCGCGCCGTCGCGGTCAACAGCCCCGAGCGCTGCATCTGCCAGGTGATCTGGTCGAGCACGCAGCCCGAGTACATCGCATAGCGCGGCACCTCCGGCATGCCGGTCTCGATCGACATGCTGGGCAGCGTCCCAGGACCCCGACTGGAACTCGTGGCTGTACGGAGCTTCCGCGCCGGTGGTCGTAGGTGTTCCGAACGCCGCCTTCAGCCAGAAGCCGAAGGCCTCGGCGTCGAGCGGTACAACGACATCGCCGTCTGCCGTGACCGCGTCCTTGATCGGCGCAAGCGGATCGCGGCCGTACCCCAGCAGCTCCGAGTTCAGCAGCGGCTGCTCGGCTCCCAGCGAGGTGCTGGCGAAGGGCATGCGGGTAAAGCCGCTGGCGGGCGGCGTTCCATAGGTCGTCTCGAACGCAAGCGCCATCAGCGCCCGCGCCCCCTGGGCTCGTGCCATCGTGGTCTCCTAGAGCGTTTTCAATTCAATCGCGTTCGTATCCGCAGGCTTGGAAGTAGTTCTCGACTTCCTAGGGGCTGAAGGCGTCGAGGGCTTCTGCGACGGCGCGCCAGAGGCCTTCGACGGTTCGCGCGGCGGCCTTTCGCAGACGCGCCTTGAGTTTGGAGAACGCCATTTCGATGGGGTTGAAATCGGGACTGTAGGGCGGAAGGAAGCGCAAGGTCGCGCCGGCGGCTTCGATGGCGGCGCGTATGGCAGGGGGTTTGTGGGCGGGCAGATTGTCCATGACCACGACGTCGCCCGGGCGCAGGGTCGGGACAAGAGCCTGCTCCACATAGGCGAGGAACGCGGCCGCGTTCATCGGGCCGTCGAGCACCATCGCGCGGTCATGCCGGAGAGGCGCAAGGCGCCGGTGAAGGTCGTCGTCTTCCAGTGGCCGTGGGGAACGCCGGCGCGACATCGCTCGCCGCGCATCGCCCGGCCCCGAAGACGCGCCATCTTCGTCGACGCTCCGGTTTCATCAATGAAGACCAGCCGCTCGGGATCGAGGCTCGGCTGACCCCGGAACCAGGCCTGCCGGCGGGCCTTTATGTCGGGCCGATCCTGCTCGCCGCGTGCGCGGTTTTTTTTGAAGGTGATCCCGCGACGGTCAAGCCAGTACCAGATCGTCGAGGAAGCGACCCGAAGGCCGCGGTCCGACTCCAGCCGGTCTGCGATCTCTGCGAGCGTGACGTCCCTGTCAGCTTCGATCAGGCCCAGGATGAAGACTTCGTGCGGATCGAGAACCGATCCGAAGCCCGAGCCCTGCGGCTTCGGCAGAACGTCGCCGGTCGCCCGCTTCAGGCGCGACCACGCCCCTGCCGCCGCCTTGCTCACCGAAAATCGCCGCGCCGCCGCCCCCGTCGACATCCCGGACTCGATCGCCGCAACAACCCGGCGGCGCAAATCCACGTCCAAAGGCCTTCCCATCTCATCCTCCGTTGCGAAAAACCGAGAGGATCGAATCCGCGTTCGCCCGAAAAGGGAATCCTCAACGACTCAGGTCCGGATGAAAACGCTCTAGGGTTGTCGGGGTCAGGCCAGCGGGTCGGCCGTGGAACAGTGCAGCACCACCGGAATGACGGCGGCCTTCAGACTGGCCGCGCCCTCGACCGGCAGATCGACCGGGCGCGGCGCCTCCGCCTCGACCCAGTCGCAGAGCCCGCCCAGCGTGCGGTCGGCGGCGAGTGCCGAGCCGATGCTGGCGGTCAAGCGTGTCGAAGGTCGATGTCACGGGCGGCGCCCTGCACGACCGCCTCGATCTCGGCCCGGTGCTGGTAGTGATACCGCAGGGGCGACAACGTCACCTCCGGTCTCCCCCGGCTCGCCGTCACGCAGGATCAGCAGCCCTCGGCCGGGACACGCTCGGGCAGCACCTCGCCGCGAAGGGCGGTGGCGGGCAGCGCCGAGAGCCGCGCATGCAGCGCGGCGAGGATGGTTTCGCGGGGGGTTCGCATGTACGGACGCCCTGAGAGTCGTTATTGCAAAATTAGTGCTTTAAGGCTATATAGCCTCCAAGACATGAGGACCGGATGCCGTGGACCGTTTCGTTCGCAGAGGAGTTCGAGCCGGAGTTCGACGAACTCCCGCAAGAGGTGCAGGACGCGATCCTGGCACGCGCGCTCCTGCTGGAACGCGAGGGGCCATCGCTCGGTCGACCGCATGCCGACACCCTGACGGGGTCGAAGCACGCGAATATGAAGGAATTGCGCTGCAACGCCGCTGACGGCGTATGGCGCATCGCCTTCGCATTCGATCCCGACCGGCAGGCGATCCTGCTTGTCGGCGGGGACAAGTCAGGTGGCAGCGAGAAGCGCTTCTACAAGCAGCTGATCGCCCGGGCCGACGAACGGTTCGACAGCCATCTCGAGAGACGGAAAGGATGACGAGTATGGCACGGACACTGAAGGACAAGCTGGCTGCCCTCGATCCCGCCCGGCGTGCTGGCGTCGAGGCCGAGGCGGATCGTCTGCATACAGAATATCTGACGCTGCAGGAGCTGCGGAAAGCCAAGCAGATGACGCAGGTCCAGCTTGCCGAAACCCTCGGCATCCAGCAGGCGACGGTGGCGAAATACGAGCGTCAGAGCGATCTGCTCCTCTCGACGCTCACGAGCTACGTGCGCGCGATGGGTGGCAACCTCAAGCTGATGGTCGAATTCCCCGGCAAGGCTCCTGTCGCACTCGAGGGGCTCGGAGATACGGAGGAGCCCCGTCGTCGGCGCCGCGCGGCGCGAGAAGAGCGACAGGTCGAGGCTCGCACCTGATCATCGAACCCTTCCGTTCACCCAGTTCGCCACGATCAGACCCGGCACGCTGTCCAGCAGCCCGGTCTGCATCCCGTGCGAGGTACAGCCGCTTCAGCAGCTTGACCTGCGGCATGAGCAGGAAGATCGGCGCGGGGACATAGGTGCTCCAATAGCTACTCACGCATATCAGCAGTCATATCACTTTGATGACCAACGGTGCAGCACGAGCAAGAGCCAGTAGGACAGACTTTGGTCATGCTGCGCCATCCTGATATTCCATTCCCACGAACGTATTTCCCTTATGTTGGTAGATGTGCATCCGCACGTCGGCAGGACAGTTTTCGCAGGTGAAATAGATAGTTAGACCGTGACGACGACCGCTTGGGTTACCCGTTAGGTCCCTATCCATCTGGACTTTATCACCGTCAATAATGACGTGGGTTCCTTCGTTTGCATCCTCGCCCCGATTGAATACCTCAGTGCGGCCTTGGTGCAGGTAGAACCCGTCGCAAGCGGGACAATGCAATGTGTCTTCTCCGAACGACGAGACCATGTCGCTCAACTTCGCGGCCTTCTTTGTCATAATTTTACGTCCTGCGCGCTGTTTTCTGTAAAGGCGGGCTCTGCTGCATACACAAGTACGTTGCTGAAGTCACCAAGTTTGCCTGCGCCACTAAGCAGCCATTGGATCGAGCGCCGCGAAGGTCTGCTCTGTCCCGCACGGCCACAATCATCGCCTTCCCTCCACCCAGTTCCCCACGATCAGCCCCGGCACGCTGTCCAACGCACGGTCCGCGTCCCGCGCAAGGTCCAGCCGCTTCGGCAGTTTCACCTGCGGCACGAGCAGGAAGATCGGCGCGGTGACCTTTCCGCGCCCGGTCTTCGAGCGCGACACCACCGCCTGTCCCTTCGTGTTCAGCCGCCCCTCCGCAACCAGCAGGCTCGGCCCGGTGCGGCGATAGACGAAGCGCAGGCGCAGCCCGCGTCGCCGTTCCCATTCACCGGGCGTGATCCTGCCACCGCGGAGGGACTTGCCTGCGGCGGGCAGCGGGATCGCCAGCCAGAACCCGTCTTTCGACCGGATCAGCGGGCCGGTGTCGTGCGCGCCGACGATGACCGGAGCCTTCGACCACACCAGCGCCGCTGCATCGAGGCTCTCGCCCGACCTCGGGAAGTTCTGGTTCCGGATCGAATTGGCGAGCCGGGGCCCGAGCCCCGCGCCGGTAATCTGCAACCGCCACGCCGTCTTTAGCCCGGTCCCGGCCTCGCGCATGGCGGCCGTCACCGCGCGTTCGCCCGCCGCGACCTCCGCCGCCATCATTGCGACGATGTCGGGATCGATGTCGAGCTTCAGTTTCACGCGGGCCTCAGATCGACGGTCCAGACCAACCGCTCGCGGTCGCGAACAGGCTCGCCCTGAATGAGGAAGGCGTCGCCGTCGAACTCGATGCGGTCGCCGGGGCGCGGGTTCGCAACCTCCGCCACGCGCATGTCGATCCGCGTGGTCTCGGACCAGAGCCGCGCATCGCCGAAGTCGCTGATCGCGTCTGCGCGCCGGGGGACGACGCGCACGAGAACGGGCGCGCCGCCGTCGGCGATGTAGACCGCATCCCGGCCGATGTTCGGATCGGCGAAGAGCGCGCCGACGGCGGCGGCGAAGGCGTTCATCAGAAGGCCGCGTTCAGGCGCACCCGGCCGATGGTGTCGCCCGCGCCGCTCGCCACCGCCTCGACGGCCACGCCGATCAGGGTATTGTCGGTGGCGACCGTGGTGCAGCGCTTGTTGGTGTCGTCCCAATAGACCTTCGCGCCGACGGTCCAGGCCTGCGAGCCGACCTTGGTGATGTCGAAGACGCCGGTGAGCGCGGTCTCGACGGGCTCGCCGAGGGCGGCCGCTCCGGCGGCAATGCCGAAGATGGAGCCGACGAGCAGGCCATCGCCGGAGGCGACGGCATAGGGCGCGGTCAGGGTGATGGTGTTGCCGGGCTGGACGTAGGTTTTCATGGGGGTGATCCTCGTGGAAAGACGAAGGGCGGCCCGTCAGGACCGCCCGCATGTCAGTGTTCAGCATTGGAAGCGGGTTACGCGCCCGGGTTCTTGTAGAGGCCGCGCCAGTCGATGGCCTTGGCGCCGAAGTCGAGGCGGCACTTGATCTCGACGCCGTCGACGTCGAAGCCGTTGCGCGTCTCGATGTAGGCGCCCTGCTGGCCCTCGAGATAGGCGTACTCGATGGTGTCGATCTGGTTCGGGCTCGCCGCCAGATACCAGGCGGTCTCGCTCGCCGCATCCAGCCGGGGCTCGCTGATCGGCGCGAGTGTGCGGATCGACTGCGGCACCACGCTGGACGTCGCGGCGGGCACCAGATTCTGGGCGACCAGCTGCTCGGCCTTCAGCTCCAGCGAGGCGGGCACGATCAGGAAGGCGGGGCGGACGTTCAGCACCGTCTTCTTGTCGAGACCCGTCTGCTTGGCCATCGCCGCGCGGGCCGCGCCGACGCTGCCGACATCGAGCGCCGCGCCGGTGCCCGCCAGGTTCTTGTGGGTGGTGTGGAACAGCGCGTTGCCGTCGGCCATCGCCGGGTTGGCGGTGATGATGCCCCAGACCACGTCCGACTCCAGCTGAGCGATGGAATTGCCATACATCGCCGGGATCCGGGTGAAGGCGTCGAGGTCGTCGTTGATCAGTGTCTGGCGGGTGATCGCGACCACCCGGCCATAGGTCTTGACCTTGTAGCTCTCCTTGCTCTCGCCGAGCGTGCCGCGCTTGAACTCGCCGCTCTCGCCCACCTCGAGCAGCTGCGGCGCTTCGCCGAGCTGCACCCGGTGCATCGCCTTGAAGTCGGTGGCGAGCACCTGGCGGCAGAACAGCATGAACGTGCGGGGATAGGCCTCGTAGGCCTGCCGCAGGGTCTTGTTGGTGACCGCCGACAGGATCTCGGGGAAGTCCGAGGTCGAGTGCAGGGCCCGTGTCGCCACCTCGTCGCGCGACAGGCCGCGCGTGTTGACCCCGGCATTGCCGAGGCTTTCACGGGCCAGTTCCAGCAGCGTCATGCCGCGATACTGGCGGGCGGCGTCCTCCAGCTGGAACAGCGTCGGGCTGTAGCGGTGCAGCAGCGCGTTCGCCACCGCGTCACGGCGGGTGATGTGTTCGTCCCGGCCGCCCAGCGGGACCGAGACATGGCTGAAGGTCCGGGTCTCGTCGGACTTGGCGGCGACCTGATCGAGGATCAGGCGGCGAGATTCGTCGACGCTGACGCCGCGCTTGACCAGATCGTCGGCGAAGCCCCGCTCGAGGTTCAGCCGGCCGGCCAGGTCGTAGATGGTGGAGACGCGGTCGCGCTCGGCCTCGCGGGCGCGCGATGCGACCGCTTCGGTGTCGGGCGCCGCGGGGGCATCGGTTTTCGGAAGCTTCGGCTGCGTCCGGGCTTCAACTTCGGCACGCTGCGGCTCGGTCGTGGTGGCCTTCGGCTCGGTCATGGTGGTGTCCTCGGTTGCGACCGGCTCGGTCGGCTGGGTGGTGGCGGGGGTCACGGCGTCGAGCGCCGGGGTTTCGGTCTTGTCCGTCATCGGGATCGGTCCTTTCGTGCTGGAAGGGGCGTCCCGGCGGTGGAGGACGCAGTCGTGAAGCGGGTGCTGGGCGCGGAAACCGGCGGCGGGATCGGCCCCGACCGCGACGGCGGAGACCTCGAAGGGCGTCCAGTCCACGGCCCGCCAGAGTTCGCGGGCGGCCTCGGGCTTCGAGACCTCGAAGCGGTGGACCTGGTAGCCGATGGAGACCGCGCGGATGTGCCCGGCCTGGATGTCGCGCCAGATCGGCTCGACATCGGCACGCTCGCTGATCCGCACCAGCGCGATGCCGCGGCCGTTCTCGATCCGGGCCGAGCCCGGCACGACCGAGCCGATCACCGCATCGAGCGTGTCGAGTTCGTGCACCTTCAGGAACGGCGCGCCCGCGTTCAGCCGGTCGAGCCGGACATGGGCGGGATCGAGGCTCAGTTCCTCGTCATAGGGCTCGCCGAAGAAGGTGGCGCGGCGGACGCGCGCGCCCGCCGACCAGACCACCTCGACGGTGCGGCTGTGGGCATCGGCCGTGTTCGGCGCAAGCTCCGCCGACCGGCGCATGGCCGGCAGTTCGATCATCGTGTCCATGGGGTCAGTCCTGTTGGTCGGCCTGCGCCGGGTCTGCATCCGCATCGGCGGTCGGGTCTGGTTGGTCGGCGGCCGGATCGGTCGCCGGATCGCTGGTCTGGGCGCTGCCGGTTTTCGTGACACGGCGCGGGTCGCTGTCGAGCACCAGCCCCAGCGCATCGAGCTTGGCGTTGGTCGCAGCGATCTCGGCCAGCACCGCGTCAGGGTTGCGGCCCTGCTTCGCGATCACCTCGGCCAGCGTCATGGTGCCCGACCGGATCGACAGCAGGTTCGCCATCGCGTCCTTCTGCGGATCGACCGCCTCGAACTTCGGCGGCGACCATTCGACCGGCACGGTCGGCGACGGGATTTGCCCCGCCGCCCATGCGGCTTCCGTGAACCAGCGCCAGATCGGCGCACAGAACATCGGAATGAACAGCTGCCACTGGACGGCGTCGATCTGTCGACGAAACTCGACGAGCCCAGCCCGGATCGAGGAATAGTTCACCTGGGACAGGTCCCCGGTCAGCAGCTCATAGGGCACCCGGAACCCCGCCGAGATCGTGTGCAGGCTCGCCCGCTTGTACTCGCCGTAGCCGCCGGTGGCCGAGGGCTGGTTGAAGCGGATGTCCTTGCCGCCGCGGGCATAGGCGATCAGCCCCGGTTCGAACTGCTCGACCCGGTTGCCGTCGGCGTCGACCACGGATGGCGCGATGCCCTGTTGCGCCTCGTCGTCGCCGAAGACGATGGCGGTGACGCAGGCCTCGGTCTTCTTGCGGACCAGCTCGGCCACCTCGTAGTCGTCGAGATCGCGCAAGGACCGGATCACCGGTGCGCCCCAGGGAACGCCGCGCGCCTGCGTGCGCTGCTTCTCGTAGACATGGGCGATCTCGGTCGCCGGGACCGGGCGGCTCTGCAACCCGTTCTGCAAGGCGCCATAGGCATCGCCCGGATGTTCGGAATGGAGCCAATAGGCCCGGCGCTTGCCGACCGGATCGAACTCGATCCCCTGGACCAGTCGCCCCGCGCCGATGGCGCCGGATTTCGTGGCGTCGAGGAAGTCGGCCTCCAGAACCTGCAATTGCAGCGGCACCGGGAGCCCGTCCGAGGATCGCCGCAGACGGCGGCGCACCAGAACTTCGCCCGCCTCGACCATCTCCCGGCAGATCAGAGTCTGCAGTCCATAGAAGTCCAGCTGGCCGTCGGCGTCGCACTCCGCCGTCCAGCGCTCGAAGAGCGCATCGACCTTGCGGTCGAGCGTGTCGTCGCCGCTGGCGGCGCGCGGCATGATCCCCGCGCCGATGATGTTGTTCACCAGCACCGCGACGGCCTTGGCCGCATGCGGATTGTTGCGCACCAGATCGCGCATCCGATCGCGCAGCAGCGCCCCGGCGACGCCGATTTCGGTGTCGGCCGAGGATCCCGGCGCGCGCCAGCCCTCAGTGCGCCGCCCGCGCGCGGCGCCGTCATAGCCCCGCGTCAGGGTCTCGAAGGCCTGACGCGCCATCACGCGGCGCGCGGCCATGCGCGGCGCCACCGCGGCGATGGCATGGTCGAACCAGGTCGCGGACATCACCGGTCCCCGCGGCTGAAGCCCGCGAGTCCGGCCACCGGCAGCGGTCGGCTGACGCCCGCGATGGCGCGCTCGATGGTGCGGATGCGGGCGAGCAGGTCCTCGGCCGAGCCGTAGTCGACGGACTTGCCGTCATAGCTGACCCGGGTCGTGCCGCTGGCATAGGCCCGGCGAAGCGCCGAGAGCTCCGTTTCCGTCCAGTCCGTCATCAAAACCATCCTCCGCGCCGCCCGAGCCAGTCGGAGCGGCGTTTGCCCTGCGGGGCCTGTCCCGGCCGGTTGATCTGCCCGGCGGGATCGGTGTCGGTGGGGGCCGCCCCGAGCTGATCCTCGAGGTCGCGCCATTTCTCGTCCGGCCAGCGGTCCGCGCCCGCGATCCAGGCGGCGGCTCGGGCATAGACCCGGCAGTCCAGCGCCTCGTTGCGCTCGCGCAGCTTCTGCCATTCCAGCCGGGCGAAGCCGCGCTTCGTGCGCACCGTCACCAGCTGCTCGGCGACGAACTGCTTCAGCCATTCGTTCTCGACCCAGTGCGGCAGGTGCACCGAGCCGGGCGGGAACGCGGCTCCCTCGGCCATGTCCTCCTCGGTCGGCCGGGCCAGCCGCAGGAAGCGGTAGGTCTCGGCCTTGAAGGTCGACACCGCCACGGTCCAGAGCCGCGCCCCGCGCCGCAGGCGTTTCCCGCCCTCGGTCGCATCCACGAAGGTCGGGCCCGACACCGGGCTCGAGCGATTGAACCCCTCGACGCCTTTCACCGGCGACACCTGCGCGAAGCCTTGCGCCCGCGACCAGGAATAGACCGCCGGAGCCTCGTAGCCGGTGTCGATGGCGAGCCGCGCGATCCGAAGATGCGCGCCACGTTCATGTGGCCAGCTTCGATCCAGCATCGCGGTCAGCTCCGACCAGGCGTCGTGCCGATCCGGGCCGCCCTCGATCACGACGTGATCGACGAGCCAGCTTTCCAGTCCACGGCCCCAGGCCCAGACATCGACCTCGATGCGGTCCTTCTGCACGTCGGCCCCGGCGGTCAGGAACAGCCCGCCCGCAGGCACGGTGCCGGATGTCCAGCGCTCGCGCCGGTCGTAGAGCCGCTGCCAGTCCGGAGCCTCGCCAGTCTCGACCCATGTCTCGCCGAGGATGGTGTTGCGGAACGCCTTGATCGCCTCGTCCGACCCCTGCGCCGCGTCCCATGCCCGCACGATCCGCTCCCAGCTCAGCCAGCCGATCGGCGAGTAGAGCGCTGAGAGGTGATACCCGACCGTGGTCGGATCGGCGGCCGTGGCGGTCGCCCGCCATTCGCCGCCTTCCAGCATCGCCGTCTTGTGGTGTTCCGCGATTGCCGCGTCGCAGCCCTCGCAGTGATACTCTGCCGTCTCCGGCCGACCCTTCTGCCAGCGCAGCCGGTCGAACTTCAGCCACTGCATCGCGCCGCAATGCGGGCACGGCACGAAGAACCGCCGCTGGTCGCTGGCCTCGTACTCGCGCTCGATCCGGCTCAGCCCCCGGATCGTGGGCGTCGAGACCAGCAGCACCTTGCGCCGATGGGCGAAGGTCAGCGACCGCGCCTCGGCCAGCGTGACCGGGTCGCCTTCCTCGTCGGCCGAGGCCGGATAGGCATCGACCTCGTCGAGGAAGATGTAGCGCGCCGGGGTCGAGCGCAGGCCCACGGCCGAGTTCGCGCCCGTCATGATCAGGATACCGCCCGCGAATTCCTTCGACAGCATCGTGTTGCCCGCGTCGCGGGACCGGGCGGGCTTCACCCGCTCCCGCAGCTCCGGGCTCTCGTCGATCAGCGGGTCAATCCGCTGGCGCGAGTTGCGCTTGGCCAGTTCCACGGTGGGCTGGACCGCCAGCATCGGGCCCGGCGCCTGGTGGATCGCGAACCCGATCCAGTTGTTGCCTGCCTCGGTCGCCCCGACCTGCGCGGCCTTCATGAACACGATCCGCTGCGTGGGATCGCCGGGCGACAGCCGGTCCATGATCTCGCGCATATAGGGCGTGCGAACTGTCCGGTATCGCCCGGGCTCGGCCGAGGCGCGGCCCGAGAGCATCCTGTGCCGGTCCGCCCATTCCGAGACGGTCAGGTCCGGGTCGGGCCGCAGCCCGTTGCCCCAGGCGCGCAGGATCTCGCCCGCGCCGTCGAAGTCCGTCAGCGCATCATCTTCACCGGAAGTCGGGCCGGACCTCGGCGAGTTCGTCGAGGTGGGCGCGTACATGTTTCTCCAGCACCTTCTGCATCGCGGCTGGCTCCACGGTGATCTGCTGCCCCGTCCCGTCGCTGCACGACGCCGAGAGCTCGGCCGCCATCAGCGCCGCCGCGCGCGCGGGCCAGTTCACCCACGCGTCCCGTTCCTCCCGCGCCAGCCGGAACACCAGCGCCAGCGCGCGGGCCCGCTCGATCAGCTCCCCCTTCAGCTTCTGCAGACGGATGCGCCGTTCCTGCGCCTTCAGCACCTCGTTCGCGGTCTTGGCCTGCAGGAAGGTCGTGCCGCCGCCGACCGCCGGGACCGCCAGCCCCTGTTCGCGCAGCGTGTCGCCGACAGCGGCCACCGCCGCCTCAGGGACAGGCTTCAGCTTCGGCGCTGGCGGCTTTCGGGTCTTGGACGGGTCCGTCGTCTCGGCACGCCGGGCGTCGCTGGCGGCCGCGTTGATGCTGCCGTCGGGATAGAGGACCAGCCGCTCGGCGGCCTTGGCCTTCTGGATCGCGCCCCGCGACACCCCGACATGGGCGGCGTACTGGCGCTCGCTCATGCCCTGCATCGACGGCTCCGATTATCATTCAGAATCATGTGCTTATCGAGTTGATAAGCGTCGCCACCGGAGCGAACGTCACTCCAACGAAGCGATGCAACTCACCAAGGAGCCACCAAGATGACCTGCCGCGCGACCGACAACACGAAAGCCCTCGACGCCTTCATCGCCGCGAAGACCGAGATCGACGCGATGCTGGAGCGGCTCGCCGCGCTGAGCGCGGACCATTTCGAGACCCACCCCGACGAGATCAACTGGGGCCATGTCGGCACCCTGAACCACTACCGCGCCAAGCTGCGCGAGATCACCGACATGGCCTTCAGCGAAGGCGAACACGCCGACTGAGACGACCCGCTCCCGGTCCCGCCCGCCGACTGGCGGGCTCGACCTCGTAGAAGGGCCCGCATCCCGCGCGCCCCGATACGGGAGACGACGATGACCAAGCTTTCCGACACCCAAGCCCTGATCCTGAGCGCCGCCGCCCAGCGACTCGAGCACATTGCCCTGCCGCTGCCCGAGAGCTTGCGCGGCGGCGCCGCCGCCAAGGTGGTCGGCGCGATGCTCGCCAAGGGCTTCCTCGAAGAGGTCGACGCCGACACGCGCAAGGGTGAGCCCGTGTGGCGCGAGACCGGCGACGGCCACGGCGTCACGCTGGTCGCCACCGACGCGGGGCTCGCCGCCATCGGGATCGAGCCCGAGGACGCGGACACCGCGCCTACAGGCGCGACGGACGCGCCGACCAAGGGGCCCGCGTCGGACACCCCCACCGAGACCGAGGCCGCGCCCAAGGCGCGCACGCCGCGCGAGGGCACCAAGCAGGCGACGTTGATCGCCATGCTGCGCGCGCCGGAAGGCGCGACCATTGAGGAGATCATGGCCGCGACGGGCTGGCAGTCTCACACGGTGCGCGGCGCCATGGCCGGGGCCCTGAAGAAGAAACTCGGGCTCGAGGTGACGTCGGAGAAGGTCGAGAACCGGGGGCGCGTGTACAAGCTCCCCGCCGCCTGACGCACCGGACCCCGAGAAGTTGATGGCCGCTGCCCCGCCGGGGCGGCGGTATCTTCGTGCAGCAGCACCTCCGGCCGACGTGAAACGACCGGCATCACCCGCGATACCAACATATCTCGCGCGAAGAGAGTGCGTCACGCACGATATTGCATTTTCATGCGCGATCCCTATTTTCCGTGTGACCCGGATGAAAGGCAGACACCCATGGCATTTCGAGCAGACGAAGCGGCACAGGACGGCTACGAACGGGCGCGACGGACTTTGGTCCTGTCGCCCGGGGTCGATGCCGACCAGCGCCAGAAGGCGGACGAAGCGCTGCAAGACCTGATCGACGCGCACGGTCCTGTCATACGTGGATATCCGACGTGGCACCCGTTGGTGCCGCAGGAAAACCCCCAGATGCCGGTTACTCATCCCAGCGACCGTTGCGGCTATCATGGGCTGGATCACACCGTCCATTTCGCACATGCGTTCGTTTCGTGTCCCTACGGAGATGGGTCCAAGATCATCGAGTCGGTCGAGGCGATGAAATCGCATCCCTGCGCTACGATCACTGCCGAACGGCTTGATGTACCCTTCTACAATTCCGGCACCACGCCGATCCTCGTTCGTTGCAACTGGCACGACGTCTTTCCCGAGAGGCACATGGTGCCAAAGAAGCTGGCCGTGCCTCTGATGATCCAACAGGAGATGCGGATGTGGCACAAAGCTGAGGTCGGCGAGCGCTGGGACACGATGCGTCCGTATCTCCTCGGTGACCCATATGGCTCACGCTCATCGCTGTTCGTGACCCAAGAAACTGCGATGGCGATGAAACGCGTTTACACGGCGATGGTGGAATCGGGGATGTTCGGGCCGCTTCACTTGGACTGATACCAACTTGCGCTGACACCGACTCTCGCAGGGGATTCCCTTTGCAGCCGATCTCTGATTCTGTGTCGAAAACGACATGGAGGCAGGCATGGGACGCGCTTTGGCGATACGGAGGGACTTCACGGCGGCGGAGCTCAGGCGGCTGGCCCGGCAGAGCCAGGATGCAGACCAGACGCGGCGATTGCTGGCGCTGGCGGTGATCTATGACGGTGGCAGCCGAGGTGAGGCGGCGGAGACCGGCGGTGTCGGCCGGCAGATCCTGCGTGACTGGGTTGAGCGCTTCAATGCCGAGGGGCCGGCCGGTCTGATCGGCCGCAAGCCGCCAGGCAACCGCCCGAAGCTCGACGATGCCCAGCGGGCGGCGCTGGTGCGGGTCGTCGAGAGCGGCCCGAACCCGGTGCGCGACGGCGTTGTCCGGTGGCGGCTGATCGATCTCGCGGCCTGGGTCTGGGACAAGTTTGGCATCTCGGTGAGCGCGGCGACCCTGAGCCGGGAACTCAATGCGCTCGGCTTCGGCAAGCTCTCCGCACGGCCACGCCATTATGCCCAGAACGCGGAGGAAATTGCCGCTTTTAAAAAGACTTCCCCGTCCGGCTGGCGGAAATCCGCGAGACGCTTCCCGAGGGCACCGCAATAGAGCTGTGGTTCCAGGATGAGGCCAGGATCGGCCAGAAGAACACGATCACCCGCCGCTGGGCACGGCGCGGCACACGACCTTCGGCGCCGCACGACCAGCGCACGCAGTCGGCCTATATTTTCGGAGCCATCTGCCCGAAGGCGGGCAAGGGCGCGGGTCTGGTCATGCCAGGCTGCGACACCCCTGCCATGACCGCCCACCTTGCCGAGATCAGTGCCATGGTCGACCCCGGCGCACACGCCGTGGTCATCCTCGACCAGGCCGGCTGGCACATGTCCCGCGCCCTCGCCGTGCCACAGAACATCACCCTCCTGGCCCTGCCGCCCCGGTCGCCGGAACTGAACCCGGTCGAGAACATCTGGCAGTACCTCCGCGAGAACTGGCTCTCGAACCGCGTGTTCGAGAGCTACGATGACATCGTCACCCTGGCCTGCGAGGCGTGGAACCGCCTCATGGACCGACCGTCGAGGATCATGACCATAGGCCTCCGAGAATGGGCGCATGGGTTCTGATTAGTGCAAGCTGGTATGACATACCGTTCAGCGTCACGGCCTGCGCGCTCGTTGATCGAGGCTATCGCACCCGGATCGCCTCGAACACCCGCCGCAGGATGTAGGACCGTGCGATGCTCACCACGGTGAACACCGCGCCCATCTTCAGGTTCTGCGCCAGCGTCGTGTGCAGCCCGAAGACCGGGAAGATCAGGATCTGCGTGACCACGGCGACGCCGTAGCCCACGATGACGTTGGCGACGGACTCGACCAGCGACATGAGGCGGGACTGCTTCATGCCGCCTTACCTTGCTTCTGCGCTTCGGCGTCTGTCATTCCTGGGATATGATCCGAGGGTGGCAGGGAAGCGGGGATGGGTATCATGCTGGCTGCCCGCGATGGCTCAGGTGGCATCTCCCCCCGCTTCCGAAGCCCGTCTCGACCGCTGATTAGGCTGCGCGATCCATCGCTCTGTAAGGCGACGACGGCGTGGACGGGGTGCCGTGAAGAGCAACAGCTATGGAGGGAGAAATGGATGTCTTTATCGGGATCGACGTGGCCAAGGAAGTCCACTGGGCCTGCGCCATGGACCGCAACGCGCGGGTGCTGTTCAGCCAGGCGGTGGGCAATGATCCAGCCGCCATCGTGTCGTTGATCGGTAAGATCGAGGCGCTGGAGGCTGAGAACACGCGGACCGCCATCGATATGCTGGGCGGCGCGGCGAGCCTCCTCTGTGCGATGTTCGCCGAGGCCGGGCTGCCGCTGGTCCACACGCCGGGGCTCGCGGTGAACCGCGCGCGCCAAGGCATCCGGGGCGGCGAGCGCAAGTCCGATCCGAAGGACGCGGTCGTCATTGCCGAGTTGGCCCGCACCAGGCCCGACCTGCGCGCAGTGGAGCCGCCAGACCCGCTCGATGCCGAGATCCGGCTCCTGGTCAGCCGCCGCCGCGAGCTCGTCACCGAGCAGACCCGGCGTGCGGCGCGCCTGCGCGACCTGCTCTCCGGCCTCTTTCCGGCGCTGGAGCGGCGCATCGACCCCACCACCCGCACCGGCCTTGTGTTTCTCAGCCATTATGCCGCGCCCGAGGATATCCGCGCCGCAGGGGCAAAGCGCATCACCCGCCGGCTGACAAAGGCCGCGACGGGCCTGCGTGCAGCGCGACAAACAGGATGAGAATCCAGCGTCAATCAGGAAGAGAACGCGGGGTTGGGGGCTCGCAGGGAGGGCGCAGCCCGACCGGAGAGGTCCCAACCCCGCGTTGCGCCCGGAATGGGTGGGTCTGGCGGTCGTGGCCGGCTCGGATAGGGGACGATTTTTCCGTTTTGGGGGATCGTTCATGCCGGGCCGTCATGTCACCGATCAACAGATGAGGCTCTTCATGACGCTCAGACAGACCCATTCCGTACCCGTCGCGGCCGCAAAGGCGGGGATCAGCCAGGCGACCGGTTATCGGCTGCAGGCCGACCCGACGCTTCCGTCGCAGAAGAAGGCCCCGCGCGGCCGGCGCCGCCCGGACCCTCTGGCCGGTATCTTCGACGTGGAGGTGGTGCCGATGCTGCAGTCCTCCCCCGGTCTCCGGCCGGTCGCGGTTTATGAGGAACTCCTGCGCCGGCATCCGGACCTGGGCCCCGGCATCCGGCGCACGCTGGAGCGGCGGATCCGCGTTTGGCGGGCCGAACATGGCCCCGAACAGGAGGTGATCTTCCGGCAGACCCATGTGCCGGGCAAGATGGGCCTGTCGGATTTCACCGCCATGGGCAAGCTGGGCGTGACTGTGGCAGGCCAAGCGCTGGATCACCGGCTGTATCACTTCCGGCTGGCCTATTCCGGCTTCGAGCACGCCCATGTCGTGCTGGGCGGTGAAAGCTATGTGGCGCTGGCCGAAGGATTGCAGAACGCCCTCTGGGCCCTGGGAGGTGTACCGCAGGAACACAGGACCGACAGCCTGTCGGCGGCATTCAAGAACCTGGACCGATCCGCCCAGGCCGATCTCACCGACCGTGTCGACGCCCTGTGCCGCCATTACGGCATGACCCCGTCGCGCAACAACAAGGGTATCGCGCATGAGAACGGCGCCGTCGAAGGCCCCCATGGCCATCTGAAGCGCGCCATCGAGGACGCGCTGATCATGCGCGGCTCGCGCGACTTCGAGGATCTGAAGGCCTATCGCGGCTTCATCGACGAGATCGTCGGCCGGCTCAACGCCCGCAATGCCAAACGCATCGACACCGAACGGGCCAGCCTCAAACCGTTGCCCGTCCGGCGGACGACGGATTTCGAGGAGGTCGCGGTGCGCGTCACCTCGTCGGGCGGATTCCTGTTGCGCAAGGTTTTCTACACCGTGCCGTCCCGACTGATCGGTCATCGCCTTCGGGTCCGGCTCCACGATGATCGGCTGGAGCTGTTTCTTGGCGCCACCGCCCTGGCAACACTGCCGCGCGGACGGGCATCGAGCAGCGGAAGCCACGGTCACGTGGTCAACTATCGCCATGTCATCCATTCCCTGCGCAGGAAGCCCATGGCGCTGATGGGGCTCGTCTATCGGGAGCAGTTGTTTCCGCGCCGGGCCTTCGCTGACATGTTCGCGGCCCTGCTGGAACAGACCGACGACAAGACGGCCTGCCGCGTGACGGTCGATCTTCTGGCGCTGGCCAATGACCGTAGCTGCGAAGCCGAACTGGCCGCCCAGCTCGAAGAGGATCTTCGCCAGCAACGACTGCCCGACATCCCGGCCCTGCGCGCGCTCTTCGCCCCGTCGCCCGACAGTCTGCCCGGGGTCGAGGTGCAACTGGCCGAGCTGTCATCCTACGACCTGCTGCTGAGCAATGCCGGCAAGGGGGCCGCGGCATGACATCGCCAGATATCGACGCCGCCCGCCTCACCCTTGCCCTGAACGAGCTGCGCCTGCCCGCCATCAAGGCGCTCTGGCCGGGCTTTGCCGAACAGGCCGACAAGGAAGGCTGGTCCGCTGCCCGCCTGCTCAGCGCCCTGGTGGAACACGAACTCGCCGAACGCGATCGGCGGCGTATCGAACGTCATCTCGCCCAGGCCCGGCTGCTGCCCGGAAAGACCCTCGAGAGCTTCGACTTCGCCGCCGTCCCCATGCTGTCCAGGGCCCATGTCAGCGCCATCACCGCCGGGGACAGCTGGATTGGCAAGGGCAACAACATCCTGCTGTTCGGCCCGCCAGGGGTGGGCAAGTCGCACCTCGGCTCCGCCATCGGCCTGACGCTCGTCCAGAACGGCTATCGCGTCCTGTTCAGCCGCACCACCGATCTGGTCCAGAAGCTCCAACTGGCGCGTCGCGATCTCGTCCTCGAAAGCGCCATCGCAAAGCTCGACAAGTTCCACCTGCTGATCCTCGACGACATCACCTACGTCACCAAGGATCAGGCCGAGACCAGCGTGCTGTTCGAACTGATCAGCGCACGATACGAACGGCGCTCCATGCTGATCACGGCCAACCAGCCCTTCGGCGCCTGGAACACGATCTTCCCCGACCCGGCCATGACACTCGCGGCCGTCGACAGGCTGGTTCACCACGCGACCATCTTCGAGATGAATGTTGAAAGCTACCGCCGCAAGACGGCGGAAAAAGCCAAGGGCCCGGGGCGTCCGCCGCAGAAAGCGTCACCGCCAGACATGAACGCAGATTGACGCTCCGCGAAAATCGCCAGCGACAAACACCTTGCCCGCGACTGCCCAACCCGTCATCTTCGACACCGTCGCGACCAAGGATTCTCATCCTGATTGACGCGCTCTTCTCACCCAGATTGTCGCGCTACACCTGCGCGGCCTTGAGGCGTTGGCCGAGGACGCCGTGCAGGCGGCACAGGCACAGACCGTCACCATCCCGGGGGCGCAGCTCAGGGCAGAGATCATCGCCGATATCGCCCGCGAGGCGCTGGCCGCCCGCGACCGGCTCAAGGCCACCGATCACGCGATCCGGGAGCGGCTCGCCAACCACCCTGATACGGCCCTCATCCTGTCGATGCCGGGGATGGGGGCCACGCTCACCGCCGAATTCATCGCGCTGGTCGGCCGCATCGACCGCTTCGACAGCGCCGACGCGCTGGCCGCCGCCGCAGGCCTCGCCCCGGTGCTGCGCCAGTCCGGCAAGACCAGCTTCCTGCGCCGCGCAGCCGGTGGCGACAAGGCCCTCAAGCGCGTCTTCTATCAGGCAGCCTTCACCTCTCTCGGACGACCCGACAGCCGCGCCTTCTACGACCGCAAGCGTGCCGAGGGCAAACGCCACCACCAGGCCGTCATCGCCCTCGCAAGAAGACGCGTGAACGTGCTCTGGGCCATCCTGCACAAAAGGCAGCCCTTCCGCGAAAACTTCAAAATGGCCGCTTGACTGAAGCATTAGGCTGCAGCCTCATCCATCGGCGAGCAATTCAGCCGCCAGAGTTCGCAGCGCATGCGCCGCAACCAGCGGGACCACGCCATTGCCACAGAGGCGAAGCCGGTCCACCCGGTGGGCCAGCCCATCAGCGCCTCGACGAACAGCGGGTTCAAGGTCCGGGGCGTGTCGAAGGAACGCCCGCCAGCCGTCGGCGTCACCAGGACCTGGCGGCCAAGGAGCCCGTTTACCGGCGTGTTCGCCAAGCTCGTCGCCCCATCCTTGTGGTCGCGCGCCGTCGGCGTCATCCACATGCGGCTGGCGTGGGTCAGATCGGCAGTCTTGCGATTGCCCGCGCTCGGCTTGCAGCCGTCGTTCGCCATCGGCGTAGGCCAGTCCCGCGCCATGCGGTCCAGACCCTTCTCGTCGCGCCGTTCGCCGCCACGGCTGCGGAAACTGTCGGTCTGCGGCGTCGGCCACATCACGGCTGTCGTCGTGAGGTTCATGCCGTGCTGGCCTGCTGCCTGCGAGGGCGTCGGCTTCGTCTGCCGGTTCTCGTTGGCACTGGCGCGGGGAGTCGGCCAGAGCCGCAGCAGTTCCGTCCGGTTCCCGCCACTCGAGCGGGTGCCAGAGCAAGCGCGCGGGGTCGGCCAGCTCGTCGCCCTCGCGGATGGCGAGGATGAAGAGCCGCTCCCGCTTGTGGGGCGCGCCGACTTCCGCCGCCGTGAAGAGGCCTGCCGCAAGGCGGTAGCCCATGCCGACCAGTCCGCTGGCGACTTCGGGGAAGCCGAGGCGGAGATGATGGGCGACATTCTCGAGGAAGACGAAGGCCGGCTCGACCTCCCCGATGATCCGGGCGACATGCGGCCAGAGATGGCGCGGATCGTCCGCGCCACGGCGTCTTCCCGCGACCGAGAACGGCTGGCACGGATAGCCCGCAGTGACGATGTCCACCGCACCGCGCCACGGGCGGCCGTCGAAGGTTCCAACATCGTCCCAGACAACAGCCTGATCCATGGACGCGTCTTCCATCCGCGCCACGAGGATGGCCGCGGCGAAGGTTTCCCGTTCGACATGGCCCACAGCACGATATCCGGGGATGGCGATGGTGAGCCCGAGATCGAGCCCGCCTGCGCCGGAGCAGAGGGAGAGGCCGAAGAGGCATGCGTCTCCGGCTCCGGACGCGCATCCGGAGGAAGGTAAAGCCAGGTCATGCATGTCACGCGGCGGTCTGGCGCTTTCGCGCGGGTTCGGGGGCGGCGTCCGGGTCTGGCGTATCGGCCCGGGCCTCGGCATCGTCGCCCAGCCGCTCGGTCCTTACCTGCGCGAAGGTCCGGCCATCTCCGTCGAGGATAGCCTCCTTGCCGGTCTCGGCCTGCCAGCGCTCGATGGCGACATCGACACAGGCCGGGCTGATTTCCATCGCGAAGACCCGGCGGCCGTTGGCCTCGCCCGCCATGATCTGCGAGCCCGAGCCCGAGAACGGCTCGTAGCAGAGACCGCCGCGGGCGACGTGCTGGCGCATCGGGATCCCGAACGCGTCCAGCGGTTTCGGGGTCGGGTGATCGGGGCGCTCGTCCTTGGTGAAGGACGGCATCTCCCAGGTCGATGGCAGCGTCTGCTCGGCCACCTTCGGCGGACGGTTGGGGCGGCGCCAGCCCATGAATCGGGACCCCATTCATTTTGCGCGCAAAATGAATGGGAACCCGGTCAGGGCTCGTGCTTCCACAGGTAGTGGGAGCGGGTCAGGACGCCGCGGTCCTTCACCCAGATGATCTGCTGATGGACGAAGGCGCCCGCCTTTTCCCAGCAGGCTTCCAGCATCGCCTGGCGGCGCGAGGCGTGCCAGCAGTACCAGGCGGCGTCTTCGGTGATCGCCTCAGCCACGGCCGCCGCGATGAAACCGTCATAGAGCTCCGCGCCCTGCGAACTGTCGTCCCAGGTCACGCCGTAGCTCTGACTCCAATCCTTGTTCCGCGTCGGGTGGTTCGAGCCGTCGTAATCCACGAGATAGGGCGGGTCGGTCGCGAACAGGATTGCGCGCTCGCCATTCATCAGGCGACGCACGTCGTCATGGCTGGTACTGTCCCCGCAGAGCAGGCGGTGATCGCCGAGGATCCACAGATCGCCCGTGCGCGAGGCCGGGTTTCGCGGCGGCTCGGGGATGGTCACCGGCGGCACGGAGCCGCCGGCGCCACCCTCTTCTTCACCGCCCCCGTCCGGATCGAAGGCCAGCAACTTGTCCAGCTCGCCGTCGGTGAAGCCGACCTGTCAATCGGCATTGAATCGTGACCCCTTATCGGCGCCCAAAATTGACCCCCTGGAGCTAAGCTGGCCCGGCGCTGCGTAGTCCTCATGTAACGCAGCGGCGGCGGGCCAGCGGGGGTTCGGTTTGCGCTATGCCCGGTTTTTGAAGCGCCAGCTTTCGTTCCCGGTCTCGACGATCTCGCAGTGATGGGTCAGGCGGTCGAGCAGCGCGGTGGTCATCTTCGCGTCTCCGAAGACGGTGGGCCATTCGCCGAACGCCAGGTTTGTCGTCACGATGATCGAGGTGCGCTCGTAGAGCTTGCTGATCAGATGGAACAGGAGCTGACCGCCGGTCTGGGCGAACGGAAGATAGCCGAGTTCGTCCAGGATCAGGAAGTCCAGGCGGGAGATCAGGTCTGCGGTGCGGCCCTGCCGTTCGGCCCGGGCTTCCGCGTCGAGCTTATTGACCAGATCGACGACGTTGAAGAACCGGCCCCGGCGGCCGTTTCTGATGCAGGCGCGCGCGATGCTGACCGCGAGATGGGTCTTTCCTGTGCCGGTGCCGCCGATCAGCACGAGGTTGCGTTGATGATCGAGGAAGTCTCCGGTGGCCAGATCCCGGATCAGGGTCTCGTTGACCTCGGCCGCCTCGAAGTCGAACTCCTTGATCTCCTTAGCCAGCGGCAACTTGGCGATGGTCATCTGGTACTTGATCGAGCGCGCGTTCGCCATTGTCCTCGGACCAATGGCGGCCAATGGCTCACTCTCACTGATCTCGGCGGTCAGCAAATCGCCGATGATCCGTTGGGGTTCGTGCTGTCGCTTCACCGCCGTGGCGATGATCTCGTCGTAGGCCGTCCTCATGCCGTAAAGCTTCAGCTGACCCATGGCGTCCAGCACCTGTGATCGTTCCATTCGCGGTTCTCCTCAGGCTGTCGTAGCGATCGCAATTGGCCGCGGGCTCGCGGCCCAACTTCAGTGCATCCGGCGTCGTGATTGTCAGGGGCGGTGGCGGTTCGCGGCGACGCGCCAGGATGTTCAGAACGACGCCGGCGGAATGGACGTTGTGGGCCAAAGCCTCGGAGCAGGCGGCTTCGACGGCCTCCAGCCCGTCGGTGAGCACGGCCCCGAGGATCTCGACCACCTGCCGGTCGCCGCCGGGCTGGCGTTCGAGCTTGCGCTGAACCCGGCGCAGGGCCGGTGGCAGGTCCCAGTCCTTGAAGGGGGCTCCGTTGCGCAAGGCGCCTGGTTTGCGCGCCAGAACCGGGATGTAATGAAGCGGATCGTAGATCGTCTTGCCGCGACCGAAGGCGCGCTCATGCCGCCCCACGACCTGACCGTCCTGCCAGCATTCCAGGCGGTCGGCATAGGCGCGGATCTCGACGGGCCGCCCGACCGCACGGGCGTCGACCGAGTAGCGGTTCTTGTCGAAGCGCACGAGGCAGGTCTTGGACACCGACGCCGGGACGGCGTGGAATCCATCGAACGGACCGACATACGGCACCAGGCTCGACCGCTCCTCTTCGAACACCTCCCAGATCGTCTTGTCCGGAATGTCGGGGTGCCGGTTCGCCTTGGCATAGGCAATGCACCGGTCCCCGAGCCAGGCATTCAGCTCGGCAAAGGATTTGAACTTCGGCCGCGGCACGAAGAACCGTCGGCGGAGCACGCCCACCTGGTTCTCAACCTGCCCCTTCTCCCAGCCCGACGCCGGTGTGCACGCCACCGGATCGACCAGGTAATGTCCGCACATCTGCTGGAAACGGCGATTGTAGGCGCGATCCTTGCCCACGAAGATCGTGTCCACCGCCGTCTTCATGTTGTCGTAGATGCCCCGCGCGCAGGCGCCGCCGAAGAAGGCGAACGCCCTGTCATGGGCATCGAACACCATCTCCTGCGTCTCGCGGGGATAGGCCCGCACGAACGGCATCCGGCTGTGACACAGGCGGACATGGGCCACCTTGACCGTCACCGTCACGCCATCGAGGATCACGATCTCATGGCTCCAGTCGAACTGGTAGGCCTCGCCCGCATCGAAGCTCAGCGGAACATAGGCACTGGCCGAGGCTTCCTGCGCCACCTTCGACCAACCGGCCGCGTAGCGCCGAATGGCATCATAGCCGCCGCCATAGCCGCGGTTCCGCAGCTCTTCGTAGATCCGAATGACGGTCAGACGCTCCCGCTTCGGTCGCCGGGCATTCTCGGCCAGCATCGCGTCCAGATCCGATCGCCAGGGGTCAATCTTCGGTCGGGGCTGAGTCGTGCGATCGTAGGTGAACTCGGTCGCGCCCGATCGGATGACCTTGCGCACCGTGTTCCGCGACACCCGCAGCTCCCGGCAAATCTGCTTGATCGACTTGCCATCGACGAAATGCGCCCGCCTGATCTTCGCGATCGTCTCCACAACCAACATCCCCTGACTGCTCCCTCTCGTTCCAGAGGAAGCTTCTGAGCAGAAGTATCAGGGGGGTCACTTTTGGACGCCGATCACCCCAAGATGAGGGTCAATTTTGCATGCCGATCCACAAGCCGACCAGCGAAAGGTCGTAGTCGTCCGCGAGCAGGTCCTGCAGCTCGGCCGAGAGAAGCTCTTCGTTCCATGGCGATTCAGCAAGCCGGTTGTCCGCAATCCGGTAGGCCCGGCGCTGCGCCTCGGTCAGATGGCCCAGCACGATCACCGGCGCCTCGGTCAGCCCGAGCTGCGCCGCGGCCAGCACGCGTCCGTGGCCCGCGATCAGCTCGCCGTCCTCACCGACGAGGCAGGGCACGGTCCAGCCGAACTCCGCCATGCTGGCGGCGATCTTCGCGACCTGGTCGGGCCCGTGCACCTTCGCGTTCTGCGCGTAGGGCTGGAGCCGCGCAAGCGGCCAGGTCTCGATCCGCTCGGGGGCGAAGGCGAGGGTCATGCAGGTTCCTGTCGATGTTCGATCGGCATCCGCCGGGTGGACTCCGGCGCGGCGGGGTCCACCGGCTTCCGGCTGGACTCCGGTATCCGCGGGGTATCCACCCCGCGCGGCCGGTCAGATGTTTGAATTCACGAAGGTTTCAGGCGTCGCGGGTGGACTCTGGACTCCGTGTGGCTTCCCAAAAATCCGGCGCTCACGCTGGCGAAACGCCGAGCCAAGCCCGCCAGCATACGTTTCGGCCCGAAAAGGAACCGGAAAACAACGGCTTGGCGGTTTTTCTCAGGCCCACGCGCCGGGCGCTTGCCCGGAAAAACCCGTCTCCAAACGGGGTTCGGAGAGCGTTTTCGACCGGCGTACGGTGGGCACCTGCCCTTCGCCAACCCGTGCCCCCGGACCCGTCCCGAACCGCATCGTCTCGCCGCTGGCTTCCGGTCCGGACCCCGGCCTGGACCCCGGAAGCCATTCTCGAAACGCTCTTGATGATGGGAAGTGGACGCCGCGCCTGTCAGGCGCAGAACATCCATTCTACGGATTTGATAGCGTCTGAAAGCTTCGGCGTCTCGCCTTCCGGTGTCTCGCAGGAAAGTGTCTCTCTCGCGCACACGGACTTGACATCGCGATCTTGAACCCTGTTGCCGCACTCCTACCTTTCCGGTAGAGTTTCCGGAAATGGAGGGCGTCATGGCCAGCACCGATCCGTCTCCCGTCACCCAGTGGCGCAAGCGCCGCCAGCGGCAGGGCTTCGTGCGCGTGGAAGTGCAGGTCCGGAAGGAGGACGCGGGGCTCGTGCGGGACGTCGCCACCGCCCTCGGCGATCCCGAGCGCGAGAGCGAGACGCGCGCCATTCTGCGCGAGAGGATCGCCACGCCCCGCAGCGGAGGGCTCAAGGCGTTGCTCGCGGCAGCACCGCTCGAAGGGATCGATCTCGAACGACCCCGCGATTTCGGGCGCGACGTCTCCCTGTGAGCTTCCTGATCGACACCAACATCATCTCGGAGGTGCGCAAGGGCGAACGGTGCGATCCCGCCGTGGCGGCCTGGTGGGCGGGCGTTGCCGAAGACGATCTCTGGCTCAGCGCGCTGGTGCTGGGCGAGATCCGCAAGGGCGTGGAACTGGCACGGCGTCGCGATCCACGGAAGGCCGCGGCGCTCGAGGCATGGCTCGGCGATGTGATTTCGGGATTCGGCGACAGGGTGCTGCCGGTCGACGCCACGGTGGCCGAGGAATGGGGGCGGATGAACGCGATCCGCCCCGTGCCGGTCATCGATGCGCTTCTGGCCGCGACGGCGAAGGCCAACGGCCTGACGCTGGCAACACGCAATGGCGCCGATGTTGCCGGGCTCGGTGTCGAGGTGCTCAACCCGTTCGAACCCTGAATGACGGGGCGGCGGTGTTCAAGGTTTGCGCTCCGCACCTGGATAACGCCCTTCACCTGGCCTTCGCGATCACGAATTTCATCGACCGTTTTCGCGGCACCCGTCTCCCGTTCAGACGCCAGGTGATCACCGCGATCCCATACTGCCAGTGGCGGTTGGCAGCAGGGCGGCTCAGCCCGACCTCCCAGCCGATCTTCTTCCACGGCTGGCGGTTGGCCCTCAGCCAGACGATCCGGGCATCGTCCTTCTCCAGCCAGCGCAGCCAGAGCAGCGCCGCCTCGGCCTCGGTGATCATGCGCGGCGACGGGCGCGGCCGGCGCATCCGGGGCTCCTGGCCGACCTGATCGCCGAAGCTGTGGAAATACGCGGGCCAGGCGCTGAAATAGCCCCGCGGCTTCACCCCGGGCAGCGCCCGGAACACGTCCGCGGCGAGTTCCAGCCGGTCCTGCACGCGTGCCGTGGTCCAGTCAGTCATGGCGCGCCTCGTTCGTCTCGGGCCGCTTGCCGTAGAGCCGCTCGCCCAGCTGGCGGACCAGCTCGCGTTCCGGCCAGGTCAGGCGGTCGTCGTCGGCCGAGACGGCGAGAACGCCCTGCTCGCGCCACCCCTCGCGCTTGACCTGCTCGGGATCGCGGCGCCGACCGCCGTAGCCATGGGGTGCCATCTCATGCGACACCTCCCTTCGTCTCGATCGCCCAGAGCAGGATCGCGATGGCGTCGGCCTCGTTGTCGTCGGCCGGGCTGAAGCCGCGGGCCCGGGCGGCTGCGATCATGGCGGCCTTGTTGGCGTTGCCCTTGCCGGTGGCGTGGCGTTTGATCGTGCCGACCGGAACGCCGGCATAGGCGACGCCGCGCAGTTCCGCCCATGCGGTCAGCGTGGCCATGAGCCCGCCATAGATGTGGCTGGCGTCGGTGCCCGCGTGGCGGCGGACCTCCTCGAACCAGATCGCGGCGACAGGACCGGAAAGCCGGTCGATCTCGGTCAGCCAATTGGTGAAGCGCAGGTAGCGCATGCCGCCGCCGTCGAAGCGGCCGGGGCGCAGCGAGACGGTGCCGCTGGTGATCAGACCGTCGTGGCCGCGGAGCGCCCAGCCGGTCGAGGTGCCGAGGTCTAGCGCGAGGATGCAGCGGTTGCGGGGGGTGTCGAGCGGCAGCGATTCAAACCTTGCGCCGTCGCAATTCGGGATCAGAGTCGGCTGAGCCATGATGGGTCTCCTTTGCCGGTGGCCTGTGGTGGTGGAAGACGACGGCGGTCTGGTGCTTGGCGGTACGGGGCCGCCGTCGTCGGATCGGAAAGCACAAGGGAGCGTCACGGCGGCGCGCGCGGCTGGCCCGGACGTATGGGAGGAGTGGCCAACCCTGTGGGGTGGCCCTCCCATACGTAGTATGGGGGTTTGACACCTAACTGTTCCGGGGAGCACAAGTGGCTGAAATCATTGCGGAATAAGACTTCATGAAGTCTTCGGGCATGAGTCAGGGACCTGACTCTTATTTGCCCGTAACCCGTTGATTTCGTTGAGTGCACAGTTGGCGCTGTCATATGAGTCAGGCCTCACTCATATGAGTTAGGTCGTCATCCAGCCCCTCCGGGTAGACCCAGACGGCGGGGCTTTCGACCTGCAGGCAGAGCCCGGACTGGGGGCATTTGAAGTGGCTGGGCAGGACCGGACGGGCGCTTGTGGTGACTTCGCCGGTGTCCGGATCGACATGCTCGTCGGGCGCGCCGAACTGCATGCCCTCGACGCAGAGATAGCCGAACCGGGACCGGGTGACGGGGAAGCCGAACCCCGAGGGGTCGCGCAGGAACTTCACGAAACCCTTGGTCGCCAGCACGCTGAGGCGCTCGCGGATGGTGTGCTTGCTGCCCAGACCGCCACGGTTCTCGAAGGTCTCGGCGAACTGCATGGCGGTGTAGAGGCGCTCGCTGGCCGCCTCATCCAGCAGCATGCCGAGGATGACATCGTGCTTGCGCAGCCGCTCGGCATCGAGTTTGGCGCCGACCTCCTTGCGCACCAGGCGCTCGTTCAGCGGGTTCAGCTCGACCCACTCGCCCTTCACCTTGTCGATCAGCTTGCCCGGCAGCGCGGGGCCGTTCCGCAGTTCGATTTCCAGCCTCCGGACGGTGCCGTCCTCGTCGGGGCCGGTGCATGAGCAGCCCCGAGGTATAGAAACCGCGCAGCGCGCTGGCGCCGGAGAGCGCGAGGAAAGGATCGTCCTTGACCTGATGCTTGGTGGCCTTGCGGGTGTGGTGGGCGAGGATGACGCCCGCGTCCGGATTGACCGCCTCGCGCAGGAGTTCGACACGGTCCTTCAGGAAGAACATCATGGCGGTGTTGTTATTCTCGCCACCGCCCTCGGGACCGCCATCGAAGAGATTTCGGATCGGGTCGATGACTATGATGTCGGGCGGCGCCTCGGCGAATGCAGCCCGGATCGCCTCGGCCACGCGGGCGACGCCCTCCGCGTCGAGCAGCAGCTTCAGCTTCGGCGTGGCGATGAAGGTGTCGCGCGCGGCGGCGATCACGGCGGCCGGCAGCGCGATCTGCTGCATGCGCTCGCGCAGGTAGTGATACTGGATCTCGGCCTGCAGGTAGAACACGCGCAGCGGCCGGGGCGGCGTGAAGCCGAGGAACGGCACGCCAGCGGCCATGTGGACGAGCCAGGAGATCAGGAAGTCGCTCTTGCCGACCTTCGGCGCGCCGCCCAGCACCAGCAGCCCGCCCGGGGTCAGCACGCGGGGCCGATGATGTCCTCGGGCATCGGGCTCGTGTCGTCGAGGAGCGCGCCGAGGCTGAATGTCGGCAGCGGGCTGGCCGGGGCATCGACATGGACCGCGCGCAGGAGCGGCGGGCCGTTGCGCTTCACATGCAGCGCCCAGAGCCGTTCGGACTCGGCCATCAGCCGATCGAGAGGCCAGGACGGGCGCAGCATGGCGGCGTTGTAGCCACAGATCGCCTCCCAGCCCGCGAACGGGTCGAGGCGGCCCTCGTGGACCAGGCGCACGTAGTGGCCGATGGCGGCGCTGGCCCCCTGGAAGCGGGACCAGTCGTCCACCGCGCCTTCGCGCACCGGCGTGGTGAGCACCGCGTCGATGCCGGGCTTCGATGCTGGTGTGGCAACGTCGCTGGCGAAGCCCACGCCTGGCAGCGGCGGCATGTCGGCGACCTTTTCCGCGAAATCGGCAAGATCCACTTCGACCGAGCGATGCTCGCGGATCTGCACGAGGCGTTGATGGCCGTGCTTGTGATAGACGGTGCCTGGCACCCGGATCGGCTGGTGCGCGGAGCGGAAATGCGTGTCTCCGCCGACCTTCACGGCGATCTCGCCGCGAAGGCGGCAGAGGGTGGCCAGATCCTCGCCCTCGGCGGGTTCGGTCAGTTTCCACCAGACATGGAGCTTCGCCGCGCCCTCGGGCGTGCGCCCGCCGCTTTCGATGATGCGCGTGGGCGGACCGAGGTGGCGGGCGACATGGTCCAGCTTCGCCGGGATGTCGCCCGCGTCGAGATCGACCACGATGGCCTGCATCTGCACCACATCGGCGGCGCGGGCCTGGCCCTGTTCCTCGACCGTGCCGGGGATGACATAGACGGCCGCGCCCTCGCGGTTCGCCCATGCGGCGAAGGTTGCGAGCTTGTCGGGCGCGGTGTCGTCGGCCGGGATCCAGATGTTGTGCGGCTTGCCGTCCCGGCCCTGACCCTTGTCGACGAAGCCGCGGAGCGGGATCAGCCCCTCGCACCAGCTGAACACGGTGTCGAGGAAGATGGCGATCTGATCGGGGTCGGGATCGCAGCCGAACGGGTTCTCGGACGGTGGCCCGTCGTTGAAGTCCATCCACGGGTTGAAATGCAGGACGCCGTCGTCGCTCATGCCGGCAGCCCCCAGCAGCGCTCGGACCACGGGCAGAAGCGGCATTCGAAGAAGTCGGGCGTGGTGGCGACTCGCGGCAGCAACTCGCCCGCATCGGTCGCCTGAAGGATCCGCACGCCGCGGTCGGACATGCGCTGCGCGAGATCGGCGTCGAAGGGCACCAGCTCATGGTGCAGTTCTGCCGTGTCCTTGTTGATCGCGGTGAAGAGCGCGGGCGCGGCCGAGATGCCGGGGACCGTCGCTTCCATGTAGGCCTGATAGACCGCGATCTGGGCGGCGTAGACCGGCTTCGACTTGGTCACGCCATCCTTGACGCAGGCGCGCCAGTTCTTCGCGTTCATTGTCTTGCATTCCCACAGTGCGGGAACGACGAGACCGAAGCCCTCGGCCCGGCAGCGATGATGCCGTCGACATGACCGCGGATGCGCCCGCCCGCGACCGAGAACCCGAACTGGCCGCCATCTGGCCGGTTGCCCTTGCGGGTGTAGAGGTCGAAGCCCGCGCCGCGCAGCCAGGCGACGGCCAGATCCTCGAGCGCATGGCCGATGGCGAAGATGCGCAGCGACTGGCCGCTGAAGTCCCGGCCCTCGTCCTTCGGCGTCGCCGTGAACTCGAATTGCAGGGCGCGCTCGCAGGCATGGCCGAGGCGGGATCCGCCGAGATAGTCGCGGGGCGGCCGCGTGGCCTGATCGACGGTGAGCGCCTGATCGAGGGCGGCGTTGACCCGGTCAGCGAAGCTGGGGCGGCGGTTATAGTCCAGCATGCTGGCCTCCCTCGTAGCTGCGGTGGGCGAGCCCGTGGCAGGTCGAGCAGAGCCATTCGACCGAGAGTGGCGCGTCATAGTCGTGGTGATGCGCTTCGAGGTCGGTCACGCAGCCACATCGCTGACACCAGACCGGCACGACGATCCGACAAGCCTTGACGGCACGCCTGACGATGCTGTGGGCCCGATATTTCTCGGCGTGGCGCAGGCGATAGCGACGCTGCGCCTCCCGATGCTTCTCGGGGTTCCTGAATTTCTGCGCGTAGGCGCGCTGGTATTCCCGGCGGCAGTCGCGGCACCAGGTCTGCCGACCATCGGGACTGAGCCGTCGGCGTCCGAACTCGCAGACGTCCTTCTCGACGCCGCATTTCGTGCAGAGCTTGGTCAAAACGGCACCTCCGGCGTCTGCGCCCGGGCGCTGTCGGACATGGCCTCGCGGAAGCCCTCGACGGCTTCCTCGATCAGCGCGCGCACCTGCGCCTCGGTCAGTTCGCCGAGCGGGGTGGCCCAGCCGATCTCGTCCATCAGCAGCGCCACGCGCTTCATGGTGGCGGTGATCGCGGCGCGCTCTTCCTCGGTCAGGTCAACCATGGTGAGACGCTCCCGCGCCAAGCGCGTCCAGAAGGACTGGCAGGGCATCGAGCAGAACCAGACCGAAGGCCGGGGCTGCTTCGACCGGTGCGGATCGAACCAGCCAAAGCCACGGGTGGGTTGCCGGCAGACAGCACAGAGCGTCCCACGCGGATGCCAGAGCCGCCGCCGGTCCTCCGCCGTGATGGGGGTGATGGAAGCCATGGGTCATGCCGCCCTCCGTTCGGGAGAGGCCGCCGCGTCGATCAGCTGGCGGATGGCGCGCTTGTTGAAGCCGAAGGTCATCAGCGCGGAGGCGCGGTAGCGCGTCAGGCCGAAGTCATGGCGGCACTCGGGCGGCAGGTACTGCAGCTGCTTTTCCGTGGGCGGCTGGCGGAGCCAGGAGCGGGTCTTGAAGGCGCTCTCGTCGGTCTCGTGCGTGTTCAGCCAGTCGTCGGCCTGCGCGAGGCAGACCGTGCGCTCGCCGACGCCGAGCAGATGCGGGCGTTCGCCCTTCGCCCCGCCGATGGCGTACCAGACCCCGTCCAGCCAGAAGATGCCGCCCCAGGCCGCGAAGCCCGTGGCCATCAGCGCATCGTCCGTGCCGTAGAGGTCGACCCACGCGAAGCTGGACCGCTTCAGCAGGTCGATCTCGGTCATCATGAAGCCCGAGAGCGGCGCGGCACCGCCGCCTTCACCGGCCTCTTCGTCCTCCCGCGGGAACGCCTCGCCGCAGAGCGGGCATTCGTTTGCGGCCAGCGGGATCTCCGCCTCGCAGGCCGGGCAGGTCTTCGTCGGCGCTTCGCCGGTCTCGGTCTTGCCGTCGAGATCGACGTCCTGTTCCAGCGTGCCGTGGATCAGGCTCGAGGTGCCGAAATCCAGCACGACGCAATCGGTCTTGACGATGCCGGGATGTTCCTCGGGATCGACGGTGCGCAGGCCGCGCCCGACCATCTGGATCATGGTGGACTTGTAGGAACTGGGCCGCAGCAGCACGACGCAGGAGGTGGGCGGATGGTCCCAGCCCTCGGTCAGCACCGCCACGTTGACAATGACGCGGATGTCGCCCGCCGCGTAGTCGGCGAGGATCGCCTTGCGGGTCTCGGCCGTCAGATCGCCGTGGATCAGCGCGGCGGAAACGCCAGCTGCCCTGAACGCGTCAGTAACGTGCTCGGCATGGGCGACGGTGGAGCAGAACACCACGGTCTGCCGGTCGCCCGCCTTCTCCTTCCAGTGGCGGATCACCTCGTCGGTGACGGGGGCGCGGTCCATGATGCCCGCCACCTCCGCCATGTCGAAATCCGACATGGTCTTGCGGACCGAGCGCAACTCGTCCTGCACGCCCACGTCGATGACGAAGGTGCGCGGCGGCACGAGATGGCCCGAGGCGATCAGTTCGCCCAGTCGCACCTGATCGGCGACATTGTCGAAGACCTCGCGCAGGCCCTTCTTGTCGCCCCGGTTCGGGGTGGCCGTGACCCCGAAGATGCGGGCGTCGGGATTGGCCTCGCGCACCCGGTCGATGATGCGGCGGTAGCTATCGGCGACGGCATGGTGCGCCTCGTCGACGACCAGCAGATCGAGGCGCGGCATGTCCGCGAGGTTCGAGGCCCGCGCCAGCGTCGGCACCATGGCGAAGGCGACCTGGCCGCCCCAGGACTTCTCGGTGGCGTCGATGACTGAGGTGGCGACGCCCGGCACCACGCGCTGAAACTTGGCGCGGTTCTGCGCGGTCAGCTCGTCACGATGCGCGAGCACGCAGGCCTTTGCGCCGTCGCCGATCATCTCGCCGGTGACCGCCGAGAGCATGATGGTCTTGCCAGCACCCGTGGGCGCCACGCCCAGCGTGTTGCCGCGGGAGGCGAGCGCAGCCACGCTGCGCTCGACGAAGGTCTTCTGGCGGGGGCGCAGGCGCATGGCCGGTTTCCCCCTTACTGCGCCCAGCTCGGCCGACCGGCGGCGCCGGGGGCGGACGCGGGCTGGCTGGGCTGGGTGGCCGTGGCGGGCTGCTGCGGGGCGTGGCCCTGCGCCGGGGCGGCGGAGACCTGCGGTGCGACTGTGCCCATCAGCGCGGCGTAGTCGCGGTGATCGGGGGTGACCGCGGCGCGGATCTCGTTCTTGTCCTCGCCGTTGGTGTCGGTGCCGATGTCGATGCGGGCGATGAACTCGACGCCGTCGAGATCACCGAACCCGTTGATCCGGCGGCGCGCCTGCGCCTCGGGCGAGTTGTCCTTGTCGGATACGCCGCGCGCCGAGTTGAGGATGCCGCGAATGAACCCGCGCCCCATGTTCGCCCAGTCCGGGCCCTTCGGGCTGTAGAGGCCGATCAGCGACCAGACCTTGCGCCGGGCATAGGGCCCCTCGAGCACCGTGTATTCGGCGTCAAGATAGACGGCGCCGGTGGCGGCGCGGCGCGCCCAGCCGCCGGTCCAGCCCTGCGAGGGGTCGTCGAAGCCGCCCGGGCGGAGCGTCAGGCGCACCTTGGCGAGCGTGCCCTTCGGGATGACGTTGGTGTTGGATTGAGCGGAGTTGAAGTCGTTCCAGGGTCCGGACATTGCGCGGCTCCTTTCAGTTGGAGGTTGGGACGCGCAGCGGCGTCAGAGGGGAAAAGCCACCCTGGCGACCGGATCGGGACACCGGGCGTGGCGAGAGGCGCTCAGCCATGGCCGGGCTCCTCAGCGGGCGCGGGATCGGCCGGCGTCACCGGCGGCCAGGTCAGGCGTTCGGAGGCAGGCGCCGCGGGGCGCTGGATCTTCTCCATCAGCCGGCCGAGATGCGGGGCCTCGACCCTGTCGAGGCGGCCCGAGCGGTCCTTGGCCGGATAGCCCCAGGGGTTCAGCGTCTGGCAGACGAAGGCGCGCTGCGGCTGGCCGCCGGGATCCGGGATGTCGGCCATGGTGATGACCTGGTCGACGATTCCGGGCAGTTCGAGCCCGGTCTTCGAGCCGTCGATCTGCGGCTGGAAGACCTTGCGGTTGAAGTCGTCGAGCCGCTCGTCGAGGATGCCCACGAACCAGACATGCTTGCCGCGCGTGTGCTGCAGATGGGTCAGCCACCCGATCATCTCGCGGCCGTGCAGCCCGTAGGCGCCGCGGATGTCGGGCTTGCCGGTCTTCTCGGAGAACGCCTCGGGCTGACCGCGGCACCATTGGAAACAGAGCCGCCCGGCCACGGTGATCGAGTCGATGAAGACGGTCTCGTATTTCCCGATCACCGCCGGATCGCCGTAGCGGCCGCAGACCTCGTCGAAATGCGCCTGGCTGTAGGGCTGGTCCTCGCGCAGCGCCGGGTTCGGCCCGCCGATGAACACCGCGAAATCGCGGCACTCCTTCCAGGTGCGGGGCCGGAGCGTGTCGATCTCCAGCCCCTCGACCGCCAGATCGCCAGCTTCGAGATCGAGGAAGAGCGTGGTCGAGGCGTTCAGCGTCCAGAGCAGGCTGGTCTTGCCGATGCCGGACCGGCCGAAGATGACGCCCTTGATCCCCTTGCGCTGTGCAAGCCGCTCGTCGGCGCCGATGATGGGAAGGGCCATCACTGGCCCTCCTTCTTCATCACCGCCACAGCGGCGCGTTCTGCGCCGATGCACCCGGCCTCGCGGGCGAGCTTGTAGAGCCGCTTCAGCGCGTCGGCGCGGCGGTAGGCGGCCGTGCTCTCGCGCTCCGCTTCCACGATCGCGAAGGCGATCTCGTCGACGGTCGCCTCGACGACCGGCAGCGGCTCGCGCGGCTCGTCACCCGCGCGCTGCGGGAAGGCGATGGTTTCGGGGAGGTCTTCGAGCGCGTAGCTCGCGGCGCGAAGACGGGTGATGTCTTCCGGCTGGTCCGGCATGGCTGTTCTCCATGGGATGAGGTGATCGAGGAGGCGCATCACGCGGCCTCACGGACGTCGGGCGCGGGCTCGGCGACGTAGATCGCCAGGAGCGGCGTCCCGTCGGCATGGGCGCCGGCGTCCTCGATCTGATAGTTGCGGTTGGGCTCGCAGACCTCGGTCAGTTCCCAGCGGCGATAGAGCCCCGGAAGACGCCTGAAATCCTCGAGCGACAGATCGGCAGTGCGGTTCATTCGTGTCTGCTTTCGGTTGGAGGGAAGGCGCTCGGGGCGCTCGAATGGGAAAAGCCACCGGCGGGACCGGATCGGGACACCGGTTCAGGGGATTTCCTCGAGCGCGTCGTTCAGCCGGTGCATCGCGCGCTGGTACCGCTTGCGAGCGGCGGCCTCGGTCAGCCCCAGTTCGACGGCGGCCTCGGCTTGCGAGAAACCCTCGATCGCCACGCGGATCACGAGAAGGGCGTCGTCGCCGAGCAACTTCCGCACGGCGCCGTTCAGCCGTGCGTATCCGGCCGCGCCGATCCCGCTGTCGCCGCTGTCCGCCACCTCGTCGGGGTCGGCGCCACTGGCGAGATGTTCGCGCGCCTGGTCGCGCTGGCGGGCGCGGATCATGTCGCGCTCGACGTTGCGCAGGACCGTGGCCGCGATCCAGTTGACGCGCCCGAGGTCGAGGCTGCGGACTGCCTCGATGGTGCGCGCCAGAACATCGGATGCAACCTCGTCGGCGGTGCCGATCCTGCGCCAGAGCGACCGGCGCCGGATGGCGTCGAGGCCGGGCCAGAGCGCCAGCAACAGCATCGTCAGGGCGCAGTCGGACGCGGGCCCGTCGCCCTGCGTAGCTCCGACCAGCGCGGCGAGAATCACGTTCTTCCGGGCCGGATCGCCGGGGGTGCTATGCAGCCCGTCCAGTAGAGCCGCCGGATCGCGGAACGGCGCTAGGGCGGTCTGCGTGCGCCGGATGGCGTCGTAACTGCGCTGAAAGTTAAGCTTGGAAGATGAATCTGTAAGGTGATCGCGGATCGCGTGCCACGCGATGGACATTGGACGCCTGCCTTGCGGCCAGGCGTCCGGCGCCTTCTCGTGGCCAGGTCAGGACGTCGCGCGTCTCTTGGGTTTCAGAGGGTTGGGTGGGGGCGCGCGTTGCCGCGCGCTTACGGCTTGTTCGTCACGTTCAGCGACCCGCAGCCGGGACAGGTCGCAAGCACCGGAAACCCGACAACATAATCGAGCGGCTTCCGGCGGATCTGCATCTGACTGCCGTTGGTCTTGCCGAGGAGCCTCCCGCAGTCACGGCACCGCCACTCCCGCGTGAATTCGGCGTCCATGGCGCCGCTTCCGGCGCCAAAAGGGCGACGCGACCGATCGATGCTGTGTTTGGAATGTTGGTTCATGCGGCGCCTTTCTTCTTGGCCTTCGAAAATCTGGACGTGCGGGATCGTTCGAAGCAGCGCATCTTGCTGCTTCGTGGTGAGGTCTTCGGGTGGACTGGATCAGTCGGGTTTAGCTGGGGCCGTCCTTGTCAGCCCCGCTCTTCTTCTTGGGACGCCAGCCTGGGGAGGCAGCAGCCTTCCGGCTCTTGCGCGCCAACTCACGCGCCTCGCGGAACTCGGGCTCGATCTCGGCGAGTTTGTCGACGAGGCCCTGCAGGTCGTACATATTGGTCTGCCTTCCGCCGTGTTCGCCGTAACGCTCGTGCCGACGCAACAGCCCCTCCCGTTCGAGGTCAGTGATGTAACGCTGCACCTGGCGCTCGCTGATGCCGAGGCGGGAGGAAAGCTCCTTTTTGCTCGGGTACGGTTTGCGTGCGGCGTCCCACCAGTGATCGATGATCTGAAGCAGGACGGCGAGCTGAGACGGGTTCAGGTGCAGGCGGCGTTGCGCGCGCAGCAGCAGCGAAGGGATCATGCAGAAACCCTGCTCCATTACCTTCGCGCCCCACTTGTCCGCGTTCGCGGACCGACGCGGCTTCTTGGGCGGGGTTGCCGTTTCTGATTGATTCTGTTCGGTCATTTGTGTTCTCCTTGGCGCATAGATGCAGCCTACCAAGGCTCCACACAAGGCTGGTAAAGTGGACGTTGGTGTCTTGGGGGTGCAGACACATGCGCCTTCTCCCCCAAGTCGTCAGCGTCTCCTGATTAAGACGTCAGTTACGCAGGAGAACGGGAAGGCGCATAACAAGCATATGGAACCCCCAGACACAGATGACCTATGGGGCGCCCCTCTAAGCCTGGTTCGTTCGGCTCGGAATCCCGGTATCAGGCTCTTCTGACGGCAGCTGTCCCGATCAGGCCGACCACTTGGCTTTTCTCTCTCAGAACGCGCTGCAACCAAGCGCCGCATGACGGAGACCAAGTTGAAACGGCCGAACCCACTCCCGCCCGACCAGATGACCCCCGCCGAGCGCCGTGCCGAGCTTTGCGACCTGCTGGCGCTCGGGCTGGTTCGTCTGCTCGGGCAGAATGGATGCGAAGTATCTGAATATACTGGAGACAGTTGCCTACACTATCCCGACGACCAATGCCGTCATGCAACTCCAACTCACCGGAGAAACGCATGACGAAGCCCGACCCCATACCCGCGCGCCTGGCCGCGCTGAAGTCCATGTCCGTCACCCAGCTGAAGTCAGAGTGGCAGACGATCTTTGCCACGGCGGCGCCGAACAACAGCCGGGCGTTCCTCGAAAGCCGGTTGGCCTACCGCATCCAGGAGCTGACGTATGGCGGCCCTGATCGGGAAACCCGGCGCATGCTGGACTGCTGGCCGACGAGGTCGGCGGCACCCTGACGCGCAAGAGCCAGATCGCCGATCCTCGCAATCCCGTGGTCGGCACGACGGCTGATCCGCGAATGGAACGGGGTCGAGCACACGATCACGGTCTTGCGGGACGGGATTCGAATGGCAGGGGCGACCGTACAAATCGTCTGTCCGCGATTCGCGCGGGCGATCACCGGGACACGCGATGGAATGGCTACCGCTTCTTCGGGTTGCGCGAACGAAAGCGGGGGAATGATTGATGGATCAGCGTCGCAAATCCCGTCCGCCGCCAGCGCTGCGCCTATCTACACCGCGCAAGTCGTCCGAGGAAGGGCTGGAGCAGGAGTTCAACTCAGCCTGCCATGCCCACGCGAGAGGCCTGCGAGGCGTATCATCGCCAGCCAGCGTTCCGAGGGCTGGGTGCTGGTCCGCGACCAGTATGACGACGGCGGCATCTCGGGCGGGACGCTGGAGCGGCCCGGCCTCAAGCAGCTTCTGGCCGACATCGAGGACGGCCTGATCGATGTGCGTGGTCGTCTACAAGATCGACCGCCTGTCGCGGATCGCCTGCATGGACTTTCTCGAAGCTGGTCGAGGTCTTCGACCGCAACGGCGTGACTTTCGTCGTCGGTGACGCAGTCGTTCAACACAACAACCTCCATGGGGCGGCTGACACTGAACATCCTGCTCAGCTTCGCCCAGTTCGAGCGCGAGGTCACGGCCGAGCGCATCCGCGACAAGGTCCGCGCCTCCCGCATGAAGGGCATGTGGATGGGCGGCTATGTCCCGCTCGGGTACGACGTGATGGACCGCAAACTCGTGGTGAACGAAGACGAGGCTGCCACCGTGCGGGGCATCTTCGAGACGGTTCGTCGAGGTCGGCTCAGCGACCGTGCTGGCGCGCGAACTGCGCCGCAAAGGGCTCCGCAACAAGCAGGGCACCGTTGGTCGACAAGGGATATCTCTACAGGGTGCTGGTGAACCGCGTCTATCGCGGCGACGCCGTCCACAAGGGCAAGGCCTATCCCGGCGAGCATCAGGCCATCATCGACGAGCAGCTGTGGGATCAGGTCCATGCCATCTTGCGGCAGAACCCGCGAAAGCGCGCCAACAACACCCGCGCGCAGGCGCCCGCGCTGCTCAAGGGACTGATCTTCACGGCCACGGGCGCCGCCATGACCCCGAGCAGCACGAAGAAGGGCGCGCGGCGATACCGGTATCACGTCTCGATGGACGTCATCAAGAATCGCGAACCCAGCGATGAGGGCATCCCGCGCCGTCTTCCTGCCGACCTCGTGGAAGCGGCTGTGGTGACCGAGTTGCGGCGGGTGATGCGCGCGCCGTCGATCACCGCACAGGTCATCGCCCACTTGGCCCGCGAGGGTCTCGCCTTCGCAGATGCCGACGTGATCTCCGCGCTGCAGACGTTCGAGGACGTCTGGGGCCAACTGTTCCCTGCGGAGCAGACCCGGATCGTGCAGTTGCTGGTGCGCCGGGTTACCGTGACGTCCGAGGGGCTGGTGATCGATGTCCGGACCGACGGCGTCTCGGGCGTCATGCGCGACATGATGGCGCCACGAAAGAAGGTGGCGGCCGAATGATGAAACCCGACGAGTCCATCCAGATCTTCGTGCCGCTCAAGGTCCGCAAGCAGAACGGGCGGCCGAAGATCATGCCGCCCGCCACCTATCTGCCCAGTGAAGACCGGACGCAGGATCCGCATATCCTGCGCGCCATCGGCCGGGCTTGGGGCTGGCGGCGGCGCATGGAAGCTGGTGAATTCAACACGGTCACAGATCTGGCGAAAGCCGTGGGGCTTGCCGAACGCCATGTCAGCCGCCAGCTGCGGCTCGCCTATCTGGCGCCTGAGGTGCTTAAACGCCTGACCGGCGGCCGTGAGGCGTCGGCGGTCAGCCTTTACGACCTGTGTTTTCTGGCCGGGGAGACATGGCAGGAGCAGGCTGAGCGTGCGTTCCGGCGCGCTTAGAAACGTAACCTGGAATTTGACGCCGCCCCGCACTCAGTGACGCTGGAACATGGCTGTCCACGCATGTATCTTATGTAAAAGGTAGGGCCTGACCGTGGGCATGCCCAAAATCTGCTATTTTTCTAGGCTATTGGAAAGCTGATTTCGAATGCGTGTGGATGTCCCCTACGATTTGTCGCCGGTTAGCCTCGCGGGGTTCGCCTGCATGCTCCGAGATCTTCCAGACGCAGCCGAATACGAGTTCCACTTTGGCGGCGAGCGTTGGTTCCCCCCATTTTCGATGCTGCTCCTTTCTGCTCTGCTTCGCCAATTCCGGGGCAATCGACCAGATGCTCGTCGACGTGCACGGGATCATGAAAATCACTCATATGCGGCGCATTTCGGCTTCTTCCGATCTTTTGGTCTCCAACATGGGAACGCTCCGGGTGAGGCACCTGGAAGTTCTAGGTACGTTCCGATCAGCGAGCTTGATGTCGCAGAGATTCGCCAAGAGGCATTCGATTCCTTTCAGGAAGTAGGAGACGTAATTGAGGGGAAAGCTGCCGAGCTTGCTGGGCTACTGACGCGTCATCAGCAGGGAGAATTGCAGGATACCCTTACATATTCCATCCGCGAGATCATGCGAAATGTCGTCGAGCATAGCGGTTCGGAAAAGATCTATATTTGCGCTCAATATTGGCCCCAACGCCATGAAGTGGAAGTTGGAATTGTCGATGACGGCATCGGCATCCATAGGGCTCTCACCGGGAACCTAGCCTTCGATGGCTTGACGGAACCGGAAGCCCTTCAGATGGCCTTGATGCCCGGAATCTCCGGGAATCCTCACGCCGGGCGGGGTAACGACCAATGGAACAATTCTGGCTACGGCCTCTATATGACCAGCCGCATCTGCCGGAACGGTGGAAGTTTCCTGTTATGTTCAGGCGGAACCGGAATTGAGCTAAGTCACGAAGGGAAGCATACATTCGATTCGGATTTCCGAGGGACTGCAATCAGGCTAGTGATAGACACGGCCAATTTAAGTGCATTGCGGGAACGTCTCCAACAATTTGCGGCGCAAGGACGAATTGCAGCCGCTCAGATCGCCGGCGCCAACGTCAACGTTGCTTCTACTGCATCTCAGATGCTTACCCGAGATTTCCGGCAAGAATAGGCATCGATAGAGCCGTAAGGCATTGTAATCTTGTGAAGGCGATCAAGCGGCGCAAAAACGCTGCTTCAGGAGTCAATAAAACTCGCCTGAAAGGACGTCGCGGTCAGCGAGACATGCGGTGACCGTCCGGTGTCGCCGCTCTGGCGCTCGTCCCGCGTGACCTGTTACGCTGCTTGGGCAGCGTAACGCCAGGGGAGCAACTCGTCCAGCCGAGTGATCTTGTGATCGGCAATTTGGCCCAGCACCCAGGTGAGCCAGGCCTGGGGGTCTACGTTGTTCAGTTTGGCGGTTTCGATCAGCGTGAAGGCGATAGCCATGGTTTTTCCACCACGCGCGGAGCCTGAAAACATCCAATTTTTTCGCCCGATGGCCACCGGTTTGACAGCGCGCTCGGCTGCGTTGTTGTCCAGATCCAGGTGGCCGTTGCTGAGATATGGCCGCGCCTTCGGCATCCGGCCCAGGGCATAGCGGATGGCCTGGGCCAGGGGAGATTTGCCTGATAGCCTGGGCAGTTGCGCATGCAACCACTCTTCAAGTTGGTCAAAGATCGGCTTTGCCCTGGCCTGCCGCACGGCGGCCCGGTACTCGGGAGCCATGCCCCTGATTTCCTTCTCTATGGCGTAGAGTAGGGCAATCCGGCGGATGGCCTCTTCGGCGATGGCGCTGCCTTGCGAGGCGAAAACATCCACGAACTTACGCCGCACGTGCGCCATGCACGCCATCTCATCGGCTTTGTCATCGCCGAACAGCCCGTTGAACCCGGAGTATCCATCCGCATGCACCCAGCCCTTGTAGCCCAAGAGGTAAGAGACGGGATGTTCACCCTTACGGTCCACCGTGAACTGGTACCAGACACAGGGCGGCGATTGCCCGGACCAAGGGCGTTCATCACGCACATAGGTCCAAACCCGCGCCGTTTTTGTCTTCTTGTTGCCGGGGGCCAGCATCTTCACCGGGGTATCGTCTGCGAAAAGGGCAGCGCCCTGGCGCACGATCCGCCCAATCGCATCGGCCAGCGGTTCCAGCAGAGCCGTGGATCGGCCAACCCAGTCAGCCATGGTGGAGCGGTCCAGATCGATACCTTCACGGGCAAATATCTGGCTCAGGCGATAGAGCGGTAGGTGATCGGCATATTTGCTGACCAGAACATGGGCCAGCAAGCCGGGTCCTGGCCGCCCACGCTCAATCGGACGCGATGGCAGCGGCGATTGCACGATGGCTTCGCAGCACGAACAGGCCTTGCGCGGGCGGATGATCCGCTTCACCTTGAAGCGTCCTGGCACATATTCCAGCTCTTCGGTCACATCCTCGCCCAGAGTACGCAGGGTTCCACCGCACCGACCGCAATCATCGCCAGGCGACAGTTCTTCGTCTTCCCGATCCAGATGATCCGGCAAAGGCTTGCGGCTGTGCTGGCGCTTCGACTTCCCGGCATCCTTTGTCGGGGATGGCGGGTTGGCCTGCGCCTCTGCCGCCTGGACGATCTCGGCGTCCTCCTGCAGGTCGAGACGGAGTTGGTCGAGACCTTCGGATTTGCTGCCAAAGCGATGGCGGTTGGCGCCGTGAAGCTGGTGCTGAAGTTGCTCGACCTTGAGGCTCAGCGCCTTCACCTCGTTGGCCAGAAGACGGTTCACCGCCTTCAGCTCGGCGGGGTCTTCAGGGGTGATATCGAGATCTTTCAGCATCCCCATTCCATACCACTTCAAGGATCAAACGTGAATCCCTAAAGCGATCAAAGGCTTGTATTTATTGCATTACCCAACACTCAGCGGGCGCCACGTCCTGTTGGGCATCCGCCAGTCTATGCCCTCCAACAGCATGGACAGTTGCGCAGGCGTGACCGCAATCTTGCCATCCTTGGCTGCTGGCCAAACAAACCGGCCCTTCTCAAGCCGTTTGCTGAAAAGGCATGCCCCCTGGGCATCCCACCAGATAATCTTCAACAGGTCGCCACGCCGACCACGGAACACGAACAGATGGCCGGAATAGGGATCAAGCTCCAAAACCTTCTCGGCCTGCGCCGCCAGCGTATTAAACCCACGCCGCATGTCGGTCACGCCCGCCGCCAGCCAGACCCGCGTGTTGGCCGGAACCGGGATCACGCCGACAGCCCCCGGATTAGCCGCGCCAGCGTATCGGGATCATAGCAGCCGCTGATCCGCATCCGGTGACCGCCTGCAAGCTCGATCTCGATGTGGTTGGGTACAGCGGTTGCGATCTCTGGAGCCTTCGCCTCAGCGACGATCTCCACCGGCAGAAAGCGCGGTTCCACCGGAGGCGACGGCACCGCCGCCGGATCCGACGCGTATCGGGGGTCGCGCAGCCACTTGAAGATCAGGTTCGCGTTCACCGCGTAGCGCCGCGCCACCTGCGCCACGGAAACGCCCGGCGCCGTCGTCTGGAAACAGATCGACCGCTTCTCATCATCCGTCCAAAGCCGCTTCGTCCGACGCGCCACGCCATCACCATAGTGTCCACTATCGATGGTGGACACTATCCGCCTCTATCCGCCAGCGGCAGAGCGGTCAGACCGGACGCTTACGACATGCGCGTCCAGCGGTGGGTGCAACTCGAACGCCTTCGGCTCGCGGGCGAAGTTCCACAGGCGGAACAGGGCCCATTCCGAGCACCGCTCCTCGGCCACGGCCAGCTCGTTGCGGGTGATGTGGAAGGGCGTGCGCTCCCATCCGTTCGTGGTCTTCACCTCGATCAGCCGGGGGAGCCCGTCTGGCGCGAAACTCGCGATGTCGTAGCCCGCCCCGTCGCCATCTTCTTCCGACACCCAGCGCACCTTGCGCGCCAGATCGTCCCGTCCTGCCGTCCGCAAGGCCGCGCGCTCATGGGCCAGCACGCGCTCCTCGCCCGCGCGGCCGAGGGCCCGGTTGCGTTCGTCCCGGCCCGCCACGTCGAACTTGCGGGCGATGTGCAGCATCTGCTCCAGCTCCTGCGGCGGCGGCTGGTTCGACAGCGTCGGCGGCGGCCCGATCCAGATCTGCGCCGCCTCGCGCATGCCACCCGCAGGATGCAAACCCGGCTGACGCCCAAGCCAGGCCGGGTTCAGCGCCAGCCACCGCGCCACGGCATCCACCAGGGTCATCTGAAAATTGAACGCGGGCTTGTAGCCGGGGATCCAGTCCTCGCCGAGCCCCTTCAGCACCGCGCTGATATTCTGGTGCTTGAACTCGACGGACCCCTCGGACCGGTTGTTCAGCAGCGGGAGGAGTGCGCGGCGGTGTTCAGTCTTGCTGTAGCGGCGCCCGGAGATGTCGTCGGCCAGCATCGCGAAGTAATCCGCGACGATCAGGTCGTTCTCTTCATCCGTCCAGGGCCCATTCGACATTGCGCCAGGCTATGGGCACGAAGTCTGTTTGTCATCAGAGACTTCCGGCAAGGATCTCGCTGCTGTCGCCGGGCCCATGCACCAGCGCACCCGCCTAGTGATCGGCCGCCACGGAGCCGTCCTTCTGACCGCCCTGCGCCTTCGTGTCGGTCTCCGTCACCAGATTATCTCGCGAACGGGGCGAGCCCATAATCGCGGCAACCCATTGAAAATGAGAGGATGTTTTGCGCCGCCCTGTGGCCGTCGAGGGGCGCTCGAAGAGAGACGCAGGCCATTCGGAGACCCATTCCGCGTCAGGCTCCCAGTCTCCGAAGGGCGGATGGCCCTGCCAACGCCTTTTGAAACAAAAAGAAAAAAGGCCCCGATGGAGGCCTATGGTCGGATTCAGCATTTGAATGTGGCGGAGGGAGAGGGATTCGAACCCTCGGTGGGCTTGCACCCACAACGGTTTTCGAGACCGCCCCGTTCGACCGCTCCGGCATCCCTCCGAGGAACCAAGCCGGTCGGGTACGTAGCCGCCGGCCGGGGCTTGCGCAACCCCCTTGCGATTGTGTCCCCTGGCATGGTGCAAGAACGTCGCCCCCGGGAGAGGTCTGAACTGATGCGGTGGATGCACCCACCCAACGGCATCTCGTATGCCATAATGGTTTCATCGGAACCGAGCGGAGGGCACATCGATGACGATGTCAACGCCGGTTGGAAACTGGCCCAGTTGGCCGATTGGCAACTGACCCACCTTTGCGATGAGCAGGCCAGAGCGCGCGGGGTCGTCTTGTAACCGGAGCGCGGACTGGACGGTCGTGTCGCGAATGCTGTGGAAATTGCCTGGCGGCGGGCTCCGGGCATGTGAAGGTTCGGTTTCTCAGGCGGCGAGGTCAAGGGGCATCGGCTCGATGGGCTGAGTTAGGGTCTCCCATCCGTCCACCTTGCGCATCTGGATCTGACCGGAAGCGAGCAGCGCCCAGAGCAGCATCGGCACGGTCTCGGCACAGGGCAACACGGTCCGGGTCTTGATGCGGCGGCGGAACTCCTCGTTCAGGCGCTCGATGGCGTTGGTGGTCCGGGCGGACTTCCATTGCGTGGGATCGAGGCGGGTGAAGGTGAAGAGTCGCGCCCCTGCTTCCTCGATGCTGTCGGCAACCGCTCGACATTTAAGGCGCCGCTTGCGGAGGAAGGCCTTGCGCCGCTTCTCGATCTCGGCCGGGGTGTCGGCGTAGATCATGTCGCGGTCGTCCTCGGTCAGCTCGTCGTGCATGTGCTTGGGGGCATGCGCCAGGAGGTTGCGGTGCTTGTGAACCGTGCAGCGCTGGATCGGCAGGTCGTCGCCCCAGAGCGCGGTGAGTGCGGCCCCCAGCCCCGGCGCGCCGTCCACGATGACGAAGTCGGGGCGCTTCAGGCCGCGTGTGTCCAGATCGTCGAGGAACTGGCGCCAGGCCGAGGTGCTCTCGCCGCCCATGTGCCGGATGGAAAGCAGCACCTTCTGGCCATCGCGGCGCACGCCGATGGCCGCCGGCACCGAGATGTTCGTGGCCTTCTTGTCGAGCCGCGTGCGGATCACCGTGCCGTCGAGGAGTGAGCCATTGTCCGCCATTGGTCCGAGGACAATGGCGAGCGCGGACGATATCCTCATCGGCGAGGCCGCGCGCACACCAGGCGTCCCAGTCGACCTTGACCTTGCTGCCCGGGCGCGGCTCACCACGGCCTTGCTCACAGCGCCCTCGAACAGCCCGAACAGTGCACGCTTGACCCTGCGCGTGTTGGTGCCGGCGAGATAGACCGCGGCGATCAGGGTCTCGGCCTTCTTCGTCAGCCGCTGGTATCGGGGCAGCGCATTCGAGCGCCATTCCGTGACCTTGCCCGTCTCGTCTTCGATCCGGGCGCGCGGCACCCGCACCGTCTCGGTCCCGAAGGTGCCGGTGAGCTGGCGTTCGCGGTGCCCATGGCGATAGCCTTTAGCGGCACCGTCGCCCCGGTCGTAGCGCAGGCGGCCGAGAAAGCTCGCGAGTTCCTCCTCGAACACGGCTTCGATGGTCGCGCGGACGTTCATCCGCAGCCGCTCCTCAATCGGATCGAACCCGGCCTCATGGGGCAGTAGCGAAAAGCGTGAAGTGTCGGTAATCTGGGTCATGGCGTGATCTCCCTGGCGGTTACCGCCGCCGGTTGGGTGGGTTTGCTTCACCCGGAGATTACGCCGCCCTCAAATTTCCACCAACTCCGAGACACGACCACGGACACTGGGCCGGCTGGTTGCGGAGATCGTCCAGCAGCGTCGCCTGGTCGATCCGGCGAGCGTCGTGGTCACTGTCGAGCTGTAATACCAAGGCGCAGTGAGCATGCTCATCGCGCCTCGGTATTATCCGGGCTTTTCCAACCAGCACGTTGAAGGGCCGCAAATACAGCCTTATGCGACGCGCATGAGCATCACGGTCGAGACGGTCTTCAAGCGCTTCGGCGGGGCGGATGTGCTGTCTGGCCTGTCCTTCTCTGCCCGCACGGGCGAGTTCTTCGTCGTGCTTGGGCCGTCGGGCTGCGGCAAGTCCACCCTCCTGCGCCTGATCGCGGGGCTGGAGGAAAGCGATGGCGGCCGGATCGCGCTTGACGGGCGCGACGTGTCGGCGCCCGGTCTGCATGTGCCGCCCGAGGCGCGCCGCGTCGGGGTCGTTTTCCAGTCCTACGCTTTGTGGCCGCACATGACGGTCGCGGACAATGTCGCCTTTCCCATGGAAGGCAAAGGCCGGGACAGGAAAGCGCTTGCTGCCGAGGTCGGACGCCACCTTGCCACCGTCTCGCTTGACGATCTTGCCGCGCGCCGCCCGGCAGAGCTGTCGGGCGGCCAGCGTCAGCGCGTCGCGCTGGCCCGCTGTCTTGCAAGCGGGGCACGGACGATCCTGATGGACGAGCCGCTGGCCAATCTCGACCCGCATCTGCGGGGCCGGATGGAGGAGGAACTCGTCCGCGTTCATGGCGAGGCCGGGGCCACGACGCTCTACATCACCCATGACCAGCGCGAGGCGATGGCGCTGGCCACGCGCGTGGCGGTGATGCAGGCGGGCAGGTTCGAGCAGGTCGCGCCGCCCGAAGAGGTGCATGACCGGCCCGCCACCGAGACGGTGGCACGGTTCGTGGGCCGCGCGGCCGTCCTTGATGGCGTGGGCACGGCCGGCGGCATTCGTGTGGGCCCGCTGATGCCGGGGGCGGTGCGTCCGCCGGGTGACGGCGAGCCGGTTCGCGCGGTCGTCCGCCCGCGTGACGTCCATCTGGGGGGCGGCGCGGCCGCCCAGGAAGCCGAGGGGCGCGTGATCGCGGCCCAGTATCGCGGCGGCACCTGGGAGGGGGCGGTCGCCATCGACGGGCTGGCCGAGCCGCTGCCGGTCACCGCACCGGTCCGCCTGCATGTTGGCGAGCACATCCCGGTCTCGCTCGGGCCGCTCTGGACGCTGCCCCGACAGGACCGCTGATCGCTCAGACCCGCCACGGCACCACGCCCGGCGGCAGGCGGCGGCCGAACACATGCAGCGCCGCCATCAGCAGCACCGTGGCCGCGACGGTCACGGTCGACATCGCCGCGGCGAGCGTGGTGTAGCCGCCGTCGTCATAGTTGAAGATCGTCGTGCCGATCGTCTCGTTGCCGGTCGACCACAACAGCGCCGACACCGTCACCTCGTTATAGGCGGTCAGGAACACCAGGATCGCGCCCGCGGCCGCGGCCGGCGCCACGATCGGGCCGAAGATGCGCCGCATCCGCCGAAAAAACCCCGCGCCCGAGACCCGGGCCGCGTCATCGAGGGCGGGATCGATGGCCCCATAGGCGGCGGCGACCGGCTTCAGCGCGATGGCGAAGAAGGCGGTCAGATAGGCCGCCACGATGATCCACAGCGTGTTGTAAAGCGAGATCCCCAGAACCGGCAGCGGCCGGATGAAGGCCAGGATGAACGCGACCGAGATCACGAGGCCTGGGATCGCGTAGGACATGTCGGCCAGCCCCGCCACGCCGGTCGCTGCCCCGCGCGCCATGCGCCGACGGCCGGTCTGCAGGAAATAGGCCAGCGCGACCGACAGCGATGCCAGCAGCGCCGCCGCGAGGCCAGCGGCGAGGCTGGAGTTGAGAAAGGCGCGCGCCGTCACCTCCTGCCGCAGCAGGATCTCGGCAAAGTGGTCGAGCGTCACCGTCTCCGCGTTGAGCGGCAGCCCATAGGTGCGCACCAGCGCCGTGCCCACAAGGGCGGCCAGCGGCAGAACAAGCGAGGCGGCGACCCACAGCCCAAGCGCGCCTTCGGCCAGGGGCCGGGCGCGGCCGAGGCGAAAGCGCATCGGCGGCTGCGGCGGCCCGGTGATCGGCGTGCGCACCAGGCGCGTGGCGATCAGCTGGCCCGCCAGGGCGGCAAGCGCCAGCCCCGCCAGCAACACCGAGATCACCGCGACATCGGCCAGGACCGAGGGGCCGAAGCTGGCCAGCCGCTGCCAGATCAGCACCGGCAGCGTGGTATAGCGGGCGGGGATACCAAGCAGCGCCTGGATGCCGAAATTGCCCAGTGCCGAGACGAAGGCCAGCGCGAAGGCCGCCACCAGCGACGGCCCGATCAGCGGCAGGATCACCCGGGCAAGCAGGCGCGCGGGCCCCGCTCCGGCCAGCCGGGCGGCCTCGGCCATCTCGCGCGGCAGCGCGCGCAGGGCGGCCAGCACCACCAGCAGGACAAGCGGCATGTGCTGCAGCGTCAGTAGCGCCGCCACCCCGCCGGGGGAATAGAGCGGATTGGGAGAGCCGGGCGGCGGCGCAAGGCCCGCCGTGCGCAGCACCGGCGAAGACGGCCCCAGCGCCTGGATCCAGGCGATCGCGGTGACATGGGGCGGGATCATCATCGGCAACAGCAGCGCGAAAACGACCGCCCCCTTTGCGCGCACATCGGTCAGCCCGATCAGCAGCGCCATTGCGGTGCCGATCGCGGTTGCGAACAGCGCCGAGAGCGACGCGCTCTCGATGCTGTTCCAAAGCGCCCGCCGCACCGATCTGCTGTCCAGCGCCTCGGCCAGCGGGACCAGCGAAAACCCGTCGCCATCGGTCAGACCGACGCGGGCCAGCAACACCAGCGGCACGACGAAAAGCGCCACTGCGACGACAGCAAGCGCGGCGAGGGTCAGGACCTCGCCGCGCAGCAGGCGTGGCCGCATGGCTCAGCCGCCGAAGATATCGACGAAGCGCGCCTTGTTGGCCTGGTCGTTCGCCAGCGCGGCCGCCGGGTCGAACTCGATCAGCTTGATGTCGGCACGCGCCGGAAACCCCTCGGGCGGTGTGATGTCGGGATGTGCCGGCAGATAGCCCTGATCGGCGGCCAGCTGCTGGCCCTCCGGAGACAGCAGGAAGTCGATGAAGGCCTTTGCTGCCGCGGGGTTCTGCGCCGTCGACAGGATCGCGGCCGGCTCGGTCACCGCCGAAACGCCTTCTTCGGGGAACACGAACGCCACCGGCGCTCCGTCGAGCTTGTTGCGGATCGGCAGGAAATCGACGACGAAGCCGTAAAGCTTCTCGCCACCCGCCACGGCGCGATAGGTGCCGCCATTGCCGCCATCGGGGATCGCGCCCTGCTCGGCCAGCCCTTCGTAGAATTCCCAGCCAAGGTCGGGATGGGCCGTCAGCGCCGCCATGTGGATGGTCGCCGCGCCCGAGGTGAGCGGTGAGGGCATGGCGATCTGGCCCGCGGCCTCGTCACGCAGCAGGTCGGTGTAGGAGGCCGGGATCATCTCGGCCGCCGTGTTGTAGACGATCCCGGTGGTGATCAGCTTGGTCGAGAAATAATGGCCCTCGTCATCCATGATCGCCGGGTCATAGGCCGAGATGTCGGCCTCGGGATAGGGCATCAGCCGGCCTTCGGCCTCGAGCCCCTCCATCGTCACCATGTCGGCAATCAGAAGCACATCGGGCCGGGGCTGGCCGGCCGCAAACTCGGCCCGCAGTTTGGCCATGACCTTGGTCGTGCCGTCGCGGAACCACTCCACCTCGACATCGGGATAGGCGGCCATGAACGCATCGACCGTCGCTTGCGCGTCGGCGTTCGGCTGCGAGGTATAGAGCGTCAGCGTGCCGGACACGTCCTGCGCCAGGGCGGTGCCAGCCCAAAGGGCGGCCGCGATCGAAAGGGTGATACGGGTCATCTGTCTCTCCTGTTGGTCGGGGCGGCATGCCCCTGCGATACCGCCGCTGAAGCGCGGCGGTAGCAATGGTGCATGACAGTCCCATGACGGCGTTTGCCGGCGGGTTTGGGTGCAGGCGTCTCAGTTCATGTCCAGCCGGTCGCGCAGCGTGTCGGCCAGCGCCTCGATCCGCGGACCCGGCTCCACATCGCCCTCGGCGATCTCGACCAGCGCGGCAGCGATCAGGTCGGTCACCGCGACGCCTTCGGCACCGGGATAGGCGTACCACGGCCCGGCGAACTCGGCGACCTGCTGGTGCGCCGTCCTGGCGTTCGGGTTGGCGTCATAATAGGCACCCAGATAGCTCTCATCTTCCAGCAGCAGCGCGTTGGTGGGCGCATAGCCGGTATTCTCGACGATGATCTTCTGCCCCTCGGGCCCGGTGACGAACGAGATGTACTCCCAAGCGGCCTGGGCCTTTTCCGGGTCGTCGGTCAGCATCACGATGCCCGAACCGCCGGTCGGGAAATAGGCAGTCTCGGGCTCGGGCACCGGCAGCCGCACTACGGTCACCGCAAAGCTGTCGCCGGCCGCCTCGGTAAACCGTTTCAGAAGCGAGGAACTGTCCATCATGATCCCCAGCGTGCCGGCCGGATAGGCCTGCCGCGCCTGGTCGTCGATATAGCTTTTCATGCCGCCCTCTGCGGCAAACCGGGCGTAAAGCGCGGCCGCTTGCTTGCCCGCCTCGGCGTCGAAGGTGATGTCGGACTCGTCTTCCGTCATCGGGCGGCCGCCATAACCGCCCAGCAGCGATTGAAAGCGCCAGTCGTGCCGGTCGATCCAGATGCCGTCGATGGTTCCGCCAAGATCGTCGATGGCGGCGGCAAGCGCGATGATCCCGTCGTAATCGGTTGGGAAGTCGTCCATCGAATAGCCGGCCTGCTCGACAAGGTCGGGATTGACATACATCACCAGCGTCGAGGCCGAGGTGCCGAGCGCGTGTTGCGTATCCTGGTAGCGGCCAAGCGACAGCAGCGCACCGGTATAGCCGGCCGCCTCCGGATCGTCGGGCAGGAACGGATCGAGCGGCTGGGTCAGCCCGCGCGCCTCGAGGATGCGCCAGCGATTGAGGCCGACCCAGGCGACATCGGGCAGGGTGCCGGCGACCGACTCGCGCAGCAGGCGCTGGACGCCCTCGGCATAGCTCTCGGCCGGGCCGTCGATCACGATGTCGATGTCGGGATGCTGCGCCTCGAACGCCTGTTCCAGGGCGGCCTGGGTGTCGGCCCAGATCGTCGGAATGGCATAATGGACGCGGATTTCGGTTTGCGCGGTCGCGGAGGCAGCGGCCAGCGCGAGGGCGGAAGCGGTAAGCAGCGTTTTCATCGTCTGGTGTCCTGTGGGTTGCTTGCGGTTGGGCGGCGCGTGTCGCGCTCTGTTATGGGTAAACCTCATGCCTTCAGCCCGCCGGTGGCGATGCCCTGCGTCACCCGCCGCTGGGCCAGCAGAAAGCCCAGGATCAGCGGCAGTGTCACCACGACCGAGGCGGCCATCAGCGGGCCGACATCGTCGCCTGCCTCGGCATCGCGGAAATAGACGATGCCGCGGGGCGGGGTGGCAAGCGCGGGGTCCGAGGTGGCGATGAGCGGCCAGAACAGGTCGTTCCAGTGGGCGGTGACCGAAAACACCGCAAAGGCGGTGGCGGCGGGCCAGGCCAGCGGAAAGGCGATGCGCCAGACGATCGCCGTCTCCGACAGGCCATCGACACGGGCGGCCTCGAACAGTTCGGCCGGCATCGCGGCAAAGAACTGCCGGAACAGGAAGATGCCGAAGACCGATGCGACGAAGGGGACGATCAGGGCGGTATAGGTGTTGAGCAGCCGCAATTCGGCGAGGCCAAGGAAGATCGGGATCGCGGTGACGTGGAACGGCACCAGGAGCCCCGCCAGAACCAGCCCGAACAGCAAGGTCCGCCCGGGAAAGCGGCGCTGCGCAAGCGCATAGGCGCAGGGCACCGCGAACAGAATCTGAAAGCACAGGATACCGCCGCAGACGATCGCGCCGTTCATCAGAAAGCGCGCCAGCGGCACCTCGGTAAAGGCGGTCGCATAGTTCTCCCAGGCCAGCCGCGAGGGCAGCAGATCGACCCCGGCGGTGAATATCTCGTCGGCGGGCTTGAGCGAGAGCGACAGCATCCAGAAAAACGGCAGCAGCACGATGGCCGCGCCAAGCAGCAGGAACAGAAGCGGCACCGGCCTCATCGCGTGCGCCCCCCCTGGCCGGGATGCACCGGGGCGCGGGCGGACGCGGGCGGGCGGGCGGGGCGTCTGCCCGCGCCCCGGAGCCGGTGAAAGCGCCCCCCGCTCATCGGTAATGCACCCGCCGTTCGATGACGCGGAACTGCGCAACTGTCAGGACCACCATCACCACGAAGAAGACCATCGTGATGGCGCTCGCATAGCCGGCCTTGAAATACTCGAACCCCTCCCGGTAAAGCGCATAGACCAGCGTGTCCGAGGCAAAGGCAGGGCCGCCGCGGGTCAGTGTCGCCACCGTCTCGAAGACGCGAAACGCCTGCGTGGCGGTGATCACGGCCACGAACAGCGTGGTCGGCCCCAGCATCGGCCAGGTGACCGTCCAGAACCTTTCCCAGCCTTTGGTGGCGCCATCGACCTCGGCCGCCTCGTAAAGGTCGGGCGGGATCGCGGCGAGGCCGGCGAGGAACAGCACCATGTTGTAGCCGACGGACTGCCAGATGCCGATCGCGGCCAGGGTATAGATCACCAGCCCGCGATCCGACAGCCAGTCGGGCGCCGGCAGGCCCAGCCCGCCAAGCGTCTGGTTCACCAGCCCGATCGAGGGGTGCAGAAGCATCTGCCAGGCCAGCGCCATCGCCACCAGTGTCGCGGCCACCGGCAGGAAATAGGCCGCCCGCAGGGTGGCCGAGATGCGGGGAAACCGGCCGGCAAGACCGTGCAGCCCCAGCGCCACCAACAGCGCCAGCCCCATTGCGAACGGAATGACCACGGCGACGTAGATCAGCGTGTTGGTCACTGCCTTGCGGCCGATCGGATCGGTGAACAGCGTGGCGTAGTTCTCCCACCCGATCCAGCGGAAGCTGCGCGCTCCGAACTGATAATCGGTGAACGAGAGCACCGCCACGATGGCCACGGGCGCAAAGATCAGCGTGACCATGGCAAGCGTGGCCGGCCCGGCAAGCCAGAGGTCGGTCGCCCGCTCGCGCGCTGTCCGCGACCACCTCATGCCGCCGCCCGTTCCGCGGCCGCGGTCATGCGTGCCCCGCTTGCCGCGTCGAACACGTGCACCCGTTCGGGCTCGACAGCCAGGGTCAGTGCCGCCCCAGGCGCGGGCGGCGCCCAGTCGCCCGGTGCCAGAGCGCGCAACGCGGCGCCACCGTCGAGCCGGGCATGCACGACCGTTTCGGCGCCAAGATACTCGACCCGGTCGAGCCGCGCCGGAAGACCGGCCGAAGCGGGCACCAGATGCTCGGGCCGCAGCCCAAGCGTGACCTGCGCGCTTTCGGCACCGGACACCCGCAGATCGGGCAAGAGCGGGCAGGCGCCGTGCGGCCCGAGCCTCATCTCAAGCAGGTTGATCGGGTGCGCCCCGACAAAGGCAGCGACCTCGCGCGTTGCCGGCCGGTCATAAAGGTCGCGCGGTGTCCCCGCCTGGGCGATCCGGCCGGCCATCATCACGACAACGCGGTCCGACATCGCCATCGCCTCGGCCTGGTCATGCGTGACATAGACAAAGGCCCTCCCGGTCCGCGCCTGCAGGGCTGCAAGTTCCGAACGCATCTGCACCCGCAGCCGCGCATCGAGATTAGACAGCGGTTCGTCGAGCAGAAAGATCGACGGGTCGCGCACCAAGGCGCGGCCGACCGCCACGCGTTGCTTCTGCCCGCCCGACAGAGCGGCGGGTTTGCGCCCCAGCATGTCCTCAAGCCCAAGCATTGCGGCGACCTCTTGCATGCGGGCCTGGATCGCCGCGCGCTTTGGCCGCGAACCGGGTAACAGCCGCCCGATCCCGGCCAGCCGCTCGAGCCGCGAAAGCTGCCGCATCGCCAGCGGCAGCGCGATGTTCTCGGCCACCGTCATATGGGGGTAGAGTGCATAGGACTGAAAGACCATGGCGACGTTGCGCTCGGACGCGGTCGCCTCGGTCACGTCCGCCCCATTGAGCCGCACGCGGCCCTCGGTCGGCCGGTCGAGCCCCGCCATGATACGCAGCGTGGTGGACTTGCCGCAGCCGGACGGACCGAGGATCGAGGTGAACGAGCCCTCGGGCACGGCGAGCGAAACGTCGTGCAGCACCGGTGTGGCGCCGAACCGGCGCGTCACACCTTCAAGCTCGATCATTGCGCGCCCCCCGCTTGCGCATGTCAGACACCCCGCGCGTATTGGCGAAATGTATCAGTTTCATGACGCCTCGGCCTCGGCGAGCAGGGCGTCGGCCAGCCTGGCGACCGCGGCCTCGACGCTTTCCGCCGGGTCCAGCCCGGCCAGCTCCGGGGCGCCTTCCAGCCCGATCACGCGGCGCCCGAAATGCAGGCCATAGGCGATCTCCGTCATCGTCCCGTGGGAGTTGCCGATCGCCACCAGCACAAGCGCGGCGCGCGCGATCACGGCGTTGCGCGCCTCGCCCAGACCGGTCGCAACCGGCAGGGCGACATAGGGGTTCGCGGCCCGCCACCCGGCATCGGGCAGGATGCCCACGGTCAGGCCCCCGGCGCTGCGCGCGCCCTTGCACACCGCCGCCATCACGCCGCCCTTGCCGCCGCAGACAACCGCGAGACCAAGCTCGCCAAGGCGCCGCCCCAGTGCCTCGGCCGTTTCGGACTGCAACGGCGTGGCCTCGCGCGTGCCAATCACGCCGACAGGCAGCGACCGCCGGCCGGGGTCGCCGGCAAGATGGGAAAGGACGCCCGTCGCATCGCGGTTCTCGAACGCATCCGGGGCCTTGGCCGGCCGCCACACCCATTCCCATGGGTCAAGCTTCCATCCGTCCGGCCGATGCACACCGCCCGTCCGAATACAGACCGAGTAAGCGCCGTTCATTGTCTCTCCTCCCTTTGGCAGAACCGTTAGACCGCCACGCGCAGAAGTGAAGGACCGATTTGGCAGCGGAATTCCGGCTGGTATCGATGGGATGATCCCGATGGCGCGGCACTGGAAGCAACGGTCATCTCAGGCACCCATTTACGAAGCGATATGAAGGAGTTCGGCCCTTTTTGCTTCCACAGTGCTTCCACGGGTGCTGGAAACGCAAACGCCGCCCTTGAGGGCGGCGCGTAAGCGACTGTATTACTTGATAGATTTGGTTGCGGGGGTAGGATTTGAACCTACGACCTTCAGGTTATGAGTTGTATCGAACGAACCATGAACAATCACGCGCGTCTTCGAATTTTCTTGCCATAACAGTAAGTTGCGGAGGGCGCGGGTGAGTTGTCGTTTCGCGGAAACACTCGGAAAAGCGCAACATCTTGTGCCCTCTTGCTTCCACTATGCTTCCACGACGGGCGAAGGTTGATGCTCCGGTAGCGGGGCCATCATCCGTTGAGCAACTCCCTGAAGCCGGTCCTCGTGCAGTGCTCGGCTTGGTGACCGCCAGATCAACGCCATTCTATTCTGCGCCGCAGCCGATCTGTCAACCACTGCCGCCGCTATGCGCCATTCTGCCGGGACGGCAAAGTGCTCCAACTCTGGACAGGCGTCCGAAGACTTTCGGGCCTCGGCGTTGATTTCGAACAAGTCGAATGACCCGAGAACTGGTGCATGCTTCTTCGTGCCCGGACGGAACCGCATACGGGCAAGATCCGCAACCGTGAGACGGGGGGCGACCGATGCGACGCACCGAGGCAACAGGCAGGCACTACATGGTGGGCGGCGGCATCGCGGCCCTGTCCGCGGCCGTCCTGCTGATCCGTGACGGGAGCGTGCCGGGAGATCGGATCACGATCCTCGAGCATCGCGGCACGGCGGGTGGCAGCCTCGATGGATCGGGCGATGCAGAGACGGGTTTCCTGACGCGCGGCGGGCGCATGTTCGAGCCGAACTTCGTCTGCACCCTCGATCTGCTGTCCACGATTCCCGCCTTGGATGATCCGTCGGTCTCGGTCACGGACGACATCCTGGCCTTCAACCGCATGGTGCCGGGCCGCGCGGAATGCCGGCTCGTGCGCGACGGCCGGAAGACCGAGGACCGGTACCGCCTCGGCCTCGGGCCGGAGGAGATCGTTGCGCTCAACCGTCTGCTCCTGACGCCAGAGGGGCGGCTCGACGGGCGCAGCATCGAGGACTGGTTCGCCCCAGCCTTCTTCGGCACGAATTTCTGGATCATGTGGTCCACGATGTTCTCGTTCCAGCCGTGGCACTCGGTGGCGGAGATGCGGCGCTACATGCGGCGTTTCCTGCACCTCTTTCCCGGCCTTGCGCGGATCGAGGGGATCCTGCGGACGCGCTACAACCAGTACGACTCGATGGTCGCGCCGATCCTCGCCTGGCTGTCCGAGCGTGGGGTGGACCTGCGCACCGACAGCAGCGTGGCCGATGTCACGATTGAAGGCGACGCGCAGGGCCGGCGTGTGACGCAGCTGCACCTGGCCACGGGTGGCGTCATCGACATCGCGCCCGAAGATCGGGTCTATCTGACGCTCGGCTCGATGACCGACGCGACCGTTGCGGGCGACCGGGCCACGCCGCCCGCGTTGCAGGATCGCCCGTCGCCCGGCTTCGACCTGTGGCGAAAGCTCGCTGCCCGCCACGAAGGTCTGGGGCGGCCCGAGGTCTTCGCGGGCCATCCGGACCGGACGTCCTGGACCTCGTTCACCGTCACGTTGGCCTCGTCGGCGTTCGTGACCTTCATGGAGGACTTCAGCAGCAACCGGACCGGGACCGGAGGGCTCGTCACCTTCCTCGATTCCGGCTGGCTGATGTCCATCGTGATGTTTCACCAGCCGCATTTCCGGGGCCAGCCCGCAGAGCGGCCCGTGTTCTGGGGCTACGGCTTGCGCGGAGACCGCTCCGGCGACGCGATCGCGAAACCCATGGCGGAGGCGACCGGAGGCGAGATCCTGGCGGAGCTGGCCCACCAGCTCAGGCTGACGGCGGACCAGCGGGCCGAGTTCTTCGACAACGCGCAGGTCGTCCCCTGCCGGATGCCGTTCATCACCAGCCAGTTCATGCCGCGCCACCCCGGCGACCGGCCGCCCATCATACCGCGCGGCGCGGAGAATTTCGCCGTCATCGGCCAGTTCTGCGAGATCCCGCGCGACTGCGTGTTCACGGTGGAATACTCGGTTCGCTCCGCCTGGACGGCGGTACACGACCTCACCGGACGGGTGGCGCCGCCACCTCCAATCGTGCGCAGCGACCGTGACCCGCGCGCGCTGCTGAAGGCGGCAAGGGTGCTGCTGTCCGGCTGACCTGCACAATGCGGAGGACCGATATCTGACCTCAACCCGCTCGGTTTCTTCGGTAGCACGACCATCAGGCCCCGGTGAGCGACCAGAAGCCGAACTTCCTGCCGTGTTCCTCCTTCAACCGGGCGACATAGGCGTCGTGCGTCTCGAACGCACCGAAGTCCAGGATGTCGCCCGCGAGCCGCGCGCAGCTGGCGAGGTGCTCGGCGGCATAGCGATACCGCTTCGCCCGCGACCTGGTGAGCGTGAAGTCGATCATCGCGCGGAGCACCAGCGTCGCGGCCAGCGGCTGACGCTCTGACAGGGCCTCCGCCGCGGGGGCGAGATACTCGTAGTGGTCACCGTCGATCTCGTCATGCCGGGCCAGAAGGAGGTCTGCGGCGCGATCCAGCGCCGGCCAGTCGAGGAAGAACTGCAGGGCGTGAAGAAGGCTCGGATAGGCCATGACGTCCGCCATCGCCCGCTCCTCGGCCTCGATGTCGTCGAAGTCGGGCAGCCGCTTGAGATAGGCCCGCAGGTAGCTGTCGGAGAGCGTGCGTTCGAAGCAGTCCCACCGGAACGCCTGCGCCTCCTCGCCGCGACCCAGCGCCTCCAGCGTCTGCAGGCGAATGTCCTGCCAAGCCAGCGGAACCCGCAACCCGTCGCCGAGCTCCGCGCGCTCGAGGAACCCCAGCGCCTCGCCCGCCCTGCCGGCCGCGAGCAGGCGCTGCGCGATCTCGGCCGCGATCTGCGGCACCTTGCGGGTCTTCGGATCGTACTGGGCGATGAAGCCGTCGACATCTCCCTGCGCGTCGGCGATGTCCTTGAGCGCCATGGCGACCGTGCTCGCGCGCTCACGCGCCCGCATCTCGTGCTCGTAGGTCGTGCCGCCCGGGCCCCAGCCCATCGCTTGCCATTGGTCCTTCGGCGGCACCGGCACAGGCGAGCGACCCAGTTCTTCGGCTAACGATTTCAGGGCCGCCAACCCCGCGTCGCCGAGCGCCGGCGCCATGATCCCGACCAGGCCGTCATACTGGCCATAGCCGTTGTCCTGCAGCGCATCGAGAACAGTTCCGGCGAGCGCCTGCGGATCCGGCCGGACCTTCTCGGCGAGTAGACCCAGATCGGCGCAGGCCTGGTGGAAGGTGCCGATGACGGTGCCGCTGGAGTCGTCGCAGCGCTCGAAGACGGGCGTGGCGAGCGCCATGAACCGCCACATGAGCGCCAGCGCCTCGTCCGGATCGGCCGGCGCGATCTGCTCGACGATGGCGCGCCGTTGGGTTCGAGATCAGTGACCAGCGCCTTGCGGTTCTTCCAGGTGATGAAGCTGCGGGCGCGGGCGATGCTGGTCAGCCGCTTGGTGATCTCCCGCGCAGCCTCCCTCGGGCTCTGGGCCCCGGCCAGCGCCAGCCGCAGCTTGCGCTTGGCAGCCGCGTTGCCGGTGCTGACCTCGATCAGCAGCTGCGCCAGGCGCTCGGCGCCCAGCGCTTCGAGGTTCCTCGCATTGAGGGTGGTCTTGGAGGCCATCGGATCGCCAGTTTCTTTTCCCTTAGCCTATCAGCGGTCCGCGGGCACCGGAACCTGCGTTCTGATTCGCGCGGATCGTCGATTCCCCGCACCAGCGCGCCGAAACGCCCTGCGCGGAAACGCGAGGCATTTCCTTTTTCTTCGCGATTTCAATGTGTTCGTTGACTGTCGCCCACGCTTCAGCACTGTGGAACGCTTCGAAGAGAACTACCGAAGAGCGCCATGCCCAGGATCACCAAACGCCTCGTCGACGCCGCAGAAGCCCGACTCCGCCGAATACTTCGTCTGGGATAGCGAGATCCCTGGCTTCGGGCTGCGCGTGCTGCCGAGCGGACGCAAGGGCTACGTGGTCCAGTATCGCGCCTGGGACGCCGGTCGCGGCGGATCAGCCTCGGGCCCAGCACGGTTCTCACCTGCGAGCAGGGCGCGCAACCGCGCCATCTCCATCGTCGCCGCGGCGCGCAATGGCGCGGACCCCGCCGCCGAACGCGGACGCAGGGCGCAAGGGCGATCACGGTGAAGGAGCTGGCGGAGCGGTTCGACAAGGAGCACATCGCAGTCCGCGTGAAGGCGAGCACGGCCAAGGAGTACCGACGGCAACCTCGAACGCTTCATCCTGCCCGCGCTCGGGCCACTGCACGGTCAACGGGCATCACCCGGGCGGACGTGGCGAAGTTCCATCACGATCTTCGCCACATCCCCTATCAGGCGAACCGCTGCCTCGAAGTGGTCTCGAAGATGTTCAGCCTCGCCGAGATGTGGGGGCTGCGTCCGGACGGCACCAATCCCCGAAAGCACATCCGGAAGTACCCCGAGGAGAAGCGCGAGCGTTTCCTCAGCGCGGCCGAACTGCGCCGGATCGGCGAGGTGCTGCGCGAGATGGAGGCGGAGGGGATCGAGCTGCCCTCGGCCATACTCGCCGCCCGCCTGCTGATCCTGACTGGGTGTCGGCTCAACGAGATCATGACGCTGAAGTGGGCATACGTCGATCTGGCCGAACGCGTTCTGCGCCTTCCGGACTCCAAGTCCGGCGCCAAGATCGTCCATCTCGGACTGCCTGCCGTCGACCTGCTCCGCGACGCCCAGCGCATTGACGGGAACCCGTGGGTCATCAGCGGCACCCTGACGGGCAAGCGGCTGAGCGATCTCCAGCCCTTCTGGCAACGCGTTCGCGCCCGCGCCGGGGTGAAGGACGTCCGCATCCACGATCTGCGCCACACCTTCGCGTCGACGGCAGTCGCCTCGGGTCAGGGCCTGCCGATGATCGGCAAGCTCCTCGGCCACACGCAGGTCCAGACAACCGCCCGCTACGCCCATCTCGCTGCCGAGCCGGTGCGAATGGCGGCGGACGCGGTGGCGCAGAACCTCCAGCAATCCTTGGGATAATCGCGCACAGCCGCGCCCCTTTTCGATTGATCGCGCAGTTCTGCGCGGCTACCCTCCGAGAAAGCCCAGAAATTGGGCGCACACAGTTCGCGTGCGCGCAGGGCCGGGCGGGAGCGCAAAGTGGACAGGGACAAGGCCGAACTACGCTGGGGGATCGAGCAGCGGCTCGAGTTCATCGAGTTCCGCCTGTTCTGGGAGGGGCACGTCAATCGCATCGACGTGATGCAGCAGTTCGGCGTCTCGGTGAACCAGGCATCCTCTGACCTGAACCGCTACATCGCGCTGGCGCCGGACAACATGGTCTACGACAAGAGCGCGCGGACCTACGTCCGCGGTCCGGACTTCGACTGCAAGTTCCGCTCGCCAGACGCCGCGCACTACCTCTCGCAGCTCCGCCTCGTTGCCGACGACGTGCTGGAGCGCGAGGACTGTTGGATTCCTGACCTGCCACCCTACGCATCCGCCCCGACGCCCGTGCGAGGCGTCAATGCGGAGACGCTCCGATCGGTTGTCTGTCAATCGGCATTGAATCGTGACCCCTTATCGGCGCCCAAAATTGACCCCCTGGAGCTAAGCTGGCCCGGCGCTGCGTAGTCCTCATGTAACGCAGCGGCGGCGGGCCAGCGGGGGTTCGGTTTGCGCTATGCCCGGTTTTTGAAGCGCCAGCTTTCGTTCCCGGTCTCGACGATCTCGCAGTGATGGGTCAGGCGGTCGAGCAGCGCGGTGGTCATCTTCGCGTCTCCGAAGACGGTGGGCCATTCGCCGAACGCCAGGTTTGTCGTCACGATGATCGAGGTGCGCTCGTAGAGCTTGCTGATCAGATGGAACAGGAGCTGACCGCCGGTCTGGGCGAACGGAAGATAGCCGAGTTCGTCCAGGATCAGGAAGTCCAGGCGGGAGATCAGGTCCGCGGTGCGGCCCTGCCGTTCGGCCCGGGCTTCCGCGTCGAGCTTATTGACCAGATCGACGACGTTGAAGAACCGGCCCCGGCGGCCGTTTCTGATGCAGGCGCGCGCGATGCTGACCGCGAGATGGGTCTTTCCTGTGCCGGTGCCGCCGATCAGCACGAGGTTGCGTTGATGATCGAGGAAGTCTCCGGTGGCCAGATCCCGGATCAGGGTCTCGTTGACCTCGGCCGCCTCGAAGTCGAACTCCTTGATCTCCTTAGCCAGCGGCAACTTGGCGATGGTCATCTGGTACTTGATCGAGCGCGCCTGCTTCTCACTGATCTCGGCGGTCAGCAAATCGCCGATGATCCGTTGGGGTTCGTGCTGTCGCTTCACCGCCGTGGCGATGATCTCGTCGTAGGCCGTCCTCATGCCGTAAAGCTTCAGCTGACCCATGGCGTCCAGCACCTGTGATCGTTCCATTCGCGGTTCTCCTCAGGCTGTCGTAGCGATCGCAATTGGCCGCGGGCTCGCGGCCCAACTTCAGTGCATCCGGCGTCGTGATTGTCAGGGGCGGTGGCGGTTCGCGGCGACGCGCCAGGATGTTCAGAACGACGCCGGCGGAATGGACGTTGTGGGCCAAAGCCTCGGAGCAGGCGGCTTCGACGGCCTCCAGCCCGTCGGTGAGCACGGCCCCGAGGATCTCGACCACCTGCCGGTCGCCGCCGGGCTGGCGTTCGAGCTTGCGCTGAACCCGGCGCAGGGCCGGTGGCAGGTCCCAGTCCTTGAAGGGGGCTCCGTTGCGCAAGGCGCCTGGTTTGCGCGCCAGAACCGGGATGTAATGAAGCGGATCGTAGATCGTCTTGCCGCGACCGAAGGCGCGCTCATGCCGCCCCACGACCTGACCGTCCTGCCAGCATTCCAGGCGGTCGGCATAGGCGCGGATCTCGACGGGCCGCCCGACCGCACGGGCGTCGACCGAGTAGCGGTTCTTGTCGAAGCGCACGAGGCAGGTCTTGGACACCGACGCCGGGACGGCGTGGAATCCATCGAACGGACCGACATACGGCACCAGGCTCGACCGCTCCTCTTCGAACACCTCCCAGATCGTCTTGTCCGGAATGTCGGGGTGCCGGTTCGCCTTGGCATAGGCAATGCACCGGTCCCCGAGCCAGGCATTCAGCTCGGCAAAGGATTTGAACTTCGGCCGCGGCACGAAGAACCGTCGGCGGAGCACGCCCACCTGGTTCTCAACCTGCCCCTTCTCCCAGCCCGACGCCGGTGTGCACGCCACCGGATCGACCAGGTAATGTCCGCACATCTGCTGGAAACGGCGATTGTAGGCGCGATCCTTGCCCACGAAGATCGTGTCCACCGCCGTCTTCATGTTGTCGTAGATGCCCCGCGCGCAGGCGCCGCCGAAGAAGGCGAACGCCCTGTCATGGGCATCGAACACCATCTCCTGCGTCTCGCGGGGATAGGCCCGCACGAACGGCATCCGGCTGTGACACAGGCGGACATGGGCCACCTTGACCGTCACCGTCACGCCATCGAGGATCACGATCTCATGGCTCCAGTCGAACTGGTAGGCCTCGCCCGCATCGAAGCTCAGCGGAACATAGGCACTGGCCGAGGCTTCCTGCGCCACCTTCGACCAACCGGCCGCGTAGCGCCGAATGGCATCATAGCCGCCGCCATAGCCGCGGTTCCGCAGCTCTTCGTAGATCCGAATGACGGTCAGACGCTCCCGCTTCGGTCGCCGGGCATTCTCGGCCAGCATCGCGTCCAGATCCGATCGCCAGGGGTCAATCTTCGGTCGGGGCTGAGTCGTGCGATCGTAGGTGAACTCGGTCGCGCCCGATCGGATGACCTTGCGCACCGTGTTCCGCGACACCCGCAGCTCCCGGCAAATCTGCTTGATCGACTTGCCATCGACGAAATGCGCCCGCCTGATCTTCGCGATCGTCTCCACAACCAACATCCCCTGACTGCTCCCTCTCGTTCCAGAGGAAGCTTCTGAGCAGAAGTATCAGGGGGGTCACTTTTGGACGCCGATCACCCCAAGATGAGGGTCAATTTTGCATGCCGATCCACAGACATGGGCAGCAGGGTCATCGGGTTTCATGCGCCGCAGTCTGTTCGCGATCTGCTCGGGAGACCAGCGCAGATGTACAAGCTTGCCGTGAACGAAGCGGTAGAGGTCGTCCCCCTCGACCAGCTTGCGCTTGCGCCGACAGCGTGCGCGGCGCTCATCATAGACGCGCCTCGCCGCCTGCGGGCAGTAACCACCATCGTCCTGACGACCACGCGCAAGCTCCCGGCTGATCGTGCTCGCGGGCCGGCCGAGAAGTCGACCAATACCTCGCTGACTATTGCCCCGTTGATGCTCGGCGAAAATCACGCCACGTTCCTCACTGTTGAGGTGCTTGTTTCGTCTGTCCATCGCAACATCCTATGCCCTGCGGGCTTCAGGTGTTGCACTTGAAACTTGAGCCTAAGCCCTTCCGAATCATGAGTCCGCTGATCGCGGACTTCATCGAGGAGATGAACAAGGATCGTGAGCTGACGACCTGGACGGTTGCACTGATTGGGAAGGACAGCGGCCCGGATGACAAGCACCGCACGGTCGGCGGTTGTTCGGTCAACATGCTCCAGCGCAAGCGCACGACCGAGCATGCGGATCGTTACTCGATCAAGACCCTGATCTCGCCTCGCGATCAGGCTATCGATCTGACCGAGGCGGAATGGAAGGCAGCGCTCGATCTCAGCCAGAAGACCTGGCGCAACGACTCGGATCGGAACGAAGGTAAGGAGCCGCCGTCCGAACCGAGAGGTCCACAGATCCGTCATGTACTCGGAGAAGGCGTCGCCGAAGCGGGCATTCCGGCTCGCCGGGAACGCGGCCTGCTTATGCTCTATCTGCTTGATCCCGAGGGTGCGGGTGTCGATGAACTGAAGACTGCCGATCCCGTCGTCGCCTGGGCTATCAGTTTTCCGTCAAGCACTTCCGAGAGAAGGGTTTCCAACTCGAGGTACATCGCCAACAGCGTACTTTGGGGGGGGCTCAATGACTGGGTGGACTGAAGATGGGATTACGCGCGCCTGGCGAGCGCTCGCACGACAGGAAGCGGCAGAAGACTGGCGATTTGTGCATCTAACAGATATGGGCGCCGTCTCGGTCGAGGCGGGATGTCACTTCCCCCTTGGACGGGAGGCGTTGATCGTCTCCTTTCCCGGATCGTGGCCGGTAAATCCGGCAAGGCTTCCTGAAGGAAAGGGCTTCGACGTCTCCTGCATCAAGGGTCAGTCCATTGCAGCGCGACAAACAGGATGAGAATCCAGCGTCAATCAGGAAGAGAACGCGGGGTTGGGGGCTCGCAGGGAGGGCGCAGCCCGACCGGAGAGGTCCCAACCCCGCGTTGCGCCCGGAATGGGTGGGTCTGGCGGTCGTGGCCGGCTCGGATAGGGGACGATTTTTTCCGTTTTGGGGGATCGTTCATGCCGGGCCGTCATGTCACCGATCAACAGATGAGGCTCTTCATGACGCTCAGACAGACCCATTCCGTACCCGTCGCGGCCGCAAAGGCGGGGATCAGCCAGGCGACCGGTTATCGGCTGCAGGCCGACCCGACGCTTCCGTCGCAGAAGAAGGCCCCGCGCGGCCGGCGCCGCCCGGACCCTCTGGCCGGTATCTTCGACGTGGAGGTGGTGCCGATGCTGCAGTCCTCCCCCGGTCTCCGGCCGGTCGCGGTTTATGAGGAACTCCTGCGCCGGCATCCGGACCTGGGCCCCGGCATCCGGCGCACGCTGGAGCGGCGGATCCGCGTTTGGCGGGCCGAACATGGCCCCGAACAGGAGGTGATCTTCCGGCAGACCCATGTGCCGGGCAAGATGGGCCTGTCGGATTTCACCGCCATGGGCAAGCTGGGCGTGACTGTGGCAGGCCAAGCGCTGGATCACCGGCTGTATCACTTCCGGCTGGCCTATTCCGGCTTCGAGCACGCCCATGTCGTGCTGGGCGGTGAAAGCTATGTGGCGCTGGCCGAAGGATTGCAGAACGCCCTCTGGGCCCTGGGAGGTGTACCGCAGGAACACAGGACCGACAGCCTGTCGGCGGCATTCAAGAACCTGGACCGATCCGCCCAGGCCGATCTCACCGACCGTGTCGACGCCCTGTGCCGCCATTACGGCATGACCCCGTCGCGCAACAACAAGGGTATCGCGCATGAGAACGGCGCCGTCGAAGGCCCCCATGGCCATCTGAAGCGCGCCATCGAGGACGCGCTGATCATGCGCGGCTCGCGCGACTTCGAGGATCTGAAGGCCTATCGCGGCTTCATCGACGAGATCGTCGGCCGGCTCAACGCCCGCAATGCCAAACGCATCGACACCGAACGGGCCAGCCTCAAACCGTTGCCCGTCCGGCGGACGACGGATTTCGAGGAGGTCGCGGTGCGCGTCACCTCGTCGGGCGGATTCCTGTTGCGCAAGGTTTTCTACACCGTGCCGTCCCGACTGATCGGTCATCGCCTTCGGGTCCGGCTCCACGATGATCGGCTGGAGCTGTTTCTTGGCGCCACCGCCCTGGCAACACTGCCGCGCGGACGGGCATCGAGCAGCGGAAGCCACGGTCACGTGGTCAACTATCGCCATGTCATCCATTCCCTGCGCAGGAAGCCCATGGCGCTGATGGGGCTCGTCTATCGGGAGCAGTTGTTTCCGCGCCGGGCCTTCGCTGACATGTTCGCGGCCCTGCTGGAACAGACCGACGACAAGACGGCCTGCCGCGTGACGGTCGATCTTCTGGCGCTGGCCAATGACCGTAGCTGCGAAGCCGAACTGGCCGCCCAGCTCGAAGAGGATCTTCGCCAGCAACGACTGCCCGACATCCCGGCCCTGCGCGCGCTCTTCGCCCCGTCGCCCGACAGTCTGCCCGGGGTCGAGGTGCAACTGGCCGAGCTGTCATCCTACGACCTGCTGCTGAGCAATGCCGGCAAGGGGGCCGCGGCATGACATCGCCAGATATCGACGCCGCCCGCCTCACCCTTGCCCTGAACGAGCTGCGCCTGCCCGCCATCAAGGCGCTCTGGCCGGGCTTTGCCGAACAGGCCGACAAGGAAGGCTGGTCCGCTGCCCGCCTGCTCAGCGCCCTGGTGGAACACGAACTCGCCGAACGCGATCGGCGGCGTATCGAACGTCATCTCGCCCAGGCCCGGCTGCTGCCCGGAAAGACCCTCGAGAGCTTCGACTTCGCCGCCGTCCCCATGCTGTCCAGGGCCCATGTCAGCGCCATCACCGCCGGGGACAGCTGGATTGGCAAGGGCAACAACATCCTGCTGTTCGGCCCGCCAGGGGTGGGCAAGTCGCACCTCGGCTCCGCCATCGGCCTGACGCTCGTCCAGAACGGCTATCGCGTCCTGTTCAGCCGCACCACCGATCTGGTCCAGAAGCTCCAACTGGCGCGTCGCGATCTCGTCCTCGAAAGCGCCATCGCAAAGCTCGACAAGTTCCACCTGCTGATCCTCGACGACATCACCTACGTCACCAAGGATCAGGCCGAGACCAGCGTGCTGTTCGAACTGATCAGCGCACGATACGAACGGCGCTCCATGCTGATCACGGCCAACCAGCCCTTCGGCGCCTGGAACACGATCTTCCCCGACCCGGCCATGACACTCGCGGCCGTCGACAGGCTGGTTCACCACGCGACCATCTTCGAGATGAATGTTGAAAGCTACCGCCGCAAGACGGCGGAAAAAGCCAAGGGCCCGGGGCGTCCGCCGCAGAAAGCGTCACCGCCAGACATGAACGCAGATTGACGCTCCGCGAAAATCGCCAGCGACAAACACCTTGCCCGCGACTGCCCAACCCGTCATCTTCGACACCGTCGCGACCAAGGATTCTCATCCTGATTGACGCGCTCTTCTCACCCAGATTGTCGCGCTACAGTCCATGTTCGCAGGCAAGACGGCGATTGCACTCGTCAGGCGGCCAGAGGGCTCCCCTGACATCTTCGCCATCATGGTCGTGGATGTCCTGAGAACTCTGGAGACTGCAGCGAACAGCGCGGGCCGCGATACCATGGAGACCTTCCTCGAACGGGTCAGGGAGTGGCAGGCTTTCATGGCCCGAACGCACCGCCCTCTTTCGTCCGATGCGCAGATCGGCCTTCTCGGCGAGCTCTGGCTGCTCAGGCTGCTCACGGACACCCCCTTCGGAGCCGGTGCTCTAGACTGCTGGCAGGGACCGTTGCGGGCGGCGCAGGACTTCCACATTCGGGGGGGTGCTGTAGAGGTGAAAAGCACGGTCCGTACCGGCAGCTTCCTCGCGCGGATCAACAGCATCGAACAGCTGGATGGTGATCCGACGCCAATCTTCCTGTGCGCCTTTCGCTTCGAGGAGAATACCGACGGGATCTCACTCGTCGATCTTGTGACGGAGCTCCGAGAGAGGTTCGGACTGGCCGGAGTGCAGCGCGGGTTCGAAGCGCTGCTCATGGTGATGGGGTACCTCGACGAGCATGCAGCGCTCTACGAGCGCACACTGACATTGAAGGACGCGAGGGCATTCCGCGCGGAAGGTGACATGCCGCGTCTCTCGCGTGCTGCGCTACCAGCTGCCATCCGCTCAGCTGCTTATGTGCTCGACCTCGACGCGCTCGAAGTTCCCTCGATCGGACTTTCGGAGCTGATCAACGAATTTGGACTGGATTGACATGAGCCTTGAAGAATTTCACCGCAACTTTCGCTCCGACCTGCAGACCATTATCGCCGAGCGCGTGGATGCTGGCGAAGGCCCATTTCCTTCGGATGAGCTCGTTTTTGCCGAAATGGTCATGGAGCATGTCGCAGAAACCGGCATTTGCGAGTCGCCAACCGTTTGCCACTGGAGCGGCAAGGTCGGCAACGCGAAACTCCGCATTACGGGCTACGCTCTCAGTTCCGATGAAACGGCTCTCGACCTCTTCGTGACCCACTATTTTGGGACCGAAGAACTGAACGATCTCAGGGACTCGGATGCCACCGCAACCGCAAGCGAAGGCGTTCGCTTTCTGTTTCGAGCGGCAAGCGGCAACCTCGATGCAAGGATCGATCCGACGCATCCGGTCAGAGACCTGGTGGCAACCATTCGTTCTCGCTGGGGCGACATCGACCGACTTCGTGTGTTCGTGATCACCGATGGCAAGACCAAGACCAAACGGTTCTCGAACAAGGAAGTTCACCAGAAGATGGTGGCCGTCGAGGCCATGGACATGGAGAGGCTGTTCCGCCACACCGAGGGTAAGCCGCGAGACGAGCTGGCCGTGAGTTTCGTCCAGTCGATCGGTCGGGCGCTTCCCTGCGTGCATGTCCCAGACCCTGATGCTGACTACGAGTATGCCCTTACTGCCATTCCCGGGCAGCTCATCCGGGATCTCTATCTGCGCTACGGGACGACCCTGCTCGAAGCTAATATCCGCACCTTTCTGGGGAACAAGCGCGCGGTCAACAAGGGCATCGTCGAAACGCTGCGAAAGGAACCGGAGCACTTCCTCGCCTTCAACAATGGCCTTGTGCTTGTCTGCGACGAAGCGGCCTTCGAGCGGACCGACGACGGTAATCTGGGCCTGTCCTTCCTGAAGGGTCTGCAGATCGTGAACGGCGGCCAGACCACCTCGACCATCTACTTCTCATCCCGCGATGATCGTACCATCGATCTCAGCCATGTCATGGTCCCGGCCAAGATCATCATCCTCAAGGGATCGCAGGACGAAGCACGCGAGAGACTGATCAGCAACGTGTCCCGCTATGCGAACAGTCAGAATGCGGTAAAAATGTCCGACCTCTCGGCAAACCGTCCGTTCCATCGAGAGCTTGAGAAACTCGCAAACGACACCTGGTGCCCTGACGGCGCAACGCGATGGTTCTACGAGCGTGCAGCTGGCGCTTACAATGTCATGCTGCTGAGAGAAGGCACAACGCCGGCGAAGAGGCGCAAGCTGAAGGAGATGATCCCGCCGAAACGTAAGCTGACCAAGAACGACATCGCCAAGTACCACGAAGCGTGGCGCTGCAAGCCGAACCAGGTCGCTATGGCTGGGGAGAAGAACTTTGCGGCCTTCATGGCTGCTCTCGATGACGATCCGACCATCTTACCCAGCCCGCTCGATGCCCGCTGGTATCGAGCGATGATCGCCAAGGTCATTCTATTCAAGGCGATCGAAAGCATGATCAAGACAAAGGAAGCGAAAGAAATATTCCGCCAAGGGTGGGTGAACATCGCAACCTATGTCGTGTCAGTGGTCGCGGACCGACTTGGTGATCGGCTCGATCTCGAACAGATATGGATGCGGCAAGGGATTTCAGCTGGTCTGAGGGACCTGCTCTGGGACTGGGCTGTCGTGGTGAACTCTGAATTCAACAGGGTCGCTCCAGGCCAGCAGATTTCAGAAGTCGCGAAACGAGCTAACACATGGGCCAAAGTCAGAGCAGCGGACTACCCGCCCCATTCCCCATCCATTCCTGAAATCAAACAATAGATCAAATAGCACAACTCAGAATGGAAAAATCTCGAGACACAGATGAAAAAAAGAGAAGATCCGACGAAATCATACTGGTCGGATACTTTCTTTCGCGCTGCACAGACTTTTCTGTCAATCGGCATTGAATCGTGACCCCTTATCGGCGCCCAAAATTGACCCCCTGGAGCTAAGCTGGCCCGGCGCTGCGTAGTCCTCATGTAACGCAGCGGCGGCGGGCCAGCGGGGGTTCGGTTTGCGCTATGCCCGGTTTTTGAAGCGCCAGCTTTCGTTCCCGGTCTCGACGATCTCGCAGTGATGGGTCAGGCGGTCGAGCAGCGCGGTGGTCATCTTCGCGTCTCCGAAGACGGTGGGCCATTCGCCGAACGCCAGGTTTGTCGTCACGATGATCGAGGTGCGCTCGTAGAGCTTGCTGATCAGATGGAACAGGAGCTGACCGCCGGTCTGGGCGAACGGAAGATAGCCGAGTTCGTCCAGGATCAGGAAGTCCAGGCGGGAGATCAGGTCTGCGGTGCGGCCCTGCCGTTCGGCCCGGGCTTCCGCGTCGAGCTTATTGACCAGATCGACGACGTTGAAGAACCGGCCCCGGCGGCCGTTTCTGATGCAGGCGCGCGCGATGCTGACCGCGAGATGGGTCTTTCCTGTGCCGGTGCCGCCGATCAGCACGAGGTTGCGTTGATGATCGAGGAAGTCTCCGGTGGCCAGATCCCGGATCAGGGTCTCGTTGACCTCGGCCGCCTCGAAGTCGAACTCCTTGATCTCCTTAGCCAGCGGCAACTTGGCGATGGTCATCTGGTACTTGATCGAGCGCGCCTGCTTCTCACTGATCTCGGCGGTCAGCAAATCGCCGATGATCCGTTGGGGTTCGTGCTGTCGCTTCACCGCCGTGGCGATGATCTCGTCGTAGGCCGTCCTCATGCCGTAAAGCTTCAGCTGACCCATGGCGTCCAGCACCTGTGATCGTTCCATTCGCGGTTCTCCTCAGGCTGTCGTAGCGATCGCAATTGGCCGCGGGCTCGCGGCCCAACTTCAGTGCATCCGGCGTCGTGATTGTCAGGGGCGGTGGCGGTTCGCGGCGACGCGCCAGGATGTTCAGAACGACGCCGGCGGAATGGACGTTGTGGGCCAAAGCCTCGGAGCAGGCGGCTTCGACGGCCTCCAGCCCGTCGGTGAGCACGGCCCCGAGGATCTCGACCACCTGCCGGTCGCCGCCGGGCTGGCGTTCGAGCTTGCGCTGAACCCGGCGCAGGGCCGGTGGCAGGTCCCAGTCCTTGAAGGGGGCTCCGTTGCGCAAGGCGCCTGGTTTGCGCGCCAGAACCGGGATGTAATGAAGCGGATCGTAGATCGTCTTGCCGCGACCGAAGGCGCGCTCATGCCGCCCCACGACCTGACCGTCCTGCCAGCATTCCAGGCGGTCGGCATAGGCGCGGATCTCGACGGGCCGCCCGACCGCACGGGCGTCGACCGAGTAGCGGTTCTTGTCGAAGCGCACGAGGCAGGTCTTGGACACCGACGCCGGGACGGCGTGGAATCCATCGAACGGACCGACATACGGCACCAGGCTCGACCGCTCCTCTTCGAACACCTCCCAGATCGTCTTGTCCGGAATGTCGGGGTGCCGGTTCGCCTTGGCATAGGCAATGCACCGGTCCCCGAGCCAGGCATTCAGCTCGGCAAAGGATTTGAACTTCGGCCGCGGCACGAAGAACCGTCGGCGGAGCACGCCCACCTGGTTCTCAACCTGCCCCTTCTCCCAGCCCGACGCCGGTGTGCACGCCACCGGATCGACCAGGTAATGTCCGCACATCTGCTGGAAACGGCGATTGTAGGCGCGATCCTTGCCCACGAAGATCGTGTCCACCGCCGTCTTCATGTTGTCGTAGATGCCCCGCGCGCAGGCGCCGCCGAAGAAGGCGAACGCCCTGTCATGGGCATCGAACACCATCTCCTGCGTCTCGCGGGGATAGGCCCGCACGAACGGCATCCGGCTGTGACACAGGCGGACATGGGCCACCTTGACCGTCACCGTCACGCCATCGAGGATCACGATCTCATGGCTCCAGTCGAACTGGTAGGCCTCGCCCGCATCGAAGCTCAGCGGAACATAGGCACTGGCCGAGGCTTCCTGCGCCACCTTCGACCAACCGGCCGCGTAGCGCCGAATGGCATCATAGCCGCCGCCATAGCCGCGGTTCCGCAGCTCTTCGTAGATCCGAATGACGGTCAGACGCTCCCGCTTCGGTCGCCGGGCATTCTCGGCCAGCATCGCGTCCAGATCCGATCGCCAGGGGTCAATCTTCGGTCGGGGCTGAGTCGTGCGATCGTAGGTGAACTCGGTCGCGCCCGATCGGATGACCTTGCGCACCGTGTTCCGCGACACCCGCAGCTCCCGGCAAATCTGCTTGATCGACTTGCCATCGACGAAATGCGCCCGCCTGATCTTCGCGATCGTCTCCACAACCAACATCCCCTGACTGCTCCCTCTCGTTCCAGAGGAAGCTTCTGAGCAGAAGTATCAGGGGGGTCACTTTTGGACGCCGATCACCCCAAGATGAGGGTCAATTTTGCATGCCGATCCACAATGGAAATTGAGACGCTTAATGCCGAAGGCGCAAGTCTGTTTAGCCGCTCTCAGTACGAAGACGCTTCAAGGTTTGCAGAGCTTGGAAGCAAAATGCAAACGTTTCATCACAGAATCTCGGAGATCAGATCTGATTGGATCGAATTTATGGGGGCGGCTCCCATGCTCGGCGAGGCTGACGATCGGGAGACAACCAGAGACCAGAACGACGCACGCAGGAAATCCCCAAGAAAGAGTCTGGTGGTAACGATCGATGACGGGAAGGTCATTAGCGGCCGAACAGCAGCGGAAACCTTTGTGCAAGCAATAGTCAGAATGGGCGTTGATCGAGTGAAAGGACTTGGAATTGAGGTTAATCGTGAGCCCTTGGTTTCGGATTCTCAATCTCAGAAATACAATACTGCAGAAATTGACGGGAAATATATCATGACACATTCGAGCACCGCTCAAAAAAAGGATCTTCTCGAAAGAATAGCCGACGAGCTTGACGTTATAATCAGTGTCGATATTTCATAGTTATGTTATCGATACTTTAATGCAGAAAGCACAAGCTCAGCGATTTGCCGAGCGAGAAACGGCGGCACGGCGTTCCCAACCTGGACGTACTGCCGCGTCCGGTTGCCCATGAACAGGTAGTCGTCGGGGAATGTCTGCAGGCGTGCAGCTTCGCGCACCGTCAGGCTCCGGCACTGGATCGGATCGGGGTGAATGAAGTAGTGCCCATCCTTCGAGATGTGGCTCGTGACCGTGGTCGATGCCTCGTCCGCCAACTGGACCCGGAAGCGGTCATTGAACACACCGCTGTGCCAGTTGCGGTGATCGGGGCTGAGCACCAGAGGAAAATCGGCGGCCTTCGGGCTGTAGCCACGGACGGTTCCGAACACGGCAGCGAACAGGTAGCGACCCAGATCCGATGCCATGTGCCCGCGCGTCTCGTGCTGGGCGATCGCGCGAAGTTCCGGTCGCTCGATCCACTGCAGCAACTCATCGTTCGAAGTTGTGGATCGGCATGCAAAATTGACCCTCATCTTGGGGTGATCGGCGTCCAAAAGTGACCCCCCTGATACTTCTGCTCAGAAGCTTCCTCTGGAACGAGAGGGAGCAGTCAGGGGATGTTGGTTGTGGAGACGATCGCGAAGATCAGGCGGGCGCATTTCGTCGATGGCAAGTCGATCAAGCAGATTTGCCGGGAGCTGCGGGTGTCGCGGAACACGGTGCGCAAGGTCATCCGATCGGGCGCGACCGAGTTCACCTACGATCGCACGACTCAGCCCCGACCGAAGATTGACCCCTGGCGATCGGATCTGGACGCGATGCTGGCCGAGAATGCCCGGCGACCGAAGCGGGAGCGTCTGACCGTCATTCGGATCTACGAAGAGCTGCGGAACCGCGGCTATGGCGGCGGCTATGATGCCATTCGGCGCTACGCGGCCGGTTGGTCGAAGGTGGCGCAGGAAGCCTCGGCCAGTGCCTATGTTCCGCTGAGCTTCGATGCGGGCGAGGCCTACCAGTTCGACTGGAGCCATGAGATCGTGATCCTCGATGGCGTGACGGTGACGGTCAAGGTGGCCCATGTCCGCCTGTGTCACAGCCGGATGCCGTTCGTGCGGGCCTATCCCCGCGAGACGCAGGAGATGGTGTTCGATGCCCATGACAGGGCGTTCGCCTTCTTCGGCGGCGCCTGCGCGCGGGGCATCTACGACAACATGAAGACGGCGGTGGACACGATCTTCGTGGCAAGGATCGCGCCTACAATCGCCGTTTCCAGCAGATGTGCGGACATTACCTGGTCGATCCGGTGGCGTGCACACCGGCGTCGGGCTGGGAGAAGGGGCAGGTTGAGAACCAGGTGGGCGTGCTCCGCCGACGGTTCTTCGTGCCGCGGCCGAAGTTCAAATCCTTTGCCGAGCTGAATGCCTGGCTCGGGGACCGGTGCATTGCCTATGCCAAGGCGAACCGGCACCCCGACATTCCGGACAAGACGATCTGGGAGGTGTTCGAAGAGGAGCGGTCGAGCCTGGTGCCGTATGTCGGTCCGTTCGATGGATTCCACGCCGTCCCGGCGTCGGTGTCCAAGACCTGCCTCGTGCGCTTCGACAAGAACCGCTACTCGGTCGACGCCCGTGCGGTCGGGCGGCCCGTCGAGATCCGCGCCTATGCCGACCGCCTGGAATGCTGGCAGGACGGTCAGGTCGTGGGGCGGCATGAGCGCGCCTTCGGTCGCGGCAAGACGATCTACGATCCGCTTCATTACATCCCGGTTCTGGCGCGCAAACCAGGCGCCTTGCGCAACGGAGCCCCCTTCAAGGACTGGGACCTGCCACCGGCCCTGCGCCGGGTTCAGCGCAAGCTCGAACGCCAGCCCGGCGGCGACCGGCAGGTGGTCGAGATCCTCGGGGCCGTGCTCACCGACGGGCTGGAGGCCGTCGAAGCCGCCTGCTCCGAGGCTTTGGCCCACAACGTCCATTCCGCCGGCGTCGTTCTGAACATCCTGGCGCGTCGCCGCGAACCGCCACCGCCCCTGACAATCACGACGCCGGATGCCACTGAAGTTGGGCCGCGAGCCCGCGGCCAATTGCGATCGCTACGACAGCCTGAGGAGAACCGCGAATGGAACGATCACAGGTGCTGGACGCCATGGGTCAGCTGAAGCTTTACGGCATGAGGACGGCCTACGACGAGATCATCGCCACGGCGGTGAAGCGACAGCACGAACCCCAACGGATCATCGGCGATTTGCTGACCGCCGAGATCAGTGAGAAGCAGGCGCGCTCGATCAAGTACCAGATGACCATCGCCAAGTTGCCGCTGGCTAAGGAGATCAAGGAGTTCGACTTCGAGGCGGCCGAGGTCAACGAGACCCTGATCCGGGATCTGGCCACCGGAGACTTCCTCGATCATCAACGCAACCTCGTGCTGATCGGCGGCACCGGCACAGGAAAGACCCATCTCGCGGTCAGCATCGCGCGCGCCTGCATCAGAAACGGCCGCCGGGGCCGGTTCTTCAACGTCGTCGATCTGGTCAATAAGCTCGACGCGGAAGCCCGGGCCGAACGGCAGGGCCGCACCGCAGACCTGATCTCCCGCCTGGACTTCCTGATCCTGGACGAACTCGGCTATCTTCCGTTCGCCCAGACCGGCGGTCAGCTCCTGTTCCATCTGATCAGCAAGCTCTACGAGCGCACCTCGATCATCGTGACGACAAACCTGGCGTTCGGCGAATGGCCCACCGTCTTCGGAGACGCGAAGATGACCACCGCGCTGCTCGACCGCCTGACCCATCACTGCGAGATCGTCGAGACCGGGAACGAAAGCTGGCGCTTCAAAAACCGGGCATAGCGCAAACCGAACCCCCGCTGGCCCGCCGCCGCTGCGTTACATGAGGACTACGCAGCGCCGGGCCAGCTTAGCTCCAGGGGGTCAATTTTGGGCGCCGATAAGGGGTCACGATTCAATGCCGATTGACAGTCATCGTGTCGGCACTGCCGGTGCCGTCCATCCGGTCGGCCCCCTCGGTGCCGCCGAAGGTCAGCTGCGCCAGATCGGCATAGCTCCATTCGGTCCCGTCCTCGAAGCGGGCCTCCTGGACCGGCCGGTAGCGCCCATCGCCATGGAAGAAGTTGTGCACCGTCAGCGTCTCGCCGGTCTCCAGGCTCAGCACCAGATGGTTGCCCGAGCGCTCGCCCGACAGGTCTTCGGGCGCGACGCCCGGCCCGAACTCCAGCACGCTCGTCGTGTTCGCCCGATAGCGGTCGTAGACGCTTCCGATCACGTCCGCTCCGTCGCCCAGACCCCAGCGATAGGTGTCGTTGCCGGTGCCGCCGATCAGAACGTCGTCGCCGGCGCCGCCGGCGAGAATGTCATGGCCGCTATTGCCCTCGAGCCGGTCGTTGCCCGCACCCCCCGACAGCACGTCCTGGTGGTTGCCGCCATACAGCAGATCGTCGCCCGCGCCGCCGTCCAGAACGTCGTCGCCATTGTTGCCGTAAAGGGTGTCGTTGCCGGCAAGGCCGGTCATCGTGTCGGCACTGCCGGTGCCGTCCATCCGGTCGGCCCCCTCGGTGCCGCCGAAGGTCAGCTGCGCCAGATCGGCATAGCTCCATTCGGTCCCGTCCTCGAAGCGGGCCTCCTGGACCGGCCGGTAGCGCCCATCGCCATGGAAGAAGTTGTGCACCGTCAGCGTCTCGCCGGTCTCCAGGCTCAGCACCAGATGGTTGCCCGAGCGCTCGCCCGACAGGTCTTCGGGCGCGACGCCCGGCCCGAACTCCAGCACGCTCGTCGTGTTCGCCCGATAGCGGTCGTAGACGCTTCCGATCACGTCCGCTCCGTCGCCCAGACCCCAGCGATAGGTGTCGTTGCCGGTGACGCCGATCAGAACGTCGTCGCCGGCGCCGCCGGCGAGAATGTCATGGCCGCTATTGCCCTCGAGCCGGTCGTTGCCCGCACCCCCCGACAGCACATCTTGGCCGCTGCCACCTTCCAAATGGTCGGCCCCAAAGCTACCCAACAGCGTGTCATCCCCGTCACCGCCCCGAATGGTATCATCGCCGCCGCCGCCATCGATGTGATCGGCGCCATTGCTGCCTGCTAGCACATCGTCCGTACCGAGGATCGCCGCCCCCAAATCTGTCGCCTCGTCCATCCCGATCGATCGGGCCGTGTCCGCAAGCATCGTTGCCGCTTCGCTGCGCGAGCCGGTGATATCCAGGATCACCAGTTCGATCGCTAAATGGGCGTCTTCGGCCGAGATCGCACCATCGGCTACCGATTGCTGCAAATCCGACAGAATGCTTGGCAGCGCCTCGGGATCATCAGCGGTCAGCCGTCCCGACCCGTGGCTTCCAAGCGCCGAGTCCATTGTCGACCAAACACTTGCGGAATAGAAGGCATCATAGTCATACCATGTCGCCTCCGAGTTCACGATTTGCAGCGACGCATGGGCATTGGCAGCTTGTGCGATGAACCGTCCGGCCAGTTCATCGACCCGCTCTTCGAAGTTTTGGTCGATGCTGTTTGCGGTCGGTTGGTTGATAAACCGAGCCCGCCAATCGACCTGAACCCCGTCTGCCTTCTCGATGAAGGCGAGGCGCCGCATGTCGAATCCATCGACGGCCCCTCCACTCCCGGCAAAATAACCCGAGGTATGGGCATCCTCGACACCGCCCCACAGGAACACGAAATCCTCGAAAGCGGCGCGGAATTCGGTCACCTTGCCTTCGGCGAGAAAATTCAATAGCGCCTTGCCTTGGTTCAACAGCCGATCGTCCTCACTCGCAGCGATCCACATGTTTGCGATCTGGCCCGAACCAACCAGTTCCGGCAACAGCATTGCTTCGATATTCATGTGGAAGTCGTCGTCCAAAAGGGTGCGTGTGTGCCGTTGATTGGTGCTCAACCAGACATCGTCAATCACGTGCTGAGCACCATCGTCAAAGGTCACCGTGCTCCGTAAACCAACCTCGTTCCCGGCATTCGTTTCGCGAATAGACTGCGCGTTGAGGTTGATCTCGCTGATCCCGGCCTCGGTCAGCGTTAGCAATTCTCCGCCATCGGTGTGGGCATCACCATCGGCGTCATGCCAAATCTGCAACCGCGCAAAGTCGGTATCTTCGGCTGTGATCCGGCCATCGCCATTGGAATCGAGTGTGGCGAGATGGGCGAACCCATCGGCGTGACCTTCCTGATCCCCGAACAGCTCCCCCCCATGGTTGATTTTGCCGTCGCCGTTCTGGTCCCAAACCACCAGCGCGTCGTCCGCACTGACCCAGGCGGTGCGTTCAGCGAATCCATCCTGATTATGGTCGAACATAGCCTGTGAATCACCAAGGGCGATCAACTCCACCCCGTCCCCATCCATGTCGATGATGAGCGGATCACGTGGGAATACGACCGGTTCCGGGGTTGGATTCGGATCAGGGTCTTCATCGCGGCAGTTATGGGATACATGTAGCACTCCAACGCCGCCCAAATTGCCGAAATCCAATATAGATCTGTCATCCGGGTCATCCGGGATCACAGGCGATGCCTCAATCGTCTCCAACACTCTTATTGACCCTATTTCCCCTGTTGACAGGTCTTCTGCTGCATGGATCACATTCAACAACCCGCCAGCCAATGACTCGACAATCGAGACTGTACCGGGGCCAACTTCATTGAAAGACTTTGGACCAGTATATGAGCCGTTGACGTAACCATCCCAGTTTGGTGGATTCAAGACCAGGCCTCGAGTAGTAATAATCGACATACCAGCAAACTTACAATTGTCTGGACCACCCATGAATGTTAGCTGTGATCCACCACGAGCGACCGTAAACTCTCCAAAGAACTGTGCCATGCTATTCCCTACTCTGTGAGGTTTGCGTGTTGTTTGAGAGCGATGCCCCAGACGTTCGGACAAGGGCATAGGCCAGAGTCACAAGGTGGTCGTAACGTTGGGCCGGATCAGGTAACGAATATGCCTCGTGCACCGCAGCCCTTAACGCAGCCTTGTCGCCAGATCTTAGGATAAGATCGGCCCGATCATAGAAGGTTGCCTCATCACAGGTTGCATTCGAAAGCAATGTCAGTGCGTCGTCCAGGTGCCCGTTCTCGGCCAGCACCCTGGCAGTCACGCGATAAACAGCTCCGACCTGTATCGAGGGACATGTGTCGTCCAGACCAGCCTCACTGGCGGTCTCCAACAAAAATCGGTCACCCGCCGATGCGGCGTAGATCATCGTCAGCGACCAGATTCGCCACTGTGTTCGATTCGTTAAATCGCGAGGATGTGAGAGCCAGTCAACCAAGTCAGAATGGCTGCCAGAGTCGAACGCACGGGCTATTTTCTCGATGGTTGACGGATCTGTCCCAGACATATTCAGCAGATAGCGCACGGTCAGTTCGGGTACGTCCTGTTCCGGTGCGTGGGCAAGCATTTTGTAGAACGCAGCTCCCGCGCTGTGCTGTTCCGCAATTGGATCATGATAGGCTTCCGGTGCCTCCGCCCACGCCTCGATCAAATTACTAAAATGCCTCTGGCTCGACGCATCGTCAAAATGCAAAGGGGGATCACCGGGAAGCCTTAGAGAACCAGAGAGCCGTAGCAAACGGGAGATGTAGCGGTAAACTTCGGATGCTTGAAGTTCTTTGCCCTGCCTTGCACAATCAACTAAAACGATCATGCTGTCCGGAGGCGGTATTCCCATCTCGAGGCCGCCCGACCCAGCGGAGAAAACAGCATCAGCGACTGTTTCGATAGTTGTATCTACGGGGCAAGTGTTATCACTTGCCTCATCCAATGCGTGTAAGAGTTCAGCCTGCACCTCTAGGTACTTGCCCATGCGCATGCTTGAAAGGATCAAACCACGAAGCCAACCAAACATGCCCCATTCAGCCCTTAGGCAGGCCTGATATGCTTTGTTGATCTGTTTTGTCGCCTCCGGCTCTCCATAGGCAGAGTAGAACTTCGCGTAGGGCGCATAGAGGTCGCAAGCGCTAACGCCGTCGGCGGCCGTTAAGAGTTTGTTAGATCGCCCCTCTTCAACAACGTTTTCCAAAGTCACCAGTACACGATCCAATTGGCCGCTGGCAGCATAACCGAAAGCAGCGGCCCGTTGGTCCATCAATCCCTGCAAAGCAATTTGCCTTTCCAAGGCAGAATGCTGGCGCGTTGCCGCAAGCACAAAGGGCAGCGCAATCCTTGCATAGGGGTTTCCGGCACTGTCCGTATCAGGGACGGGCGCATTGTCATAAATCGTTAACGCCTCGCGTGACAGACACTCGGGCGTCGGCTCCGCGACGCAGGGCATATCGTTCGGGGTTTGGGCCTCGGATGCTGCCAGCACGCCGAAGCACAGAGCGGCGGCAAGAATCGCAGTCGCCAGCGAGCGAGTCGCAACCGAGGGTCCTGCGGCAGCCCGGCCATGCCGCAACCCGGCTGCCCCGTCAGGGGGCGTGGTCTGGGTGGGGGCAGCCGTTCTCATCTGTCGGGGGACCGCGAATCGATAGTGTTAGGGTCAGGACAACCATTCTCGGCCACGGTTTTCCTTGATCCATGTCAATCCATGATTCCTAGAGGCTGACGGTACCCACACCCACTGTGATCTCTCTTCAATTCTTGGTAGAACGACCGCGTCTCGCCCGCGTACCGAGCGCTCTCTCCGAGAATCAGCGCCGCGACGTCGCCGTAAATAACGGGCAGGAAAGAGTAGAGCCGTCCGCGCGTGACTTTGCCCAGCTTGTGCGGGAGCGAGCAGGTCAAGACCCGTGCGCCTCCGGGGGCGGCTTGAATCCCTGCCGGCCGTCTTCGGGCAAGCGCGCCTCACTGCCGTCGAGATTGTCGTTGAGGTTCATCGAGAAGGATGCTATCGACGAGTGCGCTGTGGGGTTAGCCGAGGTGGTCACTCGCGATTTTCCGGTACGTGTCAATCTTCGCTGAGGATTGCCCTCCCCTGATCGCCGTGCAACTTTGCCACCTTTCACGCGGGTAGCTGGCCCGAGGCGGCGCTGCGGCCGACCATGCTTTTGGTGAAACGACGTCCGGCAGGCGCAGGCGGTAGCGATAGTGTCCCACGTCGTGGTGTAGGAGCGCCGACCCTCGGAGAGGTCAGGGCTTGATCAGGACGCCACTGCGGGCAGCCTGACGTTGGGAGTGTCGGTGACGCGGGCGAGGGTTTCAAGGCTCATGTAGCGCCGCGCGACAGCCCATTCGTCGTTGGTTTCCAGCATCAGCGCGCCGACGAGGCGGACGATGGCCTCGTCATTGGGGAAGATGCCGATGACGTCGGCGCGCCGCTTCACCTCGCGGTTCACCCGTTCCAGCGGGTTCGTCGAGGCGATCTGGGTCCAGTGCTGGCGGGGGAAGGACATGTAGGCCAGGACGTCGTTGCGCGCGGTGTCCATCAAGGCAGCGAGCTTGGGCTGCTTTTCGCGGAGCGCGTCTGCCACGATCTCCCACGGGGTCTCGGCCTCGGCCTTGGTCTCTTGCGCGAAGATCGTCTTCAGCATCGCCGCCACGGCGGTGCGCTGCTTGGCCGAAGCGTGGGCCAGCGCGTTCCTCATCCAGTGAATGCGGCACCGCTGATGGGTGATCGACATCGCATTGGTGGACAACTCTGAAACTGAAGCCGAAGACATGTCTATGCAACCGCCTATCCTCGTTGAATGCATCTCACATCCGAGCGGGAGCCCCTTTATATTTCTATTGAAAACAAGTGATTAGGTTGTCATCCAGATGGAGATGGGGTGGATGCCGCTCTCCCCAGAGGGCATCGCGATGTGCCATACTTGCGATGTTGAAAGCACAAGTGAACCACTACCGGCTGACGCCGGTAGCATCGTCGCCGTGCTGAGAAAGGTACTGAAGTACGATGTCGTCCGTGATGTTGCCGCTGGTCGAACAGAAATACCCTCGGGCCCAGAAGTGCCTCCCCCAGTAGCGCCTTTTGAGCTCAGGGAACTCTTGCTGCAAGCGGCGCGACGACCGCCCTTTGATGCGTCGCATGACGTCGGAGATGGCGTGCTTGGGCGGCACGGACAGGAACATGTGCACATGGTCCGTAAGCGTCCGGTCTGACCGCTCTGCCGCTGGCGGATAGAGGCGGATAGTGTCCACCATCGATAGTGGACACTATGGTGATGGCGTGGCGCGTCGGACGAAGCGGCTTTGGACGGATGATGAGAAGCGGTCGATCTGTTTCCAGACGACGGCGCCGGGCGTTTCCGTGGCGCAGGTGGCGCGGCGCTACGCGGTGAACGCGAACCTGATCTTCAAGTGGCTGCGCGACCCCCGATACGCGTCGGATCCGGCGGCGGTGCCGTCGCCTCCGGTGGAACCGCGCTTTCTGCCGGTGGAGATCGTCGCTGAGGCGAAGGCTCCAGAGATCGCAACCGCTGTACCCAACCACATCGAGATCGAGCTTGCAGGCGGTCACCGGATGCGGATCAGCGGCTGCTATGATCCCGATACGCTGGCGCGGCTAATCCGGGGGCTGTCGGCGTGATCCCGGTTCCGGCCAACACGCGGGTCTGGCTGGCGGCGGGCGTGACCGACATGCGGCGTGGGTTTAATACGCTGGCGGCGCAGGCCGAGAAGGTTTTGGAGCTTGATCCCTATTCCGGCCATCTGTTCGTGTTCCGTGGTCGGCGTGGCGACCTGTTGAAGATTATCTGGTGGGATGCCCAGGGGGCATGCCTTTTCAGCAAACGGCTTGAGAAGGGCCGGTTTGTTTGGCCAGCAGCCAAGGATGGCAAGATTGCGGTCACGCCTGCGCAACTGTCCATGCTGTTGGAGGGCATAGACTGGCGGATGCCCAACAGGACGTGGCGCCCGCTGAGTGTTGGGTAATGCAATAAATACAAGCCTTTGATCGCTTTAGGGATTCACGTTTGATCCTTGAAGTGGTATGGAATGGGGATGCTGAAAGATCTCGATATCACCCCTGAAGACCCCGCCGAGCTGAAGGCGGTGAACCGTCTTCTGGCCAACGAGGTGAAGGCGCTGAGCCTCAAGGTCGAGCAACTTCAGCACCAGCTTCACGGCGCCAACCGCCATCGCTTTGGCAGCAAATCCGAAGGTCTCGACCAACTCCGTCTCGACCTGCAGGAGGACGCCGAGATCGTCCAGGCGGCAGAGGCGCAGGCCAACCCGCCATCCCCGACAAAGGATGCCGGGAAGTCGAAGCGCCAGCACAGCCGCAAGCCTTTGCCGGATCATCTGGATCGGGAAGACGAAGAACTGTCGCCTGGCGATGATTGCGGTCGGTGCGGTGGAACCCTGCGTACTCTGGGCGAGGATGTGACCGAAGAGCTGGAATATGTGCCAGGACGCTTCAAGGTGAAGCGGATCATCCGCCCGCGCAAGGCCTGTTCGTGCTGCGAAGCCATCGTGCAATCGCCGCTGCCATCGCGTCCGATTGAGCGTGGGCGGCCAGGACCCGGCTTGCTGGCCCATGTTCTGGTCAGCAAATATGCCGATCACCTACCGCTCTATCGCCTGAGCCAGATATTTGCCCGTGAAGGTATCGATCTGGACCGCTCCACCATGGCTGACTGGGTTGGCCGATCCACGGCTCTGCTGGAACCGCTGGCCGATGCGATTGGGCGGATCGTGCGCCAGGGCGCTGCCCTTTTCGCAGACGATACCCCGGTGAAGATGCTGGCCCCCGGCAACAAGAAGACAAAAACGGCGCGGGTTTGGACCTATGTGCGTGATGAACGCCCTTGGTCCGGGCAATCGCCGCCCTGTGTCTGGTACCAGTTCACGGTGGACCGTAAGGGTGAACATCCCGTCTCTCACCTCTTGGGCTACAAGGGCTGGGTGCATGCGGATGGATACTCCGGGTTCAACGGGCTGTTCGGCGATGACAAAGCCGATGAGATGGCGTGCATGGCGCACGTGCGGCGTAAGTTCGTGGATGTTTTCGCCTCGCAAGGCAGCGCCATCGCCGAAGAGGCCATCCGCCGGATTGCCCTACTCTACGCCATAGAGAAGGAAATCAGGGGCATGGCTCCCGAGTACCGGGCCGCCGTGCGGCAGGCCAGGGCAAAGCCGATCTTTGACCAACTTGAAGAGTGGTTGCATGCGCAACTGCCCAGGCTATCAGGCAAATCTCCCCTGGCCCAGGCCATCCGCTATGCCCTGGGCCGGATGCCGAAGGCGCGGCCATATCTCAGCAACGGCCACCTGGATCTGGACAACAACGCAGCCGAGCGCGCTGTCAAACCGGTGGCCATCGGGCGAAAAAATTGGATGTTTTCAGGCTCCGCGCGTGGTGGAAAAACCATGGCTATCGCCTTCACGCTGATCGAAACCGCCAAACTGAACAACGTAGACCCCCAGGCCTGGCTCACCTGGGTGCTGGGCCAAATTGCCGATCACAAGATCACTCGGCTGGACGAGTTGCTCCCCTGGCGTTACGCTGCCCAAGCAGCGTAACAGGTCACGCGGGACGAGCGCCAGAGCGGCGACACCGGACGGTCACCATGGTCCCGCGCAAGCACGCCTTTGACGATCGTCACGCCCAACTCGTCGCAACTCTGTCGGATGATTTTCCGTGCCCGTTCGCGGATGTCGCCGGTCAGCACCTTGTAACGATATTTTGTAGCCCAAACAACGTGATACCGATGGTAGTACACGCAGTGAGCCCCGAAGTCATAAGCGGTCATCCTTACCCCCTGGAAAATGAAACCTTAACCCGCTCCGCGGGGTTTCATTTTCCAGGGGGTAAGGATGTCGTCTTCGATTCGCGCTGAAGCGCGGCTTCTTCGTCTGAAGACGAAGGCTTCAACCACGCAACGGACAGTGAACCACTACCGGCTGACGCCGGTAGCATCGTCGCCGTGCTGAGAAAGGTACTGAAGTACGATGTCGTCCGTGATGTTGCCGCTGGTCGAACAGAAATACCCTCGGGCCCAGAAGTGCCTCCCCCAGTAGCGCCTTTTGAGCTCAGGGAACTCTTGCTGCAAGCGGCGCGACGACGTAACCGTCCGGCCTGACCGCTACGCGCGCCATTTCCATGGCAGCAGGTCATTGACCTTGGTGATCTTGTAGTCGGCGATCCGGGCGAGGGTGTCGGCAAGCCAGGCGTGGGGATCGACGGCGTTGAGCTTGGCCGTCTCGATCAGGGTGTAGGCGATGGCGGCAGCCTTGCCGCCCGCTTCGGAGCCGACGAAGAGGTCGTTCTTCCGCCCCAGGGCGACAGCACGCATGCCGCGTTCGGCGGCATTGTTGTCGAGTTCCAGGATGCCGTGGTCGAGGTAGGGGCGCAGGCGTTCCATGCGGGTCAGGGCATAGCGGATGGCGGCGGCGAGCGGAGATTTTCCCGAGATCGTGGTGAGTTGCATGGCCAGCCATCGTTCCGGATCGTCGAAGACCGGGGCCGCATGTGCCTTGCGAAGTTCGACCCGGACATCCGGTGGCGACCCTCGGGCTTCCTTCTCGACAGCGTAGAGCTGGGCGATCCGGCCGATGGCTTCTTCGGCAATCGGCGAACCTTGCGAGCGATGGATGTCGACGAACTTGCGCCGCACATGCGCCAGGCAGGCGACCTCGCGGATTGAACCGGAGCGATACAAGTTCTCGAACCCGGCATAGCCATCGGCGTGCATCCAGCCGCGGAACCGGGCGAGATGGTCCTTGGGGTGCTGTCCCTTACGGTCGCCGGAGAAGCGATACCAGGCTGCCGGTGGCGCGGTGCCGCTCCACGGGCGTTCGTCGCGGACATAGGTCCAGAGCCTTGCCGTCTGGGTCTTTCCGGTGCCGGGCGCCAGCATGCTGACCGGCGTGTCATCGGCGAAGATCGCCTCGGCCGACAGCACGTGGCGGCCGATGGCATCGGCCAGGGGTTCCAGCAGGGCGGTGGACTTGCCGACCCAGCCGGCCAGCGTCGAGCGGTCGAGGTCGAGCCCTTCGCGCTCGAAGATCTGGCTCTGCCGATACAAGGGAAGATGGTCGGCGTCTCCGGGCTTACGCGGCCCACCGGGCCACGATCCCTCCGACTTGCTGACCAGCACATGGGCCAGCAGGCCCGGGCCGGGACGGCCGCGCTCGATCGGGCGCGATGGCAGCGGCGCCTGGACGAAGCGCTCGCAGCAGGCGCAGGTCAGCCGAGGACGGACGATCCGGTTCACGATGAAGCGCCCGGGGACATACTCCAGTTCCCCGGTCACATCCTCCCCGATCCGGCGCAGGCGCCCGCCGCAATCGGCACAAGCCCCGGCACCCGGGGTCAGTTCCACTTCCATCCGCGGGATATGGTCCGGGATCGGACGGCGCTTCGGTTTGTCCTTCTCTTCGGCATCCGGCAGCTTCATCCGCGCGGTCATCGCGGCCGCTGCGATCTCGCTGGTTTCCAGGGCAAGTTGCAGTTGCTCGGCCGTCTCGGAGGACGCGCCAAACCGGTGCGCACGGTGCCCAGCCAACTGGTGCCGGAGCTTCTCGATCAAGCTCCAGGTCGAGGCAGCCCGCCGGTTCAAATGGTCGGTGCAGAAGACGACCGATGTTCTCCAGGCGCTCTATGAGGCGAATGCCGTAACCTATCCCCGTTCGTCGGAGACGAGCCTTCCGGAGACCGAAATCTCCAATGCGCCGGCGATGCTGACGGGGCTGCTGCGTGTGCCTTGCATTGGGCCGGTCTCGTGGGCCTACAAAGGGCCAACGATCCGGGTGAAGGCCGGGGCTTTCTCCGATCGGGCGCTCAAGGGCGCGGCTCACTTTGCCATTGTCCCCAACCCGAACACGGCGCCTCAATGGCCGACGCTTTACGCTGCGATGACGACAACTGAGCAGCGGCTGTTCGAGATCATTGCGCGACGCTATCTCGCGGCAATCGGGCCGGATCGGAGCTACGATAGCACACGGCAATGGGTGAAGATCGATGGCCGTGAGTTCACCGCCAGCGGCGCGGTGGAGATCGAGGCGGGGTGGCGTGAGGCATTGTCGGCCATCGCCAGTGACGACGAGTGCGCTGACCCAGCAGAGAGCGCGAAACTGCCCGCCTTCGTCGATGGGGACGACGTGCAGGTCTTCGATTCCGGCGTTGCGGAGAAGCAGACCACACCGCCGTCACGCTATACGGATGCATCGCTGATCGTCGCGATGATCGAGGCCTGGCGGCATGTAAGTGATCCGGAAATCAGTGTGGCGCTGAAAGAAACGGAAGGAATCGGAACGGAAGCCACACGCAAGGACATCGTGGTCAATCTGATGTCCCGCGGCTTTATCGAGCAGGTGGATCGAAAGGGTGGAGCGTTGAAGCCAAGCGAAGCGGGGATGCAGTTCTGCAATATCCTGGAAGAGGCGACTCCGGCACTGCTTGATGTCGGCCTGACCGGATGGATGGAGATCCTGCTCGAACGCATAAAGTCGGGTGATGCAAAGCCAGTAGCAGTGGTGAACGAGATCGTTGCGGTGGCCGAGGATGCTATCGGCCGTATGGTGGCCGCCAGCGAGCGCGGCGCTGCGGTTTCAGCTTCTCAGGCAGGCCAGCCTAAGAAGAAGCGGGCAACGGCCGCACCACGAAGGAACGGCGCTTCTGCGCCCACCGAGACGGCCCTCGCATTCGCCCATCGTATCGCAGGGGAGCGTGCGATGGAGATACCCGATGATGTCCGGAAGGATGCAGCGAAGCTCTCCGCATGGATCGATGCGAAGAAAGATGTTGGACGATCTGACCGGGGCGGCCGGACTCACGCGACATCGGGGCGTCATGCAAAGCCGACCCCCAAGCAGGTGGGGTTCGCTGAGAAGATCGCGAAACGAAGGGGGATCGAAATCCCGGCGGAGAGCTACCAGGATCGTGTTTCCCTGTCGAAGTGGATCGACACGCACAGGTAAAATATATTCGGGTAGATGAAGATATATGATTGACCTTGGATGTATACCAATGATATATTGGCGTGGTCTGCAGATATGCAAGGAATTTCCGCGATGTCCCGCTTTGCCCTCAAGGAAGAGACCGAAGCATTTGCCGCAGAAGTGGCAAAGTTGACCGTTCCGAGATACGCAAGCCACTGGCGCGACCGAGTGGAGCGGCTGTGGGACGACGTGTGGAAGCGTGGCATCGAAGAGCGAACCGCATCTACACAGAAGCTCTATGCGTCGAAGTTTCGCACGGCGGTGCGCAACGCGCTGGAAGAAGAGGAGCAGCGCACGAAGCGCCGGCAGCGTGTCGAAGCCGCCGTGCTGAGCATCGTGCGGATCGATCCAGCGATCACGGCCAAACTGCAGGAGGACTATCAGGCGAAGGTGAAAGCGGAGAACGCCGATCTGGTGCTGGTGCCAGAATGGGAATGGCTGGTGAAGACCTTCGAGGCGATGCTCGAAGACGATGATATGGAGCTTCGGGCACTTGCAATCATGGCGCTGACTGGCCGCCGCTTTGCGGAGGTCCTGCAGGCGGGAGAGTTCGAGCCGTTCGTCGAGCATTCCAGCAGTGGTACGGTGCGCCAGAAATGGCTGCTCAAGTTCAGCGGCCAACTGAAGACGAAGTCAGGACCGGAGACGATGTTCGGGAAAAGCTATGCCATCCCGACGCTCGCTCCGGCGCGCGATGTGCTCAGCGCTTTTCGCGGGATGCGTGCCAGTGCTGCGGGCCGCATCTGGAAAAGCGCGCCTGAACGTCAGCTCTCCACAACCTTCAATCCGGATTTCAATCGCAAACTCCGCACCTGCCCGGCCGCGAAGTTCTGGCCGAAGGACCAGCCCCTGTCGCTCAAGGAGCTCAGGGCGCTTTATGCCGAGATTGCCTATGTCAACTTCGCTCCGCGCACGACGCGCGCGCCCTTCTATGCGCGGATCCTTGGGCATGGTGACGAAGATCTGACGACTGCGCTCAGCTATATGCGGTACTCGTTGAGCAGACAGGCAATGAAGGAGGGCCAGGAGGAGATGAACCGGCTGACCCTTCTGCGCGAGAAGCGGCGGGAAGACGCGATCGCGGCGAAGCAGGCAGATGAGGATTTGATCGAACCCTAAGGAAAGCCAAGCAGGGGAAGAAAATGGGAAAGAACAACCAGCTCTATGTCCGCGGCCGTTTCGTGCGCGATCCGAAGGTGGTCGATGCCAAGGATGACTCGGGCCGAAAGTATGTGTTCGGTCGGCTCGCTGTTGACCAGCCTTTTACCGACTCCAACGGAGACACGCAGACCAGCGTTTCATACTTCGAACTCAAGGCTTTTGACCTGCCCCCCGCGAAATCCCTCACCGTGATGTAGAGTCTGCGCCAACTCTGAAGGAGCAGACGAATGCGAAAGAGCCGTTTTACCGAGGCGCAGATCATCGGGATGATCAAGGAGCAAGAGGCGGGCATGCCGACGGCGGAGGTGTGCCGGAGGCACGGCCTGAGCACGGCGACGTTCTATAAGTTGAAGTCCAAGTATGGCGGGATGGAGGTGTCCGAGGCGGCCAGGCTGAAGGCCCTTGAGGATGAGAACGCCAAGCTCAAGCGCCTGCTGGCGGATGCGATGCTCGACAACGTTGTCCTGAAAGACCGTGACCGTCCGGTGTCGCCGCTCTGGCGCTCGTCCCGCGTGACCTGTTACGCTGCTTGGGCAGCGTAACGCCAGGGGAGCAACTCGTCCAGCCGAGTGATCTTGTGATCGGCAATTTGGCCCAGCACCCAGGTGAGCCAGGCCTGGGGGTCTACGTTGTTCAGTTTGGCGGTTTCGATCAGCGTGAAGGCGATAGCCATGGTTTTTCCACCACGCGCGGAGCCTGAAAACATCCAATTTTTTCGCCCGATGGCCACCGGTTTGACAGCGCGCTCGGCTGCGTTGTTGTCCAGATCCAGGTGGCCGTTGCTGAGATATGGCCGCGCCTTCGGCATCTGTGGATCGGCATGCAAAATTGACCCTCATCTTGGGGTGATCGGCGTCCAAAAGTGACCCCCCTGATACTTCTGCTCAGAAGCTTCCTCTGGAACGAGAGGGAGCAGTCAGGGGATGTTGGTTGTGGAGACGATCGCGAAGATCAGGCGGGCGCATTTCGTCGATGGCAAGTCGATCAAGCAGATTTGCCGGGAGCTGCGGGTGTCGCGGAACACGGTGCGCAAGGTCATCCGATCGGGCGCGACCGAGTTCACCTACGATCGCACGACTCAGCCCCGACCGAAGATTGACCCCTGGCGATCGGATCTGGACGCGATGCTGGCCGAGAATGCCCGGCGACCGAAGCGGGAGCGTCTGACCGTCATTCGGATCTACGAAGAGCTGCGGAACCGCGGCTATGGCGGCGGCTATGATGCCATTCGGCGCTACGCGGCCGGTTGGTCGAAGGTGGCGCAGGAAGCCTCGGCCAGTGCCTATGTTCCGCTGAGCTTCGATGCGGGCGAGGCCTACCAGTTCGACTGGAGCCATGAGATCGTGATCCTCGATGGCGTGACGGTGACGGTCAAGGTGGCCCATGTCCGCCTGTGTCACAGCCGGATGCCGTTCGTGCGGGCCTATCCCCGCGAGACGCAGGAGATGGTGTTCGATGCCCATGACAGGGCGTTCGCCTTCTTCGGCGGCGCCTGCGCGCGGGGCATCTACGACAACATGAAGACGGCGGTGGACACGATCTTCGTGGGCAAGGATCGCGCCTACAATCGCCGTTTCCAGCAGATGTGCGGACATTACCTGGTCGATCCGGTGGCGTGCACACCGGCGTCGGGCTGGGAGAAGGGGCAGGTTGAGAACCAGGTGGGCGTGCTCCGCCGACGGTTCTTCGTGCCGCGGCCGAAGTTCAAATCCTTTGCCGAGCTGAATGCCTGGCTCGGGGACCGGTGCATTGCCTATGCCAAGGCGAACCGGCACCCCGACATTCCGGACAAGACGATCTGGGAGGTGTTCGAAGAGGAGCGGTCGAGCCTGGTGCCGTATGTCGGTCCGTTCGATGGATTCCACGCCGTCCCGGCGTCGGTGTCCAAGACCTGCCTCGTGCGCTTCGACAAGAACCGCTACTCGGTCGACGCCCGTGCGGTCGGGCGGCCCGTCGAGATCCGCGCCTATGCCGACCGCCTGGAATGCTGGCAGGACGGTCAGGTCGTGGGGCGGCATGAGCGCGCCTTCGGTCGCGGCAAGACGATCTACGATCCGCTTCATTACATCCCGGTTCTGGCGCGCAAACCAGGCGCCTTGCGCAACGGAGCCCCCTTCAAGGACTGGGACCTGCCACCGGCCCTGCGCCGGGTTCAGCGCAAGCTCGAACGCCAGCCCGGCGGCGACCGGCAGGTGGTCGAGATCCTCGGGGCCGTGCTCACCGACGGGCTGGAGGCCGTCGAAGCCGCCTGCTCCGAGGCTTTGGCCCACAACGTCCATTCCGCCGGCGTCGTTCTGAACATCCTGGCGCGTCGCCGCGAACCGCCACCGCCCCTGACAATCACGACGCCGGATGCACTGAAGTTGGGCCGCGAGCCCGCGGCCAATTGCGATCGCTACGACAGCCTGAGGAGAACCGCGAATGGAACGATCACAGGTGCTGGACGCCATGGGTCAGCTGAAGCTTTACGGCATGAGGACGGCCTACGACGAGATCATCGCCACGGCGGTGAAGCGACAGCACGAACCCCAACGGATCATCGGCGATTTGCTGACCGCCGAGATCAGTGAGAAGCAGGCGCGCTCGATCAAGTACCAGATGACCATCGCCAAGTTGCCGCTGGCTAAGGAGATCAAGGAGTTCGACTTCGAGGCGGCCGAGGTCAACGAGACCCTGATCCGGGATCTGGCCACCGGAGACTTCCTCGATCATCAACGCAACCTCGTGCTGATCGGCGGCACCGGCACAGGAAAGACCCATCTCGCGGTCAGCATCGCGCGCGCCTGCATCAGAAACGGCCGCCGGGGCCGGTTCTTCAACGTCGTCGATCTGGTCAATAAGCTCGACGCGGAAGCCCGGGCCGAACGGCAGGGCCGCACCGCAGACCTGATCTCCCGCCTGGACTTCCTGATCCTGGACGAACTCGGCTATCTTCCGTTCGCCCAGACCGGCGGTCAGCTCCTGTTCCATCTGATCAGCAAGCTCTACGAGCGCACCTCGATCATCGTGACGACAAACCTGGCGTTCGGCGAATGGCCCACCGTCTTCGGAGACGCGAAGATGACCACCGCGCTGCTCGACCGCCTGACCCATCACTGCGAGATCGTCGAGACCGGGAACGAAAGCTGGCGCTTCAAAAACCGGGCATAGCGCAAACCGAACCCCCGCTGGCCCGCCGCCGCTGCGTTACATGAGGACTACGCAGCGCCGGGCCAGCTTAGCTCCAGGGGGTCAATTTTGGGCGCCGATAAGGGGTCACGATTCAATGCCGATTGACACCCGAGGCCGCGAATGGGTGGCGCTCCCAGCGCCACGCGCAGGGATTCTTGCGCTTCGACCGCTGTCGGGAAACGAGAACGACATCGTTGTCCTGGACCCCACACTGGAAATAGCATCGGTCGAAGCAGCGCGGTTCGATCTCCCAGAAGATGCGCGCACTACCGTGCAAGCCAAGGCTGCGCTCTTGGCGGACGCACTGCGGCTCACACTTCGTCGCGGCGCCGGGCCTTTCCGATCTGCCGCGCAACTCGCCTTTGAACCACGGACGTATCAGCTTGTGCCGCTTCTCATGGCGCTCAGGCTCCAAGTGCCACGTCTGCTGATCGCGGACGATGTCGGTATTGGCAAGACCATCGAAGCGGGCTTGATACTGCGGGAGTTCATGGACCGTGGCGAAGTCGATGCATTCTCGGTTCTTTGCCCACCCCACCTCGTTGATCAGTGGATCATCGAGCTCAAGGATCGGTTCGGAATCGACGCCGTCGCCGTGACTTCCGGCACAGCGGCACGCCTCGAGCGAAATCTGCCACTCGCTCAGACCCTTTTCGACGCTTACCCCCATACGGTTGTCAGCCTCGATTACATCAAGGCCGAGAAGCGACGGGAGGGGTTCGCGCGGGCCTGTCCCGACTTCGTGATCGTTGATGAAGCCCACGCTTGTGTGGGCACCCACAAAGGCAAACAGCAGCGTTTCGAGTTGCTACAGGGACTCGCGAAGGACGCGGAGCGCCGGTTCATCATGCTCACGGCCACACCGCATTCGGGCGACGAGGAAGCATTTGCAAGACTGCTATCACTGATCGACCAGGACTTCGCCACGCTGGACTTCGACAGCGCGAGATACCGAGAGCGCCTCGCGAGGCACTTTGTCCAGCGTCGTCGCGTGGACCTCGTCGAGGGCGATTGGCACGAGGACCGATCATTCCCGAAACACGAAACCACAGAGCACGCCTATCGGCTCTCGCCCGAGCACCTGGCGTTCCAGGAAGCCGTTCTGGACTATTGCCTCGAGGTGGTCTCGAAAGCGGGAGAGCAAAAGAGGGATCAGCGCCTGGCGTTCTGGGGCACCCTCGCTCTCATGCGCTGCGTCGGTTCCTCGCCCGCCGCGGCGTTGAGTGCGCTGAGAAATCGTGCCGCCAACGAAGCAGAGCGTCTCGAACCGCAGATCTATGACGAAGACGGCGACGACGAAGATGCCGTGGACATCGAACCGAGCACGGCATTCTCAGATGATCCCGCACTCCGTGCGCTCATCGATCAGGCTGGCGATCTTGTTGAAGCGAAAGATCCGAAACTCGATGCCCTCGTCGGTGCGCTCAAACCGCTGATCAAGAGTGGCGCCAACCCAGTCGTCTTCTGCCGGTACTTGGCCACCGCCGAACACGTGAAGTCTGCCCTGCGGAGAGCGTTCCCAAAGCTGATCATCGAGTCGGTAACTGGAGAGCTGACCCCGGACGAACGCCGCGATCGTGTTGCCGAGATGGCGCTGGAAGATGCGGAAGGAGGTGCGCAGAGAATCCTGGTGGCGACCGATTGCCTCTCGGAGGGCATCAACCTGCAGCAGCTTTTTGACACGGTCGTACACTACGATCTCTCATGGAATCCGACCCGACATCAGCAGCGTGAAGGACGGGTGGACCGCTTCGGCCAGCCGGCCGAGCTGGTTCGCTCGATCATGATGTTCTCGCCGGACAGCGCCATCGATGGTGCCGTCCTCGATGTGATCCTGCGAAAAGCCGAGGAAATCAGGAAGGCAACCGGGGTGACGGTCCCTCTGCCTGACGAGCGCGGGCCGGTCACAGACGCCCTGATGTCCGCAATGATGCTCCGCCGTGGTGGGCACAAGCAGCTCACGCTCGACCTTCGCCTCGAGGATGGCACGAAGGTCATGGAAGCGCGTTGGCGCGATGCCAGCGAGAACGAGAAGAAGTCGCGTGCCAGGTTCGCCCAGAACGCGATGAAACCCGCTGAGGTAGCGCCGGAGTGGGACAAGGTCAGAAGCCTGCTCGGCTCGCCCGAGGACACGAAGCTTTTCGTCGAGCGCGCGATGTCGCGGTTCGGTGTGCCGCTTGAGAGAAAGCGGAACGTCTATGTCGCTCACGTTCACGCGCTTCAGCAGACCTTGAAGGAGAAGCTCGAACAGCGCGGCCTCGAGAAATCCGTCAGGCTCGCCACCGCTGAGCCTGCTCCCTCTGGAACGTCGCTCCTAACGAGAACCCATCCGCTGACGGCGTCGCTCGCCGAAAGCCTTGTCGAGGCGTCGTTGGATCAGGAGGCACTTCCAGATCTCGGCATTGGCCGCGTCGGTGCATGGCCGACAACAGCGGTCTCGGCGATGACGCGCGTCGCCCTCCTGCGCGTCCGGTATAAGCTCACGATCCACGCCAGAAAGGAGCGGCTCCTGCTGGCCGAAGAAGCAGCGCTGGTTGCCTTACAGGGCAAAGGCGTCGTGGCGACCGGTGAAGAGGTCCGCAACATGCTCAGTACGCCGGCCACAGCCGACCTCGCGGCGATCGCACGAGATCGGATGATCAATACCGCCAAGGCGGACCTGCCCGATTTGCTCACTGGACCCTTGGCGGACTTCGTCAAGAAGAGAGCTGCGGAACTCGTCGAGGATCACGCTCGTCTGCGTGCCGCGGCCGGATCCATCTCCCGCGTCAGTGTCGAAGCGGTCCTTCCGCCCGACGTGATCGGCTTGTTCGTCCTCATGCCGGGCGAGGTGTGATCATGGCGCGCAAACCGATCTCCGACATGTCCGCATGGCCCTCGCTCAGCCTTGAGGGCAACCTGATCGCGCCCGCGATGATCGCCAGGATCGACCAGCGGGACGCACCGGAACAGGCGCCGGAGGACTACGCTGTCCGCAAGGGCCTCACGATCCGCGAGGAAATCTCGACGGCATTCCGGGTCGGCCAATCTCATTTCGATGCCTTCGCGAAGCTCGAGGCTCCTTCGCAGGACGCCACACGGCGTTTCATCGTCGGCCTCTTCAAGGAGACCTTCGGGTTCCACGACCTGGCGCCGGCCACTGCGCCGCTCGCCATGATCGCAAGCGGCCGAGTTCCCGTGGTCGTGGTGCCGCCGAGCGAGACGTTGGACCGCCGCAGCCCAACACTGTCCGTCGACCGCTCCCGCTCGCCCGCCTTCGCGCTTCAGGACTACCTCAACGACTCCGAGGAAGCACTATGGGGCATCGTCACCAACGGCACCCACCTTCGCCTCATGCGGGACAACGCGTCCCTGACGCGCCCCGCCTACATCGAAGCCGACCTCGCCCAGATCTTCTCGACCGAGGACATCGCGTCGTTTGCCGCGCTCTGGCTCATCATCCACCGGTCACGCTTCGGCGCCGCTGACACCCCGGCCACCGACTGCCCGCTCGAGCGGTGGCGCGAGGCTGGCTCGCGCGAGGGAGAGGCCGCGCGTGACCGCCTGGCAGACCAGGTCCAGATCGCGCTCAAGGTGCTGGGCTCGGGCTTCCTCGAGGCCAACCCCGAGCTCGCGGCCAAACTGAAATCCGGTGAGGTGAACCTCACAACCTGGTTCAACGAACTCCTCCGCCTCGTTTACCGGCTGATCTTCCTGATGGTCGCCGAGGACCGGAACCTCCTCCACCCGGCGAAGTCGAAGGCCGAGGCCCGGGCGCTCTACGCCGAGGGCTACAGCCTCGCCGCGCTGCGAAAGCAGTGCTACCGCGCCGCCACCTGGGACAAGCACCACGACCGCTACGAGGGCATCAAGATCGTCTTCCGCGCGCTCGCCCACGGGCAGGAAGCGCTCGCCCTCCCGGCGCTTGGCGGCCTCTTCGCCGAGGATAGGCTGCCCCACGTCGAAACCGCCCGCCTGCGAAACCGCGCGTTCATGGAAGCGCTCTACCGGCTCTCCTGGCTTGCCGACAAAACCGGTATGGTTCCCGTCAACTGGCGCGCGATGGAGACCGAGGAACTGGGCTCGGTCTACGAATCTCTGCTCGAACTCCAGCCGCAGTTGGGTGACGACGGCAAAACGCTCGTTTTCGCCTCTGAGGCGGCCGAGCAGATGGGAAATCAGCGAAAAACAACAAGCTCGTTCTATACGTCCGACAGCTTGGTCGAAGCGCTGCTCGAAACCGCACTCGACCCCTTGCTAGATAAGACCGAAGCGGCAGCAGAAGATCCGGCGAGCGCGCTTCTAGGGCTATCAATCATCGATCCCGCCTGCGGCTCCGGGCATTTTCTACTTGCCGCAGCCAGGCGAATAGCGACCCGCCTAGCGAGGATACGTGCGGACGGGACACCCTCTCTGGCTGATTTCCGTCATGCGCTGCGAGACGTGGCGCGTTCCTGCCTTTTTGGGGTGGACCGCAATCCGATGGCGGTTGAGTTGACCAAGGTCGCCCTCTGGATTGAAACGGTGGATCCGGGCCTTCCTCTCGGCTTCTTCGATGCACAGATCCGGTGCGGGGACGCACTGCTGGGCGTCTTCGATCTGAATGTATTGGAAGAAGGCATCCCGGACGATGCCTACAAGGCCATTGGAAACGACGACAAGGACGTGGCGAGATACTACTCGCAGAAGAACAAGCGTGAGCGCGATGAAAAGTCCAGAATAGCTGCGGGTTTTGGCTTCAGCCGAGCCCGCGATCTGTTGAGCGATTTCCAGGCCCTGCGAGCGATGCCGGAGGACACCCTCGAAGAGGTCGAAGCAAAATCCGCAAGACTCAGAGCGATCACGGCCAAGGGGGCCGACGCGTGGCAGCTTGAGATGTCTTGTGACCTCTACGTGTCCGCGTTCCTTCTTCCGAAGCTAAAGGGCGGACCTCACGCCGGCCCTGATGGGCTGCCGCGCCGCGGAGCGGAAACCATTCCGACCAGCGGCACACTGTGGGAGTGGTTGCGGGGCGTTCAGCCCTTCGGTCCCTTGTTTGCGCAGGCCATTGATGCCGCCCGCGAGGCAAGAGCCTTCCACTGGCCGTTGGAATTCCCTGACATCATGTCCAACGGCGGATTTGATCTCGTGCTCGGGAACCCGCCTTGGGACACCATGAGTCCCGACTACAAAGAGTTCTTTTCGGTGTACGATCCGAACGTGCGCCACCTTTCGCCGGACGAACAGAAGGTCGCATACGCGGAACTACTTTCTGACCCGGTGATCACGCAGAAGTGGGACAAGTACTGCGCAGATCTCTATTCCGCGGTCCATTTCATGAAGTCGAGCGGGCGCTATCGCCTGTTCGCCAAAGGCAACCTTGGAAAAGGGGACTTCAACGTCTACCGCATGTTTGTCGAGACCGCGCTCTCGGCAACGCGCCATGGCTGCGTTGCGGCGCAATTCGTGCCGGAAGGGCTCTATAACGGCGCCAACGCCACCGCGATCCGCCAGGAACTCTTTTCGGCATTCCGGCTGGACCGACTGGCCGGCTTTGAGAACACGCGGGGCATCTGGTTCCCCTCAATCGATACGCGAATGAAGTTCTGTCTCTACGTGGCGTGGAAGGACGGCGAAACGGAGCGGTTCCCAGCATGGTTCCGCGTAAACACGCTGGAGAAACTGGAAAAGGTCGTCTCCGGACGCGGGCTGGAGATTCCAGTAAGCCTGGTATCGGAGTTCTCACCGGACGCTGTGGCCGTGATGGAGTTCGCGTCGCAGTACGAAGTGGACGTCTGCTCGAGGATGTATGGCCTTTATCCTAAATTCGGCGAGGAGATCGAAGGCTTGCCCTATCGGCACTACATGCGCGAGGTCGATATGGGAACAGATCGGGGATTGTTCTCCGAGGGCGACGAGGGGCTGCCAGTCTTTGAAGGCAGGATGATCGACGCCTACGACTACCGCGCAAAGGGCTACGTCTCCGGTCGTGGCCGGTCTGCCGTATGGGAAGATTATCCCTTCGGTAGTTCGGACAAGCGCATTCAGCCCCAGTGGCGCATATTGCGCGAAAAGATCCCTGATAAGCTCGCAGGACGCATCGACCGATACCGGATTGGTTTCGGAGACGTGGCAAGCCCGACGAACCAACGTGGTTTAATAGCCGCCCTTCTGCCAGCGGCTTGTGTAAGCGGGCACAAGGTTCCAACTATAGAATTCACAAAGGGAGATAACTTCTACACACTGCTCTGGCTTGGCATCGCAAACTCTCTGACGATGGACTATCTCGTTCGGAAGAAGGTTTCATTGACCATGTCATATACGATCATGGACAGCCTGCCTTTTCCTCGCGATTTTGCGTCGACAGAGTCAGCTGGGGAAATCGCCCGCCGAGTTTGTTCACTCTGCGCAGTTGGACCTGAGATGGCCGGCTTCCGTCAGACTGCTGTTGACGCAGAGATTCTTTCCACAGTTGAGGACGTGATTGATGATCCCGAGCGACGAGCAATCGTGGCGGCTGAGATCGATGTCCTCGTTGCGCGCGACGTCTATGGACTGAGCAAAGACGAACTGGCCTACATTCTCGATCCCGCCAACGTGCTCGGCGAGGACTGCGGAGTCGAAACCTTCAAGGCGCTTCGTAACCGCGAGATACGCGAGTTCGACGAATACCGCACTCAACGCCTAATCCTCGAAGCCTGGGACCGCCTGGAGGCGAGCAGCGAGTCCAGCGCCATGGCTATCTAGAATGGCAGAGGATCGTGTTGAGGTCAGTCGGGACGGGCTCTCGCGCTTGCAGTTGGCCGCGGAGGCTTTTGCCCGCACCGAGGTCGCCCGGATCGCCGGGGTAGTCATCGACGATCTGCGCTCTCAATCCGCCAACGGCACCTTCGGCGATGTCGCAGCCCGTCACCTGTGGGACGAATACTGCTGGTCCCTGCAGGAGGGACCGTTCGATGACGACATGGGCTGGGACGACGTTCGCCTCGGCTCGCTGTCGGGCGCATTCGACGACGTGGTGCGCGCATCGATCCAGACCGAGGTCGAGAAGCTTCCCAGGCACGCGCTCGTCTTTCTGAGCGCGCAAGCCTTCGAGGAGGACGACGACAGCGACGAAGAGGAAAGCCTCGGCAGCATCTGGATAGACGGGATCGTGTCCCTCGTCCTCGACGAGGTGAACAGCCGCGCGTCACGCCGGACCCTCGACCTCATCGGTCCGCACCGCGGCGACGTGATCGGCTACGAAGTTGAAGGCTCGGGGATGGTCTGGTCCGTCCTGTCGGACAGAGGCGAAGCGATGGACCTCATCGCCAGCCATTGCGACGCGCTGATCGACCCGGCGGGCGACCTGTCCGATCTGGCTGACGAGATGGTTGAGGCCTTCATGGCAGCCGCGGCCGAAGACGACGAGGGCGAGGTATTCTCCGTCTTCCTCGAGCGCTTTGAAGACGACGTGCGCGCGCTGGTCCGAGAGAAGGACGTGCTGCCGTCCCTCGCAGACATGCGAGCCGGGCTGCTTGATCGGCTGGACGGTTGACCATGGCCGTTGTCGAGGCGCCCCAGTCCTTCGTCACCCGCCAGGAATGCGACAAGGTCGCGTTCCAGAACGGCTTCCGCCGGACGCATGGCGAGACCGATGGGTGGCGACACTACAGCTCAACGACGGCTCAAGGCTCGATCTGGCTGGCGCGTGACGCTGCCGACGGCTGGCTACTCGCCATCGACCACGGGGGGGTGATCGAGGAACTCGGGCTTGCCGGGGTTGTCCTCGGCGGGCCCGGATCGGCCCGCTACGCCTTCGCGACACTCGGCGAACTCTACGCCCAGATGCCCCGGGTCTATCAGCTTGCGGCCAGCCTTCCCGACGCGCCGCTCGCGAAGTTCCACGCCAAGGTGAAGGATCTGCCGACGAGCACCGAGGCCGAACGGCTGGTCGTTCAGCGCATCGGGCAGGACGTGTTCCGGTCGGGACTGCTCGAGTATTGGCAGGGCCGCTGTCCACTGACGGGCATCTCGGACGAGTCCCTTCTTCGTGCGTCGCACATCATTCCCTGGAAGGACTGCGAAAGCGACGCCGAACGCCTCGACGTGCATAACGGACTGCTTCTCTCGGCGCTTTGGGACGCCGCTTTTGACCGCGGGCTCGTGAGCTTCGATGACGGTGGCCAGCCGATCTTTTCCCCTGTCCTTGGCGAAATGGCCCGCTCGGAGCTTCGCTGGAAGCAGCCGATCGCGCTAACCGACAAGCACCGTACTCGCCTTGCTTGGCACCGCTCTCACCTATTCAAATCCGAATAGTAGTCTGCGTACTCGCCGGACGAACTTATCCAATCTTCGCGCCCCAGAGAGACGTGTGATCGGCGGCGAAGTAGCCGTCGGCGACCCGGAAATACCCCTGCAGCTCGACGGTATCGCCTGCGGTCAGCGGCGCCATGGTCTGCAGCCAGATCGCGGTGGCGAGCGAGACGTGGGTGGCGGAGATCTCCCCGAAGGAGCCGCGGATTTCGGTGGTGCCGTTCAGCACCAGACGGCCCCGCATGCGCGCAGTCGTGCTGGCGTTGACCTTGTAGAGCAGCGTCGCACCGAAGAGGTAGGTGCCGTCAACCGGGGCCACGAAGCGGTTGTTGGCGGCGTCGAAGGCGCCCTGATCGTTGTAGTCGGTGTTGTTCAGGCCGATCTTCGTCCAGGTCCCGACGCCCACGTAGTTGTCGTAGTTCGTATACGCCTTGAAGCGGGGCAACCGGGGTTGATCGACGATGCCGGTGGCGTTGTCGACGCTCAGCCCGTCGAAGAAGGTGCTGCCGTCTGCCGAGACCGCGAGCCGGAAGCGGTCCGAGCCGAACAGCCCCACCAGCGCCTTGGTCACGAAGCCGGTCTGCAGCGTGAGCCCGAGATCGTCCCCCGCCGCCTCCTTGTTCATGGTGTAGAACAGATCGCCCGTCCCGCCCTCGGCCACGGTCTTCGCGGTCCAGAGCGCCGCGTTCAGCTTGGCCGAGAACGGGTTCGAGGCATCCGCTGTCGTGCCCAGCCCCAAGAGCGCCATGTTCTGCAGCGCCGCGGGCGTGGTCCCGATCCAGCCCGCGCCGTCATAGACCAGCAGCAGCTCCTCGTCCTCGATCCACGCCCGCCAGCCGGTCCGCGGCGGCAGACGCAGCCAGGCGCCGTCCGTCCAGAGCGCGACGTTCAGGTCCCACCCCGCCCAGTCGCCCGTCGCGCCCGAGCCGACGATGTAGCGATCGCCATCGGCGGGGCTGATAGGCGGCGCAGTCAGGTCGCGATCGAGGACGGAAAGCTGAACGAGCCCGTCGAGGATCCGCAGCGCCTCGTTGTGGGTGACATGCTTCTGGGCCTGCGCCGCGAGGATGTACGGCAGCAGGAGATGGGTCGTGGCGTCGGACATGGGATGGCCTTCAGATTATCAGCGTCACAGCCTTGGGCGCCCCCCGCCCGACGAGGGCGGAGAGCTGGAAGATGCGGATGTCGAGCGTGTCGCCAGGATCGAGCGGACCGCCCCAATCGGCGGTCTGCTGGGCGGCCGTGTAGACCGCGCTGGTCGTGGTCGCGCTAAGCACCCGCTTCACGGTTGCGCCGTCCAGGATTTCCACCTCGTAGGCTTCGAGTTCCTCGGCCATCGGCACCTCGAGCCCGCCCCAGCTGTCGGCGGCGAGCGCGCGGGACCGACGCGTCCAGCGGATCGTCAGGTCGCCGGGCGTCCGCGGCGTTCGCCACGGCTGCTCGACATGGGCGACCGAGAACGGCCGCAGCCCCACGCCCTGAGGCGTGAAGGATTGCGCGACATAGGTCTCGTCGCTGACCGAACGGCTGGCAGGGCCGATGCGCCAGTTCCACGGGATCCCAAGGTCGGCCTCGGCGATCGGCAGCGTTGCGAGGCTGTCGTCGAGCACCACGACCCGCGCGCCAGCAGGCGCCGGGTTGCCCATGGCGCCCTCGGTCCCGCGCTGGCCACGCAGGAGCCCGGTCAGACGATATCGACCCGGCGCCAGAAGCTCTGCCGCGCCCGCCTGCACGATTTCCCAGACGCCGGGCGCGCTCTCGATGGCCAGCGCGTTGGCGCCGCCGAACATGGTCAGGTCGGTGACGCTCTCCAGCGTGCCGGTCATCAGATCGACCACCAGCGCATTGCCGAGGTCGAAGCGCGAGGTGGGGCCTGCGAAGAAGTCGGAGACAAGAGCCCCGATCCGGGCGCGACTGCCGAACGTCGTCAGCAGCTCGAAGCCATCGGTCGACGGGCTGCGGAACACCGCCATCTCGCCCGGCCAGGGAACGGCGTGCGCGGCGACAAACGGTCGATGCGCGGGCTGGTCCTCGGTGAGCTGCGGCAGGTCCATCAGCACCGCATCCGGCGCGCCGAACACGACGGCCCGCGTCAGCGACGCCGCGCGGGGGTCGCCGGGTGGCAGGTCGTAACTCGCGCGGTCCTGGCGCACTGCCTCGATGCCGCGCGCCTCGGCGTCGGCGATGGAGACCAGCCGCAGATCGACCGTCCGCCCGTCATGCTCCAGCCGGATCGCGTCGGCCGGATCGAGCGCGAGCCGCGACGGCGGCAGACGGAACGCCGCCGTCTCGCGCCCCACCCACGCCTCCATCAGCGCACGGCGGCAGCGCCGCTCGGCCTCCTCGGGCGGCACCGCCATCGGGAAGGACTCGGACGCGATCCGGGTCGTGTCCACCGTGATGCGCCGCGCCTCGACGAGGGCCGCGTCGTAATCCTCGTCGGCACGGGCGACCTGCCATTTCAGCGCCTGCGGCAGTTCGGTCTCCTGGCCGCGCGTCAGTTCCAGCACGTCGCCCTCGGGGGCGGCGACCAGATCGTCAGGCGCAAGGGTGGCGACGGAGGCCCGGCCGCGCATCACGAAGCGGATCACGCCTTCGGTTTCCACGGCGTCGAAGCCGAAGTGGCGCGACACCGTGGTGATCGAGGCGCGCGGGCTTTCCAGCGCCGTGATGGCGTAGCCCTCGACCGCGCCCCAGAGGCCAGTGACGTCGATCCGGTCCTCGGGCAGCCCGGCGCGCAGGCAGAGGTGGCGGACAAGAGCCGCCAGCGACACTGCCCCGAGCCGTCCGGTCAGCCAGTGGCCGAGCCGCCAGTTCGCCCCGTCCGTCCAGACGTCGGTCAGCGCCGGGAAGAACGGATAGGGCCGCGCGTCCCAGGTCCAGGCGGCGCATTCGGGCACATGCACCATGCGGCCGCCATAGACGGACGAAACGGGGTTGTTGGCGGCCTTGCCCCACCAGAGGTACGTCGCCTCCAGATAGGCGCGCTGGATCGCATCGTCCCGCCAGCCCCGCGAGAAATGCGGCGTGAAGCTCTCCGAGGACTTCGGGTCGAAGAACACATTGGGCTGGTTCGTGCCACGGTCGATTGCGGGACAGCCCAGTTCGGTGAACCAGATCGGCTTCGACTGCGGCGCCCACGCCGTCGGCGTCCCGCTCTCCACCCCGCCCGGACGGTTGTAATGCGGGTTCGACCACCAGGCGCGCAGATCCTTGTAGCGGAAGACCCACGGCTTGGCCGCCGCGCCATCAGTGATCGGAGTGCGCACCTGCGCCGAGCGATCCGCCGCGCTGGCATAGAACCAGTCGAAGCCTTCGCCGCCCGCGATGTTCGCCTGCAGATAGGCCCGGTCGTAGATCGCGGGCCAGCCCTCGGCCGCGTCCGCGTGCTCGAACCCGTCGCGCCAGTCGGAGAGCGGCATATAGTTGTCGATCCCGACGAAATCGATCTCCGGATCGGCCCAGAGCGGGTCGAGGTGGAAGAACACGTCGCCGGTGCCGTCGCCCGGCTGATGCCCGAAATACTCCGACCAGTCGGCGGCGTAGCCGATCTTCGTCCCGGACCCGAGGATGGACCGCACATCCGCGAGCAGGTCCCGATAGGCCTGCACCGCCGGATAGGCGCTGGCGCCCGAGCGGATCGTCGTCAGCCCCGGCATCTCGGTGCCGATCAGGAACGCATTGACCCCACCCGCCGCCGCGCAGAGATGGGCGTAGTGCAGCACCATGCGCCGCAGGCCCCAGTCGTCCGCCGCGCCGGTCCAGGAGACGGTCTCGCCCGAGACCGAGAAGTCGGACGGGCTTGCGCTGCCGAAGAAGTCCGCGACCTGGCTTGCCGCCGTGGCGGTCTTGTCGACGCTGCCGGCGTAACCCGGCGCCGGCGAGCAGGTGATCCGGCCGCGCCAGGGGAACGCGGGCTGGCCGGTCTCGGCCGCGTTGTCGGAATACGGGTTGGACAGGGTGTTGCCGGGCGGCACGTCCATCAGGATGAAGGGGTAGAAGGTGACCCGCAGCCCGCGCGCCTTCATCTCCTGGATCGCCTCGACGACAGCGAAGTCCGCAGGCGTGCCGCCATAGACCGGCCGGTCCTGGTCGTCGCGGCTGACGAGGTGGGCCGCGGCACGCGAGACGCCGTTCACCGACCAGGTCTGCGGGCTCGTGGTCTTGGCCGACACTTCGACGCCCGGCCGGATCGTGCAGTCGCCCGCGCGCAGGTCATTACCGAACCAGGCGACGACGAGGCTGACGCTCTCCACCTTCGGCGCCATGGCCTGCAGCCGGTCGAGCGCCACCACCATGTCGGCGGCGTCCGAAAGCGCGTTCAGGTTCTCAGGCGTCTGCGCCCCGCCGCTGCCCTTGCGGATGCCGGTCGTGGCATAGGTGAACTCGCCCGAGGCCGGGATCATCGTGACCGCCCGGGTCAGCCCCTCGGCGGTATCGGGATCGGCGAGCGGCCGGAAGACCTCGAAGGAGAGCTGCGGCAGCCGGTTGCCGTAGTTACCGAGCGGCAGGTCCTCGAAGACGACATAGGCCGCCCCGCGATAGGCCGGGGTGTTCGCGGCGCCCATCTTCGCCGCGATGAACGGATCGGCCGTCTGGCTCTCGTCGCCCGGATACCAGCGCCAGGTGATCCCGGCCGTGTCGAGGAGTTTCCGTCTGCCCAGATGCGCCCGATGCCGGTGATCGGTCCCTCGCAGAGCGCCACGGCGAAGCTCGCGTAGTAGAGATACTCGGTCGCCTTGACCTTGCCGCCGCCTCCGCCGCCCTTGCCGCCGCCCTGCGTGGTGGTCTTGGTCTCCTCGCGGAAGTCGGTCGCCCAGATCACGTTGCCGCCCATGCGCATGCGGCCGTAGACGCGTGGAATCACCGCTCCTTCTGTCGAGGACGTGATCCGGAGGCTGTCGAGCCGCGGTCCCTCGATGCGCTGGGTGGGCGCGAGCGAGGAGACGATCCAGCTGTCGACCACCGAGCCAATGGTTGAGCCGACGAAGCCGCCGATGGTCGCGGCGCTCACGCCGAGGATGGTGCCGCCGATCGACCCGCCAATGGCGGCGCCGGCCGCGCCGAGGACAAGTGTGGCCATTTCGGGGTCTCAGCGTTGCGGGAACAGGAAGGCGAAAGCGATGCGCCGCCGCCACGCATTGGTGAGCGGTTCCTCGATCACGCCGAGCCGCTCATAGCCGTGGAGGAGGGTGGCGGGGCCCGTCAGGATCCCGACATGCTTGGCAATGGCGCGGGGTTTCATGCGGAAGAGGACCAGCGCGCCGGGTCCGGCTGCCGCCGGTTCCACCTCGATCATCATGCGCCGCGCGCCCTCAGCCAGAACCTCGCGCGGGCCCGTCTCGCCCCAGTCGCGGCTGTAAGGCGGGATCGGGAACGGCTCGGGGCCGACGACCTCGCGCCAGACACCCCGTGCCAGCCCGAGGCAGTCGCAGCCGACGTCGCGCAGGCTCGCCTGGTCGTGGTAGGGCGTGCCGAGCCACGCGCGCGCTGCGGCGATGACTCTCTCGGGATCGGCCGGCGTCACAGCACGCCTCCGTCGTGGCCGCCGTCCTTCGTCGCGTATCGGAGGATCGTGTCCTGGCCGGGGATGTGCGGGAAACCGCGGAAGTTGGCAGTGTTGGCGAACTTCGCCCCGCAGGTCTCGATGCGCTTGTCGCAGCCCGCGCGGATGGTGAAGGCATCGCCCTCGGCGATCGCAAGCACCGGCGCCTCGAGCAGGGTGAGGATCGCCACGCCGTCCGTCACGTCGTGGCCCAGCACCTCGGTGCGTCGCCCGGCGTTCGCGCCGCTCGTCCATTCGACGGTGCCAAACGTGAACCAGCCGGACGTGAAGCCGCCGAGGCCCGAGGCGGTGAAGGCGCGGTCGCGCAGGAGATCAATGACGGCGCCGGCGCCCTTGTAGGACGAGTTCTCGAGATCGATGCCGCAGCGCACATCGCCGAGCGCGGCGTCGCAGGTCGCCTGGAACGTCCGCCCGACCGTCTGACCGAGCACATGCGCGAGCGAGCGGACCTCGGCGACGAAGGCCAGCCGCCCGCGCCGGATCTGGCCGATGGCCCCGCGCCGCATGAGCACGCGCTGGCCGGTGTCAGCCCAGTTCACGCGCCAGACCTCGACCTCGGCGTTATCCCAGCGGCCATCGAGGATATCGGTCTCGGTGATCCGGTCGGAGGTCAGCACGCCCTCGGCGTCCTGCGCATCGACCGACAGGTCGGAGCCGGAGCGAACCTCGGAGGCTGTCAGCCCGCTCTCGGGCTCGAAGTCGGTGCCGTCGAAGCTCAGCGTCCGGTCGTGCTCGGTGAAGCCGAAGGTGACGCCATCGGCGCGGGCGATCCGCCAGCACCAGGCGAGCGTCGTCGTGCCCTCGTCGAGATGGGCCTGCAACGCCGGTGAGATGGATTTCATCGGCAGGTTCCCGTCATGCGGTCGTCGAGATCGGCGATCCAGTTCGCCCATTCCGGCGGCACTTCCGCGGCAGTCTCGGCAGGAGGCCGGGCGAGCCGCGCTTCGGCGTAGGAGGCGCAGCCCGCGTCACCACCGCCCATCGTTGCGGCGCAGCCGGTCAGCAGGATCGCCAGTGTTGCGACCATCGCGAACCGCGTCGCGTCCCCTCTCGACCCGCATGCTCTTGTCTTCCATCGCATCACGTTCAGCCTCGCGTTTCCCCGCGATCTCCCCCTCCTTGCGCCCCCAGGCCCGGCCGAGGACGGCGCCCCCGACTGCACCCAGAGCCGCGACCAGCCAGAGCAAGAGGTCAGCCATCGTCCCGCTCCCCGCGCGCAGCGGCGACGCAGAGGGCGACGACGAAGACTCCGAGGCAGCCGCCCACGACCAGACCGGCGAAGAACTCAACCATCGCCGCGGAACCCGCGCTCGATCCGGTCACGCAGACCGATCAGGCCCAGACCGAGGAACATCAGCCCGGCCGGCGAGGCATCGCCCGAGCCGGCAAGCAGCGCGACGAGACGGGACAGCTCGCCGAGCGACCCGGTGGCAGGCAGTGCGATGGACGCGATGCCGGTCAGCAGAGCGAGAAGCCCTGCCCACCAAGTCAAGGAGTTGGGGCGAACGTAGCGCATGGGATCAGGCCCTCCGGATCAGGGTGGAGAAGAAGGCGACCAGCCGGGCGAGCCAGCCGGTCGGCGTGTCGGGTGCAGGCTTGCGGACTGGAGGCGTCGGCGACGGCCCGCGAGCTAAGGCCAGAGCCTCGTCTTCGGTCAGGCGACGGATCGGTCGCGAGAAATCCACCCGACCCGTGTGGTCCACAGACCAGACAGGGATCGTGCCGCCCGGATAGCGGCCATGGCGGAACAGGTCGCGCTCGGCTTTCCGCCGCGGGATGATCGAGGCCGGTCGCCGCCAGTTCAGAAACGCGTCAGCGGCGGCAACGCGATTTCCGGCATTGAGGTGCCGGGTCAGCGCGGCCTTCGCGATACCGCCGGTGTTGTAGTGGAACGAAACCAGCGCATCCAACTCGTGCGGCGCCAGCGGCACCTTCACGACGCGCAGGACGGCGGCCTCGTAGTGCGCGAGGTCGGCGCGGAAGACCCGGAACGCCTCGCTGATCCCGGCGTCAAGATCGGCGGGCATGCCGCGCGGCATGGCGGCGGGATTGGGCGGTCCGGCCGCGGCGGTGTGGCCGATGCCGAAGGTCCAGACCTGTTTCACATCGAGATAGGGCCCGGGCACGAGTCCTTCGTGCCGGACGAGGGCCAGCAGGCCCCTGTCGGTCATGCGCATGGGATTACCGGAGAAGCGAGAGGATCAGGATCAGCGCCGCGACGGCGAAGCCGATGCGCAGACGGTGGGCAAAGGCCGATCGAGGGTCGGCCGGGTCGCAGCGGAGGGCGCGCGCGAGGCGAAGGATCTCATTCATCGCCGGCGCCCTGCTTGGCGCGGCGCAGGCGGGCGAGCAGCATCTCGATGAAGGCCGGCCCGAAGACACCGACAAGATAGGCGGCGGACCCTGCCGCGCCGCCCGCCGGTATCGCCTCCGGTGGCAGGCCCATCCAGCTCGTGATAACGGCCATCGACAGGCTGCCCATGCCCGCGGCGATCAGACCGCCGAGCAGGATGTGCCGCAGCGCGTCGCGCAGCCGCATCTTGGTGGTCAGCGCGTTCGTGGCGCCGCCAAGCGCGCCCCAGGCGGCAAGGATCACGGCGGTCGAGGCCGCGAGTTCGCGCAGCACGGCGGCGACGAAGCTGCCGGTGTCGTTCATCGCCGGATCTCCAGAAGCGGGATCGACGTGATCGAGCCGAGCCGTTCGAGGTCGAGCGTCACGTCGAGCGCGTCTGTGTCAAAGCGGACCGGCACGTCGAACTCGAACCCCGCGGTGATGGCGACGCCCTCAGCGGGCGCGCCATCGAACGTCACGACGCCGGCGGTCGTGTCGACGGACCACCCGCTGGGCTGTTCGGCACCATCGAGCGCGACGCGCACCGTGTCGGCGACCGGCTTTGTGATCGTCCGGCTCCAGATCTGGCTGCCCGAGGCGTAGCGCTTCACCAGCTGGAACGCGGTCGTCGCGCCATCGCCGGTGCCGATGGACTGATCGGTCGGCGATGGCGTGCCCGAAGGCAAGCAGGACTTGTGGTCGCCCCAGTCCTTGAAGCGAAACCCATGCAAACGACCGTTGCGCGCCTCGAAGAAGGCGACCACCGCCGCCAGATCGTCCGCGCGGCGGATGCCGTAGGCTACATCATAGCGGCGGCGCGAATTGGCCCAGCTGGCGTTGCGCTCCTCGTCGCCCGAGGCGAGTTCAACGATCTGGGTGCGCCGCTCTGGCCCGCCCCGCGCGCCGCGGCTGATATTGTCTGGGAAGCGGACCTCGTGGAACGCCATCACATGCCCCTCCGCCCGAGCGACACGGCCCGGGCGATGTCGGCGGCGACCTGCGTGCGGGACTGACGGAAGCTCTCGGCGTCACGCGCCATGATGGTGACGTTGACCCCGCCGCCCGCGCCGTAGCTCTGCGCCTCCCGCCGCGACAGCACCCGTTCGCCGCGTTGCAGGATCGCAGGCACCTCGTCATGGCGGAGGCCCGCCTTGCCGCCACCGTGCATCCGGGGCGCGGCGGCGAAGGCCATGGCCGGGACCAAGCGTGAGGGCCCGGCCGATCCGACCATCCCGCCCGCATGCAGGACACTGGCGAAGATGCCGCCCGCCCGGAGAACACGCCGGAGAGCGCATTCGCGATGGGCCCGAGGATGAAACGCCGCGCCGCCAGCTGGGCGAGATCGGCGAGCAGCGAGGTGACGAGGTCTCGAAAGTTCAGCTTGCCGGTCTTCACGAACTGGCCGACGGCGTTCTCGGCCGACTGGAAAGCGCCGACGAGGCTCTGGCCGATATCTCCGCCAATGTCGCGGGCCTTGCTGGCGTAGTCCGACAGCGCTGCCGTGACCGCCTGCCAACCGGTGACCGCGGTCTCCACATTAGGCTCGGCTGCGGCAGCCGCGGCACCCGCGGCAGCGCCGGCATTGGTCGCCGCGTGCCCGGCGCCGTCGAGCGCGGTCTCGAACTGCTCCGCCGCCGCCGTGGCCTCGGCGAGCGCATCGGCGCCGTCCTCGTCAGTGCCGCGCACCGCATCCCGCAGCGCATGCCAGCTTTCGAGGGGCGCGCGGGCACCTTCCGCCAGATCGCGCGCCGCGCCACGGTAGACATTCGCTGACTCCAGCGCCCGGGTGGCCGCGTCCGTGAGCCCGAGATCGGGCGCAGTGAGCGGGTTGTCCTCGAAGGCCCGGTCGAACGCCGCCTGCGCCGCTGTCGTGGCAGCACTGGCCGCACCTTCGAAGCGGTTCTCGATCTCGCCGAGGTCGAGGTCGGGCACCAGCGAGATGCGGCGCTCGGACCCGAGCGCTTCGAGCCCCTGGTTGATCCCGCCGATGAAGCCGTTGATGCGCGAGACCACGCCGTTCAGCATCGCCTCGACGCCGTCGACGAGGCTGTTCGCCGCCTGGAACGCCAGGTCCCCGATGGCGGCCGGCAGCAGGCCCCAGATCGCCTTGATCGCCTCGTAGGCGCCCTCAAAGGTGTTCGCGGCTGTGTTGCCGAAGCCTACGACGCTCTCGATGGCGCTCTGCATGCCCGACGCGGCATCGGCCTTCAGGTCGAAGAACATCGCCGTGGCGGCTGCACCCGCGGCAGCGGCGCCCATCTTGATCCGAACCCAGACCTCGACGGCGAGGTCCTTCAGGAGCGACATCGCCTCGCCGAAGCCGCCGGCACCCGAGACAAGGCGTGTGAACTGGTAGACGAGTTCGCCCGCGCCGACGATGAGCGCGCCGATGCCGGTGCGGATCAGCGCGCCGCGCAGGACGACCAGCGCCGTGGCGAGGCCACGGACGGAGAGCGCGGCAGCGGCCATGCCGGGGACCCAACGTCCCGCGAGGAACGCGGCGAAAGTCGCGGCATAGGTGGTCAGGCGGCCGATGTTGTCGAAGAGACCGCGGATCGCGATGCCGAGCGGACCGGTCCGGCTGGCGACCGCCGCCATGGCGTCCGCGACAGCTTCCAACGCAGGCGCGGCAGCAACCGCCAGCTGGTTCGACAGCCCGCGCCAGATGAGCCCGAGCCGGGAGATCGCGTCGTTCGTGCGTTCGATCTGGTCGGCATCCTGCTCGGAGACGACCACACCGAAGGCAAGCACGTCCTCGGTCGCCTGGCGCAGCGTCGCGGTGTCGATCCGCGAAATGGCGATCGAGCCTTCCTCGCCGAAGAGCTGCCCCGCCACGGCGGCGCGTTCTGCGGCGGGCACGAAGCTTTCGATGGCCGCGTTGATCGCGCCGACACGCTGGTCAAGCGGCAGCGCGATCAGGTCGTCGGCCGAGAGCCCAAGCCGGTCCAGCGCGTCGGCAGCGGGGCCAGTCCCTGCGGCCGCCTGGCTGAGACGGCGCGTCAGATCCTTCGTCGCCTGCTCGATGCCGGACATCGACACGCCCGCCAGCTCGCCTGCGCGCTCCAGCGTCTGGATCGAGGCGACGGTGGTGCCGAGCGACTGGGCCAGCTTGGCTTGTGCATCGACGGTCTCGAGGCCGGAGCGGACCATCGCCACGCCAGCAGCCGTGGCGGCAGCGACCGCAGCTGCAGCCGCCACGCGCACGCGGCGCGCGAAACCGGCGAGCCGGGTATTCGCCGCCTCCATCTCCCGGCTCAGCCGCCCGAAGCCGCGCGACCCGGCCTCGCCCACGCCTTCCAGCTCGGCGCGCACCTGTCGCCCGCCGACCGCCGCAAGGCGGACGGACACACGCTTGTGTGGATGCCGCGCGGAATGCAAGGACATCGTGAACCTCTTGAACCTGTGATCGAGTGCGCGCTTGTGTCAGGCCTCTGATTGCGGCTCTTTACATGCGCCGCGGGCCGGGATGGTGGTTCGCGGGCCGGGTCCAAGACTTCTCACCGGGCTCGAAGCCCTGCGCGTCTCGCTGGTTTTCCCTGCCCCGATCCGGTCGATCAGTTGTCCATTCGGCTCATGCCTTCCTCACATCCCCGATATCCGGCTGTCCGGCGGCGGTGTCACACCTCTGCCAGGGCCGGATCCCGGTAACTCTCGCCTTTCGTGAGCATCGCCCAGATGCGCCGCGCCATCTTGTTGGCGAGCGCGATGGCCACGAGGATGCGCGGCTTTCTGAGCATCAGCTTGCCGAGCCACGTGTCCTCGGGGATGCCGCGTCGGCAGGCCCCCACCATCGCGGCCATGGCGCCGATGACCAGCAATCGCCGGATGTCGTGCTGGCCGGCCTTCGAGACCTTCCCCAGCCGCGCCTTGCCGCCGGACGAGCTCTGTCGTGGCACGAGACCGAGCCAGGCGGCGAAGTCGCGCCCGCGCCGGAATGTCTCCATGGGCGGCGCGAAGGCCTCGATCGCCATCGCCGTGATCGGACCGACGCCGGGCATGGTCTGCAGCAGCCTGGCCCAGCGGCTTTCCTTCGACAGTTCTGCGATCTGGGCGTCGAGCGCGGCGATCTCGCCGCCGAGGCTTTCGATCTGGCGCAGGATGCCACGGCAGGCGATCCGCGCGGGTCCGGGCAGATCGCTGGTCTCGTCCTCCAGCACCGCGACCAGCTTCGGCAGATGCTGCAGGCCGACCGGCGCGATGTAGCCGAACTCGTAGAGATGCGAGCGCAGGGCGTTCACCAGCTCGATCCGCTGCGCGATCGCCTTCTGGCGGACGCGGAACACCACGGCGCGGGCCTGCTGTTCGGCGCTTTTGGGCTCGACGAAACGCATGTGCGGCCGGGTCGCGGCCTCGGCGATTGCCTCGGCGTCGGCCGCATCATTCTTCTGCCGCTTGACGTAGGGGGTGACGTATTGCGGCGAGATCACCTTCACGGTGTGACCCAGCGCTGCCATCTCCCGCGCCCAGTAATGCGAGCCCGGACAGGCTTCCATCGCCACTATGCGCGGCGGCTGCGCCGCCATGAACCGCTGGAACTGCAGACGCGTGAGCTTCTTGCGAAATACGGGCCGCCCGTCCGCCGCGGCACCGTGCAGCTGGAACACGTTCTTTGCCAGATCAATCCCGATGATGGTAACTTCTTCCATGGATGCCGTCTCCTGTCCTGTCTTGTGCCTTGACATCACAAGCTTGGCACATTGCGATGCCGTTGGGGGAGTGCGGCATCCACCCCATCTTTTCAGCCATCGGGACGTTCCATCTGCTCGTTGATCTTGGCGACCATCACCGCTTCGATGACGGGCAGCAGTTCGGCCATGGCGAGCGGCGGCACGCCGAGGGCGTCACCGAGCGCGAGCGCCGCCGACATGTCCCAGCCGATCACCGCGCAGGGGAGCACGCGCAGCTGGCCGCCGAGACGGCCGACGAGGTCCCAGACCTGCCAACCCTCATAGGTCAGCGGCCGGTTCAGCCGCGCCGGGCAGTCTTCGCACGCCGTTTGGCCGGGCTCGCTGGGTTCGCAACCCTCGCAGTATCGGTCGCCCCCGCCGAAGGACCATTCGGCGAGAGCGCGGAGGCGTTTTTTTCCTGTTCCAGCAGCAGACCCTTCGAGACGTAGCTCAGCTGGAAGGCTTCGAAGATCGGCCAGACGTCGAGCAGCGCATCGATGGCCTCGGGGCTCGGGTCGATGGGCTTGCCGCCCGCATCGCCGATGCCCTCCCAGGCGAGCACCGCCCGCCGCGCCAGCGCCTTGGCGAAAGCGACGGCGCGTTCCTCGTCGCTGGCATCCTCCGGAACTGCCTCGACGACCGGGTCGCTGCGCGTCGCCACCATCAGCGCGGTGGTCAGCGGACGCAGCTGCACGCGCACACCGGGAGCGAGATCATGCCAGCGCGGTTCATTCGTCAGGTCGAGCGTCAGCATCGTCAGTACACCTCGATGTCGTTGATCAGGGTCGCCGTGCACATCCGGCCGACGACGCTGTCGCGGGCGGCCTGCCAGTCGAAAGTGGCCTGCACACCCTGTGGTCCGGAAATCTCGATCCGCGGGCGCGGCAGGTAGACGGCGTGCACGGTGAAGGTGAAGCTCTCGCCGGACGGCAGGACGTAGGCGAATTCCATCTCGCAGGGCTCGCCGTTGATCGCCTGCGTCACCAGCGTCTGGTCGGCGAAGCGCACCTCGATCCGGCCAGTGAGCGCCACGATGGACGGGTCCGCCCCGTCGATGCGGCCATCGTTCCGGATGGTCTCGATCCGGTCGAGGTTGTTGGCATAGGTGATCTCGGCCGAGACCACGTTGCCGAGGGCGGTGCCGTTCCGGGTGATTGACCCGTTGAAATGCCCGAAGCGTTTCAGCTCGAGGGCAGCCGGCGTTCCCGCGCTGGTGGTCGTGCCGACCGTCTCGCCCTGCGCCACCAGCCGGGCCGTCGCGGTCAGCAGACCGGACCGCTGCATCTGCCAGGAGATCTGGTCGAGCACGCAGCCGGAATACATCGCATAGCGCGGCACCTCCGGCATGCCGGTCTCGATCGACATGCTGGGCAGCGTCCAGGACCCGGACTGGAACTCGTGGGTGTACGGGGCCTCCACACCCGTGGTCGTGGGCGCGCCGAAGGCCGCCTTCAGCCAGAAGCCGAAGGCCTCCGCATCGAGCGGCACGACGACATCGCCGTCCGCCGTGACTGCGTCCTTGATCGGCGCCAGCGGATCGCGGCCGTAGCCGAGCAACTCCGAATTCAGCAGCGGCTGCTCCGCCCGAGCGAGGTGCTGGCGAAGGGCATGCGCGTGAATCCGCTCGCGGGCGGCGTGCCATAGGTCGTCTCGAACGCAAGCGCCATCTGCGCCCGCGCCCCTTGGGCTCGTGCCATGGTGTTCTCCTCGGGTTGTCGGGATCAGCCGAGCGGGTCGGCCGTGGAATAGTGCAGCACCACCGGGATCACTGCGGCCTTCAGGCTGGCCGCGCCTTCGACCGGGAGGTCCACGGGGCGCGGCGCTTCCGCCTCGACCCAATCGCAGAGCCCGCCCAGCGTGCGGTCGGCGGCGAGCGCCATGCCGATGCCGGCGGTCAGCGTGTCGAAGGCGGCGTCACGGTCGGCGCCTTGCACGACCGCCTCGACTTCGGCGCGGTGCTGGTAGTGGTAGCGCAGGGGCGACAGCGTCATCTCCGGCTCTCCCGGCTCGCCGTCGCGCAGGATCAGCAGGCCCTCTGTCGGCACGCGCTCCGGCAGTACGTCGCCGCGAAGGGCGGTGGCGGGCAACACCGAGAGCCGCGCGTGCAGCGCGGCGAGGATGGTTTCGCGAGGGGTGGGCATGAAGAATGGAGCCTACGGCGTCGCCGACCAGCTCAATCTTGCCGAAATCGCTCGTCGGTAGTTCGTATCGATCTGAGGTGGAGTTTTCCGAACGTATTGCTCTGCATTGTCCCGGGCCGCCCCACAAAGTCCCGCGAGGTAGTCCACGACTTGATCTTCGGTGGGTATCTTCTCGGCGTCGCCAAACTTGGGTGGAAGCGCGGTCCAGACAACTGCGTCCAACTGCTGATACCGAAGCCACTCCGCGCAGCCCACTATTTGCGCCGGTCCATCACCACCGCGTTCTAGGGAGCCGATAAACTCTGGTTTACTCTTTGGCACGCCCTCGCGAGTGCGCAGCGCTTCCCGAGCAGCCTCAATGTCTGTGCAATCCATTAGTGCCCACAGAGAGCGCACAATTGCGCCTGCTTCGGTGAGGACTAGGGTTATGCGTCCGTCCCGTGATTGACGAGCAAACTCAACTTGGACCAGTGGCCCATCTTCGAACCACGAACCTCTAATCGGCAGGTCACGTGGGTCCCAGACCAACGAACCCCATCCAAGGCAAGCTATCCGCATTGATTCCCTCCTGCCGACGTCTGTGTGAGTTCGCTAGTCCCCTTTGTCTTTGTCGAATAGCTCAAAGACGAACGTCGATCCAATTCGCCACGATCAGCCCCGGCACGCTGTCGAGCGCCCGCTCGGCGTCTCGGTTGAGATCGAGCCGCTTCGGCAGCTTGACCTGCGGGACGAGCAGGAAGATCGGGGCGGTGACCTGGTTGCGGCCGGTCTTCGCGCGCGACGCCACCGCCTGGCCGCGTGTGTTGATGCGGGCCCGGTCGGCGACGAGCAGGCTCGGGCCCCGGCGACGGTAGACGAAGCGCAGGCGCAGGCCGCGGCGGCGCTCCCATTCGCCGGGGGTGATCTTGCCGCCGCGCAGGCCCCGTCCCGCGGCCTCGGTCGGGATCGCCAGCCAGAACCCCTCTTTCGAGCGGATCAGCGGGCCGGTGTCGTGGGCGCCGACAATGACCGGGGCCTTGGACCACACGAGCGCCGCGGCGTTCAGGCTTTCGCCAGCTTTCGGATAGGTCTGGCTCCGGATCGAATTCGCGAGCCGCCGACCGAGCCCGGCGCCGGTGATCTGGCCGCGCCAAGCGGTCTTGAGCCCGGTCCCGGCCTCGCGCATCGCGGCGGTGACAGCCTTCTCGCCCGCCTTCACCTCCGCGGCCATGGCGGCGACGAGATCGGGCGTGATGTCGAGTTTCAGCTTCATGCTGGGCGCAGATCCACGGTCCAGACGAGCCGCTCGCGGTCGCGGACGGGCTCGCCCTGAACGAGGAAGGCCTCGCCGTCGATCTCGATGCGGTCGCCGGGACGCGGGTGGCCACCTCGGCGAGGCGCAGGTCCAGCCGGGTGGTCTCCGACCAGATGCGCGCCTCTCCGAAGCCGGTCACGTCGTCCGGCCGCCGCAGGATCGCGCGGACCAGCACCGGCGCGCCGCCCTCGGCGGTGTAGATGACGTAGCGCGCCAGATGCGCGTCGGCGAAGAGCGCATCGAGGGCGGCGGCGAAGGCGGTCATCAGAACGCCGCGTTCAGGCGCACCCGGCCGATGGTGTCGCCCGCGCCGCCAGCGACCGCCTCGACGGCGACGCCGATGAGGGTGTTGTCGGTTGCGACCGTGGTGCAGCGCTTGTTGGTGTCGTCCCAGTAGACCTTGGCGCCGACGGTCCAGGCCTGCGAGCCGATCTTGGTGAGGTCGAAGACGCCGGTAAGCGCGGCCTCGACAGTGGCGCCGCTCGCGGCATCGCCGGCCGCCACGCCGAAGATCGAGCCGACGAGCAGGCCGTCGCCGGAGGTCAGAGCGTAGGGCGCGGTCAGGGTGAGGGTGGCGCCGGGCTGGACGTAGTTCTTCATCGCGGGATCCTTTCGCGGAACGACGACGGGCGGCCCATCGGGACCGCCCGTGCGTCAGGGATCAGGGTTCAGGGGATGGCCCGGCTCACGCGCCGGGGTTCTTGTAGAGGCCGCGCCAGTCGATGGCCTTGGCGCCGAAGTCGAGGCGGCACTTGATCTCGACACCGTCGACGTCGAAACCGTTGCGCGTCTCGATGTAGGCGCCCTGCTGGCCCTCGAGATAGGCGTACTCGATGGTGTCGATCTGGTTCGGCGAGGCCGCCAGGTACCAGGCCGTCTCGCTGGCGGCGTCGAGCCGGGGCTCGGCTATGGGCGAGAGCGTGCGGATCGACTGCGGCACCACGTTGCCGCTCTGGGCGGGCACGAGGTTCTGAGCGACCAGCTGCTCGGCCTTCAACTCCAGCGCTGCCGGCACAATCAGGAAGGCGGGCCGGATGTTCAGCACCGTCTTCTTGTCGAGGCCGGTCTGCTTGCGCATCGCCGCCCGCGCGAGGCCCACACTGTCGACGCCGAGCGCCGCGCCAGTGCCGGCGAGGTTCTTGTGGGTCGCGTGGAACAGCGCGGTGCCGTCGGCCATGGCCGGGTTCGACGTCACGATATCCCAGACGACGTCAGACTCCAGCTGCGCGATGGAGTTGCCGTACATCGCTGGGATGCGCGTGAAGGCGTCGAGATCGTCGTTGATGAGCACCTGCCGGGTGATCGCGACGACGCGGCCGTAGGTCTCGATGCGGTAGCTCTCCTTGCTCTCGCCGAGGGTGCCGCGCTTGAACTCGCCGCTCTCGCCGACCTTCAGGAGTTGCGGCGCCTCGCCCAGCTGGACCCGGTGCATCGCCTTGAAGTCGGTGGCGAGCACCTGCCGGCAGAAGAGCGGGAAGGTCCGCGGATAGGCCTCGTAGGCCTGGCGCAGCGTCTTGTTGGTGACGGCCGCGAGGATCTCGGGGAAGTCCGAGGTCGAGTGCAGCGCACGCGTCGCCACCTCGTCGCGCGAAAGGCCGCGGGTGCTGGCGCCCGCGGTCTCAAGGCTTTCGCGGGCGAGTTCCATCAGCGTCATCCCGCGATACTCGCGGGCGGCGTCCTCCAACGGGAAGAGCGTCGGGCTGTAGCGGTGCAGCAGCGCGTTCGAGATCGCCTCGCGCCGCGTGACCGTGGCGTCGCGCCCGCCGAGCGGGATCGAGACATGGGGGAAGGTCCGGGTCTCGTCGACCTTGGCCGCGACCTGGTCGAGGATCAGCCGGCGGGCTTCGTCGATGGAGACGCCACGCTTGATGAGGTCGTCGGCGAAGCCGCGCTCGAGCTGGAGCTTGTCGGCCAGCCCGTGGATCGTGGAGACGCGCTCGCGCTCCTGCGCGCGGGCCTCGCTGACCAGCGCGTCGGTGTCGACGCTGCGGCTGCGGTCCTCCGACACCGGGTCGGGCGTCGGCTTCGCCTTGGGTTTGGTCTCGGCAGCGCGGGTCTGCGTGTCGGCAGCGCCGGTCTTGTCGTCGGTCATGTTCGTCGCCTCCGGCGCTGCCGTGGGGTTGCTCTTTTGCTCGGCCGTCTCGGCCGGGGTCTCGGTCCTGTCGGTCATTGGGGTCTCTCCCTGGCTGGTGGGGGCGTCCCGGCGGTGGAGGACGCAGTCGTGATGTTCGGTGTTGGAACGGAAGCCGGCGGCGGGGTCGGCGCCCACGGAACGGCGGAGATCTCGAACGGGGTCCAGTCCACCGCCCGCCAGAGCTCTCGCTGGCCGTCGGGCTTCGAGATCTCGAAGCGGTGGACCTGGTAGCCGATGGAGACCGCGCGGATGTGCCCGGCCTCGATGTCGCGCCAGATCGGCTCGACATCGGCGCGTTCGCTGATCCGCACCAGCGCGATGCCCTGCCCGTTCTCGATCCGCGCCGAGCCCGGCACGACCGAGCCGATCACCGCGTCGAGATCGTGCGCCTCGTGCACCTTCAGGAACGGCGCGCCCGCGTTCAGCCGCTCGAGCCGGACATGCTCGGGCGCCATGCTGAGCTCCTCGTCATGCGGCTCGCCGAAGAGCGCGGCGCGCCGCACCCGGGCGCCGGTCGACCAGATCACCTCGACGCTGCGGGTCTCCGGGTCGATGCTGTTCGGCGCAAGCTCCGCCGACCGGCGGAAGGCCGGCAGTTCGATCGTCTGCTCCATGAATGGATCCTCGTCAGGCCGCGTCCGTTTCCGGGTCTGTTTCTTCGCCTACCGCTTCGCTGCTTGAGGCGATGTCATCCGGCTCGGTGCCGGGGTCGGCCAGCGCATTGGATTGCGCGCTACCGGTCTTCGTGACCCGGCGCGGGTCGCTGTCTAGCACGAGGCCCAGCTCGTCGAGCTTGGCGTTCGTGGCCGCGATCTCGGCCAGCACCGCGTCCGGGTTGCGGCCCTGCCGGGCGATGGCTTCGGCGAGCGTCATCGTGCCGGAGCGGATGGCCAGCAGGTCCGCCATCGCATCCTTCTGCGGATCGACCGCCTCGAACTTCGGCGGCGACCACTCGACCGGCACGTCGGGCGTCGGGATGCGCCCCGCCGCCCATGCGGCCTCCGTGAACCAACGCCACACGGGCGCGCAGAACATCGGGATGAAGAGTTGCCACTGCACGGCGTCGATCATCCGGCGGAACTCCACGAGCCCGGCGCGGATCGACGAATAGTTCACCTGGGATAGATCCCCGGTCAGCAACTCGTAAGGCACCCGGAACCCGGCCGAGATGGTGTGCAGGCTCGCCCGCTTGTACTCGCCGTAGCCGCCTGTGGCCGCCGGCTGGTTGAAGCGAATGTCCTTGCCGCCGCGGGCATAGGCGATGAGGCCGGGTTCGAACTGCTCGACCCGGTTGCCGTCGGCGTCGACCACCGCGGGCGCTATGCCCTGCTGCGCCTCCTCGTCGCCGAAGACGATGGCGGTGACGCAGGCCTCGGTCTTCTTGCGCACGATCTCGGCCACCTCGTAGTCGTCGAGATCGCGCAGGGCCCGGATCACCGGTGCGCCCCACGGCACGCCGCGCGCCTGCGTGCGCTGTTTCTCGTAGACATGGGCGATCTCGGAGGCCGGGACTGCCCGGCTGGTCAGCCCGCCCGGCAGGCTCAGGCTCGCGTCGCCCGGATGCGCGCCGAAGAGCCAGTAGGCCCGGCGCCGGCCGAGCGCGTCGAACTCGATGCCCTGCACCGCCTGGCCAGACCCGAGCGCGCCGTTGCGGGTCGCATCGAGGAAGTCGGCCTCGAGCAGCTGGATCTGCACGGGCGGCATGACGCCATCGCCGGGGCGCCGCGGGCGGCGGCGCACCAGCACCTCGCCAGCCTCGACCATCTCGCGGCAGGCGAGCGTCTGCAGCCCGTAGAAGTCGAGCTGGCCGTCGGCGTCGCAGCCCCGCGCCCAGATCTCGAAGAGACGGTCGACCTCGCGGTCGAGCGCGGCGTCGCCGCTCGCGGCACGCGGCATGATCCCCGCGCCGACGATGTTGTTGACGAGCACCGAGACCGCCTTCGCGGCGTGCGGGTTGTTGCGCACGAGGTCCCGCATCCGGTCGCGCAGCAGCGCCCCGGCGCGGCCGATCTCGGCATCGGCCGAAGATCCCGGTGCATGCCAGCCATCCGTGCGCCGGCCCCGTGCCGCGCCCTCGTAGGAACGCGCAAGCCCCTCGAAGGCCTGCCGCGCGAGCACGCGACGGGTGGCGGTGCGCGGGGCGACCGAGGCGATGGCCCTGTCGAGCCAGGAGACCATCAGCGGTCCCCGCGCGAGAAGCCGGCGAAGCCCGCAATGGGCCGTGCCGTCGTCCCGGCGATCTGGCGCTCGATGGTCCGGATGCGCCCGAGCAGGTCCTCGGCCGAGCCGTAGTCCACGGTCTTGCCGTCATAGCTCACCCGCGTCGTGCCGCTCGCATAGGCGCGCCGGAGCGCCGCGAGCTCCGCTTCCGTCCAGTCCGCCATCAAAACCATCCTTCCCGCCGTCCGAGCCAATCGGACCGGCGCTTGCCTTGCGGGCTCGCGTCGGGCCGCCCGATCAGGCCGGCCGGGCTGTCCATCCCGTTCGGAACCCCGAGCTGCGCTTCGAGATCGGCCCATGTCGCCTCGGGCCAGCGATCCGCGCCCGCGATCCAGGCGGCGGCGCGGGCATAGACCCGGCAATCCAGCGCCTCGTTGCGTTCCCGCAGCTTCTGCCATTCGAGCTTTGCGAAGCCGCGGCGGTTGCGCACAGTCACCAGCTGTTCGGCCGTCAGCTGCCGGATCCATTCGGTGTCGGCCCAGCCGGGCAGATGCACCGTGCCGGGCGGGAACGCCGCGCCGTCTGCCAGCTCTTCCGTAGTCGGCCGCGCCAGCCGCAGGAATCGGTAGGTCTCGGCCTTGAACGTCGAGGTGGCCACGGTCCAGAGCCGCGCGCCGCGGCGCAGCCGCTTCCCGCCCGCGGTGGCGTCGACGAAGGTCGGCCCCGACACCGGGCTCGCCCGGTTGAAGCCTTCGAGGCCCTTCACGGGTGCCACCTGCGCGAAGCCGACCGAACGCGCCCAGCCATAGACCGCGGCCGTCTCGTAGCCCGTGTCGATGGCAAGCCGCGCCAACCCCAGCTCCGCGCCGCCGGCATGCCGCCAGCTGCGGCCGAGCAGATCGGTCAGCGCGTCCCATGCCTCTGGCCGCGCCGGCCCACCCTCGATCACGACATGATCGACGAGCCAGCTTTCGAGGCCACGGCCCCAGGCCCACACATCGACCTCGATCCGGTCCTTCTGCACGTCCGCACCCGCGGTCAGGAACAGACCCTTGTCCGGGACCGTGCCGGCCGACCAGTCCTCGCGCCGCTCCGCTATCCGCTGCCAGTCCGGCGCGTCGCCGGTCTCGATCCAGGTCTCGCCGAGCACCGTGTTGCGAAACACCCGCTCGGCCTCGTCCGAGCCCGCCGCCGTCTCCTTGTCGCGCGCGATGTCGGCCCAGCTCTTCCACCCCGGCGGCGAATAGAGCGCCGAGAGATGAAACCCCACCGTCCGCGCATCGCGGGCCTCGGCGGTCGCCCGCCATTCTCCCGCGGCCAGCATTGCCGGCTTGTGGTGTTCTTCGATCGGCTTCTCGCAGGCATCGCAATGATACGCCGCCGTCTCCGGTTTGCCCTTCTCCCAGAGCAGCCGCTCGAACCGCAGCCACTGCATCGCGCCGCAATGCGGGCACGGCACGAAGAACCGCCGCTGGTCGCTCGCCTCGTATTCGCGCTCGATCCGGCTGACGCCGCGGATGGTCGGCGTCGAGACCAGGAAGACCTTGCGCCGGTGCGCGAAGGTCAGCGAGCGCGCCTCGGCGAGCCCGACCGGGTCGCCTTCCTCGTCGGCCGAGGCCGGATAGGCGTCGACCTCGTCGAGGAAGACGTAGCGCGCGGGCATCGAGCGCAGGCCCACCGCGGAGTTCGCGCCGGTCATCACCAGCACGCCGCCCGGGAAGTCCTTCGACAGCTGCGTGTTGCCGCTGTCGCGGGCCCGCGCCGGGCGGACGCGCTCCTTCAGCGCCGGGCTCTCCTCGATCAGCGGGTCGATCCGCTGCCGCGAGTTCCGCTTGGCCAGCTCCACCGTCGGCTGGACGGCGAGCATCGGGCCCGGGCGCGTGGTGGATCACGAAGCCGATCCAGTTGTTGCCGGCCTCCGTCGCGCCGACCTGCGCGGCCTTCATGAACACGACCCGCTGGGTCGGATCGCCGGGCGACAGCGCGTCCATGATCGCGCGCATGTAGGGCGTGCGCTCGGTGCGGTACCGGCCGGGCTCGGCCGAGGCGCGGCCCGAGAGCATCCGGTGCCGGTCCGCCCATTCCGAGACGGTCAGGTCCGGGTCGGGCCGCAGCCCGTTGCCCCAGGACCGCAGGATCTCGCCCGCGCCGTCGAAGTCCGTCAGTGCGTCATCATCACCTGAAGTCGGGCCGGACCTCGGCGAGTTCGTCGAGGTGGGCGCGTACATGTTTCTCCAGCACCTTCTGCATCGCGGCTGGCTCCACCGTGATCTGCTGGCCTGTCGCCTCGCTGCACGAGGCCGAGAGCTCGGCCGCCATCAGCGCCGCCGCACGCGCGGGCCAGTTCACCCACGTGTCCCGTTCCTCCCGCGCCAGCCGGAACACCAGCGACAGCGCGCGGGCCCGCTCGATCAACTCCCCCTTCAGCTTCTGCAGACGGATGCGCCGCTCCTGCGCCTTCAGCACCTCGTTCGCCGTCTTCGCCTGCAGGAAGGTCGTGCCGCCCCCGACGGCCGGGACCGCCAGCCCCTGTTCGCGCAGGGTGTCGCCGACGGCGGCCACGGCAGCCTCGGGAACAGGCTTCAGCTTCGGCGCGGGCGGCTTGCGGGTCTTGGACGGGTCCGTCGTCTCGGCACGCCTGGCGTCGCTGGCGGCCGCGTTGATGCTGCCGTCGGGATAGAGAACCAGCCGTTCGGCGGCCTTCGCCTTCTGGATCGCGCCCCGCGACAGCCCGACATGGGCGGCGTACTGGCGCTCGCTCATGCCCTGCATCGACGGCTCCGATTATCATTCAAGATCATGCGCTTATCGAGTTGATAAGCCGGGCGCGTGGAGCGAACGTCGGATCACAAGGACGATGCAACTCACCCGGAGCCAACACGATGACGACCCGCCTGAACCCGATCACGACCCCGCGCCACGAACTCCGCGCCGAGAAGGCGCGCCGGAACAAGGAAGCCGCGCTCGCAGCCTTCATCGGCAAGAAGGCCGAGATCGACGAGATGCTCGCCCGCCTGCAGGCGCTCAGCGACGACCATTTCAACTGCCATCCCGACGAGGCGGGCTGGGCCATGGTCGGCACCCTCGAACACTACGCCAGTCTTCTGAAGCGCATCACCGACAGCGCCTTCGGCGAGGGCGAACACGCCCGCTGATCTCCGGCAACGCCGGAACTCCCGCCGCGCGCCCTGCGCGGCTCGGGGTCGTAGAAGGCGCCGCATGTCGCGGGCCCGAATACGGAAACGACCCCATGACACAGATCCAGCTTTCCGACGCCCAAGCCGTCATCCTGTCCACCGCCTGCGCGCGCGAGGACGGAGCCATCTTCCCCGTCACCGCCAGCCTCAAGGGCGGCGCCGTCGGCAACGTCTGCAAGAGCCTTCTCAAGCAGGGCCTGATCGAGGAAATCCCCGCCACGGATCTCAACACGGTCTGGCGGCACGACGAGGAGCGCGGCCCGATCACGCTGCGCGCCACCCCGCTCGCCTACAGCACCCTCGGGATCACGGACGAGCAGGATGAGACACCGCCGGCGGAAACGCCGCCCGCCCCGGTCCAGCGCCGCAAGGGCACCAAGCAGGAGACGCTGATCGAGATGCTGCGCGCCGAGGGCGGCGCGACCATCGACGAGATCGTCGAAGCCACGGGATGGCAAGCTCACACTGTGCGAGGCGCCATGTCCGGCGCGCTCAAGAAGAAGCTGGGCCTGACGATCACCTCCGAGAAGGTCGAGGGGCGCGGCCGAGTCTACTGCCTGCCGCGCGACTGACGCGGCACACCACGACGGTAACGATGCCGCCGTCCCGCATGGGGCAGCGGCATTTCATCGTGCCCCGCGCACCCGGATCGCCTCGAACAGCCGCCGCAGGGCGAACGACCGCGCGATGCTCACCACAGTGAAGACCGCGCCCATCTTCAGGTTCTGCGCCAGCGTCGTCTGCAGCCCGAAGACCGGGAAGATCAGGATCTGCGTCACGACGGCGACGCCGTAACCCACCGCCACGTTGGCGATGGCCTCGACCAGCGACATGGCCCGGCTCTGCTTCATCGCGCGCCCTCATCCATCGGCCAGCAGTTGAGCTGCGAGAGTTCGGAGCGCATGCGCCGCGACCAGCGGGACCACTCCGTTGCCACAGAGCCGAAGCCGGTCCACCCGGTGGGCCAGCCCATCAGCGCCTCGACGAACAGCGGGTTCAAGCTCCGGGGCGTTTCGCAGGAACTCCCGCCAGCCGTCGGCGTCACCAGGACCTGGCGGCCAAGCAGCCCGTTCACCGGCGTGTTCGCGAGGCTCGTCGCCCCATCCTTGTGATCCCGCGCCGTCGGCGTCATCCACATCCGCGTCGCATCGCAGAGCGTCGTCCCGTCGTTGCGCGGGCGCGCCGTCTCGCTTCGATTGCTCGTCCGGTTCCGCGTCCCCTTGCTGTCGCCCGCCAGCGGCGTCGGCCAGAGCCGCATCATTTCCGTCCGGTTCCCGCCACTCGAGCGGGTGCCGGAGCAGGCGCGCGGGGTCGGCCAGGTGGTCGTGCTCGCGGTGGGCGAGGATGAAGAGCCGTTCGCGCTTGTGAGGCGCGCCGACTTCCGCCGCCGTGAAGAGGCCTGCCGCAAGGCGGTAGCCCATGCCGACCAGTCCTCCGGCGACTTCGGGGAAGCCGAGGCGGAGATGATGGGCGACGTTCTCGAGAAACACGAAGGGCGGCTCGGTCTCTCCCACGATCCTGGCGACATGCGGCCAGAGGTGCCGCGGGTCGTCCGCGCCTCGGCGCTTGCCCGCGACAGAGAACGGCTGGCACGGATAGCCCGCAGTGACGATGTCCACCGCGCCGCGCCATGGGCGGCCGTCGAAGGTGGCAACATCGTCCCAGACAACAGCCTGATCCAGGGACGCGTCTTCCATCCGCGCCACGAGAATGGCCGCGGCGTAGGCATCCCGCTCGACGTGACCCACAGTGCGATATCCGGGGCATGCGAGGTGCAGCCCGAGGTCGAGCCCGCCGGCGCCGGAGCAGAGCGAGAGGCCGAAGAGGCACGCGTCGCCGGCCCCGGCAGGCAGGCCGGAGGAAGGTAGAGCCACGCCATCCACGTCGTCAGGCCGCGTGGGCCCCCTCGGCAGCGGCCGGGGTCTCACCCAGCCGCTCGGCCTTCACCTCGGCGAAGGTCCGACCGTCGCCGTCGAGGATCGCGTTCTTGCCGGTCTCGGCCTGCCAGCGTTCCACGGCGACATCGACATAGGCCGGGCTGATCTCCATCGCGAAGACGCGACGGCCGTTGGCCTCGCCCGCCATGATCTGCGAGCCGGAGCCCGAGAACGGCTCGTAGCAGAGACCGCCGCGGGCGACGTGCTGGCGCATCGGGATCCCGAAGGCGTCCAGCGGTTTCGGCGTCGGGTGGTCCGGGCGCTCGTCCTTGGCGAAGGACGGCATTTCCCATGTCGAGGGCAGCGTCTGCTCGGCGACCTTCGGCGGGCGGTTCGGGCGGCGCCAGCCCATGAAACAGGGCTCGTGCTTCCAGAGGTAGTGCGAGCGGGTGAGGACCCCGCGGTCCTTCACCCAGATGATCTGCTGGTGCACGAAGGCGCCGGCCTTCTCCCAGCAGGCTTCCAGCATCGCCTGGCGGCGCGAGGCGTGCCAGCAGTACCAGGCGGCGTCCTCGGTGATCGCCTCGGCGACCGCGGCGCTGATGAAGCCGTCGTATAGCTCCGCCCCCTGCGAGCTGTCATCCCAGGTGACGCCATAGGACTGCGACCAGTCCTTGTTTCGCGTCGGGTGGTTCGAGCCGTCGTAATCGACGAGGTATGGCGGGTCGGTGGCGAACAGCACGGCGCGCTCGCCGTTCATCAGGCGGCGGACATCCTCGTGGCTGGTCGAGTCCCCGCAAAGCAGCCGATGATCCCCGAGGATCCACAGGTCGCCCGTGCGCGAGGCCGGGTTGCGCGGCGGTTCGGGGATGGTCACCGGCGGCACGGAGCCCCCGGCGCCACCTTCTTCTTCCCCGCCCCCGCCCGGATCGAAGGCCAGCAGCTTGTCCAGCTCGCCATCCGAGAAGCCGACCAGCGACAGGTCGTAGTCGTCCGCGAGCAGGTCTTGCAGTTCTGCCGAGAGCAGCGCCTCGTCCCAGCTGCCGAGTTCGGTCAGCTTGTTGTCCGCGATCCGATAGGCGCGGCGCTGCGCCTCGGTCAGATGCCCGAGCACGATCACCGGCGCTTCGGTCAGTCCGAGCTGCGTGGCAGCGAGCACGCGACCGTGGCCCGCGATCAGCTCGCCGTCCTCGCCGACAAGGCAGGGCACGGTCCAGCCGAACTCAGCCATGCTGGCGGCGATCTTCGCGACCTGGTCTGCGCCATGCACCTTAGCGTTCTTCGCGTAGGGCTGGAGCTTGGCCAGCGGCCAGTGCTCGATCCGCTCGGGGGCGAAGCTCAGCGTCATGGGCAAGTGGTTTCCGTCGATGAGGTGGATGCCGGCCGGAGTCCGGCCTCCGGATGCCACGCCGGACTCCACGCGGGGTCCAACGGCATCCGGGGTATCCGGCCCAGAGGCTAGCGTTCATTGGGGTTCGAGCGGGTGGCGGGTGGCTCCGGCTTCCGGGTGGCTTCCCAAAAATCCGGCCCTGACGCTGGCGAAATGCCGAGCCAAGCCCGCCAGCATACGCAGGTCGCGCGGAAGGAACCGCGAACTCGGCCGAGGGGCGTGGTCGGGGCGGACAGCCGGCCCGCAAGGAAAGGATGAGAGCCTTTCCTTTCTTAGCGGACCCCGCCAACGAAAGGATGGTTTCGTTCGGGACCGCGCCGCGCGCGCCTCTCCCGAGCTTATCCCGAACCTAGCCCCTGAACCGGTTTTCTGTCCCGTCGAAAACTGTCCGCCGGACACCTTCCCCGGTGGCGCGCAGAGCTACGCGCCACCGGCCAGTTCGATCACGCGCCGCTTCGACAGGTTGCGGTTGAACCGACGCCGGTTGAGCTTCAGCGAGATGACGCATAGCCCGTAGAGCCAGTGCTGATGGGCGGCAGAGCGCTGCAGTCCGACCGTCCAGCAGATGGTCTTCCACCGCTCGCCATGGGCGCGCATCCAGACGATCTTGCCGTCGACGGGGTCAAGGCACGCAGTCCAGGTCAGCGTCTCCTCCATCCGGCTGATCGCCTGCGGCGACGGCAGCACCCGCATGGGCTTGGGCTCCTGGCCCACCTTGTCGGCGAAGGAATGGATGATCTCGGGCCACGTGCTGAAGTAGCCCTGCCGCCGCGGCTCGGGCAGGCGCTTGAGCACGAAGGCCGCTTCCGCGAGACGGGCCTCGACGAGGGACGGGGTCCACTTATCCATGGCGCCCTCCCTCGTCGGAGGGGCGCGGCCCATAGAGCTTTTCGCCGAGCTGGCGGACGAGTTCCCGTTCCGGCCAGGTCAGACGCGTGTCCTCGAGCGAGACGGCGAGCAGACCCTGCTCGCGCCAGCCCTCGCGCTTCACCTGGTCCGGATCCCGGCGATGGCCGCCGTAGCCCTTGGGATGCCACCTCATGCGACACCCCCGTTCGTCTCGATCGCCCAGAGCAGCAGCGCGATGGCGTCGGCCTCGTTGTCGTCGGCAGGGCTGAAGCCCCGGGCCCGCGCGGCTGCGATCATCGCTTCCTTCGGCGCGTTGCCCTTGCCGGTGGCATGACGCTTGATCGTGCCGACGGGAACGCCGGCATATGGCACGCCACGCAGCTCGGCCCATGCGGTCAGCGTGGCCATGAGCCCGCCATAGACATGGGCCGCATCGGTTCCAGCGTGGCGGCGTACCTCCTCGAACCAGATCGCGGCGACCGGCCCCGACAGGCGGTCGATCTCGGTCAGCCAGTTGGTGAAGCGCAGATAGCGCATGCCGCCGCCGTCATAGCGGCCGGGCCTGAAGCTTGCGGTCCCGCTGGTGATCAGCCCTTCGGCCGAGCGCAACGCCCAGCCGGTGCTGGTGCCGAGATCCAGCGCGAGAATGCAGCGGTCGAGAGCGCCGGCAGCCGTGAGAGGCGCCGGGGCGATGTGTGGGGAGCGGTCCATGACGACCTCCTCTTCGAGTGAGAGGCCGGGGCGGCACGGCTGCCTGGTGAGGGCAGCACGCGCGCCCGGACCCGGATCGCGAGGTCTGGTCAGGGTCACGTTGTCGATGCCGGGAGCGCCCGGCGCTTCCTTCAATGGCTTCACCCCGTCCGCTTGAAGGAAGTGGGGACGCAAGCCATTGGCAGAATGAGGATAAATCTCTACTTTCAATATTTCAGTTACTTCATGGGGTATGTGTCTGGCACTCCACCCCCTCCACGCGCGCGAGGGTCTCTGCGTGAAATATTGAAAGAAGTCCGCCGCGCCGATTTTCCGTTGCGGGACCGAGGGTTCGGCGAGAACTTCCTTCAAATGAAGGATGGGGGCCGTTGAAGGAAGCATCGTTCCGACCCTCACCGCATCGCCCGGAAGCGCATGGCCTTCCGACCCCCGGTCTCCTGCTCGACCGTGGCGATGTCGCCGCTCTCGACCAGCGTGAGCAGGATGTCGTCGCGATCGCGCGCCCGGAGCCATTGCGAGGCGCGGGTCAGCTCGGACTTGGTGACACCTGCCGATCCCGCCTTGCGGATGATCTCGCGCACCCGCTTCAGATGCGCCTCGGTCTCGGTGTCGGCGACATGGCGCTCGACGGCGTCGATGGTGCGCCGGGCGAAATGGCGCACGAAATCGATCGCCCAGACGGCCTCCTCAAGCCGGATGATGGGATGGACAGCATCGCGCCCCACGGCCAGGACGAGCGCCACCTTGGCCGCGTTCTCCGCGATCCGGGCGAGGATCGGCGTGTGGAACGTGCCGGCCGCCGCCCTGAGCTCGGCGGTGATCTCGTCGCGGAGCGCGTCGAAATGCGCCTGCGCCTCGTCGTCCATGGGAACGGTCATCGGATCGACGGCGGTCTCGGGGCCGGAGGCCCGGCCTGCGAGGTTCCCGCTCGCCCGACCGCCGCCTTCGGCAAGGCGCTGCAGCCCTTCGATCAGCGCGCGCGGAGATCGACGCAGGCCAGCGGTACGGTTCTCGTCCGGATAGTCCTCTTCACTCGGCAGGATGATGAGCCGGGCGAGCGAGCCGTCCACCACGTTGGCGCCTTGCAGCGCCCCCCAGAAATGCAGCGGCGTTGTCGTCCCGTAGACGCAGAGGCAGGGCTGGACGATGTCGCGCCGCTCGTTCGAGCCGTCCCGGTTGGCGTATTCCGCACCGAGGAAAATCCCGCTGGCCGCGGTGTAGAGCTCGGTCATGTTGTCTAGGATCTCGGTGATGTGACGCGGGCTGCGCTTGCGGTCGGCCGCCGCCGAGAGGAACATCCCGAACTCGTCGATCTGGAACAGGATCGCGGGCTGACGGTGGAGCGCGGTCAGGAGCCCCGCACCGGAGGCGATCTTGTTGCCACCGAGGTGGTGCGCCAGCCCCGCCGCGAAGAACAGCTCGCCCACGACCTCGCGGGCGTGGTTCTTGCCCGAGCCGCTGTCCGCGATGCCGACGATGTAGAGGTTCGCGCGCAGATCGGTCGTCGTGCGGTAGCGCCGCCCCATCAGCGCGCCGAGGGCGCAGAGGCTGGCGCCCAGCGCGAGAAGCGGCTGCGGTCTGCGCGCCGTGTCGATCATGTAGCGCGCGAGATCGCCCACGAGCCCGCCCGGAATCGTCAGCGTGAAAGACGGCGCAGGCGGGAGGATCGGCATCGGGGCTTCGGGCTGGGCGAGCCGCGCGAGGAGACCGGCCGCGGGATGCGCGTCGCTCGCACAAGCCTTCTGACTGCCGTCGAGCAGCAGGTCGGGATCGGGGCGCCAGCCCTTCTCCATGGCGAGGTGATAGATCGTACCGGCGCCGATGCGCGCGGGCTTGAAGCTCGCCCATGCCTTGGCCGTCGCGGCCGGGTCGTTCTTGGCCGCCTGCGCCGACCAGTCAGCGAAGAGCATCGCGCCCTCCTCGCCCAGCGCGCCCTTCAGCGCCATGCCGATGCGCATCCAGCTGTCGTAGTCGAGCTCGGCGTTCGGCAACCAGGCGAGCGCGCTGCGGATCGCGGCCAGCGTGCCGGCCTGTGCGTGGGCCGGCAGACACGGATGCCCGGCCCCGTTCGCCCTCTTCGCGCCGAGGCTCTTCGGCCGCAGCTCCGGCGGGATCAGCGCCAGCGCCTCGTCGAGGAACGCCGCCGCCCGGTCGGCGTCGATTTCGGGCAGGCTCTCGATGTCGAGATCAGCGAGCCCCTCGTCCGGCCAGGCATAGGGCTGGCCGGTGTCGGGATGCTCGGCATAGGCCACGAACTGCTGCCCGAGGCAGAGCACCTCGAGCGGCGCGCGCCGGATCCCGGCGAAGGGCTCTCGCGTGCGATAGACCAGCAGCCGCTTCGGCGGCTTTCCGATCCTGAGCGCCGGCGTGTCTCCCAGCCGTTCGCGAGCGAGCCGTTCGATGCGCAGCGCCAGCTCACCATCCTCGGCGATGTCGATGTCGAGTGCCGCAACCGCGCCGCCGACGATCCCGACCCCGCAGTCAGGCCAGGTCGACCAGGTCGCGACCTCGAACTCGGTCGTGGCGCGGCTCGCATGCCGGTTCCACTGCGGGTAGTCATGCCAGGCCGCGCGGGCGAACTGGCCGGGTTTCTTGGTACCCGGCGCGATCGGCAGGATCGCGTAGCCGTTGGTCACGAGACGCGCGCCCACGCGCGCCATCCACGAGGTGTCCGCCATCAGAAGGGCACCTCCGGGATCATGCCGTCGAGACGCGCGCGGTCCTTCGCGGCCAGGTCGCGCAGGTGGTCGCAGTAGCCGGTGACGATCACCTCGACGAAGGTGTCCCACTCCTCCTCGGTGAGTTGGGCAAGATCGGTCCGGCCGAGGCTGTCGAGATAGGCGCCGCCGGCCTTGCCGCCCTCGACCATGGCCGCCGTCTCATTGGGGGTCGGATCGATCATGCCCGACCTCCGGTGACAGATGTCCTGGCAAGCCCGGCTGCAGAGGTCTCTGCGGCTCGTGTCGCGCCGCGGGTCGGAGATGCGGAAGCGCGCGTCGAACCAGCCCCAGCCGCGGGGTTCTCGATGGCAGACGGCGCAGAGCCCGGCACAGACGTAAGGCATGGGGCGAACCTGTAGGCGGTGATTTCGGTGAAGCGGCCCGCGGGGCGGACGGCGATCTCGGTGGGGCGGCGCAGCCGGTCCGCCAGGATGAGGGCCTCATCGACGGACGCAGGGATCTCCAGCTCGGGCGCCCGCTCGCGCCACCAGCTCGCGGCCTTTCGGCGCGGATAGCCCTCGTGCTCGAAGCAGACCCATTCCGTGTGGAAGGCGAGACCGCAGCGGTAGGTGACCTTCAGCGAGACCCGCCCGCCGCGCTTCTCGTGGCGGCTGTAGGTGACGTCGGTGACGGCGACCCATTGCGGCTTGCCGGTGGACAGCACCTCCAGCGTCGAGGCGGTCGGCTCGAGCTTCACCTCGCGGCCGGGGAACTCGAAGCCGCAGTCGGGGCATTCGAGCGCGGCGATGGCCACGATGGTCCCGCATTTCGGGCAGATCTTCGTGGGCGGCGGGCCGTCGCCCGGACCTCCCGGCCGCTTCGGCCGCACCAGATCGATGGGGCCATGCCGGCGGACGTTGCCGGCGAAATCGAGAACGAGGCAGTTCTCCTTGCCCTCGGCGAGCCGCGTGCCCCGTCCGGCCATCTGCACATAGAGCCCGGCCGACTTGGTGGGCCGCAGCATGGCGATCAGATCCACGGCCGGCGCGTTGAAGCCTGTCGTCAGCACGCCCATCGAGGCCAGAGCCCTGATCTCGCCGCGCTTGAAGGCGGCGATGATCGCGTCACGCTCATCCTTCGGCGTCTTGCCGAAGATGGTGGCGCAGCTCACCCCGCGGCGGCGGAACTCCTCGGCGACATGGGTGGCGTGGCGCACGCCCGAGCAGAAAGCGAGCCAGGACCGGCGCGTCTCGCCATGGGCGATCACCTCGGCCACGGCCGCGCGCGTGATGGCGTCCTGGTCGACCGCGTCCTCGAGGTCGCGCGCGATGAACTCGCCACCCCGCGATCCCACGCCGGTCACGTCGAGGCGGGTCTTCGTCTGCTTCGAGATGAGCGGGGAGAGATAACCCTGATCGATCAGGTCGCGGACCGACACCTCGTAGGCGACGTCGGTGAAGAGCGCGTTCTCGCCCTCGTGCAGCATGCCGCTGTCGAGCCGGAAGGGCGTCGCCGTCAGCCCGATCACCTTCAGCGCGGGTTGATCGCCTGCAGGTCGGTGAGGAAGCGGCGATACATGGTGTTCGACCGCCCGGGGATCAGATGGGCCTCGTCGATCAGCACCAGATCGGCATGGCCGATACGCGTCGCCTTGTCGTGGATCGACTGGATGCCGGCGAAGAGGATCCGGGCCCGCGCATCGCGGCGGCCGAGACCGGCCGAGTAGATGCCCGCCGACGCCTCAGGCCAGAGCCCCAGCATCTCGGCATGGTTCTGCGCGATCAGCTCGCGGACATGGGTGACGACCAGCACGCGCTGGTCGGGCCAGGCCTTGAGCACGCCGTCGATGAAGGCGGCCATGACGAGGCTCTTGCCGCCGGCCGTGGGGATCACGACGAGCGGGTTGCCGCTCTCCTTCTCGAAATAGCCGTAGATCGAGGCGATCGCGGCCTGCTGGTAGGGGCGCAGGGTCAGCATGCGGCGGCCTCCTCTTCGCGGGCATCGTTGGTCCAGGCCGAACCGTCGCGCATGCGGTAGGAGACGAAGTCCTCGCCTGCGTCGGTCACCTCGCCGGGGAACGAGATCGGGGATGAACAGGTGCCAGGGGCACGCGCGGCGCTGGTTGGCGGGGTCGAGCAGCCGGTCGTGGCGCGCGCAGTGCCAGCCGCCTTCGATGGGCGTCGAATGCAGGCAGGACCGGCAGGTGACAGCCGCGGCGTCCTCGCCGTGGCAGAGCCCGTGGTGGTCGCAGAACCTGCACTCGAACCAGGCGGGATCCGCGCTGATCCGCTCGGGCGGGTGCTGGGCGAAGATGATCCGCCGCGCCTTCTCCAGCAGGCGTTCGCCCGTCTCTGGGTCGGCCGGGACGCGCTCGATGTGCAGCGCGTCCGGTGTCCTTGCAGACCTGCGACGTAGAGCGCCCGCGTGATGCCCGTAAGGTGCATGTAGATCTGCATCTGCGCGGCGTGCTGAGGCTGGCGTTCGCGACGCCCTTGGCGACGAGCTCGGCGAAGCTCTTTGCCGAATGCGTCTTGAACTCGACCACGTGCCAGGTCTTCGGCGCTTCCAGCAGCCCGAGGGCGACCGCGTCGAGCGAGCCGCCGAAATGCCCGCCATGGGCCTCGACGCGGAACTGCCGGCCGGTCTCGGGATCGACCTCCAGCACCGTCGCGCCGGTGGCGCGCAGATCGCGGACGAGGCGCGCCTCCTCCAGCTGGCCGGTCTCGAACAGCCGCAGGATGCGGCCGGTGTGCCGCGCCGGCGTCGCCCAGCGGAAGTCGTACCAGAGCGCGCGGGCGCAGGACTTGCCGATCAGCGAGGCGCCGAGGTGGTCGCGGAAGCCGTCGCCCTGCCGGGCCTCGTAGGAGGCGTAGATCGCGGAGAGTGTCGGCATCGGGGGTTCGGGAAGCTCGGCCATCAGCATGCCTCCTCCCGCTCGAGCCGCGCCCGCGCCTCCGCCAGCACCGCGGTCCAGGCGGCGCTGTCATGGCGTTCGCGCAGGACGGCGATGATCATGTCCTTGAGCCGTTCGCGCCGGCGGCGGCCACCCTGACGAGCGACGATCTCGGCGCGCTCGCGGTTGAGGTGGCGCAGCGCCGTGCGCGCGCGGTGAAACCAGTCGGGGTCGATCGGCTTCGCCGTCCCGCTGCCGCGCCAGATCGGCGGTCGCGATCTGCGTGCGGATCTTCGCGATGGCGTCCTCGATCTCGATCAGGCGCCGGGTGTCGTCAGGCAAGCCGGGGGCGTTCGCGGCCGCGCAGGCCGCGTCGGTGGTGTTGGTCATGATCTGTCTCTCGGGTCTGGCGATGTCCGGGCCGCGAGCCGAGTCTCAGCCCGCGGCGGCCGAGCGCGTCAGCTCTTGCGGTTCCAGGGTGCGGTGGCCGGGCGGGCGGACGCCGACTGCGCGGGCGCGCTGGCCGGCTGCGTCGCGGCGGGCTTCGGCAGGGTCGACTGCGCCGGGGCCTCCGGCACCAGATAGCGGATCGTGTTGCGCTCGCCGTAGCCGTCCTTCGGGGGCTTCACCCCGACCTGGATCGTCATCGGGATCAGGTGCAGCTCCTCGCTGTCGTTCACCTGCAGCTTGCCCGTGGCGTGGCAGATCGCCGACAGCGTGCGCTGCGCGATCTCGACCGTGGTCGGGTTGGCGTTCACCAGGTTCAGCTGGTCGAAGACCTTACGGCCCTGCTGCGGCCCCTCGAGGATGTCGAGCATCAGCCAGAGATACTTCCCCATCCCGTTCTTCGTGACGCGCATCTCGCTCTCGACGATCTGGGCGCGGTACTTGCCCGCGGGCAGGATCTCGTAGGCGGTGGTGGGCTCGATGCCGGCGGCGTCAAAGGCGGTGTCGAAACGTGCCATCGTGCTGTCCTTTCAGTCGTAATCAGGCGGATTGGGGCATGGCGGCCAGGAACTCCGACCAGTCGAGCGGGAGGGTTTCCGGCAGGCCGTAGCGGTTCTTGGCGAGGAAGGCGGGGCGCTCCTCGGTGTGCATGACGCGCGCACCGGACCCGAGCGCCCGGGTCACCTTCTTGTTGAAGCCGACGTCGGACTTGCTGACCGAGATCCGGTAGTTGGCGAAGAGCACCACGTCCGAGTGCTCCTGCAGCAGCGCGGACGCGCGAGCCTGCAGCTTGATCACGTACCGGTCGTAGGGTTCGTGCTCGGGGCTGTCGAAGCGCTTGATGTCGGTGTGGGCGATCTGGATGACCGCCATGCCCTTCCGGTCGCGAAGCCCGTTCAGCTTGTCGATATATTCGCGCCAGATGGTCAGCGCCTCGGCGTAGCCCTTGCCGAAGCCGGGGCTTTCGATCGACTGCCAGCCGTTTCGCCGGCAGGCCTCGGCCCAGATCAGCGGTTCCAGCCAGTCCACGCTGTCGACCACCACCGTGGAATAGGGATGGTCCTCGTCGAGCAGGGCGTCGAGCGCCTCCGCGACCTCGGCGTAGCTTGTCGCTAGGGGAAAGTGCGGCACCTGCAGCTTGCCGAGACCGTCCTCGGTGAGGACGAACACCGGCGCGTCGGCGGACGCTGCGAAGGTGGACTTGCCGATACCGGCGACGCCGTGGATCAGCACGCGCGGCGGGCTCAGCACCGTCGAGGTGCGCAGGGATGCGAGCGAGATGGCCATCAGCGCACCTCCTCGCCGAGCAGCAGCCGGAACTTGGGCTTGCCGGTGCGGACCGTGCGCGCGGGCTCGAACTCCTGGCGGATGTCCGTGGGCCAGGCGGTGTACTTGCGCTCGGGAACGCTGAACGCGATGTCGACGTACTCGGCGGGATCGGCGCCATCGGCCCGGATCCGCTCGACCAGGTTGGCGAGGGTCGCCTGGTCCCAATCGACCCGCTTGGCGAGCTCCGCGACCACAGTGACCGGGCCGTCCTGCAGCCGGACGGTGCCGGTGTCCTTGCCCTCCGCGCGGCGCACCTCCTGCGCCTGATCGCCGTACTTCAGCGCGATCGCGCCATCGAGCCAGTCGCGGAGACCCTTCGCGTCGCCTAGCGCCGCATCGGCGTCAGCCTGCAGCCGCGCGAGTTCCTCCGCCGGCAGGGCCGCGATGTCGCCGACGGCCATATGCCGGAGCGCGTCGAGCGTGATGGTGTTGGGAATGGTCATGATCACCTCCCTCACGCCGCCGGCTTGGGGGTGCTGTCAGCGGTGCTGGCGCGCAGCTGCGTGCGCTCGTAGGTCTCGACGTCCTCGAGCCGGTACACGACCCGCCCGCCGATCTTGATGAAGGCGGGCCCATCGCCCGTCCAACGCCAACGCTCCAGCGTGCGCGGGCTGATCTTCCATCGAGCCGCCAGCTCGACCTGGTTGAGGTGTGTGACTGACATCTTCGTCTCCTTCGCGTTTGGCCGAATGCCTGCGAACGAGACTGGGGGAGCGCCCGGGTGCGCAGCGGGAGGGAGGAGGGAGCGGAGACGGGAGGAATGCAGATTCGGCGGCCCAAGACGAAACAGCTCGCCCTACGGCGGCCCTTTGATTGCCGCTTTGGGCGGGTAAAGCCGCCTTCCTCTGGGGTCGACGTTCGGCAGCAGGTCGATGTAGAAGGCAGATAGACGTCAGAGGAGCAAGGGATGGAACCGCGCCTGATTGGAACGGGCCTCTATACGCCGGCAGAGGCCGGGCGACTGCTGCGCGTGGCGCCAGGCAAGCTCAGCCGTTGGCTTAGGGGCCACACCATGAAGGGCACGCGATACGAGCGTCTTTGGGCGCCACAGGTCGATATCGGCGATGGACACGTCTACTTAGGCTTCCGAGACCTTATGGAAGCTCGGGTCGTCGACGCCTTCATCCGCGAAGGCATCTCGGCCATCCGAATTCGCCGAGCCATTCAGGTCGCGGCCGAGATGATCGCGGAGAGCCATCCGCTCGCAACCAATCGGTTCCGCACCGACGGGCGCGAGATTTTCCTCCAAGTTATCGAGACAGACGAACATGGCCGAGAGCGCGAGAGACTTCTCAATCTCTTTCAGCGGCAGTACGAGTTCCGCGGCATCATCGAACCCATCCTCAAGACAGTCGATTTTGGGGATGAAGGCGATCCGCTGCAATGGTGGCCACAAGGGCGCAAGGCTGGGATTGTCGTCGATCCGGCCCGGGCGTTCGGGGCACCCATCGAGGCAAGAACGAGCGTGCCGACGTCGATCTTAGCAGAGGCCGCGCGTGCGCTAGGGATAACCGAGGCTGCGGCAAGCTACGATGTTTCCGAGGCGGCTGTACGGCGTGCACTTAACTTCGAACGTGACCTGGAGCCGAGCCTCGCCGCTTGAAGGTTTTTTTCGACAACTGCACCGCACCGGTGCTCGCGACCACGCTTCACGGGTTCATCTCGAACTGGGGGCATGAAGCCTACCATATCCGCGACATAGCAGGGCTCTCGAAAGGGCGCAGTACGCCGGACGTGGAATGGATCGACCTCCTGCATCGCGCCCCTGAGCGCTGGATGTTCGTCTCGGCAGATTTTCGGATCCTGAAAAATCCGGCGGAACGCGCGGCGCTGCGGCGCGCGGGGCTCCACGGTTTCATAATGGCGCGAGGCTTCGCCAAGATGCCGATGCAACAGAGGGCCGCGGCCCTGATCCTGAAGTGGCCCGAGATGCTTCAGGTGACCGAGATCCTCGCTGCGCCCACCATTCATGAAATCCCCGTGAGGGCCGGTAAGAAGCTCAGTTCTCTGCCGCTCTGATTGCACTTAGCAAGCCCAACCAGCTTGGCGGGTTATACTTCAAGCCAGCAGGTTGTTCCGCTTTCCCTGATCACCTCGCGCCAGGTTGGATGGCCGCCGAAGAGGTCCTTCAACCGCTTCACGGACGCGCCGCACTCGGCCTCCTCGAGCACGTGGGCGACGGGCAGAAAGGGGTCGCCGGCAAGCCATGCACCGGCAAGCATTGTCACGGCGACCTTCTGCTTGCCGCCAGTGAATTCGTGCCAATGCCCATGAACGCTCAGGACGCTGCCGTCACCCGATACCCACACCGGGCCCGTGTGATCCGGCCCTTTAATCAGTCGCGCCGCCAGGATGTCCGGAGCAACGGCGAGACCATCCTCGTGATCGACCACATCGGACAAGGCGACGAGTTCATGACCCTTCAGGAAGGGCGCGCGCCGCTGCTCCTGGCTGTCGAAGTCGATGACCACGCGAAGGCCCTCGGAGGGACGGCGCTCGACTAGCTGGCGGAAATACTCGAAGGCCCGTGGCGTCGTCAGCCCACGCGCAACCCAGAGCCCGACGCGCGCCCTGCGCCGCGGCAGACGGGCCGTCCCGAAATCCAGCACCGCGCCGTCGAGGTATGGTACCGGCTCTTGGCCGAGCGAGCAGTCGATCTGGCCCACTGCCCTCTTCGCCGCACTGGCCATGTCCAGCACATAGACCCGGCGAAATGCGCTATCCTCTTCGTTATGCCATGCCGTGTTTCCGAGAAGGCCTTGGTGCCCGGTGATAGGGTGGGCCATGACGGCGACCGGGCTGTCGTCCAGGTCATCCTCGGCGACGGACGCCATGGTGCTGCCGCGTCGCACCAGAAGACCGGCTTCGATCAGCTGCCGCCCGGCGCCGCGTTTGTGCGCGAGGGCCATGGCCGACACCCGCCCGTCGCGGGTCCCGGCGATGGACGAGAGCAGTCGCCGGGCGGCAGGATCAATCCTCGAGGAGCTGCGGGTCATCGACCAGGATCCCCCAGCGGCGCAGGTATTTCTCGCCGATCATCTGCTCGGTCGCGGTGCGATCCTTCAGGTCGCAGCCATGCGGCCAGGTGATGGTCAGGGTCAGCGTACGCCTCCGGTCGCCGCCGGGGCGACGGTCGAGCTTCACCGCGAGCTTCGCGCGCGTCACGACGAAACCATCGCGCAGAGGCGTGCGGTCCCCGAACATCTCGTCCGCCATTGACCAGATCGTGCCATCGGCGCGCGCCATGTTCTCGAGCGTCACGCGGCGGCTGCTGTCGTCGATCGGCATGAGCCGGAGCTCACGCACCTCCACGTCCTCGACCCCGTCCTCTTCGTCGACCGGGAAATCATACGGCGCAAGCAGCGCCGACAGATCGTAGCACCGAAGAGGCAGACGGTCCTCCTTGAACTCGATGCCCAGCAGATGCGTGACCGCGGACTTCGCGATCTCAACGCGGGTCGCCTTGTCGTTCGCGACCACCTCGAGCCCGCCGGTCGCGGGCTCGTAGGTCAGCGCCGCCTCGAACACCGGGCGATAGGCCTGCCGGACAAGTGCCCCCTTTTCGTCGAACCGCAGAAGATCGTCCGGGCGCCCCTCGCGGTAGATCGTGACCTGCACTGTCAATCGGCATTGAATCGTGACCCCTTATCGGCGCCCAAAATTGACCCCCTGGAGCTAAGCTGGCCCGGCGCTGCGTAGTCCTCATGTAACGCAGCGGCGGCGGGCCAGCGGGGGTTCGGTTTGCGCTATGCCCGGTTTTTGAAGCGCCAGCTTTCGTTCCCGGTCTCGACGATCTCGCAGTGATGGGTCAGGCGGTCGAGCAGCGCGGTGGTCATCTTCGCGTCTCCGAAGACGGTGGGCCATTCGCCGAACGCCAGGTTTGTCGTCACGATGATCGAGGTGCGCTCGTAGAGCTTGCTGATCAGATGGAACAGGAGCTGACCGCCGGTCTGGGCGAACGGAAGATAGCCGAGTTCGTCCAGGATCAGGAAGTCCAGGCGGGAGATCAGGTCTGCGGTGCGGCCCTGCCGTTCGGCCCGGGCTTCCGCGTCGAGCTTATTGACCAGATCGACGACGTTGAAGAACCGGCCCCGGCGGCCGTTTCTGATGCAGGCGCGCGCGATGCTGACCGCGAGATGGGTCTTTCCTGTGCCGGTGCCGCCGATCAGCACGAGGTTGCGTTGATGATCGAGGAAGTCTCCGGTGGCCAGATCCCGGATCAGGGTCTCGTTGACCTCGGCCGCCTCGAAGTCGAACTCCTTGATCTCCTTAGCCAGCGGCAACTTGGCGATGGTCATCTGGTACTTGATCGAGCGCGCCTGCTTCTCACTGATCTCGGCGGTCAGCAAATCGCCGATGATCCGTTGGGGTTCGTGCTGTCGCTTCACCGCCGTGGCGATGATCTCGTCGTAGGCCGTCCTCATGCCGTAAAGCTTCAGCTGACCCATGGCGTCCAGCACCTGTGATCGTTCCATTCGCGGTTCTCCTCAGGCTGTCGTAGCGATCGCAATTGGCCGCGGGCTCGCGGCCCAACTTCAGTGCATCCGGCGTCGTGATTGTCAGGGGCGGTGGCGGTTCGCGGCGACGCGCCAGGATGTTCAGAACGACGCCGGCGGAATGGACGTTGTGGGCCAAAGCCTCGGAGCAGGCGGCTTCGACGGCCTCCAGCCCGTCGGTGAGCACGGCCCCGAGGATCTCGACCACCTGCCGGTCGCCGCCGGGCTGGCGTTCGAGCTTGCGCTGAACCCGGCGCAGGGCCGGTGGCAGGTCCCAGTCCTTGAAGGGGGCTCCGTTGCGCAAGGCGCCTGGTTTGCGCGCCAGAACCGGGATGTAATGAAGCGGATCGTAGATCGTCTTGCCGCGACCGAAGGCGCGCTCATGCCGCCCCACGACCTGACCGTCCTGCCAGCATTCCAGGCGGTCGGCATAGGCGCGGATCTCGACGGGCCGCCCGACCGCACGGGCGTCGACCGAGTAGCGGTTCTTGTCGAAGCGCACGAGGCAGGTCTTGGACACCGACGCCGGGACGGCGTGGAATCCATCGAACGGACCGACATACGGCACCAGGCTCGACCGCTCCTCTTCGAACACCTCCCAGATCGTCTTGTCCGGAATGTCGGGGTGCCGGTTCGCCTTGGCATAGGCAATGCACCGGTCCCCGAGCCAGGCATTCAGCTCGGCAAAGGATTTGAACTTCGGCCGCGGCACGAAGAACCGTCGGCGGAGCACGCCCACCTGGTTCTCAACCTGCCCCTTCTCCCAGCCCGACGCCGGTGTGCACGCCACCGGATCGACCAGGTAATGTCCGCACATCTGCTGGAAACGGCGATTGTAGGCGCGATCCTTGCCCACGAAGATCGTGTCCACCGCCGTCTTCATGTTGTCGTAGATGCCCCGCGCGCAGGCGCCGCCGAAGAAGGCGAACGCCCTGTCATGGGCATCGAACACCATCTCCTGCGTCTCGCGGGGATAGGCCCGCACGAACGGCATCCGGCTGTGACACAGGCGGACATGGGCCACCTTGACCGTCACCGTCACGCCATCGAGGATCACGATCTCATGGCTCCAGTCGAACTGGTAGGCCTCGCCCGCATCGAAGCTCAGCGGAACATAGGCACTGGCCGAGGCTTCCTGCGCCACCTTCGACCAACCGGCCGCGTAGCGCCGAATGGCATCATAGCCGCCGCCATAGCCGCGGTTCCGCAGCTCTTCGTAGATCCGAATGACGGTCAGACGCTCCCGCTTCGGTCGCCGGGCATTCTCGGCCAGCATCGCGTCCAGATCCGATCGCCAGGGGTCAATCTTCGGTCGGGGCTGAGTCGTGCGATCGTAGGTGAACTCGGTCGCGCCCGATCGGATGACCTTGCGCACCGTGTTCCGCGACACCCGCAGCTCCCGGCAAATCTGCTTGATCGACTTGCCATCGACGAAATGCGCCCGCCTGATCTTCGCGATCGTCTCCACAACCAACATCCCCTGACTGCTCCCTCTCGTTCCAGAGGAAGCTTCTGAGCAGAAGTATCAGGGGGGTCACTTTTGGACGCCGATCACCCCAAGATGAGGGTCAATTTTGCATGCCGATCCACAACCTGCACCAGATCGCATTCGTCGCCTTCATGCGTGGTCCTGACCCGGTCGAAGATGTCGGCATGCACGTGCGTCGCGCCAGAGTACTCCTTGATCGCGGCGACGAACGCCTGGATCGTCCTTGCGTCCCGCAGGACAACTCGGCCGGGCTCGCTCATGTAGCCGGCCCACATGCGCCCCCGCCGGCGGTCCTCCGTGAAACGGACCTCTTCGGCATGACGGAACCGGTCGGGCGCGTTGATGAACATCCAGAGCGAGCGCGCATGCGGGTTGGCGAGACCGTCGAGAAAAGCAGGATCTTCTGCCACGCTGTAGATCGCGGCCTGCCCGGGCGCATCGGTCAGCGCGGTGACCCTCTCGGCGTCGTTCACGACGCGGTCGCGCTGGACTCGGGACATCTCCTCGATGGCGCTCATGAGCGGCCCGGGCAGATCGGCGTCCCGGACAGTCCAGTCGATCTCGGCCGGGAGGCCGATTTCCGGCCGGTCGAAATATTCCCGAAGCCCCTCGCCGGGCGTCTTGCGAAGCAATGCTGACAGTGCGGTCACGCTGATCTCCTTTCTGGCGATTCTCATGATTGCTGATCTGCTAATCAGCGTATCTCGGGCCGGAGCGGAGTCAATCGAAATATTACGCACTTCCGCGGATTCGCGATCAGCTGTCGAAGAGCGAGCCCTGCCCGCGGGCCGTCGTGATAAGACCGAGCTTCAGCAGCCGGATGCGCGCAGCCTCCTCGGAGACGGCGAACTGCTCCATGACAAGCTGCACCAGCCTGGCAGCATGGTCCGACGCGGCATGGATGTCGGCGTGCAGATCGCGCGGACCGCAGTAGTCGGAGACCAGACGGCGAACGGGTGTGACCGGCATGAGCAGCGCGCCGCTGATATAGCCGGCCTGCCATTCCATCCAGTCGGACTGCGGCGCATCCAGCATCGTGTCCCGCTTTGAGATCGCCTTGTTGGCGTTGAAGCCTCGGTCGAGCATGTCGCCGGTGGCGAACCTCTCGTCCCACAGCGGCCCATGGAACTTCACGTGTCCGAACTCGTGGGTCAGCGTGGTGCGGTAACGGTTCTCACGCCGTTCGTCGGTGGAGATCTGCGCCGAGATCGACACATGCGGGCCGCGGTCGGGAAAGAACTCGGTGACGCCTTCGACGTCCTGTCCGTAGCGGGACAGATCGGCATACGGATCGAGGTCCGCATCATGCAGCTCGATGAGCATCGTAAGGTCGTCGGTCGAGACCGGATATTCGACCTCTCCCCTGCGCTTGAGGAGAAGGTCCCGGATCAGCCGCTCGCACTCGCCGTCGAGCTCGCGCTGGTCGTAGAAGGGTCGCCTGACGAAACGTCCCGTCTTGTCTGGGATCATCCGGACCATGCGAAACCTCCTTACTCCTTCTTCAGCGCCTTCCTGAAATTGGCGAACGCCTGAACCACTTTCTCCTGGTCGTATGCTTCCGACCGAAGGTCATCCGGCAAGCGGCCCGCCAGCGCGAAGAGATAGTCCTCCGGGATGTCGAGGATGCCGGAGAACTGCCGGATCAGATGACTCGAGCTCGGACTGCGCCGGTCGTGCTCGATGTCGTTGAGATACTGTGGCGATATCGCGCCGCCCCATTCTTCCTTCATGACGCTTGCGGCGAGTTCCTTCTGGCTCATGCCGAGGGCCTTGCGGGCCTTCGAAATCGCCCGGCCGAAGGTCATACCGTCGGCAGACATGACCGGTCCATGGCTTGCTCTCCCTGTCACTCCGCTTGTTCGCGGATTTGCGAACTGATACGCCTAGTTGCGTCGGGGATCAACAGCGGAGCCGGATACGGCGTTCGGAACCGAGGGCAAACAGATGATCAGGATTCTGCACACCGCCGACGTGCACCTCGACTCTCCGTTGAAATCGCTCGCGCTGCGGGACAAGGAACTGCGCGACCGAGTTCGCACAGCGAGCCGCGCCGCGTTCGTGAAGATAGTCGACTTCGCCCTCGCCGAAGACGTGGCGGCCGTGCTCGTCGCAGGCGACCTCTTCGACGGGGCGCAACGGAGCGCGAGCACGGCGGCGTTTCTCACGATGCAGCTGGAACGCCTGCGCGAGGACGGGATCCGGGTGTTCTACATCAAGGGCAACCACGACGCCGAGAACCCCCTTACCGGCGAATTCGTCCTGCCCGAGAACGTGCACGTCTTCGACGGACGCGGCGGCAAGGTCCAGCTGGCGGAACGCGTCTGGATCCACGGCGTGAGCTTCGCGAACCGTCACGCTCCTGAGAGCCTCCTACCGAAGTTCCCGGCACCGGTGGAGGGCGCCGTGAACATAGCCATGCTCCATACCTCGCTCATGGGGGCGGAGGGACACGATCCCTACGCGCCCTGCGCGATCGGAGATCTGACCTCCGCCGGCTTCGACTACTGGGCGCTCGGGCATGTTCACCGCCGCCAGGTCCACTCGGACGCCCCTTGGGTCGTGATGCCGGGGACGCCGCAGGGGCGCGACGTCGGCGAGCCCGGCCCGAAATCGGCCACGCTGGTGACCATCGACGAGACGATCACGATCGAGGAGATCCCTACCTCCTCCGTGGAGTTCCTCGCGGTGAAGGTCGACGTCACGGATGTCGACGAGAACGACGCGCTCCGCGATCTTCTGAGATCGACGCTCCGCGACTTCGCGCGCGACCTGGTCTCGGAAAGCGGCGTGGTCCGCCTGCGACTGGTCGGACGCACGCCTCTTCGATGGAAGATGCTGCGCGACCACGACACTTGGATCGAAACCGCGGCGCAGATTGCTCGCGAAACCGGCGTCCTCTGGCTGGACAAGCTTCAGTTCGATCTGTCCGACGACGTCGCGCACGGCCAAGTCGCCACGGATGAATTGGCGGGCCTCATGAGTGGAATCCGTGCGGAACCCGGATTCGCCAAGAGCTGCCGCGAAGCGATCGAAGAGGCTCTCAAGGAGCTGCCGCCGCAGCGGCGCGGCGAGCTTCTGCCGGACGAAGCCGCAATGGAGCGATTGGCGCAGCGCCTCGCGACGGCCGGGGCGGAGCGGATCCTCGCGAGCATGAAAGGGACTGGGTCCTGATGCGGATCGAACGACTGTCGCTCGACTTCTTCGGCCATTTCACTGGCAAGTCGCTCGACTTCGGGCGTGCCGGGCACGGATCCGATTTCCATGTGATCTACGGGCGAAACGAGGCGGGCAAGACCACGGCGATGGAAGGCTACCTGCGCCTCCTCTACGGCTTCGAGCATCGGGAGCCCTACGCCTTCCAGCATCAGCGGCCCAATCTCAGGGTCTCCGGTCTGCTGCAGATCGGCGGGGAGACCCTCGCCTTAACTCGCCTGCCGTCCCGCAACGGCAACCTGAGGGGCGAGCAGGACGCGATCCTGCCGGAGACCGCGATCGCCTCCCACCTCGGCGGACTTTCGCAGGAAGACTATCGCAGCCTGCTCTGCCTCGACGACGCGACCATCGAGAAGGGCGGTGAGGACATCGCCAGTGCGAAAGGCGACATCGGTCGGTTGCTGTTCTCCGCAGCGGCCGGGGTCGCAAACCTCAACGCCGTGCTCGAGGACGAGCGGACCAAGGCGAGCGAATTGTACAAGCGACGCGCCAGCACAACCCTGGTCGCCGAACTGAAGCGCGAGCTGGCCGCGATCGAGGAGCAAATCCGTGGAGTCGACGTTAGCGCGCACACATGGCGAAAGCTGAAGGACGCGCTCCAGACCGCTACGGAAGAAGAGAATGCCGCGCGAGAGACGAGGGATGAACTGCGCGCCGAACAGACACGGACAGCGGCGATGCGTCGCGCCATCCCCAACCTGAGCGAACTCGACCGTCTCGCGGAGGAGATCGCGGACTGCGCGGACTACCCCGAGCGCATTGACGTCAATCCGGAAGACCTGGTCGAGATGACGACCGAACGGGGCCAGACGGAGGCCGAGCTGCGACGGTTGACGGACGAGCTGAAGGAATTCGCGAACGAGCGCGAGTCGATCGTCGTGGACCCGAAACATCTGGATCTCGGCAACAAGCTCGACGATCTGGACGAACTCCGTAGCCGAATGCAGACGGCTGCGCGGGACATCCCTCGACGAGAAACCACTCGACGAGAGGCCGTTGCGGATATGAGGCGCGCCGCAAGCGAGCTGGGAGCGCCCGAAGACTGCGACCTCGCAACGCTCGTGGCTTCATCTCATGACATCGACGACCTCGAGGACCTGCGCGAGCGGATGAGGAGAGCCTTCGAGGCCCGGCAGACGGGGTTGCGCGCGATCGATGACCTTAAGACGCGTATCACGAAAGCGCAGAAGGCGCATCAAGACCTGCTGGACAACCCACCGGCGCGGATCGGTCTCGTGGAATTGCTGAAACGTTTCGACGCGGACGTGCTGGCAGCAGATTTCTCTACGGCGACCCAAGCCATCGCATCCGCCGATGAAGCGCTCCAAGAGGCCGTTGATGGGCTGTCGACCAGTGCGCGCTCCTTCAGCGAAATACCGGACTGCCCCGCAGACGCGTCGACGGCGGCCGAACTCGCTCGTGACCATGCAAGGGTCGTCGAGGACATCAAGCGCGCCGATGACAAGCTGGTCGAACTGAGCGAAGACATCGACGCAATGAAGGCGAAAATCGCGAGCGTGAAAGAGGACTTGAGCATCGTCGGCGACGATGAGGCTCGGGAGGCGATGGGGCGGCGTGACCATCTTTGGGGAGAACATCGCGCTGCGTTGACGTCCGAGAGCGCCGACCTCTTCGAGACCGCGATGCAAGAAGTCGACGACCTCGGCGCCGCGCGGCTCGCACACGCCAGCGAGCTCGGGGAACTGAGGACGCTCAGTCGGGATCTGGCCGAAACCGAGGCGCGTGCCGCAGCGACGCGCGAAAGGCGCAACGGGCTCGCCGAGCAGCTCCAAGGCATCGAAGACGAGGTCGGCGGCCTCTGCGCGACCATCGGCCTGCCGTCTTTGTCCCCCGAAGCCTTTGCCGAATGGATGATGCGTCACGCCAAGGCCGCAAGCGAGAAACAGCGACGAGACGTGATTGCCAAACGGCATCAGGAGGTTCTGGATCGGGCCGCACGGTTGCTGGAAGAGCTGAATCCAATCGTCGCGCTGGATACGCCAACCTTCGACGCGGCGATACGGGCGGCGAGAGGGCTTGCGGAGGACGAACGAAATTACCTGAACGACGTCCGTTCAGCGGGGGAAAAGGCTCGTGGACTGGAAGAGGAACTAGCCGATCGGGAGCGAGATCAGACCACCTGCGAGACCCTCGCCAAGGAGACGCACGCAGACTGGGTGAGCAGGGTGAATGACCGCTTTGCAGGGAATCTCTCACCGGACAAAGTCGACGCAGCGCCAGGACGCTTGCGTGACCTCCGTGAGCACGATCTGACCCGACGTCAGGCCGAGCGTCAGATTTCCACTATGCAGAGCGATCAGCAGCAGTTCGCGCAAGAGATCGCAGCGCTTGGCGTCGCCATGGGCGTCCAGGACGACGACCCTCTGGAGTTGTTCCGCCGCCTTCGGGAACTCGCCGGTCAAGCAAAAAAGCGGATGGAGCGGAGGCAGGAACTCGAGCAGGAGCTGCAACAAGGTGACCTCAAGCAGGCCGAACTAGCGAATAAACTTCGCGACCTCGACCGGAAGATCGAGGATCTCGGCGCGGTATTCCCGGAGACCGTGGACACGGGAACACTGGACGCTCTTCGGAAAGCCGTCAGCAAGGGCATGGACGTCGTCGAGAAAAGAGGCAGGATCGCGGAACTCGAACAAAAGATTCTCGATGACCTTTCACTGCGGACCATCGCCGAGGCTCGCCAACTGCTAGCAGACAAGACCACGTCCATGCTGGAGGCGAGGGAAAAGTCGCTGGAAACCGACCTCGAGCAAGCCGAGGTCGATCTGTCTGCACAGACGGCCGATCGAGCCAATGCAGAGCGTGACCTCCGAGGCGTTACCGGAGATGCGACGACTGCCGAATTGGTCGAGCGGCGCAACACCCTGCAGCTGCAGATCGAAGAGACAATTCTCGACTACCTCGAACGTGACTTCGGCCTGCGCCTCGCAGACGAAGCTATTCGCCGCTACCGCGACGAACATCGGAGCGGCATGATGGCCGCGACGGAACGGGCCTTCGCGGAGCTCACGAACGGAGCCTACGAGAAGCTCGTCACGCAACCTGACGGAACGTCGGAAATCCTTTTGGCCGTCGATGCGGCCGGTACGGCGAAGCAGATCGACGACATGTCGAAGGGCACGAGATTCCAGCTCTACTTGGCGCTGCGCGCCGCTGCGTATGAGCAGATGGTCGCCCAGGGGGTGCAGCTCCCCTTCTTCTGCGACGACGTCTTCGAGACCTTTGACGAAGAACGCACTCGGGCGGCGTGTCGGCTGATGGAGCGGATCGGCAGAAGCGGTCAGGCGGTCTATCTGACTCACCATCGCCACGTCGTGGAGCTCGCCAAGGAGGTCTGCGAGGTCCCGCCCTTGATTCACGAAATCTAGCAATGGAAGCTACCCGCGACCCAGCGATAAGCGCTGATTTACGCAGCGATATGACGGACTTCGGCGCCTCTTGCTTCCACAGTGCTTCCACGGTGGCTGGAAACGCAAACGCCGCCTTGGAGGGCGGCGTTTAAGCGTTTGGAAACGCTCAGGAATTTGGTTGCGGGGGTAGGATTTGAACCTACGACCTTCAGGTTATGAGCCCAAAGTTGAGCGATTCCAATAACTTAGAAAAACCAACCGCTTAGACGGCAAGCCTTTGTTTGGGCGGGATTTTCGCCCTCGTATACATCAGCATTCGCACGGGTTCACATGCAAAACCAACCCGAAGCATGCACTCGCAGGTTGATGTGGCGTTGATGTAGCCCACGCGCCCTCCACCGCAGATGATCATCGTGAACAGTCACGTCGGCCTTCATTTCCGATGTTCCTGCAGCCCTAGCTCGACCCACATCCAGCCGAAATCGTACTCGGAAATCGGACCCTCTCCTTGTCCGGCGCTGCGGTTTTCGAGCATCTTTAGCCAGTCGATCACCTTCTCGCGCCCCGCCGCCGTCCGGACAGCCTGACGTGGTGACTTGCCGCCCAGCGCTGGGATCGGCGCATCCAGCGTTTCGCGGTAGTGCTTGTCGAGGTGATCCCGCATGAGCTGGCGAGCGATTTCTGGCGGGACATCGTCGGCCGCCTCGCGTGGCCCGGCACGCCGTTGGTCAGCCCGCATCTGCTCCACCGTCCGGATCGTGGTCAACGGTGCCTTCAGCAGATCCCCGGCGGCCGCGCTGATCAACGTCTGGACCTTGGCCGCCCGCTCGGCCGAGTTGACGGTCACGAGCAGCATCTTGCCCTTCATCTCCACAGAGCCCAGAACGGTGGCCCCCTCCATCTGCGTGTCGAGCATGATGCCGCTGCCTGCCTTGCCGCCGCGCCCCTTGCGCGCTGCCAGCCAGTTCCAGAACTTCGGCCCCTCGGGCAGGAATCCCTTCACCCGGTCCAACCGCTCGGCCACCGCCTTCTGCGTGGCGCCGCTGGCAAGCGAGTAGCGCAGGTCGTGGAACAGCACATCATCGCCGTCCGAATTGGTGAACTGCGGTTGCGCCGGGGTAAGGGCGCGGTCGATCTCGATGAACAGCCAGGCGGAGGTGAAGATGGGCGCGCAGCCCAGAAGCTGGTCACGAGTGAGCCGCAGCGCATCCCGCTTCTTCAGCTTCAGGGCATCTCGCAACCCGGCAAACAGGAAATCCACCGCTTCGGGGCGGAAGGGTAACAGCGCGCCGGAGATGACATGGTGATCGCGTTCGGGCACCACCCGCACGGCAATACGGTCCCATTGCTTCAGCGTGCGCGTGGCGGATTTCTCGCGCACAGTGACCGGTGGGGCATCCGACAACATATCGCGCAGCACCATCGACGTGCCGGGCTGGACATCGCTGACTTCGTATAGACTGACGGGCGCATCCCGTAGGGCGCTGAAATAGGCCCGGTTCAAGGCCGTCTCCTTCCAGCCGCGGCGCTTCAGGTAGAGATCGACGATGTTGCCGTCCTCATACCGCTGGCCAAGGAGGTCCTCGAACCCGCAACCCCAGAGGACGCCAGCCCACTGATCGCCCAGCAGATCGGTCAAGCCGTCATGGTCGATCTCGAATTCCTCCAGCGCGGGCATCAGGTGTTCCGCGACCACATCCTGCAGACGGTCGCGCCAGTCGCCTTCCCGACCGATAAAGGCCAGAAGGCCGGAAATGTCATTGCGTTCAGCCATAACCAGCCCAGTCTACGCCGGCCTAACGACCGATCTTTCGTTGGATATCATCGCGCTGGGCAGCCATTGCCTCAGCGCGCGCTCGCCACCCTGCATCGATTTGGCTGGCTTCAAAGAGACGTCCGGTGAGCCGCCTTGCCACCGTGAGCTTCTCGCGGCCAAGCGGCAAGTCATCGAACAGCTTCTGGTCCTCAGAAATCCGGACCTGCCGCCGGTTGGGCAACCGAAGCCCGTTGTTGGTGACAGCAACCCCGGTGACGATCCGCGGCTGACCGGGCCGAAAGAGCTTGGTCTTGTGCCCATGAAGGTGCCATTTGCCGATGGCCCTCCTGGCTTCGAACAGGAGGCGCCGCGTCGCCCCTGCGCCCGTGAAGACAATGTCGTCTACGTAAACGGTCATCCTGCAGCCGGATGCTTCGGCCAAGACCGCAAGTTCATCAAACAGGTCTTCGTAGGCGAAATACGAGACAATTGGGCTGGCGCTGCTCCCCGTCGGCAGATGCCCGTCCACCGTCAGTAGCTTCGCGAGCATTCCGGCAACATCACCGTCGCATGCCATCCGATCGAGGAAGAAGTGATAGACGGCCTGAGCCCGCGCTGACGGATAGAACCTCCGCACATCGATCTTGACGCACCCGTCATCGACGGAATGTGCTGCAGCATTGGAGATGTAGGATCGCCCCTTCTTGGCCGAGTGCAGGTAGGGCGGCGTTTCGATCCTGGCCAAGAGGGTTGCGATCCTGCGATGCACCTGCGCAAGCCTCGGCCTCGGCTCCTGGATGGAGCGCCCGGATTTTTTGTCGACCCAGCGTTTGTAGGGATCGGCATCGGCAAGAAGTGCGTCCAGTTCCGCCGAGAAAGTCTCAGACGTTCTGCCAGCATCTGCGGGCTGGTGATCTTGTACAGAATGGACTGGTTACGCTGGTAACTCACCGGCTCGCGCCCCTGAACTCGGAAAATCGTTGCGGCCCAATCCAGCATCTTCAGCGCCTTGTCAGCGACGTACACCCGAATGGCGTCAGCCTTTCCGGCCTCATCCACGCGCTCTGCAAAGAGCATGAGCGACGACATCGGTATGTCAAAGGCAGCGGAATATTTCTCGAGAACTGCCAGCGAGACCTTTTTCTCGCCACTCTCGATTTCCGAAACATAGGATTTGGAAAGCCCGACGCGTTCGGCCACGTCAGCCTGTGTCAGGTCATGGTAGACCCGCACCAGGCGAAGAGCTTCATTCAGCATTGTTCTCCCATCCTCTGCAGTTGAACACCTAGGAGCCGTCTCGGAAGATCAGTCGCGCCAGATACACGATGGCTTTCACCATCCAGAACGCGACCATCAGGGTCCGACGTTTCCCAAGAACGCGCCGAATCCAGCGACGGATCCACTGCCCGGTGCTCAGGGGCTTCACGGGTTCATGTCCCATGTCGCAGCCTCCTGGGCTTCCTCGCCGGGACCATCCCGACGAGTGTGCCGCCTTCCCAAGAGGCAATCAGGGCAGAGGCTATCTCCTAGGCGTCCCCGTGCCGCAATGCGAGCTGCGGACTTAAGTCGTCGGGTCGTCGTCGCGGATCGCATCGCGCGGATGCGGTCGCCACGCCCCGAAGTGGGTAGAGGCCGAAGCCTCCTCGATCGGCGAACCGATCAGCCTATGGCAGCTATCACTCACCTGAGCATTGCTCGCTGGATAGCCCTGTTGGTTCGCCCTTGCAAGAGAAAAGTTCGCCAATGGCGATTTTGCTATGCACACGCTCTAGGCAGGCACAAGATTTTGTGCCTGCCTGCTCCTGTGATGTTCATCACGGACACCCCTCACCAGCGGCCTCGGCGTAGCGCGGCGGCGATGACTCGACGGGCAGTTGCAGCCCGCCCCGTGCCACACGACCCGGTAACGGATCCTTCAGAACACCACCAAGACAAATGTTCATGTCTTGTTCTAATCCCCGCCCTCCGACAAACTGGGGCTAAACCAGAGAGCGAGTCGCGCTGGGCCGACGCACGCGTCCAACATCAAAAACCGCGCCGTGCCGCGCGCCAGATTTGGCGTGCTTTGTAAGGGGTTGAAAATGGGGAGGAAACATGAGGTTACCGCAAAGGGAATACTACACAGTCCATGAAGTTGCCACGCGCTGGGGCTGCACCATCGCCGACATAGCCGGCTGGTCGTCCAAGGGTCGCCTGGACATCGTGACCGGCATCCCACCCGTGACCTGCGGAGGCGACATCATCGCGGGCGAGGTCGTTGTCTCGGCTTTCGACATCCTGCCGATGTTCCGCCGTTGCGGGACCGGACCCCAGTCGGCGTTCGTCCGTCGCGTCCGGGCCAACGGCTCGACCGACTGGTCGCTGATCACCGACCCCGCAGCGGGTGTCGAGGTCTCGATCGCGGATCTGCTGATCACGGGCCAGCAGGTCCAGAAGTTCGAGGACGACCACGAGCTGATGCGGCGCATCGCCGGCGGCGCGGGTTCGACGTCGCCCTACGACTGGGACGGCATGATGAGCGCGCTGATCGTCAGGGTACACGAGAAGGGCCTGCCCGCGACCCAGGCGGAACTGATCGCAGACATGCAGGCCTGGTTCGCCGAGCAGTCGGACGACGGCCAGTTCCCGGACGAGCGATCGGTCCGGCGCCGCATCAGCGCGGTCTGGAAGACACTGTCACAGCTGCGCAAGAGCGCATGACGCCAATGACACGGACGGCGCCCGTCACGCTGATCTGCGGTCGCCGTCACGATCTCGCTGCCCATCCCGATCATGCACCAGCGTGGGCTTGGGGCGGAACACGCTGGCCACCGCATCGACCCCGGCGCGGAGCGGGCCTTCCATCAGATGAGCATAGCGCTGCGTTGTCTGCATCTGGGTGTGCCCCAGCAGCTTGCCGATCATCTCGAGCGAAGCTCCGCCGCTGACGAGCAGCGAGGCGAAGGTGTGCCGCAGGTCGTGAATGCGGACGCCCTCGATCTGCGCCTCCTTCTGGATCCGGATCCAGAAGCGCCGGATTTCCTTTACGGGCTGGCCCGGCACATCGCCAGGGAACAGCCAGGGGCTGCCCTTTGGCACCAGCAGCCGCCGCTGGCGGACGATGGCCGCCACGTCCTCGGAGATCGGTACGCGGTGCACACGGCGCTGCTTGGTGGTGGCCGCCGGTTTCGACCACAGGCAATGCTCCAGATCGAATTGCTCGAACCGGGACTGCCGGACCTCGCCCACCCGGGCGCCGGTCAGCATGCAGATGCGGATGATGCCTGCCGCGCGCTGATCCTCGGCCGCGTCCAACGCCCTGGCCAGCCGGTCGATCTCGTCCTTCGACAGGAAGCGCTCGCGCGGGTTCTCGATCCGGCGAAAGAAGCCGTTCGCCGGGTTGTCTGTGCGCCAGCCCCATTCGATGGCTAGATTGAACATCTTGCGCAGCACCTCGCCCACACGGTTGGCGCGCACCGGGGTGGGCTTCGGACCCTGCAGCTTGCGGGCGCGGTTGTTTGGCTTTGCCTTGTGCGGTCGCGCGCGCCCCTCGGCGATCTTCGCCAGCAGCTTCTCGACATCGGGCTTGGTGATCTCGGTCACGAGCTTCCGCCCCCAGTGCGGCGCGACAAGCTTGGCCATCATGGATTTCTGATCGGCCGCGCTCACGGGCGCGAGCCGCGGGACGTATTCCTTCATGTAGCGGTCGATCAGATCCTGAAACAGGGGCGCCTCGCGCCGCCGGGAACGCTCGCCCAGCGGATCGCCTCCGGCATCGACCATGCGGCGAAGCTCCTTTGCGCGCTCGCGCGCCGCAGCAACTGACCATTCCGGCCAGCGGGCGAAGGTCATCCGGCGCTGGCGCCCGTCGACGCGGTAGTCGAAGGTGAAGGCCCGTCCGCCGCCGCGATAGATGCAGACGGCAAATCCGCGAATGTCGGCATCGAAGATCTGGTAGTCCCGCCCCGGCACCGGAACAGCATCGCGCAGGATCTTCTCCGTCAGACGTTCACGGTTCGGCATCGGCAATGGTCCCCTTTTCGTCTCCATGACGCGTGAATTCAGAGCGATAGCAAGGCAATCATGGTCAGTGCCGGGGCGTCGAGGCAGCGACCGGCAATCACCGGCAGTGACGCTGCCGAGCCCGTGCCACCCCGTGATTTGTTGAGGATTGAGGTACTGCGCCCGGGTTGGAGGCCAGCGCTGGGCGTCACTCCCGGGCACCGGCATCCACCAAGGATGGGGGTTCTGCGACCGGATTCCGGACATTTCCCAATGGAATCAATTCCCGGCAGCGATCTGGCGACCTCGCTGCCGGTGACTGCCGGTCAGTGCCACCCTGCCACCCCCTGAAACTCCCCCCGAAACCCTCCACGCCTCATGAATTTCGGGGGGTTGCGGCATCGGCCTGGCCCTCCACCCTCCCTGCCGTCGGTTCAGGCAGCCCCGGAGAGAGTCTGAAAACTCCGCTGCGGCGCAGCACTCGCGGCGCCCGAGATCGCGAAAACCCAATGAAACAAGGGGTGGCACGGCCCTCGCAAATCCATTGCCGGTGACTGCCGGTCACTGCCTTCCTGCCACCCCTGGCCGTCTGTCCCTGCTGGTTCCCGACACCTGCCCGCATCGGGCGACACTCGGGAGAGCAGACATGAGACAGACGGAAGCCGTGACCTCCAGCCCCCGGCAGGACACGCCGGGGGCGATCCTGGCGGGATGGATCAGCCGGGGCGAGCTGGCCCGCGAACTGGGCCTGACCGAGGACACCTTGCGCCGCTGGGAAGACCGCCGCATCGGCCCGGTCTGCGTCCGCGCCGGACGCCGGGTCTATTACCGCCGCACGGCGGTGCAGGACTGGCTCGCAGCACAAGAGGCTGCCAAGCAGGCGCGCGGGCGGGGGCATCGGTGATGAGACCCGCTTCGCTTCCATGGCCCAGGACCCGCGTGCTTGAGGCCCGCGCCGTCATCGCCGATGTCGCGCATCACTCAGATCACCTCGTCCGGCTCGCCTGCAATGTGCTCACCGCGCATGGCGAGACCGAGGAGGAGCGGCGCGATGCCCGCGCCCTCCTGTTCGTGCTCGAGGCGCGCTGCCCCGC